>BNJT01001743.1_pt1 | contig 924920 bp, 1757 predicted proteins | sample 8540491 | NCBI WGS metagenome assembly BNJT01 (sample SAMD00202455, study PRJDB9452) | human saliva metagenome | host: Homo sapiens | reverse complement strand
TTCGGGCATCTGCTATATTTTAAAAGAGTGCGATTTATAAAAATACAATTTAAAATCGCACTCCTTTTATCTTAATCTCAAACTATATGCCTTTTCACAGTTTAAACTTGAAACTTCCGCCTGTAAATTGGTTGCTATCTCCGCCAAATTCTCACTTGCTTCCGAAAATACCTCGTATAGATTGTACCTGAACATCCACAGATGCAGACACTTCCTCCGTTGCAGCCGCATTTTCTTCCGCTATTGCAGACAGACTCTCAATTACCTTAGTTATCTCCTCATTACTTCGAACGATATCTTTAGCTTCTTGCGATACATTATTTACTATTTCCTGACTCTTTCCAAGAGCATCTGATATTTGATTAAACTTATTGCCTGTTTCATCGAGTTTTCGTTCTTGCTCGGATACCGCTTCGCCTGTAAACTCCATGGCTTCAACAGCCTTTTTTAGTCTTTTTCTTGTAAATCGGTAATTGTAACTTTTATATCGCCTGTAAATCCTACCGTCTGCTCAGCAAGATTTCTTATTTCTTCAGCAACTACCGCAAAGCCTTTGCCCGCTTCGCCCGCTCTTGCCGCCTCTATTGCAGCATTTAAAGCAAGTAGATTTGTTTGATCCGAAAATCGACTGTATCATATCACTTGCACTTGATATTTTTTTCCGCACTTTTATCCGTCTGCGTTATTATTTCAGCAATTTCTTTGGAGGCCTCGCTCACTTTGCTTGTTGCAGATGCCAGTTCCTCTAAAGTTCTGCTTCCTTCTTCTTTCTTTTCATTTATAAACTCAGTTGCCTCATACAATTCCTCTAGCACAGTTACCGTATGGCTTAACAAGTTGTTTGCGATTTCTACATTCTTAATAGCATTTTGCGTATCTACAGCTTGACTTGTAGCTCCGTCTGCGATATTGCTTACAGCATTTGCAACCTCACCTGCTGTTTCTGTTGCCGAATGTGTAGTAGCCGACAGTTCTTCTGCTGTTGCCGCCGTATTTTGAGCATGAGCGGATATGTTTTGAAATTATATTCACGATATTATTCTTCAATGTCATAGTAGAATCGTAAATATCACCTATTTCGTCTCTTCTCTTTGAATAATCTTTCACAGAGTCTTTGCTCAAATCATAATTTGCTATATTAAGTAAATCCGCTTTTAAATTCTTAAATGCATTCGACAAAGGCCTTGCAAATGCGAAATACATCAGTATTACGCCTAGTACAGTCAATCCTACTATCAGCATAATCAGATTGCGTTGCAATTCATTTAGATGTCCGAACATTTCATCTTCATTGATTGCTACAAGGGCAACATAACCCCTGTCAGATATGTTACATATCGCACCGAGCCTTTTTCTTTCCGAACCAATCATAAGTCCCTACAGCATCTTTTACCGCTGGCAATGGTTTTTGGAAAAAAAGTCTGCCACAGCTTTATATTCTTTGTCAGTTTTTGCCTTTTTCTATAAGATTGAGTCCGCTCTGAACTATTTCAGGGTTTGTATGTCCAACAATACTTGTGGTTTCATCATAAACTGCGATGCTTCCGCTTTCTCCCCACTTGAAATCCGAGCAAATTTTTGAGATAAAAATCTGTGCTTGTAAGGCCCGCAAAGACGCCCAGCATCTTATTTGTACCCTGTTCGTAATATGGAGTTGCGATAATCATAATTTTTTTCGCCCGTAACCACATCATCTATAATAGCGCTTGTATATGTTTCTCCCTTAATAGCGTGTTTGAAATACTCCGTATTTGAGACATCAAAAAGTTTCAGCTGCATGAGTAAGGTTGACGCCTTTACCTGTTTCCGCCACTGTAAAGAAGAGCTTAAAGCCCATTTCTTCTGCTCTTTTTTTCAAAGAAATTTACGACTTCTTCATTTGTATATCTGGCATCAGAAAGCATAGGGTTTGCAGCAAGGTCTTCGATAACTTTCTCCGTTGTTTCTATATCGGCAACGAGTTTTTCCGAAACCTGCTTTTGCTATAACCTGCATATCCTCTTCCACCTGTTCTCTAAAGGAGTTGTGCGATAATACCGAGCTGATTGACAAAAATAGCCATGCATATTAAAGTTATAATTACAAAGCCGCCTAATAAAATCATAATTTTTGATACTTTTTGAAACCTCTTTTTCTTCATATCCCGTTTCCTTTCTTAATTTCTATAAATACTCTTAGGATTTCTTAATTATAAGTTTAACGAATAAAAAAATTCACAGCTACAATTATACTTACACAATTATAAGCTATTTTTAAGCAAAAAAAGCGACAAATTTGCCACTTTTTAATCTTTCGCATTTCTTTCACACTTACTTACCGATTGGCTTCATTGTAGGGAACAAAAATTATATCCCTTATGCTTGGAGCATCCGTAATCAGCATTATTACTCTGTCTATCCCTATGCCGAGTCCGCCTGTCGGTGGAAGCCCCACTTCGAGTGCGTTTACAAAGTCCATATCCATTGGATGCGCTTCGTCGTCTTCTCCTGAATCCAGCTGAGCCTGCTGAGCTGTAAATCTCTCAAACTGGTCGATAGGATCGTTAAGCTCCGAAAATGCGTTTGCAATTTCCCCATCCGTTCACATATGCCTCGAATCGTCTTGTAATTCTAGGATCTTTCGAATCCCTCTTTGCAAGCGGTGAAATTTCCACAGGATGTCCGCACACGAACACAGGTCCGTCCAAATATCCGGGTACATCTTCGCAATATTCTTCAAACATCTCGGCAATCAGCTTTCCTCTTGTATACTCCTTCACTTCTTTTTCTGTAAGAGCGCTTGGATTTTCTTTAATATACGCAAGTACAGCAGTTCGACATTCTTCATCGTCATTCATTTTATGGAAATCAACTCCGGTGATTTCTTTCACCGCGTCTGTCATATCAAGTCTTCTCCACGGTGGCGTAAGGTCGAAAGTCTTTCCTTGGTACGTAATCACCATGCTGCCCGTTGCTGCAAGTGCCGCCTGCGACACAACCTGCTCGGTAACCTCCATTACTTTCTCCATATCGGCATATGCCATATAGCATTCCATAGATGTGAACTCAGGATTGTGGTTTCTATCCATTCCCTCGTTTCGGAACATTTTGCCCATTTCGTAAACTCTATCGAGCCCGCCTACGATTAAACGCTTGAGGAACAGCTCATTTGAAATTCTGAGCTTCATACCCAAATCCAATGTGTTGTGATGTGTATCAAACGGTCTGGCATTTGCTCCGCCTGCAATAGTGGTCAGAATAGAGTGTCAACTTCCAAATATCCGTATTGATTTTCCAGTACTTCTCTAATTTTTATGTATAATCTGAGATCTCTTAAAGAATGTTTCGCGCACAAGCGGATTTACTATCAAATCCACATACCTTTGTCTATATCGTTGATCCTGATCCTTCAATCCTTGGAATTTGTTAGGTAAAACCTGTAACGATTTTGAAAGAAGCACTAGACTTTCAGCTTTAATTGAAATCTCCCCGTGTCTTGTTTTGAATACTTCTCCTGTAAGACCGACTATATCTCCTATATCGTAAGTGGTGAAAATGTCATATTCTTCCTCTCCGATAGCGTCTTTTTCTGATATAAACCTGAATTCTGCCTTTTTGCATCCTGTATATCGATAAACGAAGCCTTTCCCATGTGCCTGTTAGCCATAATTCTACCGGCGCACGAAACTTTTCCCTCCATTTCATCGAAATTATCCTTTATATCCATGCTGTACGCATCAACATCCCAACGCTCATGTAAGAACGGATTTCTACCCGTTTCTTGCAGTTTTTTTCAGTTTCTCGCGCCTTATAATTCTTTTGTTCGGACAGCTTTTTCTTCGCTTAATTCTTCCGTCTGCGCTTCTAAGTTTTCATTCAAAATCTCACTCATCTTTTTTTATCTCCATATGTTATTTGCTTATTTCAAGTATTTCGTAGTGTAATGTGCCGTCAGGAACCTGTATTTCAACTACATTTCCTACAGCTTGACCGATCAGTGCCATACCTACAGGTGATTCGTTTGAAATCTTTCCTGCAAACGGATCCGATTCAGTAGATCCTACTATGGTGTAATTTGCAACAAGACCTGTTTCTTGTATTCTCACCTTTGTAGTAATTCCGACATTTACATGATCTTCAGACATTTCGCTTTCATCTATAACTTTTGCCGTTCTAATCATAGTTTCCAGTTTATGTATACGTTCTTCCAGCTCCGCCTGTTCGTTTTTTGCCGCATCGTATTCCGCATTTTCCGACAAGTCCCCATAAGAAATAGCTTCTTTCAGTCTTTCGGAAACTTCTGCCCTGCGTACAGAAACTAATTCTTCATATTCCGCTTTTTATCTTTTCCAGACCTTCTTTTGTCAGCAAAACCACTTCTGCCATGTTATATTCTCCTTTTTATCCCTCTTTAATTCAAAAATCTCACACTATCATAACATTTTAACAAATTAAATTCAAGAGCAAACAGGTTCTTTATTCAAAAATCAATTTGTCATATTTACATATTTATGCTATAATCGACTAACCACACTTTATATACAAATAAAAAAATATAAATAAAAGGAGAATTGATATGAAAAACGGTAAAACTCGGTTTCCTTGGTTTTTGGTACAGTTGGGAGAGGTGCATATGACATCTTGAAAATGAATGCAGAAAAAAATAGCTGCTGAATCAAACCTTTCTTTCGAAACCGCTAAAATCTTAGTTAGAAACATAAACAATCCAAAATTGGCGGATATAGATCAATCTGTATTGACCACAGACTTTAATGAGGTTTGCACATCCCCCGATGTAGATATAGTAATAGAAGCGCTGGGCGGAATTGAACCTGCTGCATCTTATATCAAATGTGCACTGCAAAACGGCAAACATGTAGTGTCTGCAAACAAAGCAGCTCTCGCTGCAAATCTGGATGAGCTTTTTAAATCTTGCGAAAGAGAATCGTTGCAGGCTGCTTTTTCGAAGCGAGCGTAGGCGGAGGAATTCCGGTACTTACAGCTATTAGAAATCCACTTGCGGCAAACGAATTTACAAAAGTCGAAGGCATTTTGAACGGAACTACAAATTACATTCTTACAAAAATGTCCCAAGAAGGTCTTTCCTATAAAACAGCCCTCAAGTCAGCGCAAGAACTCGGTTTTGCAGAAGCAGATCCTACAGCCGATGTGGAGGGTATAGACGCTGCAAACAAACTTTCCATACTTATCAAACTTATGTTTGGCAAATACATCAAGCCTACCGATATTCCAACTACCGGTATCAGCAAAGTCAGCATCGACGATATCAAAGCTGCCGAAGCAAACAACCAAACTATCAAATTGGTAGCATGCGCAGAAATTAAAAACGGTAAACTTGAATATTATGTAAAGCCTACCGCACTTCCAAATTCGCACCCTCTCACCGGCATATCAAATGAGTTTAACGCAATTTTTCTTAAACGGAAACGCTGTCGGCGAAGTGATGCTTAGCGGAAAAGGCGCAGGAGCTTTACCTACAGGCAGCGCTGTTTGCGGAGATATTTTGGCTATAGCAAAAACACATTAGATAATAATAGAAAGGATAAAAACATATGACTTTATACGAAGAATGGCAAGACTTACTTACTCATCAAACGGAAGACAGCTTTGATGATTTTTGGGAAAAAAATATGCAGGTGCCGAACAAAAAGCTATATAAAGTGCTGCTTGAGCAGGATGAAAAGGCTTTCGAAGGTAAATTTGCAGATCTTGCAAAGAAATACGAAATCGAGCCTGTTTTTCATGATGGCTTTTCTCGACGGTATTACCGAAAGCCTGAATTCTCCACTTGAAACCGAAAAACATCAGTGAAGATAGCGACATCTCCCTTTCGGTAGATTATGAAAAGCTGTATTTCAATATGCACAAGGCAAATGCCCTCATTTATTCCAAATTTCCGCTTGGGAAAACAAACTGACTGCGGATAAAATGTCCGAAATAGAAAAAGAATATAAAAAAATCAAAAACATATGTCAAAGAACAAACTCCAAAAAGGAACGATCCATGTCCTTGCGGAAGCGGTAAAAATACAAAAATGTTGTGGCAGGGGTAATCATTACCCCTCAGCCTCCCATTTCATTTTCAAGATTATGCACGAATTCATCGTGCTCTTTTTGTTTTTGAGCCTATTTTGTCTACCTTTATCAAAAATTTCGTAAAGTATAGGTATAAGTACGAGCGTTACCAATGTCGATGCTGTAAGTCCCCTATTATCGAAACGCCAAGCGGAGCAAGCGATTCGCCGCCGTTTCCGAGCCCGAGTGCAAGAGGAATCATTCCTATGACAGTTGTTCCGAACTCATAAGTATCGGACGCAATCTTAACTTTCCCGCTTCAATAAGCGCAGTTTCTCTTTTCCATTTCGTTCTCATTTTGTTTTATAAATTCTACCAGCAAAATCGCATTATTCACTACTATTCCCGCAAGCATTATAAGTCCCAAAAACGAAACCATAGACAATTTTGTATTAGTGATGAACATTGCCAAAAATGCACCTGACATCGCAAAAGGTATGGACATCATTACTATGAGCGGCAAAACGACAGATTCGAATTGCGCAGCAAGTATCAAATATACGAGAGCAACTGCAACTACGAGCGCCAAAGCAAGCGATTTGAACGCTTTTTGCATTTCCTCCTGCGCACCGTCCAGCCTAAATCTATATCCCTGCGGATATTCAAAATCATTCATATACGCTAAAAATCTTTTTTTGTAGATTTTCCAAGAGTATCCCCTTTTAAGTTCACATTCAGCGTAATACATTCCTCTTGATTTATTCGATTTATACTCTGCGGAGAATTGTCAAAGAGAAGTTCTGCAACATCCCCAACAGGTACAGCTTCTCCATTTTTCCCTCTAACAAGAATCTGCTTCATGTTTTTCTATTGAATTGGCATATTCGTCCGTAAGAGAAAGATTAACTGCTATTTCATCTGCATCTATTTTCAAATTTGTGGGTATGCTTCCGCTAAGTGATTTTTGATAACGCTTCAGAAAGTGCCAAGGTGGTAATTCCGTAATAAGATGCGCTTTCTCGCTTCAGCTTTACTAAAATTTCAGGTTCTCCTGCTTCCAAATTCGATTCGACACTTTCAACATGCAGGGATTTTTACATAATCCTCTACTTCTTTGGATATTTCTTCTAATTGGTTTAAATCTTTTCCGGATATATTTAATTCCAAATCGCTTGAATTTCCCATCATATTAGACATCATATCATCCGATTTCGCCGTAAATTTAGCTCCCGCTATATTCGAAATTTCGTTTTGTATATTTCCGGCAAATTCTTCAGCTGACATTTTTCTGTCTTTTTTATCGTTTAACTTTATTTTTATTTCTGCCGTTTCTTGCCCGTAAAATCCTACTTGACCTATATTTATCGTTTGCGCTACTATTTCTTTGTGATGCTCAAGCCTTTTTGATATATCGATAAGCACCTTTTCCTTTTGCTCAAGCGATGTTCCGTATGGGAACTCCGCCGAAATCGTTACATTTCCCTGATCGGCTTTCGGTATCAATTCCCCACCTACGAATGCCACCAAAACGATGGAGCTTACAAATATAATCAAGCAAACAAAAATCACTCTCTTCGGTTTTTGCAATGCCCCTTTCATAAATTGCGCATAAAATTCCTTTAACCTTTCAATACCGCTTGTAAACTTAGGGCAAAATACTTGTATCTATAATGTTTTGTTCCTATTCTAATATACTTTGATGAGATTCCTTTTTCAGAAGTAATGAACAAAAACATAGGTGTAGCCGTCATAGCCACAACCAATGATGTCATAAGGGCAATGATAATCGTAAAACAAAAAAATCGGAAAACATTAACCCCGTAAGTCCGTCTGAAAGCGCAATCGGTAAAAACACCACTACCGTTGTCAATGTCGAAGAAAGGACAGCGAAAAAATATCTCTTTGCTTCCTTTTTTTCAGCCGCAATTTGCGCACTGTTCTCGTCTTGCCGCAGCCTAAAAAATATTCTCAAGGACGACTATCGCATTATCCACCAGCATGCCTACCGCAATAGTCAAACTGCATAGTGTGATTAAATTAAGTGTCATTCCGCGATACTTCATCATCGCAAAAGTCGCCAGTAATGACACCGGTATGCTCATCGCAATTACCAATGTCGACCTTATATTTTTGCAAAAAAATAAGAACACGACAATCACTGCTAAAAAGTCCGCCGACAATAGCCGAATTTGCTACGCTTTTTATTGAATTTTCAATGAAATCAGCCTGATTATAGCCGATTTCGAATGTCAAATATGGATACTTCTCCTGTAAAATCTTAATCTGTTTTTTTACAGAATTTGAAGTTTGCACCGTATTTGCATCCGATTCTTTTGTAATCATTATTCCTATCGCAGGATTTGCATTCAAATAGCTTGCGGATTTCTTTTCTTTTTGGTTTTTCAACGCTTGCCATATCGCCTAATCTAACGATACTGCCGTCCAGCAAGTTTACAGGAACATTTCTTATGTCATCTATTTCTTTGAATTCTCCCATAGCACGCACTACCATTTCTGTATTTCCGTGCTTAATATTCCCTCCGGGTAAATTCAAATTTTCGGACATCAAAATCTGCGCAAGTTGTTTGCAACGTGATTCCATAACCTTGTAATCTTTCCTGAGTAATTTTTACACCGATCTCACTTTTTTTCACCGCCCATTACATCTATTGATGCTACGCCGTCTGCACGCTTGAAATATCCCTCTATTCCGTCTTCAACCAGATTGTTTAATTCTTCAAGCGGTATATCCCCGAAACATATACCTGCATTATAGGCATCGCTTTTTAAATCAAGTTTCATAACCATAGGCTTTTCAGCTTTTTCCGGTAAAAGCCTTTTCTATTAACGATATTTTCTCACGCATCGCAAGTGTATTGAAATTGGAATCCGTATTCATATGAAATTTTTGAAATACAATGGAATATCCGAACATGCTCATAGATCCCATTTCATCCATTCCCGGAACCGTTGCAAGTGCCTCTTCTATCGGCACGGTTACCAGTTTTTCCACCTCGCTGGAGATGCATTATCATACCGCGTAAGCACGAGTGCCGCCGGATACTCTATATCCGGAAATAAGTCCATATTTATCCTTATAAGCGATGAAATTCCGACAACTACGACCATCAAAAATCAGCATAGTGGTCGCAACAGGTCTTTTGATACAAATTTTTAGGGAATATCACTCATCTTTTGTCGCTTCTTTCTTAATTAGCTTCACAGCTTCGCCTTCTTTTGACATATTGCTGCCCCTTAGTAATAACCAATGTTCCCTCCGTTATACCGTCTATTATCTCTACATATTTTTCCATTGTCAATTCCTGTGGTTACTTTCACGAATTTCGGCTTATCTTTTTTTAAAAATCGCAAGCGTCTTTTTCGCCGTCCTTAATCATTACACTATCAGAAGGTACGCACAGCACATCCTGCTTTCCTGAATTTACGATTTGAATTTTTGGCAAACATTCCGGCTTTCACTTTTTTTCCGTCTTCGGTAATGCAACTTTGATAGGATATGTCATTTTCCCTGCTGTTGGAGCCGGCGAGATTGATTTAATCACTCCGCTTATAGGCTCTTTTGAAACCGAATCCACATATACCTCTACCGAATCTCCCTCGTTTATGACAGCAATCACGCTTTCCGATATCTCCGCCTCTACAACAAGTGAGCTCACATCTGCCACTATCATGGACGGCTGAGTTTGTGGCGGTAATGTTCCGACATTTAAATTGTTCGCAGTGATATATCCGCTGATAGGTGATTTTACATTGCAATCCTCATACGCAGATGCCGCTTGTATGTAGCTTTGCTGCGCATTTACATAATTCAGCTTCGCCTGCTCGTAGTCCTGATAAGCAACAGCTCCTTCCGAATAAAGCGTTTTCATTCTGTCAAATGTATCAGCCGCTACCCTCTCCGCTTCCTGTGCCTGATTTATTTTTACTCTCAAGCTGGCTAGCATCTATACTGAATAAAAATCTCTCCTGCTGCCACTTTATCGCCTACATTTGCATATACTCCTGTAACCTTGCCTTTGCATCAAAGGAAGCACATTAACTTCCTCTATAGGTTTTACACGTGCCGCTATCGGCGCCGAAGTTATTATATCCATCATCTCCGCTTTGGTAACCTCAACGCTTATCGGTTCTTCCTCCACTTTGTCGTCCGGCGTAAACAAACTAACCATACGAAAACCCACAAGTCCCAAGACTATTACAAGGGCTATTACGATAGGTAATTTACCATTTTTTTAGCGTATTTCGTTTTTTTCATCATTCATTGCTTGTCCCTCTATTTTAATTTACTGTAATATCTGCAAAACTCTGTAATCGTACATCTCTCGCACTCAGGGTTTCTGGCTTTACAAAGGTTTCTCCCGTGAAAAAAATGAGGCTGTGATGCGTTTGCGACCACCGCTCCTTTGGGATATTCAGCATCAGCTCTTTTCTCAGTTGCAAGTACATCCTTGGCATCAGCAAGTCCTATCCTGTTTGACACCCTGAATACATGCGTATCCACCGCTATGCGCGGCTGAGAAAAATCCGACCGACAACACTACATTTGCTGTTTTTTTCTGCCAACTCCCGGAAGTTTTATAAGTTCATCATATGTATTCGGCACTTCTCCCTGATACTCTTCTTCCAATATCTTTGCCATATTTTACGATATTGTTTGCTTTGGTTTTATAAAGTCCGATTCTTTTAATTAAATTTTTCGACATCTTCTAAGTTTGCCATTGCTAACTCTTTGGCGTTATAATAACGCTCAAAGAGCGCCGAGTAATCAGATTCACACTTTTTATCTGTTGTTTGCGCCGACAACATCACTGCAACCAAAAGTTCAAAGTGATTTTTTTATGGTCGAGCGCACATTCCGCATCGGGATAAAGCATTTCAAGCCTGTCCAAAAATCTGCGTTATCTGCTTTTTGTAAATTTTTCACGATATTACAAAACCTCCGCTAACATTGACTACTTCTCCCGTGATAAACTCGCTTTCCAAAAATCAGCATTACAGCATCAGCTACATCTATCGGTTTTCCGCTTCTCATCAAAGGCGTTGAATTTACCAGTCTTGCCTTAACTTCATCAGAAAGTCCCTGTGTCATGGGCGTTTCTATGTACCCTGGTGCGACTGCATTTACCCTTATCCCTGACGGTCCCATCTCCTTGGCAAGCGCTTTCGTAAACCCTATAATACCCGCCTTAGATGCCGAATAATGAGCTTCACACGATGCTCCGCATATCCCCCATATCGAAGAAATATTTACGATGCATCCGCTCTTGTGCGATATCATTTTTCGGCAAAAATGCCTTGGTGCATAAGAATGCGCCTGTCAAATTGACATTGATAGTATCGCACCATTCTTCGTATGTAATATCTGAAAATTCCTTTAGACTCGCGATGCCTGCATTATTTATGAGGACATCGACACGACCTATATTTTCAGACACCGCAAATACTTGCTCTTTGTCCCGCACATCCAGCTTCACAGGAATGAAATCGCCCGTCAAATTCTCTATTTTTTTCTTGTAAGGCGCGTTCCATAAACCAAGTAACCTTTTTCCAACAGCCTCTTGGCAATCGCATTTCCTATGCCTCCCGAAACTCCCGTAATAAATGCTTTTTGTATTTCGATTCCCATATCAGCTCTCTTTATTTTTGAATTTTTCGCACTAATTTAGCCAGTTTTGCACCTTTAGGCAACTTTTCAAGCTCATCAGCGGTCATTATCTTTAAGGCTATTACCATTACCGAATATACTATAGCTCCAACTCCTATAGAAATAATCGTCGCAAAATTGCTGCTTATAAATATTGCAAGTCCCTTGTATGTAATGATTACAGCTGTAAACATAACTATTCCTGCCAAAAGCGGTTTCAATACCGAAAGATTCAAATTAAATTTTTATATTTACTATTTTCTTTACGGCATATAGGTTCACAAGCCCGATAGTAGCATATCCAAGTGTAGCACCGATGGTCGCACCTTGTATATTCAGTAAAGGTATGCCGCACAAAACATATGTTATTACCGCCTTCACTATGCAGCCTGCAAACAAGCCCAAAACCGCCATTCCTGCGGCGTTAAGTCCTTGCAATATGCCTGCCATGGTTTGTGCTACACACAAAATACAATTCCGATTGCCAATATGAATAAACAATTTGCCGCCACCTCTACCGTCTCCGGTCTTGCAGGAAAAAGAAGCATCATAATCGGCTTTGAAAGTGCCATAAGACCGAAGCTGCAAGGAATACCTACAATCGTTGACATGCTTAATCCAAGCGAAATATGCTCTTTCAGCTCTTCTGCATTTTCTTTACTCGCAGCAGCAGATATCGCAGGCACCATTGCAAGTGCCATTGATAATGCCATAGCCATAGGTATATTGATGATAGGTCCCGCAAATCCGGTCAACTGCCCGTATATGGCATTTGCTTCGCTTTCCGAATATCCTATCGACTGAAGCCTCCTCATTACAATCAAAAAGGTCTATCAAATTCATTATCGGAACTATGGAAACCCCTATCGTAATAGGTACTGCTATACCTATCAGTTTTTAATATAAAAGGGTGCTTTCTCTTTCTTCGTGCTCCTTTAATTCGAATTTCTTATCTTTTAAGTATTTTTTGTAAATAAGCACTAATATCAAAAAGTCCGAATATAGGCCCTATACTGGTACCTATTGTAGCACCCGCCGCCGCATATTCAAGCCCCTTTGGTAGCAAAAAAACAGCAAGAGCAAGTCCTATTGCAACCCGTATAGTTTGCTCTACGAGTTGTGATACAGCCGTAGGTGTCATTATCTGCAATCCCTGAAAATATCCGCGAAATACCGCCATGATAGGTACAAACAAAAGGGCAGGCGCAATACACATCATAGATAATTGTGCATTGGGATTTCCAAGCATCGTTACTATCGGTTTTTGCAAAAATAAACAATAACCCCGCAAAGATAACGCTTATCACTCCCATTAGCGCGAACGATATTTTTAAATACTCTGTGCGCTCCAAACTCGTTTCCCAGCGCCGACCTTTCAGCTACCATTTTTCGAAATTGCCGCCGGTGCGCCGTTTTGTAGAAAAATACAAGCAAAAATGTATATAGGATATGCCGTTTGATAATATCCCATACCTGTATCGCCTATTATATTTCCAAGCGGAATCCTAAATATTGCACCAAGCACCTGCGTGAGCAGTCCTGCAACAGCAAGAATAGCCGCTCCCTTTAAAAAAATTTTCCCTTATCCATAATTCTCCCGATTGTTAAACTTATTTATAAAATTACAAATATCTAAATATCCATATCAGCTAATTATATATTTTTGTATTCTTTTTCAAGTTTTTGCGCTAATTTGTGCGCATTGCATCTTTTATTTTCTTTGGAACCATGGTATCACCCTATTTACCTTTTTACAATATTCAATATATTCCTCGCCAAATTTTTGCGCAAGCCACTTTTTCCTCCGTAAACTTCATCAATAGCGTTACATATATCCAAAAACAAAACAGGTAGGAATAGCAAATACAAATTACCGTCAATCAATAATACACCGCTGAAAAATAAATAAAAATGCGGAATATATAGGATTTCGAACGATTGCGTAAATTCCCGTCGTAGCCAGCTTCCCTGACTGTATGCTTTTTGTTATCTTATCAAATATTACCGCTTTTACCCAGAGGAAAACTCCAATTCCTATACACAGCAATCCTAATACAGCGATTATATTTCTGAGCGCAGGAAACCTTAAAGTAGCGATTAAGCCCCTCTTTTCAGCTATTAAAGCGCATATGCTCATCATAAGGCAGCTAATCATATATATAGGTCCTACACCGAAAAATAGGCAATGCTTTTCCGTTCTCCATAATTCAAACCTCCCGATTCACCATTTTTAATCGGTTATATTTTTATCATTTTTTTAATGCTTTTTTTACTACTATTTCATCACATCAATTCATTTATGTGGTATACTTAACTTTATGAAGTACTATGATTTTTGATATTAAAACGGATAGAATCAATAAAATCGGCGAATACCTAAAAGCGACATTTTTGGTAAAAAGACCGTCAAACTTTCCATTGACGGCGGTTTTACGTGCCCAAATAGAGATAGGGAGCAAGGGACGCGGCGGTTGCATCTTCTGTTCATCAAGCGGCTCCGGCGACTTTGCAAGCGATATCGAAACGCAAATAGAGCTTCTATCTAAGAAATGGACAAACTGCAAGTATATTGCGTATTTTCAAAATCACACAAATACCTACGCCCCTGCCGCCGAACTTAGGTCCAAGTTTTACGAAGCTCTTGCAAACCCGAATATTTCCGGACTTGCCATTTCTACTCGCCCCGATTGCTTTTCGGAAGAAATCTATGAACTTTTAAATGAACTGAATCAAAAACCTTTTTATGGGTTGAGCTTGGGCTTCAAACAATACATAAAAAAACAGCGACTTTGATAAATCGCTGCTCAACTCTTGACGAATACGACGAAGCGGTGAAACGCCTCACCGCACTCAATATCAAGGTCGTTACCCACTTGATTTTTAGGTCTGCCGAATGAAAGCAGGGATGAAATGCTTACATCTGTTTCGTATGTTGCGAATTCACCGGGTTTTCGGTATGAAATTGCATATGCTAAATGTAGTACGCGGCTCGCAAATGGAAACGCTATACCCAAATTATATTCCGTTTAAAAACTATGGAAGAGTACATCAATTTGGTAGTCGATGCGCTTGAAATAATACCGCCGCACATTACAATTCACAGACTCGGTGCGGATGCACCCTCGTCCCTACGCTTATTGCCCCCGAATGGAGCTACAAAAAACGCAGTATTCTAAACGGTATAGATTTGGAACTAAAACGCAGAAACAGTTTTCAGGGAAAACGCTATATCGTAGCAGGTCCCAATCTACCGTCATTGTAATGTTTCCTACAAAGTGAAACATACATATCGTCGCCACCGACCATTACCTGCTCGCCCTGCTTAACAAATTCGCCGTCCACCACTCTGGCAACCATCGTTTGCTTTACGGCCGCACCAACAAATAGTTTTAATCTCTTCAATTTTATCTGCATAAACAAGCATATAATAAGAGCCTTCAAACAGCTCGTTCCTGAAATCGTTTTTTAATCCGTATGCAAGCACAGGTACATCAAAGCTGTCAACAATTTCCGCAAGCTCCTGCACATGATGCTTTTTCAAAAATTGACATTCATCCACCAATATACAGTCAATTTTTTTCTTAGAATTCTTATTAAGGAACATTTCGAGTATATTGGTATCTTCCTCTACTATCTCCGCTTCTCGTTTTAAGCCTATTCGTGATGAAATCACACCTTTTCCGTTTCTGTCATCGACAGACGGCAAAAGTACCAAAAACAGTCTTTTTCTTTCCTCGTAATTGTATGCTACCTTTATAAGCTCTATGGATTTTTCCTGCATTCATAGTAGAATATCTATAATACAACTGTGCCATTTTTTTCCTCGCTTTCAAATATAGCCATAAACTAAAAAAGCCCGAAGGCTTTGGCTGGGGTAGCAGGATTTGAACCTACGAATGACGGAGTCAAAGTCCGTTGCCTTACCGCTTGGCTATACCCCAATATTAAAAAAACAACTCCTCGGACTAAGTCTGCAAGGAGCTATCTTTATGGTGCCCAGACTCGGAATCGAACCAAGGACACAGGGATTTTTCAGTCCCTTGCTCTACCTACTGAGCTATCTGGGCAAATGGTGGGCCATCAGGGACTTGAACCCCGGACCTGCCGGTTATGAGCCGGACGCTCTGACCAACTGAGCTAATGGCCCAAAAATGGTCGGGGTGGCAGGATTTGAACCCGCGGCCCACTGGTCCCAAACCAGTTGCGCTACCAAACTGCGCTACACCCCGAAGATTATATTAAATTGGCAGGGGTAGTAGGGACTCGAACCCACGGCGCATAGTTTTTGGAGACTATCGCTCTACCAACTGAGCTATACCCCTATGAATGTGGCGGAGAAGATGGGATTCGAACCCATGCGGCCCTATACGAACCCTAACGGTTTAGCAAACCGTCCTCTTCAGCCTCTTGAGTACTTCTCCAAAAGCTATAACTAAATGATTCTTGGCGGAGAGGGTGGGATTCGAACCCACGGTCCCTTTCAGAATCACTGGTTTTCAAGACCAGCTCCTTAAACCACTCGGACACCTCTCCAAGTCAAGTTCTACTATTTAAATTGGTGACCCATCGGAGATTCGAACTCCGGACACCTTGATTAAAAAGTCAAGTGCTCTGCCGACTGAGCTAATGGGTCTAAATACCAAAAATGGCGAGCCCACAGGGATTCGAACCCCGGACACACGGCTTAGAAGGCCGTTGCTCTATCCAACTGAGCTATGAGCCCGCAAAAGTGGAGCGGGTGATGAGAATCGAACTCACGCCATCAGCTTGGAAGGCTGAGGTTCTACCATTGAACTACACCCGCATATGGAGCGGAAGACGAGATTCGAACTCGCGACCCTCGCCTTGGCAAGGCGATGCTCTACCCCTGAGCCACTTCCGCATATAAGACTTATTAAATTGGTCGAGGGTGGTGGATTCGAACCACCGAAAGCGAAGCTAACGGATTTACAGTCCGCCCCCTTTGGCCACTCGGGAAAACCCTCGAAATAGTAACCTATCAGTTAAGCTAAGTTAAATTGGAGCTGGTGGAGGGAATCGAACCCCCAACCTGCTGATTACAAAATCAGCTGCTCTACCGTTGAGCCACACCAGCGTAAAAAAATTATAAATGGCGACCTGGATCGGGCTCGAACCGACGACCTCCAGCGTGACAGGCTGGCATTCTAACCAACTGAACTACCAGGCCACTTATAATGATTTGGTGGGCGTTATAGGGGCTCGAACCTATGACCCCCTGCTTGTAAGGCAGATGCTCTCCCAGCTGAGCTAAACGCCCAAATCTACTTTGTACTCTTTTCGCAACATGCTTGTATAGTTTACAATATATCCCGTAACTTGTCAAGACTTTTTTTATCTAAATTTTTGGCTCCAAGGGTGGGGCTCGAACCCACAACCTATCGGTTAACAGCCGAGTGCTCCACCATTGAGCTACCTTGGAACAAAAATACGCTCGCACAATTTTTATTCATAACTCGCTAGCGACAGTGAATATTGTATCATAGTAAAGGGTACTATGTCAAATACTTTTTTTCACGAATTCTTCGTTTTTGATTGCCGTTCCTTGTGTATTTTCAGCCACCTTTAGCTCCAATTCTTCCATATTTTTCGCTTTCGGTTAAAAAAATACAATTACTTTGTCCTCGTATTTAATATCTTCAATTTCGAAAAATACCGCTTTTCTGCGCCATATACTGTATGGTATTCAAAAAGCTATATTCCATTTGAAAGGCTATCCTAACAAGCTCCTTCATATATCCCGCTCTTGCCGCTTCCAAGCCCAGCTTAGCCGTATTTGTATACGCTCGTACCAATCCGCCTGTCCCAAGTTTAATTCCTCCAAAAATACCTCGTTACTACAAGCGCTACATTGGTTATCGCTTCGGCAAGGAGCATCTGTAATATCGGAGGTCCGGCAGTTCCCTTGGGTTCTCCGTCATCGCTTGCCCACTGAAGCTCACTATTATCACCTATTACCATACACGGCACATTATGTGTGGCATCTCTGTATTTTTTTCTTTATTGCCTCGAAAAAAATTCCGTTGCCTCCTCGCGCGTTTTTACAGGTTTGACGGTGCAAATAAACTTGGATTTTTCTATAATCTGCGAAGCCTCCGCTTCCTGCATTACAGTTTTATAAAGTATCATATCCACTCAATCTTGCGTAATCTACCGATCCAGATTTACCTTTACAAGAGTTCCTTCCTCTAAATACTGTATATTTTTGAACGCCTGCCTTTTTCGCACAAATAAGAAATCACATCTCCTCTTTCATAAGGCAAAAAGCAATTCTGCGTATTTTTCTGTCGGCAAACAATAAGCGTTGTACTTCTTCGAGAAGCTGCTTTATACCGTCGCCTGTTTTTTTGCTGAAATCTCAAAAATGTTCTTCCTCGTAGTCGAGTTTTTCGTTTGCTATGTCCTTTTTATTAAAAACAACAAGTGATTTTTCATGCACCCCAATCTGCTTTAAAAACATCTTTTTGTTACATCGAATTTAAACCTAAAATCATCACAAGTCATATCTATTACATGTACTATCAAATCGCTGTACAAAAGTTCCTCCAGCGTCGATTTAAAGGCGTTTACGAGTGCATGCGGCAATTTGCTTTACGAATCCCACCGTATCAGCTAATATGAATTCGCAGCCGTTTTCCAATTTAATCAGTCTTTGCGCCGTATCAAGGGTGGCAAACAGCATATCGCGTTCAAATACCTGTTTATCCTCGTGGTTTGAAATTTCAAGCAGCTTATTCATCAGAGCGGATTTTCCCGAATTGGTATATCCAACCAAGCTGACCACCGCAAATTGCTCTTTTTGTCGTTTTGCTCGCTGCGTATTTCTGCTCGCTTTGACCTCTGCGAGTTGCTTCTTGATTTCGTCCATCCTGCTTTGTATATGCCGCCTGTCAGTTTCCAGTTTCTTTTCTCCCGGTCCCCTTGTTCCTATTCCGCCTCCCTGCCTTGAAAGTGAGTTTCCAAGTCCCAGCAAGCGCGGCAGGCGATATTTAAGCTGCGCATATTCGACCTGCAATTTACCCTCAAGCGATATCGCTCTTTTTAGCAAAAAATATCCAGTATGAGTGTCGTCCTGTCTATCACCCTTACCCCTACTGCATCCTCGATGTTTCTCAGTTGCACTCGAAAGCTCATCATTAAAAATAACCAAATCGGCCTCCATGTTTTTTTACTCATCTCAGCCAATTCAGTTAATTTCCCTTTCCCTATATATGTTGCGTTATTAGGCTTTTTCCAGCCTTTTAGCACCATACTTGCCAAGACTTTGACATCCGCAGCCTCGGCAAGTGCTTCTAGTTCATCCATAGATTTGTCTATATTCTCATTTACCTCAAGTCCGACAACGATAGCATTATAGCTTTCACTACGAATTACTTCATTATCATTTTGTAAAAATTTATCATACAAACCCTTATACTCTCAATTTCTCAAGTTCCTCTACAAATTTAGGATTCAAAATACGAATATGTGTACCTTTCATGCCGAGCGAACGCGTTTCTATTAAGCCTGCGCTCTGCAATTTTTCTAAGTGCGTTTACTATTACAGAACGCGTAATTCCCGCCTGATCTGCTATTTTGCTTGCAACCAAAAAGGCCTTCGTCGCCGTCCATATTTTTCAAAGATTCTCTTAACCGCTTCAATTTCCGAATACGACAAAGTTCCGATTGAAAGCTGTACCGTATTTGTCAGTCTTTCTTCTTCTTCGATAGCAGCTGTTCTGATTCTCAGAATTTCAAGGCCCATTATTGTAGAACCCGCTTCACCTAAAAATCACATCCTCAGTATCGTATTCCGTTTCTTTTCTGAACGTTACTAAAGTTGCGAGTCTTTTGCCGCCCCCGAAGATTGGGATTATCATATAGACACCGTCTTTAAGACCTGCTCTTTTTGGTAACGCCCTGAATTTTCGAGCAACTCCTCTTTCGAAACATTTATACCGCTTTCTTCAAATTCCAGCAGTTTTTTTCATTTGCATTAAATGGAATTTTCGCCTTTCCGGTCTTTTTCGTCATTGGATACAATAGGAATATTGGTTTCGGTATCGTTTGAACCTATGATATAGCCTTGTTCGTCAATAACATACACTATCGCAAGCATTATACTTCCAAGCAATTCGCAAATCTCTTTAAACGAAAATGCCCCCTATCTGGCTTTCTTGCATCAACCAGTTCAATTTTTCTCATCTTTTGTAGCAAATATTTATTCATGTTTTTATTCTCCTTTCAAAAAGCAACAATTACAAAGCCGTTACCATGTTTATAAATTATATACTACTCAAAAATAAAATGTTATGTCACATATTTTATCCTAGTAATTTGCTATAATATATATCTGTCTAAATCCTCTTCGTGTATCTTTTCGACGAACTTTTCTTTTTACATATTCTGCATCTATTGTGATACTTTCCTCCTCTACATCCGGAATATTAAACGATATGTCCTCGAGCAATTTTTCCATTATCGTATGCAATCTTCTCGCTCCGATATTTTCGGTCTGCTCGTTCATAAGAAACGCCATTGTGGCAATTTCTTCGATAGAATCATCAGTAAAATTGATTTTTAACTCCCTCGGTTTCAAGTAACATCTTGTGCTGTTTTATTAAAAGCATTCTGAGGTACCGTCAATATTTGCACAAAAGATTCTTTAGTCAAATTTTCGAGTTCCACGCGTATAGAAATCTGCCTTGAAGCTCGGAATCAAATCCGTCGGCTTAGATATATGGAACGCTCCCTGCTCCTATAAACAAAAATGTGATCCGTTTTTACAGGTCCGTATTTTGTATTTACAACGCTTCCTTCGACTATCGGCAATATATCTCGCTGCACACCTTCTCTGGACACATCCGCACCGCTCTTATAGCTGGCGCCTGACGCAATCTTGTCTATTTCATCTATAAAGATGATGCCGTTTTGCTCCGCATTTTCCAGAGCTTCTTCGGTAATCTGATCCATATCTATCAAATTTTGCGCTTCCTGTTCACGCAAAAATCTTCCTTGCATCTTTGACTTTCACCTTTTTGTTTTTTTCTGCTTTTTTTAGGTGCCATATCTCCAAAGATATTGCCAATCGCTATGCTCATCCCCTCGTTACCGAGATCCAGCATATTGGTTTTCGGCGCTTCGTTTACCTGTATTTCTATGTATTGTTCCTCCAGTTTACCGTCGCGCAGCTGCTGACGCACCTGTTCCCTCGCAAGATCTATACCGCTCGCATCTTCCGGTGCGACTTTTTCATCTTTCGGCTGCTGATTTTTGCTGTACATACGGATTCATCAAAAATTCAAACGGATTGGTAGGTATCTTCGGTTCTGCACTTCCCGAATGCTTCTTTCCCGGAACCATTGCCTCAACTATTTTTCCTCGGTTATCTCGTCCGCGATAGAATATTTTTCTTCCAAGTGTTTTTTTGCTTTGTAGTACGGATAGATGCCTCAACCAGATCTCTAACCATCGAATCGACATCTCGTCCCACATAGCCTACTTCTGTAAATTTTGTAGCTTCCACTTTCACAAATGGGGCATCCATCAATTTTTGCAAGCCTTCTTGCTATTTCCGTCTTACCGCAACCTGTCGGGCCCATCATAAGTATATTTTTTTAGGGAGTTATTTCTTCTCTGATATCATCCGGCAATTTACTTCTTCTATAACGGTTTCTAAGCGCTACCGCAACCGACTTTTTGGCTTCTTCCTGCCCTATTATATACTTATCAAGTTCTTCGACTATTTGCTTCGGTTTCATATTGTAAAGTTCTACCATATAGCACCTCCTCTACAACTTTTCTACTGAAATATGATCATTGGTATATACGCATATCGACGATGCTATCTTAAGCGACTGCCTTACAACAGTTTCCGCATCCATATCCGTATGATTGAAAAGCGCATTCGCCGCAGCATACGCATAATTACCGCCCGAGCCTATGGCAACAAAGTCGTAATCAGGCTCGATCACCTCTCCATTGCCTGAAATCAAGAGCGTACACTCTTTATCCGCAGCTATCATCAGCGCCTCTAAATTGCGCATTCCTCTGTCCGAACGCCACATCTGCGCAAGTGCAACTGCCGCTTTTTCGCAGATTCCCCGAATGTTCTTCCAATTTCTTTTTCAAATTTCTCAGTAAGAGAAAAATGCATCCGAAAACTGAACCTGCAAATCCTGTAATAACAGAGTTTTTTTATAAATTTTTTTCGCACTTTTTTTCGCATTGTGCTTCATTATAGTCTTTTTCACCAAAGGTTACTTGTCCGTCTCCACCGATACATATGTCATCCTGGCTTCGGCGAACAGCAACTATTGTTGTTGCATGAAATTCCGACATACTTTCACCTCTTTTTTTAACAATCATGTTTTTGAACAATCGCAACAATTTACTTACTATTCTTTATACCCACATTCAGGGTTAGAACAAGCAAAAATTCGTTTTTTTATTTTTTTCTTTTCAACCATTAAGGACGAACACTCAGGACATTTTTATCCGTCGGTTTATTCCAAAAACACCTGATCGCAATCAGGGGTATCCGCTGAAATCCATAAAAGATTTTGCTGCTTTTACCCTTTTTTGTATTATATCCTTGCCGCATTTTGGACATGAAACCCCTATTTTCTGCACTATCGGTTTCGTATTTTTACATTCAGGATATCCGCTGCAAGCCGCAAAAAGTACCGAAGCGTCCGTTCTTTTTGAGCATTGGTTTTTCCGCAAATTTCACAAATTTCTCCCGTAGGTTCATCAGGTATTTCAACCTTTTTCGATTTGCTCATCAGCTACCTTGAGGCTCTTTGAAAATATCGCGTAAAAACTCCTCGATTATTTTTTTCCAGTTGGCATCCTTGACCTCGATATCATCGAGTTTGTCCTCCATCTGCGCCGTAAAGCCTACATCTACAATTTCATTAAAAATAGGATTTCATCAAATCCGTAACCAAGAAACCCAAATCCGTAGGTAGTATTGACTTCTTTTTCCTTAGTTATATACTTTCTTTGAGCCAAAGTCGCAATTATCGGTGCATATGTACTCGGTCTTCCTATATTTTTCTTCCAAGTCCTTTACAAGGCTCGCTTCCGTATACCTTGGCGGTGGCTGAGTGAAACATTGTTCCAAATCTAAATTCAAAAAGGGAAAAGTAAATCGCCCTTCTCCACGTTCGGCATTTTGTTTTCCGTCTCATTTTTCATTTCGGTATACTTTCAAATAGCCGTCGAATTTCACTACAGAGCCGCTTGCCCTAAACGAATACTTGCCGTTTTCAATATTAACAGCAGTACTGTCGTAGACCGCCTTGGACATTTGACTTGCAATAAATCTGTTCCACACGAGTTTGTATAAATTATACTGGTCTTTGGAGATTACAGAATAAAGTTCATCCGAGTCAAGTCTATATGACTCGGCCTTATAGCCTCATGCGCATCCTGCACATCTTTTTTTCTTGTTGCTGTAAACCGCTCCCGCATAGTATTGCTCCCCGAATTTTTCTATTATATAATTTTTCGCACTTTGCCTTGCTTCGTCGGAAATTCTTACCGAATCGGTTCTTATATAAGTCAAAAGTCCGAGCGTTCCTCGCGTCGGTATTAAAACTCCCTCGTATAGTTGCTGCGCAACAATCATAGTCTTTTTGTAGAAAAATCCCAGCTTATTCGCTGCGTCCTGCTGTAAACTGCTTGTCGTAAACGGTGCATGAGGATTACTTATCTTCTCTTTTTTTCTCGATACTTGAAACTTTGTAGTCGCCCTTTGCGAGTTCTTTTTCTATTGTTTTCGCCGATTTTTTTCGTTCGTTACTACGCTCTTTTTCGCCCGAAATTTTTACCAGCTTTGCATCGAATTTATTTTTTTCTTTAATCTTTTTATCGCTCGTTTCTTTTTGATAGCGTAGCTACTATATTCCAGTATTCATCCGCTACGAATTCCTTTATAGCATCTTCTCTATCGCAAATCATGCGTAATGCCGCCGATTGAACCCTGCCCGCACTAAGGCCTCTTTGCAGCTTTCTCCAAAGAAGCGGACTTATCTGATATCCTACGAGTCTGTCAAGCACTCTACGTGCCTGCTGTGCATCTACCAGCTTTAAATCTATCTTTCTAGGATTCTTTATCGCTTTTTGTATAGCAGTTTTAGTAATTTCGTTAAATACAATCCTACATTCTTCTTGCAAATCTATATTGAGCAAATTCGCAATATGCCAAGAAATAGCTTCCCCTCACGGTCAGGGTCGGTTGCAAGATATACTTTGTTTGCTTTCTTAGCCTCTTTTTGAGTTCCTTAATTATATCGCCTTTGCCTCTTATAGAAATATACTGCGGCTCAAATTCGTTTTCTATATCTATCCCTATTCTGCTTTTCGGTAAATCCCTAAGATGCCCTACAGAAGCTATAACCTTATACTTACTGCCTAAGAATTTCCCGATTGTCTTTGCTTTTTGAAGGTGATTCGACAATCACTAAATTTTTAGCTGTATCCATATAAAGTCTTCCTCCTTTTTGTTATGTTTATCATAAACAAGTATTATATACAATTTCTAGAAATTATGCAAGCCCATTTTTACATTGTAAATTTTTTTATCATTTTTCTTGTAAATCACAATAGCTGCAAGCGTAAAAAGCCAACACATCGGCAATAGGCTGCAAAACATATATCCCTTCCTGTCCGAATATATTAGGCAAAAAATATATAATAACGGTATATAAAACAAACCTTGCCTTGAAATTGATATAATAGATGCCCAAAAAGTATTGTCCTATATTCTGCATAAGCATACTGCTAATCGCAAAAATATCCCAAGAGAGGTACGGAAAAAAACACTGCATACGCAGTATTGTAACGCTTATCAATATAACATCCTCGTCCTTTGACATCGTTTGCACAAGCGCACCCTGAAAAAAACATATAATAAAAATTGCGGCTACAATCAAAAATACCGTTGCAACCGCCACCGAAATTCGAAAAGCCTGTTTTACCCTGTCGTATTTTTTTCCGCTCCGTAATTCATGGCGCATATAGGCTGAAAGCCCTGCCCCCCAGCCAATCATTATCATATATGCAACTGCCGATATCCTCGCACTTATAGTCAAAGCCGCGATAACCGTTTCTCCGTACTTTGACGCTACGGCATTTAACAAAATAAGCGCAATACTTGTAATAGCTTGTCTTGAAAAATTCGGCATACCGCCTGCCAGAATGTGATAAACATATTCCTTACTTATTTTGATACTTTTAAAGCCGAATATACCGTTTCCGTTCCTGACGGAAAAATAAGTAAGTGCCATACAGCCAATGATTTGCCCCAGCAGCGTTGCATATCCGGCTCCTATAAATCCCAACTTGAAGCCGAACATAAGCACGGGATCAAGAAGCATATTTGTAAGCATACCTAAAAGCATTCCGCCCATTGATGCTTTTCGCATTTCCGCAAAGCCGCAGCTGGTTGTAAAGCGTCATAGAATAAAGTGAAAACGGAATAGCAACAGCAATAACCTTTAGATAACTTACTGTAAAATTAAGTAAATTTAAAGAAGCTCCTGCGCCTATAAATTTCGCTATGGGTAAAATAAATATCCACGCAAAAACAGCCGCCAATATTCCTACTGTCGAAGCGATAAGCAATCCCAACACCGAAATTTCTCTTACCTCTTTGTAACTACCCTTTCCGATATTTTTTTCGACATAATATTTCCGCTACCGTATCCGAACCAGAATCCAATCGCCTGAATAAAGCTCATAAAACTAAAGGATATCCCTATTGCAGCCGTCATAGATTTATCGTTTAGAATTCCGACGAAAAATGTATCCGTTAAGCTGTAAATCACCATAACAAGCATCCCTATAATTGTCGGAACCGCTGTTCTTAATAATAATGGGAAAAATCGCGTCGTTCACGATAGATTTTCTCCGCAAGTCTTTTTTTAAATCACTATTATCCATACTATAAACCGCTAACTATTCCCTTGTCGCCGTCTACCCGAATCATATCTCCGTCTTTAAATTTAGTTGTCGCAAAAACCTACACCAAGTACAGCAGGGATATTAAACTCGCGTGCAACTATTGCAGCATGGCTGAGCGCAGCTCCCGTATCCGCCACCACCGCACTTGCCAATTTAAATAACGGCGTCCACTCGGGATCAGTGAGATGGCAAACTAAAAATATCGCCTTTTTGCATCTTATAAAAATTCTTTCGGACTATTTATTATGCACACTTTTCCGGCTGTAATACCGGCACTTCCACTTACCCCCTTTAGGACATCACCATTTGTTTCAAAAATTAACAATTTTGATGCATCCCATACTTTTTATTGCTAAAGGAAATTTTTCATTTCTCCTATTTATTTTTTTCCTTATCCGATTCATTTTAAGCTACCCCTATTCATCACTTCCAAAAGTTCTTTATGAAACAGATTTGCAATCCCAACTTCATAATCTTCACTGCCAAGAAGAATGTAGTTTATTCTTTTTGACACATTGTCTTACATAATAAAATAAGGTTTCCCAGATATATTGGCTTTCTTCACGAACCACATGAAAAATATCTGAAATATTCTATTTGTTTTTCTATATCTTGATACTTGTTTCCATAAATTTCTTTTTAGCCTTATCATTAACTTGGAAAAAAATCTTTCCCTTGCTTAATCTCATCACTATTTTCATCCGTATTTAATATAGGTCTTAATATATTTATTAGCCTATCAGGATCTTCAATAAATGTTTTTGCAGATAAACAATAGCAATTATAATCAGATTTAAATCCGTTATCTCGCATAAACTTATCTGTTATATCTCTAAAAGTCATCATAATTTTCATATAATTCTTTTATAACTTTCTCCGGATATAATAGCTCTTTTTAAAAGATTCATTTTTCTTATCTCACAAGCCATTTTATAAATATCATTTGTAACTGCTGATGTTTTGTTATCTAAGTCCCAATAAAAAAATCAAATGATGAATAATTAGCATTTGCTTTTTGATTATTTTAGTGAATTTTTTTATCGTTTAAAAACAGATGGGAATAAAAGCGTATTTGAATCTGTCATAAGCCAATTTTTGTAAAAGAATATAGCTATCTTCCATAAAATTTTTGTATTCTTCTAATGTCATGTTTTCAAAAAATTTAAATGCTTAATTTTTTTCTATTTTTAGACTCATATATTTTTCATAAAATCTTTGCACTTCTTATAACAGCACTCAAAAATCTTTCATATTTTTTTAAAAATCTTAAAAAAACTTAAATATATTTTTATTGATTCGCTTACCTGCGTCAGAAAAAGTTTGTATTCCATCATCATCTATAATTGATTTCTTGGTAACATAATTCCGCCTTCTAATAAAATATTAGCTTTCTGATCATTTATTGCTGCCAGATAATCGAAGTCAAGCGCTCTATGTGCAAAAGGCATTTTTTTCTAAAAATGACATCACTTCTCGTGTACTTTTATTGATTTTTTTACCCTTTGTATATTTTTGTACTAAACTATCTTCAGATATGTGATTGGTAGAACTTTTCAATGTAGTAATAGCTCTCGCCTGTAAAATATAGACTTTACCGCCTTTAATCGCCCACTCGATGTCCATAGGCATACGGTAAAGTTTTTTTCGATTTTTAAACCTTCGGATACCAGTGCGGACACTTCGCTGTCGCTAAGCGCTCGTTTTTCTTTCAGCTTCGGCTACAGGCACTTCCGTCGTGCCGCTACTTGCATAAACTATTTGCGATTCCTTGCTACCGACAATCAAATTTAAAATTTTTTTCCATTTCTGTCCACCGTGTAACTATCCGCTGTTACTCTACCGCTTACAACGCTCTCCCCAAGTCCGTAGCTCGCATTTATTTGCATCTCATTTTCGTTTTTGTTTATCGGGTTTACGGTAAACAGTACTCGGCTTTCTCACTTTCGACCATTTCCTGTATTACAACTGCAATTGATACAGAATCTTGCGCATAACCTTGATTGCACCGATAGCTTACCGCACGCTCTCCCCATAACGAAGCATAGCAATTCCTTACCTTTTCAAGCACATCTAAAATTCCCTTACATTGAGGGTATGTTTCCTGCTGCCCCGCAAAACTGGCATCAGGTAAATCTTCAGCCGTCGCTGATGATCTCACGGCTACTCTTGCGTTATCTCCAATGCTTAAGTATTTGTCTGCTATAAGTGCTTGCGTCTTATCTGAAAAACTGTCCGCATTTTATCATTTCGCGAAAACTTCCGCAGCTTTTAATAACTTTCCCTCTTCATCCTTTTGCTTCACGCAGTTTTTCGCTAATCGCTACATCAATTTTATTGTACTTCAAAAACTCGATATATATATCGGCAGTAATTATAAACCCTTTTTGGAACATTTATATTTGCCGCAGTCATTTCGCCGAGATTTGCACCCTTTCCACCTGCGACAGCTATATCTTCTTTTTATTTCAAAAAAATCAAGTACCATATTCTCCTCCGAAACGAAACAGTATTTACCTAACCCTAAATTTAACTCCTATTTCCTCCGCAATTTTTCTTACATGAAGCTATATCATCGGCCGGCAAGCTAAAGCCTACTACCGACATCGTTGTATCTTCGATACTCTCCTTTACACGCCTTGTATAATCAAGAATTGCTCTATACGATTTCTTTCCGAATTTGGGGTGGCACAATTTAAAATAGTCATCCCTCATTTTTGGCATTTAAACTAACAGAAACCGCATCTATCACACCTGCCAGCTCTTTTGTCGTATCTCGGTTTGTTGATCAAATCCGCAAGTCCGTTCGTGTTTATTCTAACCCTTATGCTCGGATTTTTAGTCTTAGCATATTTTGCGACTTCCAAAAGCTCCGAAAGCCTCTCAGTAGGTTCTCCATAGCCGCAAAATACAAGTTCATCGTAACCGTTTAAATTTTCTTCATCAATGAGCGCTTTTATTTCATCCAAAGACGGCTCTCGTTTTAACCAAAGTGTATCCGCCTCTCCAACGCCGTCTACCATATCCCGAATACAAAATTCGCATCTGCACGGACATTTGTTCGTAATGTTCGCATAAAGTGCTCCGCCGTAATCGTAAAACACATCACCTATGTATTCCATAATTTCTCACCATCCTCCAAGATACAATCAAAGCAAAAAAAGAAGCAGATTGTATTTCTACTTCTTTTTCTTAATTACAGTGCTGTAATAAATGTTAAAAATCCAAGCACTACACCGGTTGCATTTGGTATTATAAGTATATAATCTTTCTTCGGTTCTTTTGTCCATCCGTAAATTACCCAAATCAAACAGGAAACCGCTGCAGTAATAGGCTGCCAAGGCTGGCCTTTAACCCCGCTAAGATTAGCCATTATCTGAGGTATGTATGTTATAAATACAAACACTCCTATAAATGCTCCTATAGATCCCTCAATTGTGTTAATTTTCTTCTTCATGATGTTCCTCCTCGTCCGCATTTGGATCAAAACCTTCAAGGCCTTTATATGTTTTTTTCCGTTTTTTTGTGCATAATCGTAGATTGCCGACTTGATAGCGTGATCTGCAAGTACCGAGCAGTGAATCTTTACCGGTGGCAATCCGCCAAGTTCATCCACGATTTGTTTGTTTGTAATAGCAAGAGCTTCTTCTACCGTCTTTCCTATTATCATATCTGTCGCTACGCTTGATGAAGCTATGGCGGAGCCGCAGCCGAATGTCTTGAACTTCGCCTCTGTAATCACATCGTTTTCGTCAATTTTGACATCTATTTTCATCATATCGCCACATACGGGACTTCCATATGTACCGCTGCCGCTTGCGTCTTCTATTTCTCCGACATTTTGCGGATGCATGAAATGCTCCATTACCTTTTCATTATACATTGCCATATCGTCTACCAACCTTTCTCCTCTGAAATTGAAGATATTTCTCTAAGTCTTTTAACTACCTTTTCAAGCTCTGCAACAACATAATCTATATCTTCTTTTGTTGTAAAATCGCCCACTGTAAATCTTAGCGAACCGTGTATTTTTTTCAACAGGCACACCTATTGCATCCAAAACATGCGACGGCTTGAGCGATGCCGATGAACAGGCGGAACCCGTAGAGATTGAAATTCCTTGCAGATCTAGGAAAAAGCAGTATCGCTTCACCCTCGATAAACTCAAATGTGATATTCGCATTTGCAGGATGCCTAAATTCCTTGCTTCCGTTTAGCATTACATGAGGAATTTTTTCCGTTATCTGCTCCACGAGGTAATCTCTAAGTTCTTTCATTCTTGCTATATGGCTATCCAAATTTTGCCTTGCAAGTTCCGCCGCTTTTCCAAAGCCTACGATGCCCGGTAAATTTTCAGTTCCTGCGCGTCTTTTCGCTTCCTGCGCTCCTCCGAACATATAATTCGAAATCCTAACACCGCTACGAATATAAAGCGCACCTATTCCCTTCGGTCCATAAATCTTGTGCCCCGAAATCGACATTAAGTCAACTCCAAGCTCCTTAACATCCAGATGCATATTCCCGAGTGCCTGTACCGCATCCGTGTGGAACAAAACCCCATGTTTCTTTTGCAATATCCGCAAGTTCTTTGATAGGCTGTACCGTTCCGATTTCATTGTTTACAGTCATAATGCTTACCAGTATCGTATCTTTCCTGATGGCAGCCTCCAAATCCTCCGGTTTCACAAGTCCTTGAGGTGTTACATCCAAATATGTAACTTCAAATCCGCGCTTTTCGAGCTGCTCACAAGTATGCAAGAGCGCATGATGTTCTATTTTGCTTGTAATTATATGTTTTCCTTTTTCAGAATGTGCATCGCATACGCCGAACAAAGCCCAGTTGTCCGCCTCCGTTCCGCCCGATGTGAAAAAAATATTTCTTTTTCTTTGGCATTTATCAACTCCGCAACTTGTCCTCTCGCCTTTGCCAGTGCCTCTTTTGACGGTGCGGCAAGGGAATAAAGACTCGATGGATTTCGAAATTTTCGGTAAAATAAGGTAGCATCGCATCGAGAACTTCTTTTTACCGGAGTGGTAGCCGAATAATCTAAATAAACCTGCTTCATAAAATACTCCTTACTTACTCTTTTAAAATTTAACTACTTTATCTGTTTCGTCTATTTTATACCTTTTTCTATTTTTATAAACGCAATTTTTAATAATTTCCTATCAAAAATAGTATGTTTTTTTATTTATCCACTATTTCAACATTGTCCAGTTGTGATTTCAAATTTGCTTTTGAATGCTTCAACATACGCCTTTCGAAGTTTCTGCTGCTCATCCTTTTCGCTTGGTGATAGTCCCTCGTTTTTCGATTTTCGCGCGAGGAAATTGATTCTTTCTATATCCTTTTCACTAACCATTTGCTTCCTTTGCTTCCTTTCTTTTTGCACGTATAAGCGTACTCTTGCTGATTCCAAGTTCAGCTTCAACTTGTTTATAACTCTTTGTTTCCAACATTTTTTTAGTGCTTGTTGAATTTTTTTCATCGCTGAATTTTTTTGAGGTCTGCCTTCTTTGAAATCAGCCTTTTCTTTTGCGACCGCTTTTCCGATTTGAGTTCTTTCAACCATCATTACGCGATCGAAGTTTGCAATCGCTTCTAGCACCGTAATAATGCTTCTGCCGGACGGACCTGTATCTATTATCCCTAAATTCAAAATGTTGATTCGTATAGCTTTTTTCATAGCAAGATCAATTATATCCAAAGCCCCTTTTATCGAACCGCAAAGCCTGTCCAAGCTCTGAACCACGATTGTATCTCGTCCTGCCATTTTTCAATGCTTTCCAAAAAGCAACGGCCTGTCGTTTGAAATTCGTAGTTTTCAATTATTATTTCTGCACTAGGGTAATGCTTCAAAAGTACCTGCTTCTGCTCATCCACAGAAGCCGCTCTCGATATTCCCTGTTTATGAACACTTACATATCCGTATATCATTTCTTTTCAGCATCCTTAATTACTTCAGTAAATGCAGTTGCGAGGCCTGCAATTCCCTGTATCTCTGATGGTATAATTATTTTTGTCGCCTGTCCGTTAGCTGCTTCCTTAAATGCTTCCATGCTCTTAATTGCAAGCACTTCTTTGTTAGGATTTGCCTCTACCAGCATCCTTATACTGTCCGCAGTAGCCTGCTGTACCATTCGGATAGCTTCCGCTTCACCTTCGGCTTTTCTTATAGCAGCTTGCTTCTGTGCTTCCGCTTTTAATATCACGGCTTCTTTTTCCGCTTCCGCTTCGAGTATTACGGATGCCTTATTTCCTTCCGCGATAAGTACCGCTGATTTTTCTCACCCTCCGCCTTTAAAATTGCCTCTCTTCGTTCACGCTCCGCTCTCATCTGCTTTTTCCATAGCAACTTGTATATCACGCGGTGGTATAATATTTTTCACTTCCACTCTGTTAATTTTAATTCCCCAAGCATCAGTTGCCTCATCAAGTACGACTCTGATCTTGCTGTTAATATGCTCTCTACTTGTAAGTGTTCCGTCAAGTTCAAGCTCTCCAATGATATTCCTAAGCGTAGTCGCTGTAAGATTTTCAATAGCCGCCATAGGATTTACAACTCCATATGCATATAATTTCGGATCCGTTATTTGAAAATAAACCACCGTGTCTATTTCCATCGTTACATTATCTTTCGTAATTACCGGCTGTGGCGGGAAATCTATTACATTTTCCTTGAGGGAAACTTTTTTTGCAATAGCATCGACCATCGGTATCTTAAAATGAAGTCCTACTCCCCATGTTTCATGATAAGCTCCAAGTCTTTCCAAAACATATGCCTGTGCCTGAGGTACTATTCTGATATTCGTTACAATCAATAAAAATTATAACAATTAGCAACCCGAACCCTGCAATTAAAACCAAATACATTTTCCATATCGTCCTCCTGTTTTTATCCATCTCATTTTAGTAACAACTAATTTTACTCCTTCGATTTTTAACCAAAACCTTTGCATCTTTTTCTATAAAAAGTATCATCAAAAAGAAACGGCAGTCCACTCAAGTCCGTTAAGTCTGATTTGCCCTGGCGCGAATTCCTTAATTTCGGCCGTTACTACACCGTTTTTCCTATAAGTGCCTCTGCATTTGTCGAAATTGTTTTGGGATTAAATTTTTCACAGCAATCGGTCTTGTAAAAACAAGAAGGATTATTGAAACAATCAGGAAAGCCCCTATTTGCACAGGCAATTCCAATCCAATTATCGCACATATGGCAGCAACAAGTGCTCCCCGCAAAACCAAATAGTTGCAAGCCCCTGCGTGAAAATTTCAACTACACTAAGTACTATTAGCAGCAGCAACCAAAATATCGGCAAACTGAATTCCGCATAATAAACATACCTCCTTTTTATATCTTATCTCTACTTTTTCGCGGCATCATCAATAAAAAAACTTACAAAGAGCAGTGCGCACGATATCCATATCGTCTCTCATCGCAAAGAATGTTGCGAAAAACATGCTCATCGCCGCTCCGCTCGCGAATGCAAGTATTATAGTATAATAAAATCCTGCACGCTTAAGTTTCTGCTTATCACCGGTTCTGCAAAATTCGGACAGAGCCGCTGTGCCGCTTCGAAGATTGCCTACGCACATCGTCGTTACATACACATTTCCGCCTGCATGTCTAAACGCCTGAACTTGTAATGCGCATACTACAGAAACCATAAGAGATGCTACGACATTGTACTCTTTTGGAAGCAATCCCACCAAAAACAATATGGCTATTTTCAAAAATCACAATTATCTGACGCCAATGAATACTGCTTAGCTGCTTCAAATTTCCGCCCACCTGCTCCGTAAAGAAAAATACCTGCTCCAAACGCAACAATAGGGAGCGCATACCTTAGCACATCGTGCCAATCGCCCAAAAACTATACATTGGCTCATCATTATAATATTTCCCTGTTTGCGCATTTGCAAATATCTTGCCGCGCATCACATATGTATAAGCATCTTGACAGCCTGCCGAAAGCGCCAAAATCAAGCCTATCGCCAGACTGTCCGATGCCTGCCTCTCATGGTCATGCATTTACATATACCTACTTTTCTTAATCGCAAGTGATGCCGCAAACGGCAGAAACAGCTCAAGTAAAAGACGAGCTTCCATAGTGCCTTCTTTCACCTGTCTGTCAATGGAATATATAAACTCAAGTGCTTTTGCGATTCCCTTTTTGTCGTAATTAGCTGCAAATTCCGATGCCTTCATCACTCTATATTCATGCGCACCCAGTGAAGATGCTGCTGCCTTATTTGAAAGTCCCTCTTCCTTAAGTTCGCTTATTTTAAGCATCAATTCAAACTGCGATGCAAGAAGTGCAAGTATGCCGAACTCTACATTCCTGTTCTCTTTTGCGCCGTTTTTTTAATAACAAAAATCCAAAACGGAAAAACGCAATGTCAATATTTCCTCTCGCCAAAGCATCAATCATAGAGAAGATATTCGATTCCAAATTTTCAGACACAAATACCAAAAACATCGCCGGCTATCACGGTGTCCGCTTCACTATATGCGCATATATATGTCATTTTTCCAAGTTGTACAATGTATAATCGCTTTCTGCATTTTAAATATCCGCTGTTTTTGAATAAGCTGTGCTTTTCGCCGCCATCTCAATCTTTTTACCGTACTTTTGCAAAAATGCTTGTTTATAAAAGCATTTAAATCTTTTTCCGCAAGCGCCGTAAAAATCAAAGGCTTTTGCCGTATTCCTCTATCGCTTTAAACAGCTTCTTCCTTTTTGTCGACTTCTTTTGCCAGTATTATAAAAAAATAGATTCAGGCGGTATATTTGATATGAGTTTAAGCATTTTTCTGTTCATCTTCGACATTCAACGACTTTGCGTCTTTAGTCTTGAGCGCTGTAAATCCTGTAATTACCACAACTTTCTTTTTCCGACAGTATAGGATAGGTTTCGACCGCATCTATAAGTTCATCTATATCCATTTTTTTCGTAATCAAAAAAACGATTAAGTCCATATCTTTCGCTGCCGAATTTACATACTTTTTACTATTTCGCTATACGCCCAATCTACCAAAAATTGTTCTTTTTCCATAAAGCAGGGCAACTTTCAAAAATTCTTGAGTCCCAAGCAGTTTTTGTAAATATTTTAAATGTATGTTCTTCATTCTTTACCATTGAAATATAAGCTCCATTTTTTTATCTAAGTCTATGCTTGGCGACACATAATATGTAAATCCGTTTTTCTTCGCACTTTTTCGATATTTCCTCAAGTTCCTCCTGCCCAAAAGTTCCATATTCGATTAAATATACATCAAGTCCATATTTTTGCATTTTTAAATAATCCATATAATATTTGAAGGTTTCACCGTCTGCACGCATTGCTCCATTATCCGTAAAAACATCCTCTTGATTCACAGAAAAACTGTTTTGTCCAAAACTCCGTCCTTCATTGCCTTCGTTACAAACTCATCGCCTCCGTTTATAACAATGTCGTTTTTCAAATCTGCTAAATGCGAAAGGATTTCAAGCGCCGAATCAAACATACCGTCTTTCTCCGAATAGTTTCCATAAACATCTAAATTATCAACAAAGAATCCGTCTGCACCCAACTTGACAATTTCCTGTGCCTGCTCATATATGAAATCCTTCCATCGCCGATTTCGAATGTCTACCCAAAATTCTCCGTCCCAGCCTTCGTATTCACCCAGTTTTAAATCATCAAATCGTCCGTCCGTAACAAAAATTGGTATCAAGTGCTCCTACATTGATATAGACTAACACACGCTTATTTTTTTATTTTCGTGCAGCGCTTTTATATCGTCAGCATCTCCAAAAATCGGTATCTATCACAAGTAAGTTACAGTTTTGGTACTGCTTGCGTTCATTACCTCTAACCGGTCCAAACCGTACTTCGTATGGCGAATTTTCACCGCCTGTAGTAAGTTCAATATACTGATTTTTTTCTAAGAACTGAATTTTTCTTTTTACATCTTTTGTGCAAGCCGTTGCACCGTTAACAAGTAACAGCACACATCCAAACAGGATAAAAAATTTCTTCAGTATTATTCCCATTCGATTCCTTTCCCACAATATATCCGATGTGATTTTTATATACTATTAAATTTTAGCACATCCTAATTCAAAAATCCATACTCAAAACATAGTTTTGACACCGACCTTACCATTTTTGATATAATTATTCCAATGCACCGTTTTTTTATCGTTTCGATAAATTCGCGCACCTGTTTTTTCAAGTCTATCTATTGCTTCTTCGCTTGGATGACCATAACGGTTCTTTCCCACCTGTATCACTGCAAGCTCCGGTTTCACTACGTCCAGTAATTTTTCAGAGCTTCCGTATCTGCTGCCATGATGTGAAACCTTTAAAAATATCACACTTCAAATCAGATGCCTTATTCCCGTCCACCAATTTTTTTGTTCTGTGCTGAAATCTAAATCTCCCGTCATTAGAACGGAAATATCCTTTATGGTAACTTTCGTTACCAGCGATATCAAATTTTCATCTTTTATATTCGGTCTTGTTGATTTGTAATATTCGAGTTTTTTTCTCTAAAAAGGAAAGTAAATATTTATCTTCAAATTCTTTGACAATCTATATTCATCTCCTGCCGCTAAGTAAAGATATTTGCTCTTATCCACTCCCGTTTTTTCTTTACAAGCTGAGGTACTACATAATTCGCCTCGTATATAGCCACCTTATCTATCTTAATATTTTTCTCAAGCGATGCGAGTCCGCCTACATGATCTTTATCAAAATGGGATATTACAACCAAATCAAGATGCTTCACTCCGTTTTTAGTAAGAAAGGTAGCACTATTTTCTCCCCAACGTCTATGCGTATACTCCTCCTGTATCCAGCAAAAATATTTTTTTCCCGTCCCTGCTTCTAACCAGTAAGCAATCTCCTTGCCCCACATCGCAAAAAAATAAGCTCAGCCTTGTCGAATTCGCTATCCTGCATTTTTTTCCACAAGCAAATGCGAGTATAGATATTATCGCCAAAAACGCAACTATACTTTTTAATTGTCTGCGCTGCCATAATATTCTAAAAAAACTCACCGCTCACAAAAACAATATTGCGTAGTATACAAATAGCAGTTCTATAGGAGGACTTGTAACTAAACTGTAAGGTTTAAATAAATAAAACGCAGCATCATTTAAGAAAAATTATAGCGTGAATGAAAAACTCGCACACAATTCCGAGTATTTTGAAATATCGCGCTTAGTATATACATATTTACAATTTCCGCACAAGCAGACAGTAGCAACATTCCTATAATTAAAGGCACTGTAAGTCCTGCTAAAAATATAATAGGAATATTTAACAAAAACGCACTGAATGAGAAATAGTTGAACACATATGCGCTTAAGGGCGCCATACCGATTTGCATCGCACACGAGCTTCCGAGGACACTCCTCATGAATCGTGCCACGCTCGGAAGCAGGCTTGCGAGCGTGAGTATGGCGCAAAATGAAAGCTGAAATCCCAAATCGAGTACCAAAAAGCGGATTTTTCAACGCTCATCACAAACATAGTGAAAAAAACTTGCCGTCAACATATCGTAGCGTTTTTTTAACCAGTATAGATATAATATGCAGCACTATCATAATAAATGCTCTGACTACTGACGGAGAAAACCCTGCCAATGCAACATAAAAAAATAAACTTGCAACCACGACTAAAGTTTGCATCATACTCTTTCTTCTGCGCATAAGTACATTCAAAAATGCGTATACGGATCCTATATGCAATCCGCTCACAGCCAGTATATGGCAAATTCCGTTTTTGCAATTTATCGTACAAATCTTCATCTATACCGCCTTTTTTCTCCAAAAACTCATAGCAATCACAATATCCGCCGTTTCTTCATCAAAGTAATTGCGTACATCATCCTCAAAAATTCCTTTTTATCCGTTCACAAGTAGATAAAAAAACTTGCTGGTATTTCTTTTTATCTACAAGCACCAATTTCGAATTTCTTGTTATTATGCAGTAAATCCCCTTGACTTTCAAATACCTCGAATAATCAAATGTTCTCGGATTTCTCGCTTTACTTGGACGAGAAACATTACCGAAAAATCTCACATATTTCCCCCATAAGGCTGCGATAGTCAGGTTCATCATCAAAAATTTCTCACCAGAACCTTCTCGCCTTTTTATCTTCAATACAAACTGATGATTTTTCTTCATCTTTTCGGATATCCGTTACCATTCCTTTTTACCGTAACATTTTCTCCTTCATATTCACGCAAATTCCCTTCATACGAGCTTGCAATGCAAAAATACATTGTCGCAGTTAGAAATATCAAACCTGCTACTAAAATAAAACCTCCTTTAATCTGATATTTTTTTAAATTCTCAGCGTTTCGAGCGTAAAACATTACTGCAAATAAAATATCAGCAAGAAACTGAATTTTGTAATCATTCCCTTGCCCTCAAGACTTGCCATAACCGTAAGTCCCTGTTACCCACGCTCCAAAAATCAACGCTCCTTTTTCGTCTTATCATAGCTATCCCTTCTATTTAATGTATACTCGTTTATCCGCACCATATCCTTAAAAATATGCAAAAATACAGTAATCCGTATTGACTGACTCGTCAATATTATATCATAAAAATTTTATATTTTTGTATTTATTTTACATTTTGGTTATATTTTTTTCGTCTTTCCTCATTTTTGCTGATTTTATCGGGGATATGTGGTATACTATGTATCGTATAATCTTAGTTAATTAAGGTAGGTGAACGATAATGCCATCTAATTTAAGTCCTGGAGAAAAGGAACGATTAAAACAAATCGACGATTTCTTCAGCAAATTTGAAGAAAACAATAAAAGACGAAACACAAATGCAGAGGACTTTTTGACGCAAATGGACGCGCAGGACCGCAGACAACGCTCTGAGCGCGCAGAACTTGACGAACGCCGAAAAACCAGAATGCAACGCTTACAAGAAAGGAAAGGGACGATAGGTTCCCAAGGAGCAATGACACCTTCATCCAAAGACGGAAACACAAAAAAACCGAAACCGAAAAAGAAAAACGCCGCAGCTTACTTTAAAAAGAATCATACTTTGCGTTTTTTTCGCTTGGAGTAATATGTTCTCTCGCTCTTGGAATTTTTCGTGCTAAAAGGTAATTGCAGATTCTCCTGATATAGAATATAACAACATATATTCCATATTAAACGAGAACTCCGTTTTTGTACGATGATAAAGGTGAGGTTCTCGATACCCTCAGTGCATTCAACAAAGAAGGTACCTGAAGAAACATTGAATACAAAGATTTACCAAAAATTTGGTAAATGCTTTTATAGCTATCGAGGATAAAACTTTTTGGACTCACCACGGCTTCAACCCTATTCGTATCTTGGGTGCGATTAAGGAGAGTTTTACATCCGAAATCGAATCGGCGCTACGAGTACTATTACGCAGCAGCTTGCCCGAAATCTGTATTTGTCCGATTCCCGAACCGAAAGAACGCTTACTCGTAAAATTCGCGAAGCATACTATACTGTACTTTTAGAAAAAGCATCTGGAAAAAGAAGAAATTTTTAGAGGCTTACCTAAACACCATATATTTTTGGATGTGATTCGTTCGGAATTCAGGCGGCATCCCGCACTTACTTCAACAAAGATGTAAACGATTTAGATTTGATTGAATGTGCCGCACTTGCCGCTCTACCGAAAGCTCCAAATACATATGCGTGGATTAAACGAATCCCGCCTGATGATATTACAGACAAAGATAATGGAAATATCCTTTTAAAAAACTACCGATTTTTTTATTATGTCTTTAACGACACGGCAAAAATCAAGACGCGAAACTTGTCTTGCTCTAATGAAAGAACAAGGTCTGATTACAGACGATGAATACAGTACGGCTATGGCTATGGATTTCAAATCTCACATAAAGCCTCACTATAACACGCCGATAGCCGCATCTTCGTATTTTTTTCCGACTATGTTGTAGAACAGGCAATCCGTGCTCTGGTAGATGAAGCAGGTAAATCGGAAGAAGATGCCAACCAGATGATTTACTCAGGCGGACTCAAAAATTTACACTACTCTAAACTCCAGAATGCAAAAAGCCGCAGAGGAAGAATTTGCAAAAACCGCAAACTTCCCTGAGCATCACAAATATTAAAAAAAGATGCAAGCGGCAATATCATAGGTAACAACTCGAAAGTCCTTCTGTATTATCTTGCTTCGTATTTTGAAACCAATGGCGACTTCGTTTTTAAGACCCGATGAATTCAAAGAAAAATCGAGACGGTTCGATAACGGTTTTGAAAGGCCACAGATTAAATATTTATACGACAAATGTCAACGATCTAACCGATTACAATTTGGAATTCAAAAAAACCTTTATACAATGGAAAACAATATACTGTACAGTATAGCAGGAAGTCCCATTTCCATACCTTCCAAGTACAAAACAAGAGATGCCGACGGCAACCTTATTCTTGCTAAAGGATTGTTTAAAGAATTTCCGGAATCGTTCCAAAAAAGTGGCGATAAAATCGTAATCGCAGCAAGCACATATTCGCTCAAGCAAAAGGTAATCCAACCTCAATCCGCTGTTGTTATTTCTGATCCTTTTAACGGAGGAATCAAGGCTATGGTTGGCGGTCGAAATACCGTAGGAAGGCTTTTGTACAATCGTGCGATAAGCCCTAGGCAGCCGGGCTCGTCTATCAAACCTATTGCTGTTTACGGTCCTGCGTTGCAAGCAGGTCTCGAAGCTGCAGCCACAAATTCTGTAATGAATTTCAAAGACAGCTCAGGTATTGCCACACTTATGGGCGACTACTTTACCCTTGCTTCTGTTATAGATGACACACCTATGACTGTAAACGGCAAACAATGGCCGAAAAACTGGTATCCAGGCTTTTAGAGGCTTATATACTCTTAGAGGAGCTTTGGAGCAGTCTGCGAGCGTACCTGCTGTACGAGTTTTCCAACAGCTTGGCGTACACCGCTCGCTTGCTTTTTCTAAAGAAACTCGAGATTTCTTCAATAGTCGAGAACGGTCCTGCAAAACGATCTGAATGCAGCGGCTCTGGCACTCGGCGGTATGACAAACGGTGTTTCTCCGCTAGAAATGTCTGCAGCGTATGCAGCCTTTGTAAATGACGGAAAAATACACCGAACCTGTTTCGTTTACAAAAATCGTAAATAGAAAAAGGTGAAGTTTTGATAGAAAAAACTCCAAAAATCTCACACTGCAATGGATTCGGGTGTTGCATTTTTGATGCGCGATGCGCTGAGAAGCACCGTAACAAACGGTGTTGCGAAAGTTGCAGCAGTTCCAAATCAACCTGCTGCGGAAAAAAACCGGTACTACAAACGACAACTACGATACCTGGTTTGTCGGCTTTACACCGCAGTATTGCGCTGCTGTTTGGATTGGAAACGATGTGAACTTAGAGCTGAATCAAGAAGCCTTGCAGCCGCAAGGCTTTGGAGTAAAATTATGACCAAAGTCTCCGCTCCGATTAAAACAGGTGCGTACCACCCTGCTCCAAGTAATGTCATCAGCGTTACAGTTGACAGCAAGAGCGGACAACTTCCAAGCAAATTGAGCAGCCTCGATCCCAGAGGAACCGTACATTCAGAATATTTTTATCAAGGGAACTGAGCCTAAGACCACTGACAGCTTGCATCAAGTTGCTAAACTCTGTATTGAAAGCGGATTCCTTTGCTACACCGTCCTGTACGGTTACACGTGAGTGTAATGGGAACCAGAAGACCGTATACTCCAAATATGAGTGTGGGAGATATAGGCTATGAGGTACCGCATTTCTACTGCCCTTTACACAATCCAAATCCTAGCCAGTATCCTATATATAGCGGTTCTGCCATATATAATTTCACCGGCGGTACTGCTGCACCTGCATATGATGAAAACTCTCAAGGTGATGACAATACTACAACCGATACGAATACTAATACGAATACGAACAGACCGCCTGCTGTACTTCCTGTTCCAAGTACACCGAGCACGCCTAGCACTCCAAGCACGCCTAGCACCCAAGCACGCCGAGTGCACCTACGCCGAGTGCGCCAAGCACGCCAAGTACACCAACTAATCCGAGTGCTGCGCCTGACTGGCTGTAAAAAACACTTGCAATTCAATAGCATATGATGTATAATAGATGTGTTTGTGATATATAGATTTCAAATCACAAAAAATAAATAACCAAAGGTGGGGTAAAAAAAATGGCAAACATTAAATCAGCAAAAAGAATTTTAGTTATCAACAAAAAGACTGCACGAAACAGACGTGTTAAAGCTCATCTAAAAGCAGTTATCAGAAACTTCGATGTTGCACTTGCAGAAGGCAAGTTGGACGAAGCTAAGACAAAGCTGAGCCTTGCAGAAAAGAAATTGATGCAGGCTGCTGCTAAGCACACATTCACAAAAAGCGGCTTCAAGAAAAGTTTCAAGACTTTACAAGAGATTCAACGCAGCTAAAGCTAACTAAATCTCACCCGTCCCCACGAGGTATATAAGTTAAATATGCAAATTAAATCGAAGATTTAAAAAAACCACCGAATCGTGTCTCTCGGTGGTTTTTACGTGCTTTCAAAAACAATCGTTATTTACATTTAACCTACTTTTTACTTTCCATAACCACCGTTTCCCTAAATTTCGCCGACGTCATATGTCTTTGCTCCACAAAGTTTCGTCTAAAAAGTTTTTTTACTGTATTGTAGCCTACCTCTATTGCTATTTCCGTAATATCAAGTTCGCTCTCAAGCAAAAAGCTCGCAGGCTCTGTTTATCCTTAGAAAATTTAAAAATCGTGAAAAACTCCTTGCCACCTGAGATTTTACAGCTTTGTTTAAATCTATCACGGAAATATTGAATTTATCAGCTACACTGCCTGCCTTCAAATCATCCGAAAAATTCTTTTGTAATATATTCGATTATTTTTGTAATCCTGCTTGCTTTCCGCGATATGCCCTGCGTGCAAAGCCTTTCCATGCGCCTGTCTGTAACTTACAATCTTCTCTTCCATTCTTGCACGGAACATCTTTTGAAATATGCGCCGCATCTACATATCCCAATATAGGAGCAAGCTCCTCCAAAGTGAGCTCGGTATACAACAAATAATTGGTTGTTTTCGTAATTCTCATTTCATTTACGAGAGAATTGAAAGACAAACCCGTTCTATCAAATATGTATCTCACTTATCGACGCCTTGCTCATAAAAAAATTGTTTTGCGAGCTTATCCAGCGTCAGTTTTTCGTTCAAATGCAGGTATATGTATCGTAATATCAGTGCACGCTGGTCGCCAGGCTTTGCCATTACTTTCGGATAAACTCTTGCTGTATCTATACATCTGCAAAATATCGTAATAAGCTGTGAAATCAAAGCGGAAGCGTATATTTCGAAATAGCTGTCTTTTTCTATTTTCTCAAGTGCCGACTCCACACCTAATTCCGATTTCAAAATATGAAATATATTCTCTACTTCAGATTTAGCATTTGCCTCAAGCTCCACTACCGGAGTAACATCCAGTTTCCTTGGTATCGGCATAGTTTCAATTTCCTCGTATGTAACAGAGCGCAGCATACTCGCGACCACATCGTAATTATACTTGACTATCTCGTATTGAAGCGGCTCGTAAATTTCAACAACTTTGGTGCAATCCCACGGCAAAATTGAAAGCAGGGTGTCTTTTTAATCTCGTAAAGTTCAGTATCTACCATAAATTTACCGCAGCCCTTTTTTTATCAATATAAATCTGGGACTTTGGTGATAGATAAAATCGGTCGGTTCTTCGATAAGTTCATAATCAAACGAACATATTTTTTATATCCACATCCGAACAATATTGTGATTGCAAAGTGTAAAACTCCTGCATACTTCCCCTTGATGTCCTTGTTACAAATTCTCTTTAAAGTACTTAACCGTTTTGTTAATGCTATATCTCGTATATACAAATATGAAAGCATAAATTACTGCCACAATAGCAGCTATTACTGCGAAAGAAGCGCTCTCTGCTACAAAAAACGCTAATCATAACACCCTGCCGTACCTAATATTATTATACCGAAAAACTTTCCGAACATCACAGCCTTAGATCCTCCCCTTTGCGACAGCTGAATCACATTTGTCCAATCCAAAAAGCAAATTTTTCATGATCCTTTCTTATAGTCGATGTGCAAATCGGTATAGCCGCAAGTGCAGTTGTAAGCAAAGCGGCAACAATCAAAACCAAGGCAGTCGCAAAATTGCAGCTATTCCCAATATACAGATAAACGGAATTAGAATCTGTAAAAGCGTACGCAAAATAGAACTTGTATTTGATGTATTTTTGCCATATCAAACGGTAGCGATTTAATAAAATTGTAATTTTCTTTATCGAGCGATATTATAATGCTGCTAAGTGCGCCTATCGAAAGCAACGCATACATGCCCCCCGCTACAACGCTAACCAGAATATAATTGTATGTAAATACAACCTCCTTAAGCTCGTGCGAGAAATTCATCAAATTAGGAAAAAGCATCATTGGAATCATTATCGGCGGCATTATTATACACGAAATAAGCACCTGTGTATCCGTTAAAAATCCCAAATGATAATGCAGCAGCGACGCTCTCAAACTGCTTCCATGCGCCTTCAATTTTTTGCGTTTTGCCGAGCTTATAAGCGTCTGCATTTCCGTAGCATCCGCATAGATATTCGGTATTATCATTTTAATACAAATGAAAAAGTTCGGCTGCGATTGCGGCAATCCAAGCAATTAAATGCACAAGCACCTTAACGGAGAACGGATTTTCAGCTATGCCGAAAAAAATAGCCAAAACACCTGATTTACACCCGAAAGAAACGGCATCTTCTCGATTAGTTGAGCCGCACCTACACCTGCTCCGTCTCTCATAGTACTTGTATTCATGATAACAACCATAAGTATCGTTCCTATAATTATGACAGCCGTCATGACCGCAGTAGCTACCTTTTTGTGTTTTTTTAAATGCAGGCAGTTTAGTAAGCAGATACGTTAAAAATTACTGATGTAAGGATTATCGCCGTCGTGGATCAGTGCGCTTGATAACACCCCTAACAATACGCTCTGATATAAAGCATGTTTAAAATTGAACTGTATAAATACACAATAAAAGTATTATCGGCGCTACGAAATAAACTATCGACAGTAAACAGCTAATAATCTTAGCCGCAAAAAAATTTCTAGGTCCGAAAACGGGAGTGGCATATACGCAGACATATCGTTGCTTTCGTAAAACACATTGAAAAACGCTCAATACACCCTGCAAAATTGCAAAAACGCTAAATACGGATACGAAGGTCAGAAATTTAGTTTCATTTCCATTTAGAACAGCTGCACTGATCCCTGAAAAATACCAACATATGCTATTCCAAGGAACAAATGCTGCTAATTATAATCCCTTGCAAATTAACTCGCTTATTTTTGTTTTTTTCTTGCGAAGTTTGTCCAATGTGGCAGGGACAACCTGTATAAATAAGGTTTAAATATAGTAAGTTTTTTTACATTTTTAAAAATTCAAACTACTCCTCCTTTTTGTCTACCTGCCATTTCCAAATAAATCATTTCCAAAGTTTTTTTCAGGATGCATTTCCTTTAGTTCATCTATGCTGCCCACATAAATGAGTTCGCCTTTTTCAAAAATTCCGATTCTGTCGCACAGCTTTTCGGCAACCTCCAAAACATGTGTTGAAAACAGCACCGAATTTCCGGCATCCGCATGTTTTCGCATCATTTCCTTTTAAATCATATGCCGCCTGCGGATCGAGTCCGGTCATCGGCTCATCGAGTATCCAAATTTTAGGGTTTGAAATCAATGCTCCCACCACAAAAACTTTCTGTCGCATACCGTGTGAAAACGATTCAATCGTATCGTAGCGCTTTTCAAGCAAATCAAAAAGCGTCAGCAATGCGGTAAGCCTTGTTTCCTTTTCCGCCTTTGTGATGCCGTATGCATTTGCTATAAAATCCCAATATTCATCTGCCGAGAGCTTAAGGAACAAGTCCGGAGTATCCGCAACATACCCTATCATCTTCTTGCAATCTATTCTATTTTTTTGGTAAGCTCCAAGCCATCGATATAAATTTCACCGCTTGTAGGTTCTATAATGCTTACAAGTGTCTTGATCGTCGTGGATTTACCGGCACCGTTGTGCCCTATCAATCCGAAAAATTTCTCCGTCGTTAATAATCAAATTTAAATCGTTTAACGCTCTGTTTTCTCCGTAATTCTTTTGTTAGATGTCTAATTTCTATCAATTCCATACCTCTTTTTTTATAATCTATCGTCATTAAGATGCAAATTACCATAGCAGGCAGCATAAAAAATATAATTTAGATTGTCTATAATATTTGATACTGCTGTAGTCTCCATGCTCGGCGGTAAAGTCCCCAGTAAGTTGAACAGTGAATGCGAAAAATAGGAAGCATTATAGAACGTGTATATACATATAATATTGCCATTGCCACTGCAAAGAATGCAGTGTAAACATCCTGAATCAGCTCCATATGCCATACTCCGAATGCGATTGAAGAAAATAAAACTCCCAAAACATTTCCGAAATGCTTTTGCTATCATATTCAAAAGTATACCTCTAAACATAAGTTCTTCCAAAATCGGCCCGAAAATCACCACAGCTAAAAAAACAAAAATATACGGTTCGTTATCTATTCCTCCCCAGCTGTCCTCATAACTTGCAATGCTCTGCTTAAAAATCGGTACATCTTTCAAATAGCTATATACTACATCGAGCCATACCGTAGTTATTCCGCTTACTCCCAGTGTAACTATACATGCACCCAATGTCAAAAGTCCGAAATTCATTTCTTTCTTTGGAAAAATCAAAGACTGCAATACCGTCTTTCTTTTTCAAGTAATACATACATGGTATGTAAAACATTAGACAAACTATACACATAATCATATCCAGCATGTAGTAACTGATACCGCGTATTTCTCTTGTGCTACTATATAATCAAACACATCCCCTAAATACTTTTCAACTATACCGTAGACGCTTAAAGCACCTATGCAAAAAACCAAAGAATTAAATAACTCCAGCCTGTTGTTTTTACCATATTAAAAATTCTCCAATTTCATCCAAATATTCTTCAAAGCAAATTCCTTCTTCTGCCTTTGTTTGATACTCGATAGTTTTTCTTAATCGTCTTAACTATAAAAATCCGCCGCATGGTTTTATCGAGCGTTCAAATTCCAACCCGTTTACAGCGTCTGCGGCTATTATGGCAGAAAAAAATATCACCTGTACCCGATCTTGATTCCCCTATTTTTACACGATTCAATCAGCTTTCCGCCTTTACCCGCCTGATACATGTAATTTCCAAATTTTTCCGCCCTTTTCTATACCCGAAATCACAACTTTTTTTCGGTCCTTTTGGCGCATAAATCCTCACATTTCTTCCAAAGTAAATTCGTCGTGGTTGTGTTCGTAATCCTTGCCCGTGAGGATACACGCTTCGGTCAAATTGGGCATCAATATATCTGCGTAACACACAAGCTCAATCATTCTGCCTGCCAGCTTAATATCGTATGTAGGGTACAGTTTACCGTAATCGCCCATAACCGGATCTATCAAAACTATCGTATCTTTCGTTTTAAATCTTTTTAATAAAATCTGAAACTATCTCTATTTGCTCACTTGAACCCAAAAATCCGGTTGCTATTGCATCAAACTGAAGTCCCAGCTTTTCCCATTCCTTGTAATACTGCTTCATATATCCCGTATAATCGTTCATATGGAAACTTGAAAAACCCTGTATGGTTTGAAAATATAGCTGTCGGTAGGGGGCAACACTGTACCTTGAGTGCAGAAATTATCGGCAACGCCACCGTTATCGAACATCGACCGTAACCGCTGAAATCATTTATCACCGCTATTTTCTTTTGCCTTTTTTTCTTGCGATAATGCCATATTATGTACCTTTCGCCAATTTTTAATCAAATAATTCGTAGCTTACGACCTTCGCCCTCAAGTCGCTTGTATGCGTCAAACCGTCCTTTTTCCATTTAGTAATTGCCTGGTAATCCACAATTACGCCGAATTATCTATTACAAATACCTCGTAATCTTCCGTAACAGCTGCGTATTCCCACTCGTATCTGCGAGAATAGTGCGATGCCTTGTACTCGATTTTTGTATTTAATACCCTCATCTATATTCGTAATTTCAATGGTATCTATATTCTTAGGATTTATCTCATTGTACTGAATAGACGGATAAAATACATTTAAGTAAAAGCCCTTGTAGCTTGTTTGGCTTTCTACTTCTTCCATTTTTCCATCATGCTTGAACGCTCTGTAACTGAACCTCAAGTTCTTAAATGAATCGGAATTTTTTGTGTCCGCTTCAAAATCTGAAATTATTTGTGCAGGCGGATCCTTAGGATACATTGTATCCTTGGAAATTTCAGTTATCAGCTGCATATCCTTGATTACTGTACCCTTTTTAATACTCTTGTTAATAGTGCTTGCAATTTGGTTAATAGCCCAAGTTCCGTCGTATTTCCCTTCCTTTTGCTCACATCCGGTAAGAGCGAGAATCAATGCAAAGCTCATTACTAATGCTACAATCCTTTTCATACATTTCACCTCTATTTTATACTCTCTTTGTCTATATTATTAAATCCTGCACCGTTTCCCCAAACTCCATCCATATGTGTAATGGCAACAAATGCCCTGTCGTCAACTTTTGCAACATACTGTCTTAATTTGATACTTTCCCCTAGGCGAGCATAACACTACCAATTTGTCCTTCGTCTGCCTTGAATACGCACCTATTATCCTTTTCAAGTGATGCTCCTCTATACATATCGTTCATTATATATCTCGATATTTCTTCGGATTCGCATGTAATTATCTCCACTTTTTACTATCTTGGTTTCCAGTCCGAATAATACAAAAATCCGTACATTTTGAGGATATTACAATAGTAATTAAAGCATATAGTGCGATATCTCTTCCGAATACAAACCCCGACAAAATTATTATCACCGCATCTATCGCCATAAGTATTTTGCTAAGGCTCACATGTGGCAAAAGAGTGTACTGTACCAGCTTTGCAATCGTATCCGAACCGCCCGATGAATACCCTCTGGAAAACGCTATTCCGTTGCATATTCCAAAGAATACACCGCAGTAAATAGCAGACAGTAAAAGGTCATCGCCATCCAAAAGTTTGAAGTGCATTTTCTCGAGTATGAACACCGCCGTAGGATACATGATAGACATGAGCGCTATCTTTCTGGCTTCCCTCATCCCCATAGCAAACACGCAAATCGTCAGTATAGTAATAGCTCCGATATAATACATAGTCGAAAAAAATCAAAAAGGCAAGTATTGTTGTAAAAATTCTTACTGTTCCTGTAAGTCCTCCCGAGGACAATCCCGACGGTATCATTATGGTTACTATCGCGATACCGCCCATAAAGCAGGCAACCGTTATAATCAAAAATCCAACAGGAAATCTTTTTACATCCTTTTTGGGTAAAGTTTTTAATTTTATCCGGTTCCGCCTTAGTTCTCGTCATATATCATCACCTCCAATATACAGCCTCTCCTCATATATATTTCCAAATATATCAACCGCTAATACTGCATATTTTTTATTTTTTTCAATGTCTGCTTGTTCAACTGCTATTCGATTTTTCTATTTGACCGGCGCCACTTCGCTTTTTCACTATTTTCATATGATAATCATTTGCAGCGCGCTTTTCATATATTCCCCAAACATCTATATCTTTATTGGAATCAGGAATACCTTCTAGTTTAATTATATATTCTTTTTCAAATCTTTCAATGGATATATTTTAAAATATTTCTTATTTTTATTACTTTTTGTATACGATGTTAAAATCTTTCAAATTGTCTATACAGCGTTTTCGCATTATCGACGATGCTACACTGCCGAAATCGCTCGCAAGCCAGCTTCTATCAAGTTGTTGACACGCCGATGCAAAGCTGCCTGAACCCTGAAAAATCTATGCACAAATCTCCACTTTTTGGAGCAGCTCTCGATTATTCTCATCATCAAGGTCTCCGGTTTTTGTGTCATATATCCCGTGCGTTCTTTTGATGTTCTTCCCAGCATATCAATATTCCAAACATCTTTCATATTTACAAGTGTGTACCACCCTGTTTCATCTTGATACTCTTTTACATTTTTTTAAATCTATACGGACTCAGTCCGCGATTATATGATTTTTCTTTCGGTAAATCAAAATAGTATTCCTTTGTTTTTGAATAAAATAAAAGTGTGTCGTGTTTCTTTGCAAAGCTCCTTTTGGAACTGCCGCCCGATTTATATGCCCATACTACCTCATTCACAAAAATTTTTCCGCCCCGAAAAATTTCGTCCATGACAATCTTCATATAATGCGCCGCATGCCAATCCAAATGTAGCCACAAAGCGCCCTTATCCGCAAGAAGTTCATAAATAAAGTATAGTCTAATCGCAAACATCTTGATGTACTGCGCAATTCCTCCCGAAAAAGAATCCGTATACGCCTCATTTTTCACAATATGCCCTTTATACCCCACATAAGCCTCGTATTTTGCCTTTGAAAAAGGAGGATCTATGTAAACAAGTTGCACTTTACCGACAATCCGCCTGCAAGTAGCAATTTCATAAATTCTAAATTGTCGCCCCAAAAAAATGTATTCTCGAGTTTGTTTTCACTTCCATATTTTTCTATATCATAATCAAAAAGTCCTGCAGGTGTTGCGGCCTTTTTCACTTTTTAATTGTGTTTTTAAGCTCTTCAAATTCAACTTTTGCAGAATTTAAAATATCATCAATATCCCGAAATAAACTCATCCTCTATACCATATTTATAAACTTAAACTGTACTCTTATCACAAGAAAATAACGGTGAGCGTTTTCACCGTTATTTTCTTTATATTTAGCTAGTTTAATACTTCGTATTTGTCAAATTCAAGATCGGAAAGCTCATCTCTTTCTGCACTTAGACTAACTACAAACTCAATCTCATAACGCTTAGACATATTGCTAAGTCTATGTAAAAAAACTCTTTAATATCTTCCAAATTTACATCTGCATGCTTCAAAATGCTGTCTATGTAAATCGTTTCTATATCGTGGTCTCCACTGATGATTCCGTATAAAAATCCTATATACTCATCACTGTTTGTGATATTAGGGAAAATCTTCCATACATACAACTCTGATTTTTATGTTTGATATCGCACATCAGTCTCTGATTTTTGTTGATAAATACTACGGTTCCCTTTAGCTTCCTCAACATGTTCGTTTGCGAGATCTATAATCATTTTAGTCTTGCCTGTACCTTTTTTTCCCAATAAGCAATTTAACCATTATATCTGCCTCCTTTAACCTTTAATATTTTTATCGCACTAAGCAACTTATACATATTTAATTATATAGTAATTCCGATACTTTATCAAGTTAAAAATTGTCCATTCGTTCCAGGATTTTTTTGTTTGCAGATTTATATCCTCCGCTTTGAATATAGCACTGCCGGCAACTATAATTGTAGCTCCCGCTTTCACTACTTTTTCAACATTTTTCAACGCCGATACCGCCATCTCACCTGAATTTCAAAAATTTAAATTGTGTGCTTTTTATACTATCAAGCGCTTCAATTTTTTTCCAATTGCGCTATTTATAAACTTCTGTCCTCCAAAGCCCGGATTTACCGACATTACAAGCACCAAATCTATCTCATCGAACATATAATCAAGAGTCCTTAGACTTGTTGAAGGATTCAGCGCAACTCCCGCTTTCACTCCAAGCGATTTGATATGATTTACCGTCCTGTTGAGATGCGTACACGCTTCCTCATGAACAACTATAAATTCCGTTTGCTCCGTTACAAATTCGACGAGATAATCGTCCGGTCTTTCTATCATCAGATGCACATCAAAAAGGCAACTGTGTTTTTCAACAGACTTTTTCATTACAGTTGAGCCGAAACTGATATTCGGCACAAAAATGACCGTCCATAACATCTATATGCAAAAGATGCGCACCGGCATCCTCTACCATTTTTACTTCACTTGCGAGCTGTGAAAAATCTGCCGACAAAAAGCGACGGTGCCAACCTTACCATTTTTTTATTCCTTTCTGCTATTTCAAAATTGTTTTTGTATACGACTCATAGCGACTTTTTGCTATTTCTCCTGCCAAAACCGCTGACGCTACGCCACATTCAGGTTCGTTGATATGATTGCAATTATCGTACTTACACTCATGCGCATAATTATCAAATTCAGGATAACAATACTTTAAATCTCTTTCCTCCATACTTGCCGTTTCAAATGCTGTAAAGCCGGAGTATCAAACAACATAGCGCCGTTCTTTAAATGGAAAAATTTGTGAATGTCTGGTAGTATGTTTGCCTCGTCCTGTCTTATCGCTGAGATTTCCGACATCCATTTTTGCGCACCTAAAAAGCAAATTGGTAAGTGTAGACTTGCCCGCTCCGGAAGGTCCGGGTCAGTGCCACCTTTTTCCCCTGCCATAAGCATCTCAATTTCCGCAATATTCACTCCTTCTTTGGAGCTGAAAAAAATCGTATTGTAAAGATTGTCGTAAATTTTTGATATGCTTTCCAGTTCCTGTTTTTGTCGCAATATCCGCTTTTGCTTATGCAAATTGTGATTTCAGTACCGGCATCTTTTGCCATAACTAAGAATTTATCCAAAAAGATATAAATTTAAATTCGGCTCCTTGATTGAAAAATATCAAGAAAAAAACTATCTACATTCGAGATATCAGGGTCGAATAAAATCGTTTTTCTCGGAAAAACTTTGCTGATGACCTTTTTCGTTTTCGAAAAATTTCAACTATATCGCCAACTTTAACCTTATTTTTACCGCTTTTTAAATTACCTCGCGCCTTACATTCGAAAATCTCCTCATTTTCACATTCTACATAGAAAAAAATCCGAAATCGCTTTAACAACAAGTCCTTTCATCAGTATATATTACCCGTATCAAAGTTGACCGACTTCTTCATAACTACCTCGTTATCAAATAAAACGGTTACTGAGCCCTTTCCTTTACCCGACAAAATAACGGACTCGGCAGCATCCGCCTTAAACCTTTGCTCTTTTTCGATATCAAGTTATATGTTCCGCTTTCATCTGTAACAGTTACAGTCATGAAAAAAATACATCGTTCTTCGCATCGCCGTAATCTACATCGAGTATTATCTTTTTGAGGTTCGGAATCTGCACTTATTTTTTTATATCGACCTTTGTTCCTCTGCAATTTCATCTCCCTGATGCGACCGATTGATATACTATCTGATTAGCAGGATAAACCGTGCTTTGCGTTTCAGTAATTTCTCCTATTTCAAGTCCTGCTTCACGCATTGCTTTCTTGGCTTCGTCAAGTGTCATACCAAGTAATTTAGGCATTTTGGTCTGCCCCGCACTTTTTCCCTTACTTACTACAAATTCAACAACAGAACTCGCCTTTGCGCTCTTTCCCGCCTTTGGAGTTTGTTCTATTACCGTATCTTTTTCTTCATCACTTTCTTTAACGCTCACATCCCCTACTAAATAGCCATGTTTTAATCAATTTTATCGCTTCGTCAAAGCTCTTGCCTATAAGATTCGGAACTGTGCCTTCCTTAGTACCCTTTGCTTATACTTACGGTAATAACTTTGCCGGATTTCGTTTTCTTTCCCTGCATCAGGAGTTTGCGAAACTATCTTTCCTTCATCGTATTCCTTGCTATATACCTTATCGCCCTCTGCGAGCTTAAGTTTTTTTATCTTTGAGTACCTCGCGTGCTTCTTCAAGCGTCATTCCCTTTACATCAGGAATTTTTAAACGACTTTTTCATTACCGAATATGCCGTGAAGCAAAAGCCCCGCCGGTATCGCCAAAATCAAAGCAACTACGATTGCAATAATCTGCAATCTTGAGAATTTATGGGCTTTCCGCTTTATGTTCGGTTTTCTTTTCTTTTTGTGAACTTCGCATAAACTTGGACTTTTTGTGTCCTGTTTCCTCCTCTTTTGTCGGCTTCTCAACTTCGGAATACTCAATCATTCCGTCCTTTTTGAACACCTGCATTCAAATACACTTCATCTCCCGTTATACTGGATATAAGCTCTACATTCCTAAGCGCCTCAAGCATTTCATTTGCAGATTTAAATCTGTTTATTTGAATTTTATTTGTAGCCTTCAAAATGATTTGTTCAAGCACGGGCGGAATGCCCTCCACCAAATTGGATGGCGGTGTTATTTCTTCATTTATCTGCATAAGTGCTATATTTACAGGATTATTACCGTCAAACGGCACCTTGCCTGTAATCATCTCGTACAAAACAATTCCGAGTGAATATATATCCGACTTTTTCGTCAACATAGCCGCCTCTCGCCTGTTCCGGAGAAAAAAATAATGCACAGATCCCATTACGGTATCCGCATTTTGCAACTATCGTAGCCCTTCCCTGCTATTTTTGCTATTCCGAAATCTGTTATTTTCGCTACACCTTCGTTTGTCAAAAGCACATTTTGTGGCTTTATATCCTTGTGAATTACGTTATTCTTATGCGCAAATGCAAGTCCCGCCGCAATTTGCTTGCCTATATCCACAACTCTTTTTATAGTCGAGCGGCGCATTCTTCGCGATGTAATCGCTAAGGATTTCCCCCTCAACCAGTTCCATTACGATATAGTTTATGTTTCCTTGTCTACCCTACATCGTAGACTCCTACAATATTTTGATGCACCAATCTGGCTGCCGCTTGCGATTCTTTTTGAAATTATCTACCAACTTCAGGTCTTTTGTAAATTCAGGTTTTTAATATTTTTTTACAGCAACATTTCTATTCAAGAGTGTATCACGCGCCTTGTATACAACTGCCATGCCGCCTTCTCCGATTTGTTCTATAAGCTCGTAACGGCCTGCTAAACTCCTGCTCATCTGCTATCCTCCGATTTGTTTAATATCTTATAATTTGAGACAAACTACCGTTATGTTGTCGCCTCCGCCTGCCCTATTCGCTTCTGTTACAAAGGTCTGTACATATTTCCGACATGCTTTTCGTGCGACTCAATATGTCTGCTATTTGTGTATCATCAAGCTCACTATAAAGTCCGTCCGTGCACAACAAAAATAAGGTCATTTCGCTTCAACTTTATTTCATACACATTCGGCACCACTTCCTTTTCCGCACCCACCGCGCGTGTCAGCTGGTTGCGATCAGGGTGCAGCCTTGCTTCTTCACGGCTAAGCTGTCCCGCAGTTACCATATCAGCCACAATGCTATGGTCCTCCGTAAGCTGCGTCAATTTATCATCTCTAAGCAGGTACGCTCTGCTGTCTCCCACATTCGCAATATAAGCGTTTCTCCTAACTATGTAAACAAACACCAGTGTAGTAGCCATATTCTTGTATTCATCCTGCGAATTTGCAAGTTTCCATATCGTTTCATTGACATTTTTAATTGCATCCACTATGTAAGAGCATATTGCATCTTTGTCTTTTACTGCCGATATAGGGTTTTTCTTTGATATAGTCGGCAAGTATGCAAACTGTTTGCCTACTTGCCACCTCGCCCGAGCTATGTCCGCCAAGCCCGTCCGCCACCATATAAACTTTATCTTCGGGTATCACAAACAATGCATCTTCATTGTTACTTCTTTGAATCCCTTTGATCCGTTTTTAGTCCTACCTGAACCATTTCATCTCCCGATTAAATCAAACTTCCGTTTTTAAGCATTTTTGCAAACATAAAATCCGTCTGTACCGTCTATATGCGGCATAAACTGCTTTTTCCTCCAAAAATCACAAAGTTTTTATTTTTACGCAAAAACTCCTTGATAATTTTTTTCGTTTTTCGTTTTTTTATTTATCGTGCAAGTGCTATATTGCAGCACACCGCCAACCTTAACATACTGTGCCGCCACTTTAAGTATCTCCATTTGCTTTCTAGGCAAACTGTCAAATTCATAAATCTTCTTCTTGTATTTTAACTTCCGCTTTCTTCTAATTACACCAAGGCCTGAGCATGGTACATCTGCAAGCACTCTGTCGGCTTTTTGGAGTAAATCCGAATCAACCTTTGTTGCATCCCACGGCCATGTGCGCATAATTGATATTCCAAGTCTTTCAGCTTCTTTGTTGATTATGCCCAGCTTTCTTAAATAAATGTCCGTAGCAATTATTTCTCCTCTATTGCTCATACGCTCCGCGATAGCCAGAGTTTTTTTCCGCCCGTGCCGCACAAACATCTATTACGGTCTCACCCGGTTTAGGATCAAGTATCTCAACTGTTTTCATTGAGCTTTCGTCTTGTATTGAAAACAAGCCGTTTTTATACAGCTTGCCGTCGAGGATTCCGCTGCCTTTTTGTAACCTTAAGAGCGCTGTCGCATATGGTGCTGTTTTTTTCACCTCAAACCCTCTCTCCTCAAGTCTTCTTGCAAGGTCTTCTTTACCTGTTTTTAGCGTGTTCACCCTGATTATCAATCCCGGATTTCCCTGCGATGCTGCCAAAAATCTTTTTCAGTTTCTTCAATGCCGTATTGATCTACCCACATTGAAACAATCCATTCTTCACACGAATATCTGATTGACAAATACTTGATTTCATCGCTTGCTCTATCAGGCAAAGTAACATTTTTCTCTCTGATATACGCTCTAAGCACGGCATTTATCATAGCATCTCTGCCACGACAGAACCTTTTTGCAAGCGCCACGCTTTCGTTCACCGCCGCATACTCCGGAACCGAATTCATATATCCGAGCTGGTAAATTCCCATTTCCAATACAACCAAATCGCTGGTCTTGAGGCTATCTATGCCCTGATCTATAAATTTCCCTATGATATAGTCAAGCAATTTTTTTATTTTCAAGCACACCGTATATCAATTCGCGAACAAACGAAGGTTTGTTCGGCTTTCCGCATATTATGTGGTGATTCAACGCTATATTAGAATAAGATTTTTTTGCTTCAACATCCATTAGCGTATAGTACGCTGTTTTTCTATTTGCATCCATTTCAAATTTCCTTTCTTTTTCAATATATTAAAATTGTTATATTTCTAAGCTCTATTTCATTCACTGCCTAATACAGTGCCTACAGCAACTTTACTGCCGTTTAAAAAATCTGCAACCTTCAATCTCTTTTTACCCGGTAGCTGAAGCTCCAATAGCAAAAGTAACCCTCGTCCGCACTTTACCTTTATGCCTTTTTTTGTTACTTCCACGACGCTCCCACACGGCAGACTTTCATATTCGCCGCTTAAGTCATCGTCGTACACTTCACTTTGCCATATTTTCAGCAAGTCGCTTTTGTAATAAGTGTAAGATGTAATCGCCCTTATCTGTCTTTCCAACTCTTCCGCAGGCTTAGAAAAATTAAGTTCTCCCTCGCTTTTTTCTATAATCTGCGCATATGTTGCTTCCGTTTCATCCTGTTTTTCAAATTTAGCTTCACCCGAAAACACCGCCGGCAATGTTCTTAATAGCAAATTTGCCCCTACATCCGCAAGCTCTGCAAACAGCTCCTCAGTATAGCAATGCGAATGCGTTCTTTGGCAATCATATCGCCCGTATCAAGTCCGATGTCCATTTTTCATAAGCGTAACGCCGGTAAATTCATCCCCCGATAATATCGCCCTTTGAATCGGTGCCGCTCCACGAAATTTCGGCAAAAAGCGAAGCATGTATATTGATACATCCGAACTTAGGTAATTCTAAAATTTCCTTCGTCAGTATTTTCCCGTATTCGGCTACTACGATTAAATCCGGCGAGCACGCCTTAATAGCATCGTAAGCATCAGCGTTTCCCGTTAATTTCTCCGGTTGTAATATTTTAAGTCCCAATTCTTCCGCCGCCTTTTTACCGCGGGCGGAAAAAGTTTTGCCCCTGTTTTTTTCTGAGCGTCTGCTTTCGTAACTACAAGAGGAACCTCATATCCTGCTTTTAGCTATTGCGCGTAATGCTGTTTCCGCAAATTCCGAAGTCCCCATGAAAACGATTCTTTCCTCATGTAAAATCGCTTTACTCATTTTCATATTCCTCTTTTGAAAGCTCCTCCGCCTTTTTAATATCGGTAGCCTTATCTATATAAAAGCACACCGTTTAAATGGTCGTTTTCATGACAAAACGCCGAGGGCTTCAAAATCGACAGCTTCGTATTCAACTTTCTTTCCGAATCGGTCAAGTCCTCGAATTTTTGATATATGTCGGTCGCTCCACTTTACCAACCATCTCCGGTACTGAAAGGCAACCCTCATATTCTGTCGCCGAGCCGCTTTGCTCAACAATTTCGGGGTTTTATAAGTTCGATGCGCTTACCTTCTTCGGGTTCAATTACAAACATCCTTTTCAATATACCAACCTGTGGTGCCGCGATACCGCAGCCGTTATTTGCATGCATGGTTTCAATCATGTCATCAAGTATCATCCTAATTCTTTCGTCAACATTTTTACTTCCTTACTTTTTCTTAATATAGGATCTCCTTCAAGGACAAGATTCCTTAACGCCATAGCTACCTCCACATTTATTATTTTTGTCAAACTGATACTTAATATTTATACCCATTTATTTTATCACACGCACTACCTGTTTTCAATAATTTACTGTTCTTTTTGATATTTTTTAACAAAAATCAGTACGGGTTTATATCGAGTGCAACTTGCACCTTCTTTTTTTCTTGTCAGTATTGTATAAAAAAACTTATATTTTTGCAAGTATGGAAAGGCACTCCTGCCGTTTCGTTTTCAGGGCATTTTATAATAATTCCGTATCTGTAATGCTCTTTTGTTTCACTCCATAAAAGTTTTTGCAGCATAAACACATCGTTTATTCCCAATTTTTCGAATTCTAAAATCAATTTTTCATAAATCTCGCCCGCAGCATTCGCGCAAGCGTCTTCCGTTCTTGATATCACTACAACTTGAACCAAATCACAAAAACGGTGGATACATCATATGTTTTCTAAATTCTATTTCTTCATGGTAAAATCCGTCATAGTCGTTTTTCGTAGCGCAAACAATAGCCATATTTTTGAGGTTGATATGTTTTGCACGACAGCGCTTCCCTCATCTTCGCCTCTACCGGCTCTGCCTATTACCTGTGTTATGAGCTGAAAAGTTCTCTCTCCAGCTCTAAAAATCCGGTATATTAAGGCTCGTATCTGCCAGTATTACACCCTACAAGACTCTACATTTTTAAAATCAAGTCCCTTTTGCTACTATCTGCGTACCTATCAAAATATCAGTTTTGTTCTTGTTAAAATCGTCAAGTATCTTTTCAACGCTTCCTTTTTCTTGACCGTATCCAAATCGAGCCTTTGCAACTTTGCCTTCGGAAACAAGTCGGCTATCTGCTCTTCTACTTTTTCGGTTCCGATTCCAAGTCCTGCAGTTTTTCACCTTGACACTCCGGACAAAAACTTCGGCACACGCACGCGCTCACCACAATAATGACAATGTGCAAGACCGTCCTCCTTGTGGTATGTAAGCGTTATATCGCACTTTTCACATTTCAGTACCGTGCCGCAATCCTTGCAAGCTATAACTGTAGAATATCCTCGCCTGTTCAAAAACAAAATGATTTGCTTTCCGTTTTTGAGCATCGTTTTCCATCTTGTCGTAAAGGAGTTTTGCTGACAATATGCTTGTTGCCCGATTTAATCTCCTCTCGCATATCTACAATTTCCGCTTTCGGCAGTTTGTTTCCATTGTACCGATTGTTTTAACATAAGCGGCTTGTAAATGCCGTCAAATGCACGCTTTTTGAAACAACGCTCGGCGTTGCACTGCCGAGAAGCAAAACGGCATTATAGTATTTTTGCCCTTTTGGCAGCCACATCTACCGTTTTCATATTTAGGGAGATTGGTCTGACTTGTAACTTGCTTCATGTTCCTCATCCAAAACAATTACACCTATATTTTCAAGCGGTGCAAATATTGCCGAGCGTGCACCGATGACTATGCGCACCTCCCCATTTCTTATACGCTGCCACTCATCGTAGCGCTCACCTTGTGATAGTCGGCTATGCAGCACCGCTATATTTTCAAATCCGAATCGGTGCGCAAAACGAAGCACCATTTGTGTCGTTAGCGTTATTTCCGGAACAAGTACCAATGCATTTCTTCCCCTTTTGAATAGCAAGCTCTATACTTTTCATATATAATTCCGTTTTTTTCCGCTTCCTGTAATTCCTTGAATCAAAAATATTGCGTTGTTTTCCTTGGTAATATCTTCGCTTATTTCGCTAAATGCACGCATTTGTTCGTCGTTCAATTCAAAGTTTAAATTTTGCACAAAAATTTTTCTTTTTCTGCGAGTTCCTTGTAAGGTAAGCGTTTAATTCCGCGTTTTGACGGCTTTCCACTAGGTAAAAACAAACTGAGCGCTCCATATATCTGCACAAATAACGAGCGCGCAAAAAACGGCGGTTGATACCATTTCCTCGTTTAACGAAACTTCGGAATTTATGTCAATCACCTGTCTATACTTGATTCCCTCCTTCGGCATCTCCCCATATACTTGAACAACTATGCCTATCATCGGTTTCTTTGACCTTGCAAACATGACATTTACAAGATTCCCTGACTGCCACATCGTCGTTCTCGCACATATATGTATAATACCTGTCAGTACTTTCATTTGAATTTGCTACAACTATATCAATGTATTTCATTATCCCTCAAAACCATTTTTGAAAATTCGCATCCGCAATAATTTTGTCTGTAAAGTCCGTATTCTTTTTGAAATATCAACGCTTCGCTGATATCCTGCCTTTTTTCTTAAAATCCATATCCAAAAATTCACGCCATACTCTATTGATATTTTTATTTCCAAGCTCCGAAATCAATTTGTAATTTTTGTGCGGACTTACGGTCAATGTCGTTGCAAATACGTCCATACCGAGTTTTTGCCGTGAGTGCCGTTTCCTCAAGACGTAACGCAAAACATTGCGTGCACCTTGCTCCACCCTCTTTCTCCGCTTCAAAGCCGGTTGCCGCTTTATAGAAGTCCTCTACTTTGTAATCGCCTTCTACAAATTTAACTTTATTTCCTCTGTGTTTTCATTGTATTTTTGTAAAAAAATTTCTTTTGTTCTTCTTTTCTATGCTCGTATTCAGGTTCGTCTGTAATATTCGGATTATAATAAAAAAACAGTTATGTCAAACTCACCCTGAAAGCCGCTCTATTACAGCTGTACTGCACGGTCCGCAGCAGCTATGCAACAGCAAAGTTTTCATATTCTTCCTCCTTTTTCATATCGTAAACTCGCAATCGCTTCTTCAGTTACAAAAACCCCCGATAGAAATACTATCGGAGGCTTTAATGCAGGATTCCCTAATTGCTAATCGCACACCGTCTTTAAAAAAATAAATTGTATCTATTCCAATACCTCTATAGTCTTTTAGCGTTGCAATCTCTTCAAAAACCGAGATCTTTTTAGCAAATGTAAATGCGCATAATTCGTAGACCATGTCCTTGTTGCAAAGCAGCTTCAAAAACTTTGCTGCAATGTAGAAGCCCGCTTTTGTTCGTATTTAATCATTTTCGCTTACCTTTAACAGATAGATATGTATACTCCAAGTCCGCGCTCCGACATTCTTGCATAAAAATCTCTCAAATTTTCGAAACAGCACTCAAGCTCCTCTTTTATCTCATCTTCCTCGTCTTCGTACTCCCAAATATCCGGATAAATTTCGTTTTCAGCAAAATTAACCATATTAAATTTTTTTCCATATACTCTTCAAAATCCAGTCTTTCAAGCGCAATAGCAATTTCCTTTACCTTATTGGAACCCGAGCCTGCTGTAAATTCTTCAACATCTTCACCCGAAATCATCTGATGCCCCAGTATCGCCTGACTAATCAACTCGTCTTCTGCCGCTACCATACCTACTTCCATCGCCGACCGACCTGTCAATAAAAAAATGTAAAGCATCCCACATCTTATCGATGTCGCATACTTCATCGTCTTTTTATCTCACCCCAATTTACGCCGTCTGTACGCTTTATAACATTTGAAAGCTCCTCATCTGTGATAGCTCTATAATTTTGCACGCATTCCCATTTTAAAGTTCTCCTTGTAGGTTTTATTTTAGCTTTTTACTTAAGTGTATGCACTTAAATAGTACTATTATGCAAGTTGTCTGTCAACACATTATTAGCAAAAGCACATCTGCTGAATTTATTTATTACCGATTTCTTAAAATTATACAAGAGTATAATTATATACTGAAATAGTGTATAAAATGTGATATAATGTGCACAAGTCCATCAAGACATTTCATCACATTTTACCGCTGTTTAATTTTTATAATCGGAAAATGTGATATAATGTGCTCAAGTCCATCAAGACATTTCATCACATTTTACCGCTGTTTAATTTTTTTATAATCGTAAAATGTGATATAATATATGATATATTTGGAGGTTACTTTTATGAAAATCCTTATTACAACAGACTGGTACAAACCCGTTATCAACGGCGTCGTTACCTCTGTGTTGAATTTAAAAATACGAGCTTGAGAAACTGGGACACGAAGTTCGTGTGCTGACATTATCCCAAGACGGACATCAATATTTTTGCCGACAACACCTACTATCTAAAAATCGTTCAAGGTCAAAATTTATCCACAGGCACGAGCTACATATAGCCTTTTATAACCATTTCATCTCTGAAATTCTTGAATGGAAACCTGATATCATCCATTCACAATGCGAATGGATGAGCTTCTATTTTGCCAAATTTATTTCTACGAAACTCGGTATTCCGATTGTTCACACATATCACACAATATACGAAGACTATACGCACTATCTTTTTATGGGAAAAATTGATGCTTACAACTTCAAATTGGGTTGTGAATTCTGCTAATCATGTTATTACACCGACGAACAAAGCAAAAGATATACTGCTTTCATACGGCATCTCTTCTCCTATTACTACCGTTGCAACCGGTATAGATATTGAAAAATACAAAGAGCCGATGAAAAGCCTCGATAAGAAAAATTTTGCTCGAAAAAAATACGGTATTGACTCGGACTGCGAAATCGCAGTAGTCGTGAGGTAGAATAGCAAAAGAGAAAAAACATAGACGAAATTTTGGAAAACTTCGCAAAAATAAGATATGATTTTCCAAACTTGATATTACTTATTGTAGGAGGCGGTCCTTACGAAGCCGAACTCAGACAAAAAGCGGAGAATTTACAAATAAGCGATCGTACTGTATTTACAGGAATGGTTCCACAAAAGCGAAGTTTGCAAATACTTCAAACTGGGCAAGGTCTTTTTATGCGCATCGCAAAGCGAAGCGCAAGGTCTTACATACATAGAAGCTCTCGCCAGCGGCGTTCCTCTATTGTGCAAGTACGATACTTGCCTTGACGGTGTCCTGATCGATAGTGAAAACGGATTTTTCTTTGACTGCGTTGACTCCTTTTCAACACACCTGAAAACGCTTCTAGGCGAGCCTACCAATTCAAATTTTTCCGAATGTGCGGAAAAAAGCTCAGCTAAATTCTCAAAAGAGAACTTCGGCAAATCACTGAAGCGGTTTATCTCCAAACTCTCAAAGAGTTCAAGAAAAACCGCCTATACCGCTTCGTATATTTTTTTGCCGTTAAAACGACTTGTAAAACTTAAATAGTAATTACAAAGGTTTCATGCTCAGTGAAACCTTTTGTTTTGTTCATCTAGTTTCAAAATCCTTACATCCACAACATCTCCGATTGACAAAATATCCATAGGGTGCTTAACGAAGCTCTTGCTCATTTCCGAAATATGCACAAATCCGTCATTTTTGAGTCCTATATCTATAAATGCCCCAAAATCCACTACATTTCGTACCGTACCTGTCATCTTCATTCCAATCTTCAAATCGTCAAATGTCTTCACATCTTGCCTAAATATTACAGGTGGTGCTTCTTCTCTTGGATCTCTATTAGGTTTTTTATCTCCTCAACTATTTCGTTTTAATGCGATTTCGCTTACTCCAAGCTCAGATGCCATTTTTCAGACTTTTTCGTAATTTCCCTTATCAAAATCGTCCTTTTCTTTGAGCGCCGCAAGTGCCTGCAGCCCTTTTTGCGCATGCTCTGTTTTCTTGTTCGATCGATATTTGCTGCAAATTATTCGCTCTATATCCTTTGCTCCGCCGGATGCCAGCTTGTTTTTGTCTATATTTAAAGACGACAATACGCTTTTCTGCAAGCTCGTAGCTTTCGGATGAATTGCCGTAGCATCAAAAGGATTCTTCGCACCGTTTATACGCAAAAATCCTGCGCATTGCTTAAATGTTTTTTTCTCCGAGCTTTGCCACTTTAAGTAGCTCTTTTCGCTCTGAAAAATCTCCCTTTTTCTTCCCTGTATGCAACTATGTTTTTGCAATTCCCATATTGATTCCGGCAACATAAGAAAGTAGCGAAGGAGATGCCGTATTAAGCTCTACGCCTACTCTGTTTACACAGTCCTCCACAACATTTGAAAGTGCATTTTCGAGTCTACTTTGATTTATATCGTGCTGATATTGTCCGACACCTATGCTTCTTGGAGATATTTTTACAAGCTCTGCTAGCGGATCTTGAAGCCTCTTGCCGAGCGACATCGCTCCTCTTGTTGTAACATCAAGTTCCGGATATTCCTCACTTGCCAGCTTCGATGCCGAATAAACGGATGCTCCCGCTTCGTTTACAATTGTATATTTCAAATTGTAGTTATTTTTAATAAAGTTTGCGACCACCTCCTCGGTTTCTCTAGAGGCAGTTCCATTACCTATAACTATCAAGTTTATGTTATATTTTTCTACCATTTTAGCAAGTATTCTTTCCGTACCCGCAATATCCTCTTTCGGCTTTGTCGGATATATAGTAGCATATGCAAGCAGTTTACCGTTTTCGGACAATACCGCAACCTTACATCCTGTCCTATATCCTGGATCCATACTTATGATTCGTGCGCCTTTCACAGGTGGTACCATAAGGAGCTTTTCAGTATTCTTTGCAAATAACTTGACAGCTTCCTCCTCAGCCCTCTGCGTGAGCATATTTCTAATTTCCCTTTCAATGGACGGTGCAAGTAACCTCTTGTATGCATCCGTAATAGTCTTTCGGATAAGCGGTTCAAAAATAGAATTTTCATTTGTAATCACTATTTTTGCTATTACAAACTCCATAAGTTCAGTTTCAACTTCCAGCTTAACCTTTAGAATTTTCTCTTTCTCACCTCTGTTTATAGCAAGTATTCTATGATTCGGAATATCTTTGACATTCTCTTTGTAATCAGCATACATCTCAAATACATCACGCTTTTCCTCATCTATCACGCTTGTTTCGATGATTGCCGTGTCAAATGTCTTTTCGCGCACGGATTCGTTGCAAAGCGTATTGTCTGCAATCATCTCCGCTATTATATCGCAAGCTCCCGAAATCGCATCTTCTATAGTCAAAACCTCAAGTTCCTCGTTTACATAAGCTGCAGCTATATCCTCAACGCTTCCTCCGAAAGTTCCTGCGCAAAGATAATAAGCGCAAGAGGTTCGAGTCCCTTTTCCTTTGCTTTACTTGCCTTAGTCGCTTTCTTCTGTTTATACGGCTTATACAAATCCTCCAAACGCTGGAGCACCTCTGCTGCCTTAATTTCAGCTTCAAGCTCATCAGTTAGTTTCCCTGTTCGCTTATAGACTTTATAATTTCTTCCTTTTCGTTCTTCCAGATTGCGCAGATACACAAGCCTGTCGTACAAATCTCTAAGCACCACATCCGAAAGCCCGCCCTGTTACCTCTTTTCTATATCGTGCGATAAAAGGTATCGTATTTCCGTCATCTATTAAGTCTATAGTCGCCTCTACCTGATTTTTCCTTAATCGTAAACTCACTTGCCAATTTTTTTAACTATGTCCATTTTTTTCTCCTAATTACCCCTACAAACTCTGCTTCAATTTTTCATTTATAAAAATAATCCAAATCTCCGTCCATTACCGCAGAAACATTGCCGTTTTTCAGCTCCCTGTTCTATGATCTTTCACCAAAGTGTACGGTTGAAATACATATGAACGAATTTGGCTCCCCAAGTATTCTGAGAATAATCGCCTTTTAGCTGAGCCAAATTCTCCTTTTTGTTCTTCCTCCGCAAGCTCCGTCAACTTTCCTATCAAAATTTTTCATTGCCATATCTTTATTTTTGATATTGGCTCCTTTCATTTTGGCAGGTTACCACTATGTTGGTAGGCAGATGCGTTATTCGAATCGCAGAATCCGTCTTATTTACATGCTGTCCGCCGGCACCGCTTGCCCTATATGTATCTATTTTCAAATCTTCCGGCTTAATATCTATCTGTATATCATCTGGCAGCTCAGGTATTACCTCAAGAGAAGCAAAAAGATGTCTGGCGTTTACCCTGCGCATTAAAAGGAGAAATTCTGACAAGGCGATGTACCCCCGCTCATTTTTGAGATAACCGTATGCGTTTTCGCCCTCAACCAGCACAGTCGCACTTTTAATGCCCGCTTCCGTATCGTCTTGCAAATCAAGCACCTTACATTCGTATCCCTTAGCAGCAGCCCACCTTGTATACATTCTGAGCAGCATCTGCGCCCAGTCCATTGCCTCTACTCCGCCTGTTCCCGCATGGACTGTAAAAATAGCGTTGTTTGCGTCGTGCTTGCCGCAAAGCAATGTGGCAATTTTGAATTCCTCCAGACTCTCCTTTTGCCTCCGTATAAAAGGCTCATCACTTCTTCCGCCAGAGTTTCGTCATCGATAGCAAGCTCAAGCATTTCTTTCGTAGTTTCAAAATCGCTTTTCAGTTTTTTTCAAACAAATCTCTCTTTTTCCAGAGCTCTTTTAGGACTTTTTGTGTTCTTTCCTGATCTTCCCAAAATCCTTCTATTTGAATTTCCAGTTCAATTTCCGACAATCTTACCTCTATTGAAGCGATGTCAAAGAGAGTCACCGACTTCCATTAGATTTTTGCATAGTTGTACTTAGCTCATATCTGATATTTTCAAGCTGTAACATATCGTTCTCCTATCTTAGTTCTTGCCGCAGCAATTTTTATACTTCTTTCCGCTTCCGCAAGGGCAAAGGTCATTTCTTCCAATTTTTTTCACCCTCTCTCCTATATGTTTGCTGTTTATGAGCATCGACTTCCTTAGTCTGCTCACCCGGCAAGCTGCCTTCCTGATAATCCTCTTTTTATGTCCTTGCCTCCCGCAATTACCTGCTTTCTTTTCGGTATTTGTCTGCAATGTAACATTGTAGCAGAACATTACGGTTTCTTCCTTGATTTGTTGTATCATCAGTTCGAACATATCGAAACCCTCGTGCGCATATGCAGCCGCAGGATCCTGCTGACCTAATGCACGCAAGTTGATACCGTTACGAAGCTGATCCATATCGTCGATATGATCCATCCATAAATTATCAACTACCCTGATTAGAATCATCCTCTCAAGATCTCTCATCCTTTCAGGTGTGATTTCCTTTTCCTTAGCTTCGTACAGTCTTTCAAATTCTTCGATTATGCTTTCTTCAAGTCCTGTTACTGTAAGATCTTCTATTTTCGAAAGGTCGACAGCGTTTTTAAGTTCAAAAGCTGCCGCATAGTTTAGCAAGGTTCTTTTTGGAGGAGTTCCAAATCCCACCCTCTGCATATTTATATGCAGCTGTTGCAATTCTTACCTGCTCACCTACAAGTTCTCTCATCATGTGATTGATATATTCCTTTAAATCCTCACCGAAAAAGAACTCTGCGTCTTTCTTCGTATATTATCTTTCTTTTGCTTATTCATTACATTATCGTACTGCAAACACATATTTTCTGATATGGAAATTTCTGCCTTCCACTCTTTTTGTGCAGCTTCGATACGCTTTGTAAGCAGTTTCGCTTCGATTGCTTCTCCTTCTTCAACGCCAAGTTTTTCAACCATTCCTTGCATCTTTTTCTCCGCCGAACAGCCCTCATAAGGTCATCTTCAAGCGATAAGAAAAAAACTGTGTTGAACCCGGATCTCCTTGTCGTCCTGCACGACCTCTAAGCTGGTTATCTATACGCCTTGATTCATGTCTCTCCGTACCGATTATACAAAGTCCGCTAGCTGACGAACTTCTTCATGCTCAGGCTTTCTTTCTTCGGAAAACTGCGCATTAAGAGCCGTAAATACTTTTTCTCGCATTTAGAAGCTCCGCATCGTCGCTTGCTACAAACGAAGTCGCAAAAAAGAAATCTGTTCATCGTTGAATCCTTGCTTTTTCATTTCCCTTTTTGCTTCAAATTCGGATTTCCTCCAAGCAATATGTCTGTACCTCTACCTGCCATATTCGTAGCGATAGTAACCGCTCCTTTTTCTTCCGGCTTCCGCTATTATTTCAGCTTCTCGTTCATGCTGCTTCGCATTAAGTACATTGTGCTTCACGCCGCGCTTTTTCAGCATATCACTTATGACTTCGGATTTTTCGATTGAAATCGTACCTACCAAAATAGGCTGCCCCGTCGAATGTACCTCTGTAATTCTGTCAACGATAGCGTGCAGTTTGCCCTTTTCGGTAGAATATACGCTATCTTGTAAATCCTCTCTTTGGATAGGTTTGTTAGTTGGAAATGGCAACTACATCCATATTGTATATTTTCACGGAATTCGTCTTCTTCGGTCTTTGCAGTACCTGTCATTCCCGCAAAGTTTTTGATACATTCTGAAATAGTTTTTGAAGTGTAATAGTTGCAAGCGTCTTTGATTCCGAACGTACCAACATTCCTTCTTTCGCCTCTATCGCTTGATGAAGCCCGTTGCTGTATCGTCTACCGAACATCAATCGTCCTGTAAACTCATCGACTATCACTATTTCATCGTCTTTAACTATATAGTCGACATCCCTTTTCATCAAATTATGAGCTTTTAGAGCCTGTAAAACATGGTGATTTATTTCCATATTCTCAGGATCTGAGAAGTTTTCAATATTAAAATTGCTCTCGCAACGGCTTACACCTTCTTCTGTCAAAGATACCGTATTTTCCTTTTCATCTATCGTAAAATCAACCTCGTTTTTTAGCGTCTGGACGAATTTGTCCGCTATAGCATATAAATCGGTTGACTTGTTTCCCTCTCCAGATATAATAAGAGGGGTTCTCGCTTCGTCTATCAATATGGAATCGACCTCGTCGACTATAGCAAAAATTCAGGGTTTCACGCTGCGACATCTGCTCCTTATACATTACCATATTGTCCCTTAGGTAATCGAAACCGAATTCGTTGTTTGTTCCGTATGTAATATCCGCATTGTATGCGGCTTTTCTGGCATCACCTACTACCGAATGTATCACACAACCTACTGTGAGCCCCAAAAATGTGTAGAGCTTACCCATCCATTCCATGTCTCGCTTTGCCAGGTAATCGTTGACAGTTACAACATGAACTCCCTCACCGCTAAGAGCGTTCAAATAAGCAGCAAGCGTAGCAACCAAAGTCTTACCTTCACCTGTTTTCATTTCTGCTATGCGGCCTTGACTGAAGCGCCACACCGCCTATCAGTTGTACTCTAAAATGCTTCATTCCGAGGCTTCTTACAGCACCTTCTCTACATACTGCAAATGCTTCCGGCAGCAAATCATCTAAGGTTTCTCCTTGCTTGTATCTATCCTTAAACTCCTGCGTTTTAGCACGAAGTTCATCATCCGAAAGTTGCTGCATCTGTTCATCGTAACTTTCTACCTTATCCACAATTTTTCAATTTTTCACTTCCTTGACGCTCAAATCGCCAAAGATCATTTCCATCAACCCCATTTTTTTACCTCTCTTTATTTTTGTATCTTCTTTATCTTCACTTTTATCCAATACTCTAACATTTATTTCGATAGCCTTTTTTTCCGTCGGATTTCATTACTTTTACAAACAGATTTTTCATATTCAAAGCTGTCCCCTACTTGCGGCAGTTTGTCCAAATGCACACCGACCCAGCCGTTCACTGTACTTATGCTAGCTCTTCTTCCTTAACATTGAAAAAGTCGAACATTTTTCCACGCTGGTCGCGCCTTGAACACGATAGCTTCCGTCGTAAAATTTGAAGTATATCCTGGATATCGTAAGGTCGTGTTCATCGAATATTTCTCCCACAAGCTCCTCGATTATATCTTCCATTGTTACGATTCCTTCGGTTCCTCCATATTCATCAATTACTATGGCTATATGACTCTTGGCATTTTTAAACGCTTTTAAAAGCTGCGCAATTTTTACAGAACCCGGTGTAAATACGACCGGCATTATATAATCTCGCAGGTCATGATTTTCTCCAAGAATAAAATTGTGAAAGTCCTTTTGATGAAGCACTCTATGATTTTATCCATATTTTCTTCATAAACCGAAGTCTGGAAAAATCCCTGTTTCCAAAAACAGTTTCGCAATTTCAGCCCTGTCCTCATCTACCTCTACGGCTTCGACATCCACTCTCGAGAGTAAGCACATCGTACGCTTCAAGCTCGTTAAACTCTATCGCATTTTGTATAAGCTCGCTTCTTTCCTCATCTATTGTTCCTTCGGTTTCAGCTTCCTCAACCATAGTTATAAGCTCATCATCCGTAATCCCCGAATCTGCACTTGTTCTGAAAAAGCCGCATCGTAAACTGCTTCCAATATATAAACAATGCCGTAATCGGTTTGAATATAATCACAAAAATTTAACAGCGGCGCAGCGAACATAGAAAATTTTTCAGGATTGTCCTTTGCCAGACTCTTCGGCGTTATCTCTCCGAAAAATCAATACCGCAAGTGTTATTACAACAGTTGAAACCGTAGGTCCGTATGTTCCGTACAATTTTACAAACAATACTGTCGCTATAGATGTCATAGTAATATTTACTATATTGTTGCCAATCAAAACCGTAGTCAAGACATTGCCGTAATTTTCCACAAGTTTCAACACCAATTTTGCCTGCATATCTCCATTTGATGCCTGTTTTTTTAATTCTTAGCTTGTTCAAAGATGTAAATGCTGTTTCGTGGCCGAAAAAATATGCAGATAACAATATCAACACTACTATTGCTATGGTAAATTTGAGCATATAGCCTCCTATAATTCATTCTTAACAATTTATTGTACCAAATTTTTCTAACATTTGAAAAAGGCTAAAAATCTTACTTTCACATACTCATTAAAAAATAAGTGCGAGAGCATACACCCTCCGCACTTATTTTTGGGTTTATAGTATTATCGCACCTTAACTATGTGCTGAATGTTCTCATCATCAATACTCACTATATTGAAATCGTTTCTCGTTACTTTCTTGACCTCGTAAAGCGCCTGATCGGCTTTTTCGAAATAGTCTTCGATACTGGAAGATCCGTCGAACAATCCGAAGCAAACTCCTGTGTTACAGTAACAACATCCGAAATTTTCGAAAACTCATGTTCAATATTACAGCTAAGTACTCTACCTTTAAGTGTCGCCACCATATCGTGAATTTCAGATTTTGAATAACCTGTATAAATTATTACAAATTCATCTCCACCGTATCTACACGGGAATATATTTTCGCTTTCCGCGGCAATTGCACGCATTTCACCGGCTACCATTTGTAAACATGTATCTCCTGCCGAATGTCCGTAATTGTCGTTGTACTGTTTTGAAAAAGTCGATATCCAATATCTCAAGTGCAAAAAGTTTGCGGCGTTTCAAGCAATTTACCATAAAGGCTCTGCGTATACGATGTAGAAAAGCCGCTCTGTTCGGCAGATTCGTAAGTGCATCCGTTTCGGACTTCTTGCGTAAACTGGTGGTTTCCTCCAGCGATATAAGCATCTGATTTATGCTGTCGGCAATCAGGCTCATCTCATCCCTTGTATTGAGTTTCAGAGGCTTTTCCGGCAGATTACCGCTTTCTATTTGCTTCAAATATCTAACTATTATCTTAATCGCCGATGTCCATTTCAGGGTTATCAATACCATAAAAAAATCCTGAAATAATTATCGCAAACAAAGTTGCATACGATATTTTATTTACCGAAGATTTTATCTGCGCCTGAAGTTCAGTTATATTTCTGCCTACAACCATCGCTCCGACTATATTTCCCTGCGCATCGAACAAAGCATTGTAAAGGCAGTAAATCCTCCTTCCCGCAACAACGGCTTCTCCCGCGTAAATCCAGTTCTTGTCAAGTGCATCCGCCACATTTTTGGCGATATAAGTTCCTACAATAGATTCGCCCTCGGGGCTTTTCGTGCTCCCCGCTACACGCAGATAATGTCCCTCGGCATACCCTGCCGAACTCGCAGTTGCCTTTACATAAGAAAGCTCAGCGTCTTCGTCGAGCATAAATACATACGAAAACGTCCCCGTCTTTCTTTCAAGCTCAAAAAAAGGGGCAAGATTAGCGTTTTGTTCAGTGCCGTCGCCAATTAACAGATTACCGTAATATATCTTATCATTTTCTATTCTCCACCTTGCGGAATCATCCTTGCTTAGCAAATCTTCCAAATATACTACATCCGAGTGAAGCCTTCTCAGCATCATAGTTTCTTCCAGATTAGTAACAACCGACATCACTGCCAAATTTATAAATATGAATAAGCCTATAGAAAATATCAAATAGATAAGGATTAATTTGGAATGTAGAGTTCTGAGCAGCAGAAATTCTCTAATTTTTGTTCTAATAGATGGTTTTGATTCCATTTTTCTCCCTAATTTATAAATACATTTAAATATTACGCTCATTTTGTCATTGCTTCCAATATATCCCTTTTTCCTGAAACTTAAAAACATTTTCCTGCTTTTACAATCATATTTCAAAGCGCATTACTTCAGGGAAACACGATTTTTGGTACTGCGGACAAGTGTAACATTCAAAAATTCAGGACTTTCGGTCCTTTGTATACTCACAAATCCCTGCTTTGCAAAAACTTAGGTGCTCTCGCTACAAGATAAAGCAAATTACCGTTTCTCCGTTTTATTTCGTCAATCGCAGTATTCAAAAAGCTCCCTTCCGAGATTGCCCTTTCTATACCGCTTATCCACTGCGATTCCGTCGATGATATACTCGCCTTCTAAACCCCAGCGTGATGCCGCCAATAGCTCACCGTCGCTTCTAATCGCCCTCCAATTTTTTTATTATGGGCGGAAGCTCCTCGTCTTCCAAATCTATCTCCAAATCGTTTTGCATAGTAAAAAATACTTAAGTTGCAAATAATCGCTTGTTTCTTCTATTTTGTAACTGATTTTTATCTATCGCATTTTGCATATAAACTCCTTTATAAACTACATGTCCAGAGCGTAAATTAACATCGAAATTGCTGCAATGCCTGCTGTTTCTGGTCCTCAAAATCGCTTTCCCAAGACTCACGAAATCGCACCCGCTTTTTAGCATTTCGACCTCTTCAATTTCAAATCCGCCTTCCGGTCCTATTATTACCGCTACTTTTTGGGGAGAAATGCGATTTTCCCTAAGCTCACTCTTTATACTTGCTTTTCTTTCATCCTCATAAGCCAGCAAGACTAAATCAAACTCATCGAGCTTCCCGATAAGCGACTTCATATCCTCACAATTTTCAACCTTAGGAATTATTTTTCTTTTACTTTGCTGCGCCGCTTCTTTGGCTATTTTTGCCACCCTATCCGTCTTTTTGTTAGCTTTTTTTCGCTATCCGAATTGATTGAACGCCTAAATATGCAAGGTATTAGCGTACCTACTCCAAGTTCAACCGCCTTTTGCACTATAAGCTCCATTTTTCCCTGCTTCGGAAGCCCCTGAACGAGCGTAATCTCAACTTTCGGTTCTCTATCTTCCGATAATTTTTCACAAATTTCGCACACGACCATATCCGATGTCGCTTCTAAAATTTCCGCAATATACTCATTTTCGATACCGTCCGAGATTTCGATTTTATCGTTTCTCTTTAAGCGCAAAACTTTCACGATGTGATGCACATCTTCCCTATCAGTAATAAAAATTTTTGTCGCCCGTTATATCTTCCCTTTTTACAAAAATCTATTCAACTTTACTCCTTGCCGCTATTGCGCACCATTCTCCCTGTTCTAAAAATTTCAATTATCTCAAAACCGTAAGCTCGTCTATTACCTGCTCTTCCTTTTCAATCAATATCCCTGAGCTTATAAAAACCCCGTCCGTATTCAAATGTTCGTTGACGCTTTTGGCAAGAAACATTACTAAATCCGCCATCAAATTTGTAACCACCAAATCTACCTTTTACATTAAGTCCTTTTGTCAAATCCCCTGAATTACGCTGACATCGCAAATTCCGTTCAGCTTTAGATTTTCCTTTGCTATTTCGACACATACATCATCTATATCCACTGCCAAAACGCTTTTTATACCGAGCTTTTTAGCTGCGATAGAAAGAATACCGCTACCCGTTCCTACATCGAGCATGCTCTTCGAATACGCATATTTTTCAAGCAATTTTATACACAGCGTAGTTGTTTCATGTGTGCCCGTTCCAAAAAGCCATACCGGGATCAATATTGATTACCAGCTCATTTTCATCTACCTTTTTGTATTCTTCCCAGCTCGGTTTAATCGTAATTTTGTCTGTAATTCTGGCAGGTTTAAAAAAATTCCTTCCAAACATCTTTCCAGTCAGCTTCATTTACCTGCTTGCTTAACATTTTTAACATCTTCAAATGTACTTTCATTCAAGATATTTTCAATTTTGCTTAAAGTTAAAAGACCGGCTTCGTCTTTGCTCACATACACATGCACCTTCGCATACTCACTTTTTGTAGCAACTTAGCATCTATATAATCCCACTCATACGCTTCTTTTTTTATTCATAAGCAAATCTACATCGCTCGGATCTTCTATCGCAAGTTCAAATATGTCCATTGCATAAAGCTCATTAACCAAGTATTCCAATTTTTCCGGTACTACCGTAAGCGTAATCTGCGTATAATCCATTATTTACCTCTTATTCTACAAATTTTAAACACACGGGAAGTATCAACATCCGTTTCCCCGTTTCTCTTTTTATTCAGCAATTCCAGTATTTCATCAAATACCTTTTTCTGTAATCGGATACCCTATATACCATGATTGCCGATATTATCATAAATACTCCCGGTATAAGCGTAAAAGCGTTTTTCAGCCAATCCAAAGTAAGTGTGCTTTGAATATGTACCGCACCGTCAAACTTTTGAATATTTGAGCATTTGTCCGAGCATCAAAAGTCCGAATGCCTCCGATGTCGATTCTGCGATAGCCTGAAACGAAACTATTGCACCCCTGCCGCTGAATTCCGTTCACAAGCTCAGTCAAGCTCGCATATATCGTAAAACATTGCAGGCATCATCTGCCAATAACATACTGCGCCAAGTCCGAATGCCATGAGCATAAGTGCCGCACTCAAAAATCGTTAACTCCAACTATATGTAACGCAAGCATCATCGCGCCGCAAATTCCCATTCCTACAACAAACTGCGTTCGCTTATCATATTTTTTTACTAAGAGCTGAAAGTATGGGCAGGAATATAAATCCCGCAAACGGCTCCACCGCCATCAATATACTTATTTGTGCCCCTGAAAGTCCCATATTGTAGGTGTAATAATAAAGTCTATCAGCCACAAATATAGTATTTGCTATCAAATATGTTACCGCCGCAACGACCAGGCAATTAAACGGCATCAATCTTTTTAGCGTAGCAAACGATTTTAAAACTCCGTCCTTATATCCGGAATTGTCCTCTGCGAACTCTCCTTTGGAATTTATAGCTGCGCTTCCTACAATCAAAACCGTTACTACTATTGCGGCAATTAAGGCTGCGGTAGCTGCCAAGCCTTACAGGCATCACTTCCGAGCATTTCGAATTTTTCCACCAAAAATAGATGGCAGAACAGCTCCTATCGCCATTCCCAATGTGTTTCCGGCATACGCGAAGCCTCTTAACTTTACGCGTTCATTATAATCTTCGCTAAGCTCCGCCCCCCACGCAAGCAAAGGTATGAAAAACGACGAAAAACCCGTCCAAAAAAGGAGGGTTACCACAAAATAATAAATGTTTTTTTATCGACTCACTTCCACTGATTTTTGTAAACAGCAGAACCGTAAAAATTCCCATAGGAATTGCAGAAAGCATTATAAAAATTCGCCGCTTTCCGAAATTTGAGCGAACATTGTCCGAAATACGCCCTATCAATGCAGAACATACAGAATCCCAAATAGCACCAAAAGCAGCGATGAAACCTGCCACTGTCGGAGCAAGTCCCACCACTGTCGTTGCAAAGAACAGGAAAAAATGTGCCAAACAGAAAATACAAGCATTGATCTGCTATCGACATTATTCCATATGCTGTTTTGGTTCTTAAGGAGAGCTTCATTTGAACAATTCCCTCATAATTTCAAAGAAATTCTTTTTCTTTCCGAAATTCTCATCACCAAGCGAATCCTCAAACGCTTTGAGTTTTTCTTTTGGTCGGCACTCAGTTTAGTAGGAATTTCAATGTTTACACGAACATATAAATCTCCGACTTTGAAGTTCGTATTCCCTTTTACGCCTTTTTCCTTTTTAGCCTGAATACCGTACCGCTTTTGCGTTCCCGCAGGCACTTTGTATGCAACCGTTTCTGTAAGTGTCGGCACTTTAAGCTCATCTCCGATTGCCGCCTGCGCATAGCTTATCGGGTAGTCTATCCACAAATCCTGCCCGTCTCTTTTGAACAGTTTATGCGGCTTAACTCTAACGACGATATATAAATCTCCGTTAGGGCCTCCGTTTGAGCTCGGTTCTCCTTGTCCTTTTTATAGATATTACAGAACCCGTATCGACTCCTGCAGGTATTTCTATGTTCAGCTTCACGGTCTTTTTGATTTTTCCGCTGCCGCCGCATTCAGAGCAAGGTGTTTCGATGACACTGCCGCTACCATGGCAGTTCGGACAAGCACTTACGCTTTGGAATGTCCCAAGTACAGTTCGTTGTGTAGTGCGTACCTCACCCGTACCGTTACATTGCGGGCAAGTTTTCTTTGCTGTACCTTCCGCAGCTCCGCTTCCATGGCATTTTCCGCAGCTTACATACTTATTCAATCGAATTTCTTTCTTCACGCCGAATGCCGCTTCATTAAATTCGATAACAACTTCCTGCTGCAAATCTCTACCTTTTAGTAGGCGTATTCCTGCTTCGTCTGCCGCTCGAAAAATCCGCCACCGAACATATCTCCAAACATATCGAAGATATCCTCCATACCGGAAAAATCCGCCGCTGCTAAATCCTCCAAAGCCGGCCCTCCTCCAGAGCCGGCATTTGGATCTACTCCCTCGCATGTCCGTATTTATCATACTTACTTTTTTCTCCGAATCCGAGAGGACTGCGTATGCTTCGTTTATTTCTTTTTAAACTTTTCCTCCGCCCCCTTGTTGTTCGGATTCTTGTCCGGATGGTACTTCATAGCCAGCTTTTCGAAACGCGCTTTTTGATTTCGCTGTCGCTGGCTCCTTTGGCAACACCCAGCACTTCATAATAATCTCGCTTATTTGCCATCTTTCAATTCTTCTTAATCAACTACTTCATAATCAGCATCAACTACATTGTCGTGCTTAGGGTCCTTCGCTTTGCGCTCCCGAAGCACTACCCTGTTCGAATCCGCCTGCCGCCTGAGCCTGCTGCGCTTGCTGAGCCTGCTCGTATAGCTTAGCCGATATCGTATGGAACTTTTCAGTCAGCTTTTCGGTCTTTGCCTTAATATCGTCTATATCGCTTCCTTCAAGCGCCTTTTTAAGTTCATCTTTTGCTTCGTTTATGCCGCTTTTTTTCGTCTTCGGATATTGAGCCTTCCAAGTTTGCCAAGTTCTTTTCAGTTTCGTAAACAAGACTTTCCGCCCTATTTTTAACTTCAATTTCCTCTTTCTTTTTCTTATCTTCTTCCGCATACTGCGCAGCTTCTTTTACCTTAGCATTGATTTCTTCCTCTGAAAGCGTATTTGAAGATGTGATAGTGATTCTTTGCTCCTTCCCTGTTCCAAGGTCTTTTGCACTTACATTTACTATACCGTTTGAGTCTATATCAAAAGTAACCTCAATCTGTGGTATTCCACGAGGTGCAGGTGGAATTCCGGTTAGTTGGAAGCGTCCAAGTGTTGTAGTTTCCTGACGCCTATCTCTTTCACCTTGCATTACGTGAATGTCTACCGCTGTTTGATTGTCTGCAGCTGTTGAGAATACCTGACTCTTCTTTGTAGGAATAGTAGTATTTCTTTCGATTAGCTTTGTTGCAACTCCGCCCAATGTTTCGATTGATAGTGAAAGCGGTGTTACATCAAGCAAAAAGCACATCGTTTACTTCTCCCGTCAATACTCCCGCCTGTATAGCCGCACCGATCGCAACGCATTCATCAGGGTTTATGCCTTTGAAAGGCTCTTTACCTGTTACTTTCTTAACAGCTTCTTGTACTGCAGGGATTCTTGTAGAACCTCCTACCAATATTACCTTTGCTATATCATCGTTTGTAACCTTCGCATCAGCCATAGCCTTTTTCATAGGTTCGATAGTTCTGTTTACCAAATCGGCGGTAAGCTGCTCGAACTTAGCTCTTGTAATATCCATATCCATATGTAGCGGTCCTTCTGCCGTTACTGTAATGAACGGAAGATTTACATTTGCCGTCTGCGCACTTGAAAGCTCTTTCTTTGCCTTTTCTGCCGCTTCTTTCAATCGTTGATGCGCCATTTTGTCGTTTCTTAGATCGATGCCGTGCTCTTTTTGCGAATGTATCTGCCATATAGTCAATCAGGACCTTATCGAAATTATCTCCACCGAGCTTTGTATCTCCATTTGTAGCAAGTACCTCAAATACTCCATCCCTAAATCCAGTATAGATACGTCAGAATGTACCGCCACCAAGGTCATATACCAAAATCTTATGGTGTTCAGTGTCTTTATCAAGTCCGTATGCAAGAGATGCAGCCGTAGGCTCGTTTATTATTCTCTTAACCTCAAGTCCTGCATGATTTTTCCTGCGTCCCTTAGTTGCCTGTTTTTGAGAGTCTGTAAAGTATGCAGGTACTGTAATTACAGCTTCTGTTACCTTTTTGTCCCAAATAGCTCTCAGCATCCGCTTTCAGCTTTGAAAGTATCATAGCGGAAATATCCTGTGGTGTGTAGCTCTTTCCGTCTATTTCTACCTTGTAATTTGTACCCATGTGTGTTTTGATAGAAGATATAGTTCTGTCAGGATTGGTTATCGCCTGTCTTTTTAGCAGTTTCTCCAACCAATCTTTCTCCACCTTTTTGTAAATCCCACTACCGACGGTGTAGTTCTATTTCCTTCCGCATTTGCGATTACTACAGGTTCTCCTCCTTCTAGTACCGCTACGCACGAGTTTGTTGTTCCTAAGTCAATTCCTATTACTTTTCCCATTTTTATTACCTCCTAATTTGCAACCTTTACCATAGCTGCTCTTATTACCTTTCCATTTAACTTATATCCTTTTTGTAATACGAAGCACACCTTTTCCGCTTTCGTATTCGTCGCTGTCTTCGACTGCGACAGCCGCATGGAGATTAGGATCGAAATCGATTCCCAAAGACTCTATTTCTTCAAGTCCGTTCTTTTTTTAATATATCCCAAAACAGTTTGAAGATATTAGCCATGCTGTCTTTGTATTTTTCATCTTGACACTCACTTTCCAGCGCGCGTTCAAAAATTATCCAAAATTGTGAGAAGCTCCTTCGCCAACTTTTTCATTTGCAAAGGTGTAGATATCGCTCTTCTCCTTTTCTACTCTTTTTGTAGTTTTGAAAAATCTGCAAGTAATCTCAAATACTTGCTATCTTCATCCTCCTGTTTTTTTCTTCTTTTACATCGGATTCAATTTCTGCTTCGTCAGCAGTTTCTTCACTTTTCACCGCCTCTTCTTCGCAAATTTCATCCTTTATTTCTTCTTGTGTATTGTTTTCCTTCATCAAAACTTCCTTTCATCACCGATAAATTTGTCATAAATCATCATCAAATTGTTCAAATTGCGTATTTACTGATAGTCTAAATGTATTGTTCAAATTCTCGGTCATATACTCTATCACAGAAGTAACTTCTGTCGTATTTCATTCTCGTAGGTCCTATTACACCGATTTTACCTACCAGCTTGCCGTCAACATGGTAGCTTGCCGTTATAAGGCTGCAATCCTGCATCAAATCGTCGGAATTTTCCTCACCGATTGTGATTATCACTCCGCCGTCCCTATTGATAAGTTTTTGTGAAATCTTCTTTTTGTCGAGTATTTCCAAAAATTCTCTAGCTTTATCAATATTTGTATACTCCGGTATAGAAAATATATTCTTAAGCCCGTCCATATACAAGTTGACATTCAGCATGCTTTCGAGCGTTCTCACAAAAATTCGGCATTATATTCTTTGCAAGTGCATTCATTGCCACGATATCCGTTTCAAAATTTTTCGATTATATCTGCTGTCATGACTTCGCTTACCGTTTTGCCTCTAAAATTATAGGTCAAATTTTTGAAAGAAGCTCAAGTCCTTCCTCAGTATATGGCACTGTCAGCTTTAAAGTCGTGTTTGAAACTTTACCGCTTTCCGCTACTATCATCATCACAACCGTATCTTCATCTACCGGCAGTACATTTATATACTTTAGCCTGTCCTCCTGCTGATTCGGTGTCAGTGCGAACGATGTGAGATTGGTAATTTCAGAAAGCAGACTCGCAGCATGCCTAATCGTTTGTTCGAACTCTACGATGTTGCTTTTGCAATTTTTGAGATATTTCCTGCTTTTTCTTCTATCGAAAAGTTCTCTTTTCTCCATGAGTTCGTTCACATAAAAGCCTATATGCTTTTATCCGACGGAACCCTACCGGACGAAGTGTGTATATGAGAAAGGTATCCCATATCCTCCAAATCCGACATCTCATTTCTGATAGTCGCAGGGCTTACGCCCAAATTATACTTTTGATAATGCTCTTGATCCGACAGGTTCACCTGTTTTTATGAAGTCTCCGATGATAGCTTGCAATATTTGCAGCTTTCGTTCACTTAAATCCATAACTCATACTACACCTCCTCTCCTTGTTTGGTGTTTTGTTAGCACTCTATGTCGTTGAGTGCTAACGATATTATAAATTTACCACCATTAAAGTTATTTGTCAATACTTTTTGAAAAATTTTTTTATTTTTTCTTGGGTAAATATTTACCTCTTCTTTCGACGCGATTGCAGCCTCAATCAAAAGCCTCTACATCCAGCGCTTCTTCCGACTTTAATATCCTATCGAGTTTCGGTTTGGTAGCGGATGCTTCGGCAAAAATACCGTACAACAATCCTCATATGGTTCTATCGAGGTTTCGAATGTTTCTATTTCTTTTGCTTTTTCAATTATATCCACCTTTATCAAGTGCAATCAAAGGTCGCATTACAGGCAATGTTACGCTGGCGTCCGTTACTACAAGTGCTTTCTGCTGTCTGGCTTGCAACCTGCCCCAAATTTTCGCCTGTTATAAGCATCATACATTTTGTTTGAAGCGCGATTTTTTTCAGCAATGCGCATCATAAAAACGCCTCACCAATATAGTCGTTTCCTCTTCCTTGCAATTTTTAACTATAGCTTCTTGTATAGGCAGCAAATTAACAATATGCATTTTGAATCTGCCTGCATATCCCGCTATGATTTCCGCCAGTTCCTCGACCTTTTGCTGCGCCCTTTGGCTGGTATAAGGATAGGAATGGAAATGTACGGCTTCAAGTAACATTCCGCGCTTTGCCATCAAGAAGGCAGCCACCGGCGAGTCTATACCGCCGGAAAGGAGCACAAGTCCTTTGCCGTTCGTTCCGAGCGGCAGGCCGCCGAATCCCGAAACTTTCTGCTCTATATATATGATTTACCTTTTTCGCACATCAACAAATAGGAGCAAATCCGGACTATGCACATCTACCTTTAGAACCTTACAGCCTATCAGTACCTTTGCTCCGATTATTCTACCAATCTCAGGCGATTCAATAGGAAATTCTTTGTCCGCTCTTTTTGCTTTTACCTTGAAAGTCTTGATACCGTCATCTTTAATACGCTTCTTCATAAAAAGCAACTGCTGCCTCTCCTATTTCTTGCATATCGCTTTCAACTTCAAGAGCCGGACTTACGGACTGCAACACCGAACACTTTTGAAATCTGCTTTATTATTTCAGCATTGCTTGTAGTTTCAAATGTTCTTACAAATATAAGGCCTTCACTTCTTTTTACATCAAATTCGCCGATTGAATTTAAATTTTTTTCTTTATTCTTTGAGCAAGTACACGCTCAAAAATAAGGCTTGTTCATACCTTTGAGCGCAACTTCCCCTGCTCTTACTATAAAAACTCTTTTCTTCATTCATAATACTTTTATCCTCTTACTTAAACGATCCCAAGCGCCTTATCTTTTCTACCGCTTCAATCAATTTCTCAAGTGTAAAATCTATTTCTTCTTGCTGTTAAATCTGATAAACTGAATCTTATAGCTCCCTCTATTTCTCTTTCGCTAAGCCCAATAGCTGAAAGCTACATGGCTTTTTGCTTTGAATGTGAAGAACAGCTGAGCCTGTAGAAACATATATATCAAGTTGCTCCAGCGTATGTAGGAGCACCTCAGCTCTTACTCCCAAAAATGAAACATTAAGTATCGAGCTTACGGAATTTCCTTGTGTAAACGTCCTCGTCGCAATATGCGAACCGTTTATTTTAATATTTTCGATATTTTTCATTATTCCGTCAAGCGTGTTTTTCTCATTTTTCAATATGGCTTGTCCTTGCTTCCATATTTTTGCGCAGCAATTTCCGCAGCTTTGCCGAACCCTACGATTGCGGGTACATTCTCGGTTCCGGATCCGAACCCCGACTCCTGACCGCCACCAAGTATCAAAGGTGCGATAGCTATACCACTGCGTACAAATATAGCTCCAATACCTTTTGAAGCGTGTATCTTATGCCCCGAAACCGTTATTATATCTACATTTGCAGTTGGGATATCCACCTTGGCAAGAGCTTGCACAAAGTCGCTATGAAATATTATGCGCTTTTCATGCTTCTTGTTGTAATCTTCTTTTAATTTAGCAATTTCAGATATCGGCTGAATAGTTCCTGATTTCGTTGTTTACAGCCATTACAGAAATCAAAAATCGTTCTGTCATCTATCTCTCTTTCCAAATCTTTTATGGAAATTGCACCTACATCATCCACATCGAGCATAACGATATCAAAACCTTCTTTTTTTCGAGTTTTTTTCATCACCTCAAGTACACTTGGATGCTCGATTTTAGTCGTGATAATTTTGTTCCCTTCCTTTTTCTGGCATAAGCCGCACCCAGTATAGCCGTTGTATTGGCTTCACTTCCGCCCGATGTAAAAATAATTCCTTTTCGCTTATCTTCATCAAACCTGCAAGCTGTGTCCTTGCTTTTGACAGCTTGTTCCGCAGAAAATCCGAGATTGTGAAGCGACGACGGATTCCCCGAAATTACTCGTCATATTTTCCGCCATTAAATCAACAACCTCCGCATACGGTTTCGTAGTTGCGCTGTTATCCAAATATATCTGCATTTTATTTCCCTCTAATTACACTTTCTCCCGAAATTCAAGTTCACCCTCATACGCAAGAAAGACTCTGCAAATTGCCTTTACAGAGTCTTTAATATTATTTTGCGAACTCAACCGCTCGAGTTTCCCTAACAACATTTACCTTTATTTGTCCCGGATACTGAAGCTCACTTTCTACCTTCTTGGCAATTTCTCTAGCTAAGTATGCAACTTCAATCATCTTTCACATTTGTCGGATTTGCTATTATTCTTATCTCTCTACCTGCCTGTATAGCATATGCTTTCTACTCCCGGTGTCGTAACCGCTATTTCTTCCAGCTTTTTGAAGCCTCTTTATAAACGCATCCAGACTCTCTTTTCTAGCTCCCGGTCTTGCCGCCGAAAGCGCATCCGCTGCCGTTACAAGCACCGCCTCCATGCTTTTCGCTTCGTAATCGCCGTGATGAGCAGCCATAGCATCTATTACAGCCTCTGTTTCTTTGTACTTTCTAAAATGCGTCTATACCAATATCAACATGAGTTCCTTCAACGCCGTCGGATCGAGCGCTTTTCCTATATCGTGAACAAGTCCCGCTCTCTTTGCCAGCTTTGCATTTTAATCCAAGCTCGCTCGCCATCAAAGCCCTGCAAGATGCGCCACCTCAATCGAGTGCCTAAGTACATTTTGACCATAAGAAGTTCTATACTTAAGTCGTCCTAGCAACTTAATAATCTCTGGGTGGAAATTGTGTATTCCGACCTCAAAGGTTGCCTGTTCGCCTGCCGCTTTCATGCTTGCATTAACTTCCTTTTCAGCCTTTTCGACCATTTCCTCAATTCTGGACGGGTGAATTCTTCCGTCAGTAATCAGCTTTTCAAGTGCGATTCTGGCAATTTCTCTTTTGACTTCACTAAACGCGGAAAGTATTACCGCTTCCGGCGTATCGTCTATAATTAAATCGACTCCTGTCAATGTTTCTATCGCTCTAATATTTCTTCCTTCTCTACCGATGATTCTACCTTTCATATCATCGTTTGGAAGAGGCACAACCGAAAACCGTAGTCTCAGCGACCTGATCGACTGCACATCGCTGTATAGCCCTGTAATAATTTCCTTTTGCCTTCTGATCGGCTTCTTCTCTTGCTTTGCTTTTCAATCTCTAATCACCGTAGATGCTTCAACTCTACATCCTTTTCGATATTTTCAAGTAGCAGCTTCTTTGCTTCCTCTGCTGTATATCCGGATACTTTTTCCAGTTCCGCTCTTTGCTTCTCTAAAAATCCGTCGATTTCTTTTATTTTTCGAGCAACTCATTTTCTTTTTCGCTATATTTTTCTTCTCTTTTTCTCAATATTTTCTATTTTTCTTATCAAGTGATTCCTCTTTTTGAATAAGTCTTCTTTCAGATTTCTGTAATTCAGCCCTTCTTTCCTTCACTTCGCTTTCGAGATCTTTTGCGAACTCTGATTGCATCTTCCTTAGCTTCAAGAGCTATTTCCTTCTTCAATGTTTCCGCCTTATTTTCAGCATCGAGCATTATGTTCTTGGCAGCAAGTTCGGCACTGCCGATTGTTTTTCAGCACTTGCTTTTCTTGCAATATATCCAATCAGTACACCTGCCGCAACAGCGACAAGACATACCAATGCTATTATTCCGATATTCATTAGATTTATGTTCCTCCAATATTTTAAAATTTAATCAATATTTTTTTATACACTCCGACTACCTCTTTTCTTAACCCTAAATATATTCCCAAAATCTTCTATAAAAATAAGTTGTATATTAAAGTAATTCATCATTGATATAATATTGCCTTTCTATTATAATATTTATTACAAGTATATGTCAAGATGAACGAAAGGTAAAAGACAGAAATATGAAATATTTTTAAGTTTATTTAAAAATATAGATAAATCACTATTAGCGCTGCCCTTATATTTGCAATTATTGGGATTACACTGATAAGCAGCACTGCAAAAACATACTTTCGTACTGGACAGTTTTGTAAAAAATGCAATCAATCGCGTTTATAATCGGATTTATAGCAATAGCATTTGTCCTTACGATAGACTATAAGATATTTACAAATTTTTGAAAAACCGCTTTACATATGTTCCATTTTGACCTTGCTTACAGTTTACATCCCCGGTCTCGGAATCGAGCAATACGGGGCACAGGCTTGGATAAACCTTCGTTTTATGACTTTCCAACCATCTGAAATAGTCAAAATTTCATTTGTAATACTTCTGTCCATATACTTACCTAAAAATATAAATTCTCTTAAGACATATCAAGGTGTTATCAAAGCGGCATTATATGCTGCACCGTTCATTCTGATAGTACTAAAGGACGATTTGGGAAACGCTATCGTCTTTTGTATGATTTGGCTGGCAATGATTTTCTACGCAGGTATAGATTACAAAATTTTTAGGCAAATTTACAGCTGCATTTGCGATTTCGCTACCGATTGTATATAGGCTTATGGCATCTCACCAAAAAGACAGAATAGATGCATTTTTACACCCCGAAAACACTTCTCTTCCGGGTAATTATCATGTTCTGCAATCAAAAATTGCAATAGGCTCCGGCGGTATTACCGCAAAGGTCTGTTTGCAGGTACATAAAAAGAACTCGGCTTTGTACCCGTACAAAAATCCGATTTTATTTATTCTGTACTCGTTGAAGAAATGGGATTGATTGCAGGCGCAATAGTAATAATTTTTATACTGTTTTCTTTTTAGAATCTGCAATATAGCTTGGAATGCTAAAGACGAACAAGGCTCACTTATCGCCGTAGGATTCATAGGGATGTTTGCGTTTCACTTGAAAATATCGCAATGACTATGGGTATTATGCCCGTTACCGTATAACTTTACCATTTTTGAGTTACGGCGGTTCATCGATAGTTGCAAATATGATAGCACTCGGTTTGATATTAAATGTAGGAATTGCAGTAAAACTATAAACTTTTAGGAGTTGTAAATGAAAGTCTTAGCAATAATAGCAGAGTACAACCCCTATGCACAACGGGCATATCTATCAAATAAATGAAGCTAAAAAGCAATCAACCCCGATTTTTGCATAGCAATTATGAGCGGTAACTTCACCCAAAGAGGAGAATCCGCGCTCTTATCCAAATGGGAACGGGCTTCCATAGCCGTCAGTTGCGGTCTTGATTTGATATTGAGCTACCTGCTGCTTTTTGCTTGCAACAATAGTGAATATTTTCGCGAAAGGCTCTGTCGAAATTTTAAACAGGCTCGGCGTAATAACGCACTTGGTATTTGGCAGCGAAAGCGGAAACTTGGACGAGCTTCAAGCACTGTCTACGCTTTTGGTAAATGAGGATTCGCAGATTTCCGCTAAGATTAAAGAGTTTTTCAAAAACGGAATTTCGCATTTTGAAGCTCGCAAAAATGCCTTACAGGAAATAGTCGGCGAAAAATATGCAAATCTTATGCTTAATTCAAACGATATCCTTGCAATCGAATATCTAAGACAGCTTAAGCTGACAACAGCAGCATTACACCTTTCACCATAAAGCGCGAGGGTTCTTCTTTAATTCAAGCACTGTATCTTCTGGTAATTTTCTTTCCGCTACCGCAATCAGAACACTTCTAAAGTCGGAAAAATAAAAACACGCAGTATCAAAGATATTGAAAATCGTGTACCCTGCTTTCTACTTTTTCGGCACTTTCCACTCTTTCCTTTGAATATCTGAGCCGAATTGATGAGCGCTATTTTACGGCACTTGGCGCTATGATTTTGAACAACGAGTCCGCTTTGCCGAGCATTTTTTTCTGTAACTCGAGGGAATTGAAAAATCGTATATGCCGCTATTTTTCGCAATCTGCGTCCCTTTCCGAACTGAAAGAGTCCCTTTACTCAAAGCGCTATGCAAAAAGTCGAATCAATCGAATTTTATCTCACATACTTTTAGGGCTTTACCAAAGAAAAATATGGCGCAGTTCACAGAAAACGACTTGTACTACGCGCGCATACTGGCTTTCAACAAATCAGCAAGGTTCCTGCTAAGAGAAATCAAAAACAAAGCGGAGGATCTACCTCTTTATCACTAATTTAAGTAAAGAAGCAAGCTCCCTCGCTTTGCAAAACAATCCTCTTTTTAATGTTTGATATAAAAGCCGCAAATATGTATTCACTATTATGCGGAAACCGTTTGTACGGTGGCTCTGATTTTGTAAACTCGCCCAAAAATGCACTAATTACATATCTTCATCTCTGCCCATCTGTGTTTTGTACGACAGCTCTTTAATCTCTGCTCTATTCGCATTGAGTGTTGCACCGACATCTTGGAATGTAGTTTCAATCTTATTAAACATATCTGTAAAATGCACGCCATTGAGTTCATCAACCTTCGCTGCATATTATACAATATGCTGTCTACGTACTCGTAAGTTCGCAGCTTTTAACTGTCTGCAATTTTCTTCAGTAACAGCCATCAGCTCCGCTGCTCTGCGCTTAGACTGCACTACTATATCGCTGTTTTCAATGAGCACTTCCGCCTGTCTTTTCGCATCTGCGAGCTTTTCTTGACATTCCGCATCCGTTCTTTCCAAAAATCCTCTGACGCTCATCCTTTATCCAACGCGCCTGCTGAATTTCATCGGGTAGCTGCACCCTAATATCTTTTTATGATATCAAGTATTTCTTCAGGCTGAACCCAAACCTTTGTAGTCAGCACAACAGGAGCGCTTGTTTCCAATATCTCCTCTATTTCTTCCAAAAGTTCCAAGACATCCTTCATTGCTTTCCTCCTTAACTATAGGTCGTTTTCCGTTTTTTCCTTTTTCATAAAGGCAAGCACTTCTTTTGGTACCAACCCTTCTATATTACCGTCTAAATTAAAAACTTCTTTTTATCATGCTGGAGCTTACAAACGAATACTCAGGCGCAGTCATCAAAAATACGGTTTCCACTTTTTCTGCGTACAGGCGTGCATTCATCTGCGCCATTTGCATTTCAATCTCAAAAATCCGTAGTTGCCCTAAGGCCTCTGATAACAATGTCAAAAACTTCCTTCGTTCACATAGTCTGCAAGCAGACCGTTAAATACCCAACCTTCACATTTGGCAATTCAGATGTTACTTCCAAAATCAACTTTTCGCGTTCTTCAAAAGAGAGCATAGGCTTTTTGACGGATTGACGATTACTCCTACCACAAGCTCATCGCACAGCTTTTGATGCCCGTGTAATAATATCTAAATGCCTGTTTGTCAGCGGATCGAAAGATCCTGCATAAAGAGCTTTCATAATATATCCTCGCTAAACATGAATCTAATATATATTTTAACACATTATCTTACATTTTAAAAACAATTATTTTATTTATCGGATGTTATCTTTCAATGCTCCTGATACTCTACGAGTATTTTCGCCTTCAATGACAGAATTACGCAAATTTGTTCTGTGCTCTTTAAACTCATCACTCTTTTGAAGGTTCATAACCTTGTATTTGGTTTCCGTTTCATGCATATGCTGCTTGTTTGCATTTCGATACCTTGAGTATGTAAATGCGAATAATCCGATTCCGCAAAATAGCAGCACCCACCTTTAAATCTCTCATAGTTTCACTAAGCTCAATTATGTCCAACCCCAAAAATAATACCAGAAATGACGCTAGCGATTCCACTAACAGGGTTGCTACCAAAAGTTTTTGAAATACAAAGGAACGCTTCCCTATCGTTTCCTTTTGTTCTGCCATTCACTGCCACATAATGTAAAAACACTCTTGCCATTGGACTTTTGCATATAGCTGTACAGCCAAAACCGGTAGATACATAGATTTCCACGCTTCACCTTTTAACTTGGAAATCCGTTCTTCCCATCTTACTCCCTCGATTGTATCCCTGTTATGCTGCTATTTGCAGAATATCTCGCAATGTCCGCCGCTTGCTTGTGCGCAACACCACGAATTTGTTCAATATTAGTATCTCTTTTTCCGATGTGAATCCTTTTAAATAATTGAATCATACTTTTACACGATTTTCCGTATCAAACGGCATTATCGAATTTATAATATTGGTTGTCTTATCTTTTGCATTAACATGTAGCTTATCCGCACTTGCTTCTATGGTTAAATCGTCTCACGCCTATATCAAAATTTCTTCTGATATTATACGCATCGGCATCGTAACGGGTTTCTTCATTATCTCCACTGTCTACAGTATACTCCCTTACTAAAACTTCGCCTGTCCCCGACATGTCCATATGCGCATTGACATCCAATACCATATAAGGTAAATACACACCGCATATATTGCTTTCATCGAATTCCTGAATAAACGCCGGATGAGCGAAAAACTTTCGCGCGTTTACAAACTTTGCTATTTGCTTCTCCGCCTCTTGTTTACTTACCGAAAACGGTAGCAATGCGTCCGGCACGGCACCGTTCGGTATCTGCTTATTTATAGACAGTGTGCTTCTGCACCAGTGGCACCTTGCGGAAGTAGATGATTTAGTATCAATTACAACCTCAGCTCCGCAGCCTTCGCATTTCAAGGTAACCACATCTTGCGCATCTTGTACAATATTGGCAGCTCCGAACTGGCAGAAACTCCTTGAAGCGAAAAAATTTCCGCATCACTAACACCGTTCGCCTCAAATTCATGTCTGCAAAAATTACATCTAAGTTTGGTTGTGTTTATATTTTGCGAAATGTCTGTGGAACCGCACTTTGGGCACTTAACAAGACCGTCTTTCGCTTCGTTATCCGTATCTGCTATATTTATATTCTCGTGCATGTTTCTAAATCCCCAATAGATTTTTCTTTACAGTATCAAATTCTTCTTGAGTAATAACTCCCGCATCCAGCAATTTTTTCATTTCTATCAACTTTGTCGTTGAATCCGTTTCAGGCGATTGTGTCTGCGCGCCGACATTTTTGTTGCTGCGCATTTTGAGCTTGAAACCTCCCATTATGCCTTGAGCAGCTCCCATGCCCATACCCATGAAAGCCATTGCTGCTCCACCACCGTTTTTCGCCTGCACTTTGCAATCCTCTGGCAACAGACTGCTGCATAAACGATGCTCCGCGTGCACCCATAAGCGCATCGGATTTCTTTACATCCTTCATCAATTCCTTTTAGTATCTTCATCATATTCGATAGATACTATTGCAGTTCTTACTATTTCAAGTCCTCGTGACGCTTCTCCACTGATAAGCTGTTTCTACAGCTTCTCCGAGAGCCTGCGCAACCAAGCTGATCTCCTTGAATTTTTGCCATTCGATTACCCTTGGAAGGATCGTTTGTATAATTTGAAAAATGCAGCGGCAAGGCACCCTACAACCTCGTTAAAAAAGTTGTTCTCCGCTTCATTGTCCATATCTGCAAAAATCAAATTCCAGTGCATTTGACGAGATGTACTTTACAGGAACAAAGTTTTTAGGAACAATATAGGATCTACTATCTTGAGCGTATAAGTACCCCTTGTAATAGCTCCAACTTGTGTACCGAAAAATGCATCGTCCCAATAGATTTCTGACTGAGTACCGAATTTGTTATTTGGAATTTCTTTCAGATTTATATAAAACAACAATTGCTGTAATCCCGGTATTCCGCCAAATTTAAACTTTTTCCCATGAAGCCTTAACCAATGAATCGACTATCGAATCTCCGGCAAAAATAGACTTCGAATGTTGTTCATCCGAAGTGAATTCAAATCCTCCAACTTCCGTTATGATGCCCGTAATCGCGCCGTCTTGAACAGTTACAGCCGCCATACCTTCCGGAACTATTACCTTACTTCCGTTAGAAATAATATTATAATTTCCTTTGTAATTTTCGCCTCTATTTCCATTAACACCCATGAGTGCTCCTGGCACTATTGCCGCAGTAGGAGAGCTTCCACCTCTCGGTCCATAATAATCCAGCCACTGATCCGCAAATGTGCCGCCGATAGCACCGCAAATGCCTTAATAAAAAACCCATAATATACCTCCTAAATGTATCTTCTTATTTCAATTTTTATTTTGTATATTTTAATATTTTTCAAACCTTTTTTTCAAGCTCTTCGCTCGACATCGCCTAGCAAATATATCTGCTCTGTAATTATTTATGGATGTCTATAAATGGAAATTACTACTTTCCCATAGCATTTTTCTTTTGACTTTCTGATACTTGCCTATGCTGTCATCCAATTTTTCAAAAAGCGGAATGTTCTGCTACAATGCTGCCGCCTATCTTCCAGCAAATCGAGCGTATCAATCGTTTCAATAGCCTTTTGCATATATCCTGCTTCATAGGGCGGATCCAAAAATATCACAGACATTTTTTCTCTTATTCTTTTGCAATGCCGTAACATAATCGCCTGCAAGTAAGACAGCCTTATCCCCTACATTACAATAATCTATGTTTCGTTTTAAAAGCGAAATACTCTCTCCTCGAATCCGCAAAATAACAACGCGAAGCTCCCCTACTTATAGCTTCAAGTCCCAAATTGCCCGTTCCTGCAAATAAATCGCACACCGGCATATCGTAAAACTCATCGAACAACATACTGAAAAATAGCTTCTTTTACCTTATCTGAAGTAGGTCTTATTTTATCGTTTTTCGGACTTTCAAGCCTTCTTCCTTTTAAACTGCCTGTTATTATTCTCATATCTTCTCCTATATTATCGCAACATTGTCGTCTTTGGATATTTCTTCAAGTTTTCGTTTCGTCATCGAATATTCCTCTCCCTGAAGCTCGGGATTTTCAGACATTATCCTTTGACATATCTTTTTGCTTGTAAAAATTCATCCATATTTTCGGGTATTCGCGCTATCTTTAATTCCGCAGACCATGTTGTCGTTCTCCGAAAAATTCTCCCGGTCCGCGAAGTTCCAAATCTTTTTCTGCTATTATAAAGCCGTCTGCTGTTTCGCACATTATTTTTATTCTTTCATCAGCTATTGATTTTTCTTGCTGTTTATAGCAGACAATACGATTTTTCGCTTCCTCTTCCAACTCTGTCCTCGCAGTTGATGCAACTGCGCAAGTCCAAATCTTTCTGCGTTTTTCGATAAGCATTACCGTAGCGTTTGGAACATTTATACCCACCTCTATTACAACAGTAGAAACAAGCATCGCCAATCTCTTTATTGTAAAACTTATCCATTATGTTTTCTTTATCCTGCTGTTTCATATCACCGTGCAAAAGAGCAGCACCGACATTTGGAAATGCTTTTTTAAATCCCTCATATACTTTCTCCGCCGAACGGACTCCTTCAAGAGCATCCGAATCGTCTATAAGTGCCGTTACAATATATGCCTGTTCACCTTTTTATCTCTTCGAGCAATTTGGCATACGCAAATTTTCTCTGCGGTTCAGTAAATGCAGCGGTTTCAATTTTTTGTCTTCCCGGTGGTAACTCATCTAAATTTGAGTATTTCAAACTGCCGTAAAACGCTACGGCAAGCGACCTTTGAGTATAGGTGTTGCAGTCATCAGAAGGACATCGACCGCTTTCCCCTTTTTGCAACAGGTTCTTTCTTTGTTCCACTCCGAATCTATGCTGCTCGTCAACTATTACAAGTCCTAAATTTTTTTAAATTCCACATTGCCTTGTATTAAAAACATGTGTACCGACTATTACATCTATTTCTCCATTTTTGAGTCTTTGTAATGTTTCACGCTTCGCACTTTCCGCTAGATTTCCCGATAAAAAGTGCCACTGTGATTCCAAATTGTTCAAATCTATTTGACACCGTCAAAAATGCTGCGCTGCCAAAAATCTGTGTGGGCGCCATCAAAACTGCTTGATATCCGTTTTTAACCGCCTTATATAAACATACCTCAGCAACGGCTGTCTTACCCGATCCCACATCGCCTTGTAGCAGCTAACCATTGAAACGGCTTGTCCATATCCGCTTCGATTTCCTGCAATGCCCTCTTCTGCGCACCTGTCAGTTCGAATTTTAATGATTTTTATGTACTCGCTCGTAGAAACATCGGGATTGTTAAATGCAATGCCTTCAGTATGCTCTGCCTCATATGCAAGCGTTTTTCAACATTCGAAGATTTAAGAAAAGAATTCTTCAAAAATCAGGCGTTTTTGCTTGCGCAAGCAATTCAAAATCTTCCGGAAAATGGATATTTTTCAAAGCATCCTCCGCACTCAAAAGCGAGCATTCCTCCATTACCGAATGCGGCACGAAATCCTCAATTAAAAATTCACCTGTCTGCAGTTGTTTCTGCCATTTTCGCATATCCACTGATTGATTCCCTTTAGTCAGCTTTCATATATCGGCACGATGCCCTTCTCATCTTCCAACCGTCTGAAAAATCCGGATGCATCATTTGTTTTTAGAATATTTCACCGTTACAGTCCCAAAAATCCGTATTCATCTCCGACATGAAATAATTTAATCAGATACGCCACATTGAAAAACAATATCTCAAGCGATGATTCGCCGTCAAAGCACTTCAATGCGCAAAAATTTCTGTTTTCCAAAACCTATGACATTTCTTTTTATGACTTTTTCCGTAAATTAGTGCCTTTTGTCCTCGCAAAGTTCAGATATGGGCGTTACCTTGCTCCCTATCTTCATATCTTTTGGGGTAGTAATGCAGAAAGTCGTCAATGGTGAATATCTTTAGCTTACCTAAGGCTTCCGCTTTTTATTACCCTAGCCCTTAAGCCTCGTAACACTATCCTTAAGCTCCATATATTACCTTTTCTCTGTTACCTTTATATTTCTTTTAACTACATTTTTGGAGAATACACCCGTTATTATCACTTCTATAGATGACGGTTTCATTCCGAATGTTTTTTCAAAACCCTCGTTTACTGCTGAAATAATGAGCTTGCTTACCTTACTTATGCTGGTTCCGAATTTAACCATTATATAAATTTTTAATCGCAATTCCGCTTTCGCTATTAGTTATTTCGATTGCATTGCTGTCAGCTCCGCCGCTCATTTTGTAATATAGCTTGTCTCGAGCTCTTTGCGTAATTATCTACGACAACATTATTTCCAAATACACGGACAACTTTATAAATTATTTCTGTTACCACATTTTTCGCTACCGATATTTGTCCTATATTCGTATTCTTTTTGATATATCATAATCAGCTCCCACTCCGAAATATTAAAAAGACCTGCTAATGCAGGCCCACTTTTGTTTATAAATCAGTTAGCACGGGTTATCTTATTGGATCGGATGCACCTTGTACAAACATTAGCAGTTCTAACTGTTCCATTGTCATTGATCTTAACTCTCTGAATGTTTGCATTCCATTTTCTTCTAGTGTGTCTATTTGAATGGGATACATTATTTCCAGAAACCTGTCCTTTTCCGCAAACCTCTACATTTCTTTGACATATTCCGCACCTCCTTTAATATCGTCTACCTTACGGTCTTTTTACTCAACAAATAGCATTATACCACAACTCATATATATTACACAAGTGTTTTTAATTACTGCAATATTTTTGACGAATTTACTTTATTACTGTCCCGAATGGAACTTTCCGTAATATTCAGAACGCAAAAATCGACATCAAATTAAGGTCGTAGTATTTGCCGTCCTTCTTGCAAGCATTTCGTGCAAGTCCTTCATGCTTAAAGCCCATGCTTTCATAAAGAGCTGATGCCACCTTATTTCCTTCGAAATAATCAAGGCTCACTCGTTCCATATGTAAATTTATAAAAACAATAGTCGAGCATCAATTTGAGTGCTTCTTTTCCGTAGCCTTTGCCTCTTTCATTTGGATCTCCTATATAAATACGAGTAATATCGAGCGAATCGTATTCCTTTGAAAGATTGCTTATGTATATGCGTCCAAGCAAATTTTTCCTGCTTGTCGCATATTGTGAACTGCAGTTTTGTCTTATCCGACATTCTCTCTACAAATTCTACAACTACCTCTTCGTAATCTCTATCGCAGTTTATACTAAAAAATTCCGTAACGGCAAATTTGGTTTCCCACTTTTGCAAATTGCTTGCAATCGCTAAAAACTGACGGTCTTATGATTATATTCTTCGATTCCATCGCTCGTACCTCCTTCTATGATTTATGAAGATTTTTATGAAAATCACTACCATATTCTTGTGGTAATATCTATATGCTACATATTATAATGAAACACCTATTACAGTATATAGCATAATTCACAAAAAAATAAAGACATATGTCCTAATTTTTATTAAATTTTACAATCGGGAGGATTCATAAATGAGCATATCCGTAGTAGTTTTAATATGCTTTATATGCTTAACTTTTTCGGGATGTTTTTCTGGCGCGGCGAGTGAGCGAGAAATTGAAATCAATGAATCGGTAAATAAAATTTACTATGATTTAAAAACACCTGCACGATCCGGTGATCTTGATGCTATTAACGATTACCTCATCTCATGGGCTGCAGCACAAAACATTCCCGTTTCGTACGACAACCATAAAAATATCATTATGTCAAAGAAAGCCACTCATGGGCACGAAGATGATGAAACAACTTTACTCCAATGCAGTATCGGAATCCCCGACATCAAAAATTATGAAGCTGTTGCAAGCACTCTGTTCATGATGAAAAATTTAGAAGAACACGGCTTTTTGCGGGCCTTATTTACTGCAGATACAAACGAAGACTATAGCGGCAGTGAAAATATAAGTGCCAGCTACCTTGACGCGGACAGAATCATTAGCATTATTCAAGATAAATAAAACCACTTTTGCAACGCAAAGCGCCGCTATTCAAAAATTATTCCTTTTCTAAAAATTTGGCTCTAACTTCGCCCATTGGAACGCAGGCATTCGAAATTACTATCGGACCTTTTCCATACGACAGTTCAGGCAAAATTTACGGTAAACACCCGAACCCTATCAAAGAGCTTTGGAGATTTTTGCCTACGCAAAAAGCAAAGGAATAGCGATAGAACTGGTAAATTTTAACGGTGGGAACTCCATATACACTTATCCCGAATTTGCAAAAGCAACTTTCGTAATAAGCGCACCCGATGTAAATAAATTTAAAAAATATTTCGATAAATCCGCTGCTAAATTTTCAAAAACTTACGAATCTTTGTTTGAAAATAGCCCTTTTTGTATATAACTATGCTGCAGTTTCACTCCCCAATCAAGTGATTCCCAGAGAACAAAGCACGCATATTTTCAGCTTACTATACACGATGATAAACGGTTCATTTCAAAAGGACGAAGAAGATATCCCAATATCAAATATCGTCGTTACTCAAATATCCGGCGACAACACCTCGCTCACATTAAATGTATGCGCAAGAGCAAAGATGAATCCGATTTTTGAACAAATCACAAGCACTTTACAAATTATAGCCGGTCTAAACGACAGCGAATTCAATATTTTGAATAATTTTCCGGCATGGCAACAAGAAAGCGATAGCGAAATTTATAACGAATACGAGGAAATCTATTCAAATGTGATGAAAAAAGATTTGGAAGCGAAAGCCTCGTTAAATTCAAGTCCCATCGCTATATTCAAGGAGAAAAACTCCAAATTGGATGCCCTGTGCCTTAGCGTAAATTTTTCAAACAATGTTATTGAGCTGGAAATACTTGAAAAGCTCTTAACCGAAACTCACCGAATATGCTCTCACTCTAAACAAAATTGCTCTATTTCAACATTTTATATATACGGTGCAGCATCTGATTCCGCTGCACCGCTTTATTTTTTCATATAGCATCACTATACTTCCTTTAAGTTCATACCTTGACTCTCGAAAAGTCTGCTTCACACTCAAAAACGGCAATCTGAAAATGTCATTGTGGTGAGCCCTTAATTTCGCCGTAACTGTAGGCATTTTGTATGTATTATCCTTAGAATATCCAACCTTATCGTCTTCAAATTCCAATTCTATAGTAGCAATTCCATTATTTAAAATATACGAATTTCTCTTTTGCCTGTTTTAAATAATCCTTCGCATAGCTTTTGCCTTTCTCATAATCAAATACAATATTTCCTTCGGCATACGCTTCCTGCTCAACATAAAGTGCCGCTCCACAAGCAACTTCCTCCGTCAGCTCCTTGAGAAGCCACTGTTCATGCTCATATATTCGCATATCCCCTTGGAAACACATCGCCATCAAAAAGCACGGTTACTATCCCCGAAAACACTATATAAACCTTCATAAATCTACTCTTTCGCTGGCAGTATAACTCTCAACACTGAATTTATAACTGTTTTCCTTATCACTAGACCGAAAAACCCTATTAGCCGCCATTATATTTCCCACCTTGACACTCACTTTGTAATGTATCAGCTTATCATCCGAATACCTATATTTCAAATTTCTATCCGCTTCTATTTCTATATTTTCTTCTTTAATATTCGTCAGTTTCTGATATATTTCGCCTAAGATCACTACAAATAGCCTCTGTAAAGCAACCCTCCTGCTTTTGCCTGTTCTTTTTGCCGCATAAGTGCAAGATTGTATAGCCGTCAAAGTTTGCGCATTCTTTTGATCAAGTCCCATCTGCATTATGAAAAATTATCATTATTGGAAGTACTGCACAGCACTATCAACTGTTTCAAACTCCTCCTAAGGTCTGTATGTCCTGATTTCAAGTTCCTTTTGCCCAAAGTCCTGTCAACGCCGCCAATATTGAGCCGTTGCCCCTGCAATAATATCGTATATAAAAATCCCAAGTGCTATCATGCTTAGTAAAAACTATATACTGCTTCATATTCTTTATTCTCCAAAACTCTTATCCATATTAGTTACCAGTTTGTTCATAGCGCTATTCGTCTTATCACCTATAGTTTTTACATCTCCCTCAAAACCTATAACTATACTTGATATGAATATACCAAGTGCTATAAACGCTGCAAGTACAATAATTTGCTTCATTTTTTTCCTCCTGTCTTTAAAATAATAGTTGTAGCATTTCCTTTTGATTGATGAAATAAGCCACATAAATAAAATTGATAAATAAGAAAATTACATTCACAATTACCGCAAATACAATAGGTCGCTTATACTTTCCTCTCTTCGTTTTTGCACTGTAAGTTGCATTTCCTTAATTCCCTTTTGATGTGAAATAAGAACCTCAATAAGCTCTTTGGGATCTATATCGTCCCACCTTAAAAGAAGCGCTGCGAACTCCCTCCCCGATGCGGTATTAGCCTTTCTTCAAGTAATTTTCCGCTTCATTTCTTTTGTTTAATCTCAAAAGCGACAGCATTTTAATATATGTCTCACGAAGTATCCCTTCCTTTTTGAAAGTCTCTCAATTATAAAATCCGCATTTGTTTCCCTACCGCTTTCTATCGATATTACATTTCGCATAAACGATATCGCTTCGTATATCTCCCTGTCTACAGCCTGCTCCTGCCTCATCTTCTTAATTTTTCTCAAAACGCCGATTAAATTTTTCAGCATTTTATTTTTTTCTTTTTACATCTGAGAAAATTTTTTTCAGCTCTTTCTTTTAATCTCGGCTCACCTCTTTCTATAAATAAGAGGTAAACCCCTAGTGTAAAAACCAATTCCGCTAATCCAAACCATGCTTAAAAATTCCCTAATAATCAAATTTTTGCTTGCTCACACTCCATTATGAGTAAATTAAATACAAACATAAGCGCACTGATATTGAAAAAGTGAAAATCCCTGTTTTTGTCAGAAATTGATTTCTGAACAGCTTGTCCGACTCTATACCTATGAACAGCACACTTGCCACTATCGTAAACAAATACAAAAGAGGTATCAAATACACAACTATTCTCATTGCTTCCGAATTTAAACGCCTCCTTTCTTCATATAGTTTTCTTGCATCTCTAAGCTGCAAAAGTATATCCTCAACTGCAATCGAAACATCTATACCTTTTTTTCGAGCGGCAAGCTGTATGTTATATGCAAACATCCTGCTCCAATTTGTCCCCACCGCACGACCGAACTCGCTTATAATTTCCCTTATTTTTCTGTGGACTGCCGCTTTGACGAAGCGAAAGTATCATCTTCACAATTAAATTCTTGCTTTAAGCTCTTTCGCACTGTCAGCTATTATCCCTCAAGTCCTTCATAAACATTGAAATTGCTTATTCTATACGCATTTAAAAAGTTGACTATCAAAGTTTCCCTTCAAAAACTAGTCTTCTTGCGCAAATTTTCGAAATTTATCCTAACTACAGTATAAGGCGTACTTGCCAAAAAGCAGCGAAAAATATCAGTGCTTCACTAAAATCAAAACTAATCTTACCCACTATAAAAGCTGGCAATCCATATTACAATCATCACAAATAACAATCTGTCGTTTTCATATCAAAACTGACAGCACTTATGTAATTTAAATGCTTTCGCAATTTCCCCAATTCATCCATTTTTCTGGTTCTTGCAACAAGGCGCTTTCTCATTTTGATTTCTTGAATAACCAGTTCAAATTCTTCACCGTAAATCAAAATTATACCAACCAAAAAATGTGTAAATCAACGCTTTCAAAGCTGATACCTATGTATGCTCTCATCAACTTCTTCCTTTCTCATCGGATTTTCTATTGTGAGTTTGTGCAGCTCCTTCTTGAAATTCTCAAAACCGCATCCATCCTCCTCGCTTGCTGCGGTAACCTTATCCGCATTTATATGCTCCTGCCATCTCCAAGTTTCCTCTTTTTCATCGTACTTACAAATTTGAGTAATTATAATCGAGTTTTTCGGTGAATCATAAGTGATTTCATAAATTCCCTTCAATCTCTTCTTACTTTTTATCCTTTAATTGCACGAAATGAAAAATGTAATCAAATCCCTGCGCTACTCTTTTTGCTGTAATATTCATATCCATACCCAAACTGATTGCGACCTCAGCGGCAACATCATATGGAAATTAAACGGATTTCTTGAATGAAAAGTTATCTTTAGCCTCCTTGTCCCCTTGCTTGCAAGACGAAGCACCGTATCAAGTGAAATCCCGTCCCTTGCTTCCGCCATTATCAAATAATCCGCATCGCTTCGCAGTATTTGTCTAGTAATACTCTTTAGCCTATCATCCTAGCAAGAAGCTGAATAATAGGTGCCTTCGGCATCAACTTGTGCAAACTGATTTCCGGATCTGTTTCCAGCATTACTCCTTCCAAATTCTCATCCTCATATGACTGGTATGTAGCTAAAAACGAGGTTTTGCCCGTTTTTCATAGCTCCCGTTGCGGCAATCGAAAAATCCGAGTTTCACCATATTTTTCAATAGGTCTACGGCATCTTTCGGAATAGTACCTCCTAGCCTGTTCCTCGAAGCTATACTCTACAATAATATACCGCCTAAATACTATAACCTCTTGATTTTCCTTTACCATATTCCCTTTAAATATAGTAATTCTTGTACCGTCAGTCATATAAACCTCGTGAAAAATCCTTATCTACACGCTCATTCGGCGTTGCAGAAGTAACGCCCTTATAAGCTGCTCCCTGCGGGGTTTTTGATATTGTCTGCTCCTTTTCTGCCAACCCGCCATTTTCCTGAAAGTATATTCCTATCCCCGATTACCTTACAGGAACTGCTACTTTTTATTTTTTTATCTGAAAACCACTCTGCAATTCCTGCCATTCCCCAATTTTTCATGATAAATCGCATCTTCTACACTGTCGTAATATCTTGGAAACTCAAGTCCCTCAAGACCATTTCGCGAAATGTAGTTCGCTATTTTATTTTTTTAAAATAGCGAACCTCCTTTTCTTTCCGATAATCGCGTTCTTTTGCATATCCAAAAGAGCCTTGATATCTTTTTCACCATCATCCCATTCTCGATGAAATTCCTCCAAAAACCGCATCGCAAACCGCTTTAAAATCATCAAAACAAGATTCTTTTGCAACTCTCGGTTTTCAGTTTCTTACTTTTTGTAATCGCTTAAATAAAACTTTTTCCACCTAAGACCTCTGCTCCTTTTTTCGGATTCCCTCCTCCTATATCCAGTAATATTTCATTCGCAACATTTAGGATATCCTTTTTCATAATCCGAATTGTTGAATTCCATCAGTGTGCAATGATTCATTTCCGCCTGCCTTTCGTAATCCGCCATAGAAATTTTTCGAAATCCGTTCCTTATCAAGCCCCATTCTCGACCTGATATATCCAAGACTGTGCGGATCTTTTTCATAAAATTTATTTACTACTACCGCATCAAAACTTATATCGCTTTTATCGAATATATCTCGTTGTTTTTCGAGCCTTGTAAGCGCGGATTCCTGTTGCGTAGTTATCAAATAATTACAATCCGCCATAAGCAATGCTCCAAGTGCCAGACCGTTATCGAGTGTACTTTCCCGTATCAGCGATTATTACATCAAACTTGTCTTTAAGCTCTCCAAGTAAATACTCTACCACACTCGGAAAATACAGCCTTTCTTCTTCCTCATTCGCAATGCCTGCCATCATATAAAAATTATCCTTTTGCCTGCACTTCCTCATAAAATCCGTAACCGTAAAAATCTTACTATCCAGCTCCACTTTGAAATCATCTATACTATGAACTTCTTCCTTGACATACTCCGCATTCAGCCGACCGTTAAGTGCCAAAGAAAAGTACATTCATACCCTTCTTATACGACGCTATAATCTCTGCGATAGATTGAGCAACCATCGTAACTCCCACTTTTGTGGTCAATCCCGTGAAACACATAAAAAGTACTCATTCTAAACCTCCTGAACAACCAGCAGCTTTTCTCCCATGTCTTCCGCCATTTCATATATCCTGCGATAATCTTCCAATTTGCAGAATATCTCGATAAACGCTATAGGACTTGTCGCAGAATCTCTATCTGCAATTTTTCATTTCCTTTCGTGCCTTCACCGTTCACGACCTCTTGCTCCGCTTCACTCTTTACATACGCCAGCTTGTCAGAACCCATATCAACTTGCCCTGATGCATCGTAAATCCTGATAATATCACCTTTCCTAAGACTACAGCTCCTACTGTCCAGCCACTCCGATTTAATAGCATAAATAGATACTCCCTTTTCCACAACCATATCCGACTTTTAGAAAAATCCGCTTCATGCACCTGCTCTCCTGCTCGCATATCTTTTCTTCGCGACTTTCCCTTCCAGCTTGGATATACTATCTTTGCTAATACTGCCCTTTTGAATTGCCTCGTCGTTAATTCTGACATTTTTAAAACTGCTTCCACTTACCACTGTTCCGCTTTTAATATCTTTAGCAGGGACCGCTCTTTCCTGCATCAAAAACTCTTCTCTACCTGTATGCTCCCACCAAAAAGTACACATATAGAAAGTACTATCAACATGGCTCCTATCAGCGGCTTAATAATACGGCGAAATCTCATTCACATAACCCCCTTTCTTAGTTATAACACTATTATACATTATTGTAATTATTTGTCAATACACTATTTTGGAAAATTTTCCTCCTTTCTAATTTTCTAATTCATGTTTACCTAATCACATAAAAACCGACGAGAATTTCTCTCATCGGTTTTTAAATTCAATCTTTTTAAATATTATCAAGACTCAAGTTTAGTGGAGGTGCAGCGCACGAAATCCCTGTTTCTGCCTCCATTTTTCGATACATAAAGTTGGGCGTCAGCACTTTCCTCAAATCAAAATAGTCGTTCACATTGGATGCAAGTGTATTTGCAAGTCCCATACTTACGCTGACCGCAATCTTTTGCCTCAAAATCGACAGGAGTATCAGAAATTTTTCCTTCTTAACTTTTCACTGAAAAATATATAAAATCTTTATATGCCCAACCAAAAAGCTATAAGTATAAATTCATCCCCGCCTATTCGTATAAAATAAATCTTCTTGTTCTTACCGCATAAAATCTTTTACAACTTTGGACATTGTTTTTAATAGTTAAATCTCCAACCTCATGTCCGTATTTGGTATTGTAATCTCGGAAATTATCTATATCCAAAAACGCCATTGATATATTCGGATTGGTTTGATAATCAAATAACGGTATGATATTGGACGACACAAATTTTCTATTGTACGCCTTGGATAATTCGTCTATAAGTATATCATCCGACAGTTCAAACATCCTTTGTACGCTTCCTCTACTAATTGAAGTGCAATGTTTAAGAAAAAGACACGAAAGTAACAAACAGGCAATTTGTATTTCGTAAAATGTCATAGTCCAGCTTTTTGTATTGTAGCCTCGTATGTATTGAGTATGTATCACAATCATATTTATCGTAATCGCATATGTATATGCAAGTGTTACCAACTTGGCATCGCAGTACACTATCGTAATTGATATCATAGGTATAATATAGACAAACGAAACTCTTTCCTGCGTCGTAAACATACTGAATGTATAAAAATATGCAGTATCCAACCACAGCATAGTACTTTATATTTAAATTTGTTCCACCTTGCATATAATTTTTATTATAGTAATAACTAACGGTCCAACTGTTACAAGACAGAAAAACAGCTACATATTCTACGCTTCTAGAGTCCCTGAAAATCTCAATTATATATGCAACAACCAAAATTACATCTATTATTACCCAACTCGAAATCAATGCACGATTTACTTTTTACTATATTCAGCCTTATCCATCGAAGCAAATCTCACATAACTACATGCTATCATTCAAAACATTTTAAAACAATATACAACCCAAAAGTAACTACCTATATAATATATTCCCCTATTTCAACAGTAAAAAACTCCCTTGCCGCTAAATCGCCGAATGCACAAGGGAGTTTATCAACTTTAACTGTTTGGCTTATTTTGCCGCTTTTTACGATACTTACAGTATCTTTAGCTATCATTAGCTCCTCGTTAGTAGGAGATCAGCAATACCGCAACTTTTTGCGCCGTCTTTGCTTATTACAGTTTCCTTTCCTCTAACATTGTTTTTGTCGTGATCTATTGTTATTCCAAGGTTGTCGAGATCTGCACATATAGCTTCTCTCCATTTTCTTTTCCGTTTTTCGCCTAAACCTGCAGTAAATACTATCGCATCTACCCCGTTCATTTGACTATATATCCGCTCTATGTACTGTTTTACCCTATGCTAAACACATTTTAGAGCAAGTTCTGCCAGCTTATCGCCTGCTGCCGCTGCATCTTCCACATCTCTAAAAATCGCTTGATATTCCGAAATTCTAACACCTGATTTCTTATTCAATAAATCGTTAGCCTGCTGCGGTGTCAAATTTTCTTTTTCGCTTATAAATGTAACAATCGCCGGATCCATATCTCCCGAGCGAGTTCCCATTACAAGTCCTTCCAGCGGTGTGAATCCCATAGATGTATCTATGCACTTTCCACCCTTTACAGCCGCAAGAGAAGCTCCGTTTCCCAGATGACATGTAACAATCTTTAAATCCGTTATGTCTTTACCTAACATTTCTGCAGCTTTAGCTGAAACATATCTATGGCTTGTTCCATGGAAACCATATTTTCTGATTCCGTATTTTTCATAATATTCATAAGAAGTGCATATATATATGCCTCTGCCGGCATTGTCTGATGAAATGCTGTATCAAATACAGCAACCATAGGTGCTCCCGGCATAAGTTCTTTGCACGCTACTATACCCGCAAGATTTGGCGGATTGTGTAACGGTGCAAGTTCAACACACTCATCAAGCGCTTTTAAGTACCTCTTCCGTTATAAGTACCGACTGCGCATATTTTTCGCCTGCATGTACAACTCTATGTCCCACTGCCTCTATTTCATCCAAGCAAGCAACAACCCCATGTTCCTTATCCTTTATAGCATCAAGCACGTGGCCTATCGCATCCTTATGATCCTTCATTGGAACTTCCATTTTTAAATTTGTCCGCTCCTGTTTTTTCATGAGTTATTATAGAACCGTCTATGCTCATACGCTCTACAAGTCCTTTACACAAAAGTTCTTGATTTGTCATGTCCAAAAACCTGATATTTAAGAGATGAACTGCCACTGATTGATTACTAATACTTTCATTTTTCCTCCGTTAAAGCATCTTCTTGAATAAATATTCTCATATTCAATTATAAAACCTTTTCTCAAATTTTCAAGACTAAATTTTAACCTTTTAAAAATCTAAAGAAATTATCTTCAAGGCGTTTTTGCAAGCTCATCTTCGTCAATTTCCCTTATTCTAGCCACTTTCTCAAACTTTTTCTAAGCAACAAAGGTAATTCAAACGGCAACACTCTCTCCTCAAACCCTCATTCTGCAGCTTCCGTTCCGTCCGTTTCAAGCAGCAACCTATCAAGCGGTACAATCTGAGCAATCTGTGCGCTCACCTGTTTGTCTACAAGAACATCTATACCGACAGTAAAATAACAATCACAATCTATAAATTCATCTATCAAAGCCTTCCTTTGAATACCAATGCACCATTTTTCGCAAATTTCTGTTTTTTATTTCGTCAAGAGCTTTTTCTTCCATACCCTTCAAATGTAAAATTACAGGTTTTTGAAATTCTTCAGCAATATCAAGCTGTACATTAAACACGCGTATCTGCTCGTTCTCGTCGCAATCACACCATACATTGTCAAGTCCGATTTCGCCCACCGCATCCGCATCTTTATAAATATGAGCATAATTTCGAATCATTTTCTCCGTATCACCTTGTATATATCGATCCGTCTGCCAAGGATGTATACCGAACGAAACATAGGCATTTGAAATCTCCTAGCTCATAAAACTCCTGCTCGTTTATCGAGTTCACTATTCCGCTGTAGCTTAAAGCCGAAAACATCTTCTTAAACTCAACCAGTTCATCTTTATCGATGTCTCCTAAATCATTGCCTGAAACGGGTGTCCAAATATGCGTATGGCCGTCGTAAATCAATTTTATGCCCCCTTTATTGCCTCAAATATGTCTTTCTTCAAATTCCCTTGCTCGTATAGCCATTGTCTGTTTCTATAATCCGTAGATATTTGTATTTCTTTCACAATCTTACTTGGTGTTCCGCGATTATATAAATTTTTATCCGATAAATAAATCGCTTCCTCGATATCGTGTGTTACCAACAACACTGTATTGCTTATTTTTTTCCTTAAATCCAAAAGCCAATCCTGCAGTTCTCCACGAGTGATAACATCAAGAGCCGCAAACGGCTCATCCAGCATCCAAATATCAGCACTCGAAAGCGCCGTTCTCAAAAATGCAATTCGCTGACGCATACCGCCCGACAATTCCTTTGGATAACTGTTTTTGTATTCTGCAAGTCCAAAATTCCTCAAGAAGCTCGGTCGCCCTCTTTTTCAGCTGCCGCAAGTCGCCTGAAATTTTTCGCGGCGAGGCAAACATTTTGCATGATATTCCACCACGGTAAAAAGCAAGTCGTCTTGCGGCATATATGCAAAAATGTTTCGAAATTTTCGTTACCTTCTCGTCATCCACGAGAAATTTCGCCGCGGGCAGCAGGCAAAATCCCCGAAATAACCTTTAAAAAGCGTGGATTTTGCCGCTACCCGACTCGCCGAGAATCGATACAAATTCTCCATCAGCTACCGAAAAATTTACATTTGTTATTATCTGTTTACTGCGAGTATTCCGCTGATACATTCTTTTATTTCCAACCTCATTTGGAATCATTATATGGCAAAATTCGTTGGTAAAGCACAACTGAGCAGGCACAATCTCTTCAATCAGCCCTGTTCTCCTTCATGAAATCCATATATCCTTCCCATATTTCGGCTTCATCTCTCCCAATGAGGACTGTCGTCTCATATATTTTTTGACAAATATTCCTGTGATTTTTAATAAATGCAAATCATATGTATCTACATACTTTTCTAACACCCTCAACGCTTCCGTCAGGATCTGCTATCGCATCTTCGTACCCATGTGTCGCTCGCAAAAACAGCTTTTCACAAGTTTCGGTTTTTAGCGATAACTTTTTCATTTGCCACAATGATAGGCGTATAATAATCAAGTCTGCTATCGTAGTCAGATAAAAAGCGTAAAATCCAAATTCATTCCCGCAGACTGTGCAGGGATAACATCCCATGCCCAAAACAGCCACATCAGGTCAACCCCTCCGCTAAGTGCATTGTATCCCATGCTGTCAATAGCCACCATATTTAATTTCACTGAAATCCGCACCTGCAGATTTCATTATAGCTTTCAATACTGCAGCCTCAGCAGGAGAGCCCCAACCCGCATATGTTTTTTCCTTCAAAAATCTTTAGGAGTTTTAATATTTTTCTCCGCAATAGATGCAAGTCCCAAGTGTTGTGCTGTATCAAAGTTGCTATCGCTTTAATTGGAAGTTTTTCTGTTCCTGTTTTGGCAAATGTAACCTCTTCTTGATAGCTTATTCCGAATTCGCCCTTTCCTGTTGCCACCAAAGCGTTACTGATTCCACCTACAGGCTCTATAATCTCAAGGTCTATCCCCTCAGCTTCGTAATATCCCTTGTCTTTTTGCAACATATATACCTGTATGATTGGTATTCGGTAAATAATCCAAAATCAGTTTCACTTTCGTTAACGGTTCAGGTTGTTCGCATCTTCCATTCTTGCCGCAACCCGTTTGCACAAACAACATTCCCAAAACAATCGTAAACAATAAAATCATGTAATTCCTCATTTAATTACCTCTCAAATACGGCATAGCCACAAATTGTACCGCCTTAACCAAAGCATTCAAAAATAAACTTATAAGTATGATTACTACTATACACGCAAAAGTCATCAAACGCCTATAACTGTTTTTGCTCGTATTATGTAATATCCAAGACCGCTGTTTGATGCAAGCCATTCTCCTATTATAGCACCCGACATACTGTATGTCGCTGCAACTTCTGAGTCCCGAAAAAACTGGATAGTGCTGCGGTATCTTTACAAAAATATAGGTTTGAAAAATTGGAAGCACCGAAAAGTTTGACCAATCCCACCTGATTTTTCGTTTACGCTTTGCATTCCGTCCGCAGTGTTTACGGCTATCGGGAAAAACACATAAGCACTACTGCAAGAATTTTAGTCTGTATTCCGATTCCCACATAAATAATAAGAAGCGGTGCGATAGATATGATGGGTATCGTTTGCGTTATTACCAAAAAGGATAAATGCGCAGTTTAAGCATTTGGAACCTGTCCATCAAAACAGCAAAAATCACTGCAAGCACACACGCAATCAAAAGTCCAGCAATCGCTTCAAACATGCTATACATGCCGTGATACAAAAGCTGATTTCTCTCATTTATGAGCGCAATCACCACTGCATACGGCGACGGTGAAAACGTGACGAAGGAATTTTAAACGCCATTATGCAAATTTCCCAAATAATGCACAAAGCTCCGATACTTATAGCAAATGTACTTATTCTTCTCTTCAAAAATTCCTCCACCAACAAAACGCTTCCAAAAGGAAAACGCAAACAAACCGTGCATTCCCTCCATCGGTATTAACCGCATCAGGTTCGAAGGGTTCAGACTAAGTCTATCTCAATAATTTTTATTATTCCCCAGCAACTATTTACAGTATAGCATAGTGCTTTCACCGATATCAAGATGAAGTTAAATCAAATATCTCTATGTTCGACCGTAATTCGGTAGCCTTTTTCTCTTCAACTTTTCTGAAAAAGTATTAGCCATCTCCACAGAACGATGCTGCCTCCCGTACATGCAAACGCTAAATTTAAATGGTATTTTTCCCTTCGTTCATAAATCCTTCGGTCAGCCCGTCGACCAGTTGTAAAGCTCTATCTACAAATTTTTTGTATCATCAAATTTCAATATGTAATCCTGTATCTTCTTGCTGTTTCGGTAAGTTTTTAAGGCTCAGTACATAGTAAGGATTAGGGATGAATCGCATATCAAAACCATATCCGCTTCCAAAAGCATTCCGTGCTTATATCCAAACGAAAAGATATTTATCAAAAATGTCGCTTCTTCTCCGACGATAAAAATAGAATTGTTCCTCGCGCAGTTTAGAAACTTTCATACTGGAAGTGTCTATAATATAATCCGATACCTTGCGCAATTCTGCCAGTTTTTGTCTTTCTTTTTTTATTCCTGCTCCCGTATCCGCTTCTCCTGCGAGAGGATGCATTCTACGCGTTTCATTAAAGCGCCTTATAAGTACCTCATCGGACGCCTCCAAAAATATGATTTTTATAAGAAATATCCTTCTCTTTCAGCTCATTAAGTGCAGGTTCGACATAATCGAAAAAAATTCTCCTCCGCGAATATCAATCACAAAAAGCCACTTTGGACAATTCTCGCTCACTACTCTGAACCAAGTTAATAAAATCCGCCATGAGCATCGGCGGCATATTATCTATACAATAATATCCTAAATCCTCAAGGCAATTAACCGCTTGCGACTTTCCGGCTCCCGAAAGTCCTGTAATTATAACCGCTTCCATCGCAACCTCCAAAATCACGAAATGCAAGTTTCCTACAAAACAAAACTCCCCATATTTTGGGGGAGCGGTTTCTGTGCATTCATCTGTGCTGCAACCTCTGCCGCAAAATCTTCTTCCTTCTTCTCGATTCCTTCGCCTACTTCGAAGCGCATCTATCTCGGTAACAGCGATGTCTTTACCGATTTCCTTAGCAACCGATTCAACATACTGCTGCACTGTCAAATCTGAATTCTTTACGAATTTCTGATCTACCAGACACACTTCTTTCAATATAGCCTTAATCTTTCCCGGGAATGATTCTGTCAAGCATCTCAGGTTTTTACCTTCGTTTAGCAATAATTGTGTAGCAATCTTCTTTTTCTTCTTCAGAGCCAAAGCAGGATCTACTTCACTTTCATTCACAAACTTAGGGCTCATGGAAGCAACCTGCATTGCAACGTCTTTTCCTACTACTTGAACTTCGTCTGCTGTAGCTTCTGTCTTGAGTCCTACTACAACGCCAATTTTTCCGCCATGGCTGTATCCAACATATACCGTACCCGGCGTATTCAGCTTTGCAAACCTTCTAATATTCATGTTTTCGCCGATTTTAGCAATTTTATTTTGCAAAGTGCAGTTTTTACATCTTCAGCTCCATCGTATTTGCTGTCCATGAATTTTTCCATATCTTCGCTATCAGCTGCTAAAGCCAATGAAGCAAGTTTGTCTGCGAACTCGATAAATTCAGGATTTTTGCACGAAAATCAGTTTCCGAGTTTACCTCTATAACAGCTGCCGCTCTTGCATCATCCGAAAATGCAAAATTTCACCAAGCCCTCAGCCGCAACTCTGCCGGGCCTTCTTAGCAGCCTTTTGCAAGTCCTTTTTCACGAAGCAACTCGACGGCTTTATCCATATCACCGTCAGTTTCAACCAAAACCTTTTTGCAGTCCATCATACCTGCGCCGGTCATTTCGCGCAGTTCTTTTACCATCTGTGCAGTTACTGCCATATCTTCCTCCTATATATCGGAAAAGCTATTACTCTTCGCTTTCCTCTTCACTCTCTACTTCTTCAACCTGTTCTTCAGCTTCTTCATCAGCCTCCGCAAAACTCTCGCCTTGTCTAGCTTCTATGATAGCGTCCGCCATGCTTGCCGCAATCAACTTTACAGCTCTGATAGCGTCGTCGTTTGCAGGAATAATGTAGTCAACATCATCAGGATCGCAGTTTGTATCTACGATGCCGATGATTGGAATTCCAAGTATTCTAGCTTCTTTTTACAGCTATTCTTTTTCTTTCTTAGGATCTACTATAAATAAAGCTGCAGGCATTCCCTTCATATCCTTGATTCCGCCAAGATACTTTTCAAGTTTTTCCTGCTCCAGCTTTAACTTTGCTAACTTCTTTCTTCGACAGCTTATCAAAAGTTCCGTCTTCCTCCATAACAGCAATATCAAACAGTCTTTTGATTCTGCCTGCTATAGTTTTGTGGTTTGTAAGCATTCCTCCAAGCTCATCTTTCGTTTACATAGTACATTCCGCATCTCTTAGCTTCATCCTCGATAGCTGACTGAGCCTGCTTTTTGTACCTACGAAAAGAATAGGTCTGCCTTCAGACGCAACTTCTTTTCATGAAAGCGTACGCTTCGATCTACCTTATTTACAGTCTTCTGTAAGTCGATAATGTAGATACCGTTTCTTTCTGTGTAAATATATGGAGCCATTTTAGGGTTCCATCTCCTGTTTTGGTGTCCGAAATGTACACCTGCTTCCAGCAATGTTTCATTGAAATTACTGCCATTTTTATTTCCTCCTGGTTTTTCTTCCACCGCCTTTGTATAATCGACCTAACGGCACCAGACATACCTACAAGCGGTGTGCATAATTTAGCGCTCAACGCACAACAGATATTATACATTATCAACGATTGTTTTTCAATGTTTTTGTGCGTGTAAAAATTCGATTTTCTTCAATATTATTCAATATTATTAAGTATTATAGAAAATCCGTATCCTGACTTTAGGAGAGTTGCTCCGCCGTTAGGCTTTTCGGATTTTAGGGCTTGCCATAGTTTGCAAGTTTTGCTTCGTAAGTATACTTGTGATTACAAGTACGAGTTACAGAATATGATGAGCCGTCCGACCTTGTTTTTCTAACAGTATAGGTATGGCTTTCCGTTTCTGTCAAGTTATTTTATCTGAGCAGCTTCCGTATGGATTTTCGATTTCTTCCGGCACAATATTTATATATTTTTACGCTTATTTAAGATACATTTTTCCTAAGTATATTGTACCACAAACTTGCGTAAATTTCAAGGTTTTTTTAAAAAGTTTTTTTATTAGAATTTTGTCTTAGTTGTCAAGACATATGTTACACTTTGAGAAATATTTTGATACTACGGTTATATAAGATTTTCCATCTTCTCTATGAGCTTCTTTCCACTTTTCCATTTTGCCATGGAGAATATGGTCGTATTTTTCTTATTTGCATTCCTAGTTGTTCCGTAACAAGCTGAAAAACTTGTCTTTTTGTTCGTTTTCTCTGCATCGTTTACAAATTCATACCCATTATCCACTTGTATCGTTTTTTATCTTAAAACCCGTATTTTTCAAGTGTTAACATGAATTTACTTGTTTCATATGTACTTTTCTCTTTTACTATTTTTAATACTCTTTTACGGCTAAATTCATCAGTGCAGTAATTTGATAGTATTTAAATCCGTATGTTGGAAATTTTATGCATTCTACAGGCACATATTTTTATATCAACTTGTACTTTTTCACCGGGATATTTACCGTCCATAGTATAATATTTTACATAGTTTTTCGGTGTACTTCAGGTTTTTATAGCCTTTATTTCGTATTTGCCTGCACATACTTTCAAAAACACCGTGTATACCCTTTTGCACAACATCTCACATAGACCTCTGCCAATCCGTAGATACCATTTCTTTTATACATCTTTCTTATTAAGTTAAGTTCTTCGTTCGTATGAGCATTCGGACTATTGAATGGTTTTCTTGACTTTTAGTGCCAGACTTCTTACATCTCCATCATACTTAGATAGTTGCCTGTACACAAATTGTCTATTAGTATGAGTAACGCCTTTGCTGCCTTTGTAACACCATTTTTAAAAGCATATTCACATAAACGCTGGCGAAAAACGCATTTCTTCTGTTATAATGCGCCCGAGTTAATCAAAGCATTCAATCACATTTTTTACCGCTGATTTTTAAATATATAATCGAAAAATGTGATATAATATTCATGAGAGATACTCCTTTTTGATATTGTTTTTGGTTGAAAACTATTATATCAAAGTATCTCTCTTTTTCATTTATTTCTGTAACATATGTCTTATCATCTAAATGTCAATACTTACCGCTATTATTTTTAAAAAAATTTCAAAAATTTTTAGTATATTTTTAATGTGAATTTAACAAAAATCTTCGTTTTAAATATACATTTTATTCCATTCGAAATTAAATTACCTTTTTTTATCTCATCAATTAGCCCTTTAGTAACTATTTTCCCTTTGTAACTTGCTATATGCTCATCGGTTTCATTAAATTCAACCATCCAATAATCTTTTTCATCAAATGCAGCCTTTTCTTCCTCATTGCTATTGACAGTGCTGATAGTTTGGTGTAAAAATTTTATTAAATTCAAAGGTAGATAAGTTACTAGACTAATTGTAGGCTAGAGGAGCTGTCTAAGCTTTGAATTTTTCTTTATTTAAATATAAAATTTTATTTAGCCCTTTTGGTAACTATTTTTCCTTTGTAACTTGCTATATGCTCATCGGTTTCATTAAATTCAACCATCCAATAATCTTTTTCATCAAATGCAGCCTTTTCTTCCTCATTGCTATTGACAGTGCTGATAGTTTGGTGTAAAATTTTATTAAATTCAAAAACCGTTGGGAAATGCTTTAAACAATTGGAGTTTGGAAAACAGTTCCAAGTTTTGATTTTGTTTTTGTGCAAACAAAATTCGATTTTCTTCAATATTGTTCTTTAAGAAATTTGCAAAATTATTTTTCCCATATATTGATGTTAAGTAATTTGCATCAATTTTTTTCTAAATTATATACACCTCTTCCATTCGGTTTTATACTAATGATAATTGGCAATTTATCACTGTCTACATTCTCCGCGACTAAAAATTATGCTATCTTTATCACTTCTACTTTGCATTATAATTGCAGGGCTTTCAAGCTGATTTGTTATATCAAGTAAATCCTCTTTTTAGTCCGTGCCAATGCGGATTGTTTCCTTTTTCATGCAAACAATCCTTAATATGTTTTTTGACATTAAAAATAGGTAAATCTTCAAGTCCTATATTTTTTAATATATTGCTTGTATTATTTGTGATTTTTATATCATTATAAATATTAGACTCATTATTTAATGCCATATCTATTTCATTTTAATAATCTGTTTTTGATTTTCGATCAAGCTCTATCTCTTCTATATTTTGTGCAGGCTCTTTTGCATTTCCTTTGCTTTTATAAAGTTCTGCAAGTGTTAGGTATGCAGCTTTTTAGCATATCCTATTGCAGTTAGCTTTATATTAAGCTGGCAATTTTAAAAAAATCATCGATTTCATTTCTGCTTATAAAAAAACGCTGTGTAAACTTGATATTTTAAAGAAGAAGAATATAGTAAATATTCCATCGAAAAAGGGATAGAACTCATAATTTCTATCCCTTTTCTTACTTCTGAATTAGCTAATATGCTTTCAATCTTTACTTTTTTTCATCATTAGCCTCTTTTTAATTTACTTTTCTTGCTACGCTTATATCTGTCATAAGGCTTGACAATGGTACACTAAATTCTTCGATAATTTCTTCCGTAATTCCTGCTTCATTTATCATTATATCTTCCAGTTCTGTTTTTAATGAAATGATTTCTCCTCCTCTAAATTTCCATACCATAGTATATATGGCATAATATCCTTGTGTTTGTACTCTTCGTACTCTCCTGCCTCTTGTTTTCTTAAATAATAATTATAAAAGCACATATGCTTTCATTTTTGGTATTAACCCTTGCCAATCTTTCGTAAAGATTCATGTATTCATTAAAACTTGTGCATATTATTCCGCTTTCATTTAAAAAACTCAATTATAGCCTCTTGTTTTTGCTCCTTCCACCGGAAGCGTTCTTGGTTCTGCATCAAGGTCTTGTAAAAAATCCATCTGTTCAAGTCTTTTAATACAACTTTCCATTTTCTGCCTTTGTATAGGCTTTTAAATTTCATTTTTCATAATATTCTCCTTGTAATTTTTACCTATTTTCATATCATAAGTTTGCGTTCTTTATTTTTCTCAAACTCTATTCCATCAATACAATTATTGTATATAAATTCTACAGCATTATTTAATGTATCATTTGTATAATAATCAGATAATACTATATTAAAATCTTCAATTTTTCTATAGGAACACTAATAATACCGCAACCGTTTTCTATCATAACTTTATTAGCCACCAGCATTGCAGTCCTCTTATTCCCATCCCAAAATAGTTGACTTTTCATTGCCCAAAAACATTATTTTTATAGCTCTTTCAGTTTGATTTTCTATTTGCATTAACGCATTTAATTGTTCCTTTTACATTATCTTTATCAGGAGTAGGCGGTATATAATTAGTTCCGGATATACCTACTTTTACCCGTTCTAAGTTTGCCCCAGTCAAGCGATTCATCTTTTGCAACTTCATAGTTTATTTTGCAAAAATAATCTATGCTTAACGGTTCATTTAAACTATTTAGCAAAACTTGCCATGCGTGCTTTTAAGTTTTAGCACCACGCTTATCGAATGGACATTAGCATTTTGCAAAAACTCCTTTTCATATATCACGCTTGTCTGTGGAAATGTTACATTGATTCCTTCAAGATTTGCACTTTTCCATATGTAATCAACAATGTTTCGTTTAGCAACAAAAATATTTTCTTCTTTTTGTCATTTCAAACTTATTTTCCATGCTTTCCTCTCATTTCTATCAAACTCCTTTCTAAGCTGCTAATTTTTTTATCTGCGAAAAACCTGCTCTCGCCATGTGGCAACCTGACTACTGAAAAGTTTACTTTTTCAAAGCTGCAATTTGCGTATGCAAATTATGGGCGGTGTAGGAGTGGTTGCCACCCTATGAGGACACCGAAAAGTACAGCTATTGCGCCAACTATTCCTGCTCCTAATGTAGCTATCCCTAAATCCATTAAAAATTCCCCGAAAACAATATTTTTTTCACCTCCTATTATATCATTTTTCAATAAAAAAAGAACAGCTTTACCATTCTTTAAAATCATATTTTTCTTTTTGCGTAGGTACTTTTACATTCCTCTTTCAAAAAGGTTTGTGTTCAACTTTTTCTTCCTGCAAAAGTTCGTCTTCTTTTTGCCTCTGATAATCAATATCTAAATATCTGCTTATTTCGGGTATCAAATCTCTTGTCTTAACATTTGGCACGACATTAACCTTGTTTACACAAATCGGAAACCATTTGTTTTCTTTTTGCAAATTTTTTTAATCAATCTGCTGCTTTAGTAATGTTCATATCAAGGTGCAAATAATCACTATCTTTTTGATGTTCAAAACCGTTTTTAATTAAATACTTTTTATCACTTCATATGCTCCTTGAGGAGATGTCTTTGAATAATATATCTTGAGTTTTTCAGTATCTAAAATCAAAAAGACACTACTGATCCATCAACTTCTTTTTCTTATACGGCAACTTCATGACCTCCTGTCCAAAAATCAAACAGTTCAAGTTTCTTAAAATATTGCTTTTATATCTTCTAAATCAAAAATAGAAAAATGCCGTTTTTCCAAAAATCATCAGAGTCTTTTTGCCATACCTGTTAGCATAGGTTTTTTTCTCTAATTTGCACTATATCGTGCCTATTCATACATTTTTATTTGCGCTTCAGCAAGCTCTCTTTTCTTCTTTAGTCAAATCATCTTTAAGCTCAAATACAACCTCAAAATCGTATTCACGCTTTGCTTCTTCTTCATCGAGCGCATCGATCAGCTTTTTCAATTTCATCATCCGTAAGCTGAAAAACTTACATCTTGCCCATTTATATTTCTTGTAATTGCAAACTCCATATCAAACCTCACTTATTTCAATATCTTTAAGCTGTTTTCTCATTTAAGTATAAAACTTAAAAATCATAAATGTCAACGGTTATTGCGATATCATGAAATCATTGCAAGCACTTCATTTGCAAGGCTTTCATATTGATTTACCGCCTTGCTGTCCTTGCAAAATTCCTTAATGCTCTTTCCGCTCGCCATACTCTCCGCAACTTTTGTGATTTCATCAATAAATTCCGCCCTGTTTATTGCATCGATTTCGCTTCCATAATTGTAGAAATTTTATCAAAAATCAACTGTATATATTTTATGATTTAATACATATATTCCCAAAAAAATCACATAGTAATTTTTTTATAGATATTTTCTGTTACCTGTAGGTACCAATAATTTTTGATAATAGCATAAAAATTTTATTAAAATCTAGACTTTTATTTTTCATCCTTTATAATAATTATAAAGTTTTAGTAATTTGTATTATCAAGGAGGGTAGTCCAATGTACAATTCACTATAATAAAAATCTTAATATTATATAGTAAAAAGAGACTATTATGGATAATCCCTCTTTTCGATGAATTGATAGTTATAGCTTATTCGACATTAAGACATTAAAGACATTAAAGCGAAAGGAATTAGATATGAACAACATTTTCAGCTAAAGGGAAAATGACTATTATAATAAAACATCATATTATATCCAATAGGTCTCAAGGTATACTTGTTGTATTTTAGATATGCATGTTAGTCCATATATATTCTACGGTATACTACTTTTAATGATAGTGGACTTAATAGTATTGTTTTCGAAATACTTATTGAGAGGTTTAAAGGCAAAAGGAGCTAGAGCCAAAACTTATACTATTATTTTACTATTCCGATAGTATCATTGATAGCATCTTACATCGAAACCATAATAATGAGAAAATAGAGCCTATATAGGCTCTATTTTAGTTTTATATGTCTCTATGTCCGTTATATTATCAATAGCCTTTTTGCACATTTATTTTCTTGTAGTCTTAGTTGTCAAGACATATGTTACACTTTTGAGAAATATTTTGATACTATGGTTATATAAGATTTTTCCGTCTATTCGTTTTCTCGCGCAGTAATTTGATAGTATTTACATCCGTATGTTATAATATTCATGAGAGATACTCCTTTTTGATATTGTTTTCTGTGGTTGAAAAACTATCATATAAAAAGTATCTCTCTTTTTATTTATTTTTGTAACAAATGTCTTATCACATTACACTTATTGACTAAGTCATTATTAAAATCACAACAATCCACTAACCTTCTCGAATAAGTAAGCTGAAATTGTGGGTTTTTCCTCAAGATGTTGAAGTTCTTGATTTTTCATCATCGGTATCCTTTTAATGTTCATTTACTGATACAATAAACTCTCTAAATGTGTCTTAAAAATGAATACTTTTCATCATTGGTTTTTAGTTTTGTTTTAGGGTACTTATTTTTAAATATCTCCTTCAACAATTTTACGGATTCATAAATGGTTTTTATCATCAAAAGTATTGATATCGACTTCTATTATTTTCTCAGTATTGAAATGCGTTACTAAGTCCATTAATAACTGTTTTTAAACTATCCATATTAAGACCTCTTTTGCCTCACTTAAGGGATGATTTTTGATTGGAGTATTACTACCTACACCCGTGAACACAAAAATGTAATACATTCCCACAAACCTTACCTCCTATTTTTATTCTTCCAATTCTTCTAAAAACACTTTCAATTACTTCTTCCATCTTCATCCGATAAATCATGCTCTTCTTGTACTACTTTCATATTTTCATAAATTATAGCAAGTTCTTCGGGTTCTTTATCAAAATAATCTTCTCCATTTTTTTAATGCTAAACTCAGCTAGTATGTTGTAAATTTCTTTTATATACTCTTTCATAATCTACCCATCAATTCCGACATCAAAAATATCTTCATATAAACCTTCAAATTCAATATCTAAAAATATGATCTTCTTTTAATACGCATTTCATAAACTATCCCCCTTTCAAATTAGTTTATCGGAATATACTCCAACACAACATCACAAAGATTTCCCTTTTTCATCATAACCAAAATATACAGGATACTGTCCATCTCAAAACCGGACTGAATCATTGGAATAGATAAATCTGTATTTGTTATTTTTAAAGTTTATCCAATCTCCTTCTTCTCTTTGAAATTTTTGGATTTTTATAGCATTTTTCTTTAAATTCCTTTGCATCATCATAAATATTTTTCCCAGATTTTTCTTTATACCATTCATCTACAAAGTCGCAATATTTTTCTCTTGTCTTTACATCAACAATCGTTGTGAGTCCTGCATCAACCATAAATCCAAAAATACTTTCATTGTCAACTCCTTCTAGGTTTTCATCCCCTTTTAAAAGCTTCATAATAAACTACGGGCTTATTTTCATTAAATTTTACTCTTGTTAGTACATAACGATAATGTTCTTCTTCAATTTCTGCTACCAAAGTTTCAATCATATATTTTCCTGTTGGCACCTTAGTTAAGTGAGGTTTTTCTTTTCTATGAAGCCAAACTAAAGGATCTCTTACTAAAACTTCTCCAGTAGGAAATGTAATCTCACCCATTTCTAAGACAAATAATTTTTACCCTGAATTTCATTTTTCAAAAACTTCTGCATAATTCACAGGGGCAGTAAGTAAATGTTTTACAGCTTCATATTTTTCTAACCATTCTTTCGTTGTATTCATATCGATACTCCTTTAAAAATTAAAATTTATTCTATTAATCATATCTTGATAGTACTTTTTACCACCTTCGTTATTTGCAATTTGATATTTTTCTTGTAAAAATCTATGATTTCTTGTTTATATTCATCTGGAACTTCTTCAATATATTCATTTAAAATAGCTAAAAATTTATTTCTGCAATCTTCTTAGGTGTCATTTTGCTATCTTCATGAAATAGTCCCATTTATTTTCTTCTTTTTGAAAAATTTTTCAAAAAATAACTAGACATTTCATCTCTAGTGGTTTTTCATAATTTTGTAGCAAAGTCAAAAATATCATCCTTTGATAAAATTTCATAATTTTTCAGTTCACATTGAAGATATGAAATTTTATCTATTTTCATTTTAATTTTTAATTATTAAATCCATTTGCTCTCCTTTTACAAACTTAAGTTTATTTCTCTCTTAAACTCTCCGATACTATTAAATGGTGTTGCTGAAAAATCAGTTGATTCTATTTCTACTTCCATAATTTTCTACTACCTTGTTAATACACGAGTCAGAAACTCTTTTCTATCTCTGCAACTGTCATTTTTGTTCTCACATCAGGGTTATTTTCATAATTTTTGTAAGTTCTCTCATCACGCATTCTTTAAATTCTTCTGCTGTTTTTGTCTATAATAATCAAAGTAATGAAAAAGCACCACTAGAGCATCTTCCCCAATCAGCTAAATAACCAATAATTTCAAAAGCATGGTCGTTATATTTTTTCAAATCTTTTGTTCCACTACTTTTTAAATATCCGGAAACTAAATTTACAAAGTAGTGATAGTAAATTGGATCTCTAAATGAATTATATTCTTTTACTATGGAAACTCGGATCAATGATATGTGCTTTTAACACGTCTTCCATCGTTGGTTTTTCTGCCATTTTAATGTCTGTTTGAATATAGTGGTAAAATGTTTCTTTTATCATAAAATTTACCTTCAACAGCTATAACTACTCCCCACATTTCATCTACATAATTAAATAACATCACTGCACCATTCCTATATTTACTTTCTACTTCTACAGGAGGAGCTACTCTTTTCTTCGGTTTTTTTCTTTTTATGCTAATTTTTTTCAAAAACTTTTTCTAAATTTTTAATTCTTTGTTTTGATAAATTTATTATCTGCACCTAATTCTTCATTTACTTTTAAATCTTCCTCACTAATAATTATATTTTTTTACTTTATAAAAATTCATCATCTAACTGTCCAACTTCCCACATACAGTGAGCAAGAGCAAAAATTACATTAAACCTATCTTCATCATCTTCTTCTAAGAGTAGTGAATTTTTTTATATCTTGTACTTCTTCTCCAAGATTATATCTTCTAAAAATTCTTCTTTGATATCTAGTGATGTATCATTTCCAAAAATTGTTGCATTCCAAGCTCCCATAATTGTCTCCTATAAAAACTTTAAATTTTATTTATTATTAATTGTTTTTGATTATTTATATACAAAATAATTATATCATTTTGCATATACCCTTATAAAGCGAAATAATTCACAAATAAAAACAAGTTTCTTAGTTGTCAAGACATATGTTACACTTTGAGAAATATTTTTGATACTACGGTTATATAAGATTTTTTTCTTTCTATTCGTTTTCTCCGCGCAGTAATTTGATAGTATTTACATCTGTATGTTATAATATTCATGAGAGATACTCCTTTTTGATATTATTTTTGTTGGTTAAAAACTATTATATCAAAGTATCTCTATTTATTTTTATAATATATAGTATAATCACTCACAATATTTTTTTATGAATCTATGATTGATTCATCAAGCAAAAATTCCTCTACTACAATGTACAAAATACCACTGTTATCATGTTTAGGAATAATGTACTTCCTTAAAATCGTGTTCTACAACACCGACATCTATATTGCCCCCCTACGAAGCAAGTCGTTATAGATGATGTTTTCCATTTTTTCAAATTGTGGGCATAGAAAAAGCGATTAAGATGTACCGACCCCCAAAAGTTAGACCAAAATCTAACGATTAGGGAGGTCGGTACATTATAACCGCCGTTTTTATAACTATTCTGAACTCCAACAAAAACATCAACTATTTTTCTTGTTTTTTTCATAAATTTTCTTCCAGTAGCCAAACTCTTATTGAAAGAATTCTTATATATCACAATATCGATTAAACTAATATTTTTTATCCTAACAATGTAACAACAATTGGAATAACAACAACAAATAAAAATAGTACTCAATGTTACCACATTTGTAGAAAACTCAACATCTCCATCACCATTACCTGCAAGAATAGGTAAAAACAGCAAGAGCAGGTGCAGCTGATTGCACAACAAATGTTTTTAAATTCAGTTGTAGTTAGATTTTTGCTGTTAAGATTAGCACGGTATACATAACAAGTGGTCCTAATATAAACCTACCAATAAGCGTGACAATTGTATCTTTATCAAATGTTATAGTATTTAGTCCCGCTTTAGCCAGAACAATTCCTATATAAATTAGAGACAAAGGAGTTACGATATTTCCGATATATGTTAGTGTGCTGGTTGCAAAAACTAGGTAATGGAATTTGTAAAACCAAAAAGAACAAAAGCAACTAAAAACCCAATAAGTGGTGGTGGTAAAAGTTTTTCAAGTCTAACTTTTGAACCACTTTGCTTTTTCCTGTCTTACTATCGCTAGTCATTAAATAAATACCTAAAGTCCATGTTGAAATCGTATTAGTAATATAGTAAATCAAAAATAAGGCAATGATTCATTCCCAAAAAGCGCAATATTAAGTGGTAAACCAATAAAAATTGTATTTGCATTTACAAATGTATTGATCATTGTCCCTCTACGGCCTGGTCTAACCTTAAATATTCTTACTGAAATATATGCAACAATATATCCTATAACAAATGCTGTAAATGTATAAACCAATCCTGTTGATAAGGAAACCAGTTTATCTAAAGTCAAATATTTCATAACAGATACAAAAATAGATGCTGGAAGTGCTACATTCATTATTAGACGAGATAAATTTGAACCAAAAAGTTTCTCCAAACCATCCTCTAATTTGTAGAATGTATCCTAGTGCTATTATTGCAATTATTGGAATAATACTTTCAATAGAAGTAATAATTATATTCATAAAACTCTCTTTCCTATTAAATTCATATTAAGAAAGTGTACAAAAAAATTGCTAATGTGCAATTTTTCATACACTTCATTTTTAAAATATATACTCAATTAAACAATTAATATTTTGGATACCACTTAAATTCTTTAACTGCTTTTAACCATGTCTTTTTCTTCAGCACGCAAGTCCTTGCTCTTGCGCCTTCTTTGCTACTGCTTCAGCAACCTTAATAGAAACTTCACCTGCATATTTAAATGGTGGTAAAACAGGTGCTCCAGGTTTATTTATATCAACAATACCACCTAATGAATGAGCAGCAGCGCCAATCATTTCATCTGTTAATAAACTTGCTTCTGACGCCAACATTCCAAGTCCTAATCCAGGATAAATTAGGGCGTTATTAGCTTGACCTATAACATAATCTACCCTTTATATGAAACTGTATCAGCAGGTATCCCAGTTGCTACAAAAGCCTTTCCATCTGACCATTTAATCAAATCTTCCGCTTTTGCTTCCGCTAATTTTGTAGGATTTGATAGCGGTAAAAATCATTGGACGATCTGTAATTTCACATAGTTTCAACTATTTCTTTCGTAAAAGTATTAGGTGCAGTAGAGTTCCTACTAAAATTGTAGGTCTTACAGTTTTTACCACCTCTAATAAATCTGTCAACTTATCTGCATTTGGAAAAATCAGAACGTTTTGCAAAAAGGCTTTTTGTTCATTAGTCAAATCTGTCATATCATCAAATAGAAGTCCTTGCTTTATCTACCATGAAGAAACGCTTATATGCTTCTTCTTCAGAAAGACCTAAATTCACCATTTCACGATGAACACGTGAAGCAATTCCCGCTCCAGCAGTTCCTCCACCAAAACATAAGTACACTTGATCAGTTAATTTTTTTCACCTGAAATCGCAAGTGATCCAAAAATTCCTCCAAGTGTTACAATTCCTGTACCTTGAATATCATCATTAAATGTCGGAATTTGCTTACGATATTTTTTTCAAGAATATTTGCAGCATTAGAACGTCCAAAAATCTTCCCAGTGAAGATAAAGTTTCGGAAATAATCTTTCTGCTGTTTTTACAAATTGGTCAACAAAATCATAATAACGATCACCACTTACACGTTTATGACGGTTTCCAAGATAATTTGGATTGTTAAGAAGTTCTTCGCGATTTGTTCCTGCGTCTATTACTAAAGGTAGTACCTTTGATGGATCAATACCGGCTGCCCCAGTATAAACCATAAGCTTTCCAACAGATATATCAACTCCGTTTGTACCCCAGTCTCCAATTCCTAGAATTTCTTCAGCGTCTGTAACTACAATAAGACGAATTTCACGATCGTCTGCTGCATTTTTTTAAAGTTGCTTCAATATTTTCAGGATAATTAATATCCAAATATCCTGCATATTGAGGATCAACAAATAAATCACTATATCCGATAATAGTATCTGCAATAGTTGGATCATAAACAATTGATTGAATTCTTCTAAGTGTTTTTGAAAAATAGATAATAGAAAAGAGTACGGTTAGTATTGAAGATTTCCATTAAAAATAGTCTCTTTTCAATATCATTAACCTTTGTTTGTAATTGTTCATATGTCTGTGCAGCTTGTTCCTCAATAGTTTGAACATAGGGTGGTAAAAGACCAATCAAACCTAGGTTTTTACGTTCTTCTAATGTAAAAGCTGTTCCTTTATTAAGAAAAAGGGTTGTTTAAAAACATCATGTATTGCCATGTATTCCTCCTTTTTGATATTATAACTAAGGTTTACAATTAATTTTGTAAATCCTAGTCATAATTATAATATATTATGTACTATATATTTTAATTTATTTTATCAACTTCATTTTACGATGTCAAGTAAACTTTATATTTTTAAATAAAAAGTCTTAGTTGTCAAGACATATGTTAAACTTTGAGAAATATTTTCTCTAGTTGTCAAGACATATGTTACACTTTTGAGAAATATTTTTGATACTACGGTTATATAAGATTTTTTTCCGTCTATTCGTTTTTCTCCGCGCAGTAATTTGATAGTATTTACATCCGTTGTTATGATATTCATGAGAGATACTCCTTCTTCAAAACGATTCGGACTTTTTATATTGCTAAACTGTGATAAAAATATTACATAGTTTAATCTAAAATCAACATAAAGGAGCAAAGTTATGCAAATCATTTCAGATATTTTGTACGGTAATTTTTTTCAATCGCTTACTTTCTTCACGACCTTAATACCTTTTCCGTCTTTTAGACTGCTTCTATCCTTTGCGGCAGGAGGTTTGATAGGTCTTGAGCGAGGAATAAACAGCCATCCGGCGGGTTTTTCGAACTCACATTCTCATATGTGTTGCCGCTACGCTAAGTACGCTCACAGGTCAGTATATATGCACTTACATCGCGCCCTCCGCAGATCCTGCAAGATTGGGTGCCCAGATTATAACAGGTATGGGTTTCATAGGCGCAGGCACTATATTTGCAACCGTAAACACAGAATAAAAGGACTTACTACCGCTGCAGGACTTTGGGCATCGGCTTGTCTTGGACTTACAATAGGCATCGAGCTTTTTACAGCGCCGCTTTCTTCGCGGCTGTACTGATTTTTAAGTCTTGCATTGCTTCCAAAAATAGAGGATATAATTTACAGTAAATCTCATGTTCTGAACATATGTGGAACTCGCGGACCTGCCTGCATTAAAAACCCTTTGTAACGATATGCAAAAATCGTGGTATAGAGATAATAGAAAAACATATAAGCAGCACGCCTGCAATTACATCTAAAGGTCCTGCCTTTCATATGTCCCTGAAACTGCCCCGTACACTTAACACAAAGGAATTTATATCGAGCATGGAACTTCATTCTCAGGTACTTTTTGTAGAAGAAATTTAGGAGAAACAAGATGACAAATCAAGAACTTAATGCGATTCTTATCAATGTGATTAAAGAAAGAGAAACCATATACGAATTTCTATGCAGCCAAAATGAAAACGATATTTCAAAAAGCCTATTCAATATTCCGACTGCACTTCTTAGGCTTTACCGAATTTCTGAAAACCATTACAATCCCAAATATAATCACGCACTACGATTTTGATTTCGAAGGTGATATAATTACGCTGAATGTTGCAGCTACACCCAAGAAGCTGCTTGGCAAAATTGACGCAACATTTACATTCAAGATAAATTCGCTTTCTTTTAAGGAATGGAATTTTGAAAGCCGACCTGTCTTTTTACAGAACATATAAACAATAAGGATATCAAAAGTCTTATGCTGAATTCCATTAAAAAAATTCAAAGGCCTCATTGAAATCGCCATTGAACATATCAACTTGCCGCCTTACATAAGCATTGATATATCCCATTACAACTGACAGCTCGGCACGATAAACTTTCATCTCTTTTCAAATGTAAACTTGAAATTTGTAGAATTAAAAAAACGAGCATTTTTTTCTTTACTTATTCAATCAACGACAGTGTATGCGAATCGGCGGATGCACCTGCCTTGCTTAGTAAAACCCGTGAGCGGCGGTTTTCTTCGGGATATGCTTAACAATAGCGATAGATTTTTAAAACTTACGAATCGGTTTTATATCGTCAACCTTATTTATTTTATGGTTGACAATATTTTGATGTATTCTGTTATAGTTCTAAAAATTTCTTTTTACTTAAGAGGTGATAAAATGAGAAACAACAAAAACTATAATTTAATACTTACCGCATTATTTACAGCTGTAACCGCCGTACTTGCCGGGTCTTTCAATAACTATACCTATTACTCCTGTTCCTATCAGCCTTGCGACTTTCGGTGTACTTCTTGCAGGCGGTATACTCGGCGCAAAAATACGGTAGCCTTTCGATGTTTATATATGTGCTTTTTGGGTGCTGTCGGAATGCCTATATTCAGCGGTTATACAGGAGGATTTTTCTGCCTTGGCAGGTCCCTACCGGCGGATATATAATTGGATACATAGCTTGTGCCTTTATCATAGGTTTTCTCACCGATTATGCGTATAACAAAAGTTCGGCGCGTAGCCTTATATTTGCCGTTTTTATCGGCGGTATTCTCGGAACTGCCGCCTGCTACACATTCGGAACTGCATATTTTATGTTTCAAAACTAAAAATTCGCTTATTGCTTCTCTTGGTATGTGCGTGGTCCTGTTTTTGATTGGAGATTCTCTAAAAATAGTATTGTCATCCATTTTGATATTGAAACTTAAACCTCTTTTGCAATATGTATAAACCTCAGATTCAAACGGTTTGCGGCAGGAGATAAATAATGACAACCAAGAATGAAGTTTTAAAAATTCTCGAAGAAAATCGCGGCAGGGTTCTTTCCGGGCAAAACCATCGGAAATATGCTTAAAATTTCACGCAATTCCGTTTGGAAAGCTGTAAAATCATTGCAAAGGAAGGCTTTTCAATACTTTCTCAAGGTAATTCGGGTTACTATCTGCCAAATAATTCAAACAGTTTAACAAAAAGAAGGAATTGAAGTAAACTTACCCGAAAGCTATAGCAACATACCGATTTTCGTATTCGAGGAAACAGATTCTACAAATGAGGTTGCCAAAAAGAGTGATTTCCGAAAATATATCCTCGCCTGTTGTCGTAGCTGCAAATTCTCAAACAAATGGAAAAGGTAGACTGGGCAGAAAGTTTTTTCACCGCAAATAGCGGGATTTATATGAGTATAGCATTTAAACCGCATATCCCTCTTTCCAAAAAAATTTCTTATGACTACAGCAGCTGCCGTTGCCGTATGTAGAGCAATCGAATCAATAACAAATTGTGAAGCAAAGATTAAATGGGTAAACGATATATTCTGCGGCGGCAAAAAGCCTGCGGAATACTTGCTGAAGGCATCAGCACTCTGGAAACAGGCGAGCTTGAATGGGGAATCATCGGCATAGGTATCAACTGTTTTGATCCTGAAGCGGGATTCCCCTGCTGAAATCAAAGAAACTGCCTGCGCCATTTCCCAAAATGGCATAGGCAGTTTTCAACCGCAACTTACTAATTGCGAGAATCGTTGAAGAATATTTCAATATTTGGTCAAACCTCGATTCGAGCAATTTTATGGATGAATACAAAAGTCGTTCTCTCATCCTTACAAAGAAAAATAAATGTAATCAAAAATCCGATGGCGCAAAGTGAATTGCTTCCTGCAACTGCGCTTGCTATAAACGACGACGGTTCCTTATTCGTAGAATACGAAGACGGCAGGCGCGAAAATTTAATTGCGGGAGAAATCAGCCTAAAGCTGTGAGTAGCTTACCGTTTTCCGTTTTCTATTTCAAGTACATATCCCCTTCCGGTATCCGGCGTATACGAATAGAAATTCTTGCAGTCGGATCAAAGAGATACATAATTATTACAGCGATAGCGCCTGCATGACAAACGCATACGCTATTTCTATCTGCTGCTGTTTTGATACCGTCTTTTGAATGCATATCCAAAAAGTTCGTTGAATCCTTTTACGAATTCTTTCTCTAAACTGTGTCATGCTCTCAATTCCGCCCGATTTTTCAGTTTCAGTATGCTCGTTAATCCATCTTATGTAGTCAGGGATTGCTCAAAAAGCTCCCTCGTGGCTATGTTTCTCGAAAGAGCCGAAATCCCTGCTCAGCTAAATTCGATATTATCTCACGGCGCACATCTCCAAATATAACATTCATGGTTTGGTTTGTTCTTAGCATCCCCCGAAGTGTAATAGTAATTCGCTTCGACATTTTCGTATACTCCGCTTGCGAGCATTTCCTTGAGTGCCTCTATTCCCTCAGGTAAAAGCGGTAAATCGTCTTTCCATAATACCATTTCTTGGCATTCCCTCCGTCCTGCCGTGCCTTATCAAATAAATTTTTGACTTTTGCCCGTCTTTTTAATACTTGCGGCAGTCCGCAAAATGCGAGTTACCGTAGTTGCCTCTTTCGCAAGATACATGAGTAGTCTGCCGTGCATCTCTCGCAAATCCCGCATTTCTTTATCTAGCGGTACTATTCCTTCTGAAATGTCGGCGGCAATCAAGCATTTATCCGCAAACTTGTCTATATTCAAATAATTCCTTTGCTTCCACGGCGTTTTGCACGCACATAAGAGAAAAATTTCTCAAGCCCGTTTATAATTTTTATCTTCTTGCTTTTTCTTTTTAAACAGTTTTGTTTTTAATTCTTCAAATGTAAAAATCTCTGCAATCCAAAATTTCCTTATCGCCGATATTGTATTTGTTTTTGCATATTCCAGCTTTCCCTGATAAACTCCACCTGTTATCAACTGCATATTCCCGCCTCCGTCATAGATATATTTAAATCACAAAAATTCCACGCAAGCAGTCCTACGCACCTGAAATTGTAAGCGCATATCCTGCAATATCTCCATTCATACCGCCAAGCTGTTTTGCGAGCGTAAGCAGTAACTCAAAAAGTGCACCAAAGGCACAATAACTAAAAACCATGCATACTTTTAAAAGCTCAGGCTCAAGATATTCCATAACAACAATCGGAATTATCCAAAATGCATTTATAAATAATCTGTACCTATAACTTACTTGCGCCTCAAAACTTTTTAGCATACTGGCTTTCCGCTATTGTCGGATATTCCAGCACAGCCAGTGCTGAGCACGCTCTGCTCATCACCGGAATTATGATAAGCGGCATCAATTCAAACACGGATTCAAATTTATTCACATAAAAATTTAGCTACTATACCGCTCATCGCAGCGTAAGATGCTACAAACAAAATGCCGACATTTATCACTGCAAATGCTCCTACATGAGAATCTTTCAGTATGCGCTGCCTCTCAGACAAATCTCTTCTCGAAAGTATCGCATCCGAGCAATCCATGAAGCCGTCAAGATGTATGAATCCCTGGAAATTTTATACGGATACATGGAAAGCACAAAAACAGCCACAACCTCAGGTACTCCAAGTTTCTCAAAAATAGCAAAAAGGGCATACCAAAGTAGCCCTATCAATACTCCTATTAGAGGAAAAACGCGAGCTGCAACCTACGCAGATTATTATCCCATAGCTTCACGGGACACGGGATATAGAAAAATTACCCCATGCCATAAAAACGCTGTAATATATCTCATTTTCCCTCCTTATAATAAAGTGGAATCCATAAGAATATTCTACCACATTTTCGCAAACTACAGCAAGCTGCCGGTCAATTTGTGCCAAAAACCTCCTGTATGTTTCCGTAATATCGTCGTACATCGTCATTTCGCCATAAAGAAAAATCGGAAACAAAAATCGTGTTTCCTGTCTTTTCGCAAATTCACAAAGTCCATTTGCCGTCCTGGCTCCCGCATCAAAAATCGACGATGCCGTTTTGCAAACATCTCATTTGAAAGTAGTGCCGTAACGCTATCCAAAAAGGAACACCCCGTTAGAATCGATACCGTTCCTTTTTAGCAGTTTGCATATGTCAAGTCCCTGTTCAATCGTTTCAAAACCCCAACCTGCCCGTTCTTTTCTATGCCTCTTGATTCTTGCATCGTCTTCTCCATCTGCCGGTATCATCGTAGCTACATAGTAAAAGTGGGACCTGCTTTTGGCGTGCCAATTCGAGTGCCTTGTGCTGTGCAAACATAGACTTTCCATTTTTACAACCACCGCTCACAAATGTGTTCATTATTCGCCCAAATATGCCTTTTCTGACTTCATCGCTTGCAAGAAGCTCTGCCCCTGTTCCCTCAAGTGTAATATGTCCGGTTTCAACCACATAAGCATAATCTGCAATTTCGAGCGCAGCCTTAGCATTTTGTTCTATCAACAGTATATTTACGCCCGCTTTATTTATTTCTTGAATAATATTAAAAAATATCCTTTACCACAAGCGGTGCAAGTCCGAGAGAAGGTTCGTCGAGCATCAGCAACTTCGGCTTACTCATAATTGCTCTCCCTACTGCAAGCATCTGCTGCTCTCCTCCGGATAAAGTGCCGGCTTGTTGCCAATGTCTTTCATAGAGTCTTGGAAAAAGCTCATAAACCCACTGTTTATCTTTTTTTCAATTCTTCTTTATCTTTTCGAAGATAGGCTCCCAAAGTCAAATTCTCAGCTACGGTTAAATCCGAAATACGCGTCTGCCTTCAGGGCACAAAACAACACCGAAGCCACTATATCCTTTGTCTGCATTTTGGTAATGTCGACATCGTTAAAATACACGCTCCCTCGCTTTTTGGTTACAAGTCCCATGATTGCTTTGAGAGTTGTGCTTTTTACCTGCTCCGTTCGCTCCGATTAGGGAGATTATTTTCTTATCCGAATTTCAAGATTGATACCGCATAAAGCGTGAATTCCGCCATAATATACATTTAAATTTTTCAATTTTTAAGCATTATGCATCCACCCCAAATACGCCTCTATCACCTTAGGATTTTTCTGTATTTCACTTGGGACGCCTTCTGCTATCAGCTTGCCGTAGTCTAAAACATAAATTCTATCGCAAATTCCCATTACAAATTGCATATGGTGTTCAATAGTAAGTATCGACAAGTCAAAAATCATCTCGCAACTTGGCTACGAAGTCCTTGAGTTCATCCGATTCTTGAGGATTCATTCCTGCTGCAGGTTCGTCCAAAAGGAGCAGCTTAGGATTTGTTGCAAGCGCCCTTGCAATTTCAAGATGTCTTTGCTTACCATAAGGAAGCGAAGTAGCTATATCGTCCTTGTTTTCAGCAAGATCCAATATTTCCAAGAGTTCCATTGCTTCCCTACGCATTTGCGCTTCTTCTTTATGATTCATCCTAAATGTAGCCGAAAAATATATTTGCCTTCAAATGCAAATGTTTTTGCTATAAGTACATTTTCAAAACCGTTAAATCCTTGAAAAGTCGTATATTTTGGAATGTCCTTGCGATACCTCTTTTGGTAATGGTGTCAGGAGTCGGCTCTATCACCTTATCGTATTTGCCAAGGTTTTCTCCCTGATATATTTTTCATATTTCCCTAGGCGTATTGGAAATTATGATATTGCCGTCAAAATAGACTTCTCCATTTGTAGGTGCATAAACTCCTGTAATAATATTGAATGCAGTAGTTTTTTTCCCGCGCCGTTAGGTCCTATAAGTCCTATAATCTCGCCTTTTTACTTCCAAATTCAAATTGTTTACAGCAACGACACCTCCAAATTGCATCGTTGCATCGGAAACTCATGCAAGGTTTCTTTTTCGCTCATTACGCAGCCTCCTTACTTTTTCGTATTTTTCAAGAAAGAGAAAAGGCCTTCCCATGTAAATTCCTTTTTGTCCCATGATACCTTTTCTCCAGAACAGCACCACTACCATTAGGATTACAGAAAAACAACCATTCTGAATCCCTGTTTTTTTAACAAAGGAACTTGAAAAATCACCTATATACATCGTTTCGTCAAGGAAACGCAGCCACCACTCTTTTGCGGCTATAACTAAAAATGAAGATATTATGCTGCCCGTAACACTTCCGATTCCGCCTATTACAACGATAAGCAAAATGTTGTAAGTTAGCATTATAGGGAATGTAGTTGATGTTACCGCACCTAGATACATAGCTAGCAGCGCACCGGAAATTCCTGCAAAAACGAGCTTATAATAAACGAAATTTGTTTATGCTTTGACAGATTTATTCCCATAGCTTCCGCCGCAATCTCATCTTCACGGATTGCTTTGAACGCTCGTCCATACGAACTGTTTATCAAAAAGCACAACTACAAATATACAAATTCCACAACTATAAAAGGTGAATAGAACGACGAAAAAAACCCGGTATCATTTTTAATCCGGAGCGATCCGTTTGTAATTCGATTAAATAGTGAACTTGCCACTAAAATTCTAACAATTTCAGCAAATCCCAATGTTGCTATCGCAAAAATAGTCGCTCCGAAGACGCAATACAGGCGCACCTATAACAGCCGCAAAGAGTGCAGCTACCAAACCGCAACAACTAAAGCTACAATCGGCAAAAGCTGCACATTTTTCTAGCGGCGCAGCCACACCATAAAAGATAATATACGCTCGGCTTATCAGCAGCGGGAATTGTCAAAACCGCAAATACATATGCGCCTATTGCCATAAAACCCGCCTGCCCCAATGAAAAAACAGTCCTGTAAAACCGTTAAGTAGGTTCATTGAAACTGCTGCCAGTGCATATATAACTCCAAGTTGTAATACCGAAGGCAGCATGGAAGTCGGTCCCGAAAAATTCTTTACCAACATTAAAAATTACAGTAAATACTGCAAGTGCTATTAAATTTAATATTACTTTCTTTTTACTGCCATGATTACACCTTTCTCCGCTAAAGTCTGTCCAAATAATCCTGTAGGTTTGAACATAAGCACTGCAATCAAAAGTATGAATGTAAATACATCGCTAAATTCCGAATATCCCGCCGCTTTTATTATCGTTTCGGAAAAACCTATTAAAAAAATCCGCCTACAACAGCACCCGGTATACTACCTATACCTCCAAACACAGCTGCTATGAAGCATTTTAGGCCCGGAAGCGAACCCGCAAGAGGGAATACTGACGATCTTGGTGTGAAAATACAGCGTAGAGCCTATTGCAGCCAAAAAACAACCTATTACAAATGTGAAGCTGATTACATTGTTAATCTTGATTCCCATTAACTGAGCCGCCTCAAAATCCTTAGATACCGCCCTCATAGCCATACCGATTTTGGTGTACTTAATCAAAAGGACTAAAACTATTACCGAAGCAATCGTAACTATAGGTGTTATAAATGTTAGCAACCGAGGTTGAAACATTGCCCAGATATATCGTTTTATTTAGCAGCGGTATAGCGGATATTGCTTTGGAAGCGCAGAAAAAGGTATGTTGCCAAGTTTTGAAGTAAATATGAAACTCCGATAGCCGAAATCATTATCGACATTCTTGGTGCATTTCTAAGCGGTTTATATGCGAGTTTTTTTCTATAACAACTCCCAGAAGTATAGTGCTTACAATCATTATTACCATAGAAATATACCAAGGTATCTGATGATTTACCATAGCGATAATCATAAAGTACGCTGCCATCATAAATATGTCGCCATGTGCAAAAATTTATAAGTCTAAGTATGCCGTAAACCATTGTATACCCTATGGCAATCAATGCATAAATACCCCCTATTGACATACCCGCAAGGCAATACGAAAAACGCCTCGAGTGTCATTTCAAATCCCCTTTACTTTTTATTATCTCAAATACAAGGTGGAGGCATGTGCTCCACCTTGTATTTGGTTAGATTATCAGTTCCAAATTAAACAGTCTGTTTCTTAACAAACTTAAATTCTTTTGATTGTAAAGATTCAGGACTTATTGTCTTGATAAATGCAACATTCTTAATAGCATCGCCGTTTTCGTCAAATTTTATATGTCCTGTAACACCGTCAAACTCAACTGTTTTGAGAGCGTCTTTGATAGCAACTGAATTAAGTTCTTTTCCGTCCAATGCCTTAAGTGCATTGTAAACTGCAAGGTATGAGTCATAAGATAGTGCAGACATAGCTGCTACCGTATCCGTATCCGCATTCTTTTTAACATTTTCAGGATCAGAATTGATATATGCCTTAAATCCTGTTACAAACTCTTTAGCTACAGGGTTTGATGTGTCGTTTTCATCAAAGAATGTAGAAAAATGCTACACCTACTGCATCCTTAGACATTATACTTGCATTTTCCCAAGTATCGCCTGCCAATATCTTAGCCTGTATTCCGTTCGCCTTTATCTGCGGTATGATAAGAGACGCTGTATTGATTGAAGACGGAATGAAGATACAATCCGGTTTTTGTTGATTTTATCTTTGTCAATATCGCATTGAAATCGGACTCATTTGTCTGGTATGTTTCTTCTGCAACGATTTCTCCACCAAGTTCAACGAATGCTTTTTGAAGAAACCTGCAAGTCCTGTAGAATAGTCATCACCATTCTGGTTTATTACAGCCGCTTTTTGAAGCCTTCATCTATTGCGTAAGTAGCCATTACCTTTCCTTGGAACGGATCGAGGAAGCAAACTCTGTAATAGAATTCATTACCCTTTGTAACCTGAGGATTAGTGCAAGAGCATCCCACTGCAGGTACCAAGTTTGATTTGAATGTATCTCCTGCCGCTATGGATACTCCGGAACCGTAGGAACCGAGAACTGCCATAACGCCCTTACTTATCAATGTTTGAGCTGCAGTTACCGCTGCTGCTTTGTCGGACTGATTGTCTACCCTCGACAAGCTCTATGTTGTATGTCTTGCCATTTAATTCTATCGTCGGCATAACTTTTGTTTGCATATCTGATTCCAAGAACCTCTTGCATACCGCCACCGCCGTTTTCACCTGTAGTCGGTTGGAAAAACTCCTATTTTTATCGTATCGCCGTCAGGAACTGCGCCGGTTGATGAGGAGTTTGAACTTCCGCCTTCTCCGCCACTACCGCCCGTGCAACCTGTAAGGAATGCAGCAAGCCCCAAAACAACTCACCAAAAATTAACGATAGCTTTTTCATAATAATTCCTCCTATTTTTCTATAAAATTTTTGATGTTTTTATATTTTACAACTTTATCATACAAAAGTAAAGGTTTTTGTGAAAAACTAAATTATTTAATCGTTTTTGAATTTTTCACTACTTTGTCTAAAGTTATAGCTTGTGAAGCAAGTTCTTCGCTCGCTGCCGTAGTTTCTTCTATGTTTGCGGCATTGTTTTGAACGACTTCACTTATATGCTCGACACGGAAAGAATTGTCTTTTAGAGTAGCCGCTTCTTCAACCGTAGCTTTGGATATTTGATTTATCAACTCGACAGTTCCTGTTACGCCGTCTACAACTTCTTCCAGCTTTTCTCCTGTTACATTTGCAATGGCAGTTCCGTTTTCAACAGCCCTTACAGTTTCTTCTATCAAAATAGTTGTATCCTTTGCAGCTTCCTGCAGACTTACTTGCAAGATTTCTAACTTCATCCGCTACTACCGCAAATCCTTTTTCCCGCTTCACCCGCTCTTGCAGCCTCTACCGCCGCATTAAGTGCAAGTATATTTGTCTGGAACGCAATATCCTCGATAACCTTTATAATTTTACCTATCTCAGATGATTTGTCGTTTATTTCATCTATCGCCGCTATCATTTCTTTCATTTGAACATTGCTTTGCGCCGCAACATCTCCAACCAATTTCACTTGCTTTGGAAGAAGCTACCGCATTATTTGCATTTTGTTCGACATTGTTTGACAGCTCGTTTATAGTGGCAACAAGTTCCTCAGTAGTACTCGACTGTTTTCGCCGCACCTTCCGCAATCACCTGCGAAGTACTCGATATTCCTTCTGATGCTGTCGCAAGCATTCCCTGATGTTTTCATAATATCGCCGATAGTTTCTGTGAATATGTCCGAAACCTGTTGAAGCTCGGTTTTTAATTTTGCAAATTCGCCGTCATATGCCTCTTTTAATTCAATCTTAAGATAACCGTTTGCAAATCTTTGTAAATTTCTATAAATCTCATCTATGTAATCGAGATTTTTCTTGAGCCTTTGCACCAAATCGTAAAGCGAATCTGCAAGTTGCGCACTCTCATCGCGTCCCGGAATTTTTGATTACCGTATCAAGATCCCCTGCTGCAATAGCCTTTGCCATACCGTTCAGCTGAGTAAGCGGCTTTTACTATGCGCGATGCGAATGCAAGGAATATCGCAGTAAGAGCTATCAATATCAATATGTTGATTATCAGTACATCTCTTAAAACCGCATGCGTCCCTTTTCAGAAATTCGGATGATTCTATTTCGAACAATACCTTCCAGCCCGTGAATGACGACTTGACTGTATTTACATAATAAGTCTTCCCTGTCTTTTTTTCACTTTGCCGCTATAATTTGCCGCATCCGTATCTTTAAGCACAAATTTACTGTCAATTCTCGACTCTTCAAATTTTTCAAAACTAAATTCGCATCTTCGGTTGCTACAATTACATCATCTGCTGAAACCAATGTGATACCCGACTTATCCGCATTATACGGAGTTTCTATTGCAAGTACGGTTTTACCCGCTTCGTCTATTGTAATATCTATTCCTGCAACACCGACAACACTATTACCGTCCGGTGCATATACAGGTGATGATACCGTAATAACGATTTTTACCCGTATCCACATCCTGATAAGGTTCCGTAACCATGTATCCTCTTGCCAAGTCGTCCGAACTCGCAAACCAGTAGCTTCGCGTTGTAACATCAAATTCGGATCGCATAACCAATCGCCGCCGTCAAATGCCAAATCCGTTCCGGCTTTTAGCTATGAATGCCGACATTATATTGGAATCGCTTTGCATTACCGTATTTAAAGTATTATATATCAATTTGTAATTGCTGTTTGCCGTATAATTATTTCTATCCGTATCCGCAGCAAGCATTTCCCTGATAGCCTCGTTTGCTGCAAGCGTATCCGTAGTAGCACGGTAATTCATAATATACTCGTCTATTATGTCAGATGCCAGTTTTGAATTTGCCGTAGCCACCTCGGTGTTTTTCTTTTCCCAAAACACAATTTAGAAAATCTATAGATGTTATGATTGATATGAGCATACCAATCAAAAACCGATCCTCCTATGAAAAATAATTTTTGTTCTAATGCTTTTCATTTTTGCCTCATCCAGTCTATATCTTATTCGTCTCAGGTAACTGAGCTACTATTATAGCCGCAAACATAAGTGCGCAGCCCAAAATTTGTCTTCCGCTCATCACTTCGTGCAGTGCCACCATTCCTGCCAGCAATGCAAATACCGATTCCAAGCTCATAAGGAGCGATGCCATAGTAGGATCCGTATCTTTTTGAGCCACTATTTGAAGCGTATATCCTATTCCTGATGACAATACGCCTGCATAAAGTATCGGTAGCCACGATGCCATTATATTTTTCAATCGTAGGACTTTCAATCATGAACATTACGATAGCTGAACATAGCGCCACCACCAAAAACTGTATACACGACATTGCAACACCGTCAGTTTTAGGGTGAAAAATAGTCAATGACAAGTATGTGGCAAGAAAATCCAATCGCACAAAGCAGTACCAATAAATCTCCTTTTCCTATATGAAGTCCGTTGGTAATGGAAAGAAGATAAAGTCCTATTGCTGCAACTGCAACGCATCCCCAAATAACAGGGCGTATTTTTACCTATAAATATGCCTAGGGATAGGTACTATCACTATATAAAGCGCCGTTATAAATCCGGCTTTTCCCGCTGTCGTATGCGCAAGTCCCACCTGCTGCAACGAACCTGCGACAAAGAGTGCTACACCGCAAGCAAGTCCGCCCAAAATCAAGTTTTTCTTTTCGTACCGCTTCTCTTCTTCCGTTCTTTTGCCGCTTGTCCTTAGATCCGAAATATAACGCAACCGAATTAAGAAAATCCCACCGACCAGATTCCTTGTGGCAGCGTACGAAAACGGTCCGAGGTTGTCCATTCCTTTTATCTGTGCCACAAACGCTGTTCCCCATATAAATGCCGTCAATACCAGCATTAGGTTTGCACGCATTTTCTTACTCATTTCGCCCCTCCTTATCTGTTTTTCGAAAAATCGAATCACTATTATTATACTAGACTTTCGACATTTTTGTATATCAATTTTTTTAATAAATTTTATATTTTCTTAATAAGTATTTAATCTTTGAAGCGTTGCGCTTGGGAGTGATCGGTTATAACATAAAGCAAAAAGTCGCTTTCCGCATAGGAAAGCGACTTTTTGCTTTTATTGTTTCTTTTATAAGATTTGATTTCAAAAAAACTAATTTTTTATGCAATTTTCTGTTTTTCAATACAATTTATAATATTGCGACTTCGATGCACAAGAACACAATCGAAAATACAACCAATATTCCAAGTAAAGGTGTAACCAGCTTGATGTACTTGTCGTAGTTTACATGCACAAGTTCAAGTACCACAAGGACTAATCCTGTCGGTGTTATGAAGCCCATAGTTCCCTGTCCGAACATATACGCTGTGATAACAACTTCTCTTGGTAATCCAACGGAATCTGCAAGCGGCGCCATGATTGGAATAGACAGCATTGCAAGTCCGAAGACGAATTGATGAAAAATCCTAATATAATGTAAATAAAATACATCATTATTACAAATAGATATGGGCTCATACCTCATTACCCAGCCCGACATCACATTGAGTAGCGCATCGGAAACAAGACCTGCGTCAAGGACTACATTGATAGAACGCGCTACTCCGCAACTAAGTCCCTACGCCTCATCATTTCTCCCTGCTCCTGCCAGAAATTCGTTTACTCATTTCTCTTTCCGAGAATCCCAAAAGAATACCCATAATTATAGCGGAAACAAGGAACAATGCAGTCATTTCTCCAAACCACCAGCCCAATTTTATTACACCGTATACCAATATAACAAATGTTAAGAAAAACTGCACAAGCACGATTTTGTATTTAAGAGTTAGTTCAGGAACAACAGCATCGCTGCAAAATCTTTCTTCGATGTAGTTTTTGCTCTCCAAAATCAAAGATTTTTGACGGATCTTTTTACCATATTTCCGTATCTTATTACATATAATATACAGATTGTAGTTCCAACTGCAAGCGCTACAACTCTAAACGGTATTCCGTCTACAAAGTTGATACCTGCCGCATTCGATGCTATTACAGCCGAGAACGGATTGACAGTTGAACACATTGTACCGATTGATGAACCGAAGTAAACCGCAGCTATACCTACAAGAGCATCGTAACCCGTCATTACGAATACAGGAATTACTATCGCATATATAGGTACTGTTTCTTCGCACATATCCGAAAGTAGTACCGCCAAGCGATATAAGTGCAGTTACAAGCACCATCAGTATAAATTCGGCGCCTTTTGTTTTCTTCGCAAGCGCACCCATACCTGCCGCAAACACGCCTGATTTGTTCAGATACGCAAGCATACCGCCCAAAACGAAGATGAACAGCGTGATGTCTATCGTTTCGTATACACCGTTTACAAGCGCAAGCACCACATCTTTGAATCCCTGAGGATTTTTGTCGAGTGCTTCGAAGCTGCCCGGTATACCGATAGGTTTGTAGATGCTTCCGTCCAGAAATAAATCCAATTTCGCCTTGATATTCAGCTCGTTTAGCGATTCTTGTGTTGCCGGGCATGGATGTAACCTCGCCGCTTGGACTTGTAATATCAAAGCTATTGGTATCGCTGTTATAAATCATCTTGAATAAGAACCCGTAGGCATCACCCATGTGCCTATCGCAGCCAAGATCAAAATGATGAACAGTACCGTAAATGCGGAAGGAAACTCGCGTTTTTTTCTTTTTCCTTCTTAGGAGCCTGTGGCTCTACTTCTTTAATGTCGTCCATTAAATGCCTCCTATAAATAAAACATTATTTCTTTATAGCTCAATATTTTAGAGCTACGCTAATATTTTTACATTTTCTTCACAAAACTTTCAAGTAGTTTGTGATACATTTATTTTTTTCATTTTTTCGTATTACATTTTTGCTCACTTGTGCTAAAATATTACCCTGCCGATTTTGCACCGCTCGCTTTTTCGTTGTATGCTATATAAGCAAAAATCTATTTTAACCATACTTAGATATTTTAAGGGTGAATACGATGACAAACAAAACCAAATTATTAAATTTTTGAATATTCTTCATTACAAGGTACTTATTGGATGTACTACGGTGCGATTTTACAGTTTCGCTTCGGCTTTTTTTTACTGTCAAGAAATATAACCAATTCCCAAATCGGCTTAATTTTAGCAGTCGGAAATATACTCGGCGTTTTATCCATAACCTTTTTCTCAAATCTCGCCGACAAAACAGGATTAAAGGGATCTCTTAATATAGGTATCCTAATCGCACTTGCGACTGCCATGCTCACTGCGCTTTCTACTGATCTCCACTCTTCCGATTATTTTTATAGCCGTAATTTTCATCGCTGTAATTGCTATACAAACCGCGCTGCAACCTCCTCATCAGCGCGCTCAGTTTCAAGCTCTCAAGCGGTTCTGCACATGTCAGCTTCTGGTTTTGCTAAGAAGTATGGGTTCGCTGTCATACTCGATTTTGTGCGTACTTTTGGGAAGGCTCGTAGATAAAACAGGTACAATTTCAATCCCTTTATTTGCGGTATGTCCATCGCCGTTTTTGATGATGTTCAGCTTTTTGAGTATTTCAAAGACAAGCAGCGTTCTCAAATTGCTTTGATTCTTCTGTGCAGGAAAATCCGCTGAAAAGTGCGACAAACCTACTGATATTTATAAAAAACCAATAAGGCGTTTTTTTCATTATGTGTATCGGCATAGTCGCTTTATTTTTCAGCAACGGTATCTTAAATTCATTCTTACTTCAAATAGTAAGAAATATCGGAGGAACAAATAAGGATTTGGGATATATCTTTGCATTTATGGCGTTCCTGAAGTTCCTACGCTGTTGTTTTTGATAAAATCAACAAACTGTTTAAATACGAATCCATGCTTAAGCTCTCCGCTGTTTGTTTTTACTTTTGAAAATCGCCTTATGCACCGTTGCGAAAGGTCTACCGCTTCTATATCTGGCTCATTTTTACAGCCCGTTGCATTTGCGCTTATTTTTACCTGCCATGGTTCATTACATAGATAAGATTATGAAAAAGCGATGCAGTCAAAGGTCAAGGACTATTCACTTTGGCAGTTACTGTTTCTTCCGTACTCGCAAGCATGCTCGGCGGATTTTTGATAGATAATTTCGGTATACTTACAATGAATATTTGCGCTACCGCATCAAGTTTCATAGGTGCCATAGTAATAATACTGATAGTCAGCTTAAACAAATCCGTAGGTAAGTCAAATTCTTGATTTACAAAAAAACAAAACCGCTGATAAAAAAAGTGTTGACAGAAAACACCTAAAATGCTATCATATACATTGTTGACTTACAAAACAAAATAATTGTTGTGGCGGTGTAGCTTAGCTGGCTAGAGCGTCCGGTTCATACCCGGAAGGTCGGTGGTTCGAACCACTCGCCGCTACCATGTGGGCGTTTAGCCTCAGCTGGGAGAGCATCTGCCTTTACAAGCAGGGGGTCATAGGTTCGAGCCCCTATAACGCCCACCACATACCTAAATCTATTTATTAGGTCATGGCCTGGTAGTTCAGTTGGTTAGAATGCCAGCCTGTCACGCTGGAGGTCGTCGGTTCGAGCCCGATCCAGGTCGCCAGTTTTTTTATATGGTGGGTATCGTCAAGTGGTTAAGACGCAGGGTTGTGGCTCCTGTATACGCGGGTTCGAACCCACTATCCACCCCATTTTAATTTTTTTCGTTGGGGTATCGCCAGTGGTAAGGCAACGGATTCTGATTCCGTCATCCGCAGGTTCGAACTTGCTACTCTAGCTAATAATAAAAAAAGTCATACGACTTTTTATGCGGCGACATAGCCAAGTGGTAAGGCAGAGGTCTGCAAAACCTTTATTCCCCAGTTCAAATCTGGTGTCGCCTCCAGCCCTCTTTTTGAGGGCTATATTTGGCTCCATGGTCAAGCGGTCAAGACACTGCCCTCTCACGGCAGTAACTCGGTCTCGATTCCCGATGGAGTCACCATAAAAAGATGTTATCTTTCGATAACATCTTTTTTTCTTTCTCTACTAATTAAACGGATCGAAATTCGGATCCGCTCTTCTCGCTTCCGTATTCGTAATCGCCTCCATAGATGATATGATAGCGAGCTTATATACATCCTCTTCGTTACATCCTCTGGATAAATCGTTTACAGGAGCATCTCAGTCCTTGTAAAATAGGGTCCTATTGCCTCGTAATCTGCCATTCTCTGAACCAACTTGTATCCGATGTTTCCTGCTTGTATATCAGGGAATATGAATGTGTTGCCTGCCCTGCAACCAGCGATTCTTCACCTTTGAGCTTTTCTTTTTGCAACCTAGGTACAAATGCTGCGTCAAACTGTATTTCCCTCGTCGATAACAAGTTCAGGGAATCTTCCTTAGCTATTTCATAGCCTATTCTCACCTTGTCAACAAGCGGATCTTTTTCCGGATCCCTTAGTCGAGAAGCTGAGCATCGCAATCTTAGGATCGATACCGTACTTGATAGTTGTTTCAGAAGATTGCTTTGCAATCTCAGCCAAGTCTTCCGACGACGGTGTAATATTGATAGCGCAATCAGCGAAGATATATGTCTTATCTCCCTTAATCATTATATATGCGCCCGATACTTTTTGATATTCTTTTTACTTTTTATAATCTGAAGAGCCGGTCTTACTGTATCGCCTGTAGTATGAACCGCTCCCGATACGAGCCTGTCTGCCCTTTTTGTATATACCAGCATTGTTCCGAAATAGTTGACATCTTTGAGCAACTCGCTTGCCTGCTCCTCTGTGAGCTTGCCTTTTCTTCTTTCCACTAATGCTTTAACAAGGTCATCTCTTTTCGGGATATGTATCCGGATCTATTATAATCAGATTGCTTTGCGTCAGCTTCCATTTCTTGCGCCAGCTTTTGAACCTCCTCCGGTTTTTCCCAAAACTATCGGTTCCAAAGATTATCCGTCTTTAGCCTGATAGCGGCACCCACTACTCTCTTATCATTACCCTCAGGTAATACAATCTTGTGCTGATATTTTTTTGATTTTACCTTCAGCCTTATAAAAAAACGATTCCATTAAATTCCTCCTTCTGCTATACCTAGAAGAACACTACTACAACCGCATACGCCGTACAATATACAATACTATTTAATTTTAACACATTTTTATAATTTCAACTGCCAATTTATTTGCTTTTTGTAATTTTCAGGCTGAATTTCATCTCTTTTCTATTGTTTTTCTTGCCTGTAATCTCCGTAACCTCCAGTACATATACCAAAGTTCTTGGAATAGCTGCGGATTAAAAGTATGCATTTTTGTCGGGATGATACTGGTCCATCAGTTTTTTAAGGCATCTATTTTTTTCATCCTCGTTTTCCAAAAATTTTTATCGTCCCCTTACCCATTACACTGGAAAAATTATAAGTACAATAACCTTTTTCCTCTATATATTTGAGTTCGTGTCTGAATCCATTTCAAAAGACGCTCTGTTATCTTTCTTTATAAGCTCCACTTTGTGCCCTTCAAGTGCGCTGTGAAAAATATAGGCGTATTTTGTCGCCATCATCAGAAAAGTCCGAAATTCAGCGGCAATATATAAGGATATCCGTCGTCGTTCAGTCCAAGCCTGCATACGGTGCAGCTTCTCATAATTTCAATAAGTTCGTTCCTATCGCTTACCTGTCTATCGCTTCTTCTCATATAACTTCTCCTTTCACATCTTCGGTTATTTCTATATTATCCGCGCGAAAAATTTTAACCTCCTCAAGCTGAGATGCGTCGTAATCCTTTTCTTTTTGATAAGCTCAAACGAATCGCCCACATCCAAATACTTGCCCATAACCTCCGCAAGGCTTGGGAACAAATCTACTTTTTCGCCATCAAAATCGACCATTATAGTAATATGCGGAGCTTCGCCGCTTTCCTCTTTTGAATTGAACATCCACGCTCTATTCACATCTAAAGCTCCGTCAAATATTTTGTAAAGATCGTTTATCATTTTTAAATTCCAAGTTTGCGGCTTGGTTATTATAACTTTGCCCTCGTTTTTATTTGATTTTAATGCTCATTCCCATTATCACACTATCCGCAATTTCAATAAAACTGTCATCAAATACAAAAATTATGTTCAAACGGGTTTATCACTATACCTGCAAACATTTCCGCGCATCTATTACATAGTATTTCAAGCAAAGATAGTTGATTAACTGCAATTCCGTTTGCTTAAACTCTCCAAGCACCGCATCCTTGCCCAAAAAAGCCGGAATAAATCTCTTCCCCTGCTCATTTTCCAGAGTACGTAAAGTTTCCTTTGCTATAGCATTTTATCCTTTGTCGGTACGTAAAGCTCGAGTCTGTATAGCGCTTCGCACATTTTTGTACTGCGTTTCTTTATTTCTATTCTTTTCAAGCTCTGCTACCGACTCTAAAAAGTATCCGCAAGTTGCTTAATTTCTGATGCTTTTTTATCCATATGACACCTCCTACAATCGGTATTTTCATTATTGTGTGTCCAATAGTGTAAAATTCTGTATTTTATTTATTGTACCCTTTTTTTCTAGTTTTCCAATCAATCCGTACTTGACTTTAATTTTCCAGCTCTCGATCCCAGGTTCTGCTGCAAACCACAAAAAGAAAGTCGTTGCAAAAAGCATGAATCAAATTGAACACAACTCCCGTCATATAATACGGTATCAATTTTGCAAATGTAGGTTCTATAAGCCATGTCATACCGGCTCCCGTATCGAGTATCACACCGCACAGCGTAAAAGTTATAATCGCACCGAAAACGCAAAGGCTCGCTTTTGTTTTACGCAGCATACCTTTCTTAAACAGTATGCCCGCAGCAAGTCCCGTCATGCCGTAAGCAAACATCTGCCAAGGTGTTATTGCACTTTGTCCGAAAAACATATTGGAAGTAAAAGCTATTATTGCGCCCACCATAAACCCGCTTTCCGCACCGAAGCAAACACCTGCAATTATCGTTATAGCTATTACCGGCTTAAATTGCGGCAGCATAAAAAACGCCATCCTGCCCGCTGTCCCTATGGCTGCAAGACACGCTATAACCATTATTTCTCTAGCCTTTGGTGCCCGTGTTTCAAACGAAACGATAAACGGTATCATAGACTCCAGTATTATCAAAAGTGAAATAAAATAGTACTTTCTGTTCGCCAAGTACACCGTTCCAAAAATAAATTGTAAATGGAACCAGTATACATGTAATTAGTAACGCGAGCTTGCTCTGCTTGCTTTAACCTGCGCTTTTCACACTTCCTGTATGCTGTAATCCGAATTTCAAACTCTGCTGACGGGAAAAACGCGAAAAATCCTATCGCTATTTCCAAAAAACATAAGCAAATGCACCAAATACATCCTATAATCTACAAATTTGCCGTCCAGTTTACAGTAGGTTGTTCCAAGCGCTAACGCTGAAATCGCGGCTACTATATATGAAACCGCAGTTCTCCTTTTTATTTTTTTACAATTTCTCATTTACTAATTTTTAACCTTAAAAATTATCTCGTTATTTTTCCGCTTCATTGCTGTCATAAATTACATCTTCAAACAGCGACAATCCTTCTTCATCAATTTTGTCGCCAACCTTTTTCGGCAGCTTTATAATTTTTATTGCATGCGCAAATCACATCTTCCACAAGCACCGCCTGCGGCAAAATATTTCTTGACATTCTGCTTTACGGCGGTAGTATAAAAGTTTTTCCACATTCGCGTGCCTCATCTATACCTGTAATATTACCGTCAAAAAACATCGCGCACCTATTCGCATACGCTGCGCAAAATTCAATATCATGCGAAACCATTACCAATGTAACGCCCATCAAATTCAACTTTTTAAATATCCTTGCGAGCTTCAATTTGAAATGCGCATCCAGTCCTTTTGTGGGCTCGTCCAAAACAGCAAATTCGGTTTCAGTAGAAGCACTTTAGCAAGAGCTGCTCTTTGCTGCTCTCCTCCGGACAAGTCATAAGGATGCATTTCTCGCAATTCTTCAAGCTCGCACAGCTTTATCACCGCTTCAACTCTGCTTTCTTGTTCTTCATAAAGCAGTTTTCTGCCCGACAGCACTTCATATAAGTCAAGCTCAACCGTACAAACAGACTTTGCGGATTTTGCGGTAAAACTCCTATACTGATTCCCTCTTTGAGCATCACTTCCCTCTGTACGGTCTGCGCATTTTAGCCGCTATACCCAGCGTAGTTGATTTACCGGTGCCGTTTCCGCCGACAATCGCAAAAATTCTCCCTCCCTAACATCAAATGTCAATCCTTTGAGCACATCCGCATATCTTTTTCATATCTAAACCAGACTTCTTTCATGCTTAATATCTTATCTTTGATTACGCTGTCCGTCTGCCTTTCAAAAAGTAATGCTCTTATCTACTCCATGCGCAGATTCATATTGTTTCAGCCAATTTCTGCCCTCTTTTACCGTAATAGGACAGGAAAAATCGTTCGGTACTTCCGCATATATCCTCATAGGTGTAGGCATAGCGGCAAACATATCGTTTTCGATAAATCTTAATCGCTCTCCGACTTCTTTCGGAGTTCCGTCTACTATTATCGAGCCGTCCTGCATTACCAAAACTCTATCGGCAAGCGGCAAGACCTCTTCCAGTCTATGTTCCGTAATTACAATGCTCGTACCGAGTTCACTGTTTATTTTTATTGTTTCCAAAAATCGGTCGCAGCTATCGGATCGAGCTGACTTGTAGGTTCATCCAATATCAAAAATTTCAGGTTGCATTGCCATTATAGACGCAAGATTCAAAAGCTGCTTCTGCCCGCCCGAAAGAGTCGTAACTTCTTTGTGGAACCACGCCTGTATGCCGAAGAACGAAGCTATTTCGCGACTCTGCTTCGAATTTCCCTCAGTTTTGTAACCAAGACTTTCCAATCCGAAAGCAAGCTCGTGCCACACCTTATCCGTAACAATTTGATTGTCGGGCGACTGATGCACAAAATCCGATTTTTGAGCTTCAGCCGCTTGTCCCATTGAAAATATGTCCTCAGAGCATATTTCTATAGTTCCGCTTCGTATGCCGTGCGGAGCAAGATTTTTCTTGAAATGCTTAAGCAAAGTAGATTTCTGAACCCGATTTTCCGCAAAGACAAACAAATTCTCCGGACTTGATATCCAAATTTATATCCTTTAGAGCTTGCTTTGCCTGCCTCGGATATGAAAAATTTAAACCTCTAATCTTAATTGCTTCCATTTTTGCTTCCTCACGCAATTCAATAAAAATCGGCGTTGCGCACAATACAAAATAAGCTATGAACACAGTCGTGCGCACCCAAATATTCCCAAAACTTTTCATCGTAGGATAATAACGAAACCCGCGTTCCCTGCCAATGCTCCCACCAATACGCAAATAGCCGCAAAGACTATCACAGCTATCGCTTTCTTTATCTCTACTGTCAAAACTATATATTGAAAAAGCCGTTCTGCCCGGAAGTCCGTATCCTCTGCATTTCATGGAATCCGCCGTTTCAATAGCATTTTTCCAGTGCCCAGGTAACCATAATTGAAAGTATTCTAACAGCATGCTTCGTCCTTTTTGCATTATTGTTCCGTTTGACACGTCCCTTCCTATGCATTTTGCGCATACGATATATTGGCAAGTTCCGCTTTAAATCTCGGCACAAACCTAAGCACCATAGATAATATCAAAGACATCGCCGGTATGATTTTACCGAACAGGTATATGAATTTATCCGATGTCATTACCGCATTGTAACAAGAAAAACCATAGCATTACACTGACAAGCATTACAGCCGCTGCAATACCGTAAGTAATCGACTCTAAAGTCAGAGGATTTCCGACGAAAGGTATGTCAAAAATAGTCGCCCCTCGTGATTAAATGCAGGATTTATAAGCGCCGACATGAGCATCATCGGTATCATATAGATAGCTCCGAATTTTTACAGCCTTTTTACCCTTGATAAGCACGCTATAAGTAAATGCGCACGCAAGAGATAAATAAGCATACAGGATGCATAAAAATCATAGAATATAATATTACAAACCCGAAATATGTAAAATTTACTATCGGATGAAATTTAGAAAACTCATTCAACTGCGTAGTATCCTCCCACATCTATACCTAGATTACACGTATATACCCACTCGATTACATCTCCCTCTTTTCAGTTGGTAGCGGCTGCATCCATAATTTGGGAAACTATCCGTTCACCTTGTACATCCACCCCGAAAGCTCTCCGCAATCAAACTCGTAAAGATTGTGTATCCCTCGATATAAGCGCTATTATACATCGGTGTATTTTTGAAATTCCATATGGATTTTGTTTCTCTCTACACTCGCGAAGCAATACATTGAATACGCTTTCGCCCTTGTAAAATTCCACCTTTCTTGCCGCATATATAACCCCGTTTTTAGGCACCAGTTCAACTTTGTTCGGATCGAGCCACTTCATATTGTCCAAAATGGTGTCGCACCGTATCGAAAGCGTGCAAGTCCCTTTCTCTGATGTAATAACTGCATTTTGAGGTTCCACAGGTATCGGTTTTCCCTCAGGTACAGGATCTGTCAGGTATTTGTCCTTACCTGTTGCCTTGTCGATAACCATGCCGCTCGCTTTCAGAATATGCTACGCTTCCCTTTTTCACTCCAGGTGATGACACTCCGCCCGCAAGCGCCTTTGGCTGCTGCAAGTTTTTCCTCTGCTGTAAAGCCTCCTTCCGTTCCTCCAGGTCTTGACTCAAATCCGCTGTTTAGTTCCTCATCATTAGTAGCCACCTTTTTCTTCGCCAGTCCTTTTTATCGCTCTTTTGGCTTCCTGATTTTTCGGATTCGGCAGTGGCTTTCTCATCCACCGCTTCCTTTTCATTTAGCTGCTCTTTTTGTTTGCGTTTCCTGAGCTACTTTCGTATTTTTCAATTTTAAACTCCCTGCAGCCCCGGTGCATTTCCTCCCACCAAAAAGTGAATACAAGCGCTGCAACAACCACTGCTGCTATTAAAATTTTTGCCTTTATACTTTGCTACACTCACTTCCTTTTTTTACATTTTTCAAAAATGTGAAACAGGCTGCTTGCAAAATTTTCACAAACAGCCTTATTTCTTTAAATAAGTTTTGCTTCTTTTTAGCATATTATATACCATACTTGCTATTTCTTCTCTTTTTAGCTTTTTGAGGTTCAACCTTTTTGTTCATTACTGTCAAGTATGTTATTATTATAGCAAAATGCCAACGGTCCCTGCGCATATCCCGAAACCGTTACGTAGTCGTCAAATCCTGCGAGCACATCCCTTGCTGCCGCAGTATCGTAATCTGTATTCATACCGCAAAGTTTCGCTGCTCTTGCCACCATTGCCGCCGCCTGCTCTTTTGTAATTGTACCGGACGGAGTAAAAGTATCGTCCGATGTTCCCGCGATTATGCCTTTGCTCTCAGCAGCACCTATGTACTTGGCAGACCAATGATCTAGCGGAAATATCCTTGAATTTACCGGTCGTTTCTTCTTTTAGTCCGAGCGCTCTCACTACAACAGTCGCAAACTGCTCTCTACTCATATTCTCATTAGGTGCAAAGTTGTCCGATGTCATACCGTTTAAAATTTCTCTGGCAGCGAGTTCCTCTATCGCAGTCTTACTCTTTACTCCCTGTAAATCCTTAAACGTAACGCCTTTTTTTGTTACAGCAGGTACTTTTACACCGTTTTGCTCGCTTACACTCGTGCCTTTATCAGTTTCTCCTACTGTAATGGCGTCGCTCATCCTATATAAGCTGTTTTTACCGCTTAAGGCCCTATCGACAGCTACAAGACCGTAGAATCCCTGCTCCGTAGTCATCTGATTGTTTCCGTTTCCTCCGCCTATTACATGTAAAAAGCCGCCATCCGGATTTCTGAACAGCAATATATTGTCTACAAGTGTTTTCCCGTTTTTGTGAACCTTGGATCGTCAAACGGTATCCCCAGTTCGCATAACGCTACCAAGACCTGAACCGCACTCTCGCAATTTGTAGTACCCCAGCTCGAAAACCCGCTTTCACCGTCTTGCTTCTTTGCCATGCAATTCAGCGCTTCTTCCGTTGCTTTCTTTTACAGCCGGCATATGCTGATATTTGGCTAAAGCCTGCAACGCCATTCCTGTAATATCCGGATCTGCGACATCGTTCATATCGAACTTCAAGTATCTCCCACTATATCCTTATCGGCAGGCTTGTTTTTACCTACTTTCGTACCGCCGAACAGCGACCATCCTCCATCCCGGCAGCTGACAATCGAGTATCCTTTGTATATACATCTCTCTTGTAGCCTGAGTCTTTGCCTTTTTATTTATAGGCATCGGGTAATTGCGTGAATCGAGCGCTATAAGCGCCCATATAGGTCCGTTAAGTCCCTGCCAAATAGTCTTGTCGTAATCTCCAAGCGCAGTTGTCAAATCGTAACCTGCAACATTTCTGGCATCTTTTTCCTATGGAAGAAAGTGCAACTATCAGCCTGCTGTACTCCGTATATTTTTTTATCGTGTAATTCTGCCGTTGAGGTCTTTTACATATTCTTCGACTCTTTTATAGTAGTCGTTGTAATATTTATCCGGAACAGGATATCCGCTTCTTGCAAGTCCCAAAACCGCCCATTCGCCTCCAATCGAACCTCACGCGCGGTTCTTTGACGGTTTGATATACATACTTAGCCGTTTCGTTGACATACTCTGAGACTGTCTGTTTACTTACTGCAACACTCATTGATGCATTTGTAACAATCATACACATAACCATTACAAATATCAAAAACTTTTCGAAGTGCGCTCTTATTCATTTTTCATTTTCACTCCTTTTGCCTTTTAGCTTGTAGCCTTTGCTTTATCGTCGGTTTTCTTTTCCGTCGCTTTGGATTTTTAATACATTTTCCATATAGTTTTTGAGTATGGTCGCGGCTTCTGCTCTTGTTGCCGTTCCCTTCGGAACCAATGTTTCTTTCGTTCTTCCTGCTATCAGTTCCTCTGCTACCGACCACTTCACAGCTTCGCTCGCCCAATCGGATACATCTTTCACATCTTTGTAGCTTGAAAGGTCTTTGCTCTTATTTGCATCGAGTTTTTGTACTTGCTGTATCTTTGAAGCATTGCAGCCATTTGCTCTCTTGTAATCTGATCGTTTGGCGCAAATGTGCTTTCGCTATATCCTGCAACTATTCCTTCGCGGCTCGCCCAAGCTACCGCATTTGCATACCACGCATTCGCTTCCACATCCTTGTACTTCACAGCTTCTGCAATCTTTGGCTCTTTTTTTCAACTCGATAAAGTATCGTCGTAAGCATTGCTCTACTTAGCGTTCCTTGCGGACTGAACTTATCGTCGCTCACACCCTGCATAAGTTTGTTTTCAAATGCGTATTTAATCGCCTCGTATGCCCAGTGTCCCTGCACATCTGTAAACGGCATATCCGTTGCCGCTTCAGGGCTTACCACAAATATACTCAGATGATCTACGGATAATTTGATATACATTTTTCCGCCTATATTCACGCACTTTCCTATAAGATTTGCTTTGCTTCCGTCCGCAGATATCTGCGTTACAGGATATGCCTTTCCTACTTCAAACTTTTCGTTTACAGGCAGCATTATCTCTATAGGGCTTTGCAAACTTCGTGATACCTTTTCCTGCCGACTCTATCTTAACTTCCACTACTACCGCAGATTTGTTTTCCATCAACTTAGAAGCCGCCACATCCTTCACTTCACTCTTTTCTTTTAGTGCTATGGTTATGGATATATCACTTCCCTTAGCTTCTTTTACTATGCTATCCATAGCTTGCGCAGATATATTTACCTGTCCGCTCTTTGTTTCTACGGATACGGACATATCCTTTTGGGCTGCCAGCATTTCTGCTGATGCTTTAGGTATGCTTACATTTATAGCTTTTGCATTTTTCAGTCCCCTGCGGTTCTATGATTATCTTCTTTTCTCCTGCTTTTGCAGCTTCCGTTATAACCTTGTTTACCGCATTTGCATCCAGTTTCGCTGTTGCCGTATCACCTTTCACCTCTGTCTTAGGGCTCGATTACATTGCTTACAGGTGCTTGCTCGCTTCCTGAAATTGATCCCTGCAGATGTTTCCACTTTCAGCGTCTTGAGTCTTTCTACAAGTTTATTGTAGTTTGCTGTATCCGCTATAGTGATGTATTTTTTTCTGTGCGTCATTAAGTGCCTTATATAGACTGTTCGCTTTTTCTATGTCGGACTTAGCACTTCTAACAGCATCGTCTTTTGCCTTTGCTTCGTTTGGAAGTGCTGCAAGTGCTTTTGACCTTGTCGATTTCTGCAAAGAACTTAACCTTTTCATAAACAACTGTAAATGCAGACAGTTCGTCAGGAGTTATCTTGGCTTTTTCTTCGCTGTTCATAGAGTCGTAACTCTCTTTGATAGCATTAACTGTACTTTCATACTTAGTATAGTTGTTTAAACTTATCCTATTCACAGTAGGCAGAGCTTTGATTCCATCTTTTACGAATGTCGATACGCCATCAACTATCCTTATAGTATAAAGGCTTCCTGTATAATCCCTTGCCTCCGCACCTTGCTTTGTTCATAGACTGGCCAAGACTTATCGCCACAGCCTATGTAAACAGTATCACCTTTTTAACAGGTACGATTCTTGTTTTCTTGAAGTATGCACTATCCGAGTTGTATCTGTTAAAGGAATGTCTTAACCAAGTAGTTTTTATTTTTGCAACAGGATTAATGGTAAGAGCATCGTTATTGCCGGATGAAAGCACATACATATATTCTTTCACATCAAGGCTAAAGTTTGAGAACAGCTTCCCCTTTCCTGTAATGTCGAGACTTGCAATTCTGGTATCTGAGTGCCCCATGTACCGCCTAGATCTACTCCGAGGTTTTGAGTGTACATGGCGTGGATTTCGTCGCCGTCTTCAAGTTTTCCGTTTCTGACACCGAATGCATTGAAGCCCTCGTTTGTAAACCAGTCGTTTAAAGTTCCCTATCCAGCCCGAGCCTCTTTCTCCCGAAAAACTCTCCAAGTCTATTTTTCTCTGTCGTTGACTACAAAATCACTACCGTCTCCTTGGTATTTTCTGAAAGTTTAATTGATGCAAGGTAAGATATGCCATAGTCATCCCAACTTGAGGCATTTCCTGACTTCCTGTACTCAATGACAACCTTTCAGCTGAAGCGCTTTAAGTATAGATGTCATCATAGTATCGTTTTCTCAAGATCGTACCAACCGTCTATAAGTCTTCCAGCCATGCGGCATCGCTACCTTTAAATGTCTGATTCTCAACAATCACATGAACTTTTCCTACCTCAAGTCCAAAATCCGGCAACGCCACTCCTGATTCTCCTCCATTTGAAGTACGGGTTCTGTTTTCTTGTTTTATGGTTTTTACATTTGACATTTCCATCATTGCCGTATTTTTAGCTGCCACAACTGCATCTGTACTTGTTGCTTCGCCTATAGCTTTTTAAGCCCTTAGCTTTGGCTTCTTCTATCTTCTTCCAATTTTCATCAGTGTATTTTGTTTTTAACATACTTTTGCAAATTCCGCTTCAAGCGCCAGCTTCGCTGTCTCCTTTGCACCGGGATCGTTTTGCAAGTTGCATAGCGCCGTATTCTGCTTCACTCATCTGTTTTAGAGATTTTTAAGTTCCGTTCCCGTAACTCCGTCCGGCATGGTATAGTCGATGTAAAACATCTTTTTAGTATCTCCCGGAGATGTAGGATTAAGTTCCAGCCTGTCGGCAGGGTCTCCAAGCTCCACCATTTATACTGTATGCAAGTCCGAAGTGCTCCTTGCTCGTATCCAGATATCTTCGCATCACAAGCCTATCGCCCGGAATCATATCTGCTTCTTCAGTTTGATATTCGTTTATCTTGCGACTGAATACAGGTTCTCTTACGTCCTGTGTCGGATTGTCTTCACCGTCCAGATGAGTCTTGTTACTCCAAGAATAAAAATTTAATCTTTCCGTTACTGTCAAATACCTTGTTGAAATTTCCCGCTTCAGTAGACCAGCCCGGATCGTTTTGCCAGCTTTTAAATCGCTTTGATTGCGAAGTTACTTTTAACGGATTAGGTATCTTGTTTAAACTTCCATCTGCAAGTTTTGCGATTGCCGCCCCTGATTTTTTTCCTGTTCCGCTTCCGAAAGCAAACTTCTTTTGATAGTCATTTAACTGTTTATCAATTTTTGAATATCTTGTATAATCATCGTATGCTTATAGTTTGCTTCTTTCAAATCTGCCGGCAATTTGGAGAGTAGCGCACTGAGCTTTGCGATTATATCCTTGTGATTTCGTATGTTATTCGGTTCTGTCGCTATAGAATCCATCTTGTTGAAAAAGCACTTCGTATGTCTCTAAAAAGTTCTTTTAAATTTTTAGACTTAGGAATGAGCATCACTAAGTTGTCATACCAAGTTTTTTTACTTCATCATATGTGTGTGGAAATTTGAAGTCATACTCATGCACATCGTTGAAATACTCCTCGGCTTCTTTGAGTTTTTTTCCGCCTTATACTGTTCAAATAACCTCTTTTCTTCATCCTCAGATACCGCATCTACCTTTATTACCTGATAATCTCCCGCCTGCATCGTATAGTATTTACCGGGGGTTATATTTCTATATACATCCTCAAAGAAATATTCGTCCTGCTTCATGTTGAAAAACCTACAGTATAGTATCCCGGTTCTGCAAATATATATTGAAGCCTTCCCGATTTATCCGTTTTCGCTGTGGTCATATGCTCTATTCTGGAAATTTTATTTTCTTTTGACGGATTGCTCGTAAATAGCACGATACCGTCTTTTTCAAAATCCTTACTTTGATTTGTAAGCAAACTTCCCTTTACATCTACCGAGAAATCACCTTATCTCCGACTTTGAGAGGCTTCTCTATCTTTTCGCTTCAATATTGGCTATACTTTTGTTCTGCATACGGATATGCACTGCACCCGGAACTAAATTGTATGTGAGTATTTGAGTAGTATCATAACCGCTAGATGCTTCCCCTTTGTAATCGTCAAGAACACCCTGACTACCTTGATTTTTGTCGCCATCAGTGCAGCTGTATGTTTTTAACTCATCGTTATAAGCTACCCCGTTTAGTGTATCAGATGCAATCTCGTTACTTCCTATATATTCGCCGTTTAAATACAGTAAACATATAGTTTTACTGGATTTAAAAATTGTGATTATATTCGATTGGGAAAGTGCAGAATAGATATTCGTATTTCCTACTCCAAGATGAAGCTTATTTTCATAAAACTCCATACTCTTATCGTTTTCCCTCACGACCCTATAAATATTAAACCCGCGGATCGTCGTAAAGTAGTTATTCACGTATTCAAGTTCTATATCTATATCCTTTGCGCTTACAAGAGCTTTTCTAGCTTCCTGACACTTGTAATAATCAAAAATCCACGGGTATTCTCTATCCCGTATACTACCGTCAAACTGCCTTTTGGCTATAAAAGGTCGTATGTTTATATTTATATTCAGGTCATTTATGACTTTGTTGTAAGCTTTTTCATAAATTTCCCAACTATCACCTGCGTAATCTTCCTTATTCATTTTGCCCGGTTCGTATTTTTCAAGTGTAGCAAGCATCTCAGGAAGCTGCATTGAATAAAAAGTTCTACTTTTTCACATAACTTTCTTTGTTTATAAACGGATACTGCGGATAGTAATTATCGTTGGCCTTCACGACATCATTAAAAATATGGATACCGTTTTTCATTGAAAATAATAGTTGGGCTTATTTTCCAATATAAATCATCAATTAATTCTTGACTGTATTTATTAGTAGGTTTTCCTTCTTTATCATATAAATTTTCAAGTATCTCCCGTGCTTTTTCAAGGTTGGCTTCATACTCCATCAAGCTGACCTCACTTGCCGCAACCTTTTGCTTTTTAAAAATCACTGCTATCCGTTTGCGTCCAGTAATAAACGGCATCTGCCAAAAAGCGTTGCATTTACCTCTGTTTTCGGCAAAAAATCCTTTCATTGAATTTTTTAAGTTCTGAAGTCGCCTTTTCTACATCTGCCTTAAGAGCATTTTTATCATCGTTTACTTTTTTTAGCTTTTTCATATTTTTTTCTTTAAATGTAAACCAATAGCCTTTTTTTAGCTTTTTCTTCTTTTTTTGCCAGTGCACTAAACTTTTGCCATATTCATCAAAAATCACTCATCTTGATATAACCGGAGCTACTATATCTATCGTATTCGGTATAATAATCAGATTCTTTTGCTAAAATCTGTTCTGCATCCGCTATAGCTGATTGTAAAAGCGGATTTATCGATAGCTTCTCTAGTCGGAACAGCAATGATGAATCCGATGTTATCATCTTTATCATCAGGTTCTAATAAACTCAAACACAAAAATAATAACTTAAAAGCCTTTGTTAGTATATTCTGAAATTATATTTATTGCTTCACTATCATTCCCTTTTGAATAAATCCTCAACTTGAATAGTTGCTCCATCACCGGAAATGGCACAGTTAATTTCATTTATCTTTGTAAACTCTTCATTAGTTTTTACATGAATAATTCCCTAAAGAATAATCTCCGCAGTCATCATATTTTTTTCTTTTTTTATCAGCCTGAAACGGCTCATCAAACACATAAATTTTTTTCTGCATTTTGTGGCAATTCAATAAAAATACATCGCATCGCTACATACTCGTGTATCATCCACATTCCAAAATTTCAACTCTGTTTTAATCATCGGTACAATAAATTCTGTACCGATTTCCGTTCGAACGCTTATTTTTCATCCGGTAATTCTATATATTTTATTTTTTTCGTTAGCATATGATACATTCACACAAAAACTCAGTATTATAAAGATAATTGTAGTTTTGAAACATTTCCACATATTCTACCTCCTATGAAATTTTATTTTTCTCATACCTCATCATCCTCACAAGAGCGGCATGAACTTCTTGCGATTTCGGAGCAATTCTTTCGCCTATACAAAACTTCGAAACTTCATCTTTATATAGGCGCTGCCTATGCACCATGGAAACCACCTCCTAGAAAAATAAACAAAAAGCAGACGCATACCGACCTTTCGGTCAATATTGTCTGCTAAGATAAAAACTACATCAATGAAAAATTTTATAAATCCAAATCCAACAGTCCCTTTGTTTTTGATAACTTTTTGTACTTTTCGATTTGTATTTGATTTTTGCAAAAATCAATCAAGTAATTTCAGGTGATATCAGTGTAAAAACTAAGATGAGTTTTTATGTAGGTCTTCTGACTTGCATATTCAAGGCGATTTTGCTCGGCAAAGATTTTTGCCCGCTCGCCTAACGCCTACACCTCGCCTTCCCGGCTAATCCACTACAGACGCCAGTGGCTTGTTTTCACAAAAGAGTATCGGCTACATGCTCACAGCTATAGCTTTATGGTTTACCCACCCTCCCTAGACAAATGGCTTGTTTTCAGCCTTCTTGGAAGAGGTTCCTTTAAAGTATGTTCAGGACTTGCACCTGATTCCCTTGTCTTCGCAGACAAGTATGTGTCCAAGCTTGTCAACCTCACGTTAATGTAGTAGCCTGAAACGCTTGGGTCGCACATTTAATCTCATTTGAATTTCGCAAAAGTTTTCTGAATACCCTTTTTCAAAAATTCAAACTCAATCTTATAAGTATATTTTAAAAAACTTTTTTTATCAATTGTCAAGTGGTTTTAATTATTTTCTTCACCATTTTTTTCCGTGAGAGTCCCCCTGCTTGCAGGAAATCTGCAAGCAAATGCTCACTTATATGATCGTTCGGCTCGATTTCATCCGCATTTAAATCAATTTTGTCGACTATTTTCCCTTTATCCATGACTATCAAAAATCGCACAAATAATAGCAAAGAAGGAAATCGTGTACTATAAAAACATATGTGAGTCCAAATTTATCCTTTAAATCACCGAGCAACTCAAGTATCTGTTTTTGCACAAGATAATCAAGTCCGCTAAGCGCTTCGTCCAAGATTAAAATTCTTGGTTCTATCATCAAACTGCGCGCTATACATAGTCTTTGCAGCTGTCCTCCGCTTAGGCTCCTCGCCTTCTGCTTCAAATCTACGCCCGAAAGTTCAACCATTGCAAGCATCTCATTTGCTTTGTCGATTCTGCTTTCGGTATCAACTTCTTTTTATAAAATATTTTGAGCGGTTCAAATAGCACATCCTCAACCGAAAATTTCGGATTTACCGCTGCAAAAGCGTTTTGAAATACCATCTGTATGTCTTTTTCAAAAACTGCTCCGAATTCTTTGTTAGAGTCTTAACCGGCTCATCATTTACAAATATTTTGCCGCAATCAATATCTTCCAAACCCACAATGATACGAGAAAGCGTGCTTTTTACCGCAGCCGCTTTCACCCATTATCCTGATAGATTTTCCTCACTTATTTCAAAACTTATATCGTCAAGTATTTTACAATCCTCATAACTTTTACTTATGTTCTCGAGCCTTAAATTCACCTAAAACACCTCTTATCTACTTTTTTTCGTCTGGCATAAACCCTATCCTGCATCAGTTCCTTGCCGTAATCCGTTTTAGGGTTTTCCAATATCTTAGCGGCCTCTCCGCTTTCAATTAGCTCGCCTTGCTTCATTATGATTATTTCATCTGCGAGCGCTTTCACAAGGCTGTAATCGTGCGTTACGACTATCAGGCGCGTTCCTCTATCTTTACAAGCCCCAAGCACCTCTATTACCTTTTTGCGTATTGTAAGTGTCGAGTGCCGATGTCGGTTCATCCGCTATGAGTATTTTTCGGCGACAGCTCCATCATCATTGCAATCATAACTCTTTGAAGCATCCCGCCGCTTGGTTGAAACGGATACTTCTTTGCAAGTAAATATCCGTTTTTCAGATTAAAAATTTTTCGAGTGCATTCTTGAATCTTTCGAGTGCTTCTTCCTTTTTCCAATCCGAGTTTACTTTTTAAACAGTTCGACAGCATGAGAGCCGATAGTCTGCATTTCGTTAAACAGCCCCATAGGATTTTTGCGCTATGTATGCCACATAATTACCCCTAAGCGCCTCCCATTCGCGCTGCGCGACTTTCAAAATTTCTTTTCCGTCAACGGTAATACATCCCTCTATCTTGGCGGTTTGCGGTCTTTGTCCGACAAGCAGCCTTGAAATAAATGTCTTTCCGCTACCACTCTCCCCCACAATAGCAAGCGATTTGTCAGTGTCAACCTCAAAAGTAAGGCTCCTTATAATTTCCCTATCATCTATTTTTGACATTTAGTTTATCGAATATTATTTCTCCCATAAGCGTACATTTTCCTTTTTCTCAAAATATTCTCCAAGGAGATTAAACGAAAGTACCGTTATGAATATCGCCATTCCCGGATACAACACCAATTCAGGTATACTTCTAAAGTAAGGCTTTGCATCGTTAAGCATCATACCCCACTCCGCCACGTTCGGTTGGACGCCTATTCCCAAAAATGAAAATCCGGAAATCATTAGGATTATCTCTCCTGCATTCATAAGTGCCACTATAAGAACCGGTTTGAATACGAACGGTAAAATATGCCTATACATTATGTACCACGAAGGTGCTCCCTATCGCCTTCGCCGACAATACGTACTCGCAGTTTTTCACATTGAAAACCATATTTCGCAGCAGCCTTGCATAGTAAACCCAGCCAACCGATACCACGGCCAAAAATAATATTACCTATGCCCTGTCCCAATATACCTGCAAATGCCATCGAAAGCAAAAACACGGGGAACGCCAAAATTATATTTGCAAACCAAGTAAATATTTTTTCAACTTTACCTCCATACCAACCTACAATCAGCCCGATAGGACACCCTATCAGCAAATTCAGCACTATTATTGAGAATGTAATTGAAAGGGATAGCCTGCTACCGTAAATTAGCCTTGAAAAATACATCCCGTCCCATATGGTCCGTTCCTAGGAAATGCTCCCCACTCGGCTTTTGTAATTTATCCGAAAGCTCCATATACTGCGGATCGTACGGCGCAAGCATGGAGCAAAGACAGCTGTACATATGAGCGTAATTGCGATTGCAAGTGCTATATAAAACAATATATTTCTATTTTTTTCAAGCTCTTTGTCCCCCTCATATGCGGATTCAAATAATACACAACTTGCTGCGTACCCGAATTTATAACTATAGCCATTACACCGAAAAAAATAGCAGTGATCCTTGTATCAAAGGTAAATCTCCAACTTTAACCGCAGATACGAACATTCTTCCAAGTCCCGCCACGAAAAACACTTCTTCTATCAAAATACTTCCCTGATATTAAATACATTATGTTGGAACTTAGGACTGTAAATGTCGGAATTGCAATGTTTTTTAGCAAATGGTTGCCTATTACATACTTCCTTGCGACACCCCTTAACAAGGCATTTTTGACATGAGGTTTTTCCATTTTCTTCCAGCAGAACTTTTCGGATAAAAGTCCTGTTTGACCTACGAGCGGCAGCATCAAGCAAAAATGCCGGTATAATATATGTTTCCAACCCGCCCATTCCGAAGCCGGTAAAATTTTCAGTATTATCGAAAAACTATTATCAACATATAACCAAGCCAAAAATGTCGGTATCGAAACACAGACAAAAGAAATTCCCTGAGCAACATAATCTACGGCTTTGCCGTTATTTAACGCTCCGAAAAATTCCTATCGCCGATGCTGATACTATCAAAAATCACAAACGCAACAAACCCCAGCTTAAAGGTCGGTTCCGTAGCTTCTTTTTATTATATCGAGTACAGGCCGCTTTTTAGCATACGAATTTCCCAAATCCAACTTAACAGCCTTTGAGAACCATATACCGTACTGCTCAGGCAGCGACTTGTCCAAGTTCAGCGTCTGCCTCGCATGAGCCAAAGTTTCCTCGGTTACTCCCACATGTATAGAGCGAAGATAATTCGCTGCAGGATCTCCGGGTTGCAGTTTCACAAGAGCAAATGTCAAAATTGATATTACAAAAAGTGCAAGGAAAAAACAAAATAATTTGCTTTTAATACTCGAATACAACGCGTTTTAATATCTCCCACAAAAATACTCCTTTTGCAAAAATTCTTTATATACAAAAGGTAGGATAATCAAAAGACCATCCCACCTTGTAAACATCAGTTATTTATATTCTATTTAACCTTTTCAGTGTCCCACACAGGAAGTCTATTTTCTTCAGGCATAAACTTAACATTCTTAAGCTCGCCTTTTTCTGTATACCATAAGCATCGACTGATATGTGATAGGTACGCTCGAACGCCTGGTCATGTAATGTTGTCAGCACATATTCGTACTGTTTTTCATCTTGTCTTTATTCGGTTCTACAGAAGCGCTTTAATTGTAGCATCAAGCTCCTTCTTCATTGGAAGTCCAAGCTGAGCTGCATAATCCGGTCCTCCATTGTCGGAAACTTCCGTCATGGACTGTAAGAATGCATGTGGATCCCAAGGTGGTCCCCAAGAGAATTTCTGGAGCATATCGAAATTACCCTTAGCTCCGTTTGCCCAGTATGTTTTTCATCCAAAGCCTTTATCTCAACATCAACACCAATTTTTTTCCATTCACCTTGATATACTCGGCGATGCTCTTGTCGGTAATTTTGGATGCTATATACGGAATGTCAGCCTAAATTTCTTTCCGTCCTTTTCTCTAATGCCGCCGGGTTCCGAGCTTCCAACCCGCTTCAATCAAGCATACTTTCAGCTTTTTTTCAAATCGTAATCGTATGGTTCAAACTCGAAATCGGTATTCGGAACATTCGGTGCGAATATTCCGTCAGCCGGTTTTTCAACTCCTGCAAAAAATATTTTTTTAGATATATTTTTCTTTGTCAATAGCGTGATTCAAGGCTTTTCTTACTGTAACATCCTTCAAAATCGGATTAGTCGTATTCATAAGAAGAAGTCTTGTTGTCATAGGATCTGACGATTTCGTAACATATTGCGGATCTTCTTTGTAATCCCTAAATCTATCAAGGCTGATTAGTCCGTTACCGTAAATCAGGTCAATACCCTTAGATTCAAATTCCAAAGCAAGCGTTTCGCTGTCAGGAATTACCTTTATAATTACTTTGTCTACTTTTGGCGCTTCGCCCCAATAATATTTATTTTTTTCATATACGGCATACTCATTATCTTTGTGTTCTGTAAGAACCCATGCTCCCGTACCGATAGGCTTTTTAATTCCATGTGCAGTATCACCGTCGTCAGGGAAGCCTGCATCTCCAAGCATCCTGATAGGTCTAATCATAGCAAGGTCATAAAGCGTTGCAGAATAAGGATTCTTAAGCGTAAATTCAAATGTATCGTCATCTACCGCTCTAAAACTGTCCAAATATCCCGTAAAAGCGAACCACGCATGGTTCCCCTTGTTTGCTTCCGAAAATATAGTATCGAAGTTCTTAACTACATTCTGCGCGTTAAAATCCGAACCGTCCGAAAATTTCACACCTTTTCTCAAATGAAATGTGTAAGTTTTTCCGTCCTCCGAAACATCCCATGACTCTGCCAATGCCGGCTTAATTTCCCCATTCTCACCGTAATAAACAAGTCCGTCATATACCATGTCCTGTGTTATGAATTGACTTGGCAAATACATATGTGGGTTCAAATCTCCCGTAGACTCCTCGTTAAATGCCAGCTTCAGCGTATTTTCCGATTCGGATGCGTCTGTGCCGCCGTCTTTACCGCCACACGCAACAAGTGAAAGCGACATTACCGCAATCACAAAAAGCGCAAACCCTCGTTTTAAAATGATTTTCATTTTTCCTCCTTTTCGTTACTATATCTTCCGGTTAACAATGTGCAATTTTCAATATAGTTTCGCCATATGCAATAAAAAGTTCGCCACAGCTAAGGGCGAACTCTTATTTTCACTTCACTATCCTCATAGCTGTACATGAATTCACATTATGGGCAGTGATCCGCTAATTGATTTTTTTCAATATACGGTTGTGGGACAGCGGAGCTTCAAACTCTCTTCCCTGCCTTTTCGCAAGCAATTTGTACTCGCTTTCATAATGGCTACTATATTAAATTTACATCATATGTATTATTTATACACAGAAATCCGATTTTCAATCATCAAAACAAAAATTATATTTTTGTATGTAGATATGTATTCTCTAAATTCCTCTGTAAGAGCACCGAATTGCTTGATACCGTTTGTGAGGGCGCTCAATTCGTGTATAAATCCGTTAACATTTCCTCCAACAACCTGTGTTGCTGCGGAATTTTCCTCCGATGCCGCAGCCTGTGCCTGAACGAAATTAAATACCTGATCTATTTTTTCCGTCTGTTCCTGAAGCTCGGCTACGGATTTCAGCATCTTTTCTCCGATTTTCTCCAGTTTTTCGTTTGTAATCTTAGTCTGCTCCACTGAACTTTGTATGAACTCGCTTTGATTTTTAACATTTTCATACTGCTCGGTTATCTTGTTTTGCAATATGACCGATTTCGTCCAAAAATCCGAAAATGCTGTGCGTAATATCTTCTGCCGCACCTGCCGACTGATCCGCAAGCATTCTAACCTCCCCTGCAACCACGCTGAACCCTCTGCCGGCTTCTCCTGCACGCGCAGCTTCAATGAGACGCGTTAAACGAAAGGATATTTGTTTGGAACGATATGTCGGATACAAATTTCGCAACTTTTTCGATTTCCCGCCCGCGATTTGTAATTTGCTCACTGTTATTTTTGAGCTCTTCAAATTGCATCATTATATCGTGCATAGCATCCACTGTACGGCTAAGTCCTTGGAACGACTCGTTTATATCGACCAGTATAGCTTCAAGTTCCACCTTGCTGCTGTTTTCTTCTTCTGACAAATTTGTTAGCCCTTGTAAATTTTCATGCAGCACTTCTACAACTTTTTTCCGCCTCAATAGCCTGCGAATGTACATTTCCTTCGAGCTGACCGACTACTTCCGATATACCCTTGCTGTTCTTATCCATATTGTCAGCAATTTTACGAAGATCCTTGCCAAAGCCCTGTAGCTCCTCCGTCATAGAGCTGAATTCGATAAAGTCCTCGGACACCAAATTCTTCGCACCGCTAATCGATCCGCTGAATCTTTCGATAAAATCTCCGCCTGTATGTATATCGGTTGAAACCAAAAGTCTTTGTCGCTTATGCTTTCTATTTCCCTTGATAACCTTCTAAGCGGAAAGGCAAGCGCCGCAAAGCTGATATAGCTGCATAGCGCACTTAAAAAGCACAACAATACCTACACCGCCCGTGTATATACCTGCAAGCGACAAACCGCCTGCAACTATAAACGAAACGATAGCCGCCAATATTCCCTGCTTTATACCGAAATCTTTGATAAATCCGAAAGACAAAAATTTGATTCAATCTGTATTTCTTAGTTTGACGAAGTTCATATGGGAATGTTATCTTTAATTTTAGCTCTCCGTCTATACGATGCACTTCTTCCACTTGCAACTTTTCTTTTGAAATGTTCCTGTGCACCTTCAATCAAACCCATGAAATAGTCAAACATATTTCTCTTTGATCTATATATAAAATAAATGCTGTTTTCGATAGTATTTCGACGTCCAAAGCCGGAGGATTGGAGCCCGGTACTTTCTTTCTTACTATTTTTGTGCACATTGTTCATCGCATCAAAGAAATAATATAAATTTCGTTTTGTTAAAAAAACAGTGAATACGATTCGTAAAACGCCTTTACATTATCTTTACCTATAATCGCCCAAAGCTCTGCAGTTGACATTCCTGCATCTTTAGCCATTGCAGCTATGAATTTCTGTACCTTTGCATCATCAATATTATCGAAGGGGGATATCGGTACATCGGGATCGATACCTGCGCTTCTCATATTATCCTCAACCCTGTCAGGATAAAGTTCCGTCAAAGTCTTAACCCAAGTTCCTACTACTGTTCCTTTCACTTAATTCCTCCTATACACACCATAAATTGCTCTAATTTCCTCCATATATACTATTCTACCCGCAATTTGTAAAATAGTACTCAAATTATCGCTCATTTTTGATTCATAATGCTCGCATATTTCACTAGAGATGATCCGTATTTGTTCCGTATTGAGTCAATTGCAGAATCGAGCTTTTCTCCCCTCTCTTTGTTTACATTCGGTTCGTCGAAAAGACTCAGCTGCTCACTTTGCCTTTCTGCAGAAAGCTCCGAAGCTCCAAGCGCGAAAAGTCTGACCGATGTCGGCCTATTAGGAAAGTTGTCATATAAGTCTAATGCGGTTTTATATATCTCATCTGTCAAATTGGTTGAATTTGCGAGCTTCTTTTGGTGTGAAAAATACTTGAAATCTCGGATCCTTGATTTCCAGTTTCACTACACCTGCATAGAGAGCTTTTTCGCCGCAGGCGAAAAAGCTACCATGTCCGACAGGTTTCGCAGAGCCGCAGTGATTTCACTGCGGCTCACGAGATCGTGTTCAAATGTCATGCCGTGGCTTATGGATTTAGGTATATCCTTTTTGCCCGTACGGCGTAACATTTGAATCTGCGAAACCGTTTGCATACTGCACCAGTGAAAGTCCGTTTTTCCCGAGCAAGCGGCTGACGGCTGCGCCGTCAGCCCGAGCTAGGTCCCCAATCGTGAAAAATACCCTAGCTCGGCGAGCTTTTTGCGGTGGCTTTTCCGACGAAAAAAAGCTCGCTTGCCGGGCATGGGCCACAAAAGCTGCCTGAAATTTTCTCTTGATATTACAGTAGTCGCATCCGGCTTTTTATATTCGCTTCCCATTTTTCGCAAATATCTTATTAAACGATACTCCCACGGAAAGCGTAAGTCCAAGCTCCAACTTGACCGTATTTCTAATTTCGTTTGCAATGCTTTTCAGCATCTCCGAAAAAGCATTGTACTGTCGCTCACATCGAGCCACGATTCATCTATGCTGAACGGCTCAATTAAATCGGTGTACCTGTAATAAATTTGATTGATTAGCTTTGAATATTTTTTTATATTCATCGTAATGCGGCGGTATCAACTGAAGCTGCGGACACTTCTTCTTTGCAGACCATATTGTTTCTGCAGTTACCACTCCGAATTTTTTTGCTAAATTGTTCTTTTGCGAGTATTATCCCGTGTCTTCTTTGCGGATCTCCGCAGACAGCCACAGGCAAATCCCTAAGCTCGGGTAACGAAAGCAGCTCCACGCTCGCAAAGAAATTATTCATATCGCAATGCAATATTTTTATCGACTTGTGTACTCTTCATAGGCTTCGTGGTCAAACACTAAATCGAGTTCTCCGATGTACTCCGTATACCCTCCGTTTTACAAAAACCGTTTTTTTGAAACGATAAAGTCCGTCGCTTTCATCGAGTTTAAATACTCCCCCGAAATCGTATTCATCCATTCCAAGTTCAAGCGCCCATTTAATCATTTCCCATTGCATATGATAATTAGGCATCAAATTGCGTTTGTTGTTTGAGCTTGCTCCGTACATATAAAAACAGCTTCTTGTTATACGGAATCGAAAAGTGCCGCCGACAGGACTTCATCTTCGTGCGTACTCAAATAAATTCTTGATTTAGGAACAGCTTCAAATAAACGCAGAAAAATAATCTTTCGGTCTGTGCGTAATACCTTGCCTTTCAGCCATTATTTTTTTGTAAGATTGAAAAAAACTTGTCCATCGCATCTAAAAATTCAGGTTCATCTGCGTTAACAAAATGCGTTTTTACGCCTTTTCTATCAGCAAGCCCCTATATTGTATTTAGTCTTTTGGATGAAACTCCGAGAGCAAAGTTTCTTCGGTCTTTCCACTAAGTCTAAGAACCATATTAAATCTCGGCTGAACAAATGCATGGGAATCCGTTTCTCTGGATCCGAAAATATATCCTCTTTTTTTATACTCGCTAAGCAAACGCTCATCGTATTTCACTTCGGATCAAGCCTCAAAAGAAACGGTTTGTCTTTGTTTATAACCGCTCCGCTTCCTTCAAAAGGCGTTCCACCAAATCAACATCATAAAGTCGCACACAGGTCCCCTGTTAGCATAAAAAGAGCTTTTTATCGTTTACAGCATTTACATACAATATGGACAAAGCCGCTACAATCTCGCCTTTCTCCTCCAAATACACGTAATGCGCACCCCAGCCTTTTTACATGCTCCCAATTCATATCCTGTGATACTCTTGCGTAAGGAGAGTTTCGTACAAACTCATTATATCTTTTTAATCTCGTTTTCGCTATTCCCAAGTACAGGCATTTTTTTCTCCCCCTGTCAATCAGTATATTCTAAATATATTAGCTATTTTTCTTTCGCTTTTTCCCTTGTGTGTTTTTGGCTCTGCTTCTTGCATAATCATTTCCGCCGGAACTTTGTCCTGATTTTCCGCGTCTGCGTCTGCTTTTTTTCCGCTCTCTTTAAACATTCTTTCAAAAATTATTTTTCTTTTTGAAAGTTATGTCTTCATCCAATTCCGATTCTTCGTAATTTTTGAATCAAGTTCGCTAAATTTCATTTTTGAACAGAGCCGCTGCAACATCGAGAGTGGTTACCTCCGGCATTTCATCAAGTATCTGCTCTATAACATCAGTATACTTTTGCAAATCCGCCCTTTGAAATAGTATCCATCACCTCTTTCATAGCAGCTTCTTGCCTTGTAAGCTCTATACTTAAAATAGTAGGAGCCTTTGTCCTTATTATCTTAGATTTCGTATATCGCTCTATATCTCTTAGCTTGTAAAGATCTTTTCCGAATGCAAAAGAATAAGAAATTCCTTTTTCCTGCTCTGCCTGTTCTACCTATCCTGTGAACATAGTATTCCTCATCGTTTTGGTATATCGTAATTGAAAACAGCTTCAATACCGTCTACATCTATACCTCTTGCCGCAAGCGTCTGTTGCGACCAAAAAGTTCAACATGCCCGTTTCTGAATTTACTCATCACGCGGTCGCGCTCTCTTTGCTTCATATCGCCGTGTAACGCTTCAGCCGAATATCCTCTCGCCTGCAAACTGCTGCAAAGCTCATCAACTTTCCACTTCATATTACAAAATACGATACCCAGTTTAATATTCCGCACATCCACCAATCTGCACAAAAGTTCCAGTTTTGATTTTTCGCGAACTTCTATAAAAACTGCTCTATGGTATCAATGGTTATTTCCTTTTGCAATGTTACGACATGTTCGGGATTTTTCATATAAGAATCCGCTATTTCGAGTATTCCTTTCGGCATCGTCGCAGAAAAAAGCATAGTTTGTCTTTGCTTAGGGATTTCCTCAAATATCGCATCTATATCATCTCGAAATCCCATATTAAGCATTTCATCCGCTTCATCAAGCACTGCAATTTTTAGATTTTGCAGCTTAAGAGTGCGCCTTCTCATATGGTCCATAACTCTTCCCGGCGTTCCTATGATGATTTGAGGTTTATTTTTGAGCGCCATTATTTGCCTTTCTATAGGCTGTCCGCCATAGATTGCAAGCGTCTTAATTCCCTTATGAAATTTACAGAGATTGCGAATTTCATCTGCAACCTGTATTGCAAGTTCACGAGTCGGACACAAAACAAGTACCTGTACTCCTGAGTGCTTTGCATCTATGAGTTCAACTGCAGGTATACCGAAAGCGCAGGTTTTTCCCGTTCCGGTTTGTGCCTGCCCTATCACATCAAGTCCCTGCATAGCAATAGGTATCGCTTTTGACTGTATAGGAGTGGCTTCTTCAAATCCCATCGCATTCAAGGCTTTTTTCGTCCCCTCCGATAGCATCAACTCGTTAAAATTTAAATTTTTTTCATTTTATTAACCTTTCTTTTTATTCATTTCTTTTTTTCGTCTTTTTGCGAATACCGTTTATTATCAAAAATGTTATTGAAAAACACAACAAATAGCGGCATTACCAATCAAAAATACGACGCATCATCCGACAATATGTCTACCCACAGCTGATCCATATAAAGGTTTGTAGCTTCGCTGAGTTGCACAAAGCTCCTATCTGTTGTGTCGAGCTTTCTCGGATATAGCATTTCGTTTTTCCTTAATATCGTTAGGAAGCAACTCCCATGCCGCGGTGTTCGGAGTTGAGTACATGATATATAAAGCGTTTTCCCTTGCTACATTCGGCTCATTCAAAAAGTTGATATACATTTCTGCAGCCTCTTTTTGCGTTGATACCTTTTGGAATACATGTTGCGTCAAAATATACATTCGCCCTATCGGAAACATAGCAAAGCTAAATCCGGATTCACCTTTTTCATTATAAAAATAATCCCCAACATAATATGGGGCAATGATAGCCTCATTTCCTTGCATTTTATCAAAAATTTGGTCCATGACATAGGCTTGCACGAGAGGTTTTTGCTCTTTCAAAAGTTCCGCTGCTTGATCAAGCTCGTCTTTTTTTCTCGGTATTCATGGAATATCCAAGTCTTTCAAGTGCAAGTGCAAAGGCATCGCGAGGATTTTTAAACATAAGTATTTGCCCTGCATAGGTACTGTCCCAAAGCTCGTCGATACTTGTAATTTCTTTGCCTGTAAGTTTTTTTATTGTAAATGATGCCCACTCGCCCCCACGAATAAGGGACAGAATACTCTCCCTTCGGATCGTACTGCGGCGATAAAAATCTTTTATCTATATTCTTGATATTTGGGATATTATTGCGGTTTATCTTGCTTATCAGCCCCTCCTGAATCAAGCGAGATACCATATAGTCAGACAGGAATATCACATCATATGCGTTAGCTCCGCTTTTTCAACTGGCGTACATTCCCTCATTTGTTTCGAAATTGGAGTAGTTTACAGAAATTCCTGTCAGCTTCTCAAACTCCCTGTTTATATCCATATATCCGTCTTCGCCGTTAGCTATATATTCGCCCCAGTTATATACATTTATGGATATTCCGTCGCCCTTAAATCTCGTGTAATATTCCATATCGTAATCGCCGCTTTTTGCCGCATACGAAGGTGCCGCCATAACAGCAGCAACAAAATCGCTATCGCAACAGCGCATGCGGTTGCTCCTACTCCTGATACGGAATATCTTTGCTTTTTCCCCGCTTCTCTTCTTTCGGCTAAATTTACAGCTATCAAGATAATAAGTATTACTACAAATATCACCGTCGAAAGCGCGTTAATTTGAGGATTTACTCGTCTTTTTCGTCATGGCATATATAAGTACGGATAGCGTTTGTTGCTTTGCCCCTGTTGTAAAATATGAAACGACAAAGTCATCCATGGAAAATGTGAGTGCCATCAGAAAACCTGCCATTATTCCCGGTCTTATCTCGTGAATTGTAACTTTGAAAAACGCCTGAATCGGATCGCAGCCAAGATCCATTGCAGCATCTACAATCGACTTATCGAGCTGTCTTAGCTTAGGCAAAACATTTAAAATTACATATGGAAGATTAAATGTTATGTGAGCAATTATCAAAGTTATCCAACCGAACTCAAAATCCACGCCGAAACTTGCGAACATTTTTTTTGATGTTACAAACAGAAGCATAAAAGAAACGCCTGTTATTATTTCCGGATTGATTATCGGCACATATGTTAAAGACATAACGACATTCTTTATTCTTTTATCCAACCGTTCAAGTCCTATCGCTGCAGCAGTTCCCATAATTGTGGCGATTACGGAAGACACGATTGCTACAATTATAGTTGTCCAAAGTGCCTGCATTATCGCTTCGTTATGAAACAGCTTTACATACCAGCTTAGTGTAAATCCTGTAAAAGTTCTTCCCTTTGCGGCATTAAAAGAAAACGCCATCAGAATTATTATCGGCAAATACAAAAATGCAAGGAATACACCTATGTAAGTTTTAAAATACCACTTCATAGTAATCTTTCCTCCACGCCTTCTTCATCGAGGATTCCCGATATACTCATACACATCAAAACAAGAAGCATTAGTACCAGTGAAATGGCAGAACCCAAATGCGGATTGTAAGCGTTACCTAAAAATTGCATTTCGATTATATCTCCAATCAGCTGATTCGCGCCTCCACCGAGCATCTGTGAAATTATGAATGTACTTACTGCAGGTACAAAGACCATAATCATACCCGTTTTTACTCCGGGTTTGCTCATCGGCAGTATGATTTTCATAAACACATCTTTCGGGCTTGCTCCCAAATCTGTTGCCGCCTCAATTACATCATTGTGAATTTTTACCATTATAGAATGCAGCGGTAATATCATAAACGGTATGTAATTGTAAACCATTCCGAGAACTACCGCGCCTTGCGTATTTATAAATTGAATTTTCGACATCCCGAAATGCAGCAAAATTTGATTCAATACGCCGTTATTTTCAAGAAGCGACATCCACGCATATGTTCGCAGTAAAAAAATTCATCCACATCGGAAGCATCATAAGCAAAAGCAATGTTTGATCGTTTATTCCGCGCATCCTCGACATTAAATACGCAACAGGATATCCTATTAAAAAGCATAATCCGGTCGAAACTGCAGCCAGCCATATGGATTTAACGAATACAGCTGAGAATTTGCCCGAAACGACTAAATTAGCTATGCTAAATTCACCTTTGCATATCCGTAAATGCAAAGTAAAACAATCAACAATAACGGAAGTACTATGAACAGCCCTGACCACGCAAGATACGGATATGACGCTTGCTTTAATTTCATATCTGCGCCTCCATTTTTCTCATTACATGTATGTCGTTAGGTGTGAGTGTCATTCCTATCACACTACCAACCTCTTGGCTATCTGTTGAATGTATGAGCCAATTAAAGCCGTGTCCGCTTACGCTTATCTCAAAAATGCACGCCTTTAAAAAAATTATGCTTTCAACATGACCTGTGATTTTGCCTTCTTCAACCGGCACAACATCTATATCCTCCGGACGAATTACTACATCCACCGCTTCCATAGGTTCAAAACCCGCATCTTCACATTCAAACTGAACGCCTGCGAATTCAACCAGATAGTCCTTATGCATTACACCACTAAGTATATTGCTCTCTCCGATAAAAATCCGCTACGAAAGCGTTAACGGGCTCGTTGTATATATCCTGCGGCGTTCCGATTTGCAGTATCTGCCCGCCTCTCATGACTACCACTCTGTCGGACATCGTAAGTGCTTCTTCCTGATCATGCGTTACATATACAAATGTAATTTTGAGAGCCTGTTGTATCTTCTTGAGTTCTATCTGCATATCCTTTTCGCAATTTTAAATCTAAAAGCTCCCAAAAGGCTCGTCAAGCAGTAATACCTTGGGTTCATTTATGAGCGCTCTCGCTATCGCAACACGCTGCTGTTGACCACCGGAAAGCTGATTTACATTTCTGCTTTCATAACCTGACAAATTGACGAGCTTAAGCATTTCTCTCACTTTTTTTCGCTATCAGATCCTTATCTAATTTCTTGAGTCTCAACTCGAAAGCTATATTGTCAAACACATCAAGATGCGGGAACAGTGCATATCTTTGAAACACCGTATTTACATGTCTTTTGTGCGGCGGTAAATCGTTTATGCGATTCCCTGCAAAAAATACATCTCCGCCTGACGGCTTGACAAATCCCCTATAATCCTAAGGGTTGTAGTTTTTCCGCATCCCGACGGCCCCAAAAATGTTATAAACTCCCTCATCGTGAATATCCAAGTTCAAATTGTCAATTATTATTTCGCCATCGTATTCAGCCGATATTCCGTTAAGACTTACAATGATGTCTTCCTTCAATTCATAAAATCCCCTCTATGTTATTCGTATTTTTCCTTTTTTTGTTCTTTTATCTTTCATATGATAAAAATATGCAGAAACAATCACCGTTACAGGTACCGCAAATATTATGCCTATGCTTCCGACTATACTTTGAAGTATCTCAACTATTATCATTTCCATGTTAAACAAGAACAGTAAGTTCTTATTTGTAGCTACAAGTAAAATTACAGTTGCAAGCGATCCGCCGATATATGCAAGCACCAATGTTGTGGTCATGGTTCCTATCGCATCTCTACCGATATTCAGTCCCGAGCGTATCATCTTTGAAACGGATTTAATCTGCATGGCATCAGACAACTCTTTCATAGCGGATGCTATGGACATCGCTACATCCATAATAGCTCCAAGCGATCCTATTACTATACTGCTCCCCATATAATCGCCCGCAGGTCGAGAGGCTTATCGGGAAAAATATACATAAGGAATATGTAATCCTCATCAACAAAGCCTGTAATTCCCAGTTTATTCGCTATCACTATTGAAAGTATACCGGAAAGCAAAAGTCCGCCCATATTCCCGAGTATAGCGCAAAGCGTTTTTGTATTTACGCCATTCATAAGTGAAAGGCTCATTGCTACAATGTATACGGAAACTATGATAGTAGATATGTATATATTGCGCCCTGCCAATATGGACGGTATATACACCAAAAATATTACCGCTGCTGTAAAACAAAGCGAAATAACCGTACTTACGCCTTTTTTCATAGAAAAAATGAGAATCAAAAGCAAGAAAAACAGCGTCAGCTTTAATAAGAAGCGATATTCTGTCGTAATTTACAAAAAATCCACGCATCACCGCTACCGTTCGGATTTTTGACCGTATGTAAGTATTACCTTGTCGCCTTTTTCTATTTCCTTGTGGCTCACACCATACATATTATCAATATACTGGATTATTTTAACCTCATCGCCCTTTTGGTTTCCGCCGGTAAATCGTGCTTTCGCCTTAATTTCTTTATTTACTACAGGTTTTTCGTCATCGACTTGGGGTAATTTCTGTTCCTTCACACTTAAAATTTTTGTTACTTCAGCCTGCGCAAATTCCTCATCAACCACATCCACGCTTGCTTTTGTTTTAAATTGTAGCCGACTAAAAATGAAAAATCAATGAAAAAAATAACAATAAAAAAATATAAAGTGCAATCGCTCTATTTTTATTCAGCTTTGTATGCATCAATACTAACCGTTCCTTCAGACATGATAAAATCTATTTTTTTTGCATACTTTTTTTCCATTTCCCTATCGCCTACCGCTCTATAAAGTTTGATTAGCTCTACCATGGCGTTAATATTCGACGGACTTAAAAAGCAATACCTGTTTGAAATTGTCGATAGCGTCTTCTATCAGTGATAGCCCTGCATTAGCGATACCGAGATGATAATGCAACGGCCACCATTCCAAATACTCTCCCTGTGCATAAGTCATCAGCTGCTCTTTTACCGTCTTGAAAACGCCCCTGCCAATATATCGTTACAGGCAAGCTCCAATTTTACGGGAACTTCTATCTGTGCGAGCCTTTCCTGTGCCTCTTTTTTTGTTTCCTCGTCCGTCGTAAGCTCTATGAACTTCTTAAATGTCAGACTGGCTTTCACATAAAGTCCCATATTCAAATATCCGTATCCTAGGAAAAAGTATACATCTGCAAAATCCGGATAAAGTAGCGAAAGTTTCTCAAAACCTTCAAAGGCTTCCGCCTTAAAATCTCCGATAAGTTCCTCATCGTCTTCTTCCGCCGTATAAATTTCCCTACAAACACGAGCGTATCCGTAAAGGGCATACATATCGTCCGGTTTTAATATCAAGACAACCCTGTATACCGCACATGCCTGAATCCACGCCAGCTTTTCCCAAATATGTAAGCGCCAGGTCGAGAAGCGCGGTTATCAGCTTATCTTGATAAACACCCACAAGAAACTCAACATATTGCTTCTTGTAAGGGAATTTGCTATCTATTCCCAAGACGAAAACTAAATTTTTCATTATTTCTTCGCCTTTGATATCCTGTTCCTGCCTTATTTTTTTCTTTTTTTCAATCGGCAAAGGAATACTTCTCATTATTTCACGCAGTTCCTCTTTTTCCAAAAATCTCATCGAAACATTGAGAAATACAAAAATCATCCATGTGCTTCATCAGATGCTTTCTAACTCTGTCTTTGCTCATTTTCATCTTTTTGATTTAATTCTTTGTCGTTCACAGTTCCCAACCTACCTTTTCAAACCTCTTCACAACTTCCGGATTTAAAAAAATCTGCCATATCACTTGTTAACTTTTCTTTGATTTTTCTGCAAGTCCCGGAAAAACTCCTATCTTTCCAGCACGCATACTCATAGAAAAATTCGATACAAATTTTCCTTTTTATGATTTTTTTATGTTGATACCCCTTCAAATAGAAAAAAATAAGCAAACTGCTCGTAAAAGTCAAATGCTTCCCCGTTAAAAACGCTTATTGCATATTTGATAGCCTCTGTAAATCCGCCTTTATTATAATAAAGATCCAAAAACGGTTTCGACCATTTTTTTAGCCTTGCAATTCCCTCAGCTGAAATATATTTACTTGATATTACCTCATATGGCGCAATATCTCTAAACACATATCCGTGCTTTGCGCGTTCGCTTCTTATTGACGTTCCCTTGAGTAATTTCAAAAATCCCAGCTGTAAATTATCAGCATTCAAAGAATATGCCTCGTTAAACGATTGCACAAATGAACCGAAATCTTCATACGGCAGCCCCGCTATCAAGTCGATGTGAACCGTTATGTTTTTTTAATTTAGTAAGTTTTTAATATTTTCAAGTACCTTTTCTATATGTGTACTTCTATTTACAGCTAAAAGTGCATCTTTGTTTTGTACTTTGTATACCAATTTCCAGTTGAAAAAAAGTCCCTCTCGCGCTATCGACATAAGTTCTAAAAACCTTTCATCCAAAAAGTTCGGCGCAAATTTCAAAAATGAAAATTAGTAATACCGTTATCGTTTTTTTATAATGTACTCGACAATATCATTACTTCTTTTCGCATCGTAATTAAAAAGTTCTGTCGATAAATTTAACCTGTTTTTACGCACCTGAGCAGAAAAATATGCGATTTCTTTTTACGCGCTCAATAGGTAGTGCCCTTATCCCTTTATCTATCGATGAAAGACAATACGAGCAGGAATATGGACAGCCTCTTGTCGTTTCATAATAAACGATTTTATCATTCACGGTTGCAATAAACTATAAGGGAAAGGTACATCTGTAAAGCTGCCGACTTCACCTTCATCGTTTACAAAAATCTTCCCGTTTTCCCTATAAATAAGATTTCCGATATTTCTATAATCAGGCTTTTGGGGAGAGTATCTGCATCATTATTTTTTTGAAAGTTTCCTCACCCTCACCTATTATAACAAAAATCTACATATTTGTTTTTTTCGCATAAAGGATATCGCTTCATAGCTCACTTCCGACCCTCCGAGCAGGATTTTTTTATATTTGGACGCGCTTTTTTTAAGTTTTTCTGCGATTCGCATAGTTCTTTCTATATTCCAAATATAACAAGAGAAGCAAAACCAAATCGTATTCACCTCTAACTATTTCCGTATAAATATAATTTTCATCATTATTTATAGTGAATTCCTTTAATTCTATATTTCTTCTGTATTCTAAGGATGCCATATAAAAGATACCTTATCGACAGATTTGAATGTATGTATTTAGAATTTAAAGTCGTCAGTAATACTCGCATTTGCTTCTCCTATATTACAATGCCCTATATCGCTCGTCCTTTATAAGTCCGGGTCTTTTTCAAGCGCCATTTGCAATTTTTTTCAATCATTTTTCTCTTTGTCGTTCGGCAAATCACCTCTAAGCGACACATAGTTCGACGCGTGATTGCTTCTAAAAACGCATTTTCGCTTTTACATCTATCTCCTTGAGCATCAACATCGTTTCCAAAACTGCTTCCTGTGCTGTCAAAAGCTCAAACTCACCATTTCTTATTTGCTCGTATATTTCAGCCTCTTCGTCGAGCATCAAAGTCAAAAGTCCCACATAAGACGGTTTGCATTTCACTTATCATACTTGCCGTTTCTCTAGCATGCTCCTGCATTAAGCGCTTGCCACCAAGTCCCGATATGAATGTTACCGATGCTTTTTATCCCCAGTCTTTCCGTTTTTGTACGGATTTAATAATTTCATCGCGTGAAACACCCTTTTTATAGCTTCTAGAACTGCGTCGCTTCCGCTCTCCGCTCCTATATAAAGTATCCCTACACCTTTGTTTTTCAAATTCAAAAGTTCATCATCCGTCTTGTTCAAGACATCCGCCGGTGTTGCATACATAGCTACTTGCTTACATTCGGGAAATAACATGCGTATTTCATCCAATATAACAGTGAGCTTACTCGTAGCAAGGCAAAGTGCATCGCCGTCCGCCAAAAATATCTTTTCTACATGCGCATATGCTCTTCGCGCCATGCGCAAATCTTCGATGACTTCTTCCGGTTTTCGAACTCTAAATTTTTTGTCCTTGAACATCGTGCAAAAGGTACAGCCGTTATGGCTGCATCCGATTGTAACCTGTATTATCAGGCTGTACGCCTCGCTTGGCGGTCTGTAAATGCTCCCCTCGTAGCGCAAAATTACATCCTCTCCGGTGCTTTCATTCCCAAAAGTCCAAGTCCGTTCTTAAGAGCATTCTTTGTAGCTATCACAAGAGCTAGTTTTGCCACTTTCTCGTTTTCGTCTTCTACAAGTATATGCTCGTCGTGATAGAATTTGTTGAATGCCTGTGCTATTCTTACAATGTGTCTTGTAACTATCGACGGTTCGTATTTTTCGCCGGCTTCTACTATTGCATCAGGGAAGGTATACAAGAGCTTTACAAGTGCATATGCACTGTCGGATTTAAGATATTTCGCATCAATTTCTAATTTTTTAGCTTTCGCTTCCAAATCTGCACCCGCATTTCTTATTACAGATGCCGCCCTTGCATGGGTATATTGCACATACGGTCCTGTTTCGCCTTCAAAATTCAATATCTTTTCCCACGAGAATACATAATCCTTGATTCTACTGTTCGAAAGTTCATTAAAAACAACTGCGCCTATACCTACCGCTTTAGCAATTTCATCTATGTCCTCCGTCGCAACTTTCTTTTCTTTTATGATATCTTTCGTCTGTTCTACCGCGCGGTTCAAAACATCTTCCAAGAATACAACTCTGCCCGAACGGGTAGACATAGTTCCGTCTGCAAGGCTTACAAGTCCAAACGGTATATGAACACAATCTTTCGCCCATGGGCAACCCATAAGTTCTACAATTTTAAACCACTGTTGGAAATGCAGATTTTGCTGCGATGCCACCACATAGATATTTTTATGGAAATTGTAGGTTTCTTTTCTGTAAAGTGCTGCCGCTATATCTCGTGTAATGTAAAGCGTTGAGCCGTCGCTTTTGGTAATCAAAGCGGGATTCATTCCATATTTTTCTAAGTTTACAATGTTTGCACCATCAGATTCTTCAAGTAAATTGTCGTCTTTGAGCCATTTCACAACTCTATCCATTTTGTCGGAATAAAAACTCTCTCCTGCATATGAATCAAATGTTATACCGAGCATATTGTAAACACGATTAAATTCTTTGAGGCTTTCCTCCCTAAACCAGTGCCACAGCTCATACTCTTCCTTTGAACCGTTTTCCAGTTTCGTAAATGCAGCTCTTGCCTCCTCCTCCAAAGTCGGATCTAAATCCGCTTCGTCATGGAACTTGGTGTAGTACGATAATAGAGTTGGTATAGGATCTCTCTCTACGTCTTCCTTGTTGCCCCATCTTCTATATGCAACTATCATTTTGCCGAATTGCGTACCATAGTCGCCCAAATGGTTTATTCTTACCGTGTCATATCCCAAAAAGTCCAATATTTTATATATAGAGTTGCCTATAACCGTGCTTCTGATATGTCCGATGTGGAAAGGTTTTGCAATATTAGGTGAGGAGAACTCAACTATCATAGTTTTTCCCTCTCCCAGCGTATTTCTTCCATAATCATCGCCCTTTGTCAAAATTTCCGCTATCGTATCTTTTTGCAACTTCTTCCCTTTGCATAGCAAAGTTCACATACGCGTTTACGCTCGTTACCTTATCGAACGCAGAATTGTCTGTGAGCTTTTTCTGCAAGCTCGCTTGCTATCAAATTCGGTGCTTTATGTAATTCTTTTGCCAGTTTAAAACAAGGAAATGCATAATCGCCCATGCTCGAATCCGCGGGGACTTCAACCATATTGTAAATTTCATCCTCGCTAAGCTCGCCCAATTTTTTTCCGAAATTGCTTTTTGCTATAATCTTCTTATAATCTTTCATATCTTCCTCCCATTATATCTTCAAACTTACCACTGTTACACCATTTCCGCCTTCGTTGAAATGGCCGTCCCTAAACTCTTTTAATATGCTTATTTTTAGAGAGCATCTCTTGTATTCCTCTTCGGAGTATTCCCTCGCCTCTGCCGTGTATTATCGTAACTTTCTCCAGCTTCGCCATAAATGCGTCGTCGATATACTTGTCAACTTCCGCAAGAGCCTCCTCGAGCATCTTGCCTCTAACATTTATCGAAAGCGATACATTTCTCGCCTTATCCTTGTAAAGGGAAGCATACTTGGTTTTCGGCAGTTTTTCAGGTTGCTTTTTGTCCCTTGACTCAGAAGCATTATGTTTTTTTAACGCCACATTGACCTTCAGATTTCCAACCTGAACGCTTATCTCGCCCTTACCGTCGGGCAGCGACAATATCGTGCCGTTTTGGCCAAGTGAAAGTACCTTTACAAGATCTCCTACTTTCAACATATCCGCCGTTACCGGTTTGTAGTTTTCAGGAACCGCAATTTTTCTCTATATCTTCCTTTTGCATTCTCAAGCTGCCGTTTGCTTTCCAAAAAGCCTTGCATTTCGCTCCGCCATGCTGTCCATAAGATCCAAATCTTTGAGCTTTGCTTTGCACGTCAGCTCGGCACTCTTCCGCTTCGTGTATTATTTTTAGTGCCTCTTGCTTGGCATTCTCTATGAGTTTTTTTCTTTTTCTAGCTTCAAATTTCGCCTTTGCCGCATCGAGTTCTTCTTGCTTTTTCATTGCCAGTCCGATTAGCAACGCTTCTTCCCGCTGCTCTTGAGCTGCTTTCCTATCTTCTTCTATACTTTGAAGCACATTTTCAAATTCAAGTTCACCGCTTGTAAGTAGTGTCCTGGCTCTGCCTATAATTGCTTCCTCAAGGCCCAGTTTCCTTTGATATTTCAAATGCGTTTGACTTGCCCGGAAGTCCTAAAATCAAATGATAGGTAGGCGACAGAGTTTCTATATTGAACTCCATAGATGCGTTTTTTGTACACCTGCCGTTTCAATAGCAAACTTCTTTAACTCCGTATAATGAGTAGTTGCAAGGCACATAGCTCCTTTTTGCATTATCTCTTCCAAAAATTGCTATCGCGAGGCTCGCGCCTTCCTGCGGATCCGTTCCTGCACCAAGTTCATCAAAAAGAACCAAACTGTTCTCGTCCGCTTTTTTTCATTATCGCAACTATATTAGTCATATGAGATGAAAATGTACTCAAACTTTGTTCAATACTTTGCTCATCTCAATATCCGCAAAAAATTCGTTTGAAAACAGGCAAGCTGCTGCCTTCTTCCGCCGGAATTTGAAGCCCGCTTTTGAAACATCAGGCAAAAAATAATCCGAGCGTTTTTTAGCGTTACCGTCTTTCCTCCGGTATTCGGTCCCGTAATTATCAGTGCTTTTGTACGCTTATCTATAGTTATATCTATCGGGACTACTTTCTTTGCATCGAGCAACGGATGTCGTGCTTTGCTCACTTCGATATACCCGTCGCTTATCTTAGGGCTAAACGCCCCCATGGCAATACCAAGTCTTGCTCTTGCAAATATAAAATCCAGCTTCCCGAGCAATTCCTGATTATTTAATATAATGCGACTTTGAGCCGCTACCGCCCTTGTGAGCATATCCAGTATACGGTGTACTTCCTTTTCCTCAGCCAGTTTAAGTTCACTTAGCTCATTGTTCAGGTTAACAATAATCTGCGGTTCTATAAACAGTGTCGCTCCGGTTTGCGATTGGTCGTGTACTATTCCGTTACCTTGCTTTTATGCTCCTGCTTTACAGGTATCACGTACCGTCCATGCCGCATCGTTACCAGCGAATCCTGCAAAACCGATTTGTTTTCGGATTTCGATACAATCTGCGCCAGCTTCGTGCGTATCGTTTCATTTTGCCTTTGTATGCTTCGCCGCAAAGATTTAAGCTCATGGCTCGCATTGTCCGCCATTTCCGTTTCAGATACAATACATCTGTCAATATCTTTTTCCAAAGCGGGAAATATGCATATCAGGTCTGCCAAAGCCTTAATCTTGGCTACATTCTTTATTTCTTCATCAAAATAATCGCTAACCTCTCGAGCTATGCAAAGATTATAATGTACTTGCAAAAGCTCGCCCATGCTCAGGACTCCTCCCTTACACGCAAGTGATACCATATCGCTAAGATCATAAAAGTTGCCGAGAGGTATATTGCCTTTCGCTAATATTGCCTGTGTGGCTTCGCAAGTTTCGTCCTGCAACTCCTCGACATCGCGACGGTCGACTTCGGGTTTCAGTTTTTTGATTTTTTCCCGTGTAATATCAGAGCACGCCTCGTTTTGCAACATTTCGACAATTTTACCATATTCTAATGCTTTGTATGTCTTTTCATTCATAATAAACTAAATATTCTTTTTATAGCGCTCAAGCTCTCCTTTTTAATTGAATATTTTCCATTTGAATATCAAAAGAAACTGCTTTCCAGATCTTTGTACTTGGCTTCCATTTCACTAACCAAATCGCTTGAAACTTCTTTCAAATCTCCTTGCAATTTCTTAGAGAATTCTTCAACGCTTCTAATCTTTTTCATCCTTTTGAGCTATAGTTTTTTTCCAGTTCTTCGATACGCTCTTCGAGCATATCCTTTACTATTTTATTTTTTTGTTTTCCAGCTCGGAAATCGTGTTTTGGCTGTTTAAATGCGACTGCTTTGCCTCATTCCAGAGTTTTTCATAATCCGCAATAGAGCCTTCAACCTTTTGCAATTTCTCCGATACCTTGTTTAATTCTGCAAGGGTAGTAAAATACTCATCTGCAAGGTTCACCGCCGAAAGCACCGCCATCATTTTGGCGTGGCATATCCGTGCAACCGAATTTATTTCTTGCATTTTTCTTATCCACATATTCAGCAATTTCCATTATTTCCTGTTCAGCCTTGCTGCCTACAATCGTGTAGCTTTGACCAAATATTTTAACGCTTACTCTGTTCATTTTTTTCTACCTCTTACCTAATCCTATATATCTCGCAGCTTAGCATTTGCCTTTTTCTGCAAGCGCTTCCAGTACTTTTTCATGCACGCACAGCACTTCTTCATCTGTCAAGGTTCCTTTTTCGGATCTGTATGTCAAAGTGAATGCCAAGCTCTTTTTTTGCTTTCGTCAATCTGTTCACCACGATAAATATCAAAAAGCTCTATTGCTTCCAATATTTCGCTGGCATGCTCTCTAATTACTTTTTTTCTATATAGGCAACCTCTACATTTTTCATCTACCACAAGCGCAATATCCCTCGAAGTCGCAGGATATTTAGGAAGCGGTTTATACACCGTCTTTCTGTCAAGTGTTCGAATAATATGTTCAAAGAAAAGTTCTGCCATATATACCCTTGTATTTATTCCGTAATTCTCGCAAACATTAGGATGCGCTTCTCCCATAATGCCAAGCTCTATATCGCCCGATACAATTCTTGCGCATCTTCCCGGATGATAAGGTGCATAATCACTTTCTGCTACAAATTCAAGCTGTTTGATTCCCCTATCGCCGAAAGGAATTCTTCAATAATTCCTTTCAAGATATAAAAAAATCTATATCTTTCCCATACATTCCAAGGCTTACAGCATACTCTTCACTTGGCAAATTGCTCTCATCCAATAAATCGGCTGAAAAAAAGTATTCCCTATTTCAAATGCCATTACTTTTTGGGTTCTTACGCCTGTAATTTATGCTCAAAACCTCAAGCATATTCGGCGTTAAAACCGTTCTCATCACAGATGTTTCTTCGCCTAGCGGATTTAAAAGCTGTACGAAATTGCGTTCCCACGAATCCTCGTCGACCATTATTTTATCTACCGATTTGGGACTACAGAACGAATAAGTTTGTATTTCATTTAATCCAAGTGCGCAGAGTTTTTCTTTTTAGCAAGTTCTCTCAGCTGCCGTTCCTCAGACATCACAGCTTCGGTATTGCCTTTTGGAATGCTCACCGGTAAATTGTCGTATCCATAAAGCCTCGCTACCTCTTCCGCATAATCTTCTTCTATATTTAAATCAAATCTGAATGTAGGCGCCTGCACTTCCACCGTACTTCCTTTGTCAATACACAATATTTCGAGCGATTTAAACATTTTTAAGCATTTCTTCTTTGCTTATGTCCGTGCCAAGTATTTTTATTGATTCTGGCAGGTCTTATTTCGATTTTTTTGCCTGCTTTTTTCGAAATTGCCCTTATCTATTATCCCTGAAACCACAGTACCCGCGCCAAACTCCTCAATCAAAGCGCATACGCGATTTACAGCTTTGTCGCAAAGATTTGGATCGACTCCTTTTCAAATCTCGCGGAAGCCTCTGTTCTAAGCCCTAATTTTTTTCGATGTCGCCCTTATATTGTCCGAATCAAAATTTGCGGCCTCTATCAGTATGATTTCGGTATCGTCTTCAATTTCGAATTTAAACCGCCCATTATTCCTGCAAGTGCAACAGGTTTTTAGCGTCGCAAATTAGTAATGCTTCTTTATCGAGTTTTCGCATAGCTCCATCGAGTGTAGTTATCTCTTCTCCGTCTTGCGCTCTCTTTACAATTATTTTGTTAGCCTCCAAATTTGCAAGGTCAAATGCGTGTATAGGCTCTCCCATTTCAAGCATAACAAAAATTTGTTATATCTACGATGTTGTTTATAGGACGCACTCCTGCTGCAATCAACTTTTTCTGTAATTCCCAAGGTGAACTTGAAATCTTAACATTTTTACTACTCTCGCGCAGTACCTCTTGCACAAATCTTCATCTTCAATGCTTATGTCCGCATACTTGAAAACATCTTCTTCCCTCGTTTTTTTGCATACAGTGCGTGGATAATTCAGTTTTTCTTCAAATACTGCCGCAGCCTCCCTCGCTATCCCAAGCATTGAAAGGCAATCTGAACGGTTTGGCGTTATCTCAAAGTCTATTATATAGTCGTTCAAATCAAGTGCTGTTATTAAATTTTCGCCTACCTTCAGTCCCTCCGCAATATCCAGATACCGTTTTTACCTTCTACCGGTATTACCTTGTCTTCAAAACCGAGTTCGAAAAACGAGCAGAGCATGCCCTTTGACATTACGCCACGCAGTTCTCCCGCACGAATAACTTCACCTTCTTTTTTTCTTCGGCTGTCCATGTAACGGTCCCGGTATTCTTGCTCCGTCAAGTGCCAGTGCAACATGCGCACCTTCGAATACATTAGGTGCTCCCGTTACAACCTGAACGTATTCCTCTTTGCCGATATTTAATTGACAAACCACCAGCTTATCGGCATTTGGATGCTTGTCAATCTTTTTCTATCTTTGCAACGACAACATTTTCAATATTATCAACTAATTTTTTTCCGCCGTTTTCCAAGTTGGAGCCCGACATTATCATCCTGTCGCAAAAATTCACCGATGTCCTCCGGTAATTTTACATAATCTTTTAGCCAATTTGTTGAAACTAACATCGTATTCCTCCTACTTGAATTGATTTATAAAACGCATATCGTTTTCGTAAAAATTTCTTATGTCATCGACACCGTACTTAAGCATTGCTATTCTCTCTACTCCCATGCCGAATGCAAAGCCTGTATATTTTTTTCAGTATCTATTCCGCCTGCAGCCAAAACATTCGGATGAACCATACCGCATCCGAGTATTTCTATCCAACCGCTACCCTTACATACATTACAACCGCTGCCTCCACATTTAAAAACACGATACATCCATTTCTGCACTCGGCTCCGTAAACGGGAAATGATGCGGTCTGAATTTGGTCCTTACGGAGCTTCCAAACATCTTGTGCGCAAAGCTGTCAAGTGTACCTTTTAAATCTGCCATAGTGATTCCCTCATCTATCAAAAGTCCTTCAACCTGATGAAACATCGGCGAATGTGTAGCGTCCGGCGTATCGCATCTAAAGCATCTTCCCGGTGAAATTATCTTAATCGGCGGCTTTTTCTCTAGCTATAACCCTTGCCTGAACCGGAGAGGTCTGCGTGCGCAGCAATGTTTTCGGTGTAATGTAAAATGTGTCTGTCATATCACGAGCAGGATGATTCGGTTCGGCATTGAGCGCATCAAAATTGTAGTATACCGTTTCTACCTCAGGACCTTCCTCTATCGAAAAGCCCATAGACATAAATACGCTGCTGATTTCGTCAATAGTAATGCTGATTGGATGCTTGCCGCCTATTTCAAATTTCTTTGCAGGTTCAGTTACATCTATTTTTTTCAGCCGCAAAGCCGTAAACGCATTTCCTCTTTCTTGAGAGCAACTCTTTTTTTCTTCTATCAGTCTTTCAATTTCTTCTTTCGCTGCATTAACCGCAGCTCCGAAACTCTTTCTTTCTTCCTGCGGCAACTTACCTGTCGACTTCAAAAGCTCCATTAGTTGACTTTTCTTTCCAAGAGCCTTAACTTTTATATCCGCCAGCTTAGCGACATTTAATTTTTCTTCACAGATTTGTTCCTTGACCTCGTTCAAAATAGCATTTAACTTTTCTTGCATTTACATTTCCTCCTAATCACGCACGCATATTTTCATACATCACTATCGCTGCACTTACTGCCACATTTAGCGACTCAATCTGTCCTTGCATAGGTATCTTGATTACCATATCCGAAGCATTTTTTGCATCTTCGCTAATTCCGTTTCCCTCGTTTCCTAAAACCAACGCTATATCATTGCATAATTTCACTTCAAAAATATGCTCTTTCTCCATCCATATCAAGAGAAACTATCTTCTTGTTTTTTGACTTTAATATTTTTGCCGCTTCGCAAATTTTATCCACCTTGAGCACCGGCAATCGAAAAAGCGTCCCTGCGCATGCTCGTACAACTTTCGGAGAATATACATCCGCGCTGTCGCCTACACTTATCACTCCTGCATACCCCGCCGCCTCGGCCGTGCGCAACATTGTGCCGACATTTCCGGGATCCTGCACGCTGTCAAGTACTACGAAATTTTTGCCTTCGCTTCCCTCGAAGAACTCCTTTTCAGTCAAACGCCTTTGCTTTTGCAACTGCAATTATCCCCTGTGAATTGACGGTATCGGAAATCTTTTTGAACAGTTGAGCTGAAAGATAAACTGAATTTATTTGTGCGCATTTAGAAATTGCGCGCTCGACTATTGTGTTTACTTCCTCACCAGCATTTTTCTTCATTTACAACTATACTTACAAGCTCTACACCACAATCAACGGCTTCCCTGACAAGATTTGCACCTTCAATTTTAAAAAGCAAATTTTTATCTCTAAATTTTTGGTTTCTAATTTCGTGAGTTCTTTAAAAAGTCTGTTTTCTTTCGATTTTTATAATGTCCATAAATTAAATAAAAAGCCGATTATAAAAACCGCCTGCATTCCTATCTGTTTTGTAAGAATGTCGGTATATCAAAATTGGCATCATCCACATTTGCAGTTTCCGAAGCACTTTCTGCTTGTGCTTCAAATTCCGCTTCCTGCTGAGCTTCCGCCACTTCCGACATATGTCCCTTTATCTCTCAAAGCATTCTTATCTTTGTCATCAAACCCGTAGCTATAATGGTTACCGAAACTTCCTCCATTTCAGGCTTAATAACAAGACCGAAAATGATATTTTGCATTTTCAGCTGCTGCCGCATGCACCGTCATCCGCAGCTTCCTGTATGTCGAGCATACCTAAATCTCGTCCTGTAAAATTCATTATCACGCCTTTGGCTTTGTTTATCGATGTTTCGAGGAGCGGACTTTCCATGGCTTTCTTAGTCGCATCCATTACCGCATTTTCGCCCGTTGCGGTTCCAATTCCCATGTGCGCTATTCCTCTGTCGAGCATTATAGTTCTAACGCTCTTCAAAGTCCAAGTTTATATATCCGTCTTCCATAATTATATCGGAAATTCCTTGTACTCCTTGGCGAAGCACGTTGTCCGAAAGCCAGAATGCCTGCATTGCAGAAGTATTTTTGTCTGCCAAAGCGAGCAATTTTATCATTTGGTACTACTACAAGCGAATCCACATATTTCTTGAGCAGCTCAATTCCCAAATTCGCATGCTGATTTCTTAAATTGCCTTCAAAAAAAGAACGGTTTTAGTAACCACTCCAACCGTCAAAATCCCCTTATCCTTGGCTAGTTTTGCGATTACCGGTGCGGCTCCCGTTCCGGTGCCTCCTCCATTCCGCAGTAACAAATACCATATCAGCGCCCTCGATAAATTTTTTTCAATATCATCAAGATTTTCTTCAGCAGCCTTTTTGTCCCTTTTCAGGATTTGCTCCCCTCCTCTACCGCCTGTGAGCTTCACTCCTATTTGCAGCTTGTTTTTCCGACTTGTTGTTTTCGAGAGCTTTTTATCAGTATTTACAGCTAAATAAGTAACGCTATCTACGCCTTCTTCTATCATTCTATTTACAGCGTTGCAACCACCGCCGCCAACGCCTATAACTCTAATCTCTGCAGCTAAATTTTCTGCATTTAAACCTTCAGTGTCAAATTGTAACATTGGAACAACCTCCTATCATGTAACTATCAAATTACAGTCATCCAATAGTATATCACAAAACTTTGCGTTTTGCACTACAATTCAACAATATTTTGCTCATTTTCAGTAAAAATTTTAATCAAAAATACGATTTGCTTTATGAAAGCACTATTGCCGGGTTTTTTTAGATATAGGGTGTAAATTTTTCAAAACCCGCCCATGCCGCCATTCCAAGCGCAAGCTACCGCCTCACGAATATTTTTTTCGACACACGACGGTGTTGTTTCAAAAAGTTCAGCCAATTTCGGATAAAGCAATTTAGTCATAGAATCCAAATATACAATATCGAGTACACATAACTTAATAGCCGCAAACAAAATTCTACCGCCCCGCCGTTCTATAGGAACACAAGATAGACGCAAAATCTGATATATTCTGAGTTCCAACCTCTGTTCATCATTCAGCGTCAAGTTTTTTTATTTGTTTTACCACTCTTATACCTTTTATGCTTTCCCTCAATTTAGCAAAGGTTTTTTCCCCGATTCCTTTCACATTCCTAAGGTCATCGACCGATGCAAATCCACCGTTGCTTCTCCTGTACTCAAGTATCCTTTGCCGCCATTGCAGGTCCGATTCCTTTTATAGTTTGAAGCTCCTCTACCGTCGCGTTATTTATATTCACTTTACCGCCGATTTGCGCCTGTGCTGCAAAACCGTTCACCTCTCCACTTTGTTCAGGGCTTTTTGCATTTTGTATCAGCTTCTTCGTCAGTGAGTACCACTATCTTGTCCTGATCGCTTTAACTTAGCTGCCAGATTTAAATTTTTGAGAATTTGCATTTTCTAAAAATCCCCCTGCCATTTTAATTGCTTCATACACCCTTGCACCTGCTTTTCAACTCATAAACATCGGGGTTTACAACCGCTCCAGAAACATCCACAAATATTTTTTTGTTCGCATCCTCCTCTTCATTTTGTGCTTTTTCGTTTTATCACCATCCGAGTTTTTCCTTTTTCTGTAATGCTCGGCACCTCGCTTTCGCTTCCTCTGTTTAATTCAAAATCCTCCTTTTCCGTCCTGCCTTGCCGTGAATACAAAAAGGCAAGTATGAGTATAACAAATCCCACACTTACCTTTATAATTGCAGACTTATTCTGTTTTACAAAATTGAAAAAAATAATCTCTATCCAAAAACTTCATAATCACCTCCATAATTTTACAATTTATATAATTATAATATGTAATTTATTGGAAGTCAATGTTAATTTGTAATTTTTACTTTCTATATTTCAAAGCCGTTATAGAAATAGATTTTTCTCTTTTAACGCTTATCAATTCCCTAGGCACATCATTGCCGAGATATCTTAAAAGCGCAATAATTAAAAAGTTCGGGGCTTAAATTCGAATCGCTTCCGGCATCAAGCAGCGCCCTCAATATAAGCATATCGTCAAGTATATCAAAAATTCACTTCTCGAATCATTTGCGCTATGTTGACCTCGACAAATTCCTTTTTCCTTACCTTTTTTTCTTTTTCTTTAAAAACTTTTATTTCATCTTCTTGACAAAATCTTCGGCAACTTTCAAGCACGCTTTCTGCTTCCATTTTCATAGGTATTTTTATTTCATACAACGCAGAAGATGTTATTGCCGCTAAACTTTTACCACCCATATCGTATTTTTGGCATTTCAGTATATCAAGTCCCTGCGGCATAAAAACCCTAAGCGCCGTGAGCATTTCTCCTTCGTTTTTCCTCGCTACGCGTTTCGAACTCAAGAATTTCATATTCACTTTCATAGCTAAGCGAAAGCGGCTGCGCAAATCCCATTTTGGGATGCGGGTTAAAAGCCTTGCGAAAAATTCCAATTTAATTTTTGCTCTTTTGAGCTCCGTTTAAAAAAACCTGAGCAAATCCAAATGCGATGTATACTTAAAAATAGCCGTGTTTTTGAGAATTTCAGTACATATTTAGGCATAAACACCTCCAAGTTCACACTTAACTTTGGCATTTATACCGCAATTAACGCATCCGTATCTGCAATCATGAGTAGTCTGCTCCGCAATAGCTTTTTCGTTTTCTTTAATCAAAGAAATTCCTTTGTAATTCCGCTGTCGATAATATCCCACGGCAATACTTCATCGTAACTTCGCTGCCTATGCACATAAAAATTCCTTCGAAATATTGCACTCCGAAAAACGCCTGCTCCCAAAGCTCCTTTTTGAAATGCTCAGTCCAGCCGTCAAATCTGCACCCGAGTTCAAACGCGCGAATTATAACATCACAAACGCGTCTATCCCCGCGTGCAAATACCGCTTCCAATATTGATGTATCCGTTTCATGGTAATTGTAGCTTGCGCCCTTTAGCGTTTTTAAATTTATCTTTTAAATAATAATGCTTCTCCATAAACTCGTCTTTTCGTATCCTGCGACATCCACTGAAACGGTGTATGCGCTTTCGGCACAAAAATTCGATGCACTTACAGTAACGTTAAATCTTGATTTTCCGTTTATCTTAAAGTTTATGTCGATTATGTTCTTGGCAATATCGAAAATACCGTCCAAGTCCTCATATGTTTCCGTAGGCAATCCGTTCATAAAATAGAGCTTTACATTTCGCCATCCAAGCTCGATTGCCTGCTCTACCGCCGAATATATATCGTTTTCGGTAATTCCCTTGTTTATAACATCTCTAAGCCTTTGTGTTCCGGCTTCCGGTGCAAATGTCAAACCCGATTTCTTATACCCTTGGATTTCCTCGAGTACCTTAAACGAAAAGCTGTCAAGCCTAAGCGACGGTAGCGATAGCGACACATTGTCATCCTTGCAGGTTTTCATAAGCCCCGTCGCAAGCTCCTCAAAATTCATATAGTCGCTCGTAGAAAGCGATAACAACGACAACTCTTCATGGCCTGTCGAGCGTAATTGTTTTTTTGAGCCAAACTTCGTATTTTTTTCTGTACTCCGTTCTCTTACAGGTCTATAAATCATTCCCGCCTGACAAAACCTACATCCTCTGGTACATCCGCGGAAAGTTTCAACAACCGCTCTATCGTGCACCACTTCTATTATAGGCACTATCGGATTTTCGGGAAATTCAAGTTCTTCCAAACTTTTTAGATATTGCCCTGACTATGCGCTTCGGTGCATATTTTTTTCTTTTGGGGTATAATCCTTTATCTCACCGTTTTTCTTTGTATGTTACCTCATATAAAGAAGGTATGTATCTCCCGCAATACCGGAAATTCGTTTTAAAAAACTGCTTTTCGATTTTTCTCCTTCCGACACAGATTTTACAAATTCATCAAAAAAAGTCGGCAGTACTTCCTCACCGTCGCCAATCAAAAATATATCTACTATTTCCGCAAGCGGTTCGGGGTTGTATGCGCACGGACCACCTGCAATTACGAGCGGCATATCATCGCTTCTATCTGCACTTCTAAGCGGTATCTTAGCCAAATCCAATATGTTTAAAATGTTTGTAAACGACATTTCATACTGTAGCGTGAACCCCAAAACATCCAGTTTTGGAATCGGTAGTTTTGTTTCAAGCGTAAATAGCGGTATATCTTCTTCTCTAAAGCAATTTTTCCATATCGGGAGCAGGTGAAAAATGCGCTCGCAATGAGACATCTTCTCGTTTGTTTAGCAAATTATAGATAATCTGCATACCCAAATACGACATCCCTATCTCATACATATCCGAAATGCAAATCCGAATCTCACTGTCTTCTCTCCTACTTCTTTCATACAGGAATTCGGTTCTCCGCCTATATACCGCGCCGGTTTTTCAACACGCGCAAGCAGCGAGTCAAATTAAAGTTTGAATTCATCTACATCTCCTTTTGTGCGCATCAGTTCTTCTATGCTCATTCCAATCAGCTCTTCTATTTCTTGTAACAAAATCTGTGTGTCTTTTTGGCGCGCGCGGATTCGCTTTATAGCTTCCTCATGACCTCTAGCTTTTTCAACAACATAATCCATTCTCTCAGCAAGACCTACAAACTTATCTTCCTTCACGACGCGATCTCCGAAACATACCAAATCTCGCTCCGTCATGTCTTTCATACTTTTTACCATCTCGTAATCCATATGCACGGAAACAATAGCCGCCTCGTCATCATAGCCAAGTTCATGTAGTATTTTTGCCGCTTCGCCTGCGTGATCGGGTTTTAAGCGAACGAGGTCGTGCATGAGCGCCGCTCCCCTCACAAGCTCAACATCAAAGGAAAATCCGTGCTTATTCATCTCTCTTGTCAAGATTACGGCAGCTTTCGCCACCCCGAAGCAATGTCTCCTTATATGTGGCGGAGTCGCATATTTTTCTGAACAGTTTTTCGCATTCGTCTACGCTTAATCTCTTTGACATAATTTACTCCCTCTGCGCATGGCAAAATTCATCAATATTCTTCCCAATATTCAAACTCGTAATCAAACACCTTTACGATGTCCCCTTCTTCCAGTCCCATTTCTTTCATTTGCTCAACCGCACCCTTATCTTCTATGTACTTATAAAGGTATCTTAGCGAGCCGGTGTCGTTGAAATTCGTAGAATCAAATATTTTTTTCTAAGCTGCTTTCCGGTAACCAAAAATACTCCGTTAGGGTTCCCGAGCAACATAAACTTCCTTGAAATCCGGCTCCTCGTCGTCCTTCTCGAAATCAAAATACTCGTATCCCAAATCAACTTCTTCGTCCTCAAGCGAATTCAAAACATTTGATGCCTCGTTTAACAACGGCTGTATGCCTTTGCAAGATCGGCGCACACACGGAAATACTTTAATTCCCTTGCTTTCAATATACTCTTTAAAAAGCAATATAAGTTTCATCGTCTTCAGATATCATATCTATCTTGTTTGCCGCCACTATTTGAGGGCTTCTTTGCCAAATTGGCGTCATACAATTCAAGTTCCGCATTGATTTTATCAAAAATCTTCAATAGGATTTCTACCTTCACTTCCGGAAACATCAACTACATGTATCAAAACCTTAGTTCTTTCTATATGCTTTTAGGGAACTCATGTCCAAGCCCTGCCCCTGCGTGTGCTCCTTCTATAATGCCGGCAATATCCGCCATTACAAATCCGTCGTTTCCAATGGATACAACACCTAAATTAGGAGAAATAGTCGTAAAATGGTAGTTTGCTATTTTTCGGTTTTGGAATTTGTAGAAACCGAAAGTATCGTTGATTTTTCCAACATTCGGAAACCCTACCAACCCGACATCCGCTATCATTTTTCAGCTCAAGCACTATGTTTCTCTCTTTTGCTGCGCCCCTGCCTGCGCAAAATTCGGCGCTTGCCTAACGGAATTTTTAAAATTAACATTGCCCTTACCGCCTTTACCGCCTTGCGCAGCTACAAAACTGTCGCTGGGCTTCACAAGGTCCATCATCACTTTGCCGCTTTTTTTCATCTATTACTACTGTTCCCGGTGGAACTTTTATTACCAAATCCTCGCCTTTTTCCAAAAACGCTTTTCTTCATTCCGTTTTGTCCGTCTTCGGCTTCGTATTTTCGCTTATAGCGAAAAATCCATAAGAGTCCTAAGGCTTGCATCAGCTAAAAAAATATTACATCTCCGCCTTTTGCCGCCGTCTCCGCCGTCAGGTCCGCCCTCCGGCACATACGGCTCGCGCCGAAAAAGTTACAGCACCGTCTCCGCCCTTTCCGGAACGGATATAAATTTTAGCTCTATCTACAAACATTTGAGCCTCTCCCTTTCTTAATATTTTAATCGACTTATTCTTTATACCGATTAAATTTATATATTCATACTATACAATCTGTTTTATAATCTTTTCGCATATGTTAAATACAAAAAGCCCCTTAAGAAGGGGCTAAAATTACTATGCTTCTTTTGGATATACGCTTACTTGCTTTCTCTTTTTTTATCTTTCCTCTCGAACTTTACAGCTCCATCTATTTTCGCAAATAAGGTATCATCTCCGCCAATTCCGACATTGTTTCCAGGATGGAATTTTGTACCTCTTTGTCTTACGAGAATGCTACCTGCAGTAACAAACTGACCGTCGCCTCTCTTGACACCTAATCGTTTCGACTCACTGTCGCGACCGTTTTTGGAACTTCCGACTCCTTTTTTACTTGCCATAGATTACACCTCCTTTTTTCTGCAATTTACACTCTTAATTATTAACGATTACTCTGCCAGTTCAACTTCATCTTTTTGCTTTTAGTTTTTCTAGCTTTTCTAGCAGAAACCTTTTCAATTTTAATCATTGTATAAGGTTGTCTATGTCCTTGTTTCTTTCTATAATCTTTCTTAGCTTTGTACTTGAATATAACAACTTTTTCTCCTTTGCCATGTTCAACTACAGTACCATAGACATTGCAGCTATCAACGATAGGAGTTCCAACCTTGATAGTTTCTCCGTCGCTTATCATCAGCACTCTTTCGAAAACAAATTTTTCTCCAACTGCTACGTCCAGCTTCTCAACAAGGATTGTATCTCCCTCTTGTACTCTGTACTGCTTTCCGCCTGTTTCAACCACTGCGTACATAAATATTCTTACCTCCTCTTTCCAGTCTCGCCATATCAGGCAGCAAATGCTTTCTCGTGCTTTCGCACGCCTTTTTCTGAGCGGCTTACATCGATATATGATATCACATCTTCCGGCTGTTGTCAAACACTATTTTTGAGCAACTATGCACAACCACCCATTATCGTGTTTGTGGATGTTTACTTCGGTAAATCCTGCATTTTTAAGCGTTTCTTCCAGTTCAGACGGATTGTATATTTTCATGTCGCCCACCATCTCGATCCACTTTTTCGTGTTCTTCAATTTCCCCATTGGCTCCATTACATATTAAAAATCTGCCCCCATTCTCCAAAATGTTGCAAATTCCTTCAAACGCCTTTTCTATGTCGGGCCAGAAATATATTGTTTCAAATGCCGTTACAAGATCAAAACTTTCCGAATCATACGGCAGAGCCATTACATTACCTTGCTTAATCTCGCATCTTCCCGCTTTGATAGCTTTCAAATTGACGCTTTTGGACTTTTGCACGCTGACATCCGAGTAGTCTATACGGCTGCATAAATATCCGCATTTTCCGCGAGCATTTTCTTAATATTGACTCCGCCTCCGCAACCTATATCGAGTACTCGTTTGTATTGCTTTATGTCTATATTTGAAAAACCCCATTTAGCCATAGCTTCGTGCCCTTTATTCATCATATTAAGCATAAGTTTTTCCGCCCCACCCCTCAGGCTTGCGAGCATTCTTGTAAAATCCCATGTTGACCTCCTCAAAAGTTTCTTAACTCTTATCTTTATATACTTCGTCGTATTCATTTGCACAGTTTCACATTTTTATTTTAGCAATATTCCGGTGTCTGTCAACTTATTGTAATGTGATAAGACTTGTTTACTTTCAATCTCTGCTTTCACCTTTTCCAATTCTGTTTTATTGTCCATAAAAATTTATCTCCTTTTTGCATTATACTTATAAAAGTGGACACATAAAAAGAAATAGTTGTACTATTATATTAAACATAACAAGAAGGTATCTTTATGTCCACAAGAAATCACTATGACGAGGATTTCAAACGAGACCCTCGTGGAACTTTACCACAACGGCAAAACACAAGCTTCACTTATCAAAAGAATATGGCATATCTCAATCAGCACTCACAAAATGGATTAAACAGTATTCAACTGTAGAAACAGACAACGGCGAAGTTCTTACTGCTAAACAAGTCAAAGGTACTACCGTATCGTCTGCGTCATCTTCCGTTGTCTGATAGATGGTTGTTATCGGCTCTCTTTCTTCTTCGTCAGAAAAGGGAAGTGGTTCTCCTTTGAGAGTAGGGCGGCGATTGATAACATTAACTTGCTTTTGCCACCGCCAGGATTGCCCTGCAACAGCGTGACCTTGCCGAATGGAATATACGGATACCACAGCCATTTCACTTCTTTCGGCTCAATATCGCTTGCCCTCACAATCTCTAAAGCTACATCATAATTCAATTCGTTTGTATTCATTTCTTCATCGCTCCTTTTCACTTGAACACATTGCTTTTCCGTTCTCGGTTGTACTTCCCAAGACGGATTGTTACTTGAAACGCAGAAACGCCCAAAAGCCACTCCGCACTGTACACTTTCAGGGGCGATTTTGAGCGTTTTTCTAAGCGTTAAGACTTGTTTGCAGGCCAGGTAATATGTTTCCCTGTTAGAGCCTTTCTGCTTCATTCTGCTGTCTTTGGGTAACAAAAACACCGTATTTCTACGATGTTTTTCTCTTACTCAAAAAGTATTTAATTATAATAAATATGGAAGAAGATTGTTTTCGAAAAAGTCTAACATATCTCCTACATCATTGGTATCTCTCCACATATAATAATTTTTGTATAACTTTGAAACCAATATGCGATTTCTCTGTTTCTTCTTGGGTCTCTTGTAATATCCCCAACTATCACGAGCCAAAATGGTAAGATTTCTTCTGATAAGCCACCAGTTTCTCTAATGATTTTCATTAGTCCTGGTGTAAAATACTTACAACTTCTTTCGTGAGCATTTCCTCTACCCGCAGCCATATTGGTCGTTTCAACCCAACCATCTTGTCGTTTTATTTCGCCGAATAGAATTTTACCATTATCTTTATTTCTAATAGCAAAATCCATACTTATTCCCCATTCATATTTTTGGTTTACCATTAGCCCTCTTTTCTGAAACATCAACATCATATATTTTTTTCTCACTTCTTGTAAAAAGTGGATATGTTGAATAAATATTTCCAAACTCTTTTGGATGTCTATCTACAATAAATTTATTTGGATAAACTTCATCTAATGCTGACTGTAATGAAAACTGAAACAGTTCTTCAGTACGAAGTGCTTCTAGCACCACTAATTGTTTGCCAATTTGCTCGCTTCCTAAGTTCTTGAGTTGCCATATATTTTCCCTCACATTCCTTTAAATAATTCTTCTAACGAAATATGAAATCCATCTGCTATTTTTTTAATGTTTTCAATAGATACATTTCTATTTCCAGTTTCGACAGATGAATAATAAGTACGATCCATACCAATAGACAACGCAAATTTTTCTTGTGAAAAATTTCTTTTCTTTTCTCAATGTCTTAATTCGTTCGACAAATTGTTTTTGAACCATTTCAATCACCTCTCTTTAATTTTTAATTTTATTTACAATATGCTTTTTAGGTCAACGGATTTTAAGTAACATAAAAATATATCCTACTATAAATATGTTGACTTTAAGTAACAAATCGGTTATAATAGCATATGAAAAGGAGAGATTACTATGGCAGATGAAAAATAGTCAGTGCTTATTCTATATATAATCCTGAAGCCAAAAAGACGAAATAAAAATTAATCCACTTGATGAATTGTATCCTGTATTACCTAATAAAAAAATATGATGTTATCTACGCTGATCCACCTTGGGATTATGGCGGTAAAATGCAATATGATAAATCAAGTATTAAAACTGAAAAATGTTGGTTTTTGAAAAATGTATTTATAAGTGCTGCAAATTTTAAATATCCAACGGTTAAGCTGAAAGATTTAAAAACTCTTGATGTAGGTTCTATTGCAGCAGATGATTGCATTTTTGTTTATGTGGACAACAGGGCCACAAATGTCAAATTCTATAGAATTGGGTAAAAGCTTGGGGGTTTGAATATAAAACAATCGCTTTTGTTTGGAATAAACAAGTCCATAATCCTGGCAGATATACCTTATCTCAAACAGAATTTGTCTTAGCATTTAAGAAAGGTAAATTTCCATCTCCAAGAGGAGCTCGTAATGTTCGCCAATTAATTTCGATACAGAGGAAAGCACAGCGAAAAAACCTGTTGATGTTATCGACGGCATTACTAAAAATGTTCCCAACTCAAGAAAAAAATAGAATTATTTGCAAGAAATAATTATTATGGTTGGGATAACTGGGGATTAGAAATACCTGATGCAAAATTGAAAATCCCAACTCAAGGAGAATTATCTAAATAACAACAATTATAAAGGACAGTGCTTGTGATACACTGTCCTTTTCGATTCTACTTGCAACTAATGACTTCTTGAATACTTGCCGAAAAGAAAAACTGCCATCAGTCAAGATAGCAGTTCCTTTTTCGACTGGTATGCTATTAGGAATACACAATATTGCATTATACTTATAAAAGTGGACACATAAAAAGAAATAGTTCACGCCACTGTTTAGCTCTCTTGTTAAACAAGGCTACATTGAGCATATCTGCTTCACTTGCATACTTGTAAGACAACTGTTCGTTGGTAAGATCTTTTAAGAGATATTCTTTGATTGCATCTGTATGAATTTTGTAGTTAATCTTAGAAATTTCTCTATTCAAATTCCAGCCTAATGATAGCTTAGAATTTTTCATCTGACTTAAGTCTTTTGTAATCCTGAATTACATACATCTTAAATTCAGCAGAAATCCATGAAGCAAATTCAAAGGCAATATCTGTATGTGCAAATGCACCACCATATCTTCCGCCTTTTGAGATAATTCCGATTGCGTCTGTTTTTTTCTACCCATTTCTTAGGGGACAGTGTAAAGGAATTATATCCAGCTTCCGATTTAATTCGGTCGAATTCGACCGAATTGAAATTCATGTTGTTTAAGCTTTCCCATAAACCAAGAAATTCAATGTATCTTTTCTTCTCATCCAATTTTTTTAATTACATCACTTGGCTCATCGCTTTTTATATCTAGCAATATCCGTTAGACTTATATAGTCGTTTTTAAAGTCTTCAGTATAAATTTGAATAGCAAAACCTTTTGCTTCAATCGTCTCTTTTTTCGCCTTAGACATACGAGTTCCTCCTTTATGCTGATGTACTGTTTACAACATTTATTATCATAAAACTCTCCTAAACAGCAAACCAACTATTCATTTTTTTGATTTTAAACTTTGGTAGAAGCTCTAAAACCCTTGTATTTACTTGACTATTTGTCTGTGTCATTATTATGACACGAAACCCCGTTGCTAAGTCCATTACACGATTATCTTCCGTAATATTAAGTATTTCAGCCATTAACTTGGTAACATAGGGTGGTGTCAAAACAATTCCTATTTCTTTTCCATCTCCAAGAGCATATTTTTAAAAAAATTCGGAATACATTTCTCCCATAATATCAATATGTCCTGCAATAGCGTCAATCTGTTTAAATACATATTCAAAAATAAAGGTGAAAAATCTGCTTATTACAGCTACTATCTTTCTCTAATAACTTAGATACTTGCTTATGATTTTCTACGAGTTCATCACGTTGTTTGTCTTTTTGATATTTCTGAGAAAGAAGCCAGCATCAAATCTCTTTTTATCAGTGTCAATATCTCTGCAGTCAAAAAAACTCTTTAATTTGGGACACAATTAGCTTTCCATCTCTTTTGGATTCTGTTTGAACTCCCTTTAAATCATCGGGAGTAAGTCCGTCTTGTATCTTCTCGCCGTCTGAATTAACGACATCCTGCATAGACAAAAGCATTCCGGATACATATAGAACACGCTGAGGAGCTGTTATATTATGATTGTGCATTAACTTATTCAGCTTGCCGGCATACTCATTTAATATCTTCTTACTTGTAATCAGTAATTCGTGTTTTTCTTCTTCAGTTAAGACGGCATCCTTATAAAAAAATTCTCAAATGTTTGTTTTACTCTCTAAAAATCAAGAGTTTTATATTCCGACATATACTTTACAGACTTCATAGATGAACCATAAACATAATAAACCTGTATTTCTACATCATCTTTGCTATCACCTGCAACACCTATAGCTACCACTTCATCGTATTTATCACTATCTATCATTTGTGTTGCATAACACAAAGGCTCCGTTTACTGCAAAACTGCTAATAGATTTATCATCTTCTTTTTATTCCATCTTTCGTTTTTGAAATTAACTTTTTAGTTCCGAGCTTATCCTCAAAACAACAGGAATATTATACTTTTCTATATGAAAATCAGGCTTGCCAAAAATTAGTTTTTGTTCTTTGTTTTGGCACTTCCTCTTAGTGCTTCTTTCATATAATCCGACATTGACGATTCAACATTATAATCCTTTAGTTTTTCAATCCTAAATCTTCTAATCGACCTTTTTACATAATCATTTACATCATCTTCTAATGTCCATTTAGTTTGCACTTCTCTCTACTCTCCCTTTTCAACATATTCATCATCAAAAGAGAATACATCGTTGGGTGTACAGTCAAGTGCTTTACATATTCTCTCTAAATTTTTAAGCGTTATCGGCTTATTTTTTTCCCATTTGTGCCATAACATTAGTGGTTAAATCTGCCATAGCAATTACATCAGTTTTTAAGCCTTTTTGCAAGTTGTATCCATAGTGGTTTATAGTTTAATGCCATATTAACCCTCTTTTTCTTCCTAAATACAGTTGTCTTTATTATACCACTAATATTGATTGTATTCAATATTTACTTGATATACACTTTTTGTTTTTAGAGATTTTTGTAGTGTCATTCCGTCTTTACTTTTACCTTAAATTATATTATGTCGGGACTTTTTCTAACCTTTTTATGTAACCTGCACAATTTCTCAAACTTTATCAAAAAATGAATAATTAAAATTTTCAATACTCCCACACCAATTCCCATACCTAGTATGCCAAAATAGGTCAAAAATAAGTCATCGTAGATACATATATTGTAAAAATATCAAAAACTACAAAACCCTTGAAGCGTTAAAAAAATGAGCATTTTCAAGGGTTTATTTTTGAGTGAGGCACGAGGGATTCGAACCCCCAACCGACAGATTCGAAGTCTGCGACTCTATCCTTTGAGCTAGTGCCCCGAAGCACAGTTTATTATATACTATACGCAAAACAAATTCAAGAGGATTTTACTTGCAAAACTTACTATAGCATGCTAATATTTAACCATAAAAATTAAAAGGAGCTAAGATACATTTTTTTCTGTATCAAAAATATCTTATGAAAAACCGCACTGAGTTGCCGCCATTACAAAAATTTTATCCGACAACCCAAACAAACCCTTTTGCATTGAGTTATTTCTGCGATCTGTTCGGTGCTGCAAAATCCAGCATAAGCGAAGACATAAGCTCTGCAAAGGAAATTTTAGCGAGCCTTGATTTGGGATTTATCCAGACCAATATCGGTGCCGGCGGCGGCGTTATTTTCATTCCGCATATTTCAGACAACGCGGCTAACGATATCCAAAAACGATTTGTGTAAACGCTTGCGCGAGCCTGAACGCATACTGACAGGCGGTTTTTGTATACATCGGACATAATGTTCGACTCTTCCCTTATGAATTCTGCCGCCAAAATATTTTTCCAGAAAATTTCAGGATGTAAGTGCAGATTATGTGGCAACTATAGAAACGAAAAGGTATCCCCGTAGCTCTTATGACGGCGCATTTACTCGGACTTCCGCTCGTAGTAATACGCAGGGAAAGTAAAATTTCAGAAGGCTCCACTCTCAGCATAAATTACTTTACAGGACGAAACGACCGTATCCAAAAATATCGCTTTCAAAACGCGCAGTTCGCCCGGAAACCAGCGCAATTATTATAGACGATTTTATGCGCGCCGGCGGTAGTATCAAAGGAGTATCGGATATACTGAGCGAGTTTAATGTCAAAACGGTAGGCTGCGGTGTCGTAATTTCAACATCCGAACCAAAGCAAAAATAACCGATTTTTCAATATAATCACCTTTGAACAGCGTTAGCGAAGAAAAAGGACTGTAGATGTAAATCCCAATCCTAATATCTTTAACTAACTATTCCAAATTTTGTACCTGTTCTCTTATTTTTTTCGATTTCACATTTCATATCCAAACTTATACGTGTAACCTCCAGCTTGTTTGCCTTGGAGGCTATTGTATTTGCCTCTCGGTTCATCTCCTGAACCAAGAAATCCATTTTTTTACCTACTGAATCGTTACTATTTAGCAGAATATCTTCAAGCTGCGCTATATGGCTTTCGAGTCTAACCACTTCTTCCGTTATATTCGCTTTTATCTGCAGTATTGCCACCTCTTGCAACAATCTTTCTTCGGAGATTTCCGTATTCTCAAGCATTTTCTTCTATGCGAGCTCTCAATTTTTCCTTATTTTCTTTCGGTATGTTTTTCGCTCTGCACCTTTACATCGTGCACCTTCTCTCGCAAAAGTCCAAGCCTTATTCTAATGTCCTCTGCAAGTTTTTCGCCCTCTGCTGCTCGCATATCCAAAAATGCGTTAATTGCCCTACTTGTTGCCTCCAATATGCAGCCCGTATTTTCCTTCTTCGTGTCATCGCTCATCTCGCTCGCCGCAATTACATCCGGATATTTTTATTATATGGCTTACAGATATATCATCTTTTAAGTCGAGTTGCATTTTCAATTCCTGTAAAAGCATTTTTATACGCCGTAGCAAGCGGCAAATTGAGTTTAACAAAAATTTTCTTCGCACTTTTTTTACTTCTACATTTACAAAGACTTCCACCTTACCGCGTTTCAAATTTTTCCTTTATGAGCTTTCTTATTCCTTCCTCTTCCGTTATGTATTCTCGCGGCATTCTAACGGAAATTTCCAAATACCTGTGATTCACACTTCTTAAATCTACCGTAACTTTTTATATTTTCGTTTTCCGCTATACCTCTTCCGAAGCCCGTCATGCTCTTTACCACTGTTTTTCCCTCCTCATATAAATTAAATTTAGGTTTTAAAATGTTTAAACAAAATCTCAAAAATTCCCAATATTAAAATATGAACCCGGATAGAACAGGTAATTCAACCATTTATACTGCCTGCCTCTTTGTCCGTTATATGTCAATGTCATTTGCAAAAGCCTATAAATGAATAAAAGCTCTTTGATAATTGACAAATATCCCAAAAGTCGCCCCAAATATAGGTTTGCTATAAAAAAATATAAAAAGATATGCAACAACTATGGCATGCCAGTCGTAATCCAAACTCAGCTGCATAGCCAAAAATCCGAAAGCCGCAACTATCAGAACAGAAACAATATACCAAATTGCCTTGCCCCCGAGTTTGCTTTTCAAAGCGTCTACTATCCAAATCGTAATCAAACACAGCGCAAGCGTGAACATCATATTGTTCCAATACGGCGAATAAAATGTTTTCGATGTAAACATATCAAACGGAACTTCGGATATAATCCCGAATGCTAAAAGCATCAGCAAGTAGTTTTTCCTGTTGCGCGTTTTTAAAATATCCCTCTACTATAAAAAATACAAATATAGAAATGCAATTCTTCCAATAATAGAAAATGCATTTTGATATATATAGCAAAATCCTTTGCCGTCGAGCATCGGTGTTATGATAGCATTGTTTGTATGGTCGATAAGCATCGATAAAAACGCTATATATTTCAGCTGTGCTCCGTTAAAAATCCGCAATTTTTTCAACTTTTCACTTTCAAATCGCGTATCTGTCGCCATAATATCCACCCGTTAATTTCTTCTTTGCACGAGCAGTACAAGCCTTAAAAGTTGAAGAATAGGCGTGAGCAGCGCTGCAACATATGTTAGTGCCGCCGCAGCAAGCACCTTGCGCGCACCGTTAAGCTCGCCACCTGTCAATATTGCATTTGCATTAAGAATTTTTAGTGCTCTTGAAGATGCGTCAAACTCTACAGGTAATGTAATTGAGTTGGAATAAAAACGACAAATGTAAACAATATGACACCTAATTGCGCAAGTCCCATATGTCCGAGTATCAATCCTATGATAATAATCGGCCAGGAAAGCATCGAGCCTATATTCGCAGCAGGTACCGATATCGATCTGAGTTTGAGCGGAGCATATCCAACCTGATGCTGAATAGCATGACCGCATTCATGCGCAGCTACTCGAGTGCTGCAACAGAGGTGGAACCGTATACGCTTTGCGAAAGTCTAAGTACTTTTTCGCCGGGTGAATAATGATCCGTAAGATTTCCCGCAATCCTCTCTATTTTTTTACATCGTATATTCCCGCATCACGCAGAATCTGAGCTGCGCACTCCTCCGCACGCAATCCTTTTGAATTTGAAATCCCGCTAAATTTTCTATATGTACTCTGCACATTTAAGGATGCAGCCGCACTTATTACTATTCCGATTATTACCAAAATGTATGTGTAATCAAAATACATTGTATTTCCTCCTCCATCTTATTTTTACTTTCTGTCGAAAACACATTCTCCCTTTATATATGTTTTTCGGCTTTAACACTGTCAATCCTCATTGGCTCAAGTGCAAAAAAATATCATCAGTCAAAATCGCAAAAATCGGCATCGTATCCTTGCTTTATCATTCCTGTACTAAGCAATCCGCAAATTTCCGCCGCTTCTTTGGTGTAAGTATTATAGCTGTTTCTACATCAAGTTTTTGCGCATAGCCGATATCTGTACCGTCATATGCCCGCTTTGTAACCGCAGCCTTGATATTCACAAAAGGCTCGGACGGATCTGCCAAGATGTTGCAGGTGCATCTGTGGATATACACATCTTAACACCGTTATCCAGCATACTTTTTGAAAGGGTAAAGTTCCCTAATTCTATCTTCACCCAAATTTTTCTTGTAACTTTCTATTTCACAATATGCAAAAATCGGTTGACAAGCAAATGCAAATCCATATTTGGCTGCATTTTTCATCGCATCATCGCTCGGTTCCGTCAAGTGCTCCATTCTTACAAAGGTATGCGTCCATCAGTCCAATCCTTTTCTTTAGACATCCTTTCGATTACACGATCTATAGCCTGCCCTCCCATAGCATGCACTGCTATCTGGCAAGCATTTTTCTTTGCAAACTCTATAGCTTTTTCCATGCTTTTCGTCAGAATACACAGAAATGCCATAATTGTCCGTATTTAGATAAGGCTTTCTTAACCACGCAGTTTTACCTGAAATGCTGCCGTCGCCTATCAACTTGATTCCTGCTATACGCACATCCTTTCCGTAATCGCGCTGTTCTGCGGTTATTTCAAACGATTCGTCATCACAAAAAATAGTCCCACATATAATACATGCTCACCTTTTTGTTTGAATCCAAGTTCAGCAGCTCTCACAAATATTTCATAATTACCGCCCGCATGCAAATTGCCCATATCCGCTACAGCCACTATTCCCTGCGATGACAACTTTTTACCGAGCTCCACCAAAGCATTTATTCTATCCTCATCCGTTTGCTTAGGCAAGAACGGCAAAACCAAATCTCTTGCGTTTTCTTCCAATTTGCGGTAAGCTCGCCCTGCTCATTGCGCTCCAGCTTTCCACCTGCGGATCTTTTCGTTTTCCCTTTGTAATGCCGCATATCTTGAGTGCTTTACTGTTCACACACCTTACATGCTCACAACTTCTAACTAAAAACCCGGATTGTCAGGTGCAGCTTCGTCCAAATCCCATCTGTTCAGGCTTCTTCCTTCGATATACTTGCCTTCATCGTAACCCCAGCCAAGTATCCATTCATTAGGTTTCATTGATTTTGCGACATTTTGCAATCACAGCCTTAAGTTCTTCAATCGAATTGATATTTGGCGGCAAACACGCAATTTGTTTACTATAATCCGCAAGCATAAGCGGATGCATATGTGCATCAACTATTCCCGAAATAACGGTTTTTCCGCATAAAATCGACAACTTCATCCGCTTCATTTGCAGTATCAATATACTCTCCCACTTTAGAAAACTTTCCGTCTTCTACCAGCATTTGCGTTACATATTTATTTGACAAATCAGATGTGAATATTTTTTTCCGTTTATATATGCCGTTTTCATAGTAAGCTCCCCGTTTTTAATTTTATGTGCTACACCTATTTTACCATAAATTTTATAAAAATGTATTGAAATTTATGTGAAAAATGATAATATTACTGTGTTATGCTACTGTGGCTCAGTCGGTAGAGCAGCTGATTCGTAATCAGCAGGGTCGCGAGGTTCAAATCCTGTCAGTAGCTCCACTTAGCATATTGCCACGCAGTATGCTTTTTTTATAGCTGTATACAAAGGGAGGTCCTATGGAAACTCAGTCCAAAATTGATAGTAAATTTAGGGTCATTTAAAGGAAAATATCCGCTCCATGTGTGAGCGTACCGATGCACATGATATTTCAGTTGCAGGCGTTATCAAGGGATTCCATGCAATACCCGAAATGGTAGCCGCATTTGACGACTCTCCTTGCCAATTCATAGCATCATCAAGAATAGAGCAACTAAAATCAGCTCACGACATAGGATGCAAAACCTCTTTTTCCTAATCCGCATACCTATGCTAAGCGAAATTCCTGAAGTGGTTAAATACGTTGCATATAGCCTGCAAAGTGAAAAAGTCGTGCTGCAAGCTCTTGAAAAAAAGAATGTGAAAAGCAAGGCAAAACGCACAAAGTATTACTTATGGCTGACCTTGGAGATTTGCGAGAAGGATTTTGGAATAAAGACGAGCTAGTAGAGCTTGCTGTAGACATAGAAAACAATTTCAACTTTGTAAAACTCGCCGGCATAGGTACCAACCTCGGCTGTTACGGTTCTATCAAAGCAACTCCCGAAAAATGAACGAGCTTATAGATATTGCCCAAATAATTGAAAAATAAAAATCGGTAGAACGCTCGAACTGATTTCAGGCGGTGCCACTACATCTACGATGATGGTGTTCGACAAATCTATTCCTAAGCGAATCAACCATCTTCGAATAGGAGAAGGCATTATACTCGCTTGCGATTATGAAAAACTGTTCGGTACGGACGCAGCTTTCCTGCACAAAGATGTCCTGACGCTCGAAGGTGAGATTATGAAATCAAAGATAAGCCCAGCTATCCTGTCGGTGAACTCTCTTACGATGCTTTCGGAAATGTGCAAACTTATCACGACAGGGGTATCCGCCGCCGCGCTCTTGTAGCATTTGGCAGAGTAGATGTAGGCGATGTCGAAACGCTGATGCCCAAGACGAGCGGTGTTGAAATACTCGGTGCAAGCAGCGACCACCTGATACTGGATATCGAAGAAGTAAAAGACACTTTAAAAGTAGGAGATAAACTATCCTTCGGACTTTCTTACTGTAATATGGTCTATGCAACGAGTTCAAAAATGTCAAAATAGAGGTTATAGATTAGCGCATTTCGATAGCATCAGCAGGGGCACATCTTGTAACACGCTTGACAGGGCAGTGCATTTTTCGCGTTCGATTATGTAATAACTTTTTGCCGCGGTATATTGCGTCAAATTTTACAATTTCGTTTGCATCCGCCACAGCCCTATGCACTTATCTCCATGAATATACGCTTTTTAATATCTTTCATATCCACCTCCACAATTTAAAAATTTGATTAACAAATTACCAACTGATTTATACACACAATTTTATTCTTTTTCACAAAAGCAGCTGTGGTAAAACTACGGCTGCTTTTTTTATATTTGCTGTTCTTATTTAGTTGAAGCATCGTAAAGAGCTTCTGCATTGTCCCATTCAGCTATGATTTCAGGAATTACCTTGTACAAATCTCCAGGGATTGCATAGTCTGCAATTTCCATAATTGGAGAATCGGATCCTTGTTAATAGCTACTATTATATCGGAAGCCTGCATACCTGCAAGGTGCTGAATAGCTCCCGAAATACCGCAAGCGAAGTAAATTTTTGGCTTTACAGTAGTTCCTGTCTGACCAACCTGACGAGAATGATCAATCCATCCCGCATCAACAGCTGCTCTTGATGCTGCCACTACTCCGCCAACCTTTGCTGCAAATTTTTTTCCATTAAGTCGAATCCTGCCTTGTCGCCAAGTCCTCTTCCGGCTGCACAGATTATATCTGCATCTGTCAAAGAAACCAGTTCCTTAGCTGATTTAACAACCTCAACTACCTTTACTTTGATATCGTCTGCAGAAATTGTGAGGCTGATTCTAACGATTTCGCCTGTCGCTCCGGCCTAGGCTCATTCTTTTTGCATTACGCCTGGTCTTACTGTTGCCATCTGCGGTCTTGTTCTTGGGCAGATGATTGTTGCCGTAAGGTTTTCCACCGAATGCAGGACGAGTCATCTTAAGTCCCTTATCAGGATCGTCCGGTTTAAGCGATTTTGTATTCAAAGTTGTGTTTTTCTTCTGCGTATTTGATATAGCCTGCAACGCTTACATCAAGATGTGTACAGTCAGCTGTAAGTCCTGTGTCCAGTCTAGCTGCTACACGAGGTGCAAGGTCTCTACCGATGTGAGTAGCTCCATATAGGAATATTTCAGGCTTATATTCATTTACCGCATCTGTAATAACTTTTGTATACGCATCTGTTGTATACTGTTTTAGTAGCGGATCTTCGATCAGATAAACTGTGTCTGCACCGTACTCAAAAGCACTCTTTTTGCAAGATGCTCTACATTATCACCAACTAAAACCGCATTAACTTTTGTGTCTGCGCTGATTTCTCTTGAAAGTCTGTGGCCCTCTCCCAGGAGTTCCAATGCCACATTCATGAGTTTTCCTTCACGCTGTTCTACGAAAACCCAAATATGCTTGTAATCTTCAATATTCATTGTTGCCATTGTATTCATTCCCCTTAAATGATATGCTTCTTCTTTAAGTTGATTAGAAGAGTCTTTGCTATATCCTTCTCAGTATCACCCTCAAGCGTTACACCTTTTCCCTTTGGCTTTGGTGTAAATGAACGAAATACATTAGTTGGAGATGGCTTTTAGACCCTACTGTATTTAAATCTACTTCTACATCTGCTGCGCTCCAAACAGATATCTTCTTGTCCTTATTGAAGATTCCTTCATAGACATATATCTTGGCTCGTTCAGCTCTTTTGATTGCTGTAAGCATACAAGGAGTGTTTAGCTTAATCAGTTCATAAACCATCTTCAAGCTGTCTTTTTTTACTGTTATTTCTTTCATGTTCGGTTCGATTTTTGAACTCTTCCACGTATGTAACCTGTGGAATTTCCAATTTCTCAGCAATCTGAGGTCCAACCTGTGCAGTATCTCCATCAATAGCCTGTCTTCCTGCAAATATCAAATCAGAATTCTCCGATTTTTCTAATTGTAGCAGTAAGTGCATTTGAAGTAGCCCAAGTATCGGAACCTCCAACTGCTCTATCGCTTAGTAATACAGCTTCAATCAGCTCCCATTGCAATACACTCGAAAAGCATATCCTGAGCCTGTGGAGGTCCCATAGAAACCACTGTAATATGTGTATCAGGATGCATATCCTTTATTTTCAATGCTTCTTCCAAAGCATTTGCGTCGTCATTATTAAGTATGCTTGGAACACCGTCACGAATTAGTGTACCTGTTTCAGGATTGATTTTAATTTCGTTTGTATCAGGAACCTGTTTTTGCACACACAAGAATCTTAAATGCCATTTTTTTATTCCTCCTACTTTAATTATTTACCTATAACCGATGACAGCTATTACCATCTTCTGAACTTCTGAAGTTCCTTCGTAGATTTCAGTAATCTTAGCATCTCTCATCATTCTCTCAACCGGATAATCTCTAGTGTATCCATAACCGCCGTGAAGCTGTACGCACTTAGTTGTTACATGCATAGCCGTTTCAGCTGCAAAAAGTTTAGCCATAGCAGCATTCTTTCCATAAGGAAGTCCCTTTATCCTTAAGATCTGCGGCTTTGTATACCAATAATCTCGATGCTTCAATTCTTGTAGCCATATCAGCAACCTCAAATTGAAGAGCCTGCATCTGAGATAGCTTCTTGCCGAACTGTTTTCTCGCTTTCCATATAGTCAATAGTTACATCCAAAGCTCCTTGTGCAATACCGAGCGCCTGAGCAGCGATACCGATACGACCTCCGTCCAATGTGGACATCGCAACTTTAAATCCTTTTCCAAGTCCGCCGAGCAATCTATCTTTTGGAATTCTGCAATTTTGGAAAAATAAGTTCAGTTGTAGATGATGCGCAAATTCCGAGCTTGTCTTCAACCTTACCGATTGAGAATCCCGGATCTGTTTTTCTACGATAAATGCAGAAATCCCCTTGTTTCCTTGTGATTTGTCGGTCATTGCCATTACTACAAATACGTCTGCGTATGCACCGTTTGTAATAAATACTTTTGCACCGTTCAGTACCCACTCGTCTCCCACGAGTTCCGCTCTAATCTGCTGTCCGGAAGCATCAGTACCTGCGTTTGGCTCTGTTAAACCGAGATGCTCCAAGATGTTCTCCCGAAAGCAACTTAGGAAGATATTTTTTTCCTTCTGTTCCTTGTTACCCCAGTTGTAAATTGGCCAGCAGCAAAGTGAAGTATGCGCTGAAACAATTACAGATGTAGAAGCGCAAACTCTTGCCAGTTCTTCAACTGTCATTGCATATGAGATGTGATCTCCGCCTGCTCCTCCAAGCTCTGTAGGAAACGGTATTCCCATAAAGCCATATCTTGCCATCTTTTCAACAGTTTCTACAGGAAATCTATGCTCCTTGTCGATATCTGCCGCGAGCGGTTCGACTTCGTTTACTGCGAACGCTCTTACCGTCTTCTGTACGAATTCTTGTTCTTTCGTTAATTGAAAGTTCATGTAGATGCCTCCTTAAAAATTCTAATAATCTTTCTCCAAAGAGAATTGATGCTTTTTCATAGATTTTATAAAAATTAAAATCCACATCCCTGCATTAGTTAAATATATAACAGCGTATATCATATATTTAACATCATTTTTAAGAAAAATCAAGTTGTTTTTGTGTTTTTTTCTGTTGTTTTTATGCTTTTTTTAAACCGCTTTTTGTCTTTTTTTAGCATCTTTCTCCTATTTTTGTAAATATATTTGCTAAATTATTAACAATTTCAAACAGTTAATACTTTCTTCGCATATAGCAAAAAGAGTACAAAAATCACAATGAACTTTTGTACTCTCTCTACACTTTTTTAATCGAATTTGCCTTTGTATTCGCTATATTCTTAATTTTTCCAAATAACTTATATATGGTAAATTTCTGTACTTTTGGTCAAAATCCAGACCGTAACCTATGATAAACCTGTCCTCAACCGTAAACCCGACATAGTCGGCCTCAAGCTCGACCTTTCTGCCCGCGGGCTTTATCCAAAAGCGTGCATATCTTCACGCACTTGGCTCCTCTTTGTTTCAAGTTGTCCCTCAAGTATTTCAAAGTGTTGCCTGTATCGACGATATCCTCAACTATCACTACGTTCTGTCCGTCTATCGGAGCATCAAGATCCTTGAGTATGCGTACGACGCCGGAGCTTTTCGTTGAGGCGCCGTAGCTGGAACACGCCATGAAATCAATCTGCAATCCAGCTTCACCTGCTTTGCAACATCGGAAAGCCATAGGACCGCTCCTTTTTAATATCCCGATTAAAATTACGCTCTCGCCTTCGAAATCGCTCGTGATTTGACTCCCTATTTCTTCAGCGCGCTTATTTATCTCCTCCTGCGTAATCATGATAGTGCCTATTCTATCTTTATATTTATCTGCCATGTTCTTCCCCTTCGATTATAATTCTTTCAATCTTATCCAAAAGTTCTTGATATCCTACTCTCTTTAGCGCAGATACAGTCATAAGCAAATCATCTTCTCCCAGTTTTAGAGTTTTTCGAATCGTCGCAAGGCACTTTTTGCTTTTTCGTTTGCAGATACCTTGTCCGCCTTTGTAGCCACGACAAGTCCTGACAAATTATAGTACCTTAGATATTCGTACATTTTGAATATCTTGTGCGGACGGAGCATGCCTGATATCTACCAGTTGCACAACCTTTTAGAAGGTTATCGCGATTTTCAAGATAGTCCTCCATCATTTTCCCCATGTAGCTATCTCCGTCTTTGAAGCCTTGGCATAACCGTAACCCGGCAAGTCCACAATCCTAAATTCATCGTTTATATTATAAAAATTTATAGTTCGCGTCTTTCCGGGACTGGAGCTGGTTCGAGCCAGCTTTTTTTTATTTGTAAGCAAGTTCAATAGCGACGATTTCCCGACATTCGATCTTCCTGCAAATGCAATTTCAGGAAAATCCGGAAGCGGATATTGCTCTTTTTACAGCAACCGCTTCTATATCAGCCTTTTTTTATTACCATTTGAAATTTCCTCAACTAAAGCGTGTTTTTAATGCTTCTTCCGCAGTTTTCTATCAAAACGAATTCCAGTTTATCTTTTACATTTTGCGGTATTTCTTCTATATCTTTTTCGTTTTTCTTCGGCAGCAGTACCTTCTTGACGCCGGCTCTATGTGCTGCCAGCACCTTCTCCTTTATTCCACCTACCGGAAGCACCTGCCCTCGCAGTGTTATCTCTCCTGTCATAGCGACATCTTTTTTTACAGGTATTTGTGTAAACGCTGAAACAAGTGCAGTACACATAGTAACTCCGGCTGACGGTCCGTCTTTCGGTGTAGCTCCTTCGGGAACATGAATATGCACATCCTTCTTCTCGTAAAAATCTTTTTCAATACCCAACTTATCCGAGATAGAGCGTATATAACTAAGCGCGGTTTTTGCAGATTCCTTCATCACATCCCCGAGCTGGCCTGTTAATACCAAGTTCCCTTTTCCATCCAGTATTACCGTTTCTATAAACAGCGTATCTCCACCTACGATTGTCCATGCGAGTCCAGTTGCAACACCCACTTCACTCTTTCCTTCTATAATGTCATAACTAAACTTCTTTTTGCCGAGGGTATTCCTCAAGATTTTTAGTAGTAACCTTAATTTTTCTCCTCCGGATTATCCACAACTTTTGCCGTTTTTTTCTGCAAATCGCAGCAAGTTGTCTTTCCAAGTTTCTGACACCTGACTCTCTAGTGTAATAATTTACAACATCTCTTATTGCCTTTCCTCCCATAGAAAAACTGAACGGTTCAAGTCCATGTTCCTTAATCTTCTTTGGCAACAAATATTTTTTTCAGCTATTTTTACTTTTTCTTCTTCGGTATAAGAGCTGATATTTATTATCTCCATTCTGTCGCGAAGCGGTCTTGGAATTGTATCTATCGTATTTGCAGTTGTTATAAACATTACATTTGAAAGGTCAAACGGAACTTCCAAATATGTATCGACAAATTCCTTGTTTTTGTTCCGGATCCAACACCTCAAGCAATGCTGCCGCAGGATCTCCCTTTGTAATCCCTACCGAGTTTATCTATCTCGATCCAAAAAGGCATAGCGGATTTTTGCTTCCAACATCTCGTATGCCGGCTATGATTCTCCCCGCATAGATGCGACATATGTACGCCTATGTCCCTTAATCTCCGATTCATCGCTTATTCCGCCAAGAGATATTCGCATAAATTCTCTGTTCGTAGCTTTTGCAATCGACCGCGCAATTGATGTCTTTCCAACCCCGGAGGTCCTACAAGGCAAATAATCGGCGCTTTTTAAATTCTCCGAGTTTGATTACCGCAAGTTGTTCGACTATCCTCTCTTTGACAGTTTCAAGTCCATAGTGATCTCTATCCAATATCTTTTGCGCTTTTTAATGTCCAACGACACCTCGGATTCGCTGTTCCACGGCAGTTCCAAAAATAATTCGATGTAATTTCTCAAAACAGCACTTTCCGCCACGCTACTGCCCATTCGCGTATATTTGGAAATTTCCTTTTGTATCTTTCTTTTCAACTTTTTCGGACAATTTTAATGTTTTCAGCTTTTTGCTGCCATTCATCGACTTCATCGCTTATATCCATATCATTGCCGAGTTCCTCGTTGATTGTCCTAAGCTGTTCACGAAGATAAAATTCTTTCTGTCTTTCGCCGATAGCCTCTCTTACTTTCTTTTCTATATCACGCTCAACGGCTATCAGTTCAATTTCATTACTTATGAATACCGTAACGGCTCTAAGTCGCTCTATAGGATCGTAACATTCCAAAAATTTTTCTGTTTGTCGTGAGGTTTATCTACAACATATGAAATAATAGTATCTGCAAGTATTCCCGGCTTTTTCGATGCCGCTTATAAGTTCCGAAATTTCCTTGGAATACTTTTCGTTTTGAGATATGTACTCGAAAATACAGATGCGGCAACTCTCATAAGCGCTCTTACTTCAACTGTTACCTCAGGTAAAGATTCAGTATCCGGAGTTTCGATTATACACTCAAAAATACTCTGTTTCTTCCATTACCTCAGAAATCTTTCCCTGTATAGCCCTTCTACCAATATTCTAACATTATCACCCGGTAGTTTCAGCATTTGCTTTTACTTTTTGCCACTGTTCCGATTTCGTACAAATCCGAAATCAGCGGCAATTCTATTTCTTCTTCTTTTTGCAATACTAAAAACACCACTGTGCTCTCGCATCATAGCCTGTTCCAAAGCCTGACACTGACTTATCACGACCCTACATCGAAATTAACAAGCATTCCGGGGAACACGCAAAGTCCTCGCATCGGTATTACCGGTAAATCGACAATCTCTTCGCCTGGTACTTGCATTTCGTTTAAATCGATATCGTGAATTTGTTTCTTGGCAATAGCTTCATTTTCAAAAACTTTTTCAAGCTCACTGCGAAGTTTTTCCAGAATTTCGCTCTTTTTTGCTGTTTGCCATACTCTCCTCCTATTATTATAAAAAAACAAGGCAACTTTCGCTGCCTTTTGTTTTTGTCCTCTATTATGCTGTTTCTTCCTTCTTAATCGCTTCTTCTTTCTTTGCAGGTGCTTCCTTTTTGACTTTCTCTTTCGTGAGAACCAGATCAGGCATAGAGTTTTTTTCTATTGTATCCTTTGTTATGATACATTTTTAACATCGTTTCTCGACGGAATCTACACATCACATCTGCCATCAAAGCGTTCAAGTATGCTCCTAAGTCCTCTTGCTCTGTCTTTCTTTCAATCGCCTGTTGTGCTATCAATTCGAGTGCTTCGTTTTCAATCGAAAGCTCCACATTATCAAGAGCGAATAAACTCCTATATTGTTTAAGCAGCGCGTTCTTAGGTTCTGTAATGATTCTAACAAGCGCATCCTTTGAGAGCTCCTTAAGTGTAACTATGACAGGAAGTCGTCCGACAAACTCCGGAATCAATCCGAATTTCATCAAATCTTCCGGTTCTACCTTTGAAAGCAGCTCTTGCGAAGACATATCCTTGTCGATAATTTCAGCGTTGAAGCCTATAGTTGTTCCGCCAATCCTCTTTTTGAATTACCTTATCCAAGCCTGCAAAAGCCCCTCCACAGATAAAAAGCACATCTGTCGTATCGAATTGTATAAATTCCTGCTGCGGATGCTTTCTTCCACCTTGTGGCGGCACACTGGCAACCGTGCCCTCCAGAATTTTTAAAAAGTGCCTGCTGCACGCCCTCTCCGCTCACATCTCTCGTAATCGACGGATTTTCACCTTTTCTTGCTATCTTGTCTATTTCATCGACATAAATTATTCCTTTCTTGGCTTTTTCTATGTCGTAATCAGCCGCCTGCATCAATTTGAGCAATATATTTTCAACATCTTCGCCGACATAACCCGCTTCGGTAAGCGCCGTTGCATCTGCGATTGCAAAATGGTACATCCAATATTTTCGCTAAAGTTTGCGCCAAAAGAGTTTTTCCCGAGCCTGTAGATCCGATCATAAGTATATTGCTCTTTTTGAATTTCAACCATATCTTCGTCTTTTTGACGTTTCCTGCGCATTTATCCTTTTTGTAATGATTATATACCGCAACAGCTAACGCCTTTTTAGCATCGTCTTGCTCTATAACGTAGTCGGATAAAATGTCAAATATTTCTTTAGGTCTTAGTAATCTCTCTTGTTCTTCGCCGGCTTCTTGATTTTTACTTCTTCAAAAACTCATCATCGACTATTTCTTTGCATAGCTCTCATACACTCGTCGCAAATGCACACGCCGGGCCCCGCGACTAATCTTCTTACTTGATCTTTGGGTTTCCCTGCAAAAAGAGCACTTTTAGCTGTCCCCTGTCATCGAACTTGTCCATGTTGCCTCCTTTCATTACTTTTCAGATAATCTATTATTTTCTGCTATCTATTACCTTGTCCACCAGTCCATATTCCATTGCTTCAATAGCAGTCAAGAAATTATCTCTATCCGTATCTTTTTTTCTATCACAGCGATATCTTTTCCTGTATTCTTAGCCAGTATAGTATTTAATTTTCAATTTCGTTCTTTCCATAAAGTCCGCATGAATCTTTATGTCGGACGCCTGCCCTCTGAAGCCTCAAGCGGTTGGTGTATCATAACTTCCGCATTCGGGAGCGCAAATCTCTTTCCTTTTTGCTCCCGACGAAAGCAGGAACGCGCCCATACTGGCAGCCATTCCTACGCAAATAGTGGAAACATCCGGCTTGATATACTGCATCGTGTCGTAAATAGCCATCCCTGCCGTAACCGAACCGCGGGACTGTTTATATACAAACTTATGTCTTTTTGCATCTTCCGCTTCCAAAAACAACAGTTGCGCCACTACCAAACTTGCGATATGATCGTCGATTTCATCTCCAAGCAAAATTATTCTATCCTTTAGAAGTCTCGAATATATATCGTACGAACGCTCGCTTCGTCCTGTATTTTCAATAACATAAGGTACTACTGCCATATTATTTTACCACCGCATTGTCGTAGATGAAGTCTACCGCTTTTTCTCATCTTAAGCTCCATAATTGTCGCTTCCTTGTGGCTATCTCCCAGTATTTCTTTTTATCTTGAAAGCTCCATTTTATACAGGTCAGCCATTTTTCTGTAAATCTTCTTCTATCTCTTCATCCGTAACTTCGAAATTCTCTTTTTTTAGCCACAGCCTCTATCACCATTTTGGTTTTAGCTCTCTTTTCAGCGTCTTCCTTAAATTCTTTCTTGATTTCTTCCATTTCCTTACCGGAGAACTGCATGAATTGCTGTATATTCAAGCCCTGATAGCTTAGTTGTCTATCGAAATCTCTAATCATAGCCTGAATTTCATCATCTACTATCACTTCCGAATATCAAAGTCGTTTGCGTCTACAACCGCTCTAACCGCTGCATCCTGCATTCTCTGAACAGCCGTCTTCTTTTGCACTTTCTTCTAATTTTTCCTGCAAATCTTTTTGAATTCATCCAAAGTGTCAAATTCGCTCACATCGGATGCAAAATCATCATCCAGCTTCGGAAGCTCCTCTGCCTTTACTTCGTGCACTTTGCACTTGAACACAGCTTCTTTTCCTGCCAAATCCGGCGCATGATATTCCTCAGGGAATGTTACCTTAACCTCAGCTTCTTCTCCTGCTTTCTTACCTATAAGTTGCTCCTCAAATCCCGGTATGAACGCACCTGAGCCGAGTTTTTTAAAGAATGGTTTTCTGCAGTACCGCCCTCAAACTGATCTTCACCTCACAAAAACCCGGCGTAATCTATTATTACAGTATCTCCGTCCTGCGCTTCTCTATCAACGCTCACAAGTCTTGCATTTCTCTTTTTGAAGAGCTTCAAGTTCTTTTTGAACCGCATCTTCGTCGAGTTCTTCCGAAATCTTCTCGATTTCAACTCCTTTGTAGTCTTTAACTTCAATTTCAGGGTAAACTTCAACCGTAACGCGTTTACGACAAATCCCTCTCCCTTTTTAATTCCGTCAATATCTAAATCAGGTCTGTTTATTACAGCAAGTCCGAGCTCGTCCACAGCTTTTTGGATACTCCTCTTGTAATATCAAATTGATTGCCTCTTCGAAAAATACATCCTCTCCGAAACGAGCTTCGATAATCTTTCTTGGAACTTTTGCCCTTACGGAATCCGTCTACGACAAACTTTCCTTTTTCCTTCTGATAAGCCTTAACAATTCCCGCCTCAAATTCTTCAGCACTAATTTCCATATTAAACTTAACTACATTTTTGTCTTTTTGAAATAAATTCTGCTTTCACTTCTTTTTCCTCCTGATTCCTATTTGCTTTTTAGTTCCTAATTCCCAAAAGAGTTAATCCTCTGCTGTATTTGCTGCGTAACTCCGCTTTCAAGTCGTACTTTTCTCGAATTTTTCCGATGCCTCTACAAGCGCTTTTTCATCTCCTGAAAAACAATTCAATTTCCAATTCACATATGGATTCTTTCGCATCAGCGGTTATAATCTCGCCCCTGTCAACTGAAATTTCCATAATGCCGGCGCCGTTATCTATCCTGAACCTGTTTCTGACAAATTGCGTTTCTATAATGCTGTTCAGAACACTGTCGCCTACAAGACTTATAACTTCCTGTCCTATCTCGCTTTCTTTGAACAGATTCACATCGGGAATCAAGAAAGTATTCGGATCGTCAACAGGCACATTTATTTCGCCTCTTATATGCATCGCTCCTTCATTTTTGCCACGCCACTTGAGTGCGGCAAACATTCGGTCGCCCTCTATTCTAACGCGCATAGCTATATCGTTTTTGATAAAATATAGTCATCCGTGTCAAAATATGCGGCTTTCATCAGCACTTCTTCTCTAGAACCTTCTTCTTCAATTTCCTTAAGGTCATCATCTTGCAAAATCTTTTCTGCGATTTCATTACTGTCAATCGCATATTTCATTTCTATTTCCATACTTTTCCCTTAAATATTTCAGCATCGTAATACACACGTATAGTCCATTATACCACCTCACAAATAAAATGACAAGCAATTTATTAGAACATCTCGAATAAGCTGAGTTGGTCCGTTTCCGGCATATTAGCCAAAACTCCATGTACTTTGAGGGTTTCAATTCCTACCTTGGTAATTTTCGCTCGCTGCTTGATTTCTTCGACAGTTTCATAAGCTGCCTTTTCATATTCCTCCGCAAGCGCGGTTGCCGCATTTTCTCCAAGTCCGCTAAGCACAACAAAAGGAAGCTGGACTTTACCGTCTTTTACTCTGAAACGCTTTGCTTCCGACTCCCCAAGTCTGGCAGGCTCAAATTGAAAGCCTCTCGCATATAACTCGTATGCCACTTCAAGCACTGTGAGTTCATCCAAGTCCTTGACCGTTGCATTCTTCTCCATTTGCATTATTTCCTTTATTCTTCCGTATACGGAATCTATTCCCCTCATAATGATTTCCGTATTGAAACCCGCAGTCTTTGTTGTGAAATACGCCGCATAAAAATTCAAGCGGATGATAAACTTTAAAATATGCAATTCTATAAGACATCATCACGTAAGCAACAGCGTGCGCCCTCGGGAACATATACTTGATTCTCCTACAAGATTCAATATACCACTGCGGTATATTGTTTCCTTCCATAAGCTCTACCTGCTCATCGCTAAGTCCCTTGCCTTTTTCGAACCCTTTCCATTATCGTAAATGCTTCTTTCTTGGGCAGTCCTTTCAAAAATCAAGTAATTCATTATGTCATCTCGAGTCGATATTACTCTTTCATGCTCGCTTTTTCCGCTCTTTATCCACTCCTGTGCATTATTTATCCACACATCCGTGCCGTGAGAAAATCCCGAAATCCGCACAAGATCCGCAAATCTTGACGGCTTTGTGTCGTCAAGCATCTGCCTGGTAAACTTCGTTCCGAACTCCGGAATTCCATAGCTTCCGTGCGTAAATTTGTAATCCTTGATTTTTTTATGTTCAAAGCCTCTGTTCCCACAAATATGCTGTTGACCTTTTCATCTGAAAGCGGAACATCCTTTACGGGATCCACTTTCGTCATATCCTGCAAATGCTTGATTATCGACGGTACATCGTGCCCCAGTATATCCAATTTCAATAAGTTTTTATCAATCGAATGGTAATCGTAATGAGTAGTTATTACATCCGATTTTACATCGTTTGCAGGACGCTGTACCGGACAAAACTCATATATCTCGTGGATCGTCAGGTACTATTATAATTCCGCCGGGATGCTGCCCCTGTCGTTTTTGATACCTGCGCACGATTTTGTTAACCTGTCGATTTCGTAGCTTATTTACTGGTATCTGCTTTTCATCAAAATACTTTCTAACCATACCGTACGCCGATTTATCTGCAACCGTAGACATCGTCCCTGCTTTGTATACATTTTTTGCTCCGAATATCTCATTTACATATTTGTGCGCTTCCGCTTGATACTCTCCTGCAAAATTTAAGTCTATATCCGGTTCCTTGTCCGCTTCGAATCCCAAGAATGTTTGAAACGGTATGGTAAAACCTTCTTTTTGAAGCAAACTGCCACATTTAGGGCAATGTTTATCCGCATATCGACACCGCAGTCGTACTCTGTTTTCATCTCCCCACTCCAAATGTTTACATTCTTTACATAAATAATGAGGTGGAAGCGGATTTACCTCCGTTATTCCTGCCATAGTAGCAACAAAAGACGAACCCACAGAACCTCTTGAACCTACCAAATAGCCTGCGTTAAGCGAATATTCAACAAGCATCTTTGCCGCGATATACATTACAGCATAACCTTCCCCTAATAGTAGGCTCAAGCTCCGCATCAAGTCTTTCCTGTATTTTTGCGGCAACGGATTTCCGTATATCTCGTGCGCCTTTGCATTACACGCCGCTCTTAGCTTTTTCTTCCGCATTAGGTATTTTTGGGGGAAATTTCCCTCAGGGCACCGGTAATATCTTGTCGACCTGCTCTGCAATTATATTAGTATTTTCCACTCACCACTCTGTATGCAAGTTCTTCTCCCAGATATTCAAATTCCTCGAGCATCTCCTCCGTCGTGCGCAGATAAAGTCCTGTACTCGTCCCTTCATCTTTTGTATCCCATGGTGGACTGAACGATTGTCCTGTAAATTGCCGCCTCCGGCTCTGCGTAGTGTGCATCCGTAGTTGCGCAGGTGAGCTTGCCGTACTTCTTTCCAAGCTCTATGATTTCTTTATTTATCCTTTTTAAATCTTCTTCTGACTCAACTATGCCTTTTTCCAGCATAAAGTTGTTGTTCGTAAGTGGCTGAATCTCAAGGTAATCATAAAAATCTATGATTTTTTTTATCTCGTCTTGCGGCAATTTATGCAAAACTGCCCTATAAACCTCGCCCGCTTCACAAGCCGAGCCTATTAGAAGGCCTTCTCTATGCGCCGCTATTACAGATTTCGGCAACCCTCGGTTTTTATAAAAAATAATTGATATGCGAATACGACACCAACTTATAAAGGTTCTTTAAACCCTCTTGCGTTTTAGCTATCAAAATTATGTGATTTGTATACTTTTTTTTGTAATCTATACTTCCGTCTTCCTGTATGCAATCACTGTCGTCAAAAACATAGCCTTCCATTCCATAAAGTATTTTCATTTGAGAGCCTTTTTGATAACGCATGATAAGCATCAGGAAACCCCTGAACCACACCGTGGTCGGTAATAGCAACCGCACTGTGCCCCCAATTTTCGTGGATTCTAATCAAGTCCGCAACAGGTGTAAGTCCGTCCATCGCGCCTCATTTTGTATGTGCATGAAGCTCAACTCTTTTTGGGAGCATTGTCCGTTCTGGCAAACATTTGGAACTTTTTCGATACTGCTTATCAAAATTACGAGCGCATTTTCAAACCTGTCCCATTCCGGCGTTCCCATTACTTTTATTTTTCGCCCTCGATAATTGCGGATTGACTTCCTCCAGTTGGTCGTCTTTCAAAAAGCACTTAACACATATTGATGTCTTTTTATCTGTAAGGAACAGACTCAGTATTTTTCCCCCGGCCTAATCGCCTTAACTTCTTTACCGAATATAATTCCCTCAATCGCAACATTTTCAGTTGCACGTCGACCTCTGAAATCTCGATAACAGGCTCTTTAATCGGCTTGCCCATGATTGCGGCAGACTTTTTAGCTTTCGGTTTTTCATCCATTTTCTTGCTCTGTATCTGCGGTTTAGCTTGAATTTTGCACTTTTTCCCGATTTAATTTGCTTCTTTCTTCACACGCTTCATCATCGCATACAAAATCAAAACCGACCTTCAACCCGAATGTATCTTGCACTTTTCGCAATATAGTTTTGCCAAATCATTAAGTACCTTTTGCTGCATATTCGCCGACAACCGGCACCACAATACTGCTATCTTCAAGTATCGTTCGTTCAAACAGCACCATATTGGCAATATTTGCCGTATCCAAGTTTTTCACGCAGAAGTACTTCCAAATATTTAGGTAAATAACTGCGTGCATCTTCCTGCATAGGTAAATATGTAACGTCAAATTCAACAGCATGCAGTTCTGAACAAGCGGATGTTAATTCCACACGCAGTTTTTCCATTTCAGAAAATGCCATAACAAAATTCATCTCTAAATACAGCGTGAGGACACCTGTTTTTTTCCGATAATTGTGCTTTTTATGTTTATTTTAAATACATCTATTTTTGTCGTTATCAAGCCTGTTCCAATCAATAGCCCTGTTGATAATATCTATCATGAATAATCCTTTTCTGACCTCGAAATATATATTTTTATCAATAACTGTGGATAACTACCTATTGACAATTTTCATATTCTCTGTACACCAGTATTTTCAATATATTTGCAGTATTCACATTGTCCACAGCCTCCTGTGATTAAAAATTGTATACAATCTTAATCTGCCATGTGGAAAAGTTATTGCTGCTTGATGATTTCAAGGCGTTCATTATTGTGGAAAAGTCTTTTACATTTTTATGTTAAAATCGTAAAAATTCATTTTAAAAATGTCTTTTTCGTAAACAGTTTTTAAAATTTTTCCCTTTGAAAAATTGCCGCCTTTCCGCCACCGGCAGCTATGCCGAAATCCGCCTCTTTTGCCTCCCCGGCCCGTTCACTTCGCATCCCATAACCGCAATTGTAATGGGGCAAGTCCTTTCCTTCTGCGTTTCCTCTTCGATTTGCAGAAGTTTTTCTTCAATCTCTCTCACAAGTCCTGCAAGATTTATCTTTTGTTCTACCGCAAGTCGGACATGAAATCAAGTTTACACCAAATTTTTCTCAGTCCTACACTCCTTAGTATTTCGTATGCGAGCTTCACCTCTTCCACAGGATCCGCTGTCAAGGACACTCGCATAGTATTTCCGATACCTGCAAGCAAGAGGCTTCCTATTCCGATTGCCGATTTCAATCCTCCGCTTTTGGCACTTCCCTGATTCCGTAAGCCCTATATGCAACGGATAATTGAACATCGCATCTGCCAATTTGTGTGCTTCATAGTTCAGTTTGACATCTGACGACTTTATTGACACCACTACATCATCAAAATCCATATCCTCTAAGATTTTTACATTCTTTTGCGCACTTTCGCAAATTCCTTGCGCCGTTACCTTTCCGTATTTTTGCAAAAACTCGTGTTCAAGCTGATCCGAATTGACGCCAACTCGTATTGGAATATTTCGTTCTTTCGCCTTTTTCCACAACTTTTTGTAACTTATCCGCACCGCCTATATTTCGCGGATTTATTCTAATTTTATCCGCTCCGTTTTCGATTGCCTCTATAGCCAATCTATAATCAAAATGTATATCCGCAACGAGCGGCATACTCGGAATTTTGCTTTATCTGCTTGAATGCTTTCGCTGCCTCCATATTGGGTACGGCAAGTCTAACTATCTCGCATCCCGCATCTTTTAGACGCGCTATCTGCTCGACACACGCCTTGACATCCGCAGTATCGACATTCAGCATAGATTGACAGAAACAGGTGCATCTGCGCCTATCGCAACATCCCCACAATACACCTTTTTCATATACTCACCTTTATTTCAAAAATAAATCTTCCTATATCCTGCCATATGTTACATATATCATAAGTGCAAAAGACAAATTATGCCTGCAAAATGTACCTTTGCTTCTATGTCGTCAGTTATAGCCTTTCCCTGTAACCTTTCTAATCAACAGGAACAATAAGCGTCCGCCGTCAAGTGCCGGAAACGGCAACAAATTCACAAGTCCTAGATTGATACTGATTAAAGCGGCAATTGCGCAAAGTATATGAACCCGTAGTTCATCGTCATTCCAACCGCTACTGTGATTCCTACAACCCCTGTAAGTTCCTTCGGACTAACCTCGCGCGTAAACAGCTTCTTAATTCCGTCAAGCATGGATGCTGTAATATCATATCCCGACTTTACTCCTACAACCACTGCTTTCGCAGGATTTCGCTGCATTTTGGGCATAATTCCTATAATTTTTCTGCCTGTCTCCTTTTCAGTTGCAACAGGCACATCAAAAGACTTTACTTTTCCTTCTCGTTCTACCTTGATAGTTATCGTATCTTCCTTTTCGCTTCCGATGAGCGTTGCCACATCACCCCACTCTTTTACAGGATTTCCTGAATTTCGACTATTTTATCACCTGCAACAAGTCCCGCCGTCCTCGCTGGGCTTTCATCTGTAAACTGCCCGATTATCTGCGACGGCATCCCCACATAAAGCGCAATTCCGACCAATATCACTATCGCTACTGCAAAATTCATCAAAGGACCTGCAAAAAGTACGCATGCCCTTTGCATGGGTGTTGCCGCTTCAAAAGACCTCGGCAATATTTCATCCTCTCCCTCGCTGCTTTCCATAGCGCAAAATCCCCCTATAGGGAAAGCTCTAAGAGAATACAAGGTTTCCCCCTTCTGCTTTTTGAGCAGTATCGGTCCCATGCCTACCGCAAACTCGTTGACCTTTATTCCTACCGCCTTAGCCATAAAGAAATGTCCGCCCTCGTGAAATACAACGAGTATGCAAAACATTAACAATGCACCGATTATACCTAACATATATTTCCTCGCCTTCTACTCTTTTCTTTTTAATACCTCATAAACGCTGCGCCTTGCTCTGTGCATCAACTTCAAAAAAATATCTTGAATATGAAGCAGTTTCCTACTCTTATGGTTGCTTAATATCTCATCCAAGGTATTTTGTATATCCAAGAATTTAATTTTCCTTTTCAAAAACAGATCGACCAAAGCCTCGTTAGCACCGTTTAGGCAGACAGGATAACTACCGCCTATGCGCAATGCTTCATAGGCAAAAGCCTAATGTCTTGAATACTTTTTAAATCCGGTTCAAAAATCCAGATGCTTTCCTTTGTTAAAAGTCAAGCGCCTCCTCGTCGCTCGATATTCTATCGGGATATGAAAATGCGTAACTTATCGGCAATCTCCCATATCAGGTGTACCGAGCTGCGCCATTACGGAATTATCTACATATTCCAATTATCGAGTGTACGATGCTCTGCGGATCGAACCAGCACCTTTATCCTGCTTTCATCTACACCGAACAGCCAATATGCCTCTATTACCTCGAGCGCCTTGTTTACAAGCGTGGCGGAATCTATGGTGATTTTTCCCCATGGACCAATTTGGGTGTGCCAGTGCATCCTCAAGTCTGACATTTTCAAGTTCCTCGAGCGTAAAATTTCTAAACGGTCCGCCCGATGCCGTTAGATAAATATTCTTTATATTCTTCTTCCTCATTTCCGCAAAGAGCTTGGAATATGGCACTATGCTCGCTGTCTACAGGCAATATCTTCGCATTTGTCTTTTTTCCAAACTTCTGTATATAAGCTCTCCGCCCGTTACCAAACTTTCTTTGTTTGCGAGCGCAAGTGTTTTGCCACGCAAAACTGCAGAGTAGCTCACTTCAAGTCCGCTTATGCCTACAAGAGAATTTAAAAATATGTCAGCATCCGTATCTAACGCTTGCAATAGCGCCTTATCGCCACATTCAACATCCAGCTTGGGATATTTGGATTTTTAAATAACTCGCATCTTCCTGTTTTTGCACAATAGCAAGTTGCGGTGCAAATTCCTTTAATTTGTTCTTCTAATTTTTGTATATTGTTTTGCACACGAAACGGCAACCAGACAGTACTTATCCGGATTTTTTCGTATTACATCTACCGCCTGAGTCCCTATCGAACCCGTACTTCCCCATATTGCAATTTTTTTCATGTATCACTCCTATTTAGCCATAAATATAACTATGTAATAATATACAAGAGGTGCAGTGAACATTACACTATCAATCCTATCAAGTACGCCGCCATGTCCCGCATCAGTTTCCCATAATCCTTAATTCCCATTTTACGCTTAAATATAGATGCCGTAAGGTCGCCAAACTGAGATACGATGCCGCCCAGCACCCCGAGTATAGCGCAGTGAACAAGATAATTCGGTGCGAAAAAATACGAAAACAGCACCGCAAACGCTACGCTTCCCAAGATTCCTCCAATGGAACCTTCTATCGTCTTTTGGGGCTTATCTTCTCGCACAATTTGTGCTTGCCGAACAAATATCCCTGAAAAATATGCCATTATATCCGTACCGAAAGCTGTAATGAATATGAGCCAAATCAATATTTCAAATTCCCCTGTCTGCTCCACCTTTACGATATGAAATGCAAAAAATCCGACATAAAATACACCTGCCATCGTTGCAAGCGCATCTTGAAGCTGGCGTTTTTCTATGTCAAACAATATTAGTAATGACGCAAGAACACTTGCAAAAACCCAAGCCAGATAATTTTCCGCCCTATCGGCAAATAAGTTTATGGCATAAAGAGCAAACAGACTTGCATATGCTACCGCAAAAAGCGGGCTTTTACTCCCATGTGTTTGAATCCTGTTAAGAATTCATGCATAGCTACAGCAGTTAAAATCGCACAAGCTGCAACAAGTACCTTTCCTCCTGCAAATAAAAATAAGTGCAAACGGAACCATACATAAACCGGAAATCACTCTTGTTTTCATTCGTTTCTGCCCCCTAAATCTTCTATCTCTTTTTGATATTCCCTCTATACAACTTCTATAAATTTCCGGCGTAAAATCGGGCCACATCACCTCGCTAAAAACAAATTCACTGTATGCGCATTGCCAAAGAAGATAATTCGAAAGTCTGATTTCTCCGCTTGTACGAATTAAAAGCTCCGGATCCGACTGGCGGAATATTTTTCCCCGTATAAAGTTTGGTGGAAAAATATTCCTCTGTAATATCATCTATGTCTATTTCACCGCTTAAAAACAGACTTTGCACACTGCCTCACTGCACTTACTATTTCTGCCCTCGCGCCGTAGTTCAGTGCTATATTGAAACACAATCCGGTATTATCTTTCGTTTTTGCGAGTGCGGTATCAAGACTATCTTTCGCATCCTTCGGAAGTTTGCTGTAATCTCCAAGTATAGATACTTTGACATTATTCTTATGAAGCTCAGCAAGTTCTTTTTACATAAGTAATCACGAGCTTAAATATTCCCGAAACCCTCCTCCTCGCTTCGATTCCAGTTTTCCGTCGAAAATGCGTACACCGTCAAATGCTTAACGCCGAGCTTTGAAGATTCCTTTACAATCTCCTTCATTGCCTTCATTCCTGCGTTATGCCCCGAAAGTCGCGGTAGTTTTTCGTGATTTTGCCCACCTTCCGTTCCCGTCCATTATTATTGCAATATGCGCAGGTATTCGTGAAAAATCTAACATTTATCTCCTTTATGTTTCAAAACGGATATAGCTAAAAAGCTATATCCGTTCACTATTAAAGCTCCAAAAATTTCCTTTTTCCTTTAATGCAACTATCGCTTCTACATCTTTAGATGCCTTATCAATTACCTTTTTGAATCTTCTCTAATTCTTTTTCAAGTCGTCTTCGCTGATGATTCCGTCTTTTTCTTCCTTTTTTTCAGCTCATCGTTTGCTGTTCTTCTCTCATTTCGAAGCGCAACTTTTGCATCTTCACCATATTTTTTTACGGTCTTGCTGATTTCTTTACGCCTTTCTTCCGTCAGCTGCGGAATCATAAGCCTGATTGACTTTCCGTCATTTGACGGCGTAATTCCAATGTTAGACATGTTTATCGCCTTTTTCAATATCGGCAACCGTTTTGGTGTCGAATGGCGAGATGAGCAGCGTTCTTGGATCGGGTACCGATATGTTCGCAAGACTCTTAAGCGGCGTAGGTACCGAGTAATAATCCACCACTATTTTATCTAAAAGCGCAGAATTTGCTCTACCTGCACGCACAGTATTCAGTTCGTTCTTCAAATTTTCCAATGTCTTTTTCAATTTTTAACACTCAGTTTTTCAACTTCACTACTCATTTTATCCTCCAATTAGACTATAATAGTTCCTATTTTCTCACCCTTTGCAGCTTTCAAAAGATTTCCTTTTTCCGCCAGCGCGAAAACATGCAATTTAATACCGTTTTCCATGCACAATGTTGCTGCGGTAATGTCCATTACGCCGAGTTGTTTTTTTCTATTACCTCCAGATGTGTAAGTTCATCATAGCGTATTGCATTAGGATTCACGTTCGGATCTTCCGAATAAACCGCATCTATGTTTTTTGCAAGCAATATTACATCAGCTTCTATTTCTGCCGCTCTTAGCGCGGCGGTCGTATCTGTTGAGAAAAAACGGTAACCCAGTTCCGGTTCCAAATACAACTATTTTTCTGTGCCAAATGTCTAAGTGCCTTCTTCCGATTTACGGGCTCCGAAATTTGATCCATACTTATAGAAGTTTGCAGCATGTTTCGACACCGTGCTTCTGCAGTGCATCCGCTATCGCTATCGCATTCATCGTAGTAGCCATCATGCCCATATAATCCGCAGTAACTCGGTCGATACTCTTCCCGTCCTTCCTCTCCAGAAGTTTCCGCCACCTACTACTATCGCAACCTCGATTCCCAAATCGTATATTTCCCTAATCTGACTTGCAACATCGGCAAGCATATTATCGTCTATGCTGAACTCCGCTTCGCCTGCCAATGCTTCGCCACTTACCTTCAGTAAAACTCTTTTGTATTTGCTTTCCATTTTTCTCCCATGTCGATGTTCTATTTATCCCAAATTAAGCGGTCTATCTCATTTTCCAAAGCCACCATACTTGCCGTCGGTTCAAAACGCTTCACTATGTTTCCCTGCTTATCTATCAAAAACTTTGTAAAATTCCACTCTAATCTCGGAATCTTTATCGTAGTCGGGATCGTTTTCCCTAAGAGCCCTGTCGAGCAGTGCCGCAAGAGGATGCAATTTGTCAAACCCTTCAAATTCAGTATTCTCCGCAAGCCATTTAAATAACGGATGCGCATCTTCTCCTTTGATACTTATTTTTGAATTGCTGAAATGTCATACCGAAGCGATTTCTACATAAGAAAAATTTCTTCATCGCTTTCCCGTGTCTGGTTCCCGAACTGATTACACGGGAAATCAAGCACTTCAAAACCTACCGCCTGATATTTTTCATAAAGATACTGTAACTCTTTGTACTGTGGGGTAAATCCACATCTTGTAGCTGTATTAACAATTAGAAGCACTTTACCTTCGTACTCGGACAAGTTTATCTTGTTTCCAAGCCCTATCCTCTGCAATAAAGTCATATACACTCATGTATTGCCCTCGTCTTTCAAAATGATAAGCTAATTATATAAAAATTTCTGTCTATTTTTCAAGCATTTTTATTTTCGTCATTTTACATTTTCTGTATTTTATTCGAGCAGGCTCAAATACCCTAAGTCCGTATCAGGACAAATAACAACTATATTTTTCCCTCGTTTTCAGCTTTACCGCAAGTTCTACAGCTGCCGCAACCGCAGCTCCCGAAGATATGCCAAGTAGCAATCCTTCACATCCTGCGATTTTATAAAGTAAATCATAGGCATCTTCCGTACTCACGGTTATCACTTCATCGTATGCCGATTTATCCAGTATCTCGGTATAAATCCGCTCCAATGCCCTGTATACCGTGCTTTCCGCATTTCCTCCCGGAAAGCACGCACGAAGTAGTCGGTTCTACTGCAAATACCTTGATTTCGGGTTTTTACGGATTTCAAAGTTTCGCCAAGTCCCGTAACGGTTCCGCCTGTTCCCACACCTGCAACTACTATATCTACATCGCCGTCCATATCGTCCAAAAAATTTCATGTGCAGTTTTTATATGCGCAAGTGAATTGTTCGGATTTGTAAATTGTCCGAGTATAATTCCTCCTGTTTTTTTCTTGCGGTTTCTTCGGCAACCGCAATAGCACCTTTCATACCTTGATCCGCAGGACTTAGGAAACCAATTTTGCACTCATATGCCTTGATAATCTTCTTTTCTTTCCTCGCTCATATTTTCGGGCATTACTATTACGACCTCATATCCCAGTCGTCTGCCTATCGCCGCTATACCTATTCCGGTATTTCCGCTTGTAGGCTCTATTATAGTTCCTCCTTTTTGAAGCAATCCCGCTTTTTCCGCTTCCACAATCATATTCAAAGCAGGTCTGTCTTTGATACTGCCCGTCGGATTAAAAATATTCCAGCTTAGCGTAAATCGCCGCTTTCAAATTTTCCTGTTCTTCCAGCTTTGTCAACTTTTACTATCGGTGTATTTCCAACCAATTTAGTAACATCATCATATATTCTCATAAATGCTCCTCTCTTTCTATACAATCACGAGTTTTTGGGGAACTCTTCGCATCGAGCAAGTCCACCAATTTATACTGATACGCAGTAGTCTTTTTATTGCCTTTTTGCAATCCGCTCCAAAAATTTAACGGCATTACAGCTATCCGCCATGCTACACTTGTGTTCACGACCTGATAAGCAATCTGTCGGCAAAAATTCGCCCTCGGTAACACGCAGTATTTCGCCGACATTGTATTCGCTAACATCTCGGCTCAACCTGTATCCTCCCTGCGGTCCTCGTGCGCTTTCCAAAAATTTTGCTTTTCCAAGCAGCTTAACTATATGTTCTAAATATTTAATAGAAATTTTTTGTCTTTTTGCCATATCCTTTAAAGGCACATACCCTTCACTCTGATTTTCCGCCAAATCCAGCATCAACCTGAGCGCGTATCTTCCTCTTGTCGAAACTTTCATAACACTCCTCCAATTCAAACAAAAAGTGATACATATTTTATACCCTTTATTCGGTATTCTTATAAATAAAAACCGACTCTGCGGTAATTATCATCTACCCGCCAAAGTCGGCTTATTCGCTCTTGTTATTAAGTACATCTAAAGTCGTAAGAGCGCTGTTTCACTAGAACTTTCTAGCTTTTTCTAGCAGCCTCAGACTTTTTGCGCTTAACGCTAGGCTTTTTCGTAATGTTCTCTTTTTCTCAATTCGGACATTACTCCATCGCGAGCACAGGAGCGCTTAAATCTCTTAAGAGCACTTTCTAGGCTTTCATTTTTCTTTAACTATTACCTGAGCCATTTATTCTGATTCACCTCCTTGCCCTTGACTAACTTATGATTATTAAATAACCACATTGCAACTATTACATTATACTCTTTCCCGAAGTAAAATGCAATGCTTTTTATTATTTTTTTAAAAATCAGCCCGGCGGCCAAAGTCATTTTGCGCTTTCCAAGCAAATGAAAATGCAAATGTTGCACGCTTTGGAAAACCGTCCTCCCTGCAGTTGCATACCAACCTGTAGCCGTTGTCAAGTTCAAGCTCTTTTGCAATTTTTAGGTACAACGGCGAGCAGATGTCCGAGCATTTCTCCGTCATCTTCCGTTACGGCATTTAAAGATGCAAAGTGCCTTTTGGGTATCAAAAGCACATGTACCGTGCCTGAGGCTCCAAATCGTGAAAAGCATATAACATATTCATCTTCGTAGACTTTTATTAGCCGGGTATCTGACTATCGACTATCTTACAAAACACACAATCGCTCACTATTTTTATCTCCTTTCCCTTCATCCCTTCATTAAAAGGTTCTGTTAATTCTACTTTCAAAAAGTCGCCATATTTTTGCGCATCTTCCTCGCTCGTCGCAATATAGGTTTTGATATAATTTTTCCGTATACCCTTCCAAGTATCCGTTTTCAAATCTTTCGCACAAAATAGTTCTAACGCTTCCTATCTGTTTTTTTAAAGAATTTTTCAGCTACGCCTGTTGCCACTTCTATGAGCTTCCTAACTCTTTCGTTTTTACATCGCCTCTAATTTGTTCCGACATTTTTTTTCAGCTTTGGTACCGCTTCGCTTTGAATAGCGAAACGCATGCACTTTAGAGAACTCAACTTTTTCTACAAGCTCCAGACTTTCGGCAAAATCCTCATCGCTTTCGCTTGGGAAGCCTGCTATGATATCGGTAGTAATTCCAAATCCCGCGTCGAATTTCCGCAATACTTCAACTATTTTTTTAAATATTCGCTTACCGTATAGCGCCTGTTCATCGCCCGTATAACTTTATCGCTACCGCTTTGCACCGACAAATGGAAATGCGGACAAAAGTTTCTTAAACGAAAGGAGTTTGCTCGCCTGCTCGGCATTCACCACGGTAGGCTCAAGCGATCCGATTCTGATACGAAAAATCGTACGGCAAAGTTTCAAGTCTTTCCAAAAATGCGTATAAGACCTAATTCCGTAGAATCCTCGTCCATTCCATACAGGGCTGTATTTATTCCTGTAAGCACAATTTCTTTGAATCCCTGCTTTTTAAAAAGTTCACTCGCTTCCAGAACTATATTTTTCAATATCCCTGCTGCGGACTCTGCCTCGCGCAAACGGAATTATACAGTAAGAACAATACCTGTTGCAACCCTCTTCAATTTTGATATACGCTCTGCTTCTTGCTTCCATGGCTTTAATTATGCCGGTTTCTACATAGTCGCAATGCAAAAAGCGTTTCATATTCATCCACAAGAGTAGTCTTATCGCTTTTTTTCCTGCCAGCTTTTCGAAACCAAATCTACGATTTCCGCCTTGCGATTCGTTCCCGTAACTATATCTACACCGTCAATAGCAGCAACCTCTTCCGGTTTTAACTGTGCATAGCAACCTGTAACCACAATTAAAGCATCGTTATTTTGCTTTTTGAGTGCCCTCACAATCTGTCTTGACTTTCTATCCGAAAGATTAGTAACGGAACAAGTATTTATTACAAACACATCCGCACTTTCTTCGCCCGTCGCAACCTCATAGCCGCGCTTTTGAAAACGTTCCTTAAGCATCTCACTCTCGTACTGATTTACCTTACATCCAAGCGTCTTTATAGCTACTTTCATATTTTACTTATTTTTGTACCTGCCTTATAGTTGCAAGCTAGGTGCAGTGTATATCCTTGCAGCAAGCTCTTGGTCCAATAAATAAAAGGCCTTTCGGATCGCTTCCGAACAATTCCATTTTCTTAATCAAATCGTTTGCATTGGTTTCTTCCTCACCCTGCTCTTTTACAAACCAATCCAAAAACTGTGCGGTTCTGTAATCATTCACATCCATAGCGGCACGGTATATTTTGTTTATAGAATCTGTAATATATTTTTCGTGTGCAAGTCCCGCTTTCAAAACCGCCATATCATCCGAAACTGATCTACAGGTTTTGCTATAGCTTCGTATGTTACAGGAATGTCGTTGTTTTGCATATATTTTATAAACAACATCGTATGATCCCTTTCCTCTTGTGTTTGTATCATATACCAATTCGCAAAACCGTTTAGTCCCTTGTCAACAAAATAGTTGGCAAAACTTAAATATTGGTAAGCAGAAAAACTCCTTGTTCACCTGCTCATTTAATAATTTCTCAACTTCTTTATTCATATCTTACCTCCATAAAAATATTTTTTAAGTAGTCGGCTACTTAAATTACATCTGCTTTTTATACCCCGTTTGCACAATTTTCAAGCACGCACCTGATAAGTCAATTTATTTTTACCTACTTGCCGAATGCTTGTTAATCAAAAATTTCATAACTATTACAACTCCAAATCTATGGAAAAAAATCACTATATCTTTGATATAATCATATAAATAAAAGTAAATTGTAGAAAATGCTATGAAGCCCCATATCCGTATTTAATCATAGCAAAATTATATAAAAACATTATAAAAGAGGTATATATGAGTAAAAATAAAAAGGTGCGATTATTGCAGGCGCTGTGCTTGGCGGCACTATCGGCGGTACTATTTCGCTGACAGGGAAACTAACAAAAAATAAAAACGCTCGACTCACTTGGAGAGAGCATACTTAATCTCATTTTTGTATACCGGTGAAATCGCCGTGAATTCATCGCAGGTGGCGGTGATGTTGCCGTTGGTGCAATCAAAAAGATAAGGCCCGATTAAAAAGGTACGGGCAGCCTCAAAAAGCAGTACGACAAAAAATAGTTAAAAATTACGCTACCAACTTCAAGCTGATTGGCGGTAGCGGTATGGAAATTGCAAACGGTGTAATGAAGCGCGACAAAGTACGCGTAATAAAGGGTGGCAAACGGCTTGCCAAAAATAATAGCTGTCGGTATGCTCTCCGTAGGCGCAATTAAAAATCGATGACGACGACGAAAAAGAAGATAAAATAGAAGGACGCTTTAAAGCGTCCTTCTTCCGTCCAATGCCTTTGACAAAGTTTCTTCGTCCGTATATTCCAAATCACCCCCAAGCGGCACGCCGTGAGCAATTCTGCTTACTTTAATTCCTGAAGGCTTCAGCAATTTTGCTAATATACATAGCCGTAGCCTCGCCTTCTATATTCGGATTGGTCGCAAGTATTATCTCGTTTACATCCGAGCCTTGCAGTCGTTTTAGCAAACTCATCAAATTGATGTCCCTCAGGTCCGATTCCTTCGAGCGGCGATATGCTGCCGTTTAGAACATGATACAGTCCGTCATACTTCGAATGCGCTCCATAGCCGCAAGTTCTCTCGCACTTTCAACGACGCAAATCACATCCTGCCTACGCTTTTTGTCGCTGCAAATATTGCAAACGCTTTCATCCGTAAGATTTCCGCAAATCTCGCAGTAACGCATTTGCTCCTTTGCATCGATTATAGCGTTTGCAATGGCTACTGCGCTTTCCTTATCCATCGCCAAAATATTAAACGCCATGCGCTGCGCAGTCTTGCTGCCGATTCCTTGCAATTTAGTAAGCTCACCTATCAGCTTGTTTAAAGGTTTTGCATATTGCCTCATACTGTTCCTCTACCGCTTTCTTATTACATAAAGCCCGGCAAATTTAGTCCTCCCGTGATTTTCGACATTTCGCTTTCCGACAGCTCGTCAGCCTTTCTAAGCGCCTCGTTTACCGCTACCAGCACCAAGTCCTCGAGAGTTTCAATATCGTCAGGATCTACCACTTCCGGTTTTATAGCAATCTTTTTCAACTGCTTCGCACCGTTAACCGTTACAGTTACAGCCCGCCTCCCGCGCTTGCACTTTCCTCCATATTTTCGAGCTCCGCCTGCGTTTCTTCCATCTGTCTTTGCATAGCCTGTATTTTCATCATTTGCTGCTGCATATTATTACCGCCGAATCCCTGTTTTGCAGATTTATTTGACGGTTTTTACCGCTCTCATACCTTTTTCCCATGTCTTAATCCTCCAACTAAACTATTTCTATTCCCAAATTGAGTTCTTTCTCAAGTTTTTCCCTTAGCCTTTTGTGCGTCTATGTTCTTTTGCCCTTGCTTTCCGTTTCAAGCACCGCCTTCAATTTGCACAACATAGGTAATGTTGTACCTGTGTATTTGTTCATACCGGCTTCAATTTTATCACGCACCGTTTCGAGCGTTTTTTGCGTAACTGGATTCAACGCCGCTATTACGAAATGTGTATCCGTAAACTCCCAAAGCTCTGCACTGTTCACAAGGAAATTAAAAGTCGCGTTCTCACTTGCACCTTCTTCGCAAAATCTTTTTCCATATTTTTATCATAATCGGCAGTTTGCACATTCTTAGCATGTTCTGCAGATTTTTCGGCGTTTGTGTCTTTTTCCGCTTCGCTATGAGTATGTGCCTTAATCTGAGATTCCTTGATATTTAGCTTGGGTTTAGCATCTTCCTTACCCTTTTTTTGAAACAGTCTCGGTTTCCGCTTCGCTAGACTCTGCAAGCCTTACTATTGCAAGTTCAAGTAATACTCTCGGCTGACTTGTCCACTTAATATCATTTAGAGTTTTTGTGAGCACGTCTATCGTCTTATGAAGCCTTGCAAAAGAAAGTTTTTTCGGCTTGTTTCTTGATGCGCTTTGCATTTTCTTCCGAAAGTCCCTATCATTTCTTGAGGTTTTTGACATACTTACATATCAATACATTCCTTGCATGGCGCACAAATTCTTTCGTAGCTCCTTGACTTCTCGCCCCTCATCCAGAAGTTTATCCAAAAATTCAATCGCTTCGGCAGAGTTTTTGAGATATTACCAAATCCGCCATTTCAATAAGCGCAGTATCTCCAACCGTTCCAAGTACATCCAGTGTATTTTCATATGACAAACCGTCTGTGGATGCCGCGATACACTGGTCCAATATGCTGAGCGAATCCCTTACAGAACCGTCTCCATTTCTGGCTATCAAAGCAAAGTGCTTCCGCTTCCGCCGCAACTCCCAAATCTTCGCAGATTTTTTCATGCCCGAAATGAGCTGCTTTTTCACCAACTCTACGAAAAATCCAAAGTCAAGCACCTTGACATTATAGTAGCCGGCAACTTTTGCGGCTCGGTCGTTGCAAGCACAAATATCACATTCTCCGGCGGTTCTTCGAGAGTTTTTAAAAAGCGCATTTGCAGCTCCCGTGGAAAGCATATGTACCTCGTCTATGATATAAACCTTTTTCCTTCCAAGCACAGGCGGATAATTTTACGCTCTCACGCAAATCTCTGATATTGTCTACTCCGTTATTCGATGCCGCATCTATTTCAATTACATCGAGATAACTTCCGTCTTTAATCGCTTTTGCAATTTTTCACATTCACCGCACGGCGGATTATCTCCCGTACAGTTCACGCCTTTTGCTAAAAAGTCTTGCCATTGTGGTCTTGCCGGTTCCTCTGATGCCGCAAAATAGATAAGCATGCGCTACACTGTCATTTTGCTATCTGATTTTTTTAAAAATTCTTACTATATGCTCCTGCCCCAACACATCGTTAAATGTTTCAGGTCTATAAGCCCTATACAATGCTTTATACATCTAATTAACCTCTCCAACCAAAATGCATACCAAAAACTTTTTGTGGTATTGAAATTACCCTTTAGTAGCCCCGTCAATAGGAGCAGGCGAATCTGTGGCACATAAGCGCTCCTGCTTATTGCTGCTTCCTTCCAGACCTGACAGGTTCACAGTGTCCTATTGCACAGGACCCGAACCCACCGGCGAGGCTACCAAAAGGTAATTTACATCCCTTATTTTTATATTCTTTTTATTTTTTTCTTGTCAAGTAATTTTACCTCATGCGCCTTTTTAAGCAGCGCCTGCTGTTAGCAATTTGCTATAATTACTGTAATTCCAAGTGTGTTTTCAGGCTCCTCAAGTTGCGGTAAACCCTGTTCAAATCCTCCAAGTTTCTCGATATTGTAATAGTATTTTCTTCCCTTGTGCATCAGTATTGCTTCAAGCACTTTCAAAAATTTCGTTTCTGGCATCTTCCTCTTGCTTCAAAAACTCGCCGACTACTAAATCTACACTGCCTTTAGCATTGCTCAGCGTGTAGGTTTTTAAAAATTTCCATATCGCCTAATTCAAATAGATACTCTATATCAAAGATTTCCTTTACTTTTTTCGTAATTGCAAGTTTTGTGTCATTTACCGCAAGCGTACATTCTTTTGCAAGCACAACCGTATCAACCTTTTCTTCGTTTTTCAAAAACTTCTCTGCCAATTTAGAATTCGACTCTCCAAGCTCTCCTCATATACTCTTTGATTCGCTCATACTTTTTGCGACAATTTCGAAATAGAAAGCTCCAAAAGCCTTGTATACAATCTGATTTTTGACAATGCCTGCTTAATCATATCCAGTAATTTCATCTGTGCAGACCTTTCCAAAAATCTCTTTGCTGGTCTTTTGGACATCTTCGAGCAGAACCCTTTTTAATTCATCTATCCCAAGTCTTTTCTTGGCACTTCACCGGAATTATATTCACATCAGCTATATCCAGTATGGCGCAAAGTAGCGTCTTGCAATACGAAATATACTGCACAAGTTCATCTTCACTCACATTATCAATTTTATTTACTACAAAAATAAAACTTTGAGGCAAATTCCTTTTGCATTTTTCAAAAACTCTATTTCAATTTCATTGATTGGACTGTCAACACTTATCATAAATATAACGCCGTCGCTTTCCTTTACAAATGCGTACGCAGCATCTGTGTTGTGCCTATGTACCGAGCCTACTCCCGGCGTGTCAACCAAGATAATACCGTCCTTTATAAAATCGGATTGCGAATTCATTCCTATTGATAATACTCCCAGCTTATTATTCGGATTTTTCCTGCTCATTTACATATTTGGGCAGTTCATTGGCGTCTATTTCCTTGATGTTTCCTCTATCAAAAATACCCTTTATTTTCTTTTTTTCCATACTCGATTTTTGTTACTACAGATGTAACAGGCACGATTCCCACAGGTAATATCTCATCGTCCAAAAAGCGCATTTACAAGCGTACTCTTTTCCCCTTTTTAAATTGTCCGATTACTGAAATCACAATTTCATTTTTCTTGTTTTTCAATCAGTTCTTTTACCTTTTTCTTCGGCATTACAAACCTGAGTCGCTGAAAAAGTTCTTTTTGCACGCTCCAAATCTTTTTATTTCCGATGCCATTACCTCTCCTTTTTAATAGCCTGCTGTATCTTCCTAAGAGCGTCCTTCTTTGCTATGCCTCTCTCTTGTCGTAATTCTTTTTACCGCGAGCGACTGCACTTTCGAGTTTCGCGAGCCCGCGTTCATTTATGTAAAGCCCAAGCGGAATCAGGGTGTATCCTTTAGTCGTACTGAGTCCAAGCAACTTTCTAATCTCTTTTTGTGCAATAAAAGTTTTCTCGGTCTTAGCGGATCTGACATTAAACCTGTTGCCTTGTTCATACGGACTTATATGCATACTGTAAATAATAAGCTCGCCATTTTCAATTTTCGCATAACTTTCCTTGATATTGGCTTTTTCCTTGCCTTAACGACTTGATTTCCGTACCTGTAAGTACCATACCCGCTTCATACACACTCGTCTATAAAGTAGTCGTATCTGGCTTTTTGTTATTTGAAATCAGCTTGACCTGCTTCATTTTTACCTCTTTTTACTTATTCCTTCGCCTTTGCTAAAAATAGTCTTATTTTGTTAAACGGATACAGCCTTACAAACGCTTTTGCCCAAAACTCTGTCCAACTTGACAGTTCCAACCGCCGCAGAACGGCTATCCACGCTAACCAGGCGATTGTCCCCCATTACAAACAGCTCGCCCTCCGAACCTCAAAAATCTATTATTTCTCCATCCGTTGTCCCGTCTTTAATGTATGGTTCCGTGAGTTTATTGCCATTTAAATATACGTTCCCGTTTGCGATTGTTATTACATCTCCCGGAAGCCCTATAATTCTCTTGATTAGCAATTTCTCCTTGCCGCCTGCTGTAACAAGGTCCGAATGGAACACTATAATATCACCGCGCTGCGGCTTTTTCAAACCTGTATATTTGCCTCAGCCAAAAGCAGATAATTGTTTTCGTAAAGCGTCGGTTCCATAGACGATTCCTTCACTATCGTCGGTTTCACCACCTGCATTATCAAAAGTGCGATTACTATCGCTATCACAAGTTCTTTAACAAATTCCTTTAAATTGCTCATCTATTCTTTCTCCCATTGAAAATATCATCGCGAATCTCAGAAAGTCTTTCCCGGAAGCCGCCCTTCAATAATCTTCCCCTGCATATACTCAAGGCTTTCATATCCCTTCTTAAAAATCCAGTTTGTAAGCGTGCAGAAACTGCGTGCTCAGCTTGAATTTCGAAAAAGTTTTATCATTATCCGCACTTTTTCCATACTTCGCATCACCAAGAACAGGATATCCCGCTTTGCAAGGTGCGCTCTAATTTGGTGAGTTCTTCCTGTTATCAACTTTACTTCACAAAGCGTATATCCTTTTGCGTGTGCAAGCGGTCGTACAGCCGTCTGCATCAACTTTCCGTCAGAATCATCCGCATCCATTACCTCAACCATATTTCGCTTTTTCATCTTTTTTTCATCTTGTCGAAAAGCTCAAGTCTCGTTTTTTTCAAATTTCATGCACAATCGTCATGTAATATTTGTCAACATACCCTCTCTGCCTTATCATAAAAATTCAGCTCTTTGAGAGATGCTGCATTTTTTTCCCGAAAAATAACAAGTCCGCTCGTATTTCTGTCCAGTCGGTTAACAGGCGATGGAACAAATGTACGCTCTTTCGCAGGTAGATATTCCCCTTTTTCTATTAGATACGATATCACTTGATTTTGCCAAATGGTTCTTTTTCTTGCCTATCTCCGTGCGTCAAAAAGTCCGAACGGCTTTGTCTACAATCAGTATATTTTTCATCTTCATATACTATACCGAACTGCCTTTTTGCTTTTCGAATTTGATTCTTTTTTTCTGAAACCGTAAAGCTCTTGCTCGCTAATATAAATGTTGATTTCATCGCCCTTTTCGAGCATCAAATCTTCTTTACCTCGCTTGCCGTTCACTTTTGACCGATTTTCTAATCAACTTGTAGATATAGCTGAGCGGTGCATTTTTAGATACTTTTTCAAAATCTGTCCAGCTGCTGCGCTCTTCATTTTCTGTAATTTTTAAATTTATCATAGGCACATTATATCACATCCTTCCATTAGAGGCTATGCATGATTGTCTCATAGGTTGGATGTGATTGAATGTCTTGCTTAACCTGGGCACATTATATCACATCCTTCCATTAAAAAGAGGTGGAATGCGATTGAATGCCTCGTTTAACTTAGGCGCATTATATCACATCCTCATCCCCTTTTGCGTATTTTGAAACAAAATTCACAGTAATTTCATAATTACTGTGCCGCCTGCTCTTTTGCATGCTCAACATATATTTTTCTAATAGACGGCAATTCTCCCATCCCCTTGAGAACGCATTTAACTTCATAGCCAAGACCTTCGAATACCTTTTTCCACGAGTCTTCCTCATCGCCTGCCATATCGTTTTTCGCATGATCTCCCGCAACTACCATAAACGGCATCAAAACTACCTTCTTCGGTGCAAGCTCTTTTATTTGAGGTACTATGGTATCAAGTTCAGGATAGCTTCAACCGTTGCTACAAAAACATTGCGATGTCCTGAAACCCTTAAATCTGTAATCAAGCGCCGCATATGCAGCATCGGCAAAATGTCCTGTTCCATGTCCCATCAAAACTATTGCGGTATCCTTATCCGCAAGTTCCTCCGAAAATCCTTCGTCGCAAAAGAGCTGACACCACTTCGTCGTAATCTTTTGAACTTGTAAGTAGCGCATCGCCCACTTTGATGTTTACCTTATCCTCAAAATCTGCAATCTGTTCAAGCATCTTGTCATATTCATCGCCATTCATTATATGAGTTGCCTGTATCAAAAATATCGTCATAACCCTCATTTACAAGTTTCTCAAGCGCCTCCCTCACATTATCTATATGAATGCCGTCTCTCGACTTTAACTTTTTCATTATCATTCCGCTTTGTGAATGCCCTTGCAAATTTTCTATCCTGAAATTCACGCGCGATATCGTTTTCTATCGCCTCGATATCATCGTATCCTCATGGCTAGTGCCAAAACTTACTACTAATAGCGCTTTTTCATATTTTTCTCCTATTTTTACAATTCTCTTTAACATTTTTCGACAATTTCTTTAGGACTTCTGAAAAAATTTTCGCTTCTTCACCGAAAAATGCCTGCTTTTTGCAATTCCTCCGCAATATAAAGCACTGCAGGTTTTTTTCAAGATTGGTACGCGCTAAAAGGTCATCATCAGCAAAGATTTCCGCAGGTTTACCGATGCTTAGAACTTCACCCTTATCAAACAGCACAACTTTTTCCGCCCACAACAAAGCTCTTTCTACATCATGTGTCGAAATTATTACAGTAATGCCACTATTGCTAAGTTCTTCGATTATCTGGTCTATGAGCCTTGCGTGCTTCGGATCGAGCGCAGAAGTAGGCTCATCCAAAATCATAACATCCGGTTCCATTACCAATATGTCCGCTATTGCCACCCTTTTTGTCCGCCGCTTTAGAAAATGTGTAGGTTTGTCCTGAATCCGTGATATTAGTCTTTGCATCACCTCCAAAACCTTCTGCTTTGCGATTTCTCAGAAACTCCTAAATTGAGTATTCCAAATGATATCTCCTGCATTACATTTGCCGAAAAAAGCTGATTGTCCGGATCTTGAAAGACTATTCCAACCCTTTTTCTCAATTCTAAAAGTCCTTTTCTGGAATAATCGTATGGTTTGCCTGCAATCCTAAGCTCTCCGGACTGCGGTTGCAAAACCCCGTTCAAGTGTAGGAAAAAATGTCGATTTACCCGAACCGTTTGAGCCCATTATGGCAAGTCTTTCTCCTCTATATATATCTAAATTGACTCACGAAGCGCTCCGTACCGTCTTGATATGTGAATGCAAATCGCGAGCGCTCATTACTACTTCTCGTTCTGTTTCTCCCATGTATCCACCCTATATCCAAATTTTTAAAAATAAACATTTGCTACCGCTATCACAATCAGCACGGCAAGTGTAGCCAGCACCGTTATTTTTTTCAGATGCAGTCGCTTTTTGTATATTCTTCCAATACTCGCAATTCTCCGTCATAGCAGCGCGATTCCATAGCATCAAATAGAAAATTCGCCCTTTGCATCGCTTGAAAAACACTGTTGAAAGCATACCTCCAAACGCCTTAATAGCAGATTTCGCATTGATATTTGAAAGTCTCACAGCTTTGAGCCGTACTTATAGCTATTGCCATTTCAAAAAGCACGAAAATATACCTGTATGTCATCATCATCAGTTCTATTATCAAATTCGGACAATGCAATTTTTCGCAGAACTAAAAATAAATCCGTTATAGGCGTTGTCAATATCAAGAAATAAAGGCAAGAAACGGCTGATATCGAAACCAACATCAACCGTAAAACATATATTATTCTCTCAAATAAGACAACGATATATACGGAGCCAAGATGAAAACTGACAATGCCCATAGGCTCTTTCGCTACATCGAAAAAGCAGAGCTGCTGTACCCATTAGCAAAAATGTAAACGGGGCAATCATCAGATTTTTGTAATGTTTGGCATTTGTTCTGCTTAGCTTCAAAGTCAAAGTCATCATCGTAAGAAGTATAACCGCAGACGGCAAAAATGCACCAAACCCCTACACAAATCAGCAAAAGCTCCCACTGCAAAGCCCGACTTTAAAAACGGACTTTTAGAGCGGATTGCGGAAGAATAAGCCAGCTTATCTATTATCATATTTTTCTCCCGAATCACTATTTTTATTTTTCTTTTTTTGTCCTTGTCCGCACCGAATTTCTTTCTTGCAACAAGATATCCCATGAAGAAGAAGAATGCGTCGAACCTGCCGCTGCCTGTAAACAGAAAAGAAGCGATTCAGTTTCTGGTCCAGGCGGCTCCAAAATCGGATCGAGCCCACACTTTGTAGTTCGGATTTGCGACTTCAATCACACTCTTCCGCAGCGTCGTCAGCGCCGCCGAACTCTGAATTATGTATCATAGTCAAAGGTACAACTGCTATAATTACAGAAAGTACCAAGCAAAAATTATTATTTTTGATTTCTTACTCATTTTTACACCTCCACGCTACGCCTGGTAACCGAGTTTTTCAAGCTCAGGTTTTTGCAAAGCTCTCAAGTCCCGTTACAACTACAACCGCTATAAGTCCTTCTATTATCGCAAGAGGAATTTGTGTAACAGCAAATATTCCTAAAAATTCAACAAACGATGCCTGAAACCCTCCAACCTGTGCAGGGTGAGCAAAAGCAAGTTGAAAAGCTGTGATACAATAAGTGAACAAATCTCCCAGTGCCGCTGCTAAAAATACGGCTACAGCCTTAGGTAACCTCAAAGCACCTGCAATTTTATAAACTGCAAACGCAAGGAACGGACCTGCAATAGCCATAGAGAAAGTGTTTGCTCCAAGTGTGGTAAGTCCGCCGTGAGCAAGAAGTGTTGCTTGGAACAGCAGTACTATCACTCCAACTATCGCCATAGCTGAAGGTCCGAACAGTACAGCGCCAAGACCTGTTCCGGTAGGATGCGAGCTGCTGCCCGTAACCGACGGTATTTTAAGTGCGAAAGCACAAAAGTGTAGGCTGTAACCATTACCAGTATCATCATCAGCTTTCTGTCTTTAGCAAGAGTTTTTAATAGATAAAAATCCTGCTACCAGGAACGGTATACACACTACATACCAAATAATGCAATGTTCCTTAGGGAAGAAAGCCTTCCATGATGTGCATAGCACTTGGACGCTTTGCGGTACCGCGAATATAAACGCAAATACCATGCTCAGTGTCATCACCAAGCGCTCAATTTTTGAGTGTTTCATTTTTCCCTCCAAAATGTATTTTTCATTCCCTCTTCCTAAATTGTATTCTACCATTTAATTTTTTATGCAAGTAGTTTTTAAATTCCTGTTTATGTGAGTTTTACTATACTTGTCGGGTATATATGAATTGTTTGTTTTATACACAATATATCACTCTTTGTATAATGTTGGATTAAAAATCACCAAAAAAGGTGTAATAGTTGTTCAAAAAATAAAAACAGTTAATTTATTGACGAGGAGGTCTTTATATGAAATTCATCACATGGAATGTAAACGGTATACGCGTGCATGAACAAGGGATTTTTGAATTTTGTAAACGCAAACAGCCCCTGATTTTATGTGCATCCAAGAAACCAAAATGCAAGTAGGACAGGCGGAAGTTCCGCTTAACGGCTATGCTCAATTTTGGAACAGTGCAGAAAAAGGCTATTCGGGTACTGCAATTTTTCACAAGCACAAGCCTATATCGGCTAAAAATGGTATAGACGATGAAAAAGCACGAAAAACGAAGGCAGAAGTATTACACTTGAATACGAAAATTTCTATCTCGTTACGGAATACACACCGAACTCTCAAAAACAAGCTCGCAAGACTCTGATTACAGACTTGATTGGGAAAAATCCCGTAGAGAGTACCTAAAAATCTGATTCAAAAAGCCTGTCATCCCTATGCGGTGATTTAAATGTAGCTCACAACGAAATCGATCTCAAGAACCCGAAAAACCAACAGGCAAAACGCCGGATTTTCGGACGAAGAGCGCAGCGCATTCACCGCTCTTTTGGCAGAAGGGTTCACAGACACCTTCCGCTACCTCTACCCCGATGTTACAGGTGCATACACATGGTGGTCATATATGGGAAATGCGCGAAAAACAACGCCGGTTGGCGTATTGACTATTTCGTGGTTTCAAATAGGATTGCAGACAAAATAAAAAGAGCGTGATACAACTACTCGAGATACTCGGAAGCGATCACTGTCCTGTAATTTTGGATATTGATATTTGAATTACTGCTCGAGCCTAGCTCTTACTATAATGCGGTGAGTCATTTTGCCACGAGGGTGGCAGCTTATCAAAAGTCATAATATGTTGATTTCTGTTACCCTCGAGCACTGAAACATCGGTTGGTTCAACTATGAATGTTTCTGTAACCTTATAGACATAACTCTGCCCTTTATATTCGCAGTTTATTTCGTCACCTTTTTGAAGCTCATCTATCCTCGAAAAATACGTGCCGAACGTTCCGTTTCTATGTCCGGCAATCGCTACATTTCCCGCTTCGCCGGGAAATGCAGTCCCTATTACATGTCCTACTCCATATAGCAGGGGAATAGCCGTCAGAGCCTTCTATAAGTACTTGAACACAATCTATCTTCGGAATTTCTACAAGTCCTATAACGCCCCTTTACTTTACTCAAATCAAAACCCTTCGGTTCTTCTTTTCGCATCTTGCGTTTTGGTCATTAAAATGCGCTATCCATCTGTTCGTTTTGTTTTTCAAGCTGCTCTAAATATTTCGCATACATCTTATCTTGCTCATATTTCACATACAACCTGCCTACAAACGGCGTAATACAAATACATATACCTACGACTATCAATATTATGGATACAATTTTGCGCATAATCCCTCCTAATTACTTCACAATTAAACTTTTTAAAAATGCAACCTTCATGAAAAGTGCTACTATGCAAAGTGTTGCAGCGATTGGAACGTAGACATACCCTGCCGACAAAAATACCATAAGTTTCCTTGTTTTTTTATCCGCCCCTGTATTCACAGCATCGAGTAAATCGTCTTTTTCTCATTACCCAGAACCAAGAAACCGCGCTGAGCAAAGCTCCTATCGGTATGATGTAAATAGAAACCAAATCCATCCAAGTTCCCATTGAATATAGCTTCCATATTTACACCTATGCCCAAACAAACCGCTCCAATCAAGATTCTCACAAAATTCTTGCCGAGCTTTTGGAAATTTGTGCAGTAACGATTCACGAACCGCTTCAAACATATTTTGCAAGGAACTTATACCCGCAAATATCATTGCAACATACAAAAATTATTGCAAATACTCTACCGAAAGGTATGTCCTGCAGTATAGTAGGAAGCGTTACAAAAAGTAATGAAGGGCCTTTACCTAAGTCTATACTATACGAAAAACAAGCCGGAATTATTACAAGCGAAGCTACTATAGCTGCAACCGTATCGAAAAATCCTGTATTTTTGCAACAGATACCACGCCTTCCTTTTTTTGTTTAGGTACGCGCCGTAAACCATCATACCGCTACCCGTGATAGATAATGAGAAGAATGCCTGTCCCATAGCCCATATCCAAATCATCGGATTCTTTAGATGCTCCCAATGCGGCGTAAACATAAACTTGTAAGCCTCAAGCACATTAGGAAGCATAGCTACTCTAATTGCTAAAATTACGAATATCACAAAAACGCCGGCATCATTATTTTATTGGTCTTTTCTATACTTTTTGCTCCAAGCGACAACGCTAGCAGCGTTACCACTACAACTACGATATGTAAAAAGCGGTACCGAGTATGGCGTTAGAGCAAAACTTTCGAACCAAGCCCCCTGTATCCACCTTCATCAGCTCACCTGTGAGCGAATCTATGAGTGCCTTCAAAACATAGGTTACTATTACTGCATATCCAAGTGCTATGCAAAGTGAACTCCGCAAGCGGCAACCATGCTATTAAACCACCAACTTTTCCTGCTTTTTCGCTTCTGCTCTTCCACGCTTTCTCGTAAGCACCAAGTGTCCCTGTCCCTGCCAATCTACCAATTGCGAACTCTGCAGGAAGTCCAACATAGCTGAATATTATTATAAAAAAGATATAGATAAGCAGGAATGCTCCTCCGCCATAATTGCCGAGCTTGTAAGGAAACCCCCAAACATTTGCCATTCCGACAGCCGAACCCACCGATGCGAGTATGAACCCCCACTTTGTACTAAAAGCCCTTTCCATGTCGATCGCTTGTATCTGCAGCCTTTTGCAGCACATCTTTTTCTCTTCCATTTTCTTTTACCTCCACTATTTTTTTCAGAGCTTAGGGTTTTTATAATAAAAACCCTCCGCCCTATTGGACAGAGGGTGAGAAATCTCACGGTACCACCTCTTTTTTTAGACGCCTTTCACAAGTCGTCCCTCATAGTGTTACTAACACTGCACTGTAACGGGTGCACCTGTCTTTCTCTAATAAGATTCCTAGGTAACCCGTTCAAGAAAGCTGCTCCGGAGCGTATTCGCATAAGTCTTCCTGAAGCCTCGCACCGACCGGCTTCTCTCTGCAAGTGACTAACTTAGCTACTATTTCCTTCATTGCATTGTCATATTCATTTCTAATTTACTAGATAATATCATACTTTTTGTGTTTGTCAAACACTTTTTTTATATTTTTGGTTTTTAATAAGTTTTTCGATATAAATTCAATTTTAATTTCTTGAATCTGTATCCGACTCCCCAAAATAGTTTCGATAAATTGGTGTTTCTCAGGATTCGGCCTCTATTTTTTTCACGCAATCTGCGAATATGAACGGTTACCGTAGACGTATCTCCTATTGCCTCCATTCCCCAAATCTTATCGAAAAGCTGTTCCTTGAAAAATACAATATTCGGATTTTCAGCGAGGAAAAAGAAGCAATGTAAATTCCTTTTGCCGGCATAATTTTTTTCTTCACCGTCCAAAAAAATACTCGCCTGCTCAATTTGTCGATTTTAAGTTCCCGTATCGTAAGCATGCCGTTTGCATTTTTCTCCTCGTTCTTCGAGGCAAGTATCCTTTCTTGCCGTTCAATATGCGCCTTGACTCTAGCCACAAGCTCCGCAGGGCTGAAAGGCTTTTGTCATATAGTCGTCAGCGCCAAGTCCAAGACCTCGAATTTTGTCTATATCCTCGCTTTTTTGCAGACAGCATTATAATAGGTGTATTCTTTTTCATGAATTTCTTTACACACTGCAAAGCCGTCCATATGCGGAAGCATAACATCAAGTATTACAAGTGCATAATCTTGAGTAAGTGCCAGCTCAAGTCCGCTTTTTCCCGTCCGCTGCAGTATCAACTTCGCACCCTGCAAGCGTCAACAATCTTTTTCAAGCTCTGCTATACTCGTATCATCTTCAACTATCAATATTTTCATATGCCGTCCGTTCCTCCTTTTTTTCTTATCGGAATGTAAATGTAAACCTGAGTTCCGACGCTCTCGCTCGCTTCGTATCCAAATTTTTGCCGTGATGGTTTTCGACTATTTGCTTTGCAATGCTAAGTCCAAGTCCGTTTCCGCTAACATTTGTTCGTGCGGCATCCCCCTGAAAAAGCCGTCGAAAAACGCTCCGAAGGTCATCTTTGCCTATACCTTTTCCATTGTCGCTTACAACAAGTAGCGCGCCGCGTTCTACTTCCTCAAGGCTAACCAGTATCTCACTGCCCTCCTTGCTGTACTTTATCGCATTTGTAACCAGATTGTCAAACACGCGCTTCAACTTAAGTTCATCTCCCACAATCAAAAGTTCTTTTTCTGTAATGCGCTCCACAAGCTCTTTTTTGCTCGCTCATTTCCAGTCGCCAAAGTTTACAAAGGCTGTCAACCAATTCACTGAAATCCAAATACTTGAAATTGAAGTGCATCCTTCCAAGCTCAAGCTCCGAATAATCCGCCATATTCTCTGCAAGCTGTTCGAGCAACTTGTTTTTGCGCTAATAATATCAAGATAACGCTTTCAGCGTTTCTTCATCCTTTGTAAGTCCGTCATTTATACCTTCAAGATACCCTTTTATCGAAGTTATCGGTGTTTTTCATATCGTGCGAGAGGCTAGCCATTATCATATTCCTCTCGTTTTCCAAACGCCGTTTTTCTTCTTCGTTTTCCTTTAACTGTAATCTCAGTGCTTCAATATTTTTTTAGACAGCTCAGCAAGCTCTTTTTCCGGCGGCACCATTATGTCAAAGTTGTAATTACCTTCGAGTATGTTCTTAGATGCCACATTCATTTCTTCAAGCGCGGCGAGTATAGAACGCATTAACAAAAATCGAAAGCGAAATGCTCAAAGATATTGTAATGGCGGCAATCATGAATATGCCGAAATAAATATCCACTACAGTCCACTTGTCGCTCATATCACCATGAGCAAATATGTTTTTCCAAAATTTAAAAATAGGATGCGACAATCCGTCTATCTGAAAAGACAAAAGCGACAGCACTGCCACAGTTGTAAACAATGCTATCGTTATCGCTATCACTATTATTTTGTTTCGTATAAACTTGTACTTTAGCGTATTCATAATCCCCGCTCTTGCCTGCTAGAGTTCTCTTCTTTCAAACAGATAATATCCCTGCCCCCGCAAATACCATAATATATCCGCCAAGAAGCGCCAACTTGTTTATTATCGCAGTAATCGGCACTGCTATACCGAAAAACAGCTTGTGCCACTGCATATAATTTATGAAAAAGCATTACCCCGACACTAGGCTGCAAAATTGCAATCATATTTTAAGGCTACGCACACAACTATGGAAAGTAAAATCGCCAATGTAGGACTCTTGAATACCTGCATCATCATAGATACAAATAAAATCACGATAAGTATCGGCAGCAAGTCTACAAAAATATATAAAGAAATCTCTGATAAAATCAAATCCTCTAGTACTGTACGAAAATCCGCTACCCAAAACTCCAACTATGTTTGTCGCAGCAAACAGAGCGAACACATAAATCGATAGCTATGGCAAAAAGCGCCAAAACTTTTGAAAAATATATCTTACATCTACTTATAGGTCGCATGAAGCTCGCTTTTATCGTCAGATCATTAAATTCCAAATTAAACAAGTCGCATGCATTCATAATGATGATCAGCGGTATATATACTTGCAAGAAAAACGAAAGCGCACTTAGAGAAAGTCCCTAAAAGCAAAAATTAGTTAATATTACTCCATTAGAAGCCTTTGCAATCAAATATGTACTCAATCCCCTACATTGCACAAATCACAATTTCAATTATGAGAAGCACAATGAACTTTTTGTGCTTTTACAATTTTTTTAAACTCATTTTTAAATTGCATCAAAAATATATTCATTTGTCCCCTAAATCAATATAGAACTGCGTACTTCCTTTACCTTTTGCAAGGAAATAATCTTCAAGAGTCGGGTTGAATTTCAGCGATTCTTCAAGCGTTTCAAACGAAAGCATCGAACCTTCGTGTATTATCGCTACTTTGTTACATATCTTTTCAAGCTCAGGAGCCAGATGGCTTGCGATCAAAAACGATGTTCCTTTTCCTTTGCCATTGCAAGTATTATTTCCCTAATCTCAACGGTTCCTCTATGTCAAGACCTATGGTAGGCTCATCCAAAAACCACTAGCTTAGGTTCGGATAAAAATCGCGAGCGCAAGCCCAAGCCTCTGCTTCATACCGAGCGAGAATCTCGCACATTTTTTTCTTTTTGAAATTGTTTCATTCTGTACTATATCGAGTACTCTATCTATTCGCTCGGGTGTAACCGCTCCTCCGTAAAAGCCTTGCTGCCATTTCTAAATTTTTCCCTGGCTGTCATAAACTCAAAAAGAGCAGGTCTTTCGATTAGCCCTCCCACATCCTTCAGCGCCTTTTTCAACATCTTTTTCGATGTCTTCGCCGAAAAATAAGCGTACTACCGCTATTTGCGTGTATAAGTCCCATTATGACCTTTCATAATCGTTGTCTTGCCCGAACCGTTCGGTCCGAGCAAGCCAACTATATCGCCTTGTTCTACTTCGAAGCTCACATCTTTAACACCGCGTCCGTTCTTATACAACTTGGTAAGATTTTTACTTCCAGTATAGCCATATTTATCTCCTAGTTCTCCGCCTTTTTCTCTTCTACTTTTTTTATCATCCGCCTTGGCACTCTCCACTTTTCGGTCATCCTCCTTAGCGTCCTGAACTTTTGTCTTCTATTTCCTTATCGTCAAGTTTATTTGCGCTTTCTTCGCTCACCTTATCTTCTTTTTACTTCGTCTGCCTCATACAGTATAGTTTCACCATCGTTTTTGGTATAACCGTCCAGATTTGGAAGCTCTACCTTCGTAGTTCCGTAATCTTTGATCTTGAGATTCACTACAACTTTGATCTCGTGCTTATTACCGCTTGCGTCCTCTGTTCCAAACACTACGGTTATATCCGAAGTAAGCAATCTTCCCTTTTCATCTATAGAAAATTCATTCTTACCGCTCTTTATCCAAGCATCCTTGCTGAGAAAACCTGCAAGATAATCTTCAGTATTAAATACCCCTTTGATTTGCAGGATCTTCCATAGCTTCTGCTAAAGTCTTATAATATTTTTGTGCTTGCATCTTTGTAAACAACGAGAGCTCCGCTTTTTATCGGAATACTTATCTTCTAGCTCATAAAAAGCCTATCCAAGACTTTTTTTCAATTTCCTCATTGTCGTAATAATCATCTGGTAAATCCTTGCCGGTCTGAGCCTTTATAATACGCTTTCATTGCCTCATCGTAATCTTCATATCTTGTGGTTAGATATTCCGTTCCGGAATCATAGTTGGAGCCAAGACCGCCTACCAAAGATACACCTGCATTGATTACTTCCGGAATCTGTACCTCGGACTGCACTGACTGTATAGTTCTTGATTCCATCTTTTTTCGATTCAAGTACGAAGTTGTTTTTTGATGTCCCCTATAAACGCATCCGCCGAAAGCTCCAAAAATCTCACCAGCCTATTCGCTGTAGGATCTTCTTCTAAGTTCGGTAATCCAAATATATTGTAATCCTGTTCATAATCCGCTTCCGTTACATAGTAAGTCTTGTATTTATTGTCAATATTGTAAGCCTTACTGTTTTTGACGATATACATTTCGTCTGATGACGTATCGTCTTTAGCGTCGATTTTTCGACGAGCTTGAATTTTTGAGTGCGAATTTGCACCGTCCGCCTTCACATTTGCATTGGCCCCTGCAACTTCCTGTCCGTCAGCATAAATCTTTGCAGAAATTTGCGCTGTAAAGTTGTTTTCCTTGAACGCCAATCGTTTGATAGACTCTTTTGTAATTCTGATAACCGTTTGCATCATCGTAACTTGCATACACTGCGGAAAGTCAGCAATGTTAGCCCTGAGTGCCATGCAAAGTCCCGTAACGGCATGCTTTCCTTTTTCAGTTCGCGTAATTTTTTTCAAATTTCATTTTTATATTCATCTCCTTTACCATTTCGCTTATGAATTCCTGTGTTGCATATATCATAACCCAAATTGTTTAAATATCTATAGACGAATTATTAAACATATATTAACTTCGTATTAACTATGCACAATCGCACTTTTTTGTCATCAAAAATTCCTCAGTTTCCTTCATAAAAGTATCCGATTTCTTCATCTCTATTATATGAGTTGCATTTGAAATCGCCCTGTCGATATCGTGCGAAATCATCACAATCGTCATTCCTTCTTTGTTTAACTCTGCTCAAAATTCTATAAAGCCCATCCTGAGTTTCTACATCAAGTCCTGCTACAGGTTCGTCCAAAAACAAGACTTTTTTTCAGCCGAACAAAGCGCCCTTGCTATAAGCGTTCTTTTGTCTTTGTCCGCCCTGAAAGCTCTCTAAATGAACGCTTTTTTTCAATTCCGTTATCCCGAGTTTTTCCATATTTTTATCTGCAAGCGCTTTTGCCTCTTTACTATAAAAAAACTCACATTCGGGCATATTAAGAAGCCCCTGACCTGACTATCTCTACCACAGTTGCGGGAAATCACCCTTTACCGGCATATCCTGCGGTATATATCCCACATCTTTTTCAAGTCCGTTAAAAATTTATATCTCCCGCAATCGGCTTCAAAAGTCCGAGTAGAGTCTTAACCAGTGTGGACTTGCGGTTCCATTTTCTCCTATTATACAGATATACTGCCCTCTTTTTATTGTAAAAATTTATATTTTCGGCAATTTTCTTTCCGCTGTATCCGATAGTCAGATTCTTTTGCCTCTATCAATTCCATAATTTGAACCAACCTTTCAAAGTTATTTATTTAATTCTATCAAAAACCCCTGTAAATACAAGGGGTATATATGTTTTTCTAAAATTTGTAAATTTGTTATCGGCATGAGTTTTACAACCCTCATTTTCCTAAATGGTAAACAGCACCTTTATATAATTACATCTCGTAGCTAAGTACATTGTAATGCTCGCAATCGCCGTTACAATGCATAGCAAGAGCTTTTTCAAAGCGCACGAACTGCTGCTATGACATCGAAGTATCGCCGCATTACACCTTTCCCCCTCCTGAACCGCACTATGCACCAGCTTATGCGAAACGGTATTCGTAAAAAGTATTATTAAACCGATTCCCTATTTTTCTTTGAAACTGTAGTCATTTTGGCAAACACCTTAGCCTTGTATCCGTAATCCTTGCAAATATCCTTATATTGCGTTACCATTCTCTCGTTTCCGCCAACTATCACAACACTCATAAATCATTACTCCCACATTATCAAATTTATTTATATAAGTCCAATTCAATTTTTAATATTGTTAGCTTTTAGCTAACTTGTTAATATTGTAACATACTGTTTTTCTGTCAACAGTTTTTATATTTCAGCTATTTTCGGGGTATAAATAGTGTGAAATCATGTTTTTAGGGGTAGGTATTAAAAATATGTGGACCAGCAAGTACATTTGTCTTTTTATAATATACAGCGTCATCGGTTGGATATACGAAAGTATATTCTGCACAATCAAAACAAAAAAGTGGGAAAAATCGCGGATTCCTATACGGTCCTGTTTGCCCTATTTACGGAACAGGTGCACTTTGCGATTTCTATAATAGTAACCAAATTTTTCTCAACAAGGAATTGTACTTAATCCTATTTTTTTATTTTTGATTTCCTTTGTTGGTAGTGCTTTTTGGAATACATGACATCATGGGTGCTGGAAAAAGCCTTTCATGCACTTTGGTGGGATTACAGCCGCCTCCCTTTCAACATACAAGGCAGAATCAGCCTTTTTACGAGCATCGGATTCGGATTTGCAGGACTTTTTAGTAACATATGTAATAGTTCCTCCTGTTGAATCCTTTGTTCAAAAACGCTTCTCCGCTAATGGCAGAATTCATGTCTTTGCTGTTTGTCGCTTTGTTTTCTGCCGACCTCACGCTCACAATCACCGCACTGCATCATTTTGACAAGCTCGTTATAAGCGCAGAAGACAGATTTAACAAGAATATGGAATTACTTGTAGGTGAAACTCTGCAACAGTCTGCTAAAATCAAACAAGACCTCGTAGAAAAACGTGCGGAAATCGCGAGTTTCGCAAATTTCATGGGCGGCTTTTACAGAGGTTCCGCCCTCAGGATTCGCTCCTTCAAGGATGATGATAACCGTCGCGAAGCTATCCGCCAACAACTAATCGCCCTCAAAGAAAAGTTATAATAACATAAAAAAATAGGACTCTAAAGAAGAGTCCTATTTTTTTATGTTTAGCCGCTGCGGCTATTTAATTTTTGTCATTCTACTTTTGCAAGCTCTTCGAAATCACATCTACTGCTCTTTTCTTTTCTTCCTAGGTATATACCTGCAAGTGCAAGCATTCCGCCTAGTACCACGATTCCTGCAACACCGTAACCGCCTGTCTTTGAAGTCCTGCCAGCGGTACTTTTGCCGTCAAGTATCTCGATTGCATCACTACCTTTAGTCGGAGCATCTGCTAGAGGTACTTCATTGTCAGTTATATCAACCGTTGGATTATCCGACAAAGGTACAGGGTTATCGCTTATGTTAGTGTTTGGAGTTGTTCCGGGGTTGTTTCCAGGATTGTTACCTGTGTTATCATCTGACCGCTTGGGCTTCTGTGATACTGATAAACAATTACTATTTCCTTGACACCTTCCGAATAAGGTACATTCGAATATTCACTTTCAGCAGTTGCAAGGTAGTATCTACTAGTTGGGCGCGGTTTAGCGGTAAATGTCCTAGCATCATCGTTCCAAGTACCGTTTTCCGTATTTGGTCGCTGTGCTATAACAGTTTCCTCTTTATCGACCGTTGCTCCTTCTTTGTATACATGCTTGATGATGAATTTCATATTATCTCTTGCATCGTATTCGTATAGGTAGTTGATAACTATTACATTTCCCTCTGCTTTAAGTTCAGGGATAGTAATGCCCGGCTCTGCATTTACAAATTTGTAAGTCAGTTCAGCGTCTTTGATACCGAACTTAAGTTTCTGCTGCGCAGTAAACTTATTACCTACCCAAGCATTTTCCTTTGTTCCCGCAAATACTTCCGCATATGTTCCTGCAAGCACGCCCGGAAGCACTTTTTTTACACTATCGCTATCATCAGGTACTATACCGCTTATATCGTGTTTATAATAATTGTGCAGTACAGTAACAGTTGCTGCTACTCTAGTATCTACTTTTTGCGTATAGTAGAATTCTATCGTATTCTCGCCTTCAATCAGCTTAACCGTATATGTATCCTTGTTAATCTCTGTCGGTCCGCTATATTTTACATTATCAAGGACAAATGTAGCTTTACCCTCTGCATCCGCTCTTAAATCAGGTTTTGCAGTATAGCTGAGAGTTGCATAGCTGCTTTCTTTCTTTGTTTGCGCATCAGCTAAAGTATATGCCTTTGTCAGGTTCATCGTTCCAATCCAATGTTCTGTAATAGTGTTTAACTACGATGTTCGCTTTCTTGCTGTTGTCAGTAATTCTTTCTGTAGTAATAGTTTACAAACACTTTTACCTTTCGGCACTACAGGTGCTACAAAAGAAATATTCCCTTCTGCATCCACATTATAAGCTTTTTTCTCTAGAGAAACTGTAACTTCCTTAAGTATATATCCAGCAGGAATAGGCTTAACTTTTACATCTTCACCCACATAATATGAAATAGGTGCTTGATCCGTATCAAGTGTTGTTTTTGCTTTTCTGCCCAACCTCATTTATTGTGATATCTGTATAATGATCTATCACTTTTTACAGTCATTTGAGGTAAAGGCTCTTCCTTCACATACTTGTATGTTGCCTTGTTCTCTCCTGCCTTTAATGTTATATCTGTCGCCGGATTGTCAGCACTTTCAGTGTAATCTTCATTATTGAATTTCTTTTCCGGCTGTACTTTAACAATCTCGCCTTCATATTTTTGTCGCTACCAAAGCCCCAAGTCTTCTTTTGGTCCATCTTGTGCCGGGTTGTTCTTCGTATTTTGCCGTGCCGTTTACGATTTTCATAACCTTTTTGATGTACTTGTGGAACACCTCAAGTGTTGCTGTCTTAATATCCTTTGTATCTCTATCAAATTCATATATCAAAACCATACTGTGGCTACCCGGTTCTACTTCAAGATTAGGTTTGAAAGGATGCTCGCTATCAACTTTGTATTCCTTTGTTGCCGTACATATAAGCTACCAGCTCATATGTTTCAGATGAAATAGGACCCTGCTCCGTCGCAATCATAGTCGTATACAGGTGTTACCGTAAAGATATCTCCCTGCTTTTTCCGACAAATCTATCCTTTGCAGTATCTCTCACTTCACCATTCTCGCCATTGAAGCTATCTACATCCGCAACAACTTTTCCGTCTTTTGACAGTCTTCTTCTTGGTGATATATTTGTGTGTTACATTAAGTGTAGCAACTTCTCTATTATCCTTTGTAATGTCGTAATACAGCTCGATAACATTCTTTTCAGCATCTTTATCAAGAGTTGCTATCTTGTATCCCGACGTGGAAGCTGCATTGTTAATTACATAAGTATTGCCATCATGTATAGGTTCCAAAGTTGCAGTGTGGGACATACCTTCGTATAAGTATTCATCTTCACCTTTATACTCGGACTTATCAATAGTTTGAGTAACAGTGTCAGTGCTTGTCAACACCCTTTTTGCAGCTTATGTCCCTACAACATTACCGTCGGCATCTTTTTTTCCTCTACATACCGGTCTTCATATGTTCTGTAAATGTGTTTTTACAGTTACTTTTGTCTTTTTCGGTTCTTTGACTGCATGATAATTAAGTACAATCTCAAGCTCATCATTTCCAAGTGTATATGCTTTTATCTTAGCAGCATTTGAACTGTCGGCAACATATGTTACGCCATTGTATTCAAGTTTTTTTCAGCAGGAGTGAATTTTTCACCCACATAGTAACCTTTTGTAGCGTCCGCATCCACCATTCTGCTCAATTTTACTTCTTTCTTGAACAAACCGCCTTCAACTGTCTTTTTCTGTCAGCACATACTTATGAGTAAGTTTCAATTTTTGCAGGTTTTAAGTTCTTTTTGTCAGCGTGTTTTACATATGTAATGTTGATAACCGTATTTTTTTCTCGGTGAGCCTTATATCTACTGTTTTTTTCCGTCAGCACTCAGCTCTCCTTTGTCTGTAGATTCAAAACTGTATCCTGCAAGAGCCTCGACATTTGCTTTAAAGTCCTGCGGAATTCTTGCATCCGTTACCTTGGCAACTTCCTGAGGATTAGTAACATCAAACTTTTCCTCATACCTACCGTCAGCATTCAGCTCCCACTTTCCCTGTTTTTAAAATTCTATTTACTACTACTGTTCCTACTTCGCTGATCATCTTCGCCAAAGTAGTAAAGATTTATTGTATTACCGCCTTTCGCAACCGTAACTTCTTTTCTCATCCGACTTAGAGTCCAATGTATATTGTACGCTACCTAATTTATTTATTTCATGCGCTGTAAATTTGTCCCCCACATACAAGTCTTGATTTGGTACCGTATTTTTCAGCTCATAATCTGTTGCCTTTACTTTTAGTACTATCTTTTTTTAATTACATCTGTCTTGTAATAGTGATTTACCGTTACTGTAGCTGTAAGCGGTTTTGTAGTAAAGTTTTATAACATTGTTACTATTTTTGTCTCACTTTTTTTCTATTTGCTTAATACTATTGCCTTCTGCAAAGTAGTAATTGTCATTTTGGTACTTGTCCGCATAGCTGCTTGGAGCTTCTACCTTTGTCCAAAGTTTGGCTTCCAAAGCAATCAATTTGTCCGTAGGCTCACTAGGATAGTCTTTTTGTCCCTTTATCCCATTTGTAGTATTCTACATTGTACTGAACCGTAGGGACTACGCCCTTTACCTTCGGTACATCAAAGTTTAATGTTTTTTTCCTCATCTTTATAAGTGTAAGTTAAAGTAGTTATACCGTTTGTAGCATACTCTTTTGCCTTCTTCAAAGCCTTCTTTTTCTACATCAAGTTTGACTTTGTATTTAAGTATATAGCTCTTGGTGCCGTCCGTACTTACGCTTGTTGGCTCCGAAGGATTCCAAGTCAATATACCGTTTTCAAATTTTTGCGTCTTGTATATCTTTTTATACTATCTTTGTCAAAGTTGATAAACATGCCCATAGGATCGCTAACTTTAAGGCCTTCCGCTTTTAAATTGTATTTCAATAGTCTTGTTAATCTTTGAAAACGCCTCCGTTAGCGCTGTTTGATTGTCGGCGTCGTAATATCCGTCCACGCCTACCGAATTTACATACCATTGTTCAATCGGTTCGCTTTTTGTATGGCGCCGTATGTCTTTTTCTCCCAGAAGGTTTTTGTCCCAAACCACCACCCTTCATAAGAACGATATACATCATAATTTACCGTCGAACGATAATACGTATATTTCCCTTCTTCATTTGTAATTTTTTTATTTCTTGGCTCGTTGTCCAATTCTTTCCATTTGTATTCTTTTACCTTGTTTTCAAAAAATATCGATATAGGACTCGTCCGTATGCAAAAGTTACTGCATGAACCTTTGCCCCCGCATTTTTAATTTCCGCTACTATTTCCGGTAAATCATCTACATCTTCTATATTCGTAATGCCTCCCGTTTTTTTATTTGCGCTTTTTATTTCACTTGTATCGGTAGCGTTTACATTCTTCGCAGGCGCTGTAGGTGCGCCGTCAGTGAGCAATATCACGCTCTTATTACTTACATTATTTGGCACCGAGTTGATAATATTTCTCGCCAGTGCAAGTCCCGCTTCGAGGTTTGTCCCTCCATCATACATCAATTGATCTACGTATTGGTTAGCTTTCTTTAGTCCTTCTGCGGTATTCACATCGACCATTTTTTCGCCCACTCGCTTTGCTTGCGATCCGAATTGAACCACGGATACATATCGCTTGCTGTTTCCGGCGTTTTTGGTATACTCTCTCAAAAACTCTTTTGCCGTACGCTTTGCAATAGTCAATCTATTATATTCGCTTCCCTGAGTTTCTCTTCCGTCAATAGTATCCTTCATCGAGTTTGACACGTCCCACCACAAGCACTACCGCCGCATCCTCCGCTTGCGTCGTTACCTCGACATTGTCTTTCGTTTTGATGTCCAATGTAATCTCGTATTCGTTTTCCGTATCTGTCGCCTTGGCAGTTTTTCTGTATAGTTACTGCACCGTCGCCTGATGTAACGGATGTACCATTAGCAGAAACTCCGCTAACCGTTCCCCCCGTTATCGCAAATGCCGACATCGGCAATGAATATGTAAAAAACACCGCTAATGCGAGCAGTATGGCAAGACTGCGTTTTTTACACTGTTTTGGTAAATTCATAATTTTGCCCTCCTTATGTTCCTTTCGTTTGCCATGAAATATAGTTTAATCAAAAATACATTCTAACATCTATTTTTGTTCGTCAATAATTTGTCAAACGATTTTTGATATTTTTTTGTAATATTTTATACACATGTATAAAATCGCTGTTTTCCTTGCTTTTCGAGCATTTTTGTGGTAGTATAGATGAGCTGTATCCAGCAAAATCAATGTACTTAAAGGATTGTTAAAATTGAGTAAACTATTTCAAAAACAAAAAATATATACTGATATTCATAATATTTTTGGCACTTTACATTGCTGTAGAGTCCGATTCCGCGCTTTACTCAAAGCCCATTGCAAAAAATCGTAAGCGTTTCCGAATCCAAAAATATTCAAAAAGAAAACTCCGGACGGTCAAACGGAAAAATTATTATAAGCAAACTTTGCAAGCAAAAAAATTCTGTCCGGCGCCGAAAAGGGAAAAATCGTTCAACTCGAAAACACTTATGCCAACTCTTTGGTTTACGATGAAAAATACGAATCCGGCATGAAAGTCTTTTTGAGCAGCTCCGAGCAAGGCGACGCTTCGGTATACAAAAATAGCGGGAATCAAGCGAGATGCACAGATTGTCGGGAGTTTTTATTTCTTCTTTTTGCATTGATACTTGTCGGGAAAAAACAGGGCGTTGCAACTTGTTTGTGCCTTTTTGCAAATATAACCATTTTAACTGCGCTGCTGCTTTTTAAATAAGCAAGGGTTTCCTATATTTCCACTTGCAATCGCAGCTTCTATACTTTTTTTCATGCATCATAATCTTTTTAATAAATTCGGTGAATATCAATTCGATTTTTGGTGCTGATTATTACATTGACGGCAATAGCCTGCCTCACTTTAATTTCCGCTGCAGCTTTATATTTTTCACCGCCGCTTGAGTTTGAATTTCTGGAATATCTTGAGCGTCCTTACGAACATTCCGATGCAAACCTGATTTTCCTCACAGAGATACTTATGGGAAGCACCGGCGTCATAATCGACATTGCCATGACAATAGTAAGTTTTGCTATGGAACTTTTTAAGCAAAAACCCGATATCAAGGCGAAAGCGCTCATTAAGTCGTGTTCTCTCGTAAGTGAAAAACATCACAGGCACTATGATAAATGTGGTGCTTTTTCACCAATCTGGCAGGTTCAATACCGCTATTCATACTCTCTATGAAAAATGAGGTAGGACTTTTCACTATTTTTTTAGATACAACATCTACTTTGAGGCAACGCGCTTCTTTGTCGGCGGAATCGGAATACTTCTGACCATACCGCTCTCCGCCGTTATATCGGCAATTTACAGCAAAAGGAGGCAATCAAAATGCTCCTGATTTTAGCAACTATATTCGTACTGCTATGCCTCAGCATAGGGGGCCAGCGCACCGCCAAGTCCCTAATCAGCATATTTTTAAACGCTTTTTGCTGCTCATATTGATATTTGCCGTATCTGCCGGTCTTTCCCCTATACTCGCCTGCATTTTCGCTTGCACGGGAATCGTTTTCGTAACCTTATTTTATCAAAACGGAAAAAATTCCAAAACGGAAGCGGCGCTAATCGCTATCCTCGTAATAAGCCTGATTACCGCTGCAATTTCGTATGCATTTGTTAAGTTTACAGCCATACAGGGGTTTTCCTATTGCACAATCTCGAAATACAGGAAACAAACGGGTATATGAGAAATATCGCAGTAAATATGACTGCCGTTCAAAGTATAGTGATTTTGGCTGTCGCACTCGGTTCTGTAATAGATACCGCCGTCTGCATCTCTTCTTCGCTATTTGAAATTCATATGCGTACCAAAAACATTACCGAAGCTCGAATTGTTTTGGGCAGGGCATGAACATAGGAAAGAATGTACTAAGTTCAACCGTAAACACGCTGTTTTTTTCATTTATGTAGCGGAATATTTAACGCTTTTTTTGCAGTTCGCAAACAATTACAGTTTTTGGATATGCTGAATTCAAAAGAATTTTGTCAAGAAACTTCTGCGATTCTTTTTGCCGCTATCGCATCTATTCTTGTAATTCCAATATGCTCGGCTATTTGCGCGTATCGTTTTGCAAAAAGATAGTGAGTTAACTTTTTGTAATTTCTGTGTATAATTTATTTGTTATACTTTTATTCTAGAGGAGGATTCTTATGCATTGTGTTAAAAAAATCACAAACGACCTTTTACTGGGTTGGTGCTAACGATAGAAGGCTTGCAATGTTCGAGGGTGTATACTCCGTACCTAAGGGCGTTTCATACAACTCTTATCTCCTGCTGGACAAGGATGTTACAGTTCTTTTTCGATACCGTAGACAAAGCGGTATTTGAAGTTTTTCTTTGAAAATATTGAGCATCTTTTGGCAGGCAGACATTTGGATTACCTGGTAATTCACCACATGGAGCCGGACCACTCGGCTACTCTTTCCGAGCTGCTTTTGAGATATCCGGATGTTCAAATCATCTGTTCTTCGAGAGCTTACACCATGATTAAGCAATTTTGCTGCAAAAACCAAGATGTCAATGTTCGAATAGTAGCTGAAAAACGATTCGCTTAAAAACAGCGAGCCACGAATACAAATTTATCATGGCGCCTATGGTTCACTGGCCTGAGGTAATGATGAGCTATGATTTGAATGACAAAAATCATATTCTCTGCTGACGCATTCGGTGCATTCGGTGCTTTAAACGGTGCGATATTCGCAGACGAAGTAGATTTCGATCACGATTTTATGGACGAAGCAAGAAGATACTACTGCAACATCGTAGGTAAATACGGCACACAAGTTCAGGCTGTACTCAAGAAAAATGGATACTCTTGATGTCAAGATGATATGTCCGCTTCACGGCTTCGTTTGGAGAAATAGACTTTCGGATTTCATAGATAAATATAGAAAATGGAGCGCATACGAGCCTGAAGAAACAGGTGTAATGATAGCATACGCTTCCGTATATGGTCATACTGAAAATACCGCTGAAATCGTATCTGCAAGATTGCGTGAAAACGGCATCAAAACGGTAATGTTCGATGTTTCCGTAACGCCTACATCAGAAATCGTAGCTGCAGCGTTCAGGTGGAGCCATCTCACTATTTGCTTCTACTACTTACAACGCAGGTATTTTCATATCAATGGAAGAGCTCCTTAACGATATCGTCGCTCACAATCTGCAAAACAGGATAGTTGCCATTATCGAAAAACGGCTCTTGGGCTCCGACCAGCGGCGACCCTCATGCGTGAGCTTATAGCAAAATGTAAAAACATGACTATTCTTGACGACAAGATAACGCTTCTATCCGCGCTTTTGGATTCACAAATGAGCGATATCGACAAACTCGTTGAAAAATATCTCGCATAGCGTTCCGGGCTACAAAAAGCCCTAGCCCTATCGTAACTGCAGGAGGTATTACACCTGTAACTGTAAATGCAAGCACAGGTGCGGTAGATCCTAATGCTATGTTCAAATTCTCATATGGTCTTTTTCGTACTTTCGGCGAAAGACGAAAAAGACAATGGTTGCATCATCAATACAGCGGCGCAGCTGACAAGCAATCCGCAAAAAATCAACCTTGCTGTAAACAAAAGCAAACTACACGCACGATATGATGCTGAAAAACAGGGGTGTTCAACCTATCCGTACTTTCCGAAAAATGCTGACTTTGATGTATTCAAAGCGTTTCGGTTTTTGCTTCGGGCCGTGATACTGATAAATTTGCAGGATATACAAATTTTGCAAGAAGTGCAAACGGACTTACTTTACATTACCGAAGGAACAAATACATTTATGTCGGGCAAAATTATAGATGCTTACGCTCAGGGCATACACACATTGTTTGTGGCCGATGTTACAGAAGCAGTAATACTCAATAACGATCCTTCCGTAACATATACTTGTTACTTTGACCATATCAAACCTAAGCCGCAACCTACAACGGGCGAAAAAGAAAAAAGGCTGGGTTTGCAAGATTTGCGGATATGTTCACGAAGACGAAAATTTACCTGATGACTTTATCTGCCCGCTCTGCAAACACGGTGCGGCTGACTTCGAAAGACTGTAAAATATGATTAGAAAATCCGATATAATTTTTGGGGCTATGCTTAATTCTTTTGGGCATAGCCTCTGCGCTTTACCCGATGCTGGTTTCAAAAACGGGCGGCACTTTGGAGGTTAGCGTTGACGGCAAACACTACGGCAGTTATCCTCTATTCATCGAGCGAAAGGTAAAGATAAAAAACGGCGATCACGAAAACATTTTTGAAATAAAAGACGGAAAAGTAAAAATGATTGCTTCCAGCTGCAAAAATCAAATTTGCGTGAATACCCGCCCCATAAGCCGCCAAAGCCAGAATATCGTATGCTTACCAAATCATGTAATGCTTAGTATAGTTAACGAAAGCAAAAAAGACAAGGAGGATTTAGATGCGATCTCAAATTGACACGAACAAACTAACCGTTTCCGCGCTGATTTCCAGCCTTGCCTTAATAATGTCATATGTTGAATTTTTATTACCCATGCCTATGCCTATTCCGGGTATTAAGCTGGGTATCGCAAATCTCGCAATATTGATTGCTCTATACAAACTCGGTGCTTCATATGCGCTACCTATCAACCTGCTACGCATAGCTATTGCCGGTCTGCTATTTACAGGACTTTTCAGCACGCTCTATGCCGCTTCAGGTGCGCTCCTCAGCTTTGCCGTAATGATTTTTCTAAAAAACACGGACAAGTTCAGCATAGTCGGCGTGAGTATGGCAGGGAAGCGTTGCTCATAATTTAGGGCAACTTCTAACTGCCGCGTTCGTAATGTCAACACCGCATCTATTTTATTACTTCCCAATACTTCTCTTTGCAGGTATGATTACAGGCGTACTCGTCGGAATCTGCGCATACGAACTGCTCAAAAGATTGCAAAAGGCTTTTTGATTTAACTTAAATGACTGCATAGCCGACCTGATCTTTGCCCCCACACTTGCCTTTACCCGATTTTATCGGAGGACTTACTTCTAAACTACGCCATGCTCACTGCCCGCCCTGCGTTGCAGCTTACGTGGATCCCTTTGCCCGTAGCTGGCTTGGATTTTCAATCACGGACCCTATGCAGTCACCTAAATTAGCTTTTTCAAGCATCTGCACCTGATGCAAGCGTAAATACGCTTACGCTCTCAGCGCCGCCTTCTTTTAAAAAGCCTTGCACACTCGTTAGCCGTAGTGCCTGTTGTATATATATCGTCTATCAAAATCACCGTTTTATTTTTTTGAGCAGTTCCAAACACTTCTCATCTTGCGAAAGAGCATACGCCCCTTGTATGTTATCTCTGCGTTCTTCCGCTCCCAGCTTGTTCATGGCTTTTTTTATACCCTTTTTCTAATCAAAAATATCACAACTAAGCGGTAGTCCCGATTTTTTTCTGCGAAATGCAGTGCCAAAAGTCCTGCCTGATTGTACCCTCGCTTTCTCTCCTTTTTGCGGTTGCATAGGTACAAAAGTTACCAAATCCGCAGCACAGCCGCTAGCTACAAATTTATCCGCCATAATATCCGCAAGCGGCTCAGCCATATACGGTTTGCCCTTGAATTTGTACTGCATCAACATGTTTTTCGCCATTTCATCGTAAACCATACAGGTGTATGCCCTGTCAAAATTATGATTCTGCTGCATACAAGTCTTGCAAAATTTTTACCGCTCCGTCCTTAAGTTTTTACACCGCATTTTTCACAAGTATTTTTGTTTGCCCAATCAAGTTGCGCCATACAAGCATCGCACAAACTGTATTTTTTTCCCGAATTTATCAAATTTCCGCAACATATGCAATATATATCTGTTGGAAATAGTAATCTTAGTGCTTTGTCTACAATTCCTCTCGCCACGACTCTACCTTTCCGTATTTTACAAGCCTCTGTGCCAGTGCAGTATTTCTCTCCGCCGTCTTATCGTTTGCAACCATTGCATCTATATATTTTTCGTGCTCCTACGATTATAACCGCCATTTTCCCTCTTGTTACCGCCGTATAAAGCAGGTTCCTCGTAGCAAGTAGCGGATGCACCCAAGCTGACGGTATTATCACTATCGGGAACTCGCTGCCCTGACTTTTGTGCACCGTGAGCGCATATGCAAGATCCAGTTCTTCTAGCTCCGGCAAGCTGTACTCGACCAATTTGCCATCGTCAAATTCGACCGTTATCGCTTGTTCTTCATGGCTTATATGCAAAATGTAGCCCACCTCTCCATTGAAAACACCCTGTTTGGTCTGTGGATCGTCCGCTTTTTCCACTCGAGGTTGTAATTGTTTTTCATTTGCATTACTCGATCGCCTTTTCTAAAAATTCGACCTGAATGTTTCAGCTCTCTCTCGTCTTTTGCAAAAGGATTCAGCACCGCTTGCAGCTCCGCGTTTAACGCCGGACTTCCTATCTTGCCTTTTTCGTGTAGGTGTAATGATTTGAATATCCCGCATAGGATCGCAATTTTCGTAATAGCTTGGCAATCTGCTTTGCACAAAGTTCTTTAATTTTTCAACTATTATATCGTCGTCGCCGGTTTCCAGCAAGAAAAAAATCCTTATCTTTTTCGTTGTAATATGGAGTTTCGCCGCTATTTATTCTATGGGCGTTTACAACTATCATGCTTTCCTTTGCCTGCCTGAAGATTTCCGTTAGCCTCACAAAAGTCAGCACTTCGCTTGCAAGCATATCTTTGAGTACATTGCCTGCCCCTGACAGGCGGAAGTTGATCCGCATCTCCCACGAATATGATTCGTGTGCCTATTTTGACCGCTTCAAGCAATCCCTTCATCAAAAGTATATCTATCATAGATGCTTCGTCTATTATCACAGCTTCCGCATCCAGCGGTTCTTCACTATTTTTACCGAATCTCATCGCCTTTTTGCTCTTCGGCAAAGTAATATTCGAGCATTCTATGTATTGTAAACGCCTCGTGCCCCGATGCTTGCGTTATTCGCTTGGCAGCACGCCCTGTAGGTGCCGCTATGAGTACCTTTAGTCCCGATGTTTTGAAGCACCCTTATTATCATGTCGATAATCGTAGTTTTTCCTGTTCCTGGTCCTCCTGTAATGATTGAAACACCCGACTCAAGTGATGTTTTTTTACCGCATTTTTCTGCTCGCAGGACAGACTGATACCTCTTTCATTTTCCTGCATTTCAATAATCTGATCCGCATCTTTACTTAGCGGCATGAGCTGCGCTCTTGCAAGCTCCAATAGCTTCCTACAAACTACTTGCTCCGCCTCGTAATAGTGCCATAAAAAAATATTTTTTTCAATTAAATCGTCTTTTTCTATCTTTATTTTTCCCGAAAAACCATTTCGCTAAGCTCAATATCGATTTCTTCTCCCGAAAGTTCGAGTAGTTCCGATACCGCTTCCAGCACTCGCCCCTTTTCGAGCGTAGGTATTGCCGAGCGAAGCCTCCGTTCGCAGCACATATAGCACACCGCTTTGTATCCTTTGGAAATCAGCTTTTTCTAAAACCGAGCGATAATGCAAACGCATCTATTTTTGAATGAAAGTCCGCCAAACTCGGAAAGCACTTCGTAAGGATGATTAGTTACCATGTCTATCGCTGTAAGTCCGTAGTTTTGAAACAATCTGTACGAATACGCAGGAGATATATCATGTTCCTGCAAAACATTCCTATCTTTGTTACAGCTTGTTTCTGCGCATAATCAGCACCTATTTCGATAGCCTTTTTCTCACCTATCCCTTTGATTTTCGTGGAGCAGCATGGGCGCTTTTTCGATTATATCAAAAAGTTTTTCACCAAATTCAAGTACAATCAAATGTGCCGTTTTTCCCTATTCCACGAATTGCGCCGGTCGCCAAAAACTTTTCAATTTGCTCTACGCCTTTCGGTAAAATGGATTTAGTAGATGTGGCTTCAAACTGTTCTCCCCATAAACTCTATGTACTATGTACTTTCCTAAAAAACTCATAACTGTTCCCAACCTCAACAAAAGGCAATACTCCCGACTATGGTAATTTCTCCGCCGTCGCTTGAAATTGCGTCTGCGACCGTATACCCGTTCTCATTATTACGAAAGCGAAGGTTTTCAACCCTCGCTTCCAAACAAACTTCATTTACCATTTATACAACCTTCTGTTTTCAAGAGTCCAAACTTTATCTGAAAATCCTCCGTAGGCACTCCCGCAAGCGCTTCCTCGATGTCAAAAATCCTCGCATCTATTATATCTAAATAATGTAAAAAGCTCGGCTTCCAAAAACATAGGTCTTTTGGGGCTGCCAAACTCAGGCTCATAGTGATGACTGAGTATCATATGCTTCAAAAAGCATTGCTTTCTGCGCATCCATACCTTGTTCCTTTTCATAACGGTCTATGGAAACAACACCCTGTACTATATGACCGAGCAACATTCCCTGCTCAAAATATCCGTCTGAAATTCCGAGTTCGTTTGCCCGTATTTCGTTGATTTTTGCATATCGTGCATTATAACACCGCATGCAACCATATCTTTGTTTATCGCTTCGTATACATCGCATAGTTTGTCGCCGCTCATGAGCATCCTTTTAATATGGTACAAAAGTCCTGCAAATTGTGCATGATGATTTGACTGCGCAGCGGGATAATACATTAGCTTATCTTTTATATTTTTCCAAATGCCACAGTGCTATTTTTTTCTGTAATCATCGTCCGCAATCTCTTTTTGCTCTTTTTGTAAATGTAATCGTACATATCTTGAGGTTTTTCCGAGCAGCTTTGATAAGTTCACCTACATCGTAGTATGCCTCATCTCCGGTAGCGCCATGCGAATTCGAAGTATTTTTTTACCTGCTTTTGCGTTGTTCCAAACGGTTACTTTTCCTCTGACCTTTACTATGTCCCCAACTCGAACCGCGCTGAGTTCCTCCTCGTCCGCCTCGCTGAGATCCCATTTCTTGCCGTTTACATCCCCGCTTGAATCCGAAAAGCATTATATCAAAAAAGCCTTTTTGTTTGCGCCAATACGAACCTCTGCGGATTTTACCATGAAAAAAATCTTCGATTTCATCATCCGAAGCAGTTCTCCTACAAAATATCTTTTCATCGTACCTTCTTTTGTCTCCTTTTCTTTTAGTTCATAAGGTTTGCCGATATTTCAAAAATATTCACCCTACGAATCCCTCTTCATAAGCTCAACAAATTCTTCAAACGGTATAGGTTTTGAATAGTAATACCCCTGCGCATATCTGCATCCGACATTTTTCAAAACTTCAACATGCTCTGCGGTTTCCACCCCTTCGCATATTACTTCCATACCAAGCTCGTGTGAAAGCCGAACAATCGCCTCCATTACCTTTGTAGTTGTTGCTCACCATATCCGTCGCAAGCAAAAATTGACCGTCAAGTTTGATTACATCCACATATATGACTGCAAAAGCGAAATTGCGGAATATCCCGAACCAAAATCGTCGATTGATACCCTATATCCTACTTTTCTCAGTTCTTTTATCCTGCTTTCTACCAATTTCTTGCCATACTCACCCATACTTTCGGTTATTTCAATTTCCAGTTTGGATCTTGGAATTTGAAATCTATCCGATATCTCCGTGAGCTTTCTAACAAACTTTTTGTCCTTCAAATGTCTTCGAGAAAAGTTGGTGGATATTATGATATCATCGAAATTTTGATTTATCCAATGCTGTAAATTCTTACACGCTACTTCAAACATCTGAAAATCCAGTTCGACTATAAATCCCGTTTTTTCCAAATGCGGTACAAACACGCTCGGCGGTATAACGCCATGTATTCCATGAACCCAACGCACAAGCACCTCGACGCCTATGAGTTTTCCCGTAACAATATCGTATTTCGCCTGATAATACGGGGTGAATTTGCCGGTACGCAGCGCCATCATCATATCCTTATATATGAGGGCTTGTATTTTCAATGTCCCCGCCATACTTTCGTCATAGCATACAAAAATTTGTCTGTAATTTTCAGATATTGTGCCTAGAGCATAATTTGCGTGCTTCATAAGGTCTACTACCGGCATTTGAATTATCAAATCCGCCTTTTTGATGACATATGCCCCGCTCTAAAGTTGATATTGTAGTCCAATCTTACAAAAAATATCTTCCGCTATATCACTAAATACCTTATCGAGCCTGTACTCAAAGCTCGTCTGTATCGCCCACTTCCATTATCATTACAAAATGGTCCGCCCATAGAGAGCCTATAAATTCATCTATACTTAAATTTTCTTTTTAGGATTCTTCCCGTAGTATAAAGGACCTTATCGCCGATTTTAAATCCGTAAATATCGTTTATATATTTTAAATTTTTGTTATATCTATATGCACAAGTGCCAAATTATTTTTGTAATCTTCAACCCTTTCCTTTCGCAATCGTGCATTTACGACATTTTGAAATCTAGTATAATTCCAAACTCCGCTTATTTTCATTATAGTTTAAAACGCCACTCCCGCCTTCTCATATAAACTCTATAAAAAGCGCCAGCGCTATAATCAGTATTCCCAAAAATTTCCCATGACTATTATAAGCGTAGGATGTTTTTAGTCCTGTCACTATACTGCTGTCTTCAGCTTTCATAGCCGATGTCATAAGTAAATTTTCTATTTCTTCGGTGCTAAACGATGCAACCGCCTTTGTTTAGAATAGGCGCAAGTTCACTTTTTGCTTTTATTGATACCTATACAAAGTTGCCTGCTTTGATTGAAATTCAAGTCTTGAACTAAATTAGGATAGCTGTTTGTATTTCTATATACTTGCACGCATATTTGTTGAGGTATGTATAACTGGCCTCGCCGTCATTTACTTTCTCCAAACATTCATCAACGGTTTTTATATGTGGTTACTGTCTTTCCTATGGAAGTTGATTTAATCTTATATGTTGAAGCATAAGGATCCGGTACCGCTACCGGCAATTCATACGCTTTCGGATTGTAAAACCGCTACGGTTTTCATATTTATATACGGACGAGTAAGTACTATATTCTTTGAGCCACCATAGGCAAGCTCCTGTCGCACCCTGCAACCATATCTACTTCGCCTTTTTCAAGTGCTTTCATAGATTTTGAGTAACTGTCGTATAACATATATTCAAATTCTATACCCGTATCGTGAGATACTTCTTTCAGCATCTCAAATATAAAACCCTGCTTGCGGTGATTTATAAAAATCGTAAAACGACATAGGAATCCAGTCAAGTGAGTACCCTACCTTTACAATTCGATTTTTCTTAACATACTCCTCTTCCTGTGCGGTTAAATTTACAATCTGACTTGGCTTTTGCTTCTTTGTATCCAAGCGCAATTTTATCGTTGAAATTCGGATTTGTCTTCAAAAGCGCAGTCATCGCTTTGTCGATTTTATTATAAATTTTGTCGTGCCTAGGTGAATTTTTACTTACTGCAAAGTAGAAAGGCACTCTTTTCCCAAATCGAAAAAATCATCCTGTATCCACTTAGATTTTTCGTAATTGCTAACCAACGCACAATCTATTTTTCCAAGCGATAAATCCAATTTTAGCGTACTTTCACTATCATACTCATAAATCGTGAGATTTACTCCTTTTTCTTCCTGTAATTTCCTCAATTTACCGGAATATATGTTGTTTCTGAGCATGCCGACTCTTGAATTTTGCAATGTTTCGTAATCATTATACAAAAATCTCGGACTATACTCATCCGCGACAAGCATACATTCAAGAGTTCCCGCAGGAAGCGATGTATAATCCAGAAACTGAGCTTTCTCATCGGATTTTTTCAACATAACCGATTAAATCAAGCTCGCCTGTTTTTCAGTTTTTCTATGCACCTATCATAATTTTCCATATAGTACTTGTAGTCGAATGAAGAATACATGGACAGTTCCTGTAAATACTGATAAATATAACCTTTGGGATTTCCTAAATAATCAAGTTCGCTCATGGACTTAACGATTGGAAATGCCACATTTACTCTTTGTAGCGTCATTTTTGCCGTCGCATGCGCATCGGTATCAAAACTTATAAGCGATAACAGCAAAACAAGCGCCATCATAAAATGATGCCGCTTTTTAAAATTTTGTCCTTGCTTCTCTTGGTTTTGTCCGCTTTGTTCATACAGACGACCGACTCATTATTCATTCTTCAAACTCTCAAGGCACTGGAGTTCCATAGCTCGTTTTTGCGGATAATAACCTGCCAGCAGCCCTATCAATGTTGCAAACCCTACAGCTGCAAATGCAAGCCAAACAGGTATGTGTGAAATATGACCTTCCATTCCACCCATCATCTGGTCGAATGCTACGCTTATTATATCACGAAGCACTGGTATTCATCAATACCGAAACCGTTATACTGAAAAATTAAACCTGCAAGTCCGCCCAAAAATCCTATAAGCCCTGCTTCAAGTATGAACATCTTGCGTATATCTTCGAGATTGGCCCCAATAACCTTCATTACGCCTATTTCTCGGGTTCTTTCGTATATCGACATTATCATCGTATTGGTAATGCCGAGTGCCGCAACAAGTAAAAGATATGCCGCCAATTCCGCCGAGTATTCCCTGTATCATTCTGGATGTTTTTCACCGATTCAAGCCAGTCGCTCGGACTATATGTTCCATAGTCCAAAGCTCGAAGCGCTTCACTAACCTTTGCCCGACATATTGATATCTTCAACATAAATCAGCGCTTGGTCGTAAGTTTTTCTTCCGACTTTAACTTTTTCACGAGTCGCCTTTTGCGTTTCCCTTATGAATTTTTCGACGAATTCTATATTCATATAGCAATTATATGCCGAATCGTCATCCGGATTCGAAAGTACGCCAACAGGGTCTGACCTTGAACTCGGGTACTTTTATCTTTTTTTCCGCTTCGCTGCCTTGCTGCGGTTGCCTTTTGACCGTAAGACTCATCGCCTGTAATAAACATCTTCTTTTGCTGCATCACGGCAAGTCCCTGCCTCTGACCATTCGTCTTTGGACGGATCATGAAAAATGCGGTATCTGGCTCCCGAAGAGAATCATCTCTTTGTCCGAACTGGAAAGCATCCTACCTCCCTCATCAACTGCGTATTTAAATTTTTCAAATACCTCCGGGTCTAATGCCGATTATATCCACTGTCGCAACTTTGCCTGCCCGCAACTATCGCCACGCTTGTCTGAACAACAGGTGTAATCGCTGTAACGCCTTCCATTTTCGAGATTTCTTCTATCGTTTGATCGTTTAAAAATCCCTGTTTGTCCTTCCTTTTTCGATGCCATGCCCTCGTTCGCCCTTACATTGATGACATGCAAATTTCCATAATCTTTCTACTTGCTTTTGATTGTTCTCGGAAAGACCGAATCCTATCGAAAGCATGACAACTATTGCGCAAGTACCCACGACAACACCGATTACCGCAAGTAGAGTCCTTGTCCTACGCCTTAGCAAATTTCTAAAGCAAAGCTCTATCAAATCTCTGTTTGTCATAGTCCATCTTCCTCTAAATCCGTTTTACACATCAAGGTCATCAATTTTCGAGATCCTTGTGCATTTTATTTTGCGGATTTTTCACTACTATTACAGCTATTACAAGCGATGCCACAATTATGCCGAATATTATCAAACTCCATGGAGCTTTTTGATTATCCTTCTGATTATCGTCGTTGTCGTCGATAATCTGCCCTTCGTAGCCTCAAATTCGAACGGTACCTCTATTATCTGAGATTCTCCCTCGCTATCTTCGAAAGTAAAGCTGACAGTACCTGTTACAGTACCGACTTCTCTCGGAACAACTGTAAAGCTATATGTATCGCTCTTACCTGCTTCCATGTTTCCTGCATAGTAACTATTTGACTGTGTTACATCAAAAATCACCGCTGCAATTTATCTTCAAATTGTTCAAAAACAGTCTTGCCCTATATTGTAAAAATTGAAGCTCACAACTTACTGGGCTCCCCACATATGCTTCCTGCGGCGGTACAAAATCATCAATCACAAGGCGAGTTCTCTGCGTTACCGGTATAGCTATAACATCCGAAGATTCAAGCGCTTCTCCGTCTTTTTGTTTCATAGCTGATTTTGACAGTCATTGAAGTCGTCTTTTGTTCAGCTTGCGGTTTTACATCGAATGCCATGCTTTTTGTGTAATGCGCTTTTCCTCTGATTTTGTCTATGAAAAACGAATTGCTGCCTCCTGCCGGTACAAACACTCCGCCCTCATCCGTCAAGGATACCTTGATATTCGCAAGCTCCTTAGTCGATGTATTAAGTATTCCGAGATTCAGTATAAAATGTCCTCCCGCCTGAACCGCCGTACCTCCATATGTATATCCGTCAACCATCAGCTGCGGTTTTTACCCCGTCATCGGCACTTGCTTCTACCGTTACAACTGCGTACTGCGAAACTTGCGCCGCATTTTTGCATCGGAATTTGTACTTTCCGCATTTATCTTGATCGCACAACTTTTTGCCTTCTTTTGTTTCTTGCGCAAAATAACTTATTGTGTATGTCTTGGTTTGCCCCGGATCGAAGCTGTCCACAAAGATGTTTCTGCTTCTATTCAAAAGTCCTTCCGCAGGTTCTGCTGTAATCTTAATCGAACGCAGTTTTGTTTTTTTCCGCTATTTGTAACGGAAAACGAAACATTAAATGTACTTTTTTTCAGCCACAACATTGGGCGCAGTTACATTTGTTATATTCAAATCGTTTTTAATATCTTCTTTTCCGGCTCCTACTACAGGAATGTACAGCGTCTTTGAACCTTTCACCTCTCCACGCATAAAAATCCTGCCCCTGAACAGTTACTTCTATCGGGTAATTCTTGCTCTGCGTCCCGTCTTCCACGCTTATAGGAAAGTCTACCGTTTGCTTTTTGACCTGTCGACAAATAGCCTATATTCGCCTGATTACTACCGTTGTTAATGCTAAGTCCTTCCGCAATGTTATCTTTTACCGAGCCGTTCTTTACCACACTGTTTCCGTAATTGTAAAGCGTGAGCGACAATCTATTATTTCCGCCCACCGTAAACCCCGACGCAGGTTTTATAGTATGCGATACATCAACAGCCGCTACCCAACCCACCTCGTGGCCATCCGTGGCAAATTTCTCGTATACTGTAAAATTTTCCAACCTGCTCGTCAGATTTCCAAGAGATACTCCGCCCACTCTTTTCCATATCAGCCTTGAACTGAATAGTCCTATCGCCAAGCGAAGCATTTCGCCCGATAGTCAAGGTAAAGCTGACACTTGTTTCTTCATTTTGGTTAATCGTTAATTCACCGGTGTTTTGCGAGGCTTCTATACCTGCGCCTGAAACCTCCAGTTGCATGTTTTTAACCACTATAGCATAATCTCTCTCATTTTTAATTTTATATATAACGGTAGTCTTACTACCTTGTGTCCCGCTTTGTAGATGTATCTTGCAATGTAGCAGTAACATCACCTACACCTGCATATGCTTCGTTATCGTATGGAATATTTACACATATGACAGCTATGCACACAAGTGCGAGCATCATTTTCTTCACAAATTGATTTAAAAAGCACTTTAATTTACCTCTTTTTCTTGATCATTCTTTTCTACCGGTTTTAGTTTCTATGCTCAAAAATATTTCCGTCTTGTATTGTAACAATCTTATCAGCATATTGCGCAATCGACCGATCGTGCGTTACAAGTATCAATGTCGCATGTTGTTTTCTGACCTGATTGATTATAATTTTGCATTACTTCCTTGGTCGTATTTGTATCCAAATTTCCGGTCGGCTCATCCGCAAATATTATCTTTTGGCCGTGCCGCAAGCGCTCTTGCTATGCCGACTCTTTTGCTGCTGACCTCCGCTCATCTGCGTAGGTTTTCTGTTTTCGTATCCGCTAAGTCCTACCGCCTGTAACGCCTCCTCGGACAGTTTGTTGCGCGTTTTTTGTCAGTACCGCGGAATATCAACGGCAAGCTCACATTCTCAATCGCTGTAAGCATAGGTAGTAAATAATACGCCTGAAATATAAACCCGATGTTCTTTTGTCTGAAAAAGCGTAACCTGCTTCTCATTGAGTTTGTGAATAGGCACTTTACCTATATATATTTCACCTTTTGTGGGTTTTTCAAGGCCTGCCACCATATTTAAGAATGTGGATTTTCCCTGAACCGGATGTCCCCAAAAAGCAAACCACCTCGCCGCGAAAGATTTCGAGGCTGACATCGTTCAATGCCACTACCTTTTCTTCGCCCATTCTGTAAACTTTGTGGACATGGATTACTTTAATTAACGGTTCCATTTGCATCCCGCCTTTCAAAAATATTTAAATTTCAACCTTATGAAATGTCTTTTTGCCTTTTTTTACTATGAGCTGACCGTCTTTGAAATCAGCCTTGGTAATTGTGAGTTTTTTTATCTAAAACTTTCTCTCCGTTTACGGAAAGTCCTCCTTGCTCTATTGTCCTGAAGCCTTCCGCATTGCTCGGAACCAGCTTGATTTCACGAATCAAATTTATAATTCCCATGCCCTCGCCCTCAAACAGCGATACATCGAGCTTGGTCGTAGGTATATTTTCCAAATTGTCCCCACCGGAAAAATGCGGCTCTTGCAGCATCTTGTGCCTTGTGTGCCTCATCTTCTCCATGCACCAGTTTGGTTACTTCAAAAGCAAGCACTTCCTTTTGCTTTTGTTGATTTCCTGCCCTTCCAAAAGCCGACAATCTTGCAACCTCGGACATAGGCAAAAATGTGAGCATGCACAAGCATTTGTTTACATCGGCATCATCAACATTTCTCCAATATTGGTAGAATTCATACGGTGATGTTCTCGCCTTGTCGAGCCAAAGAGCTCCTTTTTGAGTTTTTTTCCCATTTTGATACCTTCGCTGGTAGTCAAAAGCGAAAAAAGTCATACCGTAAACCTGCTTGTCAAGTTCGCGCTTCGTGAGTCTTATTCCTCCCAATATATTCGACCACTGATCATTGCCACCAAACTGCATCTGACAATCTATGTCCTTTTGCCATTACCATGAAATCGTAAGACTGCATGAGCATATAGTTGAACTCAAGGAAAGACAAACCTTTTTCCATTCTCTGCTTGAAGCATTCCGCTCTAAGCATTTCGTTTACGGAAAAATGTTTACCTATATCCCTTATAAATTCTATGTAATTCAGCCCCAAAAGCCATGAAGCGTTATTCACGCATATCGCCTTGCCCGGCTTCGGCTCTCTATCCATTTTTTTGCCTTCATATACCCACTCATCGTCAAATTCCAAAAACTTATCGAACAGCCTCTTGAACGCATCGCAATTATTTTGTATTACTTCGGGAGTCATAAGCTGCCCTCATGTCGGTTCTTCCGGAAGGATCTCCAACCATGCCGGTACCGCCTCCGATAAGTACAATAGGGTATGTCCGATTTTTTGCATATACATCATTATAATGACCTGCATAAAATGTCCCTACATGCAGATAATCCGCAGTCGGATCAAATCCGATATAAAATTTAATTTTTTTCTTCTGAAAGCAACTTCTTTACAGTTTCTTCATCCGTAGATTGCTCTATAAAGCCTCTTTCTTTTTAAAAACATCGTAAACATTTGTATGTTCACTCACGTTATCCGGTATAAAATTCATATCTTGCTCCTATTTAGTTCCATATAGTCTATCGCCCGCATCACCAAGTCCCGGCAATATGTAGGCATTTTCGTTCAATCTTTCGTCTTTCGCCGCTATGAAAAATGTCCACATCAGGGTGCGCAGCTTGTAACGCGCTTATTCCCTCAGGAGATGCTATTAAGCACTAAATGTGATATTCTTCGCCCCCGCTTTTTGATAAAGTCTATCGCTGCAACTGCGCTTCCGCCTGTCGCCAGCATTGGATCGAGTACGAAAACCCGCCTTTTTGCAATATCCTTAGGGAAGTTTGCAATAGTATTCAACCGGCTCATGCGTGCTAGGATCTCTATAAAGTCCAACATGCCCAACCTTTGCATTTGGAACAAGTGCAAGCATACTGTCCACCATACCGAGTCCCGCCCTAAGAATCGGAACAATAGCTATATCTTCGCCTTGAAGCATTCTTACTTCAGTTTTGCACATCGGGGTTTCTATCTCCACTTTTTTTCGAGCGGCAATTCACGAGTAGCCTCGTAGCCCATAAGCATCGCAATTTCTTTTTACCAGGTCACGGAAATCCTTAACACTCGTTTCCTTTTGTCTAATCATAGCTGTCTTGTGCTGAATAAGCGGATGTTCAAATACATATACTTTTCCCATTTTGTTCCTCCTGTTATGTCCTTTTTATTTAATATTATCTATCATATCTATTCGTCTTTGGTGTCTGCCGCCCTCAAATTCGGTAATTAGCCACGCATCAAGTATTTTTGCGCCTCTTCGTTTGATGTGATTCTACCTCCGAGTGCAAGCATATTCGCATTGTTGTGCTGCCTCGATAATCTTGCCATATTTTCATCAGTGCATAGTGCACATCTGATTCCCTTCACCTTATTTGCAGCTATTGAAATTCCGATTCCCGTTCCGCAGCACACGACACCTTTTTCCACTTCTCCGTTTGCCACAGCCCTTGCACAACGCTCGCCGTATATCGGATAGTCCACCGGTTCTTCACTATTTGTCCCTGAAATCCGAAACCTCTATACCCGACTTTTTTTCAAATACTCTTTTAAGTATTCTTTAAGCTCAAAACCGCCATGATCGCTTGCTATACCTATCTTCATATTAACCCCCTACATTTACCGTTTCATATCCTGCCGCCTTGAGCATACGATTCATTATTGAAAATCCTTTTTCCATTCGTCTGATCGTGCCCTCGTGCCAAAATTATATCAAAACCCTGTTTGTCGTAGTTTCTCAATTTTTTTCAAAAAGGTACTCATTTCAAGTTCAAGTTCTTCTTCACTGTCGCCAAGTAATATTGTTGCAACTTTCTTTCCGTCAGCTTGCAACTCGCCCGCCATATCAAGCATCTTCGCTTCTACTTTCTCATAATCGCCGATTAGTATTATCAGCTTCGCCTTTGGGGCATAATGTTTGTATTTCATCCCCGGTGCTTTGGGCTTGAAAATCCGACAAGGCAGATTCCGATTTTTTTCCGTATCATCGTACCTGCCAAGATTCTGAGTGCTTAGTATATGCCTGTCCACTTCTACCGTCGATGCCTACTTTTTTTCAAGGCTTTTTGGTCAAATCTGCTACCGTAATGTATCCGGGGCGCAGCACAGTCGGAATTTCTCCCGAAAGGTCTACCACAGTAGACTCAATTCCGATTTTACATGATTCACCACATACTATGCCGTCTACCTTGCCCGCAAGATCGCTAATCACATGCTCGGCTTGCGTAGGGCTCGGACTTCCCGACAAATTTGCGCTGGGCGCTGCTATCGGGCAGCCTGCGAAGCTAATCAGCTTCGCCGCGGCTTCCGAGCTCGAAGCCGCACGCCAACGGTGTTAAGTCCGCCCGTAGTCACCGTTGGCAGGCAGGCTGCCTTCGGTACTACCATATCGTAAGCGGTCCCGCCAAAATTCCTCCGCCAGCACACGCATAGCATCGCTTATCTCTGTGGTCAAATCGTTTAATTGCGATATATCGCAAATATGCACTATCATCGGATTGTCGCTAGGTCGCCCCTTCGCAGTATAAATCGACTTCACAGCTTTTTCGTTTAGCGCATCCGCCCCGAGTCCGTATACCGTTTCAGTAGGAAATGCGACAATCCCCCGCTTTTTATAACTTCCGCAGCTTCTCTCAGGTCTTCGTCCGAAGTTGTCCAAAAACTTGGTCTCCATGTTTTGCCTTTCTATAAGTTTTTTTCATTTTCTCAGCCTGATCGCTGGTAATGCAAGCATCTATTACCCTCATCTATGTCGCCGTCAAGGAATGTGTCCAGCTTATATATAGTAAGGTTGATTCTATGGTCTGTGATTCGCCCTTGCTGGAAATTATATGTCCTGATTCGCTGGCTTCTGTCGCCGGAGCCTACCTGTGTCTTTCTGGCATCTGCAATTTCTTTGTTTTTGCTCTGCCTGCATCATATCGTAAAGTCTGGATTTAAGGACTTTCATAGCCTTATCTTTGTTTTTTTATTTGCGATTTTTCATCTTGACAAGTTACGACAATTCCCTGTAGGTAAATGCGTGATTCTCACGGCTGAGTCGGTAGTATTTACAGACTGTCCGCCATGTCCCTGATGAACGGTACACATCAACCTTGATGTCGTTAGGATTTACCGTTACCTCCAAATCATCCACCTCCGGAAGCTACAGCAACTGTCGCCGCCGATGTATGCACTCTACCTGATGATTCCGTACTCGGTACACGCTGTACTCTATGCGTCCCGCTTTCGTACTTCATCCCTACTGTATGCGCCTCTGCCGTTTATTATAACAACCGCTTCCTTTACTCCACCAATTCCTATCTCGTTTATTTCCGTCAAGTCGGTTTTCCAGCCTCTACGCTCCGCATATCTCATATACATTCTTAGTAAGTCCGCTGCAAACAAACCCGCTTCATCACCGCCTACACCTGCGCGTATTTCCAATATTACACTCTTATCATCGTTCGGATCTTTTTGGAAGCAACAAGATTTTCATTTCCTTTTCAAGGTTTTTCCAATGTGTCTTCGAGTTCCGGAATTTCGAGCTTTGCCATTTCTCTAAGCTCTTCGTCTGAATCTGCAAGCATATTTTTTAATTCTGCAAGTTCTTCCTTAGCCTTTTTGTATTCCTTGTACTTTTCCCACCACCGGTTCTATATCGCTCATTTCCTTCATGTGCTTTTTGCCATAGACTTTGATTTGCAATTATATCCGGATCCGATACTTTGATAGCTAATTCTTCATATTTTTCTAAGATAAAATCTAATTTATCAAACATATTTTCCTTATTTTTCCTATCTTGTTTTTATTTTTGCCGAATTACATAACAAGCTCCCATGTAATCAATGGGAGCTTGAGATGTGACTTAATCAATGTTGTATTTGCTCTTGAATTTCTCAACACGACCGCCACGATTTATAAACTTCTGTTGTCCTGTAAAGAACGGATGACAAGATGAACAAACTTCAACTCTTATCTCGTCTTTATTTGACTTAGTTGTAAATGTGTTGCCGCATGCGCAAGTTACTTTACATTCCTTTATAGTCCGGATGGATTCCTTCCTTCATGCTACGCACCTCTCTCTTCCGGGTTTTACCCCTATTTTTTTAGCATTATGCTCTACCAAACAAATATTATATCAAAAAAAGCGTTTTCTATCAAGACTTTTTTTGCCATACATTTTATCTTACGAATTATCTTTTTATGACCAAATCGTATAGGTCAAGCACTTCCATAGGCTTATAGAAATAAAACCCCTGTATAGTATCGCATCCCGCTTGTGTTACCATCTTAAGTTCAGTTTCAGTTTCAACACCCTCGACGCAAAACCAACTTATTAAAGTTATGGCAAGCCGAAACGATTGTGGAAATGAATATGTTGCTGTCCGACGAATCCGACATTTTTCATCAAACTTCTATCCAGCTTTTACTACATGTGCAGGATATTTCAGCAGCATCTCAAGCGATGAATATCCTGCACCGAAAATCGTCAAGTGCAATTTTCATTCCCATAGTCTTGCAGCTATTTATAAACTTTTGCAGTTTTTATAGGATCATCGTTGTAATGTGTTTCAGTAAGCTCCATAACCAGTCTGCTGCTCGTTATGTTATATTCGCTCATAATATTTCCCATATACGCGAGCAATGTTTCATCTTTTATTTGATGATAGCTTACATTAAAATCCAAAAAGAAATTCGGATCGTAAGAGTTTAGACGCTTGCACAGTTTCACAGCCTGTTCAAATACCCATTTGCCTACCACCGCATCAAATCGTTATCTTCGAGTATAGGAACAAAGACCATAGGCGAAACTTCCTGATTGAGATATTTCCACCTAAGCAACACTTCTCCGCCTACGACTTTTTATGCGTCGTCGATGAAACTATGGGCTGGACCACTACTCTAAAATTGTTCATGCCGTTTACAACATCCTTGCTGAGCTCAAGTCCCATATGTTTCTGAGCACGATGAAGCGTCAAAGTTCCTACGGAATATATTGTATCGGTTTCAGGTTTAGTTTTTGCGATGTCAAGTACGCTGCTCACATCTGTCAAAAAGTTCAATCGGCGATACATTTTCCTTAATTTCACCCAATATTCCCACCGCACACGGATATCTAATCGGGATATTGTATGCTACATATAGGTCGGAAATTATATTTTTGATTTTCTTAGATATCTCTGCAACATTACCGTCTTCCTCATCCATAATGATAGTCAAAAACCTGAGTCCGTCCAGCCTGTAAAATTGCGCCGTATTCTCAAATTCCCTGGATAAGCTCGCACCGATGTCTTTCAAAAGGTTGTTGCCTGTATCTCTGCCTCGAAGCTCATTTATTTCACCGAATCCGCTCAAACGGAAACATAAGCACTGAGCCTTTCTCTTATCGTAAAAGCAACGAACCTATATCTCTAATTGCAACCTTCTCTCGTTTAAAGTTCGTTATCGAATCTGCGTCAAAATCGTGGTTCACTTTTAACTATATGTCCGCAAAAAGAATAGTGGAATTTCTTTGTTTTCGTCCCATCTTATATATCCGAAAGCGCGCACTCAAAGCTCTTCTCCGTTTTTATCTACAACCCTGTATATCAAATCGTAGGCTTCTTTTTGAACCTGAAGACTTCTGCAATGCTTCTCTCGTAAAGCTCCGCGTCTTCCTCATGCGGAATATTTCTTTTCCATTTATGCACAAAGTCATGAATTATATTCTTATCAAATCCCCATGTTTCTTTGATATTATCCGAAATAAACCACGCATTTTTTTGTAAATCTCCGAAATAAGGGAAATTTCCGCCCATTTCCATAGATTTGAAAAACAAATCAAAGCTGAAATAATTGTTTTCAATGAAACGATACAGCATGCTTGCGTGGCTGTCGTTAACGCTATCAAGAAAACTTTCAAGAGAAGTAATTCTTCTATTTCTTGTTTTTCCGAATTTGGGATCGGTTTGGCAGAAATAAATCGCCTTATTTTTGTGCAAAACTTTCTCTGCTTCATCCAAAAGCGCATCCGGATTTATAGGTTTTTCATTGGACCAGACAGAGCCGCAGAGCATACAGCAATCGTTTGCAGCTGCCGCTTTCTCAAGCTGCGTAACCAGATCGTCAAAATAAGCCTCTTTTATATTCGGACAAATAACAACAAATCTATCACCTGATATTCTATATGTATCATAGCTAACGAAGATTTCTTTTATGAGTTCGTTACAACGACAAATCATAACATCCCTTCGGTGAAGCCAAGTTCTTCATTTGTAAACTTCAATTCCGAAAGGTCGCACGATACAATTCCTGAGCGTATTCCAAGAAGCTGCGTTTAGAAACTCCCTATCTAAAGCATTTTTGTTGAGCGAACGCGTCAACTGGTCGTGATATTTGTTATATTGAACTCTTTCTTCGAGCTTTTTTTATGTTCGAGAAGATATGTGAAAAAGCAGCGCTACTCGCGATAGTACATTCGTTATTTCCTCAAACTCGAAAAACTTCGGGATTGTCTATACCCAAAAAATCCTACCAACTTCTCGCGACAATAAATCGGTTCCGCTACAAGAGAATGTATCCCTTGCGGTTTCAATACCGCATAAATCAAGGTGTAGACTCCTTTTATTTCGTCGATATTTGATATAACTACGCTTTCATTATTATCAAAAAGCCTCAATCCAGACATTTATTGTGTCCAAATCTTCATTTTGGAGCAGCTCCTTTTGCGAGTCCACACCTTGAGCACACCACTCGTAAGTGTTGCTGAAAGTCCGTTTGACATAATCTATCTCAAATATATATGTTCTTTCACATTTGCAAAGTTTTCCCAAGAATTCCATAAGAGCATCAATATCAAGTTTTGCCTCCTCAAGAGCAAGCGAATCCCACACCCATTTACCAAGGTAGTCCGCGATATCAGAGGTTTTTAACTAACTCAAACTCTTTTTGCTCATAGTATTCAGCTCCTTCTAAAGTTTTATCTGTTCACATATGATCACAGTATATACATTTCACAATGAATGCTATATTCTCAGCAAATATGAATATGTCTTTTTGAAAGAAACTCTTGTCTACCACGAAAGCTGTCTATATATCGGCTCCTTTTAATCCAACCGTTGCGCACTGATAGTAGTCTGTTACCGCCAAATTGTAGTCCAGTACCGCTTTGTTATATGTTTGCTGCGCATTATATACTGCAAGGTTCATTCCGCTCAAATCGGTTATCGTAATAAACCCTGTATCGTACTGAAGTTGCCCAATCCTTGCAACCTCTTTTGTGTTCTCTAAGTTTTTTTCTTGCTTGCATTTACGGCATCGTAGTTTTGCTTCATCGCCGCATACTTGGTCCTGACATCCATCTCAATAGCACCGGGCACATTCTTTAATGCCAGTATCGCCATATCGTAAGCAACTTTTGCTTTTTTGTATGTTGCAGAACTGTGCGGATAATCATCGACCATTTTCAATGAAGCTCTTGCCAATTTCGACTTTTTGTCTTGCGATCGGCGATTTCATTTCTGTTCAATTTTGCCATTGCAATAGACTCATTTAAAGTTCTTTGCGGCAATGCAAACGGTTCAAGCGGATTAGTTAATGTGAATTCTGATTTACATTATAACCCATAAACAGATTATACCCCATTTTGTCGGCTTCCAATCCGTTTTTGCTTTTTGATATGCGTCAAGTGCATCATTTACAGCTGTGTCTGCGTTGAGCGTTTCAAGTTTTGATACTTTACCGACTCTAAATTTTAAATCCGCTTCTTGTTTCAGTTTAATTGCTCTTTCGTAATTTTCTTTTGCCGCTATCAGCTGCGCTTCCGTCTGCTTATGTGTGTAGTATTTTTTTCGTACACTTCCCTTTTTAAGCTATTCAATGCGGCTTCGTAGTTCTTTTTAGCTTGCTCCTTCGCAAAAATCCACTCTAAGCTCCGCAATCGAGTTTTTGTGAAGTATCCGCCCAAGGATCTTCGCGAGCCGATTTGTTCAAATTGCTAAGGTTTTCAATATAACCTTTACTTACTGCAAGTTCGCTCTCATAGACAAAGTTGGCACTTATCGCCTGCGGACTGTCCGCTTTCAACTGCTCGTATGCCTGCTCCAGAGTCATATTTACATGTGGCAAAATTGCACTTTCTGTAATAGCTTCAGTTTCATCAACTTTTACAGGTTTAACATCATCTGCAAACACAAACGCTCCCTGTGATAAAAAAGTGAAGCTGCGAGAGCTGAAACCAATATTTCTTTTTTTCATTTTCTATTTCCTCCCAAACTTGTTTTAATATCATTATATCTTAAATTTAATGCTTTTTTTATAAATATATTATTAAAATTTTTAATTATGAATTACCCAGCCATTTTTATTCCCCCTATAAGGCAACGCAATCACGATAGCCAAAAATCAAAGCAACTATGAATACTATCAGGCTGTTTAAAAGAAGCGTTTGCCACTTTTGAGCGGCAGATATTACATTCGCCGTTATACAAAAACTGTATCACGAGCGGATATATCATATATAGCGTAACCGTATATTTTGAAAGGTCGCTCAGTATCTCGTTTTTATAATCTTTTAACTGAATTATTCTCATCTCCCCTGCAATTACGAATATCGTAATCCCAAAGATGTATATCACGGGCGACAAATAATTTAAAAAGCGAAAAGATTCACAGGCGCACGAGTTCCTATCGAATTCCATTCCATCGTCCATATTAAACTATAATAAAAACAACGATGCTCACAAGCAAAAGCGTAACAGCTATAGCCTTTCCCTTTAACCGCTTTCTTGATAGTATACCCCAAAAAGATAGTATCCCAAAAAATCCTAAAAGGCAAAAATATATTACTCATGCTTATAATGCGGTTCAGCGTATAATTTTTGAAAAATCTCCGTCGTTTAAAAACAACGATTACCGTAACCGCCACACAAAGAAATGTAAAATAATTTATCTGCGCCTTGCTTTGCATTTTTTTGATAAACACTCTCAAAAGCGGTGTTACGAGGTAAAGTCCAAGCAGGGTATACCAATACCAAAAATGCGGTTGTCCCAAAACAGTGCTTTCCAGCAGTCTATCGAGATCAAGTAAATTCCAAAATCCGAACGGTCCATGCGCCATGAGTCCTGCAAAGAATTTTTGCTCAAGTAAAGCATAAAAAAAGCGACCACGACAAAAAATACAAAAACCAGTCTTGGAATATGTCTTTTGAAAATATCGCTATCGCTTATGTCATTTTCGGGATCCAGTAAATACGCCCCTCGCAGCATCACAAAAATCGGTATCCCTACTCGTGATACCAAAGTAATTCCCGTAAGAATCTTTAAATTTGCATAGCTCTCCGAATTTTGCGCCGGCAGATTTATTATATCCCACGCGAGCGCTGCAATTATTATCAAAAGACGCAAAAAGATGCAAAATCCCATAATTCATATTATCTTTTAGCGTTATTTTCAATTTTGCCGTTATTTTTGCATCGTATTCGTCTCCTAAACCAAAAGTTGTTTTACTTTTTTAGGTTGAATGTGTTATACTATCTATGATATACACATCAATTTGATTTTAGCTAATATAAAAAAACCGCAGGAGGTAATTATGTTTTTTTGATATATTCATCGCCGCCCTCATGCTGACTTCCATGATAATGGGGTATCGCATGGGCTTTATTGCAAAGCCTTTTTGAAGGCTTTCGGCTGGTTAATCGCACTTGTGATAAGCGTTTTTTTACACCCTATACTGGTCGTTTTCCTAAAAAAATACTTTGAACATCAATGTTATAATAGCAAATCATTTGAAAAAAATATGGTTGATAGCGGATTTGACATTGAAACATTCGGCCATTTATTCCCAAAACTTCTGCTAAGCGGATTTGACAATTTGGCTTCATCCGCTATCGACATATGGGCAATGGGCGTTGCAAACTTGATAGTAAACATTCTCTGCCTAATGATTGTAACATTTTTAATCAAAGGTCTGTTCGCCCTTATTTCAAAAATAGCTTCTAAAAAACGATGACGAAAAATGTTATCGGGTTTATCAATAGTTTATTCGGCATGATATTTGGATTTGTTAAGGGTTTTCTTGTCGTTTCAATCATTCTTTTGCCTGTTCTTGCCGTTTACCGCACTCGCAGGTCCAAAAAAATATCGGAAGCTGCGACAGATCAACTCGACCGTTCTATAATAGCACGAGAACTTTACGACAACAACCTAACTATGGTCGTTTTTAAAAAAATTTTTGAAAACGATACTAAATAAAGCTGATTGCCAATGCCGCAAATGCGACAAATAACATCAATTTTATAGGTGATACCTTGAATTTCAGTATCAAGACTATACATACCGCAAATACGACACATTCAGCTACATTGAACGCATCTGCAATATTAAGTATACTTAGATTGAACGCTCCGCTTTGGAGCGTTTTTTTTATTTCATGTACTGCTTGCATATTAAACAAACTGCTCTTGCAAATCATCAATCCGCAGCAGCCACGAGTCCTACCGTAGTAGGTCTTATTGCCGCAAGAATTGCTTCATAAACCTTGCTTTCCTTAAAGTTTTCGAGCATTTTGCTTACTACAAGCACAATCATAAATGACGGACTGCAAACCCCAATCGTTGCGACAGCAGCCCCCAAAACTCCTGCCGCATTATAACCTACATATGTCGCCGCATTCACCGCAAGCGGTCCCGGTGTTATCTGCGACAATGCTACAAGATTGGAAAAAATCCTGCATAGTCATATCGCTTATTTGCTGTGCAGCTTGAAATATGAACGGTAGCATGGCAAGTCCGCCACCAAATCCGAAAAGTCCTATTTTTAAAAAAGGATAAAACAACGAAATCAAATTCATGCGCTTTTCCCCTTGTACCTAAAAAAATCAATCCTAGGGCAATCGCAAACAGCACAACAAAATATACCTGAAGATTAAAAACTGCAACCAGAACAAAACTTAGCAATGCTACGAATACGCCAAAAGAAATCATTGATCGTTTTTTTCTTGCTATACTTATTGCCGCCGTAACTATGAGTGCAGCAGCTACCAGCCTAAGCGCCTGCATTACAAAAACCATATGTGCATTTCCCTGAAATTGTGAAACGGCATAGCTAAGAGCAATTATTATCAAAAAACGACGGTGTAATAACACCGAGCGTCGCAAGAAGTGCTCCCTTAAATTTGCCCAATTTGTAGCCTACATATGTTGCTATATTAACAGCTATTACACCGGGAAGCGACTGGCAAAGCGCTACTGCATCTACTATTTCTTCCTCGCTTATCCATTTTTTCTTTTTCGCAATTTCGTCGATTATCAGCGGTATCATCGCAATTCCGCCACCCTATTGTAAACATTCCTATTTTTGCAAAAACCTATGTAAAGTTCAAATAATTGTTTCATATCTCACCTCGAAGGGTTAATGGAAAATCTTCAGAAAAATCGACTCGTCAAACAGCAGAAAATGTCCTAAAAACATCACTGCCATATATGTAAACGCTTCAAATCTAGGCTTTCCGCCTTTGGGGAATCGCTTTTTGAAAATCAATTTGTATAATATGTATCCAATTAACGCACCTGCAGTATTCATAATCAAATCGTCTACATCGGTATACCGGTCATTAAGCAGCTGGCTCAGTTCTATTACAAGTGAAAATCCCAGCCCTTCCAAAAAACGCCCTGAACAACTCCGATATCCTGCCTTTCTATGATAGACGCCAAAAAAATCCGAACGGCACAAACATAAGCACATTAGCGAAATAGCTTGGCATGTATATGTGCCTGCTGAACGGATGCACATTGAATGTAACAATATTCAGTACTATACCGTTTTCAAATCCTTCAAAAATCGTACCTATATCCGTTATGAAAAAAATACTGCTATTATATACGCTGCAAATAAGAAACAACAAAGATGTGAAATATCGATGCTTTTTCCCTTTGTTAAATTTGTAAAATGCACATAAGAAAAAAATATCAACGATGTAAATATTTCATACTCTATCATTTCTTTTCTCCATGGAATTGGTAATAACAAACTTCGATATCGCCGTTATATAGCTTCCTTCGCCTGTTCGCCTGTCGCTTAAATACGGCTTTTTTTCCATGTCCTTATCGGCTGTTATTATAAAAAAACGACCATGTAGGATTGTCTTTTTTGCGATTTTTGCAAGTCCTCGATTAAATTCAGTAATAACCTTTTGATCGCCTATTCTGCTGCCGTATGGCGGATTTGCAATTACTATGCCCTGCTCACCCTCAAGCCGCAAATTTCTGATGTCCTTTTGAATAAACTCAATATCTTCATCAACACCTGCTTGCATAGCATTTTCAATTGCGGCTTCTACGCACGCAGCGTCGATATCGTACGCTTTGATTACAAAAATTTGCATCTTTTTATTGCTTCATATGCCTTTTTTTCGTTCTTCTTTCCAGATTTCCTGCGGTATAATGCCCCATTCCTCAATCAAAAACTTTCTATTTATTCCGGGCGCAATATTCCTTGCAAGCATCGCCGCTTCTATCGCTATCGTGCCGCTTCCGCAGCAAGGATCTACCAAAAATTCTGCCTTCTTTCCAAAAAGACAAACTTACAAGTGCAGCCGCCATTGTTTCCTTGATTGGAGCCGCTACCGCATTTTTTTCTGTAACCTCTTTTTATGAAGCCCGACACCGCTTGTATCGAGCGTTACCGTTACTACATCTTTCAATATGCTTACTTTGAGCGGATAGCTTGCACCGCTTTTCGCAAAACGCTTACAGGAATAGATTTTTCCAAGCCTTTCTATTACAGCTTTCTCGGCTACGCTTTGACAAGCTCTGATACTTCCCAGCTTTTGAGCGAACCGCCGAACAATTCATTACAAAAATTGCCGTCTTTGGGTATCCATTTTTTTCCCATTCGATTACCTTTACGCCTTGGAACAAATCCTCGAACTCGTATGCTGTAAATTCTGCCAGTTTTATCAAAACTCTATCTGCACACCGTAAATGAATATTAGAAATAACTACGCCGCGCTCGTCCGCCCTCATATACTATTTTTTTCCGTCTGTAACCTGTAATATTTTAAATCCGAGCGCTTCAACTTCGCGCTTTTACAACAGCTTCCAGTCCAAAATGTTGTAGTTGCTATAAGATTCAAAAAGCATATATCCTCCAAAAATGGGTTCTCAAAAGAACCCATTTGCAAATTCCACAAAAATTATAATCTGTTAGTTCTACGATTTAATCTGTTGCTTTCCATAAAATCAATAGAGTTCAGTGCTTCTCCTGTTCCGATTGCTACGCACGATTTTTGGATTTTCGGCGATGATTACATCTATCCCTGTCCCTATCTGCGATTCTTTTTATCTATGCCGTAGAGAAGTGCGCCACCACCTGTAATTACTATGCCCGAATTACTTATATCCGCTGCAAGCTCAGGCGGAGTGTCTTCGAGTACCGAATGTACCGCTTCCGAAATTATCTGTAAAGGCTCTTCCAGAGCTTCCATCATTTCTTCGGAAGATACTTCTATAGATTTCGGTAGTCCGCTCACAAGATCTCGCCCTCTGCAAACCATAGAAACAGGCTCATCACGCTTGTATGCCGTTCCTATATTCATCTTCATTTCTTCAGCAGTCCTCTCACCCTATATACAAATTGTGAGTCTTGCGCATATATTTGATTATGGCCTCGTCGAACTTGTCGCCCTGCCATTTTTACGGACGCATTCGCAACAATTCCTCCAAGTGAAATCACTGCTACATCGGTAGTACCGCCGCCTATATCTATTACCATTACGCCGTCCGGCTTTGCTATATCAAGACCTGCACCTATTGCTGCCGCAAGCGGTTCTTCCATTAAAAAAATACGGACTTGCCGCCTGCTTCTATTGCAGCCTCTCTTACCGCACGCTTTTTCTACTTCCGTAACTCCGCTAGGTACACAAACCATAATTCTAGGCTTGAAAAACTTGCTTGTTCCGCAAGTTTTCTTGATAAAATACTTCAGCATTCTTTCTGTTACATCGTAATCGGAAATCACTCCATCCTTTAGCGGTTTGAGCGCAACAATATTCGCAGGAGTTCTACCCAGCATCTGCCTCGCCTGCTCTCCGACCTCGAGTATCTCGTTTGTATCGCTGTTTATCGCCACTACCGACGGTTCGTTTAAAAACTATTCCTTTTCCTTTAATATAGACAAGTACATTGGCTGTACCCAAATCTATACCGACTTCTGCTGAAAATCCCAATTTATTTCTCCTATCTTAGTGTTAATTACTAATTGCCTGCCAACTTTCCAAAAATATTGTCTTCTTCGTTCTTTGAAAAATTCGTATTGATGTATCCCTGCATTCTAGCTCCGTATTGAACATAAAAAAATTGGATACTGTAATGTTTCCTACAACAACCGAGTTTGATAAAAATTCGCCGTTTCCGCCGATGTTTACCTCACCCTTAATCTTTCCGTCCACTCGTGTTCTGAGCTTCTATATCGCCTAAAAAGCAATGTATCTTTATCCATCAAAAAGCGCACCCTTTGGAAAGGATATTTCCCTTTATTTGAGCTCCTTCGAGAAGCACATCGGTGGCTTCAATATTCCCTTGCACACAACCGGATACGCCGACATTCTTCGTGGTTTCGATTCTACCCTTTACATTTCCGTTCAGCTCTATATTTTCAAAGGATTTAATATTTCCGTCAATCACGGTGTTCTTTGTAATAATCGTCGTTCCAACTTCATCTTGGTCGTATCTCGCCATCGTCAGCCACGCTGCCATATGGGCCTATATCGCTGCTATAATCCTTACCAAGCCTGCCATCCATAGACGATCCCGCTTTGGAGGTTTCTCTATAATTAGGGTTTTTCGTAAAAAGCCTCCTCCTCGACAGTATCGGACGCACCCGTGAACGTTTCCGCTGTCTTTACAGGCTGGAAAGTCTGACTGAAATTTTGATTAAGTCTATCTCCCGCAGCTTGTTCCTCCGCAGCTTCATTTGCACCGTTTTCGACAGAAAATCCATCCGCCTTATTCGAATCTTTTGGAGTCGACGCCGAATATTTCTCGCATCGCTTGGCTGAAATTTGTCTTATTACTCATAAATAGCCTCCGTTATTTGTTAAAAATACTATCGGTTTCACGCTGCTGGAAAGCGGCATGAACTCAAACCCTTCATTTTTATAAAAATTTTATTACTTTTCTAAGTGCTTCGCACGTATTTACATTACCGTTATCGTGCATAAGCAGTATGTACCTATCCGTTCTCGGCTTGATATTTGTTGCATTTGCAACAAGAGCATCTAAATCTCTGACTCTTCCCTGTTCCTTCTGCGCACAGGTTCCAATCAAAGTACACCATGTTTCGCCTGGTAACTTCGTCCACAAACTCCTGCGTCCTTGAGCCTATATAGCATTTTTGCTTCCGCCGGAAAAATCTTACTATGTCAGGTTTTTACTCCTGTGATATACTCGATGCGAATAGCACTCTGATCCAAATCTCTGCCGTAGTCCTGCGGTGTTGCGTATACCTCCGAAAGCGGAGCTGTACTCGATGTGAGTATGCCTATTGCATTTCCGTTATCAAAAGCCTCTTTAATAATTTCTGTACGAGCTTTTTTTCCTCGTTTGTATTAAAGAAAAATGTCGCTCTTACAGAATTCTCATGCAATATTTCAATAATTTTTTTCCGGTATTTTTGGATGCTCCGTCCTCAAATGTGAGATACACAACTTTTTTAGGTTCAGCATAATATTCCTTGCTACCTAAATCTTCGCTATGTATTTGAGGCTTTGGTTCTTGTGGTTTTGACTTTCGGCTCTGGCTGCCTGCTGCCCTTGCAATTCTTTCTTTTTGCTCTCGGCTTTTGCTGCGAGCTTACCTATCTCATCGCCACTTATAAATTGTTCCTCACTTGCTTCGATGCTTGGCGTATTTCCATGATTCTCAATCTTTTTGTTATCAAAATAAGCCTTAATCGCAAAGCCTGAAAAAACAACGCCGACAAAAATATCAAAACCAATATGAACATTATCAGCTTTTTGTAAAAAGTCTACGCTAAACTCTTTCATCTAAAATGTAATTTCTCCTTTGAAAACATACAGCCTAAGTTTAACATAAAGCAATTATAAATGCAACACTTATTGCCCCTCACCGCCGGGCTTTTTTTCTTGTATTGAGTATTGAGTGCGTTATATTCCTTGACCTTTTCGGTATATTGCGTATACAGCTTTTCATATTCGGCTTTTTTCTCATTCATTCTATCCAAATATTCTTGTTGATTGGTTTCAAAATATTTCGTGCTAAGCTCTGCAATCGCAATATTTGTAGCTTCTATTTCGTCTTCCATTTCGGAAATTTCCATTTTTTGCACTTTTTAATTTTTTTCCTGAACCGCTTTCAGGTAGTTAGTATCAATCTGCACAGGGGCAGTCTGTTCCCCGTGCGAAGAAGAAAAATAATTGGACAATCACAAAAAGCACTGCCGATAAACACAAGCGATAGTATTACAACGAGCGCTATAATCCATTTCTTCATACTTTGTCTATATTTGCTGTTCAGTTCCTCTATTTTTGGATTGAAGTTCCAGTTCGTAGGTGTTTTTGCAAATCCGCCATTATCAGCTTCATTCTTGCCGCTTCTTTTTCAGCGATTGCCGCTTCCTCTTCAAGTATGCGTTCCGCATACGGTCTGTCGTCCTTGAATTTCTCCTCAAGCGGATCAACCAGCTTCATTTCTTTATTCAGGACGCCTTGTATCACTTCTTTGTAGTCTATCCCCGTGCGCTGCTTTTTGAAAAAAACTCTGTTTTTTTCTTGTTCGTTCCAGTCTTTCAAGTTCTCCAAGTCCTGCAGGCATTGCATAAATGCTGTTTTTTTGTCAAGCGCCCTGTTTCCCATTGCAGTTGCTGCCGCGTTTATACTCATTCGATGTTCTTCGTCCTGCTTCAGTATCTTATTCAATGTGTTAATCTCGCCCGATATGTATTCATCCTCAAAAAGTCATTGAAAAATTCTACATAGCTTCAGACTCTCATTGTACATTCCGCATTGCTCAAAAATCTTGGCAACCACAATAAACTTACCCTGAGAACATCATGCGTAGCCTTGTATTCATCGAATGTTCAGCGGAATTATGTTTCCGACTATTCGTTCAAAAATCCGCACTACATTATCTATTACATAATTGTATGCGTCTATTGTCGCCAATTTTTTTCTTCCATGGTAATATCATTTATTCCGCTCACATTGCTGAGTATGACATTATTCACATATTCGGCTTCTTTGACGAACCATTTTTTTCCAGTTTTTCGTAAAGCATATTTTGTATGCGGGCAAACGGAAGTTGAGGTCGCTCAACCATTCCTATTATCGAATGTATATGAACAATCTCGTCTATATCTATCTTGCCGTTTATGCGATTTACTATTTCTCTGATTGGAAACAAAATATTATCTTTGAATTCATTATACAAAAATGTCATTTTATTATTATCTAGCGGTTCTATCCTGTTTTCGCTAAAAAAACGCCCAAAATCTTCCCACAGATACATTGAGTAAATCATTTATAAGATTTAAGATTATTCCCCACTGTTCAGTCAGAGTGAAATTCCTGTCAAAAATACAAAGAAATATGTATTGTGCCAAAAAAAGAATTGTAATCCGTCGTGGTAATAGTGTGCTTTTTGCAAAAACTCTATAAAATCCGCCTTTGCTGCCCAAACGAGTCGCCTTTTCCGCGTCCGAAAACCAGAATATTTTATACACATAGCTATCGGAATGTTCAAGCGCATAAAGCATCCTCTCCTGCGTCCTGTTTGGTACACTGAGTCTTGTTTTTATCATATGGGATTTGTACTTTTCCCGGATCCTCTTTCCAAAGTTGGTAAAGTGCCTCCAGTTCTTCCGGCGTATCAAATGTCGATGCTCCCAAAATCCTATACGGATTGTCTATAATCATCGGAAACGCATCCTTAAACTCCTCGTTTTTACTTATGCCGGATATTAAATTGTCATAAGCTGATTGTCTAAGCGCCATCTATTACCTCTCGTTTTCGGCTCAAAGCCTTCTGTACTTTCCTTCAAACTTATTATGTATAAAAATCTGCAAAAATCATCCTTTATTTGCGGTGCAATATCTTTTTGCGAAGCATTGTCGCCTGCGAACGGCTGTAATAAAGTATATAGTATCCCTTTGTTTCAATCATCCCTGTAAAATTCATTATAACCTAGCTTGCTGACTATGTCGGAAAAAAAGACGCTTTCATAGTCATATAATCATCGAAAAAAATTCCATTGTAGTGATGCTACCTATCGCACCGCTCTTATCTTTTTTTGATGCGTCCGCGATGACGAAATTCTATTTTTCACAAGAGTTGCAACAACTACCAAAAAGCAACGATATTGCAAATGCCTCGACTATCCCGACTAAGCTAAGCATTTTTGAATGTCGCAACTAAAACCGCCGTTCCTATAAGTGTAAATATGAAAAGCGGAATGAATATGGCTGAATTCTGCTTAAACGCACGAATATACAAATAGTTGCGGTTGTCCACCTCTTCCATTTTCGTTTCTATAGTAAAATATTTTTTTCTTTTTGCCATTATGCCTCCAAAGCGAAATATGCTTTTACATCTTGCAATGTCTTTTCGATATCGGCTTTTGTATGTGCGTACGACATGAAGCCCGCTTCAAACTGAGCCGGTGCGAAATAATTTCCGCGTTCAGCATATAGTTGAAATACCTTGCATACTCGGCTATGTCGGATTTCCTTGCAGTTTCATAATTATGCGGTTTGTCTTCGGTGAAGAACAAAGTTCCGATAGAACCTATATTGTTAACCACCGCCCCCGCTTTCGCATCTTTGACGATTTTCGCAATTCCGCCGTAAAGCATATTCCCAAGCTCATTTATATGCTCATAAACCTTAGGATTGTCTTTCAAATAGTTGAGCTGCGCAAGACCTGCCGCCATTGCCACAGGATTTCCGCTCAGTGTACCCGCCTGATACACATGCCCGAGCGGAGATACGCACTCCATTATATCTCTTCTACCGCCATATGCTCCTACCGGCATACCCGCACCTATAATCTTGCCAAAAGTTGTCATGTCCGGCTTTACACCGAAAAACTCCTGCGCTCCGCCAAGCGCGATTCTAAACCCCGTAATGACTTCATCAAATATCAAAACGCTTCCGTACTTGTCGCACAACGCACGCAAGCCTTCGAGAAATCCTTCGCGAGGTGATACAACGCCCATATTAGCAGCAATCGGTTTCGACTATGATAGCCGCAATTTCTCCGCCAAACTGTTCAAACAGCCTTTTTACGCTTTCCAAATCGTTATATACAGCTACCAAAGTGTCGCTGACGCATCCCTTAGTAACTCCGGCGCTATCCGGAGAACCTCCGCTTGCTATTAGCGCCGAACCCGACTTAACCAAAAGTGAATCGTTATGACCGTGATAATTTCCCTCAAATTTGATTATCTTATCTCTTTTGGTATAGCTGCGTAACTCTCAAAGCCGACATGGTCGCCTCTGTTCCGGAATTTACCATTCTAACCATTTCTATGGACGGCACCAAGGAGCAAACAAGCTCCGCCATCTCGGCTTCTTTTTGCCGTTGCTGCCCCAAAACTGAGTCCGTCTTTGATTGCCTTCGAAACCGCATCCCTCACTATGTCCGCATTATTTCCAAGTATCATAGGGTCCCCAAGAGCCTATATAATCTATATATTTATTGCCGTCGGCATCATAAATAAACTGTTTATCCGCTCTTTCGATAAATCTCGGTTCTCCACCAACCGCCGCAAATGCACGCGCAGGACTGTTTACCCCGCCCGGTATATATTTTTTTCGCTTTTGCAAATAATTCCTTTGACTTATTTGTTTGCATTATCCTATTCTTCCTTCTTTTATCATCTTTTGCGATTTCTTTTGCAAAAATATGTAATCAAAATATCCGTTCCTGCTCTAAACATGCTAACCGTAGTTTCCGCTATTATCGCTTCTTCCATCCACCATACCCGCCATAGCTGCAGCTTTTATCATCGCATATTCACCGCTAACACTATACGCAGCCACCGGTATATTTACATCTTCTTTAATAGCCTTTATAATATCCAGATACGAAATAGCCGGCTTTACCATTAGAATATCCGCACCCTCAAGTACATCGAGTCTTGCCTCTTTTAGCGCTTCCCTCTTGTTGTGGTAATCCATCTGATAGGTTCGCCTATGTCCTTTAAAAATTGTCCGAACCTGCCGCTTCTCGGAACGGTCCGTAAAAAGCTGATGCATATTTTGCAGAATACGCCATTATAGGAACATCCTCAAACCCTGCCGCATCCAGTCCTTTCCTTATCTCGAGAACTCTGCCGTCCATCATATCGGACGGCGCAACCATATCCGCACCTGCTTTTAGCCTGAGATATTGCCGTCTTTTGCAAGTAACGGCAATGTCTTGTCGTTGTCAACGGTATCTCCTTTAGTAATTCCGCAGTGGCCATGCGATGTATACTCGCACATACAAACATCGCCTATTACATAAAGCTGCTTATACTCTTTCTTAATCGCCCTTATCGCTTCCTGCACTACACCGATATCGCTATATGCACCGCTTCCGACTTCGTCTTTCACTTTTGGAGTTCCGAATACTATAATATTCTTTACCCCCTGCCTGCATTATTTCGTCAAGCTCTTTTTTTCACAGTATCGATGCTGTACCTATACTGACCGGGCATCGTAGAAATAGCCGTACGAATGTTTTCGCCCTCTTCAATAAAGATTGGATATATCAAACTGTCCGCAGAAATTCTGGTTTCTCTTGTCAAGTTTCTTACATTGTCCGACAATCTAAGTCTTCTAGGTCTAATTAACACGATTCGCTCCTTTCCGCCATAGCGACAACATGCGACATAAGTACGGTCGCAGTTACAGTTCCAACTCCACCCGAACAGGCGATATTTTTGAAAACTACACTTTCAACTTCCTCAAAAATTAACATCTCCGCAAAGTTTTCCGTCCTCGCCCATGTTAATGCCCACATCTATCACGATTTGTCCTTCGCTCACATATTCCTTGTCGAGCAGCTTTTGCCTTTACCGACAGCCGCAATCAAAATATCGGCTTCTTTGCAAATTTTACTGAGATTTTCCGACTTGCTATGGCAAATGGTAACCGTAGCATTTTTCTTTTAAGAGCATCAATGCAAGCGGCTTGCCTACCACCAAACTTCTGCCGAGCACGACTGTTTTTTTCCCTTGCAAGCGTATGTCGTAATGCTTTAAAAATTTCCATACACGCCTCTGCCGTACATGGCGGATTCCCTACCCCCGTGTCGGCATAAATTCCGAGCATTGAAGCATCCGTTACGCCATCGGCATCCTTTTTGCGGCGAAATAAGCTCAAGCACCTTTTTTTCATCAATATGGCTCGGTAGCGGTCTAAAAAAATTAGTATTCCGTGATTGTTATTGTCCGCATCTATTTTTTTCTTAATTCGCTTGCAAGTTCCTCTTGAGTAATGTTTTCATCGTACAGTTTTTTGTTTACTTCAATTCCGAGCTTTTCAGCTTTTTTTCAACAGTCCTCGTTCGTACGACAAATCCTCCGGTTTTTTTGACCGAGTCTAACCACACACAGCGTAGGTTCGGTTCCGCTGTTTTTTTCAATTTTTTTCAATTTTTCCCTTAAGCTCATCGTCAAAGTTTTGCGCTACTGCCGCTCCGCTTAAAAATTTCAGCCATATCCCTCCGTAAAAATTCTAACTAAAAATAATCCACTAATAGTTCCAAAACTGTCTATATCTATATTTTCAGCAGCAGGTACTTTTTGGAAGTCCCGCATAGTCATTATATCGCCTGTGAGCGCAACTACAAATCCTGCCCCCGCACAAATTTTTAAGATTTCTTACCGTTATATCAAAACCGCTTGGTGCTCCCTGTTTTTCGCAGCGTCATCCGAAAAAGCTGTATTGCGTTTTTGCAATACATACAGGCAATCCCTGAAAAATCCCAATTCCTCTATCTGCTTTTAACTGTTTTTGGCATTAGCCGTAAAGCTCACACTATCCGCTCTATACACTTTTTTTGCAACGCTTTTCAATCTTTTTTTGTCAATGCTGTCCGTAATTTCATATACAAACTTACAATTATTTTTCCGCTTCGCATAATTCAAGCACTTTGCTTAGCCAGCGATACTGCACCCTCGCCACCGTTTGCGTGTACATCGCTTAGGCAAACATTCGCGCCGAGTTTGCGACACTCGTTTTCTATCAGCTCGATTTCCGCCTGTGTATCGGTTGGAAACTTATTGATTGCAACTACGGCATTAAGTCCGTATACCGTTTTTGATATTCTCAAGATGCCTCAAAAGGTTTGGAATACCCTTTTGCAATGCTTCCAAATTTTTCTGTTCCAAGCTCCGCCTTCGGTACGCCGCCATGATTCTTGAGTGCCCTAACTGTAGCCACCAAAACCATGCAAGCAGGCTTAATATTTGCGCTTCTGCACTTAATGTCAAGAAACTTCTCCGCACCCAAATCGGCACCGAATCCCGCCTCAGTTACAACATAATCTGCAAGCGACATCGCTATTTTTGTAGCGATCACGGAATTGCATCCGTGCGCAATATTTGCAAAAAGGTCCACCATGTATAAATACCGGATTATGCTCAAGCGTCTGTACCAGATTGGGCTCATAGCATCTTTCAAAAGCGCGGCAATCGCCCCTTCCGCTTTCAGCTCTCCCGCCGTTACAGGCTCGTCTTTACGATTGTAACCGATGATTATCTTTTTACTCGCTCCTTCAAATCATCTATGCCGTTTGCAAGGCATAAAATAGCCATTATCTCACTCGCAACCGTAATATCGAAGCCGTCTTCTCTCGGAACTCCGTTTACTTTACCTCCAAGTCCGCATATAATTTGACGAAGCTGACGATCGTTCATGTCAAGACATCTTTTTCCAAGTAATTTTCCTCACATCTATGTCCAGCGCGTTTCCTTGATAAATGTGGTTGTCAATGAGCGCCGCAAGCAAATTGTTCGCAGCTGTAATGGCGTGTATGTCCCCTGTAAAGTGCAGATTTATATCTTCCATAGGTACAACCTGTGCATAACCTCCACCTGCCGCACCGCCCTTTACTCCGAAAAACAGGGCCTAACGACGGCTCTCTAAGCGCAGCAATAGCCTTTTTTTCCCCAGTTTGCAAAAGTCCGTCCAAAAGTCCCACTGTTGTAGTTGTTTTGCCTTCCCCTGCAGGTGTCGGCGATATTGCAGTTACCAATATCACTTTCCCTTGCTTTGCATCTTTTTCTTTCGTGTAAAATATTATAATCTATTTTAGCCTTACTTTTTACCGTAAGGTTCTACATATTTTTTTCTTCTATCCCCTGCATTTTTGCTATTTCATTTATATCCAGCTTCAATGCTTCCTGAGCTATCTGTATATCGCTTTTTCAATTCGACCTCCGCTTTTTTTACATACAATTAAACACTCCTATCTAACTTTATAGCATATATCCAAATGTCGAAAAAAAGTCAAGGTTTTGCGGTGAATTTGTAACGCTTTTTCGGTTTTTTTAATTATCTTTTTTTCTTTAAAGCGCTTGTATTTTTAATTCATTTATGTTAAAATGTATACAAGAAATCCGCAATAAAGCATTACTTAAACTATGCATAATTGCAAAGGAGGATATGTATGAGATACTCAAGACAAAAACAAAAATCCTGGAACTTATTAACACTATGGATATAGGCACTCAAGAAAAAAACTTGCCTCTTTGCTACGCGAAAGCGGCTTTTTGGTAACTCAAGCTACGATTTCAAGAGATATCAAGGATTTGCAGCTCATCAAGATTTTTATCCGGCGACGGCAAGTATAAATACGTTGTCGGAAATACGGAAAAAAATTCCTCTTTCAGCGCGTTTATCCAGAATTTTTAAAGAAACTATCAAGTCTGTAACGCCCACGCAGGGAATTATAATCCTAAAGACGCTGCCGGGCTGCGCAAAGGCTGCCGTGAAGCTATTGATTCTTTTGGACTTTTCATACATTATAGGCTCTATCGCGGGCGACAATACCATAGCAGTATTCGTAGATGATCAAGACCATGTCGACTATGTCGTTGACATTTTTTTACAAAAAAATGATGTCTTAACAGGAGGTATTATGCTCTCTCACATTCACATAAAGAATTTTTGCCATAATTGAAGAAATCGACACTTCATTTGATTCCGGTTTGACCATGATTACAGGTGAAACAGGTTCAGGTAAGTCTATCATAATTGAAGCTATCAGTTTAGTTTTAGGTAGCCGTGCAGATAACAGTTTCGTTCGCACAGGAGCAGATAAGGCGCTTGTGGAGGTTTCGTTCGATGATTGTCCAAATTTCATATTTGACGAACTTGAGAATCCGCCGAAGAATATGAGAATCAGCTTATAATACAAAGAGAATTGACATCTCAAGGCAAAAAGCACTTGCAAAAATCAACGGGAAACTGGTCCTCTTTCAACATTGCGTCAAATTTCTTCGCATCTTGCCGATATACACGGGCAATACGATCACCAATCGCTGCTAAACGAAGATTTGCATATAAATTTTTTTAGATCTTTACGGCAGCGCCGAAGTTAAAAAAACTAAAAGAACAGTTGGAAAAGGAGTTCCCCTGAATATCAAAAGATTAAAGCTGCATACGAAAAATTGATTGCTGACGAAGATGCGGCAAGAGCTGCTCTCGAACTCAAAAACGCTTTGAGCTGGCAGAACTTGAAAAAAGCCAACTTGCGTGAGGGTGAGGACGAAGAACTATATGAACAGATAAATCTATTACAAAAATTCAGAAAAGATTTTCGGGAATTTTGCAGATAGCTACAACTTGCTTTTATGGTAACGCCGGCTCTGTAATAGAAAAAACTTGGACAAATCAAAGACCTTCTCATAGAGAATGCGGATTTTAATGAGAAATTTGCAACTTTTGCTCAAATAAGCGAAGATGCTTACTATAAGCTCGAGGATTTGGCTTCCGAAATTCGCAATTCACGCGACAAAATTGATTTCTCCGAAGGAGAACTTGAAGATTTAATCATAAGAGAAACGGAACTCAAAAATGCTTATGAGAAAAATACCGCAAATCCCTACCCGATTTAATAAAATACCGAGATTCGCTCGCTTTTTGAGCTTGCAGAAAAATACCGATATAGATTCGCAAAAAGCAAATTTGTTTAACAAATATACATCTTTCAAACAGGCAGTACTGTCGACTTCGAGCGAGCTTTCCGCTCTCAGGCAAAAATCGCAAGCTCGCTCGAGGGCGGACATCGAACGAGAGCTCGCAGAGCTCTCGTTCAACAATCGCTAAATTTTCCGTCGCTTTTGACACAAGCGCGGAAAAATTTGTCCGCCTGCGGCATAGATAAGGTGCAATTTTTGCTGTCTGCAAATCGCGGAACGCCTGCAAAACCGCTGGCAAAAATTGCTTCCGTGGAGAAATGAGCAGAATCATGCTTGCATTTAAAAATATACTTGCCGATTTCGACCAAATTCCTACTATGATTTTCGACGAAATTGATACAGGTATCAGCGGTATAGCCGCAAGTGTCGTAGCGTCCAAACTAAGACAGATTGCCAAATCTCACCAAATCATATGTATCACACATTTGCCGCAGATTGCCGATCCGGAGATACCAATTTCGAAATACGAAAATCCTCTGACGACTCCTCTACAAGAGTTGAGCTGAACAAGCTGTCCGAGGAAGAAAAAAATCAATGAGATTGCACGACTTCTCGGCGGCAAAGCTATTACAGATGTTACTCTAAAAAAAGCGCCGAGGAGCTTATTTCAGCTTCCCGCTAATCCTGAAAGTGCTTTTCACAATCGCGTCTATGCACTCTTCAACCGTCATACCCGCTTCGCTTTTTAATGTCAAATCCGCATATTTTTTTCATATAGCGGCACTCTTTTATTGTACAAATCTTTTAAAGTTTCTCCTTTTTTGCCAAAGTTATTCCGCGCGTGCTGATATTATCCAGTCTGCGCTCTATCTCTTCAAATTCCACATCTATGTATATTACAATTCCGTCTTTTTAAATGCTCCATTGCAACAGGATAGTAAATTGCGCTTCCTCCTGTTGATATTACAGTATCTCGGACATCCATTCCGCACAAAAACCTTTTTCTTCTACATGCTTAAAGTAATCATTTCCTTTTTATCTATGATATTTTTGAAGCAGTTCTCCTTCTTTTTCCTGTATCAAAAATATCCGTATCTACAAAATGCATCCCTAAAGTTTTTGCAAGTATTACTCCGATAGTACTTTTGCCTGCTGCCGGCATTCCTATAAGCGTTAAGTTCATGTTTCCTCCTAAAAATAGCAGGGACAAGCCCTACTATTTTATGTTCTTTTTACTCAGCATCTGCTGCTTCCTCTGCCGGCTCTTCCGAAGCAGGTTCTTCCTTAGCCGCTTCCGGTAATGTAGCCTTTATGCTCAAGCTGATTCTTCTTCTTTCATAGTCAATCGCAAGGATTTCCGCTTCAATTTCCTTATCTACGGACAATACATCCGCTATGTTCTCGATTCTGTTTCTTGCAACCTCCGATATATGAACAAGTCCGTCAAGTCCCGGTTCAAGTTCTACAAATGCACCGTATTCCTTGATTTGTACAACTTTTCCTTTTACCCTTTGTCCTATTGCATATCTTTCTTCGATATTTGCCCACGGTTCAGGTTTTGTCTGCTTATATCCAAGAGAAATTTTTTCAGTTTCTCTATTCATAGCTAAAATCTTAACCGGAATTTTTTCTCCGATTGTCAACATCTGTTCAGGATGCTTAAGTTTACCCCAAGAAATCTCAGATATGTGAAGTAATCCATCAACGCCGCCGATATCAACAAACGCACCATAATCTGTAAATCTCATTACGGTACCCTCTACGATATCTCCAACGCTCAATGTTCCCCAAATTTCGTCAAGAGTCTTCTGTCTGATTTCATGTAGATAAAGCCTATGTGAAAATACCACTCTGCCCTTCTTTATGTCAATTTTAACAACTTTTACTCTAAGCATTTTTGCCTATAAAATCGTCGCCTTTGTCAACATATCTATCCGATAGTCCTGAATAAGGTATGTATCCTGTAATGTCCTTGTACTCTGCCAGTACTCCGCCCTTCACTTCTTTTTGTTACCTTAACGCCAACACTTGTTTTTCTCGTCATATGCAACCTTTAATTCGTCCCAATATTTGTCTGCTTCGATTTTCTTTCTTGAAAGCAAAATGTTGCCATCTCCGTCGTCATGTCGAATCACTCTAGCTCTAATCATGTCGCCGACTTTGAACAGCTCTTTTTAAATCACCATTCTCCTCTATAGACATCTCTTCCTTTGGAATGATTGCGTCTTTTCTTGCAACTGATATTTACTATTATCTCTCTATCTCTTACCTCGATAATAGTACCCTCAACGTTTTCTCCGCTTTTTTTGGCAATTTGCTTGCCTTTTTCAATGTCTGCCATAAACTCATCCATAGGGATTTGTCTGTTTTGTTTTTCAGTGATAATTTCACTCATGTTAGCAATAACCTCCTCAATTAAGTGTTCAGGTGTAGACGCACCTGCCACAACCCCTATTGTATTATAAAAATTCGATTTCTTGCAATGGTAAATTATCTTTATTTTCTACGAAATATGCTTTTTGCAATTTTTCGCAATTTCATATAATTTCCGAGAATTTGAGCTGTTTTTCCCACCAATTACCACTACCGCATCGACCATTCGAGATAGGTCTGCCGTCGAGTTTTGTCTTTCTTCCGTAACATAACAAATCGTATTTTTTTAAGCTCTATCTTCGCTGTCTTTTTCGCAATTCCCTTTTGAATTTCCTCAAACACATCTTGTTTTAGTGTCGTTTGCGCAACCAAAAACATCCTTATCCTGCAAATCAAATTCTTTGATTTCTTCAGCGTTTTGAGCTATAATTGCAGTTCTTTTCACACCAACCGTTAATTCCTTGAACTTCCGGATGCAAACTGTTACCTGCGATTACAACCTGTTTACCTTGCTCATACGCTTCGTTTACCAATTTATGTATTTTACTCACAAAAGGACATGTCGCATCGACAATTCTTAATCCCTTCTCTGCCGCTCTTTTTATAAACATCAGCTTCGGCACCATGTGAACGCACGATAACTATGCTACCGTCCTCAATATCTTCTATACTATGACGCAAAACAATTCCCGCCTCTTCAAGCTCCCTTGTAACTATATCGTTGTGTATCAATTCTCCCAAAGCTATATACCGCTTCGCCGTTATTTTCTTTTGCCGTTCGATATGCCAATTCTATTGCTCTTTTGACTCCAAAAACAAAAATCCCAAGTGCCCGGCTCTAATTATCGTCTTCATCTTCTCTTATTCCTTTTAAATAATTGGAAAATGAAACCTCATGTCCATTTCCTGTGGGTTCGTAGTACCGTATCTTTTTCTCGATACAAATTATCAGGCAAGTACTGCTGTTTTGACATATCCGCCATAATCATGCGGATACTTGTAATCTACACCTCTGCCCAGTCCTTTAGCTCCTGCGTAATGCGAGTCCTTCAAATGATTCGGTACATCATCTATTTTTTTCTTTCTTAAATCCGACAACGCTCGTTCAATTCCGAGATATGCACTATTGGATTTAGGTGCTGCCGCCATAGTTACAACCGCCTGAGCCAAATTTATCCTAGCTTCCGAAACCCGACAATCAACGCAGCCTGGATGCACGAATTTACTATAACAATCGCATTAGGATATGCCATACCTATGTCCTCGCTTGCCATAACGAGCAGCCTTCTTGCTATCATTTGCAAGTCCGCGCCTCCGTCTATCAATCGTGCCAAATAATGCAACGCCGCATCCGGATCACTACCTCGTACCGACTTTTTGAAGAGCAGAAATCAAGTTGTACTTATCCTCGCTTTTATTATAAAATACAGTTTTTTTCGTTGAAAGGCTTCTTTCACCTTCGCCTGTGTAACAGTTTCCCCTTGATTCAAAGAATCCACAATATACGAAACCGTATCCAACGCAACTCTGGCATCCCCTCCCGAAAGTTCCGCTATCAGTCCCAAGGCATCCTCTTCGTAAGTAATTCCGAGAGTTGAAATCCCTAGCTGTGAATCCGCAAAGGCGCGTCTTAACAATTTTACCAAATCGTCCTCACTAAGTCGCTTAAACTCATATATATTGCGCACCCTGCTTAAAATAGCGTCATTGATAGAAAAAAATACGGATTTTCTGTAGTGCTTCCTATAAAGTGCAACACACCTTCCTCAAGCGCCTTAAGCAAACTGTCTTGCTGTAATTTATTCCATCTATGAACTTCGTCAACATAAAGATATGTGGACTTTGCCTCCAAGCCGTAAAAATCTGAACTCCGCTTCTTCTATTACCGCCTTCAGTTCCTTTACTCCCGATGATACAGCATTGATTTCAACAAAATAGCCATCGCACATGCTCGCTATAATCCTCGCAAGCGTGGTTTTACCTGTTCCTGACGGTCCAAAAAATTGCGGACTCAAATTTCCCATTCATTATCGAATTATACAAAAGAGATCCTTTATATAAAAAGTGTTCTTGCCCGACAAACTCATCCAGACTCTTTTGCTCGCATCCGCGTTGAAAAATGGTACCATTACTTATATTCCTTTAAATTCATATTCTTAGTTGTAATTATCTCACCGCTTTTCAGAATAATATCAGCTTCGAATCCTTCCATTTGCTCAATCAAAGCAAGTCCCTTTTCACTACCGAGCAGCAAACAGATACTGCTTAGTGCATCTGCATCTACAGAATGTCCCTTACTTGCAACTATGCTCACCGATTCCACATCTGTGTCCGCAGGATAGCCTGTAGCAACATCCAGTATATGATGATATAACACGCCGTCTTGTTCAAATGCCCTCTCATAAATTCCGGAAGTAACCACTGTGGCATCTGCCACCTCAACATATCCTACAATATCCTTTCTCTCTGTAAACGGCTTTTCTATTCCTATATTCCAAGGTTTCCCGTCAGACTTAGTCCCGATAGCCACAACATTGCCGCCAAGATTTACAAGCGCATGACTTGCTCCTTGATCTTCTATATACTTTGTTACTTTATCCGCTATGTATCCTTTAGCTATTCCGCCCAAATCAATCGCCACCGCAGTATTCAAAAAGACGCGCAAAAACACAAACCGTTTTCTTCTTTTCAACTCTATATTTTCGATAATCTATATTTACTAGAGCTTCTTCAATCTTTTCCTGCTCAGGCACTTTAGGTTTATCCGCTTGAAAAATCCCAAAGTTCAGCCAGCTTTCCAACCGTTACATCAAACTTTCCTTCAGAAAGCTGCGCATAGTATAAACTTTTTGTAAAAAGTTCATATGTATTTTCTGTAATTTCAACAAATTCCCCATTAGAGTGATTGACATTATATATATCGCTGCCCTTAACAGTTCTGCTCAATATGTTTTCATAATCCCTGCACAGTGCAAAAGCTCCCTTTAAAATTTTATTCGCATCTTCTTCCGGCATCCCATAAATACTTATAGAACAAACGGTATCCAAAAGATCGTACTGAGTATCGCTTATCACTTCTTCGTCCGCAGACCGGCAAGCACTGAAAGAAAACAACAAAGCCACCAGCAGGCTAAAAGCCAAAGTTTTTCTCAAATTCATCATTAAATACCTCCTTAAACGCCTTATTTGTTAGCAATATTTTATCATATTACGCCAAAAAAGTCACTTAAGGAACATTATTTAAACAAAAGTTATTTTAACCGCGCAAATACCTTGCTTCAATTCAAATCAATTATACCCGCAATAATACGCTTCTCTTTTCAGTTCTCCCGCTGCCGTCACCAATTTATCTAATGAATAATTCCTATCTAAATTACCCTTAAATATATTCAGATAGTCAGTACAAGCCGTGCTGTTTAGCGGAATTTCGTTCAAAAAGCCGACAAATCTTCTTATCTATATTTTTCCTCGTTACTTGCCATTTGATATTTCAATGCTATTTCCATATCATCGTTGATATAAAGCAAATTCATTGACAATTCCAATTTTCTCAAATCGAACATATAATTTTTCCGCCCTGCGCAAATTTAAAACATAATTTTTCTAAAACTCCCAGTAATTTCAACGGCGTATCTAAATCTTCCGCAGCAACTTTTCTAAAACCTGCATCGTCAATAAAGCTGTAAATAGTATCCCCTACGACACTAAAAACTTTGCTTTAAAAAATACACCATGCTCCCCTTTGCCAAAATATTCATTTCAAAATCAGCAAGTCGCTTGCGTTCGTATTGTGCCTCCATATCATACACCCCCACAGATGCTGCAAGGCGCAAACCCTTTTTTTCTCAGCCTCCACCTTTTCCATCTCTATCACATATTTATCCACCGCATTGCATGATCCTCTATGATATACATCTCCGCTCTTATAAAAGCAATACACGCATCCTCCCATGCTAACAGATTTTGTGTTACACAATTTACACGGTTTAAACTGTGCTCTGACTTTTTATCTAAAACCGTTCTTGTTGCGTAATTCTGTATGTACCTACAATTCTTGCAGTGATATTTTTTTCACCGCTCGTGGAAATACCCAAACTTTTTTGCGATTCTTCCTCTTCTTCAAGTAAATCAAAGCCTTTGGGATTCTCATAATCATCTTGCCCGACAAATGCTCTCGTAAGCGTATGTTCCTTCAAAAAAATATAGTACCTGCCATAGGGCATACCAAGTTTCGGTTCCATAGAATAATCAACATCAAACGAAATCAAATTGTTAATACCGTGCCTTTTTGTATCTATACCAAAATTTTTTTACTGCCACATCGAAGACCTCCGAGTTTTTCATGCACGATACGCCTTTCAAGTTTTTTTGCGTAAATGCAAGCGCCTCAATCTTTCCCACAGCAGTATAAGAATGTATAGCAAGCAGCCTCGCCTCGATCCGCTGCACTATGCTCGACCGATTCACTTGCCGAATTTACCTTTAAGCATAAAAAGCAAGCGACAATATCGCTATTATTACAATTGGTAACAATATCGCTGTTTCAAGAGTTAAACTCCCTTCTTTACACTTAATGTATCTATCAATAATTCTGAACATTTTGATGCCTTTTTCCCGTTCACAAGTACATTGTATGCAAGCCCCTGTATAGCAATCCTCTATGAAAAAAATCTTCGTCATCACATCCTTGCAAGTTAATTTGTATTAAATCCATGCTCCTATATATCTTTTTCTCCTCCTTTTTGCGCCGCAAGGACCAGCCTCAAATACTCATCATAACTCATACCGCTTGCATCTGTAGGAACAATATACCCCCTCGAATCATCCGATTTTTTTAGCCACAATACCGTATATTTTTATCCTTTATCGCACCAAGTCCCACTGCCCACTGCATATCAGTTTTAGCAAACGCAACATTTTTTTCTTATCTAGAATCAGCTTTACATCGTTTGAGGTTTCCGCTATTGCCCATGCTTCTGCTATAATTACAGCCGTAGCAACCGCTGCAACACCCGGCGTGAGAATTTCCGCCAGCTCTGTTATTTCTTGCATTTTTCGGATTTGCATAAATATGTGCAGAATTGAGTGCCAATCGCATTATCCAAAAATCTCGCTTAAAGGCTTCTAAGTTAGCAGCATCACTTAATTTTCCATATATTATATATTCTATTTCGTTTTGGAAAAATGTATAGATCTTGCTGCTATTTTTTTATCGTATGTGTTGAAATTTTTCTCTATATACATATCCATGCAAAAATTCTCAATCGAAATTTTCCTGTAGGCACAAGTTCCGTTACATTGGAAAATATACTCGTTACAGCCTCTTTTTCCATAAGTGTTTGACGGCAATTTGCTAATCAAACGCTTATTTCTAATTACACCTTCACTATCTTCGCTTTTCCCTTTATTTTCCTTTTTGACAATCGACGGATATTTCAAACTTTCAAGAGCCTCTTTCTTAAAATTATCAGGTTCTATAAGTGCAAATTCATCTAAAATCACCGTACACGATTCAAGTTTAGGCTTAACCAAAGCAAAACTTTTTAGCCTCTTTTTAGAACGGAAATTTTTCCAAAATATAAAAATTTTAATTTGTCTTCCGTATTGTTATAAAAAAATCTTTAAACGCAAATATCCCATAGTCATCTTTCAATGCAGCATGAAACTCCGACAAAATAGCGCGCCCCGATGTTTGGAGCACGCTTTCCTCATATGAATAGTTAGTGAAATTTGCTCCCGCATATACAAACACTACCGTAAGCATTAACATCGCCGAAAAAATCAATGCCAAAAGCACCGATGAATTGCCTTTCTTGCTGAAAATACAAATTCCTATACCATTCATTTAATCACCATATCCAACTTTCTGATATACTTTTTTTCATCTATGTCATAAAGCACCGAATAATGGCTACGCTTCTTAGTAGAAAACGCTATCCCATAAGAGCGGTACTGTTTTTGCCCTTATCCCTTCCAAAAACCGTTTCTGTGCCTGATTGTCTTCTTCTAATCGTATCGCCATACATGAACACTTGCTTTTGAATACTTATCTTGTAGCAGCGCCATCGAATTTGAAAATTCAAAACTTCCTATCTTATTGTCAGTCAAATTTTTCCTTCAATTCGATATTAAGTCCGGCTTTTTGCCACGCTCGCCATATACATAGATATTATTATGCAAATTACAGTAATCATAGTCAGAAATATCAAGGGATATATAAGCGATGCCTCCACAATAGCTCCGCCCTTTTTACATTTAATTTTCATCTAAAAACCCGCATTCATCAATCCTGCAAATATTTTTTTCGACAAAATTGGTTATGTGGCTCTTAAAAAGCAAGCCTACACCGATAGCGATAGCTATAAGTATTCCAACTTGAACCATTTCCATTCCTTTTTTTGCTTCTAAACATTTTCAACATACTTTTTCCTCCTTCTTTCACATATCGAACATCGCCGGCGCAAGAGTTATTAAAATCAGAGATAAAAAGCTGCATCGCAAGCGGTATGGTCAATTTTGTTTCAGCTACTCTTGCCCGTTCTTCCGCTCGCTTCCTTCTTTTGATAAGATAGAAGCTCGCTTTCAGTTTGCATTGCCCGCACAAGCTCCGTCCCTCTATTGATATTATCGCTTATCACATTAACAACCCTTATAAACTCTTTATTTTCCGTTCGCTTAGAGAATTTTTTTCAATTCTACAATTACAGAAGCATTGCTTTCCTTAGACTTTTGATTTATTTTTCCAAAGTTCATCGTAAAAATACGATTGACTATTTGATATGCTGCCATAAGCAACAGTTTTTCTCAAATGCCGATGTAAATACCATCCCGCATTTATGAGTAGCACCAATTTATTAAAGAATTCCGACAATTCTCGTTCAACCGATTCTGCCGCCTTTTTTTCCTCTTTTTGAACCTTTCGTACCTACCCGCATATACTAACACCAGTCCTAAAAATACCTGCAATCAAAAATCACTATGTATGTCCTGTCTTTTTGCTACTCCACGATAGTTGCTTTATACTTCCCGCTTCTTTTCGGCAGTTTGATTACATCTCTATCGTCCTTTGCTCCTATAGTATATAATTTAAGTTTAAGTTCATCATCAGCGCTCTTTTCGCCTTGCCGCAAGCAGGCGCTTTTCTTCCTGCTCGCGTTGCTTTTTTTCACATATCCCTTTGGGTTTACTAAAAAGCAATACTTTCTTATCGATTTTTTTCTTTTTTTCGATTTTCCCGATACCACAAGCTCCAAGTTTTTCGGTACTTCTTCCGCAATCTTTCTACTCACATACTGCCTACCGTTTTTCTCAAAAACTATTTCCTCATCATTTAAAAACTATGTTTATGACAAAACAAGTAATTAACATAGTAGCGATAACTAAAAATCAGAAAATATCTTTTTGCAAATTTCGCTCCTGTGTCTTTCAATCTTCGAAAAAAATCCGCTTCATCTCCGCAAACCTTATAAAGTAATCTTCTGAATTCCTCCTCTTGCCCCTGTAAACCTCGCGGGTAGGACTTTGGATATTTTTAGAAATCTCATCCAAACTATTGCTCAATTTTTCCGTCATTCGAAATAAAGCTATTATCGTTTTTTTAAACTCATTTTAAAGAATTTCATATTTCAATATCCATTATCCTTCCCATCACATAATAAGCTGCTGCGGTAATAGCAAGTGCAAGTGTCATTATCAACATTCCTATTCCCGTATGATACAGCTTGTCCAAATACCCGGGAGACATCAAGTTAAGAAAAAAACTATTATCACAAGCGGCATTAAACTGATAATTTTTTTCCCTCAACACGCTTTTTGCGCTGTCAATGTTTGAATTTCTCTTGATACATTTAATCTATTAACCAAAATTTGCGTTGTATTCAAAAATCACCTGTTTCACATCAGCCCCCGTACTTCTACAAATGGAATACGTTTCAGCAAAACTGATTATTTCGGCAATCCTACTCCCTATACGCAAAAATCCTTTAATAGTTCCTCCTCATTGGCATGACTTTCTTTTTATAGCATTTATCATTAAAGAAAGCTCCTGCATGATAGGCTCGCTATCGTTATAAATCAAACTCAAACTGCCTTCAGCTTCTAACAGCGCCTCCGCCATTTTGTCTCCCCGAGCTTATAGATGCATCCAGCGCATATAGCAAGTCTCGAAAAACTATACCTAAGCCTTTCTGAAATTTGCCGCAACCTATAAGCCTCGTAAAAATCTCTTAAGCGGTACAGAAAGCAAAGAAAAAAACTACAGACACGATAATGTTTCCATAAAAAAATCACTCCGACCACCATAAATGCGGATATGCATTTCATATAATAATCTACCGTTTCTTTTTTTAGATAACCTGTAAACCGTATAATTCGGTTTTTATTATCTAATTCTCCTTCGCCCATAATTCCTCCTCTTTAAGCCCACGAAGTATCATTTTTCTGATATTTTTTTCATCTTATTTCCCGTTCGCTGCAGCCCTTTTTCCTTATCATACAGGAATATTTCGTTCAACACATAATCGGAGCCGTCATGTCCCAGTATCTCTGTAATTTCAAGCACTTTTCTACTTTTTATCCGCCATTCGGCTCAAATGCACCATTACATCTATCCCTTCAACAATCTGTCCTCTTATCGCGTCTATTGGAAAATCCGCCGCTTGCATTACCATAGTTTCAAGTCTTTTCAACATTCCCTTTACAGAATTACCATGTCCTGTAGAAAGTGAACCGTCATGCCCGGTATTAAAAGCATTCAGCATATCAAGCACTTCCTTGCCTCTCACTTCACCGACAATTATCCTGTTAGGTCGCATCCTCAGACTGCTTCTTATAAGCTGCTGCATATCGACCTCGCCCATACCCTGAACATTAGATTGTTTGCATTCCATTCGCACCAAATTCTCAATGCCGATAATTTGAAGCTCCGCAGCATCTTCTATAGTTATCACTCGCTCATCCTTCGGAATATACGACGAAAGCACATTAAGCATACTCGTTTTTGCCGCTTCCTGTTCCACCACTTATAAAAAAACATTCGAACCGAACCTCACCAATTTTTCCAAAAATCAGCAGCCTCTTCCGTAATGCTTCCAAAAGCCTATCATATCTTTCATATCATAGGCTTTCTCAGGAAATCTCCCTAATCGTAAGCGCAGGTCCGTTCAGCGCCACATTCTTATAAACGGCATTCACCCTTGAGCCGTCTAAAAAGTCTGGCATCTACTATAGGATTTAATTCGTTTATCTCTCTGTGGACTCTCGCCGCTATCCTCCTAATGATTTCCTCGAGCTCCTCAACATTCGAAAAAAACTTTTCCCCGTATTTATAAAGAGTACCGTCGCGCTCCACAAAAATGTTTTCCGTGCCGTTCACCATTATCTCCGTAACTTTCTTATCTTCCGTAAATGGATACAATAGTCCGACATCGCAGCGAACCGAAAAGTAAACTTGCCTAATCAGATTGTCTTTTTTTCTCGAAAAATTCAAATCTTTCGTAAGCTCACTGTCAATCAATAATCTTTCGATAAATTCAAATGCCGCTTCTTCGCTTTCAAAAACTTTCGCCGACACTCATGGCTTTCCTCACAAAAGAGAGTGCCTCAGTCCTGACCTCATTATCAAGTTTCACCATTCCGTAATCCAAATCCATAATTGCGTTTTCTTCCTTCGTTTACAATTTATTCCTGTTATATACATAATAAAACAGCTGCAATAGAATTACAACTGTTTTATTTCGACTTTTTTTCGACATGCCTGTGGATAACTTCCTCCGGCATACCATTTTGAGCCTACCTTAAATCGGTAAACTATTTGATTTCAGTTTTCCAAAGACCGTGCAAATTGCAGTATTCATAAACTGCCAGCGGCTTTTCACCTTCGCTTAATAGGAACTCTGCGCATGGTTTTTCGCCGGGTTTAAGATCCTTTCTATAAGCCCCTTTGGTAGTTTCCAAATAGATGAACATAATATAATGCTCCTCAAGCATAGGATGCTCAACCTCTCCAACAACTGCTGTAACTTTGTTACCCTCAACTGTTACTACCGGTGTGTGCTTTTCCAAAGCGGCATCTACCGTATTTGCAACAAGCTCCTTCATTTCCTCACCACAACAGACAAGTTTGTCGTTGAACTCTCCAAAAACTTCCAATATATGTCCACCGTTTGCACATTTAAAAAAATTTATTCGCCATTTTAAACCTCCATATTATCTAATGTGTTGTAACTAGTTTATACACCAATTTTCTGCACTAATAACACTAATAACGGAAGTTAATTTTTGTCAATTCTGCGCACCGGCAAGAGCAGCTTTAACCGCCCCTTTGATGCCGTTTGAACTATAGGTTGCTCCGGCAACGCATCCACATCCGCACTTTGTGCTGCCAAGATTTTACCGATTACCGCCTTTGCATCATCAATATACGGAGAATCCTCTTTGTGCGAAACAATGCTTATTGACTTGATTGCATCCGCCTTCAATACAACCGATACCGTAATATTATCGACATATCCCTTGGCGCTTCCCGTAAACGTTCCGTCTTTTGTACTTTTGCGCAGGAACTGTAGGTTCCGCCTTTTCCGGTTCTGTTTTCAATATTTCTTTTCTTTTTCAGGCTCTGCTTTAGCAGTTGCCGTTTTTCCGATTCCGCCTTTACGGATTTCGATTTTTCAGCTTCATCCGCCGGCTTTGTTTCCTGTTTTTCTACCGGTTTGTCTTCCGATTTTTGGCTTCTGCAGCAGGTTCCTCCGCCTTTTTTTGCGTTTCGCTTTCCTGCTTTTCGAAACTGCCTTCACAGTCTCACTTTTTATCCCCTTCGATTTTATCAGTTTTTCACAACCCGACAAAAATACGCTTACACAGATTGCCAGCACAAATACCAACAACTTGACTTTTTCATAATCTCCTCCATATACATTTTTAATTTCATCCACGTTTATATTTTTTTATTTCATTCTTTTTGCTCGCATACTTGCTTCAAAGCACATCTCGTTTTTTTCGCTTTTTGCCCTAACGCCTTTCTGATTCTCAAAAATGCGTACATACCGAATACAACCGTATAAATAGCAGAGTCGATAACATAATGCCAAAAATACGTCGTAATGCTCAAGTTGCTTCATTTGCAAAGCTATGGATACAAAAAATCAACATTACATGAATATATATGAGCATATAAAACGGATACGCCAATCTTTGCAGTTTTTCCAACTTTTTCGCTTTCATCTTTTTCCTTACGCTCTTAAATGATGTAATCATCAAAGGCAACATAACAGCATCCAAAAATTATAGTAATAATAGTTGCAATTACAAATGGAGTAGATAAACGCGCCCTATCCGTAAACAGCCATATTATATAATTTTTTTCCCATAAAAAGAAATTGTGCACAAGTGTCAGTATACAAGCTATAATCGAAAGCTCTGCACGAACCGACATCAGCCGTATCTTGATTTGCGTACCGTTCTTAAATATAGCAGCCCACATCACAAGCGTAAAAAGCGCAGTCGCCACTATGCCCCGTTCAAACAGCATAGATATCTCACGAAGCAGGGCATTTGTACGCATAATCTCAAATCCTGCCGCCGATATGCAAAATATGACAAATGCACCTATGTAGTAAACAGGTGCGTATTTTTCTAATAGATTTGTGCAAAAACATCCACAACGGCAAGTAAAACCACCGTAGTTAAAATAAATTTCATAGTACATCCTTATTTGTTTTATATACTTTTAACTTTATAATCTTTAAATACTATAATAAAAAAATTAAACTTTTTAAATTTTTGTGTTTTAGTCTGCAATAGGAGTGGCTGAAAAGCCACTCCTAAATTTGTTAAGGTTTAGAAATCCATAAATCATTTTTCACCCAATAATTTTCTGAGTTCACCATTACCATTTTAGCATGTCATCAAAGTTTTCTATATTAATACTAATAACTATATTAGTTCCTCCTATAACTCTAACCCTTTTTATCTTTTAAATCTGTATGACTTATTGCTTGTCCAGACTTATTATAAAACTGAATGTTATCGGCATTTATGCCACTTAAACTTGAACCCAAAGTTTGAAAAATCTTCTTGTTTAAGTTGATATCTGGCTTTATTTTTTTACTAATGTAATTTTTACTTTTTTTCCCATCCTTAGAAATTTCCAAATAATCAGGTACATTATTAGCATTCGACACATCAGCTGCCTCTATCGTTATTTTGTGTTCATAAAATACACTGTCATCTTCTTTATATGCGATTTTTAAAGCTTATCTGTTTGCCTGCATAATTCGGATCATCTGTTATAACATCTCCTATATTCAAAGGTGAACCATTTTTCGTTATAGTCAAATAATTTGTGTAATTTAACTTGTTCACATTTTCGCTATATTTATCCTCATTTTCAGCAATCAATTTTACAGCAAAATCATCACCAATTTCAAATTTATCGCCTACCTTAACTTTGTTTTTATTCCGGTAATATATTCAATGCCTATAATTTTTCTTCTGCTCTTCCTCCGTAACATTCGTAAAAATCTTTTTTTATAATCGATACGATATGTCTCAAACTCAAACAGCTTCTCTGCATTTTAAATTGTGTGCGTTTTCTTGCAACAAGGTGTCTTTTCTCCGATTGTGCGACATCAATATATAGACTTCCGCTTTTTTTATGCGCATCCCTCTATAATGCTTTTTCGCCTTCCGCTTTCAGCGTTACCCCTGCTACCGTCGGTCTTGATAAGCTCGATATCCTGCAATTCTTTGTGCGCTAAATCAATTTCCAACCTCGTATCGGAACTCCGAATTTTTTTCCGTGCTTCACAACTATGTCTTGATAAGTAATTTCTTGCGGTGATTTTTATCCTTCAAAACAAAGCCTTATTTTTCTCAATTTGCACATATATCGGTTTTTACCGAAAAATTGCACTTCTTTCAAAAAGCTCCATGCCGGATTCTTTTGTGTTTCCAATGTATTTTTATAATTTGCACGATAATTTGTATTGTCAGTTCTATTTATCGGTTTTGTAATATCTATTTTTTTCGCTGTTTTTTTGTCGGTTACGAATACTTCAATCCCCTCGCTGTCAAAGTCCTTGGCTTGTATCTCGCGCCCTAATTTCAGTACCGAGTTGCGGTTTGCTTTTTGTAACGGGATTTGGTAGAGAAGTGTTCACCAGAATCAATCTGATACTTGCCGGCAAAAGCTCAATTTTCTCACCGAAATATTGCGGAACGCTCTCATACGCATGGTCTGCCAAGAATTTTTTTCTTTTTCCTTTTCATCCGATAATGCTGCCAGTGCTTTCTTTTGCTCCGTAGTAAGCTCATGCTTTTCAAATTTACCGGGCGCATTTATCAACCAAAAGCCCTTTGTATTTTTGCTGTTTTCCACTTTTCGCATCATCGAGCGCATTTTTGAAGCCTTTTCTAAAAACCTTCCGCACTTTTTTTGTCAGAACCGCTAACAGCATCAACAATAGCACCAACACCCTTTTTTTCTCATTAAATTGCTCATAAATTTTTCTTTAATGGTGTTTTCTTTACATAATCTACTACTCTTTCCGAACCGCCTGTATATTTCCAATCATCATCATCGTCCACGAAAAAAACTCAAGCGCCGCGTCTACAACGGTCCCCCTTTGCTATGGTTATTTTCGCTATATTCTTTTTAGGGAAAATCGAGATCCTTTATCTCCATTTTTGCTTTGTCTTTCCGCACTCGAAAATCCATACCCCTCACCGTAATATGTTCCATCTTTAAAAGTCGAATCTATTTCCGATTCTTGCGGTGCATGATACTCTCCCAGTTTTAAATTCATAGCCTTTAATTGAGGGCCTGTTTTAACCTCAATTTCGTATTTACTTGAAGGTTCAAATATATACTCCCCTGTTTTCATTTTTAGCTGCAAAATTTATTTTGCCCGAATCTGTATTTATTATTCGTTTTTGCTATTTCCCTCTATATACAGTTTCTTTTCCCGTATCAACCAGCTTGGCTTTTATTTTTCACCTCTTCTACACTGCTCACAAGCATTTTTAGAAGTCCGTAATTTTGATCTCCTGCAACCGTCAAATCTCCCTTTTTGGTTCATAGTCAAAGATGATTCGTCGATATTACCTGCGATAACCGCATTCTCAACAGCTCTAACCAGTCCGTTTCTCGTAAAAGTTGCTCCTGATACCGCAGATATTTTCTCTGTCGATGTTATATCTGCAAATTGTTTCAATATGGAGCTTTTTACACTCGCCAAAATAGCTTACATCCTCGCTGTTTTTCCTCTATAACAACATTTTTTTATCACATTTTCTTTTACGGTTACCTTTACATTCATCTGCCCCCTATATCCTTGCGCAGAACCTGAATACTCCTTATCCTGCAATTTTTTTCAGATATCTTGAAAGGTCAATACCGCTATAAAGCGCTGTCGAATGTTTTCTATTGGCGCCTGTACTTCCTACCGTTCCGATGCTACCCTCCCTTTTTTTGCTGCGATATGCAATCCTTTACAGCGTCCTTGATTGCATTGCACGAAAGAGTTGCTCGGAAATATTGTCTATCCCTCCACGCTTTGTTTTTTTCAATAATTTGTGCTATAATAGCTTTTGCTCTGCTTAAATACGAGCCTGTTTCATTGTCGGAAATTATCTTAATATCAACTATTTTCCCTTTATCAAAAAGCACCTTCAGCTTCATCGTGCCGCCGTAGCCGGCTCCCGTACCTTCAAATGCCTGCTCGTTGATATTTTTTTGAGTACCTCTGCCATTTTTCTTTCGCTCTTTGAAAGAATCAGAACCGCTTTGTGCCCTACTTATATCTTTCTTCGGATTCAATCTGTTAAATTCTCCGCTAATTACACCTGCCGCTACCAGTACCGATATAGCTTCCCTCGCATAATCCGATATAGTTGCCGCATCGGAAAAATTTCGATATATCCGCGACTTTTGTCCTTCTTTACCCTTTGGATAAGTGAGCCTATAAAGCATTACGAAAGCCTGTTCTCTGGTAATTGCAACTTCCGGCGACATAGTGTTCGCGCCTGTCCCCTTCATGTACCCCGCCTGTAGCGCTTTCGCCATGTCGGATCTGTACCATGCATTGCTACTTACATCCGTAAAATCGGATATCTTGCTGCTTTCTTCAGAAAATTGCATGATTCTGTTGATTACCGCAGCATATTCAGCTCTGCTCATATTTTTATCAGGGAATACCCTCCCGCTTTCATCTCCTTTTAGATAGCCTTTTTTGTTAAAATCTTTAAGCGTATTTACCATCCAGTGTCCATCTATGTCCGACGGCATTATACCTTTGGCTTCCTCTGCATTTGAAGCTGTAAAAAATCCGGTCATTGATACAAAGCCGAATACAAATGCAAAAGTCAAAATGGAAAGTCGTCTAATGTTCAATTTTGTTCCTCCTCAATATTTCATGTATTTTAATTGTACTTAGTTAGCAGCTGCTAACTATACGGAGGGAATTATATCATTAGCCATAGGCAACTGTCAATATTTTGAACACAAAAAAACATTAATTTTTTCGAAATAACAATATGTGTATTTACGAAAAATAAGGAGATACCGTAGTTTCTCCCTATTTTTAAATTTAATACCCTATATACCATAAAGCGGTCTATTATTTACCTGCTAAAGTTCTGATGTAATAAAAAGATACTGCTGCGCTATTCCGCCGTTATCCCCAAAATGAGTTGCCGCATATTCATTCATCCCTTTTGTATCCTTCTCATCAAAGCCATAAACATCGTGCATCACGCGCTTCACCCAGACATCTATGGGAAACGCCTCAAATTTGCCGAGTCCAAATAACAATATGCAATCCGCTACCTTCGGTCCTATGCCGGAAAGTCCCAAAAAGAAATTCACGTGCCGTTTTGTAATCCATTTCTCCCTATTCGTGCAAATTCCTCATGATTTCTTGCAAGCCGCGCACTTGTAGCAGCTATGTACTCAGCCCTATATCCCAATTTCAGCATTTTTAAATCTTCGACACGGCTTTTTGAAGTTCAAAAACTGTCGAAACGCATAATGCGCTTCGCCATTTTCACATACAATCCGCTCGCCGAATTTCTCTGCAATGCGTTTATACATTTCTTTATTCGCGGTATATTGCTGTTTTGTGAAACTATAAACGAAATTATCGTTTCAAATATGTCCTGTTTCAAAATTCGTATTCCCTCGCCATAGGAAATTGCTACAGCGAGTTTTTTGTCTTTCGCAGCAAGTTTTTTTCTTTTAATCTTCCCATAATCTCTGCCGAGATCAAAAATAACTTTCCCAAAAATGCCCTATCTGCTACTGCATTTTTCGCCCTCAATCGTAAGTACACCCGAGTAATTATTTCGGTTCTCAAGCTGAAATATACACGGCTTTGTTGGAAACTATCCCGAAATACCTACCGTCCGCCTGTCTTTCCCACCGAAAGCACTGCCCACATTCAAATATTTGCACCAAGTCAAAGTCGCGAACCTGCAATTCTAATTTTTCCATACTATATCAGTCCTTTTATTTCTATATTGACGCACGCTATGTTAAATGCCGTAATTTCCTCAACTGCCCGTGCAATCTCACTTTGCAGCATTTCCGCCTGTTCTATTATGTTAAATCCATAAACCATATTTAGTATAACAGTAAGCTCTACTCCATCTTTTGAATTGTTAGATATTACCGAAACGACTTCCGACACCGCACTGTTTTTCATACCCAGATACGACACCAAATCTCTAACTACTTTTTTCGAAACAAAAAAATCTCCAAGATAGCTATATGTCGGCCGCACAACCGTCCTCTCCGCCTGAATTGCCTTGTGCTTAGAAAGCCCGAACCGCTTTACCATTCTAAGCGGATGTAAAAAAATATCCTGAAAAAAATCGTTTTTGAGCGACACCGCCGGCGCCGGTATTATGTGCTTTCCAAAGCTCGTTTCGCTCCTTTTTGTGCGATGTCCCTTTCCTTTTGCGTCGTAATGTCTTCTATATAGGTAGTTTCCTGTATTTCAGGTAGTCCAAGCCTACTTGCAATTTGCTCAACCATTCTATCGGATGTACCCAAAATCAGTATTGCCTCAGGATTTATTTCTTTAATTTTTCAACTACCTGTCCTTGATGCTCATCTTTTGTAAAAAGTGCAGCCTTGATAGCTCCCAGCTTTGTTTGCTCCCTTTTTGCGGAGCTCCCTGCTATTACCTGACCTGCCGATATAAAAAGTCCGTCATCTATTATGGCATTTATATTTTTAGCGGCTGCAAGGCTCATCGCCCTGTAACTTTTACCTGTTCCACTTTTTTTCCTACTAAGGCATAAACTTTCATCTTTACTTATCCATTTCTTTTTTTGTTATACTATTAGTGAAATTTATAAATACGAAAGGAGATCTGACAATGGCATATAAAAATTATCGAAGATGCTTGCATCAACTGCGGAGCTTGTGAACCTGAATGTCCGGGTTGAAGCTATCAAAGAAGATGGTGGAGTAAGAGTGATCAACGCTGATCTTTTGCATCGATTGTGGCGCTTGCGCTGGTGTCTGTCCCTACAGATGCTATCGAAGGTTAATTCACTTTCTAATATCAGTTACTAAAAAAATAACCGTTTTTTTAATTACGGTTATTTTTATTTCTCTTTCGTGATTTTTTTATTTATATGGTATGCAAGCGAATGAAGCCCGTCACTCAAATGCACATTCTCAATCGCAACCGACACCGGCACTTCCAAATCAACCGGTGCAAAATTCCAAATACCTTTCACTCCGGCAAAAGCGAGCTTGTCGGCAACTTCTTGCGCAGCCTCCTTGGTTGTGCAAATAATTCCGATATCAATTTTTATTATTCTCTACGATTCAACTAAATTTTTCATAATCTAAAAACATTCTTATCGTTGATTTTCAAGCCTATCAATCTTGGATTTACCTCAAACAGGGCATCAACAACAAATCCGGCTTTGTAATAAGAGGTGTAATTCGCTATGGCTTGACCAAGATTTCCTGCACCGACTATAACCATCTTATATTGCTTATCCAATCCCAATATAATGCTAATCTCCTGATGAAGCGCCTTAACATTATAGCCATACCCCTGCTGACCGAATCCGCCGAATGTATTTAAATCCTGACGAATCTGAGAAGCTGTATATCCCATAAGTTCGCTTAATCTCCCGCGAAGACACTTTGTCTACGCCTTTTTCGTGTAAGCTCGCTCAAATAGCGTCTATATCTCGGTAACCTCTTAATCACCGCATTTGATATTCTTGTTTTATTCATTACTTTATCTTTTTCTTCAACATATCTAACTATATCGCCGATAGATTCGAAATTGTCCGCAGCTTCTTCAGGAATTTCAATATCAAATTCGTCTTCAATAGTCATAATTATTTCCACAGCCTCTATCGAATCCGCTTCCAAATCCTTCATCAAATGCGTGTCCATAGTTACCTGAGCCTCAGATACTCTAAGTTCTTCCATTATTATGTTTTTGATTTTATCGAATACCATATCCAACCTCCAAGTTTTTTTAATCTCTAATTGTTACAGTCCCATTATAAAATAGACACGCAATATATGCAATATGATTTTCAAATTTTTTTAATTTTTTTCTTATTTGCATTTTTGTAAAGTAAAGTCCGTTGCTTGACGAATCTGCCCTGAAATTAGTACAATAAACTCAATCAACAACTACTTTTTAATAATATATTATTTGATACAAAGTGAGGAATTATGCTGAACATTTATCTGGTGCGAGAAAACATCGACAAAAACAAAGTCATATTCGAACAAATCAAAGAAACAAGCGGCGACAAAGTTCTAATCGTTCCCGACCAATACACCCTTGAATCCGAAAAAAACGCTTTCAAGTATTTGGGTAAATCTGCCGTTATAGACCTTGAAATTCTCAGTCCTACGCGTCTGGGATACAAAAATACTCAAAGAAACGGGAAAACCCAAAAGAAATTTTTGCTCGACAAATATGGCAGGCAGATGCTCATTTATAACATAATTAAGCAAAATGTCGATAAACTTACACACTTTTACTAAATTGGCAGGTAAATCCGGTTTTATAGAATTGGTTGACGAACAGATTGGCGAATTTCAACAATATTACATAGATAGTGCAAAATTGGCAGAGCTTATCAAAACCGTTGACGACAAATCGGTTTTATACCAAAAACTTACGGACCTTTTGACAATATACAGCGAATACGAATCACAAATAGCTAAGAAATACATAGATACTAAGGACATAAACGAAATTTTTCATAGAGCGCGCCGAACAAAGCACCTCAATCGCAGGCACCGATTTTTGGATAAGCGAATATGACTATATGGCTCCTAAAAAAATTTAGAATTTATAGTGAGGCTCATCGCAAGAGGAAAAATCTGTGAACCTATTTTTGACCGGTGATATTGATAGCACTGCCCGCGACTACGAGCTTTTCGATATTACACGCAAATTCATTTTACAAGCTGCAAAAGTCTTGCGAAACGATAGGGCAAAACTGTGTAATTTCGCAAATTTCAGACTCTATTTACGCTGTAACGGATAAATCTCATGCACTCTCGATAATCGAAAAGGAAATTTTCGCATACCCGCCAATATCATATAGCTCCTACGCAAGCGATATTGTTTTGCACCGCACAAAAAACATATATACCGAAGCGGAAACTGCAGCCGTTTTCGTGCGCAATTTACTATCTGAATCAAACTACAAATTAAATGACATAGCCGTTATATGTAACGATATAGACAATATGGGACCTGTTATAAAGCGCACATTTGAAGAATATGGCATTAAGTGCTTTCTGGATAAAAAAATCGTGATGTTCTCCACAATTCGCTTATTTCACTGAATTTGACCTTAATGCAAGCTGCACAACCTAAACTCACAACCGCCGCCGTTATCAGCTTCCTCAAAAGCGGATTTTCCGACTTATCCCGCACGGACATCGAAAAACTTGAAAATTACGTTAGGAAGTACAAAAATCAAAGGTAATATGTGGCTAAAGGAATTTTATAAAACTGATTTAAACGCCAAACTCGAACCTGAAATCGCTGAAATAAATGCGCTTCGAGATATGGCAATTTCACCGCTTATAAAATTTAGAGTCGCGATAAACTCCGTAAAATCGGCAAGGCAAAAATCGAAATTTCTATAATTTTTGAAACTGGATCTTGGTGTACCGGACAAACTGAAAGCAAATATAAGAGAATACGAAAATATGGGATTGACGGAAATCGCACTGGAAAAATTCTCAAATCTGGAATATTATCATCAATTTATACGAACAGCTTGCACTAATTCTAAAAGACGAAGAAGTCGAAAAATGAGGTAATAGAAGAAATTTTAAAATCCGGATTTGCTTCTATAAAAATGGGTATGATTCCTTCCACAAGCGATCAGGTACTAATCGGCAATATTCAGCGAAGCAGAATAGGGCAAATTCCCGTGTTGTTAATTCTTGCCGCAAACGACGGAATTTTACCCCTGTCGGCAACAAACGAAACTCTTATAAGTAACGACGAGAAAACCCAAATACTGAATGTAACAAATATTGAATTTGGAGAACTTGCACAAGCCAAAATTGCAGAAGAAAACCTTGCAATTTACCGTATGCTCTCCGCGCCTTTGCATAGACTCTTTGTGAGTTACGAAGAATCAACGCTTGCAGGTGATAGCATGAAACCGGCTCAAATATTTTTTTGCGTCTAGCCGAAATATTTGCAAAGAATAGAATCAAAGGCGATATATACTCAAGTGGCGAAAAATTTAAATCTGCTCTCTATTCCCACAAAAAACAATGCTCCACATAGCTTCAAAGCTGCGTAATGACGACACCCTCACAGACGCTGAAACTGCCGCACTTTTTGGTGCATTAAACACGAAAAAGACGTGATACGAAAAAAACTTGCATCTGCACTGAAATTCGAAGTAAAAAGCCGCAAAGTTATCAAAAGATGATGCGCACAGTTATATCTCGGTGATAAAAATCAATATGCGTCTAAGCCCAAGCAAGCTGGAAAAAAATATGCAGCCTGCCCGTTCGCTTATTTCCTAACATACGGAATAAAAAGTAGCAGATATCTCCCCTTTTGAGCTTTCGGGCAGACATTTTTGGAGATATATATCACAGTGTAGCACAAAAAAATTTCAGAAAAATTTAAATAGCGATAATCTTCCTGTATCCAGTCCCGATTCAAGGTGGATGAATATTACGAGCGATGAATTGTCAGCTATAATTGACGAAACAATAGAGTTCGAAACTAAAAATTATCAAAAACGGTTTTTGTTCTGATCGAAGCTGACGGTCCCTACAAAATCGAGCGAATAAGAAACGCTTTGCTTGCAAGTTATTTGTGCCGTAATCGCTCAAATACGGTCGGGACAAATAGAAAAATGCTTTTTGCGAAACAACCTTCGAAACAGCATTGCTGCAACATTCCCTGCTATAAAGATAGATGCAAACATCCCTATAAGTATAGAAGGCAAAATAGATAGAGTTGATATAATAAACGGCGCATGCGCAAAATATTGCAAAATCGTCGATTACAAATCAGGCTTCACAAAATTTGACAAAGACTCCGTACTCGCAGGCTTTCAACTGCAACTGGCTATATACCTGAAAGCCGCCACATCGGGTTCGAAAGCGACAAAACCCGCCGGAATGTTTTTATTTTTCATTTCTCGGACAAAAGCATATCCCTTCAGAGCGGTGCTACAAACGAATTATCAGATGATGATATGCTAAAAGAATACAAACTGGACGGAATCTTCCTAAACTCAGAGGAAATCGTAAATTCGCTGGATTCCGATTTTTCAAGATTTTCAAAAGTTGCAAGTATACAAAAGACCAAAGACGGAATAAAGAAAAACGATAAATATATGCTTGATGAAATCGAATTTGATGATTTTCTAAGCTCTGTCAACACTGTAATATCCAAGCTGTGCGAAAGATTGAGCGATGGCAATATCGAGATATACCCCGCAAAACAGGAAACGGCGACGCTTGCGAATTTTGTCATTTCAATTCAATATGCAAATTTGACAAAGGTCTGCCAAACTGCACCTACCGTAAGTCATGGTCATCGAACCAAACAAAAAATAGTATAATCTCAAAAAACGGGATGCAGAACATTCCGTTTTATTTCATATTTCTCAAAAATCCTCTTGACAAATTCTATTTTAAGTATATAATTACATATATTGTAAAAATAAATTCAAACATAATTTAGAGAATTAAATGCTTAACATACTGATATTTATAATGATGCTGCTTTCAATTTTGAGTATTTGCGCACAAATGTTTGAAATGCTGCCGTCTAAAAATATTCTTGGATTTCGATGAAAATGAGCGGATTTTTTTGTGATGCCTTACATAATGAAAAAATAGTAATTACTGTATTGCTTTGTCTAGGGCTTTTTGCTTGCCTTTTTCGTAGCAATGTCTACACAATTTTGTTGTCCAAGCAGCCACTTCTCGCTGCAAATAGTGCAAAAATATTATAATTTCAATTTTGCTCGGCCATATATTCATATCCGACTTTCTATTTCAAATAATCCCCAGCGAACATTTACTGTTACTACTTATAGCAAATTTGGGAGAATTTTTCTATGGCATCACTTGTAGGCGGATTGCTGGGATTTTTGCCGCTCTTTTCGCTTTCACTTCTATTTTACCCTACTGCTCGGCACTTTGCCTCGTCGGCTTTGGAGATATCAAACTTCTGAGCGTGCTGGGCATGCTTGCAGGCCCTACCGCAATTCTTGCGGTGCAAGTACTTGCATGCACGCTCAGCGGAATATTCTGTGCGGCAATCGTACTGTCAAATAGCTTACACAAAATGAAAAAGACAAAAGCCGATATAACTTTATACGGCTTTTGTCCCCTTGCTCCATTTATAATTTTTGCTTTTCGGCATAATCGTCGGATTGATTCCGAAAGCATACCTATATAATATTTTTGAATGACGCTGCCTTGCGGCTTCGCTCATTATAATTGCCGCTGCATTCGAAGCGTTGAGCGAATTGATGCTGCCATACATAGGAATCGAAATCACAAAATCGCATTTTTCCTTAATTAAACGCCCCTATACCTTTGCCCTCATTTCCGACAACTATGGCTATATTACCCGATAAATCTTCATCGTAATACGCTTTTGTCTCCCATATCTGAGGCATATATCCAAACACCTTTTTGCTTTCAACTCGTCAATAGTAGCACTCAAGTTTGCCACGCGCACGCACAGCAGATATTCGGATGCCCCCTGCTGCTGTTTTGCACACCACTTCGTTTACTTGTGCAGCTCGGCGCTTCGGTATGATTATTCCATGTGCGCCGAGCGCGTGCGCGCTTCGCATTATCGCCCCCAGATTGTGCGGATCTTCGATTTCATCCAAAAATCACTACAAACAGCGGTTCTTTTCTTGCTTCTCGCAAGTTCGAAAAACATCATCAAGGTCTGCATACTCAAACTCCGAGGTATATGCTATGACACCTTGATGATTTTTACCTTCCGCTTTTTTTATCGAGCGCAGCCTTGTCAAGCATAGCAACGGGTATATTTCTATCTCTTGCGATTGCAAAAATCTTTTTCGCAGAACCCTCCGCACTTTTCAGCATCAAAAATCTTTTCAATTTGCTTGCCGGAATTGAGTGCTTCTTCCACAGGCTTCCTTCCAATCAACAAATTTGAAGCCATACTACCTCCTAAAATGAGTGAACCTGTAATTCACTCCGTTCTCCGTAATCATTTCACTTTTCCCAGACCTTTTTAACTCCGGAAATCTTAGGTATATCCGTAATAAATTTATCCGCACCAAAAATCAGCATACATAAATGTCAAATAAAAGTCCGTACATTCAGGAATCATATCGTTATATACCTTTTGCACCGCCTATTATAAAAAAACATCGTTTGTATCGTACTCTTTAATTCAGCATCAAGTTCTTCCCTATTTTTTTACACACTGTATAGCCTTCGGCTTCGGCAAGGCTTTCACTTAACACTATATTCGTTCTGTTTGGCAGAGGCTTTCCTCCCGGTAATGATTCTAGCGTCTTTCGTCCCATTACCACCACCTTTCCCTGAGTTTTCTCTTTGAAATACTTCAAATCGTTTGAAAGGTGCGTAAGCAAGCCTCCATTTTGCCTATTCCACATTTTTCATCGACTGCCACTATTAAATTCATACATTCACCTCATTAAATAGCAACAGGTATATTCTTTACCTGCGGATTTTTTTCTCATAGTTTTCAATTATTACATCGTCAACTGTAAAGTCGTAAAAATCCTTTACATCCGGATTTAACTTGAATGTTGCTGCCGGATATTGCGGCCTTGTAATAAGTTCCTTTACAATCTCAATATGTCTATCGTAAATATGCGCATCCGATATTACATGAATAAGCTCTCCCGCCTCAAAACCGCTAACTTGCGCGAGCATATGCAAAAGTACCGAGTATTGAACCACATTCCAGTTATTTGCAGTCAATATGTCTTGCGACCTCTGATTTAGTATTCCGTTTAGCGTATTGCCTGTAACATTAAATGTCATACTGTATGCGCACGGCTCCAAATTCATCTCCGTTAAATCCGCAAAATTAAATATATTCGTGAGTATGCGTCTTGAATACGGAGTGTTTTTTTAGCTGCCAAATTACATTGTCTACCTGATCCATCTCTCCTTGGGCAAACTTGTATTTTTTTACCAAGCTGATATCCGTAAGCCTTGCCTATTGTTCCGTCTTCTCCTGCCCACGAATCCCAAATATGGCTGCTCAAATCGGATATTCGATTTGATTTTTTTGCCAAATCCACAGCATTTCGATCCACGCATGAGCGAACAGCCGTAGGTCTTAGCGTTAGGAGTGGAAATTCCTCTTTCAAATTGTATCTGTTAACAACTCCGAACATTTTTAACCGTGTGCGCTTCCGTTCCGTCTTCCCAACGGGCTCTTACAGTTTGTCCCTCTGACGAATAACCGTTTTTCCAATATATTTTTGCACATATTCACAAATATTCCGTCTGCTTTACTCATGCCTTGTCCTCATTTCTATTTTTCGTTTCAAACCCGCTATCAATTATATTTACAGCATCGTCTATTACTTCGGAAAGTCTTTCGTCTTTCGACAAATACAAATAACCGATATACGCTTCAAACGCCGTAGCAAGTTTATAAACCATAGGATTTAAATTTTGCGGTTTTGATGTTATCTTGTGATTTCTCGCTCTTTTGACTAAATTCAGCTCAACCTCAGGTAGCTTCTTCATAATCTCTTTGACGGCATATGCTTGAGATTCCGCCTTTACATACCTCACGCTCAACTTGTTTTGCAAATCCATGCTGCGCGTTTTAACATCCAAGAACCGTTCCCTTTATGTATAGTTCGTATACCGCATCCCCTATATACGCCAATTTAGAAACATCCATCATTCTGATTTTTTTCCTGGTTATTCACGAATTATCTGTACTCCTTGTGGCGTATCTTTCAAAGTTATTCCCTTTTCCTTGAGTAAATCGCGAATTTCATCGGCTCTTGCAAAAATTCTTTTTTTCTTTTTCGGGCATTCTGCCTTTTCTTCTATAAGATTTTTAATTTCATCCGAAATTTCTTCTTCCTTAGAATCCGCTTCCAGCAATCCAAGTACATTTGAAAATTTCAAAAGTATCTTCAGTGCCTCCTCTGCAAATGCTGACGAGCAATCATTTCGGATATAAGTGTTAATTGCTGTAACCATTTCAAATATAGCTGTTATAGCATCTGCTGTATTCAAATCGTCTTCCATCGCAGCGACAAATTCATCCTGATACTTGGAAAGTGAATCTAAGAATTCCTTTTTCTTGTACTGTAAATTCACCTTTTTTTAATCCGCAAGATACTTAAGGTTATCTCTTAAATTTGTAATTCTCTCCAGTCCCGCCTTAGCCTGCTCCATAAGCAAATCGCTAAAATTGATTGGATTCCTATAATGTCCCGACAACAAGAAAAAATCTGATTACCTCTCCGTCATACTCGTTTTAGTATATCTCTCACGGTGAAAAAAATTCCCCTTTGATTTTGACATTTTCTCGTTGTTTATCGTAATATAGCCGTTGTGCATCCAATAATTTGCAAAGGTTACGCCGTTGCACGCTTCCGACTGAGCTATTTTCATTTTCATGATGCGGGAACGATAGGTCCTGTCCTCCTGCATGAATATCAATCGTATCGCCTAAATACTTTTTGGCCCTATCGTAGAACACTCAATATGCCAACCCGGTCTACCCATTCCCCACGGCGACTCCCATGCTATTTCACTATCTTCTTTGCGTGCTTTCCAAAGCGCAAAATCCATAGGATCTTTTTCTTTTCCTCGATGTTGATTCTTGCGCCTGCTTCCAGCTCTTCAATATCTTGATTGGAAAGTTTACCGTACTCATCAAACTTTTCTTGTGCTGTAATACACATCTCCGTCTATCTCGTACGCATATCCCTTATCAATAAGTGTTTTCACAAATGCTATGATATCGTCTATGGTTTGCGTAACCTTAGGATGCACTGTCGCTTTTTTTACATTTAGTGCCTTGGCATCCTTAAAGTATTCCTCAATATACTTCTCACTTACTTCCCCCGCGGTCAGTCCTTCCTCTTTTGCCCTATTTATTATTTTGTCATCCACATCGGTGAAATTTTTGAACAAACTTAACATTTTTACCCGTGAACTCCAAATACCTCCTAAGTGTATCGAAAACCACAAACGGTCTTGCATTACCTATGTGAAAAATAATTGTATACGGTCGGTCCGCATACATAAATCTTAATTTCCTTATCATCTATTGGAATAAATTCCTCTTTTTACCCGTCATAGTATTATATACTTTCATATCTGCCTCCAACAAAATCAAATTTATACTAAAAATATAGGGCAGGAAAACCCGCCCTTTTCTTTTTCTTTTAGAGATAATTTAATGGATTTTTAGCAACGCCGTTCACCCTTACCTCGAAGTGGCAATGCGCTCCTGTTGTATATCCTGTAAGCCCCTACTGTCGCAATAGTTTGACCTCTCACAACACGAGTTCGGGTGTAACAAGAAGCTGGTCGCAATGCGCATACCATGTTTGATATCCGTTTCCGTGGTCTATCTTTACTATATTTCCGTAAGCACCTCGTCTGCTCGCATCAACAACAACTCCGTCCGCTGCAGCTCCTATAGGTGTTCCAACAGGATTTCTAAAGTCAACACCCGTATGTCTTGCGGATCCTCGACTTGTTCCGAAGCCCGATGATATTTCGACATGGCTCGTCGGCATAGCGAACATACCGTTTTTGGCGGTATCTATACTTCCAACCACATTGTACGACATAGCCTTAGTACCTTTGAGTGCAACCTGCGCCTGAGGCTCCATTGTAACGGTCTCCGATAAAGTCTCCGCTGCAACCATTACTCCGTTAATCTTTGTAATTTTTCACAACATCTTTGCTTCCGTTTTTGACCGGCTTTCGAAACCTTCGTCTGCCCATTGTACAAAGTGTTTGTATTTTCATAAACCGTTTCGTACGGTATACTCTCTGTCGCCGCTATTTGCTGTACGGTTGTAACCTGCATGTACGGTTTGTATTCCGTTAGATTTATATTTTGTCCTATCATCAAACTGTCTTCTGTAAGTCCCGGATTGATAGCCAAAAAGTTCATCTACCGTAGTGCCGTTCGCTATTGCAATATCCCAAAAGGGTATCGCCTCCAACCACAGTGTGTACTTTGGTTTCGCCCTTACCCTTCAATATGTAATTAACCGCATCGACAGGTGTCATAATCCACGCATTTTTCACCGTGCTGTTTTTTTCGGATTGTAAACATGCCACTCGAAGGCTCTGTCGAACTCAACTACAGCCGTCGGATCGTCTACCTTGCCGTCCAAATAATAGTATTTGATTCCCTCGTATACAGCTTCTGCATCTTCTTTGCTTGCAACCGCAAGAATTTTTCTCCGCCTATACTGATAATGTACTGATCCTGATCGAGCGGTTCTTCTGCTGCGGTCTTTGCTACTAAAACCTCTCCCGCATTAGCTGTTGCAAGCTGCGGAACCGGCGCAAACGCAACTGCAAAAGATAAAAACAACCGCAACTCCTGCCGCTACAGCCGATTTCTGTTCAAAACTCGCCGCTTTTACCCCACTTACAATAATATTTTTAATCTTAACAGTATTTTCTTTTATCTTTATAAATTCATTTCCCAGCTTAGTGCGAATTTCTTGCAATTTGTCTGAATCAATGAGGCTCTTCATCTTATCAATATAATTTTTTTGACTCCGCTTAGTATCGTTTTTACTACCCATCATGCTCCTTTCATTTCTTAATTTATTCTGCACACAATTCAACTGACAGTAAAAATATTACAGGATTGTTACAAAAAGTCAAGTGAAATTTATGTGTTTTTGAAAGTACGCTGCTTTTTAATCGCGGTTGCGTTTTTGTAATTTCTACGATTTCGAGAATTTACTCATAATATATCCGTATTTGCTTTTTCGTATGCGGGATCATACAATTACTGCAATCTTTGATACCGTCATCGCTAAATTTAAAATTGCCTCCGCACTTGTCGCCTAATGCATACAGCGGACAATAGCAAAACAGACAGTTAAATTCCTCCGGCTTATTCGTCTTATGACATGGGAAAAAATTCACATTCTGCTGTGGTTGAAAAATGCGTATTTCTTTCCCTCCCAATACGGAAATTCTTTGACATTCTTTGTTTTTTCTTCCTCCGTCGCATTCGACTCGGTTACTACGCTTTCTTTTTCTAAATTTTCCATAACACCCTCCTTAAATTTCCTTGCCAAGCAGCATATATGAACGCTTGACAAATTCATCCGATTTGGAATTCATTATCGTAAGCTCCTGCTTTCCGTCACTTGAAAGCAGATTTCGTTCCTTCAAAACACGAGCAAGCTGTCTTGCCGTTCCGATACTGCCGTCGTATATCTTGATATGTTTTCCGACAACATTCGATATGGCATCTTTGATAAACGGATAATGCGTACAGCCCAATACCACCGCAGCTAAATTTTCATCCGCTTCCGACAGCAATTTGCTTCGTAAGTATTCGTTCAAGGCTTCGCTCTCAAGTTCTCCTCTTTCGACAAACTCCATAAGTCCGGGACACGCTACAGGCACCAAGTCTGCAACATCTCTAAATCGCCTTGCCAGATTTTACAAATTGCTTGCCCCCTGACCGTCGCCGGCGTAGCCAGCATCAGTACTTTTTTTCCCTCGTTTTCCAGCGCTGCCGGTTTTATCGCAGGCTCCACACCCTATTATGGGGATTTCCTTGTATTTTTGTCTAAGCGTACTTGCAGCCATACTCGTTGCCGTATTGCAAGCAAGTACAATCGCTTTTGGCTCCCATGTTTATAAACATTTCCAAACTTTTTCGGTTAATGCCAGAATCTCGTCTTCTCCCTTTGTTCCGTAAGGTGCATTAGCCGAATCGCCAAAATATATATATTTCTCTTGCGGCAATATCTTGAGCATCGATTTTAAAAACACTCAAACCGCCAAGTCCCGAATCGAAAAACTCCTACAAACTTTGTGCTATTTTTCTATCTTATCCATCGTTCGCCTCTACTTAGTCAACATATCTAAGTTTTTTTGTTGTTTCGTATCTATCTTACCTCTGCCTTTGATTTTATTTTTGATACATTTTTCATCTGCGATTGCTAAAATCTTTTCGTATTCTTCATTCTGCGCATCTTCGCTTGATGCAATACCATATGCAAAGCCCATTTTCCACAAAGCGCTTTATCTTCCAAATTGGATTGTTCAACCAGCTTTCTAAGCTCATCTACCTTTTGTTGTAACAACGCTTTTATCTTCCATTCGTGCAATCGTTACAAATTCGTCTCCTCCGTGCCGTACATTCATATATTCGTCGCCGGCAAAAGTCTGTTTGAGGAAATCGGCAAATCGCCTAATCAGCTTATCACCGGCTTCATGTCCATATGTATCGTTCACCTCTTTTAAATTATTCAGGTCAAACATTATGAGACTGTATGGTATGTGGTTTTTACAATTTGAAGCACATACGCAATACCTCCGTATCTGTTATCAAGTCCGGTGAGTTGATCTTTGTGGGCGATTTCCTGAATATTGCGATTTGTTTCTCGTATTTTTCTATTTCGAGCGCCTTGAAAAATATAGGTAAAAAATCGGAGCGGCAACTACCATACATACCGCCAGCATAGTTGTCATATTGCTTATCTGCATGTACTTGCCCGCTGTTACCATGTCTTTGAAATCCAGATTTATCAAGATTACGCGTATAACAAGCAGGAATATGGCTACGCCGTTACATATGCTCAATATCCTCTCGTATTTATCCTGTTTTTGGTAATCCGCTAAGAATATGAATGCTATTGCGCTCATCATTATAACAATCATCACTCTGAAAAAAACGAAATAGTCTGAGAAATCCAAATTATTCCTGTTATATGAAAAACGAATATCCCGCTCAAATACGCAAGATATATGAATCTCATAGCTCGTATCAGCTGTTCGTATTTTGTGTTTTTCTTGATAATTTCTATTGTCGACAAGTATGTAAACACTGCAATATACGCCGATGCATACTCGAGTACGGATGTGCTTTCATAATTATTTGTCATAAATTGAAGAAAGCTGAACGTACATATAATCCAAAGTCCCAAGAAGAAAGCCGTTGCAAATGCGTATATCTGATAATAGCTGTCCGCCTTGTGCTTTAGATATGCTATAATTGATGCGATATATCCACCAATTCCGGCAAAGAATACAAAAGCTGAGCATTAGAGCAAACAAATTGTCTTTGATTAAATCTCGCCATATGGTATCACTGCTGCTGAATCTCAAAAATCAATCCAGTCATACTCCATCTTTTTCCGCCGGTTTTATCTTAATTTCCAAATACGGATTAAATCCCTCTATGCTGTTTATCTTTACAATATGATATCCGCGTCCGAGCATTTTCCCTTCTTTGTATAGACGCTCACCGTATGAATAAAGATATTTATCTGAAACATATACCTCGACAGCCGAACCGTAAGTTCGAAAAACCAGATTTTTTCCCTCGTAATCTTTTTTATTCAGTTTTTTCATCAAGATTACTTCATCGCCTTGCTTAACGGAAGGCAACTGTTTTTCGATATCTCAAATTTACCGTAATCCTCATCGTTTATAGTAAGCTCAAACGGCTCTTCCTTCCAGTTAATGCTTTTTAATATCGCTGAAATTCAACTCCAAAAACATCAGGGCACATAAATATCGCCATGCCCGCGAATGCAAGGATTTCCAAATATTTTTTGATGCTCTTCATATTGTATCGTGCTCCCCAAAATAAGTATTTTGTAAAACTCGGTAGCTTTTTATAGTCTACCACACTCACTCAAAAAACACAAACCAATATATAACATATCGGTGTATTTTAGGAGTCATACGGGTATAAATTAATCAATGTATACATATAAAAAGCGACTTTTAAAAGTTGAGGAAGGCGGTCTAAATATGAAAAAGTAGTTGTGGTGGGTAATGGCCCTGCCGTATAAGCTCTGCTATCTACACGGCAAGAGCAAATATAGATACAACGGTAATCGGTAGCGGATACGGTTCTTTGGAAAATGCAAATGTAGAAAATTATTACGGTTTTGACGAACCAATCAGCGGGAAGGAATTGATTGAGCGCGGTATCAGACAAGCAAAGCGTATAGGTGCAAGTGTAGTTGACAGTGAAGTTCTCGAAATTTCATTTTCACATAACGATGATAACGGTAAACCGATATATTCAATCAAAACAACAAGCGGTGAATTTCAAGCAAACGCAGTTACCATTGCTGTCGGACAAAAAAGGAAAAAAAGTCCTATAAAAAATTTAGTCGAACTCGAAGGCCACGGTGTAAGTTACTGCGCTATATGCGACGGTTTTTCTACAAAGGAAAAGATGTTTGTGTAATAGGCTCAGGTAGATACGCCCTAAACGAAGTCGAAACATTACTACCTGTAGTTAAAAGCGTTACACTGCTGACAAACGGAGTCGATACTACGGCTGACTTCCCTAAATCTGTTGACATAGTTAGAACTCAAATTGCATCGTTAAATAGCGATGTAGCTACAGGAGCATTGAAATCCGTAACCTTTGTGGACGGTATTTCCGTTGATTTCGCAGGAGCGTTCGTAGCTGAAGGTGTAGCGGACTCTATCGCACCTGCAAAAAACTGGGCTTGTTCACCGAAAAAAATAAAAATCGTAGTTTCCGATCGAAAGAAACAAATCTTCCGGAATTTATGCGGCAGGGGATTGTATCGGCGGAATCTTGCAAGTGGCAAAAGCCGTAAGCGACGGAGCCATCGCCGGTATTTCGATTACACAATACCTGAAAGATTAAATGTGTAAAAATATTTTTGTGGTATCTATTACAATTATAGCTTATGATACAAAATATTAGGCTTAGATAAGGAGGTTTTTATGGCAGCATTAACTATAACAAAAGAAAATTTCGAATCAGAGGTTGTAAACGCAGGTACTAAAAGTGCTTGTTGATTTTTGGGCATCATGGTGTGGTCCATGTAGAATGGTATCCCCTATAATAGATGAAATTGCAAATGAAGCGACTGACTTCAAAGTAGGAAAAAAATCAATGTTGACGAGCAACCCGGAGCTTGCCGCTCAATTCGGAGTAATGACTATCCCGACACTAATGATATTTGATAAAGGGCAAGTCGTAAACAAAAGCATCGGAGCACAAACCAAAAGAAAATATACTGGCGCTCCTAAAATAACAAATACAAAGAACAAAAAGACCTGATTGTATAATCAGGTCTTTTGTTTCTCAACTTTATTTTATATAGCTGTCAAAATAGCCTTGAATGTACACTATGGGAGTACCCTTATCTCCACTGCGGAAGTAAGGTCGCAAAGCGAACCTATCAGGTCTGTAAGTCTTCGTGGTGTAGTACCTTGCGCCGCCATAGAATTTTTGAGATCGGCATCCTTATTTTTGATGTATTCCGAGATCGCAGCTTTCAGTTCATCCCCTCGCAAGTGAGCAAAATCATTATCAGCCAAATACTTGATTTTTACTTCATTTGGAGTTCCCTCAAGACCGCTTGTATATCCCGTGATACCACAGGATCTGCAAGTTCCCTAAATCTTTTCCTGCGGATCTTTGAATGCTCCGTCGCCGTATACCATTACTTCTATTGTTTTTCCTGTTTCTTCTAATATCTTCTTTTGTATGCTGTTCACAAAATCGGTACAGTCGTTCGGGAAAAGTTTGACCGTATCTTCAGTCGCTTTGTTCGAACCGAGTATTCCATACTTTTCGTTATAACCGCTGCCGTCTACACTTGCTGTCATTATATCGTCAAGTCCAAGTACCGCCTTTGCTCCTGCCTCTTTCAAAAGTCGCTTACTTCTTGCTCTTGTATGTATATCGCAAGTTAGCACCCTGTCTGTATATTTAAGTATTGCTTTTGGATTATTTGCAAATATTATCTCAACTTGAGTTCCCACGCCCTCGATTAAGTCCTTATAATATCCTACATAATCCATTCCTGTAAACGGATGTTTAGATTTACCGAAAAGTTTCTCAAATTCTTCGAGCGTCAACACATCGGAATACGGATTTACATTTTTTTCATCGAGCAAATCCATATCAACAAGTCCGTTTCCCACTTCATCACTTGGATAGCTGAGCATCAGGACAACCTTTTTTGCTCCCTTTGCAATCCCTTTTAGACAAATTGCAAATCGGTTTCTGCTGAGTATAGGGAATATTACACCGATAGTTTCGCCGCCCAATTTATTTTTGACATCTGAAGCTATCTGGTCTATGCTTGCGTAGTTTCCCTGCGCTCTTGCAACTACAGCTTCCGTAATTGCAAGCACATCCTTATCTCTTATCTCAAATTCGCCTGCCTTATTTGCATTAAGCACGGTTTCTACAACTATCTTTTCTAAATCGTCTCCCTGTCTTATGATAGGAGCTCTAAGTCCCCTTGAAACTGTTCCTACTAATCTTTCCATATCTTTTCCCTCACATTATAGATTTTTAACATTGCCAGTATTGAGGCACGCTCCAGATCCAAGCTGTTAACAGCATTAGTATCTTGTTCTTTTTCATCTGAAAAAAATCGGTCTCATATTGATTTGCTGTATCGACAAAGCAATTTTTCTTTTTAGGTATTCGTCGCTTACACCCTGCAATTCATTTGATATCTGAGTTTTCGACTTTACATTTTCAGATGCGCTTTGCATCGCCTGTATGTTTTGTGCTCCCCTTATGAATGCTGCCCGGTATACTGAGATCGCCCATCATAAAGTTCGTAACTTTTTGATGTGATTTATAGTTTCTTTGAACGGTGGCACACCACCATACTTTTTCACAGCTCCGGATCCCTGCACTATACGCTGCAAGCGCAGTTTGATATCGCCTCCGTACATTTTTTTAACTTATCGCCAATGTACTTAGCTCCTCCCATAATGTTCTCATACGGATCAAAAGCATCGGTTACTCCAAGTGCTTTTGCAGTGTTCGGCATCAGTTGCATTACTCCCATAGCTCCCGCCGACGAAACAACATGCGGTTTTAAATTGTGATTCCGCTTTTGCCATCGCCTTGAGCAATTTTAAAAGGCACATTGTTTTCTTCGCTGCCGCCTCAAAAATTTCTTCCATTTCGTCAGGAGTTATATCTTTCTTTCCTTTTTAACCTTTCTACAGGTTTTTCATTTTCTTTTGATTGTGAAACAAGTTTGGTAAGTGCTACATCAAAGCTACTATCTTTGATAGGAATCTGCTCACTTGTCTGCCCAAGTCCCGCATTCTTTGCCATAAAAATAATTCCTTTTCATTTTAAGCGTGCGATTTCGTACAAATCCATACTTCCCCACCTTCTTCTTATTTTTGATACAGTCTTATTTTTACCACATTTTTTTACTTTTGTGTCACTTACATTTTGTCTTTCTGTGACAATTCGTAAAATATTTGTTTCTTTCATCAATTCGTGAGCTATTATTCCAAGCATCACATCCAATTTTTTTCTACGCCTTCTTCAGGGAACCTTTCTCGTATTCTGGCACTGACTTTTATTGATATAACTAAATATATCACCATATTTTTTTCGGTGTACTTATCGGTTACCTTAAGGTGAAATTCTCTTTTGTCCTTATCGCTTTGAATCTTTGATATGTAACCTTTTTACAAGCTGGTTTATCCTATATGCCGCATTCGGTGCAGATAATGTTGACATACTGGCAAATTCATTGACTGTAGGTTCGCCAAGAGCCAATATTATCTCCATAAGAATTACTTCCATAGCGGAAAGTCCCTCTTCCTCTTTTTGAGCCGAACTCTTTGAAAACTCTGGAATAAAGAGACAACTTAAATCTATTATATACCTTTTGAAAATTTCGTTCCAGCATAGCAGCCACCTCATTTAAGCATCTATTATAGCAAACGAAATTTCGCCGCTTGCTGCAATTTCTCCGTCAACCGACGCAGTAACATTGCCGAAACCTATACCTACACGCATATTTGTCAGTTCACATTCCAATGTCAACACATCGCCCGGCACCACAGGTCTTTTTAAATCTGCAATTTTTAACACCGCCGAATACTGCCAATTTTCCTTTGTTTTCGGGTATGGAAAGTATCGCTATTGCACCTGTCTGTGCAAGAGCCTCGAGTATCAACACCCCGGCATTATAGCTTTTTGAGGGAAATGTCCCAAAAACTGCATCTCATTTGCGCTCACGCATTTCTTCCCTTTTTGCATATTTCCCCACTTCCATATCGGTAATCCCTATCCACAAACAGGAATGGATACCGATGCGGTAAAAATTTCCTTTATCTCGCTCAATGTCGAGTTGCATAACTCTCCTCCTCTATTTGTATTTTTGAATATAAGACTTTGCATTGTGCCCGCCAAATCCAAGCGAATTTGACATAGCATATTCTACATCTACATTCTTACCCTCATTTGGGCAAATATCTAAATCACAATTTTCATCTTTTACTTCAAAAATTTATTGTAGGCGGTACGAAGCCGTCTGCAATCGCATTCACACAAATAACTGCTTCTATTCCTCCGCTTGCTCCAAGCAAATGTCCGGGTCATAGATTTCGTAGACGACATCACAAGTTTATTTTGCATGTTCGCCGAATGCGAGCTTCACAGCTTTCGTTTCTCCACTGTCATTTAAAAGGTGTTCCCTGTTCCGTGCGCATTTATATACATAACTGACTTCGGACTGATTCCGCATCGTAAATTGCCATACTCATACAAGCCGCTGCACCGCTTCCGTCTTCAAGAGGGGCAGTCATATGATTTGCATCGCAAGTTGCCCCGTATCCCACTATTTCACCAATTATATTTGCACCTCGCTTTTGCGCATGCTCATATTCTTCCAATATCAATATGCCTGCTCCCTCGCCCATTACAAATCCTTCTCGCTCTTTATCAAACGGTATACAGGCTCTTTTGGGATTTTTTTAGCTGTCGATAATGCACGCATCGAAGTGAACCCGCCTATTCCCAAGTGGCTGATACACGCTTCCGCACCGCCTGCCGCCATTACATCAAGATACCCGTCTCTTATATTTCGAAACGCTTCACCCTATTGCATTTGTAGCAGATGCGCACGCAGTAACGCAGCAGGTGCAACTACCTTTGAATCCCAGTCTTATAGCAACTGCCCCTGCCGCCATATTAACTATAGTGGTCGGTATGAAAAGCGGTGAAAGTCTGTCAAACCCTCGTTTAAGCCCCTTGCTGTGTTCTTCTTCTATTATGCTTAAAGCGCCTATTCCGCTGGCAATATTTACTCCGCAACGCAACGCATCCATTTTTTTCCATATCTATGCCGCTTTGTTCGAACGCTTCACTGCAGACTTCAGCGCAAATTGCGTGAATCGCGCAGTTCTTCTTGCCTCCATTTTATCCATAAAGATTTCTGGATCGAAATTTTTAACCTCACCCGCCACTTTTACTTCGTGATTTTCAGTATCTATAGAACTTATGAAATCTATACCGCAAACACCTTTTTGGCATTTTCCCACATTTCCTCGGCGCTGTTTCCGATAGGTGAAATGGCTCCCACCCCTGTAATTACAACTCTTCTTTTCATCGTTTTCTCCTATTATATGTTACATCGCTATGCCGCCGTCGACTCTAGTACTTCCCCTGTGATATACGCTGCACTTTCGCTTGCAAGAAAACACACTGCATTTGCGATATCTTCCACCTCTCCAAATCTTCCTGTCGGTATGGTTTTCAGTGCAGCTTCCACAACTTCACTTGACAACTTTTCAGTCATATCCGTCTTTACAAATCCCGTGCCACTGCATTTACTGTAATATTTCTTGAAGCGACCTCGCGCGCATAAGATTTTGTAAGACCTATAACGCCCGCCTTGGCAGCCGAATAGTTTGCCTGCCCCTGCGTTGCCTATTAACCCCGATACCGACGATATGTTTACAATTCTTCCATACCTTTTGCTTCATCATAACTCTTGCCGTTGCTTTCATCATATTAAAAACTCCCACAAGATTAGTGTTGATAACATCGCAAAACGCTTCCGTGCTCATGCGCATTAAAACATCATCTCTGGTAATTCCGGCATTGTTCACAAGTATATCAACTCCGCCAAAGTTTTCCACCGCTGCATCAACTATATCTTTACATGCGGCTTCATCTGCAACATCCGCCTTTTTGATGCACACTTTCGCACCTTTTTTTCCTCGCAAATCGACTTGGTCTTTTGAGCTTCCTCGTCATTTCCTTTATATGTTATCACTATATTTGCTCCCGCTTCAGCCAGTTTGATTGCAATAGCTTTTCCTATTCCTCTGCTAGCTCCTGTTACAATTGCGGTCTTTCCTCTCATTTGTACCTCCCGTTGCAAAATACAACTTATCCTTTCAACGCTTTTACTGCCGCTTCAAAATCCGAAACATTGCTTATAGAAATGCAATTTACATCCCTATCTATTTTTTCTTACAAATCCCGAAAGGACTTTTCCCGGTCCTATCTCAACTATACTTTCAACGCCCGTTTTGATGATATTTTTGATAATGTCTTCCATTAGAACCCCCGTCGATACTTGCCTTACAAGCAGCTCCGCAATTTCTTCATTGCTTGTCTTTTTCTCTACCTACGCAATTAAACAGTATCGGGAAAGTCATATCGCCAAATTCCAATTTAGCAAACTCCCTTTCCAATGCATCACCGGCTTTTTCCATATATCTTGTATGAAACGGTCCGCTCACATCAAGCGGTAAACATCTTTTTGCTCCAAGCTCGCCCGCAAGCTCCGCAGCTTTGAGTACTGCGCTTTTTCACCTGAAATCACAATTTGATCAGGGGCAGTTGATGTTTGTTATACTTACATATCCGTTTTCCGAGCTTGCCCTCTTGCAACACTCCTCTATATTTTGCTTTATCAAGTCCGATTACAGCGCACATCCCTGCGTCAATTCCTTTCGCCGCATCTTTCATACTTTTCGCCCCTAAATCTGACTAAATCGACTGCTGTTTCAACATCCCACACATTCGCCGAACAAAGTGCGGTATATTCACCAAGGCTAAGCCCTGCTCCCATATCGAATTTTATACCGCATCTTGTAACAATCCATATACTCCCATGCCGTATGCAAAGCAAAAATCGGCTGCGTATATACTGTATCTGCGAGTACATCAGCAGGTCCGTACCAAGCCGCATTTTTTTCTTTTTCACTTAGATAGTCGAATACTTTGCGAAACGCGTCGTAATTTTCGTAAAAATCCTGTCCCATTCCTACCGCCTGACTACCTTGTCCTGCAAAATATTACAGCTGTTTTCATAGATTTTTCCCCTTTCAATTCTTTACTCGAAAGCCTTTTTCAACTCTCCCATAAGCTCGGGCACGGTTGTCATCTCGTTTACACGCCCGACATTCGCACCGGCAAAAAATAAACCCTCTTCCCAATTTCCGTAATATCCCTCGATAAGTGCTCTACTTATACAGTAAGGCGTAGAGGCCGGATTGCAGGTGCTTATACAATTCAAACAGTGCTTGATTTTTCGCATTTCTCCGTTCAGAGTACTTATGAGCGGCGTTTTTACAGCTCTGCCCGGAAGTCCCTACGGACTTTGTATTATCTGTATGTCCTCGGCTTTAGCCTGTAAAATCACCTTTTTAAATTCATCCGTCGCATCACATTCCTTAGTTGCAATAAATCTCGTAGCAATCTGAACTCCGCTTGCACCTGCTTTCATCACCGCTTTGATATCTTCAGCATCGAATACGCTCCCCTGCTGCAAAGACGGGAATACCGTCAGCAGCTTCAACCACATCTTTCACCGTTTCCTCTAAATTCGGTGCAGTGCCGTCTAATAGTTCTTCCCCTCGAAAACCCAGATGTCCTCCCGCGTCTTTTCCTTCCGCCACTATGAAATCCGGTTTCCTGTTATAACGGCTCCATGCCTTGATTATAAGCTCTGCCGCTCGCTTACCCGACACTATCGGCGCAATCATTACACTATGATTTCCCACCAGCTTCGGAAGCTCCAGCGGCATTCCCGCACCCGAAATTATCGCATCTATTCCGCAGCTCAAGGCTTCCTTTATCATTTCCTTGTAATCGGTCGTTACAACCATCGCGTTTATAGCTATTTTCCCTCTACCTTGCGCGTAACTTTTCGCCTTTTCTATCTCTTTTCTAAGCGCTCTCTTTGCCGCTTCAAGCGGTGCTATCGCCGCATCTTGTTCTCTGAAACCGATTAGAGCAGTTGAAATTACTCCCATGCCGCCCTCTCTTGCTACCGCTCCCGCAAGACCGCCCATGGAGATTCCAACTCCCATTCCGCCTTGAATTATGGGTGTTTTGCCATTTACTATACATTTCGCTTTACCTCCGCATCTCAAAAGGACTCGTATTCTTTCATCAATTCTTCAAAAATTGTCCTAAGCGGTTTTATTTCCTTTGCGAATGCCGCCGCTTGTCCTGCCATAAGCGAGCCGTTTTCAACATCTCCTTCTTCTACAGCTTTTCGAAGAGCTCCAAGCGTAAATTTTTCAAGCTCAAGTTTATCATCCGTCATCTGTTCCAATCTTAAATATTCTCGTGTCATAGCGTTTCTAAGACACCTTACCGAACTCCCAACTTGTTTCCCGTTACTACGGTAGATCTGTCTTTTTGCGAGCAATATTTCGTTTTTGTAATTTTGATGTATCGGACATTCAACACTTGCCAGTAATATGGTAGCAATTTGAACTCCAGCCGCACCAAGTATCTCTGCCGCTTTCATCTGCCTTCCGAGTGCTATTCCCCGGCAGCCACGACAGGAACCTTGACACTTTCTACTATCTGCGGAATCAGCACCATACTGGTGAGCTCCCCTATATGTCCGCCGCTTTCCATGCCCTCAGCTATTAACCCGTCTACACCTTCTTTTTCCAACCTTTCAGTGCAAGTGCAACCGACGATACCACAGGAAACACCTTGATGCCCGCATTTTTTTCCACTTTTCTATGTAAACTCCCGGATTTCCGCACCTGTCGTAATGAGTGAAGGCTTTTCATCTTCCAGTAACTTCGCCATTTTCTCCACATCAGGATTCATCATCATCAGGTTTTACACCAAAATGGTTTATTCGTCAAAGCTCTTGCCTTTGCTATTTCTTCTTTCAACTTTTCGGCATTCATAGCCCCTGTTCCTATTATTCCCATAGCGCCTGCATTAGATACTGCCGCTGCAAATTCTCCTGTTGCCACCTGCGCCATTCCTCCTTGAAAAAATAGGAAATTCAATGCCAAATATATCGTTTAAATTCATAATCTCTCCCACATTATATACTCATAAAAATTCCACCGTAGCTGAGTCCTGCACCAAACCCGACCGCTACAATTTTATCGCCGCTTTTAATAATTCCTTTTTCCAAACATTCACTCATGGCAACCGCCACGCTTGCCGCCGATGTATTTCCGTATTTTTCAACATCCACAAAATATTTTTTTCTTCGGATATTTTTAATTTTCGTGCCGCACTTTCTATTATGCGCAAGTTTGCCTGATGAAATATGAACATATCAACATCGTCGACGCTCACCTCTGCGCTATCCAGCAATTTTGTAACACACTCCGGTATCTTTTGAAACCGCAAACCTGTATACTTCCTGTCCCGACATTTGAATTTTACCGCCAAATCCGCCACATTCCAAGATTTCCTTGTTTGCTTCAAGACCGGCAATATTAAAAGCAAACTCCGTCTTCATCTTGCTCTAATATCAAAGCTCGGCGGCATCGCCGAACAGTACACTAAAGTTTTCCTGTCATCCATATCCAAATGTGGGTGAATTTTTCACTGCCTATAAGCAGAATTCTTTTATATCCCTTTAGACAGCAACGCATTTGATACCGTAAGACCGAAAACAAATCCTGCACATGCACCGTTTATATCAAAGCAAAGCGTTTCTCCGTCAAACCCAAGTCTGCCTGCTACCTCCGCAGCCATAGACGGTGCCGCATTATCCGGCGTAAATGTTGCAACTATTACCGCATCTATTTTTATATCATTTTTCTTGCATTTTGAGAGCTTTTTCAGCTGCTGAAACCGCCATATCCACATTTGTTAATTTTTGCAAAAATATCTATTTTTTTATTCCGTCTTTTCCTTTATCCACTCATCATTCGTATCTACATATCTTTGTAAATCCTCATTGCTCACAGGGGCATTCTCCATGTTCATGCCCATAACCGGTAATTTTTATTCCAGCCATATTTTCTCCCACATCCTAAACTACATTCGCTTGATTCTTCGCCAGCTCTTCTCCAACTCTACGCAATTTTTGTAACGATGCTCCGCTACATTTTTCCGCTTTTTAATTTCACTAAGCATTTGTTCAATTCCCATACTAACCGCATCGAAAATATACTCTCGCGCAACACCCGCACCCTGCTCAGGCTCTTTGATTATTTTGTCGCAAATCCCCATTTTGTATAAATCTTCTGCTGTCATTTTCATTACATCACAGGCTTCTTCCCAACGAGCAGCGTCTTTCCACAATATGCTCGCAAAACCCTCAGGCGACAGTATAGAAAAAAACTGCATTTTCGAGCATCAGCATCCTGTCGCATACCCCGAGTGCAAGAGCACCTCCGCTACCGCCTTCACCTATAAAAACCGATATTACGGAACATTTACTCTGGCAAGCTCTGCTATGCACTGTGCAATCGCAATCCCCGCTCCGCGTTCCTCCGCTTCCTTCCCCGGATAAGCTCCCGGAGTATCTACAAATGTTATTATAGGTCTTTTAAATTTTTCCGCCTGTTTTATCAAACGAATTGCTTTTTCTATATCCATCGGGATTAGGCATTCCGAAGCGATATTTTTAAGTTTTCCTCTAAATTTCGCCCTTTCTGCTGTCCAATCACCGTTACACTCATCTCTTTAAAAGATGCAACTCCACCTATGATACTTGCATCTTCACCATACAATCTGTCGCCTGCAAGTTCGATAAAATCATCAAATATATATTTGATATATTCTTTAGCAGTAGGCCTCCCCGCCATTCTGGCTAATTTAATTTTCTGTGCGGCGCTTATCCCTTTACTTTCCATATATATACCTCATACGCTTAATGTCTCGAATGAAGCTCGATTAACTTCGAAAGCATATTTCGCATATCCTTTCTTTCAACTATCATATCAACCATACCGTGCTCATACTGAAAATTTGCACGCTGAAATCCTTCCGGCAGCTTCTCGCCTATCGTCTGCTCTATCACTCGCGGTCCTGCGAAACCTATAAGCGCATCAGGCTCTGCGATGTTAATATCTCCAAGTCCTGCAAAACTTGCAAATACTCCGCCTGTTGTCGGATTCGTCATAACGCATATATATAAAAAGACCTGCCTCACTATGCTTTTTCCACAGCCGCAGCAGTTTTCGCCATCTGCATAAGCGACATTATTCCCTCCTGCATTCTGGCTCCTCCCGATGTTGCAAAAACAACTATCGGCAATCTTTTCTTGGTCGCATACTCGAAGGCTCTCGTTATTTTTTTCTCCTACAACCATACCCATGCTCGCCATCATAAAGCGGTTATCCATCACTGCAATTACAATTTTTTACCGTCCAATTTTGCCGTCCCCATTACAACAGCATCCTTTAGTCCGGGTTTTTTCTCTAGCCTCTCGCAGCTTTTCACTATATCCCGGAAAAATCTAACGGGTTCAGTACTTTTAAGTTCTTACCTATTTCACGAAACGATCCTCGATCTACCGTTTCCTTAATTCTTAAAGCTGCACTCGTCATCGCTCGGTTCTTCACTTCGAACCATCGCTTTTCATCATTTTTAAAAAATACTTTTTCTTTTTCACGAAACGGATTCATAAATTATTCCTCTTTGCTGTCTTTTGCGTTTTCGCTTTCCTACATCCTCAGTTGTTTGTAACAATTTTAGCAACTTGTCAAGCTCGTTATCTATAAACGCCGTAGTGTACTTTCCACGCAAGAACCTCCTGTTATACATTACCAAATGATTGAATTGCAAATGTAGTATCAACTCCGCTTATAATCGTTTCGCTAAGGGCTCTTCGCATTTTTCTAATTGCCTGTAACCTGCTGTTTCCCCATGTAATGATTTTGGCAGCCATAGAATCATAAAACGGGCTTATTTCCGCACCACCGTATAGCGCACTGTCCGTTCTAACTCCAAATCCTGCCGAAAAATGAACGAAATCAATCTTTCCCGGACATGGCGAAAAAATTTTTGAGCGGATCTTCACAACATACTCTGCACTCAATCGCATATCCGCGAAACTCGATATCTTTTTGTCTATACATAAGCGGTAATCCGCTCGCAATTCTAAGCTGCTCCGCTACTATATTTACTCCTGTAACCATTTCCGTTACCGGATGCTCTACCTGAAGCCTTGTGTTCATCTCGATAAAATAAAAATTTTCTTCATCATCAAGTATAAATTCGACCGTCCCTGCGCCCTCATAACCTGAAATTTGAGCTGCGTTAACCGCCGCTTCACAAAGTTTTTCTCTGGTTTTTGATGTAATGCGGATGCCGGCGCTTCCTCTATCATTTTTGATTGCGCCTTTGTATTGAGCAGTTTCGTTCCCCAAGTGTATTACATTTCCGTGCGCATCGGCAAGTATTTGTACTTCTATATGTCTTGGATTTACAACAAGTTTTTCTATGTAAACGGAATCATCGCCGAATGCCGCATTCGCTTCAAGCCTTGCCTGTTCAAAAGCGTTCTTTAGTTCATCCTCGCTTTTGGCTATACGCATACCCTTTCCTCCACCGCCGGCAGAAGCCTTGACCAGTATCGGATATCCCTATTGCGCTTGCAATTTCGAGTGCCGTTTGAATATTTGCCACCGCCCCTGTCAGATCCGCACTACAGGGACACTCGCCTCTTTCATCATTTCCCTTGCCGCCGCTTTGTTCCCCATAAGCTCTATCACTTTTGCAGAAGGACCTATAAATTTAATCCTGTTATCCTCACAAAGCCGCGCAAATTCCGCATTTTCCGAAAGAAATCCAAACCCCGGATGTATAGCATCACATCCGGTTCCCAATGCCGCCTCTATAATGTTGCTCATTTTTAAGTAACTTTTTTGCGGACTTGCTTCTCCCTATACATACCGCCTCGTCCGCAGTCATTACATGAAGCGCATCTTTATCTGCGGTAGAATATACGCTTACAGTTTCAATCCCCTGATCCAGACATTCTCTCACAACTCTGAGTGCAATTTCACCTCTATTGGCAATTAAAACTTTTTCTCAGCATCTTTCTACCTCAAACAGTACTTCATCAAATTGAACCATTTTTACCATTTTGGCAACAGCCATTCTTCACTATCAGATCGTATGGTGCGCATAGTTCATTCATTATTTTCATAGCTTCGATAATGCACATTGTATCGCCCTTTGCCACGCGTTTCCCGATTACAGCAAAATCTTTCCGCATCCGGCGCAGGCGCAAGGTAAACAGTTCCTACCAATGTCGCTCTTATTTCTTCATCGCTTTTTCACATCTATCAGCTTTTTCGACGCCTACGCTCACAGGCTTTTCTTCCCGTTCTGCGTATACACGCGGTTCGCTTTTCGCCTCGACCTTTGACAATCGGAGTTTGAAATCGGGGATTTCAAACCCAATTCTATCAAAGAATGCTCAGCTAAATTGTGTGATTATCTCATGCAATCTTTTTTTGTGCATCCATATCCTACTCCTGCTGGTATTTCTCAACACAAGCAACTATATCTCCCACCGTTTTCATAGCAAACAGCTCATTATCAGGAATTTTAATATCGAATTCATCCTCAAGCGACATTACCAGTTCTACCGCATCAAGAGAATCTATTTTTAAGTCGTCCCCTATCAAAGCCTCCGGTGATATTTTATCTGCATCACATCTCAAAGTTTCTACCATTACCTTTTTACTGTTTCAAAAAATCATATTTAACCTCCAATTTAAATTAAAATATTTTATTTAAATTTTTATTTAAAAATTTTAAATAATTCTGTGTAATAATACTACCGTTTATCCAAAATGTCAACTATTTTTTTACAAAACTGCTTGGAATTTTTCCAAGCAGTTTTTATATTAACTTTTTGAATATCGGAGTTAAGATTTTTAGTATATAAACTAACTTTAAAGTGCACCGTGTTCTGCAAGTCTTTTTGTATGTTTTCGTATCTTTTCGTTCGCATATCCTCCGTCATCTCGAACAGAGTATTTGCTACTTCAGGGAATTCCCTTTTCAAGTGAAGAATACCTGACTTGTCCCAATATAAACTCCTTAAAGTTGCCGTTTGGTGCTTTCGAATCCAAGATAAACGGATTTTTGCCTTCTTTCTTGAGGCTAGGATTGTATCTATATAGATTCCAGTATCCTACATCAACCGCATCTTTTATGTTTTCCTGCGCCTTATTCATGCCTTTTTCAGACCGTGATTGATGCAAGGCGAATAAGCTATTATAAGCGACGGTCCGTCATAAGCCTCCGCCTCCAGTATTGCTTTCATAAGCTGGTTTTTTTATCGGCTCCCTATACCTACCTGAGCTACATAAACATAGCCGTACGACATCGCCATTAGTCCCAAATCCTTCTTTTTGATGCGCTTTCCTGCCGCTGCAAACTTAGCTATCGCTGCGGTCGGTGTCGCCTTTGATGCCTGTCCTCCTGTATTTGAATAAACCTCCGTATCAAATACCAGCACATTTATGTTCTCACCGGAAGCAAGCACATGGTCAAGACCGCCATATCCTATGTCATATGCCCAGCCGTCGCCGCAAAGCGCCCAAACTGATTTTTCACGAGGTAGTCCTCATGCTCTTTAATATCTTTTTAGTATTTTTTTCAAGCTCTTTGTTTTCGCACTTGTGCTCCGAAATAGCTGCCATCACAGCTTCGCTCGCCTTGCGGGTTTCCTTACTGTCTTCCTTTTTCTCTATCCAATAAGCAAATGCCGTCTTGAGCTTATCGTCATTCTCACATCCGAGCGCTATCGCTTCCTGCATACGCTGCTCCAACTTTTTCTCGGATATGTTTTACAGCAAGCAACATTCCATAGCCATACTCCGCATTATCCTCAAACAGTGAATTTGCCCAAGCAGGTCCCTTGCCGTTTTCATCCTGACAGTAAGGCATTGCAGGTGCAGAAGCTCCCCAAATAGAAGAACATCCTGTTGCGTTTGCAATTAGCATCTTATCTCCAAATAGCTGCGTTATCAACTTTATATACGGTGTTTCACCACAACCTGCGCACGCACCGGAAAAACTCCAAATACGGTTTTACAAACTGGCTTCCTTCACATTTTCCCCTGTCAGCCAAGTCCGGTTTTGATTTTACGGTCGTAGTAAACTTCCAATTTTCCCTTCTTCTTCCATTTCAGCAAGCGGCTTCATCTCCAGGGCTTTGTTTTTCGCAGGACATATATCGGCACAATTTCCACATCCTGTGCAATCGTGCGCCGACACCTGTATCCTATACTTAAGTCCTTTCAAATCTTTCCCTGTCGCATCCAACATTGTAAAACTTTCAGGCGCATTTGCAGCTTCGCCCTCATCAAGCAAAAACAGCCTTATTGCAGCATGCGGACAGACAAACGAACATTGATTACACTGTATGCAATTTTCGTGATACCATTTTGGTACGCTCACCGCTATTGCCCTCTTTTTCGTAAGCGGATGTGCCCGACGGGAACGTTCCGTCTTCGCGTCCTGTAAATATGCTGACAGGTAATTTTTCGCCCTCTTGTCTATTCATCGGAATCAGTACTTCCTCGATAAACTCAGGTACGAACTCTTTTTGCCCGCTTCTTCAGTCGCATTTGCCCATTCTTTTGGAACTTCGATTTTGATTAAGTTTGCAACACCTATATCAACGGCTTTGTAATTCATGTCAACAATATTTTGACCTTTTTGCCGTAACTTTTTTTCTATACCTTCCTTTAGGTACTTGACCGCATCGTCAATCGGAATTACCTTTGCCAGCTTAAAGAAGCCCGCCTGCATTATCATATTGATTCTGGTGCCGAGTCCTATCTCGTCCGCATATTTAATTGCGTCGATTACATAAAAATTCCGCTTCTTTTTTTAGCAAGCTGTCTTTTTAAAAAGCGCAGGCAAGTTTTCCGTAAGCTCTTCTACCGTGCCCCCATGTACAGTTAAGTAAGAATGTACCGCCTTTACGCAAGTCGTGAATCAAATCGTATTGATTTATGTATGCAGGATTGTGGCACGCAACAAAAATCCGCACTGTTTATCAAGTATGTGGATTTTTATCTTATGTTTTTCCAAATCGCAAATGGGATATTGTAACTCCGCCGGATTTCTTCGAATCGTAAGCAAAGTAACCCTGTGCATTCAAATCGGTCTTGTTTCCGATAATTTTGATAGCCGTCTTGTTTGCACCTACTGTACCGTCCGAACCTAATCCCCAGAATTTGCATCTTATTGTGCCTTCTTCTTCATGTGCAACACCTTCTTCAAACGGTAATGATTTTCCGGTTACATCATCTTCTATTCCCACCGTAAAATCGTTTTTGTATTTTCGCTTGCAAGATTTTCGTAAACTGCATGTATCATGCCAGGCGTCGTATCCTTTGAACCCAATCCGTATCTGCCTCCAAAAACTGCAGGCGGATTTTCCTGTTCAAACAGAAGCGTTCTAACATCCTGATATAGAGGTTCGCCAAGCGCTCCCGGCTCCTTTGTTCTGTCCAAAACAGCGATTTTTCACCGTCTTCGGCAGCACTTCCATAAAATATTCCTTTACGAAAGGTCTATAAAGCCTTACTTTTATAAGTCCGACTTTTTCGCCCTTTGCAACCATATGGTTTACTGTTTCTTCTATTGTTTCGCATACCGAACCCATAGCAACTATTATATTTTCAGCATCAGGTGCACCGACATAATCAAACGGTTTGTAAGATCTGCCCGTAAAGCTCGCTAATTTGGTTCATATAATCAAGTACTATTTCCGGCAATGCCTCGTAATATTTGTTCGCAGATTCCCTAGCTTGGAAGAAAAATATCAGGGTTTTTGCGCAGTACCTCGAATTACAGGATGTTCAGGATTCAGCGCCCTGTTCCTAAATTCAAGAAGGGCTTCTTTGTCCAAAAGTTTTTCGAAATCCGCATAATCTATAACATCTATCTTTTTGAATTTCGTGAGATGTTCTGAATCCGTCAAAAATGTAAAAACGGTATTCTGGATTTAATTGACGCAAGATGCGCTATACCTCCAAGATCCATTACTTCCTGAACCGAAGCGGATGCAAGCATAGCAAAAACCGGTCTGTCTTGTTGCCATTACATCCGAATGATCGCCAAATATGCAAAGCGCATGCGTAGCTACAGTTCTTGCAGCAACGTGGAATACCCCCGGCAGTAATTCTCCCGCCATTTTATACATATTCGGTATCATCAAAAGCAAACCTTGCGATGCTGTAAAGCGCTCGTTGTGAGCGCACCTGCTGCAAGTGAACCGTGAACAGTTCCTGCCGCACCGCCCTCCGACTGCATTTCAGCTATTCTAACCTTTTGCCCGAATATATTTTTCTTTCCGTGGGCTGCCCATTCATCTACGGTTTCCGCCATATTCGATGATGGCGTTATAGGGTAAATAGCTGCAACATCGGTGAACGCATACGCAACATGTGCCGCTGCGGTATTCCCGTCCATAGTTTGCATATTTCGCTTCTTTTCTTCGATATTTGACATATCTCCTCCCTAATTTCGGTGTTTCTTTTTCCCTCTTCCTACATTATTATATACATTAAAAATGCTATTCTAAACAAAAATAATACTACACCATATAAAGAGCATTGTCAAGATGTATCCACAAAAATACAAAACCCTTTGGGTTTATTTCCAAAGGGTTTAAATTTTTAATTAGCCCGACTTACTCTTCGTCTTTTCTTCTACCAATAATCATTACCGCTCCCGCAGCTGTCAGTAAAAAGACCAAACGCAAAATAAACTTTAAAGCCGTATCCTCCTGTTTTAGGGCAAGATAGCCGCTAGCGGCACATCTTCGTCAATCAAGACATATTCCATAGTTCCGTCAGGTTTCATATGCTTTACATAATTTCCAAGAGGTACTCCATTTTCATCTATTACGGTTATCTCGTTTGGACTAGTCGAATCGTTAGGATTCGGAATACTGTTTCTCGAAACCGACGGCCTTGAAGGCGTAGATGGTGTACTTGGCGTACTTGGCGTAGGCGTTGTATTTGGAGTTACAGTATCAGGATTTGTAGTATTAGGTTTATTGGCTTCAGGAGTAGTATTATTCGGTTTATCATTTCCTGCCGTATTCCCGGTGTTTTTAGGCTCTGAACTTGCAGTGAGTGTAATTGTAAAGCCCTTTTCCTGATTGCCACTTACCTCAACTTTGTAACCTTCCAAAGATGCTTTTACAATATATTTGTTCTCTTGCTCATAGCTGTCCACCTTAGGTAAAGTTTCTTTTGATTTTCCAAAGTCCCGCTTTTAGTCAATTCCAGATCTTTTTAGCTTTACCTCCTTATATTTAGGTATCAACTTGCCTTCATTATTGTATGCGTTTCATTTTCTCTATCTCTTACAACTTGTATCAATGTTGCGTTTATCTTTTCCGGCTGCTTATCTGCTGCCAAATCGGAATTGTCGGCATTTTTCCATACTGCATTGACATTTGCATCTATCATTTGTCTTTTGTATACAAATGTAACTTCAGTCTTTTTGTAGCCAACATCGTACCCGTTGTAATGCTCACCATTATACGAAACCTCTTTTACCAGTTCAGTCTTTTTAGGATCCAGAGTGATTTTGTATGTATTATCCGTAGCTGCAAGGTTCTCAGGTGTAGATACTTTAACAAAATCATATCCCGTAACAGTAGGCGCTTTGAATGTTACCCTATCTGCCAGCTTTAGTTTTGCGACCTCAAACCACTTTGACGCCTTGCCGTCATAATATCTTTCAGCGGAATATTCCCCATTCTTTTTCACCGCTCGGTGTGTTTCTTGTCCATGTTCCACTTTAAGATAATATTGTATAAATACTCTCCTTCCGGCAAAGGATTCCCTTTTTCATCTACAAGTTTAAATTCAAAGGCTACGGGGTTAAAAGTATGCGCAGTTGCTTCACTATCGTCTACTGCATTGTCCGTAACATAATTTCCGTCTTTATCCACTCTATACAGAGCCACCTTTTGTTGCGCCATACTCCGGATACCAACCGTCATTATTTTTGAAATGTATCATGTCCTAACCTCCATAGAAAATCCTCATTTGCTCCATAAAGATATTTTCGTCTCTTGTTCGGATCGTACACGTGAAACTTTGTTATCTGCGACGGGAAATTTAAACTTTTCAATAATCCGCTTGCAAATGTTCGGTTAGCCAAATTATCTAAACTTGCATCTAAATTTTTTTATAATCAAAGTTCACATTCTTTAGAGCGCTCCTACGGGAATCAGTTTCGTCAAAAAACATGGCTGTTATCTTCTTTGTAAGTTGCATCTACTCTAGTATTATTCTTTACATTGAATCTGTCAATCCTCTCTATCGGGTTAGCAGCAAAGGAGGCAACACCGACCGAAGGTACTACTCCGTTGAAATCCAGCTCTGTAATCTTGTTTGTGCTAAATGCCATATCGCCTATATATTCCAGAGATTCAGGTATAATAAATTTGCCCGCTATACCCAAATTTTTGAATCCCATATATCCAATCGCTTTTAATGGTATGCTTTCCCTCGTCATTTTGTGCAAACTCTATTTCAAGCTTTCTTTCGTGTTCATCATCAACAAGAAACGGATAGTTTCCTATGTACTCTACACTTGCAGGTATTACGAGCTTGCCTTTTGTAGCTTATTGCTGCGGAATGCACCAAGTTCTATAACCCTAACATTTTTTCGGAATAGTTAGGCTCTCCAGTTCATTAAAAGGCAAATAAATCTGACGGTATTGCTACTCCTTCGATGTCCTCTATTGTTTTGTAACCTAAAATTAAGCCCGTCTTTGTAGGTTTAACCTTGTCAAAAGTACCCCAATCTACCTCTTTGATCTTATTATTCTGAAACGCTGAATGCCTAATCGTTTCTATATCGTTATTAAATACAACTTTCTCTATCTTATTGCCATAAAAAGCGTGTTCGCCCAGTGTTTTTTTAAGTTTTCCGAAGGGTAACCGTTCCTCCGATTCCAGACATATTAAATGCATTATTGTCAATTATTTTCAGCTTCTTATTCGCACTGAAATCAACCGATTTAAGTTTTGGATTTTCGCTAAATGCGGAACCGCTAATTTCCTCAAGACCTTCGTTGAATTTTACTTCAACAATATCGCAGTGTTCAAAAGCTTTCGGTCCTGTTTTTTCCATACTTTCCGGCAGTTCTAGTATTATGTCTTTTCCTACCAATTTCCCTCTAAACGGTTCTTTGCCATCCCCATTATAATATACATCTTGTATATTTAATGTGGAATCAAATTTTACTCTTATTACTCCTACATCCTCTTTTGCAACCAGCTCGTTAAATCTCTGAGGATTGAAAGCAGTTACTGTTCCGTGGTCGACAGTAATATCCCTACTGTCAAACACTATGGTTTCTTCCTTAAGCTGCTTTTCAGCTTGCCCCGATGCCGGAGGCTGAGTTGCTCCTCCTGTGCCCACCTCGGTTTCTGCAAACGCATCTAATGCTCCGATTGGCAGCATCGAGGGGTACTAATAGCAATGCCATCAGCACTCCTAAAATTCTTTTGCTCATCTTTTTCTCCTTTTGTCAAATTCTTGTTTGTCTTACCTTTTGAATACTGCTTTTTATCAGTACAAACATTCAATACATTTTTACCCTTTATTTTCTCCAATAAAACAACTGGTTTTACTATGTATTTTTAAAAACTATTTTTATTATATTTTTGTTATATCCTAGCTAATTGGTGGTACAATTATGACTATGAACAAAAATAAACATTATTTGTTTTTATAACAAATTTTAAGGAGGGTTTTAGAATGAAAGAAATTAAAAGAAATGAACTTAGATACACAATGCGTACATGGTACTTACAGAGCAAAAAGCAGGGAGCCTCAGGTAATTCCTCTAATACAAAAGCACAACTTTCAGGTACGATACATCAGATGGGCTCGCTAAACTATTCGACTTGCAAAGTGCTACACCGTTTTACTCAAGACTCGGAAACCCCTACGGTAGACGCTCTTGGAGACAAATTAGCTTTACTCGAGGGTGGAAGCGCCGGTATTGCAACATCTTCAGGTATGTCTGCCGCTTTCATCACAGTTTTGCAACCTATGCCAAGCAGGAGATAATATCATCTCTGCAAGCAATATCTACGGCGGTACTTTCACAACTTATTCTCGGTTTCTCTAAAAAGCGACTTGGCATCACTGTTCGATTTGTTGATCAGGATGCAAGCGAAGAAGAAATTTTGAAGCGCGCTGATTGAAAACACAAAAGGTATATTTGCTGAAACGCTTGCGAACCCGGCTCTTTGTGTCTTGGATTTTGATAAATTTGCAAGAATCGCTAAGAAAATCGGTGTACCTCTAATCATAGATAACACTCTTGCTACACCTGCACTTTTGCAGACCTATAGAGCACGGTGCGGACATTGTAATTCACTCAACAACAAAATATGCGGACGGGCACGCAACATCTGTTGGCGGAGCAGTAGTTGAAGCAGGTAAATTTGATTGGTGTGCTTCTGACAAGTTCCCTATGCTTTTCAAAACCTGACGACAGCTACCACGGTCTTTGCTTCGCAGAAGCATTCGGCAGCGTTGCTTTCGTTGTAAGACTTAGAGCTGTAATGCTTAGAGACTTCGGTACTGCAATGTCTCCAATGAATGCTTTCCTTACAAATCAGGGGCTTCAAACTCTACATGTATCGTATGCAAAGACACAGCGAAAACGCTCTTGCTCTTGCAAAGTACTCGAAAAAAACACGACAAGGTTGAATGGGTAAAATATCCCGGTTTGGAAAACGATGCATACCACGAACTTGCTAAAAAATATCTGCCAAACGGTGCAAGCGGAGTCCTTACATTCTGCGTAAAAGGCGGAAGAGAAGCAGGTGATAAATTCCTCTCCGCACTAAACCTTACAAGTTTGGAAGTCCACGTGAGGTGAAATTAGAACTGCCGTTTTACAGCCTGCAACTACAACACACAGACAGCTTTCAGATGAACAGCAACTAAGCGCAGGTATCGAACCCGGTTTGATTCGTGTTACTGTGGGTATAGAGTCAATAGACGATATTATTGAAGATTTCACTAACGCACTGGCTCAATGCTAATTTAAGAAAGCTAACACTTAATGTCTTCAAGTTTGGAAAATAGGAGAAATTTATGCCAATAATAATTCCAAGCGGTTTGCCTGCTCGCGATACCCTAAACAAAGAAAATATCTTTGCTATGGACAATATCCGAGCAGGTGCTCAAGATATAAGACCGCTGAAAATACTCATAGTAAATTTGATGCCGACTAAAATAGCAACCGAAACACAGCTTGCCAGAGTTCTTGCAAATACGCCTATTCAAGTTGAGCTCACTTTGGTTGCGATGGACAGCCACAATTCAAAAAATACATCTCAGGATCACATGAATTCATTTTACAAAACGCTCGCGGAAATCAAAGAAGATTTCTTCGACGGAATGATTATAACAGGTGCTCCTGTGGAAACGCTGGCTTTCGAAGATGTCGACTATTGGGATGAGCTGTGTAAAACTTTTTCGAATTTTTCCAAGACAAATGTGTATAGCAGCATGCACATTTGCTGGGGCGCGCAAGCAGCACTTTACTACCATTACAATATAGATAAAAAACTCCTGGATCAAAAGGTATTCGGTGTGTTTGAGCATAAAGTGATAAGTCCGTTCACCCCTCTTGTAAGAGGTTTCGACGAGGTTTTTTACGCTCCACATTCAAGACATACGGAAGTTCGTGAGGAAGATATACTTAAATGCCCAAATTTAAAGATTTTGGCAAAATCCGATAAAGCAGGACCTCATATAATTTCTACTGAAAACGGAAAGCAGATTTTCGTGCTTGGGCATCAGGAATACGATAAGGAAACTCTGGCAAACGAGTATTTTCGAGTTTAAATAAGGGACTCAAAATCGAAGTCCCTTGTAACTATTTTAGAAATGATGATCCGAAAGACGAAATTTTGTTCAGATAGCGCTCTCACGCTTCTCTTTTGTTTTTCAAATTGGCTAAATTATTATGTTTTACCAAGAAAACGCCATACGATTTATCTCGTATCGGAAAATCGTAGTTTAATGCTCAATCTCTCGGAGATTATAGTTTAATGCCGCACCAATTACTATAACCGCTCCGATCATCGAAAATTTTACCGATGATTTCACCATAAAATATTGCTACAAGTATAGGGATTCAATATCGGCTCTATGGTAGATGTAAGCGATGCAGTAACAGGCGACACATAGTCCAGTCCCTTGGATAAAAATATAAATGCGACCGCAAATTGTAACACTCAAGAGCAAGCACAAGTAAATATATGCTTACGGTATGCTCCGTTTCTCCAAAATATGCAGGTATACCTGCTAACGTTCCAAATACAAACGATATCAATAGCGACGATTCAAAGTCGCTATTTTTAATGTCTTGAGCATAAATACGACCGCATATGTGAGTCCTGAAAATATCGCCATAAAGTTTCCGGGGAGCGATTTTGCAGACAGCTCGTCGAGGAAGAAACAGGCTATACCTATTATTGCCGCAACACATGTAAACACAGCAAGTTTGCTCGGTTTTTTTCTTGAATACTATCCATAGTATCAATATCAAAACATCGGTTCTGTAAACTGAAGCGCTATCGCGTTACCTGCTGTTGTATATTTTTGTCGCCATTACAAAAAGAAGCTCATCAAAAATTACAGACTGCACCAAAGAAAAACAGTCTTATTAAATTTAAATTTATGCCCGATACATTTCATGTATATGTATATTACCACAAATGCAGGTATGCTGCGTATTCCGTTTATCGCTTCGGGCGACCACGGGATTTCCTTTATTAAGATGCCTCCTAAACTGAAAAATATTGCAGAAATAAGTACATAAATCGTGCCTTTCGTTTTCAGCTTCTTGTTTATTTCAGTATCTGCCATATCGACTCTCTCTTAGTATTATTTTCCCAAGATTTCCATTGTTGCAGAATTTAATCTCCAAAAATGTATTATCTCCATCTTTATATTTACCCCATATTCCCGAAACCTCAATCTCCTGATCGAGGCGAAGGGTAATCCTGCGGCACTTTAAAGTCGCCGTCGCGCACAAATTCCAAACCTTGCTGGCAGCAAGCGGCAGCATCTGAAAATAAATACAAAAATGATAATACGCAGTTCCGTTCGGATCAGGCTCTCCGTAATACTGTCCTCGTACCTTTATCGTCTTTCCTTCAAATTTTTCAGGTTCCAGCATCATACTGTATACCTGTGCATAAAAGCATATTTCCGTTAAGCTCACGAAGATCGACTGTGTCTTTATCTTCGCCTGCACTCTGAGTTTGCATTTTGCTGAAATCCGGATGCCCTGCCTTATTAGATTTTTCTGTAATCGTTACATCCGACTTGTCCCCGCAACCCTGCAAAAATATCGTAAGCGTTAATATTAGCGCCGCTACCGAAATTATTTTTATTTAACATTATATAGTACCGCCCTTTATGATTTTTTTGATGCCGCACAAAAGCCTAGAAAAAACAACCATATCTATCACTACTATGCTTTGCGCCGACGGTGTTCCTTTCATTATCGAAAAACAACATTCCGAAAACTGAGCAGACAACAGACAAAAACAGCAGAGCAGATTACTACCTGCTTGAAGCTGCTGAATATGCGCATTGCAGATAGTGCAGGAAATACTATTAACGCAGATACCAAAAGTGAACCGACAAGATTCATCGCAAGCACTATTATCACGGCAGTAATTATCGCAATCATAAAATTGTATCTTTTGACTTTTAATACCTGTAGCTTTCGCAAATGTTTCATCAAAAAGTTACCGCAAAATATCTTGTTATAATAAATCGCAAATACCAGCACGACCACTATTGACATAACTATACATATTGCCACTTCCAATTTAGTCAATGTCAAAATAGATGTGGAGCCGAAAAGCGTGCTGCACACATCTCCGCTTACATTTGCGGATGCGCTGAACACATTGACAAGCAAATATCCTATGGCGAGTGCCGACACCGACATCATAGCTATTGCCGCATCGCCCTTGAGCTTGGCGCTTTCTCCCGCGTTTAGGGAGAAAAGCCGCACACGCTATGGTTGCAGGCATCACAAGTACTATATCGCTGGTTAAATTGATAACTATCGCAAACGACATTACACCGAACGCAACGTGCGAAAGCCCGTCGCTAATGAGCGAAAAAAACGCTTTAATACCAGCGTTACCCCAAGGAGCGACGAGCATAGCGAAATAAGCGTGCCTACTATAAGCGCATTTCGCACAAATTCATAATCAAGATAAAATTGTAATTGCTGTAAAAAAATATTGAAATACTTGCATAAGTTTCCCTTATTTCAATGCCTCTTTCAAGACATTCAAATTTTCCTGCATAATTTTTAAATATGTTGCCCCGTCCTCTATCTGCTTCTTATCAACGGTTTGCATAGAATTTAGGGTAAGTATCTTTGCCGATTTTTTTCCTTGCTGTTTGCCACGATTGTTTTAGCAATTTTCTTATCGGATTTGTCTATGGTAAGGATTGTATTTAATCCCAAGTCATCCACTTTTGCCCGAAAGGAATGCAACGGTTTCAAAGCTCGCCTCAGTTTCTGCCGAGCAACCTACGAATGCGGCAAAATAATCTATACCGTAATCATCCACCAAATACCTAAACGGAAATCTGTCGCCGAACAATACAGTCTTGTTTGTTGCACTCGACACTGTTTTTCATATTCTGCGTCCAAAGCAGAAAGTTTTTCGATATAGCTTTTTGCATTTTCGCTAATCTTATCTTTGTTTTCAGGATTGATTTCTTCCAACTTATCAGCCAGTACCGCACAAAATAGTTTCAGCGTTCTTTAGTGAAAGCCACACATGCTCATCGTACTCTACTTCTTCTGCATCATGGTCATGATCTTCGTGTTCATCTGCATCGTGCTCGTCGGCATCGTGTTCTTCATCCTCCGCTTGCATTCCCTCTTTTACTTCTTCCTGCTTAACATTCTCGCCTAAAATCTGCATTAAGCTAATTGCACTAAAATCTTCTCTATGAATGTCCTCTATAGCATCGTCCACCCAGTCATCCGATTCGCCACCTACATATACAAACAAATTGCTTTCTTTAATTTTAATCATGTCGTCTGCTGTAGGTTGATAGCTATGTAGATCTACACCTTTGTCCTGAAGCAAAGTCAATTCCACGTTTTCAACTCCTGCAGTAGCTCCGAAATCAATCGTAGCTTGGAAATGTCGTACAAACTATTTTGATTTTATCGCTCTTCTCCTCGCTTGTGCCGCACGCTGTAAGCATAAACATTGCAGTTACAAGCACCATAGCAAATACCAATCCTCTTTTGAAATACCCTCTTACTTTTTTTACTCATAATATTCCTTTCCTTTCAAGTTACACAAATTGCCATTTCTTACAATTTGCCATAGAATTAAAAAGTTAGCTTCCGCTAACGTTTAATATAATATCACTTTTTTTAATTTTTGTAAAGTCTATTCTTCTGCACGCATTATAACAACTCCCAAATTCCTGAATTTTTTCTATAAATTTTTTTCATATCCTCGCTCAATATGATATATTTCAGAAATCTCCGTTGTTCCTTCAGCCGTAAGTGCCGCAAGCACCAGCGCAGCTCCTGCACGCAAATCGGTAGCAATCACCTGTGCTCCTTGCAAAATCTTATTTCCACCAACATGTGCCGACTTATTTTCTATCTTTTATATTAGCACCCATTCTATTCAACTCGCCTACATGCATATATCTATTTTTCGAAAAACCGTTTCATACACCACACTATTGCCTTTTTACAGTAGCGAGCAATGCCATAAACTGCGGCTGCGCATCTGTCGGAAAGCCCGGATAAGGTAACGTCTTGATGTCCGTCGCAATCAAATTTTTGCCTATCGCATCAACTATCATTTCATCATCCGTGTACGCAATTTCAACGCCGCACTCTCTGAGTTTTTGCGATTATCGGTTTTACATGGTCGGTAAAAATGTTTTTGATGTGAATTCTTCCACGTGTAATTGCCGCAGCAATCATAAAAAGTAACAGCCTCAATTCTGTCCGGAATCACCGTATGCTTTGCGCCATGTAAAGACTCGACACCCTCTATCTTAATTGTATCCGTTCCCGCTCCTTTTATCTTGGCTCCCTATCTTGTTTAAAAATTCGCAAGGTCGACAATTTCAGGTTCCTCTGCAACATTTTTCGATTATCGTAGTGCCTTTCGCGAGCGTCGCTGCCATAATTATATTTTCTGTCGCCCCTACACTCGGAAAATCCAAATATATAGTGGCTCCGACAAGTCCGTCGCTGACAGCCCTCAACATAGCCGTCTTTTTCAATTACCGTAGCTCCAAGAGCTTGAAATCCCTTTTAAATGCAGGTCTATCGGTCTTGCCCCTATCGCACAGCCGCCGGAAGAGCTAATCTGGCTTTTCCCGCACGCGCCAAAAACAGGCCCCATAGCCAATATGGATGCCCTCATTTTTGAAAGGACATATGGAGCTTCACACGATTTTAACTCTCTAATTTGCGTTTTAACCTCGCTCGTTTCAGGATTGTGTGTAAGCTCTGCGCCCAATTCCAAGAGCAGCTCTTTCATTACGCTCACATCGCGAAGATCAGGCACTTCGTAAAGCTCGCATGCCTCGTCGGTAAGAATCGTAGCAGCCATTATCGGCAATACCGCATTTTTGCTCCGCTTATCGTAACCTCTCCATTGATAGGTTTGCTTTGCTGAATCAAATATTTTGCCAAGTTTTCCTCCAAGAACTAAATTTTTTTCCAGCCTCTTTAACATCAGCTCCTTATTAGAAGCATACATAACGGCTGTTTCGCGCGAAATTTGTCCCGCTCTCACCATTTCTACTATGCTGTTATCCATCATCACCATGCCTTCCTCTTTTCCCGAAGCTATAACACTATCTATCTGATGGATTTTATTTTCTCTAATCATATTTTGTATCGCACTGTTTAAATTCATGATTTCAAAAAGCAGGCCTTGTGTTGTCATCTTCACATGGAATGAGCTGCTGCGATATAACAGCCCTGAGCACCATAGAAAGCTGAACCCTTATTTGATTTTGTTGATTTTCAGGGAACGCATCAACCACACGGTCTATCGTATTTGCCGCTCCTATCGTATGTAGCGTAGATATAACAAGATGTCCCGTTTCTGCCGCCGTCATAGCAGTTCTAATAGTTTCAAAAATCACGCAGCTCTCCCAAAAAGTATTACATCGGGTGCCTGTCTAAGCGCCGCTCTAAGTGCCGACCACGTAATCTTCGGTATCCGTAACGATTTCTCTTTGGGTTACTATACTTTTGTTGTGCCTGTGCAAAAACTCAATAGGGATCTTCGAGCGTAATAATATGAGCATTTCTAGTCTTGTTGATTTCGTCTATAATACACGCAAGCGTCGTACTTTTACCACTGCCTGCAGCTCCCGTAACAAGCACAAGTCCTTTCTTGAACTTGGCAACATTCATCACCTCAGCAGGAATATGAAGTTTGGTGTAATCCGGAAGACTAAAGCTGACAACACGTATTACACATGCAAGCGAACCTCTCTGTTTAAAAAACGCTCACCCTAAATCTGGAAAGATCGGCAACCGCAAAGAAAAGTCATCGTCGCCCGACTCCTCTACTCTCGCCATACTCCTTCCGCCTGCCATAGCGTAAATCTCGGTAATCATGCTACGCATATCAGCTATAGATATTCCTCTATCCTGTTCGGTAGCGGAAATTCGGCCTTTTATTTTCATCGAGCAACCTACTCCGGGTATCATAAATATATCCGAAGCCTCAGCGTTAACGGCTCTGCTCAAGATGTCTATCAATACAGCCTTATGATCTTCCATTTCACTCTCCAGTCCAAAACCGGCATATCCGTAGATATTTCGTATTCTTCTTTATTTAAAATTTGCCACTCTTTTACTTTAAAGTTTTGTTTTCCTGCCGAAATTTCTCCGACACTAGGAATTTCCAAAGATATCTTCAACATCTGCTCATAAGCCGTGTCAATAGTAAAAGTAAGACTTGAAGCCTGTCTGTCCGCCGCTTCCGAAAAACTCGTTTTTCAAGTCCCTGCCACAATCCGTCAGTACCGCTCGGCGCAAGTTCAATCAGCTTTTCATTTACCTGCTTTTTTTAATATCTCACCTTCTGTATCCGCCGCATAATACGACTGCGTCGCCGCAAGTGATTTCTTTGCAAGCGCATAATCCGCTCTTGCACTACTAAATGACAGCACACAAAATATCACTATACAAACTACTGTAAAAATCAGCAAAAGCGAGCTGATTCCTACTTGTATGCCGGTCATTTTTCGCTTCTCGTGTTTCTTTAACCTCTTGCATTTTACACCTTCATCGTATATTTTGCAAGCGATAATTCACATACATCGCCAAGCAATACACTCTTTACTTTACACTTTCCAACCACTACTCCGTCTGAAATTTTGTAATCGATTTTAAGCTCATATTTATTGTCATATTTATTATTTAAGCTATCCTCGATTTTTAATTTCCACCTTTAATTGCTTTTTCGTCGTCGGTATCAATTGCTTTCACCTGCTCTACTGCAGCTGACGCTACAAGAGTTCCCTCGTTCATCGCACTTGCAAGTCTACTGAACTGATCGGATTTTTGCGAACAAACTTACACATATGGATGCGCAGATAGCGAAACATCAATACCACAAATATAAAATTCCATAAGGAAAAGTTTAGATTTCGATGCACCTTTTCATCCTTATTCACTTCGCAGATGAAGGAAAAACTTCATCCACCCTTTCGTTCTTTTTCGCACTCTCTCCCGTAAGTTTGACACTTAGCAAGTCTTCTTTTTCCATCTTGAATTGCATTCCTTCAAGTGCCATAATGTCAAGTCCGTCTTCCAATGCCACCGAACTGTCCTCGGAAGCGAACAATTCTTTTAATTTACCGTCTTTTTACATAAATTTTCGTATAATAAGCAACATCGTCATACTTCTCTGTAATTTTAAGTACAGAAATGTCCCCTTGCTCTTCTACCGAAATAGCGCCAGAAGTATCTTGCTGCCTAACCTTACTCGAAACATAAGAAAGCGCGGTAGAACTATTAAAAATTCTCCGTTGCTCTTTCATTGATTTTCTCATACACATCAGCGCCGAAAACTATAGTCAAAGTCCGCTAATCATTAAAGACAATAACAATATTATGCTGAACAGGATTTGCATCGCTTGTCCTTGATTTTTTTCTTTGTATTGTTTAACATATCGCCCCTACACTTCACTACCGTTATGCTTGGCATCACATTAGAGGCAAACCCCTCATAAAAACACCGCATAACTATCTTTGTCAATTTGCAAGCCATAATTTTCTTCTAAATAATCAACCGACGAAGGATATCTGCCCTCGATTGCATAGCACTGAACCGAAGCCTTTCTAACAGCTTCTTGCAGCGTTTTTTCTCTCTCCGTACCGGTTTTTTCATTTTATTGCCGTAAGTAAATATGAAAACACGAAAACTAAAAGCTACAAATATTGCAAAACGCCCTAATATATCCTTTTCATATTTTTATCCCCTTACATTCCAATGCTTGTCATTATGCTTATCAGAGGAAGCATCACAGACACTAAAATCAAGCCGACAATTAGAGCTAACGCAATTACGATGCTCGGCTCAAATCTCCCTATAAACAAGTCTATTGCCTCATCTATATTTTCTTCGTATCTGTCAGATAATGCAGAGAATACCATCTCCGATTTACCGGCTCTATTTCCGACCTTTATCATCTGCAAATCCATTTCCTGTAAAAGTCCCGTGTCCTTGAGCGCTTCATACGAATTCTCACCTGTTTCCAACCTAAACGCACACTCTTCGAGCAGCTTCGCATACTTTTTCGGGTACCAACTTTTCAGCAAACTTAATTCCTTCTTCCGGCTTGAGTCCGCTCGCTTCCGATATTGCCATTACCGCTAATATTCTGCGTTTAACAACCGCTTTCGACAAAGCACTTTTTTTCTTTGATGATTTCGAGCAGCTTTTCCGCCCAAGTTAGGTTATCGGAATTGGTTTTTCAAGCTGACAACGATAGCAGAAAGTGCCATTACAGCAAGCAAAACTATCGCCGCGCCGCTGAATATAGTTCAACCTTTACGATTTGTTTAGTTAATGCAGATGTTTCCGTACCAAGTTGATTGTAAACCTGTTCAAATATCGGCACTAACCTTTGTCAACAACACAAAAGAGCACAATCATCAGCATACCGACCATCATTAGCGGATACGATACCGCATTTCTAATATTCTTAGATATGCTATACTCTTTCGAATAATAATTTGACATTGAACGCATTACTCGCTCCAAGTTTCCTGTTTTGTGTCCAATACCAGCCATTTCCACCAAATATGGCGGAAACTCTCCGGTCTTTTCCATAACCGAATCCAAACCTTCTCCAAGCTCGATATCTTCAGCCATTTGTAAAAGGAGCTTTTTGTCCTTTTCTCTTTCCGCATCTTCTGCCATTACTACAAGCCCACTTTCAAGCGGTACTCCTGAATCCAGCAGCAATGCGACCTGCATACAAAATCCGGATAACTCTTTACCTTTCATGCATTCCCCCTCATTTCTTTAATATGCGTATTTTGCTTGATAATTAGCAGCGTTTCCGATATACTTCAATATCTCCTTATTCTTGTTACCCGAAGATGCAAAAGTAGGATCCATAAGCTGCCATTGTTTTCCGTCAAAAATAAATCATGCCGTCTACCCATCCCGTCTTAGGGTGTGTAAACATTTATCAAGCGTGGTATACTTTTCCTGTATATCCCACTATCAACTTACATGCTATGCCTTGGCTCCTAAGCATTGATGCCATTACAGAAGCATAGTCAAAACATATCCCTCTCTTAGATGCAAGTACCGTATCGATATTTGGCAAATAGCCGGACTGAACCGTTTGTGCCTTTTTGTACATCGTATGCAAGTGCAGATACAGTGTAGTTATAGACGATTTCTACTTTTTGATATCGTCCGGTTCGTTTTTGTAAGATTTTTCAGCTATTTTCACAGATGATGTGTTCGCATTGAAATCAACATATTGGTTCGGATACAAGAACGGCAACACGGACTTGCAAGATTTACACTTATGGTCTTGGTGAACAGCTGTGAATATTTTGTACCCGATACATTTTCAAAAAACCTTTATCGTATAGTTTCCGTTTCCCTCAGTAAGTGGAAAAACCTCATAATAACCTGTTGAATTGATGTCATAAGTATATGTCGTGCCTTTTTATAATCTGTACTTTAATTCTCTTGCCCGCACTATCTCGTTTAAGCATAACATATCCTTGTGCAGCATTTGATGCATCGAGCGTAACTCCTCCACCTTGACTTATCACAGCTCCGCTTGCAGCAGGAGTCAACACTTTTTGTTGCTGCGTCCGCAGGAAGCCGACAAAAGAAATGTCATTACAAAAAGACAAAGCAGCCCTGCTATGAATCCTGTTCTTTTATCGTATCTCATCGTATTTCCCTCCTAAACCCAGATAACTATTTTTATTTATACCCCCAATGAGGTAATTGTTACAATAAAATCTGATTTTTCATAAATATTTAAAGTATATTATATATCAATTTCCGCGATTTTTCAAGACTTCTCGGAAAAATAAGTTTATAATTCACCAATTTTTCACAAACGAAAAACCCTTGTGATTGTTCAAATCTCAAGGGTTTTTCAACTAGTGCGCAATGAGGGACTTGAACCCCACGGTCGCCCGCCAGAACCTAAATCTGGTGCGTCTGCCAATTCCGCCAATTGCGCACATTGGTGACTCCACGGGAATCGAACCCGGGTTACCGCCGTGAAAGGGCGGTGTCTTGACTCGCTTGACCATGGGAGCCAAATATTAAATTTTATACACCGAGGGTACGATTTCGCACTCCTCGATTTTATCAAACCGGCAATGACCTGCTTTCCCAAGCGGCTGCCCGCCAAGTATCATAGGCGCTATGGAGCTTAACTTCTGTGTTCGAGATGGGTACAGGTGGATCCTCCATGCTATTATCACCGGATATATTTTTAGTCAACATCGACTAATCTAATAACAATATCCAAATTATTCTTTTGATCAAGCGTTCGACCTATTAGTATCAGTCAGCTTAATACATTACTGTACTTTCACCTCTGACCTATCAGCGTGTTAGTCTTCCACGGGTCTTTCCATTTCTGGAGGAAATCTTTTCTTGTGGGGGGCTTCGCACTTAGATGCTTTCAGCGCTTATCCCGTCCATACTTAGCTACCCAGCTATGCCTTTGGCAAGACAACTGGTGCACCAGAGGTATGTCCATCCCGGTCCTCTCGTACTAAGGACAGCTCCACTCAAATTTCCAACGCCCACAGCGGATAGGGACCGAACTGTCTCACGACGTTCTGAACCCAGCTCGCGTACCTCTTTAATGGGCGAACAGCCCAACCCCTTGGGACCTACTTCAGCCCCAGGATGAGACGAGCCGACATCGAGGTGCCAAACACCCGCCGTCGATGTGGACTCTTGGGCGGTATCAGCCTGTTATCCCCAGGGTAGCTTTTATCCGTTGAGCGATGGCCCTTCCACGCGGTACCACCGGATCACTAAGCCCGACTTTCGTCCCTGCTCGACTTGTTTCTCTCGCAGTCAAGCTCCCTTCTGCCTTTACACTCTTCGTGCGATTTCCGTCCGCACTGAGGGAACCTTTGGGCGCCTCCGTTACTCTTTAGGAGGCGACCGCCCCAGTCAAACTGCCCACCTGACACTGTCCTCAGATCCGGTTTACGGCATCTTGGTTAGAATTTCAATGTTACAAAGGTGGTATCCCAACATTGGCTCCTCAAATACTGGCGTGCTTAGTTCGCTGCCTCCCACCTATCCTGTACATGCAACACCGAAATCAATATCAAATTGCAGTAAAGCTCCATGGGGTCTTTCCGTCCTGCTGCGGGTAACCGGCATCTTTACCGGTACTACAATTTCACCGAGTCTATTGTTGAGACAGTGCCCAGATCGTTACGCCTTTCGTGCGGGTCGGAACTTACCCGACAAGGAATTTCGCTACCTTAGGACCGTTATAGTTACGGCCGCCGTTTACTGGGGCTTAAGTTCTATGCTTCTGTTGCGCTTACATTTCCCTTAACCTTCCAGCACCGGGCAGGCGTCAGCCCCTATACTTCAGCTTTCGCTTTTGCAGAGACCTGTGTTTTTGCTAAACAGTCGCCTGGGCCTTTTTCACTGCGGCCTGCTTTTCGCAGGCACCCCTTCTCCCTAAGTTACGGGGTCATTTTGCCGAGTTCCTTAACAATAGTTCTCTCGCTCACCTTAGGATTCTCTCCTCATCTACCTGTGTCGGTTTTGCGGTACGGGCACCTCAATTCTCGCTAGCGGCTTTTTCTTGGCAGTGTGATTTATGCTGCTTCAGTACTTTATTTCCTTCCCCTTCGTACCTCAGAATATGAATATACGGGATTTGCCTTTATATTCTCCCTTGATACTTGGACACGCTCTACCAACCGCGTGCTCAGCTCTTCCTTCTGCGTCCCCACTTCACTCAATCAAATTTTGGTGGTACTGGAATCTCAACCAGTTGTCCATCACCCTACGACTTTCGTCCTTGGCTTAGGGTCCCGACTTACCCTGAGCGGACGAACCTTCCTCAGGAATCCTTTAGATTTTTCGGCGGGCAGGATTCTCACCTGCCTTGCGCTACTCATGCCAACATTCTCTCTTGTATACTGTCCAGGTTCGCTTCCGCTTGCCCTTCTTCCTATACAATGCTCCTCTACCAATTACTTTCGTAATTCCAAAGCTTCGGTAGTAAGTTTTAGCCCCGTTTATCTTCGGCGCAAAGTCACTCGACTAGTGAGCTATTACGCACTCTTTAAATGTATGGCTGCTTCTAAGCCAACATCCTAGCTGTTTGTGCGACTTCACATCCTTTTCCACTTAACTACATTTTGGGACCTTAGCTGTTGGTCTGGGCTGTTTCCCTTTCGACTATGAAACTTATCTCACATAGTCTGACTCCTAGGTATAACTTGGCGGCATTCGGAGTTTGATAGTTTTCGGTAACCGGTGAAGGCCCTCCAACATTCAGTGCTCTACCTCCGCTAGTCTTTTCCCTAAGGCTAGCCCTAAAAGCTATTTCGAGGAGAACCAGCTATATCCGAGTTCGATTGAATTTCACCACTATCCACACGTCATCCCAGCCTTTTTCAACAGACATGAGTTCGGTCCTCCACGAGATTTTACTCTCGCTTCAACCTGCACATGGATAGGTCACCCGGTTTCGGGTCTATGACATACAACTTCTCGCCCTTTTTAAGACTCGCTTTCGCTTCGGCTTCTCGTGCTTTACACCTTAACCTTGCTGCATATCGCAACTCGTTGGCCCGTTCTACAAAAAGTACGAGGTCACTTGCGCTCCCTCTGCTTGTAGGCATAAGGTTTCAGGTTCTTTTTCACTCCCCTTTCGGGGTTCTTTTTCACCTTTCCCTCACGGTACTATTCTCTATCGGTCACTGGGTAGTATTTAGGCTTGGGGGTGGTCCCCCTGCTTCCCACTGGGTTTCACGTGCCCCCGTGGTACTCTGGATTCGCTTTGCTATTTTTTACATTTCGTCTACGGGACTTTTTACCCCTTCGGTTCAGCTTCCCAGCTGATTTGACTATGCTATCGTTGCGTATTTTGCGTCCTCAACCCCGATATTGCTATCGGTTTGGCCTCTTTCCCTTTTCGCTCGCCGCTACTTAGGAAATCGATGTTTCTTTCTCTTCCTCCTGCTACTTAGATGTTTCAGTTCGCAGGGTTTCCCTCATATAGACTATGTATTCATCTACTGATACCTAAACATTACTTTAGGCAGGGTTTCCCCATTCGGATATCTGCGCTTATTCGGATATTTGCTCCTAGGCGCAGCTTTTCGCAGCTTGTCACGTCCTTCTTCGGCTCCCAGTGCCAAGGCATTCACCTTATGCCCTTCTTTACTTGATCTATTGCTAGTTACTCATATACTTTCGATATCTTTCTCTTCGATCTTTTGATCTTTTCTCTCGATTGAAACGTTTTTGCATCAGGTCTTTTTGACCTTCTTGCTTCGACTTTTTGCTTTCGCTTTTTGCTTTTGCTTTCTCGATTTCGTTTCTTTCTTTTTGTTTCTTTTTGGTTTCTTGTTATTAGATTGTCTATGTTCACTTGCCTTTTCAGGCTTAACCTTTTTAGGTTAATGGTGGGCTTGGGAGGACTCGAACCTCCGACCTCACGCTTATCAGGCGTGCGCTCTAACCACCTGAGCTACAAGCCCATAAAAACTCATAGCACGAAAATTTACTTACTTCTTAGAAAGGAGGTGATCCAGCCGCACCTTCCGATACGGCTACCTTGTTACGACTTCACCCCAGTCATTGGTTTTGCCTTCGGCAGCCTATTTTACTAACCGACTTTGGGCACCCCCTAACTTCCATGGTGTGACGGGCGGTGTGTACAAGACCGGGAACGCATTCACCGCAGCATTCTGATCTGCGATTACTAGCAACTCCATCTTCATACAGGCGAGTTTGCAGCCTGCAATCCGAACTGGGACCGGCTTTTTGAGGTTTGCTTCACCTCACGGCTTCGCTTCTTTTTGTACCGGCCATTGTAGCACGTGTGTAGCCCAGAACATAAGGGGCATGATGATTTGACGTCATCCCCACCTTCCTCCGTGTTATCCACGGCAGTCTCAATAGAGTCCCCATCTACTGCTGGCAACTATTGACAAGGGGTTGCGCTCGTTGCGGGACTTAACCCAACATCTCACGACACGAGCTGACGACAACCATGCACCACCTGTCTTGCCTGTCCGAAGAAATACCCGGTTAAAGGATACGTCAGGCGAGATGTCAAGTCCTGGTAAGGTTCTTCGCGTTGCTTCGAATTAAACCACATGCTCCGCTGCTTGTGCGGGTCCCCGTCAATTCCTTTGAGTTTTACACTTGCGTGCGTACTCCCCAGGCGGAGCACTTATTGCGTTAACTGCGGCACTGAGGGCTTTCTCCCCCAACACCCTAGTGCTCATCGTTTACGGCGTGGACTACCAGGGTATCTAATCCTGTTTGCTACCCACGCTTTCGTGCCTCAGTGTCAGTTACGGTCCAGAAAGCCGCCTTCGCCACCGGTGTTCCTCCTAATATCTACGCATTTCACCGCTACACCAGGAATTCCACTTTCCCTCCTGCACTCAAGCTATCCAGTTCGCAAGGCTTACAATGGTTAAGCCACTGCCTTTCACCCTACGCTTAGATAACCACCTACGCACTCTTTACGCCCAATAATTCCGGATAACGCTTGCCCCCTACGTATTACCGCGGCTGCTGGCACGTAGTTAGCGGGGCTTTCCTCAAGAGGTACCGTCATTTTTTTCTTCCCTCTCAACAGAGCTTTTACGACCCAAAGGCCTTCCTCGCTCACGCGGCGTTGCTGCATCAGGCTTTCGCCCATTGTGCAATATTCCCCACTGCTGCCTCCCGTAGGAGTTTGGACCGTGTCTCAGTTCCAATGTGGCCGTTTACCCTCTCAGGTCGGCTACTGATCGTCGCCTTGGTGAGCCGTTACCTCACCAACCAGCTAATCAGACGCAGGCCCATCCTGTACTATAAATATTTGACCGAGTAAACATGTGTTTTCTCGGCGTTATCAGGTTTTAATCCCGGTTTCCCGAGGCTATCCCTGTGCAAAGGGCAGGTTGCCTACGCGTTACTCACCCGTCCGCCGCTTTCCATAAATTTACTTTGACCGAAATCTCTGTTAATTTACTTCTCGCTCGACTTGCATGTGTTAGGCACGCCGCCAGCGTTCCTCCTGAGCCAGGATCAAACTCTTGTTTAATGTATCTAAAAGACTTTCGTCTTGTAGCCTTGCTCTAAGAAAAAAACACTAGGCTAATTCGTTAGCTTTAATTCCTTTGAATTATTGTTTTTAATAGAATTGAATGTGTTTAATGCTTTCGCATTCTTACCAATCTTAGATTGATGCACCTGTATAAATACAGATTTGTTCTTCAATTTTCGTACTATGAAGTTTTTCGATGTTCTGCCGTCGCTGTGCGACAGCTATATATATTAACAAACTCTTAAAGTTTTGTCAACATCTTTTTGAAATTATTTTGTTTTTATTTTATACATTATTCCATAATCACTTTGCTTCCGCCCTTACCGATTTCAGCAGGGGATAACAATCAGCTTAACGGGCATACGTTGTTTTTCAACTGTTCAACATGCGAAACTATACCTATCTTGAATCTGTCATTCGCCAAACGCTCAAGTGAATCCATTACAGTATCGAGTAGCTCCTCGTCCAAAGTCCCGAACCCCTCGTCAAGGAAGAACAACTCTATCGGCGCTCTGCCCTAGCTGAAGCTGCGCCGAAAGTGCAAGTGCAAAGAAAGCGAAACGACAAATGTTTCTCCTCCCGACATACTCTTTACATCTCTAATAATTCCACCATTCTTAAAATCCCTAATTTTTGAATACGCCTTCATCGTCAACTACCAATTCATATTTTCCCGCTGTAATTTTTTTAACAGCGTTGCGCTTACAGCCTTAGTGATGTGACTTTAACTGCTCAAACGCTATATATTCTGCGAATTTTCCACCGCTAAACAGTTTTTGGAGCTCCGTCAAAAGTGAGAGCCGCTTGTCTATCAATGTCAACTTAGCTTCCTCCGCTTTTTTTCAATTCGAGTTTATCCGTAATTTCTTCTATAGCTTTCGCTTGCAGTGCAACTTTCTTTTCTTGCTCAACAATCCTTTCCTTAATATCTTCACTAGCTCGTATCAGAAATTCAAGTTCCTCGCCGCTTCTATCCTCGCCGCCCGCATCACTCTTAAGTTCCTCTATTTTTCCCTTCACAGTTGCAAGTTCCTGCAGTATTTTTCAAGAATCCTCCTATTATCCTCAAATTTAGCCGTTTCCAGATACTCGGACTCAACCTCGCATAACTTGCTTCTTACGGCTTGATGTGCTTCTTCTTGAGTTTTTCCTACAATCTCAAAAGCATAGTATTTACTAATTGCTCCGTGATTTGCATAAATCGCTTCCTCTTTTCTTCCAGCAAAGTATCATACTGCGACTGAATTGAGCTCAACTTTATCCTTAGCTCGCTTAAGTTTTTTTCTCACTTTTTCTTTCTTCTCATTTGTACTGTCCAAATCCGCCTGTAGCCCTTTCAATGCAATCTCAACCGTTTGTTTCAGGACATTCGGATTGGCAAATTCTCCTACAACCTCACATATAGATGCGTGCAACTCTTCCTGTATTTTTTTGTTTTTACCTCCAGTTCCGCTGACAAGGCACTCTCTTTTTCTTTGTTGCTCAGCAATTTTCCAAATTCAATTTTTCGATTGCCGCATTGATGGAATCAACAGATGCTTTGAATTCACGCAATCTTCCCTCAAGTAGCGAATTTCCGTTTTTAGCTTCATCTATCGCTTTCAGTTTTGCTGTAAGTTCCTCCAAAGTAAAGTTTGAATAATGCCGCTCAATTACTTCCCTTTATATCGATAAACTCCGCCTCTTTTGTCCTTTAGCTCATCCTTCGCTTTCCCAAGCAGCGCTTCTTTCCTCGCTAAAAGCCGTCTGCACCTCGCCAAGTTCCGTTTGCAAACGCTCCGCACTGCCGTCAGACTTTAAAATTTTTGCTATATTCATTTTCAATACTATGAATTTCATTTCCTATTTTAGAATTGCAAATAGGACAAACATCTCCTTCGTGCAGCTCATTTCTGATTTTTCTATATAGTAACCTATTTCTCCGCGCTTTGCCTCTTGCAACGCCGCTGCAATTTCAGATTCCTGTTGCTTTCTGTCCGTCAGCTCCCCTCGCCTTCCATAATTTCCTTTTTGCAAAATATGCTATATCGGCAGCAAGATTTTCCGCGTTTTTATAATTTCCAAATGCCTCTTTCGTACTTGCCTCCTGCAAAAGCAGCTCGCGCACTTCTTCAATCTCTCGCTCAAGTTCTTCCAATTCTTTGGATATTTTCCGCCTTTTGAAATTCTTTTTGAATTTATTTCATTTTTCTTTTGCTTTCTGATTTTTGCAGTTCTTTGCTTTTCTTCTCTGATTCCTCAAAGCAGTGCCGCATTTTGTGTATATTCGTCAAACTCCCTTTCTGCCAGTTCCAATCTGCTTTTTTTTCTCTATTCCTCTTGCATAATTTTTGTTCGTACTTTTTCTTTTTGCCCGTTGATATTCCCTCACCCATTTTTCTGCGTTCCTCTCCTCTTCATTTAAAGTCAATTCCACGCTTTTTCGCTTCTTTACGCACCTGCGCCGCTTTTTCTTTCTATGTCGTTCAACACACCTATCATCGGCATAATTTTTCCAGCTTTTTCAGATTTGTTTTGAGCCTCCCTAAGCCTCTCAATCCTATCTGCATCTTCCTCAAGCTGCGCCAGTTGATATTCTAAACTCGCAAGTTTTTGCGACTTTCGAGTACTTTTTATAGCTGTATTTGCCGCAATTTCCGCACGCTTGCTCTCGTCGTACATCTCACTTAAAAATTCTTTTTGCAAGTTTAAGCTCAACCTTTCCGTTTTTGAGCTTTTCGTCGCTTACATCTCCTAGCGTTAAAATCATGGCATCTATGCGTTCCTTTGCTTTCTGCGTATCTTCTTTTCGTTTTAGAAGTGGTCTTTTGCAATTTATCTCCGTATTTTTCCAATTCGAAAAATACGCGCCAAAAATTTCCCGTCTTTCCTTGCCTCCCATAACCAAAAATCTTTGAAACTCCCCTGCGGCAACACTACCGTCTTTACAAACTCTTCGTAATTCAGCCCCAAAAGCTCCTCAATTTTTTGATTGACTTCTCCGGTCCTTTCTGCAATAGGCAAATTCCCCGCACTTTTTATCAATCAGTATCGCATAAGGCGAATTGTAATCACCGCTACTTTTACGCTTGATACTTCTACGCACCACATAACGATGTTCGCTCGTATCGTTTAATACAAACTCAATTCAACCTTTGCTTCCTGCTCGTTTTCATTTACGCAGTTTCCATACTTAGAACCGTATCTCGATATTACACCATAAAGTGCAAAAAGTAATAGCATCGAGGATTGTAGACTTACCGCTTCCTGTTTTTCCGAAGATTCCGAATATTCCCCGTCTTGCAAGTTCTTCGAAATTTATTGTTACATTTTCCCTAAAGGAATTAAACCCTGCAATGTTAATTTTAATCGGTTTCACTTACATCCTCCTCGTCCGCACTTTCTGCCGCCGTTGTAATTTCATTGAAAAGTTCGATAATTTCTTCGCTCGGCTCAAGTCCGCTTTTTCTTAAATCTGTAAAATTCCACGAATTGCTGTGTAAAAGAAAGCTCGCTTATTTTTATCTGTTCAAGTTCTCCATGTGCCTCTTTTTATATTTGGAATTATATCTATAATATCCGCCTTGAGTGATTTCATTTCCTTTATTTCGGCATCACTTATGTACCTGTCCGTTTCCACATTTATATAAACAAAAACTATTCTCATCGCTATTTTGACGGCAAAGTTCTACCGCATCTTCTATGGATTTACAATCCCATCGGCGTATCGGTTTGAAAACAGGGATTTTCTCTTCGCTTATTACAGCTTTTTTTCTCCTGCCGAAGCATCTATTACAAAAACTTTTTTTCTCGTAACTCGTTTCATCTATACTGTAATGTATTGGCGAACCGCTATATCTAGTTTTTTTCCCTCTTTATCCAAACTCATGAGGCTTATGAATATGTCCAAGCGCAATATAGTCCGCCGTATTCGGTAAATATTTTTCTGTCTACAGGAAACTGTCGCCCAAGCTCCCTGCTCTCCGAACTGCCTTCGTGCCCTTTCATAGCAAAGATATGTGCAACCGCAATATTCACCGTTTCTTTTCGATAATGTTTTTCAAGCTCAGCAAATATTTCCCCAATTTTTTTCAGCATATGTTTTCCCTTTTTCTTCCACACTTTGGTTGTTATCGTAAAAATTCTCCGCAAGTCTTTTTCGCTCGGATAAGGTAATGCTGCAATCACGGCTTTTTCTTCGCCTATCGAAATTTCGATTATCCCGTCCGCTGCACTTACAATTTCGTGCTTACCATATCTACCGGTTGCAATTTGAGTTTTCAGAGTACCGACAATTACTATACCATGTTCCTTGGCAAGCGCACTTGCCGCCGTCAACCTTTCGGGATTGTCGTGATTGCCTGCAATCAAAAGTACGATGCACTCGCCATTTCTGGCAAGTTTCTTGAGCGCACCGTACAGTAATTCTTCCGCCTGCGCAGACGGGTTGACATTGTCATATATATCCCCTGCAACTAAAAATTAAGTCCGGTTTTAAATCATTGCACTTATCTATAAAAAAACTCAAAGATTTTTCTTGCTCCGCCAATCTGCTATGCCCTGCAAGCGATTTCCCGAGATGCCAATCTGATGTGTGTACTATTCGCATAGAATTTCTCCTTACCAACATTATTCTATATATTTTAACATATATTATCTGCATAAAAAAGCAGTAAAGCGATTTCTCTTACTGCTTTTTTTCTTTATTCAAATTTTTCAATTTGCCCGATTTTTCTTTCAACTTTATAATCCTCTGATTTGACGATCCCTAAATACAAGTCGTATATCTTTCAGCTCCTCGATAAATTCGCCATCCACCAAAAACATCTATATAGCTTAAGATTTCCTCAGTATCCTCCGTGAAAGCCCTGCCACCCAAAACCAAATCCACATCCAGTGTATAACCCGTATAACACCAAATATTTTTGTTCGGATAACGGCTCGAAACCTTTCGAAGAAACGGTAGGAGAGCCGCTTGATTTTCGGGCTCCATAGGGTTCTCCTCCAAGCAATGTGAGTCCGTCTATGAACGATTCATCAAGCTGTTCAAATATCTGCTGTTCCGCGTCTTCGTCAAATTGCTTACCATAATTGAAACTCCACGTTTCAGGATTAAAAACAACCCTTGCAATGATGCGTACATCCGAAACAAACAAACTTACCCTTACGCCTTCTCCATTGGCGATATCGTATTTTTATTTCTCCATAGTACATCTTGATTTCCTTACAAATGCATTACCCTATCTTTTGATTTCAGTAGTTCTGCCCTGATTCCAATACTGCGTACCGATGTATCCGCAAGTTCTTCTTGCTACATTCATAGTATCTTGGTTTCTGTTTCCGCAATGCGGGCATTCCCAAACAAGTTTACCGTCATCATCGGTAACTATCATAATCTCGCCATCGTAACTGCATTCCTGACAATAATCGCTTTTCGTATTTAACTCCGCATACATTATATTGTCGTAGATGAATCTCATAATCTGCAAAACCGCTTTTTATATTGTTTTGCATATCAGGTACCTCAACATAGCTGATTGCGCCGCCCAAAGATAATGCTTGGAACTGCGATTCAAACTTAAGTTTAGAGAATGCGTCGATTTTTTTCTGTAACATGCACATGATAGCTGTTTGTAATGTAGCCTTTTATCCGTAACTCCTTCTATTACACCGAAACGCTTTTGCAAACACTTTGCAAATTTGTATGTCGTACTTTCGATAGGGCGTTCCATATACGCTAAACGCAATGTTTGTTTTGTTTTTCCAATCCGCACAAGCATCATCGAGCTTCTGCATTACTTTAATTGCAAACGCGGTAGCTTCCGGCGCCGTGTGAGATAATCCCGTCATATACTTTTACACATTCGTAAAGTCCTGCATATCCAGAGAAATCGTAGAATATCCGCCATATAGCAGTTTTGTCTATAACTTCACCTTTCTTGAGTCTGGCTAATGCACCGTATTGCCACAAAATCGGCGCACTGTCCGAAAGAGTTCCTTTTAGGCGGTTGTGCCTGCACATAAGTGCCCTGTAGCAAAGGTCAAGTCTGTCTTCGAATACCTGCCAGAATTTGTCGTGATCACCGCCCGATGACAACGCTATATCCACCAAGTTCAATGTAACCACGCCTTGGTTAAATCTTCCATAGAACTGGTAATTGCCGTTTTCGTCCTGCCAAGGATTTAAAGCACTTCTGCAACCCATTACAGGAAACAATTTCCCTCTTTCAATTCCTTCATCTTCTTTTCGGAAATATAATCAGGAACCATTCTCTTTGCCGTACATTTGGCAGCAAGTTCCGTCAGGTAGAAATACGGTGTCCCTTCCTCGACATTATCCTCCTCCAAAACATAAATCAGCTTTGGAAACGCAGGTGTTACCCAAGCACCGGCTTCATTCTTGACACCCTTTGTATCTCTGTCTAAGCATTTCTTCTATAATAAGTGCAAGGTCATGCTTTTCCTGTTCATCCTTCGCTTCGTTTAGATACATAAATACAGTAAGGAACGGCGCCTGCCCGTTTGTAGTCATAAGCGTTACTACTTGATACTGTATAGTCTGAACTCCCTTGTTAATCTCTTTTTTTAGTCTTTCCTCTACAACTTCTTCAACCTTATCCGCGTTTGGAATTACTCCAAGCGTCTTAAATTCTGCGAGCAAGTCTTTTTTGATGCTCTGTCTGGAAATATTTACAAAAGGTGCCAAATGAGCGAGGCTGATGCTCTGTCCGCCGTATTGGCTACTTGCGACCTGCGCAATAATCTGAGTAGCAATATTACACGCCGTCGAAAAAGCTATGCGGTTTTTCAATAAGAGTTTCACTAATAACCGTACCGTTTTGAAGCATGTCCTCCAAGTTTACCAAATCACAGTTATGCATGTGCTGTGCATAGTAATCGGTATCGTGGAAATGTATTATTCCTTCTTTGTCCGCTTCCACTATATCTTGCGGAAGAAGCAATCTTCTAGTAATGTCTTTGCTTACTTCTCCTGCCATATAATCGCGCTGTACACTGTTAACAGTCGGATTTTTGTTTGAGTTTTTCCTGCTTAACATCCTCGTTGTTACACTCTATTAAAGAGAGTATTCTATCGTCGGTGGTATTGGCATTTCTTATTAAAGAACGCATATATCTATACTTTACATAGCCTCTTGCTATATCGAATGCGCCTTTTGCCATAATCTGGTTTTCCACCATATCCTGTATTTCCTCAACCGAAACCTCTCGCCCCATTCTCTCGCATTTATATTCAACATAATCTGCGATTTCAGCAATCTGGTCTTTCGTGAGTTTCATAGTATCCGATGCGTCGTTTGCCTTTGTAATTGCATTTACTATTTTGGCAATATCAAATGTTTCCACCGCGCCATTTCTCTTGATAATTCTCATTACACACCTCGTTTTATTTTCTTTTGTATGTAATACATTATCACAATATGTAGTGGCTGTCAATGGTTTTTGTGTATTTTAACACTATATTTATCTAGTGTTGATTTTTAGCCGTTTGCTATTATTTAAGCGTCAGCTGCGCTTTCTTTATGCCCAAGAGTTACTGCGGATCCCAAATTTAACGACAGTTTCTCAAGCTCCAGCACTATATTTTTAATTTGCGCCGCTTTCTCGGGCGGTATATCCTCGGCAACCGCAAGCTGCGTATTATACAGTATATGCTCTATGTCATCGTGAATATCTGCTATTCGTTTTTTTAATATCAACGATATTTTCAGCATCAATCGCTTCTTTCATAGCTTGCTCTTTATTTACAATCTTATGATTGACAAGCTCAAATTCGGAAAATCCTTGCACTACTGTCGGCTCATAGCCAAGCTCCTGCTTAATTATCTTTGCAAACTCAAGTTTTGGATTCCGCTTCGCCGTGAACCAAAAATATCTCGCTCGGTTTTTCCCTGAATCCGCTAAGCCAGCTCAAAAGTCCATCTCTATCCGCATGTCCCGAAAAATCCTTCAAGATTGTAAATTTCTGCGTTTACATGGATTTCTTCGCCAAACAACATTACTGAATCAGCTCCCTCTACCAGCATTCTGCCAAGAGTTCCTTCAGCTTGATACCCTACAAAAACTATACTTGATTTCGGGTTCCACAGATTGTGCTTCAAATGGTGCCTTATCCTGCCCGCTTCGCACATTCCGCTTGCCGAAATTATAACTTTCGGATGCTGATCCATATTGAGATACTGAGATTCCTCCGTTGTCCTTGTAAACTTCAAATTTTTTTAAAAATCTAGCGGATTATTTCCGTTCAGTATGTACTTTTTGGTTTCTTCATCGAAAACCTGCGCATTTTTCTAAATACTTCCGTCGCTGTTGTCGCCATAGGGGCTATCAACATACACCATAAGATTTTCTAAAAATTTTTCCTGTATTCTTCTCTTTCCTCGTAAAATCTATTAAATTCATAGATGAGTTCCTGCGTTCTTCCCACGGCGAACGACGGTATTACGACAGTTCCCCCTCGTTTAATAGTTTTTACTACGATATTCATCAAATCTTCTATGCTCTTCGTGTTTTTGCTCATGCAGCCTGTTTCCATATGTAGTTTCCATTATTACATAATCAGCTTTTTGATTATTACAGGATCGCGAAGTATCGGTCTTCCCTTAACGCCCAAATCACCGGAAAAAGACCAATTTGGAAACATTATCATCCTCGCTTACCCAAAAGCTCAACTATGGATGAACCCAGTATATGACCTGCATCGTTAAACACGACTTTCATATCCTCATTCAGCTCTATCAACTGGTCGTACAACACAGGCTTGATGTACTTAAGAGATTCCACCGCATCATTATATGTGTAAAGCGGTTTTACCAAAGGTTTTCCTGCTCTCTCCGCCTTTCTGTTTTTCCACTCTGCTTCCTTTTCGTGAATGTAACCGCTGTCTTTGAGCATTACATCTACCAAATCCGCCGTGGCATCGGTACAATATATCACGCCCTTAAATCCGCGTTGCACAAGCAGCGGAATTCTCCCGCAATGGTCGATATGCGCATGACTAAGTATCACATAATCTATTTCACTCGGATTAAACGGAAACGGCTCATAATTGAGTGCTTCTTGCGCCTTCCCTCCTTGGAACTGTCCACAATCCAGCAAAATTTTATGATTTTTTGTCGTTATAAGATGACACGAACCGGTAACTCCGGATGCCGCACCACAAAAATGTATTTTCATATAGCTCCCCTTTCCACGCAGTCTTCAATATGGGCAATACGAAATATTAAGATTCTTAGAAAACATCAGAACAGTAATTTAACTATTACCTCCACAGGTATCAGCTTCGCAGCTACCCAAATCATATTGTTGTATGTCATATTTACAAGCGGAAATACCACCTTGTCTACCAGCCCGATGACGAGTAAAATCATCAGCACTACGAATCCATTTTGATAAAAATTTGTAATACCATGAATTTTTTTCGCAAATCAAAAATCTCTGTTAAGATTGAAAATCCGTCAAGTGGCGGAATAGGCACCAAATTAAAAAAATCATAAGCACTATGTTCACCTGTATTACATTTGCAAATACCTGAACGACCATACGATACTTTTCCAGTTCGCCTTTTTGCCACAAAGAACGCAACCATAAGCTGAACCGCAAGTGCAAATAAGAACGCAACTATCAGGGTTCATAGTTACTCCGGCTATCGAAACCAAAAACTCATCTCTACGCCTATTCTTAAAGTTTTGCGGATTTATCATAACAGGTTTTTCCCCAACCGAATCCTGCTATCATCAAGCATATAAAGCCGAATAAATCTATATGTGCAAGCGGATTTAAAGTTACCCTGATTTTGCATCTTCGGCGTATTATCGCCCAATTTCATAGCAACAGCCGCATGTCCGAATTCATGAACCGAAAGTCCAAGTATTATCGCAGGGCAGGGTAAAGCAGCTTGTTCATAAACAAGGCAACAGGATCCGAAAAAAATCGCTATTGGCAAGTGTCATTGCAACAAGCAAAAATAATATGAAAATAACATTTGTGTTAAAAATATTTCTTCAAATTTTCCTCCAAATATTCTAAGGCAATGGATTCCTATGTCGAATAAATCCATGTTTTTCAGCAAGAGCTTGTCCTTTCTCACTCAAAAATCCATTTGATAAATCTGAGTTTAAGAGGAGGTTCTTCTTTTGCCTCGGCTACTTCTTTCGTGGTATCTGCGCCTTCTTCATCGCTCTTTTTCGCCTTCAGCATCCGAAGCCGCAGCCTTTGCTTGCTGTTCTTCTCGTTTTTTTGCAATCTGGTATCGACCTCCGTCAACACCGTTTCCAAATCCATAGTGCTTTCATCGACCGCCACTATCGCATAAGTGTATATAGTAAACGGATACTTGGCAGTTTCGATATTTTTTTAACCGTCGGCTCAACACCGTTCACCTTCAAAAGGTGCGCGTCGGATTTTCCTTTTTTTCTCTATCGAAATAATAAAAAAATGTGCAAAACCTATCGCATTTTTTTATCTGAAGCAACTGCTCTTATAATATCTCCGGTAGTTTCAAACTTCAACGACGAATCTACCTTTTTGTATCTCCGCTTCGTCCACTCACCTCCTGATACATAGATGCCTGAGCTGCAGATTTTCCCGGTCTTTGCATTGCAACTATCTGCGCATCATCTCCGCCCACATCTTTCCAATTTGTGATAGTGCCCGTGTATATATTATATAGTTGAGTCTTGGTTAAATTTTTTTACAGGATTATCTTTGTTTGTAATAAATACAAATCCACCATTCAATATCGGTACGGGATTCAATGCCTTACCTGCCATGGATGCCATTCTGGACTCTTTTTCGGTAGGTAAATGTGAAAAATATAACCTGACAGTCCCCATTTATAAGGTTTGTAAACGCTTCGATCGCTCGCAAGCACCATGGACTGTTCTTTTAGCTGATCCTTGTCCAGATTCAGGAACTTACCGAGTGCCTTCGTATAATAAGGATGTAGCACTTTGCTTCCTGCCACAATCAATGTTGTATCGTCTTGCTCTTTTTGGTTCCTCCGTGTATTTTCTTCGCCTTTTTCCCTTAGCATCAGCATCCTTTTTGTCATCAGCTTTTTGTTTTGTCGTCCTCGGCTTCCTCTTTCTTATCTTCCTTTTTTTCTTTGAAAAATAGGCAGTTTTTTTCCGCAATATTAAATTTAGGTATGTTCAGTTTTTTTAGCAATCAAAGGAGCACTTTTTAACGCCCGCAAAGCTCAACGAGGAAAGTATGGCAATTACAATAATTATAATCCCCATTCGCTTAATTTTTTTCGCTGTCTGTCCGCTTTTTTTGCAACGGTGTCCTTGCGGCAAGTTCTGCCCTACGCTGCATTTTTGCGCACGCTTCTCATCAGCTATCTCCTGTTTACGAATTTTTGCAAGCGCTTTTTTTCAGCTTTCGCCTCCGCATCAGCCTGCTTTTTTTCTAACTTTTTTTAACAGCATTAGCTTCTTTTTGTTCTTGCTTTCTTATTTTTGTTTTCCGCTTTTTCTTTTGTTTTTCAGCCTGCTCAGCTTTCTTCACCTTAGCTTCCGCCTTAGCTATTTTAGCAGCTGCCGCTTTTTGAATTTTATCCTTTTCTTTTTGCGACTTTCTCTTGTAATGTTAGCTTAGGTTTCTTATCTTTTTGGTTTCTTTGCATCCTTGCCTGCCATAACAATACCTCATCCCTGAATATATTTATTTTTTTAAATAGTTTCGCTATCGCTACGCTTGCCAACCTCAACTCCATCCTGTTTGATTGAATCCAAGCCGTCCAAATAAGCCTTTACAATGGTTTTTGCAGTTTCTTCCCCGATTATATTATCTCCTATTTGAGAATAATGTACATTATCGCTACGCATCGTACCCTCTTCGACCGAAAAAAACTCTCCGTTCTCCTTGTGCCCATTGCTATATCGTCGTTTTCTTCACTCAAATCCTCTTGTGCTAAAGCCGCATTCTTGTATTTCTGCCTTACTTTAACTATAAATCCGTAATCGAATCCATAATCGCTGCTTCTAAGCATTTGATGCAGTTTAAGAAAATCGCTTTTGTATATTCCGACATCAGTCGTAGGGATCGGATTCTCCTTGTACCCAAATATAACTCCTAAGGCGCACATCGTATTTCGATTTAAAATCGTCATCGTCCAAGTTTCGGCTGACTATTTGCCAAACTCTATCTATATTTTGGTACGAAACACCTTGTATAGGAACGAAAGTTTCTATTTTTTGTCCACTCACGCCGCTATTAACTATAAGTACTTTTTCACCAAGCCTGCTGTAAAGTTCCTTTTGCCAGTCCCGGTTCAATATTTCCTCGCTCCATAGTGCCGTTGGGTGCATTCATAGACTCTATTCTTATCCCGCTTGCAAGCTCGCTATAATGGTAAGCTGTTCCGGGTCTTGTAACAGTAGCATTTTCCGGTTCCGCGTAATAGTAAGCTCCATTGCTTTTGCCCCGTAAGCATATATACACTCAAAGGCGCTTTTACAGTTCTTGTAATAACAAGGTCCTCGCTGTTTTCTCCGTCGCTTGCGCTTATCGTTACCCCTTATCGCTTACTCCTACTATTCTAATATTACCTGCATCATCTACCTTTGCCACATCCGTATTGCTGCTTTGGAAAGTTTTTGCTTCAATTCCTTCCGGAACGAACCTGTAACGATCGTCATATTGTAACTCGAATCCTAGCTTTTGGTCCTTAACAAATCGTATTATGTAAATATTTCCGTCTTTTTCAACCTTGGCGATGGTACTATCCACCCCGTCTGCAAAAACACGGTTTGCATAATGACCTCTCCTTTTTCACACGATAGCACCGGCACTTCAGGCCTTCCCGCCGGCAATTTTACAAAAAGCTCCCGTCGTCTGCAATCTTTTATTTGATAGCGGTCATCGTTCATCGTAATTATACGATTTATCTTGTCCTCACTCATCTCATTACATCCGGAAAGCAAAAACAGTTCCCACTATACAAAAGTAATACCGCCAAAATTATCTTATTATATTTTTCCGCTATTTTCGGATATGCCAAATTGCATATTTACATCTCCCTTGTGTGTAGCTTTTTTTCTATTTTTGTAAATTTAAGCACAATAATTCGCCATTTATCATTATAGCATTTATTTTGTTTTTTTCTAGCAGTAATATACAACTTTTTGCATTTATCTTGTAGATATTTTCTTCATTTCAGTGTAATATATAAGTATTATCAAATATAGAAAGTGATGTAAATATGTTAAATTGGATTGGAATTGAAGTTGGACTTGCCACTTTCATACTTATCGGTGCCTTTCACGTAATCGTAATTAAATGTGAATACTATTTCAGTAAAGCCGTTTGGCCTATATTTGCACTTATAGGCATTTCAAGCCTTATCGCATCCCTCTTGATTTCAAGCTACCTAATTAGCGTCATTGTCGCCGTTTTCGGTATCACCTGCCTTTGGACTATCAAAGAACTTTTTGAACAGGAAAACCGTGTAAAAAAAGGGTTGGTTTCCCGAAAAATCCAAAAAGGCGTAACTCCGATAAGAAAACCGATTAGAAGGCTTCCGGCAATGCCTTACACAGAAAAATTTTATAAATATTTTTTTGTGCTTGTTTTTTTACCTACTATATGGTATTATGTTTAGGCTGAACAAAAATTCAGCAATCTTAATATTTGGAGGATTGACCGAGTGGCTAAGGAGCTCGCCTGGAAAGCGAGTAAGGTGTAACAGCCCCGTGGGTTCGAGTCCCATGTCCTCCGCCATTTTGGGAGCATTGAAAAATTCAATGCTCCCTTTTTCATTCCGTTGATTTCAATGGGTTTCGCAGTTTTAAAGTTTTCCGACTTTTTTTCCAAACTTTCCCTAATTTTTTTCGTCCTTTTCGCAAAAATATCACACGAAATATCACACGAAATATTTGCAGTATTTGCACTTTTTTTAATACACTTTTTACAGCTTTTTTTAGTTGTCGCTGCCCAAAGTGCAACTCCTTCTTCATAGCTTGTTTCTGGATGTGATTCTATATATTTTATTACATCCTTTTTGCGCCAATGCTCCCTTCTTATATCCTCTAGCTTTTTTTCACACGCTCTACAAGTTTTACAAATTCATCTCCGCTCATACCAAGTTCACGCAATACCAATGCTCTTGCTTGCTGTACTTCTGAAAATCCCATTGCCGTGAGCACTTCTGTGTCAAAATTCTCATTCTTCATCAGTTCAACAGCTTGTGCACTAGCCAACTTAAGACTTTTTACGCTGGATACCGCCTTTGTATATTCCTTTGCTGACATCTTTCTTTCAAGTTTTTTTGTAGCCTGCAAGCTGTTTTTTTACTCATTTGTTCAGTATAGATTTTATCCCCGTATTTCTGGCTTAAAATCTCCTCTTTGGCGGTATTACTTGCCTTCTTGTATATTTTACTTAATGCCTCTTGTTTCTTGTCCTCTGGGAGTGATTTATAGGCTTCTGAGCCTATCTTATCTTTCAGCAGCCTTTCGATTTCCTTTCCTCGAATTTGACTACTTATGCGTTGTTCTTTGTTGTTTAGTTCTACCTTTTGTCCATTATATGTCAAAGTGCCGCTAAAATCACTAGGTAACGCCTCTTTTCCGTACATATCCGCCATTCTGCCCATCTCATCCGCAACTAGATTGTGCTGATTAAGTCCGATATTACCCGGAGACAAGAAATTGGCAAACGCTCTTCGAGGCAAACTTCCGCCCGTTCTTTCGTTGCCGAGTATATCAATTCTAGGCTCAAGCCCTTTACTCAAAAACAGGAATTTTTGGCTTGCTGATTTCGTCTAAATGCGTCAAATTGATTAGCAATACCCTTTTTATCACTTCTAGTATTTCTTATTACAGGGTCGATAGTTCTAGCCGTCTGTGCAAACAATGACGGAACAAATTGTCCTGCATATCCAAACATTGCCTTTTGTGCAATTTGAGCAAGTGCTCCGCCCGAGCTTTCATCTCTTACGGTTTGCAATGCACTGTTTACACCTTGCACCATCGAAAGGCTGAACATAGGCTCTGGCAGAGTCCCTAGTGTATCCAATACATCTCCTAGATTGTATCCCTTTTTCTTCACGGAATTTGCAAGCTCTACACCCACGAAAAAAACGGCATAGCAATAGGGTGCTGTCCAGTCTATAGTGTATGAAAAAAATCGCCCACATTTATAGCGTACGACTGTGAACCTCTAGTTTTGTTGAGTTCCCTTGCCATCTGTGAGTCCTCGTGCAATTTGCCATTTACAAAGCCCATATATCCTAGTGTCAGGCCAAGCAAAGTAGTTGCTGAACCTGACAGTCCTTTTGATAGATTGTTTATCGCCTCTGTCGCCGTAACTCTACCAGCCTTTATATCGAACATCATCTGCTTTATTCCATGCATTAAGCCAACAGGACTATACTCAATACCTCTTCGCATTACATTTAAAGGAGTTTTAGTGTAAGGCAATATTCCATCCATAACCATACCCGCTGCTTTAAAATGTATTTTATCGCTGTTTTTCAATCCGCTTCTAGTACGGTTTATCGCATTTGCAAGTGAGTTGAAATCCCTATATGTAGCTTCCAGTGCTTCACGGCTTGCGTGTTCTTGCGCCTTTTTCAAGCACATTTTTACTCATTTTATTAAGTTTCACATTGTTTGCCTTCAAATATTTAGCCATGCTTTCTACATAAGCATTTTTTAAGAAAATCATATCTCCTTTGTCAAGTGCCCATGTTGTAGCTTTACGCCATTTTTCAAGCGGAGTAAACTTAAATATTCTTGCTTCACTAGGTCTTGTCATAGTTTCTGCAAACTTGCCCTCACCTTTTAGCGTGTACTCTTGCTGATGAAACTGCTCTTTGGCAAAATCTATATAGTGCTTGTCTTTTTTTCGAGTCTAAAAAAATGCTTTTGTTCGTTCGCCATTTTTGATGAACGCTTGCTCAAGCTTCACTCCGATTATGTCCTTTAGCTTTCGTGTAGGCACAAACAGCGCATTTCCGAGTATGTTTCTTACTTGAGTTTTAGCATTACCGAGCATTCCTGTGTGTCGCCATGCATCTATCCTTTCCCATGCGCTTACTGGTACTTGATTCCACAAATACACAGAAATATCTATATTAGCTTCTGCAATTTCCCTTTCAGTCTTTGCTTTCAAAACCCTTTTAATCATTTCATCGGGTATCTCCAGTTGTTGGAGCTTGCTTTTGCTTAGCTTGTGTATACGGTCTTGGAAACGCATTACGCTCGCTAATCTGCCTTCCGGAGTTAAGCGTTTTAAAAAGCCTTGCCGCTTGAAGTGTACGACCCGATTCACTGAACGCATTGACAAGTTCTGACGCTATATCCATTGCTTTTTGCATATCTCCTTGTTTTTTTCAAGCTCTTGCGTAAGTCGTATTCCGAGAGCTACATCATCATCTGTAAACATTTTACCCGCTTTGCTGTTTTCAGTAAATGCGGTATACAGATTGCTGAAATCGCCATTTGCTTTTATTTATAGTATCATTTGCATTATCTACGATAGTTTTATGACTCTTAGTATATTTGTTAAATATACCATCTGCAATACCATCCATCATACTATCTACCGCCTTATCGCTTGTGAAGTTTTTTTAGACTCAAGCATTGTCCTTGCGGCTTGCGACACATCTCCTTGCGGTGTGCCTTTTGGAGTAGGAATATGCCTTGTTACTACATTTCCGTCCCTCATCAACAAATTTACCGCCTTTTTTTCATCGCACCGTATTCGTGCAGTGCCTCGCCATAGGTATTGATGTTTTTTTGTTTTTTTATCTGCACCTATAGCGTTTTTCCGACACATTTTTGTTGCCTTTTTGCCGTTAGGTGGTATATTATCATTGAGGGATACTTTAGTACCCGTACTAGTCGGCGAAGGAGCTAAGTCAACAGGCGTCTCGGGCGTAGAGCTGCGGGGGTTGCTCCCATGTTCAGCAGTTGGTCATTTCCCTTATCAGTAGCAGAGGTTCGCCCTATTAGGGTTCCCATCACTCGTTTTGAGTGTAAGCTCCGTCAGGCATCTCTGTTATTTTTTTGTTGACTTCCCCATATTCTGTGGTATATTAGTATCAACAACAGAGGCAGGTACCTGGTCCACATCACTATTTTTTTAGTATGGGTTCCGTGTGCGGTCTCTGTTATTTTTTTATGCGCTCAATTTCTGCGGGCTTTGTACTATGATAATGGTATCTTGATATATTTGGTGTATCTTTAATTGCAAGTTCTATATTATATAGTATATCCCCCTCTTTATAAAAATGTTCGATAATAAGAAAAGGAATTAACCCTGTCTTTAGCATTGTCTAAAGTTTTTTTATAAACTTTGAATTTTCAATTAACTTATCTAGCACTGAAATTGTATTAGATATTACTTTTTGATTTTTTTCGCCTTTTCGAACGGTTTTTAAGACATCTGCTATTCCTGTCTTTGTGATAATAACTTGTTTTTCCATCGCTTTTAATCGTTATTGGCTTTTGCGTGTAGCATATTGCCTTTATCGTCAAAATGCGTTATCAAGTTTACATCAGCGTATTGTTTTATGTAATTTTTTTATAATCTAATGGATTTACATCATCAAGCGGGCTTTTTAGCAATGCTCACAACACCGTTTTCTATATTTCCGCCAACTTCTTCCTTTAAAGCAACTTTGTATTCTCTACCGCTTTTGCCTTTCACATTTCTATTGTATTCAAGTTTCGGTGTTTTTGATAGTGTCTGCCACTTGTTTTTCTACACCTTCCGCTATCGCCTCTTCAGGTACAGCTTTCGCACCTTTGCCTAGCACCTTGCCAAGCACGTGCCCCGCACCTTCAAAGCCAAGTCCCAAAGCCAAGTTTATACCCATGTTCTTACCGAACGCCTTACCAGCTTCCTCGCCTTTTAGTCCTTCTTTTCTTAGTATGTCATTTGCACCAAGCACATTACCAACAGTTAGGGTCGCTTGCAACAGACTTTGTTACCGCCTTTCCGAGCTTACCCATATTAGCAATTTTCGGTGCTAATTTAGGCACTTTTGACAAGCCTTTCATTGCAGCATTGCCACCCAGCTCGTACCCTACACCGTATTCTACAAAATTGCCTAGCAAATTACCCGCCTTGTACGGAATTGAACTTTGCAAACGCTTAGTCATATCCTCGCCATAACGCTGATTCATATACTTAGTTTGACCCTTTTTAGTAGAAATAGGATTGACACCATATCCGAAACCTTCCATCGCTCCTCTATATGCCCTTGTACTCGGAGAGTTCTCAAGATTCATTCGCATACCTTGATTGACTACCGTATTAGGATTGGTATTATATCTGCCTTTCCAATCACTTTTTTTGTCTTTCATAGCGTTTTTGTAGCGTTCTTCCATGCTTCTAGACATAGGCAAATTAGGCTTTACCGTATCAGTAAAGCCTTTATTTTTTAGTAATGTATTTGCAAACTGCTTGTCGCCCACTTCTGAACTGTATTCTTTTTGCCCTATGGACTTTCGCACCTTATTCGCCTTTTGGTTTGCCATTCGCATACCTGCATAATCGCCTTGCGCTTTTGCCTTTTGATAGTCTGCTTTAGCGTTTGCTATTTTCTTGTTGGCATCCGCCACTTTTTCATCTTTTATACCTTGCCTATATTTTTTTATTCCGTTTACTAATTTGTCTATAGGATTTTTAAAAAGTACCCATCACATCCCCCTATTTGTTTTTCAGCGCATTTATTATTCCTGTAAGCGTTGAACTTGTACTTTTTCGCCCCGTGCCTCTCCTTCTTCCTGTGCCGGTGTTATAGGCTTTGTATCTTTGGAGTGCTAACTTTTCATCATCAAGATAATCTTTTCTTGCTTGTCTTTGCTGTAACTCCTCTTGCTTTTTGCATATCTGAAATTTTTGTTATTTCTTGCACCGTTGAGCCTATGATATTTGTAATTCAAATCTACGCCGTCATAGTCTTGACTGTATCCTTGACTCTGCAAATTTTTTTAATTCTGTCTATTTCCGCTTGAAAATCGTTTTTTTATAGCTGTCCAGCGTGCTATCAAAAATTCTTCATTGCTTGCTTGTATCTGTCATCGTTCGCCGTCTGTCTGCTTGCATTTTCTTGCTTTTTGAATTTGATATTGCAATTTATCCTTTTTGCATACCTAGCATTTGCATTTTGTATTCTCTGTCAAAAGCGTTCTTTTTTTCTGCTTGTAGCTTGCTCGCGCAGTATCTTTTCCGCTTGCTCCTTTGCCTGTATCTTGTTCTGCTCATGCTCTTTGTCTGCAATATAGCGGTTATTCATATACTGGTTGTCTATATCTCTTAGCGTGCTTTCGCTCATACCACCGCTATATCCCATAGTACGAAGCATATCTTGCGCTTGATTTATACTTCTTTGCTGTGCTATGTAGTTAGCTCTTTGCTTTTCTGCATAGTCATCGTCAATATATGAAAAAAATCAAAGTTTTGTGGAGTCGTGTTTTTTTCATTGCTTGTGTGTAGGCGTTGTCTACATCTGCCCTTGTTTCACTGTAAGCATTTTCGTCTTGTTCTGCCAAAAGCTCCTTTTGCCTTGCGATTTCTTCCTGTGCCCTAGCAATATTTTTGCGTATTATAAGCTCCTACATTACCGCCTTGCATTGCGCTTACATATCCGTCATCTACCAGCTTATTGTCTGCAATGTAATTGTATGTGTCCTCATTGCCCACTCTCATAGGTCTATCACTATCAAAACCGCCACCGCTCATTATGTATTCGTCATACACCTTGTTTCGTGCCATGGTCGGGTCTTTAAATGTCAGTTCTCCTGTATCACGATTCACACCATCTCCCACGTTGTACCAATGCGTACCGCCATCGCCGAACCCACCTACATCTTGTTGTATCATTCCGTTATCATTTCGCCTATATCTGATACCATTTACAACCGCTGTGTTCCAGTCATTGCCTAGGGTCCTTAAACGAGTGTACGCTATCTTCGTACGATACACCGCCCTCGTTATTCTTACCAGTGCCGTACCCTGCTGCCATATACTGGTTTACATGATCGTTTGTAGTTTTATAACCGCCTTTGTTCGTACCCTATCTGATTCATGTAGTTGATTTTGGCATTGCGTAATGCCTCGTACTTACTTGCATTTGCATAATCTCCTTTTGATTCTGCTTGCTTTTTTAATGCTTGATAGTCGGTATTTAGGTCTACTTTGAGATAGTCTCCGTTGTAACTTGTATTAGTCTTAACTGTGTTTTTTTGGGTTTTTGTAATATCCCCTTTAGGCTTAGTTTGAGTTGTACTTCTGTCATTGTTTGCTTTTAGGTTTAGTTGCTCCGCCCTTTTTTTATTTGAATTTTTTTCTTACTCATATCAATTTCATCCTTTTTTATAATAAAAAAATGGCGAACAACATGCCCGCCATTTTTGTACAAAAAGAAAACTAAAACGAGTTCCTCCTTTCTTTTTTTATTTAATTGGCGTCGCTAAACGCTGATACTTTTCTTCGAATGCATCATAATCGAAATCTTCGGGCATTTTTGTACTCGTCCGTTGCGTCCGGCTTTCTTCCGTGGTGCTTATGATTCATATACACCAGTTTTGCAAAAAGCACATTTACATCATCGCTTGTACCGTTAAGCTCGTTCATCTTAGCAAGAGTCCCCATATTCTCCTTTTATGAGCTGCTCTTGCGTAAGAGTTTCTCTTACGTCTTTTTTTCTTGTGTCATTTTTGACCATCCTTTCTGCTCTTTTGAGCTGTAAAAAAATAATATTTATAAAAAGGCGATTTACTTGCCGCCGTTTTTTTATCATCTATATCATCTATGTTATCGTAATGCTTTTAATTTGTCTAAGGCTCTAACTAGAACTTTGGGAACAGGTATCCCTGCTTCCGTGCAATTTTCAAGTATACTCAAAGATTCATTACCTATCAGAAGCCCTATTGCCGCAAGCCTCACCGCCCCTTGTGCGTTAAGTAAATCATCTATAATCGAAGCTACCGCAACTACAGCAAAGTACATTACTTTTTTTAGCACACCTTTTTAATCCTACTCGGCTATTTAGTTTGCCAAGTATATATGCCTTCGAAAGTCCCTGTTAGATAGTCAATTACTACTATTATTACGAGAGCTAGCAGCCACTCGTCTTGTCTTCCGAAAAGCGTTCCTATGCACACCACGCATCCACTTGTGATACATTTGAAAAGTCCTTCCATTCACTCCTCCTACTTTTGTTAATCTTTCGAATATTTCTTTTGCCATATTCGTATTCCAAAAATATAATCAATTGTATTTAATTGATATTTTTGAACCGCTGCATCTTGAAGCATTATAGCAAATAGGCTATCAGCCCACCTGTAGTGCTCCAAATACTCCATCGTGCTGTCATTAAACTCGTACTTTTCCTGTACTGCGTGGTAGTTTTTGTGAATGCTTTTTTTGTGATGTTTTTTGTATCAACTACAAAGTAGTATTTAACTTCGCTTTGAAATACCGCAAGTCCCGCTTTCGAACAATTAGGATTCGTGTTATAAGGATCATTTATAAGCACATTGCTGCCATCTATACCATACCACAATACAAAGTGCCCCTGAGCGAGTCCACCTACCTTTACCCATACAAGCAATTACAAGATTTCCCTTTTTTTGATTTCCGCAAGTGCTTCATCGTGGCACTTCTTCGCCACAGCATTGTTCTTTTTGTATAGATTGACTCCGTTAAGCTGCCTTACATCGATGCCGTATGCTTTTTCCTTGTGGCGCAAAAATATGAATAGTATGTGCCTTGATTTACCGCCTTGTAGCCGTGCTCTAAACTCCATTTAGCAGTTTCAACGGGTGTAACGCTCTTGTCTTTTTAATGTAGCGATTACCATCGCCATACAGGTAGGACCGCAACCCGACTCTCCGATGTCGGTTTTTTCGCCTTTGGCAGAATAGTCAACATTCTTCCATTTAGGATCGGTTTGTAAATAAATTGTTGGTTTCATTTCTTCCTCCTTATAATAAAAAAAGCACTTTACCTTGAATATAAACTGCTATCTTTTTTTATTTTTCGATTGCTAAGCTCGTCAAGCCCTGCATCGCGTAAGACTTCTTTAACTTGTTCTCTAATTTTAATAGGAACATCATTTATCGTCTTTTTGCCCTTGATTATCAAGGTCGCATATAAATGTGCCATTTAATCACCTCCTTTTTTTCTTCAAATAAAAAAATACTATTATACTAGTTTTTTTCGTAAACTTCCGCAACTGCTACTTGCAGTTCTGTTATTTCTTTTTCAGATTGCTTTTTTTCTAACAAAAGTTGTTCTAAAAGCTTAGCACTTATTTCATCTAGTGAAGGTATGAAATATGCATCATAATCATTTGAGGCTTTGTTATAAGTGACTTTTTGTAATTGCCACCCAACAAAAGACTCCACAAATTGCTCAGCGTCTGTCACTACATTTAAAAATTTTAGTATCTAATTCCAAAATATCTTGCAATGTAGTATTGGTGAATGTTATAAGTAGTTGGTCTTTTTCTATAAGTTTATAGTTTGTGCTGTTAATGCTGTTTATTTTCATTCGTTTTCTCCTGTACTATTTCTAAGATTTCTTGTGTTGCGTCATCCAACGTGAAATAATGCGTATAAATGGTTACCCTACAAGAGGTATATGAACCTTGTAATGTGAAGCATCCTGACCCAAAATGTAAAAAGAATCTCGGCAAATCTCGCGAGGACAGAATTCTTACTGCGTCTTCTGGTGCGTAACTTTCTTTCATATCCAAGTTGACATATGCTTGTATATTTGCATCTTTAGGTGAAACGTTTTTCAATCTGGATAAGATATATTTCATTGGCGGCGAACTCGATCACTTTCGTTTTATCAGAGTTGTAAAAAAATTGATCAACTATTTGACGTCGGTTAGACGGCACGCGGAATACTTGGTCGAATATGGCATACATTTTGCCGGGCGCTATTCGCCCCTTTTTGCATTTCTGATAATGAACGCATCGCAACCCTAGAATTTTTAAACAGTGATAGTACCCAGGGATTAGTAAGTAGTTTTACCGGGTACGGGTAACTATCGTGCTCATCGCGGGGAACATCCTTCAGAAATACTTTTTGGATAAACTGTGCGGAATTTATACACGTATTTATAAAAGTGAACTCACGGATAATCCTTTTTGCGTTTCTCGGTTGGGTCCTCTTGGGGGTTGAATCCTATGGCTTGAAAGCTTTTAACACTATCATATAGAGAGTTTTCAAAACCGACATTATATGTCAAACACGCTGTTATATAGTCGCTATTTTCAAGTATTCTTTTTGTAAAGCGCATTCCCAAAAGGCCGCAACAGATCTTTTTATCTTTTGAAGTATCGGCGCGGTAAAAAAAGTCATCAAGGAAGGTAAGGTTGCTTGAATCTATGTTGAAAGTTTTAAGAACCGGAAGGGCGGCTAGCATAGAATATTCCCCCAACGTATATTTTAAAATTCGGTTTCGATTGATTTCGGCTTGCCTGTCTGGGTCGTTTAATACCGTATTTAAATTTTGATTGGGGTAAAATATTTCCGCCACTAGGACAAGTACCTTGTCTCTGTACTTACTCGTCATTACCATGTCGATAATTTTTTTGTCGTGTTTGAAATTTTCAGAAGAAGATGCTATTACGCGTATTACATTTAAATTGCTTAACAATTCTTCTGCTGTTTTAGGGTTTGATAAAACCCCTTCCATAAATAATACACCTTTGCGCGGATTGGATTTTATCAAATTCCAATACCCTGTGTATTCAAGTTGGTCTGTACTAAGCATTATTTTCCTCCTTATAAATTGCTAAAAAGTATATAGAACCCTTTGTTGCTTTGCCATTCTGGTCGTATGTACAATAATTGAAGCAATTCGGCTGTATATTATTGACTGCTCCATATGCTTGTGTATCGATAACCTGTATAAAAACTTGCGGGATACCTTCAAAAGCCTCATCAAAAACACCGTAGTCCAACCAGATTGATTTTGACTTGCCTTCCCTGATTGAATTTTAGTGTTTTCGTCTGCACTGTTCAGGGTTTGTAAATAGAACTCCATTGCGGAGTTATCGCCAATCTTTTTCCACTCTGTCCATGCATTAGTTTTGTCCGTACAGTTTCTCACATATATGTCATTACTTTGGTCTATGTACATCTGCATGGTATCTGTTATGCTATCATTTACAATTGAGTCCGTTTTAGATACAAGTACGGTTGCATAAGAGGAATTCCCATTCGGGCTGTTAGCACAACCACTTAAACTGTAAAATCCTGCTTTGTGTAGGGCATTCAAGTCGCCAGCATACGATTCAAGGGTTAAAGCCTTATCAGTTTTTTTCTTTTAAAAACCTTTCCTTGTGCTGCTGATAGCGCTTCTGTAGTGCTGCCACTTGTAAGGGTGTTATTTATAACAATTTCAGGAATATTGTTGATTTTTGTTCAAGTTCTGTGTCCTTTGTTGCTCTTGCAGTTTCTTCAGCTTGAATCGCCTGTGCTCTTGCGGTGGTTTCGGTAGTTAATTCCGCTCTTGTAGCAAAGTCTCCGCCTGCAAGGTTTGACGCTCTATCTGCTTCTTCTTTAGCCTTTTTCAGCATAATACTTAGCATTGTCAGCATCTTCACCAACTCTTGTCCCCGTCTGCCCTACCGCATAACTTTTGGACTTGTCAGCATTTGAAACAGCTTCGTTTTTATATCCTTCAACTGTGCTTTGCGTTGTTTGTACTAGGTCCGCTTTTTTTGTTTGGTTAGCTCCATATTGCTTGCAACATTGTTTGCCATGTTTGAAACATCCGCTTTCATCGTCTGTACGGCATTTTGTGCATTTTCGCACTTATTGGCTAAATCTTGCATTGTAGATATTGCCGTTATATTTAGCTTATCAATACCTATGCTTCCATCGCGCAAGCTTGCTGTTATCTGCTTTTTTTATTTCCAATATTCGTAACACTTACATTTATATGCTCCGAATTTGCAAACTCATATATATTCATCAACTGACTTACATCTGTTTTAGTACTCGTTCCATCTACATTAGTGATTTTTTTATATTGTTTTTTTCACCTTCTTCTGCAAATTCAAATGTTGCTGGTATTTTTTTCAAGTGCTGTATCGAAAGTCTTTGTTGTTCCATCCTTTTTGCTTTACGGTTATTACTCCGCTTGACAAGTTTACATCAACTTCCGAAATCAGCGTATTTGTTTCACTTCTGAAAAGGCTTTTTTTATCTCTTCTTTCGTGTAACGGTCAAGTATCAGCCTAACAGCCGATTTTAACTGCTCCCTTATGTTTGCACCGCTTATCCCGTCAATAGGTGCAGACGATATATTGTCAGCACCGCTTTTACCATCAGCACTACCATTCATCGTATCCACAAACTCATTGAACTTCTTTACGATAAATTCAGGCAAATTGTCGAATATCTGCTTTATATCCGTACTGCTCCCTTTGCGGTGTATCAGAAGCCGACTTTACATTTAATTTAGCGACTTCGCTATCTTTTTATTTTTTTCTATTGCCATATATCCCCTTACTTTATAAATTCATTTCAAGTGTATACTTTAACTTCGCCCACAAAAGTGAAAAACGGTTGCGGTTTATTGTTCTCAAATTTAAGCTGTATGTGCAGTTGCTTTTTAGCCTTGTACTTACCGCCCAAAAAGCGTTGGTGTTTCATCTAGTCTAAAAGAAAAGTCAGAAAAATCCACTTCATCCCACACAAAATAATTAGCTCCGGCATTGTAATCAAATGCAAGTTGCCACGTGCCATTTACTTTCACCCACACCCTACAGCCTGTATGTGGAAAAGCATTTAAGCAAACCGCAATGTGTCTGAAAGTCTTTTTAGGCTTTCCTTGCTCGTATAAAACTCCGACGTTTCAAAAAAAGCAAGGTATGCTCTTTTTGTTCTTACTATCTCGCCATCCACTTCAAGCTCTTCTATCTCTACTTTGCCGTCATCGATGAACGAGCTTGCCTTGAAGTCGTTGAAAAACCGCTTTACTTTCCCATCATCAGTGCCAAACCATAGCTCATCGCCTTTTTTTATAAAGCACCCTTGCGCCTATATGCGTAAATACATAGCACTCATACTGCCTTGTAGAGTACGGCAATCCTTTTTCAAGTACCAATTGCGTACCATCAAGTAGGTACATTCTATCGCCTGCCGTAAGCACATAAAAGCCGTTATATTCTATCGCATATGAGTTTTTTTAAATCGTGCTTTTGCAACTCTTCGGATATGAAGTATGAACGCTCTTTGCGAGGCTCTCTCTCCCGATATGTCGCTAGGGTGTTATAGCGTGAACCGAATTGAACACTGATAGGTATAAAGGCTCGTTGTTAAGCGTTACAAACGCATATTTTGACAGCGCTCCTATCGCTTGATAACTGCCTACGCTTCTAAATACTGCCCCAATTTTTTTCATCAAATTCTCCCTTTCGGATATTTGCATTTAGGTCGTTTTCTGCCCCACCTTTATGCGTTACCAAGTTGTCATTTATTACCGAATACCCGACTATCTCGCTATCTTCTTGCCCTATCTTTGAGTACCAAGTATCGCCCCCACATCGTAGGATCATCAGCCTTTGAATACCAATCATAATTAGGAAATTTACTGTTGCCACTACAAAACAACCTATCTCTTTGCGCCATTGATACCGTATCTTGTACATATCGTGCATTTGTTTATCTTATCCGCATAGCCTTCGACAGTCTTATCATAAGTGACAGTCAAATTGTCTTCTCCAACTACTGGTGTGGGGCTTGCGCTCGTCAGCGTGAATGTGCCTAGCGTTCTATTTACAGTGAAGTCTTTGCCTTCTTTCAGCGTATCGTATTTAGCGTCGCTTTTTAACGCTTCAATCTTGACTTCCTTGCTATCAATATTTGTTGCGGATAGTTGAAAAAGTCTTGTTTGTACTATCGCCTGTGAACTTTTTCCTTTCGTGTAGGTGTTATCAAATTTATCGGCTCAAGTGGCACTCCACCGCCATTTGGGCGTTTGGCAATGTATATTGTTGGCACATATGCACCTTCGCTCGCTTTTTCACATCCTTGCCGTCAAAATATATCAGCTCCTTGCCATCGAATATGAACAGCTTGCCCTTTATCTGCCTTGACATACTCATGTGGTTGTTTGCGCTCGAATACACCCTATCAGCCCCTAAACTTAACACCTTTTTTTCGTCCAAAAACATAAATCGACTGCCCTGCATGAATAAGTGTTTTTTTCTCATTATCACTTACGAATTTATGAAAGCCGTTTATCTGCTCTTTTCTTCCGCTTGAGTCTTTCAGCTCCAGTAGCGTTTCATATCCTCTACGCTTACGGTTGTTGCCCGCCGTTTCACGATCATATTGACAGCGTTAGGGCGAACGATTAAACGCTACCTTTGACGGTGAGTTCCTGGTATCAATTCCGTTAAACGACTTTATAGTAAGTTCGTATTTCGGTGTAGGTTTTGGTGCTTGCATTACGTCCACCCATTCACATCAATAAACTGTGCCTTTCCGATATTTCTTGTTGGCGCAAGGCGTTTCTTTTGCTTCCTCATATTGCTGTCTTACATAGTACGCCATACTGCTGTCGTCATCTTCCAAAAAGCTCACTTGCTATATAAAGTGGGAGTACTGCCGCAACTTCGGGGTCGAGTGCAAGCTCCGTACTATCTTCGGTACTTTGTGTTATCTCTTTCGGATAGGCATAGTAATGGATTTTTGTAATTTCCTTCTTTGAGTCCGTCAAGCACGAGTGTGCTGTCACCTTCCCAGAAATAGTCCGTTGTTTTTTTGTAACGCACTTTGCTGTAACCGCTCTCAAGCACTATGTCTTTTTTTACCAATTTGTAAAAATCGCTTACCATTTTACGCATATCATAGCGTTTCTCACTCACAAAATCCCAAATATCAGCTTCATTTGCAAATTTCGCGTTATACAAAAGCAACGTTTCTTAGCTTGTGCCTGTATTTGCCACCAAATTTAAGCGTAACGAGCTTTTTATCGTCGTTAGATATAAATCCCTTAAAAGCTTTAAAAGTGCCGTCAAACTCAAAATTAGAGCCTTGAATTTTGAGAGCTTCTTCATCGCCCACCAAAATCGCTACTTCCCCATCTTTTGTTATCTCAAAATAGTAACTTGTAGCACCGTCAGCACTAAAAAGCAAGCTCCGTACCGTCATATGTAAATATCTCAAGCTTGCCAATAGGGTCCGCCAAAATATTTTTTTCGGTTCTTCTTGCAATATTTCTATGCTCTTTGTTATAAACTTACCTGCCGTACACAAATCTTGAAGTCCACGATTAGCAGACGGCACTATCGCATTTAGATAATCTTTCGTAGCGTTCGTTGGTGTCAAATTCTTTACAGCTGGGTCTATTTTTTTGAAGTGCATACAGTTTACATTCGCCCCAGTTCATAATATCCCCCTTTTATCCCTCAAACTTTGGACTTTGAGGATTTTTTTCTTTGCAAATTTTTACATGACTCATATAAGACAGCTTACTGCCTAATTCCTTACCGCAAAAATTGCAACAATATTTAATTTCTGCCTTATTGTTTTTGCTATCTCTTTAGCTTTATCGCTACCCTTTTCTTTTTTTCGGTTCTTCTAATGCGCTTTCAGCTTCTTCGGTGCTCTCATCTTCTACTATCTGCGTTATCGGCATTTCAATTCCGCTTACGATGGAAAAAAACCTACGACTTTTTCTTGATATTCCGTCACTTGTTATAATATCGCCTATTTTCATGATTTCTCCTTCCAATTAAACATAGTAGAGGGAATGTCTCCCCTACTATCTAAAGCTTACTACGCTAATGTAATACCTTTCTTTGCTCCTGCCATGATGAAGCCCTGCCATGCAACTGGAAGTATCGAATATCTGCAATATCCCGTCCATTCAAGGTTTCTTGTGCTTTCGTCAATGTAGTTTCTGATGTCAAGGTCTTCTCTGTCGTACCATCTAAGTGCACCGAACGACCTTTGTGCTTCACTGGACATCAGGATAAACGGCTCTGCTCCAACTTCTGCTTCCCACAAATGGTTTTACTACCAAATCCCACTTGCCTTTTTTTGAATATTAACATCGTTTAGGGTTAGAACCTACCACCTGAGTGGAAGCGATGATTGCCTTTAGCTTTCTTTCAAGGTCAGGCGTATTGGAAGGTATTATAATCTTGTCAAAAGTCCAGCCTGTAGAGTGTCCACTGTCATTTTTGAAGTTTCTACCGATATTTGCAAGCTTTATTCAGCATTACATCGTCATCGCCAAAGCTTTATTGGTGAACACATTGCCGAAAGTTGTCGCCGACTTCTTGATTTTATGCTTATCCGAGAAAAAAATCCTTCTCCATCGCCTGTAGTTCTGTCAAACATCTCTCCAGCATATGTGAAGTTCTCTCCTTCTGCTGTTAGGTATTTAGTACCGAACTCAAGCTTGCCTCGCTTGTAGCTTTCCATAAAGCCTTGTGTTGCCTGTTTAGCAGCATCAATCTCGCCGTCCTCTGCCATTTCGTGTGTCACGGTAAATCCGCCACCGAACGCTTTATGTACAGCCAGCTTGCCAAATCCTTCTTCAAGGCTATCTTTTTCAAATACTCCACCTTCTGCCATTGGCTTAAATCTTGAAAAAGTAGTAACTCCGCCCACTCTTTCGCCGAATTTCTTCGATTTTCTCATAGAAAACATCGCTTTTTAACACTTCATCGTGCTTGCCGTTTTTCTTTTTCAAGATCACTTATAACCTCTGTCATCACTCCACCGATTGCCTTGTAAAGGCTATCGTTTTCATGCGATAATTTGCTAAATGCTACTCCCATATTCTATCCCTCCTAAAACTTAACTACTACTGTTCCGCTGTTTGCCTTGCTTACAAATCTTACAATTTGTGCAACTCCGCTTGCGGTTGTAGCTGTAACATTGAGTGCTGCACCGTCAAGTGTTACCTTGTCGCCTACCTTCAGACTCTTTTCCGTCTGCTGTTAGAGTTGTTTCAAACTCATAGCTTTCAAAAAATCGGATAACAAGCAACTGTTTCTCCTTCTTTTTGCCTAGCTCTGTAGTTCCGCAAATATGCGTTGGCTTTTCAGTAGCTCCGCATTTTGTTACAACTCCTTCTTTGACTACCAAGGCTTCACCTATGTGGTAGTCCTCTCCTTTTTCGCAGGCATATCAACATAATGCTCTGCGTTCTGTCCGTTTTGGTTTCTGTTAAAACTAAACATCTACTTTTCCCCTCTTTTTAAATATGAATTGTATTTTTTTCTTTAGCTCTTTTGGACTTAAATCCGGATAAAACCCCGCCCAAACGCCTTTTTAACTCTGGCGGTATGTCTTTCATTTCTCCGCCCGCCATTCCGCTTGCTCCCGTGCCTTTTTAAATGCTCCTTTGTATCGACATTGCTCTTTTGCTCCTGTAAGCCCGACAACTTTTCTATAGGCATCCGCCCATGTACTTCCGCTCTCTACAAGTGCCTGTATTATGTCAGCATTCGGCTCGTTTGCAAGGTCTTTGATTGACTTTATGTTCGGATTTATCGCTTGAATTTGCCTTTACATCGTTATCTATTCGCATTTTCAGCATTTCAGCTTCTTGTCTTTGCTGTATCATTTCCGCTTGCCTTATTGCTGGATGATTCTTCACAAGCTCTTCGACATACTGTGCATTTCTTATTCGCTCCTCGCGAACTTCTTCAATGCTCATGTTTCGGTTTTGCGCTTCTATCTGGTCTGCAATATCCACTATGTCGCCTGTGTAACCATTCCTGTTTAGTAGATTAGCCATGCGTGCATATTCAGCGTCCCTTTTTTTCTTGCCGTCGCAACTTCTCTTTCAAGCTCGCTTATGCGGTTTTGATAAAATGCGTCGTTTTGCATTACATCAGGCGTTTTATCATCAAGAACATCATCATAACCGTCATCTTCGTCTAAGTCTTCATCATCTTCTTCACCCCCTTCCTGTACATCCCATTCCTCATCTTCCAAATCATCGTCGATGTCTTCACCTTCAAAAATCCTCTTTGCGGTAAATCATCTTCTAGCAATTCATCTTCCATCAGTGAACTCCTTTCCAATTTTTAAAAAAATGTGGTTGTAGCCACATTTTAGTTTTTTTATAAAAAATACGCCGTATTTCAAGCGTATTGATTTACTATATTTCTTCTGTTATTACTTCGCTAGGGTTTAAAACATTTGTTTTTACTTTCAGCATATCCTTGCCATTACACCCTTCATTGAAATTGTTACAAGTGAAAATCTGTACCCAGTAGACATTATCATCTATTTTTTTCAGCATTTCCGCTTCTAACACTCATTTCAAGTCTGCACTTTGGACACTTCATATTATCTCCCCCTAACATTCCAAACGCCTGTCCTGTAACTGAATTTTTTTCATTTGCTTCGTGACAGGTGCTAAATCTTTATTAGTTGTTACCCCAGTATTTAAACCATTTGCACTCGGCTCGTCTATCCCTTCGCCCATCGAATCTCCTTGCGCTTGCATTTGTTCTTGCATTTGCCTTTGTTCTTCTTCAAGGCGTTTCTTTTCTTCCACTTTGAGCTTCCATCTGCCGACTTGCCTTTTAGCATTAGGATATCCTTGCTCTGCTCTATCTTTCCAGAAGTTATAGAGCGTTTCAGGATCTTCCGTGTTACCATAAAGTCCGCCCATGAAGTCCTTTTGCATACTCTCAAGCACATACTGCCTGTTGTCCGATGTATTGCCACTTGTATCTACAGAAAATACAAACTCGTCATTGTAATACCAATTGTCGTACTCATCTTTTTCTAAGAAGTCGTATCTGTCAAATATGATTTCTTCGGTATCTCCGTTCTGGTTTTCCATGGTATACCGTCTCGGCTCATCAGCATAAGCAAGCATGAACTCAAATATCTTTTTGAAAAGCTGTGCATAAAAACAAGTATTTCATCTTTAGCTTACTTTCTTGTCTGCCTAATGCTCTTGATATTTGGCTTTCTTTTTGCTGTGCCACTGATGGCGCTTGAGTCAGTCTTACCTTGAAAAAGATTCATTGATACCAAGTGATGATTTCGCCCACAAGTAGTTTTGCCCTATCAAATTTACAAACCTGGATGTGTCAAAATTGATGTCCTTAACCGCTATCATGTTCATTTGGTCTGGCGATTCTATCTCAAGCACTTGCTCCGTGTTTTCAGGACTGTAATTCAAATCCCTAGGTACTACCAATATCGAGCCTTGCTTACTAACCTTTTCAATTACCCTTGTTGCAAGCTTGTTTGTTTCCATCTGAAGCTCACGTATAAACTCGCAGTCGGAACTTCCAAGCACATTTTTATATTCGGATATGTTCTTCCTTATCATTGCAGGATAGCCTTGTGGCACATAATACGGTACTTTAGTCGGCTCTAAATATGGCATATTCTCTGTTTCGGTCTTTACCTTACTACCGACAACATTCATTTTGTCATCGAATATCTGTTCGTATACAGGCTCCAGCATACCGCTAACAGGATTGATATCGCTCACTTCACGCTCAACCGCCCTTGTTTTCAACTTTCCATTTTCCCTTGCGTAGCTCATCTTTGGAATTACAACAGGCTCGCCGTTTTCATCAAGGTTATTGGTGACTTTATCTTCGCTCAATTCCTCGTATTTTAGGTTTCTCTTTTCAAAATCTCGACTTCCGCATATACAAGCCTTCGCACCGACAGGTTTTGTTAGTCCACAGCATTTGCAAACTTTCACTTGCCTTGCATTATAACTTATTTCGTCCACTATTACAGTATCGCCAACCCATGAAAAACAACCAATTTCATCTTTCCCGTTCTTGTAAAACGCAAAATGTTGTATTACCACACCGCCCGACTCATCGGCTTCGTTTTCCATCTCCTCATCGCTTACATCTATACCATAACGTTTCTTTATTACCGCCTTCGAAATATTAAAAATCTATGAATATATAGTCCATATCCTCTATTTTTTTCTATGTTCGGCTGTGGCACAAACCTTATCGGAGATATGTTTTTAAAGCTGGAGTCCGCCAACGGTGTAATGTGTTTTTTTATCGTATTATCCCAATCAAGCATTGCAATATCTGCCCCGAATATCTTCGCATTGCGCTCGTTTATATCGTTAAATTCCGTAAGCTCAAGCTTTTTTTATCTCGCCCCTTATCATGTTTTTCTATGATGTTTGCAAGCCTCATATTCTTTTTCACTTGACACAAACGGCTCAACCTTAGGCAACGGTATATCGTTGTTTATTTCCGTTTCGATAAGCTCCTTTGTGAAGTTATATACAGTCTTCACGCTTCGCCCCTTTTCGGGTTGCATAGTGCCATCATACTGGCTTAAATGCTTTTTTTAGCTTGTCTTGCTTGCTTGAATAAGCATTTTTAGAGTTGTCATACCCTACTTTTCCACTCTTCAAGTTTTTTTATCTTACCCACGGCGGTTTACCCCACATCCTTTCCAGCAAGATTTTTGTCTTGCTTACTTGCTTTTTATAATCTTTTATCATCTCTTTTGTCCAATTTATCCTATCTTTTGGCTTCGCAACCTTCGTTGTCTGTTGCACTCTTGCGTAATGCGCTATCGCAAGTGCCATTATCAGGTCATCGTGAAATCCCACTTGCGCTTCTGGTCGTCCTTTTTCGTTTCGAACAAATGTCAGCATTTCGTCTAGCGTGTCGGCATCCACCACAAGCTCAGGTGTTTCACGAATTATCTTTACAAGCTCCGATATTATAAGCGGTCTTGTACGCCTATCAGTCTTAAAACCATAGCTTTCTTCAACCTTTTCCCGTATAACTATCTTCTTTCATTCTAACAAAGAGTTTAGGATATTTAAGCCTTTGGAGTTCCTTTATTGGATACGTTGAAAAGTTAGTTTCTATCGCAACCAGCGCCGTATTGTAATAAAACCCTAGGCAATACACTTGTTTTGCATATAAATCTTCATCGAACTGATGTTTTAATACCGCCACTTGCTCTCCAGTCGAATTGTCTATCACTTGTGCAGTGAAGTTATCCGCCCCATCGCCTGCCGTGTCCCCGCCAATAACATAAGGATGTCCTTCTATCGGCTCTTTGTATATCTTGACATAATCGCCGCTTACAAAGCGCGGTCTATAGCTTTCTGTAAATAAAAAACAGCCCTTTTTTTACAGGCTGTATCTCTTTATCCAGTTGCAAGCTCACATTGTGCGAATTAAATACGCTTTTTCCGACAACTCCCCACTTACCAAGGCAATAAACATCGTAAAAATAAGGATCTGTATCTTTGTAGCTTTCAAGTGTTTCCCTGTAATCATCATCTAAAAACGCATTGTCTTTGTGCGTTGTGTGAAAGTACCTCTATATTGTACTGCTGTGTTATGTGTTTTCTGTCAAAAAACCTCTTTTTAAGCCAATGATTTACTGAAATAGGGTTGAATGTAAGTGTAATTTGCTTTCTTACGCCCTTTTGTCCTCTAAGACGGACATTGAGCTGGTTGAAATCATCTTCGTTAAGCTCGCTTGCCTCTTCAATCCATATATCCGTCAGTATTCCGTTCTCAAATGTTACGGATTTTAGGTTTTCCACGTCCGCAACGCCCTTAAATATGACACTGTTGCCATTATGTGAGCATTTTATACGCATATCGCCTTCTCGTACCTCGAAAAGCGACCAAACGCCCCAGTTATGTAGTACCTGCTTTAAAAAGTGCAAAGCGTTGAGTCTCTATTTGTCTTGTCTACTGCCCTTACAACCATAAGATTGCACATTCTAGCCGTCATCAGCTTGTATATGTACCGCTCTGCTGCAAAGTATGACTTGCCACTACCAGCACCGCCGTAAAGTACTAAATATCTTCGTCTCGAATTTAAAACCTTCAAATACGCTTCGTTAAATACTTTCTTTGATATGTTGACGTTTATCCGATTTGCATTGTCTTTTTTTATCATAATTCATTCACTTTCTTCCCTAAACTTCTGATATAGTAGTTTCTGAACATCGTTTTAAGCACCTTATCCACATATTGCCCCTTCTTTACCAAAAGGGTTAAAAAAATACTGCACTTCATGAGAATTTCTCCCCTTGTACAGTATCCCTTTTTTTATCAGCTTTTCTATTGCCTCTAGCGCCCTTCGCCTAGATTTGCCGACTATGCTCCCAATGTCATCTGCATTTATCGCCTTGCCGTTCTTATAGCATATCAAACAGCTTTGATACCGAACATACGGCAGTATCGACAACACACACGCCTTTTCTCTATCGTCAAGATCCTCTAAAAACCAATTTAAGCTCTTTTCCATTCACCAGCAAAAACTCATCGTAATTGATATAGTCTTTATGCTCCAGCAAGTAATCAAGCTGCCTTTGTCTTTGCTCTTTGTAACTTTCGATTGAGTTCGCCCTTACAATTCTGTCTCCATCATAAAGCTCTGTAAGAACTACACCATCATCGCCTATCACCAGCCTAGTTGTTATCTTGCCCATTATCAAAATCTCCGTCTGATTCAAAATCATCTAGCAAGAAGTCATCTTTAAGGTCGTCCGCAGTACTTTCCAAAAGGTCAATATCGCTATCCATAAGTGTTACATTGATAATCTTATGCGTATTCTCAACAAGTGACTTGTCACTCCAGCTATCAGCATTCGATGCCAAAAAGAACTTCGCCCCGGTAACTCCATCTTTATCAAATAGTCGCTTTTCCGCATACCCGACAATTCGAAATCTTGCATACTCTAAATACTCTTGCATTACTTTCATCTCTTCGGGTGAGTTTCCCATCTTGACTCTGCCCTCTATGTATTTATGCAGGCGGTTTCTATCTCCGATACCAATATGAAGCGCATATTCTGTTAGCGAGTATGGTGTCTGCTCTTTCGTCTTTACAGGAACGCCCTTATATATCTGCAATTTGCCATCATCATCTTTTTGCGTATTCTACTCTGTCACATTCAGCAAAATACCCTTCTGTTAGTTTTACAAGCTCATCTAACGTCTGAAACTTACGCTTGAATACATGCATTCTATCGTCCCCTTTTCCCTTCCTCATTTTATACTGTAACACACCCCTAGAGTGCAAAACAATGCAAAATCAAAACTTTTTTAAAAATCTTTTAGGCTAAGTGTGTCAAAAACGACACACTTACTGACAGCCTTTAAACATTGAAATACAAACGCGCATAAGCGTTTTTCGCGTTTTGCCCCTCTTATATATAATTCCGACTTCACAACCTTCCCGCTATCGCCCTTGCCCATCTGCTATATTGAAGCCCTACCCCTCGCTTTAACACCTTTTTCAAAAATAAAAAAATCACCGCCCTTTTTACGATGATTCCTTACTTCTTTATACAGCCCCCTATGCCATGTAAACGTTGAAATTTACGCTTATATAAGTTGACGTGTGTTATTTGGTCTCTACTATGTACCAGACTGGGGCTTCATCTAGCGCATATACGTTCATACCCCCGTACCTATTGAAAAAAATCAATGTTTATTTCAATATATTCCTATATGAAATTGCATATATCATAAAAATAAAATATAAAAAATTGTATTACATCTAAAAAAATTAGGTGTTTTTTGTGTTTAAAAACAAACGGCAAAAAGTTGCAAAAAAACCTTTATGTTTATTGATATTTCAATGTTTATAGGCATTTTGCAACTATTCCTTAAATAGACATTTTAAGAACAGTTAAAATATGGAATTGGCTATAACCGTTGAAATTCAACGCGCGGAGCTGTTTGGTGGTTCTAGCCACATTTTATTGACATTGCTAATCACTATTTGCTTTTTGCTTTTTGCTTTCTGTTCAGCTGTTTTTGCTTGTGCTGTTCCTTTCATCCGTCCGTACTTCAATAAAAAAAGCGCTTGACAAGACAAGCGCGAGAGTGTAAGAATATATATAACAGGTTGAGCGGTTAAGACTTGCCCCAGGAATGGGGGTGTTGCTTATGACAGACTATCAAATAATAATGATAATCTTAACAATCGTAATATTTATTGAGAATATAAGAAAAAATAACCGCTAAGGCTATCAATCCGGCGGTTATTTTAAAAAAATAAAATACAACGGGGCTGACTGCTGTCAACCTGTTTTTGTTAAATAGATTATAACACTTGATATACAGGTTATCAAGTGTTTTTTTATTACCAAACTTCATCATGCGTAAAAGTGTTGTTGTTCTTCAAATCCTGTAAGCCTTTTTAAATATGCTTTTTATTTCGTCTTCTTGTGGGTGATCATATTCGGCAAATCTATTCAATAACTGATACACAACATTTAAGTCGTTTTCATTTATGCTGTCTATGAGCATATGTAATTGTTTTCTGTCCATAATTTTCACATCCTTTAAATTTTTTTATAAGCACTTCCACGGGGTAAAACATCCAAGATATAATAACCATTGTCAACTAATGAATATATTACCCTATAGTTTCCTACTCTTAACCTATGTAAATTAGAAAAAGCCAATCAATTTTTTTAATATCTCCATTTGGCAAATTTTTCAATAGCATTTTTAATATTACTTTTTTTACCGGCTCAGGTATTTTTATGTGTTTTTTTAGCACTGGAAGAATATATAAAATTCATTGTAGACAATCCTTTTCTACTTGTTCAATAGCGTTCATAATAGCTTGAACGATGAAAGCGTTTTTAGATAGGTTAGATTTAGCGACAGCGTCTAAAAAAATCTAGGTGTATCGGCTTTCTTCATTCTAAGTAAGAATTTATCATACGCTTTAGCGTCGTATTTATGATTAGCTTTCATTTTAGCTTCAGATACCATATTTTATTACCTCCGTAAAAAAATTTTTTTTTCAAGCTATGAATGTTGGTATTTCAATTATAAACGATATCGTTGTAAAAGTCAATGAAATTTTTTTAAAAAGTGCTTGACAATGGAAATGATATCGTTGTAAAAATATGTTCGAGCTAAACAGCGATATCGTTGTATAACGTCAAACAAAGAAAGTAGAGGTAAAAAGAAAAATGATGAAAAACTATTATAAAGTAACAAGTAAATTTTTACGATAACGGAAGATGGAAACCACAATGGAGACGGTTTCCTTAAATGAAAAAGCCGAATAATGAATTTTTAAGTATTAAAGGTTACGATTTATATGTAGATTATTTTTGAAAAAGCTTAAAGATGCGCAGGCTTATATGAGGGGAGAAGCTTAAAAATAAAGTGAGGTAAAAAGATGAAAAAAACTATTAGAAAAAAATTTAAAAAATGCAGAACTTAAAGTAAATAATGCAGAGCTTGTATATGAAGCAGACTATATGAACGAGTCCTTAGAGCAAGCGTTTGATGCAGCTTATAATGAATATCACAAAGCATATATGGAATTATCCCGCAAAGTCGAGCAGTTGACAGGGTTTTAGCCCTATCAAATCAAGAGAGTTAGTAAGCAAAAATTTGATGAAATAGGAAAAGCTATTTAATTGTGCTTGCTAAATATTTAAAAGAGAGGTAAGAAAGATGTTAAAATTTGAAGTAGGAAAAGTATACAATGCATATGAGGATTTAAGTTATGATATGCACCCTAATGACTGGGCAAGAATATAATGCATATCAGCTAAAAAAATTACAAAAAGTAACGCCAAAGACTGTAAGTTTTGAGTTTGTAAGCCGTCCGCCTTACCTGTACGAAGCAGAGCGAACCTATAATAAAAATTCAAACGTTCGATACTGCAAGCGAAATAATAGAATTAGACAATTACGGACTTTGGGTATATGTAAGACATTGTGGCTTGATGTGAAAACTTCAAGCCACAAAAAAATAAAAAAATATTGACAAAACAAATTTGTATAATTATAATATAATTAAAAAAAGGCGGTTAAATAATGGAGTTTGAATGGGATGATAATAAAAAAATCTAATAAACCAAACAAAGCACGGTATATCATTTTGAAGAAGCTGCAACAGTATTTTTACGATGAACAAGCTATAATGAAAAAGTGACCCTGAACATTCTGATGACGAGGAACGCTTTTGTAATACTTGGTTTAAGTCAACAAACTAATTTGCTTGTTGTTTGCCATTGTTATCGTGGCAAAGACGAGCGTATTCGGATAATATCCGCACGAAAAAGCAACTAAAAACAGAAAGTAAATATTACAGAAAGTGAGGTGATAAAAATGCTAAAAGAATATGATTTTTCTGATGCAATACCTAATCCATACCCCAAGCTCTTAAAAAGGCAAATAACAATAAATCTGGATTCAAGCACTGTGTCTTTTTATAAAAAAGAATCTGCAAATATTGGAGTTCCCTATCAAACACTAATAAACTTGTATTTGCGTGATTGTGTTGAAAATAACCGCAAAAATCAATATATCGTGGGAATAAACCGCTAACCGCTGGCACTTGCTGGCGGTTTTTATTGGGTAGGCTTCGGTAGGCTTCGGGGAAAAAATGTAAAAATACTTGCTTAAATACCGGGAAAAGGGCAAGTATTCTTCGTTAAACGATTACTTGCCCAAAAGTAAAACAATCACGTCCCCTAATTACTGGGGGCTTTTTATTCTCAAAAATCCGCCGTAGCTCCTTAAATCTTCGTCATATTCAAAGTCACTCGGTATTACCGCTATCTCAAGCGCCTGCACCGTTAAATAGGGCAACGCTTTCTGGGGCTTTCTTTCATCTTCTCCGCCGTTTTTCCTTGCTGTATAGGTTGATGTACCTGTGAGTCAAAACTGCCCTTAATTTCGGGTGCTGAACGCTTTCTACAGCGTTTTTAATCTCCTGTAACACTTCCATAAGGTCTTTTATCTCTTGTAATGTTTCATTTTCAAGGTCAATTATCTTGTCAATCAAATTGTTCTTGTCCGAATATCCGTTGATTTTAACTACAATTTCATTAAATTTGACACTGATATTATCTCTAAATGTTTTGAGTTGCTCAATGTATTCTTGCTTACTCTCAAGCTCCACTTTAAGATAACCGTACTGCATAAAAATATTGTTTTTTGCGTTCAACGTTTTCAGTCATTCTTCACCTCACCAATTGCAATTTCAAGACGTGGATTGTCGCTATAATATTTGGCAATACTTGCGCTTATTACTTGCGCATCGTCTTTATATGCTACTTTATTAAGACTATCTAATACTATTTTTAAGCACATTGTCAATATCGGGCTTTTTAGCTGGCTTTATCTCTCTGTCAAGCATTTGTAGCCTTTTTCTTTCTGCTTACGGATTTTGGTACTTTAAAATAAGCAACAACATCAATTTGCAAATATCCCTCGTAAAATCCGCCCCCATATGCTGCTTTTTATCTTATTTTTCGTAATCAACAGTTTTTGCGGTGTGTAGGCTCTCCCATCTCGTAACTCTTGGGCGAGCTTTTCCAACAGGCTCGCCCAAAACTTCAAACTGATACATGCTTAGCTCCTAAAATGGTAAATCCGTTACTTCTTCAAGATTGGCAAAAAGGATTGTCGCCGACTTCTTCCCTATTCTCTTTTTTATCGAGTAACTTAATCCTGTCGGCTACTACATCCGTAGTGTACACTGTTGCCCCTGTCTTTGTTTTGGTAGCTTCCCGTCTGCAATCTGCCTTGTACTGCAATCTGCGAACCTTTATGTGTGTACCGCTCTATAATTTCTGCCGTCTTTCCAAATGCAATTATATTAGGAAAAATCTGCCTGTTTATCCTTGCTTTGTCTATCCACAGCAAGGCTGAACCTTTGCCACCGCCATATTGGTTTGAGCGGAATATCTAATATCAGCTTCCCTTGTCATTCTTCCGATTAAAATTACACTATTCATTTCTTTTTCTCCTTAAATTTTATTGTAGCTTTAATTGTTCTTTTTCTAAAATTGCTTCATGGAGCATTTTTGGCCGTTTGCGGTAATTTGTTGAGTTCTGTTTGCATATTCTTTTTTTGTCCGATATGAACGCATAAAATTTGATGCAATCACTTGCTCCGCACCTACATCCGACATTGCCCAATCCCTTATTTGTGTAGGGGTTACTATATTACGGATAACATCAGGTAATTTTTTTATGTTCTTCTTCCGCATGATACCCACCCTTAGATATAGCTTTTTTTCAAATATCCCCACGCTTCAACTTCTGACATTTCTTCTTTTGAAAAATATCATGTGCATTTTTCTTTAATTTGTCCAGGACTTGGCGCGAATCCTTTTGAATCAGTGCTTATATAAGCATGAAGTGCTTCTATGACAACCCTAGAATCATCACCGGCAAATAATGCAGTCCATAAATCTATCGCTCGCGATATTGTTTGTTTTGGCACATCCTTTTTGAAATGCCGGATAGATTGCTTTTTATCACATTGAACATCTCTTTTACTTCTTCCCGCGTCATTTTCCCCTCCTATAAATCATCAAATTCACCTGTTTCCTTTTTCATCCGGTTTTTTGATTACCACTACGTTTCACCGTTCCACCAATTTCCCAATTTTTTTCAATACGCCCTTTACATATCCTAAACTTTTTTTAGCATTGTCCGCCGATTGTTTTATCGCCTCGCATACCCATTCATCATTGTATTGGTTGCATAATTGAATAAGTGATTGTGCTATGTATGGTGTGATTTCAAATCCGCAATACTCTGCTAATTCGACTGCGTTATTAAGATCTGGTATCCTGTTACTGTCATGTACCTTGTTAAGCTCAGACACTTCTTTAAGGTCAGATACTTTCTTCGGTGCAGACGATAACAACAAATTGCTTTTTGTTTTCTTTTCTTTCCTTCTCTTCTGTTTACTTTCTTTTTCTTTTGTAGGCATTTCTGTAGCAGAAATGAGGGTTTCTGTAGCAGAAATGAGGGTTTCTGTAACAGAAACTTGATTAAAGGGTGCACTTAATAAAGCTCGCGTGTCTTTTTCCTGTTTTTTTCGAAAAATCTTTTCTTCAAGATTTTCGTCGAGCAACCAGTATTTTTTTCTTTATGGATTTTATTTCTAACAGTTACGTTAGCATACCGTCGCTGAAGTCCAGCAGAGGTGATAATACCTTGTCGCAGGAGGGCATCATGAAGGAGTCCTATATCCGCACAAGAGCAAATCACTTGCAACACAAAATCTTTTTTAACCCATTTATTTCCTATCACACGAACTACTTTCATCGCTAGCTTATTCGGGTCGATTTCTAAATAGTAACCGTCGCGGTACACCATGCAGAGAATGACGTCGTAGATAGTCTGCCCTATGGGACCATATTCATCTAGCAACTCCATTATTTTAAAGTCGCTATAATAACTGGTGTCTTTCGGGAAATAGTCGAGCCCTCTTTTTAGGGGGTCTTCCCATAATTATATCCTCCAGTTTCTTTTTGAGACCGTGCTAAGTCTCACACTCTTATTTATTGAGGGTGTGTATTCCCTCGCACTTCCACGCATTTTTTAACCTTTCGATTTCATTAGGGGTTAGCGTTTCAATTCCCTGTTCCTTTGCTTCTGATACTATGTAGTCTATAAGCCTTGCCATTTGTTTGGTATCATATGTACTGCTACCGTGATATACTCTGACGACTGTGCAACCGTCCACCACCTTGCTTTGGTACATCGCTTCTGCCATATTTCCTGTGCCTTGTTTTTGCCACAATTCGATAAAACTGTCTACCGCCTTATCTTGTATCAAAAAGACTGTCGAATGTTCCAACGCTTCTTATAGCCTCTCTATATACTACTTCTTTTGTAGTATTCAGTCTACTAGCTATTTTTGTCTGCAAGTACCCACATATAGGCGTTTGCATCTAGTGAGCGTTTCTTTCGTTTAATTCAATTGTAGCCTCCCAAGTCTTATCCTTTTTAGCTTCATATTCGTTCGTCAATGAATACGCTTGATCTTTATCAGAGGTTTTTAATATCACTTCACATTTACCGTCGAGAGTGATTTTCATATCTAAATTTTTCAATATTCATAGATAATTTCTCCCAAATATTTTGATAAAGTCTTCTCTGCTACCATACTTTTTCTTCAAAGGCTCTTTGCCCTACTTCATGAAGATATTGCATTGTATTTTTCGTTGTAATGCGCTCCGTCCGGATATTCATTGTGCCACTTATGGGTTAGCCATACTTTCAAACCATATTTTTTTCACTGTTCTTTCTGTTAGCTCCTCCAAATATATGGTGGCTTTCTAAATTGCTTGTGTGTCCTGATATGAAGCACTCTTTTTGTCTTGGATAATACTTTTCATTGCTACTCCTTGTGTTCGTGCAGATATTCAAATTTACTATTTTTTTCCCATATTCATTAGTAAAAAAATTCATCTGCTTGTTGTTTACTTAAATGGGTTTTCTTTACCCTGTGTTCATAAAACATACTCACCGCTTTCCTCCTTTTTCCCGTATACGCCTTTCGATTTCTTCCTCGTCGTAATTCGCTTCGATAAGGTACAAATCATAGTTTTTCGCCTCTATATTATCAACATTTCCTGTATCGGTTATGTAGATAGCCTTTTTTTGCCACCAAAATTCAACTTATATCCACAGTTTGGTACATCGTGGACTAATTCTACCGCTTCGACCGTAAAGTCGCTGTAATCGTAAATTTTACCCGTCTGATAGGTGTCTTGGTTGTCGACATCTAGATTTAAATAATCACAACAACCAAATCGCAATGTTGGGCGCTCTTTCGATAACCGTTTAATAGTACCAAAATTGCAGTGGTCTTGATGTTCGTGTGTTATAAGTACCAGTTTCAAATCCTTATATACATCTTCAAGTTTTTTTATAGGGTACCCCGCAGTCCACAAGGACTGTGCCATTTATTAAAACGGCATTGCCCTTGCTTCCTGTCGCTATGATTTTATATATCATCTAGACTTGCCTTTTTCCGTTTCTTTTTCTCAAATATCTCTAGTGCGTTGGTAAAATTCTGGCTTGTCATATTTTCCAACTTTTCAACGCCGTATACTTTCAGTAACTGGGCTTCTGATACTTCGGCAATTTCCATTTCGGTTTTTAATCTTTTTAGTTCCTCCGCTGTTATCGTTCTTATTTGAACATTTGACTGCGTGCGATTTTGTGCTCTTTTGTGTTCTTGCTGATGTTTTTCTGCCCGTCCGGACTTTTCTATCTCTGCATCATCGCCTGTTGCTACATTGAATGTGCTGGCTAGGTAATATTTGAGAGCGCCTGTATATGCTTTGTAAATACCTTTATCGCCCTTATCGAAGCCCTCACCACTAAATTGGGATGCTTCGGAATAACCCGTGTCTATGTCTGTCAATTTGAATTCCAGCGTTACCCTTCTTCCAAATGGCTGTCTTTCCGTTGCTTCTATATCAACCACCGCCACCTCTGTGGTCGTTAGTTCTAGCTTGTATTCAGATAAAAAGGCTGGTAAAAAGTTCCTTGTATCCCGCTTCTGATAGATAAGAATACCTATCAAAAGTGTTTGACTTGTCTTTTTATAGTGCCTTTTTGCGCTAATGCCTTCCGCAGGCAGTTCTTTTTGCTGTAATGCAGCGTTTAATTTTAGTTCTTCATTACTCATATTTGATACCTTCCTGTTTTAAATATTCTTTTAACGCTCTCAATTGGCTTTTTGTACCGAATACAGTAAGCGATATTTCAATTACTTCTTCTGGAGTTTTTTTAATGGCTCCGCTTTCAAAGTTGCTTGTGGCGTTGGTTCTAACTGATGTTCAGGTTCTACTTGAATGCACTCTTTCTCCTCTACTTTTCTTGCTTCTTCGATAGCTTTTTCCCTTTCCGATACCGTAAGCATTGCGTTAGATAGATTAAGTGTCTTTTTGTATTCAATGAAGATTTCAACGCTATCTTCTTGAGTTTCTATAATTGCGACATCGTTTTTTTATCTTTTCTATGAACTTGTCTACCGCTTCTTTCAAAGACTTTTCACTTGCCGAAAGTGTTACATTGATATTGGCTTGTGCAAATTCGACAAACAACACATTTTCAGCGGTTTTCTTTTCTTCAAAGTATTCTTCAATTTTTGCTTTCTTTTTCATTTTTTTAAAGTGGCTTCCACTTCGTCGATTTTTCTCTTTTGAGTGTACGCTCTGCTTTTATTAAATTTATCCGATATATATTCTTTATAAATTCCTTCAAACGCTTCATATGGTGCTATAATAGCTTTTTACTTCTTTTCTTTGTTCCTCTAACACTTTGAAATCTTTGTTTAACTCTGCTCTCAAAGATTTTACATCTTTCACGGTATCTTCGGTGCAAACTAAATTGATTGCCTTCTCAACCTTTCTATCTACATCCTCACTTAACGTCTTAAGATTTTCTTCTATTATTGGTAGCTGTTTTACAATTATTAACTCTGTCATTATTCTTCCTCCATTTTTTTCAAAAATCCATACTTTCACAATATGGGCAAATACAAATCTTTTCTTTTGCTGGGACTCCCCAATATTCCCCGAGTGTCTCCCATTCTACTCTTGGGTTTTCAAACTCTTTATTGCAATCGTCGCATCTATACATTTTTAGTCCTTCTTTATGATATGTGGATAACTACATATTTTTCAAATACATACTTTCTTCGTAACAGTAGTACTTGCACCTTTTGGCAACATTTCATGCAAATCACTTTTGCACTCTTTTGCGGCATTGCTTGCCTTCGCGAAAGTTTTTCAGTTCCACATATTGAACATTTCATAATATTACTCCCCAAGCGCTTAGCAGCGCATTCTTTCGCCTCCGCCTCGTCAATTTGATATTTTTTTCTTCATACACTCGGTCAAGCGTTCTTTTTATCTTTTTCCGCCTTATCTCGTTAATTTCATAATCTGGATTTATGAGATATTCTATTTGCTCAAGCATTATTTTTCACATCTGCGATTTCCTCAAACAAATTTTTCGTTTAATTCGTATTTAGATTCAGTTTTTAATAGGCATTGCATCAGTTCCGACATTTCTTCTATCAGCTTTAGCTTTTGACGATTGAAGCCATAGTAGTCAGCTATCTCCCTTATAGGATTTTTTTCTTTGAAATCTCAAATCCTTTAGTTGAAAGCCACCGTGATAACTGTTTTTCATCTATGTCCTCAAATACAAGTGCTGATAGTTCACAGAACTGAGCAGCGATTTCATATCCAAATATATTTGCAAAATGGATTATATTTTTCGGATATATATTTTTTTAATTTATCTATCATTTTTTTCTCCTTTATAAATATATTGTTTATACAATCAAATAATATAATTCATCCAAAGTGTCTCTGTCCTTTTTAGCCCTTTTTTTCAACTTGAGATTGTTTTTGATGTTTTGTGCCATTTTTTTACCTGATAGATAAAACGAATATAAATCGTTATCATATCCCGATATAAGAAATCTTCCCGGATGTTTTACCACTGCTTCCAACAATAGCAAATGGTCTTTATCTGTCATTTCTTCAAGATATAAATATCCCTTACGAGTGCCTTTCATATATGGCGGATCTAAATAAGCAAACACATCTGCCGTATCATATCTATCCAATATTTCCAAAAGCAGGTAGATTTTCTATTTGAACCCCATCAATCTCTCTTGTGCAATATTTATTGTGTCAGGTAATGTTGCCCATGTTCTGGGCTGGATTGGGCGAGCGTGTTTGCTGTCCGTTTCTCCATCCGTTTTTATATCGATTAGAACATCCAAATCCTTGCCAGCAACGAACACAAAATCTTCTAGCCGCTTCTATTGGGTTGTCTGTTTTTTCATATGCTCTCTCGTATTCCTCGCGAGCATATGGGGTATTATAAATTAGTTTTTGTAATTCTTCATTATGATCTCGAAGCACCTTAAAAAAATTTTACAACATCTTTATTTAAATCATTAACAGTTTCAATGTGCGCCTTTTGATTTATTAAAAAGTACGGCAAGGCTTCCTGCATACGGTTCAATGTACACTTTGTGATTAGGAATATATCCACATATCCATTTTTGCCAGCCTTGCTTTCGCACCCGGATATTTCAACACTTGTCTCATCAACGACCTCTCTTTCATATAAAAAAACCTGTTTCCGCCACGTTCTCCAACAAAGCGCTTCCCTCTACCCAGTAGGGAACTGTATCACCACTATAAAAATGTGTTACATTTGAATTTTCAAACGCCCTCACCCCTCTTTCAAATACATCAGTAACCGCTCTTGCGCTTTTCCGAGTACAGCTCGCCCATTCTGGGCTTTGTAAATTGCTTGTAGCGCTGGCTATTTCATATGGGCTTTTGTTCCAAAGAATGGAACGATCGTATATGCACTGTGCCACAGCTAGGCACCCGTCATAATCGTTTCCAGCTTCTGCCATGCAAATTCGTATAATATACTCCTTGTCCGCGTGTGATAATTGAAATGTTGCATTAGCAATTTTTCGCTGTGTCTTTTTCTCGATAACCGGTTTTCCTGGCAATCTATAAAACATTATGTTTTTGAACCTCATCCACCATTTGTACTTTTTCTAGTAATATCTGCTCCTGCTTTTTTACATTTCTGATTTCATATTCAAAATATATTGCCAATCCGCTAATTATAATTAGCAATGTAATATTTATTACAAGCATTATCAAAAAGTGATTGGATATATCCTTTTTTTATATTTAATTGCGCTATATCTCATAATTTCTCCTATCCTATTTCACATTGTTTTTCCTTCTAATTGTGATATACTTTTTTTGATGATTTTTAGTGCGTTCTTTTTCCTCTTAACATTTTTGAACGCGCTATTTTGTGCCAGTAACCATTCCTCGAATACATCTTTTAGTATTCGATAGTGCTGTCCTTTTTTGCGAGGCAATATAGGACAGCCTTTTGTATTTAACAATTTTGTTATGAATTTGCGCGATAATCCATATTCGTGCATAGCATCTTCTACAGTTATTATTTTCATTTTTTTCCTTCCCCTTTCCGCTGCATCCTTATGTCGACTTATCCAATATGCCTATTATTCTTCTTATAGCGTTTTTCATAATCTCGATCGCTTCGCTTAATAATTTTAAAACCTTTTCTTTTTGCGTCCTCTGTGCCTTCCTTTTCTTCCTCGTCCGTTTCTTCAAAAAGATACCAAGATATCAGATTTTTAGATTACAAAACGGACGCACGCCGAAAAGAGCTGTGCGTGCTGTCGTAGTACAACGCGCCGAAAGTGTTGACGTGGCGGACGTAATACGAAAAGGGCGGATGGCACGACCACGGTGTAATTGTCCACCACCCGCTGTTAATCATAGGAATAAGGCTTCTATACTTGCGATAATTATCGCAAGTAATCAGTGCGATTTTGTCCTTGCTGATTCCGCAATCTTTTAAGCCGTCGTCCGATGTAAGATCCGATACAACTGTTAAGAAGTCTTCTTCCGCTGCCCCCTCGTCGTAAAGGCGTTCTAAAAAGGCGTTATTTAGATACTCCTTTAACGTCGATTCTTTCCAGTTGATTCTTTCGTCTGCGTCGAAGGCTTGATCTTCTACCTTGTCCGCTGCAATTACCTTTGTCCCCTCTGCCACTTCTTCCAGCTTTACCCAGCGTAAGCCTGCGAATGTGAAGATACCCCCCGGCTTTAACTCTGATAATTGCTTTACTTTTTGCGCTCATATTGATCCCCTTCCTTTCTTATGCTGTTTTCTTTTCTTCCAGCGCCTTTAATACGTCTTGCCCTCGCTTTCGCAAATTTTTAAAAATATGAACGATAACGTCCGTCGTCCAGCCGTTGCCAAGCATTTTATATCTTTGCGCGTCCGTGATTTGCTTTCCGTCCAGCGTCGCTTTCGTGTAGTTGTCCGGTAGCGTTTGTAATCGTTCGCACTCGATCGGCGTTAATTTTTCTGATATATCCTTCCACCAATATTCCGTGTTGGTCTTGCGCGGTTAAAGTGTAGAATTTCTGCCCTTCGCTGAACCGCTGCCCGTTTTTGCCTTTTTCTATTCTGTCTGGCGTGATACAGCCGAACAGGTGTTGCCTCATTTTCGCAGCACCTCCGCCCGCTTCTCCGCATACGGTAACAGCTTTATTGTGAATGTAATAAACGCGGTTTCCTTGACTGTCTACGTTGAAATATCCTACCTTTCCGACCTCCACTTCCTTCTCTATGATTTTTTTAATGTCTTGTCAAATGGTACGATATTTTTTTCTAAGCACTCATAAACAAAAATTCCCGTTCCAGTTTGCGTATTGTCTTGCTGTCATTGTTACTGCTTTTTTTCCGTACTTAAATTGACGTACTTCTTTTTCAATTAAGTAATTCGCTCTTTCGGTAAACCACTTCGCCCAGCTGTCGCCGATTGCATAATCAAGATCCGCGTTTTCGTGTACGATGCCTTTTAATAAGATTCCTGCGTCTTCGGGCTGCGTAATTCCTTTAATATTTGTCCAATAAAGCCTTTTTTTCTATTTTGCGCGGATAAAAGCGCCGAATTGATTTCGATCGGTTCTACTCCTAAATATTTTTGAAATAACGTCTTGATACTCTTTTTCATCTTTACGTTTTCAAGCAAAAAAATATAACGTTCGGATTTTTTTCGATTTTTATTTCATTTAAAATATCTACATATTCAAAAACAACTTGCTTCGATGATCTTCAAAATTAAGCTGGTTCCCGGCGAAGCTAAACCCTTGACAAGGACTACCGCCCAGCAAAATATCAATTTTGCCGAAGTCAATATCCCAATTTCTCCAGTTTTTGGCGTCGCCTAATTGCACCGTGTCAGGGGTGCCTTTCCTGTGCGACTGCTTTCGCGTATTTATCCACTTCGCTCGCGTAATAATTTGTAATTTCAAACCCTGCCTTTTTTTAATGCTACTCTTCCCGTGCTGATTCCGTCGAATAAACTTAATACATTCATTAAATTTTTTTAACCTCAATAATTCATTATTTGCCAAGAGGTTCGCCCTTATATATTTGCAGTATATCTTCTTTTTGTGGGAGGGCTTGCACCCTTCCCCACAAAGCTACTTTAAAAGTAAAATGTTCATTAACAATTTTTCAATTTCATCAATTGCAACATTTACTTTTTCCATTGCCTCTCTTGCTAATTGGATGCTTTCGAGAACACCTTTAGGTATCGTAAATACAAAAATCAAGCTCTTTATCATCTTCTACAAACTCCAGCTCAAGCCTAAAAATTACTACGCAAAGCATCCATATCTTGATTAATACGCAATAGATTGCCCCTTATGGTAGCTAAATCTTTTCCCCTGTCAAACAAGGTGTCAACAGCTTCTTTTGAATTTGTAGGCTTCATCATCAATTTTATCGCCTACTCTAAATCTCTTTTCTAAATGCTTACCAAATAAATCTTTTTATACTTCATCTCTTCTCCTTTCTTTGAAATAAACTGTATTTTCTGCTATACTCTCCTTGTAAATCTATAAAAGGGAGGTATATCGTATGTGAAAAAGTAAAGTAACTTCCGCTAAAGTTGCAACTGTTGCTTCTAAAAGTGCTTAAAAGTTCAAGTTCAAGCAAAAGTGCTAAAAACAGTTGCGGGTTCTGCTCTTTCCCAAAGACCAGCCAAGAAGAAATAGCAGGGTTTTGTTTTGAAAAGGTTGTATATGCTTCTTGCTAGGACTTGTACATCCTTTTCATCAAGGATATCATCGTATCCTGTAGCTTCCGCTACACCGTGAAATATCTCATGCATTAGCACTTCACGCTTCCTATCGCTAGGCAAGTCCTTTTGTATTTTTTTATTTTCTGCTCAAGAAAAATCTATCTCGCCTAATCTTGCTTCCGCTTTATTTACACATTCCACTTCGCATACTTCAAAAGTGAGACCTAATATATCTACTTTCAAAGTTTCAGGTGGTACAATCGTATCTATTCCCATCCTCTCTCCTTTTCTAGGGGCATATGCCCTGCGGTATTCAATTTGTGTACTTAGTTGGCAAAAAGCTGTTCTACAGTCTTTTCGTAATATTTAGCGATTTTTAATTTTAATTTCATCTCTTGGAGTTCTAATTCCTTGTTCGTAATTGGATAACGCCGCAACTGTTACTCCGAGTGAGTCCGCTACTTCTTTTTAACGCTTTTATCGCCTCTAAGTTCAATTAACATTTCAGCTGTGCTTTTCATTGTGAATAGTTCTCCTCCTTTCTGTATTCATTCTGTGTACCTTAATAATATCACTATTCTTTTTTTCTTGTCAACACTTTGTGTATATTTTTATAAATTTATTGCAATGTTACACTTTATGTGTATAATATAATTGGGAGGTGGTTATTATGGCTAATTTTGCAAAAGAATTTAAAAGCGTCTTCGAGTTAATCAAAAATCTAACCCAAGACGATTTTGCATAAATATCACAAAAAGCCGCAATAAGTAATTATGAAAATGGTGAGACGATTACCCGATTATGAAACTTTAGAATTGATAGCGGATTATTTTAATGTAAATATAGATTTTTTTAATGGGTAGGAAGTTTTTGCGAAAAAGATAAACTTGTTATTACTCGAAATCAATACACATCGAAAGAAAAAGATATTATCAAAAATATAGAAACTCCGATGTAGGGGTTAAGTCTGTAGTCGACACCGTCCTTGATATGAGCGAAAAAAATATCCTCGCTTGAAAAATTCCACATTAAAAAGAAGATACGGCAATCTATACTGTATACAAAGAAATCCCTGTTATCCTCGACTGGCTTCAGCAGGTAACGGACAATATGTATTCGACGATGTTCCATTTGAGACTATAAAAGTAGATGCTATTAAATATCGCAAAGCCGATTATGCTATACAAGTAAATGGAGACAGTATGGAACCTACTTTTTATGATAGCGATACCTTACTTGTTGCACGCCATGAACTACCTGAAAAGGGCGAAGTAGGTATATTTATAGTAGATGGCAGCGGTTATGTGAAGCGCATGGGTAGCAAAGAGCTGCTATCAGACAACCCCGATTATCCGAGTGTCAAAGGTACGGACGGGATATGTATGGGTAAGGTGCTGGGAAAGTTATAGAATTATTATGTTCAAAAATGCAATACTCTTGCATTGAAAAATATTTCTTTACAATATGGAGGTTTATTATGAAAAAGAAATTAGTATTGTTATTAACTATCACTTTATTGCTATCTTTAAATTGTTCGCTTGTATTAGCCCATCCTGGCAGAACCGATGCAAACGGCGGGCATCACGATTATAACAATGTGAGTGGATTAGGACCATATCATTACCATTGTGGTGGTTATCCTGCTCATTTACATCCTAATGGAGTTTGTCCTTACAAATCTGCAAAGTATCAGCCCGCTACTCGCCCATCATCAAGCAACACTACTGCTCCTAAAAATAACATACACACCTAAAAAAATCATATTCACCTACTCCTACCTATCAAACTCCATCAGTGCCACACCTAACTATTGCTCCAACTCCATCAAACACCCAACAAATAACTATAAACAAAGTTCCTATCAACATTATGGTTAATGGAACGAGAATATATACAGACAATTTTGTTTTAAATGGCACTACTTATGTACCATTGCGAACTATTTCACAAAAACATTGGTGCCACGGTAGATTGGGATAATCCAACCAAAACTGCTAATATAAATGCATATAAAACAGCACAAAAATGATTTTTTTCCACAGATACTATTGATTATTATTTCTTAGGCAATAAGTATGACCATTTGTTAGAAATAGCAATCTACTTTTATTTTGACCTTTTACTAAAAGATACAGATTTAGATAGAAATTCAAACCCGTATTCTGAATCATCTAATTTGCTTAGTTACAAAATGGAGCAAACACTCCTCAATGAATTTACAAGCTCAAGTAATAATAACATAAGAAATTATGCTCTAAAAATATAATAGACATCTTGCAGATTTATCTGTGTGTGCAGCAAAAGGATTTTTCCGCAACAAGTTTTTGAAGAATATAAAAAATATGTAGAAAAAAACTTCTGATATATTAAGTGAAATACGTAATGATAGAAGTTTTCTTAATGACCAATTATATGAAAAAAATTAAAATAGTAATCAGATGCACCCTCAGTCTATTAAGATATTAGGCAAAAGTTGTTGAGAATAGGCAGAAGTATTAAATAGTATTGCATAAAAAATATAACCATAAATGAAAGGTGAAATTAAATTTGAAAAGCGTACAAGTCAAGTTATTCGGATATTATTTCAAATAACGATATTAAACATATTGCATATGTAGATGCCTCCGGAGATGACGGTTTTTCATTTAGCGACATTAAAGGGCAAGGCTCTTCTTTGTGCTATACAGTTGCTGTTTTTATATCGGACATTGAAAAATATAGAGCATAACATATCTATATTGAATAATGCAAAAACTTTTTGGGGCATACAGATTTAAATAACGAATTAAAATATACAAAACTTAGACGGCATTATAAATCAGAGCAAATACATGACGAGATACTAAATAACATAAAAGGGCAACTCATAATTCATAATGCTTTCAAAAAGAACTTAACTATGATGAAAAGCCTATTCTTTCAGGATTATGCCATGCTCTCCCTTTGAATGCGCTATCTAAAATTTATGATAATGAAAGTCACAATACATTGATTATAGTAGACAGGATGAAAGAAGTTGAACAGAACAATGTTAGTTTTATTGTAAATGAATTAGAAAAAGATGTTTACACCAATTTCCCTGTTTTATATATGGACTCAAAGGACAAAAACTCACCTTTTAATACAAATAGCCGATTTTTTTATCTGATATGTATAGAGAATTTTTGAAAGCATATACACCAATAAAAAAATTGTTCCAATTAACATGTCGTCCATGTCAATTGAAAGGTTTCTACCGCACTAATAAATCTCGTAAATGCGGGTTTTTGCAAAAATAGTAAAAACATTCTATAAAAATTGATAAATTACAATCCATAAAAAAATAGCCTGAAATTATGTCATAGAAGTTCTAACAAATTGCTAATTGTTAATGCTAGCATTACGACTATACCTATATCAAATTTTTTTACCTTATAAGTTTTATAGACTGTAGATTCAATACTGACAATATTTTTTTAGATAAAAAAAGTAGCACCTTTCCTCCCAGGTGTGCTTGCGCTTTTACACCCTGCCCCGATTGCGGAGCGTGCCACTTAACCTGTTTATATGATACCACCTTTTTTTACAAAAAGTAAATGCAAAATAAATAATTTACTAATAAATCATTTCAGTTTCTTGTGGTTTTGAGTATGAATTTTATGCAAAAACTATATATAGCATATCTTTGATACCTTTTTCGCGATTATATCATACTATTTATAGATATAATAAAAAAATGCCGTATAGGTGTTGGCGCACCGTACGGTGGCACTTATATACATGGCGATATAGCTATGGAATTTGCCTCTTGGATTTCCCCGAGTTTTAAGCTATATGTAATTCAAGACTATCAAAGACTTAAGTCTGATGAAAAATTCAAAACTATCACTTGACTGGAATGTGAAGCGTTCCTTGCCAATTTAGAAAGTTACAACGCAATTCTAATATCAAAAGGCGTAGAACAAGGCAAGCGACTGGAAGAATTGAGAAAAATCTGCAAAGCAACAACTATCATCCTTATTAAAACTAAACGCTAAAGAAACATTTGAAAAAAATCAAGGGCTTACCAAATAGCAAAGATTAAACGAATCAAATTCAACTGGCTACAATTTGTAAGCAGTTGACGACAATTTGTCGACAGTTGAAAAACAACCAACAGCGCTGTAAAAAGAAAGGAAATGCTAAAATGGCTAGAGCAAAGAAACTATCCAGTGGTAACTGGCGGACACAAGTTTTTGATTACAAAGACAAAAAACAGCAAAAAGTCATTACCGCTCCTTTACCTCTGAAACCAAAGCGGATTCGGAACAGCTTGCATCTGAATTTGCTGCATTAAAACAAACGGGCAAGGCAAAACAGCTTAACCGCTTGAAACTGACAGTTAAAGAATGTATTGAAGAATATATATCCATATCGCAAGTATTGTCTAAATCTACATTATCCGCATATGATACAATTCTTCGTTTTGCCTTTCAGGATATTATGAATGTGCAAATTGCCGACCTCGATGATTTGCGTATGCAACAGGCTATTAACACCGAATCTCGACGCATTACCGTCAAAGGAACTCTCATAAGTCCTAAAAACTGTTAAAAAAATGAGTACGGGTTACTGGAGGCATCTATTAACACCATATGTAAAATTAAATTTAATGTAAAACTTCCTAAAGCACCACGCAATATATCCGAACTACCAAACGCAAAAAAACCTAATAGATATATTCAAGGGAACCGATATCGAGCTTCCTGTTATGATGGCTATGTGGCTCTTTTTCTTATTCAGAACTTAGAGGGCTTTACTGGTCGTCTATCAGAGATAGCATAATTTATGTGGAGCGTGTAACTATTGATACCAAATACGGCAGAATCACAAAAAGAGCTGGGCAAAAGCGGAACAGCGTATACGAAAAACTTTTTCTTCCGGACTATATTATGAATCTAATCAAAGAAAAATCCCGACTACCAAAACTATATTGAAAAACGGTACTGATTCCCCTATTGTCAAAATGGCAAGGCAGAACGCTATATAAAAAAATTTAAAAAGTTAGTAGAAGCAAATGGAATAGATATGACCTTTCACAATTTGCGAGCAGTAAATGCATCTGTAATGCTAGCTCAAGGAATCCCTGACAAGTATGCTATGGAGCGTGGCGGATGGAAAAACACCGCATACTATGAAGTCAGTTTATCAAAGGACATTCAGTGAAGAAAGGATAAAAGTTGATAACAAAAATAGACGAATATTTTGAATCGCTAATTAATGAAAAATTTATAAATATCACACAAAAATATCACACGGCACGCTTAAAAACATTGATATTTGAATATGTTATCATGTGTTCGAGTCCCATGTCCTCCGCCAAAAACCACGACATTAGTCGTGGTTTTTCATAAAAGACAGGGACGAGAACCCACGGAGAGTGGGTGAGAAAAGTCCCAAGCGCATTTTTTTCGCAAGAAAGCGAGTTCTACGATGCTTGATTGCCTTGAAAAATGCGACAGCGTAACGAGTTTGCGAGCGAAGGTGTCCTCCGCCAAAACCACGACATTAGTCGTGGTTTTTATCGGAGACAGGGACGAGAACCCACGGAGAGTGGGTGAGAAAGTCCCAAGCGCATTTTTCGCAAGAAAGCGAGTCATGCGATGCTGATTGCCTTGAAAAATGCGACAGCGTAACGAGTTTACGAGCGAAGGTGTCCTCCGCCAAAACCACGACATTGGTCGTGGTTTTCATGGAGACAGGACGAGAACCCACGGAGAGTGGGTGAGAAAGTCCCAAGCGCATTTTTCGCAAGAAAGCGGGTCCTGCGATGCTTGATTGCCTTGAAAAATGCGACAGCGTAACGAGTTTGCGAGCGAAGGTGTCCTCCGCCATTTTGAGGTATTGAAAATTCAATACTCTCTTTTTCGTTCCGTTGATTTCAATGGGTTTCGCAGTTTTAAGGTTTTTCCGACTTTTCCCAAACTTTCCCTAATCGTCCTTTTTCATAAAAAATATCACACGAAATATCACACGAAATATTTACAGTATTTGTGCTTTTTAATACAATACTATTTTTCTTTCATCCTCTATCTACTGCCCGTTTTTCTCTTTTCCGCTATCAGATTCTTTAGCTCCTCAATATCCTCGTCTGTTGCATGCTTTCGAATGAAACTCCTAGCGCTTGCTCTAAGATTTAAATAGTACCTGCGTTCTTTTATTTTTTTCTATCCATTTTTGTCGGCTTCGCGGTTATATACCGCTTTTTCGTTTTCCTTTTCTTTTTCCATTGCTTTTATTCCCCCTTCTATTCTACTCTTTGTTTTTCTTAATATATTAACTATAGTCAATATACATACTACTGCCGATAGCTACAGCTAAAATTTTTACTCCTTAAGATTGAATTTACTACATTCATAGTGGTCGCCACTATAACCAACGTTGTATTTTTCATTGTAATGTGATAAGACATTTGTTACAGAAACAAATGAAAAAGAGAGATACTTTGATATAATAGTTTTTCAACCACAAAAACAATATCAAAAAGCGTATCTCTCATGAATATTATATCACATTTTCGATTATATATTTAAAAATCAGCGGTAAAATGTGATTAAATGCTTTCGATTAACTTGGGCGCATTATAACAGAAGAAATGAAATTTCGCCAGCGTTTATGTGAATATGCTTTAAAAATGGTGTAATAAAGGCGGCAGAAACTACCATATTCTCCATGTCAAAAATGGAAAAGTGGAAAGAAGCCATAGAGAAGATGAGAAAATCTTATATAACCGAAAGGTATTCACAAGTGAAAAAGAACTGATAAAAAGCGGTAGAAAAAGCATATGAAACGATATAATTCTACAGCAAAGACCGTTTGAACTTTAAAAAGCCCAAATGAAGTTGTATCGAAAATATTTCTCAAAGTGTAACATATGTCTTGACAGCTAAGAGGTAGAACAGTACATATAACAAAATTGACGTTGGCGTAAATCCGTGATATACTTATTCCATAAATTAGTGGAGGAAACTTATGGATAAGGATAAAAGCACTTCAATGGTTGATGGAAGATAAACATATGAGTATGCGTTCAGCGAAAGATGTATTATCAAGATGCGGTCGAGTATGTAGAATGCTACAAATATCAGAAATCGATGATAATACCTTAGTAAAGTTGCTTTAAATGCAACGATTTCAATAATAGTTCTATGTTCATCAAATCACAACAAAGAACGATTGCCTTATGCTTGGAGTTTACATGTCAGGGCGGAAAAGAGGTAACAAATGCAATCACAAATAACAGTTGGGGAGTATGTTTGCGGAATAGGTGGGATATGCCTTGCTTTCAAACAGAATGGATGTAAACTTGTTTGGGCAAATGAGATGGATAAGTATGCCTGTAAGACTTACAGGCTGAATTTTTGAAAATGAATACCTTGTTGAAGGAGATATTCAAAAGATTGATACAAAAAGAATTCCGAAGTTTGATATTTTTAACAGCGGGCTTCCCTTGTCAAACTTTTTCTTCGGTGGGTCTCTTTTGCAAAGGATTTAATGATCCAAGAGAAATCTGTTTTTGAAACGTCAAGAGTTATTAACAATCTAAAACCAAAAGTTGTGCTTTTTAGAGAATGTTGCAAATCTTGTGAAGCACGAGGATGGAAAAACATTTGAAGTGATTTTTAAAACACTTCAAGAACTTAGCTGCTAATGTAGTATACAAAGTTATGAATGCTAAAGAGTATGGAAACATACCACAGCAACGCAATCGTATTTATATAGTGGCATTTCGATATAAAAAGAATCTAAATAAATTCAAGTTTCCAGATGCTATCCCGCTAACTCGAACGGCATTTGAGTTATTCGATACAGATAAAAAGACAATAAATACTATATGGATGGTCATCGAGATGTGGGATAGGATGATGGAATATATGACCGATAGGAACAGAGTATATCGTTTTTACAGATTGGGGATTGTCAAGAGGTATGGAGGGTATTTGTCCTACACTTTTTGGCTGCTATGGGCAGTAGATTTGAGAGAATTCCTTTCTTTTTATGATGATTATTCAATCAGACTTATGACTCCTCGTGAGTGTGCGCGTATGCAAGGTTTCCCAAGAGTATTTATTGCCAGGTGAAAATGAAAAACAGGTTTATAAGCAAATTGGAAATTCTGTTTTGCATTCCTGTTGTTGATAGAATTGTAAAGGAGATACTCAAATCTCTTACTTAAGGAGTTAATATGAATAAATATAATATTATCGATTTGTTTGCAGGTGTTGGCGGATTAAGTTATGGCTTTTCGAAAATGCCTCAATTTGATATTATAGCTGCAAATGAAATAGAAAAAGATATATCAATGCTATACATTGAATCATCCTAATGTCAAGATGTTTAATTGCGATATCAATGAATTGAATGAAGAAACGCTCTTAAATGCGCTCGATGAAAAAAAAGTGGATATTGTAGTTGGCGGACCTCCTTGCCAATCATATTCTACTTTGGGAAAGCGTCAAATGGACGCAAGAGCAAATCTTTTTATGCAATACAAAAGGATATTGGCAATTCTGAACCCTAAAGCATTTATCTTTGAAAATGTTGTTGGCATTTTAAGTATGGATAAGGGTCGACTCTTTCAGCAAATCAAATCTGAATTTGAAGAACTAGGATATGTTTTAAAACATTGCGTCCTTGATGCCGTTGATTTTTGGTGTGCCACAACATAGAAGACGTGTGATTTTAGTCGGTTTTTAAAAACAATAATTATTTTTATTTATCCTATGGCAACACACGGAGACGGACTAAAACCTTATGTTACGCTTAAAGACGCAATTGGAGATTTACCGGAATTAAAAGCGGTCAATCCAAAGATTTTTATCGATTTTCTGCTGATAACGATTTTCTTGAATTTGTTAGAGCTAATAATTCGACAATAGTCTCTGAACATAGCGCTCCCAAAATGGAGCACATTTAGTTCAAATTATGGAAGCTCTCAAGGACGGACAGTCAAAATACGATTTGCCCGAAGAAATAAGACCCAAAAGTGGTTATGGAAACACATATGCAAAACTATGGTGGGAACGCCCTTCTACAACAATTACAAGAAATTTTTGCGTGCCCTTCGTCTTCAAGATGTGTTCACCCAAGAGATTCAAGAGCTATGTCAATTCGTGAGGGCGCACGCCTTCAGAGCTTTCCGGACGACTATAAATTCTATGGTTCTGATGGTGTGAAAACGACTTGAGAGTGAGGAATGCTGTTCCGCCGTTGCTTTCTGTGGCCATCGCAAAACAGATGCTGGAAGCTGCGAAAAATAATTAATCGCAGTGTATTAATTACACTGCGATTAGTGATTTATAGTTCTTTGACTTTACTAAAGGCTATGGTGGAATTGCAAATTACCAGGAATAATTTTTCTTGGACTATGCCATTGCAGAAATCCAAAAGGTAGTTGAATGGTACTACCACCATTTTTGCTGCCATATACAGCCGTAGCGAGGAATACGATTATGTAAACTAGGTGAAGTAAATCATTGAATCAAGCTGATTTTTCACCAACCATATTTTTATACCATACAATTTGATGCCCAGTTTTCAGGATTTGATGCCAGCCCTCTTGCGAAACAAAAATCAAATAGTTCAAAAATATTATCATTGACCCATTTAAGTAGACAATAATATAAGTTTGCATCATATGTTTTCAAAGTGTCAGCGACCAAACGATGCTTTCGTAATTCCAATGCTTTGTTTTTTCCGCCATATTGTTCAATGATATCTATAGTATCTGATGCCGAACCAAAATATAAAGAAATTGCTCGGCGAATATCATCTGAAATATATATATTGCCGTTCAAAAGCCACTAATAAAACCTGTCTATACCAATAAGAAAGACTTGAGCGCCTACATCTTTCTTAATGGAAACATTAAGCGTCTGCCATCGGAAGGTGTAGCCACATATCTGTTTTTGATTTCGTTTTACCACCTAAAATACATTCCACATCTGTCTCACATAAGCCACCGTATTCAACTTTTTAATAGATACTCCAGATAGGTTGGCACAAGATAAAATACGCTGCTGTGTAATATTATCATTTGTGGTTAATTCCGCAATCAATTGCTCATTTTGATGCCCAGTTAATTTCGCGTGTTGCCAACCTTCTGCTCTGTTTCTTTGCATTTTGTATAGCCCCTCCTCTAAAAACAATTTGTATGTTTCAATTTCAAGCGTCAGCTATGCGCTGAATATTTTCTAGTGAAATACTGGCGATAGCATTCAATTACACTAATATAAGTACGGTGCATGCCACATTTATCAGCAAATGCTTCTTGAGATAATCCAAGTGATATTCGGTATTTCTTTTAAGTTATTTCCAAAAACTTGAACAATATCCATTGTTAAAATCCTCCTAATTTTTATTATAATAAATGAGAATACTATAAGTCTACATACAATAAGTATCCTAAAATGCCCAAAAATATTTCTCCTTTATGGTTATAATTGGAGCTAGTGAATCCATAATTAGGTAAAAGGATATTGTTATTCATAATAAAGTCATTATGATATGATAAGGTTTGAGATTTAGGAATGAGTACAAAAAGCGGTAAAAAGAAAAAAATATGGATACAAAAAGCCAAAATATACTTAACAAAGCACGGGAAAACATTAAAAAAATACACCAGTACAAAGTCCTGTGAGACGAGTGGGAGTAGAGTAACAAATTTGCTTCTGCTATAAAACTGTTTAAAATGCAGCGTTTTTAGCGTTTTGCAGGAGCAAAAACTCATAGTGATACTATTTTTGATACTAGACCTTCCATCATTTTTGGTGGGGAGGTTTTTGTGGGAAATTGTGTTGGAAAAATAAAATCTGTGGAACATTATAATGGTTGAGTGTAGTAATAGAAGCACATAAACAATAAAGAGGAAGTGAGGAGCGATACTGCTCACAGTTCCTCTTTAAAATGCCTAAATACCTTTTTCGTTGCTTCAAACATTTTCGCAAGCTCAGTTCCGGATTCTTGCATTCCTCATTTGAGACATGTTGCAGTGGGAGAGTTAAAGACAAAAATCCGGTAAAAATCTTTTTCGAAAGTTAAATAAGTATTTTAAGGATTTACAAGTTAAACAAGAGGAGATAATCAGGAAATATAATTCATTATCAACCGAGTATGACGAATTGGAACATCTGAAAGTTAATATGAATAGATATCTTGGAAAAACTAAATCGGAGGATAAAAAGGAATCTGTTATTGGTGAAATTTAGAGATTGAAAGAGGAAGAAAAAAATCAAAAATCTATGGAGAAGAAAGAATATTCAAAGGAATCTGAGAGATAAGATATGTCGGTGTAGTCTTCGGGCTGCACCGAGTATTCTTTTGTTGAGTTCGCTAAAAGAGAAGAAAACGCTGTTAAAAATTCGATTAGCATGTTATAATACAAATATTATTGGCATGCTTATATGGAAGGAGTTGTACTGTGTCTAAACTAAGTTACAAGAAACTTTTTAAGAAAAATGATAGATATAGATATGAAAAATGCTGAACTTATGGAGCAGGCAAAAGTCAGTAAAAAGCACATTTTATAAAAATGAAAATGGGGAAATGTTACAACCGATGTGTTGGTAAGGATATGTGATGCATTAGATTGCGATATTTCAGAAATCGTGGAGAGAATTGATAAAGAAGAGGATAAACATTAATTATGCAGTTGACAAGCAGAAGATATATAGGAAGCAAGACTAAGCTATTGGATTGGATTTTTCTCTAATAGAAAGTAATACTGAAGGAGAATCTTTTTGATGTTTTTGCTGGTACAGGGAGTGTGGCGGAAAGAGCTTTAGAAACTTATGATAGAGTGATAGTAAACGATATTTTATTTTCAAATAAGATTATTTATAATGCGTTTTGGGGAAAAGAGGAGATTAGGGAAAGAAGTTTACAAGAATTAAAGAATGTCTTTAATTCTCTAAATAACGATATTTCAAAACAATTATTTTTCGGATAATTATGGTGATAAGTACTTTGGTGTTAATGATGCATAGGATATATCAGAGGGTATATACAAGAGAGCTATGAGAAAGAGAGTATTAATGAAAGAGAATTTGACATTTTGTTGTCATCTTTGATTTATTCTATGGATAAAGTGGCTAATACAGTAGGACATTATGAAGCATACAGAAAAAATAAGTGTGTCAGATAATCGTTTCATCTTTGAATTACTAGATTTAAGAAATTATATAGGAAAAACTGTGGAAATTTTTCCAGGAAGACGCAAATGAATTGGTTGATAAGATTCATAGCGACATAGTTTTTCTAGATCCACCATATAATTCAAGACAATATTCTAGGTTTTTATCATGTTTTGGAAAATCTTGTTGAATGGAAAAACCCTAAGTTGTACGGTGTTGCGTTAAAGCCAGAACCCCAAAATATGAGTGAATATTGCAGAAAAGAATGCTCCTAAGGTTTTTGATGATTTAGTTAGAAGTTTGAGTTGTAAAATATATTGTTGTAACATACAACAATACGTATAATTCTAAAAGTTTTTTTCATCAAGAAACAAGATTAAGCTGGGGGAAATTCTGGAATCTCTGAATAAGAGAGGTAAAACAAAAATCTTTGAATCAAATTATAGATTTTTTTAATGCTGGAAAACAAATCTGCCAAATCACAAAGAGTATCTGTTTATAACGGAGGTTAAGGATGAAAAAAATAAGCTTCGTTCTCCATTCTTTTATGTTGGAGACAAATACAAAAATAATGCCACAAATAATACAATTTTTCCCCAAAAATATAGGCAACTACTATGAGCCGTTTCTTGGAGGTAGCTCTGCTCTATATGCTGATGCAAAAAATATATTTTTAAATGACAATGATAAGAGCATTATAGATTTGCACAAGTATCTATGTTCTTATGCCAATAAAAAGGAAAAATTATTTGAAATTTTATTTGAGACGATAAAAGAATATAAACTAAGTTGTTCCTATTTGGGTATTGATGTGCCAGAAGATTGGAAAAAGACAGTATGTTAAAAACCTATTATTCTAAATTCAATAAGCAAAAATTATCTTAAATTGAGGGATAGTTTTAACATGGATAGTGATTTGTTAAAGTTATATTTGCTACTAATTTATGGTTTTTAATCATATGATCAGATTTAACAAAGAGGAGTGTTTAATCTTCCGGTAGGTAATGTAGATTTTAATAAGAATGTATATCAAGCACTTTCAGATTATTTGAATTTGTAGCCATGAAAGAAATTTCATTTTTCAAATCAAGATTATGTAGATTTTGTAAAAAAACATTAATTTTTCGAGAAGGTGATTTTATATACTTAGATCCACCCTATTTAATCTCAAATAGTGAGTACAACAAAAACTGGACTTTAAGTGATGAACAAAATCTTTATGATCTAATTGATTATCTTAATAAAAATGGAGTGTTCTTTGGCTTGTCAAATTTATTGGAACATAAAGGGTGTTCAAATGATTTGTTGAAAGAAAGAATGGCTAAATATAAAATCTATGAAATTAGAAGCAATTATATTAGCAGATTTGATAATTCTGTAAAAAGGATTCGAAGGAGGTTTATATAACTAATTATGAGAAATAGCGAGCATAAACCATTGTCTTTTTCTACCACTATGAGAAATCCTAAAACGTATTTCTCAATTTGTGGTGTGTATCAAAGAGTTTGAAGGACAAATTTTAACAAATGAGATAATAATGAAAAATTATCAAAAATCATAGGTGAAAAAAATTGTATAAACCCATGTGTATTTCAAAGGACATCAACTTAAAAACATTTATGATGATGAAAATCTATCGTTTAGCGACAGACAGATTGCAGAAATAATAAAAGAAGTCCGCAAAAAGCATAAAGAAGCTGGATTTGCTAGAGGTTGGCCAAGTAGATTTGATACTTGGTTTAAGTTGTGTAAAAGAATTTGGTTTTTGTCTATTATGAAATGGATAAAAAATTGAAATATCAACGAGCGGGCATATGCTATGCGATGCGTATTATGAGAATACGGATAATTCTGGAGAAAAATCCAAAAGATATTTTTAAATGCACTTTCTAAATATCAAAACAAATAATCCTTTTAGAAGAAACGCAAATAAGAATGCACCAATTCCCTTTGCTTTTAAATGTATTAAAAATTGTTGGAATCTAATACACAATCTTCGGGCATTTCCCGAAAGGAATTGCCATTTCTAATGTGCTGGCACAACAGCAACCACACGGAGTTGTATAAATTTATTATAGACTTTAGAGAAAAAAATATGGATTCAAAGCAAGTGATGAGGTAGTTTATGAAGAATGCCTAGATTTATTAGAGAGTAATAACAGCAAAAGATTTAAAAATGAATCAAATAATAAATGAAGGCGTTGATGATTTAATTAGAAAGCTTAGAATAACTGGTCTTTTTCTTTAAGAGGAATGGGTAGATTTGTTGATATTAACAAGCTTGAAGCCGAAACCGCAGAATATGTTATCAGTCATTATACGGATTATAAAACCTTCAGTGTTGAATATGATTTTTACAATTATATGGGTGAAATTGATACTAGTATTCTTACTTTTTAAGGAAGTAGAAACTGATACAATAAATGATATTAGAATCAAGGCTCTTAAGCTTTTGCTCAAAAATATTCAGTTGATGAAATTTATGAAGAGTTAGAAAACTTACAATTGAACAAAGCTTCAAAAAGATGAATATCTTAAATTGATAGACTCTCCTACAAGACTTGAGTTTTTAACTAGTATTACATTACTTCAACACTATCCACATTATGAGATTTATCCGAACTATTCAATTGATGATGAGGGGAATCCAACGTTTACAGCAAAAGGAGGAGTGGCAGATATAGAAGTTTATGATTCTAAGTTAGATTCTTTAGTAGAGGTCACATTGATGAAAAGTAGACAACAGGCTACTAATGAAAATTCCCGCTATCACAAGACATTTAAAAGAGCAACGAGAGCGTTCTAATAAAGAAAAAGTATTTTCTGTTTTTATCGCCCCTCATTTGCATGAAGATACAATTTATATGTGCCAGTTTACTATGTTTAAGGAAAGACTTGGCATATATCCATATACAATCGCAGATTTTGCAAAAAAAATTAAAACTGCCAATAGTTTGTTAGAGTTGGAGTATGTCGTTTGAAAATGTGTGTTCATTAATTATGAGGTTACTATTGAGTATTCTATCGGGTTTGTGTAGAAAAATATGTTGGAGGTGATTAAGATTAAAGGTGAAATTTCAAGAAAAAGATTTGATTAAAGAAATTGAAAAGGCAATGAAAAAGTGAAGAAATAGCAGCTTTTATTGGAGCCGGGTTATCTGTTTCAGCAGGATTTCAATTTGGTCTGAATTACTTAAGCAACCGGCTTTTGATCTAGAATTAAATGTTGAAAAGGAAACGATTTAGTAAATTTAGCTCAATACTCCAAACAAAGAAGTTCCATAGACGATTTAATTTTTGAATAAACAGTATAATTTTTGGCATAATAAAAAAATATGATTCTGCTTAAGTATGGTAAAAAAGCAGGTATAATTTTAGAAAACCTTATAATTTTATTTTTAGATTGCTCTTTTCATATTGTGAATAAACTTAGAAAAGATAAGAACAGAATTAAAGATGACATGAAAAATTTAAAGAATGAAATAAAGTAGATATCAAAATCCAAATTTGATAAAAAGAAAAACAAAAGTCGACAGCACACTAAGATTTATTCTCTTTTATAAAAATATATTTCGGGGTCTTAGGGCTCTCCCTAACAAGGTAAAAATTAAAAATGGAGCTTTCCGTTAAGGTCTGCTCCATTAATTTTTCGTAAGTGTCCGTACACTTACTGTGCTTACTATTAAAGTTATAAGCGTTAAGCGTGTATTAAGTTTTATTAATTATACCACATTAAAAATTAATAAAGAAGTATAAGCGAATGTAATGTGATAAGACATATGTTACAGAAATAAATGAAAAAAAGAGATACTTTGATATAATAGTTTTCAACCAAAAAACAATATCAAAAAGGTATCTCTCATGAATATTATATCACATTTTTCGATTATATATTTAAAAATCAGCGGTAAAATGTGATTGAATGCTTTGATTAACTTGGGCGCATTATATCACATTTTTCGATTATATATTTAAAAATCAGCGGTAAAATGTGATTGAATGCTTTGATTGACTTGTGCGCATTATAACAGAAGAAATGAAATTTCGCCAGCGTTTATGTGAATATGCTTTAAAAAAATGGTGTAATAAAGGCGGCAAGAAACGACCATATTCTCCATGGCAAAAATGGAAAAAAGTGGAAAGAAGCCATAAAGAAGATGAGAAAATCTTATATAACCGAAAAGGTATTCACAAGTGAAAAATAACTGATAAAAAGGATAATTCTTTTTTATTCCTTTTTCAGCAACTTTTCGAGTTCGCCCTTTCGCAGCTTTCTATAATGTCCCTCTTTCAAATGTCCAAGCTCAATATCTCCTATTGCAACACGAGTGAGTTCATTTACATGATTCCCGACAGCAGCAAACATCTTTTCTAATTTGTCTGTTTTTCCCTTCGTGGATTTTTAACTTCAAGAAGTGTCGAATTCGCAGACGCCTTTATTACCTTGACAAACGCTTTCGATGTAACAAATCCTCCGATATCAACCCCTTTTTCTTAATTTTGACAACTTCTCCGCCGATATATTTCCTGCGACAAGCACGATATATTTTTATATATCTTGTGTTTTTGGGTGGGTTAACTTATATGCAAAAATCTCCGTCATTGGTCATAATGATAAGCCCTGATGTGTTATAGTCAAAGCCTGCCGACAGGAAATACCCTTGCATCCAAATCCGCCACAAGCTCTTTAACCGTCGGTCTTGCAAATTCATCGTGCATACTGGTTACATAGCCTATCGGCTTATTCAAAACATAATATAACTTTTTGTGTTTACATCATCGGATAAAATTCGTCTGCCGTTTACTTCAACCTTATCGTTTTTCCGTAACATCATAACCGAGTATCAGCATTGTCTTGCCGTTTACTTTTACATTTCCATTTTTACAAGTTCGTCCGCTTTGCGTCTGCTTGCAATTCCCGCAGTCGCTATATATTTATTTAGCCTCATATCAGCTTACCTCTCCTTATAACAATTTAATCAAATAGCTTATTACTTCAAAAACAAGGAGAATGAAAGCCATTCTCCTTAAAAATAAATCTGCATAAGTTCCTGTTCTAAAGCAAATCAATATTAAGCTACTTATAATTCAAAAAGTAGACATAGATTTCAACAACTGCCTTGTAAACTTCTTCCGAATTTGCGCGCCAAGCTCAAGCTGAGAAAGGACAGTAGCAAGAGAGGTATCCTCATACACCGCACATCCGCCATATTTGCAGTTTCGACTATTTTTTTCCGCCATATGTCCGAGTCCGGATGCTACTATTACAGGAGCTGAACCCAATCCTTCCTCATATTTAAGTGCTACCGCTTTGTCATTACGCCGTGACATTTATCATATTCCTCCCTCGTACAATTTCGAAAATACTTCCGATATGGATTTTGGTTGTTCTACCTTGTTCGACAGATACGAGTTGAATGACATATCGTTTCTTTCTATGATTTTAACAATATTTTGCTCAGATTTCTTCCTTGTTATCCTCAAGTGCTTCAGGATAGAAAAGCTGCATATCTACAAGTCCGTCTTGAACAAGCATAATCATCTCAAAGAATCCGAGATCCTTAACATCAAATTTTACAAGTACTTTGACAGCCTGACCGCCCTTTGAAGCGGAGACTTTTTCTCCCGAATCCGGATCTACCCAGATTTCGAAAAACATTTGCTTTCCTGCCAAAATCAAAAGGTACCATCATATGCAACAGCGGCATATACACACTCTCGTTTATTAGAGCACTTTGCAGTATGTTTTGGAATATTGGAGTATTTTGATATCCTGCCTTTCCTTCAAGTCCTTGCGATATAATACTCACAAGTCTATCTTGCATTTGCATGAGCTTTTTCGCTTCCGGTCGCCTGTAAATATCCCGTCTACCAAGTCGGCAACCATACTGTTGCTAAGTTTATCTGCAACCTCCGGTACTCCCAAAAAGCGAGTTGAGCGCGTCCGAGAACGCCTCCTTACTTCCAAGTTCATATCTTGTAAAGTTTAATATGAAAAAGGCTGATATTGTCCCTCACACTTCCAAAAATCCTTGGTCTGTGATATGTACGCCGACAAAAACGGAATTATATTTTGCCTCAAAACAGCTAAATTTTTCAGCGACATCCCCTGCATCGAGGTTAATCATTTTGCATAAGTTCATGCAACTGTCCGGCAGGCGTTTTCATCATTCTATCGGATATATTATTTAAATTTGCTATGATATTCGTTAAACTATGCCTGTTTGATGTAATCGCATCGTATTTTTCAAAAATTCAAGCACTATTTGCTTCGAATCAGGCAATGTATTGCCGTCTTTGACTATATCTCTAAGTATATCATCTCCGCTAAACTTTACCGATGAATCCGAAAGTCCTTTCAGCATATCCAAAAGTTCTGTTTCACTCATCTGCATCATAGAAGAAATTCCTGCATTTCAGCCGCTATTCCGTCGCTTTAATCCCGAGTTTACTATACTTCCGTAGCGTGTAAAAACAACTTTGTCATTTCCTGCGACATTACAGGCATTTTTGATACCCTTGACATGAATTTGTCAAAGTTTGATTTCAGATTTGGAGAATACTTATTGAGCGTGCTGTCATCATGATAACCTTTTGCATCGTTTTTCGGTATTTTATCCGGATCTATTAAATTGTTAATATTTAATGGTGCCTGCTCCTGCCCCTGCTGCTTTATCTTAGAAGCCGCATCATTTCCCGTTATGAGCGTCGTGACTCTAAGTATGTCTGCCATATACTACCTCTTTAAATTTCTATACTTTTTCTCTCGACCTTTTGTTTACATTATATACTAGCGCAAAGACTTCCGCAATAGCTGAATAGTATGCTGCCGGTATTTCCATTTTTAACTCCGTAGTAGCATAAATTGCTCTAGCAAGCGGTCTATCCTCTATCACCATAACACCCGCTTCACTCGCTACATCTATAATTCGAAGCGCAACATTATCCTTACCTTTTGCAACTACGACAGGTGCCGAATCTTTGTCCGTGTCATATTTAAGTGCGACTGCAAAGTGTGTCGGGTTTTTGATTACAACATCGGCGGTCGGTACCTGCTGCATCATACAGGACATAGCCATTTTGTCTTTGCTTTTGCTTGATTTTTCCCTTGATTTGCGGATCTCCCTCGGTCTGCTTAAATTCTTCTTTGATTTCCTGCTTGCTCATCTTTATTTTGCGTTCATATTCCCACCTTTGGTAAAGGTAGTCCAGTCCTGCGACAAACACAAAAATAAGACAAACCGAATATACCATCATTACTACGGCATCCAGTATGTACGCAGACGAAACTGTCAAATCCAAAAATAGCATTTTTGCAAAAATCTACAAGTCTGGCATATATAAATTTGTAAAAGTATTACTATAATTATCGTCAATTTTGTAAGATTCTTAACTAATTCAACTCCGCTGCGTATTGAAAATATGCGCTTGATACCGTTGATCGGATTAAATTTGTTAAGTTTGAGGCTTTAGTGCCTCCGCAGAAAATAAAAACTTGGTTTGCGCCCCGTAACTAATATGGAATCGCATTTGCAAGCAAAGAAGCGGCACAGCCGCTATTACTATCATCATCACGACCTGTGATATCAAGTCGCTAAATCCTGCCCTCGAATACTCTTCTATACTCAGAGCTTCTCCAAAAATCATATTTAGAAATCTCTCGTACGATGTGTAAATATATGGAAAGAGCAATTTTATAGCACTAAAAACCACTATGACAGAAACAAGATTTACTATATCCTTACTTTTGAGGGACATTACCCTTTTTCGTTCGTCTTGCCTCCGTTTGGGGGTGGCTTTTTCGGTTTTTCGCCAGCCATAGTACCTCATTAAAACTACCATATCTTCAATACTGTCAAACATTTTTTTCGAGCATTCCTCCAAAAAGCTATTGCAGGAGGATATATTATTACTAAAAATATCAAGCCGACTAATATTTTCGCTTGAATATTTATCATTATAACATTTATCTGCGGTATATTTTTCATCAATATACCCACGCCCATTTCCATAAGAAATTGCAATCCGATTACGGGCATCGCAAGTTTGAGTCCAAGTACGGTACATTCACAAAATACGCCTATCATACCCTGCGCCAACTCTTTACCGAAAAATAACGCTTCCATACGGTAATGTTTCTCAAGTTCCAAAATAGCTTAATCAGCGTAACATGCCCGTTTGTGTAAAAACATAAACATAAAAATTATATTCAGGTATGTTGATGAAAGCGACATGGAAACATTACTGCCGGGATCGTATATTTTTGACATCGCAAGTCCAATCTGCATATCCATAACTTCGCCGCCAAGTATTATTACATAAGCAAAAAAGCTGACGACCGTGCCGATTGCAAAGCCTATCAAGAACTCTTTGCCTCCAACAATTATATATTCTACCGCAGTATCTATGGTTTTTATATAGCTCACATCGTGATGAGCGTAAACGAGCATCGTAAGTAACATCGAAAAATCCTATTTTTACTGTGCTTGGAATGTTATTCCTCCCCAATATGGGATTAAACATTATGCACCTGAACATTCGAAGCAATATTAAACCGAAAGCTATTAGATTTTCAATCTCAAGTCCCGCTATATCCACCATATTGCTACAATTCTAACATTATCTTGAATATTTCTCGTGTAAGATCGAGGCATACTTGCGTCCAACCGCCTGACATTATAAGTATTATACCTATAACAAAAAGTTTTGGCACAAATGTTAATGTTTGTTCCTGAATAGAGGTCGCCGCCTGAAATATAGCTATCAAAATTCCGATTCCCATACTAAGCAAAAAGTACAGGCGCAGAAACTTTCGCCGCAACAATGGTCGCGGTCTGCAATATATCAAATATAGGGGTATAATCCATACGCACCTCCTCTAATTGAAGCTCTTAACAAGCGTCGAAAAACAAAAGTTCCCAGCCATTTACGACCACAAACAGCAGCAGCTTAAACGGCATTGAAATCATCGACGGCGGCAGTTACCATACCCATCGACATCAGCACACTGCAAACTATTATATCTATTACTAAAAACGGAATAAACAGCAAAAATCCCATCAAAAAATGCTTGACAGTTCACTGGTTACAAATGCGGTATTACAACATGCATTGGTATATCCACTAAGATTCTTAGGTCGTTTCATTTCTGCAAAAATTCAAAACATATTGAGCGGTTCGACTTTTTGTTTGCTTTAGCATAAACTTTTTGAGGAGGAACTTCTGCATTTTTTATAGCTTGTTCTTGAGTTATCGTATCAGCCTTGTAAGGTTCATACGCATTCTTGTTTATATCCGTAATTACAGGATTCATTATAAAGAGTGTCAAAAATAGGGCTATGCCGATAATCACCGTGTTAGGCGGTGTTTGCTGCAAGCCCATGGCATTTTCGCAAAAGTGAAATAACTATGACAATCCTGGTGAAAGATGTCATCATGATTAGAATAGATGGCAAAAGTGCGATAAGCGTGAGTAATGTCAAAATCTCAAGTGTTTGAACTCCCGAACCATTTATTTCTACTATTGCATCATTTTAGCATTTTATTTATTTTCCTTTTTAACCATATATTTACTTAATGCCGTCTGAAAATTACTTGAAAACGGCGTCTTAACTCCCTCGTCAGAAACTGCCATTTTCAAGTAAATCTTCGCCCTCAAGTTCTTTCAAAATTTGTATGTTCTCATTCGTTACCCCTGCTACATAGTAGGTAGTACCAATCTGAACTATGGCAACCATCTTGTCTTGTCCAAGCATAAGACGATCAACTATCCTCATGTATCTTGCCCCGCTCAGCTTGCCTACACCCATAGCCAAATACTTGCTGAAAATATAGCTAAGATAAATTACCGCAAAAACCGCTATGAGTGCTATAAGCATGGGTATCAGCGCACGCACTGTCTTTCTCCTACTGAGGTAAAAATCGAAGAAACTGTTTTTCAATATTCTATCAGGTTTGAACGGTTTTTACGATAAAGTCTTTGCGCCCAGCTTGAGTTGCTTCGATTACCATAGCTTCCTGTCCCATAGCCGAACACATAACTATCTTTTGCGTCAGGATGTTTTCCCACGATTGTCTTTAGCGCTTCAAGTCCATCCATATTAGGCATAGTGATGTCCATAATTACTAAATCGGTGATATTTCTTCGAACTTTTCAACTGCCTGCGCACCGTCTGCCGCTTCGTGAAGATCCTCATATCCGTTCTTGGATAATGTGTCTTTAATCATCATACGCATGAATGCCGCATCATCTACTAATAAAATCTTTGCCATTTCTCATTCTCCCTTATTTTTACATTATAATATTTAATATTAAATTAGTTTTATAAACTATTTATTATCTCTGTTTTTGTACAACTTCTGTAATTCTTACCCCGAAGTTGTCATCTACTACCACTACATCGCCTTTTTGCTATGCACTGACCGTTTACATACACATCCACTTGATCTCCTGCTAGCTTATCAAGTACGATAAGTGAACCTTGTCCAAACTCCAAAAATTTCCTTTACCAATTTCTTGGTTCTTCCTATTTCAACGGAAACTTGAAGCGGTACTTTCATTATTAAGTTTTAAGTTTGTACCCGCCTCTGCTGCAGTAATCTCATAATTTTTGAGCTAGCGGCTGAACATTTATCAGTCTTGGCGGTGCTTCATACATAGGCATTGCTTGTTGCATTGGCATTCCTCCTTGCATTGGCTGCATCTGTGGTGCCGCAGGTTGTGGCGGTACCGGCGTAGGAGCAGGGAGTAGGAGCAGGTGCTGCTACAGGCTCCGTGATGCTTGCGGTTGTGGCGATTCTGCAGGTGCAGGTTCTGCCGGTGCATCCTCTTTTCCGATAAATCCAAATGATGCAATCAATTCTTTACATAAACCTACTGACAGCATCGTTAGGAATGTGCTTGAAAAAAAGTATTTTTCTATATCTATATGAAATGATACTTCTACCAATTCCTCCGAGCTGTTGAAATATTTTTGCTTAAATTCGCCTACATTTTCCACTTCAAAAAGCTATCGGTGTCGAAATGTTGACCATTCTGCCTATTACATCTGCAAGTGCCGTTGCTGATGCGCCCATCATTTGATTCATAAGTTCGCAAACTGCACTAAGTGAAAGTTCGTCAAGCTCGAATGTTTCGGGATCGATTTCAGTATACATAAGTATTTCCAAAAATCTTTTCATACGTCATCGCGCTTAAGTAACATCAAGTTGTTACCGTCAAGCCCCGTAACATAAGTTATTTCAACTCCCACCGCAGGATTGACTTCCGACATGTCAAATTCTTCAAAAGTCCTAACCTTTACATGAGGTGTGGTAATAGTTACTTTCCTTCCGAGCATATCCGACATCGCGTGTTGCCGACGAGCCGAGACTTATATTTAATATTTCACCTATACCATCTCATTTCCATTGATGTGAATACATTGTTATCACTCATTTTATATATTTCTCCCTAACGACTAAGTGTTGTTCCTGTAATTTTTATAGCGACATTACCTTTTTTTCTCTCCAAGCCTGCCCTTATACCAAGGCTTATCCTCTATATAAACAGCAACCTCCGATTCTTTTCGGTTTTTCAAGTTTATAACATCTCCCGGCTTCAAAGCATACACATCTTCCAGCAATATGTTTGCCTCTCCCAAAAAGCTCGAACCTGAAGTGTAGAGTCCTTAATGTTGCTGAGTATTTCTTCTTTTGATACTTCGCCGTTTTCGCCACGCTTCTTAATCATAGCGTTTGCCTGTTCGGAAAGTTTAAACAAAGATTCAAGTATCGTACCCGAACACATATATTAAATGTTCCCGAGCTTTCGTTCATCTCTATATTCAGAACGACAATGACTACTATTTCGTCAGCTTGAATACTCTGTATCAATCTCGGATTCGTTTCCACCTTGTCAAATTTAAAGTTTACATCGAAATAGTTTTTGCCATGTTTCTTCCATTATCGGTAACAAATGTACCATTATATTCTCGAAAAGCGAAATTTCAATATCCGTAAAGCCTCCGGATGTATCGTCCGATGCTTGCCCCTGTTCCGCCTATCATCCTATCTATAAGAGTATAAATTACGGAATTGCTCATCTGCATCATGATAGTTTCGCTTTTCGTTCTTGCCGTCGTTTACCGAGCCGTCCACCATAGCTACTATATCGTTTTCCGACAACGCGTTGTTAAACTCGAAATACTTTTTGTTCTTCTATGTCGAGCATTTCTACTTGACACGAAATTCGCATCATACTTGTCAAATACGAAGAAACAACTCTGGCAAAGTTTTCGTATACGCTGAACAGTAATTTTTAATCTGTCTCTGGTAAACTTCTTCGGTGTTTTTAAAGTCGTATTTCTTGATTTTTCTGTTTTCTTCATCTGCTATCTTTTCTTCTTCTTCAGCTGCCTGTGGTGAATTTATCGAATTTAGCAGAGCATCTATTTGACTTTGCGATATCAGTCAGCCATCTTTACTCCTTTAACCTAAACCGCTTCTTCTACTTCTTTCGGTTTCTTTGGACTTTCATTACTTGCTCCTGAAGAGTTATCAATATTTTTGATAAATTTCTTCTATATTGTACTTAACCGCCTCGTTCTTAGCTATGTAAATTTCTACACGACGGTTTTGTATCCTTCCGTCCGGATCGTCAAATGCACCGATAGGATAATGCTGTCCGAACCCCTCCGATACCAGCACTCTTCCTGAAACCAAATGCTTGTTTTCAATATACACAAGCACTGCCGTAGCTCTGTTTGATGACAAGAATCTGTCGCCCTCAATTTCGTTCGGTTTGTTCGGATCTTCTTGATTGGTATGCCCCATAACACGAATTTCGCCTATCTGATTTGCTGCCGGTCTAATGCCGTCGCAAAGTGCATCCAGTACTTCCTTGCCCTCATCTCTTAGTATATAACTGTTTCCGTTAAAAATATATTATTTCTAAATATTATGAAAGCAAAATCCTTACCTTTTTTTACTTCAATACTTTCTTCGAGATTGTTTTCTTCAACAAACTCCTTTAGCGACCAATATATCTGATCAAAACTTTTCTTCGTCTGTCATAAGTCCGCCCGCTTTTTGTCCAACTGCCTGATCGCCCTCCGTATCGGTCGGCTCCTGCTGAACGAGCTGGCTGATGTTTTCTGCTGAAGCAGGATTAAAACTCTTGACAATCATTATCCATTTTTCAGCATTTACAGTAGATATAGAAAAAAAGCAATACGAAAAAGCACAGCAACAATGTTACCATGTCGCCATAGGTGTCCATCAGTGTTCTTGGGTGCTTCATGCTTTTTGCCATTTTTCTCCTTTCACAATGTTTATACAGATTCAGCAAGTTCCGCCTTGTCTTTTTCGGACAAATAAGAAATCAATTTTTCTCTTATAAACTTAGGGTTTTCGCCTGACTGTATTGAAAGTATTCCTTCTATTATAAGCTGCTTACAAAACATTTCTTCTGCGTGTCTAACCTTAAGTTTGTTTCCGATAGGTGAAAATATCAAATTGGCAAAAAGCGATCCGTAGAAAGTCGTAATAAGTGCTATCGCCATCGCAGGGTCCTATGGCGCCGGCTCCGCCGCCTTCCCGTCAAGCTCTTGAGCATGTTTACAAGTCCTACGAGCGTACCTATCATACCGAACGCCGGACATGTACCTGCCGTCATTTCGAAAAATCCGAACCCCTTTGCATGCCTCTCGTCCAAATATTCAAGCTCTTTTTCCATAAGTTCTTTTTACCTTGTCGGAATCTATCGCGTCTACTATCAAAAGTACGCTATCTCGCAAAATGCATCTTCGATTTCTTGTGCTCTTGATTCAAGCGAAAGCAACCCGTTTTTTTCTGGCAGATTGAGCAAAAATCTACAATTTGCTCTATGTATTGCTTAGGATCGTACTTTTTTTCCTCCAAAAGCTATTTTAAAAAGTTTTTGGTAAATCCTTTAGAACCTCCGACGGTGTCGATGCCGCCATTGCTGCAAGTGTTCCTCCGATAGTAAGTGCAAAGCTGGCAGGATCGATAAAGTTTCCTATACTTCCAAATCCTATACCAAAAATAGTTAATCCAAATCCCGCTAATATACCTAACAGGGTACCTAAATCCATTGTTTTTTTCTCCTATTTCCACGCTATTCGTGTTCTTTTCGTAATTATTCTTCCATGCGTTCTTTTATCCAAAAATTGCTTTTTGTTCAGACAAATATGCACCTTTATCAATTATCTTTGCGTTAAACTCGACTATTTTGTCAATAATTTCATCGAAGCTCTCCTGCACTATATAGTATTCCTTGTTTTTGCAAGACGACTTTGGTTTCGGTATCGATTCAATAATATTTATAAGATCGTTGTTTATAAGAAATTCGACACCGTTTATTCGGGTAAGTTTAATCATATTATCCCTCATTAGGGAGGAGTCGAGCTCCCTCCCTCAACAAACTTTATCTCTTCATGTTGACCATTTCTTCCAGCATTTGGTCTGTTACAGTTATGATACAGTATTCGCTTGGAATCCTCTTTGTGTAGTAATCATATCCGTAAATTCTCTTGACAAGTCCACATTCGACATTTCAAGCACGCCTGATTGTACAGTTCCTGTCGAGTTTTGCCCCTGCCGGATTTGCGGTAATTATACCCGTATTCGCTTTTTGCTTTGTAATACGACCTTTCCTGTCTTTTCCAACGCTTCAGGGTTAGGGTACATTAGCTATTCCTATCTGACCGATAGTGATGACCTTTCCCTCGCTTGTTCCCATAATCGTTCCGTCCTTACCAATAGTAATGTTGGCAAGCGGCATAGGTTCATAGTTGGTAGCTGTAGCTCCGCCTACACCTGTTCCCTGGTTTGCCTGATTGTTGTTGGCAATCTAAGCGGTGCAAGTTTATTTCTTTTGATTTCGTATTTTGCATTGGTTGCTGTTCCGCCGGCATTAGGATCTACTGTATATTCTGCAGGGAAACCGTACACCAGTCTACCCTCCGAGTCAACCAGATTTCCGTCGCCGTCGAAATTGAAGTTTCCAACTCTTGTAAGGGACAATGCTTTCACCTTGTCCTGATTTATTTCACCGGGCTGTAATGTAGCCGCTCCGCCGGCTCCTCCGCCACCGCCTCCGGCTGTCGGATCTTCTTTTGACTCCTACCTCAATAGAATCGTAAATTCCGGGCCTGCAGTTTCCGAAGTTTTAGGGTCCTACCATAAAGAACCCGTTACCTACAATCATCGTATCCATAGGGCTTATCGGTTGCCGCTACTCCGCCGCCTGTCATTATCGAATCAACCGATGCTACTATCGAACCGTAACCCAGCTGCATAGGGTTTGTTCCGCCATAGACTTCTCCGGCATCTCCTGCTCCTGATGATGTAGCATAAAATACATCTCTAAAAGTGGCTCTCGCCGTTTTATATCCATATGTGTTTACATTTGCAATGTTGTTACCAATTACGTCCATTTTGGCTTGGTGTGCGCGCAATCCTGCAACTGCCGCAAACATTGATTTTACCATTTATTTACCTCCTAAACCATTAGATTAGATCAGTCCACCTAGTCTTTAGCCTCCATAAATGGTCCGACTATTTTATGGTTTTTAATATATTTTTAAAGAATTACCGCTGCATCTATATTTGTGAAAAACATTGTCCCTCATTTCATTTCCCGACATCGTCGTTACCACTGTCTTATTCGGAACATTTACTATAAATGCATTCAGCATGTCGAATACCACTATATCCTTTGCACCTTTCTTCGATGCTTTATCAACCGCGTTATTCAAATCTGTCATTAGCTTCAGGGGTTAATTCTATGCCTCTTTGAGCAACTCGCTCTTTCGCATGCTTAGAAAAATTGAAGTCCGCCATTTTTGTCTATACCGCTATTTTTGTCCAGCTGCTCTTTCAGTAATGTCTCAAAAATCCGCGCCTATTTTGGTCATCGGTTTTTCTACATTTCCTTTTTCCGCTACCGTCTGAACTGAATTAGCTGTCCTGTTGAGCGTCTGCGAACCTACATTTCTGTTGATGTAATTAAGCCCCATTTTTTTCCATCTGCATATCGGATTTCTTCACCTCCTGTGATTTGTTCCGCTTCTCTAAGGCTTTTCTGTTTCTTCGGGTTTCGCTGTTTCCTCAGGCTTTGCTGCATCTTCGCTTTTTTTCCGTTTCTTCCGCCTGCGGTACATCGCCAACTATCATTATTTGATTCAAAGCAAATTTTTTGTCGCCTATATATACATGCGGCTGACCTTCATACAGAGTTACGCCCGTAACCTTTCCTCTGGTTTTTCAACCGTCTGCTTCGTTTCATCAGATGTCTGGACCGTCTTGACCTCCGCAACCGTTAGCATCTTTTTCCTATCAAAGATGCCGCATATGATGTGTTGCTCATAGCAAACATGTTTTCTTGCATGGCTACCATGTTTTGAACTGCCTGTATCTGTGAAAAACTGCGCCATTTGTCTGGTCATCTCGCTCGAATCTGTCTGATTGTACATATCCTGGCTCTTTAGCTGGGCAACAAGCAACTTCATCCAATCGGTCGTTTGCATATCAAGCTCCCGCTTCATGGTTTTGCTTGTAGCATTTTTGTCAGTTACCTTTAACAGTTTCAGCATATACTGATCCATCGTCAAGTTTGTTAAATCTGCCATATTTACCTCCTTTCTACTATATCGACTGTTCCGCAATTCCAAGTCTTAATTTTTCCAAGAAACTGTCGGAGCTATCTTCTTTTCTGTCTTTTTGCTGTTCTTGCTGATTTTTCACCTTGCCCCAAGAAACTGTCTTTGTCGAAATTTTTCGCTTGCATTTTCGCCCGCTTTTACTTCAACGCTTGCTTGATTTTTGAGTGTTAGTTTCAAGATGCCTCTAATCACATCCAGTTGCTGTGAAAGCAATTTGTGCGCCTTGTCCGTATGTGTAGTCATCACGAGTTCGGCAACGCCTTTTTCAAACACCATCTTAATAGCAACTTTTCCCAAATTTTTCAGGGAACAGCTCTATATCGAATACATGCTTGCCCTGATCTGCATTGTATGTTATTTTATCCACTAATTGCTGTAGCATATCAGGTGCTTCGGCTCTAATCGGTGCATCTGCAACTTTGATGTTTACCTTGTTAAAATCAAGTTTTGCTTCAGGTACAACTTTTGCAAATTCAAACTGCTCGCCTATTTCTTCTTTTTGGCGAATCCTTTACTTCAGGCTTTTATGTCTTTGACATTTTTCGATGAAATTTTTGAACTCGGCTTTCGTTACTTCGCTTTTTCAATTTCAGGCTTGACCTCGATAACTTTTGTTTCTTGTACTTCGCTTTTCATTTCCTGAGGCAGCGCCGAATTTAGTTCTTCAATCTTTATTCCGCCGTTCGCTTTTTCAACATTTTTCATTTTTCGGCGCATCGGTTAAATTTTCATTAACATTAACTGCTTCCTGTACTGCTTCCGTAAAACAATCTTCGGTATATCGTCTTTGCTTTCAACCGTAGCAATATTCATCGCGATTTGCTGAAGCTGCATACTTGCAACCGTTTCAATCTTTTCAATAGGCTGCTCATTTTTGTCGGCTTTGTCCAAGACCTTGCCGTTTGAAGCATCTTCCGATTTTTGTTTGCGGTCTGTCCGATGCCTTGACATCTTTCTCCTGCTTTATGGCATTCTCCTTACTTCTCGGCGTGTTCGTCGCCGATGTTTGTTTTGAAACTTCGCTATTGAAATCACGAGCTGCAACATTGACCTTTTTTTAGCCATTTTAGTAATGCTTTCTCTAACATTAGTTTGGAGCTTTGCACTTACTTCGCTTGTCATCCGTATTCCTCCTTTCTTCAATTTTATTTATGCCCACCTTAGATGTTAATATATCAAAGCACGGAATTTTTTTCCCCTGCCCGGATAACTTGTTTGATACAAATTCTTCTATGAAAAGCTCTTCTTGTTCAGCCTTAATGTATTCGAAAATGCGCTTTTTCCTTTATTTTTCGATTGACATGGAATCGGTCTTAGCTGCAAACCATTTTCAATTCTGTGCATTTCTTCGATTTTTGCAAACTTACCAGTTTGCCTTCCTCCTCTTCAGTCTATTTGAAAGGTTTTTAAGATAATTTCCATAGCTTTTGAAGCTCGAGCGCAGAAATACCCTCTTGATTTTTTTGAGTTTCAGTTCCAAATGAGCCTCCTCAATCTTTGCTTCAATCTCTTTAATAAGAGCCTCTTGATTTGCTACATTCGCCGCTGCAATCGCATATTCGTTTTTCTTATCATCAAGCACGATTTCTCTATACCTTTCAACGGCCTGTAATGAAAATTTGAACTTTGCCATAATAATATATTTTACACCTTTTTCACTATATTTTCAAGCTCATTCCAAAAATTCTAGTCATTTCTTCCAAAAATTTTTTTCATAATCAAAAATACTCGTTTTTCTTTTGCTTTAAAAATGCATTTATAGCATCTATTTTGGCAACGGCGGTATCCAGTCTTTCGTTGTTACCCGGCTTATATGCACCTATCGCTATTAAATCTGCGTTTTCTTCGTATACCGCAAGGTAATCTCTGATTTTACTCGCCATAGCCTTGTGATTTTCATCAACTATGACATCCATAAGCCTTGAAATGCTGCCTCCGATTTCGATGGCAGGGAAAAATGGTTTTTGCCGCCAATTTTCTCGAAAGTATTATATGCCCGTCGAGTATACCTCTAACCGTATCGGCAATCGGTTCATTCGTATCGTCGCCTTCTACAAGCACCGTGTATATGCCTGTAATTGAGCCTTTTTGAAGTTCCCACTTCGTTCTAGAAGTTTTGGCATTTCCGCATAAATCGACGGTGTGTATCCCCTTGCAACAGGAGGCTCTCCAACCGCAAGTCCTATCTCTCTTTGAGCCATTGCAAAACGAGTAAGTGAGTCCATCATCAACAGAACATCCTTGCCCTGATCTTTAAAATATTCTGCAATAGTGGTTGCTACAAGAGGACATTTGTTTCTTTGCACTGCCGGTTGATCCGATGTCGCCACCACAACCACCGATCGTGCCATTCCCTCTTCACCGAGATCTCTTTCGATGAACTCTTTAACCTCTCTACCACGCTCGCCGACCAGTGCAATTACATTTATATCCGCCGACGATTGTTTTGCGAGCATACCTAAAAGCGTAGATTTTCCCACACCGCTACCTGCAAAAATCCCTATCCTCTGGCCTTTCCCGACAGTTAAAAACCCGTCGATTGCCTTGACTCCGAAATGAATTCTTTTCTGTAATCGGAGGCCTTGCAAGCGGATTTGTATATGTAGACTCAACAGTATAAAGCTCAGATTCACCAAAAATCGCCAAGTCCGTCTATGGGCTTTCCCATAGCATTAATAGTTCTGCCGCACAGAAACGGACCTACCGGGTATTCTAAGCGGTTTTGGTACTTCGCACAAAATCGCCTGCACCCATCCCTCTATAAAGTCGTAAGGCATCAATATTGCCGTTTCACCCTTAAATCCTACAACTTCGGAAGTAAGCCTCCTTTTTCCGTCCTTCGACATAATTAAATTGACATCGCCGATATTGGCTTTCAGCCCCGAAGCCTCAATACTCATTCCTATGATATTTTCAATTTTCCCGATTACCTCATAGGTTTCACTGAGCTTTACAAGCTCCGATAGCTGCGCTAATCTCATATCGACTCCTTATTTGTTTTCTTCAACCAGTTTTCGTATATTTTCCATTTGAACATCCGCACTGGCATCTATTCGCTGATCCGGTGTTTCTATAATGCAAGTTCCCGTGGGCTCCTCGTCCATTATAACAACTTTGACATTTTTTGGAAATCTGACTGAGGGCATCTATCAATTCTTTTTCCAAATTGACAGCTATCGCCTTGTCGTCATTAGATATATAAACTTTAGCCCATTCCTTATTTCGGCAGCTTTCCGCCGCATTCACTATCATCGATGCGACTACATCTTTGCTGCTCCTAAGGCTGACCGTTACAACTTTCTCCGCAACATCAAGCGCCAAAGTTGTCAAATCGTCCAAATACCTGTCGAGGATTGCATCTTGTGTTTTTCTGAAACTTTTCCAAATCCGCAAGTAGGCTCTCTAAACTCCGCAGCTTCTTCTCTCATTGCCAGATTGACAGCGTCTTTTTGCGTGCATAAGTCCTGCACCTTCGCCTTTTTCAAAACCTTTTTTGTAACCTTCCTCCTCTGCGATTTTTTTACAGCATCGGCAACTAGCTTTGCAATCTGCCTGTTCACCTGTTCCTTGACGGATGCTCGCATATCTTCCGCCTCTGCAGTTGCATTTTTAATGATGCGTTCAGCTTCTTCCTCAGCTTCCAGCAAACGTTTTTTAGGGCATTTACGGACTGTTTTTCTAGTTGTAATATATTTACAGCTTTCCCTGCAGCCTCCCCGTTGGCGCTTGCTCCCGCCACGCTTTCTTCGGTATTTTTCGCAAGTTCAAGTAACGCCTTCACATCCAGTTTGTCGTCTTTTGCAGGCGATTCTCCGTCATCGGCACTTATTTCGTTACCGAGCAACATATCCAAATTCGTAGAAAACGGATCAACATCCTCTTCTTCCAATTCCGCAAACGCAAAAAGCATCCGGTACTACAAACTGCTTCTTTTTCTCTTTTTCGGTTCGCCGTCATCTGCATCCGTGTCAAAACTTTTAATATCGTATCCTGACGGTACAAGCGCATCCCTGCGCTTCTTCATCCACTTTTTCGTCTGCCGTTCCCTCAACCAAAAACATCCGAATGTTCTATGAATTCTTCGTTCAGGTCATCATCCTCAAACTCAATTCCGCCAGATTCTTCGACAATTCAAGCTCAGCTTTCTCTTCCCGCAACCAAGCCTTCAACATCTCGATTTTTCGAATGCTTTCGAGTATCGCAAGTTTTTCCCTCATCTATGTCGGATAAATCGTTTACATCTGTTTCGAGCGCAGACTTTCTCGAAAGCTCCGGCGCATAGCCGTACAAGGACTTCGCACCGCCCTTTTTCTTCTGCTTTTCGCTCTTCTTCTTTTATTTTTCCTCGACTTCCTCTCCCGCTCGCTTTTTCCTGCATATTAGTGATATCCACGGCTTCTTGGAGATTTCGTTTTGCCCTGTCGAGAGTTGTTTTCTAATTGGAAGTTTTCAAAAGTATTATGCAATTATCTCATCCTTTCCCCCTTTATTGATCATGAGTCTACCTTCTTCTTCCAGTCTTCTGATTATAGCGACAATCTTTTGTTGTGCTTCTTCTACATCCTTTAGACGGACATTGTATGTGAATTCCAATTCGCTCTTTACAGTTTCCGCCATACGGCTTGACATATTTGCAAATATCATATTCGATACTTCCTGCGTAGCGCCCTTGAGTGCGTAAACAATATCCTGAGTTTCCACTTCGCGCAAGAATTCCTGTATTCCTCTGTCGTCGAGCAGTGTAATATCTTCGAATACGAACATCTTGTTTCGGATTTCATCAGCCAGCTTGATATCTTTCTTGCTGAGTTCGTCGAATATGTATTTTTTTCGCTGCTTCTTTCGATATTGTTCATTACCTCTGCTATGTAATCTACACCGCCAACCTGTGCAAAAATCCAAAGAAAGTACAGAGAGAATTTCTTTTCAATATGTTTTCTACTATTTTAATCGTTTCAGGAGATGCGCTGTCCATTCTTGCGATGCATTCAACTACGCGCACCTGTTTGTCTTTAGGAAGCTCTGTAATGATTTCCGATGCTTGTTCCGGTTTCGCATATGAAAGTATGAGCGCAATCGTCTGAGGGCGTTCGTGCTGTATAATTGCAAATAGGTTTTTGCTATCGGTTTTTCTGATAAATTCAAATGCTCTGGTCTTCAGATTGCGTGTAACACGCTCAAGCAGCGTAGCCGCCTGCTGAGATCCGAATGCTTTTTCCAAAAACCGTTTTGGCGTAATCAACACCACCCTCGGTGATTACCTTTTGAGTCAGGCAAAGTTTGTAAAAATCGTCCATTGCCTCCTCAGTTTGCTCAGGTGTGATATGGTCGAGTTTTTGCTATTTCAAGAGTAGCGTTTCCAAATCGTCCTCGCCCATATTTTGTATATTTTAGATGCACGCTCCGCTCCGAGCGAAATTACAACCGCTGCAGCTTTTTGCTGCGGTGTAAGAAGTGGTCCGCCCTCTTTACTCATTGATACCTTCCTCTCCTCGCAACCATGTCTTTTAGAAGCAGAGCCGAAATTTCAGGATTCATATCCGTAAAGTCTTGTATCTGGCTCTTAAGTTCATCTTCTCTTGACTTTTCAAGTTCATCCAAGCTGATAAGAGTATCGCTGTCCGTAAGTCTTCTTGCTTCTTCTGCAGCAAGCTCTTCCGCTCTCTTTCTTGCCTTCGCCTTGTTGATTGTAACTATTATTATTACTACCAATGCTATTATAAGTGCTAAAATTGCAGGTATTATATACTTCAGCATAGGATTTGATTCGAACAGTGCCGCAAATCCGACTGCCGGCTGTTTGCTCTCCGTGAAGAACGGTGCGTTGAAGATAGCAATTTTAGTATCCGCTTGCGACACATCAATGCCTGCTGCAAGTGCAACCGTTTGTCTAAGTTCTCCCGCCTTTTTCGGTGTCAAATCCGCACTATCTACCGCTACCGAAATAGTGGTATCGGTAATTTCTCCGGTGTCGCTCTCAATTTGCTCCTTCACCTGACTGACAAGGTATTCCAAAGCTCTATCATCTTTGAAATACACATCGTTACCGTCAGTTGTAACTCCCGGATAAACCGGAATGTCCGCATTTGTTTCAGTACCGGTACCCCCGCTGTAATTTTACCGTTCCCTGTACTTCGTAAGCCGAATTCGCGCTGTGCAGCACACCTCTGTTGTTTTCGGACGGTATGTACTCGATTATTTCCTTAATCTTTTTGTCCATATCAACAGCACAGTTTACGCTGACTCTAACATTATCCTGACCGAAAAGCGGTTTGCAATACATTCAGCACCTTTGCTTTGACATCGCTTTCCAGTTGCTTCTTCACTTTAATTTTGAGTACATTGGAGCCTTCAAGAGGATTGTCATATTGTTCAGTTACTTCTTCTCCTTCGCCGTTGAGCACCGATACATTCTCGATTTTTAGCCCCGGTACACCTCTTGCAACAAAGCCTTTGAATACCTTTTTACCTGCTCGCGTGTAGGTGAACCTCCGTCTTGCATCGTTACCGTTACGGAAGCACTGCTCTCTTTGACATCTTCTTGAAGCACATATTTTTGTTCCTGCGCCATAGCGATTGTAACGGTCGCATTCTTGACACCCTCAAATTGTTTGATTGTTTCTGCCATTCTGCTTTCAAGCTCAAATTGTGCATACTTGTACTTTTCAAAATCCGTAGCAAGCAGGTTTACATTGTCCTTGAACAAGTCGTATGTAAATCCTGTTTTTCGGATATCCCGCAGATGCAAGCGATGCCTTTACCTTATTGACATTTTCTTTTTGGAACGGATATTACACTGCCGTCCACTTTGTATTTGATCTTTTGATCCTCCAAAAGTTTTACAATTTGAACAACTTCCTGCTCATCAAGTCCCGTATAAAGAACGCCCCAGCTCGCAGAATTCAAAAGCATAGCAATAGCAAACGCAATAACTAAAACACCTATAGCTATTGCCAAAATCAAAATCTTCGTTTGTTTGCTGAGCTTTTCGTTTAACTCTGCAGTCTTGGTTTTTAAATTGTATATTATTTCATCTAACTTCTCACGCAATTAGTGCCACCTATACCTCATCAAATTTTCTCAACCACAAATTATATTCCCAGCCTCATAATCTCGTTGTACGACTCGAGTGCTTTGTTTCTGAGTTCTACCAAAAGTTCCAAAGAAAGCTGCGCTCTCGTAATATCTATGCTGTATTGATGCAAATTGTCGCTTCGTCCGGTCGCTAATTTTTTTCGGCATCTATATTCACTTGATTGTTTGTTTCCTTGACATCTTCTATCGCATCCAAAAACATCGACTTAAACGGCAGTTTGTCGCCAACAATCGATTTTTTTCATCCGTTTTTTTCCGCTTTTTTTCAGCTCCGACAGGCTTTCAATAGCCTTCATACTTTGAATCGGTTCTATAAACATTTTTCCCCCTATATTCCGGCTACTTGCCGATGTCGAGTGCTTTCGACGCCATAGTTTTAACAGCGTTGAGTACAGTTACATTTGCGTGATAAGACCTTGTTGCCGACATGCTGTCTATCGTTTCTTCCAGCATATTAACATTTGGCAGTCTTACATATCCTTGCGCATCCGCATCGGGATGTTCCGGATCGTATTTAGTTTTGAGTGCGCTTTGATCTTCGACTATCTTTTGCAACTCGCACTCCCGGCGCTGTTCTGCGTCTTCTCAGCCTTCCTGCAAATTTGCCCTGAGCTGTTGCTCTATCGAGTGCATCGCCAAAAGCCAGGTCGCCCGCTTTGTCCTCAAACACGACAATTTTTCCTTCTATAAGGTCCGCCGGATGCAGTCCTTGTTGTATCCACATTTGAAACATTTTCAGATATGATATCCAACCTTTGTCTTTGTGCGGTCAAAGCGGATCCGGCAATATTAAGTGAATTTAAAAACGCCATTTTATCACTCTCCTAAATTATTTACAATTTTTGTGTAAATTAAGTATTTTTCTCATAAAACATAAAAATATATTCCCTTAGATTATATAGCTTTTTTTGAGAATTTGCAATACTTTTTAAAAATGTGATATTGTATGCAAACAATATCACATTTAATCACTTAGCTGATAAAAATTGCATTAAATCAGCGCTTTTATGTTGTTTTTTCTAAGCCTGAGCCTCTTGTTCAGCTTCGCTTTCAGCAGTCTTTTGTACTTCGACAGGTGTGCTTTCCACTTTCGGCGCTTCCGCTTTTGGAGCATCCTCTTTCGGTACGGCAGGTTTTGGCGGTGCAGGCGGCTTGTTTCTAAGTCTAAAGTTGATTATTGCCTTAGTAGGGACAAACCTTCTCACACGCTCCGCAGTTTTTACATTTTTCCAAGTCTATAACCGCAAGGTTGTTGTCAACTGTTATCGCATCAAATTTGCAAACCTGCTTACATTTTCCGCAGCCTATGCAGGCAACCTTACACGCTTTTCTCGCTTTAGCACCTTGCGCTTTTGATTGACAAGCAACATAAACCACTTTCTTCTTTTCGCCCATCATTATGATGTTCTTTGGACATGCTTTTTGCGCAAAGTCCGCAACCTACACAAGCATCTCTGTCAACAACAGCTACACCGTCTATCACTCTGATTGCATCGTATGCACATGCGCGCACACAATCTCCAAGTCCCGTACAGCCGTAATGGCAAGTTCCCCCACCGCCGTAAAAATTTTGAGCTGCTTCACAAGTTTCAACACCTTGATACTCCATTATTTTTGGGACGTATTCGCATTGCTGCCTTGACATCTTACAAACGCAACTATCGGCGCTGCCGAGCCCGCTTCAACTCCAAGTATTTCGGCAAGCGCTTTCGCAACCTCCGCGCCTCCGACAGGACATAGATTGGGGCTTATGCTCCTGTCGCTCGCCATCGCCTCTGCATAATCGGCACAACCCGCATAACCGCAAGCACCGCAGTTTGCGCCCGGAAGCGCTTCAGTAAGTTCAGCAGCAGTTTCATCAACGGGGACAAATAGTACCTTTGCCGCTATTGTCAGCATTACGCCTGCAGCAAGCCCCATTACAACAAGTAATATTACAGGTATCATATTTATCTCCTTTCTAACCGAATATGCCTTGAACTACACCGCTGAATCCCATGAACGCAACGGAAAGCAGTGAAGCGGCAACCAAAACTATCGGAACTCCTTTGAAAAACCTCAGGAACATCGCATGTTTCGATTTTTCTGTCTAATGCCTGCAAACAGCACCATAGCGAGCAAGAAACCGAGCCCTGCTCCAAGCGAGTTGAATATGGACTGTACATAAGTGTAATCGTTATCTATATTCATAATTGTTACACCCAAAACAGCACAGTTTGTAGTGATTAACGGCAAAAATACTCCAAGCGACTTGTAAAGCGGCGGCATATATTTTTCAGTATCATCTCTACTAGCTGAACCAGCGATGCAATTACCAGTATGAATACAACTGTTTGCAAATATCCGATATTATTTTTGTTAAGTAAGTAAATCTGAACCGGCCAAGTTACAGCTGTTGCAAGCACCATTACAAATGTAACTGCTGCTCCCATACCTACAGCCGAATCCAATTTTTTTCGATACTCCAAGGAAAGGGCAAATTCCTAGGAACTTAGCAAGTACGAAGTTATCTACAAGGATAACGCCCATCATTATCGCTATAAGTTCTTTCATTACTTATTCTCCCCCTCTCCGCCTTGAGCCTGACCGCATGATGCGCTCATAGGGCAACCCATGCAATTAAACTCTCTCTTCGGCTTCTTTTCTTTGGATATAACATTTACCGCTGCAACAAGCATCGCATATACAAAGAATCCGCCGGGTGCGAGCATGAATATGGACATAGGAGTAAATCCGTCGCCGAACAACTGAATATCAAACGCCGTACCGGCTCCCAAAAAGCTCTCTGATTAAACCCATGCAAGCAAGTGCCAAAGTGAATCCAAGTCCCATTCCAAGTCCGTCAAGTGCCGAATCTATCACACTGTTTTTGCTGGCAAACATCTCAGCTCTTCCCAATATGATACAGTTTACAACGATAAGCGGTATAAACAGTCCAAGTGATGCATTAAGAGCGGTTGATATGCCTGAAGCAAAAATTGAACGATTGTTACAAAGCTCGCTATTACAACGATATAACAAGGTATTCTAACCTTGGCAGGTATTATATTTTTGAGTAGCGATATAGCTATGTTGGCACACAAAAAGTACAGCGGTAGTTGCCGCTCCCATGCCTATACCGTTAATCGCTCCCGTAGTAGTCGCAAGGGTAGGACAAGTTCCAAGCAGCAACACAAGTACCGGATTTTCCTTGATTATACCCTTTGTCAAAAATCTTTAATTTGTTCATTATTTTACACCTCCAGTCGCTTCAAACTGAGCAAGTGCAGCCTGTACGGAATGGTATATTCCGTTTGACGAAAACCGTAGCTCCGAAATCGCATTTAAATTGGTATTTTTTTCTTGATAGAATCGGTACCTATGCTTCCCTTGTCCGGCACTACTTCGTTTATAGTTTTTCCTTTGTAAATGCTCAAATACTCAGGTGTCATAGCTTTTTGTTCCAAGTCCCGGTGTATCCGCATGACTCGTTACCGTAACTCCCTCAATAGTACCGTCCGCATTTACTCCGACCATCACCTTGATAGTCCCGCCGTAGCTTGGTGCGGAAGCCGTAATAGCAGCACCAACCTTATTTTTTTGCAATGTAGTAATCAAAAATCGCAGGATTAAGTTTTCCTGTGTATTCCGTAAACGAATCGCCCTTCGGCATTACCACCATTCTCGCCTTGTCAGCGGCAATTTTCGCATTCTTTTCTATTGTAGGCTTCGTAATTGTGTACGTTTCAGAAAGTGCGAACGAGCTTACAAAGCATATTATAACCAGAACCAACGCCGGGTTTTTATATATTCTACAAATGTATTCTTATCCATTTTTCTTAGCACCTCCATACAGCCTATTCTCGCAGAAAGTGTTTATATGCGGTGTCAGTATATTCATAAGCAGAATCGAGAACGAAACGCCCTCCGGATAAGCTCCATATAGCCTGATAATCATCGTAATCAATCCGCAGCCAACACCGAAAATTATTTTTTTCCAAGTGGAAGAATCAGGGTAGTCGCATAGTCGGTCGCCATAAAGAACGCTCCGAGCATTACACCGCCGGCCAAAATATGGAATATCGGATCATTACCCGTAACCGCTGCAAATAATCCAACTGTCGCTATGAACGACACAGGTATTATCGGTGAAATTATTCCTCTCAAATAAGGAATAAACCTCCCACAAGTAACGCTGCCGCACTGACTTCACCAAAGCGAACCTCCTACGAATCCCCAGAATAAATCCATATTCGACGGAAGCATCCTCGCCCTCAGCTAAAAACTCCAAGCGGCGTAGGTCCTGTAATAGCGTCTGCCGTTCTATACATTCTAGGAACAGGCCAAAGCGTCATAGCCGAAGTAAACGATACCAACAGTACGACTCTGGCAGTGATAGCGGATTTGCAAAGTTCTGTCCAAGTCCCCCGAACATTCCCTTTACAACAACTATCGCTATGAAACACCCGATTATCGCTATTATGTAAGACAGATTTGACGGCAAGTTGTAAGCCAAAAGTAAACCTGTAAGTGCCGCACTCAAATCGCCTACCGTTTGAGGTTTCTTTGCAACAAGATTAAACAAGTATTCAAATCCCACACACGCTACTACACATACAAGCGTAAGAGTAACCGCTCTGTAACCGAAATCGTAAGCAGCCACTACAAGAGCAGGAAGCAATGCTAAAATTACAGTCCCCATTATCCTTGTTGTGTTTTCGTTTGTTACAAAATGCGGTGCAGGAGATACTATCAGATTTTTCATTAAATTTGTTATCCATTACTCTTAGCCTCCTTTAATATCGCTTTTTCCTATCTTGTTATTGAATCCAAGCGGTCTTCTTGCAGGGCAAATATACGAGCAGCTTCCGCACTCCATACACTGCATCACCTTGAAGCGTTCAAGTAAATCCGCATCTCTTCTCTTAACAGCATCGGAAAGAATTGTAGGCATCAGCTTAAATGGACAGGCTGTATGACATCTGCCGCAGTTTATGCACGCAGTTTCAGGTTCCAATTCCGAATCGCCCTCTGCAAACGCCAAGATAGCGTTGTTGTTTTTAATTATCGGCATTCTGTCGGAGAACAGTGCCTTTCCCATCATAGGTCCGCCCATAAGAATCTTTTTCGGTGGCGCTTTGTATCCGCCGCAAAACTCGATTACATCCGCAATAGGCGTACCAATAGGACATACCAAATTCGTAGGTCTTGTAACAGCACTTCCGTCAACGGTAATTCTCTTATTGATAAGTGGAATTCCGTCCTTGAAATACTGAGCAACAAAAAGCTATTGATGTAATGTTTGACAGGATAATCCCAAGATCTGCAGGCAATACTCCCGCATCCATCGTCTTTCCCGTTACCTCGTACACCATAACTCTCTCTGCGCCCTGAGGATATCTTGAACGCAAAGATACAACCTTAATATTATCTAAACCCTTTTGCGCAATCATCTTGTTCAATGCTTCGATTGCATCCGGCTTATTGTCCTCAACCCCTATATATCCTTCGTTAAGCTCAAGATACTTCATTACCAAGAGCATACCGTCGATGATATTTTCCGTTTCTTCCAGCATAAGTCTGTGGTCTGATGTGATAAAAGGTTCACACTCCGCTCCGTTTACGATAAGAGTATGCACATCCTTCATATTTTTTTCGGATTGTACTTGATATGTGTAGGGAACGATGCTCCCCCAAGTCCTACAAGTCCACTTGCTCTGATTGCCTTCACAAATTCATCGTGATTGCTTACTTTTGGAGGTTCTATTGTTTCCAAAAGTTCCTGTTTTTTGTCAGTTTCGATAACTACGATAGTATCATCAAGGCCTCCACCAATCCTCATCCCCTCAATGGATTTTACCGTACCCGAAACACTGCTGTGAATAGGTGCACTTACAAATGCATCCGTATCGCCAAGCAACTGACCGACTTTTACTTCATCGCCTTTTTGTACAAGAGGCTTTACATGGTGCTCCGATATGCTGCGACATGGAAATATAAACCATATCAGGAACAGGCATATACTCGGTTGCGCAGTTTTGCCGTATGCTTATTGTGCTCTACATGAATGCTCTGCAAATGCTTTTTCTGTCCACTCATTTGACTTCCCTTCCTTTCTTAAGTGTTTGATTTCTCAATAAAAAGCAGACATTGTTAAAAATTTGTCTACTTTTCACTACATATATTATCACAATCGACATCCCTTTTTGCAATAAAAACTTAGCCCCTATTCTAATTATTTTTTTAATTTAATATTGTATTTCTTTTTAATTTGTAATATAATGTACTCAAGTTAATCAAGACATTTCATCACATTTTTACCGCTTCTTAATTTTAAAAATCTAAAAATGTGATATAATGCGCCCGAGTTAATCAAGACATTTCATCACATTTTACCGCTTCTTAATTTTTAAAAATCTAAAAATGTGATATAATATAAATGAGGAGTAAATTATGAACAAGCAAAGAAATCTTAAAATCGTAAATATAATATTTTTACTTATCCTTACAGTTTTAGCAATCATTGCTTTCGTATCAAAGGATATAAATTCGATAATATTTGGCTTAATCGTAGGATTCTTTTTGCAATTCGAACTCTTCCTAACGAGTAATGAAGATAATTTGAAAATGAACCGTCAGCTATTCATGGCTACATGGGGCTTAACTTTTAGTATTGCTTTCAAATTTGTTTAGAGCAATATAGTTCGTCCGAAAATAAAAAAACGACTGTTTTTATAACAGTCGTTTTTCTATTTCAAATACTGCACTTGTAGTGTTACGGCATTTTTACTTCTTGTAAAGCAGCTTCGCAGAGTTAAGTACGCAGATAATTGCTACGCCCGCATCCGCAAATACCGCTATCCACATCGTTACAAGCCCGAAAACGCTAAGCGTCAAGAATGCGATTTTAACCAAAAGCGCAAATGCTATGTTCTGAACGGCTACACGATTTGTGACTTTTTGCTACATTTATAGAATCGGCAACACTGGAAAGATTGGAATTTAAAAACACCACATCCGCCGCCTCGATTGCGGCATCCGCTCCGCTGCCCATTGCAGCTCCAACATCAGCCCCCGCAAGTACAGGTGCATCGTTGATACCGTCCCCTACGAACATTACACTTCCAACTTCCTTTCGAAGATTCTGCAAAATCTTGAGTTTTTCATCGGGAAGCAACTTTTGCAAATACTCTTTTTGATACCAACCGCATTCGCAATCGCTTCGGCACTTTTCTTTGGTATCACCTGTGAGCATAGCAGTTTCCACTCCAAGGCTTGAAAGTTTTTCAATCGCCTCGGCAGAGTCCTCTTTCAAACCGTCTGTTATGAGTATTACTCCCGCAAACTCGCCGCCCATAGCTACATACGTAACGCTGTATCCGTCTTTGTTTTCACTTTCAAAGCCGGTCATATCAATGCCGAGTGCTGCATCAATTTTTCATTACCGCAAAGGACCTCAACACCTTTCAATGTAGCTCTGATTCCTTTTCCCGCGATTTCTTCGAGCTCTTCCGGATTTTCAAGTTGTACATTCGATTTTACTGCAGCTTCAACTATACTTTGTGCAACAGGGTGGTTTGAGGCTTTTTCCACACTTCCTACCATGTAAAGCATAAAGTTCTCCGCCGTTTCTTTTGTTAATCTCACCGCCGTTTACAGCAGATAAGACTCTCAAAAGTCCGCCTGTGTATTTAATTTCCTTGAGCGCAAATTCACCTTTTGTAATGGTTTCCCGTTTTGTCCATTATTACCATTTTGATGTTTCTAAGCGCTTCCAATACTATTCCGCCTTTAAACAGAATACCGCGTTTCGTCGCTCCGCCTATACCCGCAAAGAATGCGAGCGGTACACTTAGTACTAGTGCGCACGGACAACTTATTACAAGGAAAGTCAGCGCGCTGTATACCCATCTGTGCCACTGTCCTGTAAATATCGACGGTACAATCGCAATAACCAGCGCAAGCGCTACTACGATTGGCGTATAAATCCTTGCAAACTTTGTTATAAATTTGTCAAGTTTAGGTTTGCTGCTTGCTGCGTTTTCTACGCTTTCCATAATTCGACTAACCATTGAGTTTTCAAGAGTTTTGGTAACTTTCATTTTGATAAGTCCGCTGGAATTTATGCTGCCCGAAAACAGTTCCGTCCCCTTTACCGCCTTGATTGGAACCGATTCGCCCGTAATCGCCGAAGTGTCTATTCTGCTTTCTCCTTCGATTACAACACCGTCAAGAGGATTCTATCCCGGTTTTTACTATTACGATATCGCCAACTTTCGCAAGCTCCGCCTTAATTACCATTTCAGCTCCGTTTACATATGTCGTAACATTTTCCGGACGCATATCAATAACTTCCATTATCTGATTTCTACTTCGTTCAACAGCTCTATGCTCAAAATATTCGCCTATCCTGTAAAAAAAGCATTACAACGACGCCTTCGACATTTTCGCCTATCGCAAATGCACCGAGTGTCGCGATCGTCATCAAAAATCCTTCATCGAATACCTGTCCCGATATTACACCTTTGATAGCTCCCTTTACTACCCCAAAACCGAGTATTGCATATGCAAGAAGCATTACGGCAAGTTCCATATTGCCGTTGTACCAACTCACATCAACTCCCGAAATAACCTTATCCAAATGCGGGATAATAGCACCGATTATGAATATTATCGTACCTATTACAAGCATTGTCGTCTGCAACGCTCCGCCCTCTTCATGGTCGTGTGAATGTCCGTGGTCGTGCCCGAAATGATCGTGCGAATGTCCGTGGTCATGTTCGTCATGTTCATGTTCATGGTCGTGGGAGTAGCTGTCGCCGTGGTCGTGTTCGTGATGCTCGTGTTCATGGTCGTCTCCGCAGCAATCGCCGTGGTCGTGTTCGTGATGCTCGCGCTCGTGCTCAGTTTCTTCGATAATTGCAGCCTGCCTATTTGTTGTTATATCCTTTACTTCTATTCCACGCTCTATACTGTTTGCGATATTCGATACAGTTTGTAAAAATTCAGGTGTTTCTTCCTTCAGCTCCACCTTAAGTTTTTTTGTCATAACTATTACATTAGCCTCTTTCACCTGCGGTAAAGCAGCTATAGCTTTTTCAATTTTTGGCTGCGCAATTCGCACATCCCAAGTTTTGTAACAAGTAGGTTTTTTTGCATTTTTTTCTCCTCTTTCTAAGCGCGATGGGTAATATTAAACACTTTGTCGATAATATCGTGTACCAAATGCGCTTTTTCACTATCTTCCAGACTGTAATACGTTTCCTTGCCGGCTTTTTCTAACTTGCAGCAGACCTGCCGTTTTTAACTTAGACAAATGGTGCGATACTGCGGGTGAAGTCATTTCCATGACCGCTGCAATATTTTGAACGCACTCCCGGTATGGCACAAAAGCCACAAAAATCTTAAGTCTTGTAGGATCTGCAAGCTGTGCAAATACAGCCGCACTCATTGCCACTGTGCCGCTTGGCGGCTCATTTTCCAATATTTTGGTCGTAAACTCGCTGTGCATATGCGGCAATCTTTCCAATATTTGTTCTCTTTTCATTTCATATTCCTTTATTATATAAACGATTAAACATTTATTTAACTGTTTATATAATACCACTCTTTTTAATTTGTAAACACCTTTTTATATTTTTTTAACAAAATACCCCTTTTGAATTTCGCACACGAACTTCAAAGGGGTATCGTCAAATTAATTTAAAAGATATTTTAATTTAGCTGGCGTTATTCCATCAGCTTGATTTGTGCTATCAGCTCAGCTACTACATTTGCCTGTCCCGCAAATTCTTCACTTGTTGCAGCACTTTCTTCGCTTGTTGCGGAGTTTGTCTGAACAACTGCGGAGATTTGATCTGCTCCTATATTTATCTGAACGATCGAATCGGATTGTTCTTCCGTAGAAGCCGATATTTCGTTTATCTTAGCCGCAACGACCTTGATGTTTTCTACTACACCCTTAAGTGCACTTTCTGTTTCCTGCGCTATTTGTGTTCCGCCGTCGATTGCGTTTATCGCACCTTCAATCAATACAGTTGTCGTCTTTGCAGCCTCTGCGGATCTGCCTGCAAGATTTCTTACTTCGTCGGCAACTACCGCAAATCCTTTTCCTGCCGCACCTGCTCTTGCCGCTTCTACCGCCGCATTGAGTGCAAGTATATTAGTCTGGAATGCTATATCGTCTATCGCCTTTATGATTTTCTTGATTTCATTCGAAGCACCTGTTATCTCATCCATTGATTTCATCAGGTTGCCCATATACTCATTACTTGCAAGTATATTTTTCTTCAATATCCAGCGTCATCGCATTTGCTTCACTTGCACTGCCTGCGCTTTCCTTAATCTTTTCGGAAACATTGGCTATTGTTGCCGAAAGCTCTTCGATAGATGCCGCCTGCTGTGTTGCCCCGTGCGACAGCTCCTGTGCACCGTTTGCAACCTGCTCAGCTCCTGCATTTATCTGTACGACCGATGATTTTATTTGTGCGAATGCTTCGTTAAGCGTCTTCACAACTATCTTGTAAGAACTTTCGATGTCTGCAAACTCACCCGGAAATTCTTTTTCAGGTAATTTCGTCAAGTCCTTATTTGCAAGAGCATCCATCCATTCGCCGATTTCTCTAATCAGTCCTTTCATCAACTCGAGGCCCGCACCTATATCGCTGCAAGCTCTACCTATTTCGTCATTTGCCCTGTACTGTATTTCATATTCCAAATTTCCCTCAATCAGAGCATGCGCCGCATGGCTTATTTCTTCGAGCGGTTTAAGTTTAACTACAAGTTGTCTTGATACAACTACTGCAAGTACCGCAAGTGCTATGATTCCAATAAAAATAAACAGGAATGTGAGCTTTGTTACATCTTTGAGCGCATCTTTTTCAGCTATTGCGGTGTACGCCCACCATGTAACATCTCCAATTTCAATCGGATTGAAGAATTTCCTATATTTTACACCCTCTTTTGATGTTGCTCTTAGCTGGAACGGTTCGCCTTTCGCCATATTTTCTTGCAATTTTTTTCGTAGTCGCCCTTGCGTGGGAAAAGTATCTGCAATATCTGTCATTACAAGGCTCTCGTCCTTACTGTAGAACAAATATTGATTGGTATCGTTAAATAGCGCGTGGAACATAGTCTTATATTTTTTCGTCTTCCTTCGCTATTTTTGAAATTATCGATATTTATATCAACCGTAGTAACACCCACAGTTTTGCCGTCGTGTAATAGCGGGCTGGAAACCGTCACAATATACCGTCCGTCGTACTCATAAGGCTTGGTAACTATCATTTTTGCGGCGTTGCGGCATCCTTGTACCAAGCGTCGTTTAAATACTCAGCCGTGTATTGAAAATCCTTAAAAGTCGCATTTTCACTTTTGCCTCTATCTAAATATATTGCATATTTCGGTATAGCGGCATCTAAGCCGTAGTCTTCATAAAAAAACACCCATACCTTGAACTATGCCGTTATTTTTTTATAGCCGACATTATCTGGTTTTGTGTAATATGTTTCAGCCTCCAAAAGCCTCTTTGGAGAACTGAATATCGAACACTTCACTTTGGAATCTCTCACCGCTATCTGTATTACCTGCGTAATTTCTCTCGTGATAATCCACTAATGATTTGGTAACTCTGGATGCTGTTACAAGCATTCTTTGAATTTGTCCGGAATCTCCCTCCGCAATGGCACTGAGTTCGTCGACTATACCGCTCATTACCATCAGCCTGCTGCCCTATGATAGCCGTCGTTATTAGGGCAATCAAAAATTAGACCTGAAATAACCGATACAATAAACGCCATCTGTGTGAGACAGCTTGTCGCTCCGACTTAAACTGAGCACTTTTTCTTTAAATTCATAATACCCTCCTATACGCAATTATTTTTGGAATTTATTGTTCAAACATGCCTTTTTAAATTTATACCGTCTTTTTCTCAAAAATCTGTCCTTTGGCAATCACTGTATCTATCTCCATATTTGAGGAATTTACTAATACAGCGTCGCCGTCGGCACCTTCCATTAAAAATCCTTTTTCCTGTGAGTGCGTAAATGGTCGCAGGATTCGAAGTTACAAGGCTTATAGCAGTTTCCGTCGGAATATTGTTTTCTATGCACTTTCGTACAGTTTCATAAACAGAAGTTACCCTGCCAAGCTCTACTCCTCGGAAATTTCCTTTCTCATCAAACAAAGGAAGGGAACCCTGTCCGTCGGAAGATAGTGTAACCTTTGAAACATCAAGTCCTCTATCCATTACTTCCTTGACTGCATCCCAGCAGGCTATTTCGCCCTCTTCCAGAAACTGAGGTGTGGTACTCGTAGTAAAATCAACGCTTCCGCCCATTTTTAAATATTCGATTCCGTCATCAAATACCATGCGGCTCCTGTTCATGTGCGTAGGATGAAAATGCTTAAGATACGCTTTTACATTTTGTAACTATCTTTTTGATTTTGTCAAGCACCTCAGGTTCATCACCTATATGTACGTTCACGATTCCGCGCTTTCCGAAATCATACCCGCCACTCTGGCTTGAGATACTATTTTTTTCAAGTTCCTCTACTGTAGGACAAGATGACCTGTGGATCCGAAACCGCAATCTCACCAACCCCGATTATCTTATCTATAAACATTATATCGGATGAAATCTCGCCCGTTAAAGTTCTGACAGGTATCTGGTAAGAGCCCGTGTTTACATATGTGCTGATTCCCTCCGATTCAAGTCCCGATGCCTTTGCAAGCAGGTTTTCCATGCTTCTGCCGTAGCCGTCCGTTCCCAGCGTACCGATAATCGTCGTAATTCCGCCGTCTATGGCATCCTTTAGGGTTATTTCGGGAGTCCTCGACACAAAGCCGCCTTCCCCGCCACCGCCTGTAATATGAACATGACAATCTATAAATCCCGGAAACAGGTATTTTTCCCTCACCGTCTATGACTTCACATTCTATACTGTCTGTAATATCAATAGCATCCGAAATCTGGCAGATTTGTCCTCCTGCAATCAAAACATCCTTTTTCCCTAAATGTTTTGGAGCATACACATCCGCATTCTTTACTAATATCACCATATTAATTCCGACTTTCCTACTCTACATCTATATTGTATATTATGCGAAATTCATCGCCGATGCGATAAGCATTACGCATATAGACATAGCAAACAAAACTCCGAAGAATTTAATTGCAAATTTTATCCATTTAGTATAGTCAAGACGAGCTATTGCAAGCATTCCCATAAGTAGACCTGATGTAGGAACTATGATGTTCGAAAGTCCGTCACCAAGCTGATAAGCAAGTATAGCTGTTTGTCTTGTTACGCCAAGAAGATCTGCCAAAGGCGCCATTATAGGCATTGTAAGTGCAGCCTGTCCTGAACCCGAAACAACGAAGAAGTTGAATATGGTTTGGAAGAAGTACATAAATACCGCAGCGACCGTAGACGGAAGACCTACAAATGCGTTGCTGATACCGTATAGTATCGTATTTAGAACTGTTCCGTTTGTCGGGTTTGAACCGCCAAGTACAAGCATGATACCTTGTGCCATACCTACGACCATTGCAGCTCCTACCAAGTCGGATACGCCTTTTTGAATGCGTCCGACATATCGTCAAGCGTCATATCGTTAAGTTTAAATACAACTCCGATAATTCCGGCAACCATACCGATTATGAAGAACTGTGTAGCAATTTCAGGGATATAGTAACCTTTCTTCATTACGCCCCAAACTACCCAAATCATACCTACAAGTATTGTCAAAAGTACGAGGACATGACCAAATGTAAATTTAACATCTATTTTTGATGTCTTAGCAAGGTCTTCTCTGAAATAAGCATCCGATTCATAAGCAACGGACTTTGTAGGATCTTTTTAATCTTTGCAGCGTACACCATTGTAACAGTGCAAGCAACTGCCGTATAAACAACCCACATAGCTATTCTGAAGCTGGCTCCGAGAGTACCGGAATCTGTGAAATACCTTGCGCTATCGCAACGAAAACGGATTCATCCAAGAAGTTGCAAATCCTACCTGCGTTTGCAACATAAGTTATCAAAATTCCAACTACCGCATCGTATCCCATGGCTATGACCAAAGGCACCAGTATCATCGCAAAGGAAGTAGCTTCTTCACCCATTCCGAACACAGCTCCTCCAAGCGAGAAAAAGTATGAACAGTATAGGAATTAAAACTTTTTCCTTGCCGTTCGTCTTTTTGATCATATTGAGTATGCGGCTTCGACTGCTCCGGTTCGCAAGATTACTCGAACGCTCCGCCTATTACCAAGATAAATGCTACTACACCTACGGCGCTTCCCACTTATCTCCTGTTACCAATCCTTCAAAAACATAGTTTAGTATTCGGCTCTACCGCCGAAGTCTTCAGTAGCAAATACAGGCACACCGCTTTTGACAGGTTTTCCTGCATCGTCCATAACGTACTCGAAGCTGCCCGGTTTGATTACGGTTCTTGTCTTTTTCAGTACCGTTCACACTGTATGCTAACATCTTGAGTTTCGTAAAACCCTTGTGGAATTACGTATGTGAGGACCGCAGCTAAAAAGCACTACGAAGAAAAATAATCACATACGTATCCGGGACTTTAAATCCCTTCTTTTTCTGTTCTTTTTCATCTTTCATATCCATTTCTCCTTGTTTAATTTCTTTTATCCGACTGCTAATGGCAAATTAGCAGTTTAAAATATGTATTTTTATCTATAAGTTCGTTGCCTTTTGCTTACAGACGGACATTCGACATTCATTATACCATACTCACCAAAGTTTTTAAAACATATTTTTTAATATACAATTCCTTATTTTTCACATATTCGTCATAAAAATCTTCATATTTATATTTTTACACATATCAAATCATTTTAAAACAAGTATTTTTGTCCCTTTATCACACTAAAAAAATAATTTTTTTGTTTTTTTAAATCTTATTGACATTATATAATATATATATATAATATAGTTAAATTCAAAAGCAACAGTTTATCTGTGCAAAAGGAGGTACAAAATGAAAAATTTAATCATGTAATTGTAAGAAGACCTTGTAAGGCTATGGTAAGCGGAATCACAAGCGGTCTGTTTCGGGAACACCCGATTTCGACCTTGCGTTAAAAACAACATGACGACTATATCGAAGCTCTCAAAAATGCGATGTTGATGTTACAGTTTTTGCCTGCCGACGAGCGTTATCCCGACTCCCTGCTTTGTAGAGGGATCCGCTCTCATCACAAGAGCTTGTGCAATAATCACAAATCCGGGTGCCGAATCCAGAAACGGTGAAAAATGAAATCATAGACGCTATCAAAAATTCTTCAGCGACGACAAAATCGAATATATTAAATCCCAGGTACTCTTGAGGGCGGGGATGTAATGATGGTAGGAGATCATTTCTACGTAGGAAGATCTGCAAGAACAAATGAAGAAGGTATCCGCCAACTTACAGAAATCCTTGCAAAATATGGAATGACTTGCTCCGAAGTTAAATTGGAAAAAGTATTACACCTCAAAACCGGCGTAAACTATCTGGAAGACAACAATATGCTCGTAAGCGGCGAATTTGTAACAAAGCCTGACTTTGAAAAATACAACAAGGTTGTAATTCCTGAGGAAGAAGCATATGCGGCAAACTGCATATGGGTAAACGATACCGTCATCGTCCCTGCCGGATATCCCGCTGTTCTAAAAGCAGTTCAGGATTTGGGTTACAAGACATTGCTTGTAGACACATCCGAATATGAAAAGCTCGATGGAGGTCTAAGCTGTCTTTCACTGAGATTCTAAGTCCGCATAACCGAAGTTTAATTTCGTATAATTTAGGTGTAAAAAATGAACAATGATAAAGATTTTAGAGTGTGTTTCCTTTAGTCATGTTTGCAGTGGGCACCACACTTGCGAGTGGAGTTTTCAGCTTATCCGGCGACTTTTGCAGCTAAGGGGCGCATACACCCTCGCAACCTTGATAGGTTGGCTGATATGCGGTATCGGTATGTTTGCTCTGACAATGTGTTTTTCAAACTAAGTGTCGTAAAAAGCGAACTTACAGACGGAATTTACAGTTATGCCAAGGAGGGCTTTGGAGATTATGTAGGCTTCAACTCAGCTTGGGGATACTGGATGAGCGCAATACTGGCTCAAATCTCTTTCATAACTCTACTGTTCCAAACCTTGGGAAATTACTCCGATATGTTTGGAAGCGGCGCAAACCTGTTTTCCTGCGCTGTCGGCTCTGTAATAATGTGGCTGTTTGCTTTATTGATTTTTGAGAGGCGTAAATCAAGCGGTAATAGTGAACGCTATAGTAGTTTTGGCAAAAGCTGCACCTATTTTGGTAGTTGTTGTAGCTATCCTGCTTGGAGGAGCTTTTAAGTGGAGCATATTCACTCAGAACTTTGGCGGCATAGGGCGAGCTTTCGCTTCTTGAACAGGTTAAAAATACAGTATATACAACTGTTTGGATTTTCATAGGAATAGAAGGTGCGGTAGTAATATCCGGAAGAGGTAAAACTACTAAAATTGCAGGGCACAGCTACTATATTTTCCTTCGCATCGCTGTTTATCCTATACTTCATGATTTCATTCCTGTCCATGGGTGTAATGCCGGCAGAAGAACTCGCCGCACTCGAAAAATCCTTCACTGGGCGGTGTACTCGAAAGCAGTAGTCGGTCCTTGGGGGAGCTACGCTTGTAAACTTTGCAGTAGTAATTTCGCTTGGTGGCGCAATGTTCTCCTACACTATACTTTGTGTAGACAGCGCATTCGGTCCGTCTGAGCATAGCGCATTCCCAGCTATATTCTCCAAGAAAAAAACAAATACGGTGCTCCTACATGGGCGGTAATAGGCACGGCGCTGATAATACAATTTTTCATAGTTGTAATCTACTTCAACCAAGCTACTTTCCAAGCGGTATATGCACTTTCGACTTCCGCAATAATGGTTCCGTATGTATTTTCGGCATTCTACTATTTTTAAAGTAGTTTCAAAAGGCGAGGATATACAATACGAAAAACGGAAAGCGGACAATTCCATGGATTATAGCTATACTTGGAGCTATATACGGAGTATGGTTGCTATACGCATCAGGTCTGACATACATATTGGCGGCAACCTTGCTATATGCACCGGAACGCTTATGTATATATACAATAGGGAAGCAACTCAAAAAGCCTCTGTTTGATAATATAGCAGATTTAATCATCTGCATAGCAATAATGCTATCCGCCGTGGTTGCCGTAGTATTCACAATGAACAAAAACCATAGTTTGGTTCTAAAACAACCACTAAAAAAACTCACTTAAACGAAAGTTTAAGTGAGTTTTTATTACTATTTAATTATCTTTGCTTTTTGAAGAATTGGTTAATCCCATTGCATTTGCTTCTTCTGTATCAACATGGCAATCCAGCTTTGAGCTGTCCGTTACTCTGATAGTTACATTCGACAGCACGCCGCCTCTTGCTCCTTGAATTTCGAGCGACACTTCCTGTCCATCAAACACCCCGAATTTCTGCGCGTCTTCGGGTGTCATATGAATATGCCTTTTTGGCTACTATTGCCGCCTCTTTCAAGAATACCGAACCCTTTTGGTCCTATTACAGTAATAGGGTGCTGCACCGTCAAGCTCTCCCGATATTCTGAGCGGAGCCTTGATTTCCCAATTTGAAATTATCGCTCGCAAATATCTCGACTTGAGTCTTTCCTCTAAAGCGGGCCCAAAATTCTTACATTTTCTATTGCGCCCTTAGGGACCGCAAATAATTACGGTTTCCTTGCAGGCAAACTGTCCCGGTTGCGACAAGTCCTTGAGCGGTGTCAGTTCGTAATCATATCCGAAACAAGCTGCAAGATCGTCCTCTGAAAGGTGAATGTGCCTATTGGATACGCCTATAGGCACTATAGGTTCTTCCTTTATCTCCACACCCTGCTTTTTCAAAAGCTCTATAATCGCTTCTTGTACTTTTTCTACATCTAAACTCATAAATTTACTCCATTGCCTTTATAACAGCTACTATCATTTCTTTTAACTCGTCAGGAGTTATAGAAACATTTGCCGATTTGCAAGTAGTCGGCTTTTTCATTTCCATGATATTTTTTTGGAATATCGCATCGTCCGCTGCCAAAGTTCTAACATCCTTGATACCGTATGCTAAAAACTTTTTGTTAATCAAATGTAACGGTGTAACATTCTCGAAACCGATGAACCTCCCATAGTTCCGCATCCCAGCGTAAACGAAGGACTTAGTCCCGTAGACGCACCTGTTCCGCCCTAGTAGTGCCGCCTGTGTTCACCAAAATTCTGGATTCGGGTTTTTGCTGCAAATTTCAGCGCCATATCAGGATCTTGAGTATGTATACTCATTGTATGACCCTATACCGTTTTTGTAACAATGCTATCGAAAGGTCGCACGCTTCATGCCAATCCTCAACGGTATAAAAATGCTATTACAGTTGTAAGTTTTTCGTAGGATAACAGTTTTCCTTCTCCTACACCTGTTTGTCTACCTACAAGCAATCTTGTACCGAAAGGTATTTCAATTCCGGCAGCCTTAGCGATAACTTCCGGCTTCTTCGCTACAAACTTAGCATTCATAGTGTGTCCGTTTTTGAACAGTAAATCGCAAACCTTCGCTGTTTCTTCGGCTGTCATAAAAGTACGCACCCTGCTTTTCAAGTTCATCTATAACCTCAAGCTCGTTTGCTTCTTCCGCGATAATAGACTGCTCAGACGCACAAACCGTACCGTTATCGAAAGTCTTACTAGCCATAATCTTTTCTACCGCATCGTGCACATTTGCAGTTTTTTCGATATATGCAGGGTGAATTTCCGGCTCCAACTCCGATAGCGGTTTGCCGGCACTGTATGCAGCTTTCACCATTGCAGGGCCGCCTGTCGCTATAATCAGTTTAACATAGTCGCTGTGCATAAGTTCGTCAGTTGCCTGCATCGACAATGTTCTAAGGCATCCTACCGAATTTGCAGGGGCTCCCGCTTCAACTGCCGCTCTTTCCATAAGCTCCGCCGCTCTCAAAAGTACACTTTGCCGCAGACGGATGTGGTGAAAATACGATAGGATTTCTAGCTTTTAATGCTATAATTGATTTGAAAATCACTGTCGAAGTAGGATTTGTAGACGGTATAATGCCCATTACAAGTCCAACCGGTGCTGCTATTTCAACAGTCTTATTTTCTTTGTTTTCATTTTATAATTCAGCGGTCTTCATATCCTTTATCGATTCATAAAAGCATACCCGAAGCCATATGGTTTTTATACACCTTGTCCATTACTACGCCGAAACCTGTTTCTTCAACTGCCATCTGCGCAAGTTCCAGAGCGTGTTCCTCGGCAACTTTCACCATATTTCTGATGATTTTATCTATTTGCTCCTCGGTGTAAGTTTCTAAAAATTTTCGCTGCTTCATTACCGTTTTTGCTATATCTCTAGCTTCCTGTACTGAAAGCAAATCTTTATCAAATCCATATTCACACACTCCTCTTATTTTAAAGTCCTTTTTTTCATTTAGTACTTCAAGAACCGCGCGGACAAGCGTTTCCTTGCTGATTTCAAATGTATTTCCCTCGTCACAGCACGCCGACTTACTTGACGCTGTACAACTACATCTATCCTGCTTTTCATATACGAGGCTTTACGCCTACATTTTTTTGCAATATCCACTTGCAGACGGTGTAATTAGCGTATTGGTGTCGATTAGTATCTCTGTTTCGTGATTTTTACACATTCTTCAATTATTTTTCCGTAATTAGTTTTTCATTTAGACCTACCTCTTTTCTAAAAGTCTTTCACTTTTAATACAGTCTTTCAACCAATTTCTCCGACGGCGACGGAATTATTTCCGAATTTATGAGCATTCCGTTTTCGCCAATTATTTGCTTTTCCTGCTTCGGAACCCGCTTTTACCGCTGCAACATCGCCTGTAAAAAGTGAAATACGCCTTCCCTCAAGTCCCGTACCAAGTCTAATTTCTATCGCTTCCAAATCTGCGGCTTTCAACACCGCATCCGCCGCTATAATCATAGTTGCAAGTGAATACGATTCCAGTATGCCGATAGCCTGTATTCTTTCAGGCATAGCCGTCGATACTATTGCGGGAAATATTCCAGGATGCACATTTTGGAATTATTATGTGATCAACCAAAAATTCTCCCGCCTCGTTTACGCCGCTTTTTAACAGATGCTTCAACTGCAGAAACATCCCCCATACACTATAGCTATATACTTTCGGGACAGACCGAATTTGCCGTTGCTATCTCCACATCAGATGTCTTTTACCATCTGGTCGGCTGAATAGATTCCCTTAGCTATACTATTAAATTCTACCATTCCTATTGCTTTTTGCCATACTATACTCTCCTAATAATTATATAGCCTTTGTCAATGGCTTCTACTTTACCGTCAATACTCGAATGTACGCTTGTTCCGAGCGCATCCGCAGGCACATCTGCAATCAGCTGTCCCGCCGTAACCATATCTCCCGCGAGACCTTAGGGTTCAGCTTTTGCTCCCACAAAATCGCCAAGCGATATACCCACAACATCCGGCACTACAACCTCGTCGCTAAGCGGTGCTTTTACATCAAATTTTTGTATATTCAACTTGTGTATAAAGCCTTTTGCTTGGAACGAGCCTGTACTCTCGCATAGCTCTAGGGCGTAAATTCCGAACTCTTCGGCGTATGCTTTATGCCCGCTTCCCTGAGTTTTACCATATAATACAAATTTTGCCATTTTCGGGTTTATACCTGCAGGACAGGAAAAAAATATTCGCACAAGTTACACTGACAGCAAGTCATAGAAACCGTTTTGTCCTCATCCGCTTCCAAACTGTAACCCATTGATCTCACCATCTTGTGCGGACTCGTGCTGTGTCCCCAAAAAGATATCTCGGGCACATATCCGTGCATATCCTGCATTGCTCACAAGCAGTCTTGTTCATCATCATCGCACTTTTCAGTGTCTTTTTTTCTTTTTCGCTATCAATGCATGATCTTCTTTTGAGAACAACTAGTCCCTTAGTCTTTCTTGTAACATAGCCGTTTGTATTATACAAGAGCGGTCCCATCATCGGACCTCCGTCTGTTACCGCATACCCTGTCAAATCCGCTCTACCTGCAAGTTTAAACAATATTTCAAGCGGGTTCCAACAGGCACCTTTACGGTGATAGGATTCGGAACATCTCCCGCAATAGTTACATATTTCATAGTTACAGGTAAATCAGGTGATGCGTTGTAGACATTCAGCGCAGTTTCCGTATTGATAACTACACAGCCCACCGCAATCGGTATGCCTGTTTCGGGAACAACTCTGCCCGTAAGCTCGTATGCAAAAACCTGCTCATCTCCGCAGGATATATATCAGGCAGCTCTCCGATTTCGACTTTTCCCTGTCAGCGACAATTCCTCGATATCTTTCTTGAGCTTCTCGATTACAGCCTTGTGTTTTACCTTTATTCCGATAATAGCCTGCTCCTACGGCTTCTCCTGCCATATGAAGCCCTTTTGATGACTTCTTTGCCGTTAACATCCATTAACTGCTGGTCAACTCTCAAAAAGCGGCTCACATTCCGCCCCGTTTAAAAGTATATACTCCGCTTTTTGCATTCAATTTTACATGTGTCGGGAATCCTGCACCTCCTGCGCCTGTAACTCCCGCGCTTCTCACTTTTTCGAGTAAATCCATATTAGACCTCTCTATCTGTCAATTACTTCACAATCTTCATCTATAATTCCAACAACAACCGTCCACAGGAACATCGTCGCTTCCAAGCATTCTTCTAGCTGACGAACCGCTTGAAACTATTACTCTATCGCCAATTCCTGCGCTTATTATATCGACTACAACGAGTCTTTTTCCGGCATCGGAGCCTCAATCACTTCCGCAAGCATCAACTTGTAGCGGTTAGAAATCCGCCTTTCTGGTTGCCCATATATTATCAATCAGCCTAGCTGTAATCATCGTACATCCCTTCTTTTAATTTATTTTTCTATCTCCGATATTGCACTGCAAACCGAAGCTGTATCACCAAATATTGCCAAAAAGAGTCATGTGCTGCGGACAAATTCCTCTTACATCAAACACATCCACTCCTACCGCTTTTTCCGCTATATCCGATGCGCCTACCATATCTATCATCTTGCCTTGAACAAGACCTATCGCATCCGCCTCCTCAACAATCTGAGAGGCTTCAGCACCTATTCCTATGCGCCGTTTTAATAATTCCTTTGTCCCCTGCGAAGGCGACTTTTATTATACGATAATCCAATGTATTCCTCTCATTTCTATGATAAAAATTTCTTTCGTGCAACTTAGTGCAATTCCAAGAGGTGTAACAAAAAAGCGGATTTTCGGTTTTATAGTTTTTCACCCCGTACCTTTTTCGATAACTTCTTCTATACCTGTCAGACAGCTGCTACCGCCCACCAAAAATTATCTCTTTTCGTATCGTAGCCTTCTATCATCTTGCTTACTATCGACGATATTTTTTCTATTACAGGCTTTACCACAGGGAATATCTCCTTGTGATTTTTGGCATCTCTCTTATACACATCCGCATTGTCAAAAAGGCATCTTGTACGCCCCTGCAAGCACCAGCGAAAAATGTGTACCGCCTGTAGCTTCGTCGTCAACATGAATAACTCCGCCGTCTTTGATTATAGCGATACCCGTGGTACCTCCGCCTATGTCGACAACCGCACCGTTTTGAACCTTCAAAAGTTTGTTGGCTGCAGTAGGTTCGTCCAATAAAGCTGTAACCTCAAAACCTGCTGCCTGTACTACATTTTTACCGCACCGCCGTCAAGAATATCGGTTCCCGGAGGATTGCAGCCGCTGCGTACAAAAGTTCAACTCCCAATTTGCTTTCGAGCTCTTCCTTCATGCCCTTTACCAACTTGATTGCCCCTATGTAGTCCACAAGCATTCCGTCTTTTACCACATCGGCATACCTGTATGCACCTGCAACCCGGCTCGAAATTTTCGTCCAATACCGCAAGCACGACACACGCAGTACCAAGGTCTACGCCCGTGTAATACACTTTCGACTTTCCGACTATCGGCTTTTTCGATGACCGCCTCAAATTTCTTAACAAAGGCATTGCATTCCTGAATATTATTCATTTGTTTTTCCATAAATTAAACTCTCCTCGTTGTAATTATTCGTTTCTTCAAATACCCTCAAATACAATGCCTACAACCTAAGACAACAAATATTTTTGGCGTTTTTTTCTTTAATTGCTCTGCCAATCAGCAGGATATACGAAATATGCGTATCTTGCTGTTGAAGGTGTCTGGAAATGAATATGGCTATTCTTTGGAATATAAATTATATCGCCTACATTTCCTTTCACTACCCTACCGTCAATTTCAATTTCCAATTCTCCGTCTATAACATAATCGTATTCGTCATATGTTAAAGTCCACTCAAAGCTCGTATGGTCGAGTTCCATTATTCCTGCACCCATTCTAGGAGCTTCGTCGAGTGTAACTATATCCTTTAGATAAACACCGGGTGCTCCGTTGAACGGCTCACACTTTACAGTAGATGTTTTAATCTTCAAAAATACCGCTTGGATCTGTTTCTTTTTACAAAAATCCCCACCCTTTGCTTTCAGCGTTTCTTCAACAACCTGAGCGATAATCGCTTTTAAAACTTTTTCATTGATTTCCATATTGACTCCTTTCGACTCAATCAAGTCAAACTATTTTTATTTATTTGCAGTCTCAACTTTGGAAAGAAGCATAGGTGCTAATAGGTTCGCAAGTATCAACGCAGTAATACCTGCTGTTAATTTACCTACTATAACAGGGAATATCATCTCGCTGTTAACTCCTGCTGTAAATCCGAGGTGATCGCCGAATACGAACGCTGCAGATACCGCAAACGCTACATTCAAAAGTTTTCCTTTCGGATTCATCTCTCCCATAATGTTAAACATTGCTATATTGTTCGCCAAGTTCGCTATAAGACCTGCAGAACCCTGCTCGTTCATGCCGAGCATATTTCCGATTTTTCTGGCGGTCCGCCAAATGTTTGTGTTATCCACTTAACCATTGGGAATGCGCCGATTAACACTATTGCAATCTGTCCGCATACCAAAAGTCCGGTTCAAGCGGAATCACTCCGTCAGCATCAGGTTCTACCATTATATTCATAAGAGGGAATTTGATACCCGTCTGATATTCAAATACTGCAACTGCTGTAAAGAATGTAATTACAACCGTAACGCCTGTACCGAATTTGTTAAATCCGTTAATCATCTGCTGAGGTGCAAACCACAATCCTGCAACTATAAGTCCTGCGATGATTATAACGGAATTAAGTTTATAAGTATAGTCATAATGCTGATTTTTGTAAGGTGTCATATTCATTACAAGTCCGCCAACTATACATCCGATAGGCACTGTGATTAGACCTGCCAGTATACCTGCTCCAAGATAGCTTCTGTCTTCCTTTTTGATAATGCTCAAAGCAACCGGAATCGTAAAAACTATCGTAGGTCCCATCATAGTTCCCAAAATAAGTCCTGAAAAATTACCTATGCTTTCATCCGATGCAAGCTGCATTGCAAGCGGATATCCGCCCATATCGCACGCAAGAAGCGTAGTTGCAAACATGGATGCGTCTGCGCCTACAAGCTGATAAATCGGAACGATTATCGGCTTTAAAAATTATCGCAAGCACAGGGTGCTGCTGCAACAACTCCTGCCATCGCTATAGCCAAAGGTCCCATCGCATTAAATCCTTCTTCAAACTGCTCGCCGTAACCGAGTTTATTTCCTCTAATTTTATCAATTGCTCCTACGATCATGAAAATCATCATAACCATAATTATAACCTTATTTACCGATATATTCCCAACCCAGTCAGCCACGCTGCTCGTAAAATACTGCGGTGTTTGTGAGGTTATCCATCAATTCACTAAACATTCTTTTCACCCTTTCTCATTAAAAGATAATTCCTTAGATTTATCTAAAATTTCGACATCGGTGGTTCTTCTTCCAAACTATAATCTAAGTAGCGAAAGTCCGTTCCTTTGGATTCGCTCCATAGCTATATCTGTTATGATGCTTGTTTTTTTGCTATTCTGATTTCACCTGCGCCCGCTTCTATTATAGACAACACATCTTTGTCCGTAATAATCTTTTTACACAATACATTTGCATCAAAACCGTCCGGCATTACCGACCTTTGCCCCTGCTTTTTACACATTCCGCCGCTATGGAATTTAGAGGTTTGATTTCAACCTTCCATTGCTTTAGGACATTGAGCTTTTGCATCAAAAAGCGTACGAAGTAATGTCGGCATCGTCTTTTCATAACGCTAAACTCGATTTCTTCGAGCGGAAGCAGGATTTTCTTTCCTGCCATTATCGCCCTTCCGATAAGCGCCAAATACGACGACTCGAATTCACCTTTGGCTAGTTTTGATAAACTGCCGTTGTCCAAATCCGTAATCACAATACTTGAATAGTCTGCAAGCTCTATATCGTTTTTGATATTCGCAAGAACAATGAATTTCATAATCCTTACCAAATATATCTTCATAATCTTGCAGATTTCTTTGCGCACACTCGGGGATTTGCTATTACCAGAAGTTTAGGCAGCGTAGGCATATTTTCGTGCTGATTTTTCTCTTTCGCTTATTTTTCTTTAAAAACTCGCTTTAAAAATTTCATCAATCAGCTCATCTTTTTGACATCTCTGCCTCCTTCCTATCAACCCTTTTGTATATTCGCCTGCCAAATATTTGCACATCATAATATGCATCGCACTTGACAGCCTATTCAACTCCTCGATAATATCGGTTCTCGTTAATTTTCTGTTTTTCCTTGAACGCATCAACCGCCAAAACCTCCGCTTCTCGTACGGAAGCTCTGATTAGATTCAGCAAAGAGTAAGAAAGCCCCATGCTGTAATTTGGAAGAAGCAGTTGCTTTATATTGTAGTATTTCATCGGATTGTGCGATTTCTCACGAAGCTCATCGTGCGTCAACCCTAGAATATTACCACTTTTAAGTTCCTCGTCCATCACTTCGCATCTCATGAGTCTTCCGAGAGCGGCAAGAATATCATCAAGATCGGCTAAAAGTTCTTTGCTGTTTTCATTTGCAGCTATCACGCATTGTGCGTTTACAACTTCCGCTTCAAGCCTGTCGAGCTTGCCTCTGTATTTTTATTCTCGGATGATTCTTGTCTACGAGCATATTGCCGTGCAGCTGCGTCATGTACTCAGGTTTTGACGCATAGCTTGCGCCGGGTTTCGTAGTCGACATGCTTCGATGATTGCTGCGCAGCCACCTCGTTCTTAAAAAGTCTCTTGTACTTTTTTTCTTCCATAATTCTTTGCTTCTTTTCTTCGTTTGCTGCTCGATTTTTTTCAAAATCTGTTGCAACTTGCAATCCTTGCAAATATTCTCTGGCGGCAGGAGATAGTATTTTGCCCTCCGGTATATAATAAACCTCAGGCTGCGTAGCTTTAAGTTCAGCTCTTACAATGGCTTCTGTTATTACTTTCAACTAACGCACCTCCTTTTTCATTAGTAAGAATTATTCTTGGTTTGCACCATTTGGCAAAAATCATTTCAACTTCGCCGTGCGGTCTTGGAATTACATGAATTGAAATCAATTCTCCGACTCTTTCAGCAGCTGCCGCACCTGCGTCCACTGCCGCCTTTACAGCTCCAACATCACCTCTTACCATTACAGTTACAAGTCCGCCGCCTACATGTACTTTACCGATTAGCGAAACATTTGCAGCCTTTACCATAGCATCTGCAGCTTCTATTGAAGCTACAAGACCTTTTGTTTCTATCATTCCTAATGCTTGTAAATTTGCCATTTTTATTTCTCCTTTTTAATTACTTTTCATTTTTTTGAATGCTTTGATTAGCTCTTTTTTTCTTTTGCAAATTTGATTTTTCCCTTAGGTATTGAGAACCCTTCCGTTCTTAATGCCAAAGATCTAAAGCTGACTCACCGTCATTTTTCGTAGTCCGCCGCTTCCGTTTTTGCAGGAACAGTCGGTTTTACCTCAACCTTTGGAGCTTTTTCAACCAAGTTCTCTTGCGGCTCTTGGTAGGTTCTACTTTTTCTACCGCTTTAACCTTCAGCGGCTCCGGTGTTTTAGGATTTATAGGGTTTCCATATTGAGCATTGCACGAACGCTGTTATCAGGTCTAGGGATGACATGTACCGAGCGAAGCTCTCCTACCCTTTTTCGGCAGCAGCGGCAGCGGCATCTATAGCCGCCTTAACCGCTCCCTACATCACCTTCTACAAATACCGAGGGTTAATCCCCACCAACTTTCACCATATTTACAAGAGAAACATTTGCAGCCTTCAAAGCAGCATCAAGTCCTTCTACTGCACCCACTCTTCCGTAGACTTCTATCATTCCTAAAGCTAACATAAATTTCTCCTTCTTCTTTTTCTTAGCGTTCTATAAACTAGATGCTAGGTAAAATCATCTCTACATCTGAATGCGGTCTTGGAATTACATGAACCGAGATAAGTTCTCCAACTCTTTCAGCAGCCGCTGCGCTGCATCTACCGCCGCTTTTTACAGCTCCAACATCTCCTCTTACCATTACAGTTACAAGTCCGCCTCCTACAAGTACCTTTCCTATAAGTGTAACATTAGCGGCTTTTTACCATAGCATCCGCAGCTTCTATAGAGCCTACAAGACCTTTTTGTTTCTATCATTCCTAATGCTTGTAAATTCATCTTCTCTTCCTCCTATATATTAGTATATTACCGGGTTTTCAGCTACAAACTCTACCGCTGCCGCAAAAGCGTCGCAAGCTGATTTGCAAGCCGACTGGCTTCCTGTCAGCAACGCTCCTCCAAAGTTGGTTTCCGATGGTGGTGCATAAAGTACGCACAACTTAACATCAGCAGCCTTTAATGCAGCATCCACAGCGTACATTGCTTCGAGCGGCGGTGCTATCAAATAAGCCAGAGCTTCGCCTTCTTCTATACCTGCTCCCTTTGAAAGGTAAGAACCCGTTCTTGAGATGCAGTGTGCAAAATAACAAATAGAATCCTCATCGTTTGCAGAAATGAAATGCGCTTCATTTTCGATATAGTCGATAGCCGCATCAAGACCGCTCTTTACTTCTGCAGGATTCGGTCCTGCAAGAATTCCGATGATTTCTCCTGCCAATGCGGTATTTGCATTTGCAGCGCCGGCATAGCAGCTCTTTGCATATGCAACTACAACATCGGCTTTCTTTGTAGCTTCATCAAGTGCTGTATAAGTTACATCATCTGAATCTGCCGTAATCAATGCCAGGGACTTATAGTCCGCCGGAATGTCTAAATCTTTCAGCATCTCAGGGCTTGCATTTGGTATGATTTTTGCTGCAAGGACATTTGCTTTTAATGGATCTCTCTTCATTTTATTCCTCCTTATAATTTCAAATCTGTTCCACTTGCTTTTTCTCTAACATTATTTTGATAACTTCCGCTATATGCGCTCCTGCTTCCGCCGGTATCGTTCCTGCAGAGTGTATGTTGGAAACTACGGTTCTTCTAGCTTCCGGCATACCTATCGTAGCCTTGTATGCGATGTATGCGGACATAGATGTTGCCGTTATCAAACCCGGTCTTTCACCTATAAGTACACACGTTACATCAGCTCCCGTAAGTTCGCTTACCTCGTCCATAGCACCAACTCTTCCGTACTTTGGGAAGAAAGGTGTTCCTACCTTGATACCGCTGCTCTTGAGTCCTTGAATCAATCCCGAGTACGTCTTCCGTATTGGCTGCAACCGCCGCCGAGCTTAATCCGTCAGATACGAAAATCTGGACTGTAGGTCTGTCATTGCACTTTTCCTTGATCGTTTTAACAGCCTCCTCCGAAAGTCTTCTGCCAAGGTCCGGTCTTGTCAAATATTCATCCTTGCTTGAGCATCTGCTCTGCACCGTAAATAGTCCCATCCTATCGACAAAAATCCTGATCCACATCCGAGAATACAGCATCCTGTGCCGCCGAGTGCGCCGCCCTAAACATAATTTTGCGGAAGAGTCTTGTATCTTGCTCCCGCCTTGCCTATTCCCAGTCTGCAAGGTGCAAACTGCTTAAGCTCCATGAACCCTTCTTTGTTCACAGGGTTCTCAACTAAATATAATTTCTTTACATCTATCTTGGTAATATCGTCCAAACAGCCGTCTTCAACAACTGATGCTCCGCACGAAAGCCTTTTCGCATTTTCCGTCAGAAGAACTTACTGCTGCCGCTTTATCGCTTGTAGATACATTCATCTCTGCGAGTACTTCCTCAATTATAGATTTCAATTCTTTTTGCATCCATGAGCTTCCCTCTCCTTTTCCTAAATATTTTTAGTTTTTTTCTAGAAATATAGAACCGTCTCCTGCAAGCGGTGTCAATTTTCCATCTTTAGAAATACCCATCTTTTCGAGCCACTGATCGAATTCTGCTATAGGCCTTAAGCCAAATACTTCTCTAAGAGCTGCTGCTTCGTGGAAGCCTGTGCACTGATACATCAGCATACAGTCATCTCCTTCAGGAACTCCCATTATGTAGTTGCATCCTGCAGCTACAAGAAGCGTTGCAAGGTTTTTCTATATCGTTTTGGTCAGTCTTCATGTGATTTGTATAGCAAGCATCGCATCCCATTGAAATTCGGTGAGTTTACCCATGAAATGGTCTTCAAGTCCCGCTCTTGTTACCTGCTTCGAATCGTACAGGTATTCCGGTCCTATGAAGCCTACAACCGTATTTACAAGGAACAGGGCTGTATCTTTTTGCAAAACCGTAGCATCTTGCTTCCATTGTAAGCTGATCCCAGCCGTTGTGCGCTTCCGAGGAAAGCTCGGAACCCTGTCCTGTTTCAAAGTACATAACATTAGGTCCGGTTGCTTTTTCCGTAGTGTAATGCATAATCGTGCGCTTCTTGTATCATCTCGGCAGTGATACCGAAAGCCTCGTTACCTTTTTGCGAGCCTGCGATTGACTGGAACACAAAGGTCTATCGGTGCTCCCATCTTCTTTTGCAGCTTCTATCTGAGTTGTTACATGGGCAAGTACGCAAATTTGTGTAGGAATTTCCCACTTATCTCTAAATTCATCAAACTGTTTCAGTAGTCTTGTAACGCTTTCAACCGAGTCGTCAACCGGATTTAGTCCCAGTACAGCATCTCCGCATCCAAGGCTTAGACCTTCCATAGTAGAAGCAAGTATTCCCTTCGGATCGTCCACTGTATTGTTTGGCTGAAGCCTCGATGAGAATGTACCTCTTTTACCTATAGTTGTATTGCAATGTGCTGTAATTTCTATCTTTTTTGCCCCATAGATAAGGTCGAGATTGCTCATCAGCTTCGTAACACCGGATACGATTTCGCTTGTGATACCTCTCGAAGCTCTTTTTATCATATCTCCGGATGTTTCGGTATCAAGAAGCCACTCTCTAAATTCAGATACCGTTTTTGTTCTTGTGCTCGTTGAAAATCACTTCGTTTACATCGTCTTGAATAATTCTCGTAACTTCGTCCTCTTCGTAAGGCACTGCGGATTGTTTCGAAGATCGTTCAATGTCAAGTTTGCAAGAACTTCTTTTTGCCGCAATCCTTTCTTCAGCCGATTCGGCACCTATGCCCTGCCAAAAGTATCGCGGACTTTTTCTTCGTTGGCTTTTCGCCATTACTTCACGAACCGATTTGAATTCGTAAGTGTGGTCAAACAACTTTTGTCTTTAAAAATCATTTCTTCACCTCTCGCTTTCTTTTCATTCCATAATATTTAGCGATTAAATATTAGCGTTTTGATAACGACCGGAACTACTCTTCCATTGGCTAGCGGTTCACCGATGTCAATGTAATCCCCGTCTTTGACAAAATACTGTCAATGCAAATCACTTTTCTGTCAAGACCCAGTAAAACTTGAATTGCATTGCCAAGCACCTTGCCAATATCTACCTCGCATACAACTACTACAGGAACATTAGGTTTGCTGTAATCTTTTAGCCCCCCTATAATAGCTTGTGCCAATTTTTGTACCGCCTTAAAGGACGTGTACTGTGCTCCGTTTATCGCAATCGCTACGCAGTCATCCGCACCGGGCGGTAAAAAATATTTATTTTCTCTGAAAGCCTTTCTGAAAAACTTATCCAAATTTTTCTTCATCTTCCAAAGACATCTTGACTACAGGAATATTTTTTTAACGGAAGAACTTGCGCATCATATCTGATTGTACTTCCGCTAACTTCAGTTGTGTGCGTTCCCGCACCCACTACCGTAGCTCTAATTGTTTCTACGGAATGGTATCTCTTTGCACCTGCAAAATAATTGCTTTCGTTAATCTTTCTGCCAAGCACGGGACCTATGTCGTTATACCTGAATTCATCTGCAGAGCTCGGATTGTATATTATGTCTGCGACTCCGCCCGAAAACATTATACCGTCAATTTTGATATCCTCCGAAAGAGCCTTGCCGTCGTTTGTATAAAGAAAAGCGTGAAATTCATCGCTTCGGAATCAATCCCACAGCCATAGCAAGCTGTTTTGCCATTATATCGGAGAGCTTTTCGATGTCCTGCTTGTTCACCGAATCTCCTACCTTTATGTTTTATGCCATGCTTTGCGGCAAGTTCGGAAATCTTGGTATATATGTAAGAAATCCTGCCGTTTTCAACTTTGACAAGCCTTCCTCCTATATCCAGACACGATGTTGCAAGTAAATTGCCTTTTTGAATACGGCTATATTGCTTGTTCCTCCGCCGATGTCTATGTTGGCCATTACATTTGAATCTTCCGCTGACATAAAATCCGCTCCCGCTCCACGAGCGGACAAAACGGATTCTAAATCAGGGACCTGCCGTAGCTACTACGAAATCTCCCGCCATATCGCTCAGTGCAGACAGCACTTCGTTGGCATTATCCTTTCTCGCCGTTTCTCCTGTAATAATTACCGCTCCCGTATGCAAGTCTTTGGGATTCATATTAGCTTTTCGATATTCTCCTGCGACTATCGCCTTTACCTTTTCTGCGTCTATATTGAAACGCTGTCCAAAGGAGTAAAGTATATATCGCTTCTATACAACCTCGGTATTCACGATAGATATTCGCGGCACCGTATAGCTTGTAGCCATATTTTCAATCGTCAGCTTACTGAATATAAGCTGCGTGGTAGATGTTCCTATATCAATGCCGACGCTATTTATTATTTCTTTCATTTCGACTCCCTGATTTAAAAATCTCACTCGTTCAAGTACTTAATCAGCTCTTTGATTCCTTTATTTTTGTAGCAGCTCACTTTGAATATTCTCTCTGCACCCGCCATTTTAAGACATTCTTCCGCTTCGTCAATCTGTTCTTTGGTGGCAACATCAATTTTCGTAACTATGCCTATCGCAGGTTTTGCAAACGAACCTGCATAACACGGTGAGAACATTCGCTTGTCGTCAGTGCCGATTGCACAAATCCCAAAACATCCGCTTCTGCCGAGGGTAATCATAAGCGCACCTCTAAAAATAATTGAGTTCCAGATATTCACCCGGTGTATCAATTATGCTGTCCCCCCTAAGTTCAACCGCCTGCGTTTTTTGATATATCTGATCTTCGCCCAAGATTCGCTGGCTGAGTGTTGTTTTGCCACATCCTATATTTCCTATAAAAATTATCTTCTTCTTCAAGCTGCCTCCTTTGAGCATTTGCTCTAGTTGCCGCTGATTTCAATAGGTGTAAATCTCATCTGGTCGCACAGTACTCGCATTACATCCGCCATAGCCTCACGCACCGCTGCGACATCGCCATATATAAGCAAAGATCCGCTGAACCTGTCGACAAAGCCTATACGCACATCCGATGCCTTGCTTGCAACATCGGCCGCTATGATTGCCGCTTCACTCGGCGTAATGGTAAATATTCCTATCGCCTGTTTCACATCGGTAATGCCCAGTTTGGTATAAAGTTCGGTACAGGACTCGCTATTATATGCGCAAGTGTTATCTGCCTGCCCGGCACGAATTCTTGTATTATTCTCTTTTTTCCAAAATCCATATCTGCCCTCTAAGCACAATCTGCGCATTTCCTAGAGTTTCTTATTTCTTGTTCCGAAATACGCGTGTGTAAACACTTCTTTGATTTCTTCGACAGTACATTCTCTCGGATTGGTGGCTGTGCACTTGTCGTTATATGCTGCAAGCGCCATCTCATCGAGAGCATCCCTAAAGTCTTCTCTGCTTATTCCCATTGATCTGATGTCGGCTGTATATCAAGCTGCGTGTTGAATTTTTACAGCTCTAATCATATTCAGGCTGCTCTGGCGTATGCTGGACGAATCCACATGTATTATTCTTGCTATTCTCGCATATACCTTTGCGCAGCCATTCAGATTGTCGAAGCAGCCCGCATTGAAAGCCATTACATACGGAAGAAGCACTGCATTTGCCTTTCCGTGCGGAATGTGGAAGCGTGCTCCCCATAGCGTGTGCCATGCCGTGATTCAATCCCAGTCCCGCATTGTTGAAAGCTATACCCGCCATACAAGATGCGTTGTGCATTTCCTGCCTTGCCTGATAATCGTCCGGCGATTTGTAAGCCGTTATCAGGTTACTTCTGACAAGTCTAATAGCCTTTTTCAGCCATTGCGTCCGAAAAAAATCCGTAGCGTTCTTCGAAACAAACGCTTCTATAGCGTGCGTCAACACATCCATACCGGTTGCTGCGGTAACAGCCGGAGAAACCGTGAGCGTAAACTGCGCATCAATATTGCCACATCCGGAAGCAGCTCGTCGCTAACAAGCGGATATTTGACGGATTTTGCAGTATCCGTAATAACAGAAAAAGTCCGTAACCTCCGAGCCCGTTCCGCTGGTAGTCGGTATCGCTATAAACTTCTGCTTTCCGACAAGCTCTTTTTGTGCTATGTACATGATTGCCTTGCAGGCATCGATAGCGGAACCTCCGCCAAACCCGATAATTGTATCGGGTTTCGCTTCCGTAAGCGCCTTGATTCCATCAACTACAAGGTCAATGCTTGGATCCGGTGTTATATTTGAATATATCGCATATTCTATCCCTAATTTGTTGAACACCTCGACTATACAAGCCGTCTTATTTGTTTCAACAATAAACGGATCGCACACGACAAAAACTCTTCTTGCTGTCTTTCATTTTCAGCGTAAAGGTTGTCTATTCCGATTAAAATTTTTTTGCTCCACATATAAATCTATTCACTTGGTTCACTCTCCTGCAAGTCTTTCAGCTCAGCAAATTGAGCTTTTACTATTTTTATTTTAGGCAAACGCACCACTTGCATTATATACTATATATTTATTATATTATACCCATGCTTCATTCCGAATAAACAAACATTTTGTTAAAATTTTTATCCTACTGTTGATTTCGTGGTGTCTATTGAGTTTTAACGGTAATTTTTACATTGCTTGCAATTACAAATATTTCGCATATTTATACAGTTTATATGAATATGCAGTATATTTATTCTCTTTTCAGAGCCGCTATATTCGTCTTTTTCTCCCATTTTCTTAATGGTTTTTCTACCACTCTCCCTATTTTTCAAAGTTGAGCATACTTTTTTTCACTCGTTATTTGTTTTGCGCACGAACATCGGATTTCCATTTTTATGTGTGTGCGTTATAGTTTTTGAGCATAAAAAAATACTGCCAATCCCAAAAGATTGACAGTCATATTAATTTTTATTCGGTTTCAATCGTATAATCGCCTTTTTGACAATTCCCATTTTGCGCATAAGCTCAGCAGCGGCATACGCTATAGCAGCAGGAAGTAGCAAGTGCAAAATTAAGATCTCAATCAGCGTTTTTGTCGAAAAATCCCATCGCAGATCAGCGTTCCGATTTGTCCTACCAAGCCTGGCGTTCCCATTCCTGCGCCGGCAGCTATATTTTCCATTTTAAAGACAACTATTGCTATCGGTCCCAAGACCGCCGCCGCGAATGTCGGCGGTAGCAAAAATCAAGATTCTTTATTATATTCGGAAGCTGAATCATCGATGTTCCGATTGCCTGCGCAATCGTCGCACCTATACTGTTTTCTTTGATTCCCGACGCGGCAAATCCTATCATTTGTGCCGCACGTCCGACCGTAGCCGCTCCGCTGCAAGTCCGCTCAAATTGAGCATTATACATAACGCCGCACTCGAAATTGGTGCCGTAAGCACAAGTCCAACAACTACAGAAACAGCTATACCCATTGGTATTGGGTGCAGCTTCGTAAGCTCCATAACCAAATCTCCAGGTCCAATCATAAGGTGTGCAGCGCAGGAGCTACAAGTTGTGCAAAATGCCTCCCGCGAGTATGCTCACAGCAGGTGTTACAATTATATCGGCTTTTGTTTCGCTTGCTTACAAGTTTACCGATTTCGGTCGCCATAAGCGCCACTATAAACGCTCCTGCAGGTCACCCGAATTTGCTCCAAGCTGTCCCATTACAAGAGCCGAAAACAACACCAACGGCGGCGCCGATAATCGCCAAAGCTACGGAAGCTCCGATAGCAGCTCCCATAAGCCCCATAGCAATGTAGCCTATATTCACCAAAACTCGCTCACCTTAGCCAAATATGGCGGCACAGACATCTGCTCTCCCGCCGTCTTTAGTATTATGCCTATCAAAAGCGAACAAAAAGGCCCATAGCCATAGCCGAAAGCGCATCGTTTAAATACAATTTAGCTGACGGTTTAACATTCTTTCTAAGCAAAAATTCTCTCATCTACCACTATTTCCCTCTATTTGACTTCGATGAATACTCTAGCTCATTTTTCTTTAAATACGGAAGCGTACTTTTTAGCTCCGATTAAGAGCGTCGATGTGTTATGAACAAATGACGCGGTCGCAGGGGCCTATCCCTCCTGCAATTCAAGCGCAAGTAAAGCCCCGTTTATTCCTAAAAATACTCTTATAATTGAAATCTATACGCTTCATAAGGCTTTTTGCAATTCTTCTTAAAATCACAAGTCCGCCCATTTCACCCTCTTCTGTGATAACATCCGCAATTTCGAGAGCAATCTGCGCACCTTCACTCACGGCAATTCCGACATCAGCTTGCGAAAGCGCCGGTGTATCGTTAATACCGTCGCCCACCATTATCACCTTTCTGCCGGGCAGCCTTTTTCAGCCGCAACGAACTTCGCCTTATCTTCCGGCAAAACTTCAGCATAGAATTCGTCAAGTCCGAGTTCACCCGCAACCGCCTTCGCAGTATGCCTGCTGTCCCCTGTCATCATAACAATTCTTCCTATACCCTCTGCACGCAGATTCGCAATAACATCCTTGATACCGTCCCTAATCGGATCTTCGATGTATATTACAGCTTCCAATGTGCCGTTTATACTCAAAAACAAATGCGAATATTCTTTTGATAAACTATCAAATTTATCTTGAAATTCAGGACGCACACGCGCCTTTTCGTCCTCAAATATAAAAATGCTGCGAACCGATTACAACCCTTTTTGTCGTTTATAGTTGTAGCTATACCGTGCGCAACTATGTACTCAACTTTTTGAGTGCATTTCCTCATGCTCGACACCTTGTCTTTTGGCTTCTCCAACTATCGCTTTTGCAACGGAATGTGGAAAATGTTCCTCCAAAGCAAGCCGCTATTTTGAGCAGCTCCCTTTCACTTCGTTCGCCGAACGATATAATTTCTTTGACCTTCGGCGATGCTGCTGTAAGAGTTCGGTTTTATCAAAAATCAAAAGTATCCGCCTGCGCAATATCTTCCAGAATTTACCGCCTTTAACGGTTATGGAATTTCGACTCGCTTCCTCTATAGCGCTCAAAACCGAAATCGGCATTGCCAGCTTGAGTGCGCACGAAAAATCCACCATAAGCACAGACATAGCCTTTGTAAGACTTCCCGTCAGGATTCCTACAATCGGAGCCCCGCAAAGCGTATACGGCACTAGCTTGTCCGCAAGGTGCATAGCCTGCGATTCGGTAACGGTTTAATCCTCTCCGACGATTCTATCATCTTTACAATTTGGTCATATTTGTTCGTACCTTTTATTTGTCGCACCTTTACAACAATCTCACCCTCTTCGAGGACGGTCCCCGCAAACACGGCTTTACCCTCGTCTTTGACAACTCCGAGCGGCTCACCTGTGATAGAGCTTTGATTCACAAGCGCTTCACCTTCGAATACTTCGCCGTCAAACGGTATTACATTTCCTACATGAACGCGCACCAAATCTCCAACGAATATCATCCGTAGAAACCAGTATCTCCGCACCGTCTTTAACAAGCCAAGTCTTTGTAACATTCAGCGCCATGCTCTTAGCCAAATCTCCAAACACTCTTTTGTGCGTCCACTCCTCCAATGTATCTCCTATATCCAGCAAGAATATCACCGAAGAAGCCGTCGAAATATTGCCGCTCAAAATAGCAACACTAATTGCAACGCCGTCAGGTCCAGCAACCTGAACCTTGCCTTGCAGCAAAGCTCCTATACCGTTTTTGATGTATTTGCTTCCTTTTATGACAGTCAGCGGTACCTTGATATACCACGGTAAAAATATTGTCGAAAGCACCTTTTTGCCAACTTTTTGTTACCAATTTTTCCTTGTAATGCGCATTCAGTTCTCTGCTTGATGCCTCGTGCACATACTCAGGCACTTTGACGGCATCAGGCTCGAGTTTGCGCACAGCTTGCAAAACTCAAGTAGCGTTTTTCTTTCTTCGTTTACAAGTTTGACCAGCATCGAACCGCTTCGCTCATACACCTTGCACAATTTCACGGTTTGCATTTTAGAAATATGATACTCAAGCACATCCGCAAATTTATTGTCCATGCGTCCATATTCTGTAACAAGGCGCACCCTGCCGGGTAAAAGATGTTTAATTCTAAATTTCATATTTACTTAGCTTCTTCACAATCGCAGTCGTCTTCACCGCAGCAGCACTCGTCGTCGCAATCATCTATGTCATCGTAAAATTCGTCATAGAACTCATCGTAAAACTCTTCTTCTGCTCTAATTTCGTTGATAATCTTGGCTTCTGCAACCATATCCTCTACATATTCTTGAGCAGCGTTTACAGCGTCCATTGTGTATTCCTTAGCTCTAAGCGCAGCCGCTATAACATCTGTATAAAAATTTCTTGCATCCTTGCTGGTTAAAACTTTAAATGCAACCGGGTCCAAGTGCAAGTCCTGTCAAAACTCAATCCTCCGTGCGATTTAAGTCCGCCTTTGAACACGCTTTTCAATCCGTATCCAAGTCCTAAACCCATTCCTAATCTTTCATTACTCATCTTTTTTTCCTCCTAATTTGTTTTCAATTAAATACTAAGATAGTTACTTACTTTCGTTCGTATCCTGTCATCATAGCCATAGCAAAAGCAAAACACTGCCGCCCATGCCCAAAATCGGTGTTTCTTCATTTTTACCTCCTTGGTCTAAACTCATCAAACATATAAACTAGCTATTATTTTTACATCATATATAAAGTTTTTGCAATGTAAACTCACATTTTTGATTTACTTTATTTACGCTACGCTCATTCCTTGCTCTTCGCTTTCTCTGCAAATTCGTCATACTTCCTGCAAAAACCCTATATTAAAAAGCCGAGTTCGGATATTTTAATTTTTCGTGCCGCACTTTCTATTATGCGCAACATTTCAAACCCCATTACAGCAATTCTTACTTTTTGATTACAGCATTAAGTCTTTTGCGATTTTTACCGAAATATCTCTTGAAAGAATTATGAGGTGCAAAAATGAAAGTAGTAAAACGCTTTTTCAAGTTCACTATTTAGACTATATTTAATATTACTACTTGCCATACTAAGTGAGGCAGGGTTTCTATATCTATGCGCTCAATACCAATCTGACACCTTATACAATCGTCAGCATCGGTCTTACAATAGCCTTAGTAGTAGGCGGCATAGGTTTATTTTTGTTTTACATACCTCTCAGTAATATTTTGAAGGCTCTGAAAAACCAGGAGTCCGAAAGCGGCAAGCGTATGATGAAAAACAGGCATGTCCGATGTCGATTATATATGTAAATGCATCTCTCGTCTGTCAAATTCCACAGAAGATGTTACTGCAAAAACTGGCTGCCATACTTGACCTTTCAGGTAGAAATATGGCTCTGTTCGAAATTCGTGAGAGTATCGGAAAAGTTTACATTACACAAAGACTATTTGCCATACTGGACGAAGCCGATACCGCTTTACATAAAACAGGGCTGATTCCTATGGATGTTTTCAAAGAAAAACTTGCGAAATTCGAGAATTACATAGTGCCTGAATACTCTACGAAAATCAGCACTATGTTCCAATTTGAAACGCGTCAAGGCACATCACGCTGGATAAGACTTACTACTTTGGCAGGGTGATCAGTCCACAATGGGACTATTTGAAGATGTATCTGACGAAATGCTCAAAAAGACCAAGTTGGAATACGAACGCGACCACGATATGCTTACATCACTTTACAACAGGCGTGCATTTATCAGACAAGTATCCGCCTTGTTTGCTTACCCTGACAAACTTAAGTCCGCCGCTATGGTTTCGATAGACCTTGACAAGCTCAAGATTATCAACGACAAATACGGTCATGAATACGGCGACAAGTACATAAGAAAATTCGGTAACCTGCTTAATGCAACTCTTCCAAAGAATTCATTGATTGCAAGGTTTGGCGGAGATGAATTTATCTTCTTCCTGTACGGCTTTGAATCCCAAGAGGCTTTAAAACACGAAATCATCAAGCTGAACATAGCAATCAGCAATACATATTTAAAAATGATAGATTCTACCGAAGTTGCACTTTCGGCATCCGGCGGTATTGCGTACTATCCATCGCATTCGTCATCGCTAGACTTGCTGATGAAATACGCAGACTTCGCTATGTATACCGTTAAGCGCGGTACTCGCGGAGCATTTGCCGAGTTTAATATGGATGATTTTGAAAAAGAACAGCGAAGTTTTCGATAATTCGGAATTGATAAACGAGTTCATACAGCGAAAGCTATACGAGTTTACTTTCAGTCCTATAATCGATGCAAGAACGGGTGCGTTGTTCGGATACAAAAAGATGTTAAAATCTTCCCACCCTCAAATCACCAGCGAAAAAGTGTTGCTTGACCTTGCAAAAACAGACGAAGAAAAGCAAAAAGTGGAGAAATTCTTAATCGAGGAAAGTTTGAAAGCATTTAGTCTATTGCCAAACAAGGATACTGTAAAAAGTATTTATCAACACCGTGCCAAGTCAAGCTCTCCTTGAAGCTGATTATGCGGAAATTTCTAATAAATATGCCGACTTGCTTAGGGCATTCAGTCGTCCAGTTGCGAGCTTCATTGGGGCCTTCCGAAATCACAGAAATCAAACTCAAGAGAATCAAACTGTTCGGAGGAGCCTTGTGCTTATCCGGCTACGGCGTAGAACAATACGATAACGAGTTCTTAGATTCAGCCGAGCCTAGATTCCTAAAAATTAGACTTGTCTTTGACACAATCGCTGATTCGAGATTTCAGTGCGAGCAAGCTAATTGAATCGCTGATTTCATCGGCACATCAGAAAAAATATCTGCGTGGTAGCCGAAGGCGTTCCTACTCAAGAGATAGCCTTTTTCACTCGCAGACCTTGGAGTTGATTTCATTGAAGGTCCGTTTATCACAAAAACCGTCAATGCAGCCTCCTGTCAGCTTCCCTATTATCGAAGCAAAATTCAAAAATAGGATTCAAAATAGAACTTCAGCTAATTCCGCTCCTGCACAAATCCGTTATGTGCATAGGAATCGAACTTCGGATATGCTGGATACTCTTAAAAATCAAACTCCATACTCCGCATTGCGCAATCTGATTTACCAGTAATTGATTCAATCACATTTCCAACGCTTAAATATGCAGGAAATGTGATTGAATTTTTATGAAACAGGGTATTATAATCTAATACAGCTAAAATAATCTACTAATCCTTTTATTTTTTTAGAATCCAGAGGAAAGGAGAAAGTTAATTGCAATTATATGTAGCGCGGCAGCCAATTTTTCGATCGAGAACGTAACATCGTTGCTTATGAACTTCTTTACAGAAACCCGACCACAAAAACAGCTGAGCAAATTGACGGCGACCATGCCACCAGTTCCGTGTTAATGATTACTTCTGTTTTAGCATCTTTTGAGGAACTGCTCAACGAAAAAGCATTCGTAAATTTTACTAAAAACGCTGCTTTGCGATAATACCGTTACGCTTTTTTTCAAATAACTATTTAGTAATTGAAATATTGGAAGATGTATCTCGGATCCGTTGCTTTTGGACAATCTGAAACGCCTTCGGCAAATGGGATACACACTTGCATTAGACGACTTCACCGCTTCCTATCCGTATCAGGAAATCGTAGATTTAGTTGATATTGTAAAAAGTCGATTTTTAGATTGACTTCTCGCAAGGAACAACAAGAAATAATAAACAAATATAAACGCGAAGGTTTGAAATTTTTAGCAGAAAAAGTAGAAACCTCCGATGAGTTTGATATTGCTATGCTCATGGGTTACGACTACTTTCAAGGTTACTATTTTTGCCAAGCCTACGATTTTTAATTACAAAGATGTATCAAGTACCAGCTACACTTGCTTTGAGGATGCTCGATGTCCTTTCGACTGCAACTCCAAGCTACGAAGATCTTGCAGATATCGTAGAAAAGGATGTTGCGATGACATACAAGTTATTTAAATACGCAAATTCTCCTATCTACGGAGGGCGTATGCAGCTCACATCCGTAAGAGATGCTCTGGTAAGACTGGGTTTTAAAAATATCCACAACTGGATTTACTTTAATCATATTGCGCTCCATTTCGTACGGTCAGTCGAGCGATTTGGTATCTGTATCTTTGCAAAGAGCTAAAATGCTGGAAGAACTCGCGCTCGAATTCAAAACCCCAAAAAGATCGGAATTTTTTTCATAACAGGGTCTTTTTCTCGCTAATAGACATACTAACGAATAAACCTTTGGAGAAGCCGTAGAGAACCTCTCCCTTTCTTCCGAAATCAAAAATGCTATCGTATCAAAAGAAGGTACTTTGGGAAAAATCACTCGAACTTATCATCGCATACGAAAGCGGTAATTGGGTAGAGTTTGAAGCAATATGCAAGCAATTAAAACTCCGTGTAAATTCGGTAATACAAAATTACTTTCAAAAGTCTTGATTGGGCAAAAATACTTTTGCTTTATATGGACTAGCATTTACAACTTAACAATATTTGATGTGCCCCGTATAAAAACCCCGTCCATTTGGACGGGGTTTTAAATTACTTACAAGCTATTAACTTTGACCTTCTAAAGTGAAATGCTTCCGGAAGCTAATAGGTAAACCGAAATAGCTCCCAATATTACGAATACAACTGCAAGCGCTGCTTCGTAGCCCTTTTGGAATATTGGTCTGCCGTATTCCTTTTGACCGTAAGCATAAACCAAAATACCTAGAGCATATAGTATAGCTGTTACAAGTAGGTACATCAAACCTGCAGAGTAGATCATCCAAACTCCGTAGATTGTAGCAAGATATCCCCAGAATCTTTCGATTGCGATTCTACCTGCACTGTAACCTTCCATACCGAGTTTCAATGTAGTAACCTTTGCATAATAAGCTCCGCTTAGTAAATAAGGAAAGCATGATCATGCTTGCCGAGAAATTGTAGAACAACTGATATGTTCCTTCGCTGAATAGCATTACTACCAAGAATACCTGGATAACTGCGTTTGTGATGATAGCAGATGCAACAGGAGCTTCGTTAGCATTTGACTTAGCAAACAGCTTTGTGAATACGCCCTGTACCGATGCAGAATATGCACACTCTGCAGCTATGATTGTCCAACCAAGAAGTGCTCCTGCAAGTGAAAGGATAACACCGATATTGATTAGAGCTGCACCCCATTCACCAACTGCCGCTTTCAATATGAATGCTAGAGGAGGGTTACCCAATTCTGCCATTTCTTCAGCAGGCATTACACCTAGTGACAATGCCGCGATCATTACATATATAGCGAGCAATCCAAGAAATCCTAATACTGTTGCTTTACCTACATCGCTTGATTTCTTAGCACGACCTGAAAGAACTACTGCCCCTCAACACCGATGAACGACCAAACTGTAGCACCTGTAGTAGCTTTGATTTGATCCATTACAGGGGATGCTTCCGTCGCCCCAGAAGTTTGCCATAAATACATCAGGCTTAAATGCTTTTTACAAATACGATTGCAAGAGCAAATACGATAAGAGGTATAATCTTTGAGATAGTTACCAACAGCTGTAATGCAGCTGCTTCTTTAACGCCTTTGATAACAAGGAATGCACAAATCCAAATTGCTACTGAACCTGCAACAATTGAAATCAAGTTGTTTCCTGCTCCAAATACAGGGAAGAAATATCCAAGTGCTCCGAAGAACAATGCTACATAGGATACATTGCAAAAGAAGTGCACTAATCCAATAACCCCATGCGGAGTTAAATCCTATGAACATACCGAACCCTTCGTTTGCGTAGCTATAAACTCCGTTTACCAGGTCAGGTCTTAGTTTGTTCAAGCCTGCAAAGCTCATCATGAGTGCGAACATACCAACGCCGGCAATTCCCCAACCAACTAATACTGCTCCTGTATGCGCACCTTTTTGCTGCCATGTCGGCTACAGATGAGAATATTCCCGAACCAATGGTTGAACCAATAATTACGGCAATGAGCATGCCCAGATTTAGGCCATTTTGTTTCTCCTTATTCATTTTTTTGCCTCCTGTACGATACCCTCTCTTGAGGTACCGCCTTCCTTAAAAATAAAAAATATAATTACTTTGAGGGTTTCCCCTACGCCTGTAAGTACCATATATTAAAGCAATTTTCGTGCCACTATTGAAAAATTCAACATTCCTTGCCGGTGCGACATATTTTTGCATAGGCTTTTTGGCGAGTTTAGAACAGTAAAAGCAAAAAAACTTTGCGTTTGCCGCAAAGTTTTTGCTTTTTACTGTTCTATTGTTCATTTTTCAATACATTTCTAGCTTCTTGTATTTGAAAAGATACAAGTTCTGCGAGCTTTTGCGACTCCTCTTTCGACATATTTTCAGTTTCGATAGGCGGCAAAAACTCGAACCTTTACTTTTTGCGGGTTTGATAAAGCCGCCGTTCGCTTCCATAAGTTTGTATGTTCCTTCAATCGCAACAGGTACTATAGGTATTCCGTTCCTGATTGCAGGTCGCATAGATCCTAGTTTGAACTCTCCCTGCACATCTCCCTTGCTGCGTGTTCCCTCCGGAAATATAACTACGCTGCGTCCGCTTTTTAATATGTTCTCAACTTGAGTCATACTGGCTATCGCAGCTCTTGCGTTTTCTCTGTCCAAAAATACACAATCGAATAAGCTCGTCCACCCCGAAACGCACGGCACTTTTTTTCATTTCTTTTTGCCACCATTGCACAAACTCTCGGCAACTGCGAAAGTAGGAGAGGTATATCAAAATTTCCCTGATGATTCGGTGTGAAAAGCACAGCCCTGTTTTCAGGTATATTTTCTAGTCCCGTAACTTCCCACTCAGCTCCTGCCCAAACAAGCATATCCTGCGCCCAGCTTTGAACACAAGAGTCTATATGCGCCGTATCTTCTTGCGTCAGAGTTCCTTCCTTCAACTTGTCGGTATAGTATTTTTCCTGCTTTCTGACCTTAAAAAAATACATCAAAAACTTTACAAACCAAAGTATCGTTCTCATTATTTTATCCTCACATTGCCGCAAAAATTTTTGCTGGCAACTCTTCGCACCTTGCTTTTGAAATTGAAGCTATCGAAACACGCAATCCCTTTTCGAGCGGAATTACAAATATTCCTTCATCTTGCAGCTTTTCCGCTATCTTTGCCGAATTTGCACACGGTATAGTCGCAAAAAATCCGCCCTTGAACGGCACCATTTTGAGCCCAACCTTTTCCGCTTCCTTCGCAAATGCAAAACCTCTCTCAAGCAACAAATCCCTGTAATACTTTCTTTCTTCGTCTACCTTTTGCAAGCAGCTTTTTCATCTTCGTATATCTTGGTCAAGATAGTCATAGGAAGCCTGTTGCAATTCGACCAATTTGCTCTACTCGACGCTTGATTGACGCGCACAAATTCGTCTGCGATCTCTTTCGTTTGCGCCATACAAATAAGTGCGCCGCTCCTCATACCGTAAAGTGTAAATGTCTTGGAAAGGCTATACGCTATCATAGGCAATATATTCTCCGGCAATTTGTCGAGCTTCTTGTAAAACTCCCTCACTTCGTCCGGATCTCCTGCAAAATCTATGTAAGCGACATCGACCACCAAACCTATTCTTTTTCGCAAATTTATCAGCTGTAATTGCGTCGATAAGTTTGTCCCAATCACCTCCGCTCACTGCGTAACCCGTAGAGATTCTGCGCCGGTGTATTTATTATTATCAAAAGTGAATCTTGAACTGCAAGCAACTGCTTCAGGTTTTCTTTGAAGCTCGCATCGTTGAAATTGCCGCTTTCATCTAAGAATGTAAATGTTTGGACTCCTCTGCCTTGCTGGTCTGCAATCGTCGTGTAATTTGCCCAAAACCAATCCGCTACCAAGATTTTTGTCGCCTATCTTGCTGTAATTTGCAACCGCATTTCTAATCGCCCCCGTTCCTCCGGGCGCTGCTACTGCTTCTGCAAAATCCGGTCGGTTCAAATTCGCCAAACGCACACTTTTTACATATTTTCTAAATTCGAGGTGTACCGTTTATAGGCGCATAAGCCGCATATTCTTCCGGCTTTTAAGTTTTTCAGCACTTCGATCCACAGACGACAAAACTATTAAGTTTCCGTCATCATCAAGCAGAGCACCGATAGTCGCATCTATAACATTCTCGCGCCCTCTCTCCTTTTGCATCGCTTTCGCCTTTTTGGCTGATGCCGAATATTTTTGTCCTCAAGCGGAATATTTCTGCCGTTTTCTTCCGCCATAATAAATTCTGACATATCTTTACCTCCTAGAGTTTGAATTTTACATAGTTGATGTTTTTGCCCGCATTCCTAAATTTTTCTTCGTACTCCGTCATAGTCAATGCGGCTTCGTACTCGAATTGTGTAAATCCCTCGTAACTTCCAAAACCTTCGCCTCTACCGCTTGCAATTCTTCGAGTGTAAAGTCGAATAAATCGTCATTATCCGTTTTGAACTCTACAAAGCCTCCGGCATCTAAAAACTTTTGTAGCCAAGCAAATAATTTCTATATGTAAGTCGCCTTTTCGCATTTCGCTTTTTGGACACGGATCGCTGAAATTTAAATAAATTCCCTGAAAGTTCTCCGTCCGAAAAAAATATTCTTCTATATTTTTTTCACATATTCTTTTGCAAGCACCAAATTGGTATTTTGAAGCTCCGATGCTTTTTCGGTAGCTATAATAATTGCAGATTTCTCTCCGTCTATGGATATGTAATTGTTTTTGCCCTATTTTCACAGGCTTTTTGTTTATAAAGTTTCCTTTACCGCAACCGAGTTCCAAATAAATCTTGTTGCCGTTCCCGAAAACCTCGCCCCACCTGCCGCGATACCGCTTTAATTTCCTGCCTAAAATTGGGCAGCGAGAGTATCGCTTCAAATCTTTGTTCAAAATTCTTTATTTTTCGTTGTCTCATAGCATTACCCCAAATTCAAAAATGATACTGTAAGAAAAATAGAGGTAATACATAAGATTGCAACAATATCAGCGCACTCACCGCCAAAAATACGATAATTGCCGTGTAGTCGATTTTACTTATAACCGAATGATTCATACGAGTCCTGTTTTTCGCCGCCCCTGTAGCACCTTGCTTCCATAGCCATAGCGAGCTCCCTTGCAATTCTAAATGCGCTCACAAACAGCGGAACAAGTAGCGGAATTATAGCTTTGGCGCGTTTAAAAATGTTGCCGCTCTCGAAATCTGCACCTCTTGCCATCTGCGCTTTCATAATTTTGTCCGTTTCTTCCAGTAATGTCGGTATAAATCTAAGCGCTATACTCATCATCATAGCGAGTTCGTGCGCAGGCACACCGATTTTTTTCCAGCGGTTTCAATATGCTCTCGATTCCGTCCGTAAGGTTAAGCGGCTTCGTTGTAAGCGTCAAAAGCGATGAGCCGAACATCAAAAGTACGAGCCTTATACCAACGAAAATCGCCATATATAACCCCTCGTATGTAATCTTAAATATTCCGAACGCGACCAAAGTCCTGCCGGGCAACATAAACATATTCAGCACCACTGTAAGTGTAATGATGAAAAATATTGCTTTCAGCCCTCTAAAAATAAACTTAAACGGCACTTTTGACATTTTAATCAGTAAAAAAATACCAAAAAGCCACAAGTAGCATGGTCGGTATCCCCTTTACGAGGAACAGCATTACAATATATGCAAAAAGTGAGCAATATTTTTTTACCCTCGCGTCCATTCTGTGAAGTGGCGATTCCGCAGGATAATACTGCCCCAAAGTGATATCTCTAATCAATTTTTCCCTCCTACGAGAGTCCTGATATGTCTTGCCGCCTCGCTCGCAGTTAATATATTGCTATTAAACGATTTAGCTTTATTCTCAGGCAATTTCTGTTTTATTTCGTACAAAATTTCAGTTATCGGCGGTGTGGATAATCCCATGTTTTTCAGCTCGTCCCGCCTTGCAAAAATCTCACGCGGACATCCGCACATTACACATTGCCCTTATCCATTACAATTACTTTTGTCCGCTACATCCGCCACATCCTGCATATTGTGCGAAACTATTATCATAATATTATTTTCCTGCTCATGTATGCGAAGCAGCAAGTCAAGAATCTCCCTGTGCGACTTGGGATCAAGCCCCGCAGCGGGTTCGTCCAATATAAGCACCTCCGGCTTCATAGCAAGCACTCCCGCTATCGCTACTTTTCGCTTTTGTCCACCCGAAAGTTCGAACGGCGAACGAGATTGCAACGCCTCATCTTCCATACCCACAAGTGCGAACGCCCTGTCAGCAGCAATTCTCACTTCTTCCTCACTAAGTCCCAAATTCTTGGGACCGAATTCTCCCATCGAGCCGCACGGTTTCCTCAAAAAGCTGGTACTCGGGATACTGAAACACTATGCCTATTCTCTTTCGTATATCAGCCATCAGGGACATTTTTCAGTAATGTCGATATCTCCTATCCAAATATTTCCCGATTCCGGTTTGAGCAGTCCGTTCATATGTTGTATCAATGTCGACTTGCCGGAACCCGTATGTCCGATAACGCAAACAAGTTCACCGTTTTCGATGTCGATGCTCACATCGTCAAGCGCCGTCGATTCAAAAGCCAGTCCCTTGTTGTAAACATGAGTTAAATTTTTGATATGTATTGACATAGGTAATCTATGATTTCCTCCGTATATATAATATCTTGTGGTATATCTACCCCATTTTTCTGAGTTCACACGCAAACTCAACCGCAGGCGGAATATCAAGTCCCAATTTGTAAAGAGAATCTATATCTTGAAATATCTCCTTGGGTGTAGCGCACTTAACCATTTTACCGTCTTCCATTACAACGATTTTTATTCGCCCGCACCGCCTCTTCCATAAAGTGCGTAATCAGAATTATGGTTTTCCCCTGCTCGTTTAATTGCATAATGATATCCATAACCTCTTCTTTTCCTTGCCGGATCGAGCATTGCCGTCGGCTCGTCAAATACTATGCACTCGGGGAGCATGGCTATACACCTGCTATTGCAACCCTCTGCTTTTTGCCCTCCCGAAAGCTGATGCGGCGCTTTCTTGCGAAATTCGTACATTCTGACCGCTTTCAAAAGCCTCGTCCACTCTTTTTCTGATTTCCGCCGGTTCGATGCCCAGATTTTCAGGTCCAAATGCTATATCGTCTTCAACTATCGACGACACAAGCTGATTATCCGGATTTTGAAACACCATTCCCGCATTTTGTCGAATATCCCAAATATATTCATCATCTTTGGTATTCATACCGTTCACCAGTATATCTCCAAAGCTCGGCAGATAAAGTCCGTTTATATTTTTGCGAGCGTAGATTTTTCCCTGATCCGTTTTGTCCCAGAATTGCAACAAAATCTCCCTTTTTCTATTTCAAGAGAAAAATCGTCAATCGCAAGAAATGTATCTTCCTCGCTTCGCTTATAAACAAAGCTCAGATTTTTAATATCTATTATATTCTCCATGGTAATCCGATCCGTTTGTAATATGCAAGTGGTACTTGCTTGCAAGCATCACCAGCTCCAGCGATTCTTCTTCGCTGTGGTTAGGGTGGTAACATTCGATACCTTTTAGTCCCATTTTCTTTAAATCTACTATTATCTTTTCGATATTTTGCGTAAAAATTCGTCGCTGCCCCGCTCGCCTATTCCTTTGGTTTTCATAGGATGCGCCCAAGAAATCGTAGCTCCTGCAGCGACCAAAGTTTGCATTACACGTCTCACAGGTATCTGCTCTTTTTATATTTTGTATTTCCTCATTTGAAAATACCTTTGAAAAACGCTTCTTTTGGTGTGGCTACATAACCTTTGCGCACCATAGCCCTAGCTATTACTCCTTTGCAAAAATACTTTTGCTTCTTGTGCAAACGCATATCCTCAATTTGAAGCGGATACCCCATTTCAGCGAGCTTCGCAAGCAACTTTTCGTTTCGCCGATCCTATATACCGCAAATTCATCAATCAACTCTTTTAAAGCCGTATTTTTCAACATCAAACCTGTACCCCAAAAATATGCAAAAAGCACTCCTTTAGCATATTCCGCCTCCATTTCGATCCCTGATATCACATTGATTTCCAAGGCTTCGCCTGCTATTTGCGCTTCCGTTATGCCGTCTGTCGTTTCGTGGTCGGTAATAGCTATTTCCGTAAACTCCAAGTTTTTTGCACGCTTAACAAGCTCCGTCGGCGACATTGTTCCGTCAGAAAAATACGAATGCATATGATAATCAACTTTAAATCCCATTTAATAGTTCCCCCTGGAAAACATACGCTTTGGTTCTGTAAACTTCGATGCGGCGTACAAAACGATTACCGCAAGCACTCCCGTTACAACGCCCCAAGCAACATATAGATATTTTAACAGCGATAATGTTATCACCATTTTCAGATTCTCGCTACCTCCCATATAAATCAGCAAGTTCTTCCAAACCGCAAAACCGCTCAGCAAATTTATTACCCAGCAAATAAACATCATGAGAAATGTAATTGCGGATGAAACTATCGCCCTTTTTTATCGCACGATTTACAATCTCTCCCTCCTCGACATCTTTTGAAACGACAAATACGGATATAAGCACGACCAATCCCGCAATTCCAGAACAAGCAGCAAATTCAACCAAAATCGTAAATTTTTCAAAATCCGCATGTCTTCCGCCTTCAAAAATCTGCACTCTCATCCGCATTATTGCCTTGTAAAACTTTAAAATCAACGCTTTTCCCAATCATAAAAGCGGAAATCATATCCCCTAATTCATCGCTGTCAACCTTCAAACTCGCCGCTTCGAGCTGCTCCGTCGATTTAAATGTATATTGATACACATCCGGCATCCTCGTAACGATATTTGCGCTTAAGCAAAGTGCCACAACAGGTACCAAAAATCACGATTAACACATTCCAAGCCTTAATAAATCGCTTCATCTATCTCTCTTCCCTAAAATAATTATTTCCAAGGTCGCTAGGCGGCTGATTGGCTTTCGTTTCCTTGCACGAACTTGCAATTACGATTATAACTGTCGCTATGTATGGTACCATATTGAACAGGTACTGTGATACCGTAATGCCCATAGCTTGCATACGAAGCCCAAGTATGCTCAGACCTCCGAAAAATGCAGCTCTGAAAAACGCCTTGATTGGATTCCAACCTGCGAATATTACAAGAGCAACCGCTATCCAGCCTCTACCTCCAACTACATCCGCCTGCCAAATCGGTACACGAATCAAAGCCAGATACGCACCCCCAAGACCGCAAAGTACGCCGCCCTATCACGATATGCGCATATTTGTAAAGTGTAACATTTATACCCGAAGCATCCGCTGCCGCTGCACTTTCTCCTACTGCCGTCATATTCAAACCAAGTCCGGTTTTTGATATATATAAAAATACAATTACCAAAAACATACGATATGTAAACAAATACATCCTGCTTAAACAGTATATCGCCGATGAACGGTATTTGTGAAAGTATCGGTATGCTACGCTTTGCAAAAAGACCGACACCGCTTTCGGCACTGAAAAATCCAATGTACGGCTGCCCCACGAAACTCGGGAAAAATCCCGTCCTGAATATCGTCAGTGTAAGTCCGTTACAGTCTGGTTTGCTTTTGAGCGTTACAGTCAAAAAATGCGAAAATAAGAGCCGCCATACCTCCCGCTATGCCCGCAAAAATAATCGCAAGCGCAGGATTGTGCGTGCTATACGCACCTATGAATCCCATTACCGCACCTATCAGCATCATCCCTTCCACGCCTAGGTTTAAGCTGCCCGACTTTTCCGTTATAAGCTCGCCCAGTGTAGCAAGCGCCAAAGGAGTTCCCGCCACTATGCAGGTTGCCAAAAATACTTCCATTACTTCGCCTCCTTTGCCCATTTGTGCCTAGCCAAAGTTATCTTGTATTGCAAGAAGAACTCGCTTCCAAGCACGAAGAATAATATCGTTCCCTGCACTATGCCTGCAACGCTGCTAGGCACATTCATCGCAAGCTGTATATACGCACCGCCTTGTAAAAGCATAGCAAACAGCACGCAGACTATTGCCGTAACAGGCGCATTTAATCTTGCAAGCCAAGCTGTGATTATCGCAGTAAAACCGTATCCTCCGCTAATTCCCGCAACCAGCGTTTTTTCAACCGCCGACGCCTGTATCATTCCTACAAGTCCGCAAAGTCCGCCGGATATGAGCATCGCAACTATCATTATTTTCCCGATATTCATTCCCGCATATCTTGCCGTTTCGTAGCTTTCGCCGACAACAGTTATCTCGTACCCTGAGCTTTGTGTAAGTCATCAAAAGTATATCAAAAATCACGCAGACAATCGCAATCAAAAGTCCCAGATGCACCCCCAAGAATGTAGGCAAAAATAGCATTGTCAGGAAACGGTGCAACTCTAGGAAATCCGTTCGCATTCGGATCCATCCACGGGCCGTACTGCAAATACATTACAAACTTGATAGCGATATAATTCATCATAAGCGTGAAAATCGTTTCGTTTGTGCCGAACTTCCTCTTAAACAGCGCAGGGATAAACGCCCAAAAATCCGCCCATTACGATGCCCGCAAGTGCCATAAGTACAAGCAGTACAGGCTTCGGCAAACTGCCGTAATTGAGTGCCACATAGCTTGCAGCCATAGCTCCCATTGCAATTTGCCCTCGCCTCCGATATTCCAAAATTTCATTTTGAATGCCACGAGTATTCCAAGAGAAGTGATAGTAAGCGGTACCGCCTTGATAATCGTCTGCTTGATTCGAAGCTGCGTTCCAAGTGAACCTTCCACGATAGCATAGTAAAACCCGAATAGGATTTAAACCGAACGCCAAAAGTATCAAGGCTGTGCAAAAAGAGTGCCAAAACTATTGCAAGCGCCCTAATCAAATATTCTTGCTTTTTCGTCAAATTGCTTCTTTTTCGTAATTTTAAGCAAGTTCATTGAAGCCAACCTCCTCATGTTCAAGTAATGTTCCTGTCATCAAAAGTCCCAAGTCCTCTTTCGTTATCGACGAAGCATCGACTATACCCGAAACCTTTCCTGCGCACATAACCATAATTCTATCGCATATTTCAAGCAAGACATCCAAGTCCTCGCCTATGAAAAAGCACTCCGACACCTCGCTTCTTCTGTTCGTTCAGTAAATCGTAAATCTTGTACGAAGCCCCCTATGTCCAACCCTCTGACAGGGTATGCCGTAATCAGCACCTTCGGATTTAAGTCTCATTTCTCTGCCGAGCAGCACCTTTTGTATGTTTCCGCCCGACATCTTGCTTACAGGTGCAAAAATACTGCTTGTTTGTATATCGAGATCACTTACAATCTTGTTTGCTTTCTCTATGCACGGCTTTCTTTTTCAGCATCAAGCCACCATAATTTTTGATAATCCTTGAGCATTACATTGCTCACTATATCCATACTGCCGACAAGTCCCATACCGAGCCTGTCTTCAGGTATAAATCCCATGCTGATTCCCAGTTTAATGATTTCTCTAGGCGATTTTTGTGTAATATCCTCGTTTTTCAAACTCAATTTTGCCGCTTGTTATATGTAAAAGTCCTGCGATTCCCTCGCACAGTTCCTTCTGTCCGCTTCCTGCAACACCTGCAACTCCAAGTATCTCGCCACCTCGTAGCGAAAAGCTCACATTTGAAATTGCCTCTTTTTCTCCCCTGTCGAGTATGGTAACGCCCTGTCATTCTAAGCAGCTCTCTTCCGAGCTTTGCATCTTCCCTTTTGAGCGCTAGCTCCACTTTCTTTCCTACCATCATCTCAATCAGTGTTCCCGTTTCAGCCTTGGCAGTTTCAACGGTTCCGATAGTTTTGCCCTTTCGCAAAACCGTTACTCTGTCGCTTATTTCCATTACCTCATTCAGCTTATGTGTAATGATAATAACGCTTGTACCCGCGGATTTTAAATTTTCTGATAATAGCAAACAGCTTGTCTATTTCACTTGGCGTAAGCACCGCCGTCGGTTCGTCCAAAATCAGTATCTTGGCGCCGCGACAAAGAACCTTTACTATTTCCAGAGTCTGCTTCTCTCCGACCGACATATCGTATACTTTTTATCAAGCGCAATATCTAAATTGTATTTTTCAGTACTTCCCTCTATCTGCGCGCGTATCTTTTTTTTGTTTAAGAACAGCGAGCCTTTTTGCCCTATGATTACATTCTCGGCAGCAGTCAGTGTTTCGATTAGCTTGAAATGCTGATGTATCATACCTATTCCCATGGCAATCGAGTCCTTTGGTGAAGAAAAATGCACTTCTTTGCCAAAAATGAAAATCTTGCCCTCGTCGGGTGTATAAATACCGGACAGCATATTCATAAGCGTACTTTTACCCGCACCGTTTTTCTCCCAAAAGTGCATGTACTTCGCCATATTGTAATTCCAAATTCACATTATCGCTGGCTTTCAAAGTGCCAAATTTTTTTGTAATGCCCTCCATCAATATAGCGACTTTTTGCATTTTGTACCATCCTCCTGCAATATGTATATCTTATTAAGTATATCACTAAGCGGCAAAAAAGAAAAGTACAAAAAAGGAGAGCGAAGTAGCTCTCCTTTTTTTACATTTTGCAAAATCTCCCAAGATTTGCCAATCTAATTTTATTCACCTGTTGCGCCTTTTAACAAGTCCGTTGATTTTTCCAAATTTCTTTTCTTGTCAAAGTTTGTCCTTCTTCGCAAAGCACCTTGCCGTCTGCATACTCGATTTTTTTCCGGAGAACGGTGCAAACTCTCCCGCTATCATCTTGTCCTGAACCTCAAGTACCTTTTCCTTAACATCAGTAGGCACAAGGTCTGTCATAGGTGCAAGTCCTACATAACCGTCCTTTAGAGTTCCGTAGTAAGATTCAGGCTTCCATGTTCCTGCCATCATTGCTTCAATTGTAGGAATCAGGAATTTTTCGTGATGCCAAATAGGCGCTGTCAAGTAGCCCGGTTTTACCGCATCTATGCTTGATGTATCAAGATTGTAACCGATTGAATATGCGCCTTTTTTTCAGCTGCAGCAACCTGCGGACCTGTTGTATCGCAGTGCTGAGATATGATGTCGCATCCCTGATTCAAAAGTTCATCTGCTGCGCTTCTTTCCCTTTCAGGATCGTACCAACTGTTTACATAAGCAACCTTTACTTCAACATTCGGATTTACAGACTGTGCTCCCAATGTGAAAGCGTTGATACCGATTTGTACCTCTGTGTAAGGGAATGCTCCGACATAACCGAGTTTGTTAGTCTTTGTCATCATTCCTGCAACTATACCTGCCAAGTATCTAGGCTGTTCAGTCGCTCCGAAGAAGTTACCGAAGTTCTTATCGTTCATCTTGTTTCCGGAGAAATGTAGGAAATTGATATCGTCGTACTCTCCCGAATTTGCAAGTTCGTCAAGCGCATCTCCGAAACCATAGCTTCCGCCTATGATAACTTTTGCAACCTTGATCAATCAAGTTTGTAGCTGCCGATTTTGCCGCCGATTTGTCCTCATCGCTTACATTTTCAACATATGTAACCTTAACCTTACCCTTGAAATACTCTTCCATTGCCTTCACGCCCTGATGCTGAGTCTGTGTAAATCCGCCATCGTTTGTGCTTCCAATGTAGATAACACCAACCTTAAAACACATCGTCATTCGACTGAGCCTGTTCATCGGTTTCAGCGCTGCCGCAAGCTACCGCAGCAAATGCGAGTGCCAGAACCAAAACAATTGATATAACTTTTTCATTGCAATTCTCCTTTTTACTTTCCGGCTCTTTTGAATATCTCAAAACGAGCCTTTTTTTATTAACAATATCTTAATTATAATAACATTCTTTGAAATAGTAAAGCGATTTTTATTTTAGGCATAAAAACACAAAAATCCGAGAAATCCCTGAATCTTTGTGTTACAGCATGGATAAATTGTTCATATATTCTTTAATTATCATTCGTAAAAATCGGTTTGCCGCTTTCAAATCGCTCAATAGACGCAAGCGCCTCAACCCTTACGCCCATATCCTGTATGCGCTTTCTGCCACCCTGAAAGGTCTTGTCTATTACAGCGCCGAAGCCTACGACTTCGGCTCCCGCCTTCTCTGCAATTCTAATCAGCGCAACCGCCGCCTCGCCCGAAGCCAAAATCATCCAGTATGAGCAATTTTTCGCCTTCGCTCACAAACCTTTTCACAACCCTAAGGTTTTGCGATCGTTCCCTTCGTGAACGAGCGAGCCTCTGCACTATAGCAACCCTCGACAATCGTGTTAGGCTTTGCTTTTTGCAAAACCACCGGCACTGAACCGAATTGTTTCGCCGTTTCACAAGCAACCGCTATACCGCTCGCCTCGACTGTGAGAATCTTGTCGACCTTACAGCCCCTCAAATCGCTTTTTGAACTCGCATCCGATTTCTTCCAAAAAACTTAGTGTCTATCTGATGATTTAAAAATCCGTCAACTTTCAGTATATCGTCGCTGATTACCTGACCTTCACTTAAAATCTTATCCTTTAACGCTTGCATTTTCCCTCTTTTAGCCTTTAATATCAATGCCGTTTTGAGCATTTCCGTTCACCTTTGCGCTTACCTCGGCATCTAGCTTTACAATTTTTACCAAAAGTTGCCCTATCTGCTTGTTGGTATCGTAGATGTTGGTTTTGTAAAGGGTTGTCCAGCTTGAGCGATTCAACATTTGCCGCAGAGAATTTCTTTGGGAACAAAAATCGCTCTCATCTTTTCGGCAAGCGGTGCAGGCAATTTTTCGATTATCAAGAGGTTTTTTCCTCATCCAGCTTGCTCGCAAGCATCATCGCATCGCCACGCATATCAAGCAGTCGCTCAAATGAACCGGCATCTTGACGCTCAAATGCCTTTTTGCATATCCTTAGTACAAGTAAATATGCTGTCAAGATATTTGTATTTCTTTTTCAGATTGTCAAGAATTTTGTTTGTAGCATTAAAAAGTATCCACGGTTTTCCTCCAACAACTCCAATCAGCCTACTCCAAGCGTAGTATCAAGAGGTTTGCCAACCGAAAATTGAGTTGTTAAGTTCGCTCCTTTTGTTCGCTTCCTTGAAGCTGTCCTTTATGTCCTTTGCCAAAGGTAGCATCTCCTCAATCAGCTCGGGTTTTTCTTGCCATCTTGATTCTATTCAATTCAAACTTAAAGTAATCGTACATCCTATAAAGCTCTCTGCTTATAGGATACTTCATATCCAGGCTCTGTGTCAAGTAGGAAACGATTTCGATTGCTCTTTGAATGTCGGCTTCGAAATTTTCCATATCGCCTTTTTTTCAAGATATAGCTTTCCGCGAATCAACCTTTTGTTGAATTCTTCAAAAAGAAGTATCAGCATTTCGCCCTTAGTCATAGTTTCTACTGACTGTTCTTTGTAACTTTGATATCCGTAAGACATTTTGTTTCTCCTCTTTCACTTTATTGCTGTGATAGCCACGAACTTTGCTGATTCATCTTTGCGATGTAGCGTTCCATCATAGTAAATCTTCTTTCGTATTTCGTCCTCGCATCTTTCAGCTTGGTTTCAAGCGCTTCTCTTTTCTTGGAGAGCAGCTCGTTTTGTCTATCTATAAGGTTGCTCTTTGTGGTAGCGTTACCTTCAATACCGGCTATATTCACAAGTCGTCCTTTTTCATTTCCGACCGTTCTTGCATAGCTTTCCATAACTTTCTTCATTCTGACTGCAAATCCGCCTGACAGCTTGGAATCGCTCACGCTTTATATCGCTTGCCGCCGTCGAGTTGAAGAAATTCATCACTTTCTCAGGTTCGCTGCTAAGTGCAGATTTCAATTTCTTTTCGTCGATTATCAGTTTACCGTTGCCCGCATACGAAGATGCAGTGCTGATGCCTATATCCTTACCGAAACCCAAATCTTTGACAGGATTTGAAAATACGAAACGCAAATCCGATACCAAGCCTCGAAGTGCGCTATCTCCGAACAGTATACCTTTCTTGGCGTTCTTTTTCCCACTCTTCGATTTCCTTAGCTGTCATTTCTGCGCTCTTGTAAGAGGTTCGTATCTGTCGGTCAACTTTTTTTGTTTTTGAATCCCTCTCTCCTTGTTGTAATAAGCGAATTGACCCTCGTCGACGATTTTTGTTGTAGTCTTCCGCCATTTCCTTGATAGCTTTAACTGCGGAATCCGTGTTCAGTTCAGTCTTGAACTTGATGTTGTCCGCCGCCGTAGCAGCTTCAAAAGTATCTTTCGCTTCAAAACTTGTGTTATCTATCTTGACGGAATTGCTGAATCTTTCGATATCTACATCGTTTGCTTCCCTCGATATTTGATTTTTCATTTTCAAATTTTTTGTCCGCAGCGATGCCTTTTTGAGCATCTGTAAGGCTGTCATCTGCGATTTTTTTCCGAACAGCTTCTTCGCCAAATCTCCACCGTCAACATCCTTGAAGCTAAGTTTGCCGTTTTCTCCGGATTCGTCCGCCATTATTGAAAATTTGTTCGTAGTGCTTAGATACGCAATATCAACACCTGCTTCGCTATCATCGTTAATCTTCTTGATTACCGCGCTAATTGCAGTCGAACCCTTGAACGCAAATTCCTTGCCGTTTACATTTAGTTTGTAAATATGGTCCGCCGCCGTAGCATCGGGATCTGTCGAAAGCTGCGATGGGTCGCCCTCAGACTCGCAATAGTGGCATTTTAGATTTAGTCTGTTGTTAGCCTTGTCCGCTATCGCAAACATACCGTCCGCACCAAGCGTACCCTTGTCTGTCGATGAAATTGAAAGCGTAGATGTCGAATCGGTTGCCGTGATTTTCAAAGTTCCGTCATTTGCCGTTACTCTGACTTTTGCCCGTTCCGAACAGGTCGTCCAATTTTTTCATTCATAATCTCCGCAATCTTCTCAGTCTTGGCATTGTCGTCAGCCAAGTCTTTGATTGCGTCGTTGTCGGCTTTTGTAAATTTGAGTTTGCGTGTTTGACCGTTCAAATCAAATTCTATTTCTTTGCCCTCCAAATTTTGAGGTCTTGTCTGTCTTACCTGTACAGGCGCTGTTCCGTTGATGTCGACACCGCCCTCGCCCTCGATACCTTTCTCAAGTCCAAGAGCCGCAAGGGTACTGTCAAGTCCGCCGGATATGGAAAAATTTCTTCGTATCAGTCGGATTCACCGCCGACAACTTCAGTTTACCGTTATCTGCGGTAAACTTGATTTTCGTTGCCAGAGTATCACGCGCCCTACCGCCTTGAATCTGTATATCTTTCATAGCGCTGTTCAGTATGTCCGCCATAAGCGAGGCTTCATCTCCTGTCGGCATCATAGCACGCTCGCCTATATCAACCGTGTACCTTACACCGTCATACTTGATTTCAACGCTCTTGTTTGCAACCAAATTTTCGGTAATATTTCCAAATTTCAGTTTCCTTGTCTGTAAAAGCTCCCTGAATCCACACCGCTTGTGCTCTACATATGCGGCTTTCTTTTGCAAGTTGAGAAATCTTTGTGATTTCAAAATTTAAATTTCCCTGTCCTGTAGTGCTAAGTACATTTATCTTCGAAGCATTTGCACCTTGCGCGGTCGCAGTTACATCGTTATAAAGACCTGTTCTGAGCAAGTTTGTTTCGGATTTGCAAACGAAAAAAATACTTGTCCTGAAATTTGGTAAGCGAAGATATGACACCTCTATACGCTTCCTGTTTCCAAGTGTTGCGGGTTTCTTCTTTCGTTATCCTATCTATTTTGTTTTGGATATTGAGCGTTAATTTTTCGATTACTTCTTCCGTATTCATTCCGCTTACAAGTCCTGTAAAGCCCTTTGCCGAATATCCGCTCTGCGAACCTTTGTACACTGTTTATATTTGTCATATTAACCTCCCCAATCGGTTATGTATTTATACGATTATATATTCCTCTATCACTATATCGGCAAATTCTCAAAAAAATTAAGCAAAATCCTGCATAAATTCTTGCCGTTTGAATAATTCTTTTCATTCAGAATCACTTCTATTCTCATCCAACAAACGGCATTCTTGCTCAATTTCTTCAATACTTGGCAATCCTCTTTTATATTCCTTGGGCAATATCTTCGATAAATTATATTCGGAAATACCGATAGGTACCTTACTTGATTCTAACGCATATTGTGCAACAACATTATCTTTAGTTTTACATATCATCAAGCCAATAGTTTCATTATCTTCGTCTTTTTCTCTGATGGTTGATTGCTGCAACATAAACTCCAAGTTGTCCTATATAAGATGGTTCTAATTCCGTTATCTTTAATTCCACAACAACATAACATCTTAATTCCAAATGATAAAATAATAAATCAATAAACATTTCTTTTTGTCCCCACTATAATTGGAACTTGTCTACCAACAAATGCAAATCCTTGCCCAAGTTCTAATAAAAATTTTGTAATATTACTTGTAAGTGCATCTTCAAGTTCTTTCTCCTTATATCCTTGTGTTAATGTTAAAAATCAAAATTATATGGATCTTTTAATGTTTCTTTTGCCAAATCACTCCTTGAAACGGCAACTCTTTTGTAAAATTTGTAATCGCTTTTCCTGCGTCTCATACAAATTTGTATCTAATAAATTTAACAATACTGCCCTACTGTACCCATATGTAATAATTTTTTCAATATAAAAATGCCTCCTCTACACTTTTTACATTTTGTAATTAGTAAAATATGATGCCCCCATGGAATAGAAAATATACTTTCTAATTGGTCAACAGCTTGTTGGCTTTTTGATAAAACATATAAAATTTTTCTTATATACTTTAAATTAGTTAATGAAAACCCCTTTATTCCAGGAAATTCTTTTTCGCAAATCTACGGATAGCAACTGCATAAATGCGTCACCCCAAGAATATTCCTCTTGTTTCGCCACTATCTCTTTGCCTAAATTCCAATACAGATTTAACAATTCATGGTTCACTTTGACAACCGCTTTCAATTGACTATTTCTGAACCTTTTCTTTCAAATCAGACAAAAAATATTTTTGTATTCTTGATTATATCGAATTAACCTTCCTTTATCCGTCATACTATATCCCCCTAATTTCAATATTTGTATTTTGTAATATTTTTCTATATTTTCACCATAAAAATACAATTTGTTTCAAGCCTATACTTGCCTGTGTTGTAATGTGATAAGGCATATGTTACAGAAATAAATGAAAAAGAGAGATACTTTGATATAATAGTTTTCAACCAAAAACAATATCAAAAAGGAGTATCTCTCATGATATTATAACTACGGATGTAAATACTATCAAATTACTGCAATTGATGAATTTAGCCGTAAAAGAGTATTAAAAATGGCAAGGTGGAAAGAAGTCATAGGGAAGACGGAAAAATCTTATATAACCGTTGTATCAAAATATTTCTCAAAGTATAACATATGTCTTAACAACTAAGACGGATTGAAAAATACTACAATCGTTCAATCGAAATTTCAGACACATCAGTGTATATTTTAAAAAGGATTTACTACGAAAAATTTACAAAGAAGGTGCAACACACGAAGAGGTATTGCCCGACAAATCTTAATAAGTAATTTGTGCAAGCACATTGCAAAAGCGGAGTACTCAACTCCGCTTAAATTATATAGCGCATTTATTTCTTCAATACTTAAATCTGTAATTTCCTTTATATCCTGTATGCTCATACCTTTTGCAAGCATCTTTTTGCAGTCCTGATGCTCCCTTCTCGCAAGCCCTCGGTCCTACCAACAGATATGCTCTTCATTCATAGCTTTATCCCACTTCATAGCATCTATTTCCTCTTGGGTGTACAAAGTCATTCTCATTTCTACTACCTCCCTCTCGTGTTCATTTAGGAATTCTCTTAATATATCATGCTCCTTACAGTATTTAATAGTAGCAAGCAAAGCTTTCAGCTTTTCCGCCTTGCTCTTCGCTCCCTTTCCATATTCGTCATATTTCTTGCAAAAGCCTATATACTGACACAATATATTCCCGTCATCCTGCGTTCCCTGCAAATACATCTACTTTTAATTCCAGTTTATGTCTTTTCGTTTTTCATATAAAGTTCAGATAAATTTAAATTTTGGTATTCTTCCATCCTATCATTTCCCGTATACACAAGTATAAAGTCGGGTTCGGGTATTCCTATCTTCTTTCTACCATATATGTCCAGTCCTTTTTCTTTTTATGTACTCCTGATAAGTATGCGCCTATATATTAAAAACCTCAGCGCCATATTGGGATTAAATGTACTTTGCGCTTCTGCAAGAACTATAAATCTATTCCCTACCATAAAGCCTAAATCGTTATATACATCATTCACCAGTACATTTTCCAATGTAATTAGTTTAAAAGTCCCTCATTTTTGTACTTATCTCCGTCATTATATAAACTGTCATATAATTGCCTTAGATACTTAACATCTCCAAAAAGCTTGGTAAATACGCTGTCTTTAATCTCACGATTTACGCTTTTAACTTCTACATTGTTCTCTTCGTTCGTCGATATCGCGCTAATTTCTAAAATTTCTTTTTGTCTATACAATTAAATTATACCCCTTTTATGCTCTATTGTCCATAGCATTCAAAACGCTATTTTTCTATATAATATCATAATTGGGTATATTTGTAAATAGGGCTTTTGCTTACAGATACATAAAAATTGAAAAAGTAAGCTTTATAGGACAAAAAGTGTTGATGGATCAATCCCCATTTAAGGTTAATCCTCCACTCCCATGAAATTGCACCACCCCAACTATTTATTGTTGATGCTTCGCATCAGGTCATGTTCTTTTCAGTTAGTTTTTCACTTCCAGTCCAGCATCGCTTTTTCCAACTCTGAAAAAAATTACAATTTGCTCTTCTGATAACTCCTGTTCCCTTTTGCTTTTTGGTATAATTTTTCTACCTTTTTCAAAAGCTTTGTTTTTACCTTAAGGCAAAAAGCATATTCTTTTTCAAATAAGTCTTTTGTATCTGATGTCCTCGAGATCATTAAATTCAATTCTTTCATAGCAACCGGTCGGTACAGGTATCATTTTCTTAATATCCAATATAGATAATATGTGCATTTTTCTTCATCAGAATAATATTTGTAAATATCTCCATTTATAGTAATCCTATTATCAATTACCTCGTAAATCAGAAAAATGCTCATTGGAAACATTCTTCCATCTTTTTATGTTTTTCTTTTGCAGAAGAAATTGGAATAAAAATAATTATAACTTTTCTATCCCAACGATAATTCCAACAAATGGTTTAATACTGTTTCTATATGATGGATTGTAATAAACCTCTGAGTCTGTTTTATTTAAATATTCAAGATAATCAGGGATTTACAGTATAAAAATCCATATTTAATCGCTTCTGCCATTTTCTTCTCCTAAAAAAACAGAACAGAGAGGTTTTATCCTCTCTGTTCGCTTTAATGCTTCACCTTTGGGATATAGGTAGTGAGACACCTTCTTTAATGCTCCACCTTTAACGGTAGTGGGACACCTTCTTTATTTACTGAAAGTATAACAAATATTTTTAGAAATGTCAAATCTACAATTCAAAAATTTCTTGCAAAACCAACGTTGAGAACCGGCTGCAGTCTTTCCATATTTAATGCATTTCTCACCACAAATTTTACATATTACTTGTCTCATAAAAAAATCTTCCTCCTGAAATGCTGTTTTCTAAGGAAGATATACCCTTTGATTTACGTTGAAATTATAACATTTGAACGACTTTTTACCAACACGCTTTTTGTCCACCCTCAAACTTGTTTCAAAGATTAAAAGGCTGTAGTAATTGAATTTTCAATTACTACAGCCTTTTTTACTAACACGTTTTGTCCTATAGCCCACATTTTGTCCTATAGCCTTCGAATTGCATTTCTAAAAAGGGCGGGATTACCCGCCCTTTAAATTTTCAGTTCAGATGTCTTTCCTGAAAAAGTTTAGTAAAAAAATCACCAAACTATTATCTACCGAATACTACGATATCGAATCCGTCGTTATCTGCGTTAGTTTCATAAAGAAGAACTGTGTCGTCTTTCTTCAATCCGCCACTGAAAACTTTGTATTCGCCATCTTCAACTCTGTAGAATACAGCCTTGTCGGAGATTGCCAATTTGTAAGCATTTGATCCGCCTTGACCTTCAACAGACCTTCTTCCGTCAGCCTTTTCTACATGAATTGCGTCTGCAGTTTTGTAAACTTTTGCAGATGGAGCAGTGAAAGCTCCAGATGTAAATGTATTAACAGCAGTAATTTCAGTAGCGTCTGTTACAACACCCTTAGCATCAACTCTAACTTCCCAAACTTTAGCTGTTAGAGTGCCTGGTACTGCCGCTGGAGTGCCGCCAGTGCCAGCTGGTACATATGCTGTGTATGTAGGTGCTACTATCCTGTGCCAAATACTGTATTATCAAGAGTCTTAGTTGTAAGGCTTACTCCGTCCTTGAATCCTTTTTACATCCCAAACTTTGTCGCCTGCATCGTTTGCTGCAAGTACCTGTTCGTTTTAGAACTGCATAAGATTTAGTACCTTCCTTAGCGTTTGCCCTCAGGTATAATCATAGCTACTACCTTGTAAGTATCAGCATGTCCGTCGTTCTTCTTGTCGAATAGAAGTATAGCATCAGCTATGTCCTTACCTATATCAACTTTATCGATTGAAGATACTACATAATCATTATTTGTTTTCTTCACGAATACTGTAACACCGTTTGCGATTTTAGCTGTAGTTCCAACAGCTGTGCTATCAACACTTGCAGGGTTTGCGCCTGTTATCGATTCGATATAGTACTTATTACCCAATTTGATTGTAGCTTTTGTAAAGAATCTATTTGCTTCTGTAATCTTTCCGTCTTTGTTCAAGCCGTAACCGATTAGGGTTGTCAACATCGCCGGCTACGATTCCAGTCTTAGTAGCGTCATAAACAAATACTTTTTCTGTACCGTCAGCAAGAGCAAGTTTTGCCTGATTGTCGATACCGCCGGGTTGCGATTTTCTCAAGTACTGCGTAGTTTCTAGCTTTTGCTGTCTTTTTCGAAATCGAATACATATCCTCTAGCGTCAAGGAATGCTTTTACTTCGTCTGTAACATTGTCAACTCCAACTACAAGTGCGTCAGCATCTATACCAACATTGTTTAGAACGCCTTTGGAGTTTTTGAAAGTCTTGTCGCCAATCGTAAACTTAGCTTTTTGAATCTGTAGTTTTATCTTTGAAGCTCTTTTACTACGCCTTCAACAGTTTTGTTTGATACTTCGATCTTTCTGATCACTTTATCATTGTCGTATACATATCAACATCGTCAGCTTTGATGTCAGCTAGAGTAGCGGCACCTACAAGTTCAAACTCGTTAGCTGCGATTTCGTTGTTGTCATCTTTGCCGAACTTGTAGTTCAAAAAGAGTCTTGTCGCTCTTGATAGAAGCAAGGTCGGAAGCCTTTACCTTCTGTCCGATTGTAACATCCCATTCAACAGCGGAATAGATTTCTTTGATTGTCTTTCCGGAAAGGTCAACGTTAAGAACATATTCCTTAGTATTGTTGTTAGCACCATATACATCGTTTGTGAATGTTGCATCTGTTATTAGAACATTGTTTGTAGTAGTTTTACCATTTCCTACAATCAATTTGTTTGCCTTGTCAACACCTGATTTTTACAGTGTATTCTTTTTTTCGTCATCTGAAGTTACGAACTTATTAGCTGCTGTAAATCTACCAACAAGCTTATCCGATTCGTTAAGGAACGCTATGATCTTGTTAGTCTTTTTGTTTACATAAACTTTTACCGTATTTACCAAGGTTCTTAGCCATGTTGATAGAAGCATTGTCTACGTCTGAATCAACAACTACATCTTCTTTGTCCAATCTGCAGTTTAGACCTGCTGAGAACAATGTAGTTTCAACACCAGGGTTGGTTCCTCTAGGGAAGTACATCCCAAAGTGGGTTTGTCTTGCCGTCTGTATCTACTGCAACCTTCTGGATTGGAAGTAGGTTGTAGATGATCCGAGCTGCGTTTTTCTCTAGTAGCTCCAACCATATCTTTTGCTACATCTTTGTAAAGGTCAAGTTCCTGAGCCTTTGTTACATAGTTTGCAGGCCAAGCTCCCTTTAGTTCGGAAGAATTGTCTACATAACCGATTGCTCTAAGAGCCATAGTAACAGCTTCGTTTAAAGAAACAGTTCTGCCCGGCATAGCGTTTCCGTAGCCGTCACCAACCATGATTCCCTTTGACAAGCAGAATGCAAGATAGCCTGTTGACCACTCATAACCTGCCATATCCTTGAACGGAGTCTGTGAATATCCTTCAAGCGCACTGTTTGGTATAGCTAGTGCCTTTGTAAGCATAACAGCAAACTCTGCTCTTGTTACCTCTTTTGTAGGTAAGAATGTTCCCTCCGAGTACCAACTACGATACCAAGATCGTTTACTACTCCGATTGCTTCTCTGTTTGGACTTGCAGCGATATCGCTAAGAGCCTTACCAGCTTTTCCTTCTGGTGTAGGAGCTGTAGTCGCATTGTCTGCGAATGCCAATGAGAAGCTAGTTAGTACTAGTGCAAATGTAAGCACTAATGCAAGTACTTTTTTTCATCTTCTAATTTCCTCCTTTAGAAATAGTAGGGGCTTTGAAATATTTACCTCACGCACTCTCCCTTTTTCCAAGTACATGAGTCATGAGAAGATACCTCTTCGTCATATCTAGAGCTATTATACTAGCTGTGAAAAAGCTAGTCAAGTGGTTTACCCAAGCTGTAACATAACTGTAAAAGACAATCAGTACATCCGCACATCGCGCATTTTACTTAATTATCAAAAAGGTCTGCGCTTTCTTCCTTGTCGTCCGTAATATCGAATGCTTTGACTTTCGTGCCTTTTTGTTACGCTTCCGAGGCTTGCACTTTTTGTACTTGCCCGCTTTGAATTGGTAAACCGTAGGTGCATCTTTTTGTTCCTATATATTTATCTCCCAGCTTGATTACGCCCTTTGAAACTTCCGTTACAGTTTCAAATTTGCTTTCACCTGCCGTAATTTTGGTGAGAACTTTGAAATCCTCCGTATTTGCAAGTAGCGGCACGATAGCATGAACAACTCCGTCGCTCACAAGCAGCTTCACAAAATTTCCGTTTTTGTATTTTGTTGAATCTTGAAGAATTACTCCCGATTCGCAGCTCCAGCTAATCGGTTTTTCCCGCCGTGAGACTATCTATCACCTCCGCCTTTTTCGCCGTTTGCAGCAGTTCCAATATGTGTATCATTGACTACGCAGTATACCGCACCTGTAAAACCGGCATCTTTCGGAAGCAACATATATGTAATCTTTCCGTTTTCTTCTATATAAAACGCCTTTGCTTTTGCATCTTTGTATTTATAGATAGTATCTATTTCCAAGTCTTTAAATTCCGGCAGTTTCATATCAGCCTTGTAATTTTTGCTTTCGCCGTATGTGAATACCTTTACATCGGAAGCGATAGGCATATCTCCATACTTGTCCATAGCATCGCTGAATTTCAATTCGCCGTACTTGAGCTTGTCAATCGGAAAAGTTGCTTCATTCGCAGTTGCAGGATTTAGTTTTTTTTTAGACTTTTGGATAGCGTTGTAAACTACCTGTGCCGCAAATGCTCTATTTGCAGATGCGTCTTTGTCCGTATCGAGAAGCAAGTTTGACTGCTGTGCTCTTTGCGTTACCGCGGCTTTCCAGTCGGCAGCTTTTTCACTTCATCGAGGTTTACTTTTTTTGCAGCAAGTGCAAGTGCGAGCATTTCTTCCTTTGTTACAGGTTTGTCGGGTTTTGCAGTTCCGTCAGGATAACCCGACATGATACCTTTCATTTTCGCGTATTTCAGATATGCGTTTGCCCAATGGTCGCCCGCCACATCGCTGAAACTTTTCTCGTTTTCCACTGCCGCAGCTATTTTCTTTTTCGTCTTTTTCGTAAAACGCTTTTACAAACATTACGGCAGCTTCCGCTCTCGAAAGTTCCTTGTTCGGATTGAACTTGCCCTCAGGTGTGCCCTGTACTATGTTTTGAGCTTCCAATTCTTTGATAGCTTTTTTTCGTTTGCGTTTCCCGATATATCACTCAGTTTTGTTTCTGCAAAACCCGCCTGCGGAATTACAAGTGCAAGCACAATTGCTGTCGCTAAAATCTGTTTTAATTTCATATTTCCCTCCTATTCGTCTTACTGCGCTTTTGCAGGTTCAGGCAATCTCAGCTTGTTCACAAGCTCGTCTTTGGCTTTCTTTTCTTCCCAAGTAAGCTCTACTTTCGCCTGTCTTGATGCGCCTTTGAATAAAAATCATCGCTACATCTCCTCTGGTTGCGGGTGCGTTCCAATCTGTTATGTTTCTATCGTCGATTAACCCTCTCATAACAGTTTTTGAATAGTTGATGTAGTTGTCCGCCAGTTTGTTCCTAGATTTATCTGCGGATTTTGTATTCTCGCCATGATAGCCATAAACTCAACATATGAAACATCCGCCTTCGGATCGAATATTCTTTCAGATCTTCCGGTTATGAGGTTTTGCCCTCTTGCAAGCGTTAATGTACGGCTTCGCCCATTCAAAGCCTGCCAAATCGTCAAAATAGTTCAAATTGGAATCTGCAAACTTGTTTCTGCTGTTTCCGTAATCTTTGCTATCATTACAGCAAGCTCGGCACGGCTGATTCCTTTTTCCGGATAAAAAAATAGCCGTCCGATTTCCCATTATGATATTTCTATCCATGAGCGATTTTACAGGCGCAAAATACTCCGTATTCGCTACATCCCACGGATAACCCAAAGGATTCGCGGTATAAACATACTTCGGCGCTGCAAATGCCGCCTGAGGTGCTGCGCAAACGATCATAACAAGCGCAAGCACTCCCGCAATCAATGTTCTCTTTTTCATATTTCTTCCTTCTTTCTATATTTTTTTATTTTTCAATCAACTTACCTAAACAGTATATCACAATTCGCCGTTTCGGTTTATTAAGTTTTTTTATTGCTTTTCAGAAATCTTCGCCTGCGCCGCTGCAATTCTCGCTTCCGCACTTTGCCAGGCTCGCACGATATGTAATTCAGGCCGAGCCTTTGGTAAAACTCTATGCTGTCCGCATCGCTGCTTTGGTTTCCACAAACACCCAGTTTTATTTTCGGTTTTTGCCATTTTTAGCGCTTTTCGCCGCTATTTCGATGAGTGAGCCTACGCCATGCAAGTCGAGTTTTTTTCAAACGGATTTTCGGTCAGTATGCCGTTTTCTCTATATTTGTTCATAAGTATATCGACATTTTCTTTGGACACTCTGAATGCAAGCTGTGTCAAGTCGTTTGTTCCGAACGAAAAATCTGCATTTTTCGCAATTTCATCTGCGATAAGTGTCGCTCTCGGCACTTCTATCATAGTGCCTACCGTATATTCAATGTTTCTTCCAAGCTCACCTGCGCAATGCGAGATTGCATCGTCCACAAGCTCCCTCACAAACTGAAATTCCTCCGCTATACCGACAAGCGGAATCATTATTTCCGCTTTACTTCAACTCCCTGTTCCGCCTGCATTTCGATTACCGCAAGAGCTATCGCCATAGCTTGCATCTTCGTGATTTCCGGATATTTGACGGCAATACGGCACCCTCTATAACCCAAAAAGCGGATTTATTTCTACGATTTTGTCTAATTTTTTTCTGAGGCTTTGCGTTGAAATGCTGAGTCTGTCCGCAGTTTTTTTCCACTTCCGCATCGGTTTTTGGTAGCCAGTTGTTTAACAGCGGATCCATGAGCCTTATCGTAATAGGCTTTTTCGCCCAGTATTGCAAATATGCGCTTGAAAAATTTTTTTGAACAACTATCAGCTTCTCGGTCGCAACTCTGCGCTCCGCCTCCATATCGGACAAAAAGTATAGTCAAAATATCGTTTATGTTTATATCTGCAAAAATATGCTCGGTACGACAAAGTCCTATTCCCTCTGCCCCGAGAGTCATAGCTTTCTCCGCTTCTTCGGCGCTGCTTATATTTGCACGAACCCTAAGCGCACGCTTTTCGTCCGCCCAACTGAGCATGTCGTCAAATTCGCATACGGGCTTTCCCTCTTTTAGAGCTTTTGCGCCCCTGTAAAGTCCTGCCGAAGCACTGTCGAGCGTAACTATTTCTCCCTCTTTTACGGTTTGCTCTCCTACTCTTATAATTCCTGCTTTGTAATCTATCGAAAGTTCGTCCCGAATCACCAAAAACGGTTTGTCAAGGCTTCTTGCAAGCACCGCCATATGCGATGTTACACCTCCGCCTGCCGCCACTATCCCTTCGGAGAGTCCAAGTGCCGAAAAAGTTCGGGGTGGCTCTTTCGCACACAAATATCACTCGTTCTCCTTGTCGCATCATCGCTTTCGCACTTTCGGGCGACATGCAAAGTCTGCCGATACCTACCGATACCGATGCCGCCTCCCCTGCTCGCTACTAAGTCAACCGCCTTTTCCTCATCTTGCACTTCACGGAAAGATGTCAGCATCGAGCAGATTTGCAATTTCGGTATTTTCATTATAGCTTCCTCTTTGTCGAAGTAGCCTTTTTTTCGCCATTTCAACCGCATTTTTTTATAGTTGCGCTTTATACTCATTTTGGCATTTTTGACTGCAAGATATAGAGCTTGCCTTTCTCGTATGTAAATTCAATATTTTGTGCCCATTTAAAAATGTTCCTCCAAAAGTCCTGTAATTTTTACAATGCTTTTCGTGGATTTTTCGTGTTGCGCTTTCATGTTCGCAAACGGCGTAGGATTTTCCATTCCGCTTGCAATCGCATCACCTTGAGCCTTCGGCAGATATTCGCCGTATATTTCATTTTCACCGGTTATAGGATTTTTGAAAACACAACCCCTGCGCCCGAATTGGCATCTATGCTGCCGAATACCATTTGCTGCACTATTACAGCCGTACCCAGCTCATCGCTTATACCGCCAAGTTTTCTGTAGCTTTTCGCTCTCGGTAAATTCCACGAACGGAATATCGCCTTGATAGCCGAATGTAGCTGTTTATTTGCATCTTGCGGAAATTCCTCGCCCGTAAGTGCCAATATCTGCTTTTTTTCAGCCTATGTATATGTTTTTGATAGTGCGTGCTGTCCGATTTGCAGCAAAATCATCGCACTCAAGTTTGTACCTGTCAAGCTCCAAAAACCGTGCAAGCATAGTCAAATATAAATTTTCTATATGTCATATATGCGAAATGTACGCTTTTGGATATGGTTGCAAAAGCCGATACCGTTTCGTCGTTCAGTCCCACATTCAAAACCGTATTCATCATTCCCGGCATCGAAATACTGCCCGACGAGCGCACCGAAACGAACAGCGGATTTTCCGAGCCGCCGAATTTCTTGCCCGAAACCGTTTCGAGTTCCGCAAGTTTTTCGGGAAGCTGCGCCACAAGTTCCTCCGAAAAACTCGCCGTCTCCCCAGTCGCAATCATTACACAAAGAGCTTGCCAAAAATAGAAACCAAAGGGCACAGGTAACCCTATCTTTGTCATTTCAGACAAGTTGGCCCCTTTGCCCCCTAATTGCGCTCTCATGTTTTTATTTCCCTCATTGAATGAGTAAATTATTTGAGCCATTATTTTCTCCTATTTTGATGTCTAAAATTCAAGTCGCTTTTCAATGTATTCCTTGAGTTTAGATATAGGCAGTCTTTCCTGCTGCATGGTATCTCTATCCCTTATTGTAACGCAGCCGTCAGTTTCGGTATCAAAATCCACGCATATGCTGAACGGTGTACCTATTTCATCTTCCCTTCTGTATCTTTTGCCTATGCTTCCCGATTCGTCGTAATCCACCATGAAATACTTGGAAAGTTCCTCATAAACAGGTAGTGCAACAGGTGCGAGCTTCTTCGCAAGCGGAAGTACCGCAGCCTTGAACGGTGCAAGAGCAGGGTGAAAGTGAAGGACAACTCTCGTATCTTCCTTGCCGTCCTCCGAAACCAAAGTTTCCTCGTCGTATGCTTCACAAAGGAATGCGAGAGTTACACGGTCCGCACCCAGCGACGGCTCGATACAATACGGTATGTATTTTTTTCGCCCGTTTCCGAATCCACATAGTTCATTTCCTGCGAGGAGTGTTCGCTGTGCTGTCTTAAGTCGAAGTCGGTTCTATCCGCTACGCCCCAAAAGTTCGCCCCAGCCGAACGGGAATTTATATTCGATGTCGGTTGTCGCATTGCTGTAATGGGACAGTTCCTCTTTTTCGTGATCTCGCAGCCTGAAGTTTTCCTTTTTGCATATTCAAAGACAGCAAGAATTTCTCACAATAGTCTTTCCAGTAATTGAACCATTCGATGTCCGTACCTGGCTTGCAGAAAAATTCAAGCTCCATTTGTTCAAACTCACGGGTTCTAAACGTAAAAGTTGCCCGGTGTAATCTCGTTTCTAAAAGATTTTCCAATCTGCGCTATTCCGAACGGGATTTTTTCTGCTCGTTCTTTGAACGTTTTTGAAATTTACAAATATACCTTGCGCCGTTTCCGGGTCTTAGGTATATCTCAGCCTTTGAGTCCTCTGTAACACCTTTGGAAATGTCTTGAACATCAAGTTGAACTGCCTGATAGAAGTAAACTCTTTCTTGCCGCACTCAGGACATTCTATTCCGTTTTTCAGCTATGTAACCCTCGAGTTTTTTTCATTGTTCCAGCCGTCAACAGTCATAGCTTCCTTGCCGCTTGTTTCTATGTAGTCCTCTATCAGCTTGTCCGCTCTAAACCTTGCTTTGCAGCTTTTGCAGTCGATAAGCGGATCCGCAAATCCTCCCACATGTCCCGAAGCCACCCAAGTCTTTGGATTCATCAATATCGCAGCATCCAGTCCCACATTGTAAGGCGATTCCTGCACAAATTTCTTCCACCACGCTTTTTGACATTGTTTTTGAGCTCCACACCGATAGGACCATAATCCCAAGTGTTTGCTAAGACCTCCGTATATTTCGGAACCCGAATACACAAATCCTCTATTTTTGCAAGCGATGTAATTTTTGTCCATCGTAATGTTCTTTTGCCATATCTATTTTTTTCGTTTCCTCCGCTTTTTGTGTCCTCTTCTTCATCGAACATTTTTTTCTTGTTCTACGTTAATTTCAATGTCAGTATCGTCGTCGGATGCACCGCCATCGAAATACGCATCGTCTTCATCTTCTTGCGTACGCACTTTGTTCATCGCTTCGTTTGTCTTTTGTAACGATATTGTTGTAAACCTCGCCGCCCTTTTTCCTTGACACTGTCTGCTATAACGCTACCTTTTTCAATTAAATCTCCGATTTTCTCATTTGTCATTTCGCTGACATCTATCACTGAACCGTCGTCCTTGACTACCTCAATTTCGCACTTTGTTCCAAATGCCACCAAAACACCCGCAACCATTGCAACAGGAGCCGCAACAGCACCTACTATGCCGACATTCAGCGGCAAGTTGAGTACAACTTCTTCATCTTTTTCTGATTATAATTCTCGATACATTGCCTCGTCTAATAATCTCTTTGATATTCTCTATAAGCTGTACGCTTTTTGAAGAAATCTTTTTCTGATCCACCTCATCAATTTTTTTCCCTCGATTTCGATAATAGCGTCAACTACGCTTCCGTTTGCTCTTTCGAGTGCTTCTTTTTGCTTCCTTGTAGCTAACCCCCTGTTCTGTCCTTTACCAATTCTATTTTTTTCCAATGTAATTTCCATAATTTCCTCACTTTCCTTAATCTATCCAGCAAAAAGCTCTCCGTTTTCAATTTTCCGACATCCAAATGATGTTTGATATACGGTTTCATCACATTTCTAAGCTGCATTTCTATTTCCGGTTTGAGAGTTACCGTTTCGAGTGCTTTTAGCGGATTTTTTTAAAATGAACATCACTACTTTAATAATATCAAAATTTGCAGAATAAATCAATATTTCCGCATCTTTATTTTTTGTAACGCTTCTGCAGCAATTTGCCTTTGACAATCCGAACATAAAAGTCCCCCGTCCTCGATTGAAAAAGCGAAAAGATTTTCTGCCGTACCGCAATTTGCACACTGCGTCAAAAGCGGCGCAACCCCCATGTATTTTAGCGTTTTTAACTGGTATGCTATAGTGAGTGTCGAATAGCTTGCCTTTTCGCGCTGCAAGCATTTCCAGATATTCCAAAAACCAAACTGTAAATTTGCGCTGACGGTGTTCCCTCTGTGAGTATTTTTCTCCGTATATTCAAGCACATATGCCGCCTGCACATATTTATCTATATCTTCGCCTATCTTGTAATAGCTTTTCAAAAAGCTCGCCGCTGACAATATTGTAATTATCAGTGTTCCTATACATTTCAAACCTGCTATATGAAAAAGGACGAACTGCCATAGATGATTTCGTCCGATTCTTTTCCGTAATGTTGCTCGCCGCACTGATTTTGCCGAACTTCCTAGTCAAAACAGTCAGCATATTTTTTTGCCGTTTGCAAGCCCGACTTTCTTTATGACAAGTCCGTCAGCTTTCCGTATACATAGCTATTCCCTGTTACTATATCCGAAATTGACAGTGCAAAAATCGCTATCCCTCCAATTTTTCTTTTGACTTTCACCCAAATTTCCAAAAAAACTTTCGTGCCGAGCAACGCTTCAATTTCCAATCTTGCGCTTTTCCCTATTCCTTTGAGCTTCTTGCCGCCCTTGCCGATAATGATTCCCTATGGGATTTCTTTTCGCAGTTTATAACAACTCCGATTTTTGTGAGTCCTTCTTCTTCCACAAATGTTTCGATTTCAACAGCGATTCCATGCGGAATTTCTTTTTCGAGGTAATGCAGCGCTTTTTCTCTAACAATCTCGCAAACCAAAAACCTTTCGGGATTGTCCGTAATCATATCCTCAGGGAAATACATCGGACCTTCCTCGAGATTATCTTCGATTGCTTTCATTACATCGGGTACATTTTGCCGTCTTTTGCGGATATGCCGTAAATAGCATCAAATATTCCAAGTTCAGTATATTCCTCATAAATCCGCCTGTACTTTTTCCGGGTTCTATTATATCTATCTTGTTTATCAAAAGCAGCTTCGGCGTTTCAACTTCCTTGAGCAACTCCACGATGTACTTGTCGCCGCCCGCCTCGGACAGTGGTTCATCTGTGAGCATTAAAATAGTATCTACTTCGCCGAATGTATTTATCGCCATTCCCGTCATATAGCTTCCCAGCTTGGTGCGTGGCTTATGTATACCCGGCGTATCGATAAACACGATTTGACATCCGTCATCATCTCCCTCAGCCTGTTTTGTGTATATACCTCTAATCGCATTTCTGGTAGTCTGCGGTTTGTTCGCAACTATCGCTATCTTTTCTCCAAGTATTTGATTGAGCAGTGTTGATTTTCCAACATTCGGTCTGCCTATTATACCTACAAATCCTGTTTTCAAATTCTCTCCTTATTTGCGAATCTTAATCCGCATCTATCCTAAAGCCGCTCGGAAGCAGCTCGCAAAGCTCGTAAATTTCGAGTTCATCTTCGTTGTTGCCTGTGATGATTTTCAAGTGTGGCGCAAACTCGTACAAAAACTGTCTGCAAATTCCGCAAGGCATCACCTTTTTGTTCGTTTGCAACTATCGCTATTTTGGCAAACTCCCTATCTCCCTGCCGTTACAGCCGAAATTACCGCTGCACGCTCTGCGCATATAGTTGCTCCGTACGAGGAATTTTCCACATTTACACCAAGATATACATCGCCTCTCTGCGTGAGCAAAGCAGCTCCTACGCAAAAGTTTGAAAAAGGTGCATATGCATTTTTCCGCAGCTTTTTGCCGCCAAGTAAAGCTCCCTATCCGTCATCAGCGTTCAACCTCTATTTCACGCATTACCGCTTCTTCTTTTTTTCTCGCATCTTTTTCTTTTCCTCGTCGTCCATATGGTCGTAGCCAAGTAAATGCAATACGCTATGCACAAACAAGTAGAGTATTTCCCTTTCCGGAGAATGTCCGAAATCGTCTGCTTGCAACAACGCCTGTTCTGAGCATATTACAACATCGCTAAGACATATAGTGCCGTAGCTCGGGAAATATTCTTTCTTTTCGTATTGCGGAAACGAAAGTACGCCGGTAACTGCATCCACCCTCGATATTCCCTGTTCAACTCGTGTATTTCGTTTGCATCTACAAAGCTGACGCTTATCTCGATTCTCAGCGGCTCTATACCCTCATTTTTTCAAGCAAACTTCCGCCGCCTCTTTCATCTTTTGCAACCACCTGTTCGCCCGGCAATCTGTCCTCGCTAAAAAAACTATATTCATAGGCACCTCTTTTACGATTTTTCGCCGCTCGGCTCTACTTATCCAAACTCACACCATCTCCCTTGTTGTCGTTTTCCGTCTGCTCCTCTTGCGGATTTATCTGTTCTTGCTGTGCTTCCTCCTGCACATCTTCTTGCGTTTCAGTCTTTACCTGCAGCGTTTCCTCTTGCACTTGCTCCGGTGTTTCCGCTTTTTACTTGTTGCGTTTCCTCTTGCACTTGCTCCGTGTTTTCCGACTTTGCTTGCGGTGCTTGAGCTTTTAGATCATCTGCTATTTTTGCAATAGGATCGTTATTTAGCGGCGGTACTTCGATTACCTGCTTCACGAGATTTCCCCCTGCAAGCTCATAAAAGACCATTTCGCCCATAATCACATACGCCGCCACAGGTGCCATAAACAATACGGCGCAAATCTGAACAACTACCATAGCAAATGACGGTTCAAAAAGCGCACTTGAGCCGATAGCAAACGACAGTGCTATAGTAGGAAGCGCAGATAAAATTATCCAGCCAAAATAACTTAGTGTCAAAACGAACAACTTTCCTTTGTTTCCGTACATCATTTTCTTACTTTCGCTGATGCACTTAAATATGCCGTAGTCCGGATGATCGTAAAGTATATTGTACGCCTGTGAATAGCTGTACGCCGCAACTATTCCCGGTATTACAAAAAGCATAGACCAAAGCATGATAAAAAAGCTCATTACAAGCGTGAGCAGCGTCAGCTTAATAATCCGTTCAAATCCGTCAAACAGGTTTGCAATACTCGCCTCCTGCTTTCTAAAAAGCGAAAGTGCAAATGCTATATAACCATATGTAAATGCGCCCGATGTGAAAAATGTGTAAAGCAAATTTGCAAACGACACCTTAACTGCGCCATACTCGTTTTCCGCAAGAGTAACAGGAAACATATATTCCAGTATGCTCGCTACCCCTTGAAACAGCAAGAAATAGACTATTGTAACCAATATTGCCTTTTGCCAATTTCCTTTCAGTGCGCTTCTTGCGATTGCTCTTATTTCCGCACTGCTTTCATTTACTAATACATAATTGTTCATAACTCCCCCTTTTCATAATACAACCACGTTGTCCCAAGTACCATTTTTAGACTGCGACATGCTTTTCTCCAATTTCCATACCGCACCTCTACAATCCTACATATGATAAAAAGATTTTTGATTTAATGTTTCGCATTTAATTTTTACAATTTCCCCTTTTTAAAATGTCAACTCTTAATGCAATTAGTACATGTTTTGCAAGTCAAATTTGCACAGCGACAAATAAAAAAATCCAAAAAAACATTGAAATTCTTTGAGATTTAGCATATAATTAAACTGGAATTTTAAACTTTACTATACATATATGTTTAGCACTGCTCAAAAACAGGAGGAGAAAATTTGCTTTAATTACGAAATAGAATATAGAATAATATTTGCAGATACGGATGCAATGGGCGTAGTTTATCACGCCAACTACTTAAAAGTGGTTCGAGGCGGTCAGGAACGAATTTTTACGCTCAATTTCTTACCCTTACATCATTCTTGACGATATGGGCATATGGTTTCCCGTAATAGAGGCACACCTGAATTATAAAGCCCCTGCAAAGTATGACGATGTCATCATAATACGCACAAAAAAATAGCGGAATTAAAAAGCTGCCAGCATCAAAATGGAATATGAAATTTTAAACAAAGAAAGCGGTCAACTGCTCGTTACGGGTTATACCCGCAGCGGTATCACGGATCACGATTTAAAACCTCTAAACATACGCAAAAAATTCCAAAAATTTTTTATATTGCACTTGAGAATGCTGCAAATTGATGCGGCACGAAGATTTTTAAACTTGGAAGTACAAATTATATGATTAGCAAAGGCGATATTATTGAAATTGAAATAACGGATGTTAGCGACAAAGCACAAGGAATCGGTAAATTTGAAGGACTTGTAGTATTCGTGGAAAACGCTCTGCTGGGGCAGACCGTTTCCGCAAGGCTTCAAACAATCAAGTCGAATTTTGCGCTTGCAAAAATCGGTCGAAGTTTTAGTGCCTTCAAAACATCAAATTCCGCCAATATGCCCACACGCAGACTGCGGAGGTTGCGCATATGAGAGCTTTCCTACGATGCGCAGCTAAACCTAAAACAGTCCCAAGTAATGGAGAAGCTCGCAAGACTTGCCGGTCTTACTTTTGATGAGCCGTTTGAAATACTTGGTATGCAAGAGCCGTTTCATTACAGAAATAAAGCGCAACTGCAAATCGGAACATCCGAAGCGAACCCGAAGTCCGCTAATGTCCCTCGTTCATTCAAATTTGACAATTTTGCAACCGCAAATCGGATTTTTACAAACTGCAAAGCCACGATATCATTGATTGTAGCGAATGCGCTTTGCAAAAAGCAAGTTGTAATGAAAAATTGCAGATGCAGTAAAAAGATTTATAAAAATTCGAGCAAATAAGCATTTTTAACGAATTTACAGGCAAAGGACTTTTTCGAAATTTGATTGTCAAAATCGCAGAATCCACAGGCGAAATAATGGTGATACTTGTTATAAACGGCAAAACTGTCCTGAATGTCGAAAAGTTGGTAGATTTACTTGATACGGCTGTGAACGATTACTGCGCAGAATCGAAAAAAACGAAACCGCATACAGTCTTGAAAGCGTAATTTTAAGTATACACGAGGGAAAAAGCTCACTAAATATGGGCAAAGTAAATCGAGTGATTGCGGGCAAACCTGTAATTTCCGAGTATCTTGGTAATCTGCGCTTCGAAATTTCGGCATCCGCATTTTTATCAAATAAATTCAACTCAAATGCTTGCACTATACGAAAAAGTTTTTGGAATTTGCCGATTTTTAAACCGACCGACAATGTACTCGACTTGTACTGCGGTGTCGGCACGATTGGACTTTTTGCAGCAAAGCCGTTCCAAATGGGCGCATTATCGGAGTTGAAGCTGTAAAATCAGCGGTGATAGATGCTAACAGAAATGCCGTAATCAACGGTATTACAAATGCAACTTTTGTTTTCGGCAAAGCGGAAGATGTGCTCGTGCGCATCCTAAACGGAAGCATTGATGATTACGGCTTTGAAATACCGCCGTTTTCTCCTGATGTTTTGATTTTGGATCCCCCACGAAGCGGTTGCAAAGAGGAATTGCTATCCGCTCTAAATCAAACCGATGCACGAAAACTGATTTATGTTTCATGCGAAGTTGCCACTCTTGCTCGCGATTTGAAAAATGCTCGCAGCTAGCGGCTTTACCGTACAAAAAGGATGCATCGTCGATATGTTCCCCCACACTGCAAAAAGTAGAGGTTGTCGTGCTGATGTCAAAAGTTGCACCCATTGCATAAATAAGGCAGATGTTACAAAAGTAAGACTGTCAAATGGGGATTTGAGGAAAATTCATAAATATTTAAATGGGGATTTGGGGCATATTGTGCTTTACATAAATGGGGATTTGGAGTAAAAATCATTATAGTGAGATGATGTATATGGAGACAACAGTTTTTAAAAAGGAAAATATATAATGAAATTCTTGAATGGAAAAAAACAATCGTAGCGATAAGTATGCACTTTTGATAAAAGGAGCTAGGCGTGTCGGAAAATCAACGATTGTAAAGGAGTTTGCAAGTAAAGAATTCAAATCATATATATTGCTTGATTTTGCTCGTACCAGTAAAGATATCAATAGCTTATTCGAGGATATGTATAGTCTGGATTTTTCTTTCTCCAACTGCAACAGCTGACTGGTGTTAGACTGTATGAGCAGGAATCAGTAATCATATTTGATGAGGTACAGCTTCTGCCCTAAGGCAAGGCAGGCTATTAAGTATCTTGTTGCGGACGGAAGATATAAATATATAGAGACGGGCTCACTTTTGTCTATAAGGAAAAATACGAAGGATATTCTCATACCAAGCGAGGAACATAAAATAGATATGTACCCCATGGATTTTGAAGAATTTCTATGGGCAATCGGAGATGAAGTAACTGCAGATACAATTTCAATTCTGTTGGAAAGTAAAAGGTCGGCCGGTAATGCGATGCATAGAAGTCTGATGCGTATTTTTAGGGCTGTATATGCTTGTTGGTGGTATGCCACAGGCAGTTGAAAGCGTATGTGGCAGATAATAATCTGCAGGCAGTTGATGAAGCTAAAAGAGAAATTGTAGATTTATACGAGGAAGATTTCACAAAAAATAGATGGGACAGGCCTTGCGGGAGATGTCTATGATGCGATTCCAGCTAGCCTTAGCGGTAATGCATCAAGATATGTTTTGGCAAATGCTAGAGCTGGCATCAAATCAGAACAAATGAAGGAGCTTATCCCTGATATGTTGAGTTCATATACAGTGCTTATTGCATATCATGCTAATAATCCAAGTGTAGGAATGTCGCTTGAGAAGGATTCGAGGCGCTATAAACTTTTTACATCTGATGTAGGGTTGTTTGTAACTCTTGCTTTCAAAGATAAGAAGTACACTGAAAAATATAATCTATAATAAACTGCTTTCTGATAAACTAGAGGCAAATCTGGGGTATGTATACGAGAATGCAGTCGCTCAGATGCTAACTGCTAAAGGAAATAAACTTTTTTTATTATACAATGGGGAGTGAAACTTCAAATCATTTGCATGAAATCGACTTTCTAATATCAACAGGCGATAAAATATGTCCGTGGAAGTTAAATCAGGAAACTATAGAAATCATAAATCGCTGGACAATTTTTTTGTAGAAAATTCAGTAGCCGCATAAGAGATAAATACGTCGTTCATACGAAGGATTATAAGTGGGAAAAATGGCATTAATTATATCCCTGTATATGGTTCCGTTTTTTTATAGAAGCGGGAGGCGTACAGAGAAAAGAAAATCCCTTAGCCACATGTACAGGCCCCAGTTTGCCGAACTGATACCTTTTTAACAAATTTTATGGCTGAAACATTTTTTTAGAAACGGAAATTGGAATATGAATTATTTGTATAATGATAAAAATGAATATACTTCAATTAAAAATTGGAGATTGGCTACTTGGCGACGGGCATTTCCAAATAATCGCAGGTCCTTGCTCTATTGAGTCCGAGGAACAGATTTTAACCCTCGCAAAAGAGTTGAAAGCGCTCGGTTGCAACATTTTTGCGTGGCGGAGCATTTAAACCGCGCACATCTCCATACGATTTTCAAGGACTCGGCGCTCGCGGACTTGAGTATCTTGTAAACGCAAAAAGGCAAACCGGACTTGCCATAGTCAGTGAGATTGTCGATGCTTCCATGCTTGATTTGTTTGAAGATGTCGATATAATCCAAGTTGGCGCGCGAAATATGCAAAACTACGAACTTCTGAAAAAAACTCGGGCAAACCCAAAAACCTATTATACTGAAACGAGGATTTGTAAATACTATCAACGAGTTTTTGCTGAGTGCCGAATACTTGCTAAACGCGGGAAATCCTAATATAATATTGTGTGAAAGAGGAATCCGAACATTTGAAACGCAAATGCGCAACACCCTCGATTTATCTTGCGTTGCACTACTTAAATCCAAAAACACAACTGCCTGTAATCGTAGATCCGAGCCATGCTACAGGTCTAGCCTCTCTAGTAACTCCGATGTCGTTTGCGGCGGCAGCGGCAGGTGCGGACGGACTTATGGTTGAAGTTCACGAAGATCCGAACGCTGCGCTTACAGACAAGGAACAAGCCCTAAGCATTGAGCAATTCAGCGAATTGAACAGCGGAGTGAAAAATATATTACCGCTTGCTTTTAGGCATACTAGAAATTAAGAGGGATTCACATGGAAATAATCAGTGCATCACTGTCAAAAAATTACGACATCGCAGTCGGCTCAACTTTGAACGATTTTTGTTTCAATTTACAAATGTGTTTGAACCTTGTAAAGTTCTGATTGTAAGCGATTCAACCGTAAGTTCGCTTCACTTGGATACCTTGAAGAATACTTTGGCAAGCTCGCAATTTACCATATATACATATGTCTTAGCGGACGGCGAACTCAGCAAAACTCTCGAAAATACGAGTAATTTGCTCTCGTATATGGCAGAAATGAAATTCTCGCATACCGACATTGTTGTCGCATTGGGCGGAGGAATGGTCGAGCGACCTTAGCGGCTTCGCCGGGCAGCATATATATGAGGGGAATTTGCGTCGTGCAAATTCCCACGACTTTACTCGCCGCTGTCGATTCTTCTGTCGGCGGCAAAACCGCAGTAAACTTGCCGTCAGGCAAAAATTTAGCAGGTACATTTCATCAACCGTCGCTTGTTGCGTGCATTCCGCAATTTTTTTAAAAACGCAGGGGCGCACTAATCTTATAAATGCAAGTGGAGAAATCGTCAAGTATTCGATTTTGTCGGGTGCACCGAACTTAGATACCCTTGCTCGCTTTCGTGATATTATAAATAAATCGCAAATAGACGATTGTGATATGCAAGCACTCACCTCTATAATAAGTACCTGCATAAAAATAAAGCTCGCATTCGTATGCGAAGATGAATCCGATAAAGCAGGAAAACGCCGCTTACTAAACCTTGGGCATACAATCGCTCATGCCGCCGAAAAAGCTGTCTAATTACAGTTTGCCACATGGTCAGGCAGTCGGTATCGGGCTTTCATATGTAACACGCATCGCACAAAACATAGGAGTTTGCGATAAAAACGATGCAAAACTTATCCTTGATATTTTGGATACATTTGAATTTCCAAAAATTCTGCGAAAAGCGCAGAAGCTCTTGCCGACATAATTCTTTTTAGATAAAAAGACTTCAGGAGATACCGTAAATTTTTGTATTGCTGAAAAAAATTCGGTCTTGCCTGCGTTCATCCTGTAAAGTCTGAAAAAAACTGGTGGATTTCTTATGCCAATCAAAAATAATTCCGCAAAGTTTGAGCGGAAAAAAATAACGCTTCCGCCGTCAAAATCACATATGCACAGGATTCTAATTGCAGACTTTTTGTCGGGCTTTAATATTGATTCTACGCAAAACTACGAATTTTTGCGACGATACCCTTGCCACTTACCGCTGTTTGAGTGTTATAAGCAAGCACGATAAAAAGCAAGACTAAAAATGCAATCCTCGATTGTAACGAAAGCGCTTCGACATTCAGATTTCTCCTACCTCTTGCTACATCGCTTTTGGGCGATGTAACTTTCGTACTGAGAAACAGCCTTGCAAATCGGCCTGTTACGCAGTATTTAAAACAGCTTGAAAAATTTTAATATTAAATACGAAGTATCTAAATCAGAAGATACCTTAATCGTTAAGACGCGCGGATTTTTAAGTTCCGGCACTTACGAGCTTTCTGCCGATAACAGCTCTCAGCTTTTAACAGGGCTTGCTGTTTACGCTGCCGCTACTCGAGGCAGGGCAGCGAGCTTCGCTTGAAGGAACCGCCTGTTTCTTCGCCGTATGTAATGCTCACTTTGGAAATTCTCAAAAACTACGGCATACATATCGAAGCGAGCGACGATTTAACGAATTTTCGGATACGGGCGCAGCAAGTTTTTCAGCGCCCGCATCAGAAAAATAGAGGCTGATTTTTTTCGTCCGCAGCCTACTTTCTGGCGGCAGACAGGTTGCAAAGCGCCGGAAAGTCAGTGGATTTTCGAAAAAAATCAGCTTCCGCAATTTGCCAAGCAATTCCAAACAGGCTGATAGCAATATTTTTGGGAATTGCTTGACATAATCCCTCAAGTGTTCACTTCGCAAGTTAATCAAGGGAGGAGGCATTGCGAAACAGGCTCTGCCTTGCGCAATGCCCCGACCTTTTGCCCGTACTTGCAGTTTATGCGGCGAATTATAAACTAAATGTGCAGACAGGCACATTACAAAAATCCGCCCGCTATAATTTTTTTACAGATATTGCTAGACTTAAAAAGCAAGGAAAGCGACCGCATTGCTACGACTGCCGCCCTGATAAACTCGACAGGCGGCTTTGCGAGTCGCAGCATCGAACAGCTTGACTGTTTTCGCCAATATAGCCAAGAACACTCGCTCACAAACCGAGCATACAAATAATAGCGATTTCTACACGGTAGACAGTATGGGCGATCATCGAATAGCCATGGCTGCGGCCGTCGCTTCCGTTTGCTCAAATCGCCCAATCATACTTCACAATCACGATTGCGTATCAAAAATCATTTCCAAACTTTTGGGATGTATTCTGAATATCTGGGAGGTAAATTACATGAAATTTAATACTATAAGTTCCTCATTCGGCAAAAAAATCTGCTTGTCAGAATTTGGGGCGGCTCGCACGAGCCATATGTCGAAAGCCGACATCCTCGGGTTCCCTCGAGGGACAAACGCTCGATTTTGCGAAGCTCGAGCGTTTTTATGGCTCGCCGCTCGCCCAGCGCAAACAAACTTGGAAGTTCTCCACGCACAGAATCCGACAGCGTTATCATTACAAGCGGTCTGCGCGATTTTACTACCTCCGTGAAAAAGCTGAGTCTGAAAATCAGAAATCAGGGATATGAGACAAATCGGCATACGATTTGACTTTTTGACATCCCAAGACCGGGACACGCAGATTATCCCGCAAAAGTTAAATACGGCGACAGCCTCGATTTATCAGGTGGCGGTCCGTTTTCCGCGCGTATGACAGCTCCGCTATGCGCTGCCGGCGGCATCACCATGCAATACCTTGAAACCCAAAAATATATTCATCGCAGGCAGAATATACAGTATCGCAGGGAATTCAGGACGAAGATATAGATTACACAAATCCGGATTTATCTGCTTTTTTTTAAAGCTGAATAGAGAGGCAATACCTTGTTTTTCACGCTCACAAGCAGCAAAAATGCAACGTACTATCGAAAAAGGCTGTTGCCGAAAAACGATTCTGTCGGTTCGGTTGTCGAGGCATTTGTGTGGGGGACTTCCCGTAGGACTAGGGTTCTCCCTATGTATCAGGGTATAGAAAGCGTACTTGCTCCAATACTCTTTTTGCAATACCTGCGGTCAAAGCCGTTTCGTTCGGCTCCGGTACCGCTGCAAGCTCCATGCTCGAAGTCAACATAACGATTCGTTCCGATTTGAAAACGGCAAAATCGTAACCCCAACTAACAATCATGGCGGTATTTTGGGCGGTCTTGCAACAGGTATGCCGCTTTTATTGCAAGGTTTATTTTAAACCGACCGCTTCTATTATGCGTACTCAAAAATTCAGTCAATCTTAAGACGGGCGAAAATTGCGAACTTAATTTATGTGGCAGACACGATTCCTGCCTGGGTATTCGTGCCGTTCCGATAGTTGAAGCGGCCCTTGCTCTTGGTATTTGCGACATATTGCTGTCCGAACAGAATAACCCTCTACAGAGCAGTTGTTGCAAAGATTTAGATAAAATGCGAAAATCCATAGATTTCATAGACTCAAAACTAGCTGAGTTTTTACTATATCGCTACGATCTTGTTTCGCAAATCGGTAAATTAAAAAAAGAAAATTCCCTGCCTATCGAGGGTGCCGAGCGTGAAGAATTCATAAAAAACTCGCTAAAAAAGATTGTCAATTCGGCTTGGGACATAGATGCAGATATAAAACCGAAGGCACTTGCCTATATATCCGATATATTTGAGTCGATAATTACAAAAAGCAAGGAAGTACAAAAATGACGATTAGCCATTCTGCTTTCGGTCTGCTCGGTGAGCATCTCTCACACAGCTACTCAAAAATCATCCACGAACATTTCGGCTACGAATACAATTTGTTTGAAATTCCTTTGCGTGAGCTTGCCAATTTCATGCTAAAGCGTGAGTTTTCCGGCCTAAATGTTACTATTCCGTATAAACAAAAAGGTGCTTCCCTTCTGCGATGTCGTCGATGATATAGCCTGCAAAAATCGGTGCAGCCAATACTCTTTTATTTTGACAGCGCCGGACGCTTGCATGCTACCAATACCGACTATTTCGGTTTCATTGACGCTCTCACCTTTTGCGATGTGGATTTGTCAAATAAAAACCGTTACCGTTTTCGGCTTTGGCGGTGCTGCACGAGCAATAATTTTCGCAGCAGCTCTACATGCAAAGAAACTTTACATTGTCAGCAGGTCAACCGCGCAACCTCCGGATATTCAAGCTGACATCGAATGTATAGATTTCCAAAGTATGAGTACGGCATATGAAAGCGATATGATTATCAACGCAACTCCGCTCGGGATGTTTCCGAATACGAAGGCTTCCCCTTGCGATTTAAGCCTTTTTCCAAATTGTAAGTTCGTTTTTGATTCGGTTTACAATCCTATTAAAACCGCACTGTTGGAACAAGCATGCATGCTGAATATAAAAAAATTCTTCGGGACTTTATATGCTGGCAGCGCAAGCTGCAAAGTCGGCAGAATTTTTTTACAGGCAAACATTTTTGATTCAAGCGAAACTGTTCAAAACATTTACAATATATTAAAAAAACAGGCTATAAGCCTCGTTTTATTTTACTATATTACTGTATTTATGCACCAATGCGAGCATCTTTTTGATCCTCCGCTGTCGCTTGTCCAAGCGCATTTTCTATGCTTCTTGCACCGTATGCTATTGCAGAGCCTGTAAATTCTCCCGCTATTCTGCTTATCAACCCCTCTTTGCCCATTGATATAGCTATTAGAGGTATATCCATTTGTTCTCCTGCCTCAATACTTGCTTCGAGCAATCTTACCACATCCATTTTTGATTTCGGCATTACCGCTATCTTTTGCAATATCCGCACCTGTTTCTTGCATCTTTAGGAGTCTGCGCACCAATTCGTCTTTTTCCGGTGTTTTTCTGCGTGTCGTGGTTTGATAATATTACAGGCACTTCCCTATTTTTTTCGCTATTTCAACAAGCTCCTGCGTAATAGCTTTATTGAAATACATCTCTATATCGACAATATCTATGAGTCCCGAGTTCAGCGCTCCCCTATTTAAATTCAAATAATAGTCTTCGCTTATGCTTCTTGCACCACCCTCATTTCCGGTCCTAAGTGTAAATATAATCGGTGCGTTTATTATGCCTTTGATAGTTGACAAACACTTAATCAGCTTGTCGTTGGAAAGAGATACCGACATGGAATCCACCCTCCACTCAAGCAAATCCACCCCTATGTTTTGCTATGTTTTGCGTTTTCTCGTACAGCTCGCTTTCGTTTTTCCGCATGCACGGATACGCATAATTTAGGCATTCCGCTGCCTATCTCAACGCCCGAAACTTTAACAACTTTGCCTTGCTTTGACATAGTGCCTACCTCCCTATATTTCTGCTAACAAGCCAACTATCTTTTCTGCCAATTCGTATTGAGTGTAATTTTCGGTGTCGAGCGCCACATCTGCTACTGCACCGTACATCTTTTCTCTTATTTTTAGAAGCTCCGCAATCTGCTCTACTATATTTTTTTACCTTTTTAGAAGCGGTCTTGTAACATCTTCATTAAGTCTTTTCGCTATCACACTCGGGGTTGCTTTTGAGCCAAATCACTTTCTTATTTTCTGTTTTCTCCATAAGTTCCCGATTTTCTGCGTTTATTACACTACCTCCACCTGTTGCTATTACAGCATTTTTCTCGTATGTTTTTCTTTGAGTATCCTTTTTTTCTATGTTTCTAAATTCCGCTTCACCAAACTGCTCAAATATTTGCGATATACTAAGCTCGGTATTTTTGCTATAACGACATCTAAATCTACAAATTCGTAGTCGAGCATTTTTGCAAGCGCAAGTCCTACTGTGGATTTTCCCGCACCCATCATTCCTATTAAAAAAATTACCATTAAATCTCTAATACCCTTGACCTTCTCTATCTTATGTACTAAAATTATTTATAATATGTAATAAAGGAGAGTTTTCAAAAATGCGAAAAAATTGTTACAACTGACGCAGCTCCTGCTGCTATCGGCCCTTATTCTCAAGCAAATGTATGCGGAAACCTGATATTCACATCCGGTCAAATTCCAATCAATCCGAAACAGGAAAAAAATTCCTGCCGCTGTAAAGGAACAGACTGCACAGGCACTCAAAAATGTTAAAGCCATAGTTGAAGCAGGCGGAAGTTCTATGGAAAAGGTTTTGAAAACTACGGTTTTCTTGAAGGACATGAACGACTTTGCACAGGTAAATGACACTTATGCTTCATTCTTCACAGAGGGTTCGTACCCTTCGCGTTCCGCAGTTGAAGTTGCCCGCTTACCGAAGGATGTTTTAGTTGAAATAGAAGCTATCGCATATATTTAATCTCTTTATTTGAGCTGGCTTCTATATTTGTCAACAACCCAAATTTCATCGCCTGTTACGGAATTTAAGAGAGTTACGCGTTTTAGCAAAACTTCCATATATACTGTGGCAGGCTGATTTTTCTTCTGCCTATCACTTGGTACATCTTTTCGCCGGGGTTTGCACGCATCTCCGCAGTATCTATCACGGTCAAGTCATTCATTTCTTTTGCTAAAAACGAATGGAATACCTTTTCTACGTCAAATTCCGTTTTTGTGCTGTCCTACATAGATTTCGCGTGCGTGTCTTTCTGAAAATTTTTCTCTATTGTCTACGATTTCCCACATTACATCATCGTCAACCTTGCCCGCAGGCATTTTGAACGGTCTTTCGTTTAATCCGTCAGTTATCCAAATCTCTCTTACTGCGCCTCCCGATACGAAAAATGCGATATACCTATAAGATTTATCATCCGGTATATATGCGTAACAAGCACCGCCGCCCTTGAAGTCGGCATCGTATGCAAGTCTGTCCGGATACGCCTGTTTAAGTTCTTCTACCGTATTTCCTATGTGTATTCCGCGATTGGTAACCGCCTGTTCGCTGTCAATTTTGATTCTGTAGATCATTTCCAGCTTGGTTTCGAACTGCACCCATGCGCTGATTCGTATACCTTTCCCTCCCAAGTATCGGAGAACTGCGCCATATTGTTTAATATATCGTTATTTCTCTCTCGAGTTCTCACCGCGCCTTCAAACGGTGCATTTCCTCGTAAGTTTTCCCCAAAGTCTTATTCTTTCTCCGTCGATTAGCATAGAATACTCGTCAAGCGGTTGAGGGTTCTTGATATCCGCATATCTAAACTTTATATATCCCGCAAAATCCGTATGCCTTTGCAATTTCCGTTTCGCCGACAAATGTAAGCTCACAAGTTCTATCCCCTATCCTGTAAAAAAAGCATAATCGGTTTGTCCTCAAAATTTTGCTCGCTCCAAAAGCTGCTCGGTTGTCATCACAAGCCCGTTTTTTTATCCGTTACCGCCTTGCTCGGTATCAATGTATAATTGAAACGATAAAATTCAAAAATTGCCGCCTTCAAATGGAACTTCCGCAATCTGCCTTTAATTTTTCTACCGTAACTTCTTTTTGCACTGATTTTTATATTTGCCAAAAATGTAGTTGCAATATTGCTCAAATCTTTCTTCTATATTTTTCAGGGCATTTCTTTTCGGTACAGTTCTTTTGATTGTTATCCCCATAAGCGCTGCGCCCAAACATAGTATGCTGAATATCAATATCAGTAATTTCATTTAATCGCCTCCCACTCCGATTTGAGCATCGAATAACATCTCGATTCTCGCAGGCTGCCGTCATATATCAGATAGCAAGCTCGTTCGGTTCCCTCGTAATGAAAACCGCATTTTTCTATTACCCTTTGCGACCGCGCATTTACCTCGCTTGTGCATATCGAAATTACTTCAAGTCCCATTTCTTCAAAGCCGAAATCGCGAACCGCTTTTGCCGCTTCTGTCATTATTCCCTTGCCCCAATATTCTTCGGCTAGAGAATATCCTATTTCTTTTGGATTTGATTTCCGGTCTGCGCTTATCAGGCTCAAGCGCGATACTGCCTATCAATTTACCTGTTTCTTTAAATATTATCGCATAAGCCTCAGCCGGCAAAAATACATCCTGTATTACCTTTCTGCTTTCTCTACACTTTCGTGCGGTTTCCAACCGGCAGTCGGCCCTACATTCGGGTTCTTGGCATATTCGTACAAGCCTTGCGCATCGTTTAAAGTATATGCACGAAGTTGCAACCTTGGTGTTATTATATCTCGCATATTTCCTCCTATTCGGTGGTGCTCAAAAATTTCCTTTTTGCTTTTCCACTTGACTGACTTTCATCTTGCTCACCAAACTTTCATCAACATTTTCTTTGCAGTCCGAGTATGGACGAACCTAAAAATATAGTTTTTAAAATCTTTCCGTCTATCGAAATTTTGCTGTATTCCGTAAAATTTTCGCCCTTAATATATCGTTTATCGCCGATAGTAACTATTTCTTTTACTCTTATCGGCTTTACACCCATACGCATTTCCGTAGGTTTGTAAGGGTTTTTGCCCCCAAAAATATAGTGTTTACCGTACAGCATATCGTATTCGAGGAGCCTCATTTTTATTTTTATAGCCCTGTGTCCCGTCATAATATCTGTGAAATTGCGGCATTACGCCGATATCGAGCTTAAGTCTACTCAAAAATATCCGAGGAAACTTCCCACGCCTGCAAGTCTTTATTTTCTATCGGTATATCGTAATTCGCCCATATTACATACTGAGTGTCAAATACCGATCGGTCCTTTGTATTGCTCTTGTGTAATGTCGATTGCAGGCAGATGGTCGCCATACATCACAACTATCGTTTTTCGTCAAATTTTTTTCAGTTCATCTGTAAAGTGCTTTATGAACTTATCCATTTCATAAATCTGATTGACATAATACTCGTATGCCCATCTCGTGTCTTCGCTTATATATTTTGTTACTTTAATTTTCGGGATTTGTCAAAACTTTTTCAACAGGATATTTCCCGTGTCCCCTGCACTGAACATGTGTATATGAAATCCGCTCCTTGTGTCGATTTAAGCGCATCGAACATCTGCCCTACAAGAATATCGTCCTTGCCCAATTCTTAGGGCGTTTTTCGACATCGTTCATATATTCAAGCGATGTAAAAGTGTCGAAGCCCAAGTTCCTAAATACTTTATTCCTGCTATAAAAACGCACCCTATGATTGTGTATAGCGTGCGTGCCGTATCCTAAACTTTTCAAGTTGTACGCAATGCTTTCGCAGGTTTTTTCTTTCAGTATTGACTTCTATGGATATTCCCCGGTCCGAAAAATTTCACGCTCATTCCGGTAAGTGTTTCAAACTCCGTATTTGCCGTGCCCCTCCAACTGCAGGAACGGTTAAATATCCCGATGAATTTTTGCTTCACAAACTCTCTGAAATTCGGAATCGGATCTTTTGAATACTCCATTCCGTTTATCAATGTAGGATCTATGAAAGACTCTAACTGTAAAAAAATATTACATTCGTTTTTCCTTCGGCATCGCCCCTCACCGGCAGGCTTGTTATAATTGTACGCTTTTAGTTTTTGATTTGAGAATACAGCTTCCACTTTATCCTGTGAATACCCTGATAGGCTGTTTTATTCCTGTATTTAGCCATGTATTTATAAAGCAATACGGAACTCCGTAATCCCTGTATGCGTACCACAGATTTCCGAAAAAGGTCGTTACAACATTAGTTCTAATTGCAATCTCCGTAGAGCCGAATGTAGCCAAAACGATTATCAAAAATATGCTGAGCGACTTCTGATGGTTAATAGGCGATTTGACTTTCGGCAAAAATATAAACGATACGATTATACCAGCTACAAGCAAAAATCATCCCAACTGCCAGAAATGCTATCTGCACAGGCGATAAATATGTAGTTAAAAGCGAAAGTCCGTCGCCTGCTACCGCCAAGTCTTTTTGTCGTGAAAGGCGTCATACGGTTTACAAGTATTATTCCGTTTGTAATTCCGAGTATCAGCCAAACGCCTGCTATTATCCCTGCGAAAAATGCTCTCCTTTTCGTCAAACTCGCTACCGATATGGTTGCAAAAATAATCAGCGTATTTAGCTAAAAAATACCAGCGGCGTTTTTTTAAGAGATAGTCTGAAATACAGCTATCACAGTGTGTCTTGAAATACTTTCAATCGCAAAATTTACAAAAATGCAAGTGCAAAAACACCAAAACATATTTGACGAATATTTACAAAGCAAGTTTTTAAATTTTTCCATGCTATTTGTTAATCTCCTTTTTGTCGTATAGACGCAGTTCGCAAAGTTTTTCAAATTCGAACATATCCATTGTTTTCTGCCCGCCTTTTTCGGATCGATGCCCAGTTTCTCAAATATTTCTTGCAATTCTTCCTTTTCCAGACCGCATGCTCCAAGAAGCGAATTGGACATAGTTTTTCTACGCTTGCCGAATCCCGCCTTGATTAGTGCGAAAAATGTAGCTTCGCTCAAAAGTTCAATCGGTTTTTCTTTCGTATATCGAGCCTAGCACCGCAGAATCCACTTTTGGAGCAGGCACAAACGAGCTCGCCGGCACCAATGTTATGAAATTGACTTCGCAAAAATACTGGACCGACAGCGTTATTGCACCATAATCTTTTTGCCCGCCGAAGCTGCAAGTCTGTCCGCAACTTCCTTTTTGCATCATGACTGTAATGCTGTCCGCGTTTATACCCACTTTCGAGCAATTTCATTATAATCGGTGTCGTGATGTAATATGGTAAATTGCCGACAATCCGCACGCTTTTGAGCTTGGAATTTTCAGCCATTTTTGTTTTCTATAACTTTGTTTATGTCTACTTTGAGTATGTCCTCGTTTATTATTTCAACATTATCGTACATGGAAAGCATATCTGAAAGTATAGGTGTTAACCTTTTGTCAAGTTCTACTGCTACAACATTTCCTGCCGCTTCAGCCAGATACGCAGTCAAAGTCCCGATTCCCGGACCGATTTCGATGACCAAAGTTTCCTCGTTTAGCATCGAGGCTTCAATTATATCGTCTATTACCGATTTGTCTGTTAGAAAGTTTTGTCCAAGTCCCTTAGAAAAATTAAATTTATATTTTCTTATATAATCAATTTTTGTCGTGAATATAGTTCCATTAAATTTCCTTCAACTTCTTATCAAATTCTTCTTTTGTTATTCCGTATTCGTTCAGTTTTTCAAAAAGCTCTGCGTATTCGCATATCCCATGCCCAAGGCTTCTCCTAATTTCTCTTTTTGCCTTGCTCCTTCGCCTCCTGAAAGTCCGTTTTCGAGCATATCCGCCTGTGTAAATGTTTCAACAAATTGCTTAGTCGTGTATTGAACCTTCGAAAGCGCCTCGCATATAGCTTTCGGCGCTGCATTTTCTATCCCTATGTCATCAGCCTTGAGCGCATCTTTTTGGCAAGAAATGCTTCCTTCGCAAGCGGGAATTTCTCCTTTATCCTCTTTCTTATCTGCTGACCTGCAAAATCTGGATCCGTGAATATTGCGAGTCCTCGACTTTCATAAGCATTTTGTAATTTTTCCCAAGTTTTTTTCTGTTGATATGAAAGCCGTGTGTCGCTATAGTGCTTGCCTGTACTGCATTTCTGACAGCAGTTTCGTCGTCCCGCCCTCCACGACTATAACTTCCTCAATACTGATTTTCCCAATATTCGCATTGTCCGTTATTTCTTCATTCGCCTTGTTTTTCATCTTTTTGTTTCATTTTGCGGTAATATATACATTACCTCCCGGTTTTACCATTTTTAGCTGCTCTCGCGCCTGCTGTTCAATATATTCAGGTTCGTTTACGTGCTTAAGCTCCTCTTTGAGCGACTCTTCCTTTTTTCAGCTTAGTATTTTCAATGAGAACCTTTTTGTAATCCGCGTTGATTCTATACATATTATATACTTGTAAAGCGGCAAACGCAATCGCCCAAATCAACAATATGAGGATTATCATTTTTGTGATTTTTCCCATTCTGATTGGCGCTGCCTTTTTCTTTCACTCATTCGATATTTTTACTCCCCTATTCACGCTAAGCGGCAATTTGATTGTTACCACAGTTCCCGCGATTCTCCTCGCTTTCAAGCTCGATAGTGCCTGAATGTCCCCTCGATAATTTGCTTTTGATATTGCAAGCCCAAGGCCCGTACTTCCCATCGCACGCGACCGCGCCTTGTCCACTCTAAAAATCGTTCAAACACTCGTTGCTGGTTGGCTTTCGGTATGCCGATACCGTTATCCTTAACCGTTATTACCGCTTCGCTTTCCTTTTTGAATACATCGACATCTATTCTTCCGCCCTCGTTTGTGTACTTGCAAGCATTGCTTATTACATTTGATATAACCTGTTCAATTCTATCTTTATCGGCAAAAACGAAAAAAATCTTGTCGCCTTGTTCAAACAGACAATTAAGCTGCTGTCCCTTTTCGGATGCCATAAATAGCGCATTTCTTGCAGACATAGTTACCAAGTCCGTTAGATTTATTTCTCGCTTATTCAAAATTTCCTGATCGTTATCAAGTCGCGAAAGCTGCAGCAGGTCTTTTACGAGCCTGCTCATTCTATCCGCTTCACTATCGATGATGCCGAGAAATTCTTTACGCATTTCTTCGTCATCCACATAGCCCTCCATAAGAGTTTCAGTATATCCCTTGATTGTCGTAAGCGGTGTTTTAAGCTCATGCGAAACATTTGCTACGAAATCCATTTGCATATTTTCAAGTTTCTGTCTTTGTGTAATATCTTTCAAAAGCACTATGATTCCAATATCATTGGCATTTTTCATCTTTGAACTTCTCGTAACTTATAGAATAGATAACGCTATCTTTTTCAAATTTCTCCGAAACTTCGCCGTCCCGACATTTTTGTAAGTAAATTTTTCAAGCGCAAGCTCCTGCCCGAAAGACTCTATCACCGCATCGTACGACTCACCTGCCAAATCTACGGTAGGAACACGAAGCAATCTGCAAGCCGCTTGATTTGCATGTATTATCTTTCCCTCAAGATTTATGGCAATAAGTCCGTCCGTCATATTTTGAATGATAGTTTCAAGTTTTCGCTTTTCGTTTCCCATTTCGAGCAATGTCGCATTGAGTTTGGTGCTTAGCAAGTTCAACATTTCCGCAAGTCTGCCTATTTCGTCATTTGACCTTACATCCAATTTCGTAGAAAAAAATCGCCGTCCGCCATTTTGCGCCGTTTCAGTCAGCTCGTTTATCGAGCACGGTAATGCTGCTTGCTACGAGCATTCCAAGCAAAACTGTTATAGCAAGACTGATAAGCATAGCCCTCAAAAATATCTGCTTCGACTTGTCGATTGTCGCTTCCGTCAAACTTAAATCTTGGCGAATATATACCGCTCCAATCACTTTTTTATCATGCCCTATCGGCATAGCCACATTCATTACAGGAATATTTACTGCATCGTTTTGCACCATGCTATACGAAACCGCATCTTTGTTGTTAAAAAGCGCAGTATAAATAATGCTCGAATCCAGCGCATCCACAGCATTCGCACTTTTCAGAACGGCGCTATTTGACGCTATTATCTCAAGCCCCTCATCCACTACAAAGAATTCACCCTGTATGGTCTTGCTCCAAGCATCTACATTGTCCTTGATTTCATCCCTACTGCCTGCAAGAGATGAATATGTGCCAAAGCGAGCTAATCATTCCCTCCTTGACGCTTTTGATGATATTTTGCTTGGTTGAATTCATATAATAGCTTTCAAGCTGGCTCATTATCAATACGCCTATCACCGTCGTGGCAATAAAAACCAAAAGGCAATATATAAGTACCAACTTCAGCTGCATGCTATCCTTAAATAGCCTAAATTTCATACTATTCTTCGCTCCTGAAGTAATATCCTATTCCCCTTTTTGTCAATATGCACTTTGGCGAGCTTGCGTCATCCTCGATTTTTCACGCAATCTACGCACGGTAACATCTACCGTTCTCACATCGCCGTAATACTCGTAGCCCCAAACTTCTTCGAGTAATTGTTCTCGCGAAAACACCTTGCCTTCATGCTCTGCCAAATACTTGGTCAGTTCAAATTCTCGCAGCGTAAGTTCAAGCGGTTCTCCGTCTTTTTCAAGTTGGTAACGATTCATATCAATAGTAATTCTACCAAATTTTTTGAACATTTTCGTCGCCCTGATTCCACTTCTTTAACAATATCACTTCCGCGCCTTAAATTGGCTTTAATTCTAGCCATAAGCTCTCTGATACCGAAAGGTTTTGTGATGTAATCGTCTGCGCCAAGCTCAAGTCCAAGCACCTTATCTACTTCTTCTTCTTTTGCGGTAACCATGATTATAGGCACAAGACTTGTTTCCCTAACCGCCTTGCACACCTCGAATCCGTCCATGCGGAAGCATTATATCTAAAAGTACCAAATCAACATCGGGCTCAAGCGCCTTTTGCAGACCGTCCTTTCTGTCGTATGCGGTTTCCACCGAAAACCCTTCTTTTATCAAGTTAAATTTAATAATATCAGATATCGCTTTTTCGTCTTCAATAACCAATATTTTTCCTGTTGCATCGTTTTCCTCCTAAATAACTTAGCGTTAAAAGATTCTTCCATTATATCACATCCTTCGATCTATAAAAGATGTAGGATGTGATGAAATGTCTTGCTAAACTTAGGCACATTATATCACACATAATGCGTCTTGACAAATGCGGCGAAATATTGTAGAATTTCATTCGAATTTATTTTCAAGGAGCCGGCATGCTCTGCGAAAGAATTGAGGAGGATTAAATGATTAAAAAGACGCGAAATAGCACTAGCTATAATACTTCACGATTGTTACTTGCGGAATCTACGGAATGTACTGGTTCGTAATAATGGTTGACGATGTCAACAAACTATCTAAAAATGAAAGTCAGTTTTCAGGAGTTATCGTATTGCTGTTAAGCATCGTTACTTGCGGTATATTTGCTTTTGTATTACTTCTACAAAATGGGCGATACTATCGACAGATATATGATTGAAAAACAAAGGTGCCGCTCCGAAGCCAAAGGAATCCTTTACCTGCTTCTTTGCCTAATAGGCTTTTCCATCGTAAGTATGGCTCTAATCCAGAATGACCTTAACACAATCGCTGATGATTTTAACAACAATGGCGGAACTTATGCAGGGTACAATCGATGTAATTGCTACCACAACTACTTACACAAGCTATACAGATACACCTACCGCAAGCTCATCCGATGCTGAAGCTCCCGCTTCAAACGATTCAGCTTCCGGCGTTTCACTGGACAAATAGTTATGGGAAAATCCGATATTAAATATCGAATATTTAAATTGGTAAAAATACTGCTTCTGCTTTTTGCTTTAGCAGTTTTTTTACTTTTTCTGAATTCGTTCGGGATTCGAATTCCGTGCGTATTTCGCTTGCTTACAGGACTTAAATGCCCCGGCTGCGGAACAACGCGTATGTGCCTCTCACTTTTACACGGGAATGTTCGTGCGGCGGTGTATTACAACAAAATAGTTCCATTTTTACTTCCGCCCTCACGATTATATTTGTTCGACAATGCTACAACTATGTTTTCAATGGAAAATTCGTATTTTCTAAATTGGAGCATTGGTTTTTCATCATTTCTATCGTAATATTGCTAATCTACATGGTGCTGCGCAACATATTCTAGCTTAACTGACCGCCGTTATAAGAGGCGGTTTTTGTATTCATTTTGCATAAAGTTTTCCTCAATATACCACTGTTACACATTCGTCATGAAGTTAAAAAATTATTACATTTTGTGGTATCTATTGTGTTTCTATAAGTTAAATGCTAAAATTTACTCAACTTGAGGATATTATACGCTTACCCCAAGAAAATAAGCAGAGTTTAATGAAAATTTTAAAGAAAAAAAGAGGATTTTACTATGTTAAAGAAAACAGATATCAAGACATTCAAGCCGGGCAAATTGCTCCTAGCTTGACGCTTGCCCTAGTTTTAATAACACCTTCCTTGCAGTGCCTACAGTAGCTCGCGCTGCAACTTTCAAGGATATTAACAAACACTGGGCTCAAGCATACATAGAAAAAGCCGTAGCAAAAGGTCTTGTAAAAGGCTTTTCCGACGGCACATTCAAACCCGACAAACCCGTTACAAGAGCGGAATTCACCGCTATGGCGAACAGAATGCTCGGAAACACCGGCTATGAAACTCTGAGATTTTTCGGATGTTTCCAGAACAGAGTGGTACTATAACGATGTAGCAAAAGCTCTTGCCGCTACTTATGTAGGAGGCTACAACGACGGTACATTCAAGCCGGAATACCCTGCCACCAGACAAGAAGCTGCTATAATGATTTCTCGTTTCATACCCTGTCGCAGGTACAAGAGGCAGTATCTCTGGTTTTAAGGACGCTTCGACTATCGCAAACTGGGCGAGTGAAGCAGTTGGTAAAGTTGCTGCACGCGGATATTTAAACGGCTACGCTGACGGTCAGTTCCATCCGGAAGATCCAATCACAAGAGCTATGCTCGCAAAATACTTTTGCGATATTTCAGATAAGGAATCAATCGTTACTACGCCTACAACTGTAAGTTCAAACGGTACGATGCTTTCAAATAAAATCTATTCCAACGGCGTTACAATATCGTCTTCGCTTGGAAACGGCAATGCCACTTTATCCAACTGTGTCGTACTTGGAACACTTAACATAAACGGCGGTGGAGAAAACAGCGTAAGACTTGACGACTGCCGCATTGCAAATGCAGTTATCAGAAAACCAGCTCTCCTGTCAGAGTCCTTGCAACTTCCCACACAACTATAGCAAAAAAAGCATCGGTTGCAGAAAATTCTATACTGGAAACTTACGCATTATCCGCGGTCTTTTCGGTAAAGGATTTGAAAATGTTACAGTCGAAAGAAATGCTGCAGCTACTTTCAAAGAAACTTCCCCACTTTGTAAATGTAGACGGCTACCAAGCAAATGTTACACTGCAAAGCGGAACGATTGAAAAAACTCGAAGCATCTTCATCAGCGACAGACAGCAAAATTAAGCTGGAAAGCAATGCAAGAATCAATACTGCAAATGTAAACGCAAGACTTGCATTTACAGGCGACGGTTACATAAACGAATTGAACGCAAAGGCTTTCGGGCATTACATATACAAAGAAACCGGGAAGAATCTACACATCAAACGGCGCAGTCAACCTACCGAGGACTTAAATGCAGACCTCGAGGTTGAGTGTTTCTCCAAAAGACAAAGGAATCTTCCGTTTCACGAAATAGAGATATTGAATTAACTTTCAAGGATGCTATCAGAACTTCCTCGGACAGAGTTGTAACCGAATCCTATATAAACGACAATATTCACATCAGGAAAGACAGTAAAAACGGTTCTACCGTTGATTTTACCGCGTCGATATCCAGCAATAAACGCAAGATTACACTTGATCCTAGATACAATTTCGATGATGATACAACTTACTATGTAGTGATAGACGACAAGTCATTCCAATACGAAAACGGCACTAAGATTCGTGAGCAGGTTACCTCTTTTTACACAGGAAAAGATAACAAAGTCGGCGATGCCAAATTTACACCCAAAGACGGAGCTAGCAGAGTGAGCAGAAATGTTAGTCCCTACCATTGAGATTTGACGATCCTATTGAATTTAGAAACGGCAGTTCGATTGCGACAAACGATTTGAAATTGCAAGAATATATCGTATTCAGGAAGAACAACTCCAGCGGCGCAAGAGTTTCTTTCTCTGCAAGCATTGACCGTTACAAAAAGTTATCACTATTGAGCCTAACTACAGACTGGATGGCGGACAAAAAATATTACCTTGCTATTCAATCCGGCGACTTCAGATTTACGAAAAATTCTAATTCTGTAAGAGCTGCGTCGGTAACATGGGTTGTCGGAGATAATTTGTCAGCACCAAGAGTTACAATAGATCCAAGGGATGGCGCAAGCGGCGTTGCACCGTCATCGGATATTATTAGTACATTTGACAAAGAAGTATATAAAAACAAAAAAACCGTGATTCTATCAACGAATCATATGTTAAAAAGCTATATAACGATTAGACACATCGAGGGCAATCGCGATGTTGATTATAATGTCAGGTCTTTAAATTCTACGAGAATCGTACTTGATCCGAGAGATAATATGCTCGACGGTAACAGCTACCAAGTAACGGTATCGAGTGCTTTCGTTGACAGAGACTCAAACTCCAACTCAATCACTCGCTCGAAATTTAAAATTGCAGGAAATATCAACCTCGATGCTTTGAATAGAGGCTATCAGTGCTGCCGAAGATGCAAGACGCGGTGTAAAAATTGCAGATTCCGCAGATAAAGTATTTACAGATCAGGATTTTTGTAACTCAAAGCGTATGGAACACTTTTTGACTCAGCTATCAGGACAGCGACAAATGCCAAGTCCACTTCAATCTCTACGCTAAGAGCTGATTTGGCAGCAGAAGATTTAACTAAAGCTACTAAAATCTTTACCGATTCAAAGAAAAAGGGACAAAAGAGAAGATTTCCGCAACAGCTCTTGAAAAGGCTATAAAAAGTTGCCAAAACAAAACTGGCAGAGGTTCAAAAGAAGTGTTAACGGTCTTGATTGTCCAAAAGACAAGAAGTGGGCAGCTGTAAGTGCTTATGACGCATTTGCAGCTGAAATTCAAAAGGCTGAGAAGTATTTTTAACAAACCTGAAGAGTATACTTACGAAGGCGTTGCTACTATGCCGGAGACTTGACTCAAGCGACAAACCGACTTTTGCTACACAAGACGGCAAAAACCCTGACAAGCAACCTCTGGAGACTAAAATCAGCGAAGCAAAGGCGCTTGTCAGCTCGACATCGCCTTCGATCAGACGGAAGCACGATTGAGGCAGGTCAATACTGGGCTCCACAAGACGAGATACAAAAACTGATAAGTGCATTTTGAAAACGCTGAAACAGTAGTTAAAAAATTCACAAGCAGATGATGAAGCGGTGAATAACGAAACCGAAAAATTAAAAACCGCAATAACTACTTTTCGAAAAAGCGTTAGAACGAAAAACAGTGATAAAAAGAGGCTCGATGAGCCTCTTTTTTAATATATTTGATTCAGTTGCAAATACGCTTTCTCTTAAACTTACGCGCTATAATTTACTTAATGTTATAAACTTAATTGTTTCTTTATCGCATCTTGCAGTAATTGTGAAAAATTGATGTTATGCTCAATAGCAATGCTATTTAACCATGTAGGTAATGTTACAGTACGATTGACCGATTTATTTTATGTTCGCATTTCGGATTGAAGGCATGTATACATCAATTAAAGTAACCGTTTCTCCTTTTTGCAGTTTTTACTCTATTTAGTTGCGACGGAGTCAGTATCTCCTCCTTATCCTCTTCCAATCCCAGCATCACTACCCCCAGCAACTCTCTGGCAGAAATCAAAGCATCTTGTTCATTCTCTCCACTAGTAGCAACATTCAAATCCGGAAAAATCACAGCAATTTCATCGTCTTCGTAGTTAAATATCGCAGGATAGAAATATCTTTCTGTCTTCATAGCTTTACCTCTTTTCATCAAATATTATTCCCGATTCTAATATGGATATAATCTCTCTGGATGAGTAACTTTTTCATTGCAATCCTCCCGTAATTTTTATGATAACAAATATAAAAGTGTTTGTCAACGACAAAAAGAGGCTCGATGAGCCTCTTTTTATTATATTTGATTCAGTTGCAAATCGTTTTGGTTACTAGCCTTTGATTTTGCTTTTCTTCTTTTTGATGAAGTTTACAAATGGTAACATTCCTATCAGACAGCCCTATTACCGCAGGTATTACCCAGCCAAGTCCCTTATCAAATAAAGGCACACTTTCAGCAAGCGTTGTAACAGTACCCTAGATTAACATCTACCATTTTTAACGCAAAGAATATGCCGCTTACAAACGAGAACACTACTGCGAGAGCATAAGGCTCATGCTTATCGCTCTCATGAATTTCTTCAAGAAGGACATTAACACAAGTGCTATTGCCGGCGGATATACCATTACAAGTGCAGGCACTGTAATCTTTATAAGCGATGCCAGTCCTACATTTGCTATCGCAAAAACCGAAAAAGACAAACTGCTATAAGTATAGTCTTATAAGAGAACTGCGGGAAGTTTGTATGGAAATAATCAGCAAAACGATGTTGCAAGTCCCTATCGCCGTAGTCAAACAGGGCAGTAGCACCGCTATTCCCAAAACCAAATTTCCGTAACCGCCAAGCGTTGTGAAAAGCGTAATTCAAAAAGCTCCGCAACCGCTTGGGAACGCTTCCATTTTCGAAGTTTGCGCTCCAACATAGCCTAGTGCCAAATACACAACCGCCATACCTATTCCAGAAAAAATTCCTGCATAAAGAGTATATTTTTGCTATATTCTTAGGTTGCTGAACTCCAAGGTTTTTGACAGAGTCTATTACTACGATTGCAAACGCAAGTGCCGCAAGTCCGTCGAGTGCAAGATATCCTTCTATCATTCCCCTTTGAAGAACGGTATTTTTCATAATCAGCCGTTTGTGCAGGGTCCTATCTCTCCAACCGGATTTATTAGCGAAACCACAAATATTACCGCTATGGAAATCAAAAGTATCGGTGTCAATATGCTTCCTACAATGCTAACCAATTTAGCAGGGTTAATGCAAATAAAGTAAGTTGCTATAAAGAATAATGCCGAAAATGCAAATAGGAATATCCTTGTATCTGAGCCCTCAGGTAGGAACAGCACTGCCGCCATTGAAAAACGATGTTGCCGCAGTTCTCGGAATAGCGAATAGCGGTCCGATTAGCAAATATATTACCATACCCATAAACAACGCAAATTTTGGACTTACGAGATGCGCTAAATCATCCAGCTTTGTGACCCAACCATTACGATTGCAGCGATACCCAGTATTGAAAGTCCTGCGTCAGTAACAACAAATCCTAAAAGTTGCTACAAAAAGTTTGTTCCCGAAAGTTGTCCGAGTCCGGGCGGAAATATCATATTTCCTGCTCCGAAGAACATGGCAAACAGCATCATTGAAAGCGACATCAATTTGCCAAAACTCAATTTCTCCTGATTCATTTTTTTCTCCTCTTTTCTGCATCCCCGATGTCGGGTAAATGCTAATCTATTTGATCTTTTTCCTCTTTGTCATTTACTATACCTAAACGGTCAAATATGCTGAACAGCAAACTTAAAAGCATTCCCACTACGCAAGCCAGCACCATTCCTTTTAACTGTATCCCCCAAAAATTCAGTGAAACGCCCGAAAGTCCCGTAACAAATATGATCGATGTAAGTGTCAAATTTCTGGCTTTACCGTAATTGACTTTTGAATCTACCATAATTCGTATTCCGGAGGCTCCTATCATTCCGTAAAGTAAGAATGAAATTCCGCCTATTACAGGGTTTGGAATAGTCTTGATAAGCTCCGTCAAAACTCCCATAAACGAGCAGACTATCGAAAGTATAGCAGCTCCTGCTATTACGCGCACGCTATACACCTTCGTAACCGCCATGACTCCTATATTTTCCCCGTAGGTGGTGGTAGGAACCGAACCGATAAATCCCGAAAGCATCGTTGATAAATTGTCGCCGAGCAAACTTCTATGAAGTCCGGGATCTTTTATCAAATCTTTTCCGATTACCTTGCCTGTAACTATCTGGTGGCCTATGTGTTCGGATGTAATGACTAAAAGGACCGGAAGAAGCATTATGACAGCTTCAGCCTTAAAATGCGGCACCGAGAAATTCGGAATACTGAAAAGCGGTGCTGAAACGACTGACGAAAAAAATCAAGCCTACCACACGCAAATGTCGCTAAACAACCCGCGACTATTGCGATAAAGTATCGGTATTACCGAAAGAAAGCCTCTAAAGAGAACCGTTCCCAGCACTGCCACAGCGACAGTTACCAAAAAAATCACCACATTTGTCGGATCCACAGGTGTAATAACCTTTTCAAAGAAATCCGTACCGTCTACACTGTTGTAGCTCACCTGCTCAAACAGCCCTGCCGTACTTGCCGCAGTGCCTGCAAGTTCAAGCCCGATTAGTGCGACTACAGGTCCCATTGCTGCAGGCGGAAGCACTACATTTATCCAATCCGAACCGAATTTTTGTATAATCAGAGCAAGTATACATCCCGCAAAGCCTACCGCAACGAATCCGCCAAGTGCGTACGAATACCCGTCAGCAAACCCATACTTCGCAATCAAAGCTGTAACAGGTGCAATAAATGCAAAACTCGATCCGAGGTATGCCGGAGCTTTACCTTTCGTAATTAGCATAAACAGCAAAGTTCCAACTCCATTCATGAATAAAACAACCGACGGATTCATACCGAATATGAACGGAACCAATACCGAAGCTCCAAACATCGCAAACATATGCTGGATGCTTAACGGTACCAGCAAAGAAACCGGTACTTTATCCTGAACCTGAATTATTCTTTTTTCCATGATTTCCTCCAAATCCTCACTTAGTATAGCACCTTTATTTATTCAATGCAATACTTTTTGTGAAAAATATTAAAAAGTTTTTTTAAAAATTGTTTTTGTAAATAATCGTTGTGATTATCCCCAATTAAATGCTCAATAACCTCGCTTGCCAGAAACATTCCTGCAACTGCAGGTACAATCACCATACTCGCAGGTGCTCCTCGCTCCTCCTTTTGCATCGGCTGCTCTATACACGCTCGTATCAACAGGTTCTTCGTCTGATGCTACAACTTTTAAGCAGTCAATCTCCAGCTTGCGAAGCTCTTTTTCTCATTCTTTTTGGCAAGCGGACAATTCACCGTACTATAAACATCGCACACACGAACGCACTCAGGATGCAAACGATTCCCCATACCCATACTGCTGATAATCGGTGTTCCGACTTCTTTGCAACGCTTGACAAGCTCGAGCTTTGCGCTTAAACTATCCACTGCGTCTATCACATAATCGTATGCCTTAAAGTCAAATTCGCCTGCGGTTTCCCGCGAAAAATATCTTTTTAGCGTAATATCAATATTCGGGTTTATGTCTTTTACACGCTTTCCAAGCGCATCCACTTTCGGCTCTCCTACGGTGCTTCGTAATGCTACAATTTGCCTGTTGAGATTGCTTTCCTCGACTTCATCGGCATCGATAAGTACTAAACTTCCAACCGCTGAACGCGCAAGTGCCTCTACAGCAAACCCGCCAACACCGCCTACACCGAAAAACCGCCACCTTAGCATTTTTGCAATTTCGCAAGTGCCTCTTGACCAATTAACATTTTACTTCTTTTTGCCAATCACAATTCATTTACTTTTCGCTCTTTTCGCTTTTATAAAAACTGTAATAATTTTTCTATTTGGATAAAACCGCAAAAATACCCCCTGCCATCAGGCAGAAGGTAACTTCTTACCCTTTAATTTTTCTTTGATGCTGCGTAGGTGTTTTTTTCTGCAGCTTTTCTTGCCGCCTCACCATTTCCTTGAGAAAGCGCTTTCAAAAATTCTCTCATGTTCGCTCGGCATCTTTTCCGCTCTTGTATTGTCGTTGTAATACATATACCTAAAGCGAAGTGCTATTTCCTGTAACGGTTCTATCAGTTGACAAAGAGTTCTATTGTGGCTGGCTTCGACAACCTGCTTGTGAAATTTAGCATCAAGCACTATCATATCCTCTACATCACCCGACTTCACTGCTTTTGATATTCGTTTTCCGTCTGCAACAGCGCATCTAATTGTTCCTGCGTAATTCTGTTTGCCGCAAGTTGTGCAGCCATGCTTTCCATTAACTCCCTGACCTCTAAGATTTCAATCATATCTTCAACAGAAACCTTAGCTGCATAAGCACCGTGTCTAGGTTCAATATTTACAAGACCTTCTTTTTTTCCAGTCTACGAATTGCTTCTCTTACAGGCGTTCTGTTAACTCCCATTTTGTCGGCAAGCTCAACTTCCAAAAGCCTTGTTCCCGGCAAAAATTTTACCTGTTAATATTCCCATTTTAAATCATCATAAATTATATCCCGCAATGGTTTATGATGCTGCGCATTCAAATCTAACATTTTTCATTCCTCCTTTTTCAGCGTAAATGTATCAATTACTTCTACATTCTTTAATTTTTCAAAATCGAAATCCAATTTTTCATTTCGATTGTACAATGCAAATATTGTAGGGTCCGCTACCGCTCATCAACACCGTTTTTCGCGCAAATTGCTGCGAAACATAGCGTTTAAGCTCATGTACCTGCGGATAGCGCTCCAGTGTATACGCCTCAAGCACATTTCCCACACTTTCCGCCAGAAGATCAATATCCTCTTCTTGTAATGCCAATACAATCTTTTTCTATATCAGGGCGCTTCAAACTTTTCAGCATCAAGCTCGTCAAGTCCCGTATACACTTCTTTTGTCGAAACTTCTAAATTCGGTTTAAACAAAAGCAATTTACATGCAATTGAATTAAGCGGTGCAAGTTCTTCTCCTATACCGCGTGCGCGCATACATACCGATGCTCTTTTTTTTTCTTCATCACTCAGCTTATCAAATATCTCCCTGTTGCCTATAGCATTTGCATAAACGCAAAACGGGATATCCGCCCCTACAGTTGCTCCTATCTCCGCCAATTCATCGAGATTTAATCTGATATCGAGCAATTCGTTCAACGCGAGTAAAGCTGCAGCCGCATCGCTGCTGCCACCTGCAAGCCCTGCCGCTGCAGGTATCCTTTTTCAAGTCCGATCCGTACATCGGCTTTCAAGGACATATGGCTAAGAAGCCTATCTGCAGCTTTGCAAGCTATATTTTCACAGTCCTTTGGTATGTTATCTGCGCCGACGCATTCAATCTCAATGCGCATTTGCGCACTCGGGACTGCCGATATGCGGAGCTTATCACAAAGCTCAATAGCATGCATAACCATATCTACCCTGTGATAACCGGTTTCTAACCTTTCAAAAAACATTAATTCCTAAATTTATTTTTGCAAATGCGCAAAGTTCTAAACTGCGCATTACTTTTTTCTTTTTCACGAAGATTGGCTACATAACGGCTTCCTACTGAAGCTGCGCTCCTTGCTTTTGCAACCTTCTTATTATCGTTTTCTTCCTCTTCCTGCAAATATTCCTGTTGCTTTGCCAATTTCGCCTGCTGTTTTTCCAATTTGATTCTAGCTTTCTCTTTCTTTTTTTCCAGCTCCTCAATTACCGTTTCAACAGGTACTCCTCTTTCTTTGGCTATTTTGTAAGGATTGACCTTTTCTTCTAAAAATATGTTCGTCTTTCTGTTTCGTCTCCTTTATTTTACTTGCTCTTGAGGACATAAACACCATGCCTACCATCATTATTCCCATCATTACCATATTGACACGAACTGCACTTTTTAGTATTGACGGTAGTAAAGTTTATAACGACATCCTTCTTATCTGCAAGTTTGTCGCCTTTTTGATGAAACTATATCTTTTGAAACTTTCAGTTTGTATGCGCTATCCGATTGCAAAATAGTACCGTCTGCAACCAGCACCATTACGACTCCCTTTTTCCTTTGGGCTATAAAACGCCTTTGTAGGTACCGCATTTCCTTTTTGAGTCTACAAATTCAAAGCTGTTCGCATTTGCAGCCTTTGCTTTTTGCGCTACTCATATCTTCATTGAAATAGAGCTTTACGCTTGCATTTTCTACCTGCATCCCTTTTCCCGCCGTCTTTTTGGATACGAATCCAAAAGTTCCAAAGCTACCGGCAAACGCTATATTTGTATTTAATGCAAATAGCAGCGATAACGCTACAGATGCAATCAAAAGTCTCTTTTTCATAATACCCCCAAAAATTCTTAATGTCTTTTTTTCCCTCGTTTTTCGTAATTGCGCAAAAAAATCTTTCAGTGCTCTGCTGCACTCTTCTTTGCAAAAGTCCTATATGAACCTCCACCTTGTGATTTAACGCTTCATTTTTGTAATATATCCAATGCCGAACCGCATGCCCCCGCCTTTGGATCCGCTGTGCCTATATAAAGTTTGTTTATTCTCGCAAGCACTATAGCACCGCTACACATACTGCACGGTTCACATGTTACATACAAATTCGCACCGGCAAGTCTTGTAGCTCCAAGTTTCTTCGAAGCTGCGCGTATAGCCAATATTTCCGCATGCGCTGTGGGGTCCTTTTCGGTTTCCGTAAGGTTGTGCGCTTTTAGCAAGTATCTCGCCGTTTTTTTCCAGAACGGCTCCGACAGGGCACTTCCCTTTTTGCGCAGCTATGTACGCCTCTTCAAGCGCCAAGCGCATATATTCTTCCATAGCTATAACACCTTTTTATTCATAAGCAGACTTCGACTATTATAACAAATATTTTATGATTTTGCAATAAATTTTAGCATAAAAAAAGCAAGCTATACGCTTGCTTTTAATATCATTAGTCTGCCACATATGGCAAAAAGCGCTACAATTCTTGCTCTTTTGATAGCTCTTGTTACAGCTCTTTGATGCAATGCACAAGTGCCTGTGATGCGCTTAGGTAAAATTTTACCGCGCTCACTTATATACTTTCTTAATTTTTCAACATCCTTGTAGTCTATTTCATCTACGTGCTCAGCGCAGAATTGGCATACTTTCTTTTTCTCATGCCCATGCGTTTTTTATCTAGCATAGCATTCTCCTTTCAATCAAATTAACTAAAACGGAAGATCGTCGATACTGTCATCCATAGGCTCAAAACCGCTTGGAATTTCGTCATCTACAGTAAGTCCGCCTGCATTACCGAAGCCTGCTTGACCGCTGCCCTCATCTCCTCTATTTCCTATGAGCTCTACACGGTCAGCCACAACATCCGTCGTATATACCGTAGCTCCATCCTTGTTTTGATAGCTTCCTGTTTGAATTCGTCCCTGTACTGCCACTTGGCGTCCCTTTTTTAAAAATCTCTCGCATATTTCGGCTGTCTTTCCAAATGCGACTACGCTAGGAAAATCCGTCTGTCTTTCCTTACCTGCCGCAACAACCCTATCTATTGCAAGTGTGAATCTGGCTACAGCAAGCTGAGTTGCCGCTGCATACCCTCACATCAGGATCTCTGGTCAGTCGTCCTATTAAAACCACATTATTCATGAGCTACCCCCTATTTTTTTCGTCTTTGTTTACAACAATGTGACGAATTACCGCATCTGAGATTCTAAGTCTTCTGTCAAGTTCTTTCGGCAATGTTTTGTTAGCTGTAAATTCGATAACAACATAGTAGCCTTCTGACTTTTTCTCGATTGGATATGCTAATTTTTTCATGCCCCAAACATCTACTTTGGTAACCTCGCCGTCTGCCGCGATAATAGACTGTACAGTTTCAACTGTCGCTTCCTTTTTCGCTTCGTCAAGCATAGGATCAAGCACGAACATAACCTCATACTTTGTCATTTTTTCACCTCCCTATGGACTAATTGGTGTAATGCACACGCACTACACAGAGAGCATATTTGCCTTATTGCAAATCGCACTTTTATATTATACAGTATAGCTGATGTTAAAGTCAAACATTTTTTTATATGTAAAATGCAACTTCAATGCTATAGCACTACAATTTTAGGACTTCTTCTTTTGTCAAACCCGTACTTTTCATTATGACTTCAATATCTGTGCCGTTGCTTTTCAATTTCTTCGCTACTTGTTCTATTCCTTGCTCTATTCCCTGCTCTATTCCTTGCTGATACTTTTCATTCAAAATCATATCGGTTGCGTGTTCTTGTGTAAATATTCCCATCATCATATTTTCTACCTCCCTTTCTTTATCTACTAAAAACTCCTTCAAAATATTATGGGCCTTACAATATTTAATTGTTTTCTTCAATGCTCGTAATACTTCTTCTTTTGTAGTAGATCCGTATTTCAAGCTGTCATACTTTTGGCAAAACTGGATATATTCTTCAATAATACCCGCGCCTTGCTCCTCCTCAGTTATAACCTTTGTTACCAACTCCAGCGGTACATCAGTACCATGCACATAGCTATCAGATAATTTCAACAATCTGCTTCCCAATTTTTTCTTTCCCGTATAAATCAATACAAACTCGGGCGTCGGTAATTCAACTCTTTTGGCTCCATAAATATTAAGCCTATTATCAATAACATATTCATAATATGTATTTGCTATATACACAAGCATTCTAAGTGCCATATTGGGATTATAGCTACTTTGTGCCTCAACAAGTAGTATCAATCTATCTTTTACGAGCAGTCCCAAATCGTTATATACATCATAAACCAATGTATTCTCAAGTGTCAATAATTTAAAATCCGTATCATCGCAACTATCTGCATCTCCACCAAGTGCCGCATAGAGTTGCCTTTGGTACTTCACATCTCTGAATAAATGCGTAAATAAACTGTCTTTCAACTTTCTATTTATAGTAGTCTTATCATTTATATTCAACGGAATTCCCTTTCTTAAATTATAGTAAAAAACTAAGCGGAAAGTCAATCGAGCTTTCTCTATTTGTAATATTTTTAACATATTTTAATTTAAATGTCAATCTGATTCAGGAAATATTTATATCTTTGACACCGAAAAACGCTCAATATTTTTCAATAAAAAAAGACGGTGAGCCCTTTGACTTCCCGCCTTTTCCTAATTTTAAGTTATTTTCTTATACCGCCGCTTTGCGCGAGCTTAATTCGCGTGTTTTGCTTTTGCAAGCGCAATTTTAGCTTTCATGATTTCATCCTCGCCCGCATCGTCGGACTCATGACCGGATAACCACTCCTCAACTATTGCCTTCTGATTCATAGCACGCTCGCTATCTATATCTTCTACCCACTCAGCAGCGTCCAAATAAATTACGATATTATCGCGCACATCTATGTACCCTTGCGCCGCTGCCGCCGCTTTAAAAGTAGAACTTCCGGCTTCTTTTTATCCAAAGTATTCCAACATCCAGGAGCTTGCAAGACCAAGTGTGCCCCGCCATGAAACCCTCTTCACCTTTAAAAGTTTTCACGATGACCATTTCCACCTTGCCCTTATAAAAAAAGTTTCGATGGTGTTATCACCTCAAGTAGTACACTTTTAGCCATCTTCTTTTCTCCATTCTATACTAAGCTCTCTTTGAGGCTTCGTACTTTTCAACTACTTCGTCTATAGTACCTGCCATCAGGAACATCGATTCAGGGATATCGTCATGCCTGCCTTCAAGAATTTCTTTGAAGCTGCGAACAGTTTCCTTGAGAGGTACATACTTGCCCCTGCATTCCTGTAAACTGCTCCGCTACGCTGAACGGTTGCGATAAAAATCTCTGTACTTTACGCGCTCTGTTTACAAGCAACTTGTCCTCGTCCGACAATTCATCCATACCCAAAATCGCAATGATATCTTGCAATTCTTTGTATCTTTGAAGTACCTCCTGCACTCCACGAGCCACTTGATAATGCTCTTCTCCAACTATATTCGGATCCATTATTCTGGAACTTGATTCAAGCGGATCTACCGCAGGATAAATTCCAAGAGCTGTAATCGCACGAGAAAGTACAGTTGTAGCATCCAGATGCGCAAATGTAGTAGCAGGCGCCGGATCCGTAAGGTCATCGGCAGGCACATATATCGCCTGAACCGAAGTGATAGAACCCTTTTTGGTAGAAGTAATTCTCTCCTGCAATGCACCCATTTCCGTAGCCAGTGTAGGCTGATATCCTACTGCCGAAGGCACACGACCAAGAAGCGCCGAAACCTCAGAACCTGCCTGTGTGAAACGGAATATATTATCGATAAATAAAAAGCACATCCTGTCCTTCTTCATCTCTAAAGTACTCCGCCATTGTAAGTCCTGTAAGCGCAACTCTCATTCTTGCTCCCGGCGGTTCGTTCATCTGCCCGAAAACCATTGCCGTCTTATCTATTACACCTGACTCTATCATTTCGTAGTACAGGTCATTTCCTTCACGAGTACGCTCTCCAACTCCTGCGAATACGGATATTCCGCCATGCTCACGAGCAATATTACTGATAAGCTCCTGAATAAGTACTGTTTTTCCTACGCCGGCACCGCCGAACAAACCTACTTTACCACCTCTTGTATAAGGTGCAATAAGGTCTATAACCTTGATTCCGGTTTCGAAAATCTGAGCTGTAGTATCCTGCTCCTCAAACGCAGGGGGCTTCTCTATGAATTGACTTCTTTTCTTTTGTTACAACAGGACCTTTTTCATCTATCGTTTCGCCTATTACATTGAAAAGTCTGCCCAGAACTTCCTTTCCGACAGGAACCTGTATCGGATTTCCCGTATCTATAGCTTCCATTCCTCTACTCAATCCATCTGTAGCTGAAAGAGCTATGCACCTTACGACATCATCGCCGACATGCTGCGCTACTTCCGCAACTATTTCCTTGCCGTCGTGCTTAATTATGATAGCTGTTAAAAGTTCAGGGATATTTTCCGGTGCGAACTTAATATCTATTACCGGGTCCTATAATTTGGTGTATGATACCAATATTTTTCCATGCTTCAAACCACCTCCCTATTTATTTTTGAGCTTCAGCACCCGCAACAACCTCAATTATTTCATCTGTTATCACAGCCTGTCTTGCTCTGTTATAATATAGCGACAAATTGTCGAGCATCTCTCTTGCGTTGTCCGTAGCATTTTTCCATTGCCATTCTTCTTGCTGCGTGTTCACAAGTTGCAGATTCGACAACTGCCCCAAACACCTTGATTTCCACATATTTCGGAACCAAATAGTTGAATACCGCTTCGATAGACGGTTCGTATTCAACTTCCATTTCATGCTTGATTACCTCAGGATCAAAACTTGCCTCAAACGGAAGCAATCTTTCGTACTTAACCTCCTGCTCCATGGCATTCTTGAACGAAGTATACACCATAACCACTTCATCGATTGTACCGTCATTATACATCTCTATAATCGGTTTACTGATTTCGTGCGATTCAAGGAAAGAAATACTTTCAGGAGGTGCACCGTATTCACTATAAATCTCATAGCCCCTTCTTTCAAAAATACTCTTTTGCCCTTTGTACCAACCGCTACTATCACCGGGTCTTTCCGGATCGTTTTCGATATGCCTTGCCGCTTCTTTAATGACATTTTGCATTGAATCCGCCACAAAGTCCACGACAACTTGTGATTATAATATAACAGGTCTTCTTGATTTCCCTTGAACCAAGCAGGTAATGCTCAGGAATCTCCGATGCATTGTTAAATATATCTTGAATTGATTCTGTAATATAATGAAAATACTCTGTTGTTTTTTTCAAAAGGTGGATTTGGCTCTTTTAAGTTTTGCAGCCGAAACAAGTTTCATCGCGCTCTGTAATATGCTCTGTGCTTGTAACGCTCTTAATGCGGCGTTTTATATCTTGCATACTATTCGAAAGCCATACTTTTCCTCCCTACTCAGCAAGTTCGCACTTACCGTATTTCCTTATATTTAGCAATAGCTTCTTTCAAAGTTTCCTCTGTACCTTCTTCCAGCTTTCCTGTACTTTCTATACTCTTTGCGATAGAAGGATACTGTTCGTCGACAAAAGCCAAAAATCCTTTTTCAAATTCTTTGATTTCGCCGATTGAAATATCCGCCAAATGCTTGTTTACTGCAGCATATATAATCATTACCTGATGCGCAACGCTCATAGGCTTATACTGTCCCTGCTTCAATATTTCCATTAGAAGCTGACCGTGATCCAGTCTTTCTTTAGTATCCTTGTCGATATCCGAACCGAATTGAGAGAAGCTCGCAAGCTCTGCATACTGCGCAATTTCCAATTTAATCTTATTTTGCAACCTGCTTCATCGCTTTTTGTTTGAGCGTTTCCGCCTACACGCGATACCGAAATTCCGGCATTTACCGCAGGTCTTTGTCCCGAGAAGAACAATTCCGTTTCAAGGAATATCTGTCCGTCTGTAATGGAAATTACATTCGTAGGAATATACGCTGAAACATCTCCTGCCTGAGTTTCTATGATAGGAAGCGCTGTAATAGAACCTCCTCCAAGCTCGTCAGAAAGTCTTGCCGCTCTTTCAAGGAGTCTACTATGTAAGTAGAATACATCTCCCGGATACGCTTCTCGTCCCGGCGGTCTACGAAGTAGCAGCGACATAGCTCTATATGCCACAGCATGCTTCGACAGGTCATCGTAAACAATAAGCACATTTTTGCCCTGATACATAAAAATGCTCACCTATAGCACAACCTGCATATGGTGCGATGTACTGTAAAGGTGCAACAGCACTTGCCGTAGCGGACACGATGATTGTGTATTCCATAGCTCCTTTGTCTTCCAAAGTCTGCACGAGCTGCGCAACTGTAGAATTCTTTTTGTCCGATTGCTACATAAATACAAATTACATCTTTGCCTTTTTGGTTTATAATTGTATCAACTGCGATTGCCGTCTTTCCCGTCTGTCTGTCTCCGATGATAAGTTCTCTTTTGCCCTTACCGATAGGGTATCATCGAATCTATCGCTTTGATACGGTTTGAAGCGGTTCGCTTACCGATTTCCTCTGTAAAACTCCCGGTGCAGGATATTCAACGGGACGATGCGCTTCCGCTTTGATAGGGACCTTTTCCGTCGAGCGGTTGTCCCAAAGCGTTTACTACGCCCTATCATTTCCTCACCCTACAGGAACCTCAACAACTCTTCCGGTAGGGCTTTACTATATCGCCTTCCTCGATTTTTCCAGTCGCTTCCCATCATTACAACACCGACATTGTCTTCTTCGAGGTTCAACGCCATGCCGTATACTTCACCGGGGAATTCGAGTAACTCGCCTGCCATACATTTTTTTCGAGTCCGTAAACTCTGGCGATACCGTCACCCACTTGTATGACCGTGCCGAAATCAGATATATCGAGCTTATTTTTGTAAGTCTTTATCTGCTGCCTTATAACCGCACTAATTTCTTCCGGTTTTAAATTCATGCACGAGCCCCCTTCCTATATAATACTATTATTCATTTCTTCGAGCCTTTTTCGCACCGAAGCATCTATGATTTTTGCCGTCAATTAAAAATCTTGACACCTCCGATTAAGGATGCGTCCTTTTTCGTTTTCGAGTTTCACATTTTTTTCGTAAAAGTTTGCTCGTTTCGTCTTCAAATTTTTTTCAGTTTTTCATCTGAAAGTGGGCTGACAGAATAAATTTTGCCGTATGAATAACCCGTGTCGCTATCAAAAAAGTTCTTCATAAACTTTTTACAGCACGTGCAAAATGTCTGGTTCTTCCTTTGTCTATCATAATAAACAAGAAATTCAAAAGTTCCTCGGAAATTTTACCGGAAAATACTTCGTCAACGACTTTTTCTTCTCTATGCCTGAAATTATCGGGCTTTCAAAAAACGCAAACAAATCCTTTTCCTGATTGAAAATTTCCAAAAGTTCTTTTGCTTCGTTTAAAATTTCTTCTTTTTACCAACATCACACGCCGCTCGATAAAGAGCGCTTCCGTATACATTTCCTACTGCTAATTCTGCCATTTTGTAGCACCTACTTCTTCAATGATACCATCATAAGCTGATCCTGCCCCGAAACGGTAAGTTCCCGCTCTAAGATGCGCTCAGCTGCAAGCAATGCAAGTTCTGCAATTTGCGCCTTCATCTCGGACATAGCCTTAGCTTGCTGCCTCTCGACTTCAAGCTCCGCTTTTTTTCCTTAATTCTAGCCGCCGTTGCATTTGCTTCTTCAATTATGTCATTTGCCTGAGCCTCTGCTCGTATCTTTGCATTTTTGATAATTTCCCTACTCTCCGCTTCAACATTCGCTATGCGCTTGTTGTATTCATCGAGCTTCCTATCCGCCAATTTGTTGGTGTCGGTAGCATGGTCAAAACTGTCCTGTATGCTCCTCTTTCTATCCTCCAAAATAGCAAGATACGGTTTATACAAAAACTTTGGTAAGTATGCCCACAAGGATTAAGAAGTTTATAACTGCGAAAATTATCTGAAACGCATCTATATGTAATGCTTCCATTAAATTCCTCCCTGCGACTTTACTTTTAAATTATAAAGCAGTTAAATTACATTTTACCAATAAGAAGTATAGCTATAAGTAGTCCGTAGATAGTCATGGCTTCCATGAACGCAAGTGCAAGTATCATACTTGTACGGATAGTACCTGCAATTTCAGGTTGTCTGGACATACCCTCCAGTGCCTTTGACGCTGCAAGACCTTGTCCTATTCCAGGTCCCATTGTTGAAAGAGCGATGGCTAAAAGCCGCTGCTATTGCAATTCCCATTTTTCTTTTTCTCCTTTTCGGTTATAGCTGAATTTCAGCAATTATTTAATATATTCTACTTTCCATATTTGAAAAGTAAATATCGTAATTAAGTTCGGCATCACACTTAATTGAACGCTATGCGTGTGCCTCCAATTTTTCGTGCTCCTCTGCACCGTGTTCTGCCGCCTCGGAGATGTATATACCCTGCAAGCAGTGCGAAAACAAGCGCCTGTATAGCTCCCATAAGTATGCTCAAAAGCTGCATTATTACAGGTATACCGAGCGGAACCAGATGGAAGAAAGATTCTGTTACCTTTTCTTCACCGAATATAGTTACCATAAAAGCCCTCAATGTGAGCGATAACGGTCGTACAAATTCTTCAACAAGCATAATTGGAAACAGAAACGCCACCGGGCTGGAACAAATGCTTGTAAAATTTGATTCCGTGAGTTTCTCTGATACCTATTATCTGAACTGCAAAGAACACAACTATCGCAAGTCCTGCCGGAAAGTTGATAGAACTTGTCGGTGCCGCTAAAAACGGTAAATGTCCCGAAAGTGGAAGCAATCCCGAATAGTTGGAAAGCAAGATATAGATAAACAACGTAGCGACAATCGGTAAATATTTCCTGCCTGCGTACTCACCCATAACATCCGAGAAGAAATCTCTCAATTTCTCGATGATTATTTTCCATAGTGAGCTGCAGCTTTTGTAGAAGGAACCATTTCCAATTTTGAACTTGAAATAATCGCAACCAAAGACAATATTACCGTAATCCCAAGACTGGTAATCATCATCGGTGTTATCGTAAAACCCTCTAAAAAACCCATCATTTCTTTCCTCCTATATCGTCAATTACCTGTTTTTCGGCAATGATATTTTTAACTGAAAAGAGCCTTGCCGTAACGCTCAAACTGAACGCCGTTCCAATCGCAAGCGCAGAAAAAAATCCAGCACCTCGGAATTTTTGAACAACAATGTTGCCGCGAGTGCTACTACATTTATAATCATACCGCCAAATATACGAGCGGTAATACTCTGCGAAGCTATCTGCTTTTTACTTGATTTTGCGAGTTTCATCCACAAAACCACATATTTGCAAAATCCCACGAAAGCTCCATACGATAGGCCACATATGGCTCCTATAATATAAATTGAATACTTTTCCATTGCGTATATATTATACTCTCCTTTCGCTTGTTTTAAAACAATTATTGCACTTATATTTCGTCTTTTTTTACAAATTTTGTGGATTTTTTCGCCGATGTTTGTTTGTTTTGTTCAAACATTCTATATTTTGTGTACAATGTTGCTGTTTATGTTCTACTTGTATGCTATGTCGCTTACGACATTTTTACCCATTTTGCGAAATAACTCGTTTGGTCAGTATTGCGCACTTCAAAATTTCCTCAGTTTTACGCAAAACATTACAAGATAAACCGGCAAGTGGAACAAAAGCGCAGTTGCAAACGCCATCGGCACCGCATATAACCATATGCTGCCTGTTTCGATTAACATCGCAAACAGTGTATCCCCACCCGCTCTAAAAGTCCAACAACGCAAATTCCGTTGTAAAGTACAAGTGCAGAAATATCGCGTCTATCGCTATTATGATAATTGCATACTCCCTGCCTTTTTCCGTCAAATCGAAAAGCGGCACCAGTTTTTGGGAAACTGCAATCAATCCTATTCCAAATATTATACCCGTAACTATAGCAGTTTTGAGTATCTTTTGCCCAGTTCAAGCGCATATTTTTGTGTCGCCTTCGCCCAGTTTTTTTCTCCAACAAGTATCAGTGCGGCATCTCCCAAGCTGAAGCCCGCCATTGAAAACAGGCTGTTTATTACCGTACCTACCTGTACTGCAGCATACGCCGTAACTCCAAGCCTAGCATAGGCAGCGACATACATGGCATTTCCGAGTCCCCAAAGCGTTTCATTTAGCATTGTCGGAACCGCATTTTTATTACGCGTAAAAAAGCTGTCTGTTCCACGAAAAGTATACGCTAAGTCCCGCCGACACCCTGTTTCTAAATACGAAAACTACTGTAAGTACCGTCAAGATTTCCAAAGTTCTCGCAATCATGGTTGCAAGAGATGCTCCCCGAAACACCGAGCTTCGGCATTCCGAAATTACCAAAAATAAGGCAATAATTTAAAAAAATGTATTAGTACTAAACACCGCTATACTTATAAAAAGCGGTATGTGAGTTTGCTTCGTAACTCTAAGCGCCGTTTGAAACGGAACGGTTATTGAAACCGTGAGCAAACTCGGCGCTGCTATTTTGATATAAACCGCTCCCATTCTAATCAAAAAGCTCATCGGAAGTAAAAAATGCGCATTACATAAACAGAGAAAAAAATTCAGCTACAAGGAAAAAAATATAACACTCACGCTGAAACAAACAGCAAGCGCAATTCCTATCGTCTTTTTTCATGCCGCGTTCGTCCTTGGCTCCCAAAAACTGCGCCATATATGTCGATACTCCGCTCGTGAACCCGAATACAAGCATCCAGTGCACAAAATATATTTGCGTTGCTATGCCGACCGCCGCAAGCTCCGCTTCGCCAAGTCTTCCCACCATTAAATTGTTCACAAGTGAAAGAGAAGACGCAATTACGCTTTGAATAGCAATCGGCAAAGCTATAAAAGCTATTTTTTTAAAAAATTCTTTATTCGAAATCATATATTTTTCCGATTTAATTTACTTTTTCATATTTAAAAAGTGCGGAAACGATTTTTATGCACGCACTTCCGTCGCCGTACGGATTTTCTGCGTGAGCCATTTTGTCATATGCTTTTTGTCCATGAGCAGTTTTTGCGAGGCTGTAAATTTCTTCTTCTTCGACACCTGCAAGTTTCACCGTTCCCGCCTTAATAGCCTCAGGTCTTTCAGTTTCTTTTTCGCACAACAAGTACAGGTTTCCCAAGCGACGGTGTGTCTTCCTGCATTCCTCCGGAATCCGTAATAATCAAATAAGATTTCGCCATTAGATTAACAAACGGCTGATATTCAAGCGGCTCTATCAAATGCACTCGATTTGTTTCAGCAAGTATCTGTCCTGCTATCTCTCGCACTTTTGGGTTCAAATGCATCGGGTACACTATCTCTACATCCGAAAATTCGTCTGCAAGTCTTTTGATTGCTGAAAATATATTGCGCATATTTTCGCCCAGATTTTCCCTCCTATGACAAGTAACAGTTATCACTCGCCTATTCTCAAAATCAATATTTTTTTCAATATTTCGTCGGTGAATTCGTAAGGTTTTTCCGCCACACGAAGCAGTGCATCAATTACGGTATTTCCTGTAATAACAATATCTTTGCCCGCTATTCCTTCAGCCAGCAAATTCCTTCGTTTATCTTCGTAGGCGCAAAATGAATATCTGCCAGATGTCCTGTAAGTACTCGATTCATTTCCTCAGGATAAGGAGAATACTTATCGTATGTTCTAAGTCCGGCTTCGACATGTCCCTACCTTTATCTGCTTATAAAAAGCTGCAAGTGCGGCTCCAAATGTCGTAGATGTGTCGCCGTGAACAAGCACTATGTCGGGCATTTCTTTTTCAAGTACACCCTCAAGTCCAAGCAAAACATTTGATGTAATCTGGCTAATACTCTGATTCGGCTTCATAATATTTAAATCATAGTCAGGTGTCAACTTAAATAAGTCCAGCACCTGATCGAGCATTTGTCTATGCTGTGCAGTTACGCAAAGCACGCTTTCAATTCCTTGCGTATTTTGAAGTTCCTCTACGAGCGGCGCCATTTTTAATCGCTTCCGGGCGCGTCCCAAATACAGTCATTACTTTCATCTTTAGCCCTCTTTAAATCAATTTTTATTTTTCTTTCTCGTTTTTCTTCCACCTTGGCATTAACCGCCTTGATTTGTAATTTCCAACTGTTTGCATCAGTCAAAAATACATAAATATGCATTACGGCTATGCACAAAAGTCCAAACGATTCTACGAAAAGGTCTCTGCTGAAAAGAACGGCGAGATACCCCCATTACACCACTTATACCATAAATCGTAAGCACTGTTCGCCTTTGACCAAGACCTGCGTTCATAAGCCTGTGATGCAGATGTCCTTTATCCGCTTCCATTATGAAAGCTTGTGGTTTATAAGTCTTCGTAAAATCGCGAAAGCCGTATCGAAAAATAGGTATTCCCAAAACCAATATTGGTATCATAAGTGCCAAAAACCGTAGCGCTTTTTGCAGGGCCTACTATCGAAAGGTTCGCAAGCACAAAGCCTAAGAACAGCGAGCCGCCGTCCCCCATGAAAAATCTTGGCGGGGTGAAAAATTAAACGGCAAGAATCCCAATGCTCCGCCTGCAAGCGCAAGCATAGCAAGTGCCGGAATATAAAGTCCGTGTATATATTCTATATAAGCAAGGCATAACGATGAAATCGCCGCTACACCGCAAGCCAGTCCGTCAAGACCGTCAATTAAATTTACAGTATTTGTAACACCTGTAATCCATATAATCGTAATAAAAAGCAAATTACACCTGTAAAATAACTATGTGAGTCCCCAAAAGAAACTCCGAAATGATTGGTTACAAAATTTATGCGAACTCCAAAAAAATACGGTATGCACGCTATTCCAATTTGACACGCAAACTTAAACTTTGCCGGCAAATTCTTTAAATCGTCTATTATACCCAAAAGATATATCAGCATGCCGCCTACCGCAATTCCGAGCATTGTTTCTTTTTGGAATATTGTGCCAATCTGCTCCTGCTGAAAGCATCTCAATGCGCAGCTCGATCGGACAGCGATAAAATTATCGCAAAAATTGCAGCCATAGTGCTAATAAATATCGCCATACCTCCAAATCTCGGCATAGGCTTTGTGTGCATCCTCCTGGCATCCTTAGGTACATCGACAGCGCCGATTCGTGGCGCAATCCAAATCGCAACCGGCGTCATTACCAAGCTGATAAAAAATGCCAATAAAAAAACTATCCAAAATATCATTGTTCTTCTCCCAGTTTTGTATCTAACTGCTCAATTTCTATATTTGCTTCTTTTAGCAATTTACAGGACATCTCATCGGGATATCCGCTGTTGATTATAATTTTTTTAATTCCGGCGTTTATAATCATCTTAGCGCAAATACTGCAAGGCTGATGTGTAACGTACATGAGCGCATCCTTGATGCTCTGTCCAAGCACCGCCGCCTGTATGATTGCGTTTTGCTCCGCATGCAAAGCTCTGCAAAGCTCATGCCTTTCACCCTGACGGCACGCCCAATTCTTCACGCAGGCATCCGCCGATTTCATCGCAATGTTCAAGTCCCTTCGGTGCTCCGTTATATCCCTGTCGCTATTATGTGCTTATCCTTTACTATAACAGCTCCCACCTGCCTTCGCAGACATGCAGAACGCCGCGCTGTCAAAAGTGCCATTTGCATAAAATATTCATCAAAGCTCGGTCTTTTCATAATACACCTCTGCCAAATACAGTCCTGCCGCAGGCGCAGTATGCCCTGCATTCCTTCTGTCTTTACTTTCTATAATTTCTTTAACGGCACTCTCTGAAATTTTTCCATATCCTACTTCCACTAGAGTCCCTACGATAATTCTTACCATATTGTACAAAAAACCGTTACCTTTAATATGTACGGTTATCTCATCGTTTTGTTCTCCCAATATAGTCAGTGAATAAATCGTCCTAACGGTTGTTTCTCTCAGATTCGATCCCGCCGCTTGAAAGCACGCAAAATCATGAGTCCCTACTATTTGCTGAGCGGCAAGGCGCATACTATTTACATCGAGCCGCTTTTTAACATGGTAGCAATAATTTCTTTCAAATACACTTTCTTCTATCGAATTGCTTATTCGATAAATATATTTTTGCCTACCGAGCTGAAAACGCGCATGGAAATCAGCCAGTTTTTTTCCTCAACATCAATTATTCTGATATCAGAGCTTTCTAAATTTCTTGCTTTTCCGCCCGAAAGCATATTGTTTAAAAGCCACTTTCAAATTTGACAGCGGTATCGAGTTTTGCATCGCAAAAACTCGCCTTTTGCGCATACGCGTGTACGTCGGCATCTGTGCGGCTCACGCCGGCAAGACGCACCTCTTGCCCGAGAATTCGGGCAAGGCACCGTTCAATCTCCCTTGAACGGTGCGCCTTTAGCGGCTGGCGCTGCCAGCCGCTAAGGCGAAATGCCGTCGTACTCAATTGTCAAAAGCACATTTCGAACGCCGCTATCTTTCTTAGCCTCTTCGAAGCATTGCGTATTTTCCATTATTTTTCCAAGAGCTTTTCAAATCCACGATTTGATTAAACACCAAATTGTCCTTGCTAAACAGCTTGCTGTCCGCCACATAATAACCGTGTCTAAAAAAATTGGAACGCTTCCCCGCCTTCGCATCCTCAATAGATTTTTCGGCGATTGCAGTAACTTCTACAAGTGAATTCGGATTCATTTCACTAGTTCCGTCCTCCTTGTCCAGCATCAAATATCCGTACTTTCGTATCTTGATTTCCACTGCATTTTTCGCATCTACAAAAATGAATAGTGCCTTTTACTTTTCCTGTCTTTCAAACCCGCTACCGCTGCGTGTATCGGGATCATATGTGCAAAGAAGCTCTTTGATGCTGCCATCCGCATTTTTCACTACCTCGTTACAGGTTATGAACACGCTCCTTTTAAATCTAACTTCATTTCGGAAACAATCTAAAATACTTCTTTTTCAGGTATTTCCATAAAGTCCGCCCCGTCCACATAAAGTTCTCTACTAAAAGTAACTTTTCTGTTTCCAAAATCCGCCTTTCCTTACTGTTTTTCAATTTCAAGCTCTTCTACTTGGTCCTCCGGATAATTTGTGATTATCACCTTGATAGGATCTTCAATTACATTCTTGCTGTATACCTTATCCTTCAAATCTTCTCTTACACAATGCTCTAGCAATGCTATGTCAACAACGCTGTTTGCCTTTGATACTCCGATTCTTTCGCAAAAAATCACGAACTGCTGCCGCAGTGTATCCGCGTCTTCTGATTCCCGCTATGGTCGGCATACGCGGATCATCCCAGTCCTCTACCACATGCTCATCGACAAGCGCTTTCAAATATCTTTTTCGACATTACCGTATTCGTCAAATTTAACCTTGCAAATTCAATCTGTTTCGGCGGTGTTTCCCACATTCCTACATTTTCAAGTACCCAATCGTAAAGCGGTCTATGATCCTCAAATTCCAAAGTGCAAATTGAATGTGTTATACCCTCGATTGCGTCTTCTATCGGATGTGCAAAATCGTACATCGGGTAGATGCACCACTCATCTTTAGTGTTGTGGTGATGCGCATGCGCAATTCGATAAATTACAGGATCACGCATATTGATATTCGGTGATGCCATATCTATCTTCGCCCTAAGAACTTTTTTTCTCCGTCTGCATACTTGCTCTGCTTTCATATCCATGAAAAGTTGCAAATTTTTCTTCTACGCTCCTATCCCTGTACGGACTGTTTTTTTGCCAACTTGCGTAAGCGTTCCTCTATACTCTTTGATTTCTTCCGCATTTAGGTCGCAAACAAACGCTTTTCCCTTTTTGATAAGAATTACTGCCGCTTCAAACATGGTATCAAAATAATCGGACGCCCAAAGTCGTTCTGCCCATTCAAAGCCTAGCCACTTAACATCTTCCTCGATTGATTTCACATATTCCATATCTTCCTTTACAGGGTTGGTATCATCGTAACGCAAATTGCACTTTCCACCATATTTCATTGCTGTTGAAAAAAATTTAGACAAATGGACTTTTGCGTGTCCTATATGTAAATATCCGTTAGGTTCAGGCGGAAATCTTGTATAAACTTTATTTCCGTACACTCCCTTTTCCAAATCTTCGTCGATTATATTATATATAAAATTTTTGGCTGCCGTTTTTTCGTCTTCCGGCAATTCACCATTTTCTAATACATCCTCCGCCATTGCTCCTCCTTGTAGATATCTGAATATTGTATTTTTGCAAATTCATTTTTCGCATATATACTTAATTATAATCAGTATCGCAACATTAGTAAAGTGTTTTTAGTATTTTTAGTCATATTTAACTCTTAAAAATTTCATCCGTCCAGATAGTAATCACGATGCGCTACAGCATTTATAACGCCTTCAAACAAAGCTCGTGCAGGGTAGGAGTCTATATTTATTCGTTTGTTTTGCTATTTCTTCTAAGTAAATGATCTTCAACTCCCTATTTTTGAACTACTTCAATGTCAACTTCAATATGAACTTCATATAGCGTAAATTTATTGTAGGATAAAGAAATTTAGAGTTCCACTAAAAAGTTGGATTTTAAATTTTTATAAGCCCCTTTGTTTCTTCAAATTGTAATGGCACATGGTCTTCATCAGCATCAATGTATAAGTATTCTGCTTCTTTTTAGTGATTTTTTTCTTCTTGTGGAATAAATTTTGATGTAACTTTTTCTATTTTTTTCCTATTCCATTTTCCTGAAATTGTTGTATACTATTAATCATCAAGAGTTCCTTTCTTTTTGTTTTTGGGTTTATGATATATATTATATCACTAAAGCGGAACTCTTTATTTTTTTATCATTTTCCCTCACATTTTTTACACTAAGTTATTTTTTTCTGAAATATACTTATCGATTTACGCTAATATTGACAAATCCCTATTTTAGCATATATTATTTTTATTATCTTACGAGAAAGAAAGGACTTTGACTATGCTTTCACGAAAAATTCAGCGCCGAATTGTTAAAAAAATTCAGCATGACAGAAAAAATCAGGCATCCATAGAGATTATAGAAGCTCGCATCATGGAAAAAATTCAACAGTGACAGGCCCCAACATGTATATTCTTATATTTTCAATACTCATAGCCTCTGTGGGCTTAAATGTAAACAGCACTGCAGTAGTGATAGGAGCCATGCTGATTTCACCTCTTATGAACATCATACTTACCATTGCAGCCAGCATTGCTAACCACAATTTGGCGCTGGTCAAACGAAGTATGACCAAGTTTATCTTCCAGATTGCCATCAGCATCATTACCAGCACCCTTTATTTCAGCCTGTCGCCCTTACACGGATTTTCAGATGAACTGTTTGCCAGAACTCAGCCCACCTTCTGGGATGTGATTATAGCTATATGTGGGGGTTTTGCTGCCATTATCGCCCATACCAGAAAAAGTATCGTCAGCAATGTGATCCCCGGAGCTGCCATAGCTACGGCTCTTATGCCGCCACTGTGCACTGTAGGCTACCGCCTCGTCTACGGCAAAATGGATGTACGCCTTGGGCGCCTTCTATCTTTTTGCCATAAATTCGTTTTTTTATCTGTGTTTCGGGGATTATCGGGCTGTATCGTGATGGGTCTGACCCGAACGGAGAAACTCATTACCACAAGGAAAAAAACTTTTAGGCGCAGTCATTCTGACACTTTTAATCATCATTCCCAGCGCAGTTATGGGCTGGCGCAGTGTTAATCAAGCCTCAGTTATGGAGCAGTACAAGATGTTTATTGCCAACACCTTCGACTATGACGATACTCTGGTAGTTAATTCCGGTATCGACATACCGCAGAAGACCATATCGGTGGCTCTGGTCGGGGAAGTTCTGGACGAAAAAATTTTGGAAGATGCTCGAAAAACCATGACTACTTACGGTTTGTCAGATTACGATTTGAAAGTTACACAAACTCAGATAGAGCAAGGGGTATCAGAAAGTGATATCAAGGCGCTGCTTATAGAAAAAGGAAAAAAATCCGATGCAGCTTCATCTGATGCTCAGGCACTGCTGGATCTTCAAAACGAAGGAAAAGAGCGACAATCAGATGCTTTGAAGGAGCTTATGATTCTTTATCCGAACATCAGCGCCTGTGGCTTCATGGAAATGCACAAGGAAGACAATTCTAAGAACTTCTCCTAATCTTAATGGTTCGGGAAAAGGCTGAACGACGAGCAGGTTGCAACCATAGAGGCTTGGCTCAAAACCAAGTTTAAAAACAGCGAGCGCAAGTTGCATATCATGCAAATTCTCGAGGCGACCACATAGTTTTAAAAAGCAAATTTATGTGCGCTATGAAATCATATAAGCCATATCATGTGTTTAGCTGAATGTTACTTTTTATAAATCGAAAAATAGCTAGTGCTATAGATTGGATTCAACATAGCTACTTTTTGTCCTATAAGTCAAAAAGCCATTGCTTGGTCATATTCCCAAGCAAGGGCTTTTGTTCAAGCTATTTTGCTTATCTAAAATTTGCACTTTTTATTTTAGCTTGCCTTCTTTTCAGCAGACTTTGACTTTAAAAATGTTTTTCCATGTATCGCTTGAGTATGGTCGCGGCTTCTGCTCTTGTTGCCTTTCCCTTCGGAACCAATGTTTCTTTCGTTCTTCCTGCTATCAGTTCCTCTGCTACCGACCACTTCACAGCTTCGCTCGCCCAATCGGATACATCTTTCACATCTTTGTAGCTTGAAAGGTCTTTGCTCTTATTTGCATCGAGTTTTTTGTACTTGCTGTATCTTTGAAGCATTGCAGCCATTTGCTCTCTTGTAATCTGATCGTTTGGCGCAAATATGCTTTCGCTATATCCCTGCAACTATTCCTTCGCGGCTCGCCCAAGCTACCGCATTTGCATACCACGCATTCGCTTCCACATCCTTGTACTTCGCAGCTTCTGCAATCTTTGGCTCTTTTTCGACTCGATAAAGTATCGTCGTAAGCATTGCTCTACTTAACATTCCTTGCGGACTGAACTTATCGTCGCTCACACCCAACATAAGTTTGTTTTCAAATGCGTATTTAATCGCCTCGTATGCCCAGTGTCCCTGCACATCTGTAAACGGCATATCCGTTGCAGCTTCAGGGCTTACCACAAATATACTTAAGTGGTCTGTTGACAGTTTGATATACAGTTTTCCGCCTATATTCACGCACTTTCCTATAAGATTTGCTTTTGCTTCCGTCCGCAGATATCTGCGTTACAGGATATGCCTTTCCTACTTCAAACTTTTCGTTTACAGGCAGCATTATCTCTATAGGTCTTGCAAACTTCGTGATTTGCCTTCCTGCCGACTCTATCTTAACTTCCACTGCTACCGCAGATTTGTTTTCCATCAGCTTAGAAGCCGCCACATCCTTCACTTCACTCTTTTCTTTTTAGTGCTATGGTTATGGATATATCGCTTCCCTTAGCTTCTTTTTACTATGCTTGCCATAGCATCAGCAGGTATATTTACCTGTCCGCTCTTTTGTTTCTACGGATACGGACATATCCTTTTGCGCCGCCAGCATTTCTGCCGATGCTTTCGGTACGCTTACATTTATAGCTTTTTGCATTTTTCAGTCCCCTGCGGTTCTATGATTATCTTCTTTTCTCCTGCTTTTGCAGCTTCCGTTATAACCTTGTTTACCGCATTTACATCCAGTTTCGCTGTTGCCGTATCACCTTTCACCTCTGTCTTAGGCTCGATTACATTGCTTACAGGTGCTTGCTCGCTTCCTGAAATTGATCCTGCAGATGTTTCCACTTTCAGCGTCTTGAGTCTTTCTACAAGTTTATTGTAGTTTGCTGTATCCGCTATAGTGATATACTTTTTTTCTGCTCTGTACTTAGTGCTTTATATGCGTTATCCGCTTTTTCTATGTCGGACTTAGCACTTCTAACAGCATCGTCAGTTGCAGTTGCCCCATTTGGAAGCGTTGCAAGTGCGTTTTTGACTTTTACTATGTCCGAGAAGAATTTAACCTTTTCGTAGACTTCTTTCAGCGTCTTCCGGTTAGCTTCTGAAATCTTAGCTTTTTCATCTGTCGATAGTGCTTCGTACTGATTATGCAGAGCTATTACCCTATCCGCATATTTTTCACAATTATTGACAGTGATTCTCTTAGCTTCAGGAAGTTCTTTGATTCTGCTTTCTATACTTCCTACTCCTGCAGTCTGTACTCTAATTGTGTATTTAGTACCTGTATAATACCTCGCTTCTGCTCCTTGCTTATTCATCGAAGGCCAGCTTCTGTCTCCGCAGCCTATGTACAGTACATCTCCCGCCTTTACTCCTATCGTTTCAGGGCGTTTGTAGAAACTTCCGTCGTTGTTATAAAGGTTTAAGAATGTCTTAACAAGGTAGTTCTTGTTCATGGCTGTCGGTTTCAGAACCACATTTGCCTTATCATTCGGTAATATCAAGTCGTATGTATAAACATCAGGGCTGAAATTCGGTACAAGTTTTCCTGCTCCGCTTATTCCTAAATCCTTCAGCCTTGTATCTGAATTGCCCCATGTTCCACCGAGATCCACTCCAAGGTCTTGTGTAAACATCACACTTATCTCATCGTTATTTGTAAGCCAACCGTTTTTGTAGCTGAAACTTTGGAATCCCTCGTTTGTGAACCAGTCGTTTAGTGTTCCCCATCCAGCCCGAGCCGCCTTCTCCGTCAAACTCTCCGAGCTTCTTTTCTCCTTTATCCCACTTACCATTCTTATTTTCGTCTTTGTAAATGTACGCAAGGTAAGTGATGCCGTAATCATCCGACTCTATTCCGCCATGGCTCTTCATACCTACTGTACCGTTCCACGAAAAGCCTTTTTCTTTTTAGTGCTTTTTAGTATAAGAACCATCATGGTATCTTTTTCGCCTAGTTCGTACCATCCGTCTAAAAATTTCCCTCTCCATGCACCTCCGGCAAATGTATCATTTCTTACGCTTATATGCACGCGGCCTTTAATATCTCCGGCATCCGGCGCACTGATTATAGGCGGTGCTATCACTTGGCTTTCTTTTTCACAGTAGCCATAGCAGCAAGTCCCGCTTTTCTGGCATCGTTTATAGATTTTTACATCGTGCGCACCTTCTATTTTTTTGTAAGGCCTCCTCTTTTGCTTTTAGTTAACACTGTCCAATTAGCATCGCTATAATCGGACTTGCTATATCCTGTAAACGCCGCTACTATCGACGCCTTTGCAGATTCCTTCGCACTTTGAATATCTTCCGCCGTTCCCAATTTGCTTTCCAAAAATTACTTCTATTTCAACATCTTCAAACGGCATATCAAAAAATTACAAACGAGTTTGGTACATGCATATTATTTTTGAATATTTGTTTTCCCTTTATAATCACTGTAGTCAAAAATTCAAGATCTCCCAGCCTATATTTTTTTCAGTCCCCTTTTACCTTTATATCTTTCACTTCATAGGCATTACCATTCACTATATAACTCATTTTTGCCCAAAACTCGAGCATTTATATTATTGATATCACCTATTCCGTCTAGAGATATGTCTTCGTCGGATATTTGACCGTCTGCTATATTAAGTACATTAAATTTCTTGTTTTTGTCCACGCCTCGAACTTTTTAAATACGCTGTATAGTCAGGATTTACGCATGCATAAACCTCCTTAAATCCCACAGCAGCATCAAAAGATGTAAATAATTTGCTGTAAGTAGCAGTGCCATTCTTTTTCATCTTCAGGTCTGCCTGTGCTCCTATACTCATTAGCTGTAAACAGCTTAGCCAGAATTTCTCCTCCTACTAGAGAGCCATCTTTTTATCTTCTTTAACTTTGCTGTTTACAAGTGCATCGAGTATTTTTGCAAGCCCTCTTTGTCCTTTTCCTCTACCGCATCAAGATTTGCTTTTAATAGTAATCTTGTGGGCTTTAGCTTCCGGTAGCTTGTCCTGCTTAGCAACAATATCCTCGTATCGTTTTTGAGTAACAGGTTCGAGTTTGTTCCTCTGATACTCCGTCATCTGCTCATAGTATTTTTTTAAATTTACTATTTCACCTTCTGCCGCTTTATCTAAGCTTTCAAGATTATCCGAGAATTTGTTTAAAGTTTTATAAAAATAGCTCCAGATTTGAATCATTGAACTTTTCAGCTCTCTTTTGGATTTTTGTATAACATCAACCGCACTGTATACTGCATCTGCCATATCTTTTCCATTAGTTGCAGCTTCTAGCTTTGTTTTCGCATCTTCATATGCAGTTTCTATTTGCGCCCAATCCTTGATTTGAAATACTCTTTTATCGTACTTTTTATATGCTTCGTCCAATTCAGCTTTCAATTCAGTTCTAACTAAATCTATATCGTCCGATTTTTTCACTTCAAAGATAAGTGCAGGTCCGTTGCATACCCAGCCCTCCGTACTGTCAGGGCTGAATACATTGAGTGCATAAAAGCCTTCTTCGTACAATTTCAGTCGTGCTTTTGCCATCGCTTCCCGTCTTGACTTTTGCAGATCTTTCAATTCGTCCGGCACGTGCCTCGTCTTCCGTAGAATACGCTCGACTTATGTATACTTCTCCACCTACCACAGGCTCCGCTTTTAGCATCCTTTTTATAGTGATACATGCTCGCCTGCGTAGATTCCGCCGTTACTTCGAAAGGCTTGCCCATTACGATTTCTTCGTCTAACAATTTTAGCTTTTGATATCTAATATCTTTCGAAAATTCCATGAACATTTTTGCTGATATCCGTGCTCATCAAAAAATACTTTTATAGAAGGTTTTGCGAAACTTACTACCGTTACCTCATCGCCATCGTTGAGCTCTATTTTACCTATATCATCCCGCAACATATCCGTTGCGTCGATTGTATTCACTCCCTCTTTTGGAATGTACTGATATACTCCGTTTATGTAAATCCCGTATCGTTCATCGCCTATCTGACCCGTTCTTTTGTTTTTAGATTGATTTTTTTCCATCTTTATCAATTCGACCTATTGTTTTAAAAAAATACCATTTACATTTGCATTTTCAGGTTTTAAGTTCAACGGTTTTTTTCTCTGATATTGAGATAGGTATCCCATTTATCGCTAAAGAGTATAGGGTTTGAAGTCTGTTTCGTGGCCAAGGATACGCATCTACATAAGAAAAATTTTTACAGTTATATCTTTACCGCTCCTTTTTTTCCTATGCCTTGATAAGCTGTCCTGAGTTCGTTATATATATCGTAGTACTTTTGAAATCTCACGACGCCCATGTCACTGTTCGGTATAGGGTTTTCAGCTAAAAAAACTCCTTTGCTTTTTCGTGCTTCCAAATATGTAGAATCCGTTTGTCCGTTAAACAGGTCATTTGCATAAAGCTGAATCCCTTGTATGCCATGGTAGCAAATGAAAGTCCTGTCGAATCTCTGATTTTTTTCTTCCAATCTTTGCAAAATACCCGGCATTTTTTTGAATTCTTCCAACAGTTCATCTCTTTTTGCTTCTATTTCCTGTTTATTTGCAATTTGGTTGTATTTCGTAGGGATATTTTCATTTTCATACAAAGAATCGATAAAAGTTTCAGCTTTGCCTATAATTTTTTTATAATTCCTATATGCTTCATTATTTACAGTATTTTCATCACTTATAAATGACGGTACCTTGCTAAACTTGATTTCACCCTGAATTCCAGCCTTGCTGCCTATATTTGCAATACTCTTCATAAAATTCCGTTATATTTACTTTCACTTTTGGGTATTAGATCCGCTAACGCTTCTTCCAAATACCCCACATGCCCATCTATAGTCTCTTGAGAAATATAGTCATTCCTTAATATAGCTTTTTTTAGTGCTATCTGCCCATTCATATCTATCTTTTTAAGTATTTATAACGCTCATAGCCTTCCGTCGCTTCGCTGCTGACATATTAATTTTTTTAAGGGAAATATCAGAAAATAAATACTTTCCCCTCTAAATCTATCGTTTTCCTTATAATAATCCTCAGTTTTGTCGATACTGTCAATTTTTATCAAGAAGTTTAAATAATTTCGTATGGTCCGCTTTTTTTCTTTTTTTACTAATTTATCAAACTCAACTAAAATTATCGCCTTCACTTCTTTTTGTTTTTGAGATTTAATTACAATAATACCATGATTTTTTTCTTAGCGTTATCTACTTGCGGGAAAATTTCCTGTTTAAACACATAGCTCCTCATTAAACACCCTCAGTATATTGCAGAAGAGATTTATAAGAGCGACTACTAAACATTGATGTGTTTTTTTATTATTTACATCTGTTGCGATAAAGCGTTCTTTTAGTATTCAAAGCTTTAATTAAAAAAACCATCCTCCATCTTATCAACTTTTACAAAATATTTAGCTATATCCGAGCTTTTTATATTCATCCGATACTTGCCCTTCATATTTTTTTAATTTCTACCGCTTTTTTTCTCCCGTTTTATCATCCCTGTCAAGCGTAATAGAGACTTCCAAAAGATTCGGTTTCGTATCGGCAAAGGTGCCGTTTACATTAAAAAACAAAAATTGCTTACAAACATTGAAGCAACTACTATAAATGCAATTATTTTTCTTTCTTTGTTTGTCCATAGTTACCTCCTGCGGTGAGCAAGGGATAAACCCTTGCTCACCAATTTTTCGTTATAAATAAGTTGTCAATTGCTCGTAAACTTTACAAGATTTTATATAAGCCTCTTCGTCGCCATTAGGTTGTGTGATTATCTGTAAATATTGAGTATCATTTTTCGCCCAAACTAACTTCTACAGTTAGGTTCTTTCCATCAAATCGTGCTATCATATTGCCAATGCGCACTTCATTTTCTTCTACTTTGATGCCGTTTAAATATAAATCTGCAACATCTTCCGCCGCTATATTGTAAAACCATAGTTCCGGGTTCTTGTTGTATAAGTGTCATTCCTTGAGTATTGCTACCATCTCACTGAAACAGGCTCATATGTATTCTCTCCATCCGACAAACTCGACTGATATGCTACTCCGACTGCCGTCGCTTGTGGATTTACGTTGTATACTCCACACACTTCTGTAGATGTCTCGCCGAAAGGCGGATTGTCCTTCATAACTCCGGTATAAATACGAACATATCTGATATTGTCGAGGTTCACAGGTTCTCCATCTGCATTTACCGCCCACGAAATGTCTATGCCGTCGCCGCCCGCAGTACCTGCAACAGCCGTATACGGATTCGATGCTACGCCCGGAGTATTTCCGTTTGGATGCACGCTCGCAATAACCGAATGTATAGTCATTTCCGCTCATAGACGTGAAGTCAATTTTTGTACCCTTGAGTTCAAGTTTGGAAGCTGCATCTCCCTGTTTTCGGTGTGTATGTTGCAAATTGTTCTGCTAATGACAGATTTGCAAGCGGTAATTCAACGGCTTTTCTGATTTTAAAAGTAGTTTTCCGTATAGTGGGAACCAGTTATGCTCATGCCATGTGTTGTATTTAATTTGGTACTCGCCCGGAATTACCGCCGAATTTGGTCTTGCCTTGCTCTTTGTAGCAGCTTTATATTCGCCTGTAAACGGTTTTCCCTCTCTTGTTCCCTCTATATCGTCGTCAGTCGGCACTTTATTTGTATGTGTAACCGTGTAGTCCCAAACAGTGCTATTTGCATAGTGTCTGCTGCCTGCTATGTTGTACCAAGTAGTACCATCCTGCGATACCTGTATGCCGCCCGGTTCCGCGTTTCCTACAAATGCGTTTCCATAAACTATGAAGTCAACTCCATATTTGTTTTTTTCGGATCGTTTGCAACACTCGTTTTTCACCAAAATCGAATATTGCATATCCTCCAAAGCTTCCAAGGGATATTCCTGTAGGCGATATGGCATTCATCATAGCTTTTCTACCTGCTGTATCATTTGTATATGCATCTCCCCATCCGCCCTGATTAACACCTTCGTTAGCAAACTGTCCGTATCCCGCAGATATGCTACAGGTCCGTTCCTACAGTTGCCTCGCCATACGGAGCAGGACAATGTACAACTATAGTTGTATTACCGTTTGTTATTGTAAAATCTGCAGGCTCTGTGCCCATAGTTACTACACCATACGGAGCATTGTAATACTGAAACGAAGCTCCGTTCGTGGCAGTAACTTCCGATTGTGGTGAAAATTTTTCATAGAAAAATGTTTTTGGAAAAATAAGTAAAATTAGTATTGTCTACTATATGATACTCATTTTCACCTTCTACAGCCGGGTACTGTACAAACTGTATCTTTTCTACATCTGTTGAAATCGATACGCTCACTCCTCCATATTGGAATGTACTCCATCCATTATTTATTACCGGTTCTCCCAGTGCAGTAAGCTGCAAGCTCAGTTCTGATTGAAGCTCAGGACTAGTACCCTTCACTGCATCCCTCTCGCCATCGCCATACTAGGGCACCATTGCTACTGTCATAGCTAGTGCTAAAGCACCTGTCAAAACCTTTGACTTAAATAAGTTTAATTTCATAGTCTTTTTCCTCCTTTGAGATTTTTTTCTCATACCTCGCAATCCTCGCAAGAGCGGTATGAACTTCTTTGCGATTTCGAGCAATTCTTTCGCCTATACAAAAACTCCGAAACTTCTTCTTTGTATAGGCGCTGCCTATGCACCATGGAAACCACCTCCTAGAAAAAAATAAACAAAAAAAGCAGACGCATACCGACCTTTCGGTCAATATTGTCTGCTAAGATAAAAACTACATCAATGAAAAATTTTATAAATCCAAATCCAACAGTCCCTTGTTTTTGATAACTTTTTGTACTTTTCGATTTGTATTTGATTTTTGCAAAAATCAATCAAGTAATTTCAGGTGATATCAATTAGAAAAACTAAGATGAGTCTTATGTAGGTCTTCTGACTCGCATATTCAAGGCGATTTCGCTCGACAAAGATTTTTTTGCCTGCTCGCCCTAACGCCCTACACCTCACCTTCCCAGCTAATCCACTACAGACGCCAGTGGCTTGTTTTCACAAAAGAGAGTATAGGCTACATGCTCACAGCTATAGCTTTACGGTTTACCCAACCTCCCTAGACAAATGGCTTGTTTTCAGCCTTCTTGGAAGAGGTCCCTTTAAAAGTATGTTCAGGACTTGCACCTGATTCCCTTGTCTTCGCAGACAAGTATGTGTGTCCAAGTTTGTCAACCCTACATTAATGTAGTAGCCTGAAACGCTCGGGTCGCACATTTAATCTCATTTGAGTTTCGCAAAGGTTTTTGAATTACCCTTTTTTTCGAAAAAACTCAAACCCAATCTTTTTATTACATTTTAATTACTTTTTATGATAGATGTCAAGTGCTTTTCAAAAAAATATTTTTTTGGTATTTATCTGCATTTGCTTTTTAATAAGCAAATATGGTTTTTAAGTACTTATATTAATTTGCCACTTTTAGCTCAATTCCCTAATTATTGCGACTTTGCGCTTATAGAAAAAATACGCCGATAAGCAGCCAAACAGCACCAAATGCCAACATCTGTAAAATATATGTCAATTCAAGTCCTTGCGCCTTGAGCATTATATCTTTGAGAGGGTTAACAAAATACTGCAAAGGCCATGTCAATTTAAATATCGCCGTAAGTTTTGCATCAACAAGATAGTACGGCCATGCGTAGCCGCAACTCAAAAATGTGGGTATTGTCAAGAACATCGTAAACTGCGCCCCGTGTGCAACCTGCTCGAATACGGCTGCAATCAATATGCAAAGCCCCGTAAGCGAGAAAGTAAAAAAATATCTGCAATATCAATATTCCTACTATATTACCTCTCATAGGCACTCCGCAAAGTGCTTCTGCCGTTTTGATACAAATCATGGTGCTGATAAGCGAAAGTCCCGTAAGCAGTAGTATTCTCCGCAAAAACAACCCCACCTTTACTTTAATAAGTTCCTTTGCTAAATGATGATCCGACATATCCTTGAGTCTATCTTTTTTTCCTCTATGAGCATAGGTACCAGCGCCGCTAAATATGTCTGCTGTATGAAGATTGCCAAAAATCCGGGATACATATAGTAGATATACGAAAGTTGCGGATTGTAAAGTACTCGGTCTGCAAGCGAAAGAGTGTAAACATTTTTGCTTTTGCTTCAAATGGCACCTGTGCGCCCGCCTCCAGATACTTTATCTGTATTCCCGCATTTACCGTTTCGAAGATAGTATTTATTGCACTTGTCAAATTGTTGCCCAGCATAAAGTTTGCATTATCCATTAACACCGTAGCTTCCGCACCGGTCTTTGCTCTGATTCTTTCTCCAAATCCACGAGGAATTACTATCGCACCGCATATTTTTCCCTTCCAGTATCTTGTCTTTTATCTCCTCCATACTTGTGTATTCCTGATGTACTTTTCAGTGTTTCCGATTCGTCGAGCATTCTTATTACATCTACAGAATTTTTGCTACTGTCCATATCCATTACAGCAATAGGTATATCTCGAATATAAATCGGGCTGAACATTGCACCGAATATGATTGTAAAAACTAAAGGTATAAGTGCTACCAGCAAATAAGGTTTTAAATCTTTAATTATTTTTGAAATTCATATTTGCCTCGCTTTCTAATTTCGTACCATGCAAAATGAAGCAGCGTCGCTATCAAAAATTTCAACTGCTATAAATTTATAAAAAATAAGCAAATGTGCCCATAAGATTTTTTTATTCCCATATCACCTAAATACAGATGTCGCAAGTCCTGCGCATAGTAATGAAACAGCAAGAACTTTGCGAGTTTTGCGAAAAACGTCGGCATACCGTAAAATCGGGTATGTAAATCCACCCATTATACTCGTCGGCAGCACCATCACAGCGCTTAACTGAAGCGCAAATACGCGATCCGGAATAATACTTCCCACTATAAATCCTAACAAAACTATGCTGCTCGCATATAAAAAATGTAAGTGGCAGCAGCGCAAAAATACTGCCTTTGTACGGCATCCCGAAGAAAAAAAGTATTGACACAAAAGGCATATGAAAATCGAAAGCATACTAAGTAAACAAGTAACCAATATTTCTCTTGCTTCTACTGCCAGCGAAAAATTCCCTCTGCTTGCTTTCAAACGCCCTGTCCGCACCTTGCATTGCTATTCCGACCTGTATTACGGCAACAAGCATCCCTACGAGCAGATACGACCTGAAGCTCCTCGTCGGATTGAAAAGCATTTTTGTAATTCACCTTAATCGGCGTTACATAGTTCATTACCTCGCTCGGCGTTTTTTTCCCAGCTTTCCTTCAAACACACTCATCATATATGCAGCTTTCGCAGTCAACAGTATTTCGGAAAGTGATGTCTTTGATGTAGTTACTACTGTCAAAGATGCTCCGTCGTATATAGTAATTAAACTTGGCGCCCTGCCCGCACGCATATCAGAATAAAAATTCTTTGGTATAATAAGTCCCGCATAAGCCTCATTTTTCTTAATCATCTCCTCTATGTCGTTGTCATTTTGCGAATACTTAACTATTCTAAAATATTCACTATCTTTTATAAACCCCTGTAAATGTGCGGCTGAACTCCGAATCATCGTGATTGACGAGTACAAGCGGTATGTTGGTCGGCACATCCGACTTCATTTCATATCCAAGTATAAATGAGGAAATTAGCGGGATAATACCAAACACAAGCAAGCTCATCACTATTCTGGGGTGGCGCGCTTTGAAGCCGTAGAACCATTTGCTGAACTTAGTTATATACACTATTTTTCTCCTAACTTAAGCGCCTTGTCGGATAAATCCCAAAGTACACTCATACCGGAATACAATTTGTGCTTGCTCGGTTTAATCTCGACTTTTACGGCGTACGATACCATATCAAAATCCCCTGTTTTTGTTTGTTGCTTTTTACGGCAAAGCCCGGTTTTTTTCGCTAATGTTTGCTACAGTACCATCAAATTCGACATTTTCGTATGCAGGAACTCTTAATTTGACTTTCTGACCTTCTTTGAGTTTGCTCAGCTGTGTTTCCGGTATGTCAAAACTTACCCACGGATCGATGTTTGCTGTAACTGTTATAAAGTGGCATACCGTCGAAATCAGCTGTCCTTCGCTAACATTCACCGCTGTAACAACGCCGTCTTTCGGTGCTTTTATCTTCGCATCTTCAAGATATCCCGTAGCTTCACTTACCGCCCCGTTCGCCTGCATCACAAGGGCGTTCGCGGCTTCAATGTCTTCGTAGCGTGCTCCGCTTTGCGCCATATCGTAGGTTTCCTTCGCCGCTATATACTGTGCCTCCACTTGGTCGAATGTCGCCTGTGATATCGCTTCCTCTGCCAGCAAATTTTTTTCATTCTTTCGTAACTTTTTGCGCATAGTCGTATGCCGCCTTGGCTTTAGCTATTTCTTCACCTCTCGCACCGTTTCTCGCTTTTTCCGCTTGTGCCTGCGCCGCTGCCTTGCGCCCTGTGCCTGTGCGAGCTTCGCTTCTATCGTAGTACTGTCTATTTGCACGAGTACATCTCCCTTTTTTACACTATCGCCCTCTTTAACATATACGGCAGCTATATTACCGGCAATCTTGGAGTTCAAATCCGTAACTTCGGTTTCGATGCTTCCTTGAACTATCTGTTCCTCATCCTTTTCCGCATCGGCAGAGTAAATGAAAAATACCCGCAAGTATCACTACTGCAACGATAACCCCCACCAATATGGCAGTCCCTGAGTTGATTTTTAGCTACCAATTTTTGATTTCTTTTCCATATTTTTCACCCTCATTTTGCGATTTTACTTAAAAATTGTTTTAATTTTTGTAATTTATGTGTAATATACTAATAATGGATGTATTAACATTTTATATTTGTAAGACCAGTACCGATTTTACTTCAAGTTTAATGGATAGGAGCCGGATATGAAATATTTAACAACTTCCGAACTTACAAAATTGCATATAGCGGAAAATCTCCAAGCTCTTATGCTCGAAAAACCGATAAATAAAATTACAAATCAAAGAGCTTACTTCGCGTTGCAAAATTAACCGCCAAACCTTTTTTATTACCATTTCTGCGATATATACGATTTACTTGAGTGGTTACTCAAAAATCGCTTGAAATCTATAACCACCAACATCGAGAACTTCGATTCATGGCAAGAAGCGGGAATTTATCTACTGGATTACCTTTGCGACAACCGTCCTTTTTGGTGCTGTCTACTTTAAATTCGCTGTCGAGAAACAGTGTGCACAATTTGATACACGATGAAATTTTCAAACTCGCGAGCAAATTTGTACACGAAATTGCAGGAGATATCAAACTGAGCGATGCTTCATTTGAGCGTATAATTCATTTCTTTTTGCATTACTTTTCACCGCATTGCTCGAGGACTCGGCTAGTAAGCGACAGTAATCAAAGCTCAAAAGAAGTTATATACGATTTGGATATGATAGTTTTCTGGTATGACACGCAATGCCGTATTGCGTTATGCCCTTAAAGAGGAAGCCTTGTAACGCCTACTCCTTGTGCGTATTCATATGCCTTTTTGCGAGTGCATAGTCCGACTTTTGCCTTTTGCGAGATTCAGTTCCGCCTTATTTCTTTTTAACCTGCACTTCAAGTAACTCATCTATCGTGCTACACCTGCGTCGTATGCGTGAGTAGTAGCAGCCTTTCACCCTCTTTTGCATATGCGAGCAACTCCTTTGCAGATTCAACCTGATACTTTTTGTCTTGTAGCACATTGTACTTATTCCTCGTGTCAAGCTCCAGTTTTGACGGTGCATCGTTTAATGTTTTTATTTGCTTCGTCAAGTGCGAGCTGTGCAGACATATATGTAGATGAGCTCTTTGGATAATCACTCACATCTTTTTAGCAGTAAGGCATAAATTTCCGTCGCCAACTTTGCTCCTGCAAGCTCTTGCCTGTTTTGCAAAGTATTTTTTTCACTGCAGTTTCAACTGCCACACTCGACTGTAGCTTCGTCATTTGTAACAGTATTCTGCAATCCTATCTTTGAATTCTAGCTGAGATGTAACGGGAAATCCCTATTGTAAAAATTAAATCCCTATCTTTGCATATTCGAGCTTGGTTTTCGCTTCCCTTTGCTCCATTTTTGCTCTGCAAGTGCAGAATTTGCCGATAGCAAATCTTTCTTCGGTACAAGTCCTGCTTGTTTTTTTCATATTCACAAGCTGTGCCGTTTTTGTTGAGCTTGGACATTTTGCATAGCAATTTCGTAATTTTCCTTCGCAAGCAGGACATTGTAATAAATCTCGATTGTAGCCGCTTCTATTTCGTTAAGCTCCGCCTGTGCATTTGTTTTGTAGATGCGCTTTTGCAAAATCTCCTAAGCTCCATGATTTCTTTGTTTCTGGAAGTAACTCCCTTTACCTGCGCCTCGTATGTTTTTGAAAAAGTGCGGTAGATATTTGAGAAAGCTGCGCCTGACCTGCCGCGTATGTTGCCGCATCTACCAGTCCTGCGGCTTTTTCCCATTTCCAATTTTGCTCTTTGAGCATTTACGGCATCTTCCTCCGTCGCTAAGTGCTTTTCTTTGTACTTGAAATAGTAGATACTTTTTCGCCATATCCTTCGCTTGCTATCTTATCTGCTTGTCTGTTTTGCTTTGCCGTTTCAGCCCTATTGCTGTTTCTCTTGCATATATTTGATTGCCTCTTGCAATGTCAAACTTGCAGGCGGCTTTTGCCAGCTTCGGCACAAATGCACCCTCCTCCGCCACCGCATTTGTCGAATTTACACTTGAGCCTGCCTCGTTAACTTCCGCTCCAAAAAGCAGAAACACTTCCCAACGATACAATCAATGCCATTACGCTGCAGCCTATTCTAAAAATTCATTTTCATATTTTCCTCCTTTTTATTCTCATTTTTTTCCACATGGAAATATTTTTATCCTGTTTTCTAACTTCTTGACACTCCACACGACTAAAGTAGTGGGATTCTTGTTTCGCTCGACCATTACATTGCTGCAAGAGCTTTAGTTTTACACGGTCTCCACAAGCTGTAAATTCCTGCATGCCCTACGGTACTATTTATGCTTTAGGCTATGGATAGCCCTTTGTTTAGTATGTTTATACTTGCGTTAGTGTCTCTGTCATGTTTTTGTATGACACTGAGGGCATTCCCAGCTACGTGATAGCAAGATTCTTTACAAGAGGGTTTTTATACCCACAACAACTACAAAGTCTGACTACTTGGATACATAGTAGGAACTTTGATTATATCGTTACCATACCATGTAGCCTTGTATTCAAGCATGAAGAAAAATTTACTCCACGATACACTCGCTATGGCTTTAGCAAGTGTATGGTTGCGTATCATCCCCTTAACGTTAAGGTCTTCTATGCAGATAGTTTGGTTTTCGCTAACAAGCATAGTTGACTGTTTCTGAAGGAAATCATTACGCTTATTGGTTATCTTTTCATGGACTTTAGCCACACGGATACGCTGTTTATTGCGGTTATTCGAGTCTTTTCTGCTTACGTGACAATCTGCGTTGTTCACGAATGAGTTTATGCATAGACTTTTTCAAGGTATTTAGGATTATTTACAACATTGCCGTTGCTATCGGAGTAAAATTCTTTGATACCTACATCTATGCCTACCATACAACCATTATTAGGGCGCAGTTCCGGTTCGAAATCTACATTAAGTACTACAAAATACTTACCTGTAGGAGTTCTTTCAATCAGGACATTGTTAATATGTCCTCACTTCCATAGATTGCCTGATTTTTACATATCCAAGCTTAGGAAGTTTAATATATTTGCCCACAATACGGATGTTATCACCTTGATTGATAGTTCTATAGGACTGATGGTTGTTATGTTTACTCTTAAACTGAGGATGTCTTGCACGTTTCTCAAAGAAATTTTTGAATCCACGGTCTAGGTCTCTGAGAGACTGTTGCAGAGCTATAGAATCTACATATTTAAGGAATACAAAGCCTTCCTGCTTCTTGAGTTCAGTAAGCATAGCAGAAGTCTGTGTATATCCAATCTTTTGACCATTGACAAATGCATCGTTGCGCATAGCAAGACCTTTTGTTGTAGATGAACCTGCAGCATCCGAGTGTCTGATTTATTAAGTTTTGTTGCTCTTTATTAGGATATGCCCTAAACTTAACACCTTTATTCATTTTGAACACCTACGGTCTTGTTTTTTGAGTATCAACGTACCATTTAATTGTTTCGGAGCTTACATTACCTTCTGTACTTACAAAGTAGCTGCGAGTCCATAGACTCGGCATTGCTCTAAGCTGTGGAAATTCTTCTCTTAATAGCAATGACGTACAACCTTTAATCTGCTTCATGATATTTGGAATGCTCATAGTAGGCAGTACACTTACAAAAAAATATGTACATGGTCTATATGGCATTCAAGAGCAAAGGGATTTTCAATTCCTTGCTTACTACATTCAGCAATAGCAAGTTCCTTGAATCTGTCCTCAACGCCTGGGATATTGAATATCTTCCTGCGATATCGGGGACAGAACACAAAATGGTAGTTAATCAATGATACAGTTGTTTTGGTATGTTTATACTCATTCTTCATGAATATATAGTAACATTTATATAGATGTTAGTCAATATATTATCTACATATACTTTGAAAGAAAAAGCGGGCTATCATCCTCACGGTTAAACCGTGGGTTTTTCTCGCCCGCATAGGTTATAAAAATTTTTCTTATCCCTGCCTACCGTACAATCCTTCTCCGTTCGAGCTATGTGATTTTGTTTTTATTTATTGAACTCAATATGTAAAACGGCAAACTGCACATAGCGAAAAAAATAAAGATCTACTATAACCCAAAAATTGAAAGAAAAGTATAGAACGTATTACCCCAAAAAGGAATTCCACTCCAGATAAATTTCATGAAATCCAACAAATGGAATATTTAATGCTACACCATATTCTCCCGAATATATCCACTTCCCGGAAGTAATATAGTAAGAGAGCCACACGCACACAATTTCTATTATTACAAATTTCAAGATATTTTTTTATTGAATTTTAAATATTTCCTGGCACCATATACTCCATATCCCGCTATACAAACAAGTAAAAACAGGACGAACTACTTCACCAATAACATTATAAACTTCTAAACTAATGGAAGCAGTATCATTCATAGTATGTGCCCATGCGCTCGCCATAGAATTTATAAATAAAATCCCCAATATCACAAAAACATATAAAGCGCACGAAAATATAACATTTTTATATTTCATTTATCCCCTCGGTCTTACTTTTACATTCTCCGTTCGAGCTATGTGATTTTGTTTTTTTATTTACTGAACTCAATATGTAAAACGGCAAACTGCACATAGCTAAAAATAAAGATGGATTATATCTTACTAAGCCTCATTGACATTCCTACAATATTGTCAAAAAAATACATTTTCACATAATTTAATTCGATAATATGCAACCGTGTAAGAATATAAATTTCTTCTAAATCTGCATATATCCAATTATCAAAAACAATCATATATGCTAATATAGCATTTATAATTATTAATATTAAAAACACAATACTCTTATCAAACTTAAAAATATTTTTACAATTGTATATTCCAAATAACGCTACGCAAGTAAATGTAACAGGTCTAACAATACTTATTATAAAATTTATTCTTTTTATAATATATATCATTTCTGTACTGTTCATATTGTGTTCTACTGCCAAAAAGTCCTTCTATAAACAATATCCCCATTACAAAAACCAAAAAAATGAAAAATTGTTTTAACAATATTCTTATAATCAATCATTTCTATCCCAATGGATTTACAGCCACACATATATCATAGTTAGTATTTGATTTGGGCGATTTTACATATTTAGTATCATCAGTAACATTTTTTTAAATCACTAGCAAAGGAAAAAACTTGTCATAGCAACTACTAAAATTACGCTTAACAATAAACTAATACCTTTTTTTCATTTTTTTCTACGCCTTATTTTTTTACAAGAATGCTTTTACTTGAAAAATCAATTGCTTTAAACTCAAGATGCTAATAATGTTAATTAAATCCTCCACATTGGACCGCCCTCGCTTTCTTTAACCATTTATCTAAGCTATTTCTACCCGAGATTTGTGGATAATAACAAATGCTTTCTCTCCTTACGTATAACTTTCAATTACGTATAACGTGTCTTTCTTTCTACTCACCATAATATATATGTAATTTGACCAATCTCTTTTTTTAACATATATTTCGGAAACATCTTGAGGCCGTTCTCTATTTGAATTTTTAATGCTTCAAGCACTTCATTTATTTCAAAAATCAGCACTTTCTTTTTACTACTTTTTCCCATTCCATAATCAGTTAGATTTAGTTTTTCATTGTTTTCATTCCCCTTAATCTCTAAAACACTATACCTGTACCCTATCCCCAGAAAACTTACAATCATCTGTTTCGTGGTATCGCGTTTTTATAATTATCGGAAAGCACTATTCCCAATTCATTTTAATATTTTTTTATTATAATTTGTAATATCTTTATATATTATATACATTGCCATACACAATAAAATAATTGTGCTAAAAACTATTAGGCATATCTTCAGTTTTCTTTATCATATTGTTATTTGACTATTCATAGTAATATAGATATCATATGGAATCACCGCCCCTTCATTTTTGACACATGAGTCCATAATTGTTTATTACTAAAAGCTCTATTAAGACCTGCATAATTTTTCCCAAGTTGCGGGTTCAAAATTGTACGTATCGTGCACAGTAATAAATATTTCCCATTTATTATATGAAATTTTTTTCGGCGTATACCGAATAATCCACCTTATTTAACGCCAAATGTAAATCTCTAGTACTGTTTAATACTATCGATTCTCGCGTTGTTTTATATACATTCCCGTAAGTACTTCGTAAATTTCTTTTCGCTTTTCCAAAAATAATTTCATATTCATTACTATTTTTTTAATTTTATCAGATTCTGAAGAACCATCATAGAAGTATAAATCACTCGCATTATCTATCATACTATGCTCAAGAAAGTCCGCCGACATAGTATATCCTCTAATTCTTCCTCCACTAGCTACCCTCAACAAATTAGCACGTGAATGCGTATATACTAGGTTTAGGTCCATTCCCTTGTAATTCACTGAAAAGTTCCAAATTAATTATCTCAAATTGATTTTCGTCAAAAACATCTAATTCATTATCGTCGTAGATTCCCCGACTAACTTCTACATCAGCAAAGGAAAAAAACTTGTCATAGCAACTACTAAAATTACACTTAACAATAAACTAATACTTTTTCATTTTTCTACTCCTTATTTTTTTACAACAATACTTTACTTGAAAATCAATTGCTTAAACTCAGGATGCTAATCATGTTAATTAAATCCTCCACATTGGACCGCCCTCGCTTTCTTTTTAACTATTTATCTAAGTTACTTATACCCGATATTTGTGGGTAATAACAAGTACTTTCTCTCCTTATGTAAAAACTTTCAATTACGTATAACTTGTCTTTCTTTCTACTCACCATAATATATATGTAATTTGACAAATCTCTTTTTAACATATATTTCGGAAACATCACCTGTACCCTATCCCCAAAAAACTTACACCATCTGTTTCTGTGGTATATGGAACCACCGCCTCTTCATTTTGACACATGTATCCATAATTGTTTAAAAATCAACTGTTTTTGTATCTCTTTTTTTCATTTCGTCAAAATCACGTGCAATTTTATCCGGCAATTTAGTGCACAAACTTACGACGATTATAGCCAGACTTCCAAATATGAAACTAGGGTATTATTTCATATATATCAAAGATGCCGCCTTTCTTGCAATACCAAAGCATATCCGCTCCGCCACCAACTAACATACCCGCGATTGCGCCTTGAAGTGTCATCCTGCGCCAGAAAAGCGAAAACAAAATGAGTGGTCCAAATGCCGCTCCAAATCCGCCCCACGCAAATGCAACTAATTCAAACACCGAGCTGTTCGGATTGATCGCTATCAAAAATTGCAATTATCGAAATTATTACAACCGTCAGTCTGCTCGCCCAAACTATTCCGCTACCTTCCGAATCTTTTTTGAAAATAGTTGCATACAAATCCTTAGATACCGATGATGCCGAAACCAAAAGCTGCGAACTTGCCGTGCTCATGATTGCTGCGAGTATAGCGCAGAGTAGAAATCCCGATACGGCAGGTTTAAACATAGTGTTTATCATCGCCATGTAAAACCGTTTCTCCGTCAGCCAAATCAGGCATATATGCTTTTCCTATTACACCAATCGCCGTTGCAGCAGTCAATGTAATTATTACCCAAATCATCGCAATTATTCTTGACTTTCTAATCATATCAGGTGATTTGATTGCCATAAAGCGTGAAAGTATATGTGGTTGTCCAAAGTAACCGAGTCCCCAGCCGAGTGCAGATGCAAGCAGCATACTGTTTACTCTACCGTGCGCATTTTGAGGAAGCACTTCAAACGCCTCTGTGCTAAGTGCCGCAAGTCTTTCCTGCAACCCTTCAATACCTCCCATATTTAATGTTGCTACCGTAGGCACTCACCAAAAAGTGCAACAAACATAGTTGCACCCATTATCGTATCCGTCCAGCAAACCGCATTAAATCCGCCCAGAGCCGTATATGCCAGGATTATAAGCGCACCAAGTACAAGTCCCGTTGTATAGTCGAGTCCGAATATAGTCTTGAATAACTTACCACCCGCTGCAAACTGGGAAGATGATATATCAAGAAAAATATTACGGTAAAAATCGCCGATACCAGTTTCAAAATATGCTTCTTGTCGCCGAATCTGTTTTCAAAAAAATCGGGTAAAGTAATAGCATTGCCTGCTACTTGAGTGTATGTACGGAGCCTCTTCGCAACCACAAGCCAGTTCAGGTAGGTACCTATCATAAGGCCTATCGCTGTCCATATCGCTTCCGATGTTCCATTGTAAAGTATATACGCCGTACCCGGTAGCCCTATCAAAAGCCAACCGCTCATATCCGACGCCTGCGCAGACATCGCAGTTACCCAACTGTTCAACTGTCTGCCGCCAAGTATATAATCGGACAAATCGTCCGTCTTACTGTAAAATTTGAACCCTATCAGCACCATTGCCGCAAGGTATACTATGAATATTATCGCTATTGTTACCAATGTTTTTCCTCCGAATCACTTATTTTGTGATTCTCTTAACGCCTCCCATATACGGCTGTAAGATTTCGGGAATTTCAACACTACCGTCAGCTTGCTGGTAATTTTCAAGTATAGCCGCAACCGTTCTTCCTACGGCAAGTCCGGAGCCGTTCAATGTATGAACAAATTCCGGTTTGTCCTTTGCGCTTCTTCTAAACCTGATATTTGCACGCCTTGCCTGATAATCTTCAAAATTAGAACAAGACGAAATCTCAACATATCTGTCGTAGCTTGGCATCCAAACCTCTATGTCGTATGTCATGGCGGAAGAGAATCCCAAATCTCCGCTTGATAGCTTCACCACCCTATATGGGATGTTCAGCTTCTGCAATACTTCTTCTGCTGCTAAAGTAAGACTTTCCAATTCTTCGTACGAAGTCTCCGGTTTAGCAAATTTGACCATTTCAACTTTGTTGAACTGATGCTGTCTAATCAGCCCCCTGGTATCTCTGCCTGCAGAACCCGCTTCCTTTCTGAAGCAAGAGTGTATGCCGTGTAATATATAGGCAATTTATCGCCGTCTACGATTTCATCCATCAAAAGGTTGGTAACCGGAACTTCCGCCGTCGGTACCAAGAAAAAAATCCTTCGCAGGAACATCAGAACATATCTTCTTCAAACTTTGAAGCTGCCCTGTACCTGTCATAGCCGCTCTGTTTTACCATGAAAGGAGGCAAAAATCTCGGTATATCCTTGCTCTTGCGTATGCAGGTCAAGCATAAAGTTGATTACCGCTCTTTCCAGCCTTGCTCCCAGTCCTTTGTAAACTGTAAATCTTGCCCCTGCTATTTTTGCCGCACGGTCAAAAATCCAAAATATCCAAATCCGAACCTATGTCCCAATGCGCTTTCTTTTCAAAATCGAATTTTTCGCACTTCGCCCCATTTACGCAGCTCGACATTGTCTGCATCATCGTTACCTAGGGGCACACTGGGGTGAGGTGTATTCGGTATTCCAAGCAGTGCATTTTTTTCAGTTCTTCTTCTATACCCTGTCAGTTTTCCGTCAAGCGCTTTGATATCATCGGATAAGACTTTCATCTTCGCCATTATATCAGATGTGTCCTTGCCTTCTTTTTAAACTTGGCTATATCCTTTGATGCAGTGTTTTGCTCGTTTTTCATAGCTTCCACTTCTGCTAAAATTTTTTTCTTCTCTTCGTCCAATTTAGGAACATTTTTCAATGCCGAAGCTACCCTTTTTGTCTTCTTTCTACGGAAGCCTTTTACACCTTCATAATCTTCTCTTATTCTCTTAATATCCAGCATTGTTTTTTTCCTCCTAAAAATATATTTCTTTTTGTAATTTATATATAACTCTGTGAGCGTTGCCATTTTTCTCCTGCATTTCCAACTGTAAAGCGGAAGCAAGCGCATAGTCTTTTTTTCATCCAGAGCCGCTGTTATGCGTGAAAGCAGGCTTTTTGTGCCGTTACTGTCTTTCGCTATATAATTTCTCAGTTTATCTACCAACGCAAATGCTTCATCGTCATAAGCGTTGTGGTCGTCGTGCAATTTCGTGCAATTTCGTATATACTTACGATTGTTGTTCACTATTCTGTGCCCAAGCTCGCCACTCCACTGATCCAGCACCGCTTTTTTGTAAGACTCAAGTGCAATCTTCGGAATTACATCGTCATCCAATATAACTTTCGTTTTTTCAGGATATTTGTCAAAAGCCTCCAAGTTTTTCCCATACCGTTCTAGGTGCGAATCCGAAATACTTATCCCTCTCTGCCGGTGTAAATTCTTCAAAAACATTTCGTTCGCTTCTATATTCCCGTTCAGTTTCCAAATAAAAGTCCTCAACGCCATGCTGTTTGGAGAGCGACTCCAAAAGCTCATCCGGTGTTTTTTGCGCCTTTAGCGCCTTCTCAATGCCGTCGAGCATAGCAAGGCAAGATGTAGCAATTACAAGATAAGTATTGCTCTTGGGGTTCGGAGAACGAAGTTCAAATCTCGTTGACAACGGGTTTGTTTCTTCTCTAATCAAGCATATGAGTACCGTCCTATTTCTCGACGGCAACTCTTTCGTGTGTCCTATCGAAGTTACTATGCAAATAGGTGCCTCGTAGCCCGGTTTCAATCTGTTAAACGCATCGTTCGTTGCTGTAATGAACGGATTTAAGACTTCATAATTTTTAGCATTCTCAGTAGCGCACCAAAAACCCTATTGGGTTTAGATACGCACTTTTTGTGTCTTTAGGCGAAAAATAAACTGATTTTTCTGCCGTCCTTAAGTTCTAGCACAAGCCCCTATATGGACATGTTTACCGCTACCTGCAACTCCTTCTATAGGCTTTGCTCTAAAGCGTTACTTCAAGTCCGTGGTGCCTGAATACATCTCGCACTATATCGCGAATGTGCCTTTCGTTATCGCAGGCTTGTATAGGGTTTGAATACTTCCAGTCAATTTCAAGTTGCTCCATAATATGGTTGTACTTTTCCGAATTTTCGAATCTGGCTTTAACGCCGCCGACTTCTTTGTGTCCCATTTCCATCTCAAATCCGTACTGTTCGAGCAATATCAGTGTTTCCTCAAGTGCTGTACGAACCGGGTCCTACTGTTCTCTTCCAGTATTGTTCTTTCATTACCTGCGCAATCGAAAGAGCCTCTCTATCGCCTTTTTCTTGCGGTGTTTTTACCCAAAATTCAAGCTCTGTCGCACAAGTGAGCATTACGCGTTCTATATCGTCCGGAGAATCAATAGGCAGATACTTGGTTACATACGAATTTTCTTTGATAAGTTCAAGCAATCAAATTTCGCAATCGCATCTCTGAGTATTACGCGAGAGCCAACCTGACTTGTATCATTGTGTACCAAAAAGCATGGGATTCTGAGTGTTCCGACAGGCAGCCCCGTCGGTTCATGTAAAAATCAAAATTATGGTCAACATACCAATTGGCCTTTGTATCCGGTATTATGTCAACTTTTTGCATTATTGAGTTCCGCTATAATCAGGGAGCACAACACTGGATCCGTCTGTTTGCACGCCTTGCTCTATAAACTTTTCCATATCCTCTATGAATCGCTCCACAGGAATTTTTCATCCGTATTCTGTCCACCAAGATCCAGCCCCGCAAGTGAAACGAATCTGATTTCCGGATGCGCATATAGTATTTCCTAAAGCGATTTTGCATCGTGTTGCTCAGGTTTTATGTTAAACAGCATTTTTGTCGTATGATAGCATTTGCCCCTCCATATTTTTATAGCTATAATCTAGTTATTATACAACAAAAACTCTTGATTAGTCAAAGTTTTTGTGCTTTTTACAAATTTTATTAGTTTAGCTAATTTGTTGCAATTTACAATCGCTTTTTGAAATCTATGTGAATTATTCATTTTTGCTTTAATATATACACCTTTATGGGTAAATATATAAAATGTATGCTGTTAGCATACATTTACTTGTTTAGGAGGAATTTTTAATTATGATCAAATTTAATGTCAGCGGAATGCATTGCAGCGCTTGTAGCAGCAGGCTTGAAAAAATGTATAAACAGAGTGCCCGGAGTAGAATCGTGCAATGTAAATCTACTTACAAATTCAATGACCGTATCGGGTAGTGCCGGTGTGAATGATATAATCACAGCAGTTGAAAACGCAGGTTTTGAAGCTGAGGAAGTAAAAGAGGGAGAAGAAAAGTCAGACTCCGATGACGAATCCGCCCCCATTATAAAACGGCTGATATATTCCATCGGTTTTTGGTTGTTTTTGGCATATTTTTTTCGATGGGTGTAATGATTTTCGGTTTGCCGCTGCCAAGCGTTTTTGAAGAGAATCCGATTTACGGCGGCATAGTGCAGTTTATAACTGCTATGGCTATAATGCTAATCAATCGTAACTTTTTTATCAGCGGTTTTTCGTCGATTATAAACAAATCTCCAAATATGGATAGTCTTGTTTCAATCGGTTCGCTTGCCGCATTTATCTGGAGCAGCGCACTGCTTTTTTTGATGTACTTTGCAGCCTCAAAATGCACAGCAATACAATATGAATTTATACTTTGATTCGGCAGGGAATGATTTTAACACTCATCACTGTCGGTAAATTGCTTTGAATCGATTTCCAAAGGCAAGACCACAAACGCGCTGAAATCGCTAATAGATATGTCCCCAAAAACTGCTACCGTAATAAGGGACGGCAAAGAAGTCGAGATTCCGGCAAAAGACATTCGCCCGTCCGATATTTTCCTCGTAAGACCCGGGGAAAATATCGCCGCAGACGGTATCGTCTGCGAGGGACGCTCGGAAGTTTCGCAGGCGTCCCTGACGGGCGAAAAGTATGCCCGTTTCAAAGAGGTAGGCAGCGAAGTATTCGCTGCCACAATCAATCAAGACGGTTTCCTCAAATGCAGAGCTACAAAAGTGGGAAGCGAAACCGTTTTTGCACAGATTATAAAACTGGTCGAAAACGGAGCACAAAGCAAAGCCCCTATCGCCAAGCTGGCAGATAAGGTTTCCTCCGTTTTCGTTCCTATTGTAATCACGATAGCCGCTATTACATTTGCAGCTTGGCTCGCACTCGGACAACCGCCTGCGTTCGCCCTGGCTCGCAGCATTTTCGGTGCTTGTTATCAGCTGTCCGTGCGCACTCGGACTTGCAACGCCCGTTGCCATTATGGTCGGAGCCGGTAGAGGGCGCTAAGCTCGGCATCCTTTTTCAAGGATGCCGTTTGCCTTGAAACCGCGGGACGCATCGACACGGTTCTGCTCGACAAGACCGGTACCGTAACAAAGGGTGCGCCCGCCATAACCGATATCGTGCGGCGGCGGGCATTAGCGAGGAGGAACTCCTCGCTACGGCTTTTTGTCTGGAATCAAAAAGCCGGCACCCTGTAGCTATGCAATTACACAATCACGACTGGTTCAAAACATCAAACAGCTTGAATGTACGGAATTCAAATCTCTTTCCGGACTTGGAATCACAGGGAACATAGACGGCGAAACTTGTTTTGCGGGTAGCTTTGAAATTTATTAACAGACACGCAAACATAACGGATGACCACTTAAAAACCGCCGAAATGCTTTTCAAAAACAGGGAAAACACCTCTTGCATTTTTCGCGAAACGATAAATTTTTGGGCATTATCGCAGTTGCTGACGAAGTAAAGGACGATGCCGCTCACGCAGTAACATCTCTTCACGAAATGGGAATAAAAACCGCTATGCTTACAGGCGATAACGAAAACACCGCCAATGCGATTGCACAAAAGCGTTGGAATAGACACAGTTTCTGCCAATTTGATGCCCGAACAAAAATTTTGCCGAAGTTGAAAAAATATAAAACCTACGGGATGTGCGCTATGGTCGGCGACGGTATCAACGATGCTCCCGCATTAACCGCTTCAAATCTCGGTATAGCAATCGGCACAGGCTCGATATAGCTATTGATTCCGCAGGAATTGTCGTAATGCAAGGGGCTCTTTCTCAAGTCGTAACTGCGTTAAGTTTAGGCAGAGCAACCTTGAAAAATATCAAGCAAAAATCTGTTTTGGGCTTTCATCTACAACATCATCGGAATACCGCTTGCAGCAGGTATTTTCGCTTCCTTTGGAATATACCTTAACCCCATGCTGGCAGCTGCCGCGATGAGTTTGTCGAGCTTCTTTTGTAATCAGTAATGCCCTACGACTGAATTTTTGTAAAACTTAAGCACTAAGATTTTTGATACTCAAATAGCTGAAACAAAACTACACATAAAAGCACAAATAAGCAACCTTGGTTCCATGGCAATTCCTACATTAGACCAAGTCAACGAAGCACTCTCGAAAGTTGCTCGAGGTAAATCTAGCGGTAAAACAATTATAAAAATCACAAAACCCGGAGTAGCAGTATGACCTGCTACTCCGGTTTTCATCTATATCCTCAATATATATTTGCGGGTTGGCTTTTCTCGCCATTTTTTTTGCAGCCTGCGCATCTGTGCTTGTAACCACAAATGTTCGAGTTACAATTCCTTTGCCGATGTGCAGCATCACATTTTCCCCAGCCTTTCTATAATCGGCGTGTAGCGTTGTGATTTCGGACCATTCCCAAACATTGTGCATTACAGAATTAAACAATTTGTATTCAACATCTATGCCGCTTTCAGAAATAATCTGCGCCTTATCAAAAAAAGGTATCAACGCCACAAGCAAAGTGATTGGAATGTAGATATAAAGTCCCCTCCAAATTTCAAGTCCCAGCATCAACAATGCTACTAAAAATATTATCCCCCGAACAAGCGGAGATCTTTCCTTTACTATACCTCTAAGCTGCATTGTTTCTAATCTTTGCAAGTGCCTCCATAGCTACCTTGTGAGCATCCTCCGGTGCGTCCGGCACACTGCCTTGAACCAATTTTCTAAAAATATTAGTTCTGGTTCCGTCCGCATAGAATATATTTGCTCCATACGCCGCCGTAAGGATTGCATATATAGGATTTATTAAATTCATAAAGCAATAAGGCAAATATGCAAGTGTGCTTACCCCAAGTACGCTTGCGTGGTAAGCGCCGCAAGAAGACCATGGTACCAATGGCGACCAAAGCGTTCCGCCGTCTTCCAGGCTTCGTGAAAGCATACTTCTTGCAAGTCCGAGCTCGTCATATCTTTCTTTGTACATACTGCTTGGGATAATAAGTCCAAGATATTGGTCGCACATAGTTGTAATACAAAATACCGATGTTGCTATCGTTACAAGCACAAGTTGGAACGGCGTTTTCACCTTCTTTATAAAATCACCCAAAATAGCTTCAACAGCACCTATTTTCTGTAAAATTCCTCCAAATCCAACTGCTACAATTACGAGGTTGTTTGTCCAAAGCATACTGTTCATACCACCTCTATTAAGTAATTTATCGCAAAGCTCATTTCCGGTTTCTGCCGAATATCCGTAGTGTGTCATTTGCAAAGCAGTCTGCAAAATTTGCCCCTTGGAATATTACCGCAAAGACGCAGCCTATAGCTGAAATCAAAAAGTACTCCCGGGAATTGCAGGTACTTTCATTACAGCTACAACTATGATTAGCAAAATTGGAATTAAGAGTATCGGACTCATATAATCGTAATGGTCAAGTATAGCCTGCGACAAATCGTCCGCAACCTTAGGGTCGTATTGTCCCGTCCCTCTAAGCGATATAACAGCATAAAGGAGAATCGCCATAACAAGACTCGGGAAAGTGGTTTGTAACCATGGCTCTAACATGGTCAAACAATCCTGTCTGTGCAGAGCCTGCCGCCAAATTTTGTAGAGTCCGAAAGAGGAGAAAATTTATCTCCACAGCACGCACCGACAATATCATTCCTGCTACCAGCGCGGATTTATTCCCATTGTTACCCCTATGGACATGAATGCTATTCCGAGTGTGGCAGATACCGTCCACGCAGATCCGAGTGCTATACCTACGATAGCACAAAGAATACACGCAAGTGGTAAAAACATAGCAGGCGAGATTATCTTCAACCCGTAGAATACTACTGCCGGAATTGTCCCTGCCCATTCAAACGAGCCTATCAGACAGCCGACAAACAAAATTATTATATGCCTCCAATGAACGGCTGACCGCATCCAAAAGCTCCTGCGAGCATATCCTTGTACTCATAACCGCAAACTTTACCCACTATTCCCGCTACGGCACATGCTATTACGACCGGCATATGCGGATCGGCACCCCAGCCGATTACGAAATTGGAAATCATAATAGTAAGTAGTACCACTATCGGTATAAATGCTTCCAACCTGCTCGGCGGTCTAGGTGTCTTTTTCTTTGCAACTTTTTTTCTTCTTGCATTTTTCACCTTCCTTCTTATTTTATTTTTGAATTTTCACTATAATATCACATTGTCTTATAGTTGTCAAAGTCGTAAATTGCTTAAATTTCAAGTAATTTCCTTATCGATATCGCCCGTTTTTAATTTAATTTCCTCAACCCCTTTTTATAACAGTTCGCTATATGTTATACTATCAGTTGGCGTATTTATAAGGAGGTAAGTTAAATGTATTTTGGGAGTGTTAGATTCTACAAACACATAATTTTTATTTCTAATTGCAATTATAGTAATCGCTTCCACATCTTCTGCGATTTACCTGTCAGTCAAGTCAGCTTCCCTAAAAGAAAAGAACACAAAAACTGGAGCAAGACTTGCTGCTTTTGGATAAACTAAAGCGTGCGCCGTACTACACGAACTCGTTCGGCTACCAAAAAGCTGTTTCCGGACCTATCGGTAAATTGCGATTTTTCGTTTGAAAGCGACAAGCCGAAATCCGTATATCTCACATTTGACGACGGTCCTTCGGAGATTACAAACGAAATTCTCGATATATTATTCGAAAGGCACATTCACGCCACTTTTTCGTACTTTACAAGGAAGGTGAAGATGCAAACGCTCTTTACCGCAGAATGATAACAGAACGGTCATACGATTGCGCTACACTCCACGACGCACAATTACGAAAAAGATTTATAGTTCTATGGAAAACTTTTTGGCGGATGTCGAGTCCGTTTCAGCAAGAGTGGAAGACGCGACAGGCTACAAACCTGAAATATACCGTTTCCCGGTGGCAGCGTCAATCCGCATAATGTAGCCATATACCACAAGCCACTTCCGAACTTTTTGAGGCGCGGCTATGTTTACTACGATTGGAATGTTTCTGCAGACGATGCCGTGTCGGGTACATCAAAAAGGCAAATTGTGTCGAACATAGTGAATGGAGTTCACTCACATAATAAAGTCGATTGTTCTATTGCACGATTCATCGTCAAAGTCGGATACTCTTTTCAGTCTTACCTGAGATTTTAGATACCCTTATCGAAGACGGTTATAATTTTTTTATCCACTATCAAACAGGGTTAGACCTATTATTTTTGATTATGAAAAAGCTGATTTTACAATAAAAGAATAACAAGGAGAAAAATGGATTACAACAAATTGGCGGATTTTTTTATTTCCACATATCACAAAAACATCTGATTACTATGAATCTTTATTTCCAAAACGCGATTTGCCGCAAGGCGCCGCCGTTACGAGGCTTGCTCCAAGTCCAACCGGTTTATACATCTGGGAAACCTATATGGCGGATTCGCTGACGAAAGACTGGCGCATCAAAGCGGCGGTATTTTTATCTCCGCATAGAGGACACTGATGACAAGCGATATGTAGACGGAGCTGTTGAGATTATAATTAACTCACTTAAATATTTTGGAATCAATTTCGACGAGGGTGCATCGCTTAATGGCGATTTAGGTATATATTCTCCATATACGCAAAGTCAGCGCGGTGAAATCTATCAGTGCTACGCCAAAGAGCTTGTTGCTAAAGGAATGGCATATCCTTGCTTTTATGACTAGCGAAGAGCTGGCTGAAATACACGATTTGCAAGAAAAGAGCAAAAGAAAATTTCGGGGTGTACGGCAAGTGGGCAAAAATTCCGAGATTTATCTTTTGAAGAAATAAAAGAAAAAGTAGATGCAGGTACGCCTTATGTAATCAGACTGCGTGCGCACGATTACTCCGCTCTTGCAAGCGAAGATATCCCCACATTTACCATAGTCGACGCTATACGCGGACCTCTTACAATGCCGAAAAACGGTCAAGACACCGTACTTTTTAAAAAGCAAACGGCATACCGACTTACCACTTTGCGCATGCTATTGACGATCATTTGATGCGTACAACCCATGTCGTTCGCGGCGAAGAATGGTTATCATCTTTACCTGTTCATGTCGATTTGTTTGAGCGACTTGGCTTTGAAATGCCGATTTTCTGCCATACTGCACATCTTATGAAAAATCGACGAAGAAACAGGACAAAAGCGTAAACTCTCAAAAAGGAAGGATCCGGAGCTTTCCCTCGACTACTATAGAATGGATGGCTACCATCCTGCGGCTGTACGCGAATATCTACTGACTTTATTAAATTCAAACTTCGAAGAGTGGCGAATAGCAAATCCGGATAGCGATATTGACGAATTTAAATTCAGCTTGGAAAAAAATGGGAAATACCGGTGCTCTATTTGATTTAGTGAAACTGCATGATGTATCAAAGGAGGTCTTGCTCAAAATTTCCGCTGCAGACCTTTACGATTTCTTGCTGAGCTGGGCAAGAAACCAATTCCGATTTCAAAAATATTATCGAAAACAATAGAGAAATGCTGCTTAAGATTTTAGATATAGGCAGATCCGGCGATAAGCCTAGAAAAGATTTAATTTACGCAAAACAAATCGTCGATTTCATTTCTTATTTCTTCGACGAAACATTCAAAAATTACAGAAACTGCTCCTGACAATGTCAGCAAAGAAGACGAAAAGGCTATACTGGCTGCATATCTCAAAAACTTACAATCATGACGACAATCAGGAAGAATGGTTCGAAAAAGATTAGAATCATCGCTGATACCTTGGGCTATGCGCGAAAACCGAAGGACTACAAAAAAATCCGGATCTATACAAAGGTCATGTGGGCGATGTCAGCACAGTAATACGCCTTGCAATAGTAGGTAGAACCCAATCTCCTGACGTGCATGAAATTCAGCAAATTCTCGGCGAAGCTAAAACTATTGACAGAATCAAAAAGACTGGATGTATAATACGATTTAACAAATAAAAAGGCTACATCAGGGGCGAAATTTACCGCCCGTAAATGTAGCCTTTTTCTATTTTCATATTTTTTTCAATCTAGCCTTGCCAGCTATTTAAATACTCTTTCTGTTCGATAGTAAGTTCATCTATCTCGATTCCCCACGCTTTCAGCTTTCTTGCAGACACGAGCTCATCAATTTCTTCCGAAACTTCTATTACCGCATTTTGGAAGCTCTTTGTAATTGTTCTTTATGTAAAGCGCGCTAAGTGCCTGAATCGCAAAACTCATATCCATAATTTCCGCAGGATGTCCGTCAGCCGCTGCAATATTTACGAGTTTCCCCTCCGCTATAACATTCAGCACATTGCCGTTTTCCAGTTTGTACGAAGTGATATTGTTTCTTGCTTCGAAGCTATTAACCGCAAGTTCTCGAAGCGCCTGCATATCAACTTCGCAATCAAAATGTCCAGCATTTGAAAGAATTGCCCCATTTTTCATAAGCAGAAAATGCTCTTTGGTAATCGTCTTGGTGCAGCCTGTTGCTGTTACAAACATATCTCCAAGCGGTGCAGCTTGATTCATGGTCATTACATCGTAACCGTCCATCTTCGCTTCAATCGCTTTTACCGCATCTATTTCTGTAACTATTACTCTTGCGCCCATTGCAGCCGCTCTCATAGCAATTCCCCTTGAACACCAACCGTATCCAGCAACAACTACTGTTTTGCCTGCAACTATTAAATTGGTATTTGCCATTATGCTTGTCCAAACGGACTGTCCCTGTACCGTAGCGATTGTCAAAAAGGTGCTTACACTTCGCATTGTTTACTGCAACCATAGGGAACGGCAAAACCCCGTCTTTTTCCATAGCGCGAAGTCTGATAACGCCTGTTGTCGTTTCCTCACATCCCCCGTAAATCTCAGTTGCCAAGTCTTTTCTCGTAGTGCATAATTTATTTACCAAATCTCCGCCGTCATCTATTATAATATGCGGCTTATGTTCTAAGCACATTTCTATATGTCTGTCGTACTCTTGCGGTGTTGCCGCATGATATGCAAAAACTCGAAAGTCCGTCTTCAACCAATGCTGCAGCTATATCGTCCTGCGTCGATAGCGTGTTGCTTCCTGTTACCGACATAGTAGCACCGCCTGCCGCAAGTACCTTGCAAAGATATGCCGTTTTCGCTTCCAAATGCACTGACAACGAAATTCTAAGTCCCTCAAACGGATGTGTTTTGAGCAAACTCCCTTTCAAGCTCATTTAAAAGCGGCATATTGTTTTTACCCACTCAATTTTTTATGCCCCGATGCAGCCATTTCGATACTGCGAATTTCATTCTTTACCATTTTTTAACTCCAATTCTACCTTATCGTAGGTGCAACAAACGGCGCCGATGTGTCTACATGTCCCATAAGACTGTCAACTTCCTTGCCGTCCACCATAAACTGAACGCTCGTAACCTCCTCAAAGCTATCAAGTAATGTAGCGACAATCTGGCTTACAAACAGGCTCTCATCCATTGAGCCTCCCAGTTTTTCAAGGCTTTCTCCTCAATGTCCACAACTGCCACTCCGTACTTGACAGTAACATTATTTATGACTACGTCTTTTGTTCACAACGCTGACAGCTTTGTCGCTTATATTTGTAGGCACTTCTTTGAGCAAAAGCAAAGCTCCGACTGCCGCATATGAAACCTTCTCGTCATCTGTAGCCTTTTCAAGTTCTTTCGGTAATGACGGTCTTTTAGCATTATACTGGACAAAAACCTCCTTGGTGCTTTCATCGAGGAGATACGCCTTATTAACATAGTAAAGGGTTAAGTCCTTTCCGCTATAAGATTCATCACTTTCTTGTTTTATGCATCCTGCCGAAAGCAGCACAAGTGCGCAAAATGAGTACCGCACTCACCAAAGTTCTAAAATTCCTTCTAATCATAACCGTCCTCCAATCCATGCTATTGCACGAAATACATTTCCCGCAATTACTCAACCGTAACACTCTTTGCCAAGTTCTTCGGTTTATCTATATCGCAACCGCGTTCTTTGGCAATGTAATACGCAAGTAGCTGAAGCGGCACAACGCTGATTAGCGGTGCAAGCTCGTCACGGCAATTCGGAATGTACACTACCTTGTCCGCTTGGGTTTTTACAGCTTCGTTTCCGTCTTTCGCAATCGCTAGTACATATGCGCCCCTAGCCTTCACTTCTTCAATATTTGCAAGCATCTTCTCCTGCAACCTTTCTTGAGTTGCAAGCGCAACTACTAAAGTCCCTTTTTCAATCAGCGCTATCGTGCCGTGCTTAAGTTCACCTGCAGGTATTGCAAAGGAATTTATGTATGAAATCTCCTTTAACTTGAGGCGAACCCTCATAAGCTGTGCTTGCGATCCGTTCCTCGACCTATGAAAAATACATTTTCCTCTTTGTATAATTCTTTTTGCTAAATCGCATATTTGCGATTCGCAATTAAGCGTGGTTTTAAGCAGTTCAGGTATTTCTTTCAAACCGTTTATATAAGAGTTGTACTCATCCGCCGATATATAGCTACTGATTTTTCCCATATAAAAGTGCTACCAAGTACAGACACATTATCTGCGTTGTGTATGCCTTTGTAGATGCTACCGCAATTTCAGGTCCCGCCCATGTATAAAATACATCATCGGACTCTCTTGCTACCGAGCTTCCGACCACATTTACTATCGACATAATGCGTGCACCCTTTCGCTTTGCTTCGCGTAGTGCCGCAAGAGTATCCAAAGTTTCACCGGATTGGCTAATTGCAATGAATAGTGTTTTATCATCGACAAACGGATCTCTATATCTAAATTCAGATGCCACATCGACTTCAACGGGAATTCCTGCAAATTTTTCTGTGCAAATTTACCAAGTAATCCGGCATAATAAGCAGTACCGCAAGCTACTATAACGATTTTTAGTAATATTTTCAATATCTTCCTTGGTGATGGATATTCCGTCAAGTTTGATATCTCCTCTTTGGTCAATCGCTGATTTAAGGTTTCGAACAGCCCCTTTGGTTTGCTCGTGTATCTCCTTGAGCATAAAATGGTCATAGCTATCTTTCTCCGCCGCATCTGCGTCCCATGTGATATGGAATACTTCTCGCTTTACCTCTTTTTGTCCTGATTGAAGATTTTAACGCAATCAGCAGTTATAACCACAGTTTCGTTGTTCTCTATCAAGTAAATTTCTCTGGAATGTTTAAGCAAAAGCAGGTATGTCGGATGCTATAAAATTACATCCCTTTCCAAGCCCTGCAACGAGCGGCGCATCCTTTCTAACTGCGACTATCTTATCGCTTTCAGCCGCTGCCATTACGCCTATCGCATATGCACCTCGCATCTTTTCAACTGCCTTGTAAACAGCTTCTTGCAAATTGCCGTCGTAGTATACCCCGATTAAATGAGCTATTACCTCCGTGTCCGTTTCCGAGCGAAATACTATTCCATACTCGCTTATAAGCCACTCTTTAAGCTCCATATAGTTTTCTATTATTCCGTTGTGCACAACCGCTATGGTCCCATCCGTATTCGTCTGTGGATGCGCGTTCTCGTGCGACGGCTTGCCGTGAGTTGCCCATCTGGTATGCCCCATACCTATATTGCTTTCCAGTTTTTGCGGCAATCTGATTTTTCCAGATTGGCTATTCTGCCCACATCTTTGAAAATTTCCAGTTTATTGTTTATATTAAGTACAATCCCTGCCGAGTCGTACCCTCTGTATTCAAGTTTTTGAGACCTTCAATCACTATTTCCTTAGCATTTTTTGTATTCGGTCCTCCAACAAATCCGACTACTCCACACATAATATCCCTTCCTTATCCAAATTTTTAGTAATCAACAGTGCGAGCTTTTTCAGCCAGCTTTGTAATATCGTCTATATCCGTTCCTCGAGCATCACTCTCACAAGCGGTTCAGTTCCCGACGGTCTTATTAACACTCTTCCTTCTCCGCTCAGCTGCTTTTTCGATTTTATCTATTTCCGCTTTTACCTCTGCATCTTGCATATACTTTTTCTTGTTTTTCATTTTTTTAACGCTCGCGTTTTTTTCAAAACCCTGAGGGAATATTTCAATTTCATCCGCAAGTTCAGACAGTTTTCTGCCCTCGTAAGTGATAGCTTTGATAAGCTGAAGTCCCGAGAGTATTCCGTCGCCCGTCGTAGTATGTTCAAGAAAGATTATATGCCCCGACTGTTCTCCTCCGATTACGCTTCCGGGTTTTGCGCATGCTCTCAAGTACATATCTATCTCCAACCTGCGTTACTTCGACTTTTGCGCCCATATTTTCGGCTTCCTTTATGAAAAACCTATGTTGCTCATCACTGTTGCTGTAATCAAATCGTTTGCAAGCCTTCCGGTCTTTTTGAGCATCTTTGCGCATATTAAAAATAGTCTTGTCGCCGTCAAGTATTCGTCCTTTTTCGTCAATCGCTATCAGTCTATCTGCATCGCCGTCAAATGCAAGTCCCAAGTCCGCCTGATGTGTAACTACCGCTTCCGCAAGCATTTTTGGGATGCGTGGAACCGCACGCTTCGTTTATATTTAATCCGTTCGGTTCATTGCCTATCACAAATACTCGTGCGCCAAGCTCCTTAAACACCTTTTCTGCAACTTTGTAAGATGCTCCATTCGCACAGTCAAGAACAATTCTAAAATTATCAAGCGAAATATCTATCGTGCTTTTTCAAAAACTCCGCATACAAGTCCAATGCGTTTTCTTCCGCTTCGAGCGCTCTGCCCAGTTTTTTTCTCCTGTGATATGGCTATTCACGTCAATATTGCGCACCAATATGTCCTCAATTTGTTCTTCAAGCTCATCGTCGAGTTTGAAGCCTTCGCTGCCGAAAAAAATTTAATTCCGTTATACTCAAAAGTATTATGGGAAGCGGATATTACTATTCCTGCCGTCGCTCTGTAATACTTTACCAAATACGCTATTGCAGGGTGTCGGTAAAACGCCAACCTTTATAACATTCCCGCCCATCGCCAATATACCTGCGCTTATAGCATCTTCAAGCATATCGCGGAAATCCTCGTATCTCTTACCTATGAGAACAACCGGTCTTTCATCCTCCTTCTTGAGTACAAAAAGCGCCGGCTTTTCCCAAATTGAATGCAAGTTCAGGTGTTAACTCCGAATTCGCAATTCCTCTAACTCCGTCTGTCCCAAATAATTTGCCCATCAATATCTCCTACCAGATTTTAATCGATTTTTACAGTTACTTCCTGTGGTTCTACGCTCACATCGCCTATGCCGTCTACTTGTTCCGCTCTTACCTTTACCTTATGTTCACCGTTTTCAAGCCCCGTCAAATCCACATATAAAGCGATATCATCCGTGCTTATGCTTGAAAGCCGATGCGTCTTTTTACATATGCTTTCACTTTGAGCGTCGCATTTTCGACCGTTGCGTTCTTTCCTGTAGCAAGTCCGCGGATACTCACATTTGACGACAAAATGGCGAATTCCTTACTTTCAAGTCCCTTGATTTTTACATCGAGCACAACAGCATCCTGCTCCGCAAGCTCCACTCCTTCCGGAAGTGTAATCTCTATCAGGATTTTCTTGCTTTCCGTTAAGTCGCTCAAATAGATTGGATTGCTTACCAACTTATCTATTTTTTTCAAGTTCATCTGCAAATCCTGCAATTTTCACCGTTTTTAGGCGCATCGAGTGCAGACACTCTATATTCAGCCGCAGGCTCTCCCTTTAAATCCAAACTAAGAGGCACCGATTTGATACTATAAAGTCCGGCTTGCACACCAACCTTAGTATGCGATAATTCTACGCCTGTAATCTCTTTTGCCTTTGGCGTCAGCCGCATATATCTTGAGGCTGTATTTTTTTCGAATTGTCCGTGAGTTTGCTCACATCCAAATCCGCAAATACCTTGCTGACTTTCGCAACCTGACTTTGCGCACCGCTAACCTTTTACCTGCTCTATATCCTGCGCAAACAATTTTGCTTCCTTTTTCCTTGGAAGCAGTTCCTGTAAACTGAATATTTACCTTTTTTTTCTTAGCAGTTTGCAATTTTTCTACGGTTATCGGTATTACTTGTATTCTTTGATCCACAAGTTCCACCTTTGACGGCACTTTGATTGTGATATTTGCGTAATTCTTGCCCTTTTCGTACCCCGTCAAGTCAACTGTTGCTGTAATTTCATCAGCACTTACTTTCATAACATCCGAGCGAGAGCCCGATATTACCACATCCATAGTCTGCACATCCGAATAATCTATAGCAAGTCCCCTACTTTCCAATTCTTCGTGATTAACAAATTGAATCGGATTTTTGTAATCTTTCTTTCCGAGTACGGATTTTCAACTGCAACTACATAAAACCACAAAAACTCAGCAGAGTACGACAGAAAGCAGTCTAAGGACATTTTATTCCTGATCATTTCCCTTGCCTCCTAACATCGAGTATATAGCCTGCAAAGTCTGTGGCCGTTTTTTTCTCCTCCGTGGTTGCCGTAAGGAGCAGATTTAATATAGTTTTTCCACTGTCTTTAAATCCAAAAATCTCGAGAGTTTGCCGTCTATAGCCATTGAGATGATTCCGGATTCTTCTGAAACTATAAACGCTACGGCATCAGAATTTTTCTGTAATGCCTATGCCTGCTCTATGGCGCGTTCCAAGCTCCTTTGACAATTCTTTATTTTGCGTCAGTGGTAACACGCAGCCTGCCGCATAAATTCTCCCGTTTTTAATTATGACCGCTCCGTCGTGTAATGGAGAACCTACATAAAAAAGGTTTCCAAGAAGTTCCGCCGAGATTTCCGCATCGAGTAAAGTACCCGTTTCTCCAATGTCTTTTTAGCGCGGTTTCTCTTTCTATTACGATGAGTGCCCCCGTCTTGTGAGCTGAAAATTCGTCTATCGCTTTTTACGAATGCTGCCGAGATTGCTTTCGCCTTTTCTTTCTCTATCTGCGCAAACGGCGTTACCAGCTTGCCCCTGCCCATATATTCAAGTCCGCGCCGAAGCTCCGGCTGAAAAACTATTACTATCGCTACGGCTCCGAGCGTCATCGCCCCTCTAAGAATCCAGTTCAAGGTATAAAGATGAAATTGTTCCGAAAAAATAGCAACAAGTACCAAAACAAGCACTCCTTTTACAAGTTGCGCCGCTCTGGTTTCCCTTATAAATCCCAGCACTTTGTATATTATAAATGCTACTATAAGTATGTCGATTGCATCTGTAATGCTTATGCCCGACAGGATATTATTTATATAACTTTCCATCTTACACCTTACAATTTTTTTCCACACTGAATTTGATACTATTTTACACGAAAACAAGCAAATTTTCAATACATTAAGAAAAATTGTTATACAATTAAAAATTAAAATATGATATACTATATACATAGTATTAAATATAAAGGGAGAAATACAATGTCCACATTACCGTATTTTCTGCTCAATCCATATTTGGAGCAAGCCAAAGAAAAAGTACCTGATATAGACATGGAAGCCAAATTGGCAGAAATTTATAAAATTTATCCTGAAATTAAAAAAATTACACATGTGCCATTCGCGAAGTTCGAACTAAATTACAAAAATCTGGACGATGATTTCCAATTACGCCACAAGCACAATCCTATTCACCATATGGACAGCAGGGTAAAAACGGCTGACAGCATCCTCGAGAAGCTGATTAGGCGCGGATTTTCACTTGATATAGATAAAATCCACGAAAGTTTGACGGACATTGCCGGTATCCGTGTTATATGCCCGTATGTTGACGACATTTACACCATATCCAACCTGCTAAAGGAACAACCCGATGTAACGCTGCTCAGGGAATCGGATTACATCAAAAATCCGAAAGAAAACGGTTACAGGAGTTTCCATTTAATCGTTTCCGTTCCCGTTTTCTTGGTAGATAAAAGTGTTGATATCCCTGTTGAAATACAAATTCGTACTATTGCGATGGACTTTTGGGCAAGTCTCGAACATCAGCTAAGATACAAGGCGGCAGGCGAAATTCCGCAGTTCATAGCTCAAGAGCTAAAAGAATGTGCCGCAAACATCACCAATTCCGATATGAAAATGCAGAAAATCCATAGCTTCCTCGAAGATATGGACAGATTTGCACTCAAGTAAATATTAAAAAGGATGCCTCGAGCATCCTTTTTTCATTTCTATTCAAATATTTTTTTCGTACTTCCGCTTTCATCGCATCCTTTGCAATTACCGAATTGTGCCTTATTTCCTTGTGTTCCAAGTCGGCAAGCGATTTCGGTATGACCACTTTTTGTCTTTTTCAAACAGCCTGACAAGATAATCAAAATCATTTGCGCCATTTGATATTCCTATTGCGTTTGCTACACTTTGCAGGGAATTTATATGGACTTTGCTGTCGATGCTATTACCGTGAATGTACCGTCGCCCGTTTTCTTTGCGTAGTCCTCATAAACTTTATAGGCAACCGCCGTATGCGTGTCTATTAGATAGTTGTATTTTTCGTATACTTCCTTGATTCCTTCCTTCGTCCGCGCCATATCTGCGAACCCCGCTGCAAAATCAACAAAATTCTTTTTGATACTCCGCCTTGATGCTATAATGCTTCTTTTTCAGCTAAATCATCCATTAGCGATTTAATATATGCCGTATCTTCACCACACAAGTGGTACAGCAATCTTTCCAAATTGCTTGATACCAAAATATCCATTGAAGGAGAATTTGTTAAATTAAATCCACGCTTTTCAGGTCTTATATCGTACTCAAATGTGTTGAAAAAAATCGGTAAGCACATTGTTTTTCGTTGGAAGCTACAAATTAACTTATTTATAGGTGTTCCCATTTTTTTAGCATAATATGCGGCAAGTATATTTCAAAAATTTCCTGTCGGCACCACGACGTTTATTTCCTCGCCCGCCTTGATTTTTACCGCTTTCGAGCAACTTTACATATGTATATACATAGTAAACCACCTGCGGTAACAACCTCCCTATATTGATAGAATTCGCAGAAGACAGCTTTACTCCCATTTTATCCAACTCTGCGGCAAATTTTTTTCATCACCGAAGATGTCTTTTTACACGCGTCTGCGCATCGTCAAAGTTTCCCTCAATCGCATAGACATGGGTATTTTTCACCTTCTTGCGTTACCATTTGCAATCTTTGAACATCACTTACCCCGCTCTTTGGATAAAAACACCGCGATCTCCGTATTCCGAACATTTGCAAAGCCCTCAAGCGCCGCTTTTTCCGGTATCGCCCGAAGTTGCTGTCAAGATACAAATTTTTCTTATCCTCTTTTTCCTTTTTCCATTGCGATGCGCATAAAAATACGGCAATATAGAAAGCGCCATATCCTTAAATGCGGCGGTTTTCCCATGATACAGCTCAAAAATCCGAATTCTTTGAAATTCACGAGCTTTTACCATATCGGCTTCAATCAAATTTGGTGTCGTATGCAGAATTCACACAATAATCTATCTCATCTTTCGAAAAAAATCCGTTAAAAAAATTCAGAAAACACCCGTGTTGCAATTTCCTTGTATCGTCTTGCCGACAAGCGCAGCACAGCCGTCCGATAATTTTGGAAATTTAGTAGGCACAAACAGTCCTCCATCCGCTGCAATTCCCTGTATTATTGCCTCTGCCGCTCTCTTCTCATTTTTATCGCCTCTTGTGCTTCGTATTCCATTTTATCGCCTCCACATAAACTTTATCTTCTTATTTTTTTCAATTACTGTATATTTTTCTGCAAACTCTATCGGATTGTAACTTAGCTTTGCCTTGCGTAAATTTTCTTGTCCTAAATCGTCCTCGCGATTAACAAACTTTACATCAGGGATATTCGTTCTCCAAAAATAACTTGTTTATAGCAACATATAGCCCGCGTATCTCCGCATTTGCCTTTTTCTATATGCACGCAAACCGTATCGCTCGTAAGCATATCAGCCATTGTAAAGGCTTGTAGCTTCCCGTCTATATAAATTCCCCCGACTTTGGTTTCAGGATGCTTCGTAAAATTTTTCGAAAATCTTGGAAACGGCAAATTTTTTTCAACTTTTATCATTTCATCGATATCTTTTATTTTTCCGCCCACAAATCCATAAGCCCAAGCGCCTCGTCAAATTCGCTTTTTGCGTCAATCTTCGATACTCAAATCTGCCGTCATAGTCCCTCAAAAATGAATTGTAGTGATAGAATGTAGTTTTCGCCCCGACAAAGTTCGCAATTTATCCGCATCGTAAATATAGTCGAACGCATCCCTTTCTTTGCGTATTTCAAAACGAGTTCGGATACGTTTCTTCCAAAAATGTCGCATACTCCTCTGGCACGGCACGCATAACAATCTTGTTAGTCTTGAAGCAAGTCTCAAAAATTTTTTCAAGCTCGCACAAATCGCGTTCCCACCTTTTTTCCTTGGATACAGGAACTATTGAAAAATAGCCGATATCATCGTATCCGAAAACATATAGCGTGTCATTTTTCCATAATGCGCGTATTATAAATGTGCTGCCACATATAAAGCGTCATAAAACTATACTCACACGCCTTGTAATCAACGCGTGAAAAGTAGTCCTGCATCATCTCTTTTTGTGCCAAATCAACATTTTCGTACTGACACATACAATTCGTTTCAAAAATAGTATCACCTCTTTTTATAATATCTCCCAGTAGATTATATCGTTCAAAAAGTTCCCTGTGCGTAAAAATTCACTCTAAGCGGTGTAATGCTGGCATATCCGGATTCTACTGCAAGGGTATCGTAATTTTTCCCTACGCTCATATCTTTTTCCGAAGCCCGTTATACTTAAACTCCCAATCTCCCTGCTCATTTCTTACAGGCGGTTCGAACCATCCGCTGTAATCTCTGATTCCAAGCTCCGTTTGTTTCATACCTTTTAAATCTTTCAAAGGAATATCCGGTATGTTTATACTAAGAACCGCTGCTCCAAGTTTTTCTTTTTGCTCGGAAATTTTATCAAAAGCCTTTTCGGTAACATAATTCGCCGCGTCAAAATAGTCCGGAACCTTTTTTTCTTGTATCTATGGATATCGCAACTCCAAGCACTCCACAAATTGCAGCTTCCATTGCTGCCGAAACTGTACCCGAATAGTGTGTATCCATTCCCATATTCGCTCCGTGATTTATACCGGAAAATACCATATCTATATCAATTCCGTCGGTCAAAAGTATGCGAAGCCCTACCTTTACACAATCCGCAGGTGTACCGTTTACAGAAAATGCGCGCACTGCGCCATCGTACGCTACTTCCTTTGCAGTGATAGGATGATGCAAACTAATACTGTGGCTTGCCGCACTTCTTTGTCCGTCCGGTGCAGAAATATAAATTTCCGCCTTATCTTTTAGTGCATCGACCAGATTCCTTATTCCCTCCGCATTGATTCCGTCATCGTTTGTAACTAATATTTTTCACTTTTTTTCACCTTTTCGCAATAATTTTTCTCGCACTTATTATATTTATACTAAAAACGCACCTCTCTAAACTTCGCAGTCGCAAAATTGTCGAAAATATGTTAAAATGTTGACATATTCAAAGGAGGTTTTTCGATATGTATGATGAACTTAAAAATCTAATCCAAGATTCAAGGAATATAGTATTTTTCGGTGGTGCCGGCGTTTCCACAGAAAGCAACATTCCCTGACTTTCGCTCGGAAAGCGGACTTTACCACGCACAAAAAATCTTACGGTTATTCTCCCGAAACAATGCTGTCGCATGACTTTTTACGGTAATACCGAAACCTTTTACAGATACTACAAAGAAAAACCTGATTTTACCGAGATGCCATGCCGAATTCAGCTCACATCGGTCTTGCAAAATTAGAAGAAATGGGTAAACTCAAAGCTGTAATAACTCAAAATATAGACGGTCTGCATCAAAAGGCCGGCAGCAAAAATGTTTATGAACTGCACGGAAGCGTACTTTTAGAAATACTTGCACCTCATGCGGCGCTCATTTTGATCTTGACTATATTATGGATATTGCACACTCAGGCAGACGCGGTAATACCGTTTCCGATATTCCGATTTGCGACAAATGCGGTGCTGTCGTAAAACCCGATGTAGTCCTTTATGGAGAGGCGCTAGACGATTCTGTCGTTGTCGGTGCTGTAAACGCAATCGAAAAAGCCGATTTATTGATAATCGGAGGTACTTCCCTTGCAGTATACCCCGCTGCCGGACTTATCAATTACTTTCACGGCAAAAGACATAGTGCTTATCAACAAGGATGCAACGCCTTTTCGACAATCGCGCTTCACTCGTATTGCATCGCTCCGATAGGCGAAGTGTTTCGCGCTATCCCTAGATCTTTGATATTTAGTGATACTCCCCTGCAATCTGCACCTTTAGCAGATTTGTGCTTCCCTTGATTCCAATAGGAACACCGGCTGTTAATATAACTCTTTCATCGGTTTTCACAACACCTGCACGCATTGCCGCAGAAACCGCTGCATTGAATAAATCTCTAGTGTTTTTGTACTCAGGTATTATAAGTGATTCAACACCCCACGCAAGCGACATCTGACGCCATACACTGGCATTGCTTGTGCAACTGACTATCGGGCACTGCGGTCTGTACTTTGACACCATGTGCCGTTCGCCCCGAAGCCGTAACGGTAACAATTGCGGCGGCATTCAAGTCCATAGCCGTAGTGCAGGTCGCATGCGAAATCGCCGTCGTAATATCAGATTTCACCAAATCTGTATTTTCTTTTAGTCTGCAGTTGTAATCTATGTCCGCTTCAGCCCTCTTTTGCAATCTTCACCATGGTCTGAAGCGCTTCTATCGGATAGGGCTCCTGCTGCGGTTTCTCCGGACAGCATAATCGCACTTGTTCCGTCATATATAGCATTTGCAACATCTGCAGCCTCCGCTCGCGTCGGTCTTGGATTTTTCATCATGGAGTCAAGCATTTGAGTTGCCGTGATTACATGCTTGCCCTCAGCCAGACACTTTTTGATTATCTTTTTCTGCAAAACAGGCACTTCTTCCATTGGAATTTCAACACCCATATCGCCACGCGCGACCATTATCCCGTCTGCTTCTTTCACTATTTCATCGAGGTTATTCACCCCTTGCATATTTTCTATCTTCGCTATTATGTTAATCGTATGGCAATCGTGCTCATCTAAAAATTTTCCTGATTTGACGCACATCATCGGCGGTACGCACAAATGAAGCCGCTATGAAATCGACATTTTCCTCGATTCCAAACAGTATATCCGCTCTATCTCTTTCGCTTATAAACGGCATCATTATCTCAGCATTCGGCACATTTACACCCCTTATTGTTCTTCATCATACCGCCGTTTTCTACCATGCAGATGATATCATCACCCTCGACTTTTTTTCACGACAAGTTCAATAAGTCCGTCGTCTATCAATATTTTGGTATCCCTTTGGACATCGCTCGGTAAATCCTTGTAAGTTATGCTCACCATTTCATTATTGCCGACAACATCTCTTGCTGTGAGTGTGAATACTTGATTTTTACAAGCTCCGCCGCACCTCCCTCAAATTCCTTGACTCTGATTTCAGGGCCTTTGGTATCGAGCAGTGTTGCTATAGGCAGCGCAAGCTCTTCCCTTATCCACCTGATTCTTTCAAGCGTTTTTGCTGTGAGCATCGTGGTCCCCATGTGAAAAATTAAGTCGCGCCACATTCATGCCTTCCTGCATCAAACGCCTAAGCACAGCGTCATCTTCAGTCGCAGGTCCTAGTGTGCATATTATTTTTGTTTTTCTCATAATTACCTCCTATAAAAAAATAAGTCTGCCAATTGAATTTTAATTGGCAGACCTAACAAAAAGTCGAGCAAATAAATGAATTGTAACACTCTACCGAAAAATTCCTTTTCGAACTTCCTCTAATTTTATCTTTGTGCTTTCTTTTTCACTAGCATAAACGCAAGTCCTGTCATTGCAAGCGAAAGTCCCAGTACATAGTAGATATATTTATAGTTTTCTCCTGTTTTAGGTAAGGCGCTTGTAAGCGGTACTTCTTCAGCTAATTTCATATTCCGCTTTTTCCATCAGGCTTTGTATTATTTACATAATTGTCAAGCGGAACAGCGTTTTTCATCTATTGTAGTTACATCATTTCGGCTATAATCTGTATTTATATTTGGCAGATTGCTCTTTGTCTCTGAGGTTCTGCCTGAACTTCTTCCTCCGGACACCTCCGCAGGCTTATTGACCTCTGCCGGTGCAACCTGTTCGTTTTTTTCTTCGGTTCTTCAGCCGGGTTTCTTACTTTCACTTTGTCCGCCGCTACCTGCAGTATTAGCTTCCACTTTTTTATCCGGCTTTGCTTCCACTTTGTCGGCATTGCTTTTTTCACTCTTTTCGTATACAAGTGTTACTTCTGCCTTTTTGTAGCTACCTGTGTAGCCATCACCATATGGAACATCTTTTACAAATTTGTCATTCGTATGTTCTAGCGACAATGTGTATTCATTTTTGCAGAATCCAGTGTAATCTTATCAGGGTGCAACCACCTCAACAAATTTATAACCTTGCAAACTTGGTGGGGCAAACTTGAATATATCCGCCAGCTTAAAATTTTCAAAAATAAACTGCTTTTCAGTTCGTCTTCCTTGTAAGGCTTTTGCTGCGAATTCTAGTTCTGTATCTTTGTCGGAAATTTTTTTCTGATAATTTTTTTCCCCAAACCGCCTCTGTCAACGCATCAGCCGCAAATTTATTGCCTTCCTTGTCTACAAAGCTGAACTCAACTAAAACGGGGTTGAATACATAATCCTTAGAAGCGCTGTCATCTAACGCATTGTCAACTACATATTTTCCATCTTTATCAACCCTATATAACGCAACCTTTGTCGTTTCCTTGTGCCAACCGGGTATTTTCGGCAAATGCAAACATCCCTATTAGCTTAACATCTTGAGGAATCTCTATTCCCTTTAGTTTGTTTCTAATGAACAATGATTTCTGTATAGCTATGCCTTTTAAAAATTTCCCGTCTTCCACTTCTACATTTGCAGGCTTGATTTTATCAAATTTTCCCCAATCCACAGTAGTAATTGGATTTTTCTGCAAATGCCTGTCCCTCCATGATTTGAATTTCGTCATTTAGTTTAACGCTACTGATTTTATTTTTGTCCAAAAAGCATTGTGGCCCAGTTCTTTAAGATTTTCCGGCAAAAATCAGTGCTCCTTCAATCGCATTTTTTTAAAAAACGCGTTTGTACCAATTAAAGTTAGAGATTTAGTATTGCTAAAAATCTACCGATTTGATTTCGTTGCCATAAAAAGCTCCTCCATAAATCGTTTCAATCGCATCGTTAAAGCTAACTTCCGTAATTTTTGTTTTTCTGAGAAAGCTGCTCCTCCTATCTCTTTCATACTCTGCGGAAACTTAATTTTTGTTATTTTGTTTTCCCTAAAAGCGTCAGAGTTAATACTTTCAATCCCTTCGGGCACTACCAACTCGCCTACAATTGAGCATCTATTAAAAGCATTATCATCTATCGTTTTTAATCCTGCAGGAAGCTCCAAGATAATGTCTTTTTGCCGTTTAGTTTCTTATAAAAAGCGTCCCTTCCTATGCGGTTATATTTAAAGAGGTATCAAATTTAACCCTTATAGTTCCAACGCTGTCATCATTCACAAGCGCATTAAAAATTTTTATCGGGATTAAATTCTTGAACAACTCCGTCCGTAACAACTATGTCATCGCTGCCCAAAACTAAAGTTTTTCTCCACTTTTGGAGCCGATGTTTGTGCTGTTTCCTTCAATTCCGAAGCCGTAGTTGCCCTCGGATGCCGTACTGTCTTCAGATGTTACGCCTCCCTCAGATGTCGTAGCTCCGCTTTCAGCATTATTTTTCGCTGCCGTCTGCTATAGCTTCTCCTGAAGTTTCTGTAGTTTCCGTCTCAGCATTCACAAAACAGATTTGTGTCTGTAAACGCGAAGCCTGTAAAAAGCCTACAGCACCGAGAATAACTGCTAAACTTCCTGCAATATACCGACTGGCAATATTTTTTCATATAGTATCCTCCTTTTAATGATATCTCGGATATAAAGTCCGTGGATATGCTTAATTCCGTATATCCTATATGAAAACTATGAATTTGTCAATATTTTTTTAAAGGGTATTATTTATATACAACATTTATGTATTTTTACGGACTTAAATATTGGAATTCCAACATTTGTGTGCCGGGCTTCATCTCGTGTACAAAAGACTGTATTTGCATCAGCCAAACAGCCCGTTTTGGAGGGCTGTTTGCCATATTATTTGCCAATTAACACTATCTTACATATTCTTTTTGCCACATATTTGCTTGTAGCCGCTTTTAGCATACCGCCATAACCAAGCGTGAAAAGAAACGATATCGCCAACTTTGTAAGCCTTATCCGACTTTGTTACATCCAAAATAGTGTGATCCGAGCTGCCTCCAAGTATATCGATTTTGGTATCTAGCGGCTCCATACTGCCAAGGTCTATATCCTGCTTTCCTATGCCGATAATAGCTCTTTTTGATAATTCCTCTATCTTCGTAGTAAGGTTTTTCACCAAATGCGTCAACTCCGACTTCTCCGATAGGAAGCGACGGTTTTCTTTCAGCTCAATTATCTGCGCCTCCAAAAATCAATGTGTCATTGTATGTTCCCGCGAACCTTGTACCGTAAGCTGTATCATTACCAAGTAAGAACGATTCTCCAAGTCTTAAATTGTTGATACCGCTAGGAAGCTCTCCTTTTTCGGCAAGGTATATCGAGCTTGAGTTTCCTCCGGAAACCATATCCAGTTTAATATTGAATTTTTGATTCTATTTCCGCTGCAATCTGCGCAAGAATAGACAGGTTGTCATGCTTTGGAATTATAGCTCCGTAGCAAGTCAAGTTCACACCTATTCCGTGTAGCTTGATGTTTTTCCATAGCTAGAATCTTTTCAACAGCAGCATCTATCAGATCTCTATCTTGGAAGAAAATACCTTCTCTCAAATCTCCCAAATCTATCATAAGTAATACTTTATGCACTTTTGCCTTGCTTTTTCGCTTCCGCATTGAGAGCCTCGATAGTTTCAAGCTCTGAATTGAAGCTCAAATCTGCATACTTTACAGTATCTTCAATTTCGCACATCATAGGCAGTCTTAAAAGTACGGTTTGCTTTCCGGCAGCTCTTACAATATCAGCATATGTTGCAAGATTAGCCACTCTTGAATCTGCAATGTAATCAACTGCAGGATTAGCTGCAATCATTTTTTACCATTTCGAGGTCTGCGCACAGTCCTTTGGTAACTATCATCAGCGAGCATTTGCCTTTGTCTTTTTGTAATTCCTGCAACGATTTCTAAGTTTTTATTTAGCTTGTTTAAATCAATTTTTAATTTTGGATACATAACTTCCTCCTAGTAATTTTCGTTTCTATTCGAGCATCTAAGCCTTACACAAGTCTTACATTCATGTGTACAATCTCCCATGTACTGGCTCTCCCATTTACCGCGTACGCCAAGTCCACTTTTTCAATTCTTCTTTTCACACGATCCGTGATTTTTGCAAGGCTCTAAATTTTTCTCCGTCATTAGGGAGTTTTTAGCTTCGTCTACGAGTTTCCCGTCTCTTTCAGCTTCTTTGATGATTTTCTTGATTTCATCCGCTCTCGCACCGTTTGCATTCGCACCGCCGATGTCATCCGGATTTTTATACGCCTCCATATCGTAACCCGCTTTTTTTCCATTTCTTCAATGTGCTTACGAGTTTCCTCTTCTTTGGCTTTTGCTTCCTCCGCAAGTTTCTTGACTTCGTCAATATATTTTGTCTGGTAACTTTCTTCTTTTTGACAGTAGAAAAATCGAAATTTAAACTCTTTTCGAGGAGCTTAATAGCACCCTCTCTATGTTTTTGGATAATACTCCAAGCGATGCCATGATGTAATCGTTATCAACCAATATCTCTGCGTGCTCACTTGGGAATAAAAAGCATACCCGTTTCATTGTGCTTCGCAATTTTTGCATGATTTCAACTCTATGCGGCAACCTTGTAAGTGCGCCTCCCGTACCGATGATGTACTTAACCTGCGTCAGGTCCTTTCCTTCTGCAACCGTCGATCTTCCGGACGGACCGTAAATATAGCGAATCTGTCCTGCGTGTCTTTCAACTGCGCGCAGTACCGCCTCTGTTGTAAGCATCTCAACCAGCTTAATTTCATCTTCGTTTTTCGGTATAGCAACATAGCTTTCCAATGTCTTATCGAGATCTATGCCAACTTTTTGGCACTCTTCTCTGAGCTTTTCTTCACCGATAGATTCTATGACCTTCATACGGTTGACATAAACTCCAAGGTCCCCCTCAACCGTTCTCTTAGCTTTAGGCTCAGGTGCAATCATTATCCTTGCTACTTGATCGGATTCCGTAGCGACAGAATGTAAGTCCGTCGTTGCTCCTCCCACATCGAGCACTATCAAGTCCCCGATGCAATCGTAAAAGCAGCTTCGTACATTCCATTACCGCTCCCGGTGTAGGTATTATCGGCCCGTTTACCATATCTCTCACATGCTCCATGCCCGGCGCATTTGTAATATGGTCCTCAAAGGCGTCCTGAATTACCTTTCGGCAAGGCTCGACATTAAGCGCGTCAATTTTTGGATAAACATTCTCCACATTGTATAGCTTCATGCCGCTTTCTTCGTTAAAAATCAATTTCATTTCTTCTTGATTTTCAACATTTCCCGCGTAAATTACGGGTGTCTTCAGCCCCATTGCCCTAATCATCTCAGCATTGTCAAGGGCAGTATCTCTCTCTCCATAATCTACACCGCCGGCAATCAAAATCAGATTGGGATTTATTTCTTTTAATCTTTGCTATATCCGTTCTACGCAATCTGCCTGCCGTAACAAAGTGCAGTATTCCGCCTGCGCCAAGCGCCGCTTCCTTTGCCGCCTTCGCCGTCATGTCGTATACCAGTCCGTGAACCGTCATTTTGAGTCCGCCGGCAGCTGACGAAGTTGCAAGCATTTCGTCGTATTCAAGGCTTTCGATACCCTTCTTCCTGCAAAGGTCATCTATCGCCCCTTGAAGTCCGATTCGAACATCGCCTTGAACCACGGAAGTCGGCGCCTGTCCCTGCCCCCAAAAATACGGGATTATCTGTATCTATATCTTTAAAAGCATTCACAACTGTCGTCGTAGAACCTATTTCAGCAACTAAAAACATCTACCTTCATATATCCCTCCTAAAAAGTAATATACCTACATTTTACTATTTATTTAAAAAAAGGGCAAGCATATGCCCGCCCTTTTTAGATATTTATTTAGGATTTTATTATAAATCGCCTCTTCTTCTCATTGCTTCTTCTGCTAAGAATGTTGCAACGTCTATACCGTGGGAATCTCTTCCGAAGCCTTCATCAATTCCTGTATTTCTAGCTTCTTCAGGAACTACCTGTGTACCGCCCGCAGCGATTATTACCTTATCACGGATACCTTTTTCTACAGCAAGCTCGTGTATTCTCTTCATATTCTTGTAGTGAACATTATCGTGAGAAATGATTGTAGATGCAAGTATTGCGTCAGCATTTAACTCAACTGCCGCGTCAACCAGCTTTTTCTACAGGTACGGATGTTCCAAGATATTCTACCTGAATACCCCACTTCTCTATACCGCCGTGCTTGATGTTGATGATTTCACGAAGACCTACAGAGTGCTCGTCTTCTCCAACTGTTCCGCAAACAACTTTCATTGGATGATCGTTGAACTCTTTGTAAAGAACTTCGTCCTTTAGGTGATGTGGTTCAGGAGGAAGAACAAGTGTCTTAGGATCGATATCAAATTCAACCTTACCCTTCATTTCGATTCTTGTTCCTTCAGCTCCTTGAAGCACTTCCTTACTGATAACTTCAGGATTTGCAAGTCCCAGTTTCTTACCGATTTCAAGTGCAGTAGCTTCTGCAACACGAGTATTTGCAGGTATCATCATAGTCATCAGAACTGTACCGTCTGCGCACCATTCAACTTCAGGTTTTAATTGCATCGCCGTCAAGATATTTCTTAACATTTTTCAAGTCTGTTAGCTACGCAATCGCTTTTCGTCAAGCTCGTCGATGTATACGATTTTGCTTCTGTCTTCAAAATGTACAACCGCCGATAAGCGCTGATGGGTTCTTAGGATCTCCACCGTACTGTTCAACATTGTTGTATCCATAGTGAGCAGTTACAGGCGCCATATAGTCATCTTCTCTTTCGAAGATAAATCCATATCCTACACCGCCCTCGATTTTTCTAGCGATACCGTCGCCGTTTCTTTCAGGGATATCTTGCAGAGTCAACGAAGAATCCTTCCTGAACAGCTTGGAAATAACCGCCAACTTCAATGATTTCTTCCATGAACAGGCAAGCTCTTTCCTTGATATCTCTAGCCATTTCACGAAGCGGTCCGTCTTTTTTTAAGCTCAACAAGCTCCATAAGTCCGTCAAGACCTATCAATGTTTGTTTTGCGTTGTCGCACGCTTCAATGTTGTAAATATGCCAAGGAACGTTTCTTCCTTCGTCCGGTGTGATAGTTGACTGAATATCAGCTCTTGTCAGCTTGGATATGAACATATTAAGTCACGTGAGTTACTGTAGCTTCTCTTGCAGATGAGCAGATGTACTTTGTATTCTGCTGTGCTCTCATCTTGTATCTTGCGCAGATGTCACGAAGTGCAACTGCATATGGTAAATCAAGATATACAGATGGTGCAGGCGTTGCTGTTGGAGGTACAGTTGATAAGCTGATTAGATCAGGTGAAATACCAACTTTCTCCGAGAATAGCGAGTTGATAGAGTGCTGTACTATAAGCTCAGGCATTACCTTCCATGCTTCTCTTGCAGTAGCGTTTGCGTTGTGCGCTCCGTCTATCTGTAATATTCCTGCCCAAGCCATAATCTTCTTGGATTCGCAAGCGTCAACGAATGATCTTACGCAGTTAATATCTCTGTAAAAGTACGTTGTACTGTGGATCTTGGTGAGCTCCGTTTATTCCTTCTTCTGCAAACATTACAGCTACGTCAGGACCTGCTACTCGGATACATATGAATGGTAGTTGATTGGTCTGCCTACTTCTTCTTCTATAATATCAAGAGCTTTTCTCTGTGCTCTAACCTGTTTTCTTGTAATAGGTACTCCGCCTATACCCTGAGGTGTACCTTCCATAAGTCCGTCGATATGGGACTGTCCCATATGTCTGATAACCATTATATGGTCTGCACCGTGCCATGCTGCCATTCTCATTCTACGAATATCGTCTTCAAATCTACCGGAAGCGATTTCTGTAGTAATTACAGGAAGCGGCTGTGGATCGATGTCGCCGAAGAACTTTGCAGGAGGTAGTCCTACGCTGTTTTTTTAAGCGGTTTTTGAGCAATCGTGATATGTGAAAGGTCCCATTTGCAAAATTTGGAGCAGGTTCTCTCCAGTGCCAACCGCGTCTTCTTGGCTCATACTTATCTAAATCTTTCAGTATATTTCTAACGTCCAGCTTTTCGTTAGGGTTTCAAATCTATTCCGTACATTATTTATTACCTCCCTTGAATAAAGCTGCTGCTTCGTCCCAGCATTCGCCTTTTTCCAAGCAAAAACGCTAGCTTCTCTAATAGAAATGTTCTTCTCTTTTTGCAAGTTTGTAAACTACATGACCTGTTCCGTGTCCCATAAGTCCTCTGTCAATGCAGCCCTCAACTATTTTTGAGTATCAAGTGAAGATACTCCCATTCTCAAAAGTACAGCTCTTTCTACTGAAGGTGTTGTGTTCTTCTTGCCCAACTCCAAAAAGCGGATCTACCACCTGTGCAGTAAGTTCCCAGAATCTGTTATAAAGTTCTTCATCTGTTAAATTTTGCGATGTGTTTTCTGCGTTCTGCAAAAATCATCATCTCTTCTCATTCCTGATTTCATTTGTTCCTCCTTAACTTTTTATACAACCATGCTACAATAACTACTACGGACTTAATCCCCAGTATTAGAAAATAACCCATGTATATCACTTCAAGCAATATAAAAACCTCTTGGATATGGTTTTATGCTTAAAGTCTTTATATGCATTTATTGCAAAGACTAAAAATTAAAAATTGGTAAAAATTGCAATAATATTCTCAATCTTTGCAACAATTATATGACTCGAATGCGGCAAGATTGCCTTTATTTTATCATAACATATCCATATTACTACTCCTAATACAATGATCGGTATCTCTATTAAGTTTTTTCATAGCAGATTAGTACCATTTTCGCCTTTAATTTTATCAACGTTTCTGTTTGTTCCCGTACTACAGTTCTTTTTAACGCTTCCTCTACAAACGCAACGTTTGTTTTTCGTTTCTGCTGCAAGGAATTCCTTGTCTGCGTCCGTTACCTTGCTCGCATCCGTTACGCCGTGAGCTTTGCAAGCCTTTTTGATAAGCGATCTTCTGAACTTGTTGATATCTGCTTCAACATATTTGAAGTAGCTTGGATCTTTTGGAAGAATTACACTAACTCCAGGTTTTTCTTCTCTAGGATCACCGAACTTAACTTCTATGCCGTTTTCTCTTGCAAATGCGAGCTGTGGCTGCAGCGTGCTTTCCTGCACCTGTATACTCCGTTTCACTCACAACAAGAACTGCGTCGGCAGGAAGCTCCTGTGCAAGTGAGAATGCCGCTGCAAGTGAAGTGTTTCCTGCAGGTCCTCTTTCGATACCTTCAAGGTTTGCAAGTGCTTCTGTCATATACATTACTTCACCTTGAGTTACTGTAACATATCTATCCATGTAACGAAGCGGTCTTGCTGCACTTCTTGGAGCGTCTGAGTGGTCAGGATCTGTAGCATATGGTACACCGAATCCCGTGTGTCCTGTTGTACAAGATTTCTTGTTGAACTGTACGTCAGATGCCATGTGAAGCCCTGTAAGGTCGATTGAAGCTGCAACGATTTGCACATCTTTAACTCCTGCCTTGATTAGACCTCTAGCTGTACCTGTAATCATACCGCCACCTGCGTTTGTGCAAACAACCATATCAGGATCTTTTTCCAATCTTCTCTCTGCACTGCATAGCGATTTCGTAACCTAATGTTTCCAACACCTGCGATTCCGAATGGAGAATAAAGAGATGCGTTGAAATATCCTCTATCTTCCAATATTGAAAGGAATGTATAGAAAAGCTCAGGTCCTACAGTAAGCTGTACAACTTCTGCGCCAAGCGCTTCGCACTTTCTCGCTTTTTCTATGATTTCAGGTTGTCCAACGCCCTTTGAGTCGAAGCATTCCTGACAAATTACGCACTCAAGTCCCTGCATAGCAGCCTGAGATGCAACTGCAGCACCATAGTTACCGGAAGTCGCAGCTATTACACCTTTGTATCCGAGTTTCTTTGCGTGAGCAACCGCACAAGCAGCACGTCTGTCTTTGAAGCTGCCGGAAGCATTAGCTGCTTCGTCTTTTGCAAATATTCTTGCACCATAACCCGGTTTAGCATATTTACGAGCTAGTTCTGTCAAGTTTCTAAGCTCAAGAAGCGGAGTGTTACCAACGCCTGTTCTGCTCTGAACTCTGTTTATTTCGTCCAAAGTATATCCTGTAGCTTTCATAAGTGCTTCGTAATCAAAACCGATAGCTCCACTTTCAAAAGTCAGCGTAGTCAAGTCCCAGCGCCTTTTTCATTATATCGTTTGATCTTCCCATAACGGAAGCGTAATCTTTTGCTAATGCCATTAGTTCTTACCTCCGTACATGATATCTCTAAGCTGTTTATCGATAATTACAAGCTCAGGTACAAAAATCTCCATAGCTGTGAGTCCAGTGTGGATTTACCTCAAGCAACTTACCTTTTGCAAGTCTGTTTGCAGCTGTTAAAACTGTAACTTCATCTCCAATGTTTGCGCTGTCTTCCTGTAAAAATCCTTTTGTCCACATTTCAAGCGGGCAAGCCTGTGTATCGTCAGGAAGTTTCGCTGTTCTTTGTGCAGCCTCTAAAAACTACTGCGTGATTCTCACCCAATCGCCTTTTTAGCCATTTTTCTCTCCTTTAATAAGACAGCTTGTCGCCGAAACTAATCGACAACAAGTTGTCCCTTTGATTTTTGTTTAATTTTTAATAGTCGCGCCTATGTTGTAATTATTTTTTACAATTTTTTTGCGTCTTCGCAGATAAGATCTCTCATATCTCCCATGATAGCTCTAGGTACAGGAATGTCGATCATTGTCTTTAGACCAGGTCTAGCATTGATTACATGAGGGATTGTATTGAAAAATCATAGCGATAGTTCCGATACCGCCTTCGATTTCAGGAGTATTTACCATATTTACAGGTGGAATACCCTTGATTTCTACATAGTCGCCTGTTGTAACTCCAACCTGTTCAGGCTCGATTTGCTGTGGGTGATCCATTTCGATCTTCATTTCGCCGTCAACATATCCCCAACCTTTCATTGCAACACCTGCAACATTTCCTGCTTTTTGCAAATCCATAAGGAGATTTTTCTATCTACATCTGTAACGATTGGTTCCATATCCTGTTCGAATTTGTCAAGTTTCCAGCCAAGAGCATCTGTTATCATTCTTACAGATTCAGCAAAACCAACGTGTCCTGCCATTGTTCCTTCAGCTTTTCTCTTCTTGAATTCATCAACTGTGATACCGATTCCCTGTTCTTCCATTACAGCAGGTCCGAAAGGAGAAAGGCTGTTAACTCTTCTTGAAACGATGTGGTCAACAGTTTCGCAGCATCCTGTCCATAGAATTACCAAAAGGTCCATGATAAGGCCAGGGGTTGATTCCTGTTCCAAGTACTGTTACATTGTTCTTCTTTGCGATTTCGTCTAATTTCTTAGCAAGTTCAGGTTCCTGAGCCTGTGGATAAGCCATTTCTTCAGCAGAAGTAATTACGTTGATACCTCTTTCCATAGCGAATACCATTTTTGTCGTATGCTTTTTGCAGTGAAAGAGTCTGTGCAGATTACCACGATGTCAGCAGCGCCCGGTTTGATTACTTCTTCAGCAGTTCCAACGATTACGTCAGGTCTATTTCCCTGTTCGATTCCAGGTATAACATCGTAGATGTTCTTTCCGATTTTTAGAACCGCTCATCTCTGTCGATACCTCCAACTAGGTCAACGCCTTTTTTTCTTAACGAGCATCTTTTGCGATACCGCCGCCCATTGCGCCTATTCCCCAGATAATTACTTTTTACATTTTTCCATAATTGTACTCCTTTCAGTCCTCCGGCATTTTGCCGAGTTCCTTGTAAAAATTATACTATGCCATTTGCACGCCAATATATTATTGCAACTTTCAGTGCCAACAATGGCAAGTTTTTATTAAAACAAAAATGCCAATAAATCGGCACAATTTCCACATTGGCATTTTTTTGATTTTTACAATATTTTTTTCTTTTTAAATTTCCCTTGCTCATCTAATGCAATTATTCTTGCAAACTAGTGCAATTTTTTTGGGCGGTTTGATGTCAAACTTTTTAATTTTGTGCTGAAGCGTTTGCCTTTTTAGTTGCAAATCGTCTGCCGCCTTTGATATGTTTCCGTTAAATTCAAGCAGTTTGTCCCTGATAATCTTCTGTTCTATAGCATCGATGTAATCGCTCATGCCTCATTTTTGAAGAATCGTACTCATTTTTGACCGCCAAATCCGAAAATTCCATAGGAAGCCTTATCAATTTTTTTCGGTAATAATTTCATCGTCGTTCACCAGCGATATAGATGAAAACACTATGTTTTCAAGTTCTCTAATATTTCCCGGATACGAATACTCCATAAGTTTGCGCATAGCGCTGTCGTCGACCTGCATTTTCCCTACGCCCTTTTTCGAATGTTTCTCTACGAAATGCGCTACCAAAACAGGAATATCCGACTTTCTCTCCCTAAGCGGAGGTATTGTAATATTTATAATGTTTAAACGATAATACAGGTCTTTTTCGTAACCTGCCCGCCTTGATAAGTTCTAACGGATCTTCATTGACAGTTGCGATAATTCTAACATCTATAGGTATATCCTTGCTGCCACCGACACGCCTTATGTAACATTCTTGAAGCACACGAAGCAGCTTACTTTTGCAGCTCGTACGGCATCGCACTTATCTCGTCCAAAAAGCAAAGTGCCGCCATTTGCCTGTTCAAACAAACCTGCGCGATCTACCGCCCCGGTAAAACCTCCTTTTGCCGTACCGAAAAGTATTCCTTCCAATAGCGATTCAGGCAGAGCCGCACAGTTTTGCGCCAAAAACGGCTTGATACTTCTGTCGCTTCCAAAAATGTATACTTTGTGCCATAAGCTCCTTTTCCCGTTCCCGTTTCGCCATATATGAACACCGACGCGTCGGTAGCGGTGGCTCTCATCGCTATTTGCAACTGCTCCTTTAGTATATCGCTTTCGCCTATTATATCTTCAAAAGCTGTAATGTTTAATTCGAAGAGGTTGCGCCTTGTGTTCAGGAATATGCCCCTTTGAAGCTCCAGCACCGTATTCGAAAGTTCCTTTATATTTGTAATATCTTTTGCGATTTCAAGTGCCGCCACAACAGTTCCGTCATTTTCAAGGATAGGCACCGTACTATTTAAAGTTGTTATCTCTTTGCCGTATTGGTTTTGATATGTCTGCTGCTTATTGTGAGTCGGCTCTCCTCGTTTAAGCGCTCTAAGCAGCGTACTGTCTTCCTCAGGTATATCCGAAAACACTTCCCTAAAAGGTTTGCCGATAACGTCTTCGCACTTTGTTTTTTCGAGTGCCGCCATATTCTGGGTGTAAATAATTGTCTTGCCGTCTGAATCTACAACATGTATGCCCTCATCTACGACTAGTCCGATCTGTCTTATTAGCCTTTCGTAAAATTTTTGCCTTCATTATTTTCTTCCCTTCCTAGTATATGTCGATAACCATATTGCCGACATATACTATCATACTACTATTTTAGGAGTATGTGCAACTTTTTTTGCAGTACAATTTATGCCTAACATCATATAAAAAAATGCAAACTAAAACCCCACATTCTCTTTCTAATCGAGTATGCGGGGTTTAAAAGTTAATCTATATACGCAATTATTTCAAAAGGTTTAATTTTTATCTTTCCTTTTTTTCTTGCTCTGCTATTCGTAAAAGCAATTCCCATACCTGCTGCTGCAATCAAAAGACCGAGCATCACATATATGTGTGCGTAATCATCTCCGGTTTTCGGCAAAACAGTTCCCAAAGGTACTTCTTCATCATTTATCAATACATATTCCATAGTACCGTCAGGTTTTGCCTGCTTCTTGTAATTTCCAAGAGGCACACCGTTTTCATCTATCACCGTTATCTCGCTTGGGCTTGCCGCGTCATTAGGGGTTCGGGATATTCGTTCTCGAAACTGACGGTCTTGAGGGTCTTGACGGTGTAGTAGGTGTAGGTGTTGGTGTCGGTGCAGGCGTTACAGTCTCATTTTTTTGTTTTCCTCGTTATTCTTCTTCTCAGCCAGAATCGTTCGCTGCCGAAGTCTTTGTGTATGTGATTACGAAACCTTTTACTTGATTGCCTTCTATCTTGCTTGTATAACCTTCTATAGCAGGTACCTTTATACCGTAAACGATATCTTTGTTAGACGCATCTTGCTTATCCAACTCTTTGAATTTGCCAACCCACTCATCTGCTTTTTCAGTTCAAGTGTTTTTATCTGCAACTTCTTTACCGTTATCTTTTTGTTAATTGTACTTTTTACTGCATTATTAGGTTGATTATCTTTGGATAAATCTGAATTATTTGCATCCTTCCAAACCACTTTAACATTGATATTTCTCTTTGTTTCGTGTGTCAAAGATACATTTACCGCTTTGTATCCAACCTCGTAGCCGTCTCCGTAGTACTTATCGTCCAAAACTTCAGGATTTAGTTTTATTACGAAACTTTTAGCCACTTGTGTCAAGTTTCCGATTTGGTCTTTGAGCTTTTTATCTTCTGTCTTAGGAGTTATAGTAATAATATCTCCTATTTTTGAAATTCTGCGAATCTACAGCTTTGGTTACATCTACTTCCTCCTCTTTACCGTTTCTTGTTCTTTTTTTACAGTAAAGTTTTTCAGAAATATTAGTTACTGTTTCGCCTTTTTGCATTTACCATATCGAATTTAACGAGTACAGGGTTAAATACATAGGATTTTCCATCTGCTACCGCGTTGTCCGTAACATATGAACCATGCACCAGCTTGTTATTTTTCACTCTTTAGCCTATAAAGTGCTACTTTCTTATCTCCGTCGTACCAACCTTTATTTCCGCCAAAAGGCTCGCCCGCAGGCTTTTTCTTTAATCGCTCCTTGAACTTGTCCTGTAAACTTAACTATATTTTGCAGGAATTTCAAGGCTCTTAAGACCTTGTCTAAAGAATGTACCCGCAGGTAATACCTCAAATTTTGAATTGAAATTATCAAAACTTACATTTTTAAGTGTATATGCAACAAATTTTTCTGAACCTCAGGATCTTTTTGTTTCTTGCATAAATACGCCCCACTCAAAATGACTGCCTGTAGGGTTCAAATTGTTGACTTTCACTAGAGGATTATCAGTGAAGCTCTGCTGTCCTATAACATTGATACCGTTTTTTTCGGCAAGTTCAATATTTCTATTTTATTTTCTGCAAACGCACCTCTACCTATTTCGTTTACATCTCCCTGAAATTCCAGAGTGCTGATATTACACGCATAGAAAGCCAAAGCGTCTATTTGTATTCCTCTCGTGCCGTCCGCATCATTTTTCAAATACCACTCTTGTAAGTTCCTTATTCTCTTGGAACGCACTTTTGTGGATATTCTTAACAGATTTCGGAATGAAAAGTTCTTTGAAATTATTTTTCAAAAACATTAGGTGAAATTCTCACATATCCTTGCGGTATAGTAAGTGAAGTCAACCCTTTGTTTGCAAACGAGATTGCCGCAGGATTAGCTGCCACTCCGTCAGTATGCGTTACAGGCTCTCCTTTGTAAGTAGCCGGCAAAACGAGATTTTTGTTAGTTTTAGCTTTCTCCGCTCCCTGAGCCGAAAAATCCGTCAACTGATATAATCAACTGTGGAGATTCAGTCCTCCTGAACACAAAGTCGTCTTCCGTCCAAACATTAGCATTTTTGGTTATCTTCTTTTTGCAATAACCGGCTGAGTTTCTTCAGCTTCCGCATAAGAAACTGCTACATTCTTAGCAATGTCAAGGGTTCGGAACGCCTCCCATTACTACTGCAAGCGCAAGAGCTGCCGCTGCAACTTTCTTAAATCTTGCATTTAACTTAATTTCTTTCATAGCTCCTCCTTTAATTGATTTCCACTCTACATTTGTGGTCTTTTTACTACCTTTATAGGATTTTTACCCCTTTTTGCGGTAACCTACTCACATTCATCCATGTAATAATTTTTGCTCTGCGATATAGGCGCAGATAGGAAGATTTTTACCCACTTTTGAACACCTGCAACAAAAAATAATTTCTTTTTATCCAAAAATATTAAGAATTTACGACAAGTGTCTTAAACTCCAAATTCGGCATGCAGCCTTTCAAATCACTTTCAATTCGTGCAAGCGCTTCAAGACGCATCTCTACCGATGTATTCTCGTTTCCTTGAATTATAAATATCGCATTTTTTTGTATTGTCGTCAAACTTGTAATTTTTCACCGTCGCGTACATCCAGCCACGCCGCAATTCCTTTCGAATCGCAGTAAACATAGTCCGTTTCGCTCACATGCTTAGGGCGTAGATAATATTGGCAAAAAGCTATCTTCTTTTTTTACTTACTGTAAATTTAATGTAATCATCAATTTTATCCAAATCGTGCCCGCCAATAGCTAAAAAGCGAGTTAATCGATTCTACATTATAGATATCAATTATGCTGTTAATATGCGGTATAACGCCTCTATGCTGTATGTTCTTTATAAGTGCAATAGCGGTTGGAGGATTCTTCTTCGGGCTTCGTCCTACCTTTTTTTAATAATGCGTTATATCCCTCGATAACGTGATCGTCTGCAAGTTTCTCTACATCACAATCCAAAGCCGACCTCTCCGCCTTAGCCTGTTTTTTTCTAAAAAAATTCATCACTCAATTTTACATTCCTTCTACATTCTTAGCGATTCCAATTACTATTTCCTGTATGCCTAGAGCCTTAATGCTTTTCATCAACTATAAATTCCATAATCCCTCCTTAATACCTATCATAGCACAATCCGAGCGATTTTTGTAATATAAATCCTATAAATTTAGATTTAGATTATTTAAGCCGGAAAAATTTAGTATTTAAAAACCCACATCCTATACAGAATGCGGGGTTAATTATTCATTCGGTTTTTATTTGCTGTAATCAAAGAAGCCTACGCCGGTCTTTTCTACCCAGCTTGTTTCCTCTTACCATTTTTCTTAGCAATGGATGCGGTCTGTACTTAGTATCTCCGAATTCTCTATAAAGAGTTTCCATGATAGCAAGACAAACATCAAGTCCGATCAAATCTCCCAAAGCTAGAGGGCCTATTGGGTGATTTGCACCAAGTTTCATGGCATCGTCTATACCCTCTGCATTCGCTACTCCGTCTGCAAGTACGCCTGCAGCTTCATTTATCATTGGAATCAAGATTCTGTTTACAACAAATCCCGGTGCTTCCGCAACATCTACAGGTGTCTTTCCAAGTTTTGTAGCAAGCTCTACAACAACTGTTCGTGTTTCTTCAGAAGTTGTTAATCCTTTAACAATCTCAACAAGTTTCATAGCAGGAACTGGATTGAAGAAATGCATTCCTACAACCTTGTCAGGTCTTTTTGTTGCCGCTGCAATTTCTGTAATAGATAGTGCAGAAGTGTTTGTAGCCAGTATAGCCTCAGGTTTGCAAATTGTGTCGAGCTCTGCAAATAGAGCCTTCTTCATTTCCATATCTTCAACTGCAGCTTCTATTATAAGATCTACATCTTTCATTATATCCAATTCAGTTGAACTTGAGATTCTTGCCAATGTTGCGTCTTTATCCGCTTCCGTAATTTTTTTCTTTTTGCTACCAGTTTATCCAAGTTTTTAGCTATTCCGGCAATTCCTTTGTCTATTGTTTCCTGTCTTCTAGCTCTTACTGCTACTTCATAACCGTTTTGCGCAAGCACTCAGATTATTCCTGCTCCCATAGTTCCTGTGCCTAATACACCGATTTTTCATTCTTTTTTTCCCCCTTTTCAATGGTTTGTGTCATCAATCATTTTTATTATTACTTGACCTAGTTACATTATATCACATCCTTCGTTCTATAAAAAGATGTAGGATGTGATTGAATGCTTTGATTAACTTGGGCGCATTATACCACATCCTTCGTTCTATAAAAAGATGTGGGATGTGATGAAAATGTCTTGATTGACCTAAGTACATTATATCACACTTTTTCTACTTTTTGTATGTCTTTTTAACAAAGTCTAAAAAAATTTATTTTAGCAGCTTTCGCATTTCGCTTTTTGTAATTTTTCCACGCCCGCTGATCAAACGGATTTACTTCCTGAAACAGTGCCGAAACTGCACAGCTCGTTTCAAAGAAATAGAACATTTCGCCAAGCGTATATTCCGATATTTCAGATACTGCAATTCGCAGCACCGGTCTATGAGCCTCTTTGTGAGCCTTTTATCACCGCTTTTTGCTATCTCGTTCAAGGCTCCTATACTGCTTGCGCTCATATCTTCAAAAAGTTTTAGGTACTTGTAAATCCAAAAACTTTGCTCGGCGCATCTATTACCGTTTCAAACAATATATCCGCCCCCTCTTGAAGATATTGTCCCATGCTGTGCAAATCCTGCGTGAGTTCAAGGCTTGTCGGATAAATCGCATCACAGGACTTGCCTTCACTCTCCCCGAATAGCTGCATCAGCCAAAGTGTAAAAGCTGTATAACTGCGGTTCATATACTTCAAAAAACCCTCAAGTCTTTTTCCATTTTTCTATATATATGTCGTGCTATCGCATAGTCAAGCGCATCCGTATCCCACCTTGGGGAGCCTGCCGCAGCTGCAGCTCCTGCCAAAAAGTTGCTCTATGTCCAGTCCCATTACCGCCATAGGCAAAAGTCCTACCGCTGTAAGCACCGAATACCTGCCCCCTATGCCGCTTGGAATATCAAGCGCAATATATTTTTTTCGTTTGCCAGCTCTCTCAAAGCACCGCTCTTAGGATCGGTTATCATTATAATTCGCTTTGCCGCTTCCTTTGGTCCAAATCTTTCTTCCAGTTCCGCAAACAAAATCGAAAAACGCAACTTTCACTTCCAGAGTGTCGCCGGATTTAGATATTACACAAAAGCATTACATCTTCATCTTGAACCATTTTTGACAAACTTTGAAAGCGCAAACGCCGACAAATTGTTTCCGGCAAAAACTACATCAACAAACGGGTAATTTTTCTCCCATACTGTTGCGCGCATTTTTCTATTTTGCGGTATAAGCGCTTCAATTCCCGCTTTTTGCCCCGAGAAACGAACCTCCAATACCTATTACTATCATTTTTTTACAGTTCCCCTGAACATAAACAGCGGCATTTTTAATTTCCTCAATCTGCTGCCTGCTCATCTTAAGCGGAAAGTCTATCCAGTCAGTTCCTGCCTGCTTCTTCTGCCAAAGTTCGTCAAGTAATGAAAGTGCGGAACTTTTCATATCTTCTATTTGATTTTTTTCTATACCGGAGGCATCTAAATTTATTTCTATATCCAATTTATCCATTTTGTATTATTCCGATATTTCCCTCTCTTCTTTGTGTGCAAACAGCTCAAATGTTTTTTTCAGCTATCTGCTCCCATTCATAATCATCATTCTTTTGCGATTTCAAATCTATAAACACCAAATTGAGTTTTTGATTTTTTGCGCATGCGCAACCACTTGCTCCTCTCTGCGCTTTAATCGCATCACAAAAGGTTCGCTCGCATTTTGACGCGAAATCAGCACAAACCGCTCAGCGAGATTCTTAGTGGCAAGTGCAACCATTTTCTTTGTTCCGCATAAATTCGCCGATATAAATTCTCGTCTGTTCTCTTTATTATCTATATACTTCTCATGTCCTGCCGCATGAAATATTATATGTGGTCGATAACGCTCAAAAATCGTTGTCATCTCAGCCGTTTTTACGAATATCCGTAACGTATGCCTCCAATTTAACTTCGCCCGCTACTTCTTTCAAACTGTTATAGAGCTCACAAATTTTCGTTGCATTTGTATCTACTAAGATTAGTCGCCTTACTTTAAACTTAACAAGCACACCGGCAAGCGCACTCCCATATTTTCCCGCAGCACCGCTAATCATAATATTTCTGCCTTCGATTTTTGGATTTTATCGTGGCGAGAGGTAACTTGTCAAGTTGCTCCAGATACCCGATTTTTCGGCTCTCCGCTACTCCTTCCTCTATTTTTTTCCTTGCTTGCTTCTACGCTTAAATCTATGTATTTCCGTCAAAAGAATCTCGCAAGCACTCCTTCTTCCAGTAGCAAGAAAAAATCAGCAAAAACTTATAATATAAATGCTCCTGCTAATCCTCTGAATCTGCCCCAACATATAAAATGTATGTAGCGATTTCGAGTAGCAGCGTCGAAGCAAAAATTTTAAATAAATTGTTAAAAAAATTTTCCATCTGCCAATTCGGTACAAAAAGCTCCACCGAAATAAAGCTGAAAAAAACGCTATTGCTCCAAGCGGATAACATTGTTTGCGTATGCGGAAAAACCACACATCGAAAACTGGAGTGTTTACATTAAACTCAAATCGAATCAAAAACGCCGCAATAAACGACAGTACCGAAACCAGCGCCGCAAGAACACTTCTAACGACAATGTCAAGCAAAATCAGTGTTTTTACCTTTTCTACCCATCATTTAAGTTCCTCAAGCAAATTTGTGGCAATCTGCTGCTTTTTGCTGCGTCAAAACCGCAAAGTTCACAAATGTTTCCGAAAGCATCGAAAAAATCCTGATTTGCCGCCGCCATATAAGATATATTTTCCATTATAAGAGTATAATGCCACAACATTTGCGCATACTCGTTTAAAGCGCTTTGCACAGCCTCCTGCTGCCCCGAGAGTTTATCCAGCTTATAAAAACGCCGAATCCTTTTTCTTCAACCGTTTTGCACGCCTGCGTTATCGCTTCCGCGTACATCAATTTTTTTCTCCGAATTGTCCTCCTTGCGCAACGCTATCAAATTCGCCGTTGCCTGTTTGTTCAATTCATCAAGCGACTTGATTTCCGCATGCGCAGCCTTTTTGAAAAAGCGCATCGTACTTTTCCTGCTCTTCCTTTGCATCGGCAGGGTTTGCCCGAAGGAGTATCCTCTTTGTCGTTATCGCTTATGGTAATAGTACTTTCGACATGATCCCATTCTATTTTTTTATTTAACAATTTTGATACGGCTCGAATCGGCAAATATGCACTGCTGTTAACAATCGCAGGATATACCTGCTTTTCACCCGAATCGAGCATATCAGCTTTTTTTCAAAATTGTATAATACGCGCACATCGCTTCTAATCTGCATGCCCACTTGAAGCATTTGCGAGTTCGCTTCCGTATTTCTTAATGCTGATACTCCGACCGCATAAGGGGTAGCACCTGCAGGGCTCATTCTTCTTTTCGGTATCCGGATTTTTTTAATGTTCTTCCTATGTATATAGTTCTGTTTGCCTGTTCCCAGTCTATATTCTTGTCAAGCATACTCGCCATACCTCTGATAGGTAAATATGCCGTACCACCATAAAATAAAGGATAAACCCGATTTCCATTGGCATCGTAAAAAAATATATAGCTTATCATCCATCCTAACTTTGACATCGCTTCGCGGATAGGCAAACACATTTTTGTTTTTTTCGCATCTGAAACTGTTTTGAGCGGCACCGTTTCCATAGCAAAGCAGGTGCCGAATTGTCCTGCAAAGCAAAATCGCAGCAGCAATCACGCTTATGGCTTTTTATTTTCATATTTCCACCGTAACCTCAACTTTATATATATAGTATTTTATTACAATATGTAAGCCTTGTCAAACTGTTCCGCCCGTTCAGAAAACTGGAACCCCCTTGAACCGTTCAAAGTCTAACGGTTTCAAGGGGGTATTTTTGGCGTCCCCTGACACGAGTCGAACGCAGTGACCTACTGCTTAGGAGGCAGTCGCTCTATCCTACTGAGCTACGAGGACAAATAAAATGTTCAACATCAATAATATCACAAAAACTAAGACGCATACAATACTTAGCAAAAATCTAAAATTTTCATTAAATCATACACAAATATCATTTCGCCTATCGATACTCTCCTTGCTGGATTTACAGAATTTTTTTATATAAAAAAACACATTATATCGCGTTTTTATATTTTTCAATTACGCTATATATGCTCTCCTTTTTAAATCTTCTCTTTGTTCGCTCGCAAAACGCCTCATTTTTGCTCAATTTTTAAGCATTTTGTAAAAATGTATGTACTATTTTTGCGTTTTTATTTGCCTTATCGAACTGTTCTATTCGGACAATACAATATTTCGCGTAGCCTCGAAAAATTTTTAGCCATAATTCAGTTCCGGACATTCCTATTTTTTTGTACACTTGTATTATATGGTAATTACATTTTTATGGAAATGTGATTTTCCTTTATCCATAAATTTCAATGTAAGCCAACATTCCCCTTTTAATTATGGTAATACTTAACATCTACTTTTTACCCAAGTAATAATTCTCCTTATTTATGTTAATTTTTCTTGATTTCTGCATCAAATTTTAGACTTAACAAAAAATTTCCGGTCTTAAGTCTAGATATAGTTGCTATTTTTTTGAAATTTTGTTGTTGTATATTTGTTCCATTATTTTCAATTTTTTTCTTCGTTCGCTCTATTTTTTTGCCGTTTTTTTCTGGCGTTTTGAGCATTTTTGTATTATTGTATTGACTCAATATTGTATGGCGTATTGCGCCAATCGCTTAGTCTGCACTCATTTTTTTGTCTTTTTGTAGTATGTTATTAGTACAATTTTTACTGTTCCGTTCAGCGCCCCAGCCTCTTGACCGTTGAAATATCCGTATTTTGCCGACTTGCCATATAAATCTTTAACTTGAAATTCCGCTTCTCAACTTTTTGCATATAAGCTGACCTTTTCACGCAATGCCTCAAATTCCAATGTTTATATGAAAAATGACTTTAAATGCGCTAAATTAGCGCATTTAAGTGGTTTTTGTTTTATTTTATACATTTTCCCGCAAAAATACAGTTGAGTCTGGTATGTTTTCGACCTATAATTCTACAATATTTGCTTCGTATCCTATATTATCTAAAAAGAAAAGCAAGTCGTTTGTGGATATGAAAAATAGTCTTTTCATTAGTATTCGGATGAAAACTCATACGCTCCTCGCCCATAATCTCTTTATCGAAGTAGACTTTTATGTCCCTATCCACATTCGCAAGCAGTCCGAATGGCGATACTATTCCGGGAGGCAATTTCATCTTCTCGTCCAAGGTAGCGGAAGATGCCATTTTTATTTGCTTCTCACCTACTATTTCTTTTAAAGGCGTCCATATCAAGACGCTTAGAATCATCCATTATTACTAAATAGAACGCTGTTTTCTTCTTGTTAGTCAAAACATCGTTTTGGTCCGCACCCCGCTAATTCCCTCAATGAATTTATCCGCCTGCTCCGTTGTGAGCGCAGGTTCATGTTCTACAATCTGAAATTCAATAGCAAGCTCATTCAATTTTTTTCTCTACTATTTCGTACATCGTTCTGCCCTCCTTGCTATTATATTAGCATTTTTGTATATTGTCAACACATGAGGATAGATAATCTATAGTATTAAAAAGTCCCCATTCTTTCGAAAAAGGACTTTTTCTTGTCATTTTGATTTATTTGTAGCCGTTGTTTGAAAGGTACTGATTTATACCTCCCTGCAACTTCAAAAACATTTGTGGCGTGAACAGTCGAATAATTTCCTCTGTTTACTCTACCCGAGCCATATGCGTATGCCGATAGGCTTTTAATTGTATCTCCATTGTAACTTTTCAGTCCGTTTGCAAGCATGCTTGCCGCGATGTTAATACTAATTTCAGGTTCCTTTAGCTGCCAAGTCGTTACACCGAAATTTGCCGCCGTTTTTCGGCATTATCTGCATAAGTCCCACCGCACCGCCGGAAGAAACCACCTCCGTATGAAAATTGCTTTCGCGCTTTGCAATGGCTATTAGCATCAATTCATTTATACCGTAATTTCTGCTCGCTCTCTTAAAATGCAAATACCATTTTCTGGGCATCCTGGTCGTTAAGCGCCTTGTTATGCGTCTTCATGTAGGTTACAAGGCCCCCTATTGTATCTTGCTTCCACTTCGTTGTAATAACTTGCCGCCTTAACTTGTGCTTTTGTGCTTATTGCGAGTCCGAAATTCGAATCGTAATGATAATCCCAAGCGAGCACCTTGCTTTCCTTGAATACTTGAAGCGGTAAGTATATCGCTCCGTTTGCCGAAAGCACCGCAATGTCCCCATATTTAGGACTTCCTCCGCACCACTGTGCGCCTTTTACTTCTACCTTCATATCCGGCACGACTATCGGCTTCAAGCTCGAACCGCTGTTTACCTCGTAAGCCTGCCCCGCCTGCGTTGCAGTAGCCTCTTTCTTTACCAATGTCAGTGTACGGGTATTCCAATCCGCTGTCGCTTCAACTCCTGTAAGGGCGGAAAACTCCTGACTGACTGGCAAATACGTTGTGTTATTATAAATAAATAACAGGGCTCTGCAAGTTGTAATTGCTCACTCTCACGCCATTTTACAACTAATTCCCTATAGAAAAAATGCTCCATGTACTTCTTGAACTGCATATGTGCAAATTCCCGAAAAAAAGCAAAATAGTCAGTGAGAGCAACGCTGTTATCAGCTTTTTGCTCATAAAATTTCCTTTCAGTTTTTTTATTAAGTCAATTCACACCCCAAGTCCGGTTAAAATCGTAAGTATCGGTGATCCACATTCACATCTTAAAATTGATCTAAAAATTATTATACCACGCTGAAAAGAAAAAATTATTCTTTTTGTACGCATTTTATACATTTTTGTAATATTTTTTTACAGTCAATTTGTCCCAATTTGTCGTTTTTTTAATTTTATATACAGTATATAGCGTTTAGTATTTTTTTAAAAACCCCAATATATAGAAAAAGGGCGCTCGCCTGCGCCCCTTTCAAAAATCATATTCTTTAATTTGCTAAAGTCGTAAATTACAATTTCATAGTAAATGAATCAATAAGCGAAACCAATTTTCCTATCTCCGCTTACTGATTTGTGCATCAGCTCCGAGCTGTTCGCCCTTGATTCGCATCTCTTCGTTGATTAACGACGAGAACAAAATTAGCGGTATTTCCTTGAGCTGCGGATCCGTCTTTATCAGCTTAGTCAATCTATGACCGTCCATTAGCGGCATTTCGATATCAGAAACTATACAGCTGACATGATCCTTGACAGACTCGCCGCTTTCTTTGAGTTTTTGGAGATAATCCCATGCCTCCTGACCGTTGTCGGTACGAGTTGTATGCGTATATCCCGCTGTATGCAGACACTCAAGTATCAACTTTGCAAGAAGCATTGAATCCTCCGCAATCAAAAATATGTTCGCTTCTTTGAGATCTTTCGCCCATTTCTTCAATTTCAGAAACTTGAATAGTAGCTTCAGGACTTATTTCCGCAACAATTTTTTTCAAAGTCAAGTATAGTAATGAGTCTGCCCTTGTATTCCGCTATACCTGTCGCAGCACCGTCGCCACCGCCATAAACCGCCTTGTCGGGTTTTTAATGGCTTTCCACGAAATCCTATCAATACCCACAACAGTATGAACATGAAATGCAAAATTCAAATTATTAAAATTCGTAACGATGAAAATATCCTGCTGTTTGCTTCGCAAGGTGGGAGTCCAAGATACTTATCTAGGCTTATTACAGTAATAATTTCATCTCTAGGTTTGAACACGCCTTCTATCACAGGGTGAGCATTTGGCATAGCCTTTAACCTCTTGAGCTACCATGATTTCTCGCACTTTGGCAACATTTATGCCGAATACCTCGTCAGCAACTGTAAATTCAATGATTTCTATTTCATTCGTGCCCGATTCCAGCAGGATACGAGTTTTTGCTAGCACTTTCTATTTCTGCCATTTTCATACCTCCTATGTTTTATAGCTTTTCGCGCCAATTTTAAATATCTAAAATTACCTATTTCCTAGTATACACTATTTATAAAGTTTTGTGAAGCTCGATTTTTAACCAAGTTCTCTTTTTCCTCTTTGCTTAGCTTCTTTATGGCACATTCACGCTTCATCGCTTCGCTCTTTGTTTCAAACTCCCTCGTAATAAACCAGTTTTACAGGTCTTCGTGCTTTCGTACATTTCGCACTGTTTTTGCCCTCGTTATGCTCTTTGACACGCCTTTTAATGTCGGAAGTCCAGCCCGTGTAAAGCGAGTCGTCGCTGCACCTTACCATATATGTGTAGCATACATCTTTTCCCATAAGTTCCTCTACTTACGCTCTTTGATTTCGCCTGTCTTATATGCACGCACCAGCATTTTTAGATCTTCGAGCTGGTTTTGCAGCTCTCCTCCTATATCCGACATCTTAACCGTCTGCCTAACCGGTAAATTCTCAACTATTCTGATAATCGGTTCATGGAATATTTGTGTTCCGTCAGCTTCCTTCGGGGTATACTTTTTGATGCTCCGCAAGCGCCATAAATCGTGAATTATATATAAATGTGTACCCCGCAATTCCCGTTTGCTTCTGGTAGGCTTTTGAAATACCTCCGTCGATGATGAATAGCTTGCCCTCACCCTTGATAGGGCTCTCGCCGTCTTTGATTTTAACCGGCACGTGTCCGTTCAAAATATGCGATGTTTCCGGATTCAGTCCGAATTCCGCAAGTATTTTCGCAGTTTTCCTTTTCCTTGATTAGGCTATAATATGGCACAGTATACTCTTTGTGGACTTTCTTATCCGCTATAAACGACCTTTCAAATGTAGTCATTTGATCCTTACCGAATAGTGGTGATTTTTGCTCCAAGCCACAAATACCACATGATGTCGCCGGCTCTTCCCGTTTCCTCTGCCGCCAATGGATTGAAATACGCCTTTCGCACCTCTTCGTCCAAATAGTCCATATACTTTTTGCCCGATAACTTTTGACCGTTTATTGTAACTTCCTCAAACTCACCGCTTGCCGTCATAGGAATGCATCCGTGATAAAGCAAATTACCGTTTACACACTTATACATAGCACCGTTACTATAAAGAAATCTCACATGCTTTTGCAGTTTTTCGCTTTCCAAAAACGACGCTTCCAGCGTATTCATAAGTGCATTTTCTTCAGCTGTAAGTTCATACGGATTGTCAGGATTTACGGTCGGAAAATTGGTATCGAGCAATTGGTATATTTCCCCTTTGATTTCCAACGTTCCCGCTTTTCGGTCTATCTTGTCCAGCAAAAGCCTGTGTTGCATATTATATTCCGGATGTGATTTTATCCTCTGCCCCTCGACCTTGTGTTGTATAATAGCTATCGCTTTGTGCATTTTGCCGCAAGATTTTCGTCAACCGGATCGAAAGTGTTTTTGTCCAGTATATGAGGCATAAATTTCGTACAAGGATCGTCGCCGTAGGTCTTGGCAGCAAATATCGCAAGCGGTCTTAAGTTGATTCCATAGCCGATTTCGAGCATATCAAAATTGTTGTAGCTGATATTCATTCGTATTACATTCGTAATACAAGCCCAGTTTCCGTAGCCGCACCCATCCAAACAATATCGTGATTCCCCCATTGAAAATCGACATCATGGAAGTCCATCAAATATTCCATAATATAATCAGGATGCGGTCCTCTATCAAATATATCGCCTATTATATGTAGTCTATCAACCGCCAGTCTGCTAATCGTATCGCTAAGCTGTAATATCAAGGTTTCCGCCGCATCAAACTCAACCATTGAATTTATTATTTCGCTATAATAATGTGCCCTATTTGCCCTCATCATCTGCATGCAAAAGTTCATCGAGTATGTATGCGCTGTCTTTAGGTAAACGCTTTCTAACCTTTGACCTTGTATATTTAGTAGAAACGGACTTGCAGACTTCTATCAAAACGGTATATTGATACCTTGCACCATTCTTCGTAATCCTGCTCGCGTTTCTTTTGCTCGTTCAAGTTCGGAAGCCGCATCGTAAATCAGTGCACCAAGCCTATCTCTTTCCGTTTCGGTAAGCCGTCTTTCAAATGTTTCGTCTATCTTTGAACGAATTATTCCGGAGGCGCTTTTTATCATATGTATAAAAGCCTCATGTTCACCGTGCAAATCACTCAAAAAAATACTCCGTTCCCTTTGGCAAACTCAAAAATCGCTCTCAAATTTATAATCTCCGCAGTAGCCTTTTTGGATATTCAGGTATTCCTTAGCAAGTAATTCTAGATATTTCTTTTCAAACATGGTTCCTCCACTATGCATTTTTCGGACTGAAAACGCTTTATTTTTCGGCTTGTCGTCTTTTCAAACTCCTCTTCTCTTATGTTGAAACGCTTAACTTTTTGTATATCGGCATCTTGTCGTTAATCTTATCTATTTCAGCCTTTATGAAGCTCACCCGCTCTTCTTCCGTCGGCTTTTTTCCCATTGCGGTCTCAATCGCCTCATCATCCAAAAATACTTCCGCTTTCACAACGATATCTCCGGACTTTTCATCTTCGAAGCCGTGCACCAAACATTCTATAATATAAGGACTCTGCGACAAGTAAAACTCAACTTCCTCAGGAAATATATTTTTACCATTTTTTTGTAACAATTACACTTTTTCTTTCTACCGCAAACATACAAAAATCCGTCGCGATCAAAATAGCCGTAATCCCCTGTATATAGCCAACCGTCCTTTAAAACTTCATTGGTTTCTTCTGTGTTGTTGTAGTAACCCAACATTACAGATGGTCCCTTGCAAATTATTTCTCCGACTCCGTTCTTATCTTGGTCGACTATTCTGACTTCCGTTCCCGGCATCGGGAGTCCTGCCGCCGCAGGTTTCGAATATCGATCCTTATTTACTGCAATTATAGGCGCATTCTCCGTCATTCCGTAGCCTTGTATCATTGGTATTCCCATAGCCTGCATATCTTCTATTACAGTAGGATCAATAGCCGCACCTCCTGCTATAAACAGATTCATATGTCCACCAAACGTTTCGTGAATGTCCTTAAACATAGCTTTCACTATCTTTGGATGATTATATAACTTTAATTTTTTCGATACGGCAATCGCCTTTCTAAGTTTGTTGTACTTACCCAAGGTCATAGCCTGCTTCATAATTCGCCTGTGTATCGCTTCAAAAATTAGCGGAACTCCAAGCATTACCCTCGCAGGTGCTTCCTGCATATTCTTGAGGATTGACTTCAGACCTTCGCAAATAGCAATAGTCATTCCTTGATAAATTCCGGTAAAAATATGACACGTAAGCTCATATGAGTGGTGCATCAGCAGCACTGACAATCCGAAATCATCCGGCGGGATATTTACATACTTAGACATATTGTATACATTCGCTGTAATATTTTTGTGCGACAGCATTACCCCCTTTGCAAGCCCCGTTGTACCTGATGTAAAAGAGAAGTGCACACATTAAATCCGGATTGATTTTTGGCATCAATGAATCGCCTGTCGCCCGCTTCAACGAGCTTCTTCCCTTTTTCAATCAGCTCTTCTAAGCAAAGATTTTTGCGGAGCAAGACCTGCCATTTCCGCAGACACCTCTACAAATTCATCACACGAGCATTTGCAAACATTATATTTAAGCGGTGTTTCCAATAACTCCTCCGCTTCTTTAACTTGCGTAGCCAGCTTTTTTTCGAATAAAAATACCGCACTCGCCTCTGAACGAGCTAAAAGATTCGCAATTTCCTCCTGCGGAAGCTCCTGTCCAGAGGGACTATTACGCCTACTCCGCACGCAACCGCAAGATAAGCCAGCACCCATTCGTAGCTGTTTTCGCCTATTACTGCAATTTTGGTGTCAGCGAGTCCCATATCGATGAGCGCTGTGCCAAGTGCATTGACCTCTTGCAAAACCTGCCTGTATTTAATCGGCTCATATTCGCCGCCCTTTACTCTTTTGACAAGATACGCATCTTTTTTTCCGAATATAGATGCACACTGGATACCAGCATATCTCTCAAATCGGTGATTTCACGGAAATTATATAAACTATCCTTGTATTTTTTTGCTATTCATTCTAACCTTTTTTTCTTCTTACTTATTTCCAGAGTTTTTCGGGATAAAATCCCGCATCTTTTTAGTGCCTGTAACGCCGCAACTACAGATTCCCTATCTTCTTTGTATGTAACTCCATGCCATTTATCCTTCGAATTTAAAACCTTTACGCTTATTTCATTTTTTTCTGCAGCAGTTCTTCTATCAACAGAGGTAGAAAATATTCGCCTTTTTTTGAGGATTTTCCAAAAGCGCCTTGTCCAAAAAACTTAGGGAAAAACCTTTCTCGATTTCGTCGAGCATCTTTTTCGGTAAAACCCCAAAAATTCATAGAAACAGGTGTGCCTACTTCAATTTTTCCCATGTTTTTTTCGTCATTTTGAGTGTACGCTATATCTCCGCTTTCGAGCCTGCAAATTTGAGTTCTTTCGTCTATCTTCTTCAAATACATATCGCTTGAAACTTCGCATACCCCACGAGCAACACTGCCATTTTCAGAAAGCGTATTTTCGATATTGTATCCTATCATACAAAATTCATTTTTCACTTGATGCATTTGCCAAAAAGTCATATGCAAGCGAAAAATGCGGTAGATCCATAATAATCATCCGCATTTATAACCGCAAAATTGCCGTGTATCAATTCGCGCGCCGCCCTCACAGCATGGCATGTCCCCACGGTTTCTCCCTGCCCTCAGGTACCTCGTACCCGTCAGGTAAATCCTCAAGTTTCTGGAAAGCATATGAAATCTTCATATGCTTTCCGGCACTGTTTTCAAGTATTTTGCTTATATCGTCTTTCATAGACTCTTTGATAATGAATATCGCTTCTGTAAAACCCGCCATATACGCATCGTACAGCGAAAAATCCATTATTATCTCCCCTGTTACTTCCAACAGGATCTATCTGCTTCAGCCCACTCGTATCTGCTGCCCATTCCGCAGCCATTATTACCAGTACCGGCTCTTTCATATTTTGCCCCTCTACTTTTTATTTCAACTTCTTGTATTTACGGTATTTATTATGTCGTTCAGTCTTTGAACATTATCGTTAAGTTCGTTTGATACCGATGCGATTTCTTCACTCACACCGCTATTTGTCTGCGAAATTCCGTAAATTTTTCGCTTCCGTCCGCGATATTTTTGCGATAAATCGTACTGCCTGTCTGCAATAGGCAAAAAGTACATCCGTCTTTTCTACTATCGACTGAACATCACCAAGCACCTTTTTGCAAAGATTCGGCAGCTGCATCTGTGAGGTCTCCTGCATCTATTATAGCGTGAATTACTCCCTCTATAAGTCTTGTTGTATCGGATACCGCTTCCGCACTCTTTCCTGCCAGATTTCTGACTTCATCCGCTACAACCGCAAATCCCTTACCTGCAGTACCCGCTCTTGCGGCTTCAACCGACGCATTTAATGCAAGTATATTCGTCTGGAAAGCAATATCGTCTATTGCCTTGATAACTTTCTTGATATTTCCCGAAGCATTTCTTACATTATCCATAGACTCTTTGAGCTTAATCATATCTGCGTTGCTTGCACTTATCTCGGTTTGCACTCCGTCTATATGTACCTTGGTATCCGACAAGTTGCCTTTGCTGTCCAGTATATCGGTATTTAGCTGTTTAATGCTGTCGTCAAGCATCTGTACCGACTCCGACTGAGAAATCGAACTGTTCGCAACATCGTTTCCTGCTGCCGATACTTGAGCGGAAAGTCCGCTGATATCGGAAGATATGCCCTTCATACTGCTAATCAAATCGTTTATATTTAATGCCGCCTTTTCTATGGATTCTTTGATATTTACAAAGGTTCCTTTGTATATCCCCTGAAGTTCAATATCCACATTGTTGCTTGCAATTTCATCTAATACTCGCGACATATCTTGAATTACATCGTGAATATAGCTGCACATCGCCTCAAACGAAAGTTGCAAATCTCGAATTTCGTTGTCATCTTTAACCAATTCTATATTGCCTTCGAACTCACCTTGCGCAAATCTTTCGGAAATCGCCTTTAGTTCGCTTAGAGGTGCCAGTTTGCCCCCGATAACATTCTTTGATGAACAGGTAGCTCAAAACGATAAATATTATAGAAAGGATCAGCTGAATAAACAATGTGCCGAATAAATCCGAATAATACTTTGACGAAGGTACTATACTGACTATCGTAAGCACATCGTTGTATGCTTTAACACTGGAAAGCATAGCCTTTGAAGATACTCCATTCAGCTTAACGCTAACAATTTTTTTCTTCACCTTTCTCGTCCGGATTTGCAATTTTATCCAGTATTTTTTTGATCTTTAATTAAATCGCTGACAGCTTCCGCCTTAGAATCGAAACTGCATCCTATTATCTCTCCGCCGGTTGCCGCGATTATAAATTTTGTATTCTTTGTATCGCCTTTTGATATGTCTATCTTTGAAATCGAGTCGATAGCAACATCGACAAATCCGATTGCTTTAGGAGCCCCGTTTCCCATAATCGGACGAGCTATAGTAACCATTTTTACTCCCGTCAGCTTGTCTACATATGGAGGGCTGATGTAACCGCTTACTCCTGTCTGCATAGCGCCCTTATAAAACGATTTGACACTGTATTCACTGTAAGGAGAACGCTCGCTTACCGTAACCTGTCCGTACTGTCTTCCACATACAGAGCGTAATCGTCTATTGCTTTTGAAAAGCCGTACTGCTCAAAATAAGCACCGACTCCCACAACATAATCGTCCGATGCCACCATGTGCTTTGCCGTACGAATCATCTGGGTTTCCGCAGCAAGCTCGCTTGCGCTCAAAAGTCCGCCTTCTTTGAGGTTACTTGCTACAGCTTCGCCGCCGGTTTGCAGCTCTCCTTGCTTGTACATTTCCTCGATCATCGTGTTGTTGGATTCCATGACAGTGTCAGCAGCGTCAAGTAACGCCTCGACCTTACTTTTCCCCAATCATATTTGTCTTAACCATGCTGTTATTTATAAGTTCAAGGTCCGCTTTCGCAACAAAAATTCCGAGCACCACTATAAATCCCAAAAATAAGATTGCCTGCAAGATAATAGTCTTGTTGGAAATCTGTGTCGCCAACTCGATTCGTTTGTTGTTTTTGATTTTTCTTCATAATCATGATAAAAATCCTCCATATTTGTTCATGATAGCCACAAATTCGAGTTCTATAAAATTTACAATTTCCTTGACATTTTACCACATCTTGTCCAAAAATAAATACTTTTTACGCTTTTTGTACAAATTTTTTTCTATAATTTTTTTCAAAATTCAACAAATGTTTATAAGAAAATACATATTGCATATAGCCGATATGCAATGTATAATATAATAAAATAATCTATATCGAAAAATCAGGTGGTAAAAATGAGACTTAGAAAAGATTTGAATTTATTAGAAAACAAAGATATTGAGCTGGTTGCAAACGCTTTCGGATGCACTTGCTCACCCTGTCAGGATAATGCTATACCAACACATTCTGGTATGCAACAGCAAACTACAACCTGTATGCAACAAGGACCTCGTGGCAGCATTTCCATATTCGCAAGCTACAATTTCGCAGCATATGAATAAACTCGTAAAATCCGAACTTGTAAAAATCCAAAACAAAGAACGCTATTCATACTATTTTGCAAATGTAGGGATGTTTGCGAATTACATAAGATGTGCAGACACTCTAAGCAGACTGCAAGCACGCGAAAAAAATAGACGCGCGATAGAATTAAAGGAGGAAAAACTATGTCTATATCACTAGATAATGTAATGGCACTTGCCATTGATTTTCAGGAAAAACTCGTTCCTGTAATGCACGAAAAAGAAAATTTAATTAAGCGAAGCGAAATCCTTTTAAAAGGACTTAGCGAACTTGATGTAAATATCATAACCTCGCAGCAATACACCAAAGGACTTGGTATGACAATTCCGCAGCTTCGAGAAATCCTTTGGAAACGAGTATTTTTGACAAAAGAGCATTCAGTTGCTACAAGGACGCGGACATCCTTCAAAAATCAAAGAGCTCGGCAAAAAAATACATAATAATTTGCGGCATAGAAGCTCACATCTGCGTGCTACAAACTTGTCTGGATTTAGCGGAAGCGGGAGCTTCGTGCCGGTGCTTGTTACCGACTGCACTTCATCCCGCAAGCAATCCGATATGAACAATGCACTATTGCGAATGGCAAAGACGGACACACTGTTCACTACATCCGAATCCATACTTTTCGAGCTTACGGGCAGCGCCTCGCACCCGTCTTTCAGAACAATTTCAAATTTGATTAAATAAAAGTAAAGGCATCTCCCAAAAGACAAAGCCCTCGTACCTAAATACAAGGGCATATCTTCCGTTGGGATTTCTTTATAAAGGTGTTAACCTCGCACCTGATCTTCGATTATATTATGGCATCATGGTAACAATTTTGTTAAAATTGTTACTATGTACCAACAAATATTAACAGCGATTTATTTGTGTAAAAAGAATACTACTGTTATCAAAATGAATAGCGGTATCAGTATGCCAAATGACCACGCCATATATCCAAAGAAGCTGGGCATCTTGATTTTTGTTTTTCTTCCGCTATGGCTTTTAACCATAAAGTTCGGTGCATTTCCTATGTATGTAAGTGCACCCATAAATACGGCACCTGCTGAAATTGCCATCAAATCTAGTGGAGGTACTGTTCCTACAGTAGTGTGAACGCCGTCCGCGAAATGAGCTCCGCCCGCGGTAGTCAAAAATACCAAATATGTAGGCGCATTATCAAGGAATCCCTGAAAGCATACCTGTTGCCCAGAAGAACTGGTAAGGATGCTCCAGTCCAAGCTCAGAACCGTGCGCCTTCAAAAGTGCAAGCGCAGGTATCATCGTGATAAATATTCCGATAAACAGCTGTGCCACTTCCCTCAATAGGTGCAAATGTAAACGCATTCGCTCTCTTGTTTCTTTTCTTGTAGTCTTCATAGAAAGTCCCGCTGCAACAAGTATTATCGACATCTGTACAATGCTGGTAAACGGAAGTACAACCCCGCCTATATTAAGTCCATAAAGTTCACCTGTTTCCGGATTTGCAAATATAGGATTTGATGAAAGCAGACCGTTTAATATTACAGAACCCACTACCATTACTATAAATATAAAATTGTGCGCTCCTTCAATTTTTAATCGGTTCTCTTTCGACATTTTCCCTGTATAGGCGCCCCACCTGCCGCAAAAGCTCTTTTTTGTAAAGTATAGTATCAATCACAAAGAAGATTGCGCCAAGCACCACAACCGCAAAGCCGAGTATCGGCAAAAGTTTCATCGTCCAGAAGAACGGAACGCCCCTCAAAAATCCTAAAAAAATAACGGTGGATCGCCGACAGGAGTCAAAGCATCCGCCTATATTCGCAACTAAGAATATAAAAAAATATTTTTATATGCGCCTTTTTCTCTCCATGCATTTGCTCTAATTACAGGACGAATCATAAGCATAGCTGCACCCTGTAGTGCCTACCCAGCTCGCAAGCAGCGTTCCCATCAAAAGCAATATCAAGTTCATCTTCGGTGTGCCGGGCAATCGTTCCTTTGATTGCTATACCGCCTGCCGCAACAAAAAGACCAAGCAGTAAAACTATGAACGGCAGATAGTCAAGCAACACTATTTCCAAAAACTTGGAACGTAAGTTCCTTAACACCATAGCCTACGCCGAACGGAACCAAAAATACAGCCGCCCAAAACAGCGCTACCTTCAGCAGATTGTGCTCCCACCAATGTGGTTTTACAAGCGGTACTATCACTATGGAAAGCAACATACAAACAAACGGAATCACGCTCCATATAGGTAGCGTTTCTCCCAAATTTGTATGATGAGCCTCGTGGCCTTCTGCAAAAACCATAACTGCGCTTAGCAATACCATCATAAGTGAAGCAAGTAAAAACTTTAGTTTTTCATTAAAATTATTCCTCACTTTCTTTATATACCTAGCAATTATATCAAATCACTTTTGATTTGTCAACATCGCTCTTAGGTCCAATTTAAAAAAATTATCATTTATGATAATTTTCATTTCTAGCTATCTTAAATGCCCTGTAAATCTGCTCCAAAACAAGCACCCGCATCATCTGGTGCGGAAAAGTTAATTTTGAAAACGATAGTGAAAAGTTTGACCTTTTTCGAAAACCTCCTCGGAAAGCCTGAGAGAACCGCCCTATTACGAAAGCAATATCTGCATTTCCCGAAACGCCCAGATTTGAAATTTTTCTCAGCAAGTTCAATAGAACTGAGCTGCTTTCCCAAAACCTCAAGCGTTATCACATATTCCTTTTCGAACAACTTGGATAATATTGCTTTTGCCTTCATCAATTTTGACCTTTTCTTCATCGGCAGGGACTTGCATTCTCAGGTAGCTTTGCCTCTTTGAGCTCAATTATATCAAGCCTGCAATACTTTGTCAATCTTTTAACATACTCATCGCAGGCTTCTTTCAAATATTTTTCTTTTAATTTACCGACGCAAACTATTCTGATGTTCATAACTTCTCACCTTATTATATAAACTTCGCTGCGTTCCTCTTTTTTGCTACTCCCAAATGTATTTTTGCCCATCGGTGCAAATCTCCGCAAGCCTGCCCTCCAGCGTTTTTGTAAGCAAGCTGTGGATAGTTGGTTTCTTTACTCAAATGTGCAAGCACCAATGTTTTCAGCTTGCAATCCTTTCCTTTGGCAACAATGCCTTCAACTATATCCGCCGCCGCGCTATTGAAAGATGCCCTCTCTCCCATAATTCGCTGCTTGAGCTGCCACGGATATCTCGGCGAAACCATCAAAAGCTCCTTTTTCGTAGTTCGCTTCCAGCACCAACATCTCGACATCGTATAACGCCTTTTTGCATTTCTCCGTAATCTCTCCTGTATCCGTTACAATCGCTATACCGGCGTTTTTACTTCGGAATTTGTAGCCGACAGGCTCTTTCGCATCGTGTGAAAGCTCAAATGCGCTCACCTTCAAATCGGAAGCCTCGATACTTTGCCCCGCCTTTATAATATTTCTTCTTTCAGGCGCGAGCTTACTTTCTCCTATACACTCCCATGTTCCGCAAGTAGCATAAAATTTCGCATTCGGCAATTTTTACCATTACACCGACACTCTTAACATGATCTATATGCTCGTGTGTCAAAAAAATACATATTCGATTTTTTTCGAGCGCCACATCAAGCTCTCCGAGAGCATCTTCTATACGCTTTCCGCAACTCCAACATCAACCAGAATCGCCGTTTTTCGCTTTCAATATAGTAGCAATTTCCGGAGCTGCCACTAGCTATTGAACAAAAATTTCAGCATCTTTTTCCCCTATTCTCTATTCGCTTCTATGTAACGAACCTTGCTGTCGCCATATATTATACGCCATGCAGGAAAAGCTGTGTCAAGCACAAGTTCGTCCTCATCAACATTTTCGTTATTTACCCAAAAATACCAGTTCTATACTTTTTATTTCCGTTGTTTGGGAGGTTTTTCCCTCTTCACTCATAAATATAAGTAGTGCCTTTTCGGGCGATATTACTGAAACCTGTCTTTTGGATGCAGGAAATCCCTATTGCCGTTTTCCCCTTAATCCCGATAATTTTACCGTTTTTTTAAACACCACATAAAGCGGCTCCGCATAAATCGAATAACCTTCATATGTTGACAAATACGCAACTTTTACAACTTTACCATTTGCCTTTACTTCCCCGAAAATATATCCGTCATGGAAAAATCCAAGCTCCTCCATAAACTTGTCTGCCGCTCTTTTATAAACTTTCTCGCTCGCCCTAGGCGCAACTTTGAAATCCGATTTTCTTAGAATTTCCTTTATCTTAGCTTTGCGGGCTTGGTGTACGATAAAGAAAGAATCGGCAACCTGTCCTTTGTTTCCGGTATGTCGGTTTTGATTTCAATGCCATGCTTGGAAAGCGCAGAAATAAAGCTGCTGCTATCCGCAACTGCGGATTTATCGTAATATTTTTGAACGCACGCGTAAATCAGAAATATATTAGTAAGTAGAAGCGCGACAATCATAACACTCTTTGCTTTTGACCAGTCCATAATCTACTCCACTTCCTTTCCCGTAAACGGATCCAAAATACAATACCACATTTGTGGATAATCCTATCTCCCATACAGGCAAAAGAATATTTTCGTGCCTCAAATAACCGTATTGCATCGACTTAATCTCGTGAGTTACATCGTCAAAGCTATTTTTTTACTTTCTTTTGCCTTTTTCAGCAAGTGCAACGGCAAGCAATTCGTGATTTTCAATAATTATATCTATTGGCTGAATGGTTTCCTTAAACTTGCTGCTCGACTGCGTAAATTTAGATGATAGCGTCTTGGAAAAATATGTAACGCCGCCATTTGTAACCTCTATCACTATTTCCGCTGCTTATACGAAAAAAATTTCATGCCCGTTTGCAAGCATGGTAAACTCAAAGCGATATCCCATTTTTGTTTTCAGACGGTGTAGTCTCATTTATCGGCGTGATGCTCTTTAATACAGTTGGAATCCTTTTCGCCGCTAGCCGTTTTGAAAGCACTGCTTCTGCCCTGCAAATAAAAGCGCCGTACTAAGTGCCTGAAATTCCGTCTGCGATACTGTTTGGCTGGAATCGCTCTTGTATTCCAAAATATCGAGCGCGGATCTATGGTAAGCGTAATTTTACCATATCCGTACATATATACGAGCGTTCCGTCATTTTCCTTTACCTTACGCACAAAAATCAAAAGCTGTTCCCGAAATAACGCTCTGCTATCTTGTCGTGTTCCCGTTCTGTAGTTTCGAAAGTCCCCTGCTAAGCGAAAGTTCGGGCAAGGCTTTTTGGCGCATCTATCGGCACAAAAACATCATATTTGCTCTCGGTGCCTGTGAGTGTGCTGAGTTTGTAATATGTCGGATATTCTTCCTCATTGGCTATATTTTTTTAAGTCTTTGCGGTAAATCCGTCTTAAAGTTCCCTATAAGTCTATAATATTTGTCCTTTAGCGTCCGATACAAACAAACTCTCCGGACTGCTCATAGAAAAGCCGATTTCCGAAAACGGTTCTATCTTATCCACTCCTTGAAACTCTTTGATTTCAAACATTTTGCAAAATCCTTCAAAAGGCATGGTATACGAAAATCTTGCTATTACGGAATTATCTGCCGTAACCTTCTCGTACTGCTCCTTTTGTTATCTCCTCCGTAACCATAGAGCCTGCCATACACGCCTTTTTAATTTCGGTCAAAATATAGTCATTCCAAAGGATGCTGCGATTTTGAGGGCTTTGAACAAAGTCATTTCCTCCCTTTGAAATCAAAACCTCCTGCGGCACTATTACAGAGCTTATATCTACCGCTCCAAGCAGTTCTGTCGATTTTGTAAATTCAAATTTACTCGACGGTTTACCATACCACAAAAAATACAATAGTAGTATTGTCATCAAAAACAATACTACTAATAGGTAAGTTTTCCATTTTTCAAATTTTTACTTTTTGTTTTATTCATATATTTTCAACTAATTCCCAAAGACGGACTTTACCAAACCCTGCAATAGAGCTCCTGCTCCCGTCTGACTTTCTGAAAATAGCTTGTCATCTTGCTTTTCCTTGATTTGGGTATAACTTTGCGTAGTGTAAAGCACTTTTTCGCCCGAAAGCGTTTCAACTTTTACTAAATACACCCCCTCGTACCCATTTTTCAATCTTCTTAGTATAGAAGCTGAGTTTCTTATTTGACGAATAGGTTTCCGATAACAGGCTGACTGCTGTCTTTCCTTTCCAATCAAACTTGCCTTCCGTTATCGCTTTTCATATCCGCATCACCCAGAGGCTGCGTCAAATACTGCGGTACTGTTGCTTTGTTAGCTTCCTTGTATGCGGATTCGGAACCGCCCTTCGGACTTCGTACGCCGACACTCTAATATTCTTTGCTCCCTCAACTTTGACAGAAATCAACAAATTGGGTGAAGCTCCTACACTATTTGAAATCGGATTAACAAGAGTAACACCAGGATCGCTATCTGCAAAGGCAAAAAGTCAAATTAGCAAAAATCATTACCAAAGTGATAATAAAAATCAATGTCTTTTTTTCACGGTGCACCCCTTTTCTCATAAATATCTACATAACAGTATACACTACAAATGTTACAATCCCATTACAGCCATTTTAATTCCCCTTTACAGTTGTAATATTTGATATATCTACCATTCAATATGCTATTTTTGCGAATAATTTTAGCATTTCGCACTTTTTGATAATTTGCAAAAAAGGCAAATCGGCGCGCGTATTTTTTTGGGTTGCTATTTGCACTCGATGAATTAAACTAGATAGCAGTAGTTAAAAAATGTATTTTTAAATTAGTTCGATTTAGTTATGTGTAATAAAAATTTAGGTGATTTATGATTAGGGAATAACGATAATATAGTTAGAATATATGCTGACGGCGCTTGCTCCGGCAATCAAAATGACGAAAATTACGGCGGATATGGTGCAATACTCGAATTTAACGGCGTGCAAAAAAAGAAATATACGGCGCCGAAAAAAACACTACGAACAATCATATGGAACTTTGCGCTGTAATCAATGCACTATCACTACTCAAACGCAATCAACTTACAGTACACATATTTTCCGACAGCTCGTATGTGATAAACTGCTTCAAACAGCGCTGGTATCTATCTTGGCAGCAAAATGGTTGGAAAAAAACTCGAAAAAGCAAACTGTCGAAAAACAAGGCGCTTTGGTCAGAGCTGCTCTCTCTCGTAAACACGCAACTCTGTACCTTTTATAAAATAAAAGGGCATCTGACCTTAGATGCCCAAAGCGCCGCTTTCAAAGCCGCACACAAAAATTTAACGAGGAAAATTCCCTCAAATTTTCAGAGGAGGAATTTCTCACGTTGTTTCGATGAACCATCGTGCGGACGCACTTGCAAACGTAGGGTATATCAGATCTGAAAGAAGCGAGCAATCGGCTGAACCTTCAGCCGATTGCTCGCCAATCTAACAATTATTATGTTGGCAAAAATTCTAATATTTCTTCCTCGTCATACCCCAGACTTCTCATTTGACTTACAAATGTATCGGTTATCCTCTTTGCTTCTTTGTATCGCATACTCTCGATTATCAGCGTATTTTTCCGTTACATACCTGCCCGCCGTACGTTGAGTATACAAAAGCTCCTCCTCTTCAAGCTCGGATAGTGCCTTTTTGTACAGTGTTCGGATTCACTGCAAACTTAGCCGCAAGCGTTCTGACAGCTTCTATCTTTGATCCAGGCTCAAGTTTTTCCGGATATTATTTCATATCTTATTTTTTTCCATCAGTTGCAAGTAAATCGGCATACTTTCGTTAAATTCTATGCTTTCCGCACTCTGCACTGCGCACCTCCTCACACTTATTCTAAATATGGGATTTCAGGATTTTTAAAAATCATAGCAAGCTCATCCGGTCGAATCCCTATATTGTCCAACTTTTTGACAAAATCGCCCGCCAATTTTTCGCGCCTCGCGTTCCTGATACTCGATACAAGAATTTCATTTCCCGTAACATACTTTCCCGTTGTTCGCTTTGAGTCGATTAGTCCTTCTTTTTCAAGAGTTGAAAGTGCGCGCTTCACAGTATTTGCGTTTACTTCATACTGCTGCGCAAGCTCTCGCGCAGGCGGCAACTTTTCACTAGGCATCCAGTTTCCGGAAACGATATCTCGTTTTATGACATCCGAAAGATGTCTATATGTCATTTGTCTTCTATTCATATTCACATCCTTGCGTCAAATTTATATTTTCTTTTTGCTTATTGTATAATTTTGTAAATTTTAACTTGTCTACCGTTTATAATACAATAATACATCTGATTATTTTTGTCAAGCCTTTAAATCGCACATTTTTAAAACATTTTTGATTTTTTTCTTAACTTTATTTCTTCAGCTTAGCGTGAAACTTGCAACTTTACGAGAATTTCTAGAACTCAAACATATCATCAAAAAATAGTATGCACTACTCGAATTACACAAAAGGAGAACCGCATCGGGACTCACTTCCTCTATCTTTTTGCGAAGCGTCCTTCGTATGTTTTTCGTATCTGGTATCAAACATATAAATATGTTTTACATTACTTGCAAGATATGCGCTAAACGGCATGGCAAACGAGTCCCTTATAATCACAAGGCTTACTCCTGCATCAATTTTATCATTTACTATCACCTCATACGGCGCACCGTAGTCCATCATTGTAATATACTTGTCCGTGTACTCGTTTTTATCCGAAATAACCCAGCGATTAACAAAAACTTCTTCGAAACTACCTTTCTTTTCACTTTTTAACTTTGTAATTTTTCATCGTATTTGATGTATGTGTATTTCGTATCAAACTTAGGTATTATAAGCGTATAGTCGTCCTTTTTGCTCAATATATTCTTTTTCCGACACGCTTGCCCATCGAACCTATGTATATTCCTTTGAACTTTTCGAGTTTATAGTTTTTAGACTGTTTGACTTATCGGCATTGTGAAATTTGACGAACATTTCTTTTTCCAAAAACTTTTAGACTCCTCTGATACGCCCAAAACGCAGTTTCATTTCTCCAGTGGGTGTCCGTCATATAGAATGTTTCTTTTTCCGATTTCTTTTCCTTTATATACTCCCTGCTTAACGATAAAGTTTTTGATACCGATGTTGCTTAGCCTGTCATAAAGCTCATTTTCGTTCCAAACAGAATAATCTAAAACGCCGTTCGGCAAACTCGCTTTTTCCTGTGTTTTTTATTCGGCGGCAATATGCAAAAATATTGGAACTGCTATATCTTCTTTTTAACTTCTTCATCGCAAGCACCGCTTCATCATTTACATCTTTTTCAGGGATAATGTAATAAAGCATTCCGCCATCGCCCTTAAATACCCTCCTGTATGTAACGGGATCGTCCACCATTCTCTTTCTGAGAATACGCTGAAAATGCACCATATTGTTCAACTATTTCAACTTTGCCTACGAATTTATCGCTAAGCATATCTTCAAATTGCGAAAAATTTCCCTTTTAACTTTGCATTTTTCTTCAATCAGGTTTTGAGGCTTTGCCGTTTCAACTTCAGCTTTAACTTCAGTTTTTGCAATATTTGAGCCACTCAAAAATCCTGTAAGCCCTAGGCAAAACAGCATGAAACAAACTAAAAAAATATTTTTTTAAAAAATACTGCATAAGCCCTCCTCAGAAATTGAAATAGATAAACGGATTAAAAACTTCCTTTTATTATATACATAAATGAAAGCAAAAACAAAATTACAAGCAATATATCTCTTCCTATTATATATATGCTGCTATTTGCATCGAGTTTAGCCTTTTACCATTTCGATAATACCAAAAAGCCGACAAGACAGCGGCAAGATAAAAAATAGCAAATTCTTTGATGTAATAAATCGCTTGCCATTTTACCATTCCTACATTTGTAAAAATCCACTATTCCTTTTAAATACTCAAATGCCGCACCAACACTTTCGCTTCTAAAAAGATCCACGCAATTACTACGAAAAATATCGTATAGATTCTGCTTACTGCTCTTGGCAATATATCTTCAATGCTTTTTCTGCGAATTTGTTTAAAATACTTCTCAAATACGAGCAATGCAAAATAAATCAAACCCCACATTACAAAAGTCCAGTTTGCGCCATGCCAAAGTCCCGTAAGCGCCCAGACTACAAATAAATTTAAAATTGTGCGTTTGTAGCCACTGCGAGAGCTGCCGAGCGGTATGTAAAGATAATCACGGAACCATTTGGATAAAGTCATATGCCACCTGCGCCAAAAATCCGTTATTGACTTTGCCGTATACGGATAATTGAAATTTTCCGGAAATGTGAATCCAAGCATTTTGCCTATCCCAATCGCCATGTCGCAGTATCCCGAAAAGTCAAAATAAATTTGCAATGTATATGAAACTGCACCGAGCAGAAGCATCGGACTTCCCGCATCCGCTACATCGAGCGAAAAAGCTCTATCCGCTACTATCGCCATATTATTCGCTATCAATATTTTCTTTGAAAGTCCAAGTATAAATCGTCTACAGCCGTCTGCAATTTGCTCCATATCGAAACGGCGCTCCTGCATTTCAACAGCGATATCGCTATACCTAACTATCGGACCTGCAACGAGCTGTGGAAACATACTTATGTATAGCGCAAAAATTCAACAAATTTTTCTTGGTAATGCAAATTGTCATCCAAAACCGTCATCGAAATATACATCGAGAATATACGATACCGCTTGAAATGTGAAGAACGAAATCCCTATTGGAAGAGGTATGTTAGTAAACGGAATACCTATGTTAAATATATCGTTTATTGCCGATATAAAAAAATCCGTATACTTAAAAAAACCCCAAGTATTGCAAAAATTTAAAAAAAGCCCACATATAAGGAAAAATTTTTTTCGCTCTTTCCTTTTTCGCTGTGGATCTGTTTCGCAACAATATAATTGAAGATTATAGAGAAAATCATTACAAAAACAAAAAGAGGCTCGCCACTTGCGTAAAAACAAGACTTGCGAACAACAAAAATATTTTTTTACTAAAATTGCTCATCGGCATATAATACACTGCAAGCACTACAGGCAAAAAATATGCACAAAAATGTTAGGCTTGTAAAAATTCATAAATATCTTCCCTAAATCGAATTTCATTTACTAATCCATTTTTATTGTATCATTTTTCAAGGAAATATTAAAGTCCGTTTCCCGTTATTTGTTAAAAAATGTTGTAATGTGATAAGACATATGTTACGCTTTTGCGAAATATTTTGATACAACTTCATTTGGGTTTTTAAAGTTCAAGCGGTCTTTGCTGTAGAATTATATAGTTTCATATGCTTTTTCTACCGCTTTTATAAGTTCTTTTTTTCACTTGTGAATACCTTTCGGCTATATAAGATTTTCCGTCTTCTCTATGGCTTATTTCCACATCTCATATAGAACTCTGCCAATCCGTAGATACCATTTCTTTTATATCATCTTTCTTATTAAGTTAATATAATAGTATTAACTTAATAAGAGTTGTCAATCTATTTCGTTGACATAAAAATACCAGAATGGCATTTCCGGTATTTTTTATGAGGCTTAGTTGTCTTTTTAGTATTGCTATTTAGCCATTTGATGATATACACAATAGAAAAGAAATATCTCTAATGTCAATAATCTCCTTTTTCTTTACATTCATTATTTATATTAGAGATTATTTTTATATTTTTGTAAATCTGATGAACTTGTTCTATCAATTTTTTTCCAATTTCGAGCATACATCTTTCAATAACGCTATACTTTCATCATCATCAAACATATTACTCATAGTCATATCCTCTATAACATAACCTAAATATTTCAAGCTATAATCTTTTATAATAAATTTTATTTTCACTTATTTTATTTATTGTATCAATATTCCGATAAACACTCAAATAAAGTTGCTCTAAATTTTCTTGTTTTGTATTCGTATTGTAATTTTTAAAAAAATATTTCTATGTTTAATTGTATCCCTCGAATGCTATTTAACAAAGTTCTATTCAATAGATAATAATCATTACGTATTATCCAAAGTTCAAATATATTAAACAAAAACCAATACCAATACAATAATTGTTATCTTCTTATACATAAATTATCTAAATTCATATTCAATATCTCTAATTTGATAAACATACCCTTTATTTTGACCCTGATAAGTGCCCACATAATTATAATAAATCCATGCTCTAGAATATGATTTAGTTGCTAGAGCCTCTATTACATCGCTATATGCATCTTCACATTTTTCTAAAAAAACGCTCATTCCCATCTATAACGCCACTTATAATCAAACTAAGAATGCCTGTTGATGTATTAAATAATCCAAAAATGGAATTTATGTGAGATATTATGTAGATAAATGCGAATTTTGTCTTCTATTTATGTCTTGTCGCATAGCAGCTAATTTTTCAATGTCTTTTTGTATTTTTTTATAGTAAGCGTTTCGGTTTTTATATAAAGTTCCTACATAAGTAGGATCTGCAATGACTGGGAAGATAGTATTTTCATCAAATTCTATTACCTGAATCAATTTATTATTTTCTATCCTATAATATGTATTTATGTCTTTACCAATAGCGTCCTTCGCCCACGGTCTCATCAATCGTATATATTATATTATTTTCCTCATCTATTATATAAATTAAATTTTCACCAATCCAACTCTAGATCTGCATTTACATTTTTTTCCCTTAACAGTTTAATATAATCTTCCGATTTAATTAAACTATACCCTCTAGGCAATTCAAAATCAAACTCATATTCATGTGGTGCCGCTGCGTTATCAATTTTAATCAAACTCCTAACTCCATAAGTTTCACCATACTTATTACTTTCTTTTTATTCCTTTGCACTAATACGCTCGTTTCTTCAGTTATATTACTATAAACTACAGTTCCATCTTCCAACATCATTCCTTGTACATTATCTAAAGTTTTTGGTAATTTCATTGTTACAGTTTTACCAAAATTGTCAATCGTTTTTATTCCAAAATCAGATGTTTGGGGGTATAAAAAGTTTTTATTTATTTCAAAATTTGTATCATTATTTATATATTCTTTCTTTTGAATTTTATCATCCGTTGGCATAAATGAATCTATGTAAAGTTAATTCATTTTCAATTTTTCCAAGTTGCCTAATGATTGTACCGCTTCCTCTGCATTTGCATAAACCGGTAGTACTAAATTTAAAATCAATAAAGTACAAATTAAAACTGCAATCATTTTTCTTTTCTCCTTCAACTTATTTTATTTTTTTAGTTATGATAATAAAATTAGATGTAGTTTATCATACTATTTCTATAAAAATCAATCTTTTTGCCGAAAAACGAGTTTTGAAGCCGGTAGTTGAAAGAATCCTTAAAAATAGACAATGAACTGTTCTATAGCAAAAGAATATTTAGAAGTGAAACTGAAATGTATAAATCATTTAAAAGATATAGTACAAGAACAAATAATATAGCAAGAAGTGTATTAGGATTTAAGACTCCAAATGAAATGATAGAATAATATTTTATGAATGCAGTTTGAACTTTTAACGGATCCTTTGTCAGATATGTTTGACAAACATATAGTTTACCGTTATTTGTTAAAAAAATATTTAGCGTTATTTGTCAAACTTTAGGGTATAAATGAATTAGCCAGTGCTAATAGCACAAATAAAAAAACAATTTGGAGGTAAAAATTATGTCAATGATCAATAGGAAATTTCCGATTTTAAGGTACAGGCTTTTTGCAAAACGGAGATTTCAAACAAGTTACAAAAATGATATTATGGGAAAAATGGAGCGTGTTCTTCTTCTATCCGGCAGATTTCACATTTGTTTGCCCGACAGAACTTGAGGACCTTGCAGATATGTATGAAAATTTCAAAGATGCGGGTTGTGAAATTTACTCCGTTTCTTGCGATACTCACTTCGTTCATAAGGCATGGCACGACGCTTCTTACAGAATTAAGAAAATCAACTATGTAATGCTTGCCGATCCTACTCATGCACTTGCTGAAGATTTTGATGTTTACATCGAAGACAGCGGACTTTCCGAAAGAGGTACATTCATCGTAAATCCACAAGGAAAAATCGTAGCATACGAAGTAAGCTCCGTAATGTAGAGCAGAAACGCAGAGGAGCTTTTTCAGAAAACTGCAGGCTTGCCAGTTTGTTCATAAACACGGCGATGAAGTTTGCCCTGCAAAATGGAGACCGGGTGAAGAAACACTTAAACCTTCTTTTGGACCTGGTAGGTCAATTATAAAAAGGAGATTATAACATGGCAAAGAACACTAACAATCTTTACGACGTTATAATCATTGGCGGCGGACCTGCGGGACTTACCGCCGCTCTTTATCTTGCGAGATCCTGCTATCGAGTTGTAGTTTTGGAAAAGGGAAAAATTCGGCGGTCAAATCACACTTACATCCGAGGTTGTAAACTACCCGGAGTACCTAAGACCGACGGGGAGGCTCTCACCGGCTCGATGCGTAGGCAAGCCGAGAGCTTCGGCGCAGAATTTCACATTTGCGAGGTTACAGATCTCACGCTTGACGACGATATCAAAACTGTTCGCACGACAGACGGTGAATTCAATGCTTTTTTTCTATAATTATCGCAACCGGTGCAGTTCCACGAAAACTCGGTTTCAAAGGCGAAGATACCTTCCAAGGCCACGGTATTGCTTACTGTGCTACTTGCGACGGAGAATTTTTCAAAGACAAAGATGTGTTTGTAATCAGGGGCGGCTTTGCTGCTGCGGAGAGAGCGTTTACCTCACTAAGTTTGCAAAAATCTGTAACTATCCTCATGCGGGTGAAGATTTCAGCTGTGCAAAGTCGATTGCAGACCAAGCGAGAAATAATCCGAAAATCAAAATTGCGACCAATAGTGTTGTAGAAGAAGTAGACGGCGATACATTACTTAGAAAAATTGTATACAAAAATACTAAAACGGGCGAGGTAACTACTTACACAGCTCCAAACTCAGATACTTTCAGGGTTTTCTCTTTCGCAGGCTATATACCCTGCAACTGAGCTTTTCAAAGATAAAGTTGATATGACGCCGCAAGGCTACATACCCTACAGAAAAATCAGTCCACAAATGTTCCCGGTGTTTTTCGCCGCAGGCGATGTTTGCAGATAAAAATTTAAGGCAAATCGTAACAGCGGTAGGAGACGGAGCAGTTGCTGCAACGGCACTGGAAAAATATTGTACTTCTCTTCGTGAAAAAATACGGAGTTACACCGCAGATTAGGAGAACTGCCGCACACGAAGAACCAAAAAAGAAAATGAAGACGGCAATCTTTTTCAAAGGAAGTTGTTGATCAACTGAATACGGTTTTTCGACAAAATGGAAAAATCCGCTAATTCTTTCGGTAATTTTGGACGAACGGGATATATCAAAAGAGCTGCAAGCGTATGTCAAAAGAGCTTGCCAACCTTACAGATAAGCTGACGGTAGAAATTAACAGTTTATCTAATCCTGTAAACATAGCTGAATCGAATATTGAAAATAGCGGATTTGAGGCAAGCGAGAATATAGACAGTTCTCTATATCCTGTAAACCAGCTTCCTGTGATTCGAATTTTGCGTCAGAATCGCTCTTATACCGGTCTTGCGTTTCACGGTGTTCGGGAGGACATGAATTTAATTCTTTTTGTGCTTGGACTTTACAATGCGTCGGGCAGCGGACAAAAATTAGACGAGGAAATCGAAAAATCGTATAAATGCGATTAAAGATAAAGTCGACATTAAAATCGTAGTTTCTCTCACTTGCACGATGTGTCCGGAACTTGTGGTTGCCGCCCAAAAATCGCATCACGAAACGAAAATGTTACTGCTGAAATATACGATGTAGCACATTTCAACGATTTACGCGAAAAATACAGCATTATGAGCGTTCCTTGTATGGTAATTAACGACGGTGAGCCTATGTTCGGCAAGAAGAACATCGAAGAACTGCTTGCATTGCTCTAACGCAAGCGTTTCGATACGCCGCAAGGCGAATAAATTGCACAAAAATCCAAACCTGTAATTTACAGGTTTGGATTTTTGTTTCCACTTATTACTAATACATGTTTTTCGATTTATTTATATTGTATTATTCGTATCTGAGCGCTTCTATCGGATCAAGCTGCGCCGCTTTCTTTGCCGGCAATATGCCGAACAATATGCCTACAAAGCCTGAAAATATCACAGCACCTACTACAACTATCGGATTTAACGCAACCTTTGCCTTTACCGCTGTCATTCCTATTACAGCTATGCTGATACCAAGTACTGTGCCTATTATACCGCCTATGACCGACAATATCATCGCTTCCAATATAAACTGCGTCAATATATCGTTTGTTCTTGCTCCCAGAGATTTTCTTATTCCAATTTCCCTAGTCCGTTCAGTAACAGATACAAGCATTATATTCATTATGCCTATACCGCCTACTACGAGAGCGATTCCCGCTATTGCCCCTATCGCAACAGACAGCACCGTTAAGACATTATTTACCATACTAAGCTGCGATTGCACCGTCTCGAATTTGTATACATCCTCCGGCGCCTGTTTTATCCTCTCAAGATAGGTTGCATACGCCTTTCCCTGCATATCTTGATTTTTGTTTTCGTTTCCAAGTATTTCCATTAGATCGAACGTTCCGTCGCTATACATGAGTAGTTGATACGGTACTATTACATCGTATGTTCCTCTATTTCCCAGCTTACTGAATATTGAAGCCTTATTTTCGTACAGTCCGACCACTGTAAAGTCGCGATTCTCTCCATTGACTGTAGCAGGGAAAATTTTTGCCCAATACATCGTCCGTTTTGTAAAAATGTAGCGCAGCCTCTTTTGAAAGATATATTATATCGTTTTGAGATTCAACATCCCTTTGTTCAATATCTCTGCCCTTTAGCAAATTTATTCTGGTATTATACTTAAAGACATCTTCCCCCGCGCCGTTAAAGACGACCTGACCGGAATTGTTTCCTATTCTCACCTTAACCTGAGCCGATGTACTCGGAACTGCGTATCTGATATCGTCAGAAAAAGCGTTCCTTTAAAGCTGCCACATCATCTTCAGTAAAACTGTAAGCATAATAATCGACCGTTCCGTCGTCCGATTCGGTGCGAGATATAAGTACATATATGAGCTCATTCCCGTAAATTCGGCGTTAATCGTACTTTTAGCGCTATCGCCGATCGATGTAATTGCAATTACCGAGCTGATTCCTATTATTATTCCCAGCATCGTTAAAAACGAACGCATCCTATTTACTCTGATAGACGAAATTGCCAGTTTAATATTCTCTAAAAATAGCATCAGTTTTCCTCCTTTTTGGTTAAAGTTTTAGGAGGATTCATTTTTGTCGCTAATGATTTGACCGTCCTTAAATGTTACGACTCTATCCGTAAACTCGGCAATGTCCGTTCTATGCGTTACGATTATCACCGTATTTTTGTCCTCTTTATTCAGCTTTGTAAAAGCTCCATTATCTCAACCGATGAACGCGAATCCAAATTTCCCGTCGGCTCGTCCGCAAGTATTATCGGCGGTTCATTTGCAAGTGCACGAGCTATCGCTACACGCTGACGCTGTCCTCCCGAAAGCTCATTTTGGCATATGCTGTATCCTCTCACCAAGTCCGACCATATCAAGAAGCTGCTTTGCTCTTTTCTTCCCTCGTTGCCAACTTGATTTTCGCATATATCATAGGAAGCTCTACATTTTGAGTGCCGATGTTCTGGGGATCAAATTAAACGACTGAAATACGAAAGCCTATATTTCTTATGTAAGACAGCTCTTCATCTGTTTTGTCGCTTATAGAAATATTTTCCAAATAATATTCTCCGTCCGTTGGTCTGTCAAGGCAACCGAGTATATTCATCAGTGTGGATTTACCAGAACCTGATGTCCCCATAATAGCTACAAATTCCCCTGTTGATAGTCAAGTTTATTCCACGCAGTGCAGGGACTTCGATGCTTCCGTTCTTGTAAGTCTTAATTAAATTTTCAATCCTTATAAGTTCTTCGCCCATCAATTGTACCTTTCGTCTTTGCAAGGTCGTCCCTATCCTCTACTTCTTGTCCGTCCTTAAGAATCATATCTGCATCCGCAATATTACCTTGTCTCCAACTTTAATTTTTTTCCACTTGTTATTTCCGTCCTAAAAATTCCTCTATACCTGTCTCAACCTTAACTTTTTTTAACTTTGCTGTTTTTCAAAAGATAAACAAATTTTTTTCATCATCTTGAGTATTTATCGCTTCAACCGGTACAGTCTTGACATTCTTTCCTTCTTTTTATAAGAATTTCCGCTTTGGCAGTCGTGCCTGCTATGAGCTTTCCACTATTATTTGTAACGCTTATTTCAACAGGGATTACTTTTTCCTGAGAACCTTCTCTTGTTTCCCCGACGGATATATTTTTAGTTACAGTTCCGCTTTCAGTCAAATCTCCTAATGTCTGAGCCTTTACTGTAACTTGCTGTCCCAAATTGATTTTGCCTATCTCAAATTCACGAACTTTGATACTTAGCACAAGCGAATCCAAATTCTCAATAGTGAAAAAGCGGTTCTCCGCCTGTTCCGTTAGAGCTGCTTCCCTCTATCGCCTTTGACCTTGTTACCGTTCCCTGCAATAGGGCTTATTATACGACTTTTTGAAAAATCGAAATCTCCCAATGATAAGCTCGCTTTGTCTATATGCAGCTTGATGCTTCCAAATAATCATTTTGCGGTAATGCCCCTGCCTCGTACAAAGTTCTTGCACTATCGAGCTTTCTGCTTCGGCTACCTGACTGCTTGCTTTAGCGTATTGGTTTCCCATATCTCCACTATCCAGCTGCGCAAGTAGCTGCCCTTCTAACTACATGATCTCCCTCTTTTGACATATACAGTCTGCACCTTTGCAATTTCAGCCGCATACACCTTTGCTTCTTCGCTACCCTTTAGGTCGCCCTTGGCACTTACAATTTCCTGCAAATCTGCATTTTCCACCTTTTGTGTTGTAACGAGCGTCTTTTGCGGCTTAACCATATTCGGAAGAATCACCGTTCCTGCGGCAATTATCGCAATTATAACGCCAATAGCAATTACTTTTTCTTTTGTAAAAAATTTCTTCTTACCTTCCATTCTCACACCTCTATTTTACATATTTGGTAATTAAATTAAAATTATATATTCCATTTTTCTTTCTGAGTGCCTAGTACATTCACGGCAGATTCAATCACATCCTTTGATTTATTTAATTAAATTATAAAAATTACTCAGCGGTAAAATGTGATTGAATGTCTTACTAAACTTAGTACATTATATCATATCCTTTGATTTAACAAAAATATAGGTAGGATATGATTGAATGTCTTACTTAACTTAGGCACATTATATCACATTTTCGATTATATATTTAATTTACTCAGCGGTAAAATGTGATGAAATGTCTTGCTAAACCTAGTGCACATTATATCACATTTTCGATTATACATTTAATTTAATCAGCGGTAAAATGTGATTGAATGTCTTGCTAAACTTGTGCACATTATATCATATTAAAAGCGATACTTTTATTAACAGGATATTAACAATTTCTGCCTTTTTATAAAAGTCTAAAATTTAAAAGCTCCCTAAAAGGGAGCCTTGAATCATCCAACATTCTTTAAAATATCTATAAAGCCTTTCGAGTTCTTCCCTATTGTAGTACTCAATCTCCAACTTTCCTTTGCGTCCCGACTGTTTAATATTTACTTTTTGTTCCGAGAATTTGCTTTAAGCTCATCTTCAATCGCTGATATCTCTGGTCGTTTCGCTTTCTTTTCCGGTTTTCTTTTTGGGATTCGCTACATCCTTTACCAGTTTTTTTCTATTTCTCTTACAGATATCTCCTCTTTTTACTACTTTCTCTGCAAGCAGCATTTGCTTTTTCTCATCTTCCACGCCTATAAGCATCTTAGCATGCCCGCTTGATATTTGCCCGCTTTGCACAAAATCCAGTATTTTTTTCGGTAACTTCAAAAGTCTTAAAGAATTTGTTACATATGAACGGCTTTTTGCCGACGCTCTTGCGACTTCCTCTTGACTAAATCCAAACCTCTGTATCATCTGCGATAACGCTTCCGCTTCTTCTATCGGATTTAAATCCTCACGCTGCATATTTTCGATTATGGAAATAACCATATTTTTCTTCGTCCGACAGTTCCTTCATTATACAAGGTACTTTTGACAAATTAGCTTTTTCTGGCAGCTCTCATCTTCGTTCACCCGCAACAATCTCAAAGCCTTTTTCCGCTTTTTCTCAGTATTATTGGCTGAATCAAACCGTAGCTCGATATAGAATTCGCAAGTTCTTCAATCTTCGCTTCATCAAAAACTTTTCTCGGCTGATTTTCATTTGGCTTTATATCATTTATATCTACATACATTACACCGCCTGCCTGTGTTTCAACAGGAGCGGCTTCGTCTTTTGCAGATGCTTTTGCCGAATCGATTTCTACGACTTGCACTAAATCGCTAAGTCCTCGTCCAAGTCCACCTTTCGGTTTAGCCATCATTCTTCAGCCTCCAGTTCAAGAAATTCCTCCGCAAAATCCATAAGCCTGCTGCACCCGTAGACCTCGGATCATACTCGGTGATAGGCATTCCATAGCTTGGTGCTTCTGCAAGCCTTACATTTCTAGGTATCACAGTAGTATAAACCTTTTCTCTAAAATATTTTTTTACTTCCTCTACTACCTGTATAGACAAATTGGTTCTACCGTCAAACATACTTAGTATTACACCTTGTATCTTGAGTTCCGGATTCAAGCTCTTTTTCACAAGTTCAATAGTACTCATCAGTTGACTCACACCCTCAAGTGCATAAAAATTCACATTGAATAGGTATCAGTACGCTGTCAACCGCTGTCAACGAATTGATTGTCAAAAAGTCCGAGCGACGGTGGACAATCAATGAAAATATAATCATACTTGTCTTTAATCGCATCTATTGCCTTTTTCAACCTTTTTCGCGTCCTTCCAGCTTCACCAATTCTATCTCGGCGCCTGCGAGCTGCACACTTGCCGGTATTATGTAAGATTTTTGACGCTCGTGTTAATTATAGCTTCCTCAGGATTCATCTGATCGTCGACTAAAATTTCATAAGTCGTCTTTTCCAATCCTTTTTCGCTATACCTACACCGCTGGTAGTATTGCCTTGTGGATCGATATCAAGAATCACTACTTTCTTGCCTTTAAGTGCCAAGCAAGCCGCGAGATTTATATTGGTTGTAGTTTTTTTCCCTACCCCGCCTTTTTGATTGAATATTGCTATAGTCTTTCCCAACTGTTCTTCCTCCTCTTTGCTACATATACATTATATATTAGCTTACGGTTTTTCTCCAGTACTTTTTGATTTTTAAAAATTTATTTTATTTTTGCTTTTTCGCTTTCAAAACACGCTTTATCCTTTGATTTTTAAAGGCTTTTTGCGTAATGTTTCACGTGAAACATCTTTTTGCGATATCGGGTTTTCTCGAAGGTGTACCCGCTTTCCTAGGATATTTAAGCGGTGTCATTCTGCTTTTTTTAATTACAACCAAGCTATGATGAAGTTTAGTTGTTATTCCGAATTCAGTTATTTCATTTTGAAGATTTCCGCCAAGCAGCAATATAGCTTTCTTAGCATCTTCAATTTCTTCCGACGCCTTTGCTGTTTTGTAGGGCGATAAAGCTGCCTCCTACTTTTATGAAAGGAATACAATATTCAGATAATGTGGCAAGCGGAGCTACCGCTCTTGAAAACACAAATATCGAACTTTTCTCGATACTCTTCTTTTTTCCCAAGTCTTCCGCCCTGCCGTGCGCTACTGATACATTGTTTATGCCTACTTTTTGCAATTTCAAGTACGGCATTAAGTCTTTTCGCAAGAGAATCTATGAGCAAAAAATTCTTTTTCAGGAAAGAATATGGCAAGAGGTATCCCGGAAATCCTCCGCCTGTTCCTACATCTATTACAGTCTTAGCTTCTTTAAACTCATCGACAGTAGAAACAAGAAGCGAATCTATATAATGCTTCGATATAAATTCTTCTCGTTCCTTAATTCCGGTTAAATTTATATTTCTATTTTTATAAGTAAGTACTTCATGTAATCTTCGAGCATGTCAATCTGGGCGCTTCCATAATTGACTCCCATTTTTTTAGCGCTGCTTCCAATCTTTTCACGGCTTCAAACCTTCCTTCTCATCTTTTTCCAAATGCACAAGCAGGACATTTATATCCGCAGGTGATATTCGGATATTCTGCTTGCTTGTCCAATGGACATTGGTTTCATATCACTCAATTTTTGTACAGCCTCTAATCGCAGCCCGTCCAAGTTTCGATAGTCAATATCAATAGGCAGTTGTTTTTCTTCCAGTTTCTTAAATTTAGATATTTGCGCTATCTGCTTTTTGATATAACCTTCGTATTTAATTTGTATTTCAATCTGCTTTTTTTACATATGAATTTAGCAATGTTCCGTCACAGGTCATAAGCTCCGGCATTATTTCTCCAAGTATCTCCAACGTTATCTCCGGTCGCTTTAGTAAATCTCTTGCCGTTATAGACTCTGACAGTTTAGTACCTGTCCTAGCTTCCAAAAATTCTTTTACTTCTTTCTTTGGAGAAATCACGGTATTCTCCAATTTATTCATTTGTTTTTTTCAAGAGATTCTTCATACGCAAAAACTTCTGATATCTAGCTTCACTTGCGATTCCAAGCTCGTGTGCCTTTTCAGTAAGTCTCAAATCTGCATTGTCCTGACGGAGAATCAATCTATACTCTGCTCTTGATGTCATAATTCTGTATGGCTCATTAGTACCTTTTGTGATCAGATCGTCAATCAAAACTCCAATATACGCTTCCGATCTATTTAGTACAAACGGTGGTTTCTTATTAAGTTTAAGTACCGCATTTATTCCCGCCATCAGCCCTTGTGCCGCCGCTTCTTCGTAGCCGGAGCTACCGTTGAATTGACCTGCACAAAATAGGTTTTTGATTTTTCTGGTTTCCAAATTTAATTTTCAGTTGCAACGGATCCATGCAATCGTATTCTATCGCATATGCAGGTCTTACTATCTCGAGATTCTCAAGTCCCGCTATCGTCTTATAAAAAGCTGTCTGCACATCCTCCGGCATACTCGATGACATTCCCTGAATATACATCTCGCCCGTATTCAAGCCTTCCGTTCTATAAAAAGCTGGTGCCTCTCCTTATCTGCAAAACGATTCACCTTGTCTTCTATCGAAGGACAATATCTAGGACCTACGCCCTCAATTTGACCGCCGAACAAAGCCGATCTCGAAAAAATTATCGCGTATCACCTTATGTGTGTTTTCATTAGTGTAAGTAAGCCAACAACTTACTTGTTCTTTCGATAATTCATCATTCATAAAAGAAAAACGGCACTATTACTTCATCGCCCTTTTGCTCTTGCATCTTTGAATAATCAAAGCTCTTCGCAAGTGCTCTTGCCGGAGTTCCTGTCTTGAATCTCCTAAGTTCAAGTCCGATTTTTCTTAGACTATTCGAAAGTTCGCTCGCAGGTGCAAGTCCGTTAGGTCCACTCGCAAAACTGCTCTCTCCTATGAATATCTTGCCGCAAAGAAAAGTTCCTGTTGCAAGTATCACCGCTTCTGCCTCATAGCAAGCACCCGTTTTTAATACTACTCCGCAAGCACATCCATTTTCTACCAATATCTCAATAACTTCGCCTTGCTTTAAATCCAGATTCTCTTGATTTTCCAAGGTTTTTTTCATCTCCTGATGATAAAGATTCTTATCGGCTTGTGCTCTAAGAGAATGTACCGCAGGTCCCTTTGCTGTATTTAGCATTCTGCTCTGAATAAAGGACTTATCAATATTTACACCCTATCTCGCCACCAAGAGCATCTATCTCTCTTACGAGATGTCCCTTTCCTGTACCTCCGATTGACGGATTGCATGCCATCATAGCGACGGCTTCAAGATTCGTTGAAAATATGAGCGTCTTTTTTCCCATTCTGGCTGCTGCAAGTGCTGCCTCACAACCCGCATGTCCGGCACCTACAACTATTATGTCGTATCTGTTCATCGTGTAATTTTTCATGACTCTCCTACTTACCCAAAACAAAAATCTCGAAAAATACAGTGTCTATAACATCATCCGAAACATTTTCCCCGATTATTTCTCCAAGGTAATCGTATGCATTTTTTTAAATCAACCTCGATAAAATCGAGTGCTTCGGCTGATTCTGTTGCTGATATTGCCTCTTTCAAAGCATCAAGCGCTTTTTCAAGCAAATCCCTGTGTCTGATACTTGAAATAAATTCAGAATTGTCGACTTTGATTTTTCCACCAAAACGACATTTTCTATCTGCTCCTCCAATTAGTATTATACCCTGTTCATTCTTAACAGTACCATAAATTATCCGAATTTTATCGAATATTTCGAATATTATACTTTCCGCATCCTTCTGCGCTATATTCAAATCTATTTTTGTTAAAAAAACACTATGGTTTCCTTTGTCTTTCAAGGTTTGCATTATCGCGTAATCTTCTTTTTCAAGCGGGCTGCTCGCATCCAGCATGAGTATTACAAGTTCCGCTTTTTCAAGAGCTTCTCGACTTCGCAAAATACCGATTTTTTTCTATCTCATCATCCGTATCTCTCATTCCTGCGGTATCTATTAAATTTATCGGTATGCCGGCTATTGAAATATTTGCTTCTATTGTATCCCGAGTTGTTCCGGCTATACTTGTAACTATCGCTTTTTCCTGTTTCGTGAGTAAATTAAGGAGCGATGATTTTTCCCTACGTTTGGTTTTCCAACTATCGCAACATCAAGTCCTTCTCTAAGAATTTTTACGGTTCTTGCTGAATCAAGTAATTCAGATATCTCATTTTTACTCTTTTCAAGACTTGTCAAAAGCTCGTCATATACTACTTCTTCTATATCTTCATCCGGATAATCTATATTTACAGCTATGTTTACCAAAAAGCTCCATTATGTCATTTCTAAATCCGCGTATTTTCTTTGATAAATATCCTGATGCTTGATTTTGAGCGAGTTCAAAACTTTTTTCGCTTTTGCTTTTGATTAAATCGATGACCGCTTCAGCTTCCATCAAATCCAGCCTACCGTTTAAAAATGCGCGCTTTGTAAACTCGCCACGCTCTGCTATCTGCGCTCCCATTTTTACAACAAGCTGTAATATTTTTTTCAAAGGAACTATTCCGCCATGACAGTCTATTTCAACAACATCTTCCCTCGTATAAGTACGCGGGGCCTTCATGTAAACCGCCATTACCTCATCAAGCACTTTTGCCGCTTTTGTGGATCCACTATATGGCTATAGTTAAATTGTCTATCGACAATTTTTCCCCTTTGTCTTAAATATATTTTTGAAAAATTTCAAGCGCCTTATCTCCGCTAATTCGAACTATTCCTATACCGGCTTCTCCATAGGCACTAGCTATTGCTACTATAGTTTCTTCCATAATATATAAATTCCTCCAAAAAAAGATACCTCAAATGAGATATCTTTTACTTAACTATCCTAATTGTATAACAACTCTTCTATACGGTTCTTTTCCTTCACTTCTGGTAGTTACTTTCTTATGATTTTGCAATGCCGAGTGTATTATTTTTCTTTCATATGGGCTCATAGGCTCAAGTTTAACAGGTTTTCCTGTCCTTGTTACCTTATCAGCGAGTCTTTTTGCCAATTTAGCCAAAGTTGCCTCCCTTTTTGCCCTGTATTCGCGGCGTCTACGACAATTTTGGTGTAATTTTCTTCATCTCTATTTACAACAACTCTTGTCAAATACTGTATCGCATCCAGCGTTTGTCCTCTTTTGCCTATTACACATGCTGAATCTTTGCCGTTTATATCGATATGTATTTCTCCGTCTTTATTTTCTCTTGCGGAAACTTCGACATCTATTCCCATTTTATCAATCATATCCTTTAGGAAATCTAGAGCCGGTGTTTCTACTTCCGTTCCTATTTCTTGAACATTTAATTCTTTTGAAACTGCTTTTTTTCTTTTTCTCTTTTGAAATTTCTTTAACTTTAGCGTCCGTCTTAACTTCAGCCTTAATTTCTTCTTTTAATTTCTTTTGCCGCTTCTTTTTATCTTAGAATCTTTTTCTTTGAAACTCTAACCTTTGCAAGTTTTTCCTATTCCAAGAAAAACCCTTATTTGACTCTTCTAAAAACTTCAATAATTACATCTTCCTTTGAAAGTTTTAAATCAACTAGAGCAAGTTCTATAGCTTCTTCCTCTGTGTTGCCCCATTTTTCAACATATTCCATATTATTTACCCTTCGTTTTTTGCTTTTTGCTTTCAAATCTCTTCTAATCTTGTTCAACCTAAAAATTAAGTCCTATCTGCACAAGTGTTCCGAAGAACCAGTATAGTGTCAGACCTGCAGGAAATGTACGTCCCATCAAAACTATAGATACAGGAAATACATATTTCATTACATTCATCATCGAAGACATTTGCTGATTCTGCGCCGACATATCTTGCTGCTGCGCTTGAGTCTGTGTAAATGATATAAACTGAGCAATTCCCGCTGCGATTGGAAGAATCCACATATCGGAATGGCTCATATCCTTTATCCACAAAAATGACTCGTGAATCGCCAATATCATATCATCCGACAAGTAATTTAGCGGGTGTCTAAGCAGTTCAAAAAGCCCGAATATTATAGGCATTTGAATGAGCATAGGTAAAACAACCTCCGGCAGGATTAAATTTCTCCTCCTTGTAAAGCTCCATCATCTTTTACATTCATCATTTCCTTGTCGTTTGCATATTTAGTCTGTATTTCTTTAATTTTCGGTTGTAAGCCTGCCATTGCAGCAGTAGACTTAACTTGAGAAGCATACAAAGGATATAGACATCCTCTAACTATTACTGTTAAAATAATAAGTGCAACACCGTAATTATTTACGGCTCCATAAATAGCACTTAGCAAAAATACCAAGCAGCTTTGCTATTAAACCTATTGCATACTGCATGAATCCCTCCGATTATTTTAAAGGATCATAGCCTCCCGGATGAAAAGGGGATGACATTTTAAAAATCCTTTTTATTCCAAGAAAGCTACCTTTTATCACTCCATATTTTTCTACCGCTTGTATAAAATATGTCGAACATGTAGGATAGAACCTACATTTTGGCGGGAATAGAGGCGAAATAAAGATTTGATAAAAACCTCACAAGCCCTATTACAATAACCTTCAAAAAATCACCTTCTTGTTTTCAATTATCTCTTATCTAACAATTTGCTGCGTACAAATAAAGAATATAAAGACTTTTCAACATCTTTGCATTTTACATCCACTATATCTTTTCTGGCAATAAAAATTAAATCAAAACCCTATTTTAATTCTTCCGTCAAAATTAAAATAAGCTGATTTAATTAGTCTTCTGCACGATTTCTTTTTAACGCTGTTTCCAACTTTTTACTTCACAAAACACAGGTTCTATTGTAAGAAAGCCTATTTTTATAAAAAAAGAACTACGAATTTTGAACCTTCAGATTTACCCTTATTATATATAAGAGAAATTTCTTTATTGTTTCTTAAAACAGTTTTTCAGCATTTTTCCGCCTGCCATATTTGACTGCAAATTAGATAAAAGTAAAGATTATGCAGATAACTTGTGTCTGCCTCTTGCTCTTCTTCTCTTTTAAGACATTTCTTCCGTTCTTAGTTGCCATTCTCTTTTTCTGAAACCGTGAACCTTTGCTCTTTGTCTTTTCTTTGGCTGATATGTTTGTTTCATCTTTTCTACCTCCTATTTTTGTTCTTTTTCACATCTAAATTACAATGTGATTTCCAATTTCAGCACATGTACTTAAATACATGCCTATCAATTATATCTTTAATACGTTTTTATGTCAACTTATTTTGTTTAGTAAAGCACCATATTTATATATAAAAATATAAAAAAATTTTTTATTTATCTTTTTAATTTTTACAATATATTGTGAATAATTTTTCTAATATCAACAAAACTTATCCACTATATGTGGATAACTATAATATGCGCAATTTTTGCATTTGAACTTGATTATTTTTAATTGTTATTATATATGTAAAATATTTTTATAAGGACTTTTTAAATGAAATACACAAACAAAAACTGGGATGCCGTTATAAATTATATACGCTCTTCTACAACTCAAATTGCTTTTTGATACTTGGTTTAAACCCTTAGTTTTTGAGCAAAATTGATGAAAAAAATGAAACTATATATGTCAATATAAATAGTCAAAAATAACAAAAATGCTGATTTCATTTTACAACTTCTAAAAACTAGATATTCTGAAATGATGAACAATGCTATCAAAGAAAATTTTTAACAAGTATTCGATTGTGTATAGTGTTGAAGATACGAACTCAAAAGAAGAAGAATATGATATAAAACGAAAAATATAGCACTAATTTTGTAAAAAAGATTTCCGGGATGAGTTTTTTTAAATCCTCGATATACTTTCGACTCATTCGTTTACGAGTGCAAACAACGAATTTGCTTACAATGCCTGCATTGCAGTTGCAGAATCTCCTGCCTGTAATATAGACAGCTTATCAAAACCTTACAATCCACTATTCATATATGGCGGTTCAGGTCTTGGAAAAAAACTCACTTGATGCACTAATTGGAAATTATATTCACGAAACTTATCCACAGCTAAATTGTCTTTATGTATCATCTGAAATGTTCACAAACGAACTTATCAAAGCATTGTCAGATCGAAAAATGGCTGAATTTCGCAATAAATATAGAACAATAGGCGTACTTCTTATAGACGATATACAATTTTTAGAAGGTAAAAAGCGGTACACAGGATGAATTTTTTTCTACACCTTTAACACTCTTTATCAAGCAAATAAACAAATTATAATATCAAGCGACAGACCGCCAAGCAAACTTTTTAAATATAGAAGAACGCTTGCGCTCACGCTCAATGGAATATGACGGTAGATATTCAACCCGGCTGATTATGAAAAAACAGAGTTGCAATACTCAGAAAAATGGAACTCGAAAATCTTGAAAATCACGCCTGATCTTGAAGATGTAATCAAACTTATTTCAAGTAAAAATTAAAAGTAATGTGCGTGAACTCGAAGGTGCATTTACACGCGTTCTTTCTTTTTCAAATTTGATGAACAAACCGCTAAATGTAGCTCTTACAAAAGATGTACTAAAAAGATATTATCTCAAAATACAGATGTAATAATAAGTGCAGATTTAATTAAAAAGACAGTTTCAAGAGCTTCGATGTCAAAAATATCCGATTTGGAATCTTCAAAAAGAACAAAAAATATTGCGCTTCCAAGACAAATAGCGATGTATATATGCAGAGAAATCACAGACTTATCATTTCCACAGATAGGCACATACTTTGGAAATAAGGACCATTCAACAGTTATCCACGCGCATGAAAAAATATCAAAGTTAATTAAAGAGGATAGCGAAATAAAAAAATAAAGTAAAACGAAATTATAGGTACTATAAATGAATATAGAAACTGATTATTTAACAGATTTTTAAAAATAATCAACAATAAATTCTTGAATTTATTCACAAGTTATAAACAATAATAAGTGCTTGAATTTCAATTATTATATAATGTTTTCAACATATTCACAGTCCCTAATACTACTAATACTATATTATATAAGATAAAAATAAGGAGAACATCATGAAATTTATTTGTGAACAACAAAAATTTATCAAAAAGCCTTAAATATCGTATCAAAAGCGTTACTTGGAAGAACAACAATTCCCTATTTTAAAAGGAATTTTTAATATCAGCTAAAACGATTCATTAACTCTTACCGCATCTGATATTGATATAACTATTGAAAAAGTGATAAACGCTAGAAGTTATTGAAGAAGGAGAAATAGTAGTTACTGCAAAAACTCCTTATTGATTTAGTAAGAAAATTACCAAATGAAGAAATAACATTTGAATTAAAGAAAATAATAATATTGGTATAAAATGCGGAAAATCAAAGTTTAATTTATTAAGTTTTCCTGCATATGAGTATCCGATAGAAAAAGTGTAGAAAACAACTTAAATATAAGGCTAAAAAACCGAAGATTTTTACATCTATGGTAAAGAGAACTGCATTTGCAACAAGTCTTGATTGAAACTAAAGGTACTATTACTAGGGCGTTCTTTTTGAAATTAGAAAAAGATAAAATTTCAATGGTTGCAACAGACGGATTCAGAATGGCTTTATCGCACAGAGAAAGTCAAAATGAAGAAGAAGCAAAAATCATAATTCTTGGAAAGTTTTTTAAGTGAGATAAATAAAAATCACTTCGGAAAGCGAAGAAGATGAAATAAAAATAAGCATAGAAAAATAAAGCTGTTTTTGGAAATAGAAAACACTAGAATTTTTGTGCGTTTATTAGAGGAACATTTATAGATTACAAGAAGATAATACCGCAAGAGTTACCGATAAATGTAACAGTAAATAAGTTGGATTTAATTGAAAGTATAGACAGAGCTTCCTATTTTTCGCGTGAAGGAAAAATAATTTGATTAAATTTTCGATGAAAAGAAGATGTAATGGAAATAAGTTCACGTTCGGAAGAAGGGTAATATCATAGAAAGCGTTGATATACAAAAACAGGAGATGATATAGAAATCGGTTTTAACTCAAAATATTTAATAGAAGGACTGAAAAATATACGATAGTGAAAAATATAAAAAAATAGAGTTAAATACAAGTGTTACTCCTTGTTTGCTTACTGAAGAAAGCGAAAAACGATTTATCTTATTTTACCGGTAAGATTAACGGGAAATAATTAAAAATGGTTATTTCATCGTTAAAACTTAAAATTTTTCGTAATTACAAGGATTTGGAGATTAAATTTGATGAAAAATTAAATCTAATTCTCGGTGAAAACGGACAAGGAAAGACAAAGTATACTTGAGGCTTTATACATAAATTCATTTGGAAAATCATTTAGGGCTTTTTCACGATAAAAGAAATGATAAAAATTTGGAGAAAAACGGATTTTATACTCAAGTTTTACTGAACAAAGAAAATGAAAAATAGAAATAATATTTGAAAACGGCAAAAAGAATATAAAAATAAATGAAACTCCGATAAAAATTATCGGAGCTTTTGGACTTTCTGCATATAGTTGTATTTTCGCCTGACGATCTCAAAATAGTAAAAGAAGATCCTCAAAAGCGTCGAAATTTTATGGATATAAGCCTTTGTAAAATGAAACCTGTTTATTTTGCTGCATTATCGAATTACAAGAGAGTTTTAAGTCAAAAACATATTATTAAAAGAAGAAAAAGCCTAACTATGAAATGCTGGAAATATGGAATTTGGAGCTGGCAAAAGTACAGAGTCAAAATAATAAAAAGAAAGAAACGAATTTGTTCATAAAAATAGCAGTAATAGCAAAAATTCAAGAAAAAAATAAAGCGATTCAAAGGAAATTCTTGAAATTAGTTACATTACAAATGCGCTCAAAAGAAATTAGAAGTAATGAAAATTTAGAAGAACTATTTTTAATAAGCTATGCGATGAAATTTTACTTGTTTAGTAGGTCCTCGTCGTGATGACATATCAATAGATATGAATGAAGTAAACATTAGAAAATACGGTTCTCAAGGTCAACAAAAACAGCAGCACTTGCATTAAAAATTTTCAGAAATAGAAATAATGAAAAATGAATTTGCTGAAGAATGTATATTGATATTGGACGATGTGTTATCTGAACTTGATGAAAATAGACAAAAGTATTTGATTAAGAGTTTTGAAGATGTTCAAACATTTATAAGTGCGACCGAAATTAGCGAGGAGCTCGACAATTTTTTTCTGTCGTGGGGCAGGAAATTTTATATCCAAAAAGGAGAAATAAAAATAGTATGAATAAAGAAACATTTTATATTGCTATTTTTGTATATTTAGCTCTAATATGTTATTGGTTCAAAAATACTTGAAAGTTCAAAAAGAAACAGAGCTAGTGTCCTATTTTTAATACTAATCGCAGTTTTGATAATACTATTTAAATTTATAAAAAAGAAATATAATAAGATTGATTAAAACCCGAGTGTATAAGAAAAAGTATATTTATAAAAACGCTGAAAAATAGCCAAGAAAAAACCGTTCTTCGGCTATTTTTATTTATTTAAATGTTTGTTAAAAGGTATACATATAAGTTATAATTTTTGTAAAATTTTTAAAAATAAGGACAAAAAGAAAGAGGGAATCGTTATGAAAAATCAAATCAGGAATTAGGAGAGCGATAGTATTCTTGTTGATAGCCAGTTTGGTAATAATTCCAAATGCACCATATGTACATGCAGGTACTTTGGAACCGAACAATGTAATTAAGACTGAATTTTTAGATTCAAATGCACAAAAAGCTGCACAATCCAAAGTGGATTAGAATAGAAAACAATTCAGATGTAACGGAATACACACTACTTTGAGTAGTCCTTTTGAGCTTATGCTTAATTTTGATTTGCATATGAATAATGACTCTATTGCAGCAGATCAAAATATAAATCATGGAGATGAGATTACAATAACTTTATTAAAAATGTTAAGATTGATCAGACAAAGAATTTTCCAGTTGAAATAGAATTAAAAAGATTCTACAACGGAAAATGTAATATTGAGAGCATGGAAAAAGTAATGGCGCAAGGAAGCGACACCGTTTTTAAATATAAAAATTTGACGGTGATGCCAGTGTTTTTACGACTCAAACAGACGCCAGCAATCCTATAAAAAGCTCAAGTCATCATTTATACCAAAATGGGCGAAGAATATCAAGAATTAAAGACAAATGAGCATAGAATTTTTAAAATAATGGACAAGGAATACTTCTTTAACGGAAGTAGAATAATTAAAAAGACGATTCAAAACTATAAATGTAGTAAAAAAATTCTTATTGGAAGCAATATGAAAAAAATAATATCTTGGACGAGTAACAGCAGATTATGGCGGAAATTTTTGACGGTTGTGTATTTGAGGATGACCTAAAAAGATGCAGGTGAATATGTAGAGGGAAGTTTTAAAGTAAAATAATGTTGCAGTAACAGAAGGTTTTTCAAAAACAGGCAGTGTTATAAAATATGTATTCCCAAAGCGGAATTACAACAATGCAAACTATAACATTCCAAACGGAGTAAAAAGAGGAATTCGATAAAGCAACAGATACAAACTATCCGTCGTAGGGGATATTTGACGAAATCCAATGAGGCAATAGTAGGGACGCAGACGGAAAAGGAAAAATAAATCGTAAAAGTAAATCAAACTGTTTTTAGACAGGCGATTAAAAATGCCTATTACTCCTGATGAGAACGAAATGGAAAGATGTTAATAAAAATCATTTGATTGGCAAATAACGGTTAATCAAGAGGAAGAAACATTACAAAAATGTAGTAATTAAAGATACATTGGAAGAATATTTAAGTTTCAAAAAGTTCCGACAATAAGTTTAAGGCAAAACTTAAAGTTGGAGATGATAGCAGGAGACTGAAATTGAAATGCAAGAAGGATCTGAAGTAGTTGAAAGAGAAGTGAATGGGGGTAAAAGGTATCATAAAAACATTAAAAACATATACTTATACTATTCCAGGTACTGTGAGCAAAAAAAGAATTTATTTCAACTATACCTACACAAACTACGCGAGAAAAATTGATAGAGGTCTTTGGAAAAGGAGAACCGAAAAAGTAGTAAAGTACTTTAAAATTAGGAAATAACGCAAGTGTTAGATAGGGACAGCATGGATGAAGGAAAATACTTTAAATTTGATGGTTATAAGTACGGCGAAAAATGGCCAGTATAGCGAATATGGCCAGTATAGCCACTAAAGTTTTACCTCAAGCACTACCAATCTAATCACGAAGCAGGCATATAATGAAGACAGTACTCTTGTAGAAGCGGTAAAGAGGGAAATATTCTTTGGGGTGATGCAAAGAAAGATGAGCTGAAATGGGTAATTACAGTTAACAAAGACAGTTTTAGATTTAAAGGATTTAAAAATAGACGAAGTACTACCAAAAAGGCTTAAAAATAGAGGAAAATGCATCAAATCCGTAATGTATGTAAAGACCGGAGAAATAGATGATTTAACAACTTTATTTGCTGATACAAATCGTGTAAATGTTACCAAAAAGGCGGGAACAGAAAACACATATACCTATGAAAGAGCGGAACTTACAGAGCAGCTTACGATAGGAGTGAAGGCTCTACTCGATGAAGGTGCACTGTTAGCGGCTAATGGAATAAACGCACCTGAAAAGGCGAAGAAAAAAAGAAATTATACTAGGAAATACGGCAGGGCTTTACAGCAGACGGAATTGCAAGAACAGAAGTAACATCCAGATATAAAGGTAAATACGAGAGTTGTTAAGAAGGTTGCGCACGATGAAAGCGGTAACCTTGAAACAAATTGGGACAATCCAAACGGTAAAAAGTAAATTGGACTATAAATATAAACGAAAGCAAGCAAAAGATTGAAGAATGTTTATTTGTTTGAGCTTATGCCGCAATTTTTGGATGTCAAAACAAATGCTGCCGGAAATCCTGTTGCAACGCTTGAAATAGAAGGTCAAGCTCCTCAGGAAATAGAGCTGGTAAAAATCACACCGCAAGTGTATAAAGATGAAAGGGAGATTTAGAAGAATCTCAACTGCAAAACAGGCAGATATACAAGTATTTCGTAGGGGTGCTTGATGCAAAAGTGCTAAATTAACGATAGAAACAACAATTGATGCGACCAAAAATAGGCACAGAAACTATCAGAAACATCAAAGATATTAAAAATATAGTAGAAAATTCATTATCAGAAGATTATTGATACTATCGGAGGAGTTCCGGGAGAAGAGCCTTGGTATAGCGAGGAAGAACATAGGAGGTTTTGGAATTTTACCGTCTGATGATGAAGGGGGAGAAGGAAAACTAGAAAAACAGGTAAATTCAACCTTGATAAAAAGGTGTGGATTGGACCATAAATGCTACATTTGACAGGGGATACCAATCCTACAAATTACAAATTGTACGACTTTATGCCTTTACAAGAAAACATTGGAGCAATATCGGATTTAAAAGGTAGGGGGATGCTTCAATATGGGATATGATAGGAGTGGGAGATAAGCCGTCGGACGCTGTTTTGTCGGCAGTGGTTGCCGCAGGGCTTCATCAAGACAGGAAATAGTTGAAGATAGCGTAGCGGTGAACCCAAATGAAAATGTAAAAAGAAAAATTGTATCCCGTGCTTAATGCCGAAAACGAAAAAAGTGGGATATTTGCTGGAAATATCCGGTTTTAAGATGCTCCATAATGGAGCAAATAATAGTACAAACTATGAAGTAACTTACACTACGAAAGTAAAGGACGAAGAAGAAACATACAAAAATACTGCAGTTCTTATTCACCCAAGCAAAGCGGAAGTAAAGATTACGGCAACTGCTAATAGAATAAAAATTCAGAAGATCCGGCAGCAAAAGATATCTTGTGAAGAATATGCTCGAATCGTCAGCTGTTGCGGGAATTTGATAAAGCGGGAAATCCTGCCACAGAAGTTGCCAACAGAATAGTGGCTGATTCGGCTATTGATAAAACATTGGCTTATTCATACGATGACAATTCTATCATATATAGAATTGTAGTAAAATGAAAGTGGAAAGATTGCTTGGATCGAAGGACTTGGAAATACAGAAATAAGCGATAAACTACCTGAGGGTTGGGTGTTTGACACTTTCAAGAACGGCAAGAAGTTTATGGTATTCGCTGCTCTTGGAGCATCCGGACAAGTAAAAGGGGAAGCAGTAGATCCTGCAACATTCAAAGCTATCGGAACAAAAAGATTTTATCGGACAGCAGAAAGTAAAATTTAAGGTTGAAGGAAATGAGTTGCCAAGAATGGTAATTTTCCTAAAAAGCTAAGCCGACAGAAGATGCTATCAAAAATATAAAAAGAAATCCCGTATAGGGGAATTGTTGAAAATGTAGCGAAGCTGAAATGGCAAAAACAGTCCTGTAAGTATAGAATCAAAAAAATATCGGATAAAGTCTTTTTCAAAAAGGTAATAGACAAGACTAGCGATATCAAGAAAAAACGAAACAAATAATACTTGTACTTGGACGATAGAATATCGACCATCCATTTTCATGCAAAGCTATGGACGAAGCAAGAATACACGACAAATTAGGGTATGGAGTAGACATAGAGTTAAATGCGGATAATACTGTAAAAATTAGAAGGCGACAACTTTAAGTTGAAAGAGTGCAAAAAATTTTTGGACACAGGGAATCTAGATGAAGGAACTGATGTGCAGATTACAGCTGATATGATTTCATACGATAAAGATGCACATTCCTTTACTTTTGAAATTGCCTAATCCAAATAAAAATTACAAATTGTCATATAAAACAAAACTTTCCAAGACTTTCAGAATTTCAAATGAAGGTATTGCACAAGCTCTTGTCGAAGGAAAAATGGAAAGAAATTGATCACATTACCAAAATGTACTATGTACTTGGTGTAGAAGGAAAAAACTACGCTACCTGACTTTATAAAAAGTTACAAAAGAAATGGGAAGGAAGCGAAAAATTTAAGAGCACATCACGAAAAACGATACAGTAACAGCAACACTTATAAAAAATGGCACAAAAGACTATTCCAAAAAGTAGATCTCTACTAAAACCGGCGATTGGAAAGGAAAGATTACGGAGTTACATGGGAAGCGGGATTCGACGGAACGGTAGACTACACCGTAGAAGAAAATGTAACAAAATCAGGAGTTACGATTTCCGATCCGGACTATGAATTTAGTGTTGAGAAAAAAACGCTATGAACGATTTTGTTATCGTAAATAAAGAAAAACTCGTGCGATTAAAGTTGCTAAAAATGGAAAGACAGTAACGGAAACGATTTGAGTGCTGATAGCACTCTGGTACCTGATTCTGTTGAAATTGTACTGAAAGGAACAGCTAACGGAAATATTGTAGTAACGAGAAACGCAACACTTGAAAAAAAGCAAAAATTGGAAAAACAACATTCAAAGGGTTGCCGATTATGCATTACGAAGGTACGGACGCAACAAAAATCGAGTATAGCGTAGCTGAAAACCCAATTACCGGAGCAACACTCAGAAAAAACTGAATGGAACGATGCAGGGGACAGCGTTACACTTGTAAACAAAAAGATTCTGTTATTATCAAATTCAAAAAGGTTTGGGTAAATGAAATAGCAGATAAGATTGTAGTGTACTTGAAGAAAGGCGCAGATATAATTCAAACTAAAGAAATGAAAAAGGAAGAATTTTCTGCGATTTCGCTCGAGTGCTGACAAAATGGCGAAGTGGATTACGGACTTCGCACGGTAGATAAGTTCTGACGGTTCCGGAAACGAGATAGTTTATAGTGTCGACGAAGTAGATGTTGAAGGCTATGCAAAAGAAATTGTTGGAAAAGATACAGACGGTGCGCTTGTGATAAAGAATACGAAAAAAATTCAGTAGAGCAGCCGGCGAACGACAAGATTAGCATATCTGTAAAAAGTATGGAAAGAAAAATAACAGCACTGAAATAGCAGATAAATCAGCACTACCTGAAATTACAGTTAAGCTGGTTAAAAAAAGTAGGGACAGGAGCTTTGAACCGAAGTTTCCGGAAAAGTAATTAAACTGAACAAAGGAAACGATTGGAGGGAACTTTTTGCGGACTTGCCGAAAAAAGGAAGGTGAGGATGCTGTAACTTATAGCGTTAAAGAGGATTCTATTTCGGGATATACTTCTGATATTAAATCTGTAGCAGACGGATATATCATTACAAATACGAAAAATCCTCCGTCGACTCCGTTGAAACCACCTGTAACGCCGCCGGTAACACCGCCTGTTACACCACGGAAACACCGTCGACACCACCTACTACACCAACAACGCCAACTACACCAACTACACCGAATATACAAGATATCCAAGAAGTAATCCGCCAAATCCTAATGATCCGAATAGTCCTCCAACTATTACTATCATAGATGAAAACGGAGTACCTCTCGGAAACTACAAAAACATCCGAAACCGGACGGAACTTTTGAGTACATAATTGACGAAGAAGTACCGCTGGCAAACTTGCTTCCAAAAACAGGCGATGATTTTTGCACATTTCTATTATATGGGCGGATTCACACTCATGATAGCAGGTATGGCAATGTGCATTTTAGCAGCTTGCGAAGGAAGAAAAAGCAAAGCGTAGTACGGTAAAAATGCAAAGCGTTTATAAATAAAGTTTTGCTCAATTAGTAAATTTAACGAAAACAGCTAAAGAATAACATTCTTTAGCTGTTTTTCGATTTTTCAGATCAGGTGATATCGTAGGGACAAATGTAAATATTTTTTTGATATTTTTCAAAAATTTTAAATATTATGTGGTTTAGATTCGCAAAAACAGTGTATATATAAACAACAAATACATTAAAAATTATGAACAAATGTTTTTATAAAGTAAGCAAATGCAGTATATTTTAAGAGAAAAGAGGTTATTATCATGAGAAAAGAGTTATGTTGCACTGGCATACCTGTTGGTATTTTGCCTGATAAGTAGTAGCGTATCGTTTGCGGACACTATTCCGAATGCGACAGGAGCTGTGGCAAAGCGATGTACAAAGCGACCACGTGATGACATCTATAAAAGCTCAACGGCAAAGCTCCGGAAGAAGGACAGTTTACATTTAACTTGCTTAAAGACGGCGTTGTTGTCGATACAGCAGAAAACGATGCGGACGGAAATGTCTTTTTCTTAAAGAAAAAATTGGCGGAGGAAAATGCGAACTACACAATCCAGTTAGTTACAAAAGAGGAAGACAAAGACAAGATAATATACGGAGAAACTTCTAAAAATGTCAATGTAGTAGTGAAGGAAGCGGAGGAGCAAGTCGGAAATTATGACAATGCGATAGATTTCTACGCTACAAACGATGCAGTCGGCAATATCAAGGTTCACTACAAGATAAACGGAAAAGAGGGCTCTACTACTGCATATTGTATCAATACTGATGTTGGGTTAAAGCAGCACAGGAGAATAGAGCCGATAAAAAGATCCTGATGATGAAACTTTGGCGAAATATATTGTATCTCAATTTTATGATTGGGAAGGTACTTATGCTGATGCTAACCGAAACGGCAAGACAGTTGCGGTAGGTGCCGCATGAATACTGTGGATATCCAGCATACTTACAAATTTAAGGGATATGCATACGATGTTAAGACAAATAACATAGTTAGTGAGTTACAAACAACCTATAACACCAGCAGCATTTCTGACCTATTGAGAAAGGCTTTGTATTACAATGAGTATAAATTTAATCCGGGAAGCGTTCAGGTGGACAGATATAGAGACGGAAAAATGCATATGGATATTCTGTACAGGCTGTTGCTGAAAAAAGATCTGAAAAATCCTTATTACTATAACAGAGTTAAGCAAAAATATGGTGTGGGCAGTAACAGGCGGTATGTGGGGCAGAATGCGTGTACACTATCGTTATGACGGCGCAATATATCAGGGCAGAGAAGTGCACAATATGGTATTGGATGAACAGTATAGTATACTTCCTGCTAATTTCAAATCCCATATGCAGAAGGTAGTCAGCACGGTGCAAGTGCCTGAAAATTATCATGTTATGATTTTTAGAAATGACTACAATCCTACGCAACCTGTTGCATTCGGATATCTTGATGACGGTTCCGGAGGAACCAGAAAGGTTAAGAAAACTTTTGTCAATGTACCTGAGTTTGAGTGCAGAACTAACGAGAAAACTAAGATAGAAATAACGAAAAATTGGATAGGAAAAGCGGCAGACTCAATAACGCTTCGTTTGAAAGATGAAGCTGGAAATATAATTGAGAAAGTTGTAAATAAAAACGATTCCAATGTAACAAAGACGGGGGATGATCCAAAAGAGCAAATGGGTTATCAGTTTTGAAGTGCCAAAAATATGCAAATGTTGAGGGTGCGGAAAAAGACATATACATTAGATGACGAGAAAGATTTAAACGGTTACAAAAAAAGATGTAGATAAGACAAGTAACACTGTTACAAATACGCAGACAAAAAAATAATCAAGATTACAAAAGAAATGGTTAGGAAAAAGTAGGCGATACTGTAACTATTTACTTGCTTAAAGGTGCGCAAACATTACAGGATGTAACAGAAAATACGCTGAAAGTAACGCTGAACAAGGCAAACTTTACAGGTAGCGAGTGGACATATCGTTTGAAAAATCTTGCTAAGTACGATGCTGACGGAAAAGAGATTGCGTACAAGGTAGAAGAGGGCAAGACAGAAGGCTACAAAAAGGAAATTAAGGAAAAATCAAAAAGACGATTTTACTGTTACAAATACAGAGCAAGCAAAGATAAAAGTAAATAAAAAGTGGATAGGTAAAGAAGGCGACTCTATTACTATCAAGATAAAAAAATGAAAAACAGGAGCTCTTATCAAAGAAATAAAAATTGACAAAAGATACAGAGGGACTGAACAGAGTAGTTGATTCTGCAAATTCTAATATTGTAACGTGGGAAACTACAATCGAGCTTGATAAGGTAGATACGCAAGGCGCGCCTATAACATTTACTGCGGAGGAATCTGATTTAAGCGGATATGTAAAAGATGTCAAGAAGGATTCCGATACAGAGTTTACTATTGTAAATATCGAAAAAGTGCTGCTAAAAAGCGACAAAGAACTGGGTAGGAGCGGACGGAAGCGCAAAAGCTCCTAGCGATAAAGTGAGCGAGATAAAAGTGCACTTGTTGCAGGAGGGCGTCAGCGAGCCGCTTCAGACAAAGACCGTAACAAAAGCTGAAAATGCCGGCAAGACTACATGGGAGATTGCGTTTGATGCAGTACCTAAGTACGATGCAAGCGGAAATGAAATAAAGTACGAAGTAAAAGAAGATGCAGTAGCAGGATATGATACTACTGTAGACGGCTTTACTATTACGAATAAGGAAAAAGAAAGACTGAAAGTAATCAAGACTTGGGTAGGAAAAGTAGGCGAATCCATAACAATCACGCTGAATAACGGCACGACGGAATTGGCACCTATTACTGTAACTCCAAATAGTGAAGGCTTTAAGTCTAAAAAGACGGAAACAAAACTACTTGGGAAGTTCCACTTGATGTTGAGAAATACGGTGCGGACGGAACAGCCATTACTTATACTGCAAAAGAAACGCCGATAAACGGCTACGACACGATAGTAACAAAAGATAGCGATAACAATGTAGTTATTACCAATATAGAAAAAGTAGCTCTAAAAAGTTACTAAAAATTGGATAAATAAGGACGGCGAAGCAGGAGCGGTAGGTGATACAATCACTGTTCACTTGATGAAAGAAGGACAAAAGCGAGCCTGTTCAGACAAAGACCGTAACAAAAGCTGAAAATGTTGGCAAGACTACATGGGAGATTGCGTTCGATGCAGTGCCTAAGTACGATGCAAGCGGAAATGAAATAAAGTACGAAGTAAAAGAAGATGCAGTAGCAGGATATGATACTACTGTAGACGGCTTTACTATTACGAATAAGGAAAAACCTACAATACCTCCGGCGCCAAAGACAGGTAGCATAAACATAAAGGTTGTGAAAAGAGTGGATAGGTAAAGTAGGAGATGAAATAACTATCTACTTAGTGAAGTCCGGTGATACGGCAGACAAGGCAATAGAAACAAAGACTATTAAGAAAAACGAGCTTACTGACGGTAAGTGGGAATACACATTTACTGCGGACAAGTATGCTGCTGACGGAAGCGAGATAACATATGCTGTCTTGGAAAAAGATAGTGCGGGTTATGAAAAAGAAATAACAGGAAATCAGCAAGACGGTTTCAAAAATCGTAAATACTGAAAAACCTGTAACTCCACCTCAACCTGAAAAAAACAAGTATTTCGGTTGTAAAGGCATGGATAGGAAAAAGTAGGTACAGCGGTAACCGTTCACCCTAATCAAGCAAGGACAAGCTGTTGAAAATGCAGTACTCACTGCTGAGAAAAAAACTGGAAAGCATACATTCACAAATCTTGCTAAGTACGATGCTGACGGAACAACCGAGATAAAAGTACGAGGTCAAGGAAGATAATGTTGTAGGCTATAAATTGAAGTCGATAGTAGAGAACGTAAAAGGCGTATTTACTATTACTAATGAAGAAGAGCCGACAGTACCGCCACAGCCTAAGCCTGAACCTGAAAAAAGTAGCACTAAAGGTTACAAAAGAACTGGTTAGGAGCGGACGGAAATCCGAAAGCGCCCTAGTGCAAATGTGGGTACAGTAACATTTAATTTGATGAACGGTACGCAAGTTGTAGATACGCAGACCGTAAATGTTGCGGACAAGCAAGGAACGACATGGGAAGTGGCATTTAAAGAAGTACCGAAGAACGACGCTCAGGGACAACCTATAAATTATACAGTGGCAGAGGTTAAAGTTGACGGTTACGATACTACCGTAAACGGATTTACCGTTACAAATAAAGAAAAACCTGTAACTCCACCTGAACCTGAAAAAGAGGACGCTGGAATTTACGAAAAAAACTGGGTTGGAAAAGTAGCTGATGAAATAACAATTTACATAACAAACAATGTAACAAATGAAGTCATTACGTTGATTGCCAAAAAAAGGATAAAAATAACATCCACACCTGATCCGAGCAATGCGAACAACACGATATGGAGATTCACATTTGATGTTCCTAAGAGTGTGCAAGGGCAGAATGTAACTTACTCCATAAGGGAGAAAGAGCTGAAAGATTACAGAAACAACGGTAACAGGAGATCAGGACAAAGGCTTTGTTATAACAAATATAGAAAAAGCCGCCTGTAACACCGCCTGACGAAAAATGACGGAAACATAGTTATAAAGGTTACAAAGAACTGGATTGGTAAAATCGGTGATTCTATAAAAGTACGCTTGAAAAACGGAAGTAAAGTTGTAGAAGAAAAAGTCATAACGAAATCTGAAGGACAAAAATTCGGAAAAAGGCTAATTGGGAGTTCACATTTAGTGAGGTGCCAAAAGAAGGACGCAGATGGAAATCTGATAACATATACTCTTGAAGAAGAAGATATTGAGGGTTACACAAAGGCGATTACGGGAGATCAAAACTCCGGATTTGTGATTACAAATACGAAGAATCCTGATAAACCGATAACACCTCCGGAACCTAAACCTGATCCTAAACCGGAACCTAAACCAAATCCTAATCCTGAACCTGAGAAAGTAACGTTAAAGGTTACAAAGTACTGGGTTGACAAAGACGGAAAAGAAAAAAAGCGCCTAGCGACAAAAGTAACATCTGTAACATTCAATTTGATGAACGGTACGGAAGTTGTTGATACACAGACAGTAACCAGAGCAAATAATGAAGGCAAGGCAACTTGGGAAATAACGTTCAAAGAGGTACCAAAGAACGATGCACAAGGAAAGCCTATAAATTACACGGTAGCAGAGGCTAAAGTAGACGGTTACGATACTACTGTAAACGGATTTACCGTTACAAATAAAGAAAAAAACCTGTAACACCTGATGTAGAAAAAGATAAATGTAAAGGTTACGAAGAAGTGGCTCGACAAGGACGGAAAAAGCCGGTAAAGTTGGCGACGAGATAGCTGTTTTACTGAAAAACGGAAATAAAGTTGTTGCTAGACAGGTTGTTAAGAAGTCTGAAAAACGCTGAGCTGACAACATGGACAATCGAGTTCAAAGATCTTCCTAAAAAAAGGATGCTAGCGGCAAGGAAATAATCTATACTGTTGATGAGGAAAAAGTATCAGGTTACATCAAGACCGTAGAAGGAAATCAGGAGCAAGGCTTCACTATTACAAATAAGGGAAGATCCTACTCTGAAAGAACAGATAAAAGTAATTAAAAAAAGTGGGTAGGAAAAAGTTGGACAGGCTATAACTATCACACTGAAAAATTCTGAAACTGGCGAAATCCTTTGAAAACGTAGTTGTAACTAAGGAAACAAAGGGACTAAAAAGAAATCGTAGATACTGCTAAGAATACTACGATATGGGAAATTCCTTTGAAGCTAACAAGTACGATGTTAAGGGAAATGCTATCACATACAGCGCTCAGGAAGCTGAATTGAAAGATTACGCTAGTGCTGTTACAAAGGTTTCAAATACTGAATTTGCTATCACAAACATAGAAAAAAATAGCAGTAAAACTTACGAAAAAAAGTGGATCGACAGAAACGATCAGCCGGGAGCTATCGGAAGAGCGATAACTGTTTCTTTGAAAAATGCCAAAACAAACGAAGTTGTTGCTACGAAAGTTATAAAAGCAGCAGAACTTACAGGTGGCGACAAGTCTACATGGGAATTTACAGTTGATGCTCCTAAGTATGACGCAGAAGGAAATGTGGTAGACTATATCGTAACGGAAGATGCGGTATCAGGATATACTACACAGCCTATAAAAGGAAATATATCGGACGGATTTGTTATTACAACTAAGGAAATACCGCCTACGACGCCAAGCAGACCTCGTAGACCGAGCAATCCTACACCGAATACACCGCCTACACCGACGTATCCTAGCTATCCAAAAAGACAATCCGCCTGATCCTAACGATCCAAAGAGTCCGCCAACTATTACAGTAATAGATGAGGGCGGTGTACCTCTTGGAAATTACAAGAAGCAGAAGAAGTCTGACGGAACGGAAGAATATGTACTCATAGACGATGTAGTTCCTTTGGCAGGTGTGCTTCCAAATACAGGAGATGATTTTGCTAATAGATATTATATGGGTGGATTTGCCTTGATGATGGGCGGACTCTTCTTGGTACTGCAGGACTTGAGAAGAAGACGCAAAGAGGATTAAACCTTGATACGATATCGAATTTGAAAAAAATTCTCTAAAAACATATAAGCTATTGCATGGCAGGAATGCCATGTGATAGCTTTTTGCGTATTTTTCACCAATTATAAAACTAAATCTTGAAAAAAAGCGCAATTTGATGTAAACTAATAACACAGAATACTTTATGTAGGAGAAATAGTTTGAGTACAGAGTTAATGAATGATCAAAATTACGGAGCGGAGCAGATACAAGTACTTGAGGGACTTGAAGCTGTAAGAAAAAGGCCCGGAATGTATATAGGAAGCACCAGTGCAAGAGGGCTTCACCACTTGGTTTACGAGGTAGTCGACAATAGTATCGACGAAGCACTTGCAGGGTTTTGTAAAAATATAGAAGTTACGATAAATGCGGACAACTCCATAACTGTCGAAGATGACGGTAGAGGTATGCCTGTAGACAATCACCCAAAAACTGAATATACCGGCGGTTGAGGTAATACATACAGTGCTGCATGCGGAGGTAAATTCGGCGGAGGAGGATACAAAGGTTTCGGGAGGGCTTCACGGAGTTGGAGCGTCAGTAGTTAACGCCCTTTCGACCAATATGGAAGTTGAAATCAAAAAGGGACGGGAAGGTTTACAAACAAACTTACAGCAAAGGGAAAACCACATCGCCGCTTACGGTAATAGGGTGATTCGATATCGACCGGTTCAAAAACAAGTTTTTGGCGGATGCGGAGATTTTTGATCGAAACGGTTTTTGATTATGCAACACTCGAACATCGTCTCAGAGAAATGGCGTTTTTGAATAAGGGTATCAAAATTACGCTCGAAGACAAGCGCGAAGGTATTGCGAAAAAAAGAAGTATTCCACTACGAGGGCGGATTGAAGGAATTCGTTGCTCATCAAAATAAAAACAAAGAGGGTAATTCATCCCGAAGTAATTTACTTTTGAAGTTGAATTTGTGAAAAATAATGTCGAAATAGAAGTAGCGATGCAGTATACGGATAGATACAATGAGCTTGTGCTCGTATGCGAATAACATCAATACTACTGAGGGCGGAACTCATATGGTCGGCTTCAAATCTGCACTTACTCGTGTAATCAACGATTATGCCAAGAAAAAAATAAGCTGGTCAAGGATAACGAGCCGTCGCTTACGGGGAAAGATGTACGAGAGGGACTGACCGCTATAATATCTGTAAAACTCTCTGAGCCTCAGTTTGAAGGACAGACGAAAACTAAGCTGGGAAATAGCGAAATGCGTGGATATGTCGAAACTGTAACCAACGATAATCTAACCGCATTTTTGGAAGAAAACCCCGCTTCCGCAAAGATAATAATAGACAAGTGCTTGCGTGCCGCAAGGGCGAGGGAAGCTGCGAGAAAAAGCAAGAGATTTGACTCGCAGAAAGAGTGTACTTGACGGATTTTTCATTGCCAGGCAAGCTCGCAGACTGTTCCGAAAAAGATCCTACTATTTCGGAGATATTCCTAGTCGAGGGAGATTCCGCAGGTGGAAGTGCAAAATCCGGTAGAGATAGGAAAAAGACAAGCAATTTTGCCACTCAGAGGTAAAATTCTAAATGTTGAGAAGGCAAGACTCGACAAGATACTCAATTCTGAAGAAATTAAAAAAATATGATTACGGCGTTCGGATGCAGTATCGGCGACGATTTTAATATAGAAAAAGCTCAGGTATCACAAGATAATCATAATGACGGATGCCGATGTAGACGGAGCGCACATAAGGACATTGCTGCTCACATTCTTTTATAGGTATATGACTCCGCTAATCGAGGGAGGATATGTCTATGCGGCGCAGCCTCCTCTATTTAGAACCAAAAGAGGTAAGGAGGAATATTACACTTATAGTGAAAAAGAGCAAGAAAAGCTCATGGCGTCTTTGAACGAAAAGACTCCGAATGCAAAGTGGGAAATTCAGCGTTACAAGGGACTTGGAGAAATGGATGACGACCAGCTTTGGGAAACAACCATGGATTACAAAACTCGAACATTGATACAGATAACACTTGAGGATTCGGCTGTGGCAGACGAAATATTTACTACACTTATGGGGGATAAAGTGCCGCCCAGACGAAAATTTATAGAGGAGAATGCGAGATACGCAAATCTTGATATTTAAGCGATATGAGTGATAACGAAAAACAGATAAATATGCTAGAGGATATGAAGCTAATCCAACATGAGATACACGACGAAATGAAAAATTCGTACATCGACTATTCGATGAGTGTAATAGTTGGAAGAGCACTCCCAGATGTGCGTGACGGACTTAAGCCGGTTCACAGGAGAATTTTGTACGGCATGGGAATTTTGGGAGTTACACCGGACAAACCGCACAAGAAATCTGCGAAGATAGTCGGTGATGTAATGGGTAAGTTCCACCCTCACGGCGACTCATCTATTTACGATGCGCTTGTTAGGCTGGCTCAAGATTTTTCGATTAGATATCCGCTTGTAGACGGACATGGAAACTTCGGTTCCGTAGACGGCGACGGAGCTGCGGCTATGCGTTATACGGAATCCCGAATGACGCCTTTCGCACTTCAAATGCTTAGAGATATAGAAAAAGCAAACGGTAGATTTTGTTCCGAACTTCGACGAAGAAGAAATGGAACCTGTTGTGCTACCTGCAAGATACCCCTAATTTGCTTGTAAACGGATCTAACGGTATCGCGGTAGGAATGGCGACATCCATACCCCCACACAATTTGCGTGAGGTAATAGATGCAACCGTTTATATGATTGACAATAACGATGCTACGGTAGACGATTTAATAAAAATCGTAAAAGCACCGGATTTTCCGACAGGCGCAATAATACTTGGTAAAAATGCAGCAAAAGAAGCATATCGAACGGGACAGGGCAAGGTTACAGTTCGTGCAAAAACAGAAATAGAGGAAACTTCCAAAGGGAAAGCAGCAAATAGTCGTTACGGAAATTCCATATCAGGTAAATAAGGCAAGGCTAATAGAAAAGATAGCTGAGCTGGTAAAAGACAAGCGTATTGACGGTATATCGTATATTCGCGATGAATCATCCTGTAGAGGCGGAATGAGAATTGTTATAGAGCTGAAAAGGGATGCAAACCCTCAGATTACACTAAATAGGCTATTTAAGCATACACAAATGCAAGACAGTTACAGCATGATAATGATTGCACTTGTGAAAGGCGAACCCTAAAATTTTATCGCTTTACGATATACTAAGCGAATATTTGAAGCATCAAAAAAGATGTTGTTACCAGAAGAACTATTTTTGATAAGAACAAGGCGGAAGCCAGAGCGCATATACTCGCAGGACTTAGAATAGCACTTGACAATATCGATGAGATAATCAAGATAATTCGTTCAAGTTACAGCGATGCAAAGGATAAATTGATTGAGCGTTTCGGTCTTTCGGATACTCAGGCGCAGGCAATTTTAGAAATGCAGCTAAGAAGATTGCAAGGACTCGAACGAGAAAAATCGAAGAAGAGTATGCAAAATTGCTGGAAAATGATAGCCTACTACAATAGCCTGCTGGAAGATGAAAAAGCTGATGGGCGTGATAAAGGATGAACTTTTAGAGGTTCGTGATAAATACGCAGATGAAAGACGCACAAAAGATAGTTGCAGATGAATCTGAAATAGATGAAGAGGATTTGATTGCAGAGGAGAATGTTGCGATTACTTTGACACATCTCGGATATTTGAAGAGAATGCCGTCGGATACCTACAAGACGCAGAAACGAGGCGGCAAGGGAATTACAGGACTTACAACGCGTGAAAAACGATTTTTGTAAAGAATCTGATTATGACATCGACACACGATACGCTTATGTTCTTCACGAATTTTTGGTAAAGCGCATAAACTTAAGGCATACGAAATTCGGAAGGCGGCAGAACTGCCAAAGGAACGCCTGCGGTTAATTTCCTTAGCTTGATGCAAAAGGAGAGAATCACGGCAATAATACCTATTCAGGAATTTTCTGAAGAAAAATTCCTAATAGGTGTTACCAAGAGCGGAACAATCAAGAAAACACCGCTTTCGCAGTACGATGTAATGAGAAAAAGGCGGACTTGTAGCCATAAACCTCAAGGAAGATGACGAGCTCATCGGAATACAGGAAACTACGGGTAACAACAATGTTATTATCGTTACAAAACAGGGAAAGTGTATATGTTTCTCGGAAGAAGAAGTGCGTAGTATGGGCAGACAGGCTGCCGGTGTAAAGAGCAATCAAGCTCGAAGACGGCGACGAAGTCGTATCAATGGAGCTTGTAAAAGAAGGTCAGGAACTTTTTGTAGTTACCGAAAAGGGATACGGAAAGAGAACATCCGTAGACGAATATAAGATGCAAACGCGTGGTGGCAAGGACTACTTACTTACGACAAAGCCAAGTTCAAGAAAAACGGGTGAACTTGTAGGCGCAATGGTCGTAAAACGAAGATGACGAAATGATGCTTATAAATTCCGATGGAATAATTATAAGGATAAGGGCAGCAGAGGTTTCAAGACTTGGAAGAAGTACACAGGGAGTGCGTATCATGAAAGTAGAAGAAGATACGAATATAATCGCCCTGGCGAAAGTTATCAGTGAGGAGGACAGCGAGGAATAGGCACCATGGAATATAGGTGAAAATATGGTAAAATTAGAAGATTTTTAAGAAATACAAAGAAAGTAAAAAACATTGAAGATAGAAATGAGATTGTTGAAGCCTATTTGTATATGGTAGAAATTCTGATACGAAAAATACCTGAACAAGGGAGTTGAATACGAGGATTTGTATCAGGTCAGGGGCGCTTGCGCTTGTCGCGGCGGTTGATAGATTTGATCCTGAGAAGGGTTATGAGTTTTCGAGTTTTGCTACGCCTACTATTCTTGGCGAAATAAAAAAACATTTCCGAGATAAGGAATGGAGCATGAAGGTTCCAAGAAGAGTAAAAGAACTTAGCCTAAGATACCCCTACAAAGGACTATTTGACGGAAAAAGCTGGGTAGAACTGCGACAGTTGAAGAAATTGCAGAACAGCTCGGAATTACGGAAGACGATGTAATAGAAGCGATAGAAAGCGGAAAAAGCATACGCTACATATTCGCTTAATCAAACTCTCGATGAAGAAACTGAGGGATAGTGTCTTTTGAAAAATTTGCTTCAATCGAGGAAAAAGGTTATTCCAGCGTCGAAGACTTTGAAATAATTAAGAATGTCTACGAGGAGCTCAAAGAAAAGGAACGAAAGATTTTTTTGATGCGTTATATCGACAGCAAGACGCAGGCGGAAGTCGCAGAAAAACTCGGAGTTTCACAGATGACAGTATCGAGGGCAGAAAAATATTAGAAAAATTCCGTGATGAATTGGAGAAGAATTAAAAATGGGACGAGTTTTTTTCCGGCGTGCAGCCTACAGGAAATATACATTTAGGAAAATTATTTGGGCGCGCTCAAGCAGTTTGTAAAGTTTCAAGAAAACGATGAGTGCATTTATTGCATAGTTGATTTACATTCTATTACTGTACCGCAAGATCCGAAGGCACTTAGGCAACATATATTGGATGTTGCGGCGCTTTTACATTACGCAATTGGAGTAGATGCGAAGAAATCCACGGTTTTCGTACAATCCGATGTTCCAGGACATGCGGAGCTTTCGTGGATATTGACCTGTAATTCGTACACGGGCGAGCTTTCGAGAATGACGCAATTTAAAGACAAAAATAGAGGTAGGGAATCTGCGCCGACGGGACTTTTTCACATATCCTGTTTTGATGGCGGCAGATATACTCCTTTATGACACAAACATAGTACCGGTTGGAAACGACCAAAAACAGCACATTGAACTTTGTAGGGACATTGCTATTCGCATAAATAACAAATATGAAGGAACATTTGTTGTACCGGAGGGCAGCTTTTTTGAAAGAAGGCGCGCGTGTTATGTCGCTCGACGATCCTACTAAAAATGAGCAAGAGCGCAGAGAATCCGCTTAGCAGAATCTCTCTTTTAGATGAGCCTGCAACCATTAAAAAAAGCTATAATGAAAGCAACTACCGACTCGGAGGGAAGTGTTCGTTTTGACATCGAAAAATAAAACCGGGAATCAGTAACTTACTTAGCATTTACAGTGCTATTTCAGGAAAAACCATAGAGCAACTGGAAAAAGATTACGAAGGACAAGGCTATGGTAATTTTAAAAAGGATTTAGTTGAAGTAGTGGTTGATGCACTTGCACCTATTCGTGAAAAAATTTCGAACAAATCAGATATACAGACGAACTTGTCAGGGACCTTAAGGCAGGCGGTGAAGCTGCAAACGAAATTGCGTGCAAAAACATTGGCAAGAGTCAAAGATAAGTTTGGACTTGGACTTTGATTGAGTAGGAGAAGTGCGAAATGCCAAATAAAAGTTCTGATTTGAAGCAGATGGTCAAAGACTATGCGGTGATAACGCTAGGTCTATTTATAGTTGCATTCGGAGTTTATTTCTTTAAATTGCCGAACAATTTTTCAACAGGCGGAGTCAGCGGAATTTCTATAATAGTTGCCGGACTTACGCATATTCCCAAACCTACTTTGATGATAGCGATAAATATGCTAATGCTCTTTCTTGGGTTTGTTTTCTTAGGAATATCATTCGGAATACGAACGTTGTACGGTTCGTTGACATTTTCGGCGTTTATTAAGTTATTTGCGATAATATATCCTATGGATAAGCCGTTTACATCGCAACCGCTTCTTGAAAATGATGTTTGCGGTGCTTCTTCCTGCGCTGGGTTCAGCTATTTTGTTCAACTATTCGGCGAGCAGTGGCGGAACGGATATATTGGCGCTTATAATCAAAAATTTACACCGCTCGATGTAGGCAAAGCGCTTTTCGTAGCAGACGGACTGATTGCTTTTTCGAGCCTTTTCATATTCGGGATAGAAACGGGACTTTTTCTATATTCGGACTGTTTGCGAAAGCCGTTTTTTTGTTGATAACATAACAGAAAGTTTGAACACTAAGAAGTGTTTCACTATCATAACCGAAGAACCTGATAAAATCAGCGATTATATACACGAGATAATGGATAGAGGTGTTACCAGATATGAGTGTATCGGGACATACGATTTGAAGCCGAGAAGCATTTTGATTTCGGTAGTTAACCGCTATCAGGCAAAACAGTTGCAACAGTTTATCAGAAAAAGTTGACAAGCGTTCATTTGTAATTATAACAAACAGCAGCAATATAATAGGCAAGGGCTTCAGAACCCCTGCAGTTTAGGGCTTGCTTTGGAAAAGGAGACAGTCATGCTCTATAATGAAAGAAATTTTGAGAACGAAGTGGCGCTAACAGTTGCGAAAAAAAGATGGCTGCAGCAGCTAGAACTGCCCCGAAGGCAAGCGGACTTGATAAACTAGAAATATTGGTGCTGGACGGCAAAGAAAAAGATGAACTTGCAGCGGCGTTGAGTAAAGCAGGCAGAGAGAGAAATATAGATTTTTTTGTAAGAGATGCAGGAAATATAGAAGCGAGTGAAGCTGTGGTGTTGATAGGTATGAACAATATACCGTTTGGATTGCCGCAGTGCGGAATTTGTGGATTTACCGACTGTGCCGCCATGAAAAAGGCGGGGGGAAGGTGCAGCTTCAATGTTACCGATTTGGGAATAGCAGTGGGTTCTGCTGTAAGTATAGCGGCGGACAATAGGATAGATAACCGTGTACTTTATTCGGGAGGAAAAATAGCGGTGGAAGCCGGCTTTTTTGAAAAAGGAGTCTGTCTTGCATATGCGATTCCGCTTTCGATAAGTACGAAAAGTATATTTTTTGATCGTGGAAAAAACGACAAGGCTTCGGGCGATGAATGTCCGAAAGATTAGTATTTTTGCAAGAAGCGTGTATATGGAGCAAAGCTGATTGCAGAAAGTACGAAGAAAGTCGCAAGGAAAATTCCGGCGATTACATCGCTTGGATAGTGCACACCAAGGTATATTCTGCTACCTGCAATTAGGAATGGTAAAATTAGAAAAATGGCAAATAGAACTTTTAAAATAAATTTTAAAGTTCTATTTTTTTGTTCTTTGATAAGTTTGCAGGTGTAATAAGCAAGCAAGAGATAAAAAGACCATGGAAGAAGTAGTATGGCCGCTTGAAAGCTGAATGTATGCTCACTGACAAGCTGCGGTATTACTTGCGGTCTGCTTCGCACAATAAGATGTTTGAATGCCGTATTGCAAAGCGAAGCCGCCGCAAGTGGCAGGACTACGGCGAAGCCGTAGTCCTGCCGAAGTTTTGGAATCAAAACTAATACCGCAGCGGCGGCAAACAAAAATGCAGTGCCGCCCAGATTGGTTATAAACTTGAAAATTATATTAAGAGTATCGCTTCGAAGCGAACCTGCAAATTTAAGTACAGCTATGTCAAAAAGTGAAACCGCTTGAGTTTACAGGCAATGCGATTATGTGAACCAGCATAAAAACCGAAAGCAATCAAAGATAATGTAGCCAGCAAGTTTAATATTAGGTTCGCATTTTTGTTCATATGTTACTCCTTTACATTTCTAAGGTTTTATAATTTTTTTATTCCGTGCTGTTTTTGCACGAAACATTTGGGAAGTACTATATTTGAATACTTTTTCCTTTTTCCCAGTATATGCAATGCTAAAAGGCAAAATACATAGGAAGAAGATATTGTAATGCCAAAAATATAGATAATATATTTAAAAAAATCGGTACCATATAAATACTATCCACCATTCCAATTCCTAAAATATCCTCTATAAAAAAATTCTTGTCCTTAGTGCACTGAAATCCCAAATAATAGTTGCCGCAAAGGCTGAAATTATCAAAAATTTTTATGCTTTCCCAGATAAACACTTAAAAATCTCCAATTAAAAGAATTATTGAGTATTTTCTTTTTTTGTTTCTAAGTCTGTAAAACAAAAAAATCCAAGAATAAGCGAAATTGAAATTTGAATCCAAAAATAATATGTCGGTGTTTAACATCCTGACGCTTCGTGCGACCAATATCAAGAATAAATTTACACAAACCAAAAATTACAATTCCTAATAGAACATTATTTATTGAATTTTTTTGAGTAATTGACCGTTGCTTAATACCTTATATTCTTTTTATAGCATTTTTATGATAAAGTTTATATTTTGTCCATAAATATCCCAAATAAGCAACTATAGCCGAAGAAATTCCAACGCCATAACCGAGAAATCTTTCTATAAAATAATGCAAGAGATTTTCGTAGTCCACCGTTCCGCCTAAAAAAATATTGGGACTATATTATTTTCTATATCTGAAAGTTTCATTTCAAGAATCAACAAGTATATTGCAAAGATACCCCAAAAACAAAAATCCATTTATATCTAATCAAATAACCTAATAAAAAAATTTCCAAACTTGTAATTTTTCATTTGCTATTTCTTTATATACAATTCTTCCTATGTAAACTCCACAAAAAAATGATGCCACAAGTCTTAAAAAAATCGACTATTCCTACCGAGCTGCTTTCACTTTTAAAAAAATATGTAAGAAGCAGTTATAAGGATAGAGTTTAAAATTACAAGGAATCTGAATGCCATAAATAGATACTTAATTGATTGTTTGAATTTATACCCTTCAATAGATTCATGTGTAATCATTTCCATTTCCCCTTTTTTAAGAATTAATACAAAAAGGTTCTGTAACTTCTATATAATTTATAGCTCCAACATTAAACTACGCATACAGGGAAAAATTATTTTTCCCTGTATGCATCTATAGTTAAATACTTAGAACCACGGATGCACTGACACTTGTAAATGAGATTTTCCTTTAAGTCCTACTATATAATCTGCGTGCAGTGATCTGCTCATAATTAACTTTCTCCTTTTAAATTATCATTTTTGATTTCTTGTCGTTATCAATAGTAAATATTTTCTGCCCAATCATATGCACCACATGCCTTTTACAATACCTAAACTATATATAAATGTGTTATTGGTCTACCTATAATGTTACTAGACATTCTAATACTATGCATGCTTATTATGATAAAAAAAGTGTTCCGAAAACAAATTTTATTTTATTATTTAAAAGTACTTTACAGCAGAGGCGAACATTTTGATGTCGTAATTACCGGGAACATTTTTGTAAAGACCATATCCGATTCGTTCGCTATGTCCCATTTTACCGAATACTCTGCCGTCGGGAGATGTGATACCTTCGATAGCAAAGTCGGAACCGTTTGGATTGAAATTTATATCAAATGTAGGATTTCCGTCGAAGTCTACATATTGGGTTGCAATCTGCCCGTTTTCAAACAGTTTCTTAATCATTTCGTCCGATGCTATAAATCTGCCTTCACCGTGAGAAATAGGAACGCTGTAAATTTCGCCAACCGATGTTTGAGATAGCCATGGGGATTTGTTTGATGTAATTTTGGTGCGGACTATCTTGGACTGGTGCCTTCCTATTTTGTTAAAAAGTAAGTGTAGGTGAATTCGCATCGGTGTCTGTAATTTTGCCGTAAGGAACAAGTCCCAATTTGATGAGGGCTTGAAAAACCGTTGCAAATTCAGCAGCAAGTCCGTCGCGCTTTTCGAGCAAGGCTTCTACCTGTTCTTTGATAAGCGGATTTCTGAAAAATGCTGTGATAAACTTACCGCTTCCGTCAGGTTCGTCTGCGGCAGAAAATCCACCAGGTATGAATAATATTTGCGCTTCGCTAAGTTTTTCGCAAATTCTTCTATGCTTCTTTGTATGAAGTCCGAATTTAGATTGTTGACAACGAATATATCCGCTTTTGCACCTGCATTTTCGAATGCCCTTGCGCTGTCGTATTCGCAATTTGTACCTGCAAATACAGGAATCAAGACGCTAGGTTTAGCAGTCGGAACCGAGGAGGACCCTAAATGATGTCGCGCTAAAATCTTGCATTTTTGCAATGAGCCTTTTTGTTTTTACATTGCAGCTGTATATAGGTTCAAGTTTGTTTTCGTATATATCAAGCAATTTTTCAAGCTCAATGGCATCACCTTTATGTGTAATATTTTTCTCTTTTGTAATGATACCACAAGTTGTGCCGAAATCAACATTATCAGCAAGTTCAACGACAAAAAGAAGAAAAGCGTTTTTGAATATTTCCTGTACGCTAATACTGTCATCAAACTTAAAGCTGAAACCGTTACCGATTTGCATTTTAAAGATTGCCTCTGCAACGCTATTTGCACCTAGCGCATACGCAGAAAAGGATTTTGCCTTCACGCATCAAAGTTGTAATGCTATCAAATACTTTAATAAGTGAGTCTGTTTTTGGTAGATTGTACTCATCGTATTCAGGTGAAATCAAAGCTACTTTGTGGTTTTCCTTTTTAAATTCAGGCGTAACTATGTTGTCTATGTGTTCGCAGCCTACGGCAAATGATACCAAAGTTGGAGGAACCTTGATGTTTTCAAATGTTCCGCTCATAGAGTCCTTGCCGCCGATTGCAGCTATTTGAAGCCCCATTTGAGCCTTGTATGCACCGAGAAGTGCGGAAAGCGGTTTACCCCAGCTGTACTCGTCCTTCATTTTTTTCGAAGTATTCTTGAAACGAAAGGTAGACGCTTTTTCAAATTTAGAGCCACTAGCTACAAGTTTGCATACAGACTCTATTACAGCAAGATATGCGCCGTGGAACGGACTTGCCTCACTTATATCAGGATTGTAGCCATAAGACATTAGCGAGCAAGTTGTTGTATCGCCTTTTTCGACAGATACCTTTTGCACCATTGCCTGTACGGGGGTGAGTTGATATTTGCCGCCGAAAGGCATCATTACAGCACCTGTACCGATAGTGGAATCGAATCTTTCGCTTAGTCCGCGCTTTGAGCAAACATTTAGGGTTTGCGGTAATCTCCTGTAGTTTTCGGTAAAATCACCTTTGATTTTCGTATCAGGCAGTACGGCTTTTGAAGCTACAATCTTTGTATAGCGTTTTGCACCGTTTGAATCTAAAAATTCTCTTTTGATATTAACAACATATTTGCCGTTGTAGGACATACGAAGATAAGGGGAAGCCTTTACTGTTGCAACTTCAATCGCTCTTAGATTTTCTTTATTTGCCAGTTCTAAAAATCTATCTAAATTTTGCTTTTTTTCGATTACGACCGCCATTCTTTCTTGCGACTCGCTTATTGCAAGCTCCGTGGCATCAAGTCCCTCGTACTTTTTCGGCACCGCATTTAAATTTATTTCGAGTCCGTCAGCCAGTTCGCCTATTGCAACGGATACACCGCCTGCGCCGAAGTCGTTACATTTTTTTAATCATTTTACAAACTTCGGGATTTCTAAATAGCCTTTGATTTTTCGTTCCTCGGGGGCATTACCTTTTTGAACTTCTGCACCGCAGGTTTCTACGGAGTTTACATTGTGAGATTTGGAAGAACCCTGTCGCTCCGCCTATTCCATCTCTACCGGTTAAACCGCCGATAAGGATTACGCTATCGCCGTCAGCGGGTTTTTCACGCCTCACTTTGTCGGCAGGAGTTGCGGCAATTACAGCTCCAAGCTCCATATGCTTTGCTTTGAAACCGTCGTGGTAAAATTCGTCTACGATACCTGTAGCAAGTCCAATCTGATTTCCGTAGGAAGAATAGCCGCTTGCAGCTCCTGTAACGATTTTTCTTTGAGGTAGTTTTCCCGTGAGCGTTTCGTCGACAGAAGTGAGCGGGTTTGCAGCACCGGAAAGTCTGATTGCGCCATATACATAGGCCCTGCCGGAAAGCGGATCTCGGATTGCACCGCCAATGCAAGTCGCAGCACCGCCAAAAGGTTCGATCTCTGTTGGATGATTGTGGGTTTCATTTTTGAATAGCAGCAAATAAGGCTCCTTCTTGCCGTCTACATCAATGTCTACTTTTACAGTGCAAGCGTTAATTTCATCGGATTCGTCCAAGTTGTTCAGCTTGCCGTTTTCTTTTAGATACTTTGCGACGATAGTGCCTATATCCATTAAAGTTATAGGTTTTGTTCTTTGAAGCTCTTTGCGAGTAGATAGGTAGTCCTCGTAGACGCCTTTTAACAGGTCGTCTTCGAATTCTACATTTTTGATTATTGTGTTAAAGGTAGTATGCCTGCAATGATCGGACCAATATGTGTCGATAACTTTGATTTCGGTAATTGTAGGCGGTCTGTTTTCGCTTTTTAAAAATACTCTTGACATAATTTTAAATCGTTAATATCCATAGCAAGACCGAGGTCTTGTAGCATACAGCAAAAGTCCGTTTTTCATCAAGGTTTGTGAAATCTTCTAAAAATTTCTACATCCGCAGGTTCAGCGTAACTTGCGATTATGGTTTCAGGGCGGTTTCAATTCGGATAGCCTTGCTTCAACGGGGGTTTATCACGTAGTTCTTAATTTTCTCAACTTGAGCTTCGTTCAAATCGCCGTAAAGGGCATATACCTTAGCGGATGTTACAATCGGCTTTTTCACCTTTTGAAATGATTTCGAGGCATTGCATTGCGGAGTCCGCACGCTGGTCGAATTGTCCTGGCAGAAATTCAACTGCAAAGAGTTTCGCATCGTTTATCGCAAGCTCTCTTGAAACCGTATCCAGCGGCGGTTCTGCAAAAATCGCATCAATGGAAGTATTTAACAGTTCTTCGCTGATGTTTTCAATGTAATAGCGGTTGATTATGCGTAGCCCCGTAAGTGAATTTATCGAAAGAAAGGAACGAAGCTCGGAAAGCAAGTTCTTTGCTTCAACTGCAAATTCTTCTTTTTTTTCTACAAATATAGTGTAAAGCATTATATTTATTCCTCCTCTTCTTTTTCAGAGCCTTTTGTTCCTATGTCGGTTCTATAATACGCATTGGCAAAATGAATTTGATTTACCAATTTGTATGCGCTATCGACGGCTTTTTAGCGTATCGTCAACGGCAGTAACACCAAGAACTCTGCCCGAATTTGTGAGCAACTTGCCGTCTTTCAGGGCAGCTCCTGCAAAATACACATTTTCTTTTTACGCCGTACGGAACTTTTATTTCAAAGCCTTTTTTTCGTAAGTTTTAGGATAGCCGTCAGAAGCTATTACAACGCAGCAAGCGTGCTTATCTTTGAATTTCACCTCTATATCATTTAGATTTTCGTTTGTTACGGCAAGCATTACAGTGAGTAAATCGCTTTGAAGAAGAGGGAGTACAACTTGAGTTTCGGATCGCCGAAGCGACAGTTGTATTCGATTACTTTCGGGCCGTCCTTTGTAAGCATAAGTCCGAAGTAAAGGCAACCTTTGAAGGTGCGATTTTCACTATTCATAGCATTCATAGTAGGTAAAAAAATATAGTTTTTCATACAGATATCTGCAATCTCTTTTGTGTAATATGGATTCGGAGCGATTGTACCCATTCCGCCTGTGTTTGTACCGCAATCGCCGTCGTGGCTAAGTTTGTGATCCATAGAAGAAACCATTGGAATCAAAGTTTTTTTCCGTCTGTGAATGCAAGCACCGAAACCTCAGGACCTTCCAAAAATTCTTCTATTACTATGTTGTTTCCGCTTTCTCCGAATTTTTTTATCAACCATTATTGATTTTACAGCATCTTCCGCCTCTTCAACGGTTTTTGCTATTATTACACCTTTTACCGAGTGCAAGACCGTCTGCCTTGATTACGGTAGGAAGTTTAGCGGTTTTGAGATAAGAAAGAGCGTCTTTCGGATTTTTCAAATGTAGCGTAATCGGCGGTAGGGATATTGTATTTTTTTCATTAAATTTTTGGAAAAAAACTTTACTACCCTCGATTATAGCTGTTTTTTGCGTGGACCGAAACATCTGATTCCTTTTTCTTCTAACATATCAACAAGCCCCTAACACCAGAGGATCGTCAGGCGCTACTATTGCATAATCAATCGCATTTTTGACTGCAAAGCCCACTATGGATTCGATGTCCGTAGCTGCTAAGTTCGTGCATATCGCATCATCTGCCATACCTGCATTTCCGGGTGCTGCATATATTTTTTTCAACTTGTTTATTTTCTTTGATTTTTGATTATGGCGTGTTCTCTACCGCCACCGCCGACAACTAATATATTCATATTGTTAATCCTTCCTTGATATAATTAAATGTGAGGTTCGGTATTAGTGGTGGAACAAGCGTATACCTGTGAATACACAAAGCATACCAAGTTCATCACTAGCTGCGATTACATCGCTATCGCGAACAGAACCGCCAGGCTGTGCTATGTATCTTGCGCCGCTTTTGTATGCCCGTTTTATATTATCGCTAAATGGAAAGAATGCGTCGGAACCGACAGAAACATCGCTAATTTGCGATAGGAAATCTGAGATTTCCTGTGCTGTAAGAACAGGCGGTTTGGCAGTGAAGTAATTTTGCCAAATTCCATCTTCGCATACATCTTCTTCGTTTTTGTTTATATAGCTGTCTCATCACATTATCTCTTGTAGCACGAGCAATGTCAGCTTTAAAAGGGAGATTTAAGACTTTTTCGTGCTGGCGCAAAAACCAAGTATCAGCTTTTGATGCGGCAAGCCTTGTACAATGAATTCTTGATTGCTGCCCTGCGCCGATTCCTATTGTTTGACCGCCATATGCAAAGCAAACGGAGTTGGACTGCGTATATTTGAGAGCAATTAGAGCCAAAAGCAAATCGTTTTTTTCGCACTTTCCGTAAGATTCTTGGTTTTTGTAACTATGTTTTCTAAATCTTTTTGTAATTTTGTAATCGTTTCTTGTTTGCTCGAATCGAATACCGAAAACTTCCTTGATTTCGGCAGGTTTCGGCTTGTAATTAGCACAGATTTTGATGATATTGTAATTGCCGCTTTTTTTGGATTTCAGTATGCTAAGCGCTTCGTCATCGTAATCGGGAGCGATGATACCGTCGGAAACTTCTCGTTTTATTAGCTCTGCGGTGGTCTTATCGCATTTTTCGGATAGTGCTATAAAATCACCGAAAGAGGACATTCTATCTGTCCCTCTTGCTCTTGCATAAGCACAGGCAATCGGAGAGTTGTCGAGAGGGCACATCGGATACGAAATATATTTGCTTTTAGCGTATCGGACAGAGGAATCCCAAGTGCAACTGAGGTTGGGCTCACATGTTTGAAAGACGCGGCACACGGAATCCCTAAGTGCATCTTTTGACCTCGAACACGAGTTGATAAGCGTTGAATGCGTCCAAAAAAATTGATATATCCGGGATTTCCGTTCAGTATTTCTATGGGTAGTTCGCTTCCGTCCGCCATATATATTTTTAGCGGAGTTTTGATTGGGATTGCAACCGTATTTTAGATTAAACTCTTTCATTTTTAACTCCTATATGTTCATGGTAGCTTCAACTTTTTCGAATTGGTATTTATCGAGTAAAGGTGAGATTACATCTCGCAAAAAGTCATCGACTTGAGAAACGCTTCTGCCGATGTATTTTTCCGGATTTAGTTGCTCACATATTTCGTCTTTGTTTAGTGGGATATTTGAATCTTCGGCGAGCAAATCAATCAAGTTGTTTTTCCTTGCCGTGCAGCTTTTACATTCTTTGCAGATTCATGTGAATATACTCTTATGATTTCGTGTAATTTTTGTCTGTCGCCACCGCGCTTTACGGACTCCATCATAATGTTTTCGGTTGCCATAAAGGGAGCTTTTCCATTACTCTTTTTGATGACATTTTTCGTATACGACAAGATTTTCAGTAATGTTTATGTAGATATTTAGGATAGAGTCAATCGCAAGGAACGCTTCGGACATAGTAATTCTCTTGTTTGCGCTATCGTCAAGCGAACGCTCGAACCACTGGGTTGCAGCGGTCATATCCATATTTACGGCATTGAGTATTACATATCGCGCGATTGAACATATTCTTTCGCTTCTCATTGGATTGCGTTTGTAAGGCATAGCTGACGAGCCGATTTGAGTGGACTCAAAAAGGCTCTTCCATTTCTTCGAATGACTGTAAAATGCGCAAATCGTCTGCGAATTTGTAGGCGCTGGGCGAAACCGGAAAGTACGGCGCAAAAATATGAGTCGGTTTTTCGACTGTAAGTTTGACCGAAACACTTACGGAATTCGCAAAATCCCAAATCTTCACATATCAGTTTTTTTCCAGCTCTTTTTACTTTTTTTGTTCGTCGTTTTCAAAAAGCTCCATAAAGCTGGCTTGTGTGCCGTTGTTCCTTTTGAACCGAGAAGTTTTAAATTTTCAAGCTGGTATTCCAAGTTTTCAATATCCATTACAAGTTCATTCATCCAAAAGAGTAGCACGCTTTCCTATCGTTGTGAGCTGTGCAGGCTGAAGATGTGTGTATGCGAGCGCAGGCAGCGCCTTGTATTGCTCTGCAAATTTACTGAGATTTTTCAGCACTTGCACGGCTTTTTTTAAGACCAGCTTAGATGCTTCACGCATTATTATTACATCCGTGTTGTCAACGACATAGCAAGAGGTTGCACCAAGGTGTATTATAGGCTTCGCACTTGGACATTGGACTCCGTATGCATGTATATGGCTCATTACATCGTGCCTAAGCAGCTTTTCCTGCTTGATAGCCTCGTCGTAGTTGATGTCGTCTTTGAAGTTCTCGAGTTCTTTGATTTGGGCATCGCTTATATCCAACCCCACTTTTTGTTCTGCTTTTGCAAGGGTTATCCAAAGTCTTCTCCAAGTTTTGAATTTAAAGTTTTCCGAAAACAGGTACTGCATTTCGTCGCTTGCGTATCTAGTGGAAAAACGGGGATACATACTTGTTTCTATCCATTTTGCTCTCCTATTTATTCTTATTTATAAGTGCGGTTTTGCTTTCCTTTGTCTTGATATTCGTATATCGTACATAGAGGGAAATTTTATTGTCAAAGTTTAGATTTTCCCATATATCGTCAGCAAATTCGTTTATATCGTTTGGTATATAAATTTTTAAAGGTTCTCCTTCAAAAAGAAATAACAGCGTCGTTTTGATATGTGTGGATGAAATGGCCCACATTTTGAAGCGGAGTGTAGGAAAATGTGAAGCGGTTGCAACCGCTTGCATTGTCATCAGCCTTTTTGAGTATGCTCATTTTGTAAGAAAAAAATCTTCGTCAAAAGTTGAAACAAGTCCGCTTATTCTTGGTGTAAAGTTGGGAGCATCCGCTCAAATTCACGAGTTTTTAGAGCTTCTTCGAAGCTGTGTCCTTTTGTAATATATTCGTAAATCGTGTCGGTTTGATCGCCATTTGTAATGATCGTGTGATTATTGATGCTTCTAAGCGGAGTGTATATGATTAGCGACGGATCGGCGAGTTTGCTTTCATCAAACGGTTTTGCGAAAAAGTTCGCCTTTATTTTCGACCAAAACCCGATTACGACTGTTTTCGCTGCGCCCCATAAGCATATATGCTATACAAAATTTTCTTCGGAGCATCCGAGAGCTATACCTCTGCCGGGATATGGATTGTTTTTTTAGAATTTCACCTAAGGTTTGCATTTTATTTCTCCTTGTTTTCGTTTAACAATTTTTTTCGCAAAGCCATTCCAAAGAAGCGGGGAGGATTTTTCCATTCGGCTTCCTCCATTACTCGCTTTTTGCAATGTTTGTGGGGTATCGCCGTCTTCGACTTGTACACTCTTTTTGCATTATTATCTTGCCGTCATCTGCAATTTCGTTTACAAAATGCACAGTTGCACCCGTGATTTTCACCCCTTTTTCGAGTGCTTTTTCATGGACTTTGATTCCGTAGCAGCCCTTTCCGCAAAAAAAGAGGGAATGAGCGACGGGTGAATGTTTATTATTCGGTTTTCATAGGATTTTATAAAGTCTTTGCTAAGTATACTTAAAAAAATCCAGCCAAAAACGACTACATCAATTTGATAATCTTGCAGTATTTCGAGCATTTTCGCTTCGCAGTTTTCGTTTGTTTTGTAAAGGTCTTTTTGTAACGCAAACAGCAGGCAAATCTGCATTTTCAGCACGCTTTAGCGCATAAGCATCGGCGTTGTTTGAAATCACCAGTTTTATTTGTCCGCTTTTTAATATTTTGGAATCCAAAAGTGCTTGCAAATTTGTACCGCCACCGGAAACCAAAACCGCTACATTCATTTTATCCTTAGCCATATTTCGCCCCTATTTGATGATGATTTTTGGCTTTCCGATGCGGTTGTTCCTATTATGTATGCATCTTCTCCATACGCGCGAAGTATACTGAGCGCTTTATCTGCATCGTTTTTTTATCGACTACGATTGCCATTCCGATTCCCATATTGAATGTATTAAACATATTGTATTCGTCAATATTGCCGTCTTTTGCGAGTTTTTCAAATATAGGTAAAATTTTGATGCTGCTTTTTTCGATTTCTGCACAAATTCCGTCAGGGAGCATACGCGGAATGTTTTCGTAAAATCCGCCCCTGTAATGTGCGATATTCCTTTGATATTTACTTCTTTCAAAAAGAGCAAGAACGGGTTTTACATAAATTTTTTGTAGGTACAAGTAATTCGCGCGCGAGAGTCTTGTCCTTATCAATATCAAATACCTTTCTTACGAGCGAAAAGCCGTTTGAGTGGACACCGCTTGAAGCAAGTCCTATGATTACATCACCCTCTTTTATTTTCGAATTGTCTATTATGGCATCTTTTATCGACAACACCTGTGCAATAGCCTGCAAGGTCGTATTCGTCAATCGGATAAAAATCCGGGCATTTCGCCGTTTCTCCCCCGATTAGTGCGGCACCTGCCTGAACGCAACCGTCGCATACGCCTTTTTACAATTTGTTCTATCTTTTCGGGAACATTTTTACCGCAGGCGATGTAATCGAGAAAAAAACAGCGGTTTCGCGCCTGAACATATTATATCGTTTACGCACATGGCTACGCAGTCTATACCTATGGTATCGTGTTTATCCAAGGAAAAGGCGAGCTTGAGTTTGGTTCCGACTCCGTCGGTTCCGCTTACGAGTACAGGCTTTTTGATGCCCGTAAGTTCGAGTTCGAAAAGACCGCCAAAACCGCCAACATCGCTGCAAACGCCTTTGGTTACAGTTCTTGCAATATGGCTTTTCATAAGTTCAACGGCTTTTGTAACCTGCGTGTATGTCAACTCCTGAATCTTTGTAATCCATTTTTTTACTCCTTTTTATTATAGCAATATGTGCACAGTTTACTTTCGTCTAATCCTATTGCGTCTATGAGTCCTTGCAGAGATTGAAATTCGAGCGAAGCTAGGTGCAGCTTTTCGCATATACATTGTCTGAATTTCTGTCCGCGCTCGCTGGTTGAATCGGCGTATTCCTCGATGTGGTTTACGCCGTCTTCGCCCTCAAGCTCATCCACAACCTTGCGTGCCAAAAGCTCCATTTCACCATTGGATCTCGAAAAATTCAGATATTTGCAAGGATACATTATAGGCGGACAAGCGGAGCGTATGTGAACGGATTTTGCGCCATTATCGTAAAGAAATTCAACTGTTTCACGAAGCTGAGTTCCTCTAACGATTGAATCGTCGATAAACATTAAGTTTTTTTATCTCGAATCAGTTCGCAAACAGGCAGCTGCTTCATTTTGGCGACTTTAGCACGCTCGGTTTGCATAGCAGGCATAAAAACTTCTTGACCATGTAGGTGTATATTTGATGAATGCACGAGCAAAAGCGATGCCGCTTTTGGCGGAATATCCGATAGCGTGGGGTGTACCCGAGTCCGGAACGCCGCCTATATAATCAATTTGCTCGCTTTCTATGAATGACTTGTCGTTATTTGCCATAATTTCGCTGTTTTTGTAGCGCATGAGTTCAACATTGATTCCCTCGTAATTTGAAGCAGGGTACCCGTAGTAAGTCCAAAGAAATGAGCATATACGCATCTGTTCGCCGGCTTTAGAAAGTACCTGTATTCCGTTTGCAGAAATCTCCACTATCTCACCGGGACCAAGCTCCTTTTCGTCTACATAACCCAGTTTTTGTAAACAAAAAGACTCAAAAAGAGGCGCAGTAGCCGTCGTTATCTTTACCGATGAAAAATAGGCAATCTGCCGAATTTATCACGAGCAACGATGATGTTTGAATCTTCTTTCAGTATCATTATTGACATGCTACCTTCAATTTGGCTTTTGAGCAAATTTGATGCCGTCTACGAAATTACTTTTTGATTTATCAAGGATGCAACAAGCTCGGTAGAGTTGATTTTTTTCCACCCGTCATGGTACTGAAATGACCACCGCTAAAGGACAGGTAATTTTTTTAATCAAATCTTCACTGTTTGTAATTGCACCTATGGTACAAATTGCATAATTCCCGATATTTGAGCGTATCAACAGCGGCTGCGGATCGCTATCGTTTATTGAACCGATTGCACTCGTACCCGACATTTCCTCGAAAACATGTTCAAACTTAGCTCGGAAAGGTGAATTGCTTATGTTGTGAATTGAACGCTGAAGACCTTTGTCCTTGTCGTAAATTGCGATTCCGCCTGTTGCATTTCCAAGATGCGAGTGATAATCTGTGCCGAAAAACACATCGGCTAAGATTTCGCATTTACTTGCAACTCCGAAAAACCTCCCATTTTTACCTCCGACTATTTTTTTCAAATACTCTTTTCATCATTTCCTGATAAGCATCTTCTACATTACCGAGATCTCTTCTAAATCTGTCTTTGTCGAGCTTTTTCGCCGGTGTTGACATCCCAGAAACGGCAAGTGTCGGGAGAAATTTCGTCAGCTAAAACTATTGTTCCGTCTGCAAGTTTTTCCAAATTCAAGTTTAAAGTCCACCAGAGTAACATTGATTTTTAAGAAATAGTCTTTCATAATTGAATTTATTTTTGAAAGCGTAGTTCTTGATAGTTTCGATTTCTTCCTTTGTAGCCAGCTTTAGCGCAAGTGCATGGTAATCGTTTATAAGTGGATCGTGTAAGTCATCGTTTTTGTATGAAAATTCGATAGTAGGTGCATCAAATACAATACCTTCCTCAACCCCGTATCTCTTAGCAAAGGAGCCGGCTGAAATATTACGGATAATTACTTCAAGCGGCACAATCGAAACTTTTGACAACAGTTTCGGTATCGCTCAGCTCTTTAACGAAGTGAGTAGGGATGCCGTCTTTTTCAAGAAGCTGCATTATGTGGTTGGACATCAAGTTGTTTACTACGCCTTTTCCTGCGATAGTGCCTTTCTTGGTGCCGTCAAATGCTGTTGCATCGTCTTTGTACGATACGATAACATATGCCCTCATCTTCAGTTGCAAACACTTTTTTTGCTTTTCCTTCGTAAAGCTGCTCTTTTTTTCTCAAACATGGTGATTCTCCTTTAGATATTATAATTTGTAAAATTATTTATTAAATTGATTAAAAACCCTGATCATTTTTTCCAAAAACTTTAGCTTTCTTCGGCTTTGCGATGTTCATCGAGTTTTTGGCAAGCGTGTCATCCGCGATTGCAAGGATTTGAATTGCAAGCAGTGCTGCATTCGCACCGCCGTTCAGCGCTACTGTTGCCACAGGAATTCCGCTTGGCATTTGAACGGTAGCAAGGAGGGCGTCAAGTCCGTCGAGTGCGCCACCTTTGCAAGGTATGCCTATTACAGGAATTGTAGTATTGGCAGCAAGCACACCGGCAAGATGTGCAGCCATACCCTGCAGCGGCAATTATTACTCCTACATTATTTTTGCGAGCATTTTGTGCAAATTCGCTTGCAATTTGAGGGGTTCGTGTGCAGAGTAGACATGAACTTCAAACGGGACATCGAATTCATCTAATGTGTTAACGGTTTTTTTCGATTATAGGCAGGTCGCTTGCGCTACCCATAACAATTCCAACTTTTTTTCATAGCGTTCTCCTCGTTTAATGATTTTTTTAAATTAAAAATAAATCGTATTGATTTCAGCTTCAATATAGCACTTTTTATGAATAATATCAACTAAAAACCCGAAAAATATATTTTTATAATTCGGAATATATCGAATAATAAAAAGATATTCATATATTTAATATACGGAAATATTTTCGAATTTTTAATTTCACTCTCCGATAGACAATATAGCAACAGGTGGGCTAAAAAACAAGCCGAAATATCCTGAAAATGCTTGTGCATTTCCGGTTTTTGGCTATACTATAGTAAAAGACAGGATTGTCATCTTAAAAAGATCTATTATGTTAGGAGGGTGAATCATGGAAGAAGTAATAATGGAAGAAGTAATAAAAAGTAGAATCAAAAGGCAAATGGAAAAACCTGCTTTGATATGTGCGATAGTAGCTCTGCTGATAGGCGGATTCCTTATATTTTCACTTTTTTTATAGAATGCCGTTACCATACTCAGAGCGTTTATATGTAGAGCCGGTCAAGGCTGTTGTAGTTGGAAAGGGAGAATCTGCGCATTGGGAAGAATTTGAAGAGGCAATTAAGGATGGCGAAGTTTCGAGTGATTATAAAGATATCTATACTCAATTACGCATAGGACATAAGGATTTAGAAAATATTTGTGTTGCACAAAATTTAAGAACTATAAATAGGGATGGGGAAAAAGTGAAAATACATTATTTCAATTATTCCAAGACGCTTTTTGCCAGTTTGTTTATGGATTCTGATTTTACAGACTATGTTCCGAGCGGATATTATTTTTGGAAGAGAAAGCGGAGAAAAATTTAATGGAACTCCGGAGAATCTGACTGACGGAAGTATATTATATTAAACGAACAAATTTTGCATAAACTGGATAAACTTTCCGATGCAGAATATGATAAATTGCACGAGAATTTGGAACCGGTTTGGTGCGGAAAGGTTGATTATTTGTATAGATAAAATGGAGATTTACCTTCAAGGGCTTACTATGGGACTTGCATATGTTGCGCCCATAGGATTGCAAAACTTATTCGTAATCAATACGGCGATTACGCAACCAAAGCGGAGAGCGTATTTAACGGCACTTATCGTAGTGTTTTTGATATTACGCTCGGAATGGCATGCTTCTTCGGGGGTAGGGGCGATAATGCAGGCATCTTCATTACTGGAAATGGGGATTTTACTTATAGGCAGCTTGATTGTCGCAAAGATTGGAATAGACCTGATTAGAGATAAAAAGCACTATGGATAATTCCACAAAGTCGATATCCCGATTGTGAAAGTAATCACAACGGCGTGTGTTGTTACATGGTTCAACCCTCAGGCTTTGATAGACGGCTCCATGATGCTCGGAGCATTCAAAGCGACGCTTCCAAAAAGGAACAGATATATTTTTGTTTCGGGGTTTGCATCTGCATCGGTAGTGTGGTTTTTGGAATCTCCACGGTTATATCGCTTTTTAGTGCAAATATTACAGACAAAACTTTGCGAATCATCAATGTGGTTTGCGGCGCTGTAATCATTTTCTATGCAATCAAGCTGTTTTGGAGTTTTGTGCAACTGGTTATGTAGAATTTAGATACAATCGTAAATATTGATATATTAAATTTGCAGTGAAAGCTCAATCGTAGTTCCTTCGGTTGAGCTTTTTACGACTTTTGGCATTACCGCTATGTTCTTTTTGCGATTTCTCGTACTAGAGCAAGTCCAAGACCTGCACCCCCATACTTCTGCTACGGGATTTGTCTATGCGAAAGAAAGGTTCAAATATATGTTCCCATTCTGATTTTTTTCAATTCCGCTGCCGGTATCTGATATGCGTACGACAGCCAAGTTTTCTTGCGCTTCGATAGCGATTATCACTTTGCCGCCGTCGCGATTGTATTTGATTGCATTTTCGATTAAGTTGTAAATCGCGCGATATATCAGTGTATCATTTCCGATGATTTCGGCATTACCTGCGGTTTGAACGACGGTTATTCCGCGCGCTTCAGCTATGGCTGCAAGGTCGTACAAGATTTCTTCTACCATATCGGCGAGGGATATGTGGTCGGTCTTTTCTGCGGATTTTAATTCCGTCATTTCCAAAAAGGACATCTATTACATGAGAAAGACGATCGATTTGCGTAGTAATCATAGCGATTGTGTCTTTGTATTCTTCTATTTCGACAGTATTACTTTTGCCGAGAACTTCAAGTCTTGTTCGTATTACAGCAAGCGGAGTTCTAAGTTCGTGTGCAGCGTTTGCAGAGAACTGTTTTTGTTCGGCAAAATTGGTTCTGAGGCGGCTTAGCATTTTGTTAAATGCATTTGTAAGCTGAGCTATTTCGTTGTCTGCATTACCTGAAACGATAGGTGTTTGCAGATTTTTTTATTTGAATTTCACCCATTTGTTTACCGAGGTTTTTGAAGAGGTCGCAGAGCATGGCCTATTACCAAATACATGGTAAGGCTGCTTATAATAGTAATGATAAGCGTGATTAATAGGCTCTTTGCCCAAAAATTCATCTCTCGTGTCTTTAAACATATCTGAAAAGTGCGACCTTGGGATCAAGCGCAACTTCAAAACTGTCTTCAGAATCCGTTGCAAGCGTATCGTTTGGGGAGAATGGCGATTGCGGAATCTTCTATTTCTGACATGTAAACTACCGCAAAACTGCTTATTGAGTAGGATATTGTAAGGCATGAAATGATTATTAAAAAAAGCAGTTGCGAGGGTAAGTTTCAGTTGGAGGGATTTTCGTTTTTTTCATTTTTGAAGCTCCTATCATATATCCTTGCCCGCCCTTGTTTATTATAGGATCATAACCGAGGACATTGCGTAATTTTTGCGGATTGCGGATATGTGCACGCGAATCGAGTTGCTGAAACTGTCAACGCTCGCGTCCCAAACATGGGCAATCAGTTCCTCTTGACTTATTGGCGTTCCCCTGATTGAGCATTAGATATTCCAAAAGTCCAAGTTCTTTACGAGTAAAGGAAATTTCTTCACCGCGGGCACTTAGTGTGCGGGCTTTTTGTATCGAGTAAAAGCTCACCGCATTCCAAAAATTATATTATTTTGAATGATGCGGCGGCGAGTTAAGCTGCGTACTCTAGCTTCAAGCTCCTCGAAATGGAACGGTTTACAAAGATAATCGTTCGCACCGCATCAAGTCCGGATATTTTATCGGAGAGCTGCCCCCGTGCTGAAAGTATTAAAATTGCCGTTTCTGCATCGGTTTTTTTCTTATATGATTAAGAATTTCCATTCCGTCCATAGAAGGAAGGTTCAAATCTAAGATAATCAGATTGTAGCTCTCTGTTGTTGCCATATCCAAGGCGCAGTCGCCGTCGAAGCAGGTATCGACTTCGTAACTCGTCAAACCGTAGACCTTTGCGATATTTTCGCAAAGGTTTTCTTCATCTTCCACAACAAGTATTCTCATAGTAACTCCTATATCAACATTTATTCTTTAACAGGTTACATTATTATAGCGAAATTGTGCTCAAAAATACAAGTTGGGGCGCTAATGAAAAAAATTAAAATTATCGTTCTTAACAAAAATTTATATCAAGTCTGCTATAATGTGAATATACTGAATTAAAATTTAAAATGGGAGAAGTAAACGAATGGAGTGGGTGAATAAAAAAATCGCTTCAAACTCAAAACAAATTATGCGTATGCTGTTTCTGCTAATCGGCGGCACATTTATATGTGTAGGTGCAAGTCGTGGCGAAATTGCTATCGTATTTGAAAAAGCTGTTAAGCTGTGCTTGGAGTGTGTAGGAATTGGATAAATCAGGAATAATTGCCAAAAGCGGTGTATTTCATTAAGTCCAGAAATACAATACAAATGCTCGCGACGCTTGTTACGAATATACACTTGCCGAATTTTTGTGAGTGGAAGTTTGTATCAAGGGAAACTTAAGCAATATTGTGTGCCGGGACTCAACTGCTATTCTTGTCCGGGAGCGACCGGCGCCTGTCCTATCGGGGCATTTCAAGCGGTGGTGGGCTCGTCGAAGTTTAACTTTTCTTATTACATAACGGGTTTAGCAATCTTATTCGGGGTATTGATGGGACGGTTTATATGCGGATTCCTCTGCCCGTTCGGTTGGTTTCAAGATTTGCTTCATAAAAATACCGACGCCGAAATTCAGTACAAAAATTGAAGATTTTGACATATTTGAAGTACGGAATATTGGCAATCACTGTGGTGGCGCTTCCGATATTGCTAACTAATCCGGCGGGAATAGCATCGCCGTTTTTTTGCAAATACATATGTCCGCAAGGAATTCTGGAAGGTGGGATTCCGCTCTCGCTTGCGAGTCCGAACATTAGGGGAGCACTCGGAACGCTTTTTCACATTAAAGGCGGCAATTCTTGCAAGTGTGATTGTACTGAGTATTTTGTTTTACAGACCGTTTTGCAAATGGATTTGCCCTGCTCGGAGCATTTTACGCATTATTCAATAAGATTTCGTTTGTAAATTACGATGTAAATATGAATAGGTGTGTTTCGTGCGGTAAGTGTAGCCGTACTTGCAAAATGGATGTTGATATTACCCAAAAATACTGCGCATCCTGAATGTATTAGGTGCGGGGAATGTATAAAAAGTATGCCCGACCAAGGCTATCAGTGTTAATATGGGATTGAAAAAAATTCCTTAGAAAAATAAAAACAAAGAAAACGAGAATGGGAGAATTAGAAAATGAAAACAATTAAGAGAATTTTTACCTTTTGCCATTGTGCTTGTAATGGTGCTTTCTTTTAGCAGGATGCAATCAAACGAATTCGCAAAACGCAGATTCCGCTCAGACGGCGGATATCTTTGAAACATTTCCGGATTTTGAGGGCAAGGATTTTGATGGCAATGATGTAGATCAAACATTGTTTGCTGAAAAATGATGTAACCGTTTTTGAATTTTTTTGGTTTAACGGTTGCTCCGCTTGTGTAAACGAAATGCCGGGACTTGAAAAAGTTTAATGAAAAAAATTGCGCGAAAAAAAGGCGCAGAGATTGTCGGCGTAAATGTTCAGATTGCGCAAGACGAGGAAGCGCTTGAAGAAGCCAAAGAAATACTTTCGAAGCAAGGCGTAACATATAAGAATATATATATTACAGGCGGAGACGATGCAGAAAAGTATGTGGGAAACATTTTTTTAGTTTCCCTACGACAATATTAGTCGACAAAAGCGGTAAAAATCATTGGAAATCAAATAGTGGGTGCTATTGATGGCGAAAAAGAGAATGCAAGAGATTTTTAGATGTTATTGATAACATCAAAGCAGGTAAAGAAAATGCCGGAACAATAAATACAACAAATTCGGCAGAGCAAGAAATAGCGAAACTGATGGAACAGGAAAATGAATTTTTTTCAATCAGCATCCGGACGCTTGGAACAAGGTCTTTGCGCAGGTACAAAAAGGACAATGTGCAAGACGGCGCTGCGGATTATGCGACTTTCCTAAGAACGCAAATTGAAAAATATCAAGGATAACCTGACTGCAGAAGAGCTTAAAATTTTGAATGATGACGTAAAAGCAAATTGAAGAAATAGAGAAAAAAATCGCAGCATTGAAAAATAATAAAAAGGACCGAGCTTGCTCGGTCCTTTTTATTATTTCCCTAAAGCGAACAAAAACCTTTGTCCATTTCGTTTATCGATGGTGAAAAAAATTGATTGTTATTCCGCGCCAATATATGCTGATATATCCAAGAAAAGTTTGATGCCCGTAGCTGGCTCTCGCTTCAAAATCGTAGATTTTTGCACGAGATTTACTGATGTGAACATAAGCTCTCCACGCGAAATCCCTAGATGCGAACCGATTTTATATCTAAAACTGCAACCGTGGTTAGGATCTAAATCATAAATCGATAAGGTTTTTGGAACTTAGAACTATGCCGTTTTCGTTTAAAAATTCAACTTCGGCGTATGAATCATTCACATCAACTGAAAAGGGTTCACCCCAACTAAAAAGCGATTATGTCTGTACCCAAAAATAGAGGTGCTTTTGTTCCAGCGCCATACAGCTTTCATACCGGCAGATGTTTCATAATCTGAAATATTGTGTGATAATTTGCGTAATGAAATAGTGCAGTTGGCACCAACGCGAGATAATATAGATGATGGAATGTTAGAAATCGGATAATCTCTGTACTCTTCCATAGCGGCAATATCTCGATTTTGAATATCCCATTTTGTGTAATTCATCATATGTAAATTTGTTGAGCGCAGTATTAAAAATAAATTGATTGCTATTCCGATTTTGATTTGAATACCGCGAAAGAGCAGCGGTTGTTTTCATCGTAAGTAATTCGTTTTTGGTAAAACTGGTCAGCCGGCAAACCTGATTTGAGATTTGTTGTGTTTGCGTATGAAAGGGAGAACGACAGTAGCACAACTAATGTAATTATAAGTGATAAAAAAATTTAATTTTTTTTCATGTCAATCCTCCTTTACATGACAATAAAATAAGTTATAATAGAAGTATAACAAAAAAACTACATTAAATCAAGAGTAGTTTAAGAAACAGGAAGCAATTCGCGAGTACAGTATTTATAATATACGCAGAATCGGCAAAATACCGTGATTGATACAACTATGACATATAAGGAGGTAGATGATGAACATTTTGGAAGTGTTAGTTGTTGCTATAGTTTTGACCTTATTTAATTTTTTGGTTTTCGGTCTTAATTCACAAACTTCGGCAATTATGGGAATTTTATCTGGCTCATTTTTACTATTTAGTATATACATAATGGCGAAAATGGCGCTAAGAGATTTTATGGAAGACAGGGATAAACAGCAGGAATCACAATTAAAGGATGAGGTAGAAAGTTTAAAAATTGAAGTAGAGAAGCTGGCAAAAATAATATCGGAAAAAGAATAATTGTTTTCAGAAAAGGGTAGTTGACAACTTATGTTGCTAAGAGTATAATAATTTTTCGTCTTGAGTTAGCATATGCTAATCTAAAAAATTATTACTGAAACAAGGAGGAAACGAAAAAAAGAATGGCAATTATTCAAAAAAGAAAGTTATAGCATTGTAACGGCATTGGCACTTGCGATTATGCAAATGCTGCCTGTGATTTCAAAATGCAGACACCGCTGAATTTGAAATAAATGACGGCGTGTTGGTAAGGTACAACGGCGAAGATGCAGAAGTTCGTGTACCGACAGGTGTAACGCAGATAGGGGAAGGAGCGTTTTTAAATAAGAGTAAGATAGCGGAGGTTTATATTCCGCAAGGAGTTACAAATATAGGGAAAAGAGCATTTGAAGGCTGCAAAAATCTTAAGTATGTGCAGCTTCCGCAAGACCTCGAATACATAGGCGAAAAAGGCATTTTATTCAAGCGGAATTCAATTTGCGAAAAATGCCGGGAGGACTTAAGAGTATCGGAGCGAGGGCTTATTACAATTCAAAAATAAGCGCAGTTTCTCTAAATGAAGGACTTGAGAACATCGGAGCAAGTGCTTTTTGAGACTTGCTATCGTCTTGAGGGTTTGTTGATTCCCGAAAGTGTAACGGCGGTAGGAAAAATCGGTGGCTGGTGATAACGACTCGGCGTTTAAGTGGATGCTTTTTCAAAAATGATCAAACAGCTATAGAGGGAATGCCGACGGATGTGATGTCCATAACTTATTATGGAGGAGAACCGTCCACGATTAAAACGCTGTATCAAGCGGAATTTGACAAAAAAACAGGCAAAAGGAAAAAGTAACAAGTTTAAAAATTGGTGAAAAAGAGTACATTTAAGCCTGTAACAAATATATCAATTACAAAACCGAAATGTAAATTTAACGGCAGGTCAGACTGCGAATATTGAGGCGCAAGTTGAACCAAGCGATGCGACGGATCAGAGATTAACGATTTATCGGAAAAAGATAATATAGCAAGCGTTGATAAAAAAACGGATTGATAACAGGCGTAAAACTCGGAACAACTAATGTTTGGGTATTTTCAGCAGACGGAACTGCTGCGCAAGTTACTGTAAATGTGGAGGCTCCTGTTGGAAGGGAATTTGAAATTTCGGCAACAGGTGTGTTGTCCGCATATTATGGACATGATATGGTCATAACTATTCCGACCGAGGTAACTACCATAGCGGAAAAATGCGTTTTCCGGAGAGAAAAACATTAAAAAAAGTAGTGTTTGGAGATAATGTAAATACAATAGAAAAAGTCTGCATTTGCAAATTGTAGCGCTCTGGAAGAAATTGATTTGAGCGGAGCGGCTGCGCTAAAGTCGATAGGGAAAGAAGCCTTTTCAAAGTGTACGAATTTAAGAGAAATTAGAATACCTGTAAATGTTGCGAGTATAGCCGAGGGTGCATTTTCGGGTTGTATAGGACTGAAAAAAATGTTCATTTTGAAGCGGATAGCAAGGTTGAAATTTGTCGGACGGTGTTTTCTCGGGTTGTGCAAACTTGGAAAGTGTTAATATACCTACCGCGTGTTTGGAAATAGGGAAAGGTGCGTTTTCGGGAGATTCTAAATTGGTATCTATAGAGTTTAACGATAAGTTGAAAAACTATAGGCAAATCTGCTTTTTATGCGGCAAGGTCGCTTGTGGAAGTAAAAGTGCCGGAGGGGGTAACAACCATAGGCGAGGAGGCGTTTTACGGTAACAGCAATTTAGAAAAATAACACTCCCTATCGACATTTACGCAGCTACAGGGAAAGAAAGTTTTTGCGTTTATCTTTGATAATAAAGAAGCGCAAAAATGTAGGCAAACTGACAAATGTAGTAATTGCTGAAGGCAACCCGAAATACAGATCGGAAAAGGGATTGGTTTATGAAGGAACTACATTGGTATACATTCCTCAGGGAATAGAACATGCCGTGGTAGCGGACGGGACAACGATAATAGGCAAATTTGCCGCGGTTGTGCATCAAAAATTTAAAAAACGGTAGTGATACCGAAAGGAGTTACAAAAATAGAAGAAAGTGCGTTTGCGAATTGCGACGGTATAGAAAGTGTAAAGCTGCCTGATACATTGGAGGAAGTAGGGAGTAGGTGTTTTCCTAGGCTGTGAAGAATGCACGGATTTAGTAATACCGAAGAGTGTTAAGAAAATAGGAGGGCTCGCATTTTATGAGCTTGAGAATTTGAGAGAGCTTGTAATTCCTGACGGCGTAACCAAAATTGAAAAAGCATGCAGTTGCCGGAAATGATGAGATGCAGCATTTGATATTATCGAGAAATTTGGTTGAAGTCGCTGAAAATGGCTGCTCGTTTTATCCTAATGCTGAGGAACTTTATTTACCGGAGAAATTGGAAAAGATTGGACCTCAAGGATTTGGAGCATTTCAAAAAGTGCAGTATTTAGAACTGCCGAAGTCGCTAAAACAAGTGGGTTCAGAAGCGTTTTTCACTTATGAACTCTTTGAAATCGGTTTATATCCCGGGAGAATTACAGGTACCCGTAGATATTTTCAATAAAACCACGAGTCCTAAGATATACATATTTTCACATAATGCGAATGACACGGTGAAAAAAACTTAGCTAAAAACGCCTCAGTATGAACTTATAGATCTTTCTTACGAAAAAGCTGCGAACAGAAAAAGTTGAGCTTCAAGGATTCGAAAAAGTTGCTGAACGACACAAAACCATGAAAGCGTGTTTGCGGTGAAGATTAACGAAGCGGAAGCTAAAAATAAAAGAAATCGTTAGGCTTAATATTACAGTAAAGGAAGGAGAAAAAGAACTGAAAGCACCTTTCGGTACAATGAAGTTGGTAATAGAGCTTACCCCTGAACAGGAGAACGGCAATTACAAAAATATACAAGGAAAAATAACGGAGCATACGCGGAACTCGAAACCAAAAAGGGTTGACAGATTTTTTTAGTTGGAGATATAAACGAGTTCGGTAGTGTAGTTGTTTTGGAGAAACAAGCGGTACAATCATCTGGAGGATCTAGAAGCCACGCAAGTGTAGTATCGACACAAAAAGACGGAGGATAAATCTGTCGTAACTGTTAAAAACGAAGCTGCAAAAGAGCTGGTAAAAAGACATAAACGACCAATCGCAAGCAAAACCAAATTGACAAACTGGTAGAGGACAAACCTGTAACTGAAAAAGAAAGAAGCTCTCAAGGCATTGACAGATGATACGAAAACAAAGTTGTCAAAAACCGTACTTGCCAAGTATACGGATGTTAAAACGGGTGAGTGGTACTCGAAAGACCTTGCAGTTGTAATAAGCATGGGACTTGTAAAGGGAACGGGGAAAGCTACGGTATCTCCGTTGAAAGATGTTACAGGAAAAGAACTTATGTCTATGCTTGTAAGATGCACGGGCAAGGAAGTAAAAGCCGGTAGTAGGAGATAAGTGGTACGAACCGTACGAAAAGGAAGCGGCAATTCTTGGACTTAACAGCGGTCTGACCTTTGATGTGTCTAAGGATTTGACGCGAGCAGAAGTTGCACAGATGCTTTACAAGCACGTAAGGCTCACAAGCAAAGACACATATAACTTGAATCTAAAGGCGCTTGACGGCGTAAAGGATGCAAAAAGATATACCTGCTGAATACAAAGAAGCTGTGGCATATATGTACCAGATGGGAATAATCAAGGGCTATGAAGACGGTTCGTTTTTGGCGGATAAAGAGGTATCCAGAATAGAGGTGATATCGCTACTTGCAAGGTTACTTGCGATGTAGATATAATAGCAAGTTGAAAAAATTAGATTGTCAGCTTGAATTTTAAGAAACAGCCGCAAGAAACCAAAAAAACTTTGTACAAAAATAACAAAAAATAATAAAAAAACTGTTGACAAACAACAAAAATGATATATTCTATTGCAAATAGGAGGAAAGCATAGCTATTAGCGTGCATTTGCGAAGATGAATTTTTAACAATGAACTTAGATTAAGACGAAGAAACAGATATGCGAACCGTCAGTGGAGATGGAGCGCTTTTTGTGGTTGCCTTAACTTAATCTCGGTGTCAAAGTTAAAGTTTGTGAAAATGGAGTCTAGCGGATATTATTCAATTTCGGGATAATTGTACAGGCAAAAATTTATCATAGTTTATTGACGACAGAGGGATTAAGTCCTCTGTCGTTTTTTTATTGTAACAAGGAGGAGAAAAATGAAAAATCTAAAGAAGGAAAAAGGTAGTGCTGGCGTATTCTGGAGGTCTTGACACATCTATAATTCTCACATGGCTGAAAGAGGAAAAAGATATGGATGTAATAGCGGTGTGTGTCGATGTGGGACAAAAACAGGACTTTTCTGCATTAAAGGAAAAAGGCACTTAAAACGGGAGCGAGTAAGGTTTATGTAATAGACGCAAAGGAGAGTTTCATAAGCGACTATGCGTTCAAGGGACTTAGGGCGGGAGCCATATATGAGGACGATTACTTGCTAGGTACGGCGTATACAAGACCGCTAATCTCAAAAGATACTCGTGGAAATTGCTCAAAAAGAGGGCGCGGGCGGAATTGCGCATGGTGCGACAGGCAAAGGAAACGATCAGGTGAGATTTGAAACGGCAATTAAATCTATTGCACCTGAATTAACTATAATTGCACCGTGGCGAAGTTGGCATTTTTAATTCAAGAGAAGAATTGCTGGATTATGCGAAGAAACATAACATCCCTATACCGCCGAAGAAAGAGGACAATTACAGCAGAGATGACAATTTGTGGCACATAAGCCATGAGGGAAACGACTTGGAAGACACTGCGCATGCGCATAGTGAACGAATTTATCAAAAACGGAATCGCTTAAAAAAATGCTTGCGAAGAAGCGGAGCTTATAACAATAGGGTTTGAAAAAGGCACGCCAAAAAACATTGAACGGCAAAGCGATGAAGCCTGTACAACTTATGGAAGAACTCAACAAAAAGCGGGCAAGCACGGAGTAGGCGTGATAGATATAGTGGAAAATAGGCTTGTCGGAATGAAATCCAGAGGTGTGTACGAATCACCTGCGGCGAGCGTGCTCTACACGGCGCACAAGATACTCGAAAAATTGACATTGGACAAGGCGACCATGCATTATAAGCAGCAGTTGAGCATCAGATATGCAGAACTTGCATACGACGGACTTTGGTTTTCGCCGTTGAAGGAGGCGCTTGACGCATTCGTGGACGAAACGCAAAAAAATATGTTACGGGTTCCGTAAGTCTTGAACTCTTCAAGGGGAAATGTACTAAATAAAGGAGCAAAAATCACCATACAGTTTGTATAGTGAGGAACTTGTAACATTTGACGGCGGTAGCGGGTACGACCAAAATGATGCTACGGGATTTATCAATTTACATAGCTTGCCGCTTTGTGTATGCGCGCAGGTTCATGGCAAAGAATCTTTGAAAACGCCAAGTGAGAATGAAAAACAATTCGATTTATGATTTGGCGATATAGGAGGGATTATGCAAAATACGCAAGAAAAAAATGTGGGCAGGGCGTTTTGAAAAATCGCAAAATCCGAATTTTGAGGCTATCAACTGCTCTATTGAACAAGACAAGTTTTTGGCAAAAATTCGATATACAGGGTAGCAAAGGGCATGTGCGCGGTCTTACGAAGTTGGGGATATTTTCTCAGGAGGAAGAAAACGCTGTCCTATGTGCACTTGATGAAATTGCGAAAAGATAGATGCGGGCGAAATTGAACCGCTTCCTACCGACGAAGATGTCCATATGTGGGTTGAAAGGCTACTTACGGAAAAAGCTAGGCGAACTCGGGAAGAAAAATCCATACGGGAAGGTCGAGAAACGATCAGGTTGTAACAGCTTCAAGGCTATGGACGAAAGCGGCATACGATGAGCATCAAAGAGATATTTTTAAAAGTTGTGGAAAGGCTTTGTGAAACTTGCGCAGGAACACAGAGATGTGCTCTTGCCGGATTTACACATTTACAAGCTGCGCAGCCGATAACGCTCGGATTTTATTTTTATGTGTTATTCTTCGAAATTAAAAAGGGATTACGAGAGATTTTCACAAAGCTATGGCAGACTTGATGTTATGCCGTTGGGCAGCGGAGGCTTGCAGGCGCAAATTACAGCATAGACAGGGAATTTGTAGCGTCAAATCTGGGATTTGAGAATATCTCGGAGAATGCGATGGATGCCGTAAGTGATAGGGATTTCGTAGCGGAATATCTATATTTAAGCAGTATGCTGCTCACGCATCTCAGCTCTCTAAGTGAGGATTTTATACTCTGGAATTCACAAGGTTACGATTTTTGTAACATTGGCAGATGAGTTTTCTTCGGGTAGCAGTATAATGCCTCAAAAAGAAAAACCCCGACGGATTTGAGTTAATCAGAGGACGCGCGGCTGTAATGTCCGGCAGGCTTATGGCTATGCTTGGTGTAATGAAAGGTGTGCCGATGTCATACAACAAAGACTTTCAGTCGGACAAGGAATTGATGTACGGCGCTCATAAGGATGTATCGCTTGCGCTTAATCTGCTCGAACCAATGTTAAAAAAACAACAAAAATTCAATGAAGAAGCTATGGTGAATCAATTAAAAAGGGTTATGTTAATGCTACTGATTTAGCGGACGCATTGGTGGAAACGGGAATTAGCTTCAGGCAAGCGCACAAACTGATTGGAAAGGTGGTGGGAACGGCGGTAAAAGAGGGTAAAGCTCTCGAGGAGCTGCCGCAAGAATATTATGAAAAGGAATTGCCGATGCTTACGGCGAAAAATATACGAAACATTGGATTACAAAAACTGTATAAACAACAAGAAAAACAGATGGAGTACAGCTCCTAAATATGTGCAAAAACAAATCGACTTTATGCTTGATTGGCTAAATCGAAAAATTAAATTAAAAAGTTTTTGCAATTTGCTAGAATTTGATATATAATATAAGAGAATATCTTTTTGCTTAGGCGGTATGAAAAATGGTTGAAAAATACTGTAGGGAATGTATCTATATATGTCTGGATAGTTGTATGCTTATATTTGGCTGCAATAATGTTCGTCTGGATTATTTTTGCGACCTCTGCGCCTTTGGTATTGGAGGCGAAATGAGGAGGTCGAATTACTCAGGAGCATAGATGAGAAATTGTCGTTTGCGCCACAGGAACAGGAATTTGACGATATACCTAAAATGCAAGAACCCCAAGTACATCAAGATTCAACAAAGTCGGAGGAATTTAAGGAAACGAATTTTGAGATAGCCTTAGAAGCTGATGATACCAAGCCTCAAAAAAACACGAAGAGGCAAAAAGCAGAAGATACTACAAAAAGTGAAGTGTGTGAAAAATACGATGAACCTGAAGTTACGGTCGCGAAAAAGCAAGGACTTATACGGAAGAAGAATTGTACGAAATTATAAAAATTCTAGCTATGGGAGGATATGAATGTTTTGCAGAAAATGCGGTAAGACGCTGATAGACGGAGATAGGTTTTGCCCTTATTGCGGTGCGCAAGTCATAGAAAGAAAAGACGAAGTGAGGCAGGAAGAAGTTGTTTACAACGAAACGGCAAAGGACAGACACTTCTTTAGCGAGAGCGTAAAACCGAGCTGGAATCTTGAGTCGTTCCTCGATACGGAGGCAGAGCCGAAGAAGACGGATGATATTTTGTTGACTGGAAACAGCATATTTTTGATTGAACCGACATTCAAACCGGACAAGGAAATGTCTTTTTCTGAGCAATTACAGGCATTTGAATCCAGTTTTGATATAACCGTACCACCTATTGAAGAGGGGCGGGCGGAGGAAAAAGCAATATCCGAAATTGCGAGCGAAAGCGCGGGAAAAACCGTTGAAGACAATCATATATCCATAGCAAAGAGCACGCTGATATTTGAAAGACCGAAATCAAATATTGAACTGCAAATGCAAGCAGAAGATGAAGCGGAGGCGGAAGCGAATTTTGTGAGCGAGGATGAATTTTTGGAAGCGTGCCCCGAAAAGGAAAGATTTTATACATTTAGTCAAAAACGCCGAATTCCAAAAAGTTGCTCGATAAGGAATACGAGAAAAATAAAAGCAAGCAAAGAAGGAACTTACCACGAAATACAAGAGCTTTCCAAAAACTCGTGATATTGAAGCTGATCGAAAAAGATTGAAGACCGAAATGAAGCGGATAAACGATTTTTGAAGAGCTGAAAAAGGAAACAGAAAAATATTGCACCCAAAGAACCAAAAGAGGAGCAAGTATTGCAAGAGCCGAAGGAAGAAACGGTTATAGCGGAGCTGGGTGGCAAGACGCAAATACCTGATATGGCAGCTATTAAAGCGTATTCGGAAGCTGAAAAAGAAGCGGAAAAGCTCGAAGAGGAGGGAAAAAGCCGAGTTAAGGGAATCGGGAATCGATTGGGAAAAATCAAGATGCTCCGTTTGAAGACGAAAGAACGGACAACCGATTAACTGCAGTTGTAGCGGTTTTTGGCAGTGATAGTACTCTTGCTTGAATTGCATTGCGTCGCTTGCACTTGAACAATTTGCTCGGATACTTTTGCAGGCAAGACGGTACATGTGTATTTAGAAAAAGCGCGTGATATTTTTTTCGAAGTGATAGCGCATAAAGAGTAAAGTTATTACTCAAAAAGCTGAAAACAAATCATAAGGAAAGAAACTGAATATAAAGGAATCGAAAAGGAGAACTTAAAAAAATGTCAACAAGAGCGCTTTACAAACATGATGAAATTGTTAAAAAGCAGATCGTTTTCACAATCAAGAACAACTATAGAAACCGCATTTTACGGAAACAATGTACAAACGGTTACAGACCTGACAAAAAGCCTATGAAATGGCAAAAAGCTGCGCCGGGAACAATAGAAACGGACATGCCGATATTTTCACCCGAAAAAAGTGGGGCTGCCGAAAGACTCAAATATCCTGCTGTTTAATGACGGAGAAGTTGTTGGCAGATTTGCAGGCGCAAGGGTAATATTGGGTGAACCGGATTACGACGAGGCGGATATTGCAAAAGGTACTTAGAGAAGCGGTTTTCAATTCGCGTTACAAAAAAATGTATCGTGCAACTTCCTATATCGGATTGAACGAAGACTTTATGGTAAAAGCGCATTTGCTTGTACCGGAAACCCTATGAGAATACATTGCTTAACTGGTTGCTGAATTTCCAGTATTTAACGGAAGAATACAACGAAATGTACAAAAGGTCAAAACCGATTGCGGACGAACCTGACATATACATTTTTCGGATCCTGACTTTTTGCATCCAAAATTCCCAAATGGACTTGCGTATTTCGATCCTGAACATAATTGTGCTTGTCTGCTGGGACTTAGATATTTCGGAGAGCACAAAAAGGAACGCTCACGCTCGCATGGGGCATTGCAAACAGAAACGGCTATGTTTCTTGTCATGGCGGACTCAAGAGAATTGTGCGAAAAGACGGCAAAAGCTCATGTGGTTGGTGTTTTCGGACTTTCGGGTTCGGGGAAATCGACTCTACACATGCAAAACACGACGGAAAATACGATGTAACGGTACTGCACGATGATGCGTATATAATATCCAGCGATGACGGCTCAACAGTCGCACTTGAACCGTCTTATTTTTGACAAAAACTCAGGACTACCCTATGACATCGCCGGACAACAAGTATTTGCTTACCGTTCAAAACTGCGGGGCAACAATAGACGAAAAACGGCAAACTGGTGCTTGTTACGGAAGACATACGAAACGGAAACGGTAGAGCGATTAAATCCAAGCTCTGGGCAGCAAACCGTGTAGACAAAATGGAAGAAGAAATCAACACCGTAATATGGCTGATCGAAGGATCACACTTTGCCACCGGTTTTGAAAGTGAAAGACGCAGTATTGGCATCTGTAATGGGAGCGTGCCTTGCTACAAAGAGAACCAGCGCTGAAAGACTTGCGGAAGGGGTTGATATTAACGCATTAGTGTTTGAACCTTATGCGAATCCGTTCAGAACTTACAGGCTTGCGCAGGACTACGAGAAATTTAAAGACCTGTTCGAAAGAAGAGGGGTTACAAATTACATATTAAATACAGGCTTTTTCATGGATAAAAAGATTCCAAAGGAAGTTACTATCGGAATATTGGAAGCAATTTTCGATGAAACAATTAAATTGGAAAAAGTTTGGTGAAATTGAAGAGTTTGAATATATGAAAATCGACGGATTTGAAGTCGATTTTGAAAATAAAGTATATGCGGATGCGTTCAAAGGCGGAATGATAGGTAGATTAAATTTTATTACATCCAGAAATGAATTCAAAGGCGGACTTGACAGGTTGCCGGCGGAAGCATACGAAAAAAATATGGAATATCATTGAAAAGTTAGGATAAAAATATGGAACAGGAAGTAGTAAGAAGAAAAACCAAAAACCGAAACGGAAAAATTGAAAAATATATATAGCGATTATTGTTATAGCGCTGTTTACAGGAGTTTTTCACAGCTCGCTTGAATTCATAGTCAACTGGTTATGGTTCAAGGAACTAAACTATGTCAGCGTATTTTTTTACCAAGCTGTTTTCCGAATTGAAAGATAGGTGTGCCGGCATTTGTGATTATCTCGGTATTCGCGTATGCATATTTGATGCTTCTCAAAAAAATCGTATGTGAAGAACATCGAGATCAGCGTACATTCTGCGACAAACGGCAGGCTGAATTTGGTTGCATTCGGACTTTCTGCTGTATTTGGCGGATTCCTTGCTTACAACTTCGCAACTAACTTTTGGTTCGATGTTTTGCAGTTTATCAACAGCACTTCGTTTGGAATTAAAGATCCGCTGTTCAAACAGGATGTAGGATTTTATGTATTCAAACTTCAGCTGCTGCAAAAATTTAGACACTGTTGCAATAGGGCTTGTAATAGCGTTTGCTATACTTACAGTGATATTCTACACTTTCCTGATTTCGTATATGCGGCCTCAGATATTTGAAGATTTTGAAACTGCCCCAAGTGAAGATGAATACGAATATACTCAAAAACAATTTTGAAAAAGCTGCGACAAGTTTTAGAAGAGGAGATTATTCGGGGGCTATCAGGGACTTTTTCAACCCTGCAAGAGGTCGAAATCATAGGAAGCTGGATAGCAGTAATATCTCGCATTTGTTCGACATAGCCAAAGAACAGTTTGCATTGCTTGCGGTTTTGTTGTTGCTGCTTGTGGGATTTCATTATTATCTCAACACGCTCAGCTTGCTGTATGCAGGGAAAAAGCGGAGTTGTTTACGGTGCCGGGTATGCGGATGTCAACATTACTCTGTGGGTTTACAGAGGGCTTATAGTGCTTTCTGTCTTGGCATCACTCGGGGTGATAGTCGGATTTGCACAGAAAAAAATACAAAAGAACTTTAATTCTTCCTGTCGTAATGATTGTTGTTGCGCTGGGAGGGAATGCCGTAACGCTACTTGTTCAGGAAACACTTGTAAAAACCTGATGAAATCAACAAAGAAACAAAGTATTTGAGAAACAATATCAAGTACACTCAAGAAGCGTATGGACTTGCAGATGTTCAAATCAAACCGTTTGCTGTAAAGCAGGCGTTATCGAAAGAGGACATTGCAAACAACATGGAAACAATTTCCAATATAAGGATTAACGACTACGCGCCGGCCGAAAAAAATTTTACAATCAGACGCAAAGTATTCGTTCGTACTATAATTTTAACGATGTCGATGTAGACAGATACATAATAGACGATGAATATACGCAGGTCTTTCTCGCCGGTAGAGAGATTGATGAAACACGAATTAGAACAGAGTGGCTCAACAAGTACATAAAGTACACTCACGGTTACGGTATTACTTTATCCAGAGTAGATAAGGTAACGGATAGCGGACAACCGGATATGTTGATTTCGGAGTTCCGCCTGTGTCGGAGGTCAAAGAAATACAGATTAAAAAGACCGGAAATATACTTCGGAGAGCTTACAAACAATTACATACTCGTCGATACGGCAGAGGATGAATTTGATTATCCGGACGGTAGCAAAAAATAAGTATACGAAGTACAAAGGAACTGCCGGAATCAAGCTGTCGCCGCTTAACAGAATATTGTTTTCACTTAGAGAAAGCAGTTTGAAATTGCTTATATCGACAAATGTTAAGAGCGATTCAAAGATAGTGATAAACAGAAATATTGCGCAAAAGAGTAAGGGAGGTAATGCCTTATTTGGAATACGATGAAGATCCATATATAGTTACGATAGACGGCAAACTTTATTGGATGATAGATGCGTATACGGTAAGCAATAAATATCCTTATTCACAGCCATCCGAAGAAGCGGGCGGAGCGAATTACATAAGAAATTCAGTCAAAGTAGTGGTCGATGCTTACAATGGAAATGTTGATTATTACATAGTGGATGAAACAGATCCTATAGCAAAAACTTACCAGAAGATATTTCCAAAGCTGTTCAAGGGTTTCTCGCAGATGCCGGAAGCATTACGCAGTCATATTCGATATCCGAATGTTATGTTCGGTATTCAGGCGAATGTATACAAGCGTTATCATATGAACGATGTAAAGGTATTTTACCAAGATGAAGATATTTGGGATATTGCACACGAAATTTACGAAAAAGATGAAGTCAGCATTTCCCTAACTATTACATAATGAAATTGCCGGGTGAGAAAAAGAGCTGAATTTGTAAACACAATACCTTACACACCGAAAAAAATAAGAGAAATATGACGGGGCTTCTTGTAGCAAGAAATGACGGCGAAGATTACGGAAAGCTGGTGCTTTATCAATTCCCTAAGGATACGACGATTTACGGTCCGATGCAGATAGAAGCTCAAATCGACCAAAACACCGAAATTTCTAAAGAATTTTCGCTTTGGAATTCATCGGGATCGACTTACAGTAGAGGAAATCTGTTTATTATTCCTATCGAGGAATCCCTGCTTTATGTGGAACCGGTTTACTTGGAAGCTACCAAAGAGAGTATCCCTGAGGTTAAGCGTGTAATAGTGGCATATGGCGATAAAATTGCGTACAAGCCTACGCTGGGAGAAGCGCTTGATTCGCTGTTTGGCGAAAAACTCAACACAAAAAAGGCGGATGAAACGGAGCAAAAGTCGAAAGCGACAAATGAGATGAGCAAGACTGAACTTATCACAAAGGCGGCAGAAGAGTTTGAGCTTGGGCAGGCGGCACTTAGAAACGGCGATTGGGCAGGATATGGCGAACATATGACGACACTTGAAAAGTATCTAAAATTGCTGTCGGAGTAAAAAGCGATTTAAATGAGAGGTAAAACATGAAAAAAATAAATTTATGAATAAAAATTGCCAATATTGCTTGCGCTAATGCTCGCAATGGCGGCGCTCTTTGCAGGATGCACAGAGCAAGGTAACAATGAAGGAAACGATACGGTAAAGCCCGAACCTAACAATGTACCCAAAAATCGGTATAGTGCAAATAGTTGAGCATCCTTCACTTGATATGATACGAGAAAATATCGTTAAGCAGCTTGCAGACGACGGATTCGTTGACGGGGAAAAATGCGGTAATTCGTTACGAAAAATGCGCAAAACGATACGAATAATTTAAAAACTATATGCCAGAGCTTTGTAGCGGACAAGTGCGATTTGATTATTGCAATAGCAACACCGTCTGCGCAGGCGGCACTTGGAGAAACCAAGGAGATTCCAATGTATTTTCCGCAGTAACGGATCCTGTCGGAGCAGGACTTGTAAAAATCCCTTGAGAAGCCGGACGGAAACATTACAGGAACATCGGACAAAGTTTCGGCAGAAAAATTATGGTACTTGCAAGCAAAAATTACACCTAATATGAAAACAATCGGCGCAATATATAGTACAGGCGAACCCAATTCCGTATCGGTAATTGCAAATTTGAAAGAGTATGCGAAGAAGAACGGTATGACGGTCAAAGAAGCTACTATTATGAACAGCAGCGAAGTAAAACAGGCGGCAGAGAGCTTGGTTGGAAAAAGTAGATGCGGTATTTACACCTATTGACAATACGGTAGCGACAGCAATGCCTACAATAGTTGATGTTCTAAACAAAGCAAAAATACCTTTTTATGTTGCAGCGGATTCTTTGGTAGCAGATGGAGGACTGGCAACTGACGGTGTGAATTATGTCGAACTTGGAAGAGAAACAGGAAAAAATGGCAACGGAAATTTTTGCAAGGTGAAAAAAACCTGCAAATATGCCTGTCAGAGTTCTTGAAAAAAACTCAAATTTATATAAATTCCAAAACCGCAAAAAGAGATTGGAATTGAAATCTCGAAAGATATTTTGGACAATTCGAAGGATTTGGCAGGAGGCTTGTAATGCTCAGTATTACAGCGGCTATAGGTTCGATAGAACTCGGACCGATTTATGCGATTCTTGCGCTCGGTGTGTTTTGTCGTTTCGAACGCTTAACACACCGGACTTGACAGTTGACGGCAGTGTAGTTAGCGGTGCTGCTATTTCTGCCGTTATATGTGCAGCAAATTATCCCGTTCTCGGGATAATTTCGGCTTTTTTTGTTGGAGCTGTTTGTGGTTGCATTACATCTATATTGAACACGAAATTAAAAATAGAGGCATTATTATCCGGAATATTGGTAATGCTCGGACTTTATTCTATAAATCTCAGAATCATGGGAAATCGCCCGAATGTTTCACTCTACAATGTCGAAAAACTATATATACCGATGCACCGACTGCGCGCCCTGCGCTTTTTGTTGGAGTTTTTGGCGCTTTGGGCACAATAATATTGCTTTCGCTGTTCCTAGAACCCGAGTTGGATTTGCACTTAGAGCGACAGGAGATAACGAAGATATGGTGCGTGCTTACGGAATCAGCAGCGACACCATGAAGATTCTCGGCATTTCAATATCAAACGGACTTGTAGGACTTGCGGGAGGCATGCTTGCTCAGTATCAATCGTTTGCAGATGCGAGCATGGGTACGGGCATGGTTGTAATAGGACTGGCATCTGTAATAATAGGGGAAACGATTTTTGGAAAGTCGCATTTGACAGGCAGATTGATTTCTGTTGCGCTCGGTGCGATTGTTTACCGTCTAATCATTGCGCAGGCGCTTGCACTTGGCCTTCCGAGCAGCGATTTGAAACTGGTATCGGCTGCGATAGTAACGATAGCTCGCATTTGGCGCATTTGGAGCGGGATTCACCATTCGTGGAATCTTTGGGAAAAAGGACGGTGCGCAATGCTAAAAATTCAGAATTTGACGAAAAATATTTGATAAGAACGGCGTAAACGAAAAAAGTAGCACTCAAAGATTTCAATCTAAATTTACAGAACGGGGATTTTCTAACGGTTATCGGGGATAACGGTGCAGGGAAATCCACGCTGATGAATTGTATTGCAGGTGTTTATAAGACGGACGGCGGAGCAATTTTTCTTGACGATAACGATATATCCGGCTTACCTGAACATAAGCGAGCAAAAATTTATAGGCAGAGTATTTCAAGATCCTATGAAGGGAACAGCGTTTGATATGACGATCGAAGAAAATCTCGCAATAGCCGAAAACAAAAAGAATTTTTGTGGACTTCAGTGGGGAATAACTGCAAAAAAGCGCGTAGAATATGCGAGTAAACTGGAAGTACTCGCTATGGGACTTGAAAATATGATGACAAAAAAGTCCGCTTACTTTTCGGGCGGTCAGCGTCAAGCACCAACACTTTTTCATGGCGATAATGGCAAAAACCGAAGCTGCTACTTCTCGATGAGCATACGGCGGCACTCGATCCGCAAGCAGCTCAAAAAATATTGAAATTAACGGCAAAGTTGGCGGCGCAGGAGGATTTTTGCACTATTATGATAACACATAATATGAAAGATGCGCTTGCTTATGGAAACAGAACGATTTTGATGCGACAAGGGCAGCTTGCAATGGATATCTCGGGGAAGAACGCAAGAAAAATGACATCGACAGAGCTTGTTGCAAAAATTTAATATACAAAACGATAGGGATGCTTCTTTAAAAAAAGTAAAAAATACAAAAAGTACTTGACCTTTGCAAAGATATGGCATAAAAATAGTCATATGAAAAGGAAATCATTTCTATTTATGGAGGATTATTTCCTAGAAGAAGGGAGAGGAAAATTACAAATGAAAAAAGAAGAAGCGAAAACAAAGGATTTTCTTAGAAAAACCGCGACGGTCGCACTCGGTGCAGTGATGCTTTTAACAAGCGCAATGCCTACATTTGCAGCAGGAGATAAAGTTTCGTTTACCGATGTTCCCGATAACCATTTCGCAAAGGCGGCACTGATTTTTGTAATCCGAATATTATGCAGGGCAAGGGCAACGGCAAGTTTGACCCCGAAGGCACACTGACACGCGCGGAGGCGGTACAAATTCTTTACAAAGTGGATGGCGGATATTTTAAAGAAGCTCCTGCGGTATTTTCGGATGTAAAAGCAGGCGAGTGGTATAGCGATGCATTAAATTACGCAGTCGCAAAGAAATACTGCTCAGGTTATCCAACCGCGAATTTAAACCCTGACGGAACGCTTACATACCAAGAATTTGCGGCAATGGTGGCTAATAGGACGAAGGCATCTTATCCGCGTGGGCACAAAAACGGATTTGTTTGAGGGTACGCCAAAATGTACCAAATATTCATCGTGGGCGAAAGACGGAATATTACTTGCCGAGTTTATGAAGATAACCGAAAATCCGGAAAAACTGGATGCTACGAAGCCTATAACAAGGGCGCAAGCGGCTGTCTTTGCTAACAAAGCAGCTACCACGCAGTTCAAAGTTTTTGGAGCCTATTAAATAAGAATCGCTTAAAAAGCCCCGCTTGTAGGGGCTTTTTAGTTTACGATATCAGAGGTTATAAAGAACAGAAAAAAAGGTAAGGTATAAAAATGGGAAGAATCGTGTTATTGGCAGCACTTGCATTTTTAGCAGCGGTATATTTCGGGATAGGACTTATGGTATATCGTTACTTTCAGCAGAAAAATCCTGCAGGTGTACGGCGTATGGACGAGGCTGTAAACAATCAGCAAAAGAACCGACAAAATGGGAATTGGAGAGATTGCAACTTATTCTGCGATGCTGATTATAGCTTTTTAACCATACTGCCAATACTTGGTAGGGGCGGTAGCGGTAACGCCATAATAGCCAGAATGATTATATTACCTGTAATAATGGCGGTTTTCAACGCGAGAAAAAGAACGGGAAAAAGCCCTATTTGCGCTTGCAGTTGCCTGCCTTTTTACGGTCTTTTTATGATGACGTATATTATAATTGGAGTGCCTAGTAAGGCTCCTGATTTTTGTTCTCGACGGAGAATCTATAGTTATGCTGAAAAACTACGCCGTCAGATTTGCAAAAAGCGGTTTTGAGATAGTTGGAGATGAGATGCTTGGAACCAATACATATGTGCTTGAAAAAACGGAGTGGAGCTTGGGAAGATATATCTATGGAGGAGCAAAGAAAAAGCTGAATCCTCTGATACAAGAAAGATAGAAAAGAATTGATTTTGATGAAGAGAATCTAACAGCACTTAGAGCAAACGGCAGTTCGCTTAAACTGAACGGAGTTGACCTGCTCGCGCCACTTGATAATCAAGTAATGGAAAAGAAATTTAAGAAAAAAATTGTGGAATACACCCAAAGATGCAGCGGATAAAACTGATATAACCCAGCTTTGGTACGGAATTGCTTGGCGAAATAACAGCGACCACATATTTTGGAATGAATATTTTTGCAACAATGAAAAATTGATGAATCGGGAAATGTTTGGCAAATCGAATTAAACAGCGCATCGCCTGCGGATTATTAGATATATTCCGAAAAAAAGCGTGCGAGCGTGCATACGATAGTTAATTTTTGTGAACAACCGCGGATTTTGTACGCTTTTTATTGCAAGCGAGTGCAAAATGGTATAAACTATAAGGATAGTAAAAAAAGAATGAGAGGCGTTTAAAAAATAGATGAAACACGAAACGAATGGAGATAATCATAAACTTTTGAAAAAGAAAAAAAGAAGAGCAGTACATTATCTATTTTTTTCTAAAAAAACATTTATATTTGCATTTGCGATTTTGACGGTTATATGCTTCGGTGCAACAACCCTTTTTGGAAAAATGGGAGGAATTAAGCCGTTTGAAAAGAAAAAAACGGCAAAGATACACCTGTACTCGAAGATGAGCTTGATTTGGATTCGCTCGTAGATAAGCACAGTCCGTTTTTCAATGCGTTCAAAGATACGAAACGCGCAAACATACTGTTTTTAGGCGTTAACGGAGGGCTTACAGATACCATAATGCTTGCCAGTTTCGATATGGAAAAATAAGAAAGTCGATGTAATTTCGGTTCCGAGAGATACTTATTACGAAAGACCGATTCAATTCTCTTGCGGAGAAAAAAATCAATTCGGCATATCGAGGAAATCCGGTTAATACTGCAAAAGCGGTGAGCGAGGTGCTTTGCGATATTCCTATCAATTACTATGCTGTAATAGAATATGACGGAGTTGAAAATATAGTGGATGCGATGGGTGGAGTGCCGATGGATATTCCTAATATAAACGGCACGGGCGGAATGTACTACAACGATCCATATGATAAACCGCCACTCAAAATTGCTATTCCTGCGGGACATCAGGTACTTGACGGCAAAAAGCGGTACAATTTTTGAGATTCAGACATGGATATGTGAATGGCGATATAGGAAGAGTCGAAGCGCAGCAACAATTTGTTAAAAGTGCGTTTAAACAAACGCTAAGTTTAAATTTACCTAAAATAGCAAAAAACTGTGTTCCAAAAATGTAAATTCCGATATTACACTTGGCAAAGCGGTTTCCCTTGCAGCAAAAAGCGGCAGGTATGGAAAGCGGTGATATGAAAAACATATACAATACCGTTTGATCCGGAACCGCAAGCACCGTATTATGTGTATCCAAAGAAAAAAAGAAATAGAGCAGATGATTGCGGACATATATAATCTAAAAATTATGAGAGCGATGAAGAAGGGAGTGCGACTGATAACGACGAAACAGACGCAGATTAAAAATTGATAGAAGAAAATGAGGTTCTAGAAGAAAAAGCGACTGAAAAATATTGAAGAACAAGGAGAAAAACATATACGGAAGAGGAAAGGCCGATAGTTTCGGGGATACTCGAAATTGCTGACGGCGGTTTTGGGTTCTTACGCTGTGAAAAATTTTCTCACCAGTGAAAAAGGATATTTATGTAGGACAGGCGCAAATTCGCAGATTTAATTTAAAGACGGGTGATAAGATTACAGGAATAGCAAGGCATCCCAACCCGGGTGATAAATTCGGGGCATTGCTTTATGTGAATACCGTAAATGATGATGACCTCAGTATCGCAGTCAATAGAAAAGACTTTGATGAGTTGATTCCGATATTTCCACAGGACCGTTTTGCACTTGAAACCGGTCGAAGCGAAATTGCTATGCGTCTTGTGGATTTAGTCGCACCGATAGGAAAAGGGCAAAGGGGAATAATAGTAGCTCCTCCAAAATCGGGAAAAACCGTACTGCTAAAGAAAAATAGCGGCTACGATAGAAGAAAAAAATACAAAGATGTAGAAATAATCGTTTTACTCGTGGATGAACGACCGGAGGAAGTTACCGATATGAAACGCTCGCTTGTACGCAGTGAGGTAATATATTCCACATTTGATGAACAACCGCAAAACCATGTAAAAGTTGCAGAGATGGTTATGGCAAGAGCGCAGCGACTTGCCGAGCATGGAAAAGATGTGGTAGTGCTTTTGGATAGTATCACAAGGCTTGCAAGAGCTTACAATTTGGTAGTGCCTGCTTCGGGAAGGACGCTTTCCGGCGGACTTGATCCGGGAGCGCTTCATAGACCGAAAAAGTTTTTTGGAACTGCTAGAAATATTGAAAACGGCGGAAGTATTACTATACTTGCGACTGCTCTTGTCGAAACAGGCAGCCGTATGGACGATGTAATTTTCGAGGAGTTTAAGGGAACGGGCAATATGGAATTGCACTTGGACAGGAGCCTCTCGGAAAGACGCATATTCCCTGCAATAGACTTGAACAAGTCGGGTACGAGGCGAGAGGATTTGCTTATGACGCAAGAGGAACTGGAAACGGTTTACATTATAAGGAGGGCGCTCGGAAACTTAGGCACACGCGAGGCGACGGAGATAATTATAAGCAATTTGATAAATACGAAAAGTAATGCGGAATTTATAAAGGCAATCAGAAAAATGCCGCTTTTCGAAAAACAAAGCAAGTAGGAGAAAAATTTGGATTTTAGCAAGATATTTTTGGAAAAGGCGTGCCCGACAAGTATAGGGGGCAAGCTATAATAGAGGGAATTATGATGCGCGGGAAGCGACCGCACTGCTATCGCAGTGCGGCTGCCTCGACGGGGCGGTGCATCTCAAGACCGAAAAAGCTCACCGCACTGTCGGGGGTGATGAAAAATACCGCTAATTCGCGGGTATTTTCATTCGCTTCCGCGCTGGTAGTAGGCACGAAAAACGCTGATGTATTCAGCGGATGTGCTCGAACGCTACGAGCGAGAGAACGCAGAACGCCTTGCTATTTTTTTCGCGAGCAAAAAAAGGCAAGCGGCGAAACTGTTTCGGAAACAGGTGCGTACGAGAAAGATAAAGTAACGATTTTTTTCTAGAAAAGCATTTAGGAGAAAAAAAGGTGCTTGGAATTTCCTTATGTATTTTTTTCTGCGATTATAGCAGTTGTTTTTCTGTTGCAGTTTTCATCTTACTTCCCACTGCACTTGTGAATTTTTGCAGCTCTATATAAGCAGTGGAATTGCCCTAAATTTAATTGAAGGAGTATTTCGAATTTTTATTGTTTGTCGTCTATATTTTGCTGATATCTAAAATGCCGGATATTAGGCGAGTTTTTTTCAATTTCACGGTGCGGAGCATAAGTGCATACATTGCTTTGAAAACAACCTCGAACTCACACCTGCTAATTGCCAAGAGTTTTACACGCTACACCCGCGCTGCGGAACCAGCTTTTTGATGTTCGTAATGATTATAAGTTTGATACTTTTTTCGTTGCTCGGTTGGCCGAATTTGTTGCTTAGGGTAGCATCAAGGCTTCTCCTTTTGCCTGTAATAGCGGGACTCTCATATGAAGTTTTGAAATTGGCAGGAAGAAGCAACAGCTCGATTGTAAAAATCCTTAGTTTACCGGGACTTTATTTACAAAAAATAACCACAAAAGAACCTGATACGGAGCATCTTGAAATGGCTATAATAGCCATGAAAGCGGTGCTTGTACCGAAAGACACACCCTGAAATTTCAATATATTTGCCAAGCTACGATGCGTTTAGCGATTCAGATTTTCTGGCAAGAGAACGAAGCGAGGAGGCACTAAATTGAGCATGACAGTTAAAGAAATTCTCAATGTTGCAAAAAGTTCTTTAAATGAGCATGGAATAGACGAAGCTGAGGTTAATGCCAAGTCGCTAATGTGCCATTTGCTTTTCAATAGATCAGGCGAAGCTCTTTATGAATTGGGATAAAGAGCTTACTGAGCATCAGTGTGAGCTTTATTTTGAACTTTTGGACAGGAGAAATTCGCATATCCCGTTGCAGTACATAGTCGGTTTTCAAAATTTTATGGGCGAGGAATTCGCTGTGCGAGAGGGGGTTTTGATACCAAGACCGGAAACGGAAATAATGGTCAGCCTCGCAATTAAAAAGCTGAGCGAAATGAAAAAGCCGAAAGTACTGGATCTTTGCACAGGAAGCGGTATCATAGCGGTAACGATAGCGAAGAATATTGCAAAGGCAAAAAGTTGTAGCAAGTGATATTAGCGAATATGCTGTAGCGCTCGCAACTGAAAAATGCCAAAAGGCTCAACGCAAGCGTTACTGTAAAAAGGCGATTTGTTTGAACCTTTTAAAGGCAAGTTTACAAAAACAAAGTTTGATATGATAATAAGTAATCCGCCGTATATTAAAAACAAGCGAAATAGCAAATTTGCAGGAAGAGGTCCGAGATTACGAACCGATTTTTGGCTTTGGACGGAGGGCAAGACGGACTTGAATTTTATAAGAGAATTGCAGGCGAGGCATCGGAGCATCTTGTAAAAAGGCGGAATTTTACTCATGGAAATCGGGTATGACCAAAAAAATGAAAAATTATTAGACTCTTAGAGGAGTCGGGTAAGTATGAAAAATATTGATGTTATCAAAGATTATGCAGGGCATGACAGAATTTTTGTATTGTGAAGCAAGTTGATAGGGGGCAGTGAAGTGTCAGATAGTAATGAAAAACAACTTTAGATGTCGACAACATTACATTTGAGCCTACGGAGGACAAAAAGCACAGATATTGCAGATGAAAAAAATAAGAAAGCTGGCTATAAAGCTCGGCTGGGCTGAGGAAGAACCTGAAATTGTTGTGCCTAATTTTGATGCAATGGCAGGAATCAAGACTCTTGATGACGATCCGATGATGGGAATCAAGACACTTGATGATGATCCTATGATGGGGAATAAAGACGCTCGATGATGATCCGATGGCAGGAATCAAAACGCTCGACGACGATCCGATGGCGGGAATCAAAACGCTCGATGACGATCCGATGGCAGGAATCAAAACGCTCGATGACGATCCGATGGACGGAATCAAAACACTTGATGAAGATTTTTGATATTTTTGGAGATGATCTGGACGATCTCGAAAAAGACAGTTATTATGATATTGAAGCCATAGATCCGAATGCGGAGGAGGAAATTTCGAAAGCGAGTACCGAGTTCTTTTGGCTGCGCAAAAACAAAAAAAGCAGCAGGAAGAGGGAAGACAAAATACGCCGTGCAGAAGCGAAGGCAGCCCAAAAGGTTGCGAAAAAAAGAAGCTGCATTGGAAAAGAAAAAAATAAGAAAAAAAGAAGAGGCTCGTCAAAAGAAACTTGAAAAAGCAAACTTCGGTAAATTACGAAGACCGCATATAAATCCAAGCATAACTGTATTACTACCGACATACAATCCCGAAAGGAAGATATTTGTTGAACAACTTAGAAGTATTGATGCTCAAACTTACGAAAAACATTACGATTTTACTACTTGACGATGCTTCGGAGGTACTTTACAAAAAGAAGACCTTATGGCGGTCATTCCTAGAGTTGTTACGAATGTTGAGGTCAGGATTGAAAGAAACGAAACTCATCTCGGGGTACGAAAAACCTATGAGAAACTGATTGAAATGGCTGATAGCGACTTAGTTGCATTTGCAACGCAGCGAGATGACTGGGATAGAAATAAAAATTTTGCGTTTAGTGCTCGCAATGGAAGAAGATGAAGATGCGGTGCTTGCATATTCGGATGCGCGAGTAATGGATGAGCAGGAAAATATTATAGCGGATTCTCTTTGGGATATGGACTTTTTGAGGAATTCAAGGCGGGAAGAATGTTGCAAGAACGCTACTTGCAAGTAATTCTATAAAAGCTGGAAACAGCACTTATAAAAAACAGAAAAAGTTAAAAAGGCGGTACCGCTTGCGCCGGAATGAAAGTAGACCATTATATAGCGTTTAGAATGGCGCTTGAAGGGAAAAATTTTATTCGTGGGCAGACCGCTTTTTGAATATGAGGCTTCATATAAAGCACGATGCGGAGATTTTCGGAAAAACGCCCGAAAACGGATAAGGAAAGCTATATAGAGGAAAAATATCACATCTAAAAATAGCAGGCCTTAAGTGGATTGAAAAAGAAGTCGAAATAGATGCGGAATTAAAAAGAAGCACTTGATGAAGCAATTATATGGCTTATGGCGCGCAGGGAAAAATATGCGAAGCAAAGAAAATTTCCAAAAAGATTTATTGGAAGGAAAGGATTTTTGCTGAAAAACGAGTTACAATTTGAATTAAAAGTTGCCAAGCTCTCGCCTGAGATGTTTGAACTTGAATATAAAAAGCATATATTAAGCCTACTAGAGCCTGCACCTGTATATATTGCGGAGCAGAAGAAAAAGGCGCGAAATGAAAAAAATATCAAAAATTTTTAGATGGCGCTGCAAAAAAAGATTACAAAAGGCATTTGCGATTTTAACAGGGTTTATCGGAAAACCGAAGGTTCGAAAAAGTAAATACTGCGGTTAAGCGTCAGATAGAAAGAAAAATGAAAGAGGAAGAACTGCTGGCAAAAACAGGAAGAATTACCGAACAAAGGAGAGCAAGCAAACGATTAAAAAAATGGTACATACATTTAAAAAAATAACGGATACAATATAGCAATAGATTCAAACAGTGGAGCGGTTCATGTACTGGATGAGCTTTCTTATGAAGTGATAGACAGGCTAAAGGATGAAATTCAAGAGAGGAAATAAAAAGCTCAGCTGCTTTACGAATATCGGGACAATCCGGAGGTTACGAAAAAGGATATAGACGAAGTGTTTGACGATGTTGATGAACTGGTGCAGGCAGGGGAGTTGTTTTCTGCAGATGCCTTCAAGGATATGGCGGGTGGATTTAAGAAAAGACAAGCCGTACTTAAGGCAATTTGTCTTCATGTTGCCCATTCGTGTAATGCCGCTTGTACTTATTGCTTTGCCGGTGAAGGCGAATATCGGGACGATGCCAAGTGGATTATGAGCTATGAGGTTGGAAAAAGCTATTGATTTTTTTAGTTGAAAAACTCGCATGGCAGGAGAAATCTGGAGGTTGATTTTTTTGGTGGTGAGCCGCTGCTAAACTGGCAGACGATAAAAGATTTAGTACATTACGCAAAAAGCATAGAAGAATCTGCCGGAAAAAAATTTCAGATTTACACTTACCACGAACGGAATGCTTGTAGATGATGATGTTATAAAGTTTTTCAAACGAGCATATGTGCAATGTTGTAATGAGCCTTGACGGCAGAAAAGAGGTAAATGATAAATTCCGCATTACGAAAGGCGGTAACGGATTTACGATATAGTTGTTCCGAAGTTTATTGATTTTGCAGAAGCAAGAGAGCATAAGGACTACTATGTGAGAGGGACATATACGCATTACAATCTTGACTTTTACGAAGATATCATACATATAGCGGACTTGGGATTTAAGGAAATTTCGCTCGAACCTGTTGTTTGTTCAAATGACGAACCGTATGCTATTCGCGAGGAGGATTTACCGCAAATTTATGAGCAATACGACAAGCTGGCTGCAGAAATGGCAAGGAGATTTAAACGCAAGGAAAAATGAATTCAATTTTTATCATTTCAATATAGATTTGAGGGAGGACCTTGCATCAGCAAGAGGATTTCGGATGCGAGTAGGTACGGAGTACCTTGCAGTAACACCGACGGGAGAACTTTATCCATGTCATCAATTTGTGGGCGACGAAGAATTTTGTATAGGGAATTTGGACGACGGTATAGTTAAAAGCGGAAAATAGCGGAACGCTTTAAGTCTTGCAACATATATTCGCACGAAGAATGTGATGAATGCTTTGCAAGGATGTATTGCAGCGGAGGATGTGCCGCAAACGCACAGCATTATGCAGGGAAAAATTGAGGGGTTTACGATATAGGTTGTAAACTTCATAGGAAACGCTTGGAATGCGGAATTATGCTACAAGTCGCAAAAAACTTTCAATTTCTAACTGCGATAATTGATAGACAAAAATCAGAAAGTACAAAATTGAAGAATTCAGCAACAGGGATATTATAGACCAAAAATAACAAGTATGCAGATAATAAAATCGAAATGAAATTATCGGTATTGCAATTTTACTGTAATTTATGGTACAATAGTGTTATTGAGCAAGTCTTAATGCAACGAAAAAGTGGGAATCCACTATATATAAGGAGGGACAATATGAGAGAAGTTGTACTGTAGGGTGCGGCTAGAACTCCAATAGGTAGCTTTGGCGGAACATTAAAGGATGTGCCTACACGAACACTTGGAGCTATTGCAGTTAAAGAGGCTATCAAGAGAGCAGGAATCAAACCCTGAACAGGTAGATGAAGTTGTAATGGGATGTGTGCTTCAGGGTGCGTTAGGTCAGAATATAGCAAGACAGATTTCGCTGGATGCAGGCGTTCCAAAGGAAGTACCTGCGTTAACTATAAATAAGGTTTGCGGTTCCGGTCTTAGAGCTATATCGCTTGCTGCACAGATGATTAAGGCAGGAGATGCTGATATCGTTGTTGCAGGCGGAGCTGAAAAATATGTCAAAGACAGCATATGCGCTTCCAACGGGAAGATACGGAGCTAGAATGAACAACGCTCAAATCGTTGACATGATGGTAAACGACGGTCTTACAGACGCATTCAATAATTATCATATGGGTATTACCGCCGAGAATATCGCTGAACAATGGGGAATCACTCGTGAACAGCTTGACGAGTTTGCCGTAATTTCCCAAAAATAGAGCGGAAGAAGCTATCAAAGCAGGCAAATTTAAGGACGAAATCGTACCTGTTGAAATTCCGCAGAAAAAAAGGCGAACCATTGGTATTCGATACTGATGAATTCCCCAAATTCGGAACAACTATCGACAAGGTTGCCAAATTAAAAACCTGCGTTCAAAAAAAGACGGAGTTGTAACAGCTGCAAATGCATCCGAATCAACGATGCGGGAGCCGCAGTTGTAGTAATGTCGAAGGAAAAAGGCGGACGAACTCGGAATTAAGCCAATCTGCACAATCAAGTCTTACGCATCTGCAGGCGTTGATCCTACTATCATGGGAATCGGCCCTGTACCCGCTTCAGAAAAAGCATTGAAGAAAAGCGGGACTTACTATCAAGGATATCGACCTGGTAGAAGCAAACGAAGCATTCGCTGCACAGTCCCTTGCTGTAAGAACAGATTTGGGATTGGATCCTGAAAAGACAAATGTAAACGGCGGAGCAATCGCTATCGGACACCCTATCGGAGCATCCGAACAAGAATTCTAATCACTTTGATATACGAAATGATGAGAAGAGATGCAAAGACAGGTCTTGCTACACTTTGCATAGGCGGCGGACAGGGAACAAGCCTTTTGTAGTTGAAAGATAATCCCCAAAAATTAAATAGGTAAACTCAAACTCGAAGAATTTAAGCGGAAATCAATTAAATTTTTCGAGTTTTTGTACATAAAGGACGATACAAAAAGTATGCACATTTGACGAATTATATTGGGACTTATAATTTTTAGTGATTTTGTGGTAAAATATAAGGAAATCACAAAGCGGGTTTTAGAAAGATTTTGAGGTGAGAGTTGCAGAAAGATTCAAATTTGAGTAAAAGGCGAGTTGACAAGGCGCAGCAGAACTGAAAAACTGCTCACAGGATATGTACCGTTTCCAATGTGCATTATAGATGAGCAAGGGAAAGTATTGAAAGCAAGCAAGTTGATAGGCGAGGTTTTCAAATACGATAATATAAAGGATGCAGATATTTTTGCGCTTACAAACATTAAAGTGGCGGATATTTTTGCTACGGATTTCAATAGTAAAAAAATATTACACTTGCCAGAAATGAAAAATATTTAGGCTAAGCGTGCAGGAAATAGATATAACAAATCAGAAGCACGCGGCAGTGTATTTTTGATATTACACCATATGAAAATATACTGGCAAAGTATACAGAGGAAAGACCGTGTGTTGCGATTATAAATGTAGACAATTACGACGAGCTCACAGCAAGCACTGCAGAAGACAAGAAACTTACGCTAAGCACGCAAATTGACAAGATGATTAGACAGTGGGCGGCTAAGGGAGATGCCATAATAGTACGCTACAAAGCTAATCTCTATATGATGATTTTTGAAAGTTCGTACATGGACAAGATAGTTGAGAGCAAAGTGTCTATACTCGACGATATCAGAAGCATTGAAACGGAAGCGGATTTTCCGGTTACATTAAGCATAGGACTTGGCGCAGGTGGCGAAAAATCTGAGTAAGACAGAGGCGTATGCGCTTTCTGCATTGGATTTGGCTCTTGGTAGAGGCGGAGATCAGGCGGTAGTCAAAACTGACAAAGATTTGGAATATTTCGGCGGAAAAATGCAGACTGTTGAAAAAGGCGAATAAAGGCAAATCCAGAATAATTGCGCACGCAGTTCACCAACTCATGGACGAGGCGGATAAAGTTGTTATAATGGGGCACAAGAATCCCGATATGGACGCGTTCGGTGCGGCAATCGGTATGTATAGGATAGCCAAAGCCAGAGGAAAAAGATGCCTATATAGTAATAAACAATTATTACGATACGCTTTCTTATGTGTACGAACAGATTAAGGCAACAGAGCAGTATGAAATGGTAAATAGCGAAAAGGCGATGAAACTGGTTGACCAAAATACTTTGCTTGTGGTTGTAGATACGCATAGGCCGAGTCTGACGGAATGCCGTGAATTGCTTGATATGACTCAAAAAATTGTAGTAATAGATCATCACCGCAAAGCGGAAGAATTTATAGAAGGTGCAATTTTGTACTATATGGAGCCGTATGCTTCGTCAACTTGCGAGCTTGTAACGGAAATGCTGCAATATTCGGGAGATAAGAAAAAGTATTGCGAAGCTCGAAGCGGAAGTATTACTTGCGGGAATTTCCATGGACACAAACAGATTTGCAATCAAGACAGGCGTAAGGACATTTGAAGCGGCGTCGTGGCTAAGGCGTTCGGGTGCAGATACTGCAATGGTAAAACGTTTCTTTCAAACGGATATAGACGTATTCAAGATTAGGGCTTCGTGCATAGCAAATGCCGAGGTGGACGAAAAATGGAATGGCATATTCTGCAAGTCCTGTAATTCATCCTGATATTCAAGTTATAAATGCGCAGGCTGCAGATGAGCTTTTGACTATCAAGAATGTCAAGGCCAGTTTTGTAGCAGGACGAAATGAAAAGGGAGTAACTATAATAAGTGCGCGTTCACTTGGAGATTTAAATGTTCAAACGATAATGGAAAAACTTGGAGGAGGAGGACACCTCACGACGGCAGGAGCACAGGTTTGCGTTTCACCGGAGGAAGCATTACAAGAAATCAAGACTATAACACAGGCGATTTTTGACGCGAAGAAAAAGCGATAAGGAGAAATAAGATGATAGTAATACTTTTTAAAAGATGTTAAAGGTAGCGGTAAGGGCAGGAGATGTAGTGAAGGTGAGTGACGGATACGCACGCAATATGTTGATACCGAAAGGCCTTGCAAAAGAAGCTACGGAAGGAAAATGTCAAGAATTTAGAAAAGCAAAAAGCGCTTATGGAAGAAAAGAGGCAGCAAGACAAAGAAAAAGGCGGAAAAAAACTTGCCAAGACGCTTGAAACATCGATTGTAAAAATAGTAACAAAAGGTGGAGAAAGTGGCAGATTGTTCGGTTCTATAACAAGTAAAGATATTGCTGATGAGCTAAAAAGCAGCACAATATAACAATCGATAAGAAGAAGTTCGTTATGGAAAATCCGATTAAAGCAACCGGAGATTACGAAATCGAAGTTAAATTGTTCACGGAAGTAACAGGAAAAGTAAAGGTAAGCGTAACGATTTAGCTATGGAAGGAAATACGAGAGTGATGCCGAGCAGTCCGGAAGCGGAAAGATACGTGCTTGGCGCAGCGATGATAGATAAGCGACGCGCTGCATTCTATGCTTGAGATTTTGGCGGTAGAAGACTTTTACGGTGAAGTGCATCGTGAAATATTTCTCGCCATTGAAGCGATGGCAAAAACAGTAGAGAAGTAGATCCGTTATTGGTGTGCGAGGAGCTGAAAACACGGCAGGTTTTGCAGAGGATAGGCGGACGAGCAACAGTGCTGACGATTTCGGGAGAGATTCCGTCTTCGCATAATGCAGAGCAGTATGCAAGGATAGTTGCTGAAAAAGCCATGCGCAGAAAGCTGATTAAAGCGGCATCGCAGATAGTGGAATCCGGATTTTCCGAAAGTATGGAACCGGAAAAATGCTCGACCTTGCAGAGCAGAGCATCTTTGACATTGCGCAGGGCAGACAGAGCAGAGATTATGCGTCTATGGAATCCATATTGCAAGAAAAACCTCAAAAATAATAGAGGAAGCCACAAGAAATCAAGGCGGAATTACAGGTATTGCGAGCGGGTTCACGGATTTGGATGCGAAAACGGCAGGGATTCCGAAGTCGAATTTGATTGTAGTTTGCTGCAAGACCCTGCGATGGGAAAAACCGCATTTGCACTCAATATTGCAGAAAATGTAGGAAAAGCGAAAAAGACTGTGCTGATATTCAGCTTTGAAATGGGAAAAACCGAATTAGGGCAACGCTTGATTTTCTATGGAGTCTCATGTCGAAATGGAGGCACTCAAAAAGGAAAAATTGACAGCCGAAGATTGGCAAAGCATCAGTATCGGAATAGATACACTTGGAAGTACTAACATTTTCATAGATGATACGCCCGGGATTTTCCGTGTTCGAAATGAAAAACAAGTGTAGACGACTTAAGGTTGAGCGAGGACTTGACTTGGTAATAATCGACTATTTGCAGCTTATGAATATAGCAGGCAGGAGCGATAACCGCCAGCAGGAGATTTCTGCAATATCCAGAATGCTCAAGCTGATGGCAAGAGAGATAGATTGCCCTGTTATAGTTCTTTTCGCAGCTTTCTCGTGCACCGGAGCAGAGAGGGGACAAGAGACCTATGTTGTCGGATTTGCGTGAATCGGGAGCGATTGAGCAGGATGCGGATATAGTAATGTTTTTTTATACAGAGATGATTATTACAACGAAGATTCGGAAGAAAAGGGCGTTACAGAAGTGATAATAGGAAAGCACAGAAGCGGACCCACAGGCGTTGTAAAACTTGCATGGATAGGAAAGTGTACGCGTTTTGTGAATATGGATAATAGGTAATGCGAAAAAAAGTTTAGAAAAAGTGAAGAAAAACGAGCTTATTTTGTTTGATACAGCCGTAGAAAATATATTTTTAAGCGAGTATATGCCGCAGGCACCAAGCGAATATGTAAAAATATACCTGTTCGCTTTTAATGTATACGCATAACGGATACTATATGGATAATGAGTTGATAGCCCGTCATCTTGGAATCGAAGTCGAAGATGTTTTGAAAGCGTGGACATATTGGGAAAAATATGGGGGCAATCAAAAAGAACTATTACGATAAAACGAACAGGTACGAGTATGATGTAGAGTTTTTGAGCTTGCGCGAGCAACTTTACGGAAACAAAACTAAAGATAATGACGCAAAAAGCATAGCAAGCGCATTTGAAGATAAATCGGTAAAAGACCTTTTGAAATCCATTGAAAAGAAGATAAACAGGCCGCTTGAGGTAATGAGCCGGCATCTATAATAGCGCTCATAGATGAATGCGGAGTTTCTGTTGAACTTATAGAGTATTGCTATAATTACTGCATCAAAAAGGCAGAACGGATGTAAAATATGTGGAAGCGACTATTAGAAATTGGTCGGCAAGCAATATTAAAACGGTTGAAGATGCGGAAAATTATTTGATGCAGCAAGATCAAAAGGTACTCTGCATATAGACGAGTAATGAAGGCATTGGGGTTTGCAAGAAACGCTACCGAAGCGGAGCAGGAAAAAAATTGATTATTGATGGATGTATTGATTTCGGGCTTGACCGAATAGTTGAAGCCTGTAAGAAAAACCAGTGGAATATCCAACCCGAATATAAATTATGTGAGCAGCATTATAGAAAATTGGGCAAAGGCGGACGGAAAGACTATTGCAGAGCCAAATGAGCCGAAAGCAAAAAGCCTATGAGTGCTAAGGATGTTCAAAGGTATTACGATTACTTTGAAAAAAGCTCGCAGAAGACGAGGCGAAGACAAAGGAAGAAGAAATATATCGAAGGATTCCTGCAATATTGATGAGCAGATTAGAGAAAGTGGAGTAAAACTTTCGCAAATGATGGTTATGCGTGCAGCGGATTCAAAAACAGGCACAAGACATCAAAGAGCGTATGAATGAACTCATGATGGAGAGGGCGTTTTTACTTACGGAAAAACGATTATCCGATCGAATATATGCAGATTGATTACAAGTGCAAGAAATGCAAGGATAGCGGAATAGATGATTCCGGAAATAGATGCAGTTGCTACGAAGAACGACTGAAGGAAGCGAGTTTATGGCAGAAACAGTGAGAAACGAACAAAAGGTGGCAAAAAGCGTGGTTGAAAAGGTAATAATGTTTTTCGTGCATTTGGAAAAACTTGTTGCGGGAGTTTTAGGTGCGCAAAAGAAGTTTGGCAGCAATTTGATATTGTTTTATTTGCGAAGTTTTGAATGTGTCAAATCAAATTACACTATTGTTTTCGTCCATTAAACGCTGCTTGAACTTATACTACAAAAACTACTATACATCGGAGCCGGAGAAAACTGAAAGAGCAGAAAATCAGACGGCGGATGTTACGAGAAGAATGTATCGAATCAAGAAAAACTTGATAGAGCAGGAAAAAAGGTTTGCTAATCGTATGGTAAATTTAGTAAAACCATGTCGACACGCAAAATGAAAAAACTGGCTGACAAAACTGCCGTTATGGCTAAGGACGGTGGAGAAAAGTTCAATTTCGCAAGAGAGTGGGCAGAGCTTAACAAAAGAGGAATTATAGCAAAGCTGACTGTAGTTGTAATGTTGATTATCGCGGGAATTGCGACGCTAAACTACTTTACGGCATATGAGTATTATTACAACGGCAGGCTTCTTGGAACTATTAAAAGACAGGAAGATGTACTCAAAATCACGAGTATTGTAAGTGAGCAGCTTTCGAAAGAACATTCCACAAAGGTCGAGATAGATCCTACAACCGACATTACATTTAAGAGAGTAATATCGCGAAAAAGCGACCTCGACGAAAACGGAAGAAGTCCTTAGAAAACTGACATATATGCGAAATATCAATGTGGAGGCCTACGCTATATATATTGATGAAAAAAAGAGCTACGGTACTTGATAACAAGACGCATGCAAAAGGAAGTCCCTAGATGCGATTATGAAGGGATATGCTCAACAGGCTGACAATGTGAATTATGAATCTGTAGAGTTTAAAGAAAAAGTTCAAATCAAAAAGTAGATACTAAGCTGGGAGCCTTGGAAAATCAGGGCAGAAGCTATGAATAGACTACTTACAGGTTCGGTAAAAAGTCAAATCATACGGTTGTAGCAGGAGAGAGCTTATCTATAATCGCAAAGGCATATGGTCTTACTTTAAAGGAGCTGATGGATGCAAATCCTGCGCCTCGATCCGCCAAATTACCGTGGGGCAACAGCTGGTTGTTACCAAGAGTGTGCCTATGCTTACAATTAGAACGGTTGAGGTTGCTACATATTTGGAGCCGATTCCGTACGAAACGGAAAAAGAGGGAAGATGCCGCAAATATCAAGGCGAAAAACCGTTAAAGTAGCAGGAGAAAACGGTATCAAAGAGCATTACCGCCAGAATTACAAGAGAAAACGGCATACAGGTAGCATCGCAGGAATTGAGTTCTACAATCGAACAGGCACCTGTTACAGAGGTGATTGTTGAGGGAACTAAGAAGCAACCGCCCTAGGACAGGAACCGAGTTTTGAAGTATCCGCTTGCGAGATTCACGATAACATCGAGATTCGGTACGCGGTGGGGCGGAGAATTCCATTCCGGAGTTGACTTGGCGGCGCCGTCCGGCACGAGGATATCTGCAGCGGATGGTGGAACGGCAACATATGCAGGGGTATCAAGGGGCATATGGGAATGTTATACGCATCGACCACGGTGGAGGAGTTCAGACGGTATATGCGCACTGCAGTGCGATATTGGTAAAAAGGGAGAACGAGTTTATCAAGGGCAGCAAATAGGAAAAAGTGGGCAGCACCGTAGAAGCATCGGACCACATTGCCATTTTGAAGTTCGAATAAACGGAACCCGAAAAACCCGTTGAGCTATTTATAATACAAAAGAGATATAAAAAGCCGTCTACAATTTGCAGGCGGCTTTTTATGTATAAGCTAAATTATTTGGAATTGTAAATTGAAAGTGCTGTATCTACTATATCCTTCGAAACTGAGGCTTTCGACATCAAAGGAAGCTCTTTCATCTCATCTTTTGTTATGATAGTAACTACATTGGTGTCGCAGGCAAAGCCCGCACCTTCGGTTTTCAAATTGTTCGCCACAATCATATCGAGAGTTTTTGTTTACGAGTTTTTTTGCGAGAATTTTCGAGCATATTTTCGGTTTCACAGAGAATCCACAAATCACTTGGTTCGACATTTTTGCGCACCGAGATATTTGATTATATCTTGAGTTTTTGAGCTTGATAACAAATTCGTCATCAGATTTTTTGATTTTTTTCGTCGCAATAATTCGCAGGGGTATAGTCTGTAACAGCGGCGGTTTTGAATAGAAGTCGCAGCTCAGGAACCGCTCGGCAAGCTCATCGAACATTTCGCTTGCCGAGCGTGCCGCCACGATTTCGCAAAAGCGTGGCGGCGGCGCCTGCGTGCGTGCGGCGACGAGTGTTACATGCGCACCGCGCAGGGCACATTCACGGGCAATGGCGAATCCCATTTTTGCCTGTGGAATGATTGCTATGAAGCGCACCGATCCAAACTTTCTGCGCATGCTCGCTGTAACTATTACTTTCAAGCCTTGCATATCCTTGGGCTTTGCGATTTCGTGAAGAATGTAATCGCAAAGCACTTCCGGTTCAGGCAGCTTACCTTTTACCTACATCTTTGCAGGCAAGCAGACCGTGTCCGGCTCTATTATAGAAAAATCCGTAGTGTTTGAGTTTTGATATATTGTCTTGTGTGATCGGATTTTTCATACATATTGGTATTCATAGACGGCGCAACGAGTTTTTCGCCTTTGAAGCAAGCACGGTTGTTGTCAGCATATCGTCTGCTATTCCGTTTGAGAGTTTTGCAATTAGATTTGCGGTGGCAGGGGCAAGCATTATCAAGTCGGCACTTTTGGCTATGGAAATATGCTTGACATCAAATTAAAATTACGATCAAATGTATCAATTATACATTTATTACCCTGTGAGTGTTTCAAAAGTGAGCGGAGCTATAAATTGCGTAGCATTTTTGTCATTATTACATGGATGTCGGCGTTTTGTTTTACGAGCAAACTACACAAATTTGCGATTTTATATGCTGCAATTCCGCCTGAAATTCTAACTATTATTGTCTTTCCTTTTAACATATTATCTCCTTAAACATCAGATACTTTTTATGATTCCTACGCACTTGTAGTTTTGCATTTCGTAATTTTCAATCGGCACACCTTTTTCGCTTGCCAGCTGATAAATATGCTCAAGCTCGGGAGCATTTTCGAAATCGGGGTTTATTAGAACTTTGTAAGGAACTCGCCGTAACAGAACGCGCGTTGTTTCACCGATACCGGGTTTTACAAGGTTTATATCGTTTATACCGAAAGCCGCGGCAATTTTTTGTTTCTTCAATTCGAATTATTCAGCTCAACATTGTTTTTGTTCAAAAACCGCTTGCTATGAAAAATCAAAAATGTTTTTTTCGATTGCACTCAAAAAGGAATTTGAACGGTCTTCGGACTCAAATTCGCTATAATAAATAGCACCGTGAAAATCGTTTTCCATTATTACACTGTCGTCAAGGTAAGTCCTGCTCATGAGCCCGCAGACTGTGCAATTTAGGCACGCGCTTGGAATTAAAATGTCTTCGTGCGTACCGCAAAGAGAAGTTACATATGCGGGATCTGCAAGGACGGCTATTTCGCTTGATACTCCCTCAAATTCAGCGATTGCCGGCTTCAGCCTCGTAAAATTGCACCTTTTCCAACCCAGCCGTCAACGAAAAACGAGAGTTTCGGGTGAGTGGCGATTAAGAATGTATTTGATTGCATTTTTGTCTATGCCGCGATCTCGGATGATTGAGATAGTGTAATGCTCAGGATTGATGTCGAATTTGCGCCGCATATAGCGCTTGAGCAATATACCGATTGGAGTACCTGCTCTTGCAAGTGAAACAAGTGTTAAGTTCTTGCTGTAAGTTTTTAGGAGCTTGTTTTGCTAAAGACACCACGCAATTTGCAACCGCCTCAGCTGATGTAGCTAGTGTTTTTTCGTAAATTTCGAGGTATTTGTCGCTTGGCACATATTCGCGCGGAAGCATTTGACTGTAGTGTTTGCCCCTTTGTATCAATTTTTCGCGTTCTTCTGTTGCTAGAGGCTCCACAAGTCCGGAAATATCTTTTAAGTAATATGGTTACATCATTTTCATTATATGAGCTTCTCATTTTTCCACCAAACCCAGTAAATATTTTTCATTATTGTAATTTTTTTAGTGCTTTGAGTAATGCGAACATTCCAAGTGAATTTTTGGTCAAGCGCGTCGGTAAGAATAATTACACAATCTGCTTTGTTTAAATTGTATAAAAATGTAATACGGTTGACATCGTAAAGGCTTGGGAGCAAGGTCCTATTTTTGAGCGGATAATTTTCGGCATTTCCCGGCAACATAGGGCTTCTTGTGGTGGAATGACACATTACATCGTTTGTAAATTCAGAAATTTTTACCTATAAAAATAGAAGGGTAAACAAATTCTTCCAGTACCGATGAGCAAAACTTTTTCTTCTTAATTTTCTGATTCCGAATTTTGAGATGTTCCCAAAAGTATTTCTAAATCGTTATTCAGATCGAAAAATGTTTAAACCCATTCGAGGATCGTGCGCATTATCAAATTCTATTTGTTTTTACATTTTTAACAAGGTTTTTCTTTTTCGATGTCGGATAGATTTATCAATTCACCTAAAGGGTAGTTGTGAAATTCTCGTCTGCTTTGAAATCTTTTGAGCTTCGTCAAAAATCTTCTTTATTTAGGTGCATTAGCGATATTATGTCTATTCCCAAATCTGCAAGTGCATTTTTCTGAAAAATCATGCGTGCAGTCCAAAAAGAGTTGCGATAGTGAAATTAAGATGCGCATGGCAAATATCATCCAGCACATTACATGCGTTTTGTAATGTTTTTTTCCTGTGGTTATTTCGTCCTCAACAAATAGAATCCTGTCCACATTTTTTAGCCAGTTTTGCAAAAATCTCGAATGTACAGCATTTGATTCTTGGCATGGCTATGTTCTTCGGAAAAATTCAAAGCAGGGACATTTTTATTATTTCGTGTAGTTTGCATATAGTATGAACCCAAAAAGCTCGCGACAAGTGCAGCTATTGCAGTAGCTGCTTCTGCAAAGCCGATTATTAAAAAAACTCTCGCTCGGATATTTAGTTTTCACCTTATTTGCGAGAGCTTTGCACATTTTTAAATGTGTTGCTTGGATTTGCCGGATAGTGTTTCCTTGGAATACATTGATTAAGAGAAAATCTCTGTTTGATTGTTTTTCTTTTTGGCAAGCCTTATGAGCTTTTCTGCTTCGTACATATAAACTCCTGTTTTTAAAAAATTATACTTGTATTTTACCCGTTTTTAGTGTTCTTGCAAGTTGAAAAATGCGTGTGCTTAGGATTGCGGATTGATGAAAGATTTAAAACAGGTCGGCAGATTGTCGGCAAATGCGACTTGTGAACGCAATGTGTTTAATTTCAATTTGCAAGATTTAGGTAAATTACTGAAATTCGAGTTGATCTGAGGCGGCGAAAAACTCACTTCGGCGGTTTAAGCAAAGTGAGTTTTTATATGCTGATTTTATGTTGCAGTTGAACAAAGTCAACTAAAAAAAGGGAAATTGCTTAAAAATCTTGACAAAGTTAGCAATAGCTATTATTATATATATGTTATAGGTGAGCAAAGGCTAACCTTTGACGATTTAGTATAGTAAAAGTCAGGAGAAAGATATGTTACCATTATTGTTTGCGAAACAGGGAGAGCGCTATACGATTAAACAAATCGGGGGATCGCAAGAGCAGAAAAAACATTTGGAGAATTTGGGCTTTGTTGTCGGTGGAGAGATAATTGTTGTAAACGAGAGCGCCGGGAATTTGATAGTCAATGTGAAAGAGTCCCGAGTTGGCGTCAGTTTGGAATTGGCAAAAATTATGATATGATAGGCATAAATAAAAGCAGGAGGGAATACGAATGAAAACATTAGGCGAGGTTAAGGTTGGTGAAAGTGCGAGAATTGTGAAGTTACACGGTGAAGGCGCTGTAAAGAAGAGGCTTATGGATATGGGCATCACAAAGGGGGCAGAGGTTTTGGTGCAAGGTTGCACTGCTCGGAGATCCTATGGAAATTACAGTGCGCAGTTACGAGCTTTCTGTTAGAAAAAGAAGATGCAAAACTTATAGAAATCAACTAATCAATATAAGGGAGGAAATGTTTTTAAAAATGGCAGAAAAAGAAAATTATAGCACTTGCGGGTAATCCAAACAGCGGAAAAAAACTACATTATTTAATGCTCTTACAGGAGCAAATCAGTTTGTTGGTAACTGGCCGGGTGTTACAGTAGAAAAAAAGAAGGTAAGCTAAAAAAAGCATTCGGATGTAATAATTACAGACTTGCCCGGAATTTATTCGTTATCTCCTTATACTTTGAAGAAGTCGTTGCGCGAAACTATCTAATAGATTCCAGTCCGGACGCAATCTTAAATATCATAGACGGAAGCAATTTGAGAGAAATCTCTATCTTACAACTCAGCTTCGAGATAGGATTGCCGGTTGTAATAGCAATCAACATGATGGACGCTGTGCGAAAGAACGGCGACAAAATAGATATTGAGAAACTTTCACTGGCGCTTGGTTGTCCTGTAGTCGAAATATCGGCACTCAAAAATGAGGGGATTGACAAACTTGTAAATGCGGCGATAGAGGCGGCATCAACTCAAAGCGAAGGAACCTGAGCATATTTTTAGCGGTATCGTTGAGCATGCAATCGCGCATATAGAAGAAGAATGTTTGCACCATATGCCAAGCGAAAAACAGCGCTGGTTTGGTAATTAAAAATCTTTGAGCGCGATGAAAAAAATTATCGAAAAGCTCGGAATCAAAGAAAAAAATGCAGCATGTAGAAAAATGACATCGTTGCTGCTGAAAAAGAGATGGATGACGATGCGGAGAGCATCATAACCGGAGAAAGATATGCAAGAATCAAGAACATTCTGGACGGCATTTATGAAAAAGAAAAGTGCAGGACAGATGACTATATCCGACAAAAATCGACCAAGTTGTAACAAACAGAATATTGGCACTGCCGATATTTGTGGCAGTGATGTTCGTAGTATATTATCTATCCATTACGACTGTGGGAACTATGTGCACAGACTGGGTAAACGACAATTTGTTCGGCGCCGGATGGAGAGTTTTGGGAATCGGAACTGCTGAATATGAACAGGCGGTAGAAGCGTATGCCGTACCGGGAGCTGAAAAAGAAGCATTTGAAGCGGCGCTGGACGAAGCGGGATTAAAACCAAGCGATCCGGAGGCGAAAAAAATATTACGGCTGAGGCTGTTCTTTATGACGACAACGGAGAGGTAACGGACAAAAATCGCTGTCGACTACAATGAATACAAAAAGTAAGAAAAAAATTGAAGAACCTGCGCCTGAAGACTACGGAACATTTGTACCGAGCATACGGACCTCGTGGGAGGCGGACTTGATGCTATAAATTGCGCACCTTGGCTGAGAGGACTGATTATTGACGGAATCATAGGCGGAGTCGGTGCTGTACTCGGTTTCTTGCCGCAGATGCTTGTGCTATTCCTCCTTCTTGCAATTCTGGAAGGCTGCGGATATATGGCGAGAATTGCATTCGTTATGGATAGGATATTTAGAAAATTCGGACTTTCGGGTAAATCGTTCATACCTATGCTTATAGGAACAGGATGTAGTGTACCGGGAATTTTTGGCTTCGCGTACAATCGAAAGCGAAAATGATAGAAGAATGACTATTATAACGACATCGTTTATGCCTTGTGGAGCTAAGCTGCCTATCATCGCATTGATTTCCGGAGCGCTTTTCGGAAACGCGGCATGGGTTACAACCAGTGCTTATTTTGCAGGAATAGTGGCGATTATAGTTTCCGGCATAATACTTAAAAAGACGAAATTGTTTGCAGGCGATCCCGCCCCGTTTGTAATGGAGCTTCCTCCGTACCATGTGCCTACTGTGATAAATGTACTTCGTTCTATGTGGGAACGTGGTTCTGCGTTCGTAAAGAAAAGCGGGAACTATTATCCTTGTTTCTGCAATCTTGCTGTGGTTCCTAATGAACTTCGGATTTGAAAACGGATTTGGAATGGTCGACAATCTAAACAATTCGATACTTGCTAAGATGGGTAATTTGATTGCTTGGATTTTCATACCTATGGGATTCGGCGATTGGAGAGCTGCGGTGGCAACTATTACAGGACTGATTGCTAAGGAAAATGTAGTAGGAACATTTGGAGTACTGTATGGAGGATTCGACACAGTGGCAGCAAACGGATGGCAGATTTGGGATCAAATGCGTATGATGTTCACACCGCTTTCGGGGTATGCATTCTTACTTTTCAACTTGCTTTGTGCACCTTGCTTTGCGGCTATCGGAGCAATCAGAAGAGAGATGAACGATACGAAGTGGACTTGGATTGCGGTTGGATATCAGTGCGGACTTGCATATGTAGTGTCGCTGATTTTCTATCAAATAGGCATGGCATTTACAGGTAATGCAAATCCTGTAGGACTCGCAGTTGCTGTAATATTGCTTGCCGGAATGCTATACCTTTTGTTTAGACCTACACCCTAAAGAGCGAAAGACAACAAAATAAAAGGATAGTATTTAAATAAATCAATCAATAAAAAGGGAGGTAAGTGTATGAGTGAAACTATGGGGACAATAATTGTCGGCGGAATATTACTTTTGGTAGTTGCTGCTATATTGGCGAATATGATTTCTAAGAAGAAAAAGGGAGAATCCAGTTGCGGATTTGCGGCTGTTCGGGCTGTGCAGGAGAAAGCACTTGCCACCCGAAAAATTGAAAAAAACGGAAAAAGAAGGCAAAAAGAAGAATAGCAATATATTAGCACCTCGAATGGAGGTGCTAATATTAGACCAAGTGGTTAGCGTATCCTAACTTAAAAAAATAGGATAGCGATAAAATGGATTGTAGCTTTGGTTTAATATTATAAAAAGGAAAGAGATATGTGTGAAGAAATTTTTGATAAGGCATTGCAGTCCTACACTTGCCGGAATTAAGACTGCGAATTTGGTAAATATGCCATATGAAAACATATGATGAGCTTTGCATTGAACTTGAAAAAAATTTAATATTAAATTTGCTGAAAAAGGACTGTGTGCGCTTGCGCTTAAGTACACGAGCAAGAGGGCATTGGTATATATTTATAGGCCGTCGAAATTGGAGCGCGATTTGTCGGATTGCGAAGCCGGCACCCTTTTGGCGAATTGCGGCTACAATTCTGACAATTTGAGGGGGCATATCAAAAAGCTCGAAGAGAAAATCGAAAAAAACGGAGAATTTCCACATGAGATAGGGTTGTTCCTCGGTTATCCGCCGGAAGACGTACGCTCATTTATAGAAGAAAAAAATGCGGCGCTGAAAAAGTGCAAGTGCAGCGGAGCGTGGAAAGTGTACGGCGATTTGGAAAACGCACTTAAGATATTCGGTATGTATGAGAAAATGCAAGCGAATTTATTACAGCCAGTGGAAGTGCGGAAAGTCTATTGATCGGCTGATTGTGGCCGTTTGATATATTAAACGATAAAGTTAAAAGGAGAATTTAAAATGGCAAAAGTAAAAGTAGTGTACTGGTCCGGAACCGGTAATACAGAGGCTATGGCTAATGCGATAGGAGAGGGAATAGTTGCAGGAGGCGCTGAAGCGGATGTGAAATCCGTATCCAATGCGACAGTTGAGGAACTTGTATCGGAGAATGTTTTTGCGCTTGGATGCTCTTCAATGGGAGATGAGGTGCTTGAAGAAACTGAAATGGAACCGTTTGTTGAGGAACTGGAAAAATCAGTTGCGGGTAAAAAATTGCTTTGTTCGGCTCTTACGGTTGGGGAGATGGACAGTGGATGCGCGATTGGCAAAAAGAGAATGGCGGATGCAGGAGCTGAAGTTGTAGACGGAGAGGGGCTTATTTGCAACGAATATCCTGACGATGATGCACTTGCTAGGTGCAAAGCGCTAGGACAAAAATTTGGCAGTAATGTAACTAAACATATCCATGATAACGAAAAAGTGCAGTTTGAACAAAAACTGTACTTTTTATTTTTGTACTTAGCGCGCGATTTTTTTGATGCTTCCTTATCCATTTTGATGTTAATTATAGCAGCTGTAACTAATAAAATTAAGCAGAGGGATTTTTGTCAAAAATCCTAAAGAAAAACTGAAAAAAATTGCCGATATACTATTTGAGAAAGTTTAAATAGTCAAAAATGTAAATGTGGACATAATAAAATACAAAGAAGAGGTGGTAGACATGAAGATTTTTGGGGAAATTACTTTTCGACACAGGTAAATAAGCCAAGCAAAAGCGTTAAAAAGCAAGGCGACAGGTGCTTCAGAAAGCAAAAAGGTGTCGCAGGTACAAGATACGATAACGATTACGAACGTAAGAGAAAATGTTGCTTCGGCTAATTTTACTTCTATGCTCAAGACTACCTTGAACGAAAAAGTGAGAGAGGAAAAGTCGGAAGAGCAGCTTAGCGCTATTGCAGATAAAGTAAATAGTGGAAATTACGAAATAGATGCAACGGAAATTGCTAAAAAAATTCTTCTTAGGGGGTTAAGTAATGTCTATTTTTGAACAGATAAAAAGCAAATGGAGGAGTACTCCGCTGCTTTTTGATGTCTTGGTTGACTTTGAGCAAAGAAAGTTCGAGGCGGTTAAAGCAAAGGATTTGGAGGTTATAGACGAATATTTGAAAGAGGAGCAAGCATATTTGCTTCAGCTTCGCGGCTTCGACAGCAAACGGGATGAACTTTTAAAGGCGAACGGCTATGACGGTTACACTTTTCGCCAAATTATAGATGAATCTGAGGGCGAAGAAAGAGCGGAACTGGAAAAACCTCTATATTACAGTGTCTCAGAAACTTGATAGATTTAAAAAAACTTATGCAAACAATAGATTCGTACATAGACTTGCAGTTGTTCAGCGTCGAAGGTGCGATAGAAATGATAAACGAATTTGAGGGCAAGAAAAAGGAAGTCTCAACATATGAACGAGACGCAAAAATACGCCAAAAGAGCCTCAGTCGCGCTTTAAAAAGCACTAAGGCTTAGGCATACGGAGGAATTATGTTAAGATCGACATTTTATTCATTTACAACTTCATTACGAGGAATGAATGCAGCTCAAAAAGCGCTTGATGTAACGGGGCACAATATTTCAAATGCCAAAACACCGGGATATACCAGACAAAGAGCTGATATTTATTCTGCAGTTGCAGGAGGTTATGGGGATAGATATGCAACCAGAATGTCAACTATGGCAGGGACAGGGTGCAATAGTGGATAGTATTTCCCAGATTAGAGACCAGTTTTTGGATGTAAGATTTAGGAAAGAAACCGCAGTAGGTAGTGAGGAATCCGCAAAACTTGCTGTTATGGACGATATGGAGAAGTTTTTTTCAACGAAATCGAAAAATCGGGACTGCAGGATAGTTTTAATACATTTGTAAGCAGATTGCAGCAACTTTCAAGAAATGTTGAAAGTCCGGAGTTTGACAATCTGGCTAGAGATGCGGCACAGAGTCTTGCTATGCAATTAAACCATTATGCAAGACAGCTAAAAAGTGTTCGTGAGGGACAGGAATACAATTTGCGCGAAGTAGATGTACCGGAAATAAACAATACTTTGAAGAAGATCGCAGATTTAAATAAGAGCATCAGAGAGGTGTAGGCAAACGGAGCGCCGCGCTCGAACTTAAGGATGAGAGAAACTTGCTTTTGGACAAGCTGTCGGCGCAGGTAGATATCGATGTAAGATACAAAACCGAATTATATGGCAGGCGACATCATGGTAGAAGATGTAACCGTTAGCCTTATAGGTAAAAAGCTGATGGTACTTATATCAAAAAGACCTGTAATTTACAATGATGCCGCGGCGAACTTGGATGTTGAAACGCTATCTGCGGACGGTACGAAAAATCGTATGTAAAGATAGATGTGAGCCAACTTCCTGCAAGGGAAATGCAGATTAGGCTTGACGGATACCTAAGAGCTATGGCGAATGCCAATAAAGGCGTAATGTATATAAAAAGGCGAGATGTCTGCCAACTATGATAAATACAAGGAATTTATGGATACACCGCAAGAGTGCCCCTCACAGCAGAACTTGGCGGAAATGTGCAGACTATATTAAATTCAATTTTTGACAAGGCAAATTTTGCAAAAACCTATAGCAGATATGACGGCTGAGGAATTTTTCGGATTTGCTCGGCACCGAAACAATAGATAAAAATAAACGAAGCACTTGATGAGGTGCCCGGCGGCGTTATGGAAAAGCTGAAACAGGTTGTACAGGCGCATTCGGATGCCAGCAAAGAATATAATCGCCTGCTGGATGACAGAACGGCTACACCGCAGCAAATACAAACAGCGAGGGAGAACTTCGCAAAAGCGGCAAAAAGCGGAGGCGGATTGGCAAACTTATACGGTAGGACTGATCAATATAAGAGAAGAACTTAACCATTACAAGACGAATTTGGACGATGCAAAAAGCAAATCAAAAATGCCGACCAGTCGATTAAGGATACACTTGCAGCGGAGGATATCGATGCAGAACTTACAAGGACAGGTGGAGATTACGGTACGGGCAAATACACATTTAAACGCGTGGGAAATCCGATACTCGATAAGGGCGGTGTAAATCCTGTAACTTGGAATGTTGGAAATGCGTACAAGGAACTCGAAAGAAAAGATTTGGAAGACGATTTGGGGATTGATTTCGTCAAAATCTCAAAAAGCTGTTCGGAGATGAATTTAAAACGGAATTTGATTTTGAAGAGCTTGAATGTAAGGGGGCTCTTCGCGGCAATCTGAAAATGTTAAATGAAAGTGGAGTTTTTGATAACGGTGCAACAGCCGATACCGTTAGAGGAACAGGGTTTTACGAAAAACTTTTGGATACTCTTGCGGATAAACTTGCTACCACATTGAACAATTTAAACGACAGAAAGTCTACAACCAATGTGAAAGAAACGCTTTTCCAGATAGATCCGAGCAGCAAAGTGCAGGATAGATTTACAGCGGAAAAATATTAGGATTAGCAAAGATTGGCTGGAGGGAAAAATACAGACTTACAGCTTCGCAAGAGGTTCAGCGGAAAAGAAATCCTGCAAGAGCCAGCGCAAGAAACGAGAATTTGCTTCTGATGATTTCGACCATTACACAAAGAATCGGTTACGATACAGGCGTGAGAATGGAGAAGAACAAATACGATTTGTATGTAGATGCAAACGGAGTAGCGGTTGCAGACAGCATAGATGCTGAAGGGAACTATGTTAAAAACCGTAGAATTTGATACAGATCCTGCTCCTGCAACATCTATGAGCAGGAGAAAAGTGCCTGAAACAAAAATTGGCAGCGCCGGTAAAGGTGGCAAATAGAGATGGAATAAAAATACAAACCGGATGGAACACTTGATGTTCTACCTAACCAAAAAGATAGATTTTTACGGCTAATACAAAATTGCAACCAACGGTGCCGCAACCTGTAGACGGTCCTACATGGGAAGTTGGTGGAGTAAAGAAAGCTGACGGCAGAGATGCGCAAGGTAATTATACTTTGAGAACGGACGGAACAAACACATGGGATCCTCCCAAATGGGTAGCTGATGCGAGTGGAATAATCGAGTACAAGGACGGAACGGGCGCAGTCATAGCAAATCACAAAGATGATGACGGAAATTATGTAATGCGTACTGTTGATGCAAGGGGCAAGATAACCGATAAACTCGTTGCCAATAAAGACGGAATAGTGTACGAATTGGACGCTAACGGAAATCTGAAAAAGATGTGAACGGCATGTATGTTCCGCAAGGAAACAAGATATATCCTGATGCGACGAAGGCAAAGTGGCAAAAATCGTTTGTTTACAACGGTAGCTTCAAAGAATATTTAACAAATCTTGGAAATACACTTGCGCTTGATATAAACTCAACAAAAGGGCTTGCAGATAACAGCAAGACGGTTGTAAACGATGTGCAGGATCAGCGAGATAGCGTATCAAAGGTGAATTTGGATGAAGAAGGTAAACATCCTTTTGTATCAAAAGGCATATAACGCATCGGCGAGAATGATGACGGCACTTGACGAAGCACTGATAAGATAATAAACGGCATGGGAGTAGTAGGAAGGTAGTAATATGAGAGTTACAACATTTATGATGGCGGACAGATACATCAACAGAATGAGCGGTGCGCTTGAAAGACTTGATTATGCGAATAGACAGGCGGGCACGGGAAGAAGATTTTTCAAAGCATCGGAAGACCCTGCAGCTGCAACGGCGCTATATAAGTATAGAAGACAGCAAGCGCAGATATCCGACTACGATGAAAAATTTGAAAGATGTAATATCCACGAAAGACAGCCAATTCAGCAGCATGAATCTGGTAAACAAGTCGCTTGAGGATGCGTTTGACCATCTTGAATACATAATGAACGGACCTGTAAACCAAAAAGGAAATAAAGCAGATAACTGCTCAGCAAATTCGCGGAATCCAGGAAACAGTAGTAAAAGATATGAATGCCAAGTACGGCGACAGATTTCTTTTCGGAGGAAGTGCAGTTGGAGAAGCTCCTTTTGAATTAAAGGTTGACAAAGAAAAAGGAGATAAGTTATATTATAGAGGGATAGATGTTAGCGGAGAGGAAGATTATGTATATCCTCCCGGAAGCCATTTGGAAGGAACCGTTGTAAAGGGAACGAAAAACGGCAGTAACGATGTTCTGAATTTGCTTAAAAAGTTGGCAGATGATGATCCGGTGTTCATAGATATGGGGTTTGGTCTTGACTTTAACGGCGACAAAAATCTGAATCAGAGCAGTGCATTCAATGTTTCTACATCGGGACTTAGCGTGCTTGGCTACATGGCGGAACAAAGGAGCAACCGAACAATGCGGTTTTTGATGCTTGGAGCCATAGCAAAAGAGCTCGAACACGATGTTGATACTTCTCGAGGTCTTGACCTACATATGACAAATTTCAGATCGCATCAACAAAGGTTAAGAACTGCTATTGCAAAAATAGATACAGATAGAATGTTCCTAAACTATACAGATAAAAGACTGGACGAACAGGATGCGTCCATAAAGGAAAAAATCAGCCAAACTTGGGACATTGATGCTGAAAAAGCTATAATGGATTTAAATCAGCAAGATTACCTTTATCAGTTGATGCTCAGAACGGGAAATAAGTTACTTTCAAATTCATTTATCGATTTTATGAACTAAATAAAAACATTCAAAAGCACGGAAGCAAGTTAAATGTATCAAGGAGGGTAAAAAATGAAACCGCTTATAGAGATCGAGACAGTGCCTATTTCAATTCAGCTTAAGGTTACAAATGCGCAGTATGTACCTGTGGAAACGACTGCAGAGCTGGAAATGACAACGGAAGAGGGAGGCGGACTTGAAATAAAAAGTAAGCCTGTAAGACTCAATATAGACATATGAAGAAAGAAAAATCTGAGAGCAATTCCTCTGCAATCGACAGTATAAAGGAGTATGCTCAGAAAGGTAAAAAGTGGCGCATATAGTGCTACTGCTCGCTATTCTCAAGAGGGCGGAATTTTTGATGCATGTAAAAATTCAAGACGATGCATATAAGCAAATTACAGAATTGCGTCTGAAGAACAACGAGCACAAGACTCCTAATATCAAATGGATACCGGACAGACCTGTGGATATCGAGTACGAACCTGCGGACTTGACAACAAAATATGATATGGATAAGCTCAAAATGGATGTTAACAAGCAGACAAGACCAATGAAGTTTGTACCGAGCTATTGAATTTGAAATCACACAAAAACCGGATTTAATTATAAACTAGTGGGAGAACTCTGTATGTTCCACCTAGTGCAAATCCAAATTATGAACCACCGCAGAAAGCTAAAAAGTAGGTCGGCGTGTAGTAAGGAGAAGTTATGAAAACCAAATATTTTGGAGATATAGAAGTAAAAAGATGAAGAACTGATAACATTTGAACCGGGTATTTTTCGGATTTGAAGAGGATACACAATTCGTTCTTCTAAGTTTTTTGGATGAGGAGGGTGAGTCCAGCGAGGATTTTATACTCTGCCTACAATCGGTTAGTGAGCCGTATTTGGCGTTTATACTAATGAATCCTTACTATATCGAACCTTCTTACGATCCTTATGCGCACATACCAGAAGCGGAGCTGCTTGATATGGGACCAACCGAAACTACTAAGCATATGGTGTTTTGTATAGCGGTAATCAAGGATAATTTTGAAGAATCGACAGTAATATGAAATGCCCTCTTATTATAAATATGGAAAAATAAGAAGGCGAGACAATTTATATTGGAAGGTTCCGAATACACAATGCGCGAATCGGTTTCTAAGAGGTAGTGCTATGCTCATAATAACACGAAAAACTTGGAGAAGGAATAACGATAGGCGACAATGTCGAGCTTATCATAAAATGAAATTACGGACGGCAAAGTAAAAAAATTGCTATTGAAGCACCGAAAGAGGTTAAGATACTTAGGAAAGAACTTGTTGAGGCGGTAGCGATGAACAGAGAAGCTGCGCAGTCTGTAATGGTAGACAAAAATGCAGGTTATGAAAAAAATTTAAAAAGATAGGAAGTTTGTAAAAATAATACCGTAGCTTATTTAAGTGCGGTATTTTTGCACTGTACACATTAAAAACACAAAAACGGAGGAGTTGAAATGGACAAGTCGATATTGGAAAGTGAATTTGTAAAAAGTTTCGAGTATGGAAGAAATGCTGTGGATAAACAAAAGCGGGAAAGAAGGAACTTTACAGAGCGTGTAACGCCGCAAATGGTGGAAGAAGCAAGTGAAAGACTGAAGAGGTTTGCACCTTTACATCGCAACGGCTTTTCCTGAAACGGAGGAAACGAAAGGAATAATAGAATCACCTATTTGTGAAGTACCTCACCTTTTGGAAACTATGCAAATGAGTCTGGGTAAACAGCTATACGGAGGCAGATTGTTTTTGAAATGCGACAGTCATTTGCCTATTTCGGGCTCTGTAAAGGCAAGGGGAGGCATATACGAAGTACTTAAGTTTGCGGAAGAAATTGCAATCAAAGAAGGCATGTTAAAGGTGGACGACGATTATAGCAAACTTGCTGGTGAGGAATTTAAGGATTTATTTTTCACAATATAAGATTGCAGTAGGCTCGACAGGAAATCTGGGGGCTTTCTATCGGTATAATATCGGCGAAGCTGGGCTTTGATGTAACGGTACATATGTCGATTGATGCCAAGCAGTGGAAGAAAGATTTGCTTAGAAAAATCAGGGGCAACGGTTGTTGAGCACGCAGGCAGTTATCAAAAGGATGGTCGCAGAGGGTCGCAAAAATTGCAGATAGCGACCCTAAGTGCCATTTCGTCGACGACGAAAATTCACTCGACCTGTTTACAGGTTATGCGACCGCCGCAAAGCGTCTTAAAGTGCAATTAGACGATTTGGGAATCGTAGTGGATGCGGAGCACCCGTTGTTTGTGTATATACCGTGTGGTGTGGGCGGTGCTCCCGGCGGTGTTACGATGATGGAATTAAGCAAATTTGGGGCGAGAATGCGCATTGTAGTTTCGCAGAACTGACACACGCACCATGCATGCTTCTCGGTATGGGTACAGGGTTAAACGAGAAAATTGCGGTGGAAGATATAGGAATTGACGGCAAGACCAAAGCGGACGGACTTGCAGTCGGTAGAGCATCAAAACTTGTTGCGGAATCCATGAAAACTTTGCTGGATAGCATATCTACGATAGACGATTATAAGCTGTTCACATATTTGAAGTTGTTATTGGAAACAGAAGATATATTTGTAGAACTGTCGGCGTGTGCTTCGTTTGATATGCCGTTTAGGCTTTTTAGAAAACGAAGAATACCTCGAATATTACAATTTGAAAGGCAAACTTGAAAATGCTACACATATTTTGTGGGCAACAGGTGGAAGCATGGTACCCGAAGATGAAATGCTTAGTTATTTGCAGCCGCAAGTGAATCCCGATACAGGGTCTTTCCTATCGCAAGCGGATATAGAAGAACTTGAGGCGTTTGTGGAAGGCGACGGCGGATATTTCGGAATGCAGAGAGAATGGCTTTTACGATTTTATAGATAGAGGTATTGAGGAGGCGAGATTCACAGAAAAAGAGGCAAAGCAGGATTTGCAGATAGCATTGTGGTACGCATATGCAAGCAACAACTTAAACACATATTTAGATTATTACAGGACGGTCGAGTGGATGCCATATTCACAGGAAAAATGCGAAAGGTTGCGCAACTTGGTATTATCGTTATTCTGTGGCGCTTATGTATTGCGGTAGAGTTGAGGAAGCACTGGAATATGCGGAAAAAGGAGCGACTGAAGAACCTACATACCCGTGGATTTGGTTGCAGGTGGCGAAGCTAGGGGCGCATTTCGGAGATAAGGCGGGAGCACTTGAGGCGGTTACGCAGGGACTTGCCGCAGAGCCCGGCGATTATGAATTTTTGACTTTACAAAAGGAAATCGAAGATGATGAACCGCTAGAAAAGATGCTTTATCACTGGATAACTCCGGAGAACGATCAAGAGCTTCAAAGCGGTGAGGACGAAGAAGCGGACGAAAAAAATGCGTAGCATATCGTGCGTTATTGTAGACGAAACAGGTCTTGAACGCTTCTTCAAAATGTTCGAACCGAAAAAGATGAATACATAGCAAATTCTCCGTTTTGCGAATTTCCTTATGCGGTTAACAATCATACCTTTAACTTGGTGTTTAGGATGAACGAAGCAGGACTATCCAAACTCCCAATAGATTGGTTACAAAAATTTGAAAGAAAAAGCTCCAAAGTGAACAATGGCTGAATAGAAAATATCCGGACGGAAGAAACGGAATTTTGTATGAGGTGATGATAAAAGCTCAATTTGGAAATAGGTCTTTTCTATCAACTCGAAGATACGGACCATTATTTTAGGGTTATCCTGAATCCTGACGGTACGGAAATAGAAGGCTCGTTTAGAACTACAGAAGGTGAAGATGCGGAGATGTATACGGAGGAAGAAATGGATGCGATAGGAGCGCATATTGAAGAGAACTTCGGCCATTTCCCAAGCGTATTACACGAACTGGTTTCTACGGATGTTCATGTTGATATATGCGCAATCGTTCCTACAAAAGAAAGGGATTATTATACACTCGTTACGATGGGCATGGGGGCGCACCGCATGAACACGCCAGAGGAATTGTCAGAATATAAGTTGCAGAGAGCTGAACTTTTGATAAACCTGCCTTCTGACTGGAAGTTGGACGAAGAATCTATGAAAAATGAGAAGTGGTATTGGCCTGTGCGCTTGCTTAAAAATTTGGCACGCTTACCGATTCGTTACGATACATGGCTAGGATGGGGGACATACCGTAGGGTGGGGAAGAGGACTTTGCGGAAAAACACAAAAACTTTGTTCTTCGATTATAATAAATCAGCAGCTTGCGGATGAAAAGTGCGGATGTGCGTACTCACCAAATGGTGAGGAAGTTAATTTCTATCATGTACTACCGCTTTATAAGGAAGAACTGGAGTATAAACTTAATAACAATGCAGATGCTTTACTCGATAAGATGGAAAATGTGAGTATAGTTGTGAATCCGAATAGGCCGAATGCCTTGACTTAACAATGACAAAGGTGTAGACTATATGATGTAAAAATTGAGATTTATACTAGGAGGTTATTATGAGTGAAACACAGGGTAGGCTGACGACCACGCAGCAATTAACGATTACAGCAATTTTCATTGCACTTACTTTTTGGCTACATGGTTAATAAAAGGTACAAATTCCGTTTTTTGCGGCAAAAGGAGGACTTGTTCATCTTGGAAATGTTCCAATGTTCGTTGCGGCTATGGTTTATGGTAGAAAAACAGGCGCGATTGCAGGCGCATTCGGTATGGCACTGTTTGATTTAATGGGAGGCTGGATACTTTGGGCTCCGTTTACCTTTGTGGTTGTAGGACTTATGGGGTATACGGTTGGGTTGATTTGCGAAAAATCAAAAATGAATCCTGTTTTGACAAATATCATAGCAGTAGGTGTTGCGCTTATAATCAAAATCGTAGGATACTATATAGCAGAAGGTGTAATATATGGAAACTGGATTGCGCCGCAGCTTCGATCCCCGGAAACATAGTGCAAGTTGTAACGGCAGGAATCATAGTGTTACCTATAATCGAAAGAATCAAGCATATGGCGAGAGTATAAGGAGAAACAATGTATAAGCTGATGACACCGGGACCTACAATGGTCAAAGAAAATGTTATGAAAGCACGCAGCCTTGCATCTCACGAATCCGGATCTTGATATGGATTTCTTTGAAGATTACAAAGGAATTTGTGATATGATGCAGGAAATTTTGAATACCGAAAATAAGGCGCTGGTACTGGAGGAGAAGGAATACTCGGACTTGAAGCGGCTTGTGCTTCCCTTTACCGAAAAAGGGGATAGGGTTTTGGTAATCGAAAATGGTGTATTTGGACGCGGTTTTGCCGACTTTGTAACTATGTATGGCGGAGAGGCTGTTCTGTTTTCATCAGATTTACATAGACCTGTGGACCTTGCCTCACTCGAGCAATTCTTGAAAAGGACTCAAATTTTTAAATATGCAACTGTGGTTCATTGCGATACTCCAAGCGGTGTGCTAAACGATGTAACCGGTATATGTAAAATGCTAAAGAAAAAAGGTATAATAACGGTTGTAGACTCGGTAGCTGCGATGTTCGGTGAAGCGGTAAACGAAATTGACGGTAATATAGATATATTGTGCGGAGGTTCACAAAAAGCACCATCTGCGCCGCCCGGACTGACTTTTGCTCTTTGTAAGCGAGGAAGTTGTTTTGCTATGGAAAAACAGAAAAACACCGATTGCAGGATTTTATGCAAACATCACGCTTTTTAAAAACTATTACGAAAATAAAGTTTTTCCCTGCATACAATGCCTATCAGCGATATATATGGACTTGCAAGGGCCCTCAAAAAAATGTCGAAGAAGATACCGAGATTTTGCAAAGGCACGAAAAGTTGGCAACTGCGTGTAGAAATGCACTGACCGAAGCGGGACTTTCGTTGTTCTTGGAAACGGACATTCCAATACTGTTACAGTTATGAATATACCTGACGGACTTACAGACGAAGCGATTATTGAAGGAATCAAAAAGGATTATGGAATAATGATTGCCGGCAGCTTTGATATAATGGCAGGAAAGGTGATTCGAATTGGACATATGGGGGAAGGAGCACGCGAGGAAATATTGCGCGCAACGCTTGAAGGTCTCGAAGGAACTCTAAAAAACTTGGAGTTAAGTTAACTGCATCAATAGTTGAGAGCTTTGATAAGAATATCGCAAACAGGTAATAGCGGTATCTTAAAGACCGATTTGTGTGCAAAGGCGAAAGCGACTATTCAGATTGTTTAACTTCCAAAGTCAATTAGGGAAATAAATACATCAAAAAAAGAGCAAACGGATAAAATCACGGGCTCTCTTTTTATTTGTAATTTATGAAAGTGCTATATGAAATTTAGGGAGACGACTTGCGCGCTATTTACCAAGTTGGAGTTTTCCGACCTGAGCCATCATATTTATGAGTGTTAGCGCAGCAAGACGGACTGTTATACCCGACGGATCGTGATTGAGGTGCAACTTCTACCATATCTATGCCGACGATTTTACCTTTCTTACAGAGCCCTTTGAAAATTGCCAGAGCTTGGTCGTAAAAAGTCCGCCGGGTATGGGGATGCGACACCAGGGGCAATAGACATATCGTAGCCGTCGATATCGAATGTTACAAAGCAGCAGTCAGCATCCGGAATCTTAGCAACTACACCGTCCACCCCGATTTCGTGAGCTTCACGAGCTGAAATAAGGACGCTTCCGTAATCCTTTGCATCCATATAATCCGAGCGTCTGCCGCTACCTATGCCTCTTAGTCCAATCTGACACATTTTATCGATATGCTCCATTTCAGACAATCTTCTCATGGGGCTTCCGTTGCCGTATGCTTGAGGACCGACATGGTCTGTCCAGTCGAGGTGCGCATCGAATTGTACTATGCTTATTTTCTTTCCATATGCTTCCAGCGCACGACCTACGGGAATAGTTATTGAGTGATCGCCCCCGAGCACTCATCGGAATAGTACCATTTTTTTGATGATTTTTTTCGTACGGCGTATTCTATTCTTTTTAAAACGAATATGCAAGGTCGCCTTGCAATATATCTGCATCGCCACAATCGACGATTTTTAACGGTTCTGCGAGGTACCGCATATCGTCTTCGAAATCGTAAAAACCGGCAGGACCTTTGGCGTATTGCGTGGAGGCTTTTCGCGGATTCTGCGCGGTCCCAATCTTGCTCCGCTCAAAAAACCTACACCCAAATCGTAGGGAACACCTAAAATTGCCATATCCGCCTCGCCCATCTCGTCGAGATTGGTGCAAATTGGGAATTTAGAAAATGAGCAAATTCCTGTAATCGCTTGATTTATATTCGATGACATTTTTTTCTCCTATATTTAAAAACAGAAACTTGACGAAAGTGTCATAAGTTTATAAGTTATAAGTAAAAAGCCACAACTGATGTTGTGGCTGATTGGTACACCCACACGGGCTCGAAACCGTGGACACCCTGATTAAGAGTCAGGTGCTCTACCAACTGAGCTATGGATGCGCAATGCGTGCATTCGCTAGGGCACAGATTATATGATAACAAAAGTTTTTAGTCTTGTCAACATTTTTGGTAATTTGTAATTTTGCTTGCAAATTAAAGTTAATCTACAACTGTCAAAATTTCATCTACACTTTTTGCTCGGACTTTTTGATTCGGCATGGGCACGCCGATAGCAAACATATTCGCAAAGTAGAAGCCCTGCAAATCAAAAGTGTATTTCTTTGATTAGGAACTCCTCAATCTCGGAAGCTGCATAGTTTGCGCTTGTCAGCCAGCAAGTTCCGTAACCTTTTATCGATCGCCGCAAGCGTAAGGTTTTTCGCACGCTGCACCGATATTTTGCATACCGGGATTTCGAAATCTCAGCAAAATCGGTTAATATAGGATGTGTTTCGTAGACCAACTTGTATTCGTTGAAACCTGACGGGATATAGTCCTCTGCCAAGGTGATGATGACAGCGGGAGCGCTATCTCGCCAGAAGACAGTAAAAATTTTTACAAAAATTTCCTGAAGCGATTTGCCTGCTCGATATCTTTTTCCATCATCTTTGCAACCGCTTCGTTTTTTTCGCACTTATCAAGTCTGCTACATTTTTGCAATAAATCTCTGCGCTTAATCGCCACAAAATGCCAGTTTTGAACGCTTTTTATCGGACGTATGCTCTTGCCGGCGGCTTCAATGATAGCTCTTAAATCTTCATTTGGAATATCGCACCTTGGTATTTTCTGATGCTTTTGACGCATGTTTATTACATCTAAAAATTCCATATTTACCCTCACATAAACTTTTGGTAATCTCTGACCGAATGCACAAGTGATTTCGTAGTTGATAGTGCCGGTTGCGTCTGCGATGTCGTCTGCAAGTATTGTATTCTTTCCGTCGCTGCCCATTATTATTACTTCATCGCCTATTTTTACATTTGGAACATCTGTAACATCTACCATGCACTGGTCCATACATATGTTGCCTGCGATAGGAACAACTACACCGTTAACGATTACTTTTGCAAATTGTGAATAAGGGCGTGGGTAACTGTCAGCATATCCCAAAGCTAATGTAGCTATTTTGCTAGGTCGCTTTGAAATGAATTTCCTGCCGTAACCTGTCGAGAATCTGACAGGGACATCTTTTAGATGAACAATGTTTGCCTTTACCGACATTACAGGCTTAAGTTCAAGCTCTGTTTTGTCAACTTCGTGGCTTGGATAGCAGCCGTAAAAGGATGATACCGGGACGCACTGCGTCGTAGTGTATAGTTGGGATTTCCATAATTGAAGCACTGTTTGCCAGCGTTCTGAACGGAATATCTACGCCGGCTTCAATAAGTTTCTTGTAGAACTCCATATATCTGTATTCTTGCAGTTTCGCAAAGCTCTTGTCGTAAGCATCGGCTGTCGCCATATGCGAGAAAAATTCCTTTAATCTTAAAAATTAGAAAGCGTAGAAATTTGTTTGATTTCATCAATAGCGGAATCGTCGTCAGTCAACTAGCCGATTCTGCCCATTCCCGAATCAAGTGCGATTGGTCCGCTGACAGTTTTTCCTGCTTTTTGGCAGCTTCGGATATAGCTTTTGCATTTTCCAAATGGCATACAACAGGGGTAATGTCATATTCAACAAGTACATCAGCGTACATATCAGGTGTTAGACCAAGCATTATAATTTCTTCTTTTGCACCTGCTTCTCTGAGTGTAATCGCTTCTTGCAATGTTGCAATCGCAAATGTTTTGACGCCGTTTTCGCGAAGCACTTTCGCAACCTCTACGGAACCGTGCCCGTAAGCATCTGCTTTTATTACACCTATAATTTCTCTGCCGCTTGCCTTTTTCTTGATATTTTTGATATTGAAATCAAGATTTGACAAATTTACTTCGACCCATGCCGGTCTGATAGCTTCTTTTACCATAATATACCTTCCTTTATTGATTTAGTAGGTGCTCGCGCATTTTTGGTATGTTTCTCAGAAAGGTCATGCTCTATCCTGCAAGCATCTTTTACTGCGTTTTCTTCACTGACACCAAGCACATCCATAAGAAACTTGGATATGTTGTTGTGGCGATCGTAAATACGCTCTGCCAAGGCTTTTTCCTTTATCGGTGAAAGTAATAAGCCCTTTTCGTCAACGAGAATGTAGTCGGACCGCTTCAAAATGCCCACAGCTCGGCTAATGCTCGGTTTGGAATAACCTAAGTGTGTGGCGATATCTACTGAACGAACCTGCCCATTTTTTTATTTTGCAAAAATAAGTATGGTTTTCGAGATAATCTTCGCCGGATTCATAAATTGCCATAAACTCCCTCCATAAATTAAAGTATTTTTGTCTTAGCAGGTACTATTATAGACCTAAAAAGCGGCGCTTGTAAATTGTTTTTAGAATAAATGATAACGCTATTTACAAATATACCCAATTATGATATTATATAGAAAAACAAATCTGAATATTATGGACAGCAAATGATAAAAAGGGGTATAATTATAATGTATAGAGATGAAGAAAATTTAGATATAGAAAAATTGGAAAGTGAAGATTGTATAGAAACATCGGAGAAAAGCGAAGAGAGTAATATAGAAGTTATAAGCGTAAATCATGAAATCAAGGATAGTTATAAATCGTTAAATACTGCGAATAGGAAAAATTAAAGATAGCGTATTTACAGATTTATTTAAAGACAAGGAAAATTTGAGAAAGTTGTATGCAACGTTTTATGAAGATGAATCCAAATATAAAGACGAGGATTTCAAAATTCTTACACTTTCGCCGGTGCTTGCAAATACAGTGTATAACGATTTAGGATTTATGGTAGGAAAACAGGCTTATAGTGCTTGTTGAGGAACAGAGCAGCTACAATCCGAATATGCCTATCCGCATGTTGATATATGCAGCATATACTTATCAAAAGTATATATTCGAAAACGAACTTAATATATACGCAAGTAATCGAATTAAGATACCGAGTGCAGATTTTATAGTATTGCATACATTTGACGCCACAATAGAGCAGGGAAAAAGATATGAAGCTATCGGATTCGTATATAGAAAAAGGAAGCGAAGATGAAGTAAGATTGGAACTCAAGGTTCGGGCAGCAGGTAAAGAAATAAAAAAACGCAGTATAGTCTATGAATACATAATGTTTTGCCAAATATATACCAAAGAGATTAAGGGGGCAACGACAAATGCGGATAAGTTAGCTGCAGTAAGGCGAAGTATAAAGTATTGCAAGGAACACAATATATTGAGAGACTATTTGGAGAAGAAGGAAGCAGAGGTGGCTGAAATGATGATGAGTTTATTTACACAAGAAGAAATAACTGATATGTTTATTAAGGAAGCAAAAAAACGAAGGCATATCCATGGGCAGAAGCGAAGGAATATCCATAGGCAGAAACGAAGGCATATCCATAGGCAGAAACGAAGGCATATCTATGGGCAGAACAGAGGGTTTGCGAGAGGGACGAATCAGCACTGCCCAAAAAGATGCTGGACAAGGGAATGAGCTTAGAGGAAATACAGGAAATGACGGATTTAAGCATTGAAGATATCAAAGCACTGAAAGCCTAAGCTGCAAGAAACACAATATATTGAGAGACTATTTGGAGAAGAAGAAAGCAGAGGTGGCTGAAATGATGAGCAGAAATAAGCGCACTAAATAAAAAAACAATTTGACAAATTATTGACAAAGTAAATTTCATAAAAGTACAATTAAGGCAAATACAAAAATCATGTGTGAAAAGGAGAAAAAGACATGAAAAGATTTGCAGTATGCTTTTTAGCATTGGCACTTGTGTTTGGGCTTGGAACTACAGGCGTATTTGCGTGTTCCGCAGTTTATGTGGGCAAAGATGTAAGTACAGATGGAAGCACAATAGTTGCCAGAAGTGAAGACCAAGGAACAGGCGCATACAACAAGATGTTTGTTGTAGTACCCAGAGTTGAGAACCAACCGGGAAGATTCCTGACAGACGCTCAAGGATTCAAGTATCCTCTACCTGCAACGACTTACAAGTACACTATGGTACCTGATGCTTCAGGCTATGGTGACGGTGTGTACGCAGGAGCTTCTACCAACGAGTACGGACTTAGCATATCGGCTACGGTTTCCGCATCTCCGAGCGAGGCAGTTGAGAAGGTTGATCCGTTTGTTGAAGGAGGCCTAAGAGAGGCTGCACTTACAGAGCTTGTTGCTGCAACCTGCAAAACTCCTAAAGAGGGCGTTGAAAGATTAGCAGAGGTGATAGAAAAAAATACGGTTCGGAAGAAGGCAATATTATATTCCTTTGCTAACAAAGAAGAGGGCTGGTTATTCGAAGTTTATAGCGGACATCTTTGGGCGGCACAAAAAATGCCTAATGATAAAGTTGCAATGTTTGGAAACCAGTTTATGATTGGAACTGTTGATCCTGCCGATACAGAAAACTTTATGTATCAAAAGGACCTTTTCACTACAGCTGACAAGAACAACTGGACAGTCAAGGTAAACGGAAAAAGTACACTTGGCTGCGACATTCGGTGAGCCTAGAGAAGATTACTCAAATATGAGAACTTGATGGGACACAAAAATTATGTCGCCTAGCACAATAGGTGAATACAAGACCAGCGATATGTATCCGCTATTTTATTCACCGGACAAAAAAGTTTCAGTGCTTGAGGTTATGGATATATTGAGAAACAGATTTGAAGGAACAAAACTTGACGCTTCTCTTCCTGAAAACAAAGGACTTAGAGTAATCGGCGTTGAAAGACAATCTCAGATTCATGTTATGCAGATAAAGGATAAATATCCTGCTGAAATGGGAGCACTTCAGTGGCTTGCATTCGGTAATGCTGAGCATTCCGTATTCCTACCTAACTTTAGCGGTATTACAGATACATACAAGGCATACAAGGTAGACGGAGAAAGATATAATCCTGACGGAGCATATTGGAAATACAAGAGAATTTGCGCTTTGGCTGAGCAAAAACAGACCTTTCTACGGACAGGGCGTAAAGGATTACTGGAAATTCTGGGAAGAAGTTCTATACAATCAAATGCAATACGAGGAAAAATGTAGTTATAGACCTTTACAAGAAAGATCCTGCAAAAAGCAAAAAGAGTATGTTACAAACTTGCATATGGCGACAGCGGCGCAGTTCTGCAATAGAGCAGATCACCTTTATAACGATTTGTTATTCTTCGTTATGGATAGAAACGGCAGAACAGCTAAGAAGATGGGCGGTCCGTTTGTAGCTGAAATCGGTCTTAGAGATGCGGCTGTAGCTAAGGGATATACGCTCAAGTGGCAAGGAAAATGACCAGCCTGTTGAGATTACAAAAGGTGATACTACTTATAGCTTTGAAGTAGGAAAAGACACTTGCAATTTGACAAAGGCAGGAAAGACTACGGCAGTTAAGTTGGATTTTGCACCGCTTGTAGATGCAGGAACTATATATGTACCACTTAGCGTAGCAAAACAGCTTTTAATAGAGTTGCCACATTAGGTGTGCGCGGATAAATACGACAAAAAGGCTTTTAGCTTCCATAGCTGAAGCCTTTTTTTCTTTTAGGGAATGTATTAAATTGTATTTTGGGGTATAAAACTCGATATATAAAGGAAATTTTAAGAGGAAGTGAAATACGGAGGTTTATTATGTTTAGAGAATCAAGAAAAACCGGAAAAACTTTTGAGCGAATCGGAAATGAAAGAAATACTTACAACTGCGGAATATGGAGTTTTGTCGACGGTAGGCGAGGACGGATATCCATATGGTATTCCGCAAATTTTGTTTACGATGGGGAAAAACCTATATTTTCATGGCGCAAAAAGAGGGGCATAAGGTTGATAATTTAAGGTTTTTCGAATAAAGTCGCGTTTACGGTTGTCGTGGATACGCAGGTATTACCGAAAGAATTTAATACGAAATTTAGGAGCGTAATAGTTTTTGGAAAGGCGATGATTGCAACAGATGAAGAACGAAGCAAGGTATTTGAATTGATATTGGAAAAAAATATGCGAGACAAATATAGAAAATGGACACAAGTATGTTGCACATTCGGGGCATGAAGCGGATATTTATAAAATACAGATTGAGCACGCCTCTGCAAAAAGGTAAAAATAAAAAAGGCTTTCAATTTTGGCAAAATATGATAAAATAAACCTTATTGAATCTAAGGAAAAAGGGATGAATTGAAAATGGATAGGAAAAAGCAAATCAAAGCGGATATGATGATACTTCTTGTTACTCTTGCTTGGGGACTTTCTTATATTTTGACAGACCATGCGTTAAAGGATCTCGATACTATGACGCTGAATGCGCATAGATTTTTGATAGGTGGAGCGGTTGCAGCAGTTTTTCGGATTCAATAGGCTTATGAAAGTGAATAAAGTTACTTTTTACAGCCTTGCAATAGGAACATCACTTAATTTGGTATATGTTTGTGTAACATACGGCATGACTCGTACGGCGCTTGCAAATGCGGGATTCTTTAGTGTGCTATGACGGTGCTTTTTCACACCGCTTTTCGGACGCATATTTTTGAAGCAACGACAAGAGCTTAAGGTGATAATATCGGTTGCTTTCAGCATAATGGGAATAGCATTTTTAACACTAAATGAAAACTTTTCTATCAATATGAATCATCTTGCCGGAGATATACTCTGCCTTGGCTGCGGTGCGTTTTACTCTATAGATTTGCTCCTTTACTGAAAAAGCGGTAGAAAGGAAAGATGTCGATCCGTTCAATTTGGGTGTACTAAATTTGACGGTTGCGGGTATCGAATTTTTAATTTTAGCTATGATACTTTTGAAACACCGCATTTGCCTACAAATCCGATGTTCTGGGGAAGCACACTGTTCCTTGCAGTATTCTGTACGGGGCTTGCCTTTTATAATTCAGCCTGTTGCACAGCAATATACCACTGCTACGCATATCGGTGTAATATTTACGCTTGAACCGGGTTTTTAACGCTGTTGCGGTGTTCGTATTTTTTTAAAAAGAGGCGCTGAGCCCTCAGGTCGTATATAGGCGGTTTTATAATGGTTATTGCGGTTTTGATAATGGAAGTAAATGTAAAATCTATTTTTCGCACAAAAATCTCAAGACCTTCAAAAAAAGAGTCAATAGACGGGCGACCTCCGTATTCACTTTTACCGCGGAGTAAGTCCATTTCGAGCCTTACAGCATCAAAAGTTAAACAAGACATTTGAGTAGCTTTCGAAAGCGTCGCTATAATAGTCTTCTATTCCGAGTGCCGCTATGTTCGTCAGACCTTTTTGATTGCCCGTCGAATTCGCTGCTTTTACGATTTTTGGATCTTCGCAAATTGAAGCGGCATAGTCGTTTAGCGTTGTTTTTGCTGTCGTATGGCTGTCCGGATTTTTGCAGGTATTCAAACACGCTTTATTATATCTTTTGTTCCGTTTTCTCCAAGCATTCCAACGGCGCTGATAATTTGCTTTATATAATGGAGAGCTGAATCCGCATTGGTTTTTACCAGATTTAGGGGTGTCGTTTGGAATTTCGATTACCGATTTTATTCCGTTGAGCATCGAACGCAGTTTGCGCTTTTCGATAACGCTTGTGATGACTTTTTTTCTATTTCTATTACATTGTTCGGTTTGGTTATGAAAAATTCTATGCCGGCATCGTAGGCATCTGAAATCATATGCTTGTCTACTACCTGCGATACCATTACAAAGCTGATATCGGGGTTTACCTCGAGCACTTCTTTTACTACCGTTATACCGTCTTTTACGGGCATAAGTAAATCTATTATGACTATGTCGGGTTTTTGGACAGAATTTCGTGAACCGCTATTTCGGAATCGGTATTGGAACCGATGATTTCCCCCAGATTTTTCGTTTCAATTATGTTTGAAAGGCTTTTGACTGACTTAATTAAATCGTCCAGAATGTAAAATTTCAATTTAATCCTCCTCGATGTCAATATCGTTATTTAATGAATTAAGTGGTATGCATATAGTAAATGTAGTACCGTCTTTGCTTGATTCTACACTTATCTTTCCATTGAACTTGTCTTGAGTCAAATCATGTACCAAAGTCAAACCGAGACCCTCTGTTTATATCGCCTGTTTTTGTTAGTATTTCGTAGAAAAACCAGGCTCGAATATTACGCTCGATCAGTTTCTGCGGGATGCCGGAACCGTTATCGGAAACTTTGATTTGACAGAATGTTTCGCCTGATTTTACAATGTCTGTACAAGAAATTTGAATCGTGCCTTTTTCTTGTTTTTGGTCTTCAAAGGAATCAAGACTATTTGATACGAGATTTCTAAGTATACTCATAAGTGCAAAATGATTGCCTACAAAATGATTTTTTTGAATTTGGTAAGAACAGACAACATCGAGCTTTCGGTTTGCCGCATTGTGTTCTATGTGAGTGGACAATATTTTGAGGATTTCAGAGAGCTTTAGAGGCGAGTAGCTAAGCTCGCTTAGGAAGTTATCTTCAAGTCCGATAATAACTCGTCTATAACCTTTTTTAACCTCGTGTATGTCTTTGGCAATTTCAAGCGCAATATTTTGCATTTCTTTCGGATAATGTTCCTCTTCCATAGTCCGATAGAGAGTAAAGGCGTTTTTCATTATCTCTTCTATCTCGTTGATGTTTTTTCCATAAAGTACACTTCGCTTTTTGAATGTGGAAGCCATAAGCGTTAGTTTTTGATAATTCTCCCTCGTGTTCCTGTTTTGTAAGAAGGGAAGTGTAGAGGTCTGAAATTATGCAAAGAAGCAGTATCAAAAAACTCCTGAGCAGCGCAAGTATAATCAAAGCTCGTAAGTGATGTATAGAAAAATTAGTGTAAAGAATAAGCGAACGAACTGCCATTTCGCTGCAGTTCGAAAAGAAGTCGCTGGCAGCAAGCCGTATGTAATAGTTGGTGTAAGGGCTATAACCCTAAACGCTTCAAAAACTACTCCGAATATGAAACTGTACGCGAAAAAAAGAAAGCCATATCGGGGAGAACTAAACTAAGGGAGTGCTTTCTATCTTTCCGCCGCCAAGCAGCACGATAAACAGTCTGAAAAAGAGGGGAACATATCCCAATCAAAATGCAGGCGATTGTAGCTTCAATTTCTTTGAAAATATATAAAAAAAAGCCCATCATTACAACAGAAAGAGCGATTATAAAGCCGTCTACAAACATGTTCATATATATTTGTGAAGCGATTGAGGTTATTACAACCATTAGAATAAGGTGATTTTTGTTGTTTGCCATTTATCTTCATAAGCCTTTCTTTACGAATTGCGGAATTTTAAGTATATTTTAACATAAAGTCGGGTTAGAAAAAAAGTCAAAAATACATGAAAAAAACAAAATTGTTAAAATAGTATTTATAAATTTGCTATATGATTTTTGAAGCCAAGTGAAGCATTTTGAATTTGGCATATATAATTAGTGTAACATAATCGTCAAGGGGAGAAATCCCTAAGAAAGAGAGGAGTTAAAATTATGAAGAAATTACTAGTGGTATTACTGGCACTTATAATGGTGCTTTCGATGTCTGCTTGCGGCGGTAGCTCCACAGGTGGAGACACAAATGAACCGATTAAAATCGGTTGGGTAGGGACCTCTTACAGGAGATCAGGCAGTTTGGGGCAAATGTGAGAGCCAGACTTTAGAGATGCTTATAGAGCAGAAAAAAATGAAGAAGGCGGACTTCTCGGAAGAAAGTTGGAACTTGTTAAGTACGATACAAAGGGCGATGTAAACGAGACAATCAATGTAACAAAGAGACTCGTTTCGCAGGACAAGGTTGCTGCAATTATCGGACCTAACGCATCGGCAGGCGCAATTGCAATGGCTGGCGTTTTGACACAGGCAAAGACTGCAGGAATAGCAACTGTTGCTACGAATCCTAAAGTTACTGTAAACGACGACGGAAGCCTAAATGAATATAGTTACAGAGTTTGCTTTATCGACCCGTATCAGGGTTCAGTTGCTGCATCTTATGCTGCAAAAACAGCTAAACTTCAAGAATGCTGCTATACTTTTACGATGTATCTTCAGACTATGCTCAGGGATTCAGACAGTATTTCGTAGAAACATTCAAAAAAGCGGGTGGCACAATTGTTGCGGATGAAGCATTCAACTCGGGAGATACAGATTTCAAACCTCAGCTTACAAAGATTAAGAAAGCAAATCCGGAAGTAGTATTATTACCTGGAATGTACAAAAGAAACAGCGTTAATCGCAAATCAGGCAAGAGATTTAGGTATCAATGCGGTACTTATGGGCGGCGATGGATGGCCGTCCGAGAAGCTGAACGAAATGGCAGGAAAAAGCAATCGAAGGTTCTTATGTAGTTAATCACCTTGATTACAATGATCCTGAAGCTAAGCCTTTGCAGGATGCTTATAGAGCAAAAATACGGCGCAGATGCAGGTATAGAGCTAAATGCATACATGGCACATGACGCATTCCTAATCGTTTGTGCAGCTATCGAAAAAGCAGGAACTGCAAATCCTGAAGATGTTGCTAAAGCACTTACAGAAGTTCAGATTAAGGGACTTACAGGAAACATTAAACTATCAAAGGAAACTCATAATCCTGACGGTAAAGAAGCAGCTATTCAAAAGTATACTTATGAAAATGGAAAAGCGAATTTGATATTCGTTCAGAAATATAGTCCTGAAGTATAGAGACTGATAAATGCGGGACGGCGTCAGCTGCCCCGCTTTTTAAAAAGTAAGGAGGAGCGTATTGAAGTGATTCGCGAAATGACTCGATACGAAGAAAGCAATGAATGTATTTTTGCAACAACTTATAAACGGGCTTTCGCTTGGTAGCGTTTATGCGCTTATGGCGGTCGGGTATTCACTTGTTTATAGTATTTTGAATTTTTTTCAAACTTTGCACATGGCGGAGTAATAATGCTCGGAGCATATTTCGGATTTTTTTCGCTATGACATTGCTACCGCTTCCGCTACTTGGCGGACTTGTTGTCGCTGCACCATGCTGCGGACTTGTAGCGGTTGCACTTGAGAGAATAGCGTATAGACCTTTGAGAAGTAGGAACGCACCAAGTCTTTATTTTATAATATCTGCGATGGGAGCTTCGATATTCTTGGAGAATCTCGTAATCGCAACAATAGGACCTACTTTTTATGACTTATCCGCAATTTTGCATCTACTGCGATTCATTTTCATGGAATATCCATAAATAAAATCGACCTGATAATGTTTGTAATAGCGGCAATCAGCTTGCTGGTGCTTGTATTCATTTTGGAAAAAAACAAAAATAGGACTTGCAATTAGAGCGGCATCTTACAGCTCCAGAGGAGCAACGCTCATGGGAGTTAATGTTGACAAAGTAATATTTGTAATATTTATGATAGGCGGAGTGCTCGCAGGACTTGCCGGCATGATGTTCGGTATGAGATATACTGTATATCCACAAATTGGAATTATAACAAATAAATCGTTTATTGCAGCGGTTTTCGGCGGACTCGGCAGCTTGCGGGAGCTGTAATAGGGTTCGATACTTTTAGGTGTAATAGAAACCTTTGCGGCAAGCTCTGTATCCAATTACAGAGATTTGATCGCATTTGTTTTACTGATAGTGGTTCTTGTTATTAAGCCGTCCGGCTTGATGGGCAAGATTACCGAAGACAAGGCGTAAAGGAGGACTTTTCAATGTTTGCGTGGTATTATTTGGAAGGTATACTTATCCTTTGCGGAATCAATATGATGGTGGTTTTGGGGCTATCGCTTTTGACAGGCTTTACAGGGTTATTTTCGTTCGGGCATGCGGGCTTTATGGCGATCGGCGCATATGTATCTGCGGCACTTTCGACTATGCTGAACTGGCCGTTCATTCCCGCCGTAATTGCAGGAGGACTTGCTGCAATGATGATTTCGTTCATTATAGGCGGACTTACTTTGAACCTTAAGGGCGACTATTTTTGTATCGCAACGCTGGGATTCGGTGAAGCGACAAGACTTATTTTGAACAATGTGCAGTTTTTCGGCGGAGCCAGAGGTATGGCTGCAATTCCAATGAAAAACAGAACTTTGGAATGTTTACATTTTCGTTGTGATAGGCGTAGTATTTATGTGGTGCCTAATCAGATCGAGGCACGGCAGGAATATGATAGCGATAAGGGAAGAAGAACTTGCTTCTCAAGCTATCGGTATAAATGTATTTCGATATAAAATGATATCGCTTGCTATAAGCGCGTTATATGCAGGTATAGGCGGAGCGCTGTGGGCTCATTATTTAACATTTATCAACCCTGCGATGTTTATGCTTACGAAATCGACAGAAATGACCATAATGGTAATAATCGGCGGACTCGGAAGTATTACAGGCTCGATAGTCGGCACATTCTTCTGACATTCCTACCTGAGATATTCAGAGAATTTTCGGATTGGCGTATGGTTATATACGGAGCTGCTGTAATAGCCGTAATGGCATTCAGACCTCAAGGACTCCTGGGCGGAATAGAATTCAGTATTCGCGGAATAATTAAAAAAATTCAAGGAATAGGCAAAGAAAAAAAGCTATGGAGGGAGGTAAGGCATAATGACGAAGGTACTTACATTAGATAATGTTACAAAAGCGTTTCGGAGGTCTTACCGCTGTTGGAAATGTGAGCTTTTCAATAAACGAAGGCGAAATATTCGGACTAATAGGGCCAAATGGAGCAGGAAAAAAACAACGATATTTAACCTTATAACGGGAGTGTATACGCTTAGCGAAGGTAATATACATTTTTGTGACAGAAAAGGGGCTGAACATCTGGTTGCGAAGGCAGATCCGTACGGCGAAGGTTTCTTCAGCGATTTGAAGAGAAGGTTTGTATCTAAGCCGAAAAACCGTTTGAAATCGCAGAATTCGGTATAACAAGGACATTCAAAATATTAGGCTGTTCAAAAATTATCCGTTTATGAAAAATGTTTTGACTGCATGCCATAGAAGTGCTAAATATGGATTGGTATCGTCTGTATTGCCGTGGAAAGTTCCTTATACAAATATAGTTTATCCGTGGTTCAAAAAGCAGGCTGCGCAGGAAAAATTGTTAAATGACAAGACGGAAGAACTTCTAAAGATGATGGGCCTTTGGGAGGAACGAGATTTAAAGGCGGCAAATTTGCCGTATGGGCTTCAAAGAAAACTTGAAATTGCAAGAGCGCTTGCGCTTGATCCGTCACTTTTATTACTTGATGAACCGGCTGCGGGAATGAATCCGGAGGAAACGTTGGAACTGCTTCAGTTAATCAAAGATATTAGGGATAAATTCAAGCTGACAGTTTTGATTATCGAGCATCATATGGATTTGGTAATGAATCTTTGCGATAGGATATATGTGCTTAACTTCGGTAAATTCTTGGCAGAAGGCTTGCCGTCCGAAATCAAAAACAACAAAGATGTTGTCGAAGCGTATCTTGGAAAGGAGGAGGACTAGTCATGCTGAAAGTAAGAGATCTCAATGTTTATTATGGCGGTATACACGCGATAAGGGGAATAGATATAGATGTAAACAAGGGAGAAATAGTTACTATCATCGGTAGTAACGGCGCGGGCAAATCCTCCATGCTAAACGCGATAAGCGGAGTGGTGAAGTATAGCGGAACGATAGAGTACGAGGGAAAGCAGCTGCCGAATGTTGCGCACAAGGTAGTGCAATCCGGATTTGCCAAGTGCCTGAGGGAAGAATAATATTTGCCAATCTTTCTGTTCATGAAAAATTTGAAGATAGGGGGCATATCTTAGAAACGATGCGGGCGTAAATGACGATTTTGAGCGTGTTTACAAGCTATTTCCACGATTGAAGGAAAGAGAAAAAGCAAATTGCAGGAACTCTTTCCGGAGGAGAGCAGCAGATGCTTGCAATGGGGCGCGGGCTTATGTCATCACCGGAGCTTATATTACTTGATGAACCGTCGCTCGGACTTGCACCGCTTCTCATAAATACCATATTTGATATAATCAGAGAAATCAAGTCAATGGGTAAAACTATATTGCTCGTAGAACAAAAATGCGTTCAAAGCGCTTTCGGTAGCGGATCAGGCATATGTACTTGAGCAAGGGGCGATAACAGCCAAAGGTAGGGCAGAGGATCTTATCAAGGATCCAAAGATACAAGAAGCATATTTGGGCAAAAATAAAAAAAGAAAAAAAGACTAAAGGAGAGTTTAAACAAAGCCTTTAGTCTTTTTATATTCTATCTATTATCTATTTTGAATCTTGTGATTGCGTTTACCGAAATTATGGTGATTATTACTGCTATTATGGCTTCAGGTAAACTTGAGGTCAGTGCAAGTCCAAGTATTACCTTGCCTGCGGCTTCCGGAGACTTATCGAGCTTTTCCATAAAAAGGAGTAGCGTAGAAAAGATATATTCCGCCAAGAACAAGTACGCTGTTCGTCAGCGAACCGAAAAATGCCGAAACGGTTAATGCAAAGTTATCGAATTTCAATTTAAGCGTTACGAAAAGCAGAGCAAATGCGGCTATCAAAAAGCCTAAAGTTGCAAAAGAAACTCGAAAGTACGAACTTATCGGCAGTAACGATTTTGAAAAAGTACGAATCCCAAAAAGCGATAATCAACAAGTCAAACAGAACGGATGCTATTTTTTTAAAAATTTTGGGCTTCTGCTGCTAAAAAGCTGCATATAGGTAATATGAAACAACTCCAATCAGTACGCGTGGAAGTACAGCTATCAGTGGATTCCAAAATACGAACGAAGTCGGTAGCGGCATCGTGAAAGCCTTAACCATAGACGATACACCGAAAATTAGGCCGACCGCAGCCCCAACAATCGGACCTTCCAAGATAGCAGCGATGATTACAGGAATGTGCATAGTTGTCGCATTCATAACTCGAGCGGAATGAAGCCTAGTGGCGTCAATCCGAGTACTATGGTGATTGCACCGAGCATAGCAGAAATAACTAATTTGCGTGTTTTTCTTTATTCATGTTTTTCTCCTTTCGGATACGATCCGTTTGTGGTATCGCTCCAAGACAGAATTATACAGCAAAATACAATTAAAAATCCACAAGATAGTAAAATGTAATAAAAACTTGAAAAATTTTCAAATTCGCTTTAATATCTTTTGTATAATTTGTTAAAATTAAAGGTGTTTTTTTAATTAAAGCGTTCGCTCTATTTACTAAAGCGGAAGCAAAGCTCAAATATCAAAAAAATTGAGGGAATGAAATGAGTATTATATTAGACGGGAAGAATCTCACTGTAGAAGATGTAATAAAGGTGGCAAGACAGTTTGAAAAGGTTGAGCTGTCAAAGCAGGCAGAGGCGCAAGTTATCAGAGCCAGAGAATATGTCGATCGCAAACTGGCTGAGGGAGCCGTAATATATGGATTAACAACAGGTTTCGGAAAGTTTGCGGATACGGTTATATCCGAAGACGAAGCGCATGCATTACAGAGAAACTTGATAATTTCACATTCTTGTGGTATGGGAGAGCCTTATTCAAGGGAAGTTGTGAGGTCCATAATGCTGCTTAGATGCAACGCACTTGCACGCGGGAATTCCGGTATCAGGCTAAGTACGCTAACAACGCTTATGAATATGATAAACGAAGGGGTACATCCTGTTATACCTCAAAAAGGTTCGCTAGGAGCTTCGGGAGATTTGGCACCGTTATCGCATATGGTACTTACCATGCTTGGAGAAGGAAAGGCCGAATACAAAGGAGAGGTTATGTCTGCGAAAGAAGCTATGCGAAAAGCGGGAATACCTGTCATAGATCTTGCAGCCAAAGAAGGGCTGGCTCTTATAAACGGTACTCAGGTAATGACGGCAGTGGGACTAAATGTCCTTGCGGATGCGCTCGATATAGTTGAGATTGCAGACCTTGCAGCAGCGCTTACGGGCGAGGCGCTTAACAGTATTACAAAAGCGTATAATCATAAGATACATGAGCTTCGTGGACACAAGGGGCAAATAGATACGGGCAAGAACTTGCTCAGACTGCTTAACGGCAGTAAGAACGCAAAGGATAAACACGAGGTAAAGGTACAAGATCCTTATACTTTGAGATGTATACCGCAGATTCACGGAGCGTCCAGAGATGCAATCAGTTATGTTTACGATGTAGTATCGAGAGAAATCAACGCAGTTACGGATAATCCGTTAATATTTGTAGACGAAGATGAGGTGATATCGGGTGGAAACTTCCATGGACAGCCTATGGCTCTTGCCTTCGACTTTTTGAAAATTGCGATTTCGGAGTACGCCAATGTTTCTGAAAGACGACTCGAAAAGGCTTGTAAATCCTCAACTTTCAGAAGGACTACCTGCATTCCTCACCAAAAACGGTGGCGTTTGCTCGGGATTTATGATAACACAGTACGCGGCGGCGTCTATGGTATCGGAAAACAAAATATACGATCATCCTGCAAGCGTGGATTCGATACCGTCGTCTGCCAATCAGGAAGATCATGTGAGTATGGGAACTACGGCGGCAAGAACTGCAGCTATGGTACTCGACAATACAAGAAAGGTACTCGCAATCGAATTGCTTGCGGCAAGTCAGGCGATTTGGCTTAGAGGAGAAAAATGCGAGGAACAGCTTGGACATTACACAAAGAAGGCTTATGAAGAAATTCGAAAGAAAATTCAGCCGATAGAAGAAGATGTCATAATGTACGAAGAGATGAACAAAATGGAAGCGCTTATCAAGGACGGAACGCTTATAAATGCGATAGTATAGGAGGAGAAAATGTTTGAAAATGCTAAAATTGCAAATGCGATGACAATAAAATTGCCGGCTGAATTACCGGAATATCCTGAATTTTGCGAAGGAGTAAGGCGTGCACCGGATAGAGGATTTAGGCTTTCCAAAGAAAAAGACAAAACTGGCATTAAAAAAATGCGCTTAGATATGTACCTGAAGAATTACATGAAGTCTTGGCGCCTGAATTTATGGATGAACTCAAAAATATGGCAGAATTTATGCTTATAGATATAGACCTGAGGGAAGAATTTACGGGAAATCCATAGACGAATACAAAAGGAAATTGTGTTGAGGGCAAGGCATTTCAAGTAATGATAGACAACAATCTTGATTTTGAAATCGCACTTTATCCTTACGAGCTTGTTACATATGGAGAGACCGGGCAACCGTGTCAAAACTGGCTGCAGTACAGATTGATTAAAATGTATCTTGAGCAGCTCACGGACGAGCAGACATTGGTTGTGGAATCCGGACATCCGCTTGGACTTTTTCCCTTCAAAAAGGAAGCACCGCGTGTAATAATAACAAATGCTATGATGATTGGAATGTTCGACAATCTGGATGATTGGGAAATCGCAGAGCAGTTGGGCGTTGCGAACTACGGTCAGATGACAGCAGGCGGCTGGATGTATATAGGCCCGCAGGGAATTGTGCATGGAACATTTAACACTATATTAAATGCTGCAAGAAAGTTTTTGGGAGTTGCAGCGGATGAAGATTTGGCGGGATACACATTTGTATCATCAGGTCTAGGCGGCATGAGCGGTGCTCAGCCGAAGGCGGCAAATATTGCGAATGCGTGCGGTATTTTTGCAGAGGTGGATTTATCCAGAATTGAAACTCGAAAAAAATCAAGGCTGGGTGGACATTGTATCCGACGATTTGGATGAAGTATTCAAAATTGCCGGAGAAAAAAGTAGCGAAAAAAAGAGGGCAGTTCTATAGCATATCACGGCAATATAGTGGATTTACTGGAAAAAGCTCTTCAAATCGGGTTTAAGATCGATTTGCTGTCCGACCAAACATCGTGCCACAATGTTTACAATGGAGGATATTGTCCGCAGGTTTGACATTTGAAGAAAGAACTAAGATGCTGCACGAAGATAGAGAAAAGTTCTGCGAACAGGTAGATACTTCGCTTCGTAAGCATTATGCTGTAATCAAAGCGTTAAGCGAAAAAGGAACTTATTTCTTCGATTATGGAAACTCGTTCATGAAAGCTATTTACGATGCCGGAGTAAAGGAAATTTCCAAAAATGGAGTTGACGAAAAAAGACGGTTTCATATGGCCGTCTTATGTCGAGGATATCATGGGACCTATGCTTTTCGATTACGGATACGGACCATTTAGATGGGTTTGCTTGTCGGGTAAGGACAGCGACTTGGATTTAACGGATAAAAACGGCTATGGACGCGATAGATCCAAAAAGGAGATTCCAAGACAAAGATAATTGGCAGTGGATTAAGGATGCAAAGAAAAAAACAAGCTGGTTGTAGGTACAAAGGCTCGCATACTTTATCAAGATGCGGAAGGCAGGCGTGATATAGCTCTTGCATTTAACAAATTGGTGCGAGAAGGAAAGATTGGCCCTGTTATGATAGGACGAGATCACCACGATGTCAGCGGAACCGATTCACCATTTAGAGAAACTGCAAATATTAAGGACGGAAGTAATGTAATGGCGGATATGGCGGTTCAGTGCTTTTGCGGAAATGCTGCCAGAGGTATGAGCCTTTGCGCATTGCACAATGGGGGAGGTGTTGGAATCGGAAAGTCAATAAACGGCGGGTTTGGGCTTGTTCTCGACGGAAGCGAAAAGAATAGACGAAATTATCAATTCCGCTATGATGTGGGATGTAATGGGAGGCGTAGCGCGTAGAAGTTGGGCAAGAAACGAAAATGCGGTGCAGACAGCGGCATTATATAATAAAAATTATGCAGGTGCGGGGCATATTACATTACCGTATGAGCCTAAGGCTGACTTGATAGACAGCGTTGTCGCAAAGTATTTTGAATAGAGGAATATATGAAAAAGACGCTTATTAAAAATATAGGATTGTTGCAAACCCCGATTGGCAGTTTCCACATAAGGGGAAAAAGCACAGGGAGAATTTAAAAACTCAGGGATGCTGCGATTTTTGATTAACGGAGAAATTATCGAAAGCCATTTTTCAGACGGCGAAATTCCGGCTTTTGAGGTGGATCGAAGTAATAGATGCGGAGAATAAGTTTGTAACACCGGGACTTGTTGACGGACATACACATCTTGTGTTTGGCGGATATAGACATAGGGAAATACCGATGAAGCTGGCAGGCGCGGATTATCTGGAAATACACAATGCAGGTGGAGGAATTTACGACACTGTTAGAAATACAAGAAAAGAGAGCTTCGATGCCTTATACGACAAGAGTTATGCTTTTTAGATGAAATGATGTCGCTTGAGGGTTACCAGTGTTGAGGCTAAAAAGCGGATATGGACTGGATATTCCAAATGAGATTAAGCAACTCGAGATAGTGAAAAAAACTATCTGAAAAATCACAAGATGAACTTGGTTTCAACATTTATGGGTGCGCATACAGAACCTGAGGAGTACAAGGGTAGAAAAGACGAATATATTGATTTTTTATGTAATGAACTTATGCCGCTTGTAAAAGAGCGAAATCTGGCAGAATTTGTAGACATCTTTTGTGAGGATTCGGTTTTTGATGCGGCGCAAAGCAAAAAATATCTTGAGCATGCGCAGAAACTTGGATTTGGATTAAAAAAATTCATGCGGAGGAAATAGCGGATATAGGAGGTTCAAAGATAGCGGGGGAGCTTAGCGCAACCTCTGCGGAGCATCTGATAGCCATAAGTGGCGACGGGATAAAGGCGCTGCACGACGGTGGAGTTACGGCGATGTTGCTGCCTGCAACATCATTTTATCTCGGTAAGACATTTGCGCCTGCAAAGGAGATGATAGAAAAGGGAGTCAGTGTTGCCGTTGCTTCGGATTTCAATCCGGGTTCATGCCCCAGCTTAAATTTGCAGTTTGTCATAAATCTTGCTTATTTAAAATATCGTATGACTCGAGCAAATATTGACGGCGGTTACGATAAATCCCGCAGCAGCAATCGGATTGCATGAAAAAAAGTGGGAACGCTCGAGGCAGGCAAGCGTGCAGACCTGGTAATTTGGGATGCTGACAGCATGGAGATGCTTTGCTATCGAATGGGATCAAATCTCGTAAACAAGGTGATTTCAGGCGGTGAAATCGCTTATCAAAAAAATAAAAGTTTTAGAAAGGGAATTTATATGAAACTTATAAAAATGCAGCTTTCAGATTATCTGGATGCGCTTACATCAAGAAGCCCGGCACCGGGGAGGATCTGCGAGTGCGCTTAGCGGTGCGCAGGGAATTGCACTTGGTATCATGGTGTGTAATTTAACTACGGGAAAAGAAAAGTACAAGGAATTCGAAGCGGAGTGTAAACAGGCGATATCGGTACTCACTAAGCTCTATGATGAAATGTGCATTGCCATAGACAAAGATACGGGTGCTTACAATGCTGTTTCGGGAGCTTACAAAATAAGCAAGGAAGATCCAAATCGTGCGAAAGCGATAGAAGAAGCAATGCTTGTTGCTACCAAAGTCCCTTTCGAAACGATGAATATAGCTATCAAGGCTATGCGTGAGGTAAAAAGGACTTTTTGGAAAAACGAATGTTAATGCTCAAAGCGATTTGGAAGTTGCAATTTTGAATCTAAAGGCGGCACTTTTAGGTGCATGGCTAAATGTCAAAATAAACTTGCCGGGACTTAGCAGCGAGGAAAGCAAAGAAAAGTTCTTGCAAGAAGGCGCGCAAATACTGAAAGAGGCGCAGGAAATAGAACAAGGACTCAATTTATCAATATAGATATATGATAGGAGGATACTATGGTAAAAATTATTGAAAGCGTACCAAATATAAGTGAAGGTAGAAATATGAAAGTGGTTGAGGCGTGTGTAGATGCGGTACGAAACACAAAGGGCTGCACATTGATGGACTACTCGTCCGACGCGAGCCACAATAGAACGGTTATAACATATATGGGAAGTCCTGAAGCTGTTGAGGAGGCGAGCGTTGCTCTTGCAAAGACGGCGGCTGAACTTATTGACTTAACCAAACACGAAGGAGAGCATCCTAGAATGGGAGCGGTCGATGTAATGCCGTTTATTCCGATTAAGGGAGCGACTACTGAGGACTGCGTAGAACTTTCCAAAAAGGTGGGAGAGCGAATTACTAAAGAAGCTGATATTCCGTAGTTTTTTTGTACGAAAGCTCTGCCAGCGCACCGCATAGACAGAATCTTGCAGCAATTAGAAAAGGTCAGTTTGAAGGGATGGCGGAAAAAAGTAATGCAGGAGGAGTGGGAACCGGATTTCGGCGGTAGAAGAATCCACCCTACGGCGGGCGTAGTAGCGGTTGGAGCAAGGCCACCTCTAATTGCATTCAATATCAATTTAAGCACAAGTGATATAACTATCGCAAACAACATAGCAAAGATTATCAGGCGTTCAAGCGGCGGACTTGAAGCGGTTAAAGCAATAGGCGTAATGCTCGAAGAAAGAAATACTGCGCAAGTTTCAATCAATATGACGGATTATACGAAAACGCCGCTTTATAGAGTTCTTGAGCTTGTAAGAGCCGAAGCGAAAAAGATATGGAGTTAATGTAATCGGAACTGAGCTGATTGGACTTTGCCCGATGCAGGCGATGTTCGATTCCGCCGAATACTATTTGCAGATAGAAGAATTTGATAGTAAAGTGCAGATTATCGAAAATCATCTGCTGTAACAATTACGGCTTAGTATTAAATAAAAAAACCTCTGAATTTTTTTCAGAGGTTTTTTTCGCTTTTTCTTATTTCTTTTCTTCAAAGTTTTCTGCGCCAACTCCGCACATTGGACATTCTTCAGGCGGTTGATCGCCTTCGTGAACGAAGCCGCAAACTTTGCAAAACCCATTTTGCCATAGTCTTAATCTCCTTTTTATTTATAATATTTAAACATTATCGTCTGTTTGCCAAATGATTGTAGCAGAGTCTCCATCTTGAATAGGAGTCGAGTAGCCGGCATCGACGTTGTTTACTGTCATTATGAGTTTACCTCTTTTTTTCTGTATCGAGGTCAACAAATTTAAGCAGTTGCATTATTATAAACGGATCCTCGTCGTCTGACGGTTTTGATAAATGGACAGGATTTCCGTTTAAAAATTACATTGATACTTGTAGTAGCTTCAATGTCAGCATCGTTTGGTTTCTCATCGGTCGTAAGATGTTCTTCATTAGCCGCAAGACTAGTTTCATTAGTTTCAGCTTTATTTAAATCTGTGTTTACATCTGAACCGTAGAGCTTTTGTGATAGTAACATCTGATTCTTCTAAATTTTCATCAGCAGCAGCTGTGTCTTGCTTTTTCTTTAATATTTATAATTATATCATCCATGAAGCTGACAAAGCATTGTCCTAACGCATCCTCGGAAATAGGGAGGAGAGGCTTTCCGTTTATTTCAACGTAAAACCACATCGCTCAGCGGTGTACCATCAAGCAGCTGCAAAATGCTCACCGCCGTGTATCGCCGTTCTTTGCAGTTTTAACTTTGATTTCGTCGCCTTGAGATACTAAAGTTTCGATATTTGCAGGTTTGCCGTTGACTTCAATCTTTCCGGGTATACTAGGTGAACCTTTGATGACACGGCGATTTCCGTTTATTGTAAATACCAGATTCGGCGCGGAAATACCTACCAGTGAAGTCGGCTTGATACCTGCAAGCACCAGTGCGTCAAGGGCTTTGATTTTTGGTGATTAAATAGCATGATTTTTTTTATCATTTACCTTTACCGAGAAAAAAATCACAGCCTTTATAAAGAGCCGAAACTATTCCTATGCCGATAGGTGTAACATATGTGGGTGATAATAGCTTGTCGCTAAATAAAGTAATACCGTTATCTGTATTTACAAGTCCAAGCGCTACTCTCGATTCTGGCATACCCAGCTTTTCGGCGATAAATGCTGAAAGTCCTCGAATTTGCGAACCGCCGCCTACAAGGAAAAACAGCTGCAGGAGCAGAACCGTTTATGAGCAAGATTCTCTGACTGATAGCATCTGCAAGAGCTTCGATTGCAGGTTTTGAGGTTTCGTATATTTCCTCTGCCGTAATAGTAGTTTTTATACCAAGTATATCTTTAATTTCAATATCTTCCATATTGGTCATAGCGAATTTCATATCTTCTGCGCTATTGAAATTTGTAAGATATTTTTCATTAGAGTTTCAGTAATTTCATCACCCGCAGTCGTAACCATATCGTAAGCGATGATACTGCCGTCTTTGGATAATGCAATATCCGATGTGCCGCCCCCAATGTCTACAAGAGCAATATTGAGGAAGCGGATATCTTCAGGAACAACAGCGTGTATAGCTGCGATAGGTTCAAGAGTGAGATTTTTCAACATCCAAATTGCATTTTGCGGTTACAGCGTATAAACTAACAAGTACACTTGACGGCAAAAAAATGCTGCAATAATTTCAACTGTTGCTTGATGCCCTTTTTGACCGAGCAGATTTTTTTATTTTTGTAATTGTCGAGCAGGTAGCTTTTGACGCTGTATCCGACGCAGTAATAATCCTTGATTGCAAGCTCGGGAGCGGCATTGCTTTTTTTCAAAGCTGCTTTGAGCCGATTCGATTGCAGAATATTCCATATATTGAAGCAGATTTTCGTTGATAGCTTCATTTTCGATCAGGTCGGTAGTGAAGGACGCTTCTGCCGTTTTAAGCGCACGACCTGCAGCGGCGATAGAAACCTTGTCAAACTTAAGTCCTGAACGCTCCTCAAGTGCGGTTTTCACATTATTTACAACGGTAGCAACTAAATCGATATCTTCTATTTGACCGTCGCGCATGGCACGCCTCATATGGAAAGCCTGTTCAAAAATCTATTACTCTAAATTCATGGTCCTGCCAATAACCAAGTACTCCTATTACAGAGCGAGTACCTATATCTAAGGCAAAAACGATTTTTTTATCTTCAGGATTGTTGTTCATATAATTCCTCGTCTTATAGTTTATGTAAGTGATTTATAATCAAACCTGCAATATCCTTATTGTCGGCTTGCACCGCAACGGCTCCGATTTTCGTATGCAACCATAGGCATACCGTAAACTACACAAGATTCCTTGCTTTCGCCTATGGTGTATGCGCCGTTTTCACGCATTTTCAAAAAGACCGTCAGCGCCGTCTTTGCCCATGCCGGTAAGGATAACCCCAATTTTATTTTTTTGATAGGAAGCTCGCTTACCGAATCAAACAGTACATCGACAGAAGGGCAGTGCCCGCTAACCTTGTCGGTACCTGCGCACCTTATTATATAGCCGTTACCCGAACGAACAAGACGCATCTGGCAGTCGCCGGGAGCTATATACACTTGCCCGTAAGTCAATTTATCGCCGTCAACGGCTTCTTTAACCGCAACATCGCATACACGATCGAGTCTATCTGCATATAGTTTCGTAAAGCCCGTGGCATATGTTGGACAATCAACATAGGGGGAATATCAGCAGGGAGCCGCTGAAGGACTTCCTGAGTTGCTTCAGTACCTCCTGTTGAAGCACCGAGTGCAATTATCGTATCAATATGCGCATCCGAAAGACTTGAAATACTGCGAGCTTGATGTACGGCTTTCGGTTGAAGCTGGGTTAAAGCCGAAAATCTGTGCTTATGGATTTTAGCGACGGAAGCGATGCGTATTTTTGTAGCCAGTTCTTCAATGAAATTTGAGTTTGATGTAGTCTTTGCATCAGGTTTTCTGACGAAGTCTACGGCACCTGCTTTCAGCGCATCAAATACGGTAATGGACGCGGAACTTACCAATATTATAGGCAAATCCTGCTTTTTCCAGTATGACTTGAACTAATTCAATTCCGTTCATTTTTGGCATTTCGACATCCAAACTGAGAACATCAGGATGAAGAGTTGCGATTTTAGATTGCGCATCAAATGCGTCAACTGCCGTACCGACAACCTCAAAATCATCATATTTCATCAAATTTGAACTTATCAGGGTTCTGTATACGGCGGAATCGTCGACAACCAGAACTTTAATTTTATTTTTTTAATGCCATTTTATCTCCTTAGAATTTACAATTTCTTTCTGTAGGTAGCAGGCATGATATATTCAAATTCAGATGAACCTCTATCAACGGTTTCGGAGTGGCCTATTAGTAAATATCCGCCCGGATTTAAGGCGTTATAAAAACCGTTCGATTAAAGCGGATTTAGTTTCTTTTTCGAAGTAAATCATAACATTTCGGCAAAAGATTACATCAAACTTTATCTTGAATGTTATAGGATTCATAAGATTAAAAGTTTTGAATATAACATTTTTCCTGAGATCCGGAGTTACTTTGTAGCCGCCGTTTTTGTTTAGTGAAATATTTGTTGCGCCAATCGGCAGGAATTGCCGAGATGAGCTTCATCGGTATAAAAACCGGTAGTAGCCTTGGTAAGCGCATTTTGCGAGATGTCGGTGGCAAGCAATCTTGTATCCCAATTCCCGCTTTTAAAAAATATTCTTTCATGATAATCGACAGCGTGTAAGGTTCCTCGCCGGAGGAACATCCGGCACTCCAAATGCTGATGCTTTTTAGCAGCATTTCGCTCCTCTACAAAAAGGAAGTATCGTATCGTTAAAAAAACTTAAAATGCCCTTCTTCTCGCATGAAAAAAAGTGTGGTTTGTAGTCAGCTTGTTGAGCATTTTTTTCTATATCGGTAGGATTTTTGTATTTATTATATTGTCTATATACTCTGTGAAAGAGCTGTAACCGCAACTTTCTATAAAGCCGGACAATCTGCCCTCGATTAAAACTCTCTTTGCTTTAAGATTTATACCGTAATTTTTATGATAAAAATCCGTAAGCCTTATGAAATCGGAATCTGAAATTTTTAACATAGATTCCCCCTTACATAACTTTTTACGAGCGTTGTAAGGTCAAATATCAAGTGAACCATTTCTTCAATTTCAACTATACCTGTAATTGAATCGTGCTTGTTATTTGAAGGTGGCGGTGCAATATGCTCTTTTTGGTACATCGGTAACAAGGAATACCTCGTCTACCAAGAGTCCAAGAGTAGTACCGTTTACTTCAGTTATAATGATGCACGATTTCATACTGTTTGTATCAACGCCGGCTTCATAGTTGAGTTTAAGACGCATATCGAGTATTGGAATAATTTGACCGCGAAGATTTATTACACCTTTTATATAATTCGGCAAGATAGGGAAGTGAGTAATTGAGAATACATTGATTATCTCTTTTTACAAAATCCGTATCTATCGCAAAAAACTTTGTCGCAAACATTGTATGTAAGCAGTTTAACCATAGCTGAGTCGTTTACAATCTGCGTTTCGATTACTACATCCGTATCTTCGTCTTCGCCTGTAGAATCTTTGTGCGAGGATTGTTTGATATCCAAGTTGCCTGTAGCAAAATTAAATATGCTTGGAACATCGAGTATAATGCTGATGTTACCGTCGCCAAGTATAGCGCAGCCGGTAATACCGAAATCTCTAAGGTTGTAAGAACCGAAATAAAGTGGTAGAGGTTTTACAACAACCTGTAATTGACCAATCAGTTCGTCTACGAGTAGGCAGAACGAAGTCCCTGCAAATTCAACCCACATGACGATTCCTTTTTCAATTTCTTCAAGACCGCCGTCAATATTGTATAGCTTGTTTAAACGAACCAGCGTGATAAATTCATCACCGCGTTGCACCATTTCGCCGCGTTCAACATCGTGAATTATATCTTTCTTTGTAGCTTTGAAAGATTGTTTTGATGTTTGCAATAGGAATAGTAAACTGGTAATCGGCAACTCTGCATTCCATACCGTCAATTATAGCAAGTGTCAAAGGAATCTTAAATGTGGTTACCGTACCTTCGCCTTCCTCTGAGGAAATATATACCTGTCCGCCGACTTTTTCAATATTCTTTTTAACAACGTCCATACCTACGCCTCTGCCGGAGAACTCCGTAACGACCTCTTTTGTAGAGAATCCCGCAATAGTATAAGCTGGAGGATTTTCGTTCTTTGTATATTCGCTTTCGGGTTTTAGTCAATAGCCCTTTTTCTTTAGCGGATGCCAAAAATCTTTTTCAGGCTTCATGCCGCGACCGTCATCGGCGATAGTTATGATAACTTCGCTACCGGTGTGTTGCGCTTTGAGCGTAATCTTTGCTTTTTCGGATTTGCCGAGAGCAAGACGCTCTTTGGGATCCGTTTCAATTCCATGGTCCATAGAGTTCCTAACTATGTGCATAATAGGATCTTGTATGCTGTCTACTATTGTTTTGTCAATTTCGGTATCTGCGCCGATAGAAACAAGTTCAACATTTTTGTTGAGTTTTTGAGACATGTCTCTAACGATTCTTGTCATTTTTGGAACACACCCTGAAACAGGAACCATTCGAACGGACATTACGATGTCTTGCAGCTCAGTAGTAAGCTGTCTGAGCTGACGAGCCGACTTTGTGAAATTGTCGAGCTTGAGTCCTTTCAAATCCGAAGAGGATGTCACCATGGATTGAGTAATAACAAGCTCTCCTACCAAAGCCATCAGCATATCGAGCTTCGAGAGGTTTACATTTATCAAATTATTTTTGTTGTGCTTATCTTCTTTTTCGGTTCGGCTTTTTTTGTAGCCGCTTTTGCAGGTTCCGGAGCTTTTTCAACAGGGGCGGATTCCGCTTCGACAGGGGCATTCGCCTCCTCTTTGGCTTTTTTTCCGCTTCCTCTTGGCTTCTTTTACTTCGGCTGCATGCTGTTTTTGCTTCTATTATTTCATATGTTTCCACGCTTTATATCTTGAGTTACAAACCTCGAGAGCACTGGTTAAATCTACGGGAGAATTGGCAATAATCTTAAGTCCGTTCTCTATTATAAACTGAGTTGTTTCAGTATTTGCTTCTAAGGTTTCGGGTATAGTATGAACATCGGATTCGCAAACCTCGTTGATGTTTTTACAAGCATAATCGCTCTAAGGCTTTCCATGCCCGCACTTTGATCGAAGAAAATATGAATGACATCGTTTTCGCTTGCATCTTCGGAAGCGCTTGCGGCGGGTTGCTCAGCAGCAGCCGGTGCTTCGGGAGGCGCTTCGCCTTTGAATTGCGCAAGTAGAGTTTCAATTTCAAGTACGATTGCATCGCAACTGTCAAGCTCTGTATTTCCGTCTTCAACAAGTGCAATTTGAGATTTCAAGAAATCGCTTGCCTTGAACATAAGATTGAAAAGAGTCTTGCTATATTGTTCCTCAATTTCACCTTTTTCGCGTATAACAAAAAACATGTCTTCGATTCTGTGCGCAACAGTCATGATTGAATTAAACTGCATCATGGCTGCAGAGCCTTTAACCGTATGCATGATTCTAAAAAATTTCATTGATCTGGTCTACTGAGAAAGAATCATTATTTTCTGCGTCGAGCAAAAATCTCGTCCAGTTGTTCTAAAAAGGGTATTTGTCTCAAACAAATACATTTTCGAGCATATTGTCCATTCCATTATCCATAAATTAACACACCTCACATTTAAAGATTTGTTCGTAAACCGATATTCATTATCTATTGTACCACATAAATGGGGATTTACAAATAGAAAAATCATAAAAAAATTATACGAAAAATGCAAAAAAATATGTGAAAATCCGACCAATATGAAATAATTTTAGTATATAACCATAAAAAAATATTAAAGAAGCGTAGGTCAAGTTTATAAAAAAAGGGTATATATTGAATGTATTGTACATATTGTAGAAAAATTCAGAAAATATACCGTCAACCGTTTGCCACCGCAGGCGAAATGTGGTATAATTAAATAAGATTGTATCCGCTATCTTGATTTTATAAGTTGCCGATAAAAAAAGACTTGTGAATGTATGAAATCAGAAATATAGGGTTTGATAAAAATCTCGTGCGATAGCGAGCTTGGAGGTTGCATATCATGAAGCGTATATCGTTGACATTCAAGAAGCACCAGACGACTATACTTTTATTCGGCGCCATTATAGTGGGACTTTGTCTGCTGTTTTTTTACTTTTAGATGTAATCGGGGGAATTGACAAGTCGAAATATACGGAGCTCACAGATATGGTTATCAAAGTTGAGCATCAGGACGGAACTACCGAAACATTTACCAGCCGTAGGTTTAATTTCAGATCAAATGAAGATGTTATTACCATGATTTTACCGCTGGATGAAGAGCTGAAACAACATCATCAGTCTATAAATTTCTTTTTACAACAGCGTAGTAAGGGCATATTATAAAGACAGGCTCCTTGCTTCCTATGGAGAAAAATATCGACAGGCATATGATAGGGCATCTGAAGGTGTCGATACCTGTACCGCTCGAAGCATATGGCGACGAAATGAGGGTGCAAATATATCCACGGCTAAATATTCTTGAAGACGCTTTTAGGACGCCGCTCCTCATGAAAGAGAAGGATGCCGTATTCTTCCCCATCATAGGACTTGAGGCTTTTTTTATGTTGTATTTAATGCGATATTGATCTTTTTCGTTTTTAGGAATAATCATTTTCGCTTTTTTTATAAAACCGTGGGACGTGGCTCGAGAAGGCACATGGCTAATGATGTTGATTTTTGCCGTTACGCTTTGGTTCTTGGGCAATTCGGGTATGCTTTATGTAATTACTGCAAGTGAAGATATAAAATGCGGTAGGTGAATATGTAGGGATGTTCTTAATCTTTGCGGCGGCGCCGCTTTATGCGAGCTTTGAAACGGAAAGACCTATGCTCAAAAAGTACCTTGCGGTTTTGGGAAGTGTATTGTTTGTCGTATTTTGGATTTGCTTTTATTTGCTATATTCTTCCGACGGGATTCAATTATGTTTGGCACTTGAGATGTTGGCAAGCATTACAGATAGTTATGGCGTTTTCGGCGCTCATAAGTCTTTTGTTCTCGGGTAAGAAAAAGAGGAATCTTTCCGACCATGTTATGCGCTACGGATTTTCGGCGGTAGCTCTGTTCGGAGTTTTGGAGCAGGTGCGTATAATAATTTCCGCACATGTTACGGAAGAATGGCCGATGTTTATGCAAGGGTTCGTCGAGATTCATTTTGCTATTTTGCTTATATTGGCGCTCGTTATCACGCTATTTTCTTCGTATGCGATAAAAAGTTAAGTATGTTTTGCAAAAAGAGCTTGAGAGAACAACATCTCGAAATGCTGGCGTATACGGACAATTTAACGGATATAGGAAACAGGCAATACTTGCAGAAAAAAACTGAACGAACTGGATCAGAATCGTGAAAAAGACTATGCGATTATTTTTTTGCGGATATTGACTATTTGAAATATGCAAACGATAATTTTGGGCATGAAGCGGGGGACGAACTTATCAAAATGGTTGCCGCCGCTATCAAAGAGGCTGCTTACGACAATCCAAAAAGGGTTTGTAGGCAGAAATGGAGGAGATGAATTTATCTGCGTAGCGATTCCGCCTCGTACGGCGGAGGAAATTGCCCCTAGATATCAGGAAGAACCTCGAAGAAATAAAACAGCGGGAGAATCCGCCATTTCCTGTCAGCGTTTCGATTGGAATAGCGCATTATCGTGAAATTGTTACACAAACAAATTTTTTTAGGCCGTCGTACTATCGGCTCTAGCAATGTGATCAAGCTCGCTGACGAGAGAATGTACGAAGAAAAATGTATAAAAGAAACAAAAAAATACAAATTTAAATGCCGTTTTTTTCGTTGTCTTCTTCGTTTTGGGGAATATTTTGATTTAAGAAAAATCGAAATATCGTCGATATGTTATAAGTGGAGTGAACTCATATTCAAAAATGATATTATTGATAACAAAAAGGAAAGGAAGTATGATGAAACGCATTTTGACATTTTTACTTTCGGCAGCGTTGATATTATCGGGGTTTCCGATGACATCGGGTATCGAAAGTCATGCTGCGGGAAAACATTGGGCAGACCAATATTTGAACAATCTGGTACGCAACGATATAATGCGAGGTGATTTGCAAGGAAACTTGCACCCGAATAACAATATTACCAGAGCGGAATTCGTAACAATGATAAACCGAGCATTCGGATACACTCAAAAAAAGGCAAAGGAAATTTTTGCGGATGTAGATAAGAATGCTTGGTATAGCGATGACATAAGCATAGCTAAAAATCAAGGGTACATGCAAGGAGAAGCTGCAAACAAGGCGGAGCCTGAAAGCAGTTTAACCAGAGAACAGGCAGTTACCCTTATTTGTCGTGCGCTCAAGATTGAGGGTGTTGACAGTGATACATTTAAGTTTTCGGACAGTAGGGAATTCAGTCAGTGGAGTAAGGAATACATAAATGCAATCACAAATAAAAAAATAGTGAACGGATATCCTGATTCTACATTTAAACCTGCAAACAGGATGACTAGAGGAGAAATGGCAAAAAGTTCTTTCGAATCTTGCAGGTGAAATTGTCAAGGAAAAAAAGGCGACAACTACATCGGATATGCCGATAAGAATGTTTCAATGGTCAAAAACCGGAGCAAACCTTAGGGATACGATAATACCGGGAGATTTGTTCATTACGGCAGGACTGGGAAAAAGGTGCGTCCATACTTGATAAGGTAACGGTAAACGGGGACCTGATTATAAGCGGTACTGGAAATTCTGAAAGCGGAGAAGTCAGCGTACTCGTCAAAGACAGCGATATTAACCATTTGATAATAGACTCTCAAAGCTCGGAGATTATGAGCGTTAGAGCTGAGGGAGGCAGTGTAATAGAAAAAAACTACGGTTAAGAGGAATGCTTATCTGGAAGAGGATAGCGACAAAAAAATATTGCGTTCAAAGATGTAGTGCTAAAGGGTGTGAGCGGGACCAAGCTCAATATGGCGGGAAACTTTGAAAATGTCAAGATTATGGCTGCGAACAACCAACTTAGTTTGAGCAAGGGCTACATAAATGCGCTTACTGTCGACGAGGAAGCGGATAAGGGCTCCATATTCTTGGAAAAAGAAACCAAGGTTGGTGCACTTATGATAGATACGCCTACAACAGTTACAGGAACGGGTGAAATCGAACAGGTAGTGATAAATGCCGACGGCACCAATATTTCAATGCTTCCTAAACGCATATATATTAGACCGGAATCAAAGCGATTATCAACGGCAAGACCATGACAAGTCTTGACGGGGAAGCCAATAATGCAGATCCGAGTTTAAATCCGATTATCCTAAGCTGAAGGATATACAGGCTACGGGGGCAAAAGCTGCTTGCATTGTAAACAAACCGGGAAAAAGTATACTGGGCAATTAAGGATCTTGGAGCTGTAAAGGCGGGTGCGACACAAGAAGATCTTGTACAGCCGGATAAAAGATATTTTGTAAAATTCGGAAATCAGATAATGGTGGGCGATAAGGAAACACCATTTAATATTGCAGGGCTTAAGAGCGGCGGCGAATATGAATACTATGTAATGTTTGAGGATTTGAAAGGAAACAGAACGGAAATCAGAACCGGTAAATTCAAGACAGTAGACATAGTGGCACCGCAGTTTTTTGGGCGGTACGCCTACCGTTGGAAATAAGACAAACACATCATTCGAATTTTCTGTAATGCCGTCTAAGGATGTAAATATATACTGGGCGGTATACAAAAACAAGGCGGTTCCTCCTACTGCAGAAGCACTTGCCGAACAAAAAGTTTCAGGAGCACTGGGCAAAGGCGAGCTTCTTGGAGCGGAAACAAATGTTACGTATAATATAGGCGTTAGAGGAAATGCAACTACACCGCTTGAGGAGAGCAAAGATTACGATATTTATTTTGTAATGCGCGACAAAGCGGGAAATCTTTCCAGACTTTCCAAGACGGTTGCAGCTACGCTCGATATGACACCTCCGAGATTTGAAGTAAAAACCGTGGAATGAGCCCGGAGCAAAGACATCTATAACGGTGAATACTATAATAAATGAGGCATCAACGATATATTGGGCAGCATATCCACAGGATGAAAAGTATCCTCAAATGGCGGATGTCAAATTGCAAATTCGTACAATCACAACGGGCGACAAAGCATTTAAACACGGTCAAAAAGATGACTAAGGGAATGGTTTCCGAAAAACTCATTTTTGAACGGATTGCAACCTGAAAAACCTTATGATGTTTATTTTTGTTGCAAGGGATAAGACCGGTAATGATTCGGATGTGTATGTATTACACGGTATCAAAACTTTAGATAAAAACGGCACCAAAGGCAGAAATGGTGTTCGACAAGGTGATAGATGGAGATCCGCTGATAAGTGCAAATATAACTATAGAATTTGATGAAATCACTTATTATGACGGACTCGACAGCGATATCAGACTTTCAACAATAAACGGCGATGATGCGCTAAAAAACCAAAAATATTGAAGGAAATGTTGATATTACATGACCTCAAGAGGGTAACACAACCGGATTTTTATACAGATATAGATTATACGAAAGTAACTATCGGCGAACTTGACGGCAAAACATTTATAACATTCCCGCCGTCAGCGTTCGGCAAGGTGGGTGCATCCGCACAAGACAGGGGCTTAACAGTGGCGGTAGATACCAGTTCGAGATAAACAAGGCGATAGACTCTGACGGAAACCGCATGAATCAGGCGACAAAACTCAAAGCATTCAATGTAGTCGCACCTCAAATAGGTATGCAGCTATATACAGATAGGCTGGAATTGAATGAAATCGGATTTTCGATTAGAAAAATAGACAGTATCAACAGCGACAGTTATTACGATATAATCATAAGCTCTGACAGGTTGATAGAGTTCGACATATATGAGAAAAATCCGGGAGAAGAAATAAAAGCCTACCGATAGAATCGCAAAAATGTCAGAATTGAAAAATCAAGGCAAGAGTTTGACGCAAATGGTTGCAGGCAAAAGAATTTAAAGAATTTGCGACTATTAAGGATAAAGACTACAAGCTCGTGATACACAGTCTTGATGCGACAAAGGCGACATATGATCCTACAAAACCGCTTGATGGTGCAGCTTCGTGGGACGGAGATTTGAATTTAAAGTCAACTGTTGTAATCGGAACAAAAGGAGAGCTTCAAAAATCTTGCAAACAGTATAACAAATAAAACCAATACTATGGGGCTTGTTGCAAATAGCAAGTTGGTACAGCAAGTCAGCAATCCGAAAGTTTTCACGGCAACGAGGACCTATGCGGACACGGCGCCTCCTAGAATACTTGGAGCAATCAACTTCCTAGAGGACACCGTATTTGATACCACTGCGTACGCAACTGTAATGACGGATAAAGCGGCAGAAATATACTATGTAGTCGTGCCGTTTTCAGACTTTGTATCGAAAGGCAATTTAGTGCCGACTGTAGATCAGGTGCTTGCGGGCAGACCAACATATATAGAGGGCAAAACAGGAAAAATCACTATAAATTCGGGCAATGTAGATGTGCGTGAGTTTATCAAAGACTTGAAACCGAATACACCGTATAAATTCTTCTATGTAATAAAAGGTAAGAGCAGCGACAACTTGGAAGTTAGGGATACGCACGAACCTACTACTTCGGCACCGAGCCTTGTGGACGCGACATATAAGGACTTTACGACGAAACCGCCTATAAAACCGGAAATTCAGATAATAGACGGTGTTCAGCAGCTTATGCCTACAGGCGCAGCGGATGAAAAATCTGCAAGCGTTAAAGGTACTGCGACTACGGAAGCGACAGTTTACTGGGTTGCATATGTACATAGCCAGACGCCTCAAGTAGCCGAAACCGATGTGGATAAAGTAATAGAAATGAAAGACAACGATGCTCTTAAGGCGGATTCGGGAAGTTTCCCTGTAACTATAGCAAATGACAAGGATCCGAAAAAAGAAGGTATACAGTTTGAATTTAATGTAACAAATTTGCATCCGACACAGGGATACGATGTGTTTGTAGCGCTTCAAAAACGAAAAACTCGGGAGCCAAGTCCTCCAAAGTTTATCAACTAAACGGAATACTCAGAGCATTGGACAAAGAAGCTCGAATTGCTTGAAGCACCGCAGACTACGATTTTTGAACTATGCAGATATCGGAAACGGAAAATATTCGTATACTGCAAGTGTGGTCGTTAAATTCACTAAACCGCTTTATTATGGAAACCAAAAGGGCATCCGCGATCCTAAGCCGTTGCAGACATCGGACTTGTTCACAACAACTGGGGCAAACGGTTTGTATACCAAGAAACCGGGCGGACTCCTGCAGTCTCCTTCTTATTCGCAAGTGAGCGGTATATCGAACTTCGAAGCGGAAAGTGAAGCTATCACCGACATCGAGCTTAGACTGACGGAGGTAAGAAACGGTACTCAAGTAGGTTTGACTCCGTATATTTACAGCAGAGCGGGATGGTATGCGGGTAAACTTGTAATGACATTTGTTGAAGATCCTCCTATAGTAGAAGAGGTAGACAAATTGATCGACGGTAAGGTTGTTAAAGTAAAGGAAACACGACCTGCTATGAATGGACACTTTGAAGTGAAATTTATCAAATAAAAAGTAAACAAAAACCGCCGCATAATTAAATTATGCGGCATTTTTGCGTGCAGCATGGCAGTGTTTAGGCTAAGTTTTTGGAATTAAGACTGGTCTTAGCTGCGCTATTATATTTTTTTATAGCTTTTTATCAGTCCTTTTTCACTTGTGAATACCTTTCGGTTATATAAAAGTATCTCTCTTTTTCATTTATTTCTGTAACATATGTCTTATCACATTACAGATTTTTTTCAGCTTTTTCTTTCATTTGTACTAATAATAAATATATACGTAATTTATAAAAATCAAAGGAATTAAAAACTAATATGAATATGAATAGATTTATTTTTAATTTTACAATAGTTATAATTGCTTTTCTATATTTTTATTTTAATATAAATGCTCCTTATCATAGTGAAAACATAACTGGTACACAATATATATTAAGGAGTTCCATTTTATTCATATGCGTATATTTTCATACTAACATTCAAAAACTCGAAAATCGTTAGTTATTCTTAATATTAAAAAAACAAATACCCAATTAAAGTTGTGTTTTTACTAACTTTAATTGGGTAAAATTGGGTAAAAAAACAATTTATAATATATATTAATCAATAATATTTAGGAGGAAATTATGAACATATATATTGCCGGTACCAAAGACGGCTCTTTAGAAGCATCCTGAGCAAAAAATTAAACTGATAGAGGATAAAGAGGTAGAGTTTATGGAGGTTGAAAAAAACAGAAAAAGTGGTATGAGTTTTGGCGTTAAATGAATATAAAGAAATATTAAAAATATATTGTTTAAAAATAATTATAGATAAATGCTTAATTATAATCAAATTAGTGCTATTGGTTAATCATTTGAGTTATATGGTATAAATGCATAGCTTTCGTTTCTAAAATATAAAAAAATCCACTCTTAATCAAGTGGATTTTTTTACTTAGGACAACATGTAAAAATAAAAATTAATTCTATTTTACATTATATATTGTTCCATTTCCACTAAGTACACAATGATATCTATCCCAAGAGCCATCATTTTTTTAATGCATATTTTTGCATGTCTTTTTAGGATTTAAATCTCTATATACTTTTTGAATCATTTCCTGTTTTAAAAATTTTTAGTTTTTGTTGACCAACCATTATGAATCTCAATATCATATGTTCCGTTAATATAATCTTGAATATTTTAAATCTAAAAAGTTTTGCATTTGACTCTACATTTATTTTCTTTGAATCGATATCAAAACTTGATGAGATTACACTAACACTGATTTCAAATGAAAAAATCTTTTTGTTACAGTATCGCCATAGAGAGCATTTCTTGAATTAATATTTTTCCATCGAAAATATTCTCCAGTGACAGGATTCTCGTAGTTTTGATTTTCTTTAAGTATTATTTCACCTGGGTTTGGGTCAAACGAAATAATTGTATTTGGTTTTGTAAAGGCTTTTTCCGCAGCGAAACTAAAACTAGGTACCATTAATAATGTTAAAATTAAAACCATTAAACAAATTTTTGCTATACATTAGCTTTTTACTTCCTTAAATTTTTTTAAAAATTTTTATATGTGCATGCTGCCCCTAAATATCTTAATATAACAGCATCTATATCAAATACCCCCATTTTTAAACGCTCTAGGCAAAGCATCTGAAATAAGCAAAAAGTATTAAAAAGATTATCCATTTAAATACGCCTATGCTTATATTGGTTTTATTTTCATATATCATAAAACATAACGATAAAAAGGTATAAAAATAAAAAATTTTTAAGAAAAATTTGATTATTATGCTTAAATTATAATTTTGAATATTAAATATATAATCAAATGTTGTAACAAATGGAATTAAATTGTATCCTGTTAAAGTTCCATTTTCTATTAATGACATCATAGTAGAATCAAAACTAAAAGCCAAAAATAGTAAATAGTAAGCAAGCATAAGCATAAGTATATATTCTTTTCTAAAATTTTTACCCATAATGTAACCTTTTTTACTTCAATTGCTTGGTAACTTTTTTAACTTTGATTGATAAAAGTATACAATAAATCTGGAAATTTAGCAAGACATTTTTTGCCTTATTTCCTTTTATGCAAGGCATAGCAGCAGCGTGCCACAGGGATAAAAATACGGAAAGATTTTAGGAATAAAATCCTTGACATGTATTTTGGTTTGTAGTATTATTGCTACAACGCTTTAAAAACGATAAAATATAAAAGTGTAAATAGGAGGAGAAAATGAAAAGTTATTTGGTTTAATTTTTGATACTTGCGCTTGCTTTGGCAACGATGTTTGCATTCACGGGATGCGGTGATTCGCAGAAAACAGATGGAAATGCACTTACAGGTTGGGACTACATAGAAGATAAGGGAGAATTGATAGTAGGACTTGATGACACATTCGCACCTATGGGTTTTAGGGATGAATCCGGAGAACTTGTCGGATTTGACATAGATTTAGCTAAAGCTGTCGGCGAAGAGCTCGGTGTCAAAAATAAAAATTCAATCCTATAGATTGGAATGCAAAGGAAATGGAGCTTGCTTCAAAGAGAATCGACTGCATATGGAACGGTATGTCGGCAACACCTGAGCGTCAAAAAGAAGATGGCACTTACAAATAAATATCTCGACAACAGCATAATCATATTGGCAAAAGACGATACTGTAAAGGTTGAAAGTGCAAAGGATTTGGCAAACTACAAAGTGGCTACGCAAGTCGACTCGTCTGCACTTGAATCCATGAAAGCAAATCCTGATTACAGTGCGTTTGAAAAAAATGTTACAGAATACAAAACTTACGATGAAGCTATTTTGGATATGAAGGCAGGAAGAATCGATTGCATCGTTGTTGACCAAGTTTTGGGAGAATATAAAAATTCAAAAATGAAACCTGAAGAAAAATGGTACTTTGCGATTACAAATTTGCCGATGACAGCTATGCAATAGGATGCAGAGTAGAAGACAAAGATGTTGCTGCCAAGATAACTGAAGCGATAGATAAGACTATTGCAAGCGGTAAAGCTGAAGAAATCAGCAACAAATGGTTCGGTAGAAATATTGTAATTTCGGAGGGATACGATGACTGATTTTGCAGTAGCGATTTCAGATAAAATGGATTATATAGAGGTAATATTACCTACTTTGTTGTCCGGAGCTTGGGTTACAACCAAGCTCTTTGTCTTGACATTGATTTTGTCGCTTCCGCTCGGGCTTGTAATCGCGCTTGCGAGCATTAGCAAGATTGCACCGTTCAGGTGGATTTCAAAATTGTATATTTGGATATTTCGAGGGACACCGCTGATGCTGCAACTGTTTTTCTTTTATTTTTTCATACCGATAGGTATGGGAATTGCACTGTCTGCTTTTGCAACTTCGGTACTGACATTTGTGCTGAACTATGCGGCGTATTTTTGCAGAAATATACAGGGGCGGAATTGAAAGTATAGACAGAGGGCAATACGAAGCAGCAAAAATCGCTTGGACTTTCCAAATCGCAGACTATGTTCGGAATAATATTGCCTCAAACGATTAAGAGGATAATGCCTGCAATTTCTAACGAAGCGATAGTTTTGGTGAAAGATACCGCACTGGCGTTTTCGATATCGGTTGCAGAACTTTTGAAAGCTGCAAACAGCGCCATGAACAGAGATCAAGATGTAACGGCGTTTGTACTTGCTGCGCTTATGTATCTTGCTATGACTTTTGTGCTTACGGTTATATCGGATGCTTTGGAATACAAATACTCGAAGCACGAGGTGCAGGATCACGACAAGAAAAAACCGCTGATTCACCGCTTATTGGCAAAGGAGGCTTCGCATGGCAGATAGAATACTTGAAATGAGAGGAATCAAAAACGCTTCGGAAATTTTGAGGCTCTAAAAGGCGTAGATTTTTCTGTGGACAAGGGAGAAACGGTTGCGATTATAGGTTCGTCGGGTTCGGGAAAAAGCACATTGCTTCGTTGTATCAACTGTCTTGAAAAGAATTACAGCAGGAAGTATTACACTAAACGGCAATAACTTTGCAAAAGAAGAAAACGGAAAAGTGGTATATCTGTCCGAGAAAGAACTGAAATATGTTTATGCGGACACAGGTATGATTTTTCAACATTTCAACTTATTTCCACATATGACATGTCTGGAAAACATATATTATGCACCTGTCAAGGTGAAAAATGTATCAAAAGGATACGGCGCTTGCAGAAGCAAAGGAGCTACTTGAAATGGTAGGACTCGCGGGCAAGGAAGATGCCTATCCGGCGCAGCTTTCGGGGGGACAAAAACAGAGAATCGCAATAGCTAGAGGACTTGCAATGCATCCTGATATAATGCTGTTTGACGAACCGACCAGTGCACTTGATCCTGAAATTACAGGAGAAGTGTTAAATGTAATGCGCAATTTGGCGAAAAGAACATACAACTATGGTAGTAGTTACACATGAAATGGGATTTGCCAAGGAAGTATCGGATCGTGTAATATTTATGGACGCAGGAGTTATTGTAGAAGAAGGAAGTCCTATTGAAATTTTCGAAAATCCTAAAAGCGACAGACTAAAAGGCATTTTTGAGTTCAGTTCTAAGACATTAGTGCTTGACAAACGGCAATGTGGAGTGCTAAAATTAAGGATATAGAATTTAAATTTATAGGTAACCTTTTGGGAATCATATTAGGAGGACATATATGAAAAGAATAGTAACTATTGCAACAAGAAAATTAAGCGAAAATCATGGCGGTTGCGGTGAGTGTCAGACATCTTGCCAGTCAGCAAGCAAGACATCTTGCAGCGTAGCAAACCAGCAGTGCGAGCAACTTCGCAAATAGTGATAGTGGGCTTTAAAGAAAAGAAAGTAAGGAGGGCGAAGTGCCCTCTTTTTTTACATTTAGTGGGATTTGATACTGAAATTTGTGGTATTAGTGAAAGTGTGTTAATATGAGCGAAGAAAAAAACAAAAATGGACAGCGTTTGACATTTGGAACAGGCGGTATGCGTGGAATAATGGGTGAAGGAGCTGACAAGATTAACGATACGACTGTAACCTATTTAACGAAAGCTGTTGCGCTTTGGTTGCTCCAAAAAGGAGGAAAAATCGATTGCTATAAGTTACGACAGTCGACTAAATTCACAGCGCTTCGCAAATTTAAGCGCAACAATACTTACAGACTATGGAATAGATGTATACATATATGAAAATTTGATGCCTACACCTGCACTATCGTTTGCGGTAAAGCGTAACGGGTGCGACGGAGGATAATGGTAACGGCGAGCCACAATCGCGCCGAATATAACGGATATAAGGTATACAATGAATTTGGTGCGCAAATACGCGAGGATGATGCGGCGGTGATAGAAGCATTTATGCAAAAATTGTCGGGCGACATGGAAAGTATTTCGGACAAGGGATTTGAGCTTATAGGACTTGCAGAAAATACCGAAATCGGAGAAATCCATGTGCTTGGAGATGAAGCAACAAAGGATTTCGTAGAAACTGTATTAAAAAAATAAAAACATTGGAAAAACGGAGAAACGCTCAAAGACATCAAAATAGTGTATACACCGCTAAACGGAGCGGGACTTGTGCCTGTTACATCTGTTTTGGAAGCATCAAAGATAGGCGAAATTTACTATGTAGACGAACAAAAATTGCCTGACGGCAATTTCCCGACTTGTGAATATCCGAATCCCGAAAAAGCGGAAGCGTTAACGCTTGGAATACAGAAAATGAAAGAATTAGTGCAAGCGGGAAATGACATAGATGCGCTTGTAGCGACAGATCCGGATAGTGACAGGCTTGCAAACCGCCGTGTTCGATAAAAAACGGCAAAGTAAGAGGGTAATTACAGGAAATGAGCTTGGTGTATTGTTCACAGATTATCTGATTCAAGCAAAGGTGAAAAACGGAAAGGTAAAAAGAACCTATCGTATACACAACAATCGTTTCAAGTAAACTCACAAGAGCAATATGCGAAAAACGGGGTTGAAATAAAAGGAAACGCTTACAGGCTTCAAATATATGGGCGGAGAAATGGCGAAACTTGAGCAGGCGGGAAAACTAAGCAGGTTCTTGTTTGCGTTTGAAGAAAGTATAGGATATCTTTGTGCAGCACATTCAAAAAGACAAAGATGCGGTCGCAGCGGCACTGCTTTTTGCGAGATGCTTGCGCATTACAAGAAAAAAACGGAAAAACGATTATCACAAGACTCGACGAGCTTTATGCGGAATACGGATATTACGGTGAAAAACCTTCGATTTCGTATTTGACGGAGCAGACGGCAAGGTGAAAATGGATAATATAATGAAAAATTTGCGTGAATACGGTGCGGAAGCGGGGTACTTAAAAATAATTGATTACTTGTCAGGTAACACGGGCTTGCCAAAATCGGATGTCTTGGAATTTCAGTTTTTCTCAGGCAACTTTGCTTGTAAGACCGTCGGGTACGGAACCGAAAAATAAAGTTTTACATACTCGCAAAGGGAACAAGTGAAAGCGAAAGAACAAAAATAATAGCAGATTTTTGAAGAAAAAGTCATGAAGCTGCTCAAAAAATATAGTTGAAATAGGTTGTTTGAATACAAATGATGCAATAGGTGGTTGGAGTATACATGAAGCTAGGCATAATTTTTGGAGGAAGATCCAGTGAACACGAAATTTCGTGTTTATCGGCAGCGTCAGTTATAAGGACGCTTGCAAAAATCAAAATATGAATTGGTTTACATCGGTATAACAAGGAGTGGTGATTGGAAACGCTTTGAAGGAGATGTAAGTGAAATTGAAAAACGGAAAGTGGGAGGAATCAGCCATTTCGTTTGACATGGGCAAAATCAAGGATTACATAGATTTTGCATTTCCGATTTTGCATGGCAGGTTTGGAGAAGACGGCACGATACAAGGATTTTTTTGAAATACTCGATTTACCGTATGCGGGGTGCAATGTACTCGGATCGGCACTTGCTATGGACAAAGCAGCTGCCAAAGGAAATGTTTGCGCACGGCGGACTTTCAGTTTGCGAATATGTATTTGTAGATACATCGGAATTTACAAATTGGATTGATTACGAAAAGGCAGTTTTTGAAATAGACGAAAGAAAGCTCGCAAACGATATCGAAAGAATTGAGAAAACATTAAGCTATCCTGTATTTGTAAAACCTGTCAACATGGGCTCGAGCGTCGGTATTACAAAGGCGAAAAACAGGGAAGCGTTGCAGGAAGCGCTTAAATTTGCCGGCAAGTATGATTACCGAATTTTTGGTAGAAAGAGCTGTGGATGCACGAGAGCTTGAAATCGGGATAATAGGAAATCACGATCTTGAGTTGTCGGAGATTGGTGAAATACTGCCGTCAGCCGAATTTTTACGACTATGAAGCCAAGTATTTGGACGGCGGAAAATCAAGATTATGTATACCGGCAGAAATTGAAGAAGAAACAAAAATACGATACGAAATATGGCAAAAAAAGCCTATAAAGTCTTGGATCTTGCAGGACTTGCAAGATTGGATTTCTTTTTGGAAAAGGGCAGCGGCAAAGTTTATATCAACGAAGTAAACACAATGCCGGGATTTACGAAATTCAGCATGTTTCCTTTGCTGTTTGCAGCGGCAGGAATAGAATATGTGCATTTATTGAGAGGATAATTGAACTTGGATACGAGAAATATTACACTAAAAAAATAACTGCTAGTCAGTATAGAAACGGAGAAAAATCACCCGAAAAGGTAGGGAGCTTATCACAGAAGGTACGATGCTGAAAAAAGGCGATTTAGTATATCTTAGCTACGATGAGACAGAATTTTCGGGCATAGAAGGCTGCAAGACATGTTTGATTTTGGATGAAAACAGCGTTCACATGCAGCGTATAGGAAGCGACGAGTCAATAGGAACGCAAATCGCATTTCAAGAGGGAATGCGTTATGACGGACTGTATGAAACTCCGCATGGAGCAATCGAAATGGAAGTACTTACGCATAAATTAAAAAAACGATTTTTGACAGCGAGGGTAGAGGTGAAATCGACATAGACTACAGAATCAGCCTCAAGGGACTTTCCGAAGGACGAAGTCACCTGAATATACGAGTGATGTAGGAGGGATGATAATGAATAAAAAATTTGCGAAAATAGTAGCTATCGTAACGCTGATTGCGATGCTCCTAACAACAGTATCGTTTGTTGCGGTAGTGCCGTTTGCATTCGGCGCGGAAAGTGCACATTCACAGGCGGAAACGGAAGCATATAGAAAGTTTTTACTTGAGCATTACAAAGACAGTATATCGCCGGAGCAACTGGCAGGTAAAACGATAGACGAAAATGACGGCAATTTTGCATGCGCAAGATCCATATACTGAAATTTTCAAAGGAGAGGAAGAAAGCGAGAAGTTTTCGGAATTTGTAGAGGGTGAATATCTGGGGATTGGAATTACTGCGAGTAAAGTAGACGGAGGTATAAAAGTAGTAGAGGTCAATCCTGCAGGTACTGCCAAAACAGCAGGAATACAGGAAAATGACTTAATTGTTTCTATCGACGGAAGAGATGTCCGAAATATGGACCTTGTAGTCGCACTTGATATAATCAAAAAGGGAAAAAAGAGGAACGAAGGTAGCAATCGAGGTTCTGCGCGGTGAGAAAAAAATATACATTCACGCCTGTGCGTGAGAATACAAAAAGCGCAGTCAGTCAGAGGAAAGTTGGTGGAGGGATATTCGAATATAGGGTATATTAAGATTTCAAGTTTTGATTCGGATACGGCATCGGAGTTTGCAGATGTAAGAGCGGATTTACTTAAGCACGGTGCGAAATCATTTATACTTGATTTGAGAAATAATCCCGGAGGAATATTGGAGCAGAGCGTAGCGGTGGCTGAACAGATAATGCCGAAGTCATCTACGGTTACATACTTAAGCAGCCGGGGTAAGGTAATTCAGGAACATTCGGTAAGAGAAGGTATAAAGAAACTTTACCCTACGGTAGCGTTAATCAATAAGAACAGTGCGAGTGACATCGGAAATACTTGCAGGTGCACTTAAAGATAATAACATAGCTACACTGATTGGAGAAACGACATACGGGAAAGGCGTAGCTCAGCAGGTAATAGCTTTTAAAAAACGGTGATTCAGCAAAAGTTTCGGTATTTTATTTTACAACACCGAAAGGACATATAATAAACAAGGTGGGCGTAGCACCTGACATATTGGTATTTAATCCGACTCCTCCGACATTACTTGAAAGACAACAAATTGCAGCGTTTATAAGTATGGATGGTGCGAAAAAAATACGTGCAGGGCGAATACGGAAGTATTGTGTTGGGAGCACAGCAACGACTTACTATGCTTGGATATTACAAAGGCGTCGTAAACGGATATTTTAACGGAGAAACTGCGGTTGCGCTTATGGCGTTCCAAAAAAAGCGCGTGCGATATATCCATACCCGTGCTTGGATAACACTACAAGAGCGCAACTTAATGCTGCAATTACAGAAAAAGTAAATGCTCAGCAGTTACAAAAGGACTATCAACTAGAAAGAGGAATAAAGGAGCTTACTGCAAAATGATAGGGTTTGATGCCGACAAGTATATAAACGAACAATCGGAGCATATTTTTGGACAGAATAAATGCGAAAAATGCGAAAGACTTTATTTGGAATTTGGCGGAAAAATTGGTCCATGACAAGCACGCAATGCGTGTGCTGCGGGATTGACGAAAAACGCTAAAATCAAATTACTGCAAAAAATGAAGGAACATGTCGAAATAGTGATATGCATTTATTCAGGGGATATTACGACCAACAAGACAAGACAAGATTTCGGCATCACATACGATTTGGAAGTTTTGCGTCTTATCGATACATTTTAGACGATATGAGCTTGAAATCAATAGCGTTGTGGTAACAAGATACGCAGAGCAGGAAGCGGTGGATATGTTTATCAAGAAATTGAACCGCAGAGGCATCAAAACTTATACGCATAAGTTTACAAAAGGCTATCCGACAGAAGTGGAAGTGATAGTAAGCGAAGAGGGATACGGTGCGAATCCTAGAATTGAGGGTAACGAAGCCATTGGTGGTTGTTACAGGTCCGGGCGGAGGAAGCGGAAAGCTGGCAACTTGCCTATCGCAGCTTTATCACGACAGCAGACAAGGTGTTAAGGCAAGATACGCGAAGTTTGAAACTTTCCCGATTTGGAACCTGCCGCTTAAGCATCCGGTAAATGTCGCATATGAAGCGGCAACAGCTGATTTGAAAGATGTAAATATGATAGATTCTTTCCATTTGGAAGCATATGGAAAAAACTGCCGTGAATTACAACAGAGATTTAGAAGTTTTCCCTGTTGTAAAAGCGAATCATTGAAAAGATTACAGGAGAAGAAGCGGAATATAAATCACCTACGGATATGGGTGTGAATATGGCAGGTTACAGCATAATTGATGATGAAGTCTGTCGAGAAGCCGCAAAACAGGGAAGTCATCCGTAGATATTTTTATAGCATCGGTCAATTACAAAAAGGAAAAATTGACGAGCCGATATTGGAGCGTTCAAAGCTACTTATGGATGAACTGGGATTAAAGCCGAAGGATAGGAAGGTAGTAGAGCCTGCGCGTGAGTATGCGGAAAAGAAAAGGAATTGTGATAAGCGTTTTGAAAATGTCGTTGTAATGGCGATTGAAATGAAAGACGGCACATTCATAACAGGCAGAAGCTCAAGGCGAATGGTAGCTGCGGCTGCGGCTATACTCAATGCAATAAAAATATTTGGCAGGAATACACGATAATATACCTTTAATATCGCACACATCGCTTGAAGCGATACAAAATTTGCGAAAGAATATTTTAAAATCAGGATAGAGCGAGTTTAAATTGTGAGAAATTTTTGGCAGCCTTAATTATTTCGGCGGTTACAAACCCGTCGGCTGAAATTGCAGCGGGTATTTACAGGAATTAACAGGTTGCAGGGCGCACTGCACAGCGATTTTGAGTGATAAGGACGAGCTTTTTGTTAAATTCGTTAGGTCTTGATGTTACATGCGATCCCGAGTATGTAACTACAAATTTATACTTTGGTTAATGGTAGGAGTAATCTATGAATACAAGTATATTTCAGGTAGCGGGGCCGATTATGATTGGGCCTTCAAGCTCGCATACTGCAGGAGCTGCAAAAATAGGTAAGGTGGCAAGGCAGATTGTAAATGCCGATTTTGATAGTGTAAGGTTTGGACTGTTCGGCTCATTTGACAAAACAGGTAAGGGACACGGAACGGATAGAGCATTGCTTGCCGGAGTACTGGGACTTAGTGAGTACGATGAAAGAATACCTATGTCTTTTGAAATTGCGCATGCTCAAGGACTTGAGTTTGAATTTCACAGCGTGGAACTTGAAGATGCGCATGAAAATACCGCGATTATAACTTTCTTTAAGGACGGAAAGCAAAGACTTGAAATACAGGCGGCATCTACGGGAGGCGGGAATATACGTATAGATAAAATTGACGGTTACGAGATAGGAGTAAACGGAACGCTTCCAACTATATTTGTCAGACAAAAATGACCAGAAGGGTGTAATAAGCCACGTTACGACCATACTTGCAGATAACGACATAAACGTCGCAACGATGAAAGTAAGCAGAAGCAATAAAAGCGAAGAAGCTATATGTGTAATCGAAATAGACGACACTATAAATGCGGATATAGTTGAAAAAAATTGAAAGATTATGAGCATATTCGTTCAGTTAGATTGATAGAGTTCAGCTAGGAGGTAATATGTATAAGAATATAAAGCAAATGCTTGAACTGGCTGAAAAAAAGAACAGGTTAAGCTGTCTGAAATAATAATCCGAAACGAAGAAAAAGCATAGCGGAATATCCAGAAAAAGACCTTCTGGATGAAATGAAAAAAACGTTATTTGGTAATGTTGGCATCTTCCACAAAGGCACTTTCAAAACCTACGAAGGAGCGTGGCAACTTGATTAGCGGAATTGCCAAAAACAAAATGATTACAATGCAAAAACTGAAAAAGACCATATGCGGCCCTTTCATAAATTCGGTGATGGCACGGGCATTATCATCGAGTGAAGTGAATGCTTCAATGGGACTTATAGTGCAATGCCGACAGCAGGTTCGTGCGGAATTGTACCTGCTGTCAGTAATTTCGGTGGCGGAAAAGTTAAATGCAAGTGAGGAGGAACTTTTGCTTGCAATGGTAACAGCATCGGGACTTGGTGCGGTTGTTACGGAAAAGGCAACAGTTGCAGGGAGCTGAGGGAGGCTGTCAGGGCTGAGTGCGGAGTAGCTGCGGCAATGGCGGCGGCAGCGTGCGTAGAACTTTCGGGAGGTACGCCTGAGACAGGCCGTAAATGCTTTTACGATATCGCTTATGAATATATTGGGGTTGGTTTGCGATCCTGTCGGTGGACTGGTTCAGGTGCCGTGCGCACATAGAAACGCTTCACAATCGGTAAACGCTATGCTAAGCGCAGATATGGCAATGGCAGGAATCGACAGCTACATAGATGCCGATGAAGCGGTGGAGGTAATGTACAAGATAGGTAGAAGTATGCCGGTAGAACTTAGAGAAACGGCACTTGGCGGACTTGCCGCTACGCAAAGCGGCCATGAAGCCGTGAGGAAGATGTGGGAAAAAACTGCAAGGGAGAACGAAAAGGGATAATGAACAGCAGTTTTTGCAAAAATGTAAACATAGTAGTGATTTTTCGCTGTCATAGCAGCGTCATTTTCGCCGATTTTTACGAAACTGACAGGCGCGCCGCCCATAGCTATAGGCTTTTATCGCTTGAGTATAGCTATGCCGATATTTGCGGTCATAAGTTTCAGCAAATATCGGTCTGCCCTAAAAGCTGTAACGGCAGCGCAGCTTTTAGGGGCGGTGCTGGCGGGAGTGCTGCTTGCAGGGCATTTTTCGTGGTTCACATCGCTGCGCCATACAAGTGTGGCAAGCGCAAGCGTGCTTTCGATGACGCACCCTATAATGGTGCTGTTTATCAGCGCATTTTTGCTCAAAAAGCGAACTAATGCAAAGGCTATTGCGGGGGTGCTGCTTGCTTTTGTCGGAAGCATAATCATTTCGGGAAATGATTATGCGCTGTCGCAAAAGCACTGCTTGGTGATTTAATGGCGGTGCTTTCCGCTTTGTTCTTGGGACTTTATTATCTTGCAGGTAACAAATACAGAAAAAAATATAAATGCTTCTATTTATGTTTTTCTTGTATTTTTTTCTTTTGCTGGTTATCGTTTTTTTAGTTTGCATGCTGGCAACCAAAAACCCCGTTCTTAGGCTATACGAAAAAGCGATTATTTCTGGATTTTCGTCATGGCAATAGTTTGTCAAATCGGTGCGCATGCGGTGTTCAATTGGTGTCTTGCATCACATCGGCACTTTACATTTCGACTTTTGGAAAACTTGGAAACATTTATTTCTACTGCATTTGCAGCTTTAATATTCGCTGAAATTCCCACAGCTGTTCAGATACTTGGGGCGAGCATTATAGTTGTCGGTGTAATATATTATAGTAAAAATGAGGAAAAATCGCGATGTATAGGATAAAACTGGATGTATTTGAAGGCCCGTTTGATTTACTCGTATATTTAATTGAAACATCGGAAATGGATATATGCGATATACAGATTGCTGAAATTACAGTTCAATATATAGAATATATAAAAACAAATGCAGGCACTCAATATTGAAATTGCGCAGGAATTTATGGTAATGGCTGCTACATTGCTACAAATTAAATCAAGGATGTTATTGCCGCAGACGGAAGATGATTTGCAGCTTGAGGAATATGAAGATCCGAAAAAGGAGCTGACGGAGAAACTCATAGAATACAAGCGATTTAAAAGAAGCGGCGGCTATGCTTGGGGCACGAGAAGTTATGATGACCGGCGTCTTTACAAAAACCGGGAGAAGATTTACAAAAGTACGCGGGCGAAGAAGACGAGTATTTGAAATTGGGAATAAATGAATTTTTGAGTACATTTAAGCAGTTTTTGGATAAAAGTAGGCGTGTTGAGGAAGTAAAAAGCGTTATACCAGACTGGAAAGAGCAAGGCTTACCGTTGAAATGAAGATTGAAGAAATTTTCAGCTTCTTCAAAGAAAAAGTTATATAGACCTATATTTTTTTAGTGAACTTATCAGTAGTAAAGGGATACAGCTGAAGAGGTTTTTGACATTCAGCTCTGTATTGCAGATGATGAAAGCGGGCGGCGTGGATGCAAAAGCAGGATTATAATTTTGCTGATATTGAATTGTTTATAGCGAAAAGAGATGAGGAGGAAAATGGAAATGACAACATCTAAGGCTATCAAAGCGGCTCTTGAGGCTATAATGTTCGTTTACGGGGAGCCGATTTCGATTTCTCTTGCAGCGGAGGTTTTGAGCATCGATAAAAAGGAAGTGCAAAAATATTTTTCGTGAACTTGTATCGGACTACGAAGCGGATGACAGGGGCTTGCAGCTTATAGAAGCGAATAATACATATCAGCTTGCAACCAAGCATGAATATGCAGTGTATATAGGGAGATTGTGCGGACGCCCGAAAGAAAAGAAACTCTCACAAGCAGCACTTGAAGTACTTGCGATTATAGCATACAAACAGCCTATTACCAAAAAGCGAGATAGATTCGATAAGAGGAGTAAAAAGCGACAGAATAATCGAAGGACTGATAAAAAAAGAACTGGTAGAAGAAAAAAAGGGCGTGCGGAAGTTATCGGAAAGCCAATACTGTACGGTACAACAAATGCATTTTTACGCTATATGGGAATTACCAAGATAAACGAATTGCCGAATATCGACAATATAGAAGATACATTAGATGTGGAGAACAAAGATGACGGCGATGCCGATGAAGTAGAGCAAATATCAATAGAAAAATATGATTTAAACATTGAAAAATATGATTAAAAAGAAAAACCCTCGCTATTGGCAGCGAGGTTTTTAATATCTATGCATGTAGTATTGGTAGTTGTTCTAAAAATACTGTCGTAAATTTCGTGGCTCATTACAGTTATGAAATTTGTAGTAAGAAAAATCCTTAATCTCAAGCGTAAAAGTTACAGTTAAAAACATTTTCATTTTGACCGTACATGAAATCCTTGTACGAATTGGTGTCTTTGATAAGCCCTATCTTCGGTATGGAAATATCAATTTCATGTCGAAGCATCGAAGCAAGCGCAGTAGATGAAGCGCCCATCATTTTGATTCATAAGCTCGCAAATTGCACTTTCCGACAGCTCGTCAACTTCCGTAACCTCCATATACATCATTTTGCTTACGATTTTCAGGAGATCCTCTTTTTGAGCAAGAGTGAGTTTGTACCGCTGAGACCTTTGACATAGTCGACGCTTATTGCATATGCAGGTTCAAGATATGTCATATCAAGTTCTTTTGTATTTATCAGTTCAACATCGGGAACCGACAATGTAACGCTTGTGCCAAGCACCATGGACAGTGCTGTAGAAGACGAACCTACGGCAATGTTAAATATTTCGCCTATCGCATCTTTTTTTCTTTTTCATCTAATCTCATTTTTTTATTTTCCCCATCTTCCAATTTCTGCATCTTCTTGAAAAGAGGCTGTCGTAGTTTTGAGTTTAGCTTGTTTTTTTCGCCTAGGGTAAGATGCAGTTTCAGTATTTTATCATCTCTAACGACTCGCACATCTATGGTTTTCACCAACTTTTTGCCTGAGAGGGACTGCGTTAAATCATCAAATGATTTTTATCTGCTTGTTGCCAACGTAGAAAAATCATATCCCCTGCTTTGAAACCGGCTTTTTGCTAGGGTCGCTATCGACACTCTGGACATATATACCCAAATTTGTTGCTCCGTAAACGAGTGCATCCCATAACACTTGTTAAATCTACATATGTCATACCGGTGCTCGCTCTACCGCGCACATACCCATATTGAACTATTTGTTTTGTTACCGATTTTACCTTGTCGACAGGAATTGCAAAGCCTATACCCTCGACATTTGTACCGCCGGATTTTTGCTACAACTACACCGATTAGCTCGCCTTTGTCGTTAAACATACCTCCTCCGGAGTTTCCGGGATTTACAGCGGCATCGGTTTGAATCAGCTGCATTGTTTTACCCTCAAGTGTTATTTGTCTATCCAGAGCGCTTATTATACCTTGCGTTACTGTGCCGCCCAAATTCCCAAGAGGATTGCCGATAGCTATTGCGGTATCACCTACCGATGTTGTTGAGCTATCGCCGAAAAATTACAGGTTGCAAATTTTTGGCGTTTATTTTAAAGTACTGCCAGGTCGGTTTTCATCGTCAGCGCCGACAAGTGATGCGGTATACGATTTGCCGTTTTTGGTTGTAACGGAAATTTTGTTTGAATTTTTCGATTACATGATTGTTTGTTACTATATATCCGTCGGAAGAAATTATTACACCGCTACCTGCGCCTTGTGTAATATATTGTGTGAGCCAGCTGTCTGTCGCTATTCCTTCGGTTTTGATTTCGACTATGGAATTTTCGTTCATGTTGACAATTTCAGTTGTAGACAGAGCGTTAGCGGAATTAGCAGTTTGTTTGCTCGAAGTTGTAACTGCTTTCACGGATGAAAGCAGAACCGGTGCCCTAGTGAGATTGTATGATGGAGCTGCCCATTTTAAAGCGGCAATTCCGCCAAGTGCGCCTGCAAAAGTGTTGCTCACAAGGAATAGAGCAACTATGATAGCAATTTTTGCATTTGCTTTTTTTCTTCTTTTCTTTGGGTTCATCCGTAAAAGGCGGGGAAGTTTTCACCTCTTTTTCGGCTCGGATTTGAAATCGGGTTCAACTATTACAAAATCGACATCTGTAGCATGATTGTTTTCGTATTCAAAAATTGTTCATTAGATTTTACCTCCTATTGTTTTTATTGATAATATATTACACGGGGATTGCGTAGATAAAATGTGTGAAATGTGAAGCATTTGTAAAATAGAAAAAAATATCGTCTTTTTGAAAAAAATATTCTAATTACTTGCCAATAAATCAGATTAGTGTTATACTCTACTTGGCGCAAAGAAGAGCGTGCAAAATGTAAAAACGAGGAGGTTTTAAAAATGTCAGAAAAAAAGAACACAAAAGAGCATTGCGGATGCGGATGCGAAAAAGACGATGCGGATTTCTTAACCTTGGAATTTGATGATGGAAAAGAAATTGAATGTGAAATAATCGGGGTATTCGATTTTGAGGATAAAGAGTATATAGCGCTTTTACCGGATGATGGAACGGATGATGTTTACATCTACGGATACAAAGAAGTAGGCGATGACGAATTTGAATTACTGGATATTGAAGACGATAACGAATTTGAAAGAGTAGTTGCCGAGTTCGATAGACTTACTGCAGAGGAATAAATAGTAAATAAAGCGGTAGAAGCGGTTAGTCTACCGCTTTTATAGTGCTTAAAAGGTGGAAATATGAAAAATTACGATGTAATAATAGTTGGAGCGGGAGCTGCCGGACTTTTCTTATCGTACGAACTTACCAAGCTGGATACGAATGCCAGTGTTCTAATGATAGATAAAGGGGCACCGCTTCAAAAAGACAATGTCCGATTAAACTCGGCAAAACGAAAAAGTTGTATAAAGTGCGAACCTTGCCATATTATGAACGGATATGGCGGAGCAGGAACGCTGTCCGACGGAAAATATAATATTACCAACCATTTTGGCGGCGATTTGTACAGATACATAGGAAAAGACGAGGCGCTCAATTACATGGAGTATGTCGATGAGGTTTTGTGCAATTTCGGAGGATTGGAAGCAAAGCTATACTCTACTGCGAATACGGATTTGAAAACGACTGCGCTTAGAAGCAATTTACATCTTTTTGGATGCAAAGGTAAGGCATCTTGGAACAGATAGGAATGTAAGGATTCTATCAGAGATTTGTGAATACACTGCAAAAAGGTCGAAATGAAGTTTTTTTACTACGGTAGTTGAGGGTTGAAAAGAGGGCGGACGAAACATTTTTATATCAAAAACGAACAAGGGCGATGAGTTTATATGTAAGGATTTGGTGCTTGCGACAGGACGCTCAGGTTCAAAGTGGGTATCGAAAGTTTGCGAAAAAAATGGGAATCGAGCTTGAACAAAACCGAGTGGATATAGGTGTGCGTGTGGAGCTTCCAGCTGTAATTTTCAAACATATTACGGACGAAGTGTACGAGAGCAAGTTGGTTTACAAAACGGATAAATATAATGATATGGTTAGGGACTTTTGCATGAACCCATATGGTGAAGTCGTTGCGGAAAAATACCAACGGTATTGTTACTGTAAACGGACATAGCTATGCGGATCCTGCATTACATACGGAAAATACAAATTTTGCATTGCTTGTATCAAACAAGTTGACTGCACCGTTTAAAGACAGCAATGAATACGGAGAGTCAATCGCAAGACTTTCCAATATGCTTGGTGGCGGTGTGTTGTTACAAAGGTTCGGCGATTTGATAAAGGGAAGAAGAAGCAGCGAGCGCCGAATGGAGAAATGCTTCACCAGACCTACGCTAAATGCAACACCGGGAGATTTGAGTCTGGTATTGCCGAAAAAGACAGCTTGACAATATAATCGAGATGATATATGCACTTGATAAAATTGCGCGGGAACTGCGAATGAAGACACATTGCTTTTATGGTGTAGAAGTGAAATTCTACAATTCGCAGGTCAGTGTTGACGAGCATTTGGAAACCAAAGTTAAAAGGCATGTATGCACTGGGCGATGGCTCGGCGTAACGCATTCGCTTTCACAGGCATCGGCGAGTGGAGTATATCTTGCCAGACTACTTGCAAAAAGTACAATTAAATATGAGTTTGAAAAATCCTAAGATAAAATCACGAAACACGCGCAAGTTGCCCAAAGCTAACTAAAATGAGCGGTTTAAGGCTGCATGAGTGGGGGTATATAGTTTGTGTTCGCATAGAACAATAATAATTGAATTTTAGGAGGGAAGAAATGAGTAAATACGCAGGTACACAAACCGAAAAAAATCTACAAACAGCATTTGCAGGAGAATCGCAAGCAAGAAATAAGTATACATATTTTGCAAGCGTTGCAAAGAAGGAAGGCTATGAGCAAATAGCTGCAATATTCCTTCAGACAGCGGAAAATGAAAAAGAACACGCAAAGCTGTGGTTCAAAGAGCTTGGCGGAATTAGCGATACAGCTGCCAACTAGGTGCAGCAGCAGACGGAGAAAAAACTACGAGTGGACTGATATGTATGCTGGTTTTGCAAAGACTGCAGAGGAAGAAGGATTTCCTGAGCTTGCAGCAAGATTTAAATTGGTAGGGGAAATTGAAAAAAACACCATGAGGAAAGATACAGAGCTCTTTTGAAGAATGTTGAAACAGCTGAAGTATTCGAAAAGAGCGAAGTAAAAAGTATGGGAATGCAGAAATTGCGGACATATTGTAGTAGGTACAAAGGCACCACAAGTCTGTCCTACTTGCGCACATCCGCAGAGCTATTTCGAAGTGAAGGCTGAAAATTACTAAAAAAATAAAAATGGTAAAAAAATCGAGGGGGTGATCTCGATTTTTATGCACTGTAGAAGTAAGGAGATATCGCGCAAGGATATGCTGAAAAAAATAGCTTGACAAATTTAAAAAAATGAGTATAGTATAAAGAAAAAACAATCAACTGTGTCATTGTTAGCAAGTACTTATCTTGGAGTCAGGAAAACGGGTGCAATTCCCGTGCGGAGCCGCCACCGTGAATGTGCGATTCAATAAACTGAAAAGGGAAAAAAATATGCATAAGTCGGATGACCTGCAATGACAGTGTGTAACAGATTGCAGTTATAGGCGTGCATTCCTAAATAGCAATAATTGTATGAAAGTGCTAGCTTTTCATCATAGGCGTTACAGACGAGCAACCTCAGTTAAAAACGGAACTGTAATTTATGCAGTTCCTTTTTGTTGTTTAAGTGCGCTCGATATAGAATTTAAAGAGGGGAGGTTGTTTAAATAGGGGCTGCGTTTGGAGGTAAGAAAAAAAGGGGGGAAAAATGACAGAAAAAAACAAAAATGAGAAATGCGAAAATAGGCTAGGGTATAGTTGCAAAATCTAAATTATTTGCATATTTTATGGCTATAATTTTGGTGATAACCTTGATGCCACAATCGGTATTGAGTACATCTGCTGAAGAGGATCAGGTAGATAAGGATCTAAAAACTGTTGAAAACTATTTTAAAGATAAAACCGGAAGCGATAAAGGGTATATTATTTTTACTACAAAGGATACAAATACTTCCGGAAAAAAACGCAATATGGCGATCTTGTAAAAATTTGGTACAGCAGAGGGGAGTACAACAACGCACTTGTATATCTTCGTGCAAAAGGCTGCTGAATTGACCAACAGGGATATAAACGATATAAAGGTGACCGGGAAAAACTAACATTGTAAAAGGGACATATGCATCGGGGAAACCGTTTGAAGGGACCACTATGGATAAAGATGGCAATTTCACATTACCCAAAAGGCGATGAATTTACTACGCCAGGAGTTTTTAACACTAAATTTGAAATCAGGGGTAAAGAAAAAAAGAAATCAGAGTAGTTTGGTTTGCGGTTGAACCGGAAGAAGTTACAGATGAACAGAAAATAGAATTTGAAGCCAAATCCGTAACTTGGGATGCTATAAGAGGAGATAATTTAGCTTTTGATAAAAATAGTAGATAAAATTGGAGTAAAAAAATAGTTACGGTTATATGGGAGCTTTAAATTTTGCATCTCAGCTTTATACAAAATCGGTTACAATAGAAACAAAAACTTGTGTACGTAGGGCGAGGGAGAAGATCCTAAAGCTATGAAGCTGGATACTTCAAATAATGTAACGGTTAAAAAGACCTAATGTAGGCGAGGCAGATGCATCGTACAAGCTGACGGTAACTGTAAAAATCGGGTATAAGAGCAAAAGATATAGTCTTTGATTTAAAAGTGCCCGCATTTAAAAGGATACGAAGTTCCGATTAGCATAAGTCCAGATGATGCTACTTTGGAAATTACAGATCCATATTATGGAACACTTGTGAGATGGAAAATACATCAAAAAAAGATGGGAATTTGATAACCTATAATTTGCATCCGCAAAAAAAGTAAATATAGCAAATATAGCTGGAAACTTTCTAAACCAGGATATATAACCAAATCAGGGGATTTTTCGTTTGCTGAAGGAGATACTCCTTCGGGAATGAAGCTGGAATTACAGCAATCTTCTGAAAAAATGATTCAAGGTTAAAAAGACCTGATACTTAAAGATCCACCTACGGGTGCATCAACTATAATTGAACCAATGGATGAATTCAGTCCTATTAAAAAGAATACACTTTTAAAAAGTCGGGTCTTCTGTTGAAAAAAATCGAAATAGAACCAAAGGTTTATGTAGAGGGTGCAGAGTGTAGCATAAATGGTATAAAAATATTATTCAGATATTGATACTGGAGAGGAAACAGAAGATACTAATACTAGGTGCTTCCTGAAAAAGATGGTAATACAAAAAATAACCATTACTGTTACAGCGCCTGAGAGCAGCATACAAACGGATAAAAACAAGTGTGTATACATTGACTGTTATAAAAAGCGACGAAGTATTCCCATTGGCAGGGCTTGATATAGAGGCAGAGTATACTGAAAGCAATAAAAATAACAGAGCAGAGCCGGAAGAAGAAAAGTTTTTCCCCAGGGTTGAAAGTGGTGGCCATGCAAAGGAATATACAGCATATGTGAACTATGGGAGTGGATAGTGTTAAACTTACACCTAAAATTGCGGAGGTTATTGGGGAAGCAAACATAAAAAAAGTCATTATCGAAGGTAAGGAGATTGCACTTGATGCTTTTCCGTATAAAAAAACACTTAAAACCGGACGAAACGAGATACCTGTAAAAATTACATATGTTAAGAGCGCAGAGGATATTACGGTAGAATATAATTTGTGCATCATAAAAAGAAAAAGATTTTACTAAATGCAATAAATGTAGAAAATGGAAGCTTAAGAAGCAAGGAGGGCGACTGGATTGTGACAAGTTTGTATCAAGCAGGAAGTTCTAAAATCAACTTTACACTTGATATAGACGAGGGATGTCAAGGCCCAAATTGATGAAGATGCACATATTTATCAAAAAAGGCGAACGAATCAGCATAGATGCAAAAAGATGAAGTCGCAGTTATTTGCACAATTAAGCTCCTTAGAGAAGTTACAGAGAACGAAAAATGGAAAGAGGAGCAAGCTTTTTGTAGCAAGCTTTTTATCCTACAAGCATTGATTATCCCACAGATGTTGTAGCGTATTTGCCGGCACCGGGTCAGTTTGTGAATGAAGCATCGTATTGCAATGCGATGGCAACAAAAAGCTGTAAACGCTGGGAATATGGTTACTTTAGGTTCATATGGCGGAAGCATTATATACTATTTCAAGGATGGAATAAAAAATGATCCGAAAAATCCGTATGGAATAGATTTTATTGTATATGGGAATGCGTTCACTAATAATGACGGCACTACTGCACTTGGAGCGGCGGAGCCTGCTGCGGTGATGGTATCATCAGATGGAGTGCATTGGGCAGAACTCGCAGGAAGTCTTTTTATGATGCGCGAACAAAGCACGACAACAAAATGGTATATACAAATCCTGAGCCGACATTTTCAAAGGCGGTAGATATACCCTGGACGAAAAAATGGCAAACAGAGCGGTGCGGTAAAAGTAAATAGTTATCATAGTCAGCCTTATTATCCAAATCCTTCAATTTATAATCAATACAATAAAGATGTGAGATTCATAAATAAAACTTACAAAAAAGAAAGCATGACTGTCGAGGGATTTAGCTATTTTACACATAAACCTGCACCAAGGTATGGATATGGGGATACGCATGCCAATAGATTAATGAACGGTCGTATCAGCAATGAAGCTGTAAATCCTTATGAGAGTCGTCATGATATGATTTTTTTAATGGCGACGGTATGGATTTATCATGGGCAGTTGGAGCTGATGGAATGTCTACACCATCACAATATGTACAAACTGTAAATTGGATTAAAATATACAATCCTAACATGTACGATGGCGGCTCGGTAGGTGAGTGTTCACCTGAAATTGTTGGTGTAGTCGTAGCGAAACCCTAAGCAAGATGGTGTGGTTGGAAAAAGCAGTGGACTTAAATCACTCAAAAATAAATGGCGAGAATGTTACATTACCACAATATACGGGCACTATAAATTTTGATGCGAAAGGTGAGGGAACTTTAATATACGAGCCTGTAGCAGAGGATGCAAATTCTAATATAGTCATAAATGATACATGGGTTCGCTCTGGTGGGAAAACAGAAAAAATTCCGACATCGAAGATGGCAAGAATTATAGTGCAGCAAGGTGAAAAAGAACCGAAGATATATACACTTAATATTAGTAATGTAAAAAACTATAGAAACCAATGTAGAATTAGATAAATTAGCGTTTTTTTGCATCAGGCAAAGTGCTTAAGGTAAATCAAGATGGCGATTATGAATACGAATTGCCAGTTGATGTTGGAGGAATCAAGCTCAAGGCAGTACCTATGAATCTTGAAGCAAAGGTAAGTATAGAGGGCACGAAGTTGGGTGAAAAAGGAAAAATGGCTGGATATCTCCTGCGATAATGGTAAAGAATGGAGAAAACAAAGATGTTACTATAAAAAGTTGTTTCAGAGGATGGCACGGCAAATAAATCATATAAGGTTAAATTGAGAAGAAAAAGAAGAACCGACATCTCCGCAAGTTCCATCTTCAAAGGAAATCAATGTACAGTTTGAATTTACGGGGATACCAAGCATGGAGAAAAACGGGGTACATTCACCACAGGTTTGGATTGCAAAGAAGACTGTAACAATTCCAAAGGATTCTACGGTTAAATATTTGACAGACAAAGAATTAATAAATGCAGGACTCGACTATGCAACAAAGAATAACGGTACGTATATAAGCAAGATTCAGATGCCGGGTACAAGTGAGTATTTAGGAGAGTTTGATAATGGACCGAATAGCGGTTGGATGTATAGGCATAACGGAAAAATAGCGGATGAAGGCTATGCGAGTAGAGTGCTTAAAGCGGGAGATCAAGTCAAATGGTTCTATACAGATGATTACACCAAGGAAAGAGGCTATGAGGGAAATTGGGATCATGTAAATAAATCCAAAAGCAGCTGATGAAGAAAAACCCTAAAACTGACACAACAGTAGAAAAGAAAACAAATACTGTAACAAGTAAAGTTGAAATAAAGGCAACTGTTGATAGCAAAAGCGGAGAAGCAAAAAGCAACTGTAAATAGCGATAAGGTAAAAGAGCAGATTGCAGAACTTGACAAAGCTGCTGAAAAAGGCTAAGAAGGAGAGCGAAGCATCAGTTGAAAAAAACACTCATAATAAATGTAGAATCAGGCAAAGAAGCGAAAAAGCCTTGAAACAACATTGCCCTAAGGATGTGATTGAACAGGTGAATAACAGGGTTGATAATGTGGTAATTGCAACTGATAAGGGAACTATCAAACTTGATGACAAGACAATTAAGAGCATTGTGAGCGTAGGAAGCGATGTGAGCATTACAATTTCGAGAAAAAAAGCGGATGCGCAGGTTACAGCAAAACTTTCGAATGAAGAAAAGCTGCGAGTTGAAAACAGACCTGTTTTCGAAGTGGCAGCTAAAAAGGGAAATGAAATTCTTCCAAATATCAGAGGCAAAGTTCAAATTAAGATACCGTATGAAAAGGCGGGAGCGGCAGAGCAAGAACAGGCGGTTGTACTGTATAAAGTCAAAGATGACGGAAGCCTCGAAATTATACCGAAAGCAAGCCTTGAAAACGGAGAAATCGCATTTGAAAACAACGAGATAAATGCAAAGGTTGTAGTAGGCTACAATTTGAAGCAATTCAATGATTCCAAAGAGCACTGGGCGCAGGGAAACATAACATTCCTTGCGGCGCGAGAAGTTATAAACGGTAAGAGTGCAGGAAAAGTTTGATCCGGACGGACAAGTGAGCAGAGCCGAGTTTGTGCAGATACTTACTAAACTCAGTGGGGAAAAAGCTGAATAAATATGCGACAAGCAAATTTGGGGATGTAGATGAAAACAGTTGGTACTCAGCTGCGGTAGCGTGGGCTGCGGCAAACGGAATCGTGAGCGGAGTAGGAAAAGATGAATTTGCACCAAATGCGGCTATCAGCAGGCAGGATATGGCTGTGATAATCGAAAGGTATCTGAATTACAAAGGCGAGGCTCTCAAAGCTAAGAACAAGGAGGTTAGCTTTGGAGACAGCGTGAAGATTGCAGGGTATGCGAAGAGCGCTGTTGCGAGCATGCAAAGGGCGGGTGTAATAAACGGTCTGAGAAGTTCGGACGGCATAGCGAAATTTAAGCCTGAAGAAAATGCGACCAGAGCCGAAGCCGCAACAATGATTTGCAATTATCTCAAAAACTAGAAACAAGTTTATAAGAAGTTTTGCAAAATCAGAACCACTAGTTGAACTAGTGGTTTGTACAAGCCCTAAAAGGGCTTATTACTAGCAGCGTCTTAAGACGCCCGAATGGTTCGTCAGTCGCATAACTATCTCGGGCGGCGCCTTAAGGCGCTTTTTCTTTTGCCTATTTTTTCTTATCACACGTGAACGGGTCTATATACTCTTTAATACTTATTTGGTCGTTTTGCTATATCTTCTTTAAGCTGATTCTTTATGTACTCTTCTATAGCTTTTTTGTTCCTCCCAACTGTATCAACATAATACCCTCGACACCCAAAATGTCTATTTCCGTATTTATATTTCAAATTTGCATGCCTATCAAAAATCATAAGTGCACTTTTCTCTTTGAGATATCCTACAATTTGGGATACACTATATTTGGGGTGGAATTGAAACTAACATGTGTATATGATTTTTACAAAGTTCATCTTCAATAATCTCTATCTCTTTCATTTGACATAATTGTCTTAAAATTTTTTTCCTATGTCCACCTTAATCTTTCCATAGATAGATTGTCTTCTATATTTAGGCGCAAAAACTATATGATAATGACAGCGCCACTTAGAATGAGATAAACTATTTATACCATCTGACATTGTTTAAACCCTCCTTGTTTAATATAATTTGGCTGACGAACCAATTATATTTTTAACATAGGGGGTTTATTACTTGAAGCTAAAAGCAAACTTAAGTCCACCAGCATAGCTGGGGTTTATTTGAGCTACTCGTTTACACTTCGTAGCTCCCTCCGCTAAAGCTACCAATAAAAAATCGCGTATAGGCTAAATTCCCTATACGCGATAATTTTATTCACTTGTATGCTCGAATCCGGCATTTAGTATTTCGTTTATGTGGAAATCGTTTGGAGAATAGTAAATAAGTTTTCCGTCGCGTCTTGATTTTACCAGCTTTGCCTGCTTGAGAACACGCAGTTGATGACTTATTGCGGATGCTGTCATATCCAGAAAGACGGCTAAATCGTTTACGCACATTTCCGAGATAAGCAAACAGCTCAAAAATTTTTCAGCCTTGTCGGATCGCCTAAAATTTTTAAAAAAATTCCGCAAGGCGAAAAATGCTGTCGTCGGTGTAATGGAATTTTGATTCCAATTTTTGATAGTATCAATCGATAGCGCCTCTTTGCCGTTCTTTTCCATAAATCCTCCTAATATAAATCAAAAAAATACAGCCCAAATGTGAGCTGTATTTTTTTAGTTAAAACCGTTTAGGGCTTATTTTCTTACCATTGGTTTGCCGCAGCACTGGAAATCGCAGCATGCTTCCTGATTTGGCTGGCAAGGCTCTTCGTGATCGCAATCACATTCGCTTACTACCTCAATCGCAAATCCGCAATCCTGGCATTTATAAACTTCACCCTTTTTCATTGTTCCACAACTCATCATTTTTGTACCTCCAAGTAATATTATTTAACAACGGTTCATATGAACCATTGTTCATATATTATATATACCCGAGAGGTTTTTAAAAACTAACATATTTTTAAAAAGTAAAAATCATATTCCATAACGCTGACATTTTTATGAGCGTTGAATGGTCTAAATTTAGCGCTTTTGCAGCTTTACGCTTCGAACCGCAAGATTCGATTGCACGCAAAAATAATCTTTTTCAAATTCCATACTTGCTTTTTTTAAATCTGTAGGCAATGAGGTATCTGTGGCGTCATATGGAGTAGCTGAGAAATCCTGCATTGCGGCTTCAAGCATAAAATAAATTTTGTTTAATTTGGAGTACGGTATTATTTGGTAAGCCTGCGCCCAAAACGGAATTCAAGGAATTTATACAGGTTCTGCAAACTGCAAGCAATCTATCGCTTTCTGTCATATTCGCCCTCCGTATAAGTGTATTTTAATACATGAATATGTGTTTTTTTAATAAGAATTTACGATAAAAATTTATTATAACTGAAAAATTATAATAAATACAAGTCTGCATTGAAGGGGGATGCTTTTTGCTGATACGGTAGCAATAACTAACAAAAACCTTGACAATAAAAATAACTATGTGATAAGATAGTATTAGTAAATTTAAACGACTGAATATTATGAGAACGCAGGCGTGGGGAAAACAGGTTTGAATCCTGTACGGTGCCGCCGCTGTAATACGGAGAATGCTTCATATGCCACTCGAAAGGGGAAGGCGAAGTGATTCGAAGAAGTTAAGTCAGAATATCCGACCTGTGTTTTACATCAGTACTCTACGAGACATGGGGGATGTGTAAATAACTTGGAAGTGCGGCATGCTTATTTTTTTGCGTTTTCTAAGTTGTTAAAAATTTAACGAATATCATCGCACCTGTTGCGGTGATTTTTTTATGGTGAAAATACCAAGTAAAAAGGAGGAATCTATTTTGAAAAGACAGGGAAAAACAAAAATGACAGCATTGCTTATTGCGATGCTTATGGTGCTGCTGTATTTAGCAGCGCTTGCACAAAGACAGGAGAAACATCGGGCGCTGCGGATTTGAGCAGACTTGAAAACAAGGGAAGAAGTTCGTGTGGCAATGATGAGCGGCGATCCACAATTTTGATCCTTGTATGGGTTGGGGAAAGTACGGAAACGCGCTTCTTCAAAAGTAAATTGATGGAAGTAGTAGACGGAAAGATAGTTAAAGACTTAGCTACAGAACATTCCATAAGTGCCGACGGGCTCACGTGGACATTTAAAAATCAGAGATGATGTAAAAATTCCATGACGGAGAGCCTCTTACTGCCGAGGATGTAGCGTTTACATTTAACAAAAACAAAATCGCTTGCAAGCTCTATAGATTTGACAAATATGAAAGAGGCAATAGCTGTAGATCCTACAACTGTCGAGTTCAAGATGGAAGCTCCATTTTCTGCATTTTTTTGAGCGTAGCGGCATCGCTAGGGTATTGTTCCTGAGCATGCGTACAAGGATACTGAAAGCTATTCTAAAAAAATCCTATAGGTAGCGGACCGCTCAAGTTTGTTCAGTACGATAATAAACAGCAGCTTATAATGGAAAGAAATGATGATTATTATAAAGATAAGGTAAAATTTAAGCGAGTTGTTCTTTTGAGCATGAATACGGATGCAGCGTTTGCTGCTCTTAAATCCGGAGAGGTGGATGTGGCAATTACAAATGAGGGCTACCGCGCAAAAAGGACTTGAAGGCTTCAATTTAGCTGTAATAGAATCTTACGATTACAGGGGTAATATCTATGCCGTGCGTTAAAGCAGGTGAAAAGACGGATAAGGGCGATCCTATCGGAAATGATGTAACCTCAGATATTGCTATTAGAAAAGCGCTCGCAGTAGGAATCAACAGAGCGGACCTAATCAAAAATGTATTGCTTGGATATGGCGAACCGACATTTGACACATTCGCAAAAATTCGAGTGGGGAATCAAGGATGAAGTTGCAAATTTCAAAGACGGAGATTTGGAGAAAGCTAAAAATCCTAGATGATGCAGGCTGGGTAGAAAAAGACGGACTTAGAGAAAAAAAGACGGACTGAAAGCAGAATTTAATTTGATGTATCCTGCGTCGGATGTAAGCAGACAAGCTATAGCTATGGGCTTTGCGGAAGAAGCTAAAAAACTGGGAATCAAGGTTACTCCGGAAGGCTTCGACTGGGATGTAATATCTAAGAATATGAAATCAAAACCGCTTGTACTTGGCGGAGGAGCAAATAACCCAATGGTAATAGCTGATCTTTACGACAGTAAGTACGCGAAAAAAACAGGCTGGAAAGATGCTGCTGCATATGAAAACGCTGCGACAGATGCGCATATAAAAAATGCACTTGAAGCTACAGACGAAGAAACCGCATATTCCGAATGGAAAAAAAGGCACTTTGGGACGGCAAAAACGGAGGAACTATACTTGGAGATACCGTATATATACCTATTTGTTTCATAGAGCATCTATTCTTTGTTAGAGAAGGACTTGATATAGGTAAGCAAGGAATGCAGGGACACGACCATGGACTTGCAATACTTGGTAATATCACGGAGTGGGATTACAATAAATAAGAGCAGTACTACTGCAAGGGAGAATAAATAATGAATAGTACGGTTAAATATGTTATAAAGACTGTATTTAAAGCGATATCGCTTATAATCGCAATATCAATTCTGACATTTGTTTTAGCCGAGCTTTCACCAATAGATCCCGTAAAGGCTTATGTTGGTGCGGAAAGTACGGTAAGTCAGAGCAAAAAGATTTGATAGCAGAACGCTGGGGACTCGATGCGTCCCCGGTAAGTCGCTTTTTAAGTGGGGCAACGCAATACTTCACTTAGATTTTGGAACTTCGCAAATATATGGAGTGCCTGTTTTGACGGTTATAAAAAAAGGGTGCGGCGAACTCGTTTGCGCTCATGTCGGTTTCGTGGCTACTTTCCGGCATAATCGGTTTTTGCAGGACTTTTGGCGGCAGCGTATAGAGATAGGCTCTTGGACAGGATAATCAGAACATTTTGCTATATCTTGTCATCTACTCCGACATTTTTGGGTAGGAATTTTGCTTTTTGCTCATATTTTCGGTGCAGCTAAAAATTTTTTTCCTATCGGAATGTCGGCACCGATTGGCGTACTCGCATCGGATGTTACGATTTGGGATAGAATTCACCACATGATACTTCCTGCGCTTACGCTAAGTATACTTGGAGTTGCGCAGCTTGCGATGTTTACAAGAGAAGAAATGATAAAGGTATTCAATAGTGAGTATGCTTTGTTTGCACACGCAAAAAGGACTGAAAACAGGCGAGATTATCAAAAAAACACGGAATCAGAAATGTTTTGATCCCCGCTGTTACTATACAATTTGCTTCTCTAAGTGAACTTTTTGGAGGTTCGGTCCTTGCGGAAAATGTATTTTCGTATGCGGGACTTGAAGTGTTACTGTTGAAGCCGCACAAAGGTTGATTTGCCGCTTCTTTTTGGGAATTACTATCATAACATCTATGGTTGTGTTTACGGGAAATATGATTGCGAATTTATTGTATCCTGTCATTGATCCGAGAATAAAGGAGGGACAGTATGGAAAAATAATGTAACTCTAAAACGAATCAAAAATATTCAATCTGCGCACCAAAAACATTGGCGGAGATAATAATAGGAACAATCGTTATTCTTGGCGTACTTTTCATAGGAATGGCAATGGACGAAAGTGCATATGCGGTAGATTTTGCAAACAGAGGACTTGCGCCGAGTTTTGCGCATCCGTTCGGTACGGACTGGCTTGGCAGAGATATGCTTGCAAGAACTGTAAAAGGAATGACTACAAGTATACAAATAGGACTGTTCGCGTCGCTTATAAGCTCTATAATTGCTATAATTTTGGGCACATTGGCGGCCACAAAAGGCAAGAAAAACAGATGCTTTCATATTATGGCTCATCGACCTTTTTCCAAGGAAAACCGCACTTGGTATTTTTTTGATGTTCGTTTCAATATTGCTCGGAAAAAGGCGTAAAGGGAATTTTGATAGGTGTTGCTATTACACACTGGACTAGCCTTGCCAGAATAATAAGGGCAGAAATTCTATCGCTAAAAACCAATCAGTATATATTGGCGGCGGAAAAAATTCGGGGTAACGAAGCTGGATATAGCGGTAAAACATCTGTTGCCACATTTATTGCCGCAATTTTTTTCGTAGGGGTTAATATTGCTGTTCCCGCACGCTATTTTTGCACGAAGCGGGGTTGACATTCCTAGGATTCGGTATTCCGCCTGAGCAACCTGCTGTCGGCGTAATATTGTCGGAATCAATGCGTTACCTTACAATGGGAATGTGGTGGCTTGCTGTGTATCCGGGATTATTCTTGCTCGTGATTGTTTTGTTCTTTGATGCCGTAGGAAATGGAATCAAAAAGATGATTGATCCAAAGACAGGACAGGAATAGGAAAGGGGGACATATGGAAAAAGAAAAAAATACAAATGAACCTCTTTTTAAAGGTTGAAAAATTCAGTGTAAAGTTCAAGATGTACGAAAAAAAGGTTTGAGGCAAAGGCTAAGTGTAGCTGTAAGGGATTTGAACTTGGAGTTGAATAAAGGTGAAATATTGGCGATTGTCGGCTCGTCCGGAAGCGGTAAGAGCTTGCTTGCTCATGGAATAATGGATATACTGCCATCAAAATGCGGTAATAGGTGGAGAAATAAGCATCAAGGGCGAAAAATGACGCCGAAGCTGATGGATGAAAAAGAGGCAAGGGAGATTGTAATCGTTCCGCAGTCCGTTTCATATCTTGATCCGCTTATGAAGATAAGAGAGCAGGTGTTTGAAACATCGGATAGGACTGATTACGACGAAATGTTTGCGAAATTCGGATTGACTAAAGAGGATAGTAACAAGCTGCCGTTTCAGCTGTCAGGCGGTATGGCTAGGCGTGCGCTTGTGATGACTGCAGCGGTTTCGAATGCTGAACTTATAATTGCGGACGAACCCACACCCGGTTTGAATCCTAAATTGGCGCACGAAATTCTTGCTATGTTCAAAAGAAATGGCAAACAATGGAAAAGGAGTGTTGTTAATAACTCACGATATCGACCTTGTTTGCGAAATTGCCGACAGAATTGCAATTTTTCCACGACGGTACAATATTGGAAACAACCGATGTGAAAAACTTTATAGAGGGTGGAGATAAGCTCAAACATCCATATTGCAAAGCACTTTGGAATGCATTACCGCAAAAATAATTTTACGCCGCTGAGCAGCGAAGAGGTAAACGAGCTTTTGCGAGCATGCAAAAATCGGATATTGCTTCGTACGACAGTTTGGAGGTGGAAGTATGCTAGAAGCTAAAAAAATATAAGTTTTTCATATATCAAATCCAAGAAAAATACTCGATGATATCAGTTTGGAATTTGGAGAAAAATGAGATAGTAGGGATAATAGGTCCTTCGGGCTGCGGCAAAAGCACATTCTCGAAGATTTTAGGCGGCTATCTTAAGCCTACTCAAGGAGAGGTACTATTTGACAATGAACCTTTACCGAAAAAAAGGCTACTGCCCGGTGCAACTCATATATCAACATCCCGAATATGCAGTTAATCCTAAGTGGAAGATGCAACAAGTTGTAACGGAAGCGTGGGATATAGACAAAGAAACTTTGGATGCATTCGGAATAAAAGAAGAATGGCTGACCAGATGGCCGTCAGAACTTTCGGGCGGCGAATTACAACGCTTTTGTATAGCGCGTGCTCTCGGTGAAAAAACGAAATTCTTGATAGCTGACGAAATGACAACTATGCTGGATGCAGTTACGCAGGCATATATATGGCACATAGTAGTCGAACAGGTGAAAAACGCGGCATAGGCATGATAGTTGTAACGCATAACCATGCGCTTGCCGGACGGGTTTGCGACAGAATCCTTGATTTTGAGCAAATACTGAAATAGCAGCATGGCATTACAAGAATGTTGCAACAAAGTCAAATTTAACCACGACGTATTGGCAAAAGTTGGTTATATATGTACAATATAAAAATAAATAAATGCTATTGTCCATGAGTTGAAACTCGTGGCTAAGAGGGAAAACAGGTTGAATGAAGTATTTAATTTTCATATAGACTGACAGATAGCAACATTCAAAAACAAAGTGGACAATGTAGTGATTGCAACGGATAAGGGAAATGTAAAACTCGATTTCGAAAAAGGCAGTGTCAATTTGGCGTCAAAAAGGAGCGGAATTTGTTCAGATACTTGCAAAAACTTAGCGGCGAAGATTTGAATAAATATGCGACAAGCAAATTTGGGGATGTAGATGAAAAACAGTTGGTACTCAGCTGCGGTAGCGTGGGCTGCGGCAAACGGAATCGTCAGCGGAATAGCTGCTCAAAGCTAAGAACAAGGAGGTTAGCTTTGGAGATAGCGTGAAGATTGCAGGGTATGCAAAGAGCGCTGTTGCGAGCATGCAGAAGGCGGGGATAATAAACAGGGTTATAAGTATGTGGTATTTGTTTGCAGAATTTGCATAAAAAGTGATGAATAATTTTTGTAAAACGGGTATTATATATGTAACGGGAATTGTAATTATCGCATAACGATAATGAATAACTCGTCGAATCTTATTTGAATACAATCAAGTGAGAGGGCAAAAGACTATTGGGAGGTGCAATATGAAGGTTATAATATCGAGTAAAAATGTAAAGTCAAGTGAACATTTAAAAGCTACAGTTGAAAAGAAACTCGAAAAGCTGGACAAGTATTTTTCAGATGATATTACAGCGAATGTAATGGTTAGTGAACAAAGAGATAAGCAGAAGCTGGAGGTAACTATCAGTGCGGCGGGAACTTTGTTCAGAGCTGAAAAATACAGCGGATGTAGCATACGATGCGATTGAGGGGGTTGTTGAAAAACTTTCTACTCAAATGTCCAGATTCAAGAAAAAACTTCAAAGAAAACACAAAGATACGAAAGTTGTTGTGTTTGATGAACTTCCTGAATACGACGAAGAAGACGGTGCAGTTGATACCGTGCAGATAGCAAGACGCAAGGATATTGAACTTGTACCGATGAATGAAGAAGAAGCGGTAATGCAAATGGAACTTTTTGGGGACACAATTTTTCGTATTTCTAAATATGGAAAGCGATACGGTGAGCGTGGTGTACAAGAGAAAGAACGGCAATTACGGTATAATCAATGCTGCAAAAATAATTGAAGCATAGCACGAAAAGGGCATCAAATAGGAGGCAACCCGCACCCTGAGCAAGGTAGTGCGGGTTGCTTCGTTTTTATCAAAAAGTTGAGGAGCGTATTCATTAAAAATCAAGGGACTGAAAAAATATCAAAAACCTATTGACAAAGAGCAAATTTTCGGCTTAGAAATAATGTTAGCACTCAACGAGATAGAGTGCTAACATTTAAAAATATTACAAAAACATTTAACAAAATGGAGGTAAAATATGAGTTTTGGAATTAAACCCCTTGGAGCAAGGGCAGTGATTAAGTTGGTAGAGGCGGAAGAAAAAGACTGCAAGCGGGAATTGTACTACCGGGACAGGCAAAGGAAAAACCGCAGATAGGCGGAAGTTATGGCAGTAGGTCCTGGTACCGAAGAAGAAAAAAATGGAACTTGCTGTTGGAGATAAAGTTGTATTTTCAAAAGTATGCAGGGACTGAAATCAAATACATGGGTGAGGAGTATATCATTATGAGTCAAAAGGATATACTTGCAAAGGTAGAAGCGTAACATATCAGTAAATATAGGAGATATTACATATTAAAGGAAAGGAAGTAATTGAATATGGCAAAAGAATTATATTATGGAGAAGATGCGAGAAGAAAGTTGCTTGCTGGTATTGATGAGCTTGCAAATACAGTTAAAATTACACTTGGACCTAAGGGCAGAAATGTTCTTATTGAAAAAGAAATTCGGTTCACCGCTTATCACAAAACGACGGTGTTACAATAGCAAGGGAAATAGAGCTCGAAGATGCGGTTGAAAATATGGGTGCACAGCTTGTAAAAGAGGTTGCTACCAAGACTAACGATGTTGCGGGGATGGAACTACGACAGCTACATTGCTTGCGCAGGCTATACTGCACGAGGGCTTCAAAAATGTAGCGGCAGGCGCAAACCCTATGGATTTACGCAAGGGAATAAACGGTGCGGTTGAAGTGGCTGTTGAAGAAATCAAAATATATCAAAAAGTTGAGAACAAAGACAGTATCGCACAGGTAGCGTCCGTATCTGCAGGAGATAACGAAATCGGTTCTTTGATTGCGGGAAGCAATGGAGAAAGTCGGAACTGACGGAGTTATTACAGTTGAGGAATCAAAGTCAATGGGAACTACTCTAGAGGTGGTTGAGGGAATGCAGTTTGACAGAGGATATCTATCTGCTTACATGGTAAACGATGCGGATAAAATGGAGCTAATATGCAAAACCCTTATATTTTGCTCACTGACAAGAAGATATCCAACATTCAGGACATCTTGCCTATACTTGAACAAATCGTTCAGCAAGGTAGAAAACTGCTCATAGTTGCAGAGGATGTAGACGGAGAAGCACTTGCAACTTTGGTTGTAAATAAATTGCGTGGAACATTTGATTGTGTAGCGGTAAAGGCTCCGGGGGTTTGGTGACAGAAGAAAGGCTATGATGGAAGATATAGCAGTGCTTACAGGAGCAACTGTAATATCCGAAGAGGTAGGCTACGATATCAAAGAGGCAACTCTCGATATGCTCGGAACAGCGGCATCTGTAAAGGTTACAAAAGACAATACTGTAATAGTTGACGGTTCAGGCGAAAAAGCTGAGATAGAAGCAAGAATTAAGCAAATCAGAAATGAGCACGAAGCATCGACATCCGATTTTGATAGAGAAAAAGTTGCAGGAAAGACTTGCTAAACTATCGGGCGGTGTTGCTGTTATAAAGGTCGGCGCTGCAACTGAAACAGAACTCAAAGAAAGAAAACTCCGTATTGAAGATGCTTTAAATGCTACAAAGGCGGCAGTGGAAGAAGGAATAGTTGCAGGTGGCGGTGTTGCGCTTGCAAATACAATCAAAGCGGTAGAAAAATATGTAAATTCACTTAGCGGAGATGAAAAAACAGGAGCAGCAATCATAATGAGAGCTTTGGAAGAACCTGTTAGACAAATTGCTGAAAAATGCAGGAAAAGAAGGCTCGGTTGTTATTGCGGAGGTTAAGACTTGCAAGGCGGGAACAGGATTTAATGCCATTACCGAGGAATACGTAGATATGATATCGGCAGGTATAGTGGATCCGGCGAAAGTTACCCGTTCGGCGCTTCAAAAATGCAGCTTCCGTATCGGCTACTTTACTTACAACGGAAGCGGGAATCGTGGAAGTGAAAAAGGGATGAACCTGCAATGCCGCCAATGGGTGGAATGCCGGGTATGATGTAAAAATATAATTAAAAACCTCAAGCACGATCTTGGGGTTTTTAATTGCACAAATTTAAAAATTATGATACACAGAGCTTGACAACAGGCGTGTTACATAGGATAATTATTATAGCAAAGAATAATTTGACAAGGTGGGAGATTTGAAAAGAGAAAATTTAACCATGCTCGTAGATTTCTACGAAATGACGATGGCAAACGGATACTTGGAGATGCAAGGAGCAGACGATATAGCATATTTCGATATGTTTTTTTCGCAAAGGTACCGGACGGTGGCGGATTTGCTATAATGGCAGGACTTGAACAACTGATAGAATATCTGGAGAACCTGAAGTTTTCAGAGGAAGATATTGAGTATCTTAAAAGCAAAAATATATTCAGTCAAAAATTTTTAAACTATTTGAGAGATTTTGAATTTAAATGCGATGTTTGGTCGGTTCCGGAGGGAACGCCGATTTTTCCGGGCGAGCCTATTATCACCGTTAGAGGTCCTTTGATGCAGGCGCAATTTATAGAAACTATGGTGCTGCTTTTGATAAATCATCAGAGTTTGATTGCTACCAAGGCTAACAGAATTGTGCGCTCGGCAAAGGGCAGAGGTGTAATGGAATTTGGAACGCGACGCGCGCACGGCGCATCTGCTGCGGTACTGGGTTCAAGAGCGGCATACATAGGCGGATGTATCGGTACTGCGTGTGCGATTTCCGATAGAGATTACGGGATTGCAGCACTTGGAACTATGGCACACAGCTGGGTGCAAATGTTTGACGACGAGTATCAAGCGTTTTGCGAATATGCAAAATTGTACTCTGATAATTGCGTTTTGCTTGTAGATACATACAATGTACTTAAGTCAGGGAGTGCCGAACGCTATTCGAGTGTTCAAGGAGTTTAATCCGAAGAATATGGGAATTCGAATAGACAGCGGAGATGTTACATACTTAACGAAAAAAGCAAGGCAAATGCTGGATGATGCCGGATTTAAAAGATTGCAAAATTGTGGTGTCAAATTCTCTCGATGAATATATTATCAGAGATGTACTGCTCGAGGGTGCTTGTATAGATTCGTTTGGCGTTGGAGAACGGCTGATTACCGCGAAATCCGAGCCTGTGTTCGGGGGTGTATATAAATTGGCGGCACTCGAGAGGAACGGTGAAAAAGATACCTAAGATTAAAATAAGCGAAAAATGTTGAAAAATAACCAATCCGGGAGACAAGGCACTTTACAGGATATTTGATAAAAAAACACCGGCAAGGTACTTGCAGATGTAATAACGCTTTGAGGGCGAGGAAATCGATGAAAAGCAAGCCTTACGAAATTTTCGATCCAAACGCTATATGGAAGCGAAAAACAAATCACGAATTTTCACGGTTAAAAATTTACGCGAGCAGATATTCAAAGACGGAAAGGCAATCTACAAAAAGTCCTAATATAGAGCAAATAAGGGACTATTGCAAAGAACAGATAAATACGCTTTGGGACGAGATGCTAAGGTTTGAAAATCCGCAGGTGTATTATGTGGATTTGTCGCAAAGACTCTGGGAAATGAAGCACAAGCTCATTGAAGCACATCAATATAGATAAAAAGGAGAAACGGTATGGCACTTATTACAAGTAAAGAAATGTTTGAGAAGGCTCTTAAATCCGACTACGCTGTCGGAGCGTTCAATGTGAACAACATGGAGATAATTCAAGGTATAGTGGATGCTGCCAAAGAGGAGAATGCACCGCTTATACTGCAAGTTTCTGCGGGAGCGAGGAAATATGCAAGACCTGCATATTTGAGAAAATTGGTTGAGGCGGCGATTGAAGACACCGGACTTGATATAGTATTGCACCTTGATCATGGTGAAGATTTTGAAATATGTAAGCAGTGTATAGACGGGGATTCACATCTGTAATGATAGACGGTTCGAAGCATGAGTTTGAGGAAAACATCAGATTGACGAAAGAAGTTGTGGATTATGCGCATGCGCACGGAGTTGTAGTTGAAGCGGAACTCGGCAAACTTGCAGGTGTTGAGGACAATATTAAAGTTGATGCTCGTTCGGCAACTTTTACAGATCCCGCTGAAGCTAAGGAATTTGTTGAAAGAACAGGCGTTGATTCGCTTGCTATCGCAATCGGAACAAGCCACGGCGCGTATAAGTTTAAAGGTGAACCGTATTTGGATTTCGAAAGACTTAAGGAAATACATAAACTGCTTCCGCAAACGCCGCTCGTATTACACGGAGCGTCAACAGTATTGCCTGAATTTGTAAAAATGCAATGAATACGGCGGAAATATTCCTGGTGCACAGGGGAGTTCCGGAGGAAAATGATTAGAGAGGCAGCTAAATATGGAATTTGCAAGGTGAATATAGATACGGATTTGAGGCTTGCTATGACTGCAGAAATTCGTAAGTTCCTTATCGAGTCGCCGCAGGAATTCGATCCGAGAAAGTATCTTGGACCTGCAAGAGATGCAATTCAAAAAATGGTACAGCACAAGATTAAAAATGTAAAGCAAATGCTTCAAATGCAAGATAATTTGAAGTGCTTGTAAATATGGATTTTGATTTTGCGTAAAAAAAGACCTCCGCTGATTAGCGAAGGTCTTTTTTAATATTATCCTCTTGATGCCGCAATCTTTGCATTGATAGCATCAACAACAGGTTGAACCTCGTGTCCGTGAACACCGCAAGCATCCTTTAGGGATTCAGCCTGTGATGCGGGACAACCAAGACAGTGCATGCCTATTCCAAGCAAAAACATCTGCACTTTCAGGGATATTTATTTACTATTTCACCAACTAAGGTGTTTTTCGTTAACAAAAAGTGTTACTCATAATTTTTCCTCCTATTTTCATATCTTGTATATACTATAACATATGGCATCAAACATTTATGTGGTCATAACCACATAAAGCGAAAAATTATCAAATTATTTGCTGAAATGTTCCTTCGCAAATTCCATATCTTGGACGATTTCAACAGTTCCAAGATATTTTTGATTTCTATCTCGGACAGCCATATATGTTACCAGCATTGCTCTACCTGTTTTTGTTCATCCAAATTTGAACGCTGTCGCGTGTACCGCTTCTAAAGTCGCCGATTATAAAGCGTACCATAGGTTCGATTTTAGGTGGATGACAAGAAAAATACATCACGATCTATTGCCATTTGTAGGGCGCTTGAATACCTTAGGGGCCTTTCGTTGAAAAAAAGCGGTTGATGTTGTCTGCATCTACAAATGTAATTTCCAAAGGTATTGTATTGAGTAAAGCGGTAAGCTGCTCTACATTCATATGTCCACCCGGCATCACGATTTCGGAATCGGCAAAAGACATGGACTTTTCAGAAAGTGCGTTTTCCGCTTCTTCCCAGACATAACGAGGAATTCCGAAGCAAGAATCGTAATCTTTTGAATCTTGATATATCGAGAACCATTCCTCTTCGGTGAAGTTTACCGCACAAATTGGAAAATAAAATTTTTCTTCCTGATATACCATTCTTTCTATGCGCAACAGTATATTGTCGAGCGCATGTTGCCACGCTTCATCGCGGACTTCTTTCTTAGAAAGTGCGGTAAGCGCATCGCGAATGTCGTCATCGGTAGTCCACATCAAATCTGATGGACCTTCCACGCCGTATGTTACTTTCAAAAAGCGGATAAAGCAAATCGCCTTTTTAGCATAATGTATAGAAATCTCAATGAATAGTTGAAAAAGTTCATCCGTTCGTTCTTCCTTGAATCTGCAAATGAGCTTTTCGAGTGCTTCTGCTTTTGTCAATGTATAAAGCGGATGCCCTTCAATTCGAATGAGGGCGGCTGCTTTTTCAGTTTTATTGGAATAATCCCTTTCGGGAAAAGATTTTTTTTCGTTCATAATTCAAACCTCCTGTCCTATATAATATGTAGTATGTTGCATACCGATAAGGTATTGAAATTTTTAAATTCCGACAATTACATAATAACATGGCAATTTAACAAGATATGTGGTTGTAACAACAAAATCAAAAATTATGGTGCAACAATCAACATAGAAATAACTCGTTGCGTTAGCAGGAATTTTGAAATTGCCGTATTTCATCGAAGTTGTGAGCTTTCATTTCTTCTGCAAGCGCTATAAATTCTGCTTGAGATTCAAACATTCCAATTCCCACAAATTTATCGGCGATGCTTTGAAGCGATTCGCCGGGATTTATGTAAACGGCATACATCTCGGGTTTTTATCCGTCTTAGGAACTGCGGTTTGTATTTTCCGCGTTTTCGCGTTGTTACCTTTTTGTCCTCGACAGGGACTGCAAGTCCGAAATTTTGTGTTTTGATTCTCGGCTCGGCTTTTTGCCACATAATGAGAATAGTCTAGGAATATTTTCCGTTTTAACGCTGATTATGGTGATAATACTAATATTATTAAAATCGCGACGAGAATATCGTTGGTGTTATATATAAAGTTTTTAATTTTTCCAAGATAGAACTCCTTTTATTAACATAATGAACTGTATATAAAAATTATACTACAAAATGAGTAAAAACAAGCGTAGAGAGGAAGTTTAATAAAATAAAAAGTTGTTACAAAAACTTTTGTTTTTGTGTAAATATATGATATTATCTTTTTTTATAGTTTTTGAAAAGCCTTTTTATGCTAGGAGATTTACAGCTTTTCATATATTCGAATTTAGGAAAAAGGGGGAAGTAAAATATGAAGATGTCGCTAATGATGTAATATTTCAATTTGGAAAGGAAAACAAACCTGTACTTACGGTTAAAACCCGGAACGACAATAGATGTGGAAACGCTGGATTGTTTTTCAAACCAACTGGAGAGAAGAAAGCGATACTTTGGAAAAATTGGATTGGGAGAGGGTAAACCCTGCCACAGGACCTATTTATGTAGAAGGTGCGGAGAAGGGAGATACTTTGAAAGTAACAATCAACAAGATAGAGCTTGATTGAAAAAGGAACTGTATGTTGTGCCGAGGGAGAAGGTACTCTGGGACACCTGCTGAAAGGATCGAAGCTCCATGTTGTACCGATTAAAGATGGATTTTGCCAATATCTCGGATAGAGCACCTATTCCGCTAAGAAAGATGATAGGTGTAATAGGAGTTGCGCCTGAAGATGGAAATGTGAATACTGGTACACCGGAAGACACGGCGGAAATATGGATAACAGCATGATTACGGAAGGTACTACGGTATATTTCCTGTTGCTCACGAGGTGCGCTGCTTTGCTCTTGGAGATATCCACTCTGTAATGGGGGACAGCGAAATAGGGGTTTTCGGGACTTGAAACACCGGGCTGTTGTAAACTTGACGATAGAGCTGATTAAAGGCAGACAGGAAGAATATCCGTGCAAGAAACAGAAAAACGATTTCGGTGTAATAGTCTCAAAACCGACAGTTGACGAGGCTGTCGTAGGAGCGACAGAACTGATGTGCAAATTCTGGAAGAAAAGAATAGAACTTGATAGAGCGGATATAGTAATGCTTATGAGTCTTGTAGAGCGATTTACAGGTTTGCCAGGTGGTCGATCCCGAAAAACTATGAGATTCATTTTCCTAAAAATACATGGACCGACCTGTATTTTAAAAAATATAAGTAAATTTTTAAAAATATAAGAAAGAAAGGAAGATTTAACAATGAGCGATAAAACATTAGAAACGCTGGGGTACAAGCAAGAGTTAAAGCGTTCCTAAGCGTAGTGGACATGATTGTTCACGGTTTGATATTTATGGTCCCGATAGCACCTTTTGGAATATTCGAACTGTTATGTCCATATCTCGAAGGTATGGTTGTACTTGCATATTCGATAGGAATGGTAGGAATGGTATTTACGGCGCTTTCGTATTGGCGTATGTCGGAGGAATTCCTATATCGGGTTCTGGTTTACGGATATGCGACACACGCTATAAATAAAGCGGTCGGATTTATTTCGGGGTGGGCAATTTTGCTCGACTACATATTGGTTCCGGCACTTTTATATGTTGTAGCTGCCGTTGCTATGGCTGCAATATTGCCGACAGTTCCGTTTTTGGGTATGGGTTTTACTGTTTGTAGGGATAAATACGGTTATCAATATTATAGGAATAGAATTTACATCAAAGCTAAACTGGATAATGCTGGTATTCGAGCGATAGTGTTCATAATTTTCTGCGTATCGGCATTCCTGTATATTAAAAATACTCCGGCATTGATTTTACACTAAAACCTATATTTGATGCGGATAAATTTGATATCAAAATAGTGTTCTCCGCAGTTTCCGTTTGCGTACTTTCGTTCCTAGGATTTGACGGTATATCAACGCTTGCCGAGGAAGCAAAAGGCGGAAACGATTCCGTAGGAAAAGCCAGCATATGGGCACTTGTTCTTGTAGGCGTGTTTTTCGTTGTACAAACATATCTTGCGGCTTGTGTAATCCCTTTGGGAGGGTGCGACAACATACACGGACATAGATTCTGCATCGCACGAAGTTGCACAGGCTTCGGGCGGTAAATATGTAAATGGCGCTTTGCGCGATTGCATAGGGACTTTCGTGGGGAATTGCGGATTGCCTGGTAGCTCAGGCGGCGGTTTCCAGAATAATATTCTCAATGGCTCGCGACGGATTCTTGCCAAAGCCTTTTAGCTAAGATTCACCCTAAGTTCAAGACCCTTACATAGCAACACTTTTGATAGCGGCAATCTCTTTAGTAATAACCTTGGATTCACGCAAGGAATACAAGACTTCGTGGAATTGGTAAACTTTGGTGCGCTATCGGCATTTGTAATATTGGATTTCACTGTAATATACTATTTTATATTTAAAAAGAAATCAAAACAGTACATCAAGCACTTTGTACTGCCGCTAATAGGTGCTGCGATACTCGCTATCGTATGGTACAACCCTCGCCGAAAGCATTGCAATTAGGACTTGTTTGGACGGCTGTAGGAGCAGTGATTTATTTACTGATTGTGAAAGTGTTTAAAAGAATATAGAACTGGAAGTTTAATGTACTTTGAAATACTATACATTTAGAACTTTAACCTTGCTTGGCATTAGCCACGCAAGGTTTTTTATTTTATTTATTACTCTTTATCTCTTTTGCAATTTTATATATTATTTTTATAGTCTTTCGGAATGTCAACATATCTTGACAATTAAAAAAACTTGATGTAAAATACAAGCATATGCTGTAGCTCAGCAGGTAGAGCACTTCCTTGGTAAGGAAGAGGTTCGGCGGTTCGAGCCCGCTCAACAGCTCCAGTTTGTTTAGGGAGGGGAAAAAATGGCAAAGCAAAAATTTGAAAGAAACAAGCCACATATTAACATCGGAACTATCGGTCACGTTGACCACGGTAAGACAACTCTTACAGCAGCTATTACAAAGACGCTAAACGCAAGATACGGATTAGGTCAGAAGGTTGATTTCGACATGACTCGACAAAGCACCAGAAGAAAGAGAAAAGAGGAATCACGATTTCAACTTCCCATGTTGAGTACGACACCAAAACAGACACTATGCGCATGTAGACTGTCCGGGCCACGCCGACTATGTAAAGAAGCATGATTACAGGAGCAGCACAGATGGACGGAGCAATCTTGGTTTGTGCAGCAACAGACGGACCTATGCCACAGACAAGAGAGCACATCTTGCTTTCAAGACAGGTAGGCGTACCTACATCGTAGTATTCTTAAACAAGTGCGATATGGTAGACGACGAAGAGCTTCTGACTTGGTAGAAATGGAGTAAGAGAATTATTAGATGAATATGAATTCCCAGGAGATGACACACTAATCATCAGAGGATCCGCACTTGAGCACTTGAAGATCCTGCAGGTCCATGGGGAGATAAGATAATCGAATTGTTCGGAGCAGATTGACGAATATATACCCTGAACCGCAAAGAGCAAACGACAAACCGTTCCTAATGCCGGTAGAGGACGTATTCTCTATTACAGGAAGAGGAACAGTAGCAACAGGAAGAGTAGAAAGAGGAACGCTCAAGGTTGGCGAAGAAGTAGAAATTGTAGGACTAACTGAAGAGAAGAGAAAGGTAGTAACCGGAATCGAAATGTTCAGAAAGTTGCTCGACGAAGCTACAGACAGGAGATAACATCGGAGTGCTTCTAAGAGGAGTACAGAGAACAGAAATCGAAAGAGGACAGGTTCTATGCGTACCGGGATCAATCAAGCCACATACAAAATTCAAGGCTGAGGTATATGTATTAAAGAAGGAAGAAGGCGGAAGACATACTCCATTCTTCAACGGATACAGACCGCAGTTCTATTTCAGAACAACAGATGTAACAGGAGATTTAAGCTTCCTGAAGGAACAGAGATGTGATGCCTGGAGATAACATTTCCATGACAATCACACCAATCACCCAATCGCATTGAAGAGGGATTACGCTTTCGCTATCAGAGAAGGCGGGAAGAGAACTGTAGGTTCGGAGTAGTTTCATCTATCATGGAGTAGTGGTCTTTAGATTAAATTGCAAAAATGTAAAAATTCAATCAGGGGAGCATCTTGACAAACAGATGCTCTCGTTTGCGTAATATAGGTTGAATTAAAAATAAGGAAAAATCCGTTTGAAAATAGATAAGGTTGTTATGACGAAGAAAAAGACGTAGATTGATTAGGCTGATATCATTCCTTCTATGCATAATTGTCATTGGGAGTGGGCGGTATTTATGTTAGCAAATAAGCATTATGAGCATGTAAAAGCTGAAAAAGCAAAAAGCATTGCAGATTGAAAAACGAAAAAGAAGAAGCGGCTATCAAGAAAGCAGAAAAAGAGAAACAAGAGAAAAATTGAAAAATCTTGAAAGTATAAAACCGCCGGAAAATACAGGAAATACTCGCCGCACAGGCCGGAGCACCGGTTGCGGTTCTTTCGGATGTAACTAAAGACAGCTTGGACAGGGCGTTTGAAGGAACATTGATAATCGGAGATTCGAGAACGGAGGGGCTGAAATTATTTTCGGGAATAAAAACCGCAGAATCCACTAAATCGTTGACTGTCAACAGGATAGTCGAGGGGAAAAAGGTAAATGTTGACTATGCGAGAGGCGTCTATTTCAGATGTACTTTGCAAAAAGCGGCATATGGAAAAGTGGTCGTATGTGTAGGCTTAAACGAAGTTGGATGGGGAAATGTGGATAGATTTCTCGAAAGCTATGGTCAACTTGTAGATCAAATTGAGGCGGCGCAAACCTGAACGCTACGCATTTATTTACAGTCGATACCGCCTGTTTCCGCAAAAAGAGTGCAAGTCAAACTGTATTTACAAATTCGAATATAATCGTTTATACGAAGGTATTGTAGGGCTTGCCGCTGCGAAGAATGTTGATTTTATCAATCCGTCGGCACCGCTTATAGACGGTACAGGCGCGTTGTTAACGGAAGCATCATCCGATGGAATACATCTGAGTGCCGCGTATTGTAAGATTTGGGCAGAGTATTGCGGAAATAATATCGCCGAAAGTCCTGTGGAAACAGTTGACGAAGCGCCAGAATCACAAGCAGGCGCGGTAGCAAAATTAAGAAGAAAAATAAGTACAATATTAAATATAAACATATAAAAGAGGAGCATATGAAGAAGAAGTTTTTGTTGGCATTTGCGATTTTGCTGGTACTCGGTATGTCGCTTTCTGCTTGTAAAGCAGGTGAAGAAAACCGTAAAAAGAAAACGAAAAAATTACAGGGAGGCTGCATCGGCGGAAATCGGTGATTATCTTTTGAGGACGCTAAAGTTTGAGGACACATTGACCAAGGTGGACGAGGATTTAATGAAAAATCTTTATCTGGTAGATGCTTCAGATTTTGAAGACGGTTCTCTTTATGTTCCGACATATACTGCCGAGGAAATAGGGGTTATCAAGATAAAAACGCAGATGCTAAGGAATTGAAGAAGTATAAAAAAATATTTAACGACAGAATCGAACTCCAAAAATCGGCGTTTAGCGTTTATAGACCGGAAGAAGTTGAAAAAGCTCGACAAGGCTCTGGTTTACTGCAGGAAAATACAGCTATTTTGGTGGTAAGTAACGATAAAAGAGGCTGCTGAAAAAGCAATTAAAAATTTTGGTAAAGATGAGGAATAAAAAGGAGCAAATATGCTTTTTAGCAGTGTTACATTTTTAGTTTATTTTTTACCAATAGCTATACTTATGTATTATATGGTTCCCTCGCGTTTCAAAAAAGCGGTGATACTCGTCGAAAGTTTGTTTTTCTATTCGTGGGGAGAACCTGTTTATATACTGCTGATGATTACTTCGATAATCTTTAATTATATCAGCGGGTTAGCAATTTCTAAATTACAGTCAAGTAAGAAATTTACGAAAAAGCGTATTGTTTTTCAATGTATTCGTGAATTTAGCTTTGCTTGGCTTTTTAAGTATGCGGATTTTACGATAGATAATATAAATGCTATATTCGGCACGCAATTCAACACGCTTGAATTACCGCTACCTATCGGAATATCGTTTTATACATTTCAGGCGATGTCGTACATTATCGACCTCGATAGGGGGAAAGTAAGGGTTCAAAAAAACCTCGTAAATTTTGCAGTTTATATATCTATGTTCCCACAGCTTATAGCAGGTCCGATAGTTAGGTTTAAAACCGTAGAAGAACAGCTAAATACAAGAGTCCATAGCTTTGAAATGTTCGGGAATGGTGTGGTGAGATTTACATTTGGGCTTGCTAAGAAAGTCATAATTGCAAATAATATGGGGCAAATTTGGACTGCTATAAATGGCAAAGAGTTGTCTGATTTGTCGATTATGAATGTTTGGCTTTTAGCCTTCTCGTTTGCGCTTCAAATTTATTTCGATTTTTCGGGATACTCCGATATGGCATTGACTTGGCAAAATGTTCGGTTTTACATTTGATGAAAATTTCAACTATCCGTATATGTCAAAAATCGATAACGGAATTTTGGAGACGCTGGCACATTTCCCTCGGTACATGGTTCAAGGAATATCTGTATATTCCTTTGGGCGGAAACAAAAAAGGGGAGATGCGCCAAATTTTCAACATACTGGTGGTTTGGTCGCTCACCGGATTGTGGCACGGAGCCAGCTGGAATTTTGCGATTTGGGGAATGTATTTCGAATTTTTCTCGTGCTTGAAAAATGTTCATATTAAAAAGGTATGGCGAAATTATCAAGCTATTTACCTTTGGTATCTAAAAGTGCTTTCGAGATTGTATACATTGGTTGCTGTTGTGATCAGTTGGTTGATTTTTCGATAACGGATACAAATCGTTTAATTGCGATGCTAAAGATATTGCTGTGCGGATATGGATTTAATTCGGAATCGACCATAAAGCTGTTAGATAAGTCGGATATATATTTACTTTCGAGTAATGCATTGATTTTTGATTGTCGCGATAGTAGCGGCAACAGGTTTACTGACTGCGTTTTATGTAAAGTTTGTAAAGAATCGCGAAGAAAACGGGGGCGAAACAAATGAAAGTATGAGATTATTGCTGTATTGGTGCTATTTTTCATCAGTTTTGCATTTGTTGTATCGTCTACTTACAATCCGTTTTTATATTTCAGGTTCTAGGCATATGTAAAAGCAATGCGATATGCGGGATACAAAATACAGGGTGTTTTATTATGAATCAAGGAAAAATGTGAAAATTTTTAAATATATGAGTATCTGCTTTGTTGCAGGTCTGGTTTTGATTTTTGTTATTGTGCGTATTTTTGGTGATAAAAAGTTTTCCGAAACTGAAAACAGAGTATTGACACAGCTACCGAAATTCGATGCGGAAAGCATACTTGACGGTGATTATACAAATAATTTTGAAAAATATGCGGCAGATACCATAGTATTTCGAGATTTTTGGGTAAAATTTAAAAATACGGCGGATTTTGTGAGTATGAAAAAGGATAACGGATATGCATATTTCGGTAAAAAGACGATCTTTTTGATAGAAACAACAAACGAAGAACTTTTGAAGAAAAATATGGCGGCAGTGCAAGGTTTGGCGAAAAACTACGGATTTAAAAGTAACTGCACTGATTGCGCCTACAGCTAATTTGTAGTATTAAAAAGAAAATCTTCCGAAAGATGCGGAAAGTTTTCAAAAATTACAAGCAAACTGATATTTTTGCAAGTCTTTCGGAAGAGCTTTAGCGATACTTTCGTTGATGTGCGAAAAAGTTTGCAGAAAGCACAATGGCGAGTACATTTATTACAAGACAGATCATCATTGGACAAGTCTTGGAGCGTATTATGCGTATGTCGAATTGGCAAAGCATTTGGGATTTGAGCCGATAACGCGAGGACAGATTTCAAAAGCGGGTGCTGTCTACCGAATTTAGAGGGAGCATGGGAGGCGAAAAATCCCTACCTTCTTTTCGCCCAAAAGATGAAATTTGGGCGTACGAAAATCTTTGAGATTCTAGCTGCCGATGCAAGAAATTTGAGGATAGAAACAGGCAAAAAATATTTGATGAAAGTTTCCTTGCAAAAGCGCGATAAAGTATTCGTATTTTTGGGTGGAATCATCCGCTAATCAAACTGGAAAGAGACATAGATGAACGAGAGAAAATAGGAGATACAAAAGTCGGTGCTGCTTATAAAGACTCTTATGCTAATTGCCTCGCTCCATTGCTGCTTGAACACTACCAAAAGGTTTATCTCGTAGATTTGAGATACTACAGACAAAGCATTAAAACGCTAATAACCGATATACAATATAGTGATAATAGCAGGCTTTCGGACATAGTGGTACTTTATAATGCACCGCAATTCTCAACTGATGTGAACGCCGCTTTGATGGCGAGGTAAAAATATGGAATTTAAAATACATTCAAAATTTAAACCGACAGGGAGATCAACGGCTGCGATTCAAAGAAATTAGACGGTTTTTAGCCGGCAAAAAGTCAGACGCTGCTTGGCGTTACAGGTTCGGGTAAGACCTTTACAATGGCAAATGTCATAGAGCGCTTGCAAAGACCAACGCTTATAATTTCGCACAACAAAACACTTGCAGCTCAATTACATGGAGAATTTAAGGAATTTTTTCCGGATAATGCGGTTGAGTATTTTGTTTCTTACTATGATTATTACCAGCCGGAGGCATATGTCCCGTCTACCGATACATACATCAGAAGGATTCGGATGTAAATGTGGAAATAGACAAGCTCAGATATTCAGCTCGGCAGCGCTCTGCAGAACAGCAGATGTTGATTATCGTAGCGAGCGTTTCATGCATATACGGACTCAGAAGTCCACTCGATTACTGAAAATCAAATGCTTTCGCTTAGGCCCGGATGGCGGAAAAGCAGGAATGAAATACTTAGAAGAATATGGTTGACATTCAATACAGAAAGAAACGATCTTGAATTGAATCACGGTTCGTTTAGGGGTTCGCGGTGATATTATGGACATATTTCCGGCGGGTGCTCAAAATCACGTACGCGTGGGTTGTTTGGCGATGAAGTTGAAAGTATCAAGGAAATAAACGCTCTCTACGGGAGAAATTTCTCGGTATAGAAATCATGTGGCTGTATTCCCACGTCCATTGCATGTTACCCTCAAAGAGAGCATGCAAAGAGCTACTGAAACTATCGAAGCCGAGCTTATGGAGCAAATACAGAAAGTTTCAAATCGGAAAGACAAACTGCTTGAAGCGCAAAGAATAGAACAGAGAGACATATTCATGATCTTGAGAAATGCTCAAAGGTAGTTCGTGTAAAGGAATGAAAAGTGTCAAGGCACATAAACGAGTCTACCGCAGGTTCAAGACCATATACTTTGATTGACTATTTTTCCGAAGGATAATATTTATGTCGATGAATCGCATGTAATAGTTACCACAACTTAGGGAGCTATGTACGCAGGCGACAGATCGAGAAAAAGCTCGCTGGTAGAGTACGGTTTTCGATTGCACTTCGGCTCTTGACAATAGACCTCTTGTGTTTGATGAATTCAATTCACTGGTGAATCAAATACTATATGTCAGTGCGACACCGACGAAATCATAGAGTTGGAAGAGAGCGGAAACGAATATGTGGAGCAGTTAATAAGGCCGACCCGGACTTTTAGATCCGATTATAGAGGTTAGACCTGTGGATGGGCAGAATTGAGCGATTTGATAGGGAGAGTAAAATTCTGTAGTTGCAAGAGGAGAGCGAGTATTTGTAACTACTTTAACTAAGAAAAATGTCGGAAAGTCTCACAGACTATCTCGTAAAATTTAGGAATAAAAGTTCATATTTACATTCGAAATTGACATTGGAAAGAATGGAAATAATTAGAGATTTAAGGCTAAGGGCGTATTTGAGTGCGTGCTTGTAGGAATCAACCTGCTCAAGGAGAGGACTTGATGTCCTGAGTTCACGAGTTATAATACTTGATGCGACCAAACAGGGATTTCTGCGAACTGGATCGTTGATACAGACGATGAAAGGCCATGCGGACGGAAAATACAATGATGCGGATCGGGAAATCACAGATGTGCTATTTCGGAGCTGTAGGAGAACTTTTACAGCAGAAATACAAATGAAGAACATAATATTACACCCAAAACCGTTACCTACAGGACGTTCTGCGTGTAATAGAGCAACAAGAGCAGCAGAGGTAGCAGGAGGTGCTATTCAACCGAAAGCCTGACGAGCTACTAAAAAGGAACTCGCCGACTATGTCGAGAAACTGGAAAAGGAAATGCAGGCGGCTTCAGAATTTGCGGTTTGGAAAAAGCGGCAATGCTTGAGATGTGCTTTTGAGTACAAAGAGCAACAGGAACTGTATGGGAGAACAATATGGCACGAGACACGATCAAAAGTGAAAGGTGCAGACGAGCACAATTTAAAAATATGATGCTTAGAGCTCCACGCGATACAATTCAGTGGTTATAACGTGCTTTCAGGTTCCGAGTCAGCACATTTGATACTATATAGCTGGCGGTCAGAAGTATAAGGGAGGTTTTGTCGTCTTACGCAAGACGGTTTTGGGACAAATGGAAAAACCGAAAGTGAAGTATGATTGAGAGGACTTTCAGGCAATTTCGATAGGACCAGAAAACGACCAGTAAAACCCGCGTTCTACGGTGGGAACCGTTACGGAAAAATACACGATTATTGAGACTTTTGTATGCAAGAATAGAATTTCCACGTTTGCACAGTGCGGCAAACACAGATCAATCTCAGACGGATCAAATGGTCGAGAGCTTGCTGCGTTTGAAGAAGGTGCAAGGCTTATAGTTCTTGCTCCTCTCATCAGGAAGCGAAAAGATACATCAAAGAAAATATGTTGAGAGAATTTTTAAAAAGAAGGCTTCGTGAGAGCACGCGTAGACGGAGAAATTCTCGATGACACAGAGAGAAATTCCTGTCATGGAGAAACTCAACACAATATAGAAATAGTGATAGACAGGCTTGTTGCAAGCTGGATTGTGAGCGCGCCTTACGGAAGCTGTAGAGCTTGCTATTTCGTTTGGAGACGGACCTTAGGCGTGCAAGTTCGGAAACAAGGTTCAAGATGACCATCAAATTGAAGAAAGAAATTGTTTTCGACGAGTTTGCGTGTCCCGAACACGGTATAAGTATTGAAGAGCTGGAGCCCTAGAATGTTTTCATTTAACAGTCCGTTTGAGCTTGCGAGAGTTGCGCGGGATCGATTTTTACAGATATCGGAAAGATTTTCGATAGTACCTGACAAGAGATAAAAGCATATGGACGGGGCGTTATCTAAAATATTTGCATCTACATGGATTTGTATGGCGATTTTAGGCAAATCGTTAGCTGCGCTTTTGAAAGAACACAGCTGTCGGAAAAATACGCTAAACAAGGACTTACGGAAAAATTTATAGAGGAACCGCTGCTATGGAACGGGCGAACGACACTATAAAAATACGAATATGTAGCGAAAAACGAAATAGAGCAAAGCGCGACATGCATTCGAGGGACTCATAACCAAATTTTGGAACGCAGATACAGGAAACCGGGATCGGAATTTATGAAAGAAAAAGAAATTCCACAGTTATATGGAAACGGTAATTGCGATTCTATGATCGCAAAAAGACTAGTCCTTTCGGTTACCGGTGGAGGAAAAAGCCTCGCGGAGTTTTTCGGATATGTCGATAGCGGACGCGTTGAGTTTGTAAAAAGTTTAGAACTTTCGAAAAAGACGATATAGCTAGTCAAATCTTGAAAGAAATTAAAGAAAAGACTTCAGATTCTTGTTGATGTGGGACTCCGGAATATTTGACTCATTTTCAAGAGCGACAGGTATGCCTTTTCCGGAGGCGAGGCACAGAGAATCAGACTTGCAACGCAAATAGGCTCGGGATTGGTAGGCGTGTGTACATCCTCGACGAGCTCGAGCACTAGATTGCATCAAAAAGGATAACGAAAAGCTCCTGAAAAACACTTAGAAGACTTACGGATATAGGCAATACTTTGCTGGTTGTGGAACACGATGAGGATACGATGTATGCTGCGGATTATATCGTAGACATAGGACCCGGTGCAGGAATACACGGCGGAGAGGTAGTAGTTGCGGGAACGGCTGAAGAGGTGAAAGCGTGCAAGAAATCTATAACGGGACAGTATCTGTCGGGTGAAAAGCATATAGATGTGCCTCGTGAAAGACGAAAGGGTAACGGCAAAAAACTCGAAATTAAAAATGCGCGAGAAAACAATTTAAAAAATGTGGATGTAGAAATACCGCTCGGCAAGTTTGTGTGCGTTACAGGCGTATCCGGCTCAGGTAAGAGCAGTCTTGTGAACGAGGTGCTTTTTAAAGGTCTGGCAAGGCAGATAAACGCAAGCAAAGAAAAGGCGGGAGAATGCGACGCGATAATAGGTATGGAAAATATAGATAGAATCATAGATATAGACCAGTCGCCTATAGGCAGAACGCCAAGATCGAATCCTGCAACGTATACAGGGGTTTTCACGCATATCAGAAACCTTTTTGCAGAGCTTCCGGAGGCAAAGCTGCGCGGTTATGAAAAGGGGCGTTTCAGCTGTAATGTCAAAGGTGGAAGATGCGAGGCTTGCAGCGGAGACGGAATACTTAAAATCGAAATGCATTTCTTGGTCGGATGTATGTACCTTGTGAAGTGTGCCACGGTAAGCGTTACAATTCTCAAACGCTTGAAGTTAGGTACAAGGGAAAGAATATTTTTGAAGTGCTTGATATGAATGTGAGCGATGCTCGGGACTTTTTCAAAAATATACCAAGTATAGAAAGACAACTTGCTACACTTGAAGAAGTGGGACTTGGATATATTAAAACTCGAGCAACGTCGACTCAACTTTCGGGAGGAGAGGCACAGCGTGTAAAATTGGCATCGGAATTGTCAAAGAGAAGCACCGGAAAAACCATCTACATACTGGATGAACCTACCACGGGCCTTCATTTTGCAGATGTTGACAAGTTGATTCAGGTACTTGAACAGCTGGTTGACAGTGGAAATACCGTACTCGTAATAGAGCACAATTTGGAAGTAATCAAGATGGCGGATTACATCATTGACATCGGTAAAGACAGCGGAACCAAGGGCGGAGAAATCATTGCAACAGGTACACTCGGAGGAAATAGCCCAAAATAAAAAATTCGTATACAGGCGAATTTTTGAAAAAATACTCTAAAAACTGTAAAATTTAAAAACTTGGAACAAAACACCAAGTTTTTGTTTTTAACTTGTTTATTTGCAAGGACTTGTAGTATAATAGAGTATGTATAATTATATCAAAAGGAGGTTCGTATGAGCTTTTATAGATAATAACAATATCAGACTTTCTATGAAGAGCTTGGATTATCTTTGGGAAAAACAACGTATTGCTTCTGAAAACATAGCAAATAACGACACCCCGGGCTACAAAGCTAAGATACTTAAGTTTGAAGACGAACTTGATAAGAAATTAGACATTTTTCGTATTGCCAAGATGCCGAACAGGAAAAAATTCAAAAAGGCAATCGAAGGAAGTAATATGCGTGTAGAAACGAGCAAAAGCTGAAAAGCACTCGTATGGACGGAAATAATGTAAATACCGATGTGGAACAGATCGAACTCGCAAGAGCGCAATTATATATCAATTTCAAATTGCTCAGATAAATGACCAATTTGCAGACTACGCACAGTGCTTGGAAAAAGATAGGAAGATTGAATGAAGGGACTGTTTAATCATATCATTTCGGTGTTCGTATTGCTGGTAATCGTACTTTTGGTAGTACCGCTCAATCCGTTCATTCTGGATATGATGTTTATAATAAACATTACAGTATCACTAGTCATCTTGCTAACTACCATGTATATTGGGGAAGCATTGGAATTTTCCATATTTCCGTCGCTTCTTCTTATTACTACTTTATTCCGACTATCGCTTAATATATCGTCGACACGACTGATACTTACAAAACAAGGTGAAGGGGCAGGTAATCAAGACATTCGGTAGTTTTGTGTTGCAAGGTAAATAGTTGTTGGTGTAATCATATTTTTAATCATAGTTTTGGTGCAATTTATCGTAATCACCAAGGGCGCGGAGCGTGTAGCTGAAGTTGCAGCTAGATTTACACTCTGACGCTATGCCGGAAAACAAATGGCGATAGATGCGGATTTAAGCTCGGGCCTTATAGACGAGCAACAAGCCAAAATGCGAAGAGAGAAGATTCAAAGAGAATCGGATTTCTACGGAGCCATGGACGGTGCTACGAAGATAGTTAAGGGTGATGCGATAATGTCTATCATTATCACGCTTATAAATTTCATAGCAGGAACAATTATCGGAGTGGTTCAAAAGCGGACTGCCGTTTGCGGAGGTCCTGAATATATATTCAGTGCGACAATAGGAGACGGACTTGTTTCACAGATTCCCGCGCTTTTTGATTTCAACAGCTACGTGGGTATGATTGTAACCCGTTCGGTGGCGGAAGGCACACTGAATCAGGATGTTCTGGAAGCAGTTTACCGCTCAGCCGAGAGTTTTTGATAATTTCGGGCGGCGCGATGCTTTTCATGGTGCTGATACCGGGCTCACTGAAGGTACAAGTACTTATATTTTTCCGCATTTTTGATTTTACTGGAATTAGACTAAGGACAAAAAGAAGCGGTTGAAGAACAGCTTGAACTTGCAAAAGAAGAGAGTGCTGCTGACCCTATATGCGGAAGAAGAATTTGACGAAAACGCTTACTTTAAAGATATAAACAATATATATGCACTTTATAAATGTAGAGCCGATAGAAATGGAATTCGGCTACAGTTTGATACCGCTTGTTGATGAAAGCAGCGGCGGAAATCTGATTAACAGAATAGTTATATTTAGGCGTCAGTTTGCGCAGGAAATGGGGTTTGTGTACCGTCGGTTCGACTTAGGGACAGCGCCTCACTTAATGCGAAACCAATATGTTATAAAGATAAAAGGCGAGGAAGTCGCAAGGGGAGAATTGCTTGTAGATTACTACTTGGCATTGCAAACCAGCCTGGAACCGACAGGGTGATATAGACGGAATTGACACGATAGAGCCTGCTTACGGCATACCAGAGTAAGTGGATTACACCGGACAAGATAGATATGAGCTGAGGTTTACGGATATACTGTAATAGATCCGCTGTCGGTAATGCTTACGCATTTATCGGAAACAATTAGAAGACATTTGCACGAACTTTTGACAAGAAGTGAAGTTATGCAGATTCTTGAAAATACCAAGAAAATTTCACCCGAACTTGTTGAGGAGGCAGTGCCGATTTGATTTCATACGGTACGCTGCAAAAGGGTGCTTTTCAATTTGCTGAAAGAGGAATACCAATCAAAGATATGGTAACACTCTCGAAAGTCTGGTGGATTCAGCTCAAAGCACGCAAGACATAGATGTAATGACGGAAAAATGTCAGAATGGCACTCAAGAGAACTATTACAAGGAGATTCTGCAAGCGGGACAGCTCAAGGTAAATCACGCTCGATGCAGAGAGTGGAAAAAGGCGGTACTTGCAAGTCTTACACGAAGCGAACACGGCATATACTTGGCGCTCAGTCCGGATTTGATACAGGCTATTATTACACAAATAGGAGAATATCTTGAGAAATTCAAGGAACTTAATGTTGTTCCGGTAATACTTACCAGCAATGTAATCAGAATATATTTTTATAGACTTATCGAACAATTTTATCCGGATGTATTTGTGCTTTCATTTAGTGAAATTGCTAACAACGTGCAAATTCAAGCTATTGGAAATGTTAGCATGGAAACAGTTTAGGAGAAGAAATGGAATTAAATTTGACACTTGCGGAGCGCACGACAGGAGAGCTGTTTGAACTCTACAAAGAGGATAAGGATAAGCTCGTAAAACAAGAGATAGTCCTGAGGTATTGCGATATGGTAAGAACTATTGCAGTACAGCTTCGTGGTGTCTATATGAGTTTTGCGGAACTTGACGATGTCGTCAACGAAGGGATTATAGCACTTATGCAGTCGATTGATCGCTTTCGATCCTACTAAAAATGTCAAGTTTGAAACTTACGCATCGCTTAGGATTCGCGGCACGATAGTCGATCTTGCGCGGAAGCAGGATTGGGTGCCGAGAAGTGTACGCAAGATTTCAAAAGAAATAGATAATGCCATTGCGGATTTTTATTACGAGCATGCGAGATTTCCAAAGCGATGAAGAAGTTGCAAGCAAACTCAGGGGATGCCGATTGAAAAGTATCAAAAAGCGCTTGGAGAAACGGGACTATTTAACGTTCTTTCGCTTGATGCTTTGATAGACGGAACCAAAGAGGATGCGCCGAACGAATCGTTTTTAAAGGATGAAAACGAATTAGGAATACCGTCTGTGGCGCTAGAAGATAAGGAAATGCAAAAAATGCTCGCAGAAGCGATTGCGGAACTGAAATCGAATGAACAAACGGGTGATTTCACTTTATTACAGGGAAGAACTCAGTACGAAAGAGGTAGAGGAAAGTTATGAATGTGAGTGAAGCCAGAGTTTCGCAAATACATTCCGCAGCAATTAAAAAAATGAGGATAAAGCTCAAGGAGTATATGGAAGGATAGGGTATGTTTAAAGGATTTTACAATGCGACATCGGGAATGCTCTCGCAGTCGCGAATATTAAATACGGTCAGCAATAATATAACCAATGTATCGACGCCCGGGTACAAGGCTGACACGCTCAGAACGGTTACATTTGATGAACAACTGATACATAGAACGGGAAATTTCGACAAGAGAAAGTACTATCCTCTTGAAAATCCGCATCTATCAGAACGGCAGAGGAACTTTGGACGAAATATGGCGAAGGAATGCTTGAGGTCTACAGAGCTTCCGCCTCGATACAGCTATTTTAGGAAAAAGGTTTTTCACATAAAAACGGCAGACGGACAAGATAGATACACTAGAAACGGATCGTTTAATTTGGACCAAGACGGTTATTTGCGCCTTCAGCATATAGGCAGAGTAATGGGAACAAACAATCAACCTATAAAACTGGATACGGATAATATAGACATAGATCAAATGGGAACTATCAGAAGGCGTAGAAAACGGAACGGTGATAGGACAAATAAAAGCTCGTGGATTTTGAAAAATACGAAGGCAATTTGCGTAAGGCGGACGAAGGTATGTTCGAAGCGACCAATAGAGGTAGTGAAATACCGCTACGGGAACTATCAGACACAGAGCGATAGAAACGTTCGAATGTCGAGGTTCGGAAGAGATGCTTGCAATGCTCGCAAGTCAAAGAGCTTTTCAAAGTTGCAGTAATATAGCTAAGGCGTACGATCAGATTATGGCAAAAAGCCGTTGATCTGGCAACGTTATAGGAGGGTTAAATGGATATATCTTTTTATACAGCCGGCACTGGGGCTAAATCACAGCAAAAAAAGCTGGATGTTGTCGCAAATAACCTTGCCAATGTAAATACTTACGGGTACAAGGCTCAGAAAGAAATGTTTGTGGATTTGCTTTACAGTAATGTAAGAGAGCCGGAAACTCACCGATACGCAGCTTGCGTGTAGGTTCGGGCGTTAGGATTGAAACAACGGATGTAGATCATAGACCGGAGGTTACAGCGCAACCGACAATCGAAAACGGATTTTGCTATAAACGGAAACGGTTTCTTTGCGGTGAAAAATCCTCGTACTAACGAAAATTTTTATACACGCGACGGCAGTTTCAAACAATCGCGTTTTCAGGACGGTAAATTTTATCTACAACCTCGAACGGAGAACTTGTACTTGACAGGAATTTTTGAAAAAGATAGAACTTTTTACCGAAAGGAACAGTAGCGTCGGAATTTGCGAAAAACAGCCCTGCTGTTTTCGATTTTGACTATCAAAGACGGTATGCTGCGAAAAGGGGATAATCTCTTTTCTCCTGTACCAGAGATGGAGCGCCGATTTATAAACCGGACGTAACGGTAACTCGCGGCTATGTGGGAAGCATCGAATGTGGACGCAGGAAACGAAATGGCTCAGAATGATAGAAGCACAGAGAGCATATTCGATGTCGCTCAAAAATGATACAGACTTCAAACGAGATAGAACAGACAGATAGAATCATTGAGAGGCTAGTTAATATAAAAACACCTGCCTACCGTAAAGGGAGATAGTCATGGATGAGGGAAGCAAAACGAGGAATACGAACCAATTAAATTTACACTGACTTTGTCGCAGAACAAAAATGTTTGCGTATGTTAGAGCCGAAAATTAGCAGAGGAATTCCCTGAGGGAAAAAGAGGGATTCGATCCGCAAATAATTTATGATTTAGCAAATCAATACGGCGTGAAATACGGCATCAGACGATGAGGCTGTCAAAGAATACGCAAACGGTAGGGAGATTATATCAGGACCTTGAACTTGCTATGGAAAAGAACCGATTGACGGCGTGGATGCAAGGTGCAGTTATTTATTCGACCTCGATGCGTCGAATGCACCGAAAGAAAACGAGGACGGCACAGTCAACTACAAAGAGCTCAGGTTAATACAAAAATGTAAGCGAAAAAGGACTTGATTTGCAAAATAACACCCCTAAAGATGGAGAAAAAGGGCATAAAGCGTGCTTGGCGATGAAGTTTTTGCCGAAGGAGGGAAAGCCGGCGGAACTGAACTTGGGTCAAGGCGTTGCGCTCACGGATGACGGTCTTGAAGTTCGTGCCGCTATGGAAGGTAGAGTCGTATTCAACAAAGGAACTATAGAGGTCAGCAACATATATACGGTTAAGGGAGATGTGGGACCTGAAACCGGAAATATAAGATTTAACGGATCGGTTGTTGTTCAAGGAAATGTCATGTCGGATTATTCGATATTTGCAAAGGGAGACATCGTTGTAAACGGATATGTAGAGGCATCTATGCTCAATGCTACAGGAATGTAATAATAGCAAACGGCATGAACGGCATGAAAAAGGATTTATTAAAGCAGACGGAAATATAACCGTTAAATTTGCGGAAATGGCAGAAGCTGATAGCCGGCGGCGATATTTTGTGCGATTATTCGATAAAGTTCGGATTTCAGAGCGAACAGAAATATAGTTGCAAGTGGCAAAAAAGGCTCATTACTTGGGGGAAGTTACCTCGCGGGGAACATGATAGAGGCAAAGGTAATAGGAAGTGAGCTGAATATTTCTATGGATCTTCAAATAGTGCCGGACTGGATGCACGAGGTAGGGCTTCACATTGAACCTCGAAGAAAAGAATCGCAAATTACAAAAAGCGGGACAGGAATTTGCGCAGGACTTAGCTGAGTTGCGAAAAGGTGCAGCAAAGATGGAAAAGAATTTGATGCAAATTTCTCAGCGTTTGCAAAGGATTTGGATAGAGCGGAAATGGAAGAGCTTAAGCAAAAAGTCCTTGCTTACAACCAAGAGAGAACAAGACTCAAAGAGGCTATTGAAGAAATTAAAGTGAAACAAAAGGTTTTGGAAGATGATTTGCTATGCGAAGCTGTAAAATCGTTAGTTAAAGATATAATACATACAGGAGTGCGCATCGTAATGGGTACGCAGACCTACAGGATAAACGGACATGAAAAATCCAAACTTATGTGCTCGAGGATGGAGAAATTAAGAGCTACGGCATCGCACAAAGGTGCGTAAAGGAGGGAAAAATGACAATAAGTAATTACGAAGATTTAGACGGAATGCAACTTGACGCTTTGAGGGAGATAGGAAGTATCGGAGCAGGAAATGCTGCTACATCAGCTTTCGAACTTTTTAAAATAAGCAAGTGAGCATAGATCCACCTACGGTAAGCATTATTGGAATGAACGAAGCGGTTGACAAACTTGGAGGACCTGAAAAAAATCGTTGCAGGGACTTTTTGATTAGAATTCAAGGTGAATTTGAAGGCGCAATTTTGAGCATACAAGACCTTGATGTAATAAATATGCTTTTGGAGAGCCTTTACGGCATTAGAGTAGACGATTTTGCGCAAGTTGACGAGTTGCAGTTTTCGGCAATCTCAGAGGTCGGCAATATCTTAATGGCATCTTATGTAAATGCTATAAGCGATATGGCAGGGCTTCATGTGCATATGGAACCGCCTGCAGTGTCGGTTAATATGCTTGGCGGAATGATAACCGTTCCAATGGCACTTTACTGCTACGAGGCGGATAAAGTGATGTTGATAGAGGGAAGTTATAATTTTGACAACAAACCGCACAGCAACAGCTTGCTTTTGATACCTAATGTTGATTCATTAAAAACAATTTTAACGAAATTAGGAGTATATAATGAGTAATGTTTTGACGATTGGAATTGCCGAAGTTGGGGTTGTTTCAGGTCAGGCTGAGGTAATCACATATGCGCTCGGATCTTGCATAGGTGTTTGCCTATATGATAAGAATCTCAAATTGGCAGGTATGGTGCATGTGATGCTGCCTACATCACCTCCGGAGGTCCCGTAAATTGGTCGGCAGGTACGCGGATACGGGTATACCTGCATTGGTTGCGGCTATGGAGAGCAAAGGCAGCAGTCGTACAAGATTGACGGCAAAGATAGCCGGCGGAGCAAAAATGTTTAACATTCAGGGCGATTCGTCAGTTGGGAATATAGGAGATAGGAACATTGCAGAAGTTAAAAGGATTCTTGCAGGTCTTAGAATTCCGATTGTCGGCGAAGATGTCGGCAAGGATTATGCAAGGACAATGTCTTTTTCGGCTGCAGACGGTAAGGTTACGATTAAAGCCTTCTCAAAGGGAACTCAAGTTTGGTAAATCAAGTAAAAATACAAAGAAAAGCCCCTACTATCGTAGGGGCTTTTCTTTGTGTTTACAACCAAGGCATATGTGGATTATTCACCTGTAACGGCATGTCTTGGATTCATTTTTATTTGTATGCACGCGCGAGTCAGTTCGCGAGCGATATCAGTACCGCATTGAGATTCGATTGAAGCCAGCTTTTGAAACAATTCACCTTTTTTTGTAACCGTATACATAGGTTTTGTGTTATTTAGCGCCAAAGCGACTACATCGTATACACAATTTTTACAGGTACACATATTCATGCTTTCCATTATTGCAGGCGCTTTGCTTATCTATAATGTCTTCTGCTACATTGTGCAAAAATTCATCAGGTCTGTCTGAAAAGTCTTTTTGTGATATCCGACGATAGATTTAGATTGTTGTTTTTCCATATTGGTATCCCCACTTTTCATTGAAATCTTCCAGAATATATGGTCTGCTTGAAACATATTCCATATCTTCGGAAAAACTTGGTAACTTTGGCGTCAGCGTCGCTTTCGTCTAATATGATAAAGGGTTTTGCCCCTTTTCATTGAGTTTTTGTGTGCCTATTTTCCGCTTCGAGTCCTTGTCGAACAAGCTGCGATAAATTCTCTCGCATATTCGCTTCTTCGACAACCACTCGTCTGGCAGGAGCTGATGATTCGATATTAAAAAGACACTTGCTCACCTGCCGACTTTGCAGGGTGCAATCGAGGAAGCGCCTCGTCAGCGGTTGCACTGTATTTTGTTTCTTTTGCGTATCATCATCAGCACGGCCGTTGGTTAGAAGATTCAGCACATGGTCGGTCTTAGTGCTTTTTGGCATATTATAGCCCTCCGTCCAGAAGCTCTTTGATAAATTTTTTGTAATCCAAGCACGCATTTGCCTTAGGGGCAAAGTTTAAAAGTCCGGTACCGTGTGCCGGAGATTCGGCTACGGCGATGTTGTTTCTTATGTGTGCAGCTGCGACTTTTGTATTTAGCTGCTCTGCAATTTTCAGCTGTCATATCCGAAACTTCCTTTGATAGTGCCGCCCTTGTATTGTATTTCGTCAGGAGTATGCAAGCTCAGGTGCAAATGCGGATTGTAGTAATTTTTGACACTTTCTATTGTATCTTTAATTTGCGAGATTCCCAAAAAGGCTCAAAATTTCGGGAATCATAGGGATGATAAGCTCGTCTGCACACATAAGCATTTACTGTCAAAATATTGAGTGCCGGAGGTGTATCTATTATTATATAATCGTAAAGATCTCTGATGCTTTTGATAGTTTCCGAAAGTAAAAATTCTCTTCCGGAATGGTTGAACTCAAGCTCTGCCGTACTTAGCAGTATATTGGATGCGATAAAATGACCGCAGTCTATTTGCCCTTTATAGCTTTTGAACGGGCACCTGTCCTTTGAAAACCCTCGTATATAGAATAGCCTTCTTCAATGTTGATACCAAGGCTGAAACCCAGACTTCCTGCGGATCGAGATCTATGCCGAGAACTTTGAAACCCAAGTTGGAAAGACCGCTTATGAGTGCATTGCAGAAGTTGGTTTTTGCTACGCCGCCTTTTTGATTTGTTACAACAACAACTTTTGCCATAAAATAACCTCTATATTTTTATATTTTTGTAAAATGAAACAATTTAAGATAACCTATAAGTTTACATTTATATTGTATCACATTTTTTTATAAAATTCGCAAAAGTAAAATCACCATATTTCTCACAATTTCAATGCTTTGATAGATGAATTATGCTAAAATGTTAGTCAATTGTTGTATAAAAATCATTAAATTTGTTTTTATAAACAAAAAGTTCAGTGTGTGGGGAGAAGTAAATTGAAACAAATAGCAAAAACTTAACTATTTATATTGTGATTTTCGCTTTAGTGTTGGTGGCAGCCAATTTTTATAAAAATGTGCCGAAGGAAGAAACTAAAGAAATCAAATTTTCTGAATTGGTGCAACTCGAAAAGAAAACGTAAAAAGAAATTGAAATTGATGAAAGAGTGATAAAAAGCGCGACTGAAAGACAAAAAGGAAGTTGTTACATATGCGCCGATCGATTTTGATGTAGATGCCATAGGCGAAAAATACATATATCCGCAGATGGAAAAGGGGCATCATATATAAGGGTATCAAGCCGAAAGTAGTACCGTGGTACATACAAATGATTCCAACGGTGCTTATGATTGGGGTAATAATAGGATTTTGGGTATTTACGATGCGGCAAACAGGAAATGGCAAAGCTATGTCGTTTGGAAAAAGTCGCGCTAGAATGCACAAGGAAGAAGACCTCAAGAAAGTAACGCTTTGATGATGTTGCAGGACTTGATGAGGAAAAAGAAGAATTATCGGAAGTTGTGGATTTCTTGAAAAATCCAAAATATTACGATTTGGAGCAAGGATACCTAAGGGAATCTTTGCTTGTAGGGTCCTCCAGGGACAGGAAAGACCCTATATCTCAAAGGCTACGGCGGAGAAGTCGGCGTACCGTTCTTCAGTATAAGCGGTTCGGACTTTGTTGAGATGTTCGTAGGTGTCGGAGCATCAAGGGTTCGTGATTTGTTTGAGCAGGCAAAGAGGCATGCACCTTGTATCGTTTTTATAGACGAGATAGATGCGGTGGGCCGTAAGAGAGGTGCGGGCATTGGTGGCGGGACACGATGAGAGAGAGCAAACGCTGAATCAGTTGTTAGGGTGAAATGGACGGATTCGGTGAGCACACAGGCATCATCATACTGGCAGCAACAAATAGACCAGACATCTTGGATTCTGCGCTTTTGAGGCCTGGTCGTTTTGATAGGCAAGTTGTGATAGGGCGTGCGGATATCAAAGGTGAGAAGGAATATTTGCGGTTCACTCAAAGAATAAACCGCTCGACGATACTATAAACCAAAGGTGCTTCGCAAGGAGAACACCCGGCTTTACACCTGCGGATATTGAAAAACCTGCTACAATGAGGCTGCACTCCTCACTGCAAGAAGAAATGGCAGAAAAATACGCATGGAAGAAATTGAGGAAGCCATTACGAAAGTTATTGCAGGTCCTGCGAAGAAAAGTAGGGTTATTACACCTGAGGGAAAAGAAACTTACTGCATTCCACGAGGCAGGGCACGCTATTGTTGCGCGTTCACTTAAGTACAGTGATCCGTGCATCAAATCACCATTATACCTAGAGGAACTGCAGGCGGCTTTACTATGTTCTGCCGAAAGACGATAGAAGCTATGGAACAAAGGAAAAAGATGCGCGAGCAGATTGTTCATTTGCTTGGAGGTAGAGTTGCTGAAAAAGCTCATGCTCGAGGACATCAGTACAGGGGCAAGTAACGATATACTCGGGGCTACGGATACTGCGCGAGCTATGGTTACAAAATACGGTTTTAGTGAAAAACTGGGTGCGGTGAATTACAGCCTCGTCGGACGAAGTGTTTCTAGGTAATGATTATCACAGCACCAAGAACTATTCTGAGGAGAAAGCACGCGAGATTGACGAGGAAATCAAGTCGATTATTGACAATGCTTTTGCAGAGGCTGAGCGTGTATTGGTTGAAAAATAAGGATAAGCTGATATTGGTAGCGGAAGTTCTTATGGAACTTGAAACGATAGACGGCGAGCAGTTTGAACAGCTATATACGGGAAGCAAGACCAAGGAAGAAATCCTTTTGATGTCAAAGAAAAGGAAGAAGTTACCAAAGACGAGAAGGAAGCTGAAGAAACTCAAAAAGGCGATAGAAGAGGAAACAAAAGAAACTGGAAGAAATCGTGAATACGCTGAATCATGCAGGGTTCGAAACAAATGTAAAACTGCAAAAGAAAGACGATACGGATGAAGAAAAATGAAGGAAAGTAGACGCTATGAAAGTAACGCTGAAAAGAGTGCCTTGCGCTGGAAGAATTTAAAAAAATGCAAGATTGCTGTCGAGAGCAACATCTCACTCTCCGCTTAAATCTATATCTATTTTTAGATGTTGCGGATAAGCAGAGGATAAAGGAATATATAGCAGAAAAGGATACATTGCTTTTTTGTCGATTTTTATGACAGACTGGTCGCTTTGCGGAGCAAAAGGAAATAGTGGATTTACTGGTTGCAGAAAAAGTTTGCGGACTGGTGATTATTCCCTTTGAGAATGTAGTTACACCGACGCTTGAAATTATAAATTATGCTGAGGGCGCAGGCTTACCTATGATTTTGTTACCCAAAAATAAGGAAACGAATTATGCAAGTTTAATTGAAAAAATTATGTCATTGATAATTCGAGGCATTGATTTTTGAAAATCGACTTATTATCAATACTATATTTCATCTGTTAAACTTTGAAAAGCATACTACTTTTGAGGATGCGATAAAGCAAGCGGCGATTCAAAAATAAATTTCAATTCGTTCTCTCTCCGAGGATTTCAATCCGATATTGATGGTCGAAACGCGCAAAAAAACGAGTCTGGAAGAAGTTGTTGCGCAAGCGAGAGATAGGCAGTTTGATCGCGGTGCGGTCTATACTAGGATAGATGTTAAAGGAATACTGACATATTGGGGACCTGTAATAGTTAACGGCGACAAGCATTATATGCTGATAGTTGATAACGAGGATTTGTATTCAGCGTCCGAAATTACAAAGCTCTGCAGAGATAATACAAATGGCAATGGGTATGTGGAAAATATACTCCCAAAAAGGATGCGAAGGCGGAGTTTATAAAAGCTCTCAAGCGCGGAAATCGCAGTCTTGCATATGCACCAGGATGAAATCAATATCGATTCTGAAAGTATTTTTGAGTGTATTCTTCGCAAAGGGTATTGAAAATGAAGCGGCATACCGTACATTGCTTGAATTTGAAAAATCCGACGAGCTCGGAATTTTGAAGATAATAGAGGAAAAAACGAAACATTCGGAGTACTTTATTCAAAGGGAGAAAAGGGAAGAAGAATCGCTTTCAATCAAGCGAGGACGCTGTATTGATTTGTTCAACAAGCTAAAAAGCGACAAAAAAGTTAGAATATTCCATGTTACAGGACTTGACGGCATAGAGGGCGCAGCGGAAGCATATAGGATGATTGCCGAATCGTCGGCGTTTGTACAGAAAAGTATTTCCATACAAGAGAGTTTTCACAAAGTACGAGCTTGCTCTTATCAGCAACTGCATTACACTGCAAAACGCAGGGAGGCTATGGTAAGAAAAAAATTATTTGGAGCTTTTGGAGCCGTTCAAAGAAGGTAATGAGAACAAGGGCAGACAGCTTCTGGAAACTCGAAACTTTCGTGCTGGACGCAGGAATGAACAGCGCAAAGACGTCGGAATTTATGGGGATTCATACTAATACGGTTCAATACAGACTGAAAAAAATAAACGAAATGCTGGATGTGGAGATTACCGGAAATAGGGTAATACCGGGACTTACCATAGCATTAGCCTTAAAAAGGCTCGAAAGAGGGGACAGATAGAGAAATATGTTACTTGCATTTGATGTAGGAAATACCAATATAGCACTTGGACTTTTTGACGGGCCGAAATTGGTTCAAAGTTGGAGGCTGGAAACGGATAATGGAAAGAGTGCGGATGAGTACGGTATGCTTATCAATCAACTTTTCAGTTATGCGAACTTGGATATGGCAATAGTAGAAGATGTTATAATATCAACAGTTGTACCGTCGGTACTATATACCTTGCAGCATCTTTCGAGGAAGTATTTCAATAGACGAGCGATAGTTATAGGGGCAGGAATAAAAACGGGAATAGTGGTAAAGTACGACAATCCGAAACAGGTTGGGGCAGATAGAATTGTAAAATGCCGTTGCGGCTTATGAAAAAATATAAAGGGCCGCTTGTTATCATAGATTTCGGTACGGCTACCACATTTTGTGCGGTTAGTGCCAAGGCGGAGTACCTTGAGGTACAATAGCGCCGGGACTTAGATTTCATCAGATGCGTCTTTTGAAAAAGACGGCGAAGCTGCCGAAATGAACTTGAGGATCCGGGGCATGTAATATGCAAAAATACTATAGAGAGTATGCAGTCAGGACTTATTTATGGGCATATGGGTGTTACGGAACTTATTACGCGCAAGATGAAAGCGGAGCTTATGGAATACGACAAGGAAGCGCCCGAACCCAAGGTAATTGCAACGGGAGGACTTGCGAGCTTAATTGAAAGCGGCATAGATTGTATTGATTATGTTGACAAAATGCTGACGCTCGAAGGATTGCAGCTGATATATGCCAAAAACAAAAATCATAAGCATAGAGTCGGTGATTGCAGTGTAAATGACGATGCAAAATAAACTCAAAATCGCTAATGTGCAGCTTGAGAGTCCGTTTTTACTTGCACCTCTTGCAGGAGTTACAGATTCGGCATTCAGGAGAATATGTAAAGAAAAGGGAGCTGCTCTTGTTTATACGGAAATGATTAGCGCAAAAGCACTTTTGTTATGGGGATAGAAAAACTGAAAGCCTATTGCAAATGTACGATGATGAAAAACCTGTCGGTATTCAGCTGTTTTCCGTGAACCGAAGTTCTTGGAGCAGGCGGTCGAGATGCTTTGAGGACAGAGATAATGCACTGATAGACATAAATATGGGATGTCCGGTGCCGAAAAATAGTTAAAAATGGAGAAGGCTCGGCAATATTGAAAAATCCGTATTTGGCATTCGATCTTGTAAAAGCTGCGAGGCGCGCTACGAAAAACCTGTTACGGTAAAAATTCGCATAGGATGGGATAAAGAACATATAAACGCTTGCGAAATAGCAAAAAGCAGTCGAATTTGCAGGTGCAGATGCGATATGTGTACACGGTAGGACGAGAGAACAGTACTATGAAAAAGAAGTAAATTGGGATGAAATCGGCAGGGTAAAGCAATCGGTTTCAATACCTGTGATAGGAAACGGCAATGTTTTTCTGCGCAGGATGCGATGAATTTGGCAGCGCAAACCCAATGCGACGGAATAATGGTTGCGAGAGGAGCACAAGGAAATCCGTGGATATTTGAGGAGCTGAAAGCACATATAGAAGGACGGGAATATTTGCAGCCGACTATTGAGGAAAAAGTTCGAACTGCTTTTCAAAAGCAATTTGATTTAGCAATAGAGGAAAAAAAGGAGAATATGTTGCAGTTCGGCAGATGCGAAAACATATAGCATGGTATGTAAAGGGGTTACACGACCCATCCGCACTAAAAATACGATAAGCAGGCTTTGAAAGTAAAGATGAAATAATTAAAATACTTATGGAATATATTGAAAAATGGGGAGAGAAAAATGACAAAAGCAATTTCTATCAAAAACTCTTTTATAAAGAGTCTGAAAAAGTACGCAGATCAGGGAGATTTGTGTAAACGGCTGGATTAGAACAAATCGAGATTCAAAACCGTTTCGGATTTATTGAGCTGAATGACGGTAGTTTTTTTCAAGTCAATGCAGCTTGTATACGAAGCCGATAAGTTGAGCAATTTTTGAGGAAATAGCAAAGCTGCCTGTTGCAACAGCCGTATTGGCAAAGGGAGTATTTGTACTCACGCGGATGCAAAGCAACCGTTTGAGCTTTAAGCTGTAGCGAGATAAGTGTGCTTGCACCTTCAAATAGCGAATATCCTTTGCAGAAAAAGAGACACACTCTTGAGTTTTGCGAGAAATAGCGCATTTAAGACCTAGAAGCAACACTTTTTCAGCTGTTTTTTTAGAGTGAGATCTTTGGTTGCGTATGCTATTCATCAGTTTTTCCAAGAGCAGGATTTGTATATGTTCATACGCCTATAATTACAGCAAGCGACTGCGAAGGCGCGGGAGAGATGTTTAGAGTTACGACTCTTAATATGAACGATTTACCGAAAGATGAGAGCGGACAAGTTTGCTATGACGACGACTTTTTCGGAAAAAGAAGCAGGTCTTACTGTGAGCGGACAACTTGAGGGCGAAACTTTTTGCACTTGCGTTCGGCAAAATTTACACATTCGGCCCAACTTTCAGAGCTGAAAAATTCGAATACGGCAAGGCACGCATCGGAATTTTGGATGGTAGAGCCGGAAATAGCGTTCGCAGATTTAGAGGACAACATGGAGCTTGCAGATAGCCATGATTAAGTACATAATCAATTATCTGCTTGAGAACGCAAAAGAAGAAATGGAGTTCTTTAACAATTTTGTTGACAAGGGATTGCTTTGAAAGGCTGGATAACATAGTCAAAAAGCGATTTTTGTGCGCATTACATATACAGAGGCATGTGAGCTTCTCCAAAAATCCAAGATGCCTTTCCAATATCCTGTCGAGTGGGGTATAGACTTGCAGACGGAGCATGAAAGATATTTGACGGAAGAAATTTTCAAAACCTGTATTTGTAACGGATTATCCAAAAGGATATCAAGGCGTTTTACTATGAGGTTAAACGACGACGGCAAGACAGTTGCAGCTTGCGATTTGCTCGTTCCGGGCGTCGGAGAAATAATAGGCGGAAGTCAGAGGGAAGAAACGCTACGAATATTTGAGCAAGAGAATGCAAGAGCTTGGATTAAACGAGGAAGATTACTGGTGGTATATGGATCTCGTAAATATGGTGGTGTAAAACATGCAGGCTACGGACTCGGATTCGAGCGAATCATTATGTATGTTACAGGAATGGCTAATATAAGAGATGTGCTTCCGTTCCCTAGAACACCGAAATCGGCAGATTTTTAACAGCAAAATAATCTTTTAGGCATATTGCAAGATATGCCTATTTTATTTACGAAAAAGGTAAAGATTTACAAATATACTAAAGTTGTTGCTAATTTGAGATATAGGTAGTATAATATGCTTAATTGAGGCTTTCGACTAACGAAAGAGCTGATTTATAAATCCAATTTGATAGGAGGGCATATTATGAAGGGCTATACTAGTGAAACAATTAGAAACATCGCACTTATAGGACATGGAGGATGCGGAAAAACAACATTTTTGGAATCTGCACTTATGGAAACCGGCGCTATCAGCAGACTGGGAAAAAGTAGAAGACGGAAATACGGTATCCGACTACGACAAGATGGAAATTGAAAAGGGATTTTTCAATAAATACATCGGTTGTGCCTATAGAGTGGAAGGATAGCAAGATAAACTTTATTGACACTCCGGGATATTTTGACTTTGTTGGTGAAGTAAATGCAGCACTTAGAGCTTCAGAAGCGGCGGTAATACTTGTGGATGCAGGAGCAGGCATACAGGTTGGAACGCAGCAAGCGTGGAAAGCGTGCGAACGATACAAAAAACCCAGATTTATAGTAATAAACAAAAGAGATAAAGACGAATTTGATTTTTATAAAACATTTGATGAATTAAAAAGCGGAATTTGGCGATACACTCATTCCTTTCAGCTGGCCTTTGAGTGCTGAGATAGACGATGAACTCAAGGAAGCTATAGCTATGACCAGCGATGAGCTTATGGAAAAAGTATTTTAACGGGGGATGTATTCAGCGACGAAGAAATTAAGGAAGGCCTTAGAAAAAGGTATACACGACGGAGGTATAGTACCTGTTTGCTCGTCCGCCTTTTCTCTGGGACACGCAACAGAAGGTCTTTTGATGTACTTGTTACATATGTACCGACACCGCTTGAGCACGGACCATACAGCGGAATTAACGATAAGAACGAACCAATCGAGGTGATTTCAAGCGTGGATGCACCGATGTCGGCATTTGTATTCAAGACGATAGTCGATCCGTTTGTCGGTAAAATTTCGGTAATGAAAGTGGTAACCGGAAAGATAAATTCGGAACTGGAAGTACTAAATGAAAGAACGGGAAAAATTGAAAAACTCGGCAAATTGTTTTTCCCTCCGCGGTAAAAAATCAGCTGGAGCTAAATTATGCAGAGGCGGGAGATATAGTAGCGGTAGCAAAATTGCAATACACATTGTCGGGAGATACTTTTGCGACAAAAATCATGTGGTGAGGTATCTGCCTCTCGATTATCCAAAGCCTACATATTTTGTAGCGGTAGAGCCGGGTTGATAAGGCGGACGATGAAAAATGGGTACGGGCTTTACAAAGTTAATGGAAGAAGATCCGTCATTTGTGGTAATTCGCCATCCGGAAACGCACCAAACGCTTATAGGCGGACAGGGCGAGATGCAGCTTAATATTATAATTGCAAAAATTGCTCGACAGGTTTGGCGTAAAAGTCAAAGTTGTGCCTCAAATTGCATATCGTGAAACAATCAAAGGAAATTCCGATGTTCAAGGAAAGCACAAAAAGCAATCCGGAGGAGCAGGACAATACGGCGATGTACATATCGATTTTCACCGTCAAAAGAAGAATTTGAATTCTCGGAAGAATTGTTTAGCGGATCTATTCCGAAAAATTATGTACCTGCAGTGGAAAAGGGATTGCTTGAGTCTATGCAAAAGGGACCTTTGGCAGGTTGCAAGGTGGTAAATATCAAAGCGGTTTTATATGACGGTTCTTACCACGATGTTGACTCAAATGAAGTATCGTTCAAGATTGCAGCATCGCTTGCATTCAAAGAAAGGAATCGTCGAAGCGAAACCTTGCCTGCTTGAGCCTATAATGCATGTGGAAATCAATGTGGATGATAACTATGTAGGCGAAGTAATGGGTGATATGAACAAGCGCAGAGGTAAAATACTCGGTATGGAACCGCTTGCTGAAGGCGGTCAACGCTTGATTGCAGAAATTCCGCAAGCAGAGAGCTTTGATTATGCGGTAGCTCTTAGAGCGATGACGCAAGCGAAAGGAACATTTACAATAGAATTTGCAAGATACGAAGAAGTTCCTGCACACTTAGCTGAAAAGATAATAGAAAATTACAAGAAAGAAAACGAATAGTTAGATGTAGATTAAAATGGCAAACTGGGTTTACAGTTTGCCATTTTAAGAAATTCAAAAACAATAAAAATAGGAGAATTTCTTGAATATAATATTAGAAAAATTTAAAGAAGTCCTCACCTCAGTACTACCGATAGTCTTTATCGTGTTGCTCTAAATTTCACTTTGGTACCTTTGGGCGAAGAAATAGTCGTATTTTTGGTTTCATCTGTATTTTTTGCTAATAGGGCTCACCGGATTTTTGATAGGCGTAGAGGTCGGAATATCGCCGATTGGGGGCCATATGGGGAGAAGGACTTGCTCGTAGCGGCAAACTTTGGATAGTACTATTGCTGGGACTTGTTCTGGGATTTTTGGTATCCATAGCGGAGCCTGATTTACACATAGTCGCCAATCAGGTTGCGCAGATAAGTGGCGGACTTATAAAGCAAAAATGAGCATAGTGCTGGTAGTGTCCGTGGGCATAGCTATAATGCTTGCGGTAGGACTTGCAAGAATTATGTACAACATTCCGCTTTACATAGTGCTTACTGTATTGTATGCTGTAATACTCGTGATGGCGTTTTGCGTCGCAAGATTTTATAGCTATCTCGTTCGATGCGTCGGGAGCAGCGACGAGGCGCACTGACGGTCCCTGTTTGTTCTGGCGCTGGCTCTCGGAACTTCAAAAACTCAAAAGATAGTAAAGCATCGGAAAAAGGACAGCTTCGGCTTGGTTGCTATAGTATCTACCGGAGCTATTATAGCGGTGATGCTCATGAGCATAATCAAAAATACGGGTAAAATTTCCGGCTCGTTACCGACAGCGGAACTTAGCGGTGATATCGGGCAAAAGATTTATTGATGATTTTTGGAAACGGTGCCGGAGGTGGCAACTGCGCTGTTTCCTGTAATATTTTTATTCTTTGTATTTAATTTTGTAATGCTTAAGCTCACCTGCAGAGAGCTTAGAAAAGATAATAGTAGGTGTATTCTTTACGTTTCAGGGGCTTGTGGTATTTTTAGTCGGTGTAAATGCGGGCTTTTATGCAAATCGGCTCAATCATCGGAGAAAGTGTAGCAAATAGTGGAAATTTGCTGTACCCCGTAGGTCTTACATTTGTACTCGGGTTTGTTACCATACTTGCAGAGCCTGCAGTATATGTGCTTACACATCAAATTGAAGAAGTTACAAGCGGATATGTGAAAAGGACGCTTGTTCTTGCAACGCTTGCAATAGGAGTTGGTGTTGCGGTAGCACTTGCTGTTTTGCGTATTATGGTGCCGCAGCTTCAACTTTGGCAGTTCTTGCTGCCGGGATATCTGATAGCAACGGTGCTTATGTATATTGCACCTAAACTGTTCGTGGGAATAGCCTACGATTCGGGCGGCGTTGCATCAGGTCCGATGACAGCGACGTTGATACTGGCATACACGCAGGGTATTGCGAATGCGACACCTACGGCAGATGTTTTTTCGGACGGGTTTGGAGTAATCGCTATGGTTGCCATGACACCGCTAATAGCACTTCAGCTGCTTGGTATATTATTTAAAAATTAAATCTAAGAAGGATGGAATATAATATGTTGGAACATAAGAGGTTTGAGCTTATAATTGCCATAGTGAATTTCGGAGTTGGAAGCAAGATGCTAAACTCTGCAAGAAAGTATGGCATTACAGGAGGAACCATTGCGCTTGCAAGAGGTACGGCGCAAAAGGCATCCTCAATTATCTGGGGCTTGGCGATATAAGAAAAGAAATGCTATGTATGCTCACCGATGAGGAAACGGCATATTCAGCTATGGATGCGCTCGGCAAAGAATACCATTTGAACAAGCCGAATCACGGTATAGTATTTACGATGAGTGTGTGTAATGCGGTTGGATGCAGTAAAATCAAAGGAAGGGATGAGCATACGAAGGAGGATGAAAGCGTGTATAAACTTATAACTACAATAGTTGAAAAAGGAAATGCGGAGGGATGTGGATGCAGCGGCATTAGCAGGTGCAAAGGGCGGAAATAATATTAGGGGAGCAAGAGGCTCGTGCGCATGAGCATGCGAAAGTGTTTTTCGATGAGTATAGAACCCGAAAAAGAAATAGTGATGATGCTCGTAGAAGACGACGCGGTTGAGGGAGTTGTAGATAAGATTAGAGAAAAATAAATATCGATGAACCCGAAAAGGAATTGTTTATGTTCAAAATGTAAACAAAAGCGTATGGTATCTACAAATAAAATTTATTTAAATGCTTGACAAGTAAGGCAGCAAGTGGTAATATTAACCTGTAAGCTAAATAATATGAGCATGTATGTTCTGCGACCATGTCGCGGCTAAGAGGGAAATGGGTGAAAATCCCATGCGGTCCCGCCGCTGTAAGTGTATGAATGCAACTATCAGATTTTATTACGAATCGAAAACCACTGGAAACGGGAAGGTGATAGTTGTTTAACACGAGCCAGAAAGACCTGCATTTGAGTGCTAACCTGATAGATGACGGTGGATCATTTGAGTTGGGAAATTGCAAGAACAGTAAAAACAGGCTGTAGCGTTCGCTATAGTCTTTTTATTATATTGACCGAGATATTCTTCTTGGTAGAGACTGCAGAGAAGCTGCAAAACGAATTTGTCTTTTTCATTCCTGAGGGAAGCAGCTTTAATCGGTCGCTATCCCTCTCTCTAAATAATAATTGTACTTGGAGGTATCAGAGATGAATGTAAATTGGTTTAAAGATCCGGGATAACATCAGTATATGCAGATACAAATGAATTTGTAGATAATTTTGCAAAGGAATCCGGCATACTGAATTTAGGGCAAGAGATTGAAGAATTCAAGGCTAATCCTACGCCGGAAGGAAAGACAGTAACGGGCAAAAAACGAACCAGCGTTAAGCTCTTTATACCGAACCTGACCTTTGACGAATTGAAATGGGTGAAAATGTTTGGCTTTTACATGGGGTGAAAAATTACGAGATGTTATTGCCTATATTGATTGAGTTTGTTGAAACCGAATTGCTTCAGTGCAGTTCGGTTATTTTTTTGAAAGGATTTTATGTATGAAACAGCTTATAAATTTGCCGTTAATTTCATCGGTGCTACGCGAGTACGATGAAGACGGTGGAGTAAGAGCTTATTGTGATAAGTACGAAATGCGACGGAATAGAAGCGATTTGGGGAGGGACTTCGTGCGATGAAGCGGCAGACCTGCCTATCGTGGGTTGGCATTTGGGATTTTATTGCGACTGGTTGGATTTTTGGTTGCAGGACGAAGAAGCGTTGATTAGAAAATTTGGAAATTTAAAAACGGTGGAAGCGTTTTTACGGTGGACTTTCGAGGGATGCTTTGGTAGATCGTAAAGGATTTAGAAAGGGCAGAAAAAGTCGAAGGCTGAATATGTGGTATTTCATGTATCGGATGTTTCCATAGAGGAGGGCTATACTTATAAGTGGCTGCATACACACACGAGCAGGTAATTGAAGAATCGGTTAAACTGATAAATCTTTTTGCTCGGCGAAAAATTTTAAATTTAAATTTTGATGGAAAATTTGCATTGGGCAGGATTGACATTTGAAAATCTAAGCGATACTAAAATGCTTATAAACGGCGTAAACTACGAGCGGAAAGGACTTTTTACTCGATACGGGGCATTTATTTTGTACGAATACTGAAATTAAAAACGAAGCAGAGGGCATAAAATACACATTACAAAAATAGAAAAACAGCAGCGAGTTAATCGATTATATAATGGCTATCCACTTACATAAATCAATAAGCGGAAATTTTGTTAAGAATAATACAGGCTTTTTGCCGAAGCTGCCGGAAGACTATTTTGAAAGATTTTCTAAAGAGCTATGGGCATATACTGAAAATTGACAGACATCAACCTCTCTAATCCAAAGGTTTTTGGATATATCAAGTGCGAGTAAAAACCCGATTATTTGGTACACGAACTGTCAGGAGCCACTATTAGGGAAGCGAGGGTTAAAAGAGTGCAGAGAAAGGCACTCTTTGCAATTGAGCGCTGAATAGTATATACTTTTTATTGAATAGCTTGACAGGAGGAGCTTTATGTTTGCGGTAGAATTATATTTTGCATATTGATATCATGTCCGTATTGGTTTTGGGGGCTTGTCGTAAAGTTACTAAAAAGAGATAAAAGGAAAATAGTCTATAATGGAAAATGAAGATATTCTGGAATTAGTAAACGAAGAAGATTTTGAAGATTTCAAGTTCGAGGGAGAGGATGCTCTTACTCTTGATGAAGGCGAGGACTCTTTAATTGGTCCTGTAATAGCATTACCTAAGAGTCGAAAACGCAAAAGGGACTTTTCATAACTTTTGAGGGACTTGACGGTTCGGAAAAAAGTACTCAAGTAGCGCATTTGCGAAGATATTTCGAAAAAGAACCATATCCGTATGATTCTTACGCATGAACCGGGCGGTACGAAAAATTAGGTAATAAGATCAGGTCTCTTTTGCTTAATCCGTCTCAATACCGAAATTGCAAGTAAAACGGAGGTACTTTTGTATGCGGCAGCAAGAGCACAGCATGTTGAGCAAATAATCGAACCTGCACTCGAAGCGGGAATGACAGTGGTTTGCGACCGTTTTATCGACTCTGCGCATGGCATATCAAGGCTACGGTCGAGGGATTGCTCGAAGAAACGATAGCAGTAAACAAGGACATAATCAAGGAGGTTATTCCGGATATTACATTTTATCTACGGATGGATCCGCATGAGGGTGTATCAGAGGATAGCGTCAAGAAAAACCCGAGATAGAATGGAAGAACAGGGACTTGAATTTTACAAAAAGTTGCCGAAGGCTATGAAAACGAAGCAAAAGCTACATAAAGACAGGGATATGTATAATAGATGCAGAAATTAACGGAAAAATCAGATAAAGGAAAAGATACGCTTCGAAGTGCGAAAACTTATGAAGAGCAGGGGACTTTATGGAATCGAGTGATTTTACAGCTAATGCTGCTCAGCTGTCAAGGTTAAAAAACAATATAGAAAACGGAAAAATTGGCGCATGCGTATATTTTGAAGGTAGCAAGCGTGCAGACAAGTTGGGTTTTGCCCATGCGTTTGTAGCAGAAGTTATAGGCGGCGATATTAAGAATCATCCTGATGTATTGGAAATTTCGCATGAGGGAATAACTATAAAAATGAAGAACTGACACTGGTTCAGGAAAAATTGATGACAGCAATCGATGCTTTGCAAATTACAATATCGTGATAATAGACGGTGCAGACAGCATTACACCAAGAGCCCAAAACAGGATGCTCAAAAACATTGGAAGAACCGAGGACTGACAGCATAATCATTTTGCTATCCGAGAATTCTCAAAATTTGCTTCCAACAGTGCGTTCGAGGTGTCTTACAGTGCGATTAAACGATGCGGCATACGAAAAAGTGAAGAAACTTTTGAAAACGGAAGCTATGGCAAGGCAACTGCTAACGGATGTACAGAACGGCGAGCCGTTTTACAAACTTATGAAAACTTACGAAAATGCGATAGCGGTTAAGCAAGATGCATACGTAATGCTTGATGCCAGTGCAGGAGATGCTGTCTACTATATTTGTAGAAGCTGCAATTACAGGAGGAGCAGAAGTTATTGCGGATGCTATTGAAGCTATACAGAGGGCAAATAGAGATTTACGCATAGGGGTAAATCCAGTCATATGCAATGAAGAATTTGATAATTAAGTTGGAGGATATACTATGAAGAAAGTTGCAGGCATTCGATTTAAGAATGCAAGCAAATTGTATTATTTTGATCCGGACGGGCTAGATCTAAAGCAGGGGATGAATGTTGTCGTTGAAACGGCTCGAGGAATAGAGTACGGAAAAAGTCGTAATCGAGGAAAAAGAATTTGATGAGAGCAAGCTCGCAACGCAGCTTCGAAAAGTCCTAAGGATAGCAACGGATGAGGACACCAAAAACTATTTTGGAAACATACGAAGATAAAGCGAAAGCACTTGCGGAGTGCCGCGAGATAATCAAAAATCACGATTTGGATATGCGACTTGTTGATGTGGAGTATGCATTTGACAGAAGCAAGTTGATATTTTTATTTTACATCGGACGATCGAGTTGATTTTAGGGACTTGGTTAAGAAACTGACTTCTATTTCAAAATGCGCATAGAACTGCGACAGGTCGGGATCAGAGATGAAGCCAAGATGATTGAGGAATCGGGAATTGCGGCAGGTGCCTTTTGTTGCAGCTCGTGGCTCACGGAGTTTGAACCTGTTTCGATAAAAATGGCAAAGGTACAAAACCTTTCGTTCAATCCCTGCTAAAATTTCGGGAATTTGCGGTAGACTTATGTGCTGTTTTGAAATATGAAAACGATTTGTATTTGGAATTGCGCAAAGGTATGCCGGATGTTGGGGAAAAAGTAAAAATAGATAAGGATTTTGCGATAGTTACCGATGTGAAGGTTATCGAGGAAAAGGTGAGCGTCAGAAGACTGATATCTGTAAAGGGAGAAGAAGATAAACTCTCAGACCAGATAGAAGTTTTTCATGAGATAAAGCGCCTGTTTACTGAAAAGGGAAACATAAACGCGACAGCGATTTGGAGCTTGGAAAAATTTAGATCAGGAAGAACTGGACGAATTAAGAGAGCTGATGAAAGAACAATATGTCAGCGATTGATAATATAGGATTTGGAGGCCTTCGGCTTTTGCAAAAACTGAAGCGCTTTTTGTTACGGTATAGATGCCGAAATCTTGCTTGCCGATTTTGCAGCGAGGAATGTCGCGCGCGGCTCGAAGAAAAAGTACTTGCGAGCGAGCCGCGCGATCTCGGTACAGAGTACAGGCGCGTTACCTCTGATACTTCTGCACAAAACCGATTGCGAAAGTATTCACGGAATTGAGCTTCAAAAATCGAGTTTTGAGTTGTTTTTGTGAAAACATTCAGCTCAATTTCCTGCAAAATCGCCTAAAAGCGATAAACGCTGATATCGTTGATTTACTTTGAATTGCAGCCCGATTTAAAGGGCAAGTTCGACATAGTTACCGCCAATCCGCCATATGTTAAGCGTGGAGCGGGGATTACAACAACGATGAGGAAAAGAAACTGGCAAGGCATGAAAGTACAGCGGGTGTAGCGGAATTTATTCAGACGGCATCTCGCTTTTGATGTCCGACGGCGGAGCATTTTTATGATTCATGGTCGATAGGCTTACGGATATATTTGAGGCGATTTTAAAATTTAGATTGCGAGCAGAAATATTGCAATTCCGTCGCAACTGACGAGTATTCACCGCCAAGTATGGTACTTATAAAAATTGTCAGAGGAAACAGAGAACTTACGGTCAAAGGACATTATACATATATAACCCAAAAAGGGAATATAGTGAAGATATAAATAAGATATATGAGAGGTAGAAATATGGAAAATCACATTGACATTGAAAGACGAGTACCTTTTGGCTATAGCAATATCGGTAGTTGTACTAATCGCTTATTGCATATCACTGTTAAGAACTTGATTATTACCGTAAAAGGACAAATTACATACTCGAAGATGCGATGAGCATCAGCAAGATAGCTGCCGACAGAACTCAAGAAATTGACAGCAAGATTACAAGCGTGGCAGCTAACTTTGTAAAAGCCGTAAATTTGGTAAACACAAAAAGAGCCAAAAGGAGAAAGTGAAAATCCTTTTGGCAAAGAAGACGAACAAGGCAGTATTTAACTTTTATTGTCGTTTACATTTAAATTGTCGTCAAAATCTTCGGTGCTGAATTCAAGAGCACCGTTTATTTATTTGTATGTAATTCTACCCGAACCGGTAATACTTGAAGCAGTCCACGCAAGCGAACACTCGCCCACCGAACCGCTATATGCGTCGAGTCTGGCAGCAAGTTCCTCAGCAAAATGCCGTAACGGTTTCTGTATGCGGCAGACGCATTGGGGTAGTCTTTCAGTGTTATGTAGCAGCGCACAGTGTAGTCGTCAGATGTATCTGTACCTTGTAGCGACAGCACGGTTAGGCTGTCAATCGACATATTTTCATATTCGGAAACTTGAGCTTTGACAATGCTTTCAATATACTTTTTTGCAGTCTTGGCATTTAATGAGCCTGTATTATAGTCGTCATCTTCGGCAGTGTCTTTCGGCATAACGGAAGCATATGTTTTTCCTGAATCGGCAGCGTGTTTTTATTTGTGCTTGTAGCTGCTTTTTATCATTGCAAGCGGTTGTCGTAAAGAAACAAAGCAATAACAAAAACATAACAGTGCTTTTTGTTAATTATTCCCATAGTTTGTCCCTTCTGCTTCCTAATGTTTCTATCCTGGATTTGTTTTTCGCAATGTTATCCCTTTGCTGTTCAAATACCAACCTTACGAGTATATCAATATCTCGAGTGGACGGATTTACCCAGCTTACTCTATAGCTGAATTCATATTTTTGAATGGGTTTTCAAAAATTGACACGATCGAGTACATGGGCAAAAATGTGAAAGGCGTTTCCTTGAAAGTGAAAGATGTTTCTATCACGCTTCCAACATTTAAAAATTCGTTGGCGTAAAAACGCACAACCACCCCCGCTTATATCTATAATGTTGCCGTCAAATTCAGCAGTATCATCAAATTCTGATGACGGAGATTCACCTTGAAATTTATAAAAATTTCAAAGGCACTGCAACAGGCTGCCTAAAATATTCTCTGCGCTGTGTGATTTCGCAATGAAGAAACACGAAATACACATTGAAGCAAGCCGTCATTGCGCCGTGTTGAAAGGTAGTCGATTTGCCAAAACAATGATTCCTGCATCGAATTTTGCATAAAGTTTATACGGTGTGTCCTTAAAGAATATAATAGGCACCCGGAATCGGAAGTAGGAACCATTGTGCAAGGTAGTCGCCGTTTTCATCATCAAACAAATCGGCGATTTTAGTTTTATAGAAATGTTTATTTAACAACTTATCTGTGATACAAATTTCAACGGTATCAGAAATGTTTAAAAAGTGAAATCATAGCGTTTCTCCAATGTTATTAAGCTCTAATCAAGTTTATCCTATTTTGGGCATCTATTTCTGCAACTTTAACTTTTACAGTATCGCCTATGTTCATTACATCTTCTACTTTTTCAACTCGCTTGTTTGACATTTTTGGATATGTGGAGAAGACCTTCTTTCCGGAGTATTTCTATAAATGCACCGAAGTTCATTATTTTTGTAACTTTTCCTTCGTAGGATTCACCTACCTCAACATCTTTTGTAAGGGCTAGGATATATTCCTGCGCAGCGGAGCACCTGCTTCGTTTGCGCAGTAAATATTGATTACGCCGGGTTTATCGTCCAGAATGTCAATTTTAGCACCGGTTTCTTCGATTATTTTTGTTGATGGTTTTTGCCGCCCGAACCGATTACAATTCTTGTCTTGTCCGGATCTATTGTCATGCTTTATAGCTCTAGGAGCGTATTTCGATAAGTTTGGACGCGGCTGCGGAATTTCGTCGAGCATTTCTTTCATTATGTGCATCCCGCCGACTTTCGCTTGACGTAGAGCGTCTTCTAAAATTGCCTTTGAAAGTCCGTGAACCTTTTATGTCCATTTTGTATAGCTGTAACGCCGACTTCCGTACCTGTAACTTTGAAGTCCATATCGTCGAGGAAGTCCTCCATACCTTGTATATCGGAAAAGAATTGCAATCTTGCTTCCGTCAGGTTCAACCCGTTCGATCAAGTCCCATAGCGATACCCGATACAGGGCGTTTAATTGGAACGCCTGCGTCCATAAGTGCAAAGGCAAGAGCCACAAGTAGAGCCCATAGATGTAGAACCGTTTGATGATAAAACATCAGAAACTACACGGATTGCATATGGAAATTCTTCGACGCTAGGTAATACAGGGATTAAAGCTCTTTCTGCAAGTGCGCCGTGACCGATTTCTCGTCTACCAGGGCTTCTTGAGGTTTTGGCTTCACCTACGGAATAACCCGGGAAGTTATAGTGGTGCATATAGCGCTTTTCGGTTTCTCTGTAATTCCGTCTATAATCTGAGCTCGAGGCAGGAGCAAGCGTGCATACAGACAGCACTTGTGTCTGACCGCGCTTGAAAAGTCCGGTTCCGTGAGTTCTAGGCAAAAGCCCCGTTTCGCACCAAATAGGACGAATTTCGGTAGTTTTTCTGTTGTCAGGGCGTATCCCTTTGTCAAGTATCATCGAACGAACACTTTCTTTGGTAATAGCATAAAGTACATTGCCGATATCTTTTCGTTGTCAGGATATATTTGTGCAAAAATGTTCTTTTGTTTCAACCTCGACAGCGTCCATTTTTCTAGTCTTTCCATTTTGTCGGCTGTTTGTATTGCAGTTTCCATTTTGATGTTGCAAATGCGCGCACAGCTCATCTATTTCGTCAGGAACCTTGTAAAGCGTAACCTCTTTCTTTGGCTTTCCTACCTCCTTTACAATTTCCTCAATGAATTCGACAATAATTTCCTCGTGTGCATATAAAATGGCGTCCAGCATCACGGATTCAGGAACTTCATTTGCTCCTGCTTCAACCATCATGATTGCATCCTTGGTACCGAAACTACCAAATGCATATCCGATTTTTCTCTCGCTCAAGAGACGGATTTATGATAAAAATTACCGTCAACCATACCGATTAAGACTGAAGCTGCAGGACCTTCCCATGGAATATCGGAAATTGAAAAGTGCTATGGAAGAACGAGCATACCTACGATTTCAGGTGAGCAGTCGGGATCTACCGACATTACAGTTTGCAACGACTACAACTATCGTTGAAATAGCCTTTAGGAATAAAGGACGAATAGGTCTATCTATCAAACGAGAATTTACATATAGCCCTTTTTCGCTTGGCCGACCTTCTCGCGTATAAATCCGTCCGGAATTTTGCCTGCAGCATACATTCTTTCTTCATAGTCTACGCTAAGCGGGAAAAATCAATATCCGCTTTTGGCTCTTTGGACGCGCAACAAGTAACGCTTACTACGGTGTCTCCGTATCTCGAAAAAGCCTGTCCGTTAGCCTGTTCACAGACTTTCGATTTCAACTTCCAGCAACTTTTCCTCCGATAGCGGTACGAAAAGTTCTATAATCTTCAAATCTTGCCATTATTAACAACTACCTCCTGTTAATATATATCACTAAAACAAAAACGAAGCGTACAGCTCCGTCAAATTTTTATTTTCTTAAACCTAAACGAGAAATAAGTTCTCTGTATCTTTCGATGTCTTTACTTTTAGGTAATTTAGAAGATTTCTTCTCTGACCTACCATTTTTAGCAGACCTCTGTTGGAATGGAAATCTTTCGGATTTGCTTTGAAATGCTCATTTAAATCGTTGATTCTGTAAGTCAAAATAGCAACCTGCACTTCAGGGATCCTGTATCGCCTCTTTTGTTTGATAATCTTTGATTATCTGTGTTTTTTGTTCTTTAGTAATCATTTTTTTCTCCTTTTCTTTATTTGTCCCGACACCCAGCTTTCGTCGGAGTTTCAAAAAACCGAGTGAGGGAAATTAACTTATTAGATAATATCATAAATTGCATCGAGTTGTCCATATTTATATTGTACTAATTTTGCACCTTTTGCTGTACTAATTTGCTGTTTTTCGTATAATAATATATAAAGTTGTTTTTGTGGAGGAATAATGTTAAAGGAGCGCAACAGTTTTTGCAGAAGAATTACCTGTAAATGTGGTTACAGCTAAAATAGATGAGTACTCAAGACATTTTCATGATGATATAGAGATAATATATGTAATATCCGTAAGATTTCGGTTCAAAACGGATATTACAGATACAGAGCTGTCGCAAGGTGATATAACCATTATCAATGAAAAAGGAAAATACATAGTTTCGAAAAATTCGAAAAACAATATGGTTATGATGGTTAGAATAAACTTTGTATATGAAACATATTACAAAATTTGAGAAACAGCTTTTTCATGATTCACGACAAAAAGCGAAAAGGCCTACATACAGGCAGTGCGCGAAATCCTTGCGGCAATGATGATGGATATCCCAGGTTACGGATACGAGCAAAAGGTAATAGAAAGTGCGCACAATTTAGTAACCTGCATGCTTTGCAAATTTTCAAATGGACTTAGGAGAAAGTAGCGATGATAGCGATGCAAAGTCTATCGGCAAGAGAATTTTAACGATAAGGCTAAGGCGCATAATGGATTATATATGCGAAAATTATAAAACAAGATTACTCTGGAGGAAAATAGCAGATTTGGAGCATCTTAGTATATATTATCTTTCGCATATAATCAAGGAAGCTACGGGCTTAAGTTTTTCAAGATTTGCTTAGTTTTATACGAGTGGATGAGTCGGAAGTGATGCTTTTAAGTACCGAGAAGAGAATAGGTGCAATTTCCAAAGAGGTGGGATTCTCAGCACTGAGATATTACAAGAAGCATTTTTGAGCAGTGGTTCGGTTGCGAACCGAGTGATTACAGAACGGATTGCAAAATCAGGACAGTTAAAAAAAATCAGTAACGCAAAGTATACGATGTGTAACGCGCATGAAATTGAAGACGCAATCAAAAAGAAGTACAAAATCGGTGTATTCGGATTACATCAATGCCAAGAAGCACGCCCCTCATAATAGTGGCGCTGGATTTTGGCAAGGATATTACTGCAAAAAGGTGAGATATCGTTTATAGGCGATTTGATGCATGGGGAGAATTTGAAATTCATCGAAAGACCATATGGCTTATTTAAAAGTTTAAACGAGCAGATAGGCGGAAGCGGTATGAATTATATTATATCGTTTACAGGCGATGAAAATATTAACGATATAGATAGAGTTACGATTTTACTTTACAATATAGGGGAAGATGAAAAGCGCGACCTTATTACTGGCAGAGAACAGATTCTCGATATTTGCACAAAAACGACGATGCGCACGAATTTTTAATCAAGCTGAAAAAATATAACAGGTTCGTTTGAGATTACGCGATACAAGCTAAGCAGAGAAAAACATTGTTGCTGCATATCGTGAGCTTATAAGGGCTTCGGGTATAGCTGAGCGGCGCAGGTCGCTTCTCAGTAATTGGGAAACGATACCGAATATTGAAAGAGGAACGGTATCTGCGGTAGATAATTTAAATTTGAGATCGACAATGACAGGCATAAGTGTAGAAATGATATTACTTGACAGGATAACAAAAGGGGCGAAAGCCCCTTTTTATTTGCGATTAAATATTATGCTAATTTAAATATTCTAAGTTAGTATTATATACACGATTTAAGCTGCTTGTGCATGCTTCTTAAGTCTTACAGCAGGTTCAGTTGGAAGTTTGAACAGAGGTATAAATCTGTCAAGTCCTGTGAATGTAAGAACTATCAAAGAAACTACAGCAATCTGAGCCATAAAGTTGTAGTAGATGAACTCTTTTGGCTGGAAGTTGTGAAGCGGATATACATTGGTTGCGATACCTACATAGAATGCAAGGTATACGTGCTAAGGAATCAGCTGAGAACCAAATACTCGAAAGCGTCTCCGAATGTAGCGTTTCTAAGTTTTAGAGTATACATATCTTCTTCGCTTGCTTCAACATTTTCTTCAAGTAAGTTCTTGATGATAGGGTCCCTACTGTTACAATCTGAGCCATTTCGTCTGCAAGCAGTGCATTACCCAGAAGAGATAGTATTGCGTTGCAAGTCATCAGGTGTCTTACTTTTTCCGGATATGGTTACGATGAAAGCGGATGGCGGAGCAAATGCGTCCATCCTCGCCATGATACCGCCGAATGCGGCAACCCACATCATCATTACAACTACCCAAGAACCTGCGTCTGCAAAACCTGCTTGAATCAAATTAACATAGCTTCCGAAAGAGTCAACAGTTCCTGCAAATATACCAAGTACATATGCGGAAACGATACCCTGCACCTGAGACAAACGAAAAGTGGACATTCCGAGAACAGCGAGTACTGTTACCAAAATCAAAGGAATGATCATGTAGTAAGGTACTCCTGATTCAACCTGGTGCAACAAATCTACAGCGGCAGGTTTTTCTCCATAAGGTATTCAAATACTTCAGGTTTAATCTGAGCGATAGCTTCAGCTCCTGTAGTAGTCTATCAGAAGCAACCATTATGTTACCTACAACGAAGAAAGCAATTATAGCTGCCGCAAGACAGAGGATGGACCAAACACCTTGGTGTCTAATTCTTTTGATGATTTCAACACCCTGAATACCGGAAGATACAACTGTTGTATCCGAGATAAGTCCGATGTTGTCTCCGAAGCAAGCACCACCTGCGATAGCTGCTGTAGTCGGAAGAAGATTTCCGTCTACCAAATGGTTCAGCCATAGGAAGATAGGTGCACATGCTGCGAATGTTCCCCAGAAGTACCTGTAGCTATCGAAAGAACAGCTGTTACGATTATACCAAGACAAGCTATAGTCTTTCCTGTGATACCTGCGTTAAGAGCGATAAGTACTACCGAAGCTCCTACACCGGTTGTCATGAATGCACTTGCCATTGCGTATGCAAACATAAGAATAAATAGTGCTATTAAAATTTTGCTTACGCTTTCCATAGCTGCGTCGATGCACTCTTGGAACTTAATTCGTTCAGTAATGAAGGCAACAGCGATAGCTGCGAATATTGCAACAGGAGCCGCAGTAAGAGCGTCTACACCTTTTGAACATAAGGAAAGCCATGATGCCTACAGGAACGAATTTTAAAAATGCTTTAAAAGTTCATAATTTCCTCCTAAATAAATAATCGCATTTGCTATTTGTATAGCATATACATTTTTAGTTTAGGATGCATAAATTGTCAATAATTTTTAATAATAAATTCCACACACACAAAGAGAAAAATGCAAGGACTTTCTTGCGGGAGAAATGCGAAATTTAGTGATAAAAGCTGTTTGTGTTTTGGAATTAGAACATATCTAATTATGGATTATTCGTTATGAAACAAATTCTTCGAACAATACAAAATCGCTGTATAGATATTCATAAAAATGTCGGTTCCTGAAATTCGTATCTGCCGTTTGAATTACAGCGCGTCCCAAGGACCATATGATATTGCTTTTTCCAAATATCGCAAGTTGTCCATACTTAGCAGAAAGCGAGTATTAACTGCGCCGCCTCATTTATAAACAAGCTGCCTATCAGTTCATCCTTGTCTAGAAATTAAAGATTCTATAGATTGAAGATCGCTATCCATTACAGCAAAAGAGTGCCGTATTCGTATTCGATACCTTGCGCACCGTTTGTAAGCGGTGCAAATCGAGTCGGTGAGCAATTTTGTATCGTGCGACAAGATGTTAAATACGGTAACATATTCTGAGCGGTGCAATATCATCAGCATCTCGACAGGTGAAATTTTTCAATTGCGAAGCTTTTGAAGCCTGTTATTTTTAGATTCTTAAAAGTCAATTTCAAAGCTTAAATGCAAGCGATTATCGAAAACTTACGACGATACAAGTAGAGTTTCGCACACAAAACCGTCATCGCATTTTCGATGCTGTCGCACATCCCGTAGGTTTGGTCAAACGCAAATTCCGGAGGTGTCGACGCTTTCCAGCACATAAAAGCGGCAGAACGCCGTTTGCGCCGCAAGCCAGATTCATCAGGAAATGGTATGAGTCCATAAGGCGTGGTTTGTCTACAAAGGGTTTGTGCAAAGCCAAAAATTCCTTTTGTGAGCAGCGACCTGCTTCACAGATTTAGCGGTGATGCCATACGTGGTGCAGAAGCTCTTTTCTTCGGAGCGGATCGGGCTTTCGTCGCTGAAAGAGGTTTTTCGTCGCTGCTGTAATTTTGCACAAAATCGCGAAAAGGTATTTTGCGATGCCTTCGGAGATATCAATAGTTTTAGCTGACAGATTTTGAAGCAGCGAAGCTCGAACGCGGAAATTTCCTCCGACTCCGCACCAAGATCGGTAACATAGTTGGATGACATGTTTTCCGAGTATGAAAAATAAATAAATTCATGCGTAAAGTAAACTCATCGTCGCGATAGAATTGTCTTCCCAAATGATAGCATGCACTTTGTCTCTCTGCTCACAGCAATGTGTCGATAGCATAACCGCTTTTGTATTCCAGTGTATCTGCGAAGGCGGAGATTTCCGGTCTTGTCTTCGAGATTTACGACCGCCTTTAATCACTTTCGAAATTGTGCTTATTCTTGTTTGTGCTCACGAGTCTATGCTTGTCCCTCATAGTGCCCATATCATGAATTAATTTATAATTTATACATCTGTATATCATTCATTTTAGCACTAATCAAAAACACTGTAAGCAAGTAGTCAAGATTATGAGTGCATTTTGCAAAGCACAAATCACAATTCAGAATATTCAACAAACGATAACAAAATATCAAAATCTTTTCTCTTTTAGTATGCGTAGAACTTGGGTATAAATATAAAATACGATGTCGAAATTAACAAAAAGGAGGATATTGAAATGAAAAGATTATTTACTTCAAGAGATCAGTTTACGGAGGGGCATCCTGGCCAAAGTCTGCGATCAAAGTCATCGGATGCGACACTCGATGCAATATACGAGATCCAAATGGACGAGTAGCGGCTGAAACGACCGTTAACGGAGATATGCTATGGTATATTGAGAGAATCACTACCAACGACTACATAGATAGACTCCCAAATAGTACGAGACGCGATAAAGGCAACGGATACGACATGGCGAACTGGATTCGACAGGCAGCACATTTGTGCGCTTTGACTTCGCGATAGACAAACAGTCAAGCTTGACCTGTACGGGGTAAACGAAGCGCTTGAGTACAAAGCCGTGAACTGCGATCGACGAACTGAATACAGGATGCGGAGATCGACGATGCCTCGGGTATGCCTGCAACGAAACCCTGAGCTTATGCCCATGCCATAGTAACTCGCTAACAAATTGGGCGTGCAGCTTACATAAAGTTCGAAAAGACGGAACACTGGCGACGGTGCGCCCTGATCGGAAAACGCAAACCCGCGCAACTATAGAATATGATGAAAACGGTCCTAAACGCGTAGAAACGATACTTGTTCTGCTGCACGATCCGGATGTAATGCAAGAACAAATCAAAAAAGATTTGATAGAATATGTTATAAAACCGATAGTACCGAGTGAGCTTTTGGATGCTGAAACGAAATATTTTGTAAATCCGACAGGCAGATTTGTAATAGGCGGACCGCATGGCGATTCTGGACTTACTGGCAGAAAGATAATAGTAGACACATGGCCGGGATATGCAAGACACGGCGGCGGTGCGTTCAGCGGTAAAGATCCTACAAAGGTTGACCGTTCAGCGGCATACGCGGCAAGATATGTTGCAAAAAATATAGTTGCGGCAGGACTTGCGGACAAGTGCGAATTACAACTTGCATACGCAATAGGAGTTGCAAAGCCTGTTTCTATACTTGTTGATACATTTTGGAACCGGTAAAGTTTCCGATGAAAAATTGGCACAAATAGTAAGAAAGTTTTTGATTTAAGACCTGGAAGCGATAATCAAAATGCTTGATTTGCGTGAGGCCTATTTTATAGACAAACCGCGGCATACGGTCATTTCGGCAGATTGGATGTGCAGCTTCGCCCGGACGGACAAAGCGGAAGAGTTGAAGAAACTCGCAAAATAAATTATTATTTATAGGAAGCGACTTGGGAGTTAAAGTTACTAAATTTGGAGGTTCGTCGGTAGCGGACGCAATACAATTAAACAAGATGAAAGACATAATTCTTGCAGATCCTGACTGGAAATATGTTGTGGTGTCCACACCGGGAAAAGAGATACGAAACAGGATAATAAGTTACCAGATTTTGCTCTGTCAGTGCAAAACTCATATAAGAGCACAATTTGCCATATGAGCAGGTGTTTCAAGTGATATGCGACGGGTATAGCTATGAAATAAACCTCGGCATAGAAATAAATTTGATACAGGAATGAAGAAATCAAAGCGCAACCTGCAAAAAGGGCAAGCTGAGGACTATATAGCAAGCAGAGGAGAGTATTTGAATGCGATAGTTGGGCAGTGCTCGGGTACGATTTTGTGGATGCTGCAGGAGTAATACTTTTCGATGAAAAGGGCGGGTCCCTGTCGGAAGAAACAAACAGGGAGCTTTCGGCGGTGCTGTGCACAGCGCGAAAAGCTATGTACTACCGGATACGGCACACATACAAGCGGTGAGTGAGACGCTCTCCAAAGGAGAGGCTCGGACATTACAGGAGCGATAGTTGCGAGCTGTAAATGCAGATGTTTACGAAACAGCGGACGGATGTTTCGATTTTTAATGGCGGATCCGCGAATGAGTCAGGGATCCTAAACCGATAGGAAGAATATCTCACAACGAGCTTAGAGAGCTGGCTTATATGGGCGTCGGTCGCTTCACGCGAGGATTCAATCGCACCTCCGCGTATGGCAGCGTCTATTAACGTCCGGTAAACGAACAGACACGCTGATTGCGGGTACTATAATAGAAGAAATTTTCTAGGGAAGAAAAGCGCGGCGTAATTACGGGAATAGCGGAGGAGCAAAGATTTTCGGTAGCCAATAGCCATAAGCAAAAACGGCATGAGCAGGAAGTCGAGTTCATCAGAAAGCTATGTTCTATATTGGAAGATTACGATGTCGCATATAGAGCAGGTGCCTGGCGGAGACTGATGCATTTTCGGTCGTGGTTTCCAGCAAAGCACTTTCGGATAAGAAGGAAGACATTGTAGAGGAAATACAAAGAGAAAGCTGGATGTTGAAACGATAGATGTCTCGGACAATTTAGCACTCACATAGCTACCGTTGGAGCGAGGATGGCACAACGACGCGGAACATCTGCGAAGCTCTTTGAGAGCGCTTGCAAACGAGAAAGTCAATGTTAGGATGATTGACCAAGGCTCAAGCGAAATGAACATAATAATCGGAGTCGAGGGCAAGGATTTCGAGAAGGCTATTAGAGCGATATATGCAGCGTTTGTGGAGCAAAGAATAATATATAATGTAAGAAAGATAAGGAAGAAGTTTATATGCCACTTATAATACTGGAAAAATTACCCGAGCAGGCGATTATACTTTGAAAAGAAAACATATTTGTAATGCACCGAAGCGCGTGCGACTTCGCATGGACATAAGACCTCTAAAACTATCATTGATGGTAAAACCTTATGGAGGACAAAGCGATAGCGGAAAGCTCAAATTGCAAGATTGCTTGCCAATACACCCATACAGGTGGAGCTTGTGCTTATCAAACTGAGGGAGGAGCTGGAAAGTTGCTGCCGGACTAAATGATTATATGAACACTTTTGCATAAAGAACTTCCCGATATACAAAAACGAAAAGTTCGGACGGTATGATTATGAGCGGCGCACCTGTTGAGATTTACGGATTTTGAGGAAGTGCCGTATTGGGATGTCGCGTGAGTTGCTTGCGCATGCACACGTTTACAGCTCGTTTTATATAGGTTGGGTGCGCACGCTGCTCTATATCAAAATTTCGAGTAAGCTTCGCCACCTTGTAACAGGATACTCAGTGTAAGGAACACGCGCAGGCGTACTCATCCACCTCTCGTGCGTGGATTTGACGATGTCTTTTTCGCCCCACATACGCAAATGGCAAGGCTGGACTCTACTGCTATCGAAAAGAATCAGGAGTTGAGAATTTTGGCAAGTTCAAGAGAAGCGGGAGAACATTTAATCCAAAACGGACGGCGGCAAGCAGATGTTGTGTACTCGGGCATCCAGGAATACGACAGAGAAACGCTTGGACTTGGAATATTTTACACCTGCGGGCAAAGAGTGAAGAAACAGATGTTCCCGAAAATTGTTTTCAAGACTGGGACAAAAGACGTAATGGTAAAATGGCGCGGACATGGAAGTATGTTTGACTCGAAGCTGGCTCAACTACTATGTTTAACAAGAAACGCCGTATGATTTACAAAGCATATAAAAGGTGGTATGCAGTGGAAAATCTTGAACTGAAATCACACTACGGAACGGGTGTTGCTGGAAGAAAGTATAAGCAAGCTAAAAGGGCTTGCGAAACGTTCGAAAATGGGATGTTTGATACGCTTAAAAATCGGAACGCTTGACGCACTTTGCGAGATACATAGATGTTGTTTGCTGATATTTATGATTTCGCAGGGAAGTTAAGAAAAGTGAATATATCAAAAGAGCAATTTAGGTTGCATCTGTGCTGTCTGAAACAGCGTTTGCGAAAATATTGATGCCGATGGAAACTTTTCGCAGTAGAGATAGATAGAGTATGTAGAGATGAACTCTTTGCACATCCATTTCGAGAGGAAACGGTCGCAGCATCGAGGATTTGGCTGGACATGATGCTCAAAGGCTAAATTAGGAGAAAGTTGTGGAGATTGGAATAAGGTTGACAAAGGATTATCTTGCCATGATGCGGCGAAGCCCAATAAAGATTTTGGAAATCAAGTATCTACTGAAAAATGCGTTAACTGCAGATATATGGCTAATAGAGAGAATTTGCATATCAAAGGTATGGAGTGCAGAGTTATTAATACGAACAGGAAACATTTTGAGTGCTGCGTTTGCGTGGGCAAGCGCATATAAAAATATAATTATGCTTAGGGTGCCGATTAAACTTGCCGATATACATCTTGAACAGTTAGAGACAATGGTGCGGCACTGTCCTTTAAGCTAAAATAGTAAAAGGCAAGGATTGCCAACATTCATCAATTTCAAGGAGGAAAGTATCATGAGGAATTCAACACAGCGTAACGACGCATACTCTTACAGAAACTTAAGAAACAATTCCGCTCTTTCTAAGAACCTTCAGAAGTTCTCTGCAGGTTACCAGAATCAACAGACGCAGGAGATGACGCTGCAGGATACGACTAGCTGTCGAAAAGATGAGAGCACAGATCAAGAGGTCGCGAGACTGCTGAAAAAGAACGCACTGGGACAGTTATCTCTTTGTGTACCAGACTGCGAAAGGTGCGCTTACACAAGTACACAGCATGCTAAAGCCACCGTATGGTGAGAGCTTGCTACACAGTCCCAGCTAACAGGAACTTACGACAACGCTGTGTAGACAGAAAGAGCAACTTCAGTCTGAGGGTTGCTTCACTTAAGAACAGAAATCGACAAAATTTCACAGGCACTAACTAACACAAGCGGAATCAAGCTTCTAAGACGGTTCCTATGTCAAAACAAGGCAGTGAACACAAAAGAAAGCTCCTGAAGTAAAAGGTTCCAGCTTGGCATCCTACAGAAGATATCAAAGCACAGGAGCTGGCGAACAGGAATTGAAGTTTGCTAGCTACGACTGCTACAAACGGACCCTAAAAGAAAGGCGGAAAGGTTTGCAGTGAGCATTAACTACAAGAAAGGCACAAGGCGCTGAAAAGTTAAAACTTTTGAGTTCAGCGTGATTTAAAAACAGGAACAAAGATTTGAGTTTCCAAGACAAAGACAGCAATGTAATGGGAGAAGACAGTAGCGACAACAGGTGTTGTAACAGATGCGAAAGATCTCCGCATTGACAGCAAAAGCTATCAATCAGGATGCTGATTTAAAGAAAATCTTTACAGCAGACGGTGCAGCAGCTGCTATGAAGCTAACTGCAAAAGAAAAAGGTCTTAAGGGCGGAGAAGTAGTTGGTGCTACTGCTTATGCTACAAAGGCAGACGGAGCTTTAGCTATCGCTACAGATGCTTACGACAAAGCTGAAGTTAAGGTTATTGAAGACAGAGTCGATGCAGGTCATGCCATATGATTTCTCGAAAAACATCGTATTCGGTGATGTCGAAGCGGGAACTAATCACGGAATCAGAGATACTGAAGATATCAACAAAGCTATATTCGAAGTTAACGGTGAAAAATTCGTATTCGTAAACAACGGACTTACTAAGAGTCAGTGGGATGCGGTAGTCAAGAGCGGAGCTCATGTATCTGTAAATGCTGCTGCTGCCTTTCCTGCAGCCTGACGATGTTAAAGAAATGGCGAGAAAAATCAGAGAGGCGTAACAGGTCTAAAAAGCTACTCAGGGTGGAAGTTGCTACTGGAAAGATTCACTGAAGACGCAACTAAGAAAATGCTTAAGTTTGACAGTACAGAGTAAAGCTGAAGCAAGAGCTGCCTCTTCAAATCGGTGACACTGCAGATGCATTCAACAAGATGAGGTTTCTGTCAGAGCTATGGATGTTAAGAGCCTAGGAATCACTGGGTTGATGTTTCTCTCAGGACCCAGCTTCTGTTGCAGTGAGACAAGATTAAGAACGCTATCAACGGTGTATCTTCTACTCGTGGTGACCTCGATTGCACTTCAGAACAGACTTGAGCACATATCAACAACCTACAGGTGTTATGACTGAGAACATCACTGATGCTGAATCCAGAATCAGAGATACAGACATACTAGAGTGATGAGACACACTAAGAACAACATCTTTAATGCAGGCTTCTCAGGCTATGCTTGCTCAGAACTAACCAGATACCTCGGGGTTCTACAGCTTCTGAGGTGCTAGACTAGTTAAATTTCCACTTGCAGCTTCACGTTGATTTCACTTCTTCGGTACTCGCGTACGCTTGGTACCCGCTCCGTTTCCTCAGTAGCTCACCCAGCTTACCGGACGAAATTTTCCGTCGCCTACATGGTATATGCTGAATAAAAACGAACAATTAAAAGCAGGTTCCGTACAACCTGCTTTTTAAGTCCCAATGTTTACACCGAACAAATTTGTGGTATAATACGGATACAGAAAAGAAATAATCATCATCTGTACCAAAAACCTAGAGAATTGGGAACTCAGATTTTTAATAGGCTAATTGTCATTTTGTTCTTGTTTCTGTCTAGCCATTTTCACGGATCACGAGTAGAAGCTATACCTGCTGTGACAGAAATTATAAAGGAAATAATCAATTCATCGTTTCACCTCCTTCTGATGTCAGGAATGGGAATGACAACAAGGTTATTGTAGCACCAGCTAGTGGAAAATAAATACATAGATTACAAAAATAACCAAAAATCATCGAACAGAAAATAGTGAAATTTACTTAAAACAAGCAGATTTCGTACAACCTGCTTTTTAAATTTTTATGTTTACATCGAATAAATTTTGTAGTATAATATGGATACAGAAAAGAAATAATCATCATCTGTACACCAAAGAAACCTGGAGCTGCGACTCCAGGTTTTTTAATCAAACTAATTGTCATTTTTCGTTTTTCTGTCTAGCCATTTTACAGATATAGTAAAGCCATACCTGCTGCGACAGAAATTATAAAAGGAAATAATCCAATTCATCGTTTCACCTCCCTTCTGATGTCCGAATGGGAATGACAACAAGTTATTGAGCACAAAGCTAATGGAAAATAAATACACAAATTACAAAAATAACAAACAATGTCGAACAGAAAATAGTAAATTTACTTCAAAAACAAAACGATTTCGTGCAACCCTGTTTTTAAATTTTTGTGTTTACATTTGGTAAATTCTGTGCGACAAACAGATCGGTTCAATTTTAAGGATGGAACGGCTACTAAATCCAAAGTCAGGCAAAAGAAAAACTCACTTATATGTTTGATGATTATAGAAAAATGGGGAGAGCGGTCTAGAGAGGTTTAAATATTTTCTTTGGAATTTTGTTAATGCTTATGCGGCGTGGTTTTTTCTTGTTTCGATAGATAGAGGATAGAAATGAAAAATATAAAACAGTGTATTTCAAATGTAAATGAAATAATTGGAGCTCACGGCGTAAAAATATTTCAATATGGGTCAACGAAAAAGGAGCACTACAATACAGAAGAAGCCTACTACGGGCATCTTCTACTATAATGACATATCCGAAAACAATGTTTTACGAAAAACAAGAGTTCGGATATGCACAATTAGTGCGGATAAAGGGATTCGAACCCCATGATTTCTCACACGGACCTGAACCATGCGCGTCTGCCAATTCCGCCATATCCGCAGAATAAAACTTGCAATCGCACCAAGTTAAATGCATAGTTGCGGAGTAGGATTTGAACCTACGACCTTCCCGGATTATAGGCCGACAAGCTGCCAACTGCTCCATCCGCGATATTGATTGGTGCCGAGCAGGGATCGAACCGGTACGATCGTTACCAATCGCAGGATTTTAAGTCCTGTGCGTCTGCCAATTCCGCCATTCCGGCATGAGATTAAATTGGCTCCAAGGGTGGGGCTCGAACCCACAACCTATCAGTTAACACCGAGTGCTCCACCATTCGAGCTACCTTTGGAACAATATAATCCGCAATCCTTACCAGCGACAGAATGTATTATACCTTAAAATACACCAATCGTCTCGGGACTTTTTAAAAATCTGCAAAAAGGGGCTCTTTACGAGCGGATAAAAATAAGCGAAGTGTACCAAAAGAATTTTCAGGAAATTGCATTAGAGATGTTGACAAGCGCAGTATTGATGTTATCATATAAAACGACTTTATATATAAAATTAGTACAGAGCTTGAAACAGTGCTCTGAATTTATGTTGCTAAGCGTTATTTTTAGATGGGAGGTGGCGCAAGTGGCAGCGGGAGCTAGAACAGAAAAGTGATACTTGCATGTACGGGTGCAAGCAAAGAAATTA